>Ga0207975_100002_pt1 | contig 990970 bp, 955 predicted proteins | sample LakWasMe91_HOW11_2_FD_183913 | JGI IMG/M metagenome (GOLD analysis project Ga0207975, IMG submission 183913) | Freshwater sediment methanotrophic microbial communities from Lake Washington under simulated oxygen tension - Sediment Metagenome... | ecosystem: Environmental > Aquatic > Freshwater...
CCAGCTGGTTGGCCTGGCGGGCGTTGTCGGCGTTCTGTTTGACGGTGGAGCCAAGTTCTTCCATGGAGGCGGCGGTTTCTTCCAGCGCGCTGGCCTGGCTTTCGGTGCGGGCGGAGAGGTCGGAGTTACCCGAAGCAATTTCGGCACTGGCGGTCGAGACTGCCTCTGAACCCTGACGCACAGTGCTCACCGTGCGACGCAGCGACTCCTGCATCCGCTTGACCGAGGCCATGATGCTGCTCGAATCTCCCGCCCGCAAGGGGATGGCTTGCGTCAGATCGCCCTCCGCAACATGACCCACCGCGTCGGCCACGTCGGCCGGTTCTGCACCCAGTTGGCGCGTCAAGCCGCGCGCGATGGCCCAGGCCACGAACAAGCCGGCCCCAATCGCCAGCACACTGATGCTCAGAATCAGGTTGCTGCTGCTGTCAACCCGCTGGTTGGCCTGCTCCCCAATCTCGGCAGCCGATGCGTTCTGAATGGCCAGCGAGTCCTCGACCGCCTTGAAGAAGATGTCCTGCTTGGCCGCGACCTCTCCATTCAGGAGACTGCTGGCCGCCTTGAAGTCGTCCGGATTACCCGACATGCCCAGCTTCATGGCCTGGTCCAGGCCTTTGCTGTAGCTGCCTCGTGTTTCGTGAATAATCTTGAGCAGCGCCATGCCTTCAGGCGAGGTCACCGTCTTGTCCAGTTCAGCAAAGATCTCCACATTGCTGGCTCGGATCGGCTTGATTTTCTCAACCAGGGGCGCGGCCGCGGCTGCGTCGTTGAGCAACACCGCACTGCGGGTGATCGAGGCGACCGTCTGCAGGTTATCCTTCAGTTTGTTGAAGATCTGGACCTTGCGCAAACGGTTTTCCCGTAGGTCATGCAGGTCGCGATTGATCGCATTCAGTTGAACCAGCGCAACGGCACTGATGACCACGAGCGCGGCAATCAACAGACCAAAACCGCTGAGAAGTCGGGTGCCGACACGCATTTTGTTGAATGTGTTCATGAGGCCTCTTTGGAATCGGACTGGTCAGTCGAAAACATACCGCTACCGGCATGCAAGCAATGTTAACGCAGCCCCAAGCCAGGCCAGCGCAAGGCGGGGCCCCGCCGGGGAGTCATTGTCTCTCTTGGGATAGACTGCAAAAAAATAATTGATACCGATCTTTGGTGGGAGCCAACTATTCTTGCCGTAGCAATGCATGTCATCCAAGCGATTCGAAACACTGCCCATCGAGCAACTACGCAAACTGGCAGGTGGCAACCTCTTCATCCGGCCGGAGCCTGACGCCCAGTACCATCTGGGGCAACGTTATGCCCTGGGAACGGGCGTTGAGAAAAACGACCAGGAAGCCGCCTATTGGTTTCGCCGTGCTGCAGACTGTGGCCATGCCGAGGCCCAGCGCAACCTTGCGTTTGCGTATTTGCACGGCCGGGGCGTTCCGAAGAACGAGGCTGAAGGCATTCGCAGGCTGCGTATCGCCGCCGAATGGAGCGATGCTCCCGCGCGGCGTCAACTCGGCTACCACTATGCGACCGGCTCAGGCGTCCCCAAGGATGAAAACGAGGCCGTGCACTGGTTTCGCCTGGCGGCTGACCAAGGCGACTGCTTTGCCCAGTACAACCTGGCCTTTGCCTATGCCAACGGCCGTGGCGTGTCCGCCAGCCCGCAGGACGCCGTGCGCTGGTACCAGCTGGCCGCCGACCAGGGCATGCCGGAAGCCCAATGCGAACTGGGACTGATCTACGAGCAAGGACTCGGCGTGCCGGTGGACTATGCCAAAAGCGTCTACTGGAACCGGCTTGCGGCAGAGAAAAATTATGCCGAAGCGTGCAGCAACCTGGGCTGGCTTTATGAGAACGGCCTGGGTGTCCCCCAGGATCTGGAGCAGGCTCAGCACTGGTACGAAGAGGCCGTACGGCAGGAGTTTGCGGAAGCGAAAGAACGTTTGTCCCGGCTGCGCGAGCGGCGCACGCGTTTGCAGCCCATTCCCGAACACAACCAGCGCGCCGACGACTCCATTGCCGGGTACCTTGAATCCGCCTTCGCCGACTTTGTCGGGCTGGACGTGGTCCGGCAGGAGGTCTTTCGCCAGGCCAGCTACATCCAGGTTCAGAAGCTGCGCGCACAGCAGGGCCTGCGCGTCCCCAACTGGCCGTCACGCCATCTGGTGTTCCTGGGCAACCCGGGAACCGGCAAGACGACGATTGCCCGCATCATCGCCGGCCTCTACCAGCGGCTGGGCATCCTGAAGACCGACAAGGTCGTCGAAACCGATCGTTCCGGGCTGGTGGCAGCCTACATCGGCCAGACGGCGATCAAGACCCGGGCCGTGGTGGAATCGGCCCTGGGCGGCGTGCTGTTCATCGACGAGGCTTATGCCCTGGCCCGCGAAGGCAGTCAGGACTTCGGACGGGAAGCCATTGAAACGCTGCTCAAGATGATGGAAGACCATCGCGATGATCTGGTGGTGATTGTGGCCGGCTACACCGAGGAGATGGAGAACTTCATCAACGCCAATCCGGGCCTCGCTTCGCGCTTCAACCGCTACATCAATTTCCCCGACTACACCCCAGCCGAACTGCTGAAGATTTTTTTGAATTTTTGCAGCAAACACTCCTATGTTCTGAGTGCATCGACGCATCACGGCTTGCAAACCATCTTCAACCGGGAAATTCAGGTTCAGCGCGAGCGCTTCAGCAATGCGCGTTACGTGCGCAACCTGTTCGAAAAAGTCATCGAGGCACAGGCGCAGCGCGTATTCGCCATGCCCAATGCCTTGAAATCGGACTTGCAGGCCATTCTTCCCGCGGATGTGGAACACGGGCTGGGCGAGCCCCTGCCGGCGGACGACGGCATGTCATCCAACTACGAGGACGTGCTGAAAAAACTCAATGGCCTGGTCGGACTGAGAAATGTCAAAAAACAGGTGCAACGTCTGTTCGCCTTTGTCCGCCTGCAGCGCGCACGCGCCAAGGCCGGAAGCAAGGTGCCAAGCGGGTTCTCGCAGCACCTGGTGTTCACCGGCAACCCCGGCACCGGCAAGACCGCAGTGGCGCGCATCGTCGCCGATCTGTACTGCAGCCTCGGGATTATTCCCTCCAACCACATCGTCGAGGTCGATCGTGCCGGGCTCGTGGCGGGTTATGTCGGCCAGTCGGCCATCAAGACGCTGGAGGTGCTGGAGTCGGCGTTAGGCGGCGTGCTGTTCATCGACGAAGCCTATGCGCTGGCCCACAGCGATAACGGCAGTGACTTCGGCAAGGAAGTGATCGACACCTTGCTGAAATTCATGGAAGACCATCGCGATCAGCTGGTGGTGATCGTGGCGGGTTATCCGGAGCCCATGAAGCGGTTCATCGACAGCAACCCGGGCTTGCGCTCGCGCTTCAACCACTACATCGAATTCGATGACTATGCGCCAGTCGAACTGCTCGGCATCTTTGACGCCTTCTGCCGTCAATCCGAATACACCCTCGACGAGCCTGCGCGCGCCTTGCTGCTGGCCAACCTGACCACCTTGTACGAGGCGGACCAGACCACCGACAACGGCCGCCTGGTACGCAACCTCTTCGAGCGCTGCATCGAAGTGCAGGCCGAACGGCTGGCGTATCTGGGTGAGGACTCAGGCGCGAACTTGAACGCGTTGACGGACGACGACGTGTCAGACGCGCTGGAGGAAGTGCTCGCCGAGCTGGGCGGCACGCAGTCCGGTATTCCTGCCGGCGCGGCACGGCCATCGCCCTCTCCGGCCTCGGCGGCAGCCGATGCCGCGCTGGGGCGACCGTCACCGCAACCCGACTGAAGACCCAACCCGACCACGCCTCACGAAGCGGGGGCAAGGCACACCCTCTTGCATGGTTTTGATATTGCCCCGCAGCCTTGGTGATTGGGCCGGAGACTTACCAGCCGCTCAAACCAATAGGCCGATGTCCGCATCGTCATCGCAAAGGAACCTGGCGGTCCCTGCGCTGGAAACCTCGCGCAACGGCCGATTCCCTAGCTCAAATGCCCCGCCAACAACTTCGCCACATGCACCGCCTCACGCTGCGTGCCGTCGGCGATCTGGTGGCGACAGCTGGTGCCGTCGGCCACCACAATCGCGTCCGCCTTGGCGCGCACGGCGGGCAGCAGTGCCGCTTCGGCCATCTGCATGGACACCTCGAAATGCTCGGCCTCATAGCCGAAGCTGCCGGCCATGCCACAGCAGCTGGACTCGATCAGCTCGGGTTTGGCGCCGGGAATCAATGACAGCACGTCCATCACGGGCGTGACGGCGGCAAAGGCCTTCTGGTGGCAGTGGCCGTGCAGCAGCACGGGCTGGCTCACGGGTTTGAGTTTGGCCTTGAAGTCTTCCAGCTTGCCGGCCTTGGCTTCGCGCGCCAGGAACTCTTCAAACAAGAGGGCATGTTTCGCAATCTCCTGCGCGGGCTGGCCCAGGCCCATGACCAGCAGTTCGTCGCGCAGCGTCAGCAGGCAAGACGGCTCCAAGCCGACGATGGCGATGCCTTTCTCGGCAAACGGCAGCAGGCTGTCCACCACCTCGCGCGCCTTGGCCTTGGCCTGTTCCACCATGCCGGCCGACAGGTAGGTACGACCACAGCAGAGGTGTTTGCCATCTGCTCCTGTTTTTGTAGCTACATGCACAGTGTAGCCGGCAGCTTTCAGCACTTTTAATGCTGCATGTGCGTTGTCGGACTCGAAAAAGCCGTTGAAGGTGTCGACGAACAGCACCACCGGTTTGGCCGCCGCCAACACCTGTTCGCGCGTGGCACTTTGCACCGGCGTGTTGAAGAAGTGCTCGCGCTGCCACTGCGGCAGGCTGCGCTGGGCCGAGAAGCCAAACAGCTTTTCGCTCAAGCGCGCCATCAGCGGCACCTTGTCGCGCAGGTTGAGCACGTGGGCGATCTTCGCCGCGTGGTGCGCGTAGTCCGGCAGCTGGCCGACCAGCTTGTCCTTCAGCGTGTGGCCGTGTTGGGCCTTGTAATGCTGCAAGAACTCGACCTTGAGCTTGGCCATGTCCACGCCAGTGGGGCAATCGCGCTTGCAGCCCTTGCAGCTGACGCAGAGATCCATGGCTTCGCGTACTTCTTCGCTGGCCAGCGCGTCCTTGCCGTCCAGCCCCTCAATCTGGCCGGAGAGTGCCAGACGCAGGGTATTGGCGCGGCCGCGCGTCAGGTGCTGTTCATCGCGCGTGACGCGGTAGCTCGGGCACATGGTGCCGGCGTCGAACTTGCGGCAGTGGCCGTTGTTGTTGCACATCTCCACGTGCATGGCCAGGCCCCGCGTCGGGTCGCTGCCGGTGCCGGGGGCGGTGGTCTCTTCCGTGACCGGGTTGTTCTGCACGTTCCAGGCGCTCCAGTCGAGCGCGGGCTGGATCGGCACCACGCGCTGCTTGTGGCCGGGCGGGTAGCGCATCAGCGTGGTGTCGTCCATCTTCGGCGGCTCGATCATGCGCTGGGGGCTCAGCAGGTTCGATGGGTCGAGCTGTTGTTTGATCTGGGTGAAGGCTTCGGTGAGCTTCGGGCCGAACTGCCACTCGATCCACTCGCCGCGGCACAGGCCGTCGCCGTGCTCGCCGCTGTAGGCGCCCTTGTACTTGCGCACCAGCTCGCTCGCCTCTTCGGCGATGGCGCGCATCTTGGCCGCGCCATCGCGTCGCATGTCCAGGATGGGCCGCACGTGCAGCGTGCCGACCGAAGCATGCGCGTACCAGGTGCCGCGGCTGCCGTACTTGCGGAAGACGTTGGTCAGCGCGTCGGTGTACTCGGCCAGGTGCACCAGCGGCACGGCGCAGTCTTCGATGAAGCTCACCGGCTTGCCGTCACCGCGCAAGCTCATCATGATGTTGAGGCCGGCCTTGCGCACTTCCCACAGGTTCTTCTGCGGCGCGTCGTCGATCATCTCCACCACGCTGCCGGGCAGGCCGAGCTCGCCCATCAGATCCACCAGTTCCTTGATCTTGGGCGCGATGTCGGCTTTGGATGCGCCGGAGAACTCCACCAGCAGCACGGCTTCCGGCTTGCCGCCGTTGATGGCCGGCGCCAGCGCGGTGCGGATGGTGGGCGCGAAGGCCGGGTTCTGGAGCGAGAGCTCGATCATGGTGCGGTCGACCAGCTCCACCGCCGTCAGTGCGCCGCCCTGCATGTGGTGACCCAGCTTGACGATGTGCTGGGCGCTGTCCATGGCCTGGTAGAAGGTCGGGAAGTTCACCACGCCCAGCACCTTGGCACGCGGCAGCTCGCTCAAACGCAGGTCGAGCGAGCGCGTCAGCGCCAGCGTGCCTTCGCTGCCCACCAGCAGGTGCGCCAGGTTGACCGAGCCGTCTTGCGTGTAGGGCTTCTCGTTCTGGTTGTGGAAGATGTCCAGGTTGTAGCCGGCCACGCGGCGCAGCACCTTGGGCCAGCGCGCCTCGATCTCGGCGCGCTGGCCGGCGGCCAGGCCGCGCACGAAATCGCCGATCTGCTTCACGCGGCCGGTGGCGGCGTCGAAGCGGCCGAAGTCGAGCAGGCTGCCGTCGGCCAGCCAGGCCTGTGCGCCCAGCACGTTGTGCACCATATTGCCGTAGGCAATCGAGCGGCTGCCGCAGGAGTTGTTGCCGGCCATGCCGCCCAGCGTGGCCTGCGCGCTGGTGGACACGTCCACCGGGTACCACAGGTTGTGTTTCTTCAACGCCGCGTTCAGGTGGTCCAGCACCAGGCCGGGCTCCACACGCGCGGTGCGCTGCTCGACGTTGACGTCGAGGATGGCGCGCATGTACTTCGCGTGGTCGATCACCAGGCCGGCACCGACGGTCTGGCCGCACTGGCTGGTGCCGCCGCCGCGCGGCACGATGGACACCCCCAGGTCGCGGCAGATGTCCAGCGCCAGGCGCACGTCGGCCGCCTCGCGCGGCACGAACACGCCCACCGGCATCACCTGGTAGATGGAGGCGTCGGTGGCATAGCGGCCACGGTCGGCAGCAGAAAACAGCACCTCGCCCTTCGTCTCGGCGCGCAGGCGCGCGGCCAGACGGCCGGCCACCTCGTTGCTGATGCGGGACACCGCTTCGTAAGTGGCGGTGGACGTTGACTGGGTCACGTTCAAAGGCAGGGGGGCGTTCATGGGGATTCGGTTCTAGGCAGAGGTCTGGCTGCTGGCGTCGGCAGCGCGCAGTTGTTCGGCGACGACGTCGCGCTTGTGGTCGAGGTGCGCCACCAGCACGGCGCGCAGGGCGGTGCCGTCGCGCGCTTCCAGTGCAGCCACCATCTGATCGTGCTCCGCCATGGCACGCGCCCATTTCTCGCCGTCCTGGTTGGAGCGGAAGCGCAGCGCCTGCAGCCGGGCATTGACCTGGTTGTAGGTGGCAGTGAGCACCGGGTTGCCCGCCGCGGTGTTGATGGCGCGGTGGATGGCGGCGTTGAGACGGTAGTAGTTGGAGAGGTCGCGCCGGGTATAGGCCGCCTTCATCTCGAAGTGCATGGCCTTGATCTCGTTGAGCGCGTCCTCGCCAATGCGTTGCGCCGCCAGCTCGCCCGACAAGCCCTCCAGCCCAGCCATGACCTCGAAGGTGTTGAGGATGTCGGCCTCGCCCAGCTGCAGGGCGATGGCGCCACGGTTGGGCAGCAGCTCCACCAGGCCTTCGGCAGCCAGCGTCTTGATGGCCTCGCGCAAGGGCGTGCGCGAGACGCTGAGCTCCTCGCACAGCTCACGCTCGTTGAGCTTGGCGCCGGGTGCAATGCGCCCTTCCACCAGCATCTGGCGCAGGCGGTGCGTCACCTGCTCATGCAGTGCGGCACGCGGGATGGCAATGATTTCAGCAGCCATGGGTGTATTTTGTATTCAAAATATTGGTCTTATTTGGTCATTCTAGGCTAAATACGATTGACAAATCAATTTTGTATGCAAAAAATGAAGCCATTAGAAGAAAGGTGTTTTTCCATGTTGACGACTGATTTCCATCCCACCGGCCGCCATTTCCTGCAGATTCCGGGCCCCTCGCCGGTGCCGGACCGCGTGCTGCGTGCCATGAGCCTGCCCACCATCGACCACCGCGGCCCCGAGTTCGGCGCGCTGGGCCTGAAGGTGCTGGCCGACATCAAGAAGATCTTCCAGACCCAGCACCCGGTCATGATCTACCCGGCATCCGGCACCGGCGCCTGGGAAGCGGCGCTGGTCAACACCCTGAGCCCGGGCGACCACGTACTGATGTACGAGACCGGCCATTTCGCCTTCCTGTGGAACAAGCTTGCCACCCGTCTGGGACTCAAGACCGAGGTCATCGCCCACCCCGGCACTGACAACGGCATTCCGGCCAGCTGGCGCCGCGGCGTGCAGGCCGACCTGATCGAGCAGCGCCTGAAGGCCGACACCGGCCACGTCATCAAGGCTGTCTGCGTGGTACACAACGAAACCTCCACCGGCGTCACCAGCAACATCGCCGCCGTGCGCCGCGCCATCGATGCGGCCAAGCACCCCGCCCTGCTGCTGGTGGACACGATCTCGGGCCTGGCCTCGGCCGACTACCGTCACGATGAATGGGGCGTGGACGTCTCCATCAGCGGCTCGCAAAAAGGCCTGATGCTGCCACCCGGCATCAGCTTCAACGCCCTGTCGCCCCGCGCCATCGAGGCCAGCAAGACGGCCCGTCTGCCCAAGGCCTTCTGGGCCTGGGACGAGATGATCGAGATGAACAAGACCGGCTACTGGCCCTCGACGCCCAACACCAACCTGCTGTACGGCCTGAGCGAAGCCTGCGACATGATTCTCGGCCAGGGCCTGGACGCCGTGTTCGCGCGCCACCTGCGCTGGGCCGAAGGCGTGCGCGCCGCCGTCCGCGCCTGGGGCCTGTCGATCCAGTGCGCCGACGCTTCGGTCTACTCCCCCATCCTGACCGGCGTGATGATGCCCGAGGGCGTGGATGCCGATGCCGTGCGCAAGACCATCTACGAGCGCTTCGACTGCTCGCTCGGCACCGGCCTGGGCAAGATCAAGGGCCGCATGTTCCGCATCGGCCACCTGGGCGACAGCAACGACCTGACGCTGGTGGCCACCGTGGCTGGCTGCGAAATGGGCCTCAAGCTCGCCGGCGTGAAGCTCGCCGGCTCGGGCGTGCAGGCCATCATGGACTACTACGCCAGCCACCCGGCCACGGTGCAGCTGAGCAAGGCCGCCTGAGCCCGAAACGATAACAACCAGAGGAGACAAGCATGAAACGCAGGGCTTTTGTTAGCGGCACAGCGGCCACGCTGGCCGCACCCATGATCAAGGCGCAGACCTTGCCTACGGGCACCATCCGCATCGTGGTGGGCTTTCCGCCCGGCGGCGGCACCGATGCGCTGGCGCGCGTGGTGGCGCAAAAGCTGCAGGTGATGTGGAACACCGCGATCGTGATCGAGAACAAGGCCGGCGCCGCCGGCGTGATCGCGGCCGACTACGTGGCCAAACAGCCCAGCGACGGCACCACCCTGCTGATGGCCCACATCAACAGCCACGCGCTGGCGCCGAGCCTGCAACCCAAGCTGGGGTATGTGGTGGAGCGCGACTTCGTGCCGATCTGCCTGGTAGGCGTCACGCCCAACCTGCTGATCTGCAACGAAGCGCAGCCGGCCAAGACCGTCAAGGACCTGGTGGCCCTGTGCAAGGCCAACCCCGGCAAGATCAGTTTTGCTTCGGCCGGCGGCGGCTCGGCCCAGCACCTGGCGCTGGAGATGTTCAAGCTGCGCGCCGGCATCGATGCCTTGCACATCCCCTACCGGGGCTCCGGTCCGGCCTTGACCGATCTGATCGGCGGCCAGGTGAATTATTGCTTCGAGACCATGACCTCGGCCACACCGCACGTCAAGAGCGGCAAGGCCATCGCCATGGCACAGACCCGCGTCAAACGCGCCAAGGGCCACCCCACCGTGCCGACGATGGACGAACAGGGCTTCCCCGGCTTCGACGCCACCACCTGGTATGGCCTGGTGGGTCCAGGCAAGCTGCCAGCCGCGATGGCACGACGCATGAACGAGGATGTGAACAAGGTGCTGGCGATGTCCGACGTACAGGAAAAGCTGGAGCAGTACGGCGCCGAGGATGGCGGCGGCAGCGCCAAGCGCTTTGCCGACTTCATCCACAGCGAGCAGCAGAAGTGGGCCAAGGTCATCAAGGACGCCAAGGTGTCGGTTGACGCCTGAGCCGGCACCGCTTGCGGCAAAAAAAACAGGCACCACACGGTGCCTGTTTTTTCATCGACGGAGATATCAGACCTTGATCTCGCGCGCCGTGATCTGGTACTTGAAGGCGTCGGGCGCGTAGGAGTCGAGGCGCTCCTCGGCCGTCTCGCACACCGGGTACATCAGGAAGCCCAGCTTCGGCCCCTTGGCGCCGGGCAGCGCCACGTCGTGCGCCATGTTCCAGGCCAGCCAGTTGCCCTCCCAGCCGCCGAACAGTGCCTTGTTCACCGGCGCCACCACGGGGTGGCGGGTGTCCTTGATCCACTCTGCCGTCTCCAGGCGCATGACCTTGGCCACATCAGCCGGGTCCATCGCCACCCAGCCGTAGTCCTTGAGGAACACTTCGGCGCGGCAATGCTGCGCGCCCTTGAGGCTGGCCGGGTTGCCGCTCAACTCCTTGTAGCCGAAGGCGGACGGCACCAAGCGCAGGCCGTACACATCACGCGCCGGCAGGCCGACCGCACGGCACAGGCCGACGAAGATGGCGTTAAGGTCGGCGCACTTGCCACCCAGGTTGCCGGTCTCCAGCATGGTCTTGATATCGCCTTCGCCGCAGCCGCGCGTTTTGGGTTCGCGGTAGGTGTTGGTCACTACCCAGTCGTAGATGGCACGCGCCTTCTCGACATCGGTCTTGGCGCCGCGCGTGGCTTCCAGCGCCGTCTTGCGCACGATGCCGTCGGTCGGCAGCAGCGCAGTGGGCTGGGTCCAGAACTTCAGGCTGGCGGCGTCTTCCTGCACCGGCTTTTTGGCCGACCAGTCGACCGCGCGGTTGCGCGTCTGGATGCGGCTGGTGAGCTCGACCCAAGGCTTTTTCTCACCGGCGGCGAACTCCACGGCCAACAGCTTGGCGCCGTAGTGCGCGTCGCTGCCCATGCGGGCCTGGCCGTTGCTGCTGTAGGCGTTGTCCAGCGAGTGCTGCCAGTCGCTGTCGACCGACGGCACCGGCAGCCAGACGCGCGTGGTGCCCTCGGGGGCAAGAATGTCGACACGGGTGGTCACCTCGAAGGTGCGCCAGGCACCCGGCTGGGGGTTGAACTGGCGCTGCGTCGGAGCCGACTGGGCAAAGCCCATGACAGGCAGCGTGTAGGCGGCGGACAGGGTTGCCGCGTTCTTGAGGAATGTGCGACGCACGGTGGTCATAAAAGGACTCCGGATTGGTAGTGAAAACGCTGCCGGCGCAAATGAAGAGGCCCCGGAACCGCGTGCGACGCGCCCATCCGGGCGCCGCGGGAGGATTATCGCCGCGGATCCCTCTGTGTAATCCCCAACCTTGACCCCATATTTCCTAGGGTATATTGAGCGAAAAGTTATGAGAATGCGGTTGGAGACCTACCACTCGATGATGCAAACGATGTCATTGCCGGCGCACGCTGGCAGTGGCATCGTTCTGCGCGCACCGGAAACCACCGACGCCAACAACATCCGGCAGACCGCCCTGGAACTACTCGGCGTCGCTGATCTGACCAGCTTGGTGCACGCCGAGCGGGGGCAGGACGGTGAAGGCGCCTGGGTTCGGCTGTGGCTGGATCAGGCCACCGCCCAGGCTTGGGCACCCGGGCTGGACACGCTGCAGCTCGCGCCGACCTTGCAACTGGATACGCTGAACTGCGATGCCGACCTGATGCGCGAGATCGTGGTGGCCATGCTCATGGGGCCGATACCCTTTGAGTTCCCCAGCATTGACGAACTGGTCTCGGCGGTGCGCATCCGCCGCAACATCGTGCAGGCGGCGCGCAAGACCACACTGGCCTTCGACACCGCCGCCGCGGAGCGCCCCGAAGGCTACTGGACCTACGACAAGGCCACCGGCTTCACCATCCTCCCGGGCGTCTCGCTGATCGATGCCTTGACCCTCGCCACCCAGCCGGATGTCTCGGGCTCGCTGTATTCCTTCTCGTGCTACCGCGCCACCGAATACGTGACCCTGCTGGGCATTGCGCAGGAGCTGGCGCACAGCAATCCGCCTTTGTTCGAGCAACTGCAGAAGCAATGGACCCAGCGCGCCATCATGTCGGGCGAATTCCACGAAGTATTCCTGCGCGAGCAAGGCTCGATGGAACAGCCACTGCCACCCAGCTACTACGTCCCCGGCGACCGGACCTGGTTCCGCAACCCCGACGAAGCCTCCGCCAACGCCTCGGGCTTCGAAGGCTCCTGGGTCATGTACCTGGGTGGTGGCCTGTTCACCAACTTCTGGAAACGCAACCAGCCCTACACCCTGACCAGCAAGTGCGTCGAGATCTACCACTGGCGCCATGGCTTGTATCAGGACGACCAGGGCGAACACCGCATCGACGAGGCTCACATCGAGCCGATGATCGAAGCCGCCCTCAACACCCCGTCCGAGCTGGCGCGCATCATGGCCCTGATGACGCGCTACCGCGAACCGCGCGGCGTCTATACCGAAGCTGGCGGCGGCATCGACACCACGCGCGAGTTCGCACGCTGGGTTCGCCCCGGCACGGCGGACCTGCTGCTGCCGAGCGAATAAAATTCGGGGATGCAGTCCCGGCAAACTCATATCGATGCGCTCAAGCTCATCGGCTCGCAACTGATCGTGCTGCATCACTTTGCCGCCTACGGCCCCCTGGCCGATGCCATGAGCCATGCCGCCCCCCACCTGTCCGCTTGGCTGTACGACTACGCACGCATGGCGGTGCAGGTGTTCCTGGTGCTGGGCGGCTACCTGGCCGCACGCAACCTAGCGCCCGAAGGGCAGATTCGCATCGGATCGCCCTGGCGCACGCTGTGGCGGCGCTACCAGCGCTTGGTGTTGCCCTTTGTGGCCGCCCTGCTGCTGGCCGTGGCCGCAGCCATGCTGGCACGCCATTGGCTGAGTGATGACTTCATCCCCGCCGCCCCGACCCTGGGCCAGACCCTGTCGCACGCCCTGCTGCTGCACGGCGTGCTGGGCCAGGAATCGCTCTCGGCCGGCGTCTGGTACGTGGCCATCGATTTCCAGCTCTTCGCCCTCATGACGCTGTTGCTGTGGCTGGGGCAACGCCGCCTCTGGGCCGTACTCCTGGTGCTGGGCCTGGTGCTGGCCTCGCTGTTCTTCTTCAATCGCCATGAAGACTGGGACAACTGGGCGATCTACTTCTTCGGCGCCTACGGCATGGGGGCCCTGGCCTATTGGGTTGGCAGTTCGCGCCATCCCGGCAAGTTGATCGGGCTGCTGGCACTGGCCGGCCTGCTGGCGCTGGTGCTGGATTTCCGCGGCCGCATCGCGCTGGCCTTGGTGGTGGCCCTGCTGCTGGCGCTGGTGCAGTGGCGCGATCACACACGCCTGCTCCAGTCGGCCATGCCGGCGCCGCTGGCGCGCGCTGTCGGCCTGCTGGGTCAGAGCTCCTATGCACTGTTCCTGATTCATTTCCCGGTGCTGATGCTGGGCAATGCACTGTTTGCTCATCTGCAGCTCAGCAACTCCGTCGCGGCCATGGGGGTTTTGCTGGCCAGCTGGGCCATCTGCCTGGCACTGGCGCTGCTGTTCCAGCGCTGGGTGGAAGCACCGCTCTCGCGCCTGGTCGGCTACCGCCGCAAGTCAGCGACGTAAAAAATCAGCGCCGCAGCAAAGGCTCGACCAACGCCGCCGCTTCGCGCCCAGTCCAGTCCACCTCACCACGCACGCGCTGGCGCGGCCGGCCTTCGGCGTCGATCAGAATGGTGGTGGGAAACACATTGGCACCCCACTGCTTGGCGATGTCGCCACTCTGGTCGAGCAGCACCGGCAGGCTCATGCCGGTGGCCTGCACGTACTGGTTGATGCGGCGCGGCCCTTCCTTGAAGTTGATCGCCAGCACCACCAGTTTCTCGGGCCCATAAATCTCGGCCAGTTGCTGCAGCGTTGGCATCTCGGCGCGACAGGGCTCGCACCAACTGGCCCAGAAGTTCAGCAGCACGGCACGGCCGCGCAGATCGGCCAGCTTCCAGACCTTGCCTTGCAAGTCCATGGCCTGCAGCGGCGGCACCGCCAAGCTGGGCGGCCACCGTGTCAAATCAAAACTGGCGGCCTGGGCCGCCGGCAACAGGCTGGCCGCGCCCGCCCAGACGGCCAGTCGCTTGAGCGCTTGGCGGCGCAGGCCTGTGACAGAGATTTCCGACTGCTCGCGATTGGGCATTAAATCAGGCTCCAGCCCTTGTCTGACAAGCGCAAAAGGCTATTAAATTTATAGCAATCAGAGCTTATCCGCCACCCAGCCTTGCACGCTGGCCAGCGCCGCGCCGAGCTTGCTGGCATCGGTGCCGCCGGCCATGGCCATGTCGGGCTTGCCGCCGCCCTTGCCACCCACTTGCTGGGCGACGAAGTTGACCAGCTCTCCGGCCTTCACTTTGCCCACGCTGTCGGCGGTGACACCGGCCGCCAGCTGCACCTTGTCGCCGTCCACCGCCGCCAGCACGATGGCCGCAGTCTTGAGCTTGTTCTTGAGCTGGTCCAGCGTATCGCGCAGGGTCTTGGCATCAGCACCGTCGAGCTTGGCGGCCAGCACCTTGATGCCCTTCACGTCCACCGCCTGCGTCACCAAGTCGTCGCCCTGGCTGGAAGCCAGCTTGCCCTTGAGGGCAGCGATTTCCTTTTCCAGTGCCTTGACCTGGTCTAGCACTTGGCCCAGGCGGGTGTTGAGTTCGGCGGCCGGCGTCTTGAGCGTGCCGGCGACCTGCGTCACGGTGTCTTCCAGCTGCTGCAGGTAAGCCAGTGCGCCTGCGCCAGTCACCGCCTCGATGCGGCGCACGCCAGCGGCCACGCCACTCTCGCCCACCACCTTGAACAGGCCGATGTCGCCGGTGCGCTGCACGTGGGTGCCGCCGCACAGTTCGCGGCTGCTGCCGATGTCGAGCACGCGCACGCTGTCGCCGTACTTTTCGCCGAACAGCATCATGGCGCCGGTCTTCTGCGCCGACTCGATGTCCATCACACGCGCTTGCGTGGCTTCGTTGTCCAGAATCTCGCTGTTGACCTTGGCCTCGATTTCGCGAATCTGCGCTTCGGTCACCGGTGCGTTGTGCGCGAAGTCGAAGCGCGTGCGCTCGGCATTCACCAGCGAACCCTTCTGCTGCACATGACTGCCCAACACTTCGCGCAAGGCCTTGTGCATCAGGTGCGTGACCGAGTGGTTGCGTTCGGTGGCGGCACGTGTTTCCATGTTCACCAGCGCGGTCACCTGGTCACCCACATTGAGCGTGCCCTGGGTGACGGTGCCGTGGTGGCCGAAGACATCGGCCTTGATCTTCTGCGTGTCGCCCACGTCGAAGCGGGCCGAGCCGGCCAGCAGCAGGCCCTCGTCGCCGACCTGGCCGCCGCTTTCAGCATAAAAAGGCGTGGTGTCCAGCACCACCACCCCGTTTTGACCGGCTTTCAGGGCTGCAACCGTCGTCCCATCTGCGTAAAGCGCTACGATTTTTGCAGCAGCCTCGAGTGTTTCGTAACCGACGAATTCATTGCCGGCACCGCTGTATTCCAGCGCCTTGTCCATCTTGAACTTGCCGGCGGCACGGGCTTGGCTCTTCTGCTTCTCCATGGCAGCAGCGAAGCCGGCCTCGTCCACGCTCAGGCCACGCTCACGGCAGACGTCGGCCGACAGGTCGAGCGGGAAGCCATAGGTGTCGTGCAGCTTGAAGGCCACCTCACCCGGCAGCACCTTGGCACCGCCGGCCAGGGCGGCATCCAGGATCTCCATGCCGTTTTCCAGCGTCTCGAAGAAACGCTCCTCCTCGGCCTTCAGCACCTCGGTGATGCGCTGTTCCTGCTCCTTCAAGCGCGGATAGGCGTCACCCATCAGGCGCACCAGTTCGGCCACCAGCTTGTGGAAGAAGGGTTTCTTCTGGCCCAGCTTGTAGCCGTGGCGGATGGCACGGCGCACGATGCGGCGCTGCACATAGCCGCGGCCTTCGTTGCTCGGGATCACACCATCGCTCACCAGGAAGGCGGTAGCGCGAATATGGTCCGCGATCACGCGCAGCGAAGGATTGTTCAGGTCCTGGGTGCCCACTTCACGCGCCGCCGCCTTGATCAGCGCATCGAACAGGTCGATCTCGTAGTTGCTGTGCACGTGCTGCAGGATGGCGGCCAGGCGCTCCAGGCCCATGCCGGTGTCGACGCAGGGCGCCGGCAGCGGCGTGACAGCGCCGGTCTCGTCCATGTCGAACTGCATGAACACGTTGTTCCAGATTTCGATGTAACGGTCACCGTCTTCATCCGGGCTGCCCGGGGGGCCGCCGGGGATGTGGTCACCGTGGTCGTAGAAGATCTCCGAGCAGGGGCCGCAGGGACCGGTGTCGGCCATCATCCAGAAGTTGTCGGACTTGTAGCGCCCGCCCTTGTTGTCACCGATGCGGATCACGCGCTCGGGCGGCAGGCCGATCTCCTTGGTCCAGATGTCGTAGGCCTCGTCGTCCTCGGCGTACACCGTGGCCAGCAGGCGTTCGGGCGGCAGCTTGTAGACCTCGGTCAGCAGCTCCCAGGCCCACTTGAGCGACTCGCGCTTGAAGTAGTCACCAAAGCTCCAATTGCCCAGCATCTCGAAGAAGGTGTGGTGGCGCGCGGTGTAGCCCACGTTCTCCAGGTCGTTGTGCTTGCCGCCGGCACGCAGGCAGGCCTGCACCGAGGTGGCACGCACGTAGGAGCGCTTGTCGGTGCCGAGGAACACGTCCTTGAACTGCACCATGCCGGAGTTGGTGAACATCAGGGTCGGGTCGTTGCCCGGCACCAGCGGGCTGGACTGCACGACGGTGTGGCCCTTGGCGGCAAAGAAGTCCAGAAAGGTCTTGCGGATGTCGGCAACGGAGAAAACGGGTTGGCTCATGGTGTGTAGGTGGCCGCGCCGCCGATCCGACAAGAATCGCTGCGGGCACGTAACTGCTTGATTTATTTGAACTATCAATTATAGATTTTGGCGCTCAACCCGCCTGCATCCAGGCAAATTCCGGCTCGCCTCAGCCAAGAGTGACACCTGGCGCAGGCGGGCAGAGAATACCCTCAATCATCGTACGATTGACTCAAACTGCGCTGTTAACCTGTAAGATCACCTCATGCGATCGCTGACTGCCCTGCAGGTGATGCAGGACGCCCCCGTCATCCCCGTCATCGTGCTCGACCATGTGCAGGACGCCGTGCCGCTGGCGCGTGCACTGGTCGCCGGTGGCCTTCGCATGCTTGAAATCACACTGCGCACACCGCAGGCCTTGGCCTGTATTGAAGCCATCGCACGCGAGGTGCCGCAAGCCGTACCCGGTGCCGGCACGGTACGCAACAGCGCCGACGTTCAGGCAGCCCAGCAGGCCGGCGCATGTTTTCTGGTGAGCCCGGGCTATACCAGCACCCTCGGCCAGGCCGCGCGCACCTGTGGTCTGCCGCTGCTACCGGGCGTCGCCACGAGCAGCGAGATCATGACCGCGCTGGACGACGGCCACACCGCACTGAAATTCTTCCCGGCCCTCGCCGCCGGCGGAACAGCCCTGCTCAAGGCCTGGGGCGGCCCGTTTGCCGACGTGCGCTTCTGTCCCACCGGTGGCATCAGCCCGAAGAATGCGCGGGACTTCCTGGCGCTGCCCAACGTGACCTGTGTCGGTGGCTCCTGGCTGACGCCGGCGCAGGCCATCGCCGAGCGGAACTGGGACGAGATCACCCGGCTGGCCGCCCAGGCGGTGCAGTTGCGCGCATGAAACTACAAATACAACACAAGAGGAAGACAGACAAATGCTGAATCAACTGACACCCGAGAACTGCCTGCCGACTGATGCGGCGCGCGCCACGCTGGTGGGACGCCTCTGGATCGAGGGTACCGGACCGGTGCTGGTGCAGGTGCGCCCCGATGGCGTGTACGACCTGGGCGCCGTCGCCCCGACCATGTCGGACCTGCTGGAGCGCCCCGACGCGGCCGCGGCCGTGCGCAAGAACCAGGGCACGCGCCTGGGCGACACCGCGGTCATCCTGAAGAACTCGGCGCACGACGAACGCAAGAGGGCCTTGCCCTGGTTTCTGGCGCCCAATGACCTGCAGGCGATCAAGGCCACCGGCGTCACCTTCGTGAACTCGGTGCTGGAGCGCGTGATCGAGGAGCAGGCGCGCGGCGATGCCGACAAGGCCGAGAGCGTGCGCCGCGCCGTGGTGGCCGTGATCGGCGACAACCTGGGCAGCGTCAAACCCGGCTCGCCCGAGGCGGCGAAACTGAAGGACGTGCTGGTTGGGCAGGGCGCGTGGTCGCAGTACCTGGAAGTGGCCATCGGCCCGGACGCAGAGGTCTTCACCAAATCGGCGCCCATGAGCGCGGTGGGCGTCGGCGCGGAGGTGGGCATCCACCCACGCAGCCACTGGAATAACCCGGAGCCGGAAATCGTGCTGGCCGTCAACAGCCGCGCCGAAGTGATGGGCGCCACACTGGGCAACGATGTGAACCTGCGCGACTTCGAGGGCCGCAGCGCCCTGCTGCTGGGCAAGGCCAAGGACAACAACGCCTCCTGTGCCATCGGCCCCTTCATCCGCCTGTTCGATGAACACTTCAGCATGGATGACGTGCGCCGCTGCGACCTCGCCATGGAGGTGCGCGGCGCTGGTAACTTCGTGATGCGCGGCAGCAGCTCCATGAGCCAGATCAGCCGCGACCCGCTCGAGCTGGTCAAGCACGTGATCGGCCCGCACCACCAGTACCCCGACGGCGTGATGTTCTTCCTCGGCACCATGTTTGCCCCGATCCAGGACCGCCACGGCCCGGGCCAGGGTTTCACACACGAGATCGGCGACATCGCCACCGTCTCGACCCCGCAACTGGGCATGCTGGTGAACCGCGTCAACACCTCGGACAAGATCGCCCCCTGGACCTACGGCACACGCGCACTGATGCGGGACCTGGCGCGTCGGCACTGAGGCCGGCTACAGGCGGTCTGAGCACGGAAATCGCCACGACCCGGCGGCCGCTTCCGACCGTGACAGACGTTAGCCGGCGTGGAGAGCGGATGTTCAACGTTGCAGTTAGACCTCTCGACTGCTCAGCGTCCACCGAAGGGCAAGCGCAGAAGCCCACGTAATCCTGGTTGATGTGATGAATTTGCCGCTGATGCCAGCGTGTAGCCTGGGCCTCTCGAGAATGCCCCAAGGCGTATGTCCGAAAACGACCACTACGCCCGACAGGTTTGCGTAACATGCGGTTGTGCGCAATCTCCAGACCCCGCTTGATCCGGCCGCTTGCTACCAGGCCATGCTGTCACGCGATGCGCGTTTTGACGGGCACTTCTACACGGCCGTCAAAACCACGGGCATCTACTGCCGCCCGGTGTGCAAGGTACGCGCGCCACTGGCCAGGAACTGCCTCTTCTTCGCCAGTGCCGCGCGCGCCGAGGCGGCGGGCTTTCGACCCTGCCTGCGCTGCCGCCCCGAGCTCGCCCCCGCGGCGCTGCTGCCTTGGTCCACCCAGGACGCCAGCCAGATCCTCGCCGCCCAAGCCGTGCAACTGCTCGGCAGCGCCGAAACCCTGGCCGATGCACCGCTGAGCGTGGGCGCCCTGGCCCAGCGCCTGGGCGTGAGCGAACGTCACTTGCGCCGCATCCTGACGCAGCACCTGGGCGTGACGCCATCGCAATACCGCCAGACGCGTCGCCTGCTGCTGGCCAAGCAACTCCTGTGCGACACCGGCCTGCCGATTGCCCTGGTCGCCCAGCTCAGCGGATTCGCCAGCCAGCGCCGCTTCAATACCGCCTTTGCCAGCCATTACCACCTCACACCCTCGGCCTGCCGCCGCCACGGCCAGGCCGTCAGCGACACCCGCCTGAAGCTGGCCTACCGCCCGCCGTACGACGAGGCCGCGATGTTGCAATTCCTGCACCAGCGGGCCGTGCCCGGCCTGGAGCTGTGCACCACCACCGGTGAAGGCGGCGGAGAGTTCGCACGCATCGTGCGCATGGCCGAGGGCGACCGCAGCCGCCTGGGCTGGGTGCGTCTGCAGTTCGAGCCCGGCGCGCACCGCGTGCATGTGCAGTTGAGCGACAGCCTGCTGCCGGTGTTGCCCGCCGTGCTGCAGCAGGTGCGCCGGGCCCTCGACCTGGACGCCGACCCGCTGGCCATCGAGCCCGTCCTGGGCCGCGACTTTGCACACTGCGCCGGCTGGCGCGTGCCCGGAGCCTGGAATGGATTCGAACTAGCCGTTCGCGCGGTCCTCGGCCAGCAAGTCACCGTGGCGGCGGCCCGCACCCTCACCCAGCGTCTCGTGCATGCCTTCGGCGAACCCCTGGCCACACCCTGGCCTGAACTCACCCATGCGTTTCCAACGCCGGCGGCCTTGTCGCGCGCCTCGCCGGATGCACTGGGACAACTGGGCATCGTGCGGCAACGCCAGCAGGCCATCCGCGCGCTCGCGCAGGCCGTGATGCATGACGGCCTGGACCTGGAGTCCGGACTGCAGGTCCAGACCACGATCCAGGCCCTGCTGGACCTGCCTGGCATCGGCGAGTGGACGGCACAGTACATCGCCATGCGCGCCCTGCGCTGGCCCGACGCGTTCCCCGCAGGCGACATCGTGGTCCAGCAACGCCTGGGCGTGCGTGATGGCCCGCAACCGGCGCGTGCGGCCGCCGCAAAGGCGGCCGCCTGGCAACCCTGGCGCAGCTACGCCGTCATACGACTCTGGCACGGAGGATCCCCATGAAACTCGTCTGCAAGACCATCACCACGCCACTGGGCTCCATCCTGCTGGCCGCCAGCGACGACGGCCTGGCCGGCCTCTGGTTCAAAGGGCAGCGCCACCTCCCGGACACCTCGCAGTGGCAGGTCGTGGCAACGCAGCGCTGGCTGGACCAAGCGGCCGAAGAAGTGCAGGCCTATTTCCGCGGCCAGCGCCGCGACTTTAAGACGCCGCGCAGTGCCGCCTGGGGCACGCCGTTCCAGCGCAGCGTGTGGGACGCACTGGCGCGCATTCCCTGGGGCACCACCACCACCTACGGCGTGCTGGCCACACAACTGCGCAAGCCGCAGGCGGCGCGGGCCGTGGGCGCGGCAGTGGGGCGTAATCCATGGAGCATCATGGTCCCCTGCCACCGCGTACTTGGTGCCGACGGCAGCCTGACCGGCTACGCCGGCGGGCTGGACCGCAAGCAGGAACTGCTACGACGTGAGGGAGTACTGGGGGAACCCTGAATCCGGCGCGCAAACGCGACCTCGCTGAGACGAGAGCAATGCCCCCTATCGATCAACAAGCCGAGCGTCATCTCCTGGCCGGAAACGCCCGAAAGCCAACCGCAGCTCACGAACTGAGCGGATGCCCACGCGTCTTGCCCAGAGGCGCGTGAATCGCCATCAGTTCGACCACCCAGTCGATAAAGACGCGCAGCCTGGCGCCTACGTGGCGGTTGGGTGGAAAGGCCAGATACAGCGGCATCGGGGCGATAAACCAGTCCTCGAACAGCGGCACCAGTTCGCCTCGCGCCAGATGTGGCGCCGCCATGTAGTGCGGCAACCAGAGCGCACCAAGGCCGGCCACACCGGCCGCCAGATAGGCATTGCCGTCGTCCATCGCAATCGCGTAACGGCCCAGCACTTGCACGTGTTCTTCGCCGCGCTGCAATGCGCAGGACAGGATGCGTCCTGTGCTCGACCGCAGAAAGCCCACGATCTGATGGGGCGCTGCTTCCAGGTCCTTGGGATGCACAGGCCTCCCGACGCGCGCCAGATAGGCGGGTGCTGCATACAGCCCGATGGCCAGGTCACCCACATGCCTGGCCACCAGTGAGGGATCACCCGGGTCACCGCCCCGCACGACGCAGTCGACGTTTTCGTCGATCAGATCGACCACCCGGTCGCTCACCCCCATGTGCACCTGGATGTCTGGGTAGCGCGCATGGAATGCCGGGAAGGCCGGTGCCAGGATCATGCGGGCCAGTGGACTGGGAACGTCCACCCGCAAGCGCCCACGTGGCACGGCGGACGCGCGCGTCAGACTGGTCTCGGCGTCGTCCATGTCCGCGAGCAGGCGTACGACTCGCTCGTAATAGGCGGCGCCGTCGGCCGTCACGTTCACCTTGCGGGTGGTGCGGTTCAGCAGCTTGACCCGCAGGCGCGCTTCCAGCTGCTGCACGAGCTGGGTCACGGTGGTTTTGCTCATGTGCAGCGTCTGCGCTGCTTGGGTGAAGCTGCGGGTCTCCACCACGCGTGCAAACGCCAGCATGGCATCGAAACGGTCCATGGCGGTCCTGGAATCGTTGTAATTATTCAGATTATGCAAACAGTCTTGAACAGACTTTCTTGTTTATCCAAACGACCGCATTCCCTACAGTGCCTTCTTCATTCAATGAAAGGTATGTGATGACCCCACGCGATGTTGTTTTCCCCGCGGACCGGCAGGCTCTGTATGAGAGGAACCGCTATTCACCGGCCGTCCGGTCGAACGGCTTTCTTTTCGTCTCGGGCCAGGTCGGAAGCCGCGAAGACGGTTCACCCGAACCCGAACTGGAAGCCCAGGTGCGGCGTGCCTTCGACAACCTGAACGAGGTGTTGCGTGCAGCCGGGTGCAGCTTCGATGACGTGGTCGATGTGACCGTCTTCATTGTTGACCCGGAGAAGAACTTCGAGCGGATCTGGCAGATCGTGCCGGACTATTGGGGCAACGCGCCCCACCCCACGTTGACCGGCATCGGCGTGACCTGGCTCTATGGCTTTCAGTTCGAGATCAAGGTGATCGCCAAATTGCCGGGTTGATGCCGGGAAGCGCCACCTCAAAAGAAAAGGCCGCGGGGCAAGCCCCGCGGCCTTCGTACGTTCTGGCGTCCGCCCGGCTTACTTGCCGCCGCGCACCTTCTTCAGCTCGTCGAACACGACGTTGATGGCCTCGGTGCCGATGGAGGCGCTGTGCTTGTCGTACACCGGCTTGACCTTGTCGAACATGCGGCGCTGCTCGAAGGGCGAGATCTCGTTGATCTGCATGCCCTTGGCCTTGAGCGCGGCCAGCGCCATGTCGCTCTGGTTGCGGATGGCGATGCGCTGGGCCTTCTGACCTTCGATGGCGGCTTCACGCAGCACGGCCTGCTCTTGCGGGTTGAGCTGATCCCACAACTTCTTGCTGTAGAGGATCAGGTAGGGCGTGTAGGCGTGGCGCGTGACGCTCAGATACTTCTGGACCTCGTAGAACTTGGAGCTGTCGATGGTCACGAAAGGATTCTCCTGACCGTCGATAGTGCGGGTCTCCAGCGCGGTGAACACTTCGCCAAAGGCCATCGGCACGGCATTGGTGCCAAGGGTCTTGAAAGTGTCGAGAAAGATGCTGTTTTGCATGACGCGTACCTTGACGCCATCGAAGTCTTCCACCTTGGCCACAGGCCGCTTGCTGTTGGTCAGGTTGCGGAAACCGTTTTCCCAGTAGGCCAGGTTCACCAGGCCAGCGGCTTCGAGCTTCTTGCTGAAGTATTGGCCAGCCGGGCCGTCCAGCACCGCGTCGGCCTCTTTCTCGTTGGCGAAGAGGAAGGGCAGGTCGAACACGCCCAGCTCCTTCACGATGCCCACCAGCGGCGAACTCGAGGTGCAGACCATCTCCTGCGTGCCGGCACGCAGGGCTTGCGTGGCCTGCAGGTCGCCACCAGCCGCACCGCCCCAGAAGACATTGAGCTTGATCTTGCCGCCGGACTTGGCGTCCAGTACTTCCTGCATGCGTTTGACGCCCGCGCTCACCGGATGGTCGGCGTTCACGCCGTTCGAGAGCTTGATCGTGCGCTCAGTGAATTGGGCGTGGGCGGAGGTCGCCACAACCAGGATGGCGCCGGCCAGCACCGAGGCGAGAGTTCTGCGTTTCAACATGTATGTCTCCTTTTAGTAGTTACAGCAGAGGGTTGGAAAAACTGTCAGTGCATCCACCACTTCAGCGGGACGAGAACGATGTCGGGCACCAGCACCAGCAGGAACAGCACGGCCAGTTCGGCCAGCAGGAAGGGCAGCACGCCCCGGAAGGCCTCGCCCATGCTGATGCGGGCCACGCCGCACACCACGTTGAGCACCGTGCCCACGGGGGGCGTGATCAGGCCAATGGCGTTGTTCATGATGAACAGGACGCCGAAATACACCGGGTCGATACCCGCCGCCTTGACGACGGGCATCAGCACCGGAGTGAGGATCAGCACCGTGGGTGTGAAGTCCAGCGCAGTGCCGACGATGACGATCAGCAGCATCATCACCAGCATCAGCATCGTCTTGCTGTCCATGAAAGGCCGCAGCAGCGCGGCGACTTCGTCCGGGATGTTGGCGACGGTGATCAACCAGGCACTGACCATGGCGGCTGCCACGAGGAACATCACCACGGCCGTGGTCTTGCCGGCGGCCAGCGTGAGGCCATAGAGTTCCTTGAGTTTGAGCTCGCGGTAGCAGAACATGCCGACCGCAAAGCTGTAGACCGCCGCCACCACCGCCGCCTCGGTGGGGGTGAAGGCGCCGATCTTCATGCCGCCGATGATGACGATGGGCAAGGCCAGCGCCAAAGCCCCTTCAAAGGTGACCTTCAGGCGCTGCCCCATGGCCATGCGAGGTGCAGGCTGCACTTTTTCCTTCTTGGCGACCCACCACCAGGCCACCCCGATGGCCACCCCCATCAGGATGCCTGGAACGATACCTGCCAGGAACAGTTTGGTGATCGAGACATTGCCCGCCACGCCAAAGATGATGAAGCCGATGGAAGGCGGGATCACCGGCGCGATGATGCCCCCCGCCGAGATCAGGCCGGCTGAACGGCTGACGTCGTAACCGGCCGCGCGCATCATGGGGATCAGCAGCGCGGCCAGCGCAGCGGTATCGGCCACGGCCGAGCCGGACAACGAAGCCATGATGATGGCGGCAATCACGGTCACATAACCCAGCCCACCGCGGAAGTGCCCAACCCAGGCCATGGCAAAGTTGACGATGCGCCGGCTCAAGCCCCCCGCGTTCATGAACTCGCCGGCCAGCAGGAAGAAGGGCACGGCCAACAGTGGAAAATTGTCCGCTCCCTCGACGAAGCGCTGCGCCAGGATCTGGCTGTCGAAGCTGACCAGATTGGTGGTGGCCCCAAGAAAAGCCATCAACGCAACGCCACAGACCAGCAAAGCATAGGCAATGGGCATACCGATCGCCATGGCACCCAGCAAACTGAAAACGAATACAGCAACAGTCATGGCCAGACCTTAAGTTTTGACGTCCCGGAGCTGTTCCTCGGCATCGGCCAGACCTTCGGCCTCCTGCACCTGAACCAACTCGTCCACACGCAGACGGCCGCTCAGCAGTCTGTACAGCACTTGCAGATTGATCAGCCCCATGACCACGCTGACCACGTAGCCGATACCGAACACCCAGATCATGGAAATACCCAGAACGGGCGATTCATTGGTCACCTGAAGCTCGTGCATCTTCCAGGTCCCGAGCAGGAACAGGCCGTTGCAGAACAGCATGAGGCCTTCGCTCAGGAACAGACAGGCCTTCTTGCCCAGCAGCGGCAGGTGCTTGACCAGGGTGTCCACGCCCAGGTGCCCCCCTTCCCGCATGGCAATCATGGCGCCCAGGTAGGTCAACCAGATGAAGCAGTAGCGAGACAACTCGTCCGACACGTCGATGCCGGAGTTGAAGCCATAACGCAGCACCACGTTGCCGAACACCATCACCACCATGGCGACCATGCAGACGACGACCAGGAGTTCCAGCAGCTTGAAAAAAAGATGGATCAGCTTTTGCATCGGGCTTTTCATGGGATGTGTTTCAGACGGCCTTGAGCACCGAAGCGGGTGTGTTCAGCCGCGGCAGCCGGCGGCGCGAGGCCAGGATTTCCTCGATGTCCTCATGCGCACCGTCGATCAGGACCAGGATGGCTTTCTCGGCCTTGGCCGGGTGATGTGCAATCACCGCATCCAGCACGGCCCGGTGCAGCGGCAACGAACGCGCGGGACCGTCCTTCTTCTTGGTGGCCAGCTCGAAGCTGGTGTGCAGCAAGGCGCCCAGGGCTTTGCTCATCTGCATCAGCATGCGGTTGCGGCTGGCGCGCAGCAGACCCTGGTGAAAGCGCAGGTCATGCGTGACGTAGTCGCCACCTTCGTTCACGGCGCGCGCCATGCCGGCGTAGGCCTCCTCCACGAACGCGATGTCCTCGGGCATGGCGCGCTGCGCGGCCAGGCGCATGGCTGCGGGCTCGACCACGCGCCGCAGGTCCATCAGGTCGCGCAGGAATTCCGGCGTCAGGCCCGCCTGGGCCTGCCAGGCAATGATGTCGGGGTCGAACCAGTTCCACTGGTCCTGGGACAGCACGCGCGTACCCACCTTGGGTCCCGCACTCACCAGCCCCTTGGCAATGAGCGACTTCACCGCCTCGCGCACCACGGTGCGGCTGACACCGAGTTCTTCGCACAGCAGGGGTTCGGGCGGAATGGAGGCTCCCGGGGCATAGTGGCCGGAGACGATAGCCGCTCCGAGGTGATCAACAGTATTGCCGTGGACGTTTTTAATCATGGTTTGTACTAAGCTCTGCGTTCAATGGTATGACGATAATACGTTATTCACTCCCGGATTAACCCTATGTCGAACGCCGACCGTCCCAAGAAGAAACCCCAGGAACTCCGCAGCCAGCAATGGTTCGGCCGCCAGGACCGCGATGGTTTTGCCTACCGCAGCTGGGTCAAGGGCAAAGGGGTTCCGCATGACCAGTTCGACGGTCGGCCGGTCATCGGCATCTGCAACACCTTCAGCGAGCTGACCCCCTGCAACTCGCATTTCCGCACCCTGGCCGAACAGGTCAAGATCGGTGTCTATGAAGCCGGCGGCTTCCCGCTCGAGTTCCCCGTGATGTCGCTGGGCGAGACCCTGCTGCGCCCCACGGCCATGCTGTACCGCAACCTGGCCAGCATGGACGTGGAGGAAAGCATCCGCGGCAACCCGATCGACGGCGTGGTGCTGCTCATGGGCTGCGACAAGACCACGCCGTCCTTGTTGATGGGCGCCTCCAGCGTCAACCTGCCCACCATCGGTGTCTCCGGCGGGCCCATGCTCAACGGCAAGTGGCGCGGCCAGGAACTCGGCTCAGGCACCGGCGTGTGGAGCATGAGCGAGCAGGTACGCGCCGGCACGCTCAAACTGCAGGACTTCTTCGAGGCTGAAAGCTGCATGCACCGCAGCCACGGCCACTGCATGACCATGGGCACCGCCTCCACCATGGCCAGCATGGTCGAGGCCCTGGGTATCGGCCTGCCCGGCAATGCCACCTACCCGGCGGTGGACGGCCGGCGCAACGTGCTGGCACGCAGCGCCGGCCGGCGCATCGTCGAGATGGTGCACACCGACCAGACCATCTCCAAGGTGCTCACGCGCGAGGCTTTCGAAAACGCGATCAAGACACTGGCTGCCATCGGCGGCTCGACCAATGCCGTCATCCACCTGATTGCCATCGCGGGGCGACTGGGTCTCAAGCTCACGGTGGACGACTTCGACCGCCTGGCCAGTGAGCTGCCCTGCCTGGTGAATCTGCAGCCCTCGGGCCAGCACCTGATGGAAGACTTCTGTTACGCCGGCGGCCTGCCGGTGGTGATGAAGGAGATCCTGCACCTGCTGCACAAGGACATCGTCACGGCCAACGGCAAGACCGTGGCCGAGAACGTGGGCGATGCGCAGAACTACGACCCGCGCGTGATCAAGACCTTTGCGGAGCCCTTCAAGGAGAAGGCCGGCATCGCCGTACTGCGCGGCAATCTGGCGCCGCGCGGCGCGGTCATCAAGCCCAGCGCGGCCACCCCCGCGCTGATGGTGCACAAGGGGCGCGCTGTGGTGTTCGAGAACAGCGATGACTTCCACCGGCGGATCGACGACGACCAGCTCGACGTCGACGAAAGCTGCATTCTGGTGCTCAAGAACTGCGGGCCCAAAGGCTATCCCGGCATGGCCGAGGTCGGCAACATGCCCTTGCCGCCCAAGGTGCTGAAAAAGGGCATCACCGATATGGTTCGCATCAGCGACGCGCGCATGAGCGGCACGGCCTACGGCACCGTGGTGCTGCACACCGCACCCGAGGCCGCCGCCGGTGGCCCGCTAGCGGTGGTACAGAACGGCGACATGATCGAACTCAACGTGCCCGAACGCCGGCTGCAGCTGCTGATCAGTGACGAGGAACTGAAAGCCCGCCTGGTACGCTGGAAGGCGCCGGAGCCGCCGCTCAAATCCGGCTACTGGAAACTGTATGTGGACCATGTGCTGCAGGCCGACGAAGGTGCCGACCTAGATTTCCTGGTCGGCCAGCGCGGCGCGTTCGTTCCGAAAGACAACCACTGACATGCTCAGCGGGCTGCCCGGCTGAAGAACCATGGACAAGACACTCGACGTGGTCGCCCTGGGCGAGGCCATGCTGGAATTCAACCAGACCGAGGCCGGGCGACCCAACTACCTGCAGGGTTTTGGCGGCGACACCAGCAATGTGGTGATCGCCGCCGCGCGTGCCGGCGCGCGCGCCGCCTACCTCAGCCGCATCGGTGCCGACCCCTTCGGCACACGCCTGCTGGAACTCTGGACCGAAGAAGGCGTGGACACCCGGGGGGTGGAGCGCGACGCGCAGGCGCCCACCGGCATCTACTTTGTCACGCATGGCCCCAACGGCCACGAATTCAGCTACTACCGCGCGGGCTCGGCCGCCAGCCGCATGACACCGGCCTGGCTGCAGGCCGGCCCAGCCGCGCAGATCATCACCTCGGCTCGATTCCTGCATGTCTCCGGCATTTCCCTGGCAATTTCCACCAACGCCTGCGAGACGGTCTACAGGGCAATGCAGCTGGCGCGTGCCGCCGGCACCTGCGTGGCGTTTGACGCCAATCTACGTCTCAAGCTCTGGCCATTGGACAGGGCACGCACCTGTATTGAGCGCGCTGTGGCACTGTGCGATCTGTTCCTGCCCAGCCTGGAGGACATCACGACGCTAACCGGCCTGTGCGACCCCGACGCCATCGCCGACTGGGGCCACTCGCTAGGTGCCAGCCAAGTCGTCCTCAAAATGGGAGATCGCGGCGTGCTGACGAGCGTGGATGGCGAACGCCACCATCTCCCTGCCCTGCGCGTGCCCCTGGTCGACGCCACCGGTGCCGGCGACTGCTTCTGCGGAAACCTGCTGGCGCAACTGTCGGCCGGCGCCCCGCTGCTGGAGGCCGCGCGCTATGCCAACGCCGCCGCCGCGCTGTGCGTGCAGGGGTTTGGCGCAGTTGCCCCGCTGCCTCGCCCAGCCCAAGTCGAGGTACTGCTATGAGCCCCTCCGCGCCGAGTTGCCCCGGGACAGACAGATTTCCTGCCGTCCTGCAGACCTGCCCTGTCTGCGACAGACTGGCCTGAAAAATCACGCTAAAGTAGCTTATCAACTGCACAGACAGGTACACACCATGGACATGAAGACCTCTCCGCTTTCTTTGCTGAAAGACCCGACCCTGCTCAAGACCGATGCCCTGATCAACGGCCAATGGGTCAAGGGGGCGGCCGCCACGCGCTTTGACGTGAATGACCCGAGCAACGGCACCAAGCTGGTCGACGTGGCCAACCTGGGGCCGGCCGATGCCGAGCAGGCCATCAAGGCCGCCAACGCTGCCTGGCCGGCCTGGCGCGCCAAGACCGCCAAGGAGCGCAGCATTATTTTGCGCAAATGGTTCGACCTGCTGATGGCCAACCAAGAGGACCTGGGCCGCATCATGACGGCCGAGCAGGGCAAGCCCTTCCCGGAAGCCAAGGGTGAAGTGGCCTACGGCGCCAGCTTCGTCGAGTGGTTTGCCGAGGAAGCCAAGCGCGTCAACGGCGAAACCCTGCCGCCCTTCGACAACAACCGCCGCCTGATGGTGATCCGCCAGCCGATTGGCGTGTGCGCCGCCATCACGCCGTGGAACTTCCCGCTGGCCATGATCACGCGCAAGGTGGCGCCGGCGCTGGCCGCCGGCTGTCCGGTCATCATCAAGCCGGCCGAGCTGACGCCGCTGACGGCGCTGGCCGCCGCCGAGCTGGCCGTGCGCGCCGGCATCCCGGCCGGCGTGCTCAACCTGATCACCGCCGACGGCGACAACTCGATCGCCGTGGGCAAGGTGTTCTGCGCCAGCGACGTGGTGCGCCACATCAGCTTCACCGGCTCCACCGAAGTCGGCCGTATTCTGATGGCGCAGAGCGCCCCGACCGTGAAGAAACTGTCGTTGGAACTCGGCGGCAACGCGCCCTTCATCGTGTTTGACGATGCCGACATCGACTCCGCGGTGGAAGGCGCCATGGCCAGCAAGTACCGCAATGCCGGCCAGACCTGCGTCTGCGCCAACCGCATCTACGTGCAGGACGGCGTGTACGACGAGTTCGTGCAGAAGTTCGCGGCCAAGGTCAAGGCGATCAAGGTCGGCAACGGCTTCGAAGACGGCGTCTCGCAAGGCCCGCTGATCGAGGACGCTGCCGTGGACAAGGTGGTGCGCCATGTAGCCGACGCCGTGGCCAAGGGCGGCAAGATCTTGGCCGGCGGCAAGAAGATGCAAGGCCAGTTCTTCGAGCCGACCGTGATCGCCGAGGCCAACGCCAGCATGCTGTGCGCTACCGAAGAAACCTTCGGCCCCTTCGCCCCGGTGTTCCGCTTCAAGACCGAGCAGGAAGCCATCGACGCCGCGAACAACACCATCTTCGGCTTGGCCAGCTACTTCTACAGCCGCGACGTCGGACGCATCTTCCGCGTCAGCGAGGCACTGGAGTACGGCATGGTCGGCATCAACGTCGGCATCCTGGCCACCGAGCACGTACCCTTCGGCGGCGTCAAGCAGTCCGGCCTGGGCCGCGAAGGTTCCAGCCACGGCATGGAAGACTACGTGGAGATGAAGTACCTCTGCCTGGGCGACATCCTCAAGTAAAATCAACGGCATTGTGGGACAGACCGCAGCGGTTCAGCCGCAAGTCCTGTCCTCAACCGATCAAGATGCGGGTGTAGTTCAATGGTAGAACGGCAGCTTCCCAAGCTTCATACGAGGGTTCGATTCCCTTCACCCGCTCCAGAATAAAAAACGGCCCCAACGGGCCGTTTTTTATTCTGCGACGTGAAGAGACAAGCGCTCTTCAGCGCCGCGGCAGGTTCAGCGTGAAACGTGAGCCATGGCCCAACTCCGACGACACCGTCAGCGTACCGCCCATCCGCTCGGCCAACGCGCGCGACAGCGCCAGGCCCAGACCGGTCCCCCCGTGGTCGTAGCTGACGCGGGCGTTGCCTTGGCGGAAACGTTCGAAGATCAGCTCCTGTTGTTCTGGTGCGATGCCCGGCCCGGTGTCCACCACGTGGACGCGCACCCGGTCCGGCGTGGCATCGAGTTCGATCGCCACGCCACCGGCCTTGGTGAACTTCATCGCGTTCGACAGCAGGTTGTTGAGGATCTGCTTCAGGCGCAGGCCGTCGCACATCAGCGTTGCCGGCGCATCTGGCGCGATGCGGACCGACAGGGCCAGCCCTTTTTCGGCCGCGCTGACGGCAAAAAAATCGGCCGTGGACTGCAACAATTCGGCCAGCACCTGCGGTTCAGGATGCAGGGGCATGGCACCGGCCTCGACCTTGCTCAGGTCCAGAATTTCGGTCAGCAAGGCGTTCAGGTGCTCGGCCGCCTTGCGGATCATGCCCGCCTGCTCCCGGTACATCGGTTGTTCCAGCCGGACCTCCATCAGTTCAGAGAATCCCCGGATACTGGTCAACGGCGTGCGCAGCTCATGCGAGATAGCTGCCAAGAATTCACTCTTGGCCTGGCTGGCGGCCTGGGCCCGGGCTTCACTGATCTGCAAGGAGCGGTTCTTCGCTTCCAGTTGACGCACGCCCGCCAGGAAGAGCACCGCAGCCCCGACCACGGCGATGCTGAAGAGCGTGGTCAACACCAATGCCACCATGCGCGTGCTGCGCCATTCGTCCAGGGCCGCTTCGGTCGTGGTGGCCACCAGAACCAGAAGGGGGTAGCTGCCCACCCGACGGTGCGCCACGATGCGCTCCACCCCGTCGACTGCGCTGGCCCGGATATTGAAGCCCTCGTCAGGCACGGTACTCGTTCCGATGTAGGAGTTGGGCGCCAGCACGACCCCCAGGCCTTTGCTCTCGCCGCCGATGACGCGGGCCCGCACGCTGCGGTCGTCACCGATCAACGACACCACGCCCTGCTCGCCGAGCCGAACCTGGCGGTAGACCTGTTCGAAATAACTGGGGTTCAGCGACGCCACGACCACACCCAGAACCCGGCCGTCTGCCGCAGTGATCTTGCGCGTGAGCTGGATGGTCCACTTCCCGGACACCTTGCCCAGCACCGGCTTGCCGATGAAAAGCCCGTTGGTCGACATCTGCCCGGCCGCTGCCTGCGCCAGTTCCGGCTGGAGGTGGGCGCGGATGTGCTCGCGTCCGGACAGGTCCACGTGGCCGGTCTTGTCGCCACCAGGATCGATGTTGCTGCCGATGAAATGCCCGTCTGCGCCAACGTAGGACAGCTGGGTCAGGATGTCGGGCACGAGGCCGGTCTCGTTGGCGAAGCGGGCGTAGTCCTCCGGACGAAAACGGCCCTCATGCACGGTGTCGCGCAAACGCAGCGTGGCCTGATCAACCGCGGCCAGCACACGCATGGTCTGCTCCTGCAACACCAGCGCGAGGTTGGCGTTCTGCCTTACCTCAGCCTTGATGGCGTCCTGCCGTTTGCCGCCCAGCTCGACGAGGATCACACCCCAGGCCAGCGCCAGTGCCAGCACGCTGGAAATGACCACCACCCAGCGCAGGCGCTCGCCCGTCAGCCAGTGTGTGAGCCAAGAGACTTCTTGCCCAGCGGCTGCTGGTGTCGGCGGAGTCTCAGACGAAGTGGGGGGCGTGGAAACGGAGGACATGGTCAGCGCGAAAGAGGCCGAACCTTAGCACAGCCCGCCTGACCTAGCCGCCCGCAGGCCCATCAAAGAAGCGGAACGCCGGTCTTGGCCTGGATCTGCTCGCGCGTGACGCCCGGGGCCAGTTCCGCCAGCTTCAGGCCCTGCGGTGTGACGTCCATCACGCCCAGGTCGGTGATGATGCGGTCCACCACACCCTTGCCGGTCAGCGGCAGCGTGCACTGGGGCAGGATCTTCAGGTCTTCAGTGCCGTCTTTCTTCTTGGCCACGTGTTCCATCAGCACGATGACGCGCGGCACGCCGGCCACCAGGTCCATGGCGCCGCCCATGCCCTTGACCATCTTGCCCGGGATCATCCAGTTGGCCAGGTCACCCTGCACGCTCACCTGCATGGCGCCCAGAATGGACAGGTTGATCTTGCCGCCGCGGATCATGGCAAAGCTCTCGTGGCTGCCGAAGATGGCCGAGCCCTTGATGGTGGTGACGGTCTGCTTGCCGGCGTTGATCAGATCGGGATCGACCTCGTCCTCGTAAGGGAAGGGGCCGATGCCCAGCATGCCGTTCTCGCTTTGCAACCAGACCTCGATGTGGTCGGGCACGAAGTTGGCCACCAGCGTCGGGATGCCGATGCCGAGATTCACATAAAAACCGTCCTGCAGTTCCTGCGCCGCACGTGCGGCCATTTGGTCTTGGGTCCAAGCCATGGTCTTGCTCCTTATTTGCGGTCGCGGGTGGTGCGCTTTTCGATGCGCTTCTCGGGCGTGGGGTTGTGCACGATGCGGTGCACGTAGATGCCCGGCAGATGGATGTCGTCGGGCGCCAACTCGCCGGTGGCGACGATGCGCTCCACTTCCACGATGCAAATCTTGCCAGCCATGGCAGCGGCCGGGTTGAAGTTGCGCGCCGTCAGGTTGAAGCGCAGGTTGCCGGAGCGGTCGGCAATATCGGCCTTCACCAGCGCCACGTCGGGCACCAGGGAGCGCTCCATCACATAGGTTTCGCCGTCGAACTCGCGCAGTTCCTTTCCCTCGGCCACGACGGTGCCGACACCGGTCTTGGTGAAGAAGGCCGGAATGCCGGCGCCGCCGGCGCGCAGCTTCTCGGCCAGCGTGCCCTGCGGCGTGAATTCCAGTTCCAGTTCGCCGGCCAGGTACTGGCGCTCGAACTCTTTGTTCTCGCCCACGTAGCTGGAGATCATTTTTTTGATCTGGCGCGTCTGCAGCAACTTGCCCAGGCCGAAGTCGTCGACGCCGGCATTGTTGGAAATGGCGGTGAGGTTCTTCACGCCGGCATCGCGCACGGCGTCGATCAGGGCCTCAGGAATGCCGCACAGGCCGAAGCCGCCGACGGCGATGAGTTGACCGTCCTGGATCACGCCTTCGAGCGCTTTGGCTGCACTCGGATAAATCTTGTTCACGCTGTTCTCCTCGGAAGAAACGATTGAAGCGACAATGCGCGTACGATACTACCTACTGAGCTACGTAGTTCCGCGTAAATTGCAACCCTGATACCCCTGATCTGCGCGCCCATGGAAATTGATTACCGTCTGGCCTTCGAGCTGGCCCCCGTTGGCCTGGTGCTGTCGCGCAACCGTGTGATTGTGGACTGCAACCGCCATGTCTGTGAAATGTTCGGTACTTCGCGTGAGGATCTGGTGGGCCAATCCTTCCTGGTGCTCTACCCCAGCGCCGATGAGTTCGAACGCATCGGCGCGCGCATCATCCCCATCATGAGCCGCCAAGGCACCTATGCCGACGACCGCATCATGAAGCGGATGGACGGTCGCTTCAAGGGGGAAACCTTCTGGTGCCACGTCACCGGCCGCGCCTTCGACCCGGCCGAACCGCACGGCGCCGGCATCTGGACCTTCCAGGACCTGAGCGCGCACCGCCCAGTGAAAGCTGAGTTGACGGCACGGGAACGCGAGGTGGCGGCCCACTTGCTCGACGGCCTGACCTCCAAGGAGATCGGCAAGGCCCTGACCATCAGCCATCGCACGGTAGAGATCTACCGCGCCCGGCTGATGCGCAAGTACAAGGCCAGCACCACGGCAGACCTGGTACACAAGCTCGTGGGCGGCTAAATCCACGGCAGCACGCGCGATATCTTTCCCCTACAGCGGCCAACGATCCAACTTCACGCATGCTTCATATGGATCACTTAAATTCAGTGATGCACTCTCGCAGGCGCAGGCATCCTCGACACGCTGTCAATCCATTTACAAAGCATTCGATTCAATGAACACACGAACGAAGGTTGGCATCGATCAGCTCTGCATTGGCATGCACGTCAAGCTTGACGGCTGGGTGGGGCATCCCTTCCTCTTCAGCAGTTTCAAGATCAAGGATCAAAAGCAGCTCGACACCCTCCGGTCTCTGGGGCTGAAAGAGATCGAATACCTGCCGCAAAAGAGCGATGCCAAGCCGCTCCCGATGCCGGCCCAACCCGCAGCGCCGGCCGCGCCCGCCGTCGCAGCCACCGCGCTGGATGAGCTGATGAAGCAGAAGAAGGAGCGCATCGAGTCCTTGCGCCAGGAGATGGAGCAAATCCAAGCGGCCGAACGCAAGTACGTCAAGACGGCCAATGCCGTCAAGAACGTCATGCGCCTGGCCAACAACAACCCAGCCCAGGCCGCCGAACAGGCCAGCGAAATTGCAGTTCAATTGAGCGAGATTTTTCTCGCCAGACAAAACCCTTTCATTCACCTGATGGGCGACAACGCGTCCGACAGCAGCTCGCACTTTCACAGCCTCAACGTGACGATGCTGGCGCTGATCCTGGCCCATGCCGTCGGCATCGAGGACGCGCAGACCTTGCGCGACATCGCGCAGGGCGCCATGCTGCACGACATCGGCAAGGCCATGGTCCCCAGCCAGGTCCTGCTCAAGGACGAGGACCTGACACCATCCGAAACCAAGCTGCTGGAAATGCACCCGGGTTACGGCATCAAGCTCATGCAGCCGGTGGAAACACTGCCACGCCGGGTCAAGGAAATCATCCTGTTCCATCACGAGACGGCCGATGGCAGCGGCTATCCCAAAGGCTTGAAGGGGGATGAGATTGACCAGGCGGTGCGCATCGTCACCATTGCCAACACCTACGACAACCTGTGCAACCAGCGCGTCAGCGCACGCTGCAAAACACCGTCGGAAGCCCTGTCGTTCATGTACAAGACCGAAGGCGCCAAATACGACAAGACCCTGCTGTCAGCCTTCATCAAGTCCATGGGCATTTACCCGCCGGGCACCATCGTCATGCTCAAGAGCGGCAAGGTTGGCATCGTGATGTCGATCGACTCCTCCGACCTGCTGCACCCCAACCTCATGCTGTACGACGCGGCCATCCCCAAAAACCAGGCAGCCATCGTCAACCTGCGCCGCGACCTGGACGACTCGGTGGACCGCACCCTGCGCCCCTCGGCGCTGCCCAAGCCGGTGTTCGACTACCTGAGCCCGCGCAAGCACATCAGCTATTTTGTGGAAAACGCCGGATCCGCCTAGGCGGCATCTGGCAACCGGCGAAGTCACCCAAACGACACAAAAGGTCAACACTGGGAAACCTATAATTCCGGTACTGGTTCGAACCGGCCATGCTGACGTGGATGGCCGTTCGCCCCCAGTCGTCCGATGCCTAAAGCGCGAACTGCCACAGAAAGCAGTCCCGAATCAGCGCACTGAGCTATGCCGTATCTGTCACAGTTGCAAGATGTCCGTCCAAAGACCCTTCTTTTCAGCGGTATCTGCACATCCTCTTCAAAAAGCACGATCATGTTTCTGAACAACCTCTCGATCAGCAAGCGCCTGGCGCTGGTACTGGGCGCCATTCTTGCCCTGTTCATGGCCAGCAGCACCTTCACCATCCTGAAGCTCAGCCAGTTGGGCCATGAAATCGACACCATGGTGCAGGACAATGTCAAGGCCGAGCGCGCCGGCGCCGACTGGCTGCGCCACACCACGGCGGGCGTGCAGCGCGCTGCAGCCATTGCCAAAAGCAGCGACCCCAGCTTGATCGCCTACTTCGCACCGGCGACGGCGGAGTCGATCAAGCAGACCAACGTGCTGCAGAAGTTCATCGAGGAAAAGATGGACACGCCCGAAGAGCGCCAGCTGTTCGACAAGGCCGGCGAGCTGCGCAAGGGCTACCTGGCGGCACGCGAAGAAGTGAACAAACTCAAGCAGGCCGGCGACCTGGAAGGTGCCAACAAGGTTTTCAACGAACGCTTCGAGCCGACTTCGCGCGATTACCTGGCCAGCGTACAGAAGATGGTGGATGCCCAGCGTGCCCAACTCGATGAGGCCGCCAAGCGCGCCGAGGACCTGCGCTCGCAAAGCAGCACACTGCTGCTGGTCAGCAGCCTGCTCAGCCTGATCTTGGGCATTGTGCTGGCCGTGCTGCTGGCACGCAGCATCACGCAGCCGCTGCGCCATGCAGAAACCATGGCCCAAGCGATTGCCGACATGGACCTGACCGGCGCCCCGCAAAGCAGCTACGCCAGCGACGAGACCGGCAAACTGCTGCGTGCCCTGGACCAGATGCGCACTGCACTGCAAAACTCCCTGAGCCAGGTACGCCGCGTGGTCGACAATGTCTCCACCGCCAGCGTGCAGATCGCCACCGGCAACAAGGACCTGAGCGCTCGCACCGAGCAGACCGCCAGCAACCTGGAAGAAACCGCCAGCTCGATGGAGGAGCTGACCAGCACCGTGCGCCAGAGCGCCGACTCGGCACGGCAGGCCAACCAGCTCGCCTCCTCCGCGGCCGAAGTGGCACAGCGCGGCGGCCAGGTGGTCTCGCAAGTGGTGTCCACCATGGACGAGATCAACGCCAGCTCCAGGAAGATTGCGGACATCATCAGCGTGATCGACGGCATCGCCTTCCAGACCAACATCCTGGCGCTGAATGCCGCCGTGGAAGCAGCCCGTGCCGGCGAGCAGGGCCGCGGCTTTGCCGTGGTGGCCAGCGAAGTGCGTAGCCTGGCCGGCCGTTCGGCCGAAGCGGCCAAGGAAATCAAAACCCTGATCGACGCCAGCGTCAGCAGCGTGGCATCGGGCTCCCAGCAAGTGCAAGAAGCCGGCAGCACGATGAACGAGATCGTCGCCAGCGTCAGCCGCGTGACCGACATCATTGGCGAAATCAGCGCCGCCGCCTCCGAGCAGAGCCAGGGCATCAGCCAGGTCAATGTCGCCGTCAACCAGTTGGACCAGATGACGCAGCAAAACGCTGCCTTGGTCGAAGAGTCCACCGCTGCCGCAGAAAGCCTGCAGGAGCAAGCCCGTCTGCTGGCCGAGGCTGTCAGTGCCTTCAAGCTCAACACCGCCAGCAACAGCAACCTGCTTCAGCTGCGCTGAGCCAGGCCTGAAATGCTACTGATTTAGTAGCATTTCACGCAGATTCGATAAGGGCCGGATGCCAATCCGGCCCTTATTTTTTGGCATCAATCACTTCCGCTGCCGAGCGGAAGGCATCCACCGCCGTGGGCACGCCACAGTAGATGCTGGCGTGCAGCAGCACTTCCTGGATTTCGGTGACCGTGGCGCCGTTGTTGAGTGCGCCACGCACATGGCCTTTGAGTTCGTGCTGCTTGCCCAAGGCGGTCAGCATGGCCACGGTGATGAGGCTGCGCGTCTTGCGGTCCAGCCCCTCGCGCTGCCACACGTCGCCCCAGGCGTTGCGCGTGATGTAGTGCTGCATCGGCAGCGTGAACTCGGTGGCATTGGCAAAGGCATTGGCCACAAAGTCCTCGCCCATCACCTGTTTGCGCGTGGCAAGGCCTTTTTCGTACTCGGCGTCCATGAATGTTTCTCCTGATATGGGCTGCAAGTTGCGTGTAAAGCGCCAAGCATAATCTGCGGCAGAACAACGAGGAGACACCCATGAGCCGCTACCCCCACCCCGACATCAAAGACCTGCCCGAAGACATCCGCGCCAAGATATTGGAAGTGCAGGAGAAGGCCGGCTTCGTACCCAACGTCTTCCTGGCGCTGGCGCGCCGGCCGGCCGAATGGCGCGCCTTCTTCGCCTACCACGATGCCTTGATGCTCAAGGAGGACTCGGGCCTCACCAAGGGCGACCGCGAGATGATCGTCACCACCACCAGCGCGGCCAACCAGTGCCTGTACTGCGTGGTGGCACACGGCGCCATCCTGCGCATCTACGAAAAGAAGCCGCTGGTGGCCGACCAAGTGGCGGTGAACCACCGCAAGGCCGACATCACGCCGCGCCAGCGCGCCATGCTCGACTTCGCCATGAAGGTCTGCCTGCGTTCGCATGAAGTCGAAGACGCCGACTTCACGGCCTTGCACGCGCATGGTTTTTCCGACGAGGACATCTGGGACATCGCCGCCATCACCGCCTTCTTCGGCCTCTCGAACCGCATGGCCAGCTTCAGCAACATGATGCCCAATCCCGAGTTCTACCTGATGGGCCGGGTGCCGAAGCAGAAGTAGTACCCCACGGGGCATGGATGGTGTGCCGGCTTGCAATGCCGACGCACCGCCACTATGCTTTGACGCCCGACCTTTCACGCGGCCATCCCGCCGCAGTCGTGCAGGAGCACCCCATGAGCCGATTCAAGTTTCTTGCCTCCCTGTTCCTCATCCTGTGCAGCCAGGCCATCTGGGCCGCTGACACCACGCCCAGCACACCGCCGCCGCCCAGCGAACTGAAGAAGGCGCGCGAGTTGATCGAGAAAAAAGACTGGACCAGCGCCGCCGATGTGCTGGGCAATTTCACCCGCAGCAACCCGTCCAACGCCGACGGCTTCAACCTGCTGGGCTACAGCTTGCGCCACCTCAAGCGCTATGACGATGCGCTGGTCGCCTACAACAAGGCCCTGACGCTGGACCCCAAGCACCGCGGCGCCCATGAGTACATCGGCGAGGCCTACATCGAGATGGGCCAGCTCGACAAGGCCAAGCAGCACCTTGATGCGCTGGACAAGATTTGCACCTTTTCATGCGAGGAATACCGCGACTTGAAGAAGTCCTATGAAATGGCCAGCAAGGCCAAGAGCAACTGAGGTACCCGCCTCCGGTCACTTCAGGGTGCGCGGCCGGCGTTCCGGCTTCGCGCCCGAGGCCTGGCAGGCCTTGCGGTAGTCCTGTAGCGTCTTCTGTGCCCGGCCCAGCACCGTGTCGGGCGGGTAACCGCCCGCGCCCAGTTCGCCAAAGAGCAAGCCGGTCAGCAGCTCCATGCCCTCACTGGCCAGCTCGGCGGTGTAGATCAGGAAGCGCCCTTGCGCCACCGCCTCCACCACGCGGCGGTCCAGCATCAGGTGGCGGCGGTTGCGGCGCGGAATCAGCACGCCCTGCTGCCCGGTCAGCCCCATCAGTTCGCAACTGCGGAAATAACCTTCGATCTTCTCGTTGATGCCGCCCACCGGCAGCATCTCGCCGCGCTGGTTCACCGCACCCGTCACGGCAATGCCCTGCTTGAGCGGCGCATTGGCCAGCGCCGACAGCAGCGCATAGAACTCGGCGCACGAGGCCGAGTCGCCCTCCACCCCGCTGTACTCCTGCTCGAACACCACCGCCGCATTGAGCGCCAGCGGCGCGATGTGCGAGAACAACGACGACAGGTAGCTGTGCAGGATCAGCACGCCCTTGTCGTGGATCGGGCCTGAGAGCTCCACCTCACGCTCGATGTTGAGCAAGCCCTCATCGCCAGCGTGGGTGCGCGCCGTCACCCGCACCGGGAAGCCGAAGCGGTAGTCGCCCAGATCGACCACCGTCAGGCCATTGACCTGCGCCACTTTCTCGCCGCTCAGGTCGAGCAGGCGCTCGCCGTCGGCAATGGTTTCCTGCAGCCGCTGCTCCGGGTAGTCGTGGCGGTGGATGCGCGCCAGCCGCGCGGCTTCCACGTCCTGCGCCTCCACCAGTGCGGCGCCGCGGACACGCGCCATGGCGGCAGCCTCCATCACCAGCCCCTCAGTATGGGCGAAGATGGCGCTCTGGCGTGCCTGGTCTTCCGCTTCGCGGTGCGCTTCTTCCAGCAGGGCCGCCACGGCGGCGGCGCTGAAGTGCGGCAGCCCCATCTTGCGGCAGGTGTGCGCCACGAAGATGGCACTGGCCAGGCGCGACTCGGCGTTGGCGGCAAAACTCTCGGCAAAGTCCACCTTGCAACGGAAGCGCCGCGCGAATTCGGGGTCGCCCTCCTGTACCGCGTAGTACTCCTCCACCGAAGCAATCAGGATCAGCTTCACATCCACGTCCACCGGCTCGGGCTGCAGCGACATGGCCGCAATCGGCGAATACAGCATGCCCGGCTCCTCGATCTGCAGCCGCCCGCTACGCAGGAAGCGGCGCAGCTTCTCCCATACCGGCTCGTCGGCCAGCAGGTCGCGCAGGTGCAGCATCAGAAAGCCACCATGTGCCTTGAGCAGGCTGCCGGCACGGATGCGCGAGAAGTCCGTCACCAGCACGTCGTTTTCCGACTGGTATTCGATGCTGCCGAACAGCGCGCGAAACAGCGGGTTGTCCTCCACGATCACCGGCGCACCGTTGAGCCCGTGGTTGTCCACCATCAGGTTCACGTGGTAGCGCGCCAGCACCTCGGCCAGCGCCTGCAGCCGCATTTCCTCGCTCTCGCGCTCGTCCAGGTCGCCGACCTGGAACAGCTCCAGGTTTTCCAGCACGTCGTGCATCACCTGTTCCAGGTAGTTGCCGAGCTTGACCGAGTCCTTGATCTGCTTGCGCAGTTCGTTGCGAATCTCCTGCAGCTCGCGCTCCAGCAGCGGCTTGATGATCTGCCGCCGCAATGCCGCCAGCGCCTCGTTCATCACACGCTCCATGGCACGTGTCTTCTCCATGAAGCGGGTGATCTCGGCGCGTAACTCCTCTTCCATGCGGTCGATCTCGACGCGTCGCTCTTTCGGCAGCGCCAGCGCCTTACCCTCGGTCAGCGGTTCGCCCTTCTCGTCGCGCAGGGTGAAGACCATGTGGCCGGACTCGCGGATCAGCGCAAAGTTGCGCGCTTCGGCAAAAGCCTCCAGCTCGGCGTAGGCACGGTCTTCCTCGGCCTTGTAGGTCTTGGCCAGGCGTTCGCGCTCGGCCTTGAAGTCGGGGCCCACCAGACGTTTGGGGATTTCGCTCTGCAGCGTCTTGATCAGCTGCGCCATCAGTTGACGCAACTGCCGCCCCTGGCCGGCAGGCATGCGCAGCGCGCGCGGGTGCTCGGGCGCGTCGAAGTTGTGCAGGTAGCACAGGTCGGGCGGCACCGGCCGCTCGGCTGCCACGGCGCGCATCATCTCGCACAGCAGCGTGGTACGGCCGCTGCCCACCTCGCCCAGCACGAACAGATTGTAGTCCGGCTGATCCATCTGCAGGCCAAAGCGGGCTGCCTGCTCGGCACGCTCCTGCCCGATCCAGGGCAGCGGGTGGTGCAACAGTTCGGAGGTATCGGCAAAACCCAGCGCTAGGGGCTCAATGGCCAGGCGCAGGTCGGCGGGAGTGACTGGGGTGATGGGCATGGTAGCAAACTTGGTTGGCTGCTTATTTTGCGCCCATCCCGAGTGCGGTCAACTGACGATCTGGCGTATCCGGTCCGGCAGCGTCACCGCCTTTTGCTGCGGGAAGTCCACCCAGATCACGGTGGCACCGCCGGCGGCGCTGATCACGCCCGGCTGGTCGACACGCTCAATGGTGTGCCAACTCTCGAAGGTGGTGCGCCCGGGGTCGCTCACATAGGTCTTCACCACGATGTCGCCCGGAAATTCGAGCTGTTTGTAGAAATTGCAGAAGGCGTTGACGATCACCGGCCCTTGCCCTTGCGGGTCGGGCTCGCAGCGGATGGTGCGGAACCACTCGATGCGCGCCGACTCCAGGTAACGGAAGTACACCGTGTTGTTGACGTGCCCCATGGCGTCCATGTCACCCCAGCGGATGGGCATGGCCATCTCGGCCACCAGCTTCTTGTGCTCGGGCAGCTCGATCTTCATGTCCCGAACCCGTCGTCGGCGGCAATCACCGCGCCGTTGATGAAATGGCTTTCGTTGGAGCACAGCATCACCAGCACCGCGTCCAGATCCTGCGGCTGGCCCACGCGCTTGCGCGGCAGCATGGCGATGAGCTTCTGCCCCTGCTCGGTCTGCCAGTGGTGGTGGTTGATCTCGGTATCGATGTAGCCCGGGCAGATGGCGTTGACGTTGATTCCGAACTTGCCCCACTCCACGGCCATCGCCTTCGTCATGTGCACTACGGCAGCCTTGCTCATGCAGTAGATGCCGATCTGCGGCAGTACCTTGAGCCCGGCCATGGAGGCGATATTGACAATGCGCCCACCGGTGTAGGTGCCCGGCGCCGCGCCCTTGGCGCGCGCCAGCATGCGCTTGCCCACTTCCTGCGCCACGAAGAAGGCCCCCTTGGTGTTGGTGTCCAGCACGTAGTCGTAGTCGGCCTCGGTCACGTCCACCAGGCGCTGCGTGGTGCTCACACCCGAGTTGTTGATCAGAATGTCGATCGAGCCGACCTCGGTCTCGGCGCGCGCCACAGCGGCCTTGATGGAGTCCACGTCGGTCACATCCAGCTCCACCACGTGGGCATCGCCGCCCGCACCTTCGATCTCGGCGCGCAAGTCCTTGAGTTTTTCCACCCGGCGGCTGGCCAGTACCACGGCGGCGCCAGCCTTGGACAGGGTACGGGCAAACTGGGCCCCCAGACCACCGGAAGCACCGGTGATGAAGGCCACACGGCCGGAGAGATCGATGCTGTAAGCCATGAAGCTCGCCTTTCAAAAACAAAAATAGAACGACCGTTCGATTCTGCTGCCGAACCGAATTAAAATCAGTCACGCATTCGACAGGCCGGGGCCTCGTTTACCCCTAACATCCCGACCTCATTATCAAGCGACTTCAGAAGAAAGAAGCCTCCATGACGAACGAAGAAATCCTGGCCCAGTACGGCCCCCGCGAATCGATGGAATACGACGTGGTGGTGGTCGGCGGCGGCCCTGGCGGCCTGGCCACGGCCATCCGCCTCAAGCAGCTGGCCGCAGAAAAAGGCCAGGACGTCTCGGTCGTGGTGCTGGAAAAAGGCGGCGAGCCTGGCGCGCACATCCTCTCGGGCGCCATCATGGACCCGCGCGCCCTGACCGAACTCTTCCCCAACTGGAAGGAACTCGGCGCCCCGCTGAACCAGCCGGTGACCGACGACGCCTGGAGCTTCCTGAGCGAAACCGGCGCCACCCGCACGCCCAAAATGTTCCTGCCCGAGTGCGCGCAGAACCACGGCAACTACATCATCAGCCTGGGCAACCTCACCCGCTGGCTGGGCACCCAGGCCGAAGCGCTGGGCGTGGAAATCTTCCCCGGTTTCACCGCCGCCGAAGTGCTGTACAACGAGGACGGCTCCGTCAAGGGTGTGGCCACCGGCAACATGGGTGTGGGCAAGGACGGCGTGCCGACCGAGAACTTCCAGCTCGGTATGGAACTGCACGCCAAGTACACCGTGTTCGCCGAAGGCGCGCGCGGCCACCTGGGCAAGCAACTCATCGCCAAGTACAAGCTCGACGAGGGCCGCGACCCGCAGACCTACGGCATCGGCATCAAGGAGCTGTGGGAGATCGACCCCTCGCGCCACACCCCCGGCTTCGTCATGCACACCGCCGGCTGGCCAATGGACAACAGCACCTATGGTGGCGCCTTCATGTACCACCTGGAAGACAACAAGGTCGCCATCGGCTACGTGGTCGGCCTGGACTACAGCAACCCCTACCTCAGCCCATTCGAGGAGTTCCAGCGCTGGAAGACCCACCCCAACATCCGCTGGTATTTCGAGAACGATAAGGGCGAAGTCAACGCCAAGCGCCTGGCCTACGGTGCGCGCGCCATCACCGCCGGCGGCCTGATGAGCCTGCCCAAAACCGTGTTCCCGGGCGGCGCACTGGTGGGCTGCGATGCCGGCTACCTGAATGTGAGCCGCATCAAGGGCAGCCACGCCGCCATCAAGACCGGCATGCTGGCCGCCGAAGCCGCGTATGACGCCGTGGTGGCCGGCCGCCAGCACGACGAGCTGAGCGCCTACCCCGAGGCTTTCGAGAAGAGCTGGCTGTACACCGAACTCAACAAGTCGCGCAACTTCAAGAGCTGGTTCAAGAAGGGCCTGACCGTGGCCACGCTGATGAACGGCTTCGAGCAGTTCGTGCTGCGCGGCCACATCCCGTGGACACTGCGCCGCGACAAGCCCGACCACGTCTACCTCAAGCCGGCAGCCGAGTGCAAGCCCATCGTCTATCCGAAGCCGGACGGCAAGCTGACCTTCGACCGCTTGAGCAGCGTGTTCATCAGCAACACCAACCACGAGGAAAACCAGCCGGCCCACCTGACGCTGAAAGACGCCTCGGTGCCGGTCAACGTGAACCTGGCCAAGTACGCCGGCCCCGAAGCCCGCTACTGCCCGGCCGGCGTGTACGAGTTCGTGAAAAACGACGACAACACCGACCGCCTGCAGATCAACGCCCAGAACTGCGTGCACTGCAAGACCTGCGACATCAAGGACCCGACGCAGAACATCGTCTGGGTCACGCCGGAAGGTGGCGGCGGTCCGAACTACACCAGCATGTGAATTGCTGATTGAAAACAGAACGGGGCCAGATGGCCCCGTTTTCATGTTGAGCATGTCCAGTTGATGGCGCCCGCTCGGTCACGTCAAGCGTGGCAACCGAGCAATCACATCAAGGCCTTTGTTCACCTTGTACTGCGCAATATAGTTTTTGTCGTTGTACAAATGAATCATCACACCGCCAGCCACCTGCTCCAACTCGGCGTCCGACACATCCCCGGGACGTGACGGCAACACGAAATGACGGAGCTGTTCGGTATCTTCCACCGCACGCCACTGCACACCTTGCGGCAACACCACACCTTCGGCCTGAAGCACCGCCTCCGGATCGGCCAGCAACCGGGCCTTGAACGCCGGATCCGTCCAGCATTTGGCAACGATCCGGCTTAGGCGCGGGTCGTCGATCTTCTTTTCCTTCAAGTTTCTTTCCTCCTTCATGTTGACCATGAAGGAGGTTAGAACCCCATGAGAGACCGGAGAATGGGGGGAAACTGCGACATGTCAGGCCTTGGTGGCTGCGGCTGCGGAATGGGAAAATTGACAATGTTCCACCCGCCTGCCATGGTCTCCAGCGCCTCGTCTGACAATTCAGTCGGCCGTGCCGGAATGACCCAATGAACGACCTGGGCGGTATCCTCCACCGCCCGCAGTTGAATGCCTGCGGGCACGTCAATCCCTTCCTCCCGCAACACCGCGACCGGATCCGTCAGTAAGCGGGCCTTGAATGCGGCGTCCGCCCAACTGCGGGCAATCAACCGATGGAGCGTTTGTTCATTCGTTTTATGGGTTGGGGTCATCACTTTTCCTTGTGGATTCAAGTCATTGGGTACTACTTGCGGTCGAGCGAAAAACCGGAGCCTTGAAGCCCAACCGTCGTTGCACTGATCGCCAAGTTTTCATGATATGAGTAACCCCACCAAGCAAAAAGTTCTGCACCTGTCAGCGTAGCGCCTGTACACCGATTCAGGCCCACGGGTTCGGGAAGTACTTGGCCATCCAGATGGCCGCCATGTGTTTCTTCATCGGGTCTCGCCCCGGACTGGACGCGAGAGGAGCTATTACGTCTCCCCCACCCACCACATCATTCAGTACCTGGTCCGACAGATCGGCTGGCCGTGACGGGATCACCAGATACGCCACTTGGGCGGTGTTCTCCAGCACACGCAGCTGCACACCGGCAGGCACTCGCACGCCTTCGGCTTGAAACACCGCCACCGGGTCGGCCAGCAACCGGGCCTTGAAAGCTGCATCGGTCCAGCACCGAGCCAGAATCTGGTGCAGCATTTGCTTTTGAATTTCTTGGCTCATCTTCATGACTTTCCGGGCAGAACGAGAACCTGAACCTGTTCACACAGATCTCTCAATGGCAACAGAGGAGTCGAGGCTCGTCTTTCACCATTCCAGTGACGGCTCACAGTCTGCCGAACAGCGCGGGCGCTGGTTTGCGTGCGATGGACCACGCGATGGGCAAACGACCGGATGCAAGGAAATCCAGCAGGCCGTCAGCGCCAGCTGCCACGCCCTCCAGGTCGGCATCCGACAACTGACTGGGCCGCGCCGGAATCACCCAGTGCACCTGCGTAGGGCTGTTCTCAAGCACCACAATCTGCAGATCTGCGGGCATGTCCAGCCCTTCGGCCTTGAGTACCCCATGCGGGTCCGTCATCAACTGCGCCTTGAAGGCAGCATCGGTCCAGCACCGGGCCCATATCTGGCCCATCTTTTGGTCCCAAGTCTCTTGATTCATTCTGCGTCCTTTGAGACGATATCGGCTTACAGATTCACGATGGGTCTGACCGTCGGCGCGATCCGCCGAATCAGATCCCCCCACCATCCGCCCGGGATTTGCGACAAGGACGTAGACGACAAGTCACCGCTCAAAGGCCCACCTCCGGCTACCGCCTCCAGGGCCGCATCTGACAGCTCGCTGGGTCGGCTCGGTAGCACCCAGTGCACCACCTGAGCGCTGTCTTGCACCACACGCACTTGCACACCAGCAGGCACCTGCAGCCCTTGTGCCTGAAGAACAGCCACCGGGTCGGCCAACAACTGAGCTTTGAGTTCGGCATCGGCCCAGCAGCGCAGCACGATGCGATGCATGATGGATTCAAATGAGTCTTGGCTCATAGGAGCTCCTCCGAGAATTCGCCCACACAGGGCAGCTGATTGAGATGGTGCGCCGTGCGAACGGGTTGTTTGCAACGTCCGCACAGGCATTGAATCAGAGACGCGGCTTGTGCTTGGTCGACGCCAGGAATTGATCGCGCAAGCTCCCGCCACCAGCCACGGCGTTCAGGGCTTCGTCAGTCAATTCAGCCGGACGAGCCGGGATCACCAGATAGGACAATCGTTCGGTGTTTTCCAGCACACGCAGTTCCACGCCTTGCGGCACCTGCAGGCCCTCGGTCTTGAACACACCGGCGGGGTCGGCCAGCAGTTGGGTCTTGTAGCTGGCGTCCGTCCAGCATTTGGACAGGATCTGGGCCAGGATGGCCTGGGATGCTTCTTCACTCATCATGTTCCTTTCGAACCGTCATCAACATATTCAACCCTCGCTTGCTGCGCTGGCACTGTCCACGGAATGCGTGGCTGAGGCGCAGGGGGATGCCCCCGCTGCTTCAACGGAAGGGAAACGGAAAACCGGGCATGGGCAGAGGAAACAAAGGCCCCCTAAAGATCAGGTCACCAAAAATACCCCCTCCTCCGGCCACGTTGTCCAGGGCTTCATCGGACAGTTCTGCCGGCCGAACCGGAATAACCAGATGCACCTCCTGGGCAGTGTCTTCCAGCACGCGCAGTTGGATGCCGGCCGGCACCTCAACACCCTCCTCGCGCAGCACGGCCGCCGGGTCGGCCAGCAGGCGGGCCTTGAACGCCGCATCCGACCAACAGCGGGCGATGAAGCGGCTCAGTTTCTGTTCACGGGTTTCTTGATTCGTGGTCATGTCAACTTCTCCTGGTAGGTAATTCTTTGAAAATTGGCGCATCAACGATTGGACAGATAAGACGAATAGTCCTCAGTCCAACTGAAATTTGTCGAGGCAGGCGGCGTGAAGGTCACCCAGGCAATGCTTGGGAAAGAAGACTGCTTGCCGATCTGTGGAAACATCACAAACCCTCGCGACGGTGCACTGTCGTTCCGCATGGTGAGGGTGTAGGTCTTGCCACCCGCCACCTGCTCCAGGTCGACGTCCGACAAATCGACCGGTCGCACCGGGACCACCAGATGCACCAGCTGGTCGGTATCGGCCACGGCCCGCACCTGCACGCCCATGGGCACGTCCACCCCCTCCGCCTTGAGAACGGCCAGCGGATCGGCCAGCAGTTGTTCCTTGAACGCGGCGTCCACCCAGCACCTGGCCAGGATTCGATTCATCTTTTGATCTTGTGTGTTCTGATCCATCATGTCTTCTCGTTCATCAATTTGCTGTCTTGCATGTCCTGGCACATTGCCGCTCACCGAAGCCACGGCAATCGCGCCCCGTAGATGAGGTTCGGCAGTTGCGCTGCCGGATCCCCAACGCGCTTCAGATTGGTATGGGCGATGGCGTCCACAATCTCGGGGGTCAGGCTCCGCCCACCCGCCAACGCGTCCAGCTGTGCGTCGGACAAATCCGCAGGTAAGGCCGGGATCACCAGATGCCGCACCTCCTCGGTATCCACCAGAACCTGCAACTGCAACCCACCCGGCACCTCGATGCCCAACGTTTGCAGTGCCGTCATCGGATTGGCTTGCAATCTCGCCTTGAATTCGGCATCGATCCAGCAACGCATCACGATACGTTGCATGCTTTGCTCCCATGCTTCCTGACTCATCCCTCATCCTTTCGTCACACAACATTGCCCCCATCCCGATGCTGCCCACCGCCGCTCAGGCTTGAACCTCCCGGGTTCAACTTGTCTGTTGCGTACGGCGTGAGCTCGACATCAATATTTTTTGGATAGCTGGGTAAAAATCTCGAGAACTTTCTGGCGAAACTCCGGTTTCGTGGCCGAAAAAAGTGGCCCCAAGAGTGCCCCTATGTTTGGTGCCGTCAAGAGGGCGTTACCCAGGTTGATTTGTTGCATGTGGTCGTCGTACCACGACGCGTTACCACCCGCCACCTGTTCGAGCGCATCATCCGAAAGATCCGTCGGCCGGGCGGGAAGCACCCAATGCACACGCTGCGGCGTGTCTTCCACCACCTCGAGACGCATGCCGGCCGGCACCGGCAGACCCTCGGCCTGCAACACGGCCACAGGATCGGCCAGCAACTTGGCTTTGAAAGTGGAATCAGACCAGCATTTGGCGATGATCTGGGCCATCTTCTGGCCCTGTGCGTCCTGGTTCATAAGGTATCCCTTGTTCGACTGTTACCGCATGAGTAACCGCTGCGCGGGAAAAGTTCGCGCACGGACGCCTTGCGTCCGGACGCACTGTCGAATGTGCGATTGACAGGCACACATTTGAACCACCCGCCCAGGTTCATGCTGCACACGGATGCATTCGACAACCGTCGGCGGATCAACGCCCAGAATCGCGCGTACGGCAAGACCTGCGACATCAAGGACCCGACGTAGAACACCGTCCGGGTCACGCCCGAGGGCGGTGGCGCTCCTAACGACTCATGTAAATTGCCAAAAAAAACGGGACCATCTGGCCCCGTTTTGTTTTGGTGCTTGAGCTGTCTGGTCTGTGCGGTGCAGTCAGTCGCTGCTGTCCGCGTGTCCGAGCGCCTCAGGCGTGCAGCTGATTCAACTGCCGGGCAATGATGTCATGGTTGAGCCACAGCACCGGCCCCGCAGGGGCAGACGACTCAAGGAACATCAGCGGCCCGGTGGCTTCGATGACGAGGCTGCTGAGCAGATCGGTGATCAGGTTCTTGCTGTCCTTGTGCATCTTCTGGACTTCGTCCGATGTACCGATGGTCAGGTCGGACTGGGCCGGGCTATTGGGCATGGGCCAAGCTGCAAAGTTGCGGAAGTCCTGCATCACGTCGCTGTTTTGAAAATCGAGGACCTTCTGAAAAACATCTTCCAGCGTGACCTCGTCGCTCAAGAGCGCACGGCAGGCCTGCCATTGCGCCTCGGCCCAGACACCGCCGCCCTCCTTCTTCAGTGCGTTCAGAAGCAGGAGCAGCGGCAACTCGACGCCCGCGAAGATATCGGACGAGTTGGTTCGAATTTCCGGACAATTGAAGACCGTTGCCTTGATGTTGTTGCTCCACGCCGTCTGGGCGATGCGCTCAAGCCGCATCTTGGCCTGCCCCTGGGTGTAGTTGGTGTAGGTCTGCCACTGGTAACGATCACCGATGAGAATTTCTGTCCCGTGGTAACCGTAGGCCGAATAGCGGACCTGACCGCCTGAGGCTTCCACGCGCGCGCGGATCGCCGCACTGGCGTCAATGAGATGCTGGAACGTGTTGGCCGACACTTCATCGAAGTTCTTCAGGATCAGCTTGCCCAGATCGCTGTCCAGCAGCGTCTGGGATGACAGGAAGCGGTCCCCGCGCCCTTTGTAGACGCGGTTGGCGATGGCCAGGAACACCTTGGCCTTGGGAATGCCGCCCGCCATCGTGTGGGCAAAGAAGACATTGCGGCCATCAGGGATCATGCCATCCAGAATGGCCATGACTTCGGCCACCGAATCCCTGAAACGCTTGATGCCGACTTCCCGGCATTTTTCGATATGTGCCCAGTCCAGCTTGTCGTCGATCCAGGTCTTGAGCGTCAAGCTCCCGAGCAGATCGGTGGGAGTGGGTTCACCGGCCGGCGCATCGAGGTCGAAGCCGGCCATCAACGGTACGTTGATGATTTTTCCACCCAGCCCGCGCTCAGCAGCTGCCAACTCTTCGTCGTTCAACGGGCGCAGCGCGTTGTTTTCGTCGCGCCGCCCAACGGTGATGCCGACGATCGTCATCCCTGCCTTGCGCGCTTCATTGACAAGGCCATTGGCATAACCTCGTCCAAAAAGTTCGCCAAACAAGACGAATACATCGCCCGGGCGAAAAATGTTTTTCTGTGGCAGTTGCTGCAAAGAGATAGGTGTATTCATACCGACATTATTACTTCTCGGTGGGTCGGCTGGTACCAATGTCTGCCTTGCCGTCGGCTGTATTTCGTTCTCCCAGCAAGCGGGTACAAAGTCACAACAAGGCTTCGCTCCAGCGCGGGGAAGACCAGCTTCATGCCCACGCGTACTCAAGCTTGCGCTGCGGCGGGTCGCTCGCCGGCTACGGTGACAGCCGGGGTACATGATAGTCACCCGCGCCAACTAGAATAACTCCCAACAACGGCCCGCTACTTCAGCTCCGGCCCATCTGAACAAAAGCAAAAGCAAGAGGAATCGATGACGCGGAGCAAGACGGGTACGCGAACGACGCGTGCGAAAAGTTGGGCGCAAGCCCTGCCTGTGCCGACCGTCCTTCTGCATTTTTTCCTGGCCTTGCTGCTGGGGCTGACAGCCCCGGCCCAGGCGGCGGATGTGCCCGGTGCTGTGGATGCGCTGGCGCCGCCGCAGCAACCGGTGGGCCAGCACATGCGCCTGCTGACCGAAACTGGTGCCCCCCTGAACCTGGCCGCCGCCCGACAGGCCTTCGCCACGCAACCACATCCATCCAGCAGCTCGCCGGTCCTCGGGTTGGGCATTGGGCATCGCCCGGTGTGGGCACATTGGGTGGTTGACAACCCCACCGACCAGCCCCTGACGCGGCAACTCGCCGTGAGCCCGAGCTGGACCGATGCACTCGATGTGCATGTGATCCACCCGGCGGGCGAGATCGCCAGTTGGCACACGGGCGATGCCTTGGTCAACGCGCCGTATCTGGACGATGCGCTGGGCTATCTTTTCAAGCACAGCTTCCCGCCAGGGCGCAGCGAGGTGCTGATCCGTTTTGCCACGCCGGACCCGATGATCGTGAACGTGCAATTGCTCACGCCGGAAACCCTAGCGCAGCAGGCCAAGTTTGAACACACCAGCTACGGGGTCCTGTACGGTTTTCTGGCCGCGCTGTCCATGCTGAACCTGATCATGTACTTCGGTCTGGGCCGGCGCAACAGCCTGTATTACGCCTTGTACCTGCTGAGCTTCGTCGTCATGAACCTGTCCTACACCGGCCGTGGCATGGCCTGGTTGTGGCCCGAGGCGCCCTACTTCCAGCGTTATGTCATCCTGGTCCTCATGGTGCTCTCGGCGACCGCAGGCCTGAAGTTCGCCCGCGAGTTTCTTGAGCTGGACCAGTCCATACCGGCCTTGGGGCGAGGCATCAAATGGGCGTGTCGCGGCATCATCGCATGGATGCTGGTGACGGTCATCTTCAACTGGCACGCCACGGCTGTCTACACGGCGTTCCTGGCGAGCGGCGTTTTCTCCGTGGCCTTGGTTCCGATTGGCGCCTTGGCCCAACGGCGCGGGCAGGCCGCCGCCGGGTATTTCCTGGCCTCGGGTATCGCGTCAGCCATCGGGCTGTGTGCCACCACTTTTTCCGTCTGGGGCCTGCTGCCCTTTACCCCCTGGACCTACCGCGGCGTGGAGATGGGCACCATGGCCGAAGCCCTGCTGCTGCAGCTGGCGCTGGTGCAGTTCATGCGCGCGCAAATGCTCAAACGCCTGGACGCCGAGCGCGATGCCCGTGTGGATGCCTTGACCCAGTTGGCCAACCGGCGTGGTTTTCTCGAACAGGCCGAAGTCGCCTATGGCCTGGCCGTGCGACATCAGCGGCCGCTGGCAGCGGTGATTCTGGACATCGATCTTTTCAAGGCCATCAACGACCGCCATGGCCACGCCATCGGTGATGCGGTGCTGGTCAATGTCGGCCAGACCTTGACCCACCTCACCCGTAACGGCGACTGCGTGGCGCGCTGGGGCGGCGAAGAGTTCATCATGCTGTTGCCGGAGACCGACCTGGCGACCGCTGTCCAGTTTGCGGAGCGGATCCGTTGTGCGCTGGCAGAGATGGTGGTCGTCCCCAAGAATGAGGTGCGCGTACAGATCACGGCCAGTTTCGGTGTCGCCCAGCTGAAGCCGGGGCAGTCCCTGGAAAAGCTGATCACCACCGCGGACGATGCGCTCTACTCCGTCAAGCAATCAGGCCGTAACCGGGTAGCGCACGCCGACTGACGGCCAGAAGCAGTGTCGGCACGCCCACGACACTTCTTCTTTGCTCAATGGGCGATCTCAAAATCGATGAAGCCGCGCTCCACGGAAGTTGAAATCAGCTTCACGCGCAAGGGCTGTCCCACCTTGAGTTCCGGCAGATCACCCCGGAGCCGGCCTTCGGCTGGCGGCTCGAAGATGCGCACCCAGGTGCCGCTGGGGTTGATGCCAGTCACCAAGGCTTCGAAGCGCTGGCCGATATGTGAATGCAGCAGCAGCGCCGCTTCCGACTTGCGCATCTGCCGCTCCACCTTCTGCGCCGCATCTTCCTGCGCAGTGCAGTGGGCCGCCAATTCGGCCAGTTCGGCGCCGGTGTACGGCGGCTTCTCGCCAGCCAGCGCGGCTTTCAGCAGACGCTGCGTGATGAGATCCGGGTAGCGGCGGTTCGGCGCCGTGGAATGCATGTAGTCCTGCACGGCCAAGCCGAAGTGGCCGATGGGCTCGCCCTGCGGCCGTTCCACCACGTACTCGCCCGAGCCCATGAGCTTGACGATGACCAGCGACAGGTCGGGGAAGCGCAGCGGGTCGAGCTTGTGCTGCTTGGCGAGGAAGACTTCCAGCGCCTTGGCATCGGGTTCGTTGGGCAACGTCGTGCCATAGTTTTTGGCCACCTCGACAATGCGCAGCCAGCGCTCAGGCGAACGCACCACGCGCCGCAACGAGACCTGGCCCTGCGTCACCAGGAAACGGGCCGTGCAGCCATTGGTGGCAATCATCAATTCCTCAATCAACTGGCGGGCCCGGTTCTGCGGCTGCAAGCGGATGTCGGTGATGCGCTCGCCGTCGAACTGGGCTCGCGGCTGGAAGGTCTCGAACTCCAACGACCCTTCGGCGCGCCGCAGCACGCGCAGCTTTTGCGCCAGGTCGTCCTGCAAGCGCAACTGCATGTCCATGCCCTTGATGCGGTGCGCTGCGGCCGGCAACTCGCCCTTGGCTTCGATCCAGTCCGATACCGCGTCGTAGGCCAGTTGCGCCTTGTTGCGCACCCGGGCGCGGTAGATGCTGGAACTGGTCAGCAGACCGTCGTTGCTGAACTCCATTTCACACACCACGGCCAGACGGTCCTGGTCGGGGTTGAGCGAGGTGAGGTCGGTGCACAGGCGCTCGGGCAGCATGGGGAAGATGCGCGCCGAGGTGTAGACCGTGGTGGTGTTGATGTGGGCATGCGCATCGATGGGCGAGCCTTTCTTCACCAGCGCGTCCACGTCGGCCACCGCCACGAACATGCGCACCCGGCCATGGGGCAAGGCTTCGCCCACGGTAAGCTGGTCGAGGTCGCGCGAGTCGTCGTTGTCGATGGAACACCAGGGCAGCGCGCTCAGGTCACGGATGCGGCTGTCTTCCTCATGCGCCGGCCCTTTGATCTGCGCCAGCTGCTGTTGCACTGCGGGCGGGAACTCGGGCTGCAGGCCGCGGCTGAACATGGCCCAGGTGGCAATGGTGGTCAGGTCGGTGCGGTGGTGAATCAAGGCTCGGCTCATGGGGCTCCCTGATGGTTGCAGCCTGGCAGGATTGTGCACTGGCGAAAACTCGCGAGGCCGGCCAACCCCAGCCATGTTGACGCACCTGAACAACCCTGCATAAAAATAACCAGCACGTTTTCTGAATGCAGCGTACAATATACCCACTGCTGCAATTTGCTTACCTTTGCAGCACTGTTGTCTGACACACGGTCCACGGCCCCACACAAAGCCGCACACCGCATCCCTTCTGGCCGATACATCCGGCCCTCACGGCGTCAAACTCCCCCCAGCGGCGAGCTTCATCCCCGGTCTCTATTTCCCTCTTTCGACCGGACACCCCGGCAGCGGCTTTGTACCGCGACGTTCACCACCAAAAAAACCGGTGAGCGGTTTCCTGAATTTACCGACATGCGGCCAACAGAGAGGCCCATGCACCCAATTGATTACGACCACATTAGAAAAAGCATTTTCGGTAGGCAAGTACCTTGTCTCCCCCCTTACCCGACGCACCGAGTCGGGCCACTACGCAGCATCCGTTTCCATTCGCAGCGGACGCGGTAGCGGCACGCATGACCGCGTGTTCCGCTTCGTGCCGCACTTCCCCACCGAGGAAGGCGCATTGCAGTACGCCATCGCCGAAGGCCACAGCTGGCTGCAACAGCGGCACGGCGCCACTGCCTGAACCCCATTCAATTTCACACATCGCAAGGAGCACTTCATGGCCAAGGAAGAACTGATTGAAATGCAAGGCAAGGTCGAAGAGGTGCTGCCCGATTCGCGCTTTCGCGTCACGCTGGACAACGGTCACAGCCTGATCGCCTACACCGGCGGCAAGATGCGCAAGCACCACATCCGTATCCTGGCAGGTGACAAGGTGTCGCTGGAACTCTCGCCCTATGACCTGGGCAAGGGCCGCATCACCTTCCGTCACCTGGAGCCCCGCTCCGGCGGCGCCCCGTCGCAACCGCGACGCACATTTCGCTGAACAAATTCTTTGATGGTTTTTTAAACCAAGACCGTCATTTCCCCCGCGTTGCGCGTCTCGATGAGACCGTGAACGCTTTACTTGAAAGGTCCCAAAAATGGGCAACAAACTTTACGTCGGCAACCTCTCCTACTCGGTGCGCGACAGCGATCTGGAACAACACTTTTCCGGCTTCGGCAGCGTCCAGTCGGCCAAGGTGATGATGGACCGCGACAGCGGCCGCTCCAAGGGCTTCGGCTTTGTGGAAATGTCTTCCGACGCTGAAGCCAAGGCTGCCATCACCGGCATGCACGGCCAGAACGTCGACGGCCGCGACATGGTGGTCAATGAAGCCCGTCCGATGGAGCCGCGCACTGGCGGCTTCGGTGGTGGCGGTGGCGGCCGTCGCGAAGGCGGCGGTGGCGGCTATGGCGGTGGCAACCGTTACTGAAGTCTGAACTTCAGCTGAAAAACCGGCCTTCGGGCCGGTTTTTTTATGCCCGAAACATGTCGGATCGCCCCCGTTGACGGCCCGCTGAATCGGCTGGCGTACAATCGCGCCCCGTCAGGAGAGAGTTTTCAACTTGAGAGCCGCCGAAGGCGCAGGACGGCTGATTGCAGCGGTCTGAACGCTCAGGCAAAAGGACTGACGAACGCCCGTTGGCAGCGATGCCGACCGGCGTCTCCCCACTGGAGAGAGGCTGCATGCGATGCAGCCCACCGAAGGAGCAAACCGCAGCCCGTGCCACCCCGTGGCCCGGCCCGGTGAATCTCTCAGGTAAAGCGGACAGCGGGGGCAGCCCATGGCTCGAACATTGGTTCTGGCCGTGGTTTTCAATGCCCCTGGAGTTTTGCTTTGTCGAGCCCTGACCAGAACCTACTGCACACCCCGCTGTACGACCTGCACCTGTCCTTGGGCGCCCGCATGGTGCCCTTTGCCGGCTACGCCATGCCGGTGCAGTACCCGGCCGGTCTGATGGCCGAGCACCACCACACCCGCACAGCGGCCAGCCTGTTCGACGTCTCGCACATGGGCCAGTTGCGCCTGGTGGGCGCCGATGCCGCGGCCGCCTTTGAAACCCTGATTCCGGTGGACGTGCAAGACCTGGCCGTGGGCCGGCAGCGCTACGGCATGCTGCTCAACGAGACCGGCGGCATCATCGACGACCTGATGTTTGTGAACCGTGGTACGGACATCTTCGTCATCGTCAACGGTGCCTGCAAAGTCAATGACATCGCCCACATCCAGGCCCGCATCGGCCAGCGCTGCCAGGTCATCCCTATGCCGGAGCGCGCGCTGCTGGCGCTGCAAGGCCCGCAGGCGGTCACCGCGCTGCAGCGCCTGTGCCCGGGCGTGGAAAAGCTGGTGTTCATGAGTGGCGGGCCCTTTCACATCCACCACTCGGCGCAGGACATCGACTGCTTCATCACCCGCAGCGGCTACACCGGCGAGGACGGCTTCGAGATTTCCGTGCACGAGATGCAGGCCGAAGCGCTGGCCCACCTGCTGCTGGCCCAACCGGAGGTGAAGCCTGCCGGCCTGGGCGCGCGCAACTCGCTGCGGCTAGAAGCCGGCCTGTGCCTGTACGGCAACGACATCGACACCAGCACCACACCCATCGAAGCCGGCCTGAACTGGGCGATCCAGAAGGTGCGCCGCACCGGTGGTGCCCGTGCCGGCGGTTTCCCTGGCGCCGACACGGTGCTGGCGCAACTGGACAAGCCGGCCAGCCTCACGCGCAGGCGCGTCGGCCTGATCGGTCTGGAGCGCGTGCCGGTGCGTGAGCATGTGGAGCTGCAGGACGCCAGCGGCCAGCGCGTGGGCGAGGTCTGCAGCGGCCTGCTGTCGCCCACACTCGATAAGCCGGTGGCCATGGCTTATGTGACGGCACAATGTGCGCTGGCCGGCACCCGGCTCAACGCCATCGTGCGTGGCAAACCGGTGCCGATGGAAGTGTCGGCCATGCCCTTTGTACCAAACCGCTATTACCGGGGCTGAGTTCCTGACTCACGCACCAAACTGATTTTTTGGAGATGACAGCATGATCAAGTACACCGAAGACCACGAGTGGCTCAAGGTCGAGGGCGACACCGCCGTGGTGGGCATCACGGTCCATGCGCAGGACGCGCTGGGCGATGTGGTGTTCGTGGATCTGCCCGAAGTGGGCAAAACGCTGGCGCAGAAAGACGTGGCCGGCGTGGTGGAGTCCGTCAAGGCCGCGGCCGATGTGTACATGCCGGTCTCGGGCCAGGTCACCGAAGTGAACGAAGCGCTGCGCGCCGACCCATCGCTGGCCAACAGCGACCCGCTGGGCACCGGCTGGTTCTTCAAGGTCAAGCTGTCCGACGCCTCGCAGCTCGCTGCGCTGCTGGATGAGACGGCCTACACCGAGCTCACCAAGAACGCCTGACGGCTGATGCGCGGCTGTGACGCACCGCCCAACAACCCGCTCACACCGCCCCTTCGCTTTTATTTTGAAACCAGATCGTCTCTGACGAGGGAGAACCACGACCATGTCTGCTGCACGCCCCCTGCGCGAGCTTGAAAACGCCACCGAATTCCTGGCCCGCCACATCGGCATCACGCCCGAGGACGAAGCCCGCATGTTGCAGGCCGTGGGTTCGGCCTCGCGCCGCGAGTTGATCGACGGCGTCGTGCCGCGCTCGATTGCGCGCAGCAGCCGCATGGACCTGCCGGCGCCGGTGACGGAAGCCGCCGCGCTGGCCGAGCTGAAGGCGATTGCCGCCAGGAACCAGGTAGCTAAAAGTTTCATCGGCCAGGGCTATTACGGCACGCACACACCGGGTGTCATCCTGCGCAACATCCTGGAGAACCCGGCCTGGTACACCGCCTACACACCCTACCAGGCCGAGATCAGCCAGGGCCGCATGGAAGCGCTGGTGAACTTCCAGACCATGGTGTGCGACCTGACCGGCATGCCCATTGCCAACGCCTCCATGCTGGACGAAGCCACCGCCGCCGCCGAAGCCATGACGCTGGCCAAGCGCAGTGTGAAGAGCAAGAGCGATGTCTTCCTGGTGGATGCCGACTGCCACCCGCAGACCATCGAGGTCATCCGCACCCGCGCCGAGCCGCTGGGCATCACGGTGCGCGTGGGCGTGCTGACTGAGTTGATGGCGGGCAACGACTACTTCGCCATGCTGGCTCAGTACCCCGGCAGCAGCGGCGCCGTGCCGGACCTGCGCCCGCTGGTGGACCAGGCCCACGCGCAGCAGGCCGCGGTCTGCGTGGCGGCCGACCTGTTGGCACTCACGCTCTTGCTGCCACCGGGTGAGTTCGGCGCCGACATCGTGCTCGGCAGCACCCAGCGCTTTGGCATGCCCATGGGCAACGGCGGCCCGCACGCTGCGTATCTTGCCTGCCGCGACGACTACAAACGTTCCCTGCCCGGCCGTCTGGTGGGCGTGAGCGTGGACGTGCACGGCCGCCCGGCCTACCGGCTGGCGCTGCAGACGCGCGAGCAGCACATCCGGCGCGAGAAGGCCACCTCCAACATCTGCACCGCACAGGTGCTGCCGGCCGTCATGGCCAGCATGTACGCCGTCTACCACGGGCCGCAGGGGCTGACGCGCATTGCCGAGCGCGTGGCGACCTTCACCGCCATCCTGGCGCGCGGCCTGCAGGCCATGGGTTACACGCTCCAGGCAGCCACGGCCTTCGACACGCTGACCGTGGACACCGGAAACGCTACTAATTTGATAGCTACTCGCGCCTCAACGGCGGGGGCCAACCTGCGTTTTTGCTCTGAAACTTCGCTGGGCATCTCGCTCGATGAGACCACCACGCGTGACGACATCGCCCTGCTCTGGTCCTTCTTCGCCCAGGACGGCCAGGCCGTGCCGACGGTGGAAGCGTTGGAAAACACCGAGGCGCTGATTCCGGCTGCCCTGCGCCGCCGCAGCGCCTTCCTCACCCACCCAGTGTTCAACACGCACCACAGCGAGACCGGCATGCTGCGCTACATCCGCCGCCTGAGCGACCTGGACCTGGCGCTGGACCGCAGCATGATCCCGCTGGGCAGCTGCACCATGAAGCTCAACGCCACCAGCGAGATGATTCCCATCACCTGGCCGGAGTTCGCGCACATCCACCCCTTCGCCCCCGCCGCCCAACGCCAGGGTTACGCCGAGCTGGATGCCCAGCTGCGCGCCTGGCTCGCTCAAGCCACCGGCTACGCTGGCATCAGCCTGCAGCCCAACGCCGGCTCGCAGGGCGAATACGCCGGCCTGCTGGCCATCCGTGCTTACCACCAGGCCCAAGGCCAGGGCCACCGCAACATCTGCCTGATTCCCTCCTCCGCCCACGGCACCAACCCGGCCAGCGCCCACATGGCGGGCCTGCAGGTGGTGGTGACGGCCTGCGACGCACAGGGCAACGTGGACTTGGCCGACCTCAAAGCCAAGTGCGAGCAGCACAGCGAGAAGCTCGCCTGCGTGATGATCACCTACCCCAGCACGCACGGCGTGTTCGAAACCAGCGTGAAGGAGCTGTGCGCCCTGGTGCACCAGCACGGCGGCCGCGTTTATGTGGACGGTGCCAACATGAACGCCTTGGTGGGCGTGGCAGCCCCGGGTGAGTTCGGCGGTGACGTCAGCCACCTGAACCTGCACAAGACCTTCTGCATCCCGCACGGCGGCGGCGGCCCCGGCGTCGGCCCGGTGTGTGTAGTGCAAGACCTGGTGCCCTACCTGCCCGGCCATGCCACCGGTGGCTTGCCGGTCAACGGCGTGGGCGCGGTCTCAGCCGCCCCGATGGGCAATGCCGCCGTGCTGCCGATTTCATGGATGTACTGCCGCATGATGGGTGCGGCCGGTCTGACCGCCGCCACCGAGGCCGCCATCCTGAGCGCCAACTACATCAGCGCCCGCCTGAAGGACTTCTACCCCACGCTGTACGCCAGCGAGAACGGCCATGTGGCGCACGAGTGCATCCTGGACCTGCGCCCGCTTAAAGAGACCAGCGGCGTCAGCGCCGAAGACGTGGCCAAGCGCCTGATGGACTACGGCTTCCATGCACCGACGCTGAGCTTCCCCGTGCCCGGCACGCTGATGGTGGAGCCGACCGAAAGCGAGACGCTGGACGAGCTGGACCGCTTCATCGACGCCATGATCGCCATCCGCCGCGAGATCGCCCGCGTGGAACGCGGCGAGTGGCCGCAGGACGACAACCCGCTGAAGAACGCGCCGCACACCGCCGCCAGCCTGCTCAAGGCCGAGTGGCCGCACGCCTACCCGCGCGAGGTAGCCGCCTTCCCCCGCGGCGAAGAACAGCACGCCAAGTACTGGCCGCCGGTGGGGCGTATCGACAACGTCTGGGGCGACCGCAACCTGTTCTGCAGTTGCGTGCCGATGAATGAGTTGGAGCAGGAGACGCCGTGATGCACTGCGCGACGGTCCTCCGCGCAATCGGGCCTGACGCCGACCGCGGTCCGATCGGGGGACCGTTGCCGACCCAAGGCGGTCAGTCGCTTGCATGGATACGCGCTCGCTCAAGGGTTGAGTTAAGCGTTAGCTGAGATGCAGCCAAACTCGTCAATGCACGACGCATGTCTAGCGAAGATGATTCCATAGGATGTACTCGCCTCATAGATGAATCCCACGAGTTCGAAATACTCGACAGGCTCAGTCCGATAGCGAAATAGCGGTCCTCCGCTCATGCCGCCAAGCTCAGATGCCGGAGCAAGTCCGCCAGAACCGTCAGGCCAGTAGGCATCTTCGAGATTCAGCTGGATTGATGAATGATCCGATGACGCTTGCGCGACTGGAGCTAGAAATGACACGAACGGTGTCCCAAGGCGGCCGCGCTCCTCAATGCGAAGAAGACCCGGATATCCACCAAGGATGACGATGTCTCTTTCCGCAAGAGATACGGGTGGCCAGTTTGGCGCTCCATGCGCAGAAGCTCGAGAGGCAGCCAACAGAACCGGCGACAGCTCAAAGGTGGCGAGGTCTAAGCTGCTGCTGTAGTCGACCAGATAGTTTTCGAGTTCAATTCGAACACTTCCGACTTGGCACTCAATGTCGGAGAACTCTTGCTTTTGCGCGCGGTACTTCTCGAACACGTGACCAGCAGTAACGCAGATCGTCTTCTTGCCAGTGTTAACAAAAGTAGCAGTTCCGTTGTGGAGCACAGCGCTGCCAATCGGTGAGGAGGAGCGCGACCACCAGACGGGAGCCGTAGAGTTCTGCGCGATTGCCCGGATATGCGGCAAGTATCCTGACGCTTCCGCCCGATCGGCCCAAGCTTTCCTTTCAGACTCCATAAGTGTTGGATAGACGTCTAACGTCCCAATAGTTTCTTGATCGCATTGATCGTGTCGGTCTTCAGTGCCAACGGGTCGACGCCTACACTCAGCACTGCTTTGCAGTGAGGGCACTGATACGAAACCCCATTGAGCTGGCTCTGAAAACCTTGATGAATTGGCAACGCCTCAATCACCACGTGATGCATTACTTGCTCGCACTTGGGACACTTTCCAGTGGGAATCATCCTTGCTTCCTAACGAGTACTATGAATGAAGAAGAGCATTCATCCTATCGACGGCCATAAGAACTGATATCCCCCAAATGGGGGGATTTGCTCTCAGGAAAGGCATTGAGCGTCTGCTCCTGGCCGATTTCGGACTTCCGGCCCCAGCACTACTTAGACCAATACCCCGGATCCGGCAGTTCATTGAACACCTTGCGCAACTGCTGGCCCCAGCGTTCGCGCAGTGAGGTGAAGTACGGGTCCTTGCCGTCGATCTGAGTGCGGCGCTTCACCTTGAGCGCGTCCTTCTGGTAGCACAGCAGGTCCAGCGGCAGGCCGACCGAGAGATTGGACTTGATGGTGGAGTCCATCGAGATCAGGCAGCACTTGGCCACTTCGTCGAGCGAGAGTTCGTTGCCGATGACACGGTCCAGAATCGGTTTGCCGTACTTGGATTCGCCAATCTGGAAGTACGGCGTCTCGGGTGTGGCTTCGATGAAGTTGCCGGCCGAGTAGATGTTGAACAGGCGCGGCTCCTCGCCCTTGATCTGGCCGCCGAAGATGAGGCTGACGTTGAACTCGATCTTGAATTCCTTCAGCGCTTCGGCGTCGCGCTCGTAGACCTTGCGCACCGCGTCGCCCACCAGCTTGGCGGCACTGAACATGTTGGGCGCGCTGGCCAGGCTCTTGGTTTCGCTGCCCTCGCCATGGTTTTCCATCTGCACCTTCAGGCCGCTGGCGACCGACTGGCTGATGGCCAGGTTGCCGGCGGTGAGCAGCACCATGACGCGCTCGCCCGGCACCTCGTACACATGCATCTTGCGAAAGGTGCTGATCTGGTCCACCCCGGCGTTGGTGCGCGAGTCGGACAGGAAAACCAGCCCGGCTTCGTTACGGACGGCTACGCAATACGTCATGGCTTGTGTTGTCTCCTGCATGGACTTGGCAGTGTAGCGGCACGGCCAGCCCCCCTCAGTTCTGCTTACTGGTCGGCCACGGCCTCGCTGCCCTGCACCGCCACCCGTACCGACAGCGCTTCGCCGCCGCCACCAACGTGGATACCGCGCATGGGGCTGGCGTCGGCAAAGTCGCGGCCCACGGCCAGGCGGCACAGCTCGGGGCCGGCCATGCGCTGGTGCGTGACGTCAAAACCGATCCAGGCACCGGCACCGCCACGGGCCTGCGGCAGCCAGGCCTCGGCCCAGGCGTGCGAAGCGGCATGCGTGGCATCGGTCAGCAGGTAGCCGCTGACGTAACGCGCCGGAATGCCGCGCGCGCGGCAGCAGGCCAGGAACACATGCGCCATGTCCTGGCACACGCCCTGCCCCTGTTGCAGCACCTCGGCCGCGGTGTGAAAGACATCGGTGACGCCCTGCACATAGGCCACGCGCTGGTAGATGGCGTCGGCCAGGGCCTGCAGCGGCTCGGGGCCGGCCAGCGCGCCCCAGGGCGTGTCGCCCAGCGCTTCGGCGGCCAGGGCTTCAATGGCAGCGTCGGCTTCCGTCAGGCTGGTGGGCAGGGCAAAGGCCAGCGGCGGCACGGCCGAGTCGTGCGGCAGCAGCAGGCCACGCTCGTCCGAGGTTTCCACCTGGCCCTGGGCCACCACGCGAATGACGTCGTGCTTGTCGGTCAGCGAGGTGACGAAGACCGCATTGCCATAGGCATCGGTCTGCGCCCAGCGCCGGCCCGGCGCGTCGATGCGCCAGTTGAGCACGCGTTGGCCGCCGTCGGCGCGCGGCCACAGCCGCATGTACTGCAGGCTGTAGCTGGCCGGCACAGCGTAGCGATAGAGAGTTTCGTGGCGGATGTCGAGCAGCATGGTGTTCTCCTGAATCAGCCTATGGGTAAGAGGAAGTCCTGCGCAATGCGATTGCCGAGGTCGGCGGTGCCGTCGAGGAAATCGGTCAGCACCTCGTGCAGGCCGCGCGCGACGATGTCCTCGATGCGGCTGTAGCGCAGGCGCGAGTACATGGCGCCGGCGCAGCGCAGCGTCTCCTGCGAGCGCGCGTTGGCCACCTGGCCGAGGATCTGGTACACCTCCTTCATGCAGGCGTGCAGCGAGCGCGGCATGTCCTCGCGCAGGATCAGCAGCTCGGCCACGCGCTGCGGCGTGATCATGTCGCGGTAGACCTTGCGGTAGATCTCGAAGGCCGATACCGAACGCAGCAGCGCGCTCCACTCGTAGTACTCGCCGTCGGCACTGCTTTGCGGCGCCAGTTCGTCGAACTTCACATCCAGCAAGCGGGCGGTGTTGTCGGCCCGCTCCAGGAAGGTACCCAGGCGGGTGAAGTGGAAGGCCACGTCCTGCAGCATGGTGCCCACTGTGACGCCGCGCGAAAGGTGTGAGCGGAACTTGACCCATTCGAAGAACTTGGTCAGCTCGCTGCCCTGGATGCTGCCCTGCGGCAACCCGGTGACCGAATCGCGCGCCTCCAGCCAGGTGGTGTTGACGGTTTCCCACACCTCGGAGGTGACGGTGCCGCGCACGGCGTGGCAGTTCTCGCGCGCGGCGCGCAGGCAGGACAGGATGGACGAGGGGTTGTCCTGGTCCACGCTCATGAAGCGCAGCACATTGCCGGCGGTAATGGTGCCGTACTTGGCGCGGTAGGCATCCTCCAGACCGTTGATGCCCAACGCGGCGCCCCAATAGCCGCCCTGCACGTTGGGCGTCTGCAGCGACATGCGGTAGCTCACCTCCAGCATACGGGCGATGTTTTCGGCCCGCTCGGTGTAGCGGGACATCCAGTAGAGATGGTCGGCGGTACGGGATAGCATCGGTCAGTCCTCCAGTACCCAGGTGTCTTTGGTGCCGCCGCCTTGGGATGAATTGACGACCAGCGAGCCGGCCTTGAGCGCCACGCGCGTCAGGCCACCGGGCGCCATGCGCACCTCTCGCCCGGAGAGCACAAAGGGCCGCAGGTCGATGTGGCGCGGCGCGATGCCGGCCTCCACGAAGGTCGGGCAGGCCGAGAGCGCCAGCGTGGGCTGGGCGATGTATTTATCGGGCGCGGCCTTGACGCGGGCGCGGAAGGCTTCGACCTCGGCTTTGGTCGAAGCGGGTCCCACCAACATGCCGTAACCGCCGGCGCCGTGGGTCTCCTTCACCACCAGCTGCTCCATATTGGCCAGCACGTAGCTCAGTTCGTCTGGCTTGCGGCATTGGTAGGTGGGCACGTTGGCGATGATCGGCTCTTCCGACAGGTAGAAGCGGATCATGTCGGGCACGTAGGGGTAGATGGACTTGTCATCCGCCACGCCGGTGCCGATGGCATTGGCCAGCGTGACGCGGCCGGCGCGATAGACCGACAGCAGGCCGGCCACACCGAGCGCCGAGTCGGCGCGGAAGGCCAGCGGATCGAGAAAGTCGTCGTCGATGCGGCGGTAGATCACGTCCACCCGGCGCGGGCCCTGGGTGGTGCGCATGAACAGGGTTTCGTCGTGCACAAAGAGGTCTTTGCCTTCGACCAGCTCCACGCCCATCTGCTGCGCCAGAAAGGCGTGTTCGAAGTAGGCACTGTTGAAGGCACCGGGCGTGAGCACCACCACCGTGGGGTCGTCGATACCGGCCGGTGCGGCCTGGCGCAGGGTGTCGAGCAGCAGGTCCGGGTAATGGTCGACCGGGCGCACTTGATAACGGCCGAACAGTTCTGGGAACAGTCGCATCATCATGCGCCGGTCTTCCAGCATGTACGAGACACCCGAGGGCACACGCAGATTGTCTTCCAGCACGTAGTAGGCCGCCTCGCCGCCGGGCAGCGCGGCACGCACGATGTCGATACCGGCGATGTGGGCGTAGATGTCGTTGCGCACCGCCACGTCCTGCATCTCGGGCCGGTACTGCGCATTGCAGAACACCTGCTCGGCCGGGATCAGACCGGCCTTGACGATGCGCTGGCCGTGGTAGATGTCGTGGATGAAGGCGTTGAGCGCATTGACGCGTTGGCGCAGGCCTCGTTCCAGTTGTTCCCACTCGGCCGCCGGGATGATGCGCGGAATGATGTCAAAAGGAATCAACCGTTCCTTGCCGGCGTCCTGGCCGTAAACGGCGAAGGTGATGCCGGAGCGGTGAAAGGCCGAATCGGCCTCCGCACGCTTTTGGGCGATGTGCGCCGCCGGCATCAGCGACAACCAGTCCTGATAGGGGGCGTAATGCAGGCGCGTGCTCCCGTTTGGGGCATGCATTTCGTCAAAGATGTTCTTCATGGTGCATGGGCCTGTCTTGTACAGAGACAAGAGCAAGGGCCATGCCCAGTCCTGGTGGGCTGGCTATGAAATAGATTTCAATTGAGAAAAATTGTCATTGCCCGGACGGATTCCAGCGTCGCGGCTCAAAGCGGAACACCTTGGGGTCGGCCACATCCACCGTGCCCTTGACCCAACCCAGAAAGGGTGAGCCGTAGGTTTCGACACGGGTGAAGTTCTTCACCACCTCCCGTGCCGCAGCGTCGAGCAATGGCTGGTTGATCTGCTGGTGATGCGAATCGCCGTGCACCAGCACTACCTGGCCGGCAAAGGCCTGCGTTTCTTCGCGCAGTTGAATGAGGAAGTCACGGTAGCCGGGTTTGAAGTTGCCAGCGCTGGCAGCCTCGAACTCCGGATTGGCCTGGATGATGACCATCATGCCGGCCAGCTTACGCTTGCGTGCCAACTCGAACGCCTGCGCCAGCCAGGCCCGGTTGGCCGCACTGCGCTCAATGAACTCGGGCACCGGGCCGCCGCTGCGGAGCAGACCATGGTAGTTGTTGTCGCTCCCGGTCACATTCAAGCCGACGAACAGCGCACTACCCGCCTCCCAACGCACGTTCTCGCGGTAGGCGGCAAAGGCCGGGTCGCTGCTCTGGCGTTCCAGTTTCAGCGGACGCTGACCCAGCGCCGTGTCGCCAGCAAAAAACAGCTCGCGCAATTTGGCCAAGCGCTCCAGCGGGTCGTAGCCACCGTTGTTCTTGCGGTGGCAGTCGGTCCACTCGTTGTCGCCGGGTACGAAGACCAGCGGGTGGAGAGAACTCTGGAACACACCGAGCATGTCGAGAAATACCTCGTCGCTGCAGACCGAACCACCACTCTTGAAATCGCCATCGTGTACCACAAAGGCCAGCGGCTCGCGGTTGATCTCGTTCAGCAGGGCCGGCAACTGCTCACGTTCCCAGCGGCTGTACGGCATGTCGCCAAAGAGGCCGAACGAGACCGGTTGGGCTGCCAGCGTGCCGGCCAACGCGGCCAAGGCACAGAAAGACAGAAAACGTTTCATGCGAACCACGAATGACACCAGCCAGGCTCAGGCCTGGGCGCTGGCGTCCGCCGCAATCTTGCGCAGAGCCTCCTCGAACACCGCCACCGGCTGGCCACCGGAGATCAGGTACTGGCGGTTGATGACGATAGCCGGCACAGAACGGATGCCAGCCTGCTGCCACTGCATTTCGTTCTCGCGCACGACGTCGGCGTAGTCGTCGCCAGCCAGAATGGCGCGCGCCTGCGCCGCGTCCAGCCCCACGCTGGCACAGGCATGGGCCAGCACCTCGGCATCGGACACGTTCTCGGCGCGGCCATGGTAGGCGTTGAGCAGTTCCTTTTTCAGCGCGTGCTGTTTGTCAGCGCCCTGCAGCGCAGCCCAGTGCAGCAAGCGGTGCGCATCGAAGGTGTTCCAAATGCGGCCGCGCCCTTCGGGCTTGAAGGTAAAGCCGACCTCGGCGCCGCGCTGGCGAATGGTCTCGCGGATCTGCGCCTGCTGCTCGGGCGTGGAGCCGTATTTCTCGGCCAGGTGCTCGCCGACGTCCTGCCCCTCGGGGCCCATGTGCGGGTTGAGCTCGAAGGGCTGGAAGTGCAGCTCGGCGCTGATGTCGCTCTGCACATTGGCCAGCGCCTGTTCCAGCGCACCCAGGCCGACGGCACACCAGGGGCAGGCCACATCGGAGACGAAATCGATTTGGAGAGAGGTAGTCATTTTGCAATCCTAGAAGATCTTGTTAAACCTCGCAGGCGAAGGACGAATCGCCTCATTCAGTGCGCATCAGACCCGTTGCGCACCCGGCCGCGCAAGGCCTTGGTCTGGGAACGCTGGCTCTTGCCTTCCAGGCGCCGCTGGCGCGAGCCGTAGGTGGGCTGGGTGGCGCGGCGCGTCTTGGGGGGGCGGGCCACGCTGTTGACCAGCTCGTGCAAGCGCGAGAAAGCGTCCAGCCGGTTCAGATCCTGGCTGCGGTGCTGCTGCGCCTTGAGCACCAGCACGCCGTCTTGTGTGATGCGGCTGTCGCGCAGCGCCAGCAGGCGCTCCTTCACATCCTCGGGCAGCGACGAAGCCCGGATGTCGAAGCGCAGGTGCACCGCGCTCGACACCTTGTTGACATTCTGGCCACCGGCACCTTGCGCACGGATGGCGCTGATCTGCACCTCGGCTTCATCGATCTGGAGCAGCGCGGGCAGAGTCATGGGCCGGCGGGTGCCGTGTCAGCTGATGGCGGCTTCCGGCACGTCCGCCTGCAAATTCACATAACGCGCCACGAAGGCCCCCACACTGCTGGCCGGCAGCGGCAGCCAGACGGTGTGACCGGAGCCCGGCGCCACGTCGATGGCTTGCCCTTCCGCGTTTTCCATGCGGGTGATGTCGTAGTCCACATTGCCACCGGGCTGGATCAGCTCCAGCCGGTCGCCCACCGAAAACTTGTTCTTCACGTTGACCTGGGCCAGGCCACGTGGGGCGTCGAAGGCCACCACGTCGCCGACGTATTGGCTGCGGCCCGACTCGGAATAACCGCGTAGGTAGTTCTGCGTTTCCTGCGGCGTGTGGCGCAGGTAGAAGCCCGAGGTGTAGCCACGGTTGGCCAGGCCTTCGAGCTGGCCGATCAGGGCCGGGTCCAGGCCGCGGCCGGCCACGGCATCATCAATCGCCTGGCGGTAGCTCTGCACCGTGCGCGCCACGTAGTAGGCGCTCTTGGTGCGGCCTTCGATCTTGAGCGAGTCGACGCCGATCTCCACCAGGCGCTGGATGTGCTCGATGGCACGCAGGTCCTTGGAGTTCATGACGTAGGTGCCGTGCTCGTCTTCCTCGATCGGCATGAACTCGCCGGGGCGGTTGCTTTCTTCCAGCAGGTAGGAGATCGAGTCGCGCGCCTCTTTGGGCAAGGTCTGCCCGCCACCACCACAGCCTTGGGCCGTAGCGCGCTCCGGCGAGAGCACGTCACCACTGGCGTCGACCTGCGCGGTGTGGGTCTTGTAGTCCCAGCGGCAGGCATTGGTGCAGGTGCCCTGGTTGGCGTCGCGATGGTTGAAATAACCCGACAGCAGGCAGCGGCCCGAGTAGGCGATGCACAGCGCGCCGTGCACGAACACTTCGATCTCGCTGTCCGGGCAATCCTGGCGGATCTGCTCCACCTGGTCGAGCGACAGCTCGCGCGACAGGATCACACGCTTGACGCCGGCCTTGTTCCAGAAGCGCACGGCGGCGGCATTCACGGTATTGGCCTGCACCGAAAGGTGGATCTCCATCTCGGGCCAGGTCTCGCGCACCATCATGATCAGGCCGGGGTCGGACATGATCATGGCGTCCGGCTTCAATTCAATGACCGGCGCCATGTTGGGCAGGTAGTTCTTGATCTTGTTGCCGTGTGGAAAGATGTTGGAGACCAGAAAAAACTTGCGCCCGAGTTCGTGCGCGCGGTCAATGCCGCGCTTGAGCACCTCCAGGTCGCCGAAGTCGTTGTTGCGCACACGCAGCGAATAGCGTGGCTGGCCGGCGTAAATGGCATCCGCCCCGAAGGCGAAAGCTGTCTCCAGCATGGCCAGCGAGCCGGCCGGGGCCAGGAGTTCAGGCGCCTTGCGCTTCATTTCGTTTCTGCCAATTGGGCCAGACCGGCAATGGCCAGCGCGTACCCGTTGACGCCGAACCCGGCCATCACCGCCTTGGCTGCCGGCGAAATGTAGGAGTGGTGGCGGAATTCCTCGCGTGCATGCACGTTGCTGATGTGCAGCTCGATCAGCGTCACGCCGGTGCCCTTGATGGCATCGTGCAGCGCAATGCTGGTATGGGTGTAGGCACCGGCATTGAGAATGACACCGGCCAGTTGGCCCGCGGCCTGCAGGCGGCCGGCTTCGTGGAGCCAGTCCACCAGCTCGCCCTCTTGGTTGCTCTGGCGGAAGTCCAGCGCCAGGCCGTTGGCGGCACAGGCCCGTTCGCACAGGGCTTGCACGTCGGCCAGTGTTTGCGAGCCATAGACCGCCGGCTCGCGCGTGCCAAGCAGGTTGAGGTTGGGACCATTGAGGACGAGAACGGTTTTCATGGGGAATTCCCTAGCCAAAGGGGTGCAGATCAGCAGATGGCCAATTGTGCCACTGGGCTACCATCGACCCATCACGAGGGATAAGGAAGACACGCATGACGACGCCCCGACTCAATGAACTCGACGCCTCCCAGCTTGCGGTGCGACTGGCACGGCGCGAGATCAAGGCCGAAGACCTGGCCATTGCCTGCCTGGAGCGCGTGGCCGAGCGTGAGGACGACGTCCATGCCTTCGCCCACCTCGACGCCGTCAATGCCCTGGCGCAGGCCCGGGCGCTCGACGCCGGGCCGGTGCGCGGCCTGCTGCATGGCCTGCCCATCGGCGTGAAAGACCTGTTCGACACCACCGACCTGCCCACCGGCTACGGCTCGGCGCTCTACGCCCACCACCGCCCGGTAGCCGATGCCGCCACCGTGGCCCTGTGCCGCGAGGCCGGCGCCGTGGTGATGGGCAAGACCGTCACTACCGAATTCGCCTACTTCCAGCCCGGCCCCACCTGCAACCCGCACAACACGCAGTTCACCCCGGGCGGCTCATCCAGCGGCTCGGCCGCGGCAGTGGCCGACCACATGGTGCCGCTGGCGCTGGGCACGCAGACGGCTGGCTCCATCATTCGGCCGGCCGCCTTCTGCGGCGTGGTGGGTTACAAGCCCAGCCACGGCCGCGTGGTCGGGGCCGGCGTGAAAAGCCTCTCGCCCACGCTGGACGTGATCGGTGGCTTCGGCCGCAGCGTGCGCGACGTCGCTCTGCTGGGCGCCGTGCTCACCGGCGACCGGCGCCTGTTCGAATGGGGCGAGCACGGCGCACCGCGCATCGGCCTGTTCCAGACGCCGGCCTGGCCGCAGGCCGACGTCGACACGCAAAACGTCTGGTCGCTGGCCACGCAGGCACTGGCCACACACACCGATGCCTGCCAGGACGTGGTCATGCCGCAGAACTTCGGCGACCTGATTCAGCTGCAAAAAGACGTGATGACCTTCGAGATGGCACGTTCGCTCAGCCACGAACGGCTGCGCCACCGCGAGGCCTTGAGCGCACAGCTAGTGGCGCTGCTCGATGCCGGCATGGCAATCAACGGTGCCACCCACGACGCCAACCTGCAGCGCACCGCCGACTGGCGCCTGCGCATCGACTCGCTGTTCGAACGGCACGACGTGCTGCTGACCCCCAGCGCCATCGGTGAAGCGCCCAAAGGCCTGGAGGCCACCGGCGACCCCCTGTTTTGCCGCAGCTGGTCGCTGTTGGGCCTGCCTTGCGTGCACCTGCCCTTTGCCACCGGCGCCATGGACTTGCCGGTGGGCCTGCAACTGGTGGGCCGCTTTGGTGAAGACCACAAGCTGCTGGCCGCCGCGCACTGGGTACACGAACGGCTGACACGCTGAAGACCCAACATGACTGAGCAACAGAACACAACGCCTGACGCTACCCTGGCTGCCCTGCTCGGCCGCCACTCGATTGGCCCCCGCTGGATGGTGGCCCCTGGCCCGAATGACGCGCAATTGACCCAGGCGGTGCAAGCCGCCTTGCGGGCCCCTAACCATGGGCGCATGAAGCCCTGGCGTGTGGTCACGGTGAGCGAGGCGCAGCGCCCGGCGCTGGCCGAGCTGTTCGAACAGTTCGCCCGCGACTCTGGCAAAAGCGCGGAGGACCTGGCCATCGAACGCGAGCGCGCCTACAACGGGCCGGTGCTGGTGGCCTGGGTGGCGCGCATCGACAGTGGTGTGGCCAAGGTGCCGCCGCACGAACAGTGGATCTGTGTCGGTGGGGCCTTGAGCAATTTCATGAACGCACTGCACCTCATGGGCTTTGGCGCCAAGATCCTGAGCGGCCGCAAATGCCAGCACCCGGCGCTGATGCAGGCCTTCTGCCAGGCCGGCGAGCAGCTGGTGGGCTTCGTCTGCATCGGCACGCCCACGCGCGAACTGGAACCTCGGGAGCCGGACAACCCGCGCCCACTGCTATCGGCCTGGACTGCCGGCTAGGGTCAGGGGCTGTTCACCCTAGCGGTGGCGCAGGCGCCAGACCTGCCAGGCACACAGCGTGGCCAGCACGCTGCTGGCCAGCGCTGCCCAGAACACACTGACCAGGCCCAAGCGCGCGCTCAAGACGCCACCGGCCAGGCCGGTCAGCACCCCCGGCAGCCCATAACCCAGCACCGCGTACAGGGCCTGGCCGCGGCCGCGCAAGGTGCCGGGGAAATGGCGCGACAGCAGCGCAATGCAGACCGAATGGTGTGCGGCAAAGGTCAGCCCATGTAGCGCCTGCGCCAGCAATAACAGAGGCCAGACGGCAGCACTGGAAGCAGTGACCCCCATGCGCAGCACCGCGACTGCAGCACACACAACCAGCCAGGCCGTGAGGCTGAAGCGCGGCAGCCAGCGGCTTTGTGTGAAGAACCAGGCGATTTCCACGATGACCGAGACCGCCCACAACAGGCCGATCATGGTCTTGCTGTAGCCCAGGGCGTCGAGGTAGAGCGAGAAGAAGATGTAGATGCCCATGTGCGACAGCACATGGAAAAACGCCGTGGCAAAAAACCATTGCACGGAACGTTTTTTCAGAATGGGCAGCACCGGCTGCTTTTTCTCGTGTGCCGGCACCGCCTCTTTCAGGTCGGGCAGCCACCAGACACTGGTCACCACCGCCAGCAGCGAGAGCACGGTCCAGGCTGGGAAATGCCCCATGCCGAAATGCTCGAACCAGGCACCGGCGGCAAACACCGTGACCAGAAAACCGAGCGAGCCCCACAGGCGCACGCGGCCATAACGCTTGGCGTCGAATGCACCGCCGCTGCTGACCAGATGGGCCATGGCGGCCTCGCTCATCGGCATCATGGCGCTGGTGTGCAGGAACATCAGCCCCAGCACCGCAGCCAGCCACCAGAAGCCGCCTTCGATCCACAAGCCGCACGACACCACCAGCGCCACCGTGGCGCCGAAGCGTAGCAGCTTGACGCGCTCGCCGGTATGGTCACTCAGCCAGCCCCAGGCATAAGGTGCGACCAAGCGCGTAGCCGACTGCACGGCCGTCAGCAGACTGATGGCAACAATGCCGAGGCCCAGGTCCTTGAGCCAGAGCGGCAGGTAGGGATTGAAAAACCCGATGTGGGCGAAGTAGCTGGCCGACAGGGCCGCAAAAGGCGCGAGATGGCGCCGGCTGTTGGGCACGGGAGGCCCTGCTACTTTTTCTCGCTCCAGAGCACGCCGGCGCTGGCCCAGTCGGACTTCTTGATGTCGAACAGGATCACGTCCACCGCCTCGGGCGAGGTGCCCAGGGTCTTGACGGCGGCCTCGGTGACGGCCTTGACGAACTCCCTCTTCTGCTCGGGCGTGCGGCCCTCGAACATTTCAACGCGGATGGTAGGCATGGTGAGATTCCCGAAATCGAAAGTGAACGTGATGTCCGGCTCAGACCGAGCCGGGAATGGGACCGACCGCCAGCTTGACGTCGCCGCACTGGGCACGCTGGCGCAGTGCATGCTCCATCACCACCAGGGCCAGCATGGCCTCGGCGATCGGGGTGGCACGGATGCCGACGCAGGGGTCGTGCCGGCCCTTGGTCACCACCTCGGTGCTGTGGCCTTCGACGTCGATCGACTCGCGCGGCGTGAGGATGGAGCTGGTCGGCTTGATGGCGATCGACACCTCCAGGTCCTGCCCGGTGCTGATACCGCCCAACACGCCGCCGGCGTTGTTGTTGCGAAAGCCTTGCGGGCTGAGCGCGTCGCCGTGGCTGCTGCCCTTGTGGGCCACGCTGGCAAAACCGGCGCCGATCTCCACCCCCTTGACTGCGTTGATGCCCATCATGGCAAAGGCGATGTCAGCGTCGAGCTTGTCAAACAGCGGCTCACCCAGGCCGACCGGCATCTTGCTGGCCGTGACACGCAGGCGCGCACCACAGGAGTCGCCCGCCTTGCGCAAGGCTTCCATGTAGGCCTCCAGCGCCGACACATCGGCCACCGGGGCGAAGAAGGGGTTGGTGGGCACGTGGTCCCAGGACTCGAAGGGAATGGCGATCTCGCCGATCTGCGTCATGCAGCCACGGAACTCGGTGCCGTACTGGGCGCGCAGCCATTTTTTGGCCACGGCGCCGGCCGCCACCATGGGGGCGGTCAAACGGGCCGAGGAACGGCCGCCGCCGCGCGGGTCGCGGATGCCGTACTTGTGCCAGTAGGTGTAGTCGGCATGACCGGGGCGGAAGGTCTGCAGGATGTTGCCGTAGTCCTTGCTGCGCTGGTCGGTGTTCTTGATGAGCAGGCAGATCGGCGTGCCGGTGGTCTTGCCCTCGTACACGCCGGAGAGGATTTCCACTGCATCGGGCTCGTTGCGCTGGGTGACGAACTTGGAGGTGCCGGGGCGGCGGCGATCCAGATCGGGCTGGATGTCCGCCTCGCTCAGTTCCATGCCCGGCGGGCAGCCGTCAATCACGCAGCCGATGGCCGGGCCGTGGGATTCACCGAAGTTGGTGACCGCGAAGAGGTTTCCGAAGGTATTGCCGCTCATGGGAGGGATTATCCCAGAGAGTATTCACCCCTCTGCGCTGGCTCGCTTCGACTGCGGCGCACAGCTTCTGGCCGAAGGCTGTGTCGCCCTGGCCTTGGGCCGGCCAGGGTGCTCGTGCTCAAGCGTCTTTGGCAGCCGGCTGGCCTTCTTCTTCCGGCCAATCGCGGATGTAGGCCTTGAGCATCTTGTTCTCGAAATTCTGGGCATCCACCACGGCTTTGGCCACGTCGTAGAAGCTGATCACGCCCATGAGCATTTTCTTGTCCATCACCGGCATGTAGCGGGCGTGGCGGTCCAGCATCATGCGGCGCACCTCGTCCATGTCGGTCTCCATGGTGCAGGTCAGGGGCGCATCGTCCATGGCGGTGCGCACCAGCGTCGTGCCAATGCTGCCGCCGTTTTTCACAGCCTGCTTGATGACCTCGCGGAAGGTCAGCATTCCCACCAGGTCGCCATGGTCCATGACCACCAGCGAGCCGATGTCTTTTTCCGCCATCGCCTCGGTCGCGCGGGCCAGCGGCTCGTCGGGGGTGACGGTGTACAGGGTGTTGCCCTTGACGCGCAGGATGTCGCTGACTTTCATGGTGTGCTCCTCGTGACTCTCAAGGGCATGAAATATAGCCCATGGCATGATTGGAACCATAACGAGGCTGCCGGTCAAGCCACCCCGCGACACCGCCAGCACCCACTGAAACATCTGCGGAGTTCTTCATGCCCGGTTATTCCGATCCCGGCTTCGACACCCTGGCGCTGCACGCCGGGGCGGCACCCGACCCCACCACCGGTGCGCGCGCCGTGCCGATCCACCTCACCACCTCCTTCGTCTTCGAATCAAGCGACCATGCCGCCGCCCTGTTCAACCTGGAGCGCGCCGGTCATGTCTACAGCCGCATCAGCAACCCCACCAATGCGGTGTTCGAGCAGCGCATGGCGGCACTTGAAGGCGGCATCGGTGCCATTGCCGTGGCCAGCGGCCAAGCGGCATTGCACCTGAGCGTGGCCACGTTGATGGGCGCCGGCTCGCACATCGTGGCCAGCACGGCGCTCTATGGCGGCTCGCAGAACCTGCTGCACTACACGCTGCGCCGCTTCGGCATCGAAACCACCTTTGTGAAACCGGGCGACATCGACGGCTGGCGCAAGGCGGTGCGGCCCAACACCAAACTCTTCTTCGGCGAAACCGTGGGCAACCCGGGACTGGACGTGCTGGACATTCCGACGGTGAGCGCAATCGCCCACGAAGCCGGTGTGCCGCTGCTGGTGGACTCCACCCTCACCTCACCCTGGCTGATCAAACCTTTCGAGCACGGCGCCGACCTGGTCTACCACTCGGCCACCAAGTTCCTGAGCGGCCACGGTACCGTGATCGGCGGCGTGGTGGTGGACGGCGGCAGCTTCGACTGGGATGCCTCGGGCAAGTTTGCCGAGCTGAGCCAAGCCTACGACGGCTTCCACAACATGGTGTTCACCGAGGAATCCACCATCGGTGCCTTCCTGCTGCGCGCACGACGCGAGGGCCTGCGTGACTTCGGCGCCTGCATGAGCCCGCACACCGCCTGGCTCATTCTGCAGGGCATCGAAACCTTGCCGCTGCGCATGGCGCGCCACATGAGCAATACCGAGAAGGTGGTGGCCTTCCTGGCCAGCCAGCCTTTCGTGTCGCGCGTCGGCCACCCGCTGCTGGAAAGCCACCCCAGCCATGCATTGGCGCAAAAACTCTTGCCGCGCGGCGCCGGCTCGGTATTCAGCTTCGACATCAAGGGCAACCGCGAGCAGGGCAAGGCCTTCATCGAGACGCTCAAGGTCTTCAGCCACTTGGCGAATGTGGGCGACTGCCGCAGCCTGGTGATCCACCCGGCTAGCACCACCCACTTCCGCATGAGCGACGAGGCGCTGGCCGGTGCCGGCATCAGCCAAGGCACCATCCGCCTGTCGATCGGCCTGGAAGACCCGGACGATCTGATCGATGACCTCAAGCGCGCATTGAAAGCGGCAGAAAAGGCAGGTGCATGATGGAACTCACCGTCAACGGCGCCAAGACCTATTGCTACACCGGCGGCAAGGCATTCGATGCGACCAAGCCCACCGTCGTCTTCATCCACGGCGTGCTCAACGACCACAGCGTCTGGATACTGCAGAGCCGCTACCTGGCCAACCACGGCTGGAACGTGCTGGCGGTGGATTTGCCCGGCCATTGCCGCAGCGGCGGCGAGGCGCCGGAAACGGTGGAGCAGGCGGCCGGCTTCATTGCCGCCCTGCTCGATGCTGCCGGCGTGTCACGCGCCGCGCTGGTGGGCCATAGCTGGGGCTCGCTGATTGCGCTGGAAGCCGCGTCTCAACTCAAGGAGCGCATCAGCCACCTGGTGCTGGTGGGCACAGCCTTCCCGATGAAGGTGTCGCCAGCGCTGCTCGATGCCGCACTCAACGAGCCGATGAAGGCGCTGACCATGATCAACGTCTTTTCGCGCAGCACGCTGGCGGCGCCGCCCTCGGTGCTCGGCCCCGGCACCTGGGTCTATGGTGCCGGCATGGCGCTGGGCCGGCGTGTGCTGGCCAGCAACCGTCAGGTCAACGTGTTCCACCGCGGTTTCAAGGCCTGTGACAGCTATGCCAATGGCGAGAACGCAGTGCAGGCCATCACCTGCCCGGTGCTGTTCCTGCTGGGCGCGCAAGACCAGATGACGATGGCGAAAGCCGCCCAGGGGCTGATAACCAAGGCGCGCGAAGCGGGCAAAACGGTGCAGGTGGTCAACCTGCCGGTGGGCCACCACCAGATGAGTGAGACACCGGAAGAGACGCTGTTCGCGATCCGCGACTTCCTGGCCCGCTGAAGCTCAGGCCGGCACCAAAGGGCGGCGGTGCCGGTCCACCCAGTAGCCCCACAGCACCAGCAGCCACTGCAGTTGCCCGAGCCAGGCAATGGCCTGCATGTTTGGCGGCGGTGGGCCGAACAGGTTGCTGGTGTAGACGACAAACAGGAAGATCACCAGGCTCAGCAGCCCCCAGCGGCCCACCCCGTCACGAGCAACGGTGTTGCGCACATAGACCCACACGCCGAGAGTAAACATCGGAATTTCCAGCGCCAGTGTCAGCGGCAGGGATGACCACAGGTGCAGGCCAGACACGGCATCACCCCAGGGCACCAACGGCAGATCCGGCCGATGCACCATGAGGTCCAGCAACCAGTGACTCAGCACCAGTGCACCCAATACCACGGCGCCGCCCCGGTCACGCTTGCGCAGCGCATAAAGCACCCCCAGCAACACGGCCCAGCCCAGTACGGCCAGCAGGCTGTGGGAGTACGGGTAATGCTCGAACACCAGCGGTGTCACCACCGTGGCGCCGGGCTCGATGCGTACACGCTCAAGCCCCAACAGCAGGAAAGTCGGCCACAACAGGTCGATGAACTGGGCCGCGAGGAACAGCGCGCCGAGTGACACGCGCGGTGCGACCACTTTGGCGCCAAAGCCAAGGGCGAAATGGCCTAGGAACATGACAACTCCCTTCAGCGGAAACAGGTGCGCCGTTGTCGGCCTCTATAACGAGCTTGGACCACGGCGCATCACCGGCAGGCGACATCCACCATCCGGCTGGCGATGGTATTGGGTGTGGCGAAATTCCAGCTCATCGGGCCGTGTTCGTAGTGCACCAGCTTGCCGGCGCCCATGGCTTGCGGATGGTCCGAGGAATACATCCGGCGGATCCGCCTGCCGGCGCAATCGACCTCGAACTGATCCTTGGACGACAGGTAGGGCCCGGCGGGGCCATGGCGCAACTCGGTGTGGTCGCGCAGGACCCAGATCATCACGTTGTTGCCCGTCTTTTTCGGGATCGGTGTGTCGATGTAGAAAACCGACTGCTCGTTGTGGGAGATCTTCACCCACTCAGCCATCACCTGGCTGCTTCCCAGCATCAGGAACACGAACATCAAGATTGTTTTCAGCATGACTTTGAGGTTAAACGGCGCATCACATGCAAGACCTGCGGACGCATCCCGCTGGGCGGCTACCGGCTTGGCACAAACCCATCCGTCTCCTGGCCGCCACGACAGGCCCTGTTCCCAGTTTGACTGGCACTATAACCTTGGGCACAGAACCGGCGCTTCAGTGCGACGGGTTGCACGCACCCGACGCCAGCACCTACACTGCAGCCATAAAACCAGGAGACCAGCATGAACACCACCACATCCACCGACCCCAAGGCCTTCAGCAGCTTTGCCGAGTTCTACCCGTTCTACCTGGGCGAGCACAGCAACCGCACCTGCCGCCGCCTGCACTTTGTCGGCAGCTCGCTGGCCCTCGCCTGCCTGGCCATGCTGGTCGTCACGGGCAAGCCGCAGTATTTTGTGTACGGCCTGCTGTGCGGCTACGGCTTTGCCTGGCTGGGCCACTTCGGCTTCGAGAAGAACAAGCCGGCCAGCTTCAAGCGCCCGCTCTACAGCTTCATGGGCGACTGGGTGATGTACAAGGACATCTGGACCGGCAAGATCAAGCTCTGACCGGCGCCCCGGGCCATCGCTCGCATCACGAAAACGCTACAAATTTTATAGCGACTCACGCAACATCGACGAGGACTTCATGCCATTAATGGTCATGAATGCGGTACGCGGCGACGGCATCAACAACAGGCGGTCGACCAAGGGGCCCACGGACGTGCTCTCCGGGTCGGTCAACAGCACGTAGCGACCATCGCCATCTTCCAGCCGGCCCACCCAGTCCAGCGCCACCAGGGTGCCAAGCACGGACTGCAGTTGCACCGGGTCGACGCGCAGGGCCTCGGCCAGGGCCTCGGCCGACAGACCATGGCGCCCGGCCTGGCTGCTCGCCAGCAGTTGCGACAGGGTGTCGAGCGCCAGCGTGAATTCCCAACCCGGCGTGCCGCCGCGCCGCGACACGCCCATCAGCAAGCTGGGCAGGTAGGCGGTGATGACCGCGCCCAGCAACACGATGACCCAGACCACGTAGATCCAGACCAGCAGAATGGGCACGGTGGCAAAGGCGCCATAAACGGCCGAATAGGTGGGCACCGCCTTGACATAAAGCGCCAACACTTTCTTGGCCACCTCGATGCCAGCCGCAGCGAAGATGCCGCCGGCCCAGGCGTGCCCCCACTTCACCTGCGTATTGGGCACGTAGTAGTAGGTGGCTGCCATACCGCCGGCCACCATGAAAAACTCCAGCAGATCGAGCAGGAAACGCACGCCCCCCGGCATGGCGCCCACCAGGCCCCGCGACGCCGAGAGCAGGTAGGACGTGATGGTCAGGCTACCCGCCAGCAACAGCGGGCCGAGCGTGATGGCCGTCCAGTAGATCAGCAGGCGCTGCCCCAACGGGCGCGACTGGCGCACGCGCCAGATGCCGTTGAGCGTGCGGTCGATGGTGAACACCAGGCTCAGCGCGGTGGCAAACAGCACCGCCAGACCGACCGTCCCCAGGCGGCTGGCCTTGCCGGCAAACTGCGTCAGGTAGCCCAGCACCTGGCGTGCAATGTTGTCGGGGACCAGGCTTTCCACCAGCCACTTCTGCAGCACCTCCTGCAGCTTGCCGAACATGGGGAAGGCGGTGAACACCGCCAGCGCCACCGTCACCAGCGGCACCAGGGCAATGATGGTGGTGAAGGTCAGGCTGCTGGCGGTCAGGCCCAGGCGGTCTTCGCGAAAGCGCTCGCGCAGAGTCAACGCGGTGGTACGCCAGGGAAAGTGCGACAGGTTTTGGAGAAAGACTTGCAGTCGGGAGGGCTCGCTCATCCCGCTATGATGCCACCTCCATGAATGCAATCGACAACCCTGTGCCCCCCCGCGTCCGCCTGAGTCGCCTGCTGGCCGTCGGCAGCCTGCTCGGCCTGATCGTGCTGGGCCTGGCCTGGGAATTGTGGCTGGCGCCGCTGCGCCCTGGTGGCTCCTGGCTGGCGCTGAAGGTGCTGCCCTTGTGCATTCCGCTGGTCGGCCTGCTGAAGAACCGCATGTACACCTACCGCTGGGTCAGCCTGGTGGTGTGGCTGTACTTCATTGAAGGCGTGGTGCGCGCCACCAGCGAGCCGGCCCCCGGTGCCTGGCTGGCCGCACTCGAAGTGCTGTTGTGCCTCACCCTGTTCACGGGCTGCACGCTGCATGTGCGCCTGCGCCTGAAGGCCGCCAAGGCCATCCCCCCAAAACCTGAAACCGCGACATCATGACCGCTTCCACCCCACTGCTTGACCAACTGCGCCAGATCGTCGGCGCTGCGAATGTATTGACCGAAGGCGACCTGACCGCCTGGGAGCTGGATTGGCGCCGCCGCGAGCGCGGCCATGCCCTGGCTGTGGTGCGCCCCGGCACCACGACCGAAGTGGCTGCCGTCGTGAAAGCCTGTGCGGCGGCCGGCGTGAGCATGGTGCCGCAGGGCGGCAACACCGGCATGGTGGTGGGCTCCACGCCCGACGCCAGCGGCCGGCAGGTGGTGTTGAGCCTGACGCGCATGAACAAGGTGCGAGCGCTCGATGCCGGCAACCTGACCATCACGGTGGACGCCGGCTGCGTACTGCAAAGCCTGCAGGAGGAATGCGAAAAGGCCGGCTTCCTGTTTCCGCTCAGCCTGGCCTCGGAAGGCAGCTGCACCATCGGCGGCAACCTCGGCACCAACGCCGGCGGCACCCAGGTGGTGCGCTACGGCAACACGCGCGAACTCTGCCTGGGGCTGGAAGTGGTGACCGCGCAAGGCGAGGTCTGGAACGGCCTGACCGGCCTGCGCAAGGACAACACCGGCTACGACCTGCGTCACCTCTTCATCGGCTCGGAGGGCACGCTGGGTGTGATCACCGGCGCCACCATGAAGCTGTACCCGATGCCCAAGGCACAACTCACCGCCTTTGCCGCTGTGCCCTCGCTGGAGGACGCCGTGAAGCTGCTGGGCCTGGCGCACCAGCACCTGAGCTCGGGCCTGACCGGCTTCGAGGTCATGGGCCAGTTTGCGCTCAGTCTGGTGGCCAAGCACTTTCCGCAGCAGCGCGTGCCGTTCTGGCAGGAATCGCCCTGGTGCGTGGTGCTGGAGAATTCGGACAACGAATCGGAAGCCCATGCGCGCGAATGCTTCGAGCGCCTGCTGGAAGCCGCCATGGAGGCCGGCCACGTGACCGATGCCGTGGTGGCCGAGAGCATGGCGCAGGCCCATGCGCTGTGGCACATCCGCGAGAGCATTCCGCTGGCGCAGGCCGAGGAAGGCCTGAACATCAAGCACGACATCTCGATCAATGTCTCGCGCATCCCCGAATTCGTGAATGAGACCAACGCCCTGCTGCTGGCACGCTTCCCCGGTGCGCGCCTGGTGACCTACGGCCACCTGGGCGACGGCAACCTGCACTACAACGTGCAGGCGCCGGAGGGCGACGATCAGGCGCGCTTCCTCAATGAGGAAGAGGCACCGATGAACGAACTGGTGTACGAGGTGGTGGACCGCTACAACGGCTCGATCTCGGCCGAGCACGGCATCGGCAGCCTGAAGGCCGACAAGCTGGCGCACCACAAGTCGCCGGTGGCGCTCGGCCTGATGCGCTCGATCAAGCAGGCGCTGGACCCGCAGAACCTGATGAACCCGAACCGGGTCCTCAAGGCCTGAGCCCTTGCCCGGCCATTCAGCCCTTCACATAGCGCAGTAGCAGTGCCTTCAGATCCTCTGAAGCGCCCTTGAACTGCAGACCGATGACGAAACCACTGCGTTGGCCACTGTAGGTGCAGTGGGCAACGACGGCGGCGATCTGAACCTTGTGCATGCTGCCGTCTGACAGCAGCAGCGTGAAGGACAGGTTGCAAGAGGTGGTTGGCGCCAGGCTCACATCGACAACGAGGCTCATGCCGCCGGTACTGACATCGACGGAGCGGACTTCCATGTCCGGTTTGCCGGCCAGCGTCATGCGCACGCGCACTCTCAAAGGTTTGCGCTCAACTTGCCGGCGTTCATCGCCTGACGAGGCGGACGTAAGAATCGATGACATGAATTCCTCACCTGATATGTTGCAGTTCACATCACTGCTTTTTTCTTTGATACCACTATAAGGCAGCGCCATGACAGTCGACACCGGGGCTGCGCCAGGTCGGCCCGACTTGTAGGAAAATGCTTTTCTTATGACCACCCGCCCCATCCGCTCCCAGTACGAAGACTTCATGCGCCACGTGTACACCACGGGCGTGACCAAGACCGATCGCACCGGCACCGGCACGCGCAGCGTGTTCGGCCACCAGATGCGCTTCGATCTCAACGAGGGCTTCCCGCTGGTGACCACCAAGAAGGTGCACCTGAAGTCCATCATCCAGGAACTGCTGTGGTTCCTCACCGGCTCCAGCAACAACAACTGGCTGAAGGAGCGCGGCGTCAGCATCTGGGACGAATGGGCCAAACCCGATGGCGACCTGGGGCCGGTCTACGGCGTGCAGTGGCGCAGCTGGCCGACGCCGGACGGCGGCCACATCGACCAGATTGCCGACGTCATCAAAACCCTCAAGAGCAACCCGGACTCGCGCCGCATCATCGTCAGCGCCTGGAACGTGGCCGAGCTGAACAAGATGGCGCTGATGCCCTGCCACGCCTTCTTCCAGTTTTACGTGGCGCCATCGCAGGTGGCCGGCGAACCCGCCAGGCTCTCGTGCCAGCTCTACCAGCGCAGCGCCGACATCTTCCTTGGCGTGCCCTTCAACATTGCCAGCTACGCCCTGCTCACCCACATGGTGGCGCAGCAGTGCGACCTGGCTGTGGGCGATTTCATCTGGACCGGCGGCGACTGCCACATCTACAGCAACCACCATGAGCAGGTGGAACTGCAGTTGAGCCGCACGCCCTTTACCTATCCCACCTTGAACATCAAACGCCGGCCGGCCTCGATCTTCGAGTACGAGTACGAGGACTTCGAGGTGCTGGATTACCAGTGCCACGCCGCCATCAAGGCACCGGTGGCCGTGTGATCAGCAAAAAGCAGTTGCTGGCCCTGGTGGCCCTCACGCTGATGTGGGGCATCAACTGGCCGATGATGAAGCTCTCGCTGCGTGAGCTCTCGCCCATGTACTTTCGCGCCTGCACCATGACGGCCGGCGCAATCTTCCTCTACAGCTGGTACCGCGCGCGCGGCCTGCGCATGTTGCCGCAGGGCGCCGAATGGCAATCGGTGATCCGCATCGGCCTGCCAAACATGCTGGGCTGGCACGCCGTGTCCATCCTGGGCGTGAAGGAGCTGGCCTCGGGTCGCGCGGCCATCCTGGGCTTCACCATGCCGATCTGGACGGTGCTGATCGGCGTGCTGTTCCTGGGCGAGAAACTCACCCGCCGGGTGGCGTTGGCCGCCGTGGCGGTGGCGATCGCCATTGCCTTGCTGATCTCGCACGAATTCACCGCCCTGTCCGGCCGGCCATTGGGCATCGTCTGGATGGAGATTGCCGCCGTCTGCTGGGCCATCGGCACGCTGATGATGCGCCGCGCTCACCTCACGTTACCGGTGGAGACATTGACGGTGTGGATGATGATTCTCACGGCGGGCTGCCTGTGGCTGATCGCCGGATTGAGCGAGCCTTGGCCGAGCTGGCAGTTCAGCGGCGCCATGTGGGCCAGCCTGGCCTACGGCGCCTTCATCAACTACGGCTTTGCCCAGACCATGTGGGCCGGTCTGGCACGCAACCTGCCGCCGGCCACCAGCGCCATGAGTGTGATGGCCATCCCCCTGGTGGGCACGCTGAGCGCCACTGTCATCGTGGGCGAATGGCCGCACTGGCAGGATTTCGTGGCCATTGCGTTCGTCATGGCCGCCATTGCCGCCGTCTTGCTGCCCCCGCGTGCGCCACGTCTCCAAGGAAAACCCGCATGAAAATTCACATCATCTTCGCCCGCGCCGCCAATGGTGTGATCGGCAAGGACGGCACCATGCCCTGGCACCTGCCGGAGGACCTGGCCCACTTCAAGCGCACCACGCTGGGCGGCCCGGTGATCATGGGACGCAAGACCTGGGAATCATTGCCGCCGCGCTTCCGGCCCCTGCCCGGCCGCATCAACGTGGTGGTGACACGTCAGCGCGATTGGCAAGAAGCCGGCGCCAGCGTGGCGCACTCGCTGCCGGAGGCGCTGGCCTTGTGCGGTGATGTGCCGGATGCCTGGATCATCGGCGGCGCCGACATCTACGCCCAGTCGCTGCCGCTGGCCAGCACGGCCGTCGTAACCGAGATCGAGGCCGACTTCGAAGGGGATGCATTTGCGCCACAATTCGGCCCCGAGTGGAAGGAAGTAGCGCGCGAGCGCCACACGGCCACCAACGGTTTGAACTTCAGTTTTGTCACTTACCAGCGCACAGAAGGAAATTGATATGTCCGGACACGGTTTTCACGTCCACGGCCCGCACGACCACGAACTGGAGCACGCCCAACAGGGCGGCCACGGCGACCATGGCAACGGCATGACCAACCAGATTGCGATGTTCACCGCCATCATCGCCACCGTGGGCGCCATCTTCGCCTACATGGGCGGCGCCACCCAGGCCAATGCCGGCCTGTACAAGAACAACGCCGCCATCAAGAAGACGGAAGCCTCCAACCAGTGGAACTACTTCCAGTCCAAGAGCACCAAGCAGTCGCTGGCCGAGGTCTCGCGCGACCTGACTTCGCGCGACGGCGAGAAGGAAAAATACCAGGCCAAGATCGACCGCTACGAGAAGGAAAAGAACGAGATCAAGGCTGTGGCCGAAAAGCTCGAAGCCGACGCCACCGAGTGGGACAAGAAGAGCGACGAGCAGATGCACCAGCACCACCGCTGGGCCCAGGCCACCACCGTGCTGCAGGTCTGCATCGCGCTGGCCGCCATTGCCCTGCTGACGCGCAAGAAGTGGCTGGAGTACGCCATGTTCGGCACCGGCGGGATCGGCATTCTTGTCGGCGCCTTGGCGGCGCTACATATTTGATAGCACCTCGCGCATATCCGACCAGCGCCACGGCCTGAAAACATAGAGAACCCATGAAGCTCGCCACCTGGAACATCAACTCGCTGAACGTGCGCCTGCCGCAGGTGCTGGACTGGCTGGCCGCCAACCCGGTCGACGTGCTGGCGCTGCAGGAGCTCAAGCTCACCGACGACAAGTTCCCGTTCGATGCCTTCACGCAGGCCGGCTACCACGCCCAGTGCTTCGGCCAGAAGACCTACAACGGCGTGGCGCTGTTGACGCGTGCGTCTGCCACCAACGTGGTGCGCAACATCCCGGGTTTTGACGACGACATGGCGCGCGTCATCAGCGCCGATGTGGGCGACCTGCGGGTGGTGGGGGCTTATTTCCCCAATGGGCAGGAACCGGGTTCGGACAAGTTCGACTACAAGATGGCCTGGCTCAAGGGCTTGCGCGACTGGCTGCGTGGCGAGCTGGCGGCGCACCCGAAGCTGGTGCTGATGGGTGACTACAACATCACCTTCGACGACGTCGATGTCTGGGACCCGGTGGGCCTGAAGGACACCATCCACTGCACCGAAGAGGAGCGCTACCAGCTGCGCGCGCTGATCGCGCTAGGCCTGCATGACGCGTTCCGGCTGTTCGAGCAGCCGGAGAAAAGCTATTCCTGGTGGGACTACCGCGACTTCGCCTTTCGCCGCAACCGCGGCCTGCGCATCGACCACATCCTGGTCAGCCATGCCCTGAAGCCGCTGGTAACGGCCTGCACCATCGACAAGGCACCGCGCAAGAACGAACGGCCGAGCGACCATGCGCCGGTCATCGTCGAGCTTCAAACAGCCTGACGCCCGGAGGCGCAAAAGGCGCTCAGGCCGGCTGCGCTGACACCGGCGCCCGCAGCGGCACCCGCAAGGTAAAGACCGTGCCAGCACCGGGCTGGCTGCTCACGTCGACGTGCCCGCCGAGCACCTCGGTCACGATGTTGTGCACGATGTGCAGCCCCAGGCCGGAGCCGCCCTGGCCGAGCCGGGTGGTGAAGAAGGGATCGAACACCCTCTTCAGGTGGTCGGCGGGAATGCCCACGCCGTTGTCGCGTACTTCGATCTGCACCTCATCGGCATTGAGGTCATGAGCGTGCACCTCGATGCGGCCGCGCTGTCCATCCACAAACGCATGGGTCATCGCGTTGTTGATCAGGTTGTCCAGAACCTGCCCGAGCGGGCCGGGATAGCTGTCCAGTTCCAGCCCGCTGGCGATGTCCATCTGCACCTCGCAGCCGGAGCGGCTGATCACCGGGCTGAGGGTGATGACGATTTCCGAGACGATGTCCTGCAGGTTGAATTGCCGGCGCTGTGAACTGGCCCGGTCCACGGCCACCTGCTTGAAGCTGCGAACCAGGTCGCCGGCACGCATCAGGTTGCGCACCAGCACCTCGGTGGCAAACTGGGCATCGGCCATGCAGTGATCAAGATCCGAGCGGCGCAGCCCCACCTTGATCTGCCCTTCGAACTCCTGCAAGCGGTGCTCCAGCGTGGTGGCCACAGTCAGGCTGTTGCCAATCGGTGTATTGAGCTCATGGGCGACGCCCGCCACCAGCGCCCCCAGCGCCGCCATTTTTTCCGACCGGACCAACTCGTCCTGGGCCCGGTGCAAGGTTTCCAGCGCCTGGGCCAGTTCGGCGTTGGCCTGCTCCAGCTTGAGCGTACGCCGCTGTACTCGTTCTTCCAGTTGCTGGTTGATGTCGCGAATGGCTTGTTCCGCCGCGCGCTGGGCCGTGATGTCTTTCACGGCCAGCATCATGTATTTTTCCCCGTCGGATTCGAAGGTGCTGGCGGATACCTTGGTATAGAACTGATGCCCCTGCTTGTGCTTGAAGGTCACATCGAAGTCACGTACCTCACCTTCGCGCTGCAGGATGCCAATCAGCTGGCTACGTTGTTCAGGGATCGCCCAGATATCCAGTTCGGCGGAGGTATGGCCAATGGCCTCCTCCCGCATAAAGCCGGACAAGGCCTCCCAGTTGTGATTGACTTCAATATAACGGCCATCCGCAATGCGCGTGATGGTCAAGGTGTCAGGCACCAGGTTGAACACCTTGGCAAAAATGGCGTCGCGTTTGCGCAAGGATTCTTCAGCTTCGGCGCTGAACAGGGCTTCCATCGGCACCTCTGGCGTCGCGGTGGGCGCACCACGGCGTCTGCCCAGGAAAAGCCCCAGTACCAGCCCTGCGGCCAGCAAGGCCAGTGCAACGCCTAATGTGCCCATTGAATTGTCTCCATCTCCGCCGCGCTTTCTTCATGGCATTATGGATGGACCCTGTGACAGCCGCCAAGCGGCAGGCCTATTCGAGTCCCAGTTCCTGGATCTTGCGTGTGATGGTGTTGCGGCCGATGCCGAGCTTGTGTGCCGCTTCGATGCGGCGCCCCTTGGTATTGAGCAAGGCCGTCAGAATGAGCTTGCGCTCAAAGCGCCGGCTCAGTTCATCCCACACATCTTCACGGCCGCTGCTCAGCAAGGCCAGCGCCTCCGCTTCCAACCCACTCTCCCAACCGTCGCCCAGCAACGAAACCGTTGGCGCGGGCACGGAAGGAGTGTCCCCTGTGGCGGGGATCGCCGTTGGGGCAGGTGCAGCCGGCTGCACCGGTACAGCAGCAGCGGTATGACCGCTCTCGCCCACCATGACCTCGGGGGGCAGGTCCTTGGGTTCGATCACTTGCGCCGGCGCCATGACGGTGAGCCAGTGGCAGATGTTCTCCAACTGGCGCACATTGCCCGGGAAACCGAAGCGGCTCAGGCGCTCCAGCGCTGCATCAGAGATGCGCTTGGGCTCCACGCCGAGTTGACGCGCGCTTTGCTGCAGGAAGTGGCGCGCCAGCATGGCCACATCTTCACGGCGCTCGCGCAGGGCCGGCAGGCGCAGGCGGATGACGTTGAGCCGATGGAACAGGTCCTCCCGGAACACGCCTTCCTTGACGCGTTGCTCCAGGTCCTGGTGCGTGGCGGCAATGACGCGCACATTGGCCTTGACCGCGCTATGGCCGCCAACGCGGTAGAAATGACCGTCTGACAGCACCCGCAGCAGGCGCGTCTGCAGATCAAACGGCATGTCGCCGATTTCATCGAGGAACAGCGTGCCGCCCTCGGCCTGTTCGAAGCGGCCGCGGCGCATGGTCTGCGCACCGGTGAAGGCACCGCGCTCATGGCCGAACAGCTCACTCTCCAGCAAGTCCTTCGGAATGGCGGCGGTGTTGATGGCCACAAACGGACCATCGGCGCGCGGCGAATGCTTGTGCAGGGCGCGCGCCACCAGTTCCTTGCCGGAGCCGGACTCGCCCGTGATCAGCACCGTGACGTTGCTCTGGCTCAGACGGCCGATGGCACGAAACACATCCTGCATGGCCGGGGCCTGGCCCAGCATCTCGGGCGCGGCACTGATGCTTTCCTGCGCCACTTCCTCGCGCTGGCTTTCTTCCACGGCACGGTGAATCAACTCGACCGCCTTGGGCAGGTCAAACGGTTTGGGCAGGTATTCGAAGGCCCCGCCCTGGAAGGCCGAGACGGCACTGTCGAGGTCGGAGAAGGCGGTCATGATGATGACCGGCAGGCCGGGGTAACGCGCCTTGACCTTCTCCAGCAGTTCCAGGCCGGAGCCGCCAGGCATGCGAATGTCGCTCACCAGGACCTGGGGGCCGTCTTCGTCATCGAGCGCGGCCAGCACGTCGCGCGGGTTGGTGAAGCTGCGTGTGGGCAGTTGCTCGCGCAACAGTGCTTTTTCCAGCACGAAGCGGATGGACTGGTCATCATCAACGATCCAAATCGGCTTCATGTCGTGGCTTACCTCAGGTCATGTTGCCGTGAACGATTCAGGGCAACGGGATCAAAATCTTGAAATCAGTCCGGCCGGGCTCGCTGTCACACTCGATCAGGCCATGGTGCTGCTGCACAAACGTCTGTGCCAACGTCAGCCCCAGGCCGGAGCCGCCCTCCCGTCCAGATACCAGCGGATAGAAGATGCGGTCCTTGATCGAGTCTGGCACGCCAGGCCCGTTATCAATCACATGCAATTCCAGTGCCAGTTTGTAGCGTTGTTTGCCAAAAGTAGTTTGGCGCGCAACCCGGGTGCGGAATGTCAGTTGCGCATCACCGGCCGCCACACGCTCTGCCAGGGCATGGCAGGCGTTGTGGGCGATGTTGAGCACCGCCTGGATCAGTTGTTCACGGTCACCGCGGAATTCGGGAATCGAGGTGTCGTAATCGCGCACCACACGCAGGCCACGGGGGAACTCGGCCAGGATCAGCGAGCGGACACGCTCGCACACCTCATGGATGTTGACGTCACCCACCACATGCGGGCGGCGGTGCGGGGCCAGCAGACGGTCCACCAGGGTCTGCAGCCGGTCGGCCTCGTGGATGATGACACGCGTGTACTCGGTCAGTTCGCGCGATTCGATTTCCATCTCCAGCAGCTGTGCTGCGCCGCGGATGCCGCCCAAGGGGTTCTTGATCTCGTGCGCCAGATTGCGGATCAGCTCCTTGTTGGCCTGGGCCTGGTCCAGCAGACGTTCCTCACGCTCCTGGCGCGCCTGCTGCTCCAGCGGCAGCAGTTCGACCACGATTTCGTCGGGGTGGTCAGTCTGCGTCACGATCACGTGCACGGGCAGCAGATCGCGGTTGGGGCGCTTGAGCCAGGCGTCGTAACGCAGCGCGGCAAAGTCGTTGCTCTTGACGCCGGCCAGGGCATTGCGCAACACCTGCGGCTCGGTAAAGCTGTCCGCCAGATCGGTGCCGACAATCAGTCGGCGCGAGGTTCCCAGTGCGTCCTCCAGCGCGGCGTTGGCAAACAGCACCGCACCGTCACTGTGCAGCACCGCCACCAGGGTAGCGAGCAGATCGAAGGTCTGGAAACGGGAGGAGGATGAGATGGACTTTTTCAAGCCGCCTATTTTGACGCAGTTGGCGTGCTCACGCGGCCCAATTCGCGCCGAATGCCGGCGATATCGCTGTCGTTGCGCTCAATATTGGCCTTGAGCTCGGCCACGCGGTCCAGGTACTTCTGGTGATTGCGTGTCTCAGGCCCGAGTTTTTCCGGCTCGCCGTTGTTGTAGTCCTTGAGCAGTTCTTCGCGCCGGAGTTCGGCCTTGCGCAATTCGGACTCCAGGATCAGCCGTGCATCGGAATCGCGTGAACGCTGCTCAGGGGTGTCAATGCGCGAGCCGGCCTGGGCGGCGGACGCCACGCGCAGCGGCGCCGGACGCTGGTTCTGCACCACCGTGACGTTACCGCCGTCGAGCAGCTTGCAGCGGCCTTTTTGCGACTCGGAAATCGTGTTGGTGTACTCATTGCCGCAACGGTAAATGCGGCCTTGAGCGTGACCATTTGCTACGAAAAGTGTAGCAACCAACGGGATTAATAATGCGTATTTCATGCTTTCTCTCCACGCATCGAAAGATGCAGGGGCGGTCTATCAGTATCCCTCAAAGCCCGGGAAAGTCCAACGCTGTTAACACTCTGAAAACAAAAAGGACGGCCGCAGCCGTCCTTTTTTGGCGACACACTGTGGATACCCACAGTGAACGACACCCCGATTACAGGGAGTAGTACATGTCGTACTCGACCGGATGCACGGCCATGCGGAAGCGGGTGACTTCCTGCATCTTGAGTTCGATGTAGGCATCGAGCATGCTGTCGGTGAACACGCCGCCCTTGGTCAGGAAGGCGCGGTCCTTGTCCAGGTGCTCCAGCGCCTGGTCCAGGCTGTGGCAAACGGTCGGCACCAGCTTGTCCTCTTCCGGGGGCAGGTGGTACAGGTCCTTGGAGGCAGCTTCGCCCGGATGGATCTTGTTTTCCACACCGTCCAGACCGGCCATCAGCAAGGCGGCAAAGCCGAGGTAGGGGTTCATCAGCGGATCGGGGAAGCGAGCTTCCACGCGACGGCCCTTCGGATTGGCCACGAACGGGATACGGATCGAGGCCGAACGGTTCTTGGCCGAGTAAGCCAGCTTCACCGGAGCTTCGAAGTGCGGCACCAGGCGCTTGTAGCTGTTGGTACCGGGGTTGGTGATGGCGTTCAGGGCACGGGCGTGCTTGATGATGCCGCCGATGTAGTACAGGGCGAAATCGCTCAGGCCGGCGTAGCCGTCACCGGCAAACAGGTTCTTGCCGTCTTTCCAGACCGACTGGTGCACGTGCATGCCGCTGCCGTTGTCGCCGTGGTAGGGCTTGGGCATGAAGGTGGCCGTCTTGCCATAGGCGTTGGCGACGTTGTGGATCACGTACTTTTGCAGCATGGTCCAGTCAGCGCGCTCGACCAAGGTGCTGAACTTGGTACCGATTTCGTTCTGACCCGCGCCCGCCACTTCGTGGTGGAACACTTCGACCGGGATGCCCAGCGATTCGAGAATCAGGGACATTTCGGCGCGCATGTCTTGCGTGCTGTCGACCGGGGGCACCGGGAAATAGCCGCCCTTGACGGTGGGACGGTGGCCGCGGTTGCCGCCTTCGAGCTTGGAGCCGGTGTTCCAGGGGGCTTCGTATTCCTCGATCTCGTAGAAGGTGTTGTGGGGCTCAGTGCTCCAGCGCACGCCGTCGAAAATGAAGAACTCCGGCTCCGGACCGAAATAGGCGGCGTCGCCGATACCGGAAGCCTTCAGGTAGGCCTCGGCACGCTTGGCGATGGAACGCGGATCGCGGTCATAGGACTTGCCATCGCTGGGCTCGACCACATCGCAGGTCAGGATGATGGTGGTTTCTTCAAAGAAGGGATCGATGTTGGCCGAGTTCGGGTCCGGCATGAGCAACATGTCGGAGGCTTCAATGCCTTTCCAGCCAGCGATCGAGGAACCGTCGAACGCATGGCCCGACGTGAACTTGTCTTCATCAAAGTGAGAGACGGGCACCGTGGTGTGCTGCTGTTTGCCACGGGTGTCGGTGAAGCGGAAGTCAACAAACTTGACTTCGTTTTCCTTCACCATCTTCATCACGTCTGCGACGGTCTTGGCCATCAGATACTCCTGGTTGAATGGTTGGTTGAAAATTTCATGGGCATGAATGCAGTTTCTGTGCCAATCTGGTTTCTGCATGGCTGCGCCGAACCCCGCATTTTGCCTTCAGTTTGGCCTCGTTCGACACGACCACCAGCATCAATTTCTGGATTTCACACCAAATACGCACCATACAAGTGCAATCAATAAGCACCAAAAATGTGCACTGCTATTTGCGCACCAATTCAGGGCCTAATTTGACGCCCTGCTGGTGCAAGCCCGTCAACAGCTCCGGGTAGGCCAATGCCACCCGATCGGGCGCCCCTTTGACGCCGAGTTCGATATGCCGGCCGTGCTGCGGGTGATCCACGCTGGGCAGGCTGAACACCTTGACGCCGTCAAAGCGACGCTCGAGATCTTCCATCAGTGGCGTCAAGGTGGCCTCCATCGAACCATAGACGATGACCGACTGCTCGACCCAGGCGGCCTGGCGGAACAGGTGGCGGTAATGGGTGTCCAGCACCCACTCGATCATCGGCCAGGCCATCACCGGGAAACCCGGCACGAAATGCACCACACCGCCGTCCGCACCCTGGTAGCTGAAGCCCGGGATCTTGTTGTAGGGGTTCGGAATGATGTCGGCCCCCTGCGGAAACACGCCCATGTTGAGGCGGTGGATGTTGTCGGCCCGGTCCGGCTCGTAAGGCGTGCCCTGCTCCCGCGCCACGTCCTGCATGCGCTCACGGATCAGGCTTTCGGCTTGCGGGTGCAAGGCCAGCTCGACACCCAGGGCGCGCGCTGCACATTGGCGGGTGTGGTCGTCGGGCGTGGCACCGATGCCGCCACAGGAGAACACCACCTCGCCGGAGGTGAAAGCACGTGCCAGCGTGGCGGTGATGCGGTCCGGCGAATCGCCCACGTAGTCGGCATGCGCCAGTTGCAGGCCGCGCGCGTGCAACAGCTCGATCACCTTGGGCAGGTGTTTGTCGGCCCGCTTGCCGGAGAGGATTTCGTCGCCGATGATGATGAGACTGAATTCAGGCACGGGGCTGGTCGTCGGCATGGGTGTCGTGAGGCAAGGTGGGGTTGTCGATGGCGGCCGGCACCGGGCTGGCTGGGCTGGGCATCGGCACGGTCGATGCTGCAACAGCTTCAGACCGCAGGGCATCCAGCGCGGCCAGGCAGAAATGCGCGAACCACAGCGAGGAAAAGGCAAAAACGAAGGTGTAGATCCAGATCGCCAGCGGCACCAGCAGCGGCGCGAACACGATGGCCATGGCACCCACCGCCCAGATCAGGCCGGGCGCGGCCCCCAGGTAGCCGGTCAGGATGCCGATGGCCAGCATCCACAGACGATGGCGGCGCAACAACTCGGCGCGCTCCTCGCGGCTGGCATGCTCGGCCAGCGTGTCGTAGGCCATCACGCGGTAGGTCAGCCAGCCCCAGACCAGCGGCGGCAAGACCACCACCAGGGGTGGAATCAGCCACAAGGGCACGGACACCACCAGCGCCAGCGCAGCCAGCAAGGAGGTGCCCAAGGCAAACAGCAGGCCGCGCCAGAAGGAGCCGCCATGGCGGCGCTCCAGGCGCGGGAAACGCCGCTCCGCCACCAGCGCCACCAGCGACGGCGTCATGAACGAGGCCACTGCCAGCAACGACAGGATGATGATGACCGGCAAGGTGAGCATGAGCAGCACCAGCGGCGCCACCACGCTGCGCAGGTTGCCGGCCCCCACGCTCTCCAGCCAGCGCATCAGGCTTTCCAGCAGCGCCAACTCGCCCAGCCAAGCTTGCACGGCCTGCACCGCCGGTTCCCAGAAGAAATAGACCAGACCACCGGACAAGGCCACCATCAGCACCAGCGGCAGGAAGGACAGCGCGATCACACGCGGCCGCAGCGAATACACCAGAGCACGCCAGAAAGAGTCCAGAAACAGGTTCATGGCGCGAAGCATACCTGCGTTGGCATGACAGTGAAATGTCAGGCGCGGCCAACCAGGCGCTTGAGCCCCAGCCACTGCTGGGCCCAGAAACCCTGCCCGTAATCCCGCCCCTGTTCCACCTGGTCGCGCACGCCGGTCGGGTCGAAGCGCTGCTCGAAATTGGCGGTGCCAAAGAGCATGTCCCACCAAGGCAGCAGCACGCCAAAGTTATGCCCACCGAGCACTTTGCCTGGCGACTCGTGCCCAATGCCGATGCTGTGATGCAGCCGGTGAAAACGCGGGCTGATCCACAGCCGCTCACCCCAACGCCCGAAGGACAGGCGCAGGTTGGCATGCTGGAAGCTTTCGCTGAGCTGGGTGAAGGCGACGATGGCAACGAACTGCCCCGGCGCCACACCGATCAGCTGGGCCACGCCGACCACGATGACGTCACGCAGCAGGTCGTCGAGCAGGTGGTTGCGGTTATCGCTCCACATCGTCATCTGGCGCTGCGCGTGGTGCAGCGCATGCAGGCGCCACCACCACTCGAACTGGTGCTGGCCGCGGTGGATCCAGTAGTCGACAAAGTCGAACACCACCAGGTACAGCAGCAGGCTGACCAAGGGCAGGTCGGTCACGCCAGGCCAGAGGTCGTCCAGATGGAACGTGACCAGTCCGGCCACGCGCAGTTCGCCGAACAGGTCGTCCAGCAGCGGCGTGAGCGAGAAGAACAGCACCAGGCGGAACAGACCGAGGCGGTGGATCAAGGTGTAGAGCACATCGACGCGCACGGTAGCCCTGTCGGTCACGGACTCGACCGGGCGCCAGCGCTGCAGGGGCCCGATGACGACCAGCAGCACCACCAGCTGCAACAGCCCGACCAGCAACCAGCCGGTGGCGTCGTAGGCGTCCTCCAGCCGATTGCCCAAGCCCAGCGAGAAGGCCAGCGGCTGTACCAGTGCTTCAAACAGCCACTCCTGCAAGTCGGCAAATGCGTTGGCCAGGGCGTCCATGGTTCAATTCTCGCGTGGACGCCGGCCGTCCATCCAGCCCCGATAGGCCGGGTGCTCGCGCAGGGTGCGGAAGCAGAAACCGCGGTCTTTCAAGCCCATGAGGAGCGGCTCCAGCACGCTGGGCGCCCACGGGTCCTTGCGCGACCAGATGCCCAGGTGCGCCATCAGAATGTCACCCGGCCGGATGTCGCGCAAGGCCTTCTTCAGCAGCGCGGCGTTACTGTAGGACTCGCTCGGCAACTCGTCACCGAGGAAGCCGGCCGCGGCCCAGCCCACGTGCGCATAGCCGCAGCCCTTGGCGGCCGCCAGCAGCGCCGGCGAGGTCTTGCCGCCGGGGGCGCGGAACAGGGGCAGCGCCGGCTTGCCTGTAAGTTGCTGCAGCCGATCAGACGCGGCCTGGATCTGCGTGCAGTACTGCCGCGCATCCCAGACCATCTCGCGCCCTTCGTCGGCACCGGCCGAGGGCCGCACGCGAAAACGCGGTGCCCCGCCCTCGCTGGCAACGTCAGCCCGCCAGTAAACGTGGTCCAGCGTGTGCGAGGCGAATTCATGGCCTTCGGCGGCACGGGCGCGCCACCAGGGCGCCCAGTGCTCGCCCAGGCTGCCGTCGCCGACGCGGCTGCGCTCCTGGGCGGCGAAGAAGGTCGCCCGCACCTGCTGGCGCTGCAGCACCTCGGCCACCAGTTCGGCCACGCCCATGTGGCCGGTGTCAAACGTCAGGTAGACCGGTTTCTTGCAGTCTTTTGGGGCCTCAGGCCTTGCCGTATTTGCGTCAGAAGCTATCGAAACGATAGCAACCAAAAGGCCTGACAGCAGCTTACTGGCGCGGCGCATGATCCAGCGTCCAGACGCCGTGCGGCGATTTGCCGACCCTGACCTGCCGCACGACTTCACGCGTGGTGGTGTCGATCACGCTGAGCTTCTTGGCCCAGCGTGAGGCGACAAAGATGTAGCGGCCGTCAGCCGTCAGGTCCATGCAGTCCGGGCCACTGGGTCCCGGGTACTGGTCCACCACGGTCATGGTCTGGAAGTCGATCTTGCTGATGGTGTCGGCCACGCGGTTGCTGACGAAGACATGGCGCCGGTCGCCGACGGCGCGGAAGGCGTGCGCGCCCTTGCCGGTGCGGATGTAATGCGCCAGGCGCGGTGCGGGCCCGGAAACGTCGTAGACCTCCACGCCTTCGCCACCGGTCAGGCCGATCAGCAGGAAGCGGTCATCGGGTGTGCCGAAGACGTCGGCCGGCAAGGGGCCGGTCTTGCGCCGCCATTTGAGGGTCTGGCTGGGCAGGTCAATCGCTACCAGTTCATCGCTGTCCTGCATGGTCGCGTAAGCCGTGCTGCTCTTGCTGTCGATCCAGACGTGGCTGGGCGTCTTGCCGGTTGCAATGCGCTTGGCCAGCGTCAGGTCGCGGCCGTCCCAGCGGTAGATGTCGACGTGGTTCAGCCGGTTGCCGGCGGTGACGAACCACTTCATGTCGGGCGAGAAACGCAGCTGGTAAGGATCGATGATGCCGCGCACGGTGCGCTGCACCTCGGCCGTCTTCGGATCCACAAAGGTCAAAGAGTCGCTCAGCGCGTTGGCGATGATGAGCGACTTCTCGTCCGGCGTCAGGTACAGGTGGTGCGGCTCCTTGCCGGTGGCAATGCGTTTGACCACCTTCCAGCTGGCCGGGTCGATGACGCTGACGTCGGCATCCAGCGAGTTGAGCACGAAGATCGGCCGCAACTGCGCCCAAGCCCCAGAGGTAAAGGCGCTTGCCGCCACGAGGGCCAGCAGCACACGAGAGATTGGAATGGGTAGACGCACGGCGGGTAACGAGTTCAGACAATCTGCAAGTGTAGCGGCCGGCCTGCCTCGGAGCCGACCGGGGTGGCCAGCGGCGCCTCAGACGCGTCCATTGTTTGACCCGCCTCAAGGCAGACTGTTGTCACACAGCCTCACCCCCCGGCGGATGCAGCCCGTCAGCCGGTGATCAGCCCCAGATCGGCCTCGTCCAGCCAACGCCACTGCCCCGGCGCCAGATCGGCTGGCAGCGTGAGACCGCCAATCTGCGAGCGGTGCAAGCCCTCCACCCGGTTGCCCACCGCCGCCAGCATGCGCTTGACCTGGTGGTACTTGCCCTCCGTCAGGGTCAGGCGCAGGTGGTGGCTGTCAACCGCTTCGCAGGCAGCGGCGCGCACCGGTTTCGGATCATCGTCCAGCACCACGCCGGCCAGCAAGCGCTGCACCTGCTTGTCATCGAGCGCGTGCTTGAGCGTGACCTCGTAGACCTTGGGCACGTGGTGGCGCGGTGAACTCATGCGGTGGATGAACTTGCCGTCGTCGCTCAGCAGCAGCAGACCGGTGGTGTCCTGATCGAGCCGGCCGATCGCCTGCACCCCCTGCACGGCGCCCTTGTTGGGCCGCAGGCGCAGCGGCGACGGCAGCAAGGTGTAGATGCTGGGCCAGGTGGAGGGCTTTTGTGAGCACTCGGTGCCCGCCGGCTTGTGCAGCATCAGGTAGGCCTTCTCATGGTAGGCCCAGTCCTCACCCTGCACCCGAAAGCGCAGACCATTTGCTTCGAATTCCATAGCGGCCTGCGTACATTCGACGGGGGCAGATGCAGAATTTCCCTCGTAAACCTGCACATGGCCCTGCTGGATCAGGCCGGCACAGACACGCCGCGTGCCAAAGCCCTGGGAATAAAGGATGTCTTGCAATTGCATGGCGTCAAGTATCGCAAACCTGCCGCCAGGCGCAGACGCTCACACCCGGGTGTCCGGAAAGTCCCGGGCGACTGTTCCCATGATGTCGACGTTGTCCAACACCCAGTCAACGATGGCGGGATCGAAATGCCGGCCGCGTTGCTGGCGCAGGTAGTCCAGGATGGCCTCCAATGGCCAGGGTGCCTTGTAGCTGCGCAGGCTGGCCAGGGCGTCGAACACGTCGGCCACGGCACCGATACGGCCGTAGATGTGGATCTGCTCGCCCTGCAGGCCGAGCGGATAGCCACTGCCATCCCATTTTTCGTGGTGCTGCCCGGCCAGCACCGCGGCTGCCTGCAGGATTTCGCGTTTGGACTGACTCAACAGGTCCTGGCCGATCTCGGCATGCTGGCGCATCACTGCCCACTCGTCTTCGTCGAGCTTGCTCGGCTTGTGCAGCACGGCATCGGGGATGCCGATCTTGCCGAAGTCGTGCAGGGGGGCGGCGACCTTCAGGATGTCGGCCTCGCGGTCGGGCAGCCCCAGGCCGCGGGCGATCAGGTGGCAGTACTCCGCCACCCGCCGTACATGCTGACCGGTTTCCCTTGAGCGGGTTTCAATGGCCTCGCCCAGCATGTAGACGATGTCGCGCTGCGTGCCCTCGATCTCCTCGTGCAGCAGCGTGTTTTCATAGGCGATCGACACGTTCTGCAAGAACAGCTGAATCAAGTGAGAGTCGTCACGCGACAGCGGGTGCAGGCTCTTGAGGTAGATGACGTTTTCCTTCCCCCCTTCGGCCTGGAAGTAGCCCCAGTACTCGCCCTCGCGCAGCAGCGGCTGGCGCGTGCGCAGCACGGTGGCCACATCCTCCAGCATCTGCGCCGGCAAGCTGGCGCCCGCCGGGGTGCCGATCAGTTCGACAAAGCGGCCGGTGGCCGCAGCCACTACCACCTGGCCGCCGTCGTGGCGCAAGGCCAGACTGTCGCACTTGATGAACAAGGCATCGCGCTCCAGGTACAGCAAGGCTACCAGCTGCTCCAGCACGCCTTGCACGAAGCGGCTCAGGTCGCGCGTGCGAAAGATCTCGCCGGTGGCATGGATGACGCGCCGCAGACCGGCACGGTTGGCATTCAGCGCCATCAAATCGCGCCAGGAGCGCAGGCTGGTGAGAATGGTGCTGTAGAGCTTCTGCGCTGACAGCTCCGACTTTTCCTTGTAGTCGTTGATGTCGTACTGGCGAATCACCGCACGTTCGGGCGCCTGGCCAGGCTGGCCGGTGCGCAAAATCAGACGGATCAGGCGGTTGTGGTGCACCTCGCGGATGGTGCGCACCAGATCCAGCCCGGCATGCTCGCGCTCCATCACTACATCGACCAACGCCACCGCGGTGTCGGGGTGGGCCCGCAACAGCAGTTCGCCCTCGGCAGCCGAGTAGGCGCTGAGAAATTCCAGCCCGCGGCCGTCGAACTCGAAGCCGCTCAAGGCCAGCCGGGTCACCTCATGCACGCCGGCATCGTCGTCGATGATCATGACCTTCCAACCGGGCCGGGCCGGCTGCCCGACAGGCGCCTCCTCCGACTCCTGCGCAAAGACCATTTCGCCTTCGGGAACTTCCTCGTCTCTCATTCGCCCTCCTTGCCCGGCTGCAACGGGAACCGGATATGGAACGTCGTCCCTGCCGCCCCGTCTTTCTTGACCAGATGAATCACACCACCCAGCGTGCCGGCCACCAGGTTGTAGACGATGTGCAAGCCCAACCCGCTGCCACCGGCACCGCGCCGCGTGGTGAAGAAGGGGTCGAAAATCCGGCCTTCGATGTCTGCGGCAATGCCTTTGCCGTCATCGGAGAACTCCAGCTGGACTTCGTCACCCACCTGATCGGCGGTGATGCGGATCTGGCCGGGCTGCTCCACCTCGTAAGCATGGATCAGGGCGTTGAGCAGCAGATTGCTCAGGATCTGGTAGATCGCCCCGGGATGGGTGCGGATGACCAACTGGCGCTGGCTGTCGTTGACGACCTGGACTCCGCTGCCCTTGAGCCGTGGCTTGAGACTGAGGATGATCTCGTCGATGTAGTCGTGCAGGTTGAGGTGGCGCCACTCGTTGCTGGACTGGTCCACCGCCACCTGCTTGAAGCTGCGAATCAGCTCAGCCGCACGCAGCAGGTTGTTGACCAGGATGTCGCAGCCATTGAGGCCGTGCGAGATGAAACGCTCCAAGGTCGAGCGCTTGAGCGAGCCATCGGCAAACGCACGGTTCAGGAGCTTGAACTCCTCCTGCAAGGTGGTTGCGGAGGTGACGCCGATGCCGATGGGGGTGTTGATCTCATGCGAAATACCGGCCACCAGGGCGCCAAGCGATGCCATCTTCTCCGACTGCACCAGTTGCGACTGGGCTTCGCGCAGCGTGTCGATGGTGCGGCTCAGGTTATCGTTGGCCTCGATCAGGGCCCGCTCGGCACGCTTGCGCTCGGTGATGTCGATGCCGGTTCCAATCATGTACTGGAGTCGGCCGGCCTCGTCGGTCAGCATGGCGTTGCTCCAGGAAATCAAGCGCCGCTGGCCGTCACGGGTCAGCCATTCCACTTCTAGATTGCGCGGCAAGGCCGCCGGCGACAACTGATTCTCGTGCTTGGCGCGCACCTCGGCCCTGCGCTCTGGTGGAATCACGGAGCCCCAGATCGGCTGGTCGCGCAACTCATCAAACCGGTAGCCCGTGAGCCGCTCGCACGCCGCGTTGAAACGCACGAAGCAGCCGCGCGTGTCGATCACAAAAATCAGTGTCTCGGCCGTATTCAGAATGGTCTCGATGAAGGCACGCTGCTGCTCAAGCTCGTTTGTGCGCTCCAGCACCCGCTGCTCCAAGGTTTCGTTCAGGCTGCGCAAGGCCTGTTCCGCCAGGGTCTGTTCGGTGATGTCCTGTATGGTGCCAATCACGCGCAACGGATTGCCCTGCGCGTCAGCCTGCACTGCCGCCCGCAGCTGCACATACTTGATGCGACCATCGGCAAATCGCAGCCGAATCTGCAAGGCGTAGCTCCCCAGACTGGCCAAAGCCAGCGCACGGCTCTGCCGGTGGACCTGCAGGTCGTCGGGATGCATGAGCGCGAGCAAGGTTTCACGCGACACCACCGGAGAAGACGGATCCAGTTCATGGATACGCAGCGATTCGTCCGACATGACGTACTCATTGCGCGCAAGGTCGAGCTCCCAGCTACCGACACGGGCCAGTTGCTGTGCTTCCTTCAGCCTCACCTCGCTCAGACGCAGCGCAGCATCCGCCTGCTTGCGCTCCGTGATGTCGCGCTCGATCGCAATGAACTTGACCAAGCCACCCGCCTCGTCGTGCACCGGTTTGACATCAAGGGCCACCCAGTACTTGCGCCCGGCCTTGTCGTAATTGATGATTTCGGTCTCGAAACCCTCGCCGCACGCCAGTTGTTCGCGCATCATGCGACGCACGACCGGATCCGTGTCCGGCCCCTGCAACAAGCGACCGGGATTCTTGCCTACGGCCTCGTTCAGGCTGAATCCGGAAATCCTCTCAAAGCCTTCGTTGACCCACAGGATCAAGCCTTGGGCATCGGTGATGATCACGGCGTTGTCGGTCCGCGCCGCCACCAGGGCCAGTTCGCGCGCCTGGGCATCACGCGCCTGCAGCGCCTCTTGTGCTGCCTTGCGCTCGGAAATGTCGGTGCACACCAGCAGTTGCCGGCTGACATCGCCATGCCGGAAGCTGCTCAGCACAGCTTCGCAGGTCAGACGCTGGCCGCCGCGCACGCGCAACACCACCTCCTGGCGGCCAGACCCCGACTCCGGCAACAGATCGGACATCGCGCCAGACGGCAACAGTGCAGCCCCGGCGTCCTCCAGCAGTTCCGTCCAGCTTGGCAAAGCGGAGAGTTCGGCTGCGGTGTACCCGCTCAGACTTTCCATGGCCTGATTGGCATGAATCACACGGCCACTCTCAATCAGCAATACGCCCTCACCGGCATTCGACTGGGCCGCCAACAACGCTTTGTAGAAATTGTTCTCGCCAAGCACTTCGTCGTAGAACGTCAACGCCAGCGAAGCGGCCAGCACCAGCACGGCCACCAGACTGACGAACACGCCAATGGTGTCGCCCCCCCAGCCGCTCGCAGCCACGCTACAGGTCGAATCAGGGGCGAATTCGGCAGCGGCCATGCCGGTGTAGTGCATGCCGGCAATCGCCAGCCCCATCAGCACGGCGCTGGCAAACCTTCGACCCAGAGACGGACTCGCCCCCCTGCGCTCGCGAGAAAACAGGGACAAGGCAACCCAACTGGCCCCAACAGCAATCAGCAGTGACAAGACCAGCAGAGTCCTGTCATAGACGATGGGGGGGGCCATCTTCATGGCAGCCATGCCGCTGTAGTGCATGGCCACAACGCCCAAGCCCATCAACACCGAGGCCATGAAACGGCTTACGACGCTGGCCTGCGGCCGGCCCAGCATCGACAGTGCAATGGCAGAAGCAAGGAGAGCCGGTAACAGCGACACGGCCGTCAGCAGCGGATCGTAGGCCACCGGTACCGGCAGATGCAGCGCCAGCATGCCCACAAAGTGCATGGTCCAGATGCCGATGCCCATGGAACATGCGCCACCAGCAATCCAGTACAGCCGCGTCGCCTGGCTGGCCCACGCCAGTCGGAAGGCCACACGCAAGGTGGTGTAGGCGGCAAAGATGGCAATGAAGACCGAGAACGCAACCAGGGCCCACTGGTAGGTAAAGGTCATGGGGACATCCAAAATCAGCGCTCTTTATGTCTTGTTGAGGCCACTATACAAGACGTGAAAGGCAAGCCGAAAAGGGAAAACCCGACCGTTACCGGCCGGGTTTGGAATTGGTGGAGCTGGGGGGATTTGAACCCCCGTCCGCAAGCCTTCTTCGCGCAGTTCTACATGTGTAGTCGTCTGATTTGTGTCTCGCCCGATGCGTCGCGCAGCGACACGCTACGCATCAGACCAGTACCCTATTTTCTCGTCCATCCCCAAGGTACCCGGGGGCAGACCAGCCAATATGAATTCCCTTGCAGCCTGGAGGCTTACGCCCCCTTGCCCAGCCTATCGGCCAACTGTTGCAAGGCTCACCGGATTAAGCGGCGAGTGCGAAACGTTCGTCGTTTGCAGTTAGTTTTTTTCTGCGGTTTTACGAGGTGACAGAACCTCGACATGCCCTGCTGCGTGTCCGAACCCACGTCGAAACCAGTGCAGCCCCTGAGTTGCCTATTTTAGGCCTGCTCCAGCAATTGCAAGAGCTCGGCCGGAGAATTTATCGTGGCATGCGCGCCCCAGCTGCCTACGTCGGTTTTTTGTCCGAGGTAGCCATAGGTGGCAGCCACCGTGCTCATGCCGGCGGCGCGGCCGGCCACGATGTCGCGTTCATCGTCGCCCACATAGAGGCAACGCTCGGGATCCAACCGCAGGCGCCGCGCCGCCTCGAACAGCGGCTCCGGATGCGGTTTGGCATGGGGGGTGGTGTCGCCGCTCACGATGGCACGGGCGCTGGCAAACAACGGCATGGCCCGTGTCAACGGCTCTGTGAAACGCTGTGACTTGTTGGTGACCACACCCCAGGCCAGCGGACGTTGTTGCAACCGCTCGATCAGTTCAGCCACACCGGCAAAAGCGTAGGTACGCTGCGTCATGCAGTTCTCGTAGTTGACGAAGAACTCCTCGCGCATCAGAGCAAATTCAGGATGCTCCGGCGTCAGGCCGAAGGCCACCTCCAGCATGCCACGCGCACCGGCACCTGCCATGGGCCGATAGACCTCGGGCGCCAGGGACGGCAAGCCGCGGTCGGTCCGCATCTTGTCCGCGGCCGCCCCCAAATCAGGCGCACTGTCGATCAGGGTACCGTCCAGGTCAAACAGGATGGCCTCGATACCGGAAAACACCGCCATCACGACCCCGTCACTGGTCTGCGTGTCGCCAACAGGTAGTTGACGCTGGTGTCGGCACTCAGCCAGTAACGCCGGGTCAGCGGGTTGTATTCCATGCCACGGGTCTGTCCCAACTCCAGCCCCGCCTGCCGGCAGTAACGCGCCAATTCACTGGGACGGATCATCTTGGCGTACTCATGGGTACCGCGCGGCAACAGCTTGAGCAGGTATTCAGCGCCGACGATCGCGAACAGGAATGATTTTGGATTGCGATTGAGCGTGGAAAAAAACACCCAGCCACCCGGTTTGACCAGCGTGGCGCAAGCCTGCACGACGGATGCAGGGTCCGGCACATGCTCCAGCATTTCCATGCAGGTCACCACATCGAAGCTGGCTGGCTGCTCGGCCGCCAGCGCTTCGGCGCTGACCTCGCGATACTGCACATTCATTGTCTGCGCTTCGAGCGCGTGCAACTGAGCTACTTTCAGCGCCTTGGTCGACAAGTCAATGCCCGTTACGCGGCCCCCCTTGCGCGCCATCGAATCTGACAGGATGCCCCCCCCACAACCGATGTCCAGCACCTGCTTTCCCTGCAACGGTGCCAGGCCGTTGATCCAGTCCAGCCGCAACGGATTGATCTGGTGCAAGGGACGGAATTCGCTCTCGGGATCCCACCAGCGGTGGGCCAGCTCGGAAAACTTGGCCAGCTCGGCCGGATCGGCATTCAATGTGGTCGTCATGGCAGCAATTATCGGCCAGGCAGAAGCTGCAAGCCTTTGCCCAGAAACAAAAAACCCCGCCGAAGCGGGGTTCTTCACAGCAATCCGAAGGATTACTTGTTGGGGCGGGTACCGACCACTTCGATTTCCACGCGACGGTTCTTGGCGCGGCCTTCTTTGGTCTTGTTGTCAGCAACAGGCTGCTTCTCGCCCTTGCCTTCGGTGTAGATACGGTTCTTTTCGATGCCCTTGGACACGAGATAGGCCTTGACAGCCTCGGAACGACGGATCGACAGCTTCTGGTTGTAAGCGTCAGTACCAACAGCGTCGGTATGGCCGACGGCGATGATCACTTCGAGGTTGATGCCCTTGACCTTCTGGGCCAGGTCATCCAGCTTGGCCTTGCCTTCGGGCTTGAGCACAGCCTTGTCGAAGTCGAAGAAAGCGTCAGCAGCATAGGTCACCTTGCTGGCAGCAACAGCCGGAGCAGCGGCCTTCGGAGCAGCGGCAGCAGCCGGAGCGGCAACAGCAGCCTTCGGAGCCTCGACGATAGCGCCATCGCAGCCTTTAGCGGCGGTAGCCGGCGTCCAGTTGGCATCGCGCCAGCACAGTTCGTTGGTGCCGTTCTTCACAGCGATGCCAGAACCGCTGACCCAGTTGTCAACAGATTGAGCACCTGCAGCGGTAGCGAGAGCTGCTGTTGCAATCAACATGGCCACTTTATTCAATTTTTTCATGGTTCTCCTTTAAGCGGAAAAAGCTGCAGCAAGGCTGCGATTAATGAAGAAAAGATGGCATGCACATAGGACTACCACCCGAACGGTCTCAGCCATTGTGCCACATATGACGGGGGCTGCAATCGCCAAAACAGCGACACAGCCAGTTACAAACAAACAAGCCACTCCTCTGTTGCTATGAAGCCACAAGGCCAGCGCCTTAAAATGACAGATTGCCCATGTCCCTGACCCGAGCGCTCCATGACCCAGTTCGCCAAAGAAACCCTGCCCATCAGCCTTGAAGAGGAGATGCGGCGCAGCTACCTCGATTACGCCATGAGCGTGATCGTCGGCCGCGCCCTGCCCGATGCACGGGATGGCTTGAAGCCTGTTCACCGGCGCGTGCTGTATGCGATGCACGAGCTCAACAACGACTGGAACCGGGCCTACAAGAAGTCGGCCCGTATCGTCGGTGACGTCATTGGTAAATACCACCCACACGGAGACCAGTCGGTTTACGACACCATCGTGCGCATGGCACAGGATTTCTCCATGCGCCACATGCTGGTGGACGGCCAGGGCAACTTCGGCTCGGTCGACGGCGACAGCGCCGCCGCCATGCGTTACACCGAAATCCGCCTGGCCAAGATCGCCCATGAGATGTTGGCGGACATCGACAAGGAAACGGTGGATTTCGGCCCCAACTACGACGGCTCGGAGAAAGAGCCGCTGGTGCTGCCCAGCCGTCTGCCCAACCTGCTGGTCAACGGCTCTGGCGGCATTGCGGTGGGCATGGCCACCAACATCCCGCCACACAATCTGAACGAGGTGGTGGACGCCTGCCTGCACCTGTTGCGCAACCCCGAGGCCTCCATCGACGAGCTGATGGAGATCATCCCAGCGCCTGACTTTCCTACCGCCGGCATCATCTACGGCATCAGCGGCGTCAAGGAAGGCTACCGCACGGGCCGCGGCCGCATCGTGATGCGCGCCCGTTGCCACTTTGAGGACATCGACAAGGGCCAGCGCCAGTCCATCATCGTGGACGAGTTGCCCTACCAGGTCAACAAGAAGACCTTGCTGGAGCGCATCGCCGAACTGGTGCACGAAAAGAAGATCGAAGGCATCAGCCACATCCAGGATGAGTCCGACAAGTCCGGCATGCGCGTGGTGATCGAACTCAAGCGCGGCGAAGTGCCCGAGGTGGTGCTCAACAACCTGTACAAGCAGACCCAGTTGCAGGACACCTTCGGCATGAACATGGTGGCCCTGATCAACGGCCAACCCAAGCTGTGCAACCTGAAGGATCTGATCGAGGTCTTCCTTGACCACCGCCGCGAAGTGGTGACACGCCGCACGGTGTTTAACCTGCGCAAGGCGCGTGAGCGTGGCCACGTGCTTGAAGGCCTGGCCGTGGCACTGGCCAACATCGATGACTTCATTGCCATCATCCGCAACGCCCCCACCCCGCCGGTGGCCAAGGCCGAGTTGATGGCCAAGCCCTGGGACAGCAAGCTGGTGCGCGAAATGCTGACTCGCACCCGCGCCGATGGCGGCGTGGTCAATGCGGACGACTACCGCCCGGATGGTCTGGAGAAGAATTTCGGCATGGGTCAGGATGGTCTGTACCGTCTGTCCGACACCCAAGCGCAGGAAATCCTGCAGATGCGCCTGCAACGCCTGACTGGCCTGGAACAGGACAAGATCGTGGCCGAGTACAAGGACGTCATGGCCGAGATCGAGGATCTGCTCGACATCCTGGCCAAGCCCGAGCGTGTGTCGGTCATCATCGGCGAGGAACTCGGCGCCATCAAGCAGGAGTTTGGCCAAGCCAAGGTCGGCATGCGTCGCAGCGAGGTTGAGCACAACGCCCAGGATCTGGCCACCGAAGACCTGATCACACCGACCGACATGGTGGTGACACTCAGCCACAGCGGCTACATCAAGAGCCAGCCCCTGGGCGAATACCGCGCGCAAAAGCGTGGTGGCCGAGGCAAGCAGGCCACCGCCACCAAGGAAGATGACTGGATTGACCAGCTCTTCATTGCCAACACGCACGACTACATCCTGTGTTTCTCCAACCGCGGCCGACTGTACTGGCTCAAGGTCTGGGAAGTACCGGCCGGTTCGCGCGGCTCGCGTGGCCGCCCGATCGTCAACATGTTCCCGCTGCAGGAGGGCGAGAAGATCACCGTGGTGCTGCCACTGACGGGTGAATCCCGCAGCTTTCCGGCCGACCACTACGTGTTCATGGGCACCTCCATGGGCACGGTCAAGAAGACGACGCTCGACGAATTCAGCAACCCGCGCAAGGCCGGCATCATCGCCGTCGACCTGGATGCCGGCGACTTCCTGATTGGTGCCGCGCTGACAGACGGCAAGCATGATGTCATGCTGTTCTCCGACGGCGGCAAGGCCGTGCGTTTCGATGAAAACGACGTGCGCCCCATGGGTCGCAATGCCCGCGGCGTGCGCGGCATGATGCTCGAAGAAGGGCAAAGCGTGATCGCCATGCTGGTGGCCGAAGATGAGCAGCAAAGCGTGCTGACGGCCACGGAAAACGGCTACGGCAAACGCACCTCCATCACGGAATACACCCGCCATGGCCGTGGCACCAAGGGCATGATCGCCATCCAGCAATCCGAGCGCAACGGCAAGGTCGTGGCCGCAACGCTGGTGCATGCCGACGACGAGATCATGCTGATCACCGACCGTGGTGTGCTGGTGCGTACCCGGGTCAGCGAGATCCGTGAACTTGGTCGTGCCACCCAGGGTGTCACCCTGATCGGTCTGGATGAAGGCTCCAAGCTGAGCGGCCTGCAGCGCATCGTCGAAAACGACGCCAACCCGGCCGACGACGACAGTGAAGCCACCGGAGGAGACGAAGCCTGATGACCCGCCCCTTCAACTTCTCGGCTGGCCCGGCCACCATCGCCCCCGAGGTGTTGCAGCAAGCCGCCAGCGAGATGCTGGACTGGCATGGCAGCGGCATGGGCGTCATGGAGATGAGCCACCGCGGCAAGGAGTTCATCAGCATCTACGAACAGGCGCAGGCTGATCTGCGCGAGCTGCTGGCGGTACCCAAGAACTTCCACATCCTGTTCATGCAGGGCGGCGGCCTGGCGGAAAACGCCATCGTCCCGCTCAACCTGTCACGCGGCGGCAAGGCGGACTTCGTGCTCACCGGGAGCTGGAGCCAAAAGTCGCTCAAGGAAGCGCGCAAGTACTGCCAAACAAATGTCGCAGCCACGGACGAAGCCAACAGCTTCACCCAGCTGCCTGCACCGGCCGATTGGCAACTCGGCGCAGATGCGAGCTACGTGCACATCTGCTCCAACGAGACCATTCATGGTGTTGAGTTTCACGAGCTACCCGATCTGAAAGCACTGGGCTCCAGCGCCCCGCTGGTGGTCGACTTCTCCTCCCAGGTGGCGTCGCGCCCGGTGGACTGGTCGCGCGTCGGCCTGGCCTTTGGCGGCGCGCAGAAAAACATCGGCCCGGCTGGTCTGACGCTGGTGATCGTGCGCGAGGATCTGCTGGGCCATGCCCTGCCGGTCTGCCCCAGCGCCTTCGACTACAAGACCGTGGCCGACAACCAGTCCATGTTCAACACACCACCGACCTATGCCATCTACATGGCCGGCTTGATCTTCCAGTGGCTCAAGAAGCTGGGCGGTGTGCCGGCCATCGAGGCGCGCAACATCGCCAAAGCGCAGCTGCTGTATGAGGCCATCGACAACTCGCAGCTCTACGTCAACCGCGTGGCCAAGAGCTGCCGCTCGCGCATGAATGTGCCTTTCTTCCTGCGTGATGAGTCGCGCAACGAAGCCTTTCTGGCCGGCGCCCGCGAGCATGGTCTCTTGCAACTCAAGGGCCACAAATCGGTCGGCGGCATGCGCGCCAGCCTCTACAACGCCATGCCGCTCGAGGGCGTGCAGGCACTCGTGTCCTACATGCAAGAATTCGAACGTACGCAAAGCTGAGTCATGGCCAAGACCCTTTCAGAACTGCGCGTAGAGATCGACGCCCTGGACCAGGAACTTCTGGCCCTGCTCAACCGCCGTGCCGCCTTGGCGCATGATGTCGGTGAGATCAAAAAGGTCGATGGTTCGCCAGTGTTCCGCCCCGAACGCGAGGCCCAGGTCATCACCGGCCTGCAGACCGCCAACCCTGGACCACTCAAGCGCGACAGCGTGGCCACCATCTGGCGCGAAATCATGTCCGCCTGCCGCGCCCTGGAAGCGCCGCAACGTGTGGCCTACCTCGGACCGGCCGGCACCTTCAGCGAACAGGCGGCAGAACAGTTCTTCGGCTCCAGCATCGAACGCATGCCCTGCGGCAGCATCGACGAGGTGTTCCGCGCCACCGCAGCCGGCAGCGCCCAGTACGGCGTGGTACCGATGGAGAACTCCACCGAAGGCATGGTGTCGCGTTCGCTCGACCTGTTCCTGACCTCGCCACTGCACGTCATCGGCGAGACCAGCCTGCTGGTGCGCCACAACCTACTGCGCCGCTCCGACTCGCTCGAAGGCATCGAGGCGGTCTACGCCCATCCGCAGGCCCTGGCCCAGTGTCAGAACTGGCTCAACACCCATCTGCCGCATGCCGAGCGCCATGCCGCCGCCAGCAATGCCGAAGGTGCACGCCTGGCCGCCAGCAACCCGGCCTGGGCCGGCATCGCCAGCGAGCGCGCCGGCTCCGAATTCGGTCTGCATGTGGTGGCGCACGCCATTCAGGATGACGCCTACAACCGCACCCGCTTTGCGGTGGTCTGCCTGCCGCAGACCATGCCGGCCCCCGAGGCGTCGGGCAAGGACTGCGTGAGCCTGATCGTCTCTGTCCCCAACCGGCCCGGCGCCGTGCACGACCTGCTGGTGCCTCTGAAGAAGCACGGCGTCTCCATGACGCGCTTCGAGTCGCGCCCGGCGCGCTCCGGCCAATGGGAGTACTACTTCTACATCGACATCCAGGGCCACCTCTCGCAACCCCATGTCACGGCGGCCCTGCAGGAACTGCAGGGGCTGTGCGCCTTCTACAAGGTACTGGGCACTTACCCGGTGTCTGAATGATGTTCGAGCAACTCGGTTTAATCGGCTGCGGCCTGATGGGCGGCTCCTTTGCGTTGGCCCTCAAGCGTGCCGGTTTGGTCAAGCGCGTCGTCGGCTATAGCAAATCTCCCTCCACCACCGAACGCGCGCGGCAACTCGGCGTCATTGACGTCGAGGCACCCTCCGCACTCTTGGCCGTCTCAGGTGCCGACATTGTGCTGATCGCGGTGCCGGTGGCGGCGACCGAGGCCACCTTCAAGGCCATCCGTCATCTCGTTTCGCCTCAGATGCTGATCATGGACGTCGGTTCAACCAAGCGCGATGTCATTGATGCCGGCCGACGCGCCCTGCGCGACCACATCGGCTCCTTCGTACCGGCCCATCCGATCGCCGGCAAAGAAGTCTCCGGCGTCGAGCATGCCGACCCTGACCTCTATGCCGGCAAGCAGGTCATCCTGACACCGATCGAACGCACCCAGCCCACCCAGTTGCAGCAAGCTGTCGATGTCTGGACGGCTCTGGGCTGCCGCGTGCAGCAGATGTCCCCCGAAGCGCACGATGCGGCCTTTGCCTCGGTCAGCCACCTGCCGCACCTGCTGGCCTTTGCCCTGATGAATTCGATCACCAGTCAACCGCAAGGCAAGGACTTCCTGTCGCTGGCCGGGCCTGGTTTCCGCGACTTCACCCGCATCGCCGCCAGCGACCCCCACGTCTGGCGCGACATCCTGATCTCCAACCGGGAAGAATTGCTGGCCCAGTCCCAGATCTTCCAGCGACAGCTGCAGGCCTTGGAGCTCATGATCTCCAACGGCAACGGCGAGGCCCTTGAAGGTCTGATCGACCAGGCCAGCCGCGCGCGCGCCGGCTGGAGCATGAACAAGTTCCAAAAATAATGTTTGCCACCGAGTTTCTCGATCTGCCGCCGCTGGCCGGCGCCCAGGGCCGTGTCGTGCTGCCGGGCTCCAAGAGCATTTCCAACCGCGTGCTGCTGCTGGCCGCCTTGTGCTGCGGCCGCACCACCCTGCATGACCTGCTGGACTCCGACGACACGCGTGTCATGCTGGCGGCACTGCGCCAACTCGGCTGTGGCGTGCAACAGGACGGCACCACCGTCACCATCGACGGCCTCGACGCGAAGCTGCCCACCACCGCCCTGACGTTCTTCATGGGCAACGCCGGCACGGCCATGCGGCCATTGACCGCGGCCTTGGCCGTGTTGGGGGGCGACTTCGAGCTCTCAGGCATCCCGCGCATGCACGAGCGTCCGATCGGCGACCTGGTTGATGCGCTGCGCCAACTCGGCTGCCAGATCGACTACCTCGGCAACGACGGCTATCCGCCGCTGCGCATCGGTCGCCCGACTTTGAAACTCGACGCGCCCATCCAGGTGCGCGGCGATGTGTCGAGCCAGTTCCTGACGGCGCTGCTGATGGCACTGCCTCTCGTGGCGACCAGGGATGTCCACATCGAGGTGGTGGGCGAACTGATCTCCAAACCCTATATCGAGATCACTCTCAACCTGCTGGCGCGCTTCGGCATTGCCGTGCGGCGCGAAGGCTGGCAGCGTTTCACCATTCCCGGCGGCAGTCGTTACCAGACGCCTGGCGTGCTGCATGTCGAGGCCGATGCGTCCTCGGCCAGCTACTTCATTGCCCTGGGCGCCATCGCCGCCAACCAGGCCACCCCTGTGCGCATCGAAGGCGTGGGCGAAAGCTCGATCCAGGGCGATATCAAGTTCGTCGACGCCGCCCGCTTGATGGGGGCACACGTCACGAGTGGCCCGAACTGGCTGGAGATTTCAAAAGGCAGTTGGCCGCTCAAGGCCATCGATCTGGACTGCAACCACATCCCCGACGCCGCCATGACCCTGGCCGTGATGGCGCTGTATGCCGACGGCCCCACCACACTGCGCAACATCGCCAGCTGGCGCGTCAAGGAAACCGACCGCATTGCAGCCATGGCCACCGAGCTGCGCAAGCTCGGCGCCACCGTCGAAGAAGGCCCGGACTTCATCCGCATCCAGCCCCTGCCGCAGGCCACCGGCTGGAAAGCCGCCAGCATTCACACCTATGACGACCACCGTGTCGCCATGTGCTTCTCGCTGGCCGCCTTCAATCCGGCCCAGCTCCCGGTGCGCATCCTCGACCCCAAGTGCGTGGGCAAGACCTTCCCCGACTACTTTGAGGCCCTGTTCTCGGTCACGACCCCTGTGCCCGGCACTGTGCCGGTGCTCTGTGTCGACGGCCCCACCGCCTCTGGCAAAGGCACCTTGGCTGCCCGCCTGGCACAGGCCTTGGGCTACCACTACCTGGACTCCGGTGCGCTCTACCGCGTGACCGCGCTGGCTGCCCTGCGCGCCGGCCTGACGCTGGGACCCACCAATGAAGCGGCCATTGCGGCCCTGGCCGAGCGTTTGCCGGTGCGTTTTGTTGGCGAGCAGGTCCTGCTGGCCGGCAAGGACGTCAGCGACGCCATCCGCAGCGAGCAAGGTGGCATGAACGCCTCCAAGGTCTCGACCCTGCCCGCCGTGCGCACCGCGCTGGTCGCCCTGCAGCACAGTTTCCGCCAGATGCCAGGCCTGGTCGCCGACGGCCGCGACATGGGCACGGTGATCTTCCCGGAGGCCCCGCTCAAGGTATTTCTCACGGCCAGTGCCGAAAAACGTGCCGAGCGACGCTATAAGCAGTTGATTTCAAAGGGAATTTCGGCTATATTGTTAGATCTTCGTGCCGATTTGGAGGCGCGCGATGCCCGGGACACCTCCCGCGCGGTCGCGCCACTCAAGCCGGCACCAGACGCCCGGTTGCTGGACAACTCGGATCTCTCGATTGAAAAGTCGCTTGATCTGGTGCTGGACTGGTGGCAGGGCAAACAGCCTTTCAGCAAAGTCTGAACGGCTGACCGGCCCACACGGCTCCTCTCGCGCATGCATTGCGCATGGCCGTGCGGTTCAACAACGTAACCCGCGGGTCATCCGCACAAACCGCCGTCGAAAGCTATCCCCCAGCAGCAATGGTGCTGCTGTAACGCCATGGTTCTTTGCCATGGACGCCAAGACGGTCTAGGAAATTAAATGTCTGAATCTTTTGCCGCCCTGTTTGAAGAATCCCTGCAACGCACCGAAATGCGTCCGGGCGAAGTGATCACCGCTGAAGTCGTGCGCATCGAGCACGGCTTCGTTGTCGTGAACGCCGGCCTCAAGTCCGAAGCCTACGTGCCGATCGAGGAATTCAAGAACGACCAGGGCGTGCTCGAAGTCCAAGTGGGCGACTTCGTCTCCGTGGCCATCGGCTCCATCGAAAACGGCTACGGCGACACCATTCTGTCGCGCGACACCGCCAAGCGTCTGGCTTCCTGGATGAGCCTGGAAAAGGCCCTGGAATCCGGCGAATTCGTCACCGGCACCACCAGCGGCAAGGTCAAGGGTGGTCTGACCGTGCTGGTCAACGGCATCCGCGCCTTCCTGCCCGGTTCGCTGGTTGACACCCGCCCGACCAAGGATCTGTCTCCGTACGAGAACAAGACCCTGGAATTCAAGGTCATCAAGCTCGATCGCAAGCGCAACAACGTGGTGCTGAGCCGCCGTGCCGTGGTGGAAGCCTCCATGGGCGAAGAGCGCGCCAAGCTGATGCAGACCCTGAAAGAAGGCTCTGTGGTGCAAGGCGTGGTCAAGAACATCACCGAATACGGTGCTTTCGTGGACCTGGGCGGTATCGACGGCCTGCTGCACATCACCGACATGGCATGGCGCCGCGTCCGTCACCCGAGCGAAGTCGTTCAGGCTGGCCAGGAAATCTCCGCCAAGATCCTCAAGTTCGACACCGAGAAGAACCGCGTGTCCCTGGGTCTCAAGCAGATGGGCGACGATCCGTGGATGGGCGTGAACCGCCGCTACCCGCAAGGCACCCGCATGTTCGGCAAGATCACCAACATCGCCGACTACGGCGCGTTCGTGGAACTCGAACCCGGCATCGAAGGTCTGGTGCACGTGTCCGAAATGGACTGGACCAACAAGAACGTGGCTCCCTCCAAGATCGTGTCGCTGGGTGACGAAGTCGAAGTCATGGTCCTCGAGATCGACGAAGACAAGCGCCGCATCAGCCTGGGCATGAAGCAATGCAAGGCCAACCCGTGGCAGGAATTCGCGCAGAACACCAAGCGCGGCGACCGCGTCAAGGGCCCGATCAAGTCGATCACCGACTTCGGCGTGTTCGTCGGTCTGGCTGCCGGCATCGACGGCCTGGTGCACCTGTCCGACCTGTCCTGGAACGAGCCGGGCGAAACCGCCGTGCGCAACTACAAGAAGGGCCAGGAAGTCGAAGCCATCGTGCTGGCCGTGGACGTGGACCGCGAGCGCATCTCCCTGGGCATCAAGCAGCTGGATTCCGACCCGTTCACGACCTTCGTGTCGATCAACGACAAGGGCCAGATCGTGACCGGCAAGGTCAAGACCGTGGATGCCAAGGGCGCTGAAATCGACCTGGGCGAAGACATCATCGGCTACCTGCGCGCCAGCGAAATCTCCCGCGACCGCGTGGAAGATGCCCGCAATGTGCTGAAGGAAGGCGACGAAGTGACCGCTGTGGTGGTGAACGTGGATCGCAAGACCCGCAACATCCAGCTGTCGATCAAGGCCAAGGACATGGCAGACCAGAACGAAGCCATGCAGTCCCTGAGCCAGCAGTCCGCCCGCGAAAACGCTGGCACGACCAGCCTGGGCGCCCTGCTGCGTGCCAAGCTGGACAACAACAACTAAGCTGCTGTTGCTGAACTGAACGAACGGCCGGCTGCCTGTAGGCGCCGGTCGTTTTTTCTTCGCCATACCCTGAATTGCCATGACCCGCTCCGACCTCGTTGAAGAACTGGCCAATCGTTTCAGCCAACTGACCCACCGCGATGCCGAATTCGCGGTCAAGGCCATTCTGGACGCCATGAACGACGCCCTGGTGCGAGGTCACCGGATCGAAATCCGCGGTTTTGGCAGTTTCTCCATCAACCGTCGACCGCCCCGCATGGGACGCAACCCGCGCAGCGGCGAAAGCGTGGCCATTCCAGAAAAGCGCGTACCCCACTTCAAGCCGGGCAAGGCCTTGCGTGAAGCCGTGGACCAGCGCACCAGTGAAATGCAAGTCCAGAGCAATAGCTAACGGACCCAACGCGACGTTAGAATCCCCTCGTCACAGAGGAGATCAATGAAACACCTCATGTGGCTGCTCAAGTGGATACTGAAAGCAGCCATTTTTTTTACCCTGTTTGCCTTCGCCCTGAACAACCAGCAGGATGCGACGGTGCATTTCTTCTTTGGCACCACATGGCGAACACCGCTGGTGCTGGTGGTGTTGGCCGCCTTTGCCGCCGGGCTGGTTGCAGGTGTCCTGGCCATGGTGCCGCGCTGGTGGAAGCACCGCAGCGCCGCCAGCCGTGCGCACACCACAGCCGCGGCCGCCGCCAGCACACCACCCCAACCTCCCGTACCCACACATGGAATTTGATCTGAGCTGGATCCTGCTGGGCCTGCCCCTGGCCTTCGGTCTGGGCTGGCTGGCCTCGCGCTTCGACTTGCGCCAGCTGCGCATTGAAAACCGGCAAACGCCCAAGGCCTATTTCCGCGGCCTGAACTTCCTGCTCAATGAGCAGCAGGACCAGGCCATCGATGCCTTCATCGAGGCCGTGCAACACGACCCCGACACCTCGGAACTGCACTTCGCCCTGGGCAACCTGTTCCGCCGCCGTGGCGAGTACGAGCGCGCTGTGCGCGTGCACGAGCACCTGCTGTCACGTGGCGACCTCTCCGAGGCGGATCGCCAGCGTGCCCAACATGCGCTGGCACTGGACTTCCTGAAGGCCGGCCTGCTCGACCGGGCGGAAGATGCCCTGCTCAAGCTCGAAGGCACGCCGTTTGAAGCTCAGGCCCATCTGGCCTTGCTGGCCAACTACGAGCGTTCGCGCGACTGGCCGCAGGCCGCCAGCATCGCCAGCAAGCTAGACAACTCGGACAGTGGCAGCTTTAGCAGTCGCCTCGCCCATTACCTGTGCGAACAGGCCGCCGCCCATCTGGCTGCCGGTGAGGCTATTCAGGCCCGCCACCTGCTGGAGCAGGCCATGACAACGGCACCCGCCGCACCTCGTCCACGCATCGAGCTGGCCAGCCTGCTCAGCAGCCAGGGCGACCACGCCGCAGCCTGCGCCACACTGGAAGCAACCCTTCAGGCCGCCCCGGCAGCCACCCCCTTGGTCGCAGCGCCACTGGCGAACGCGGCCATTGCCAGCGGCCGCGTCACAACTGTGCTGCAACAACTCAAAACCAGCTACGAACAAGCCCCCTCGCTGGATGTGCTGGAGGCCATCGTCGCCCTGGAGGCGACCCAGGGCAGCAACGGCCACACGGCACGTGACTGGTACGTGCGCCACCTCGAGAACGAGCCGTCGCTGGTGGCCGCCGCCAAGTGGATTGCGGGCGAAAAGCTGGAGCATGAACAATTCCATCCGCAAGTGCAGCGTGCGCTGGACCATGCCGTCAAGCCCTTGACGCGCTACCGCTGCGCCGCGTGCGGCTTCGAAGCCAAGCAGCACTTCTGGCAATGCCCGGGTTGCCAGACCTGGGACAGTTATCCGGCGCGACGGGTTGAGGAGTTATGAAACACCCCCAGGCTCCGCTCCCTACGTTCGCTGCGCCCACCCCCTCAAGGGGGCGACGCCAGTGGCCCGGCAAAGCCGGTTCCACGGCATCCCGCGGCTGGGACACTTCGCTCCACCCATCTCGTGCAGTCAGCAACACCGCTTACAAGCAAGAAGAATGAATATCTCGAAAGAACAACTGTCCAAGGCCCGCGTGCTCGTGGTCGGCGACGCCATGATCGACCGTTACTGGTACGGTGCGGTCGACCGCATCAGCCCGGAAGCGCCGGTGCCAGTGGTGCGCATCACACGCGAGGAAGAGCGCATTGGCGGCGCGGCCAACGTGGCCAGCAATGTGGTGGCGCTGGGCGCACAGGCCTCGCTGCTGACGGTCGTGGGCGAGGACGATGCCAGCCACAAGCTGGAGCAGCTGGTGGCCAAGACCGGTATCACGCCCCACTTTGACCGTGACGCCCAGCTGCAGACCACCGTCAAGCTGCGCATCATTGGCCGCCAGCAACAACTGATCCGGCTCGACTTCGAGAACACGCCCAAGGGCGAAGTACTGGCATCGCAGACAGCCACCTTCCGCAACCTGCTGTCCAGCCATGACGCCGTGCTGTTTTCCGACTACGGCAAGGGCGGCCTGGACCATGTGCACGACATGATCGAACATGCCAAGGCGGCCGGCAAACCAGTACTGATTGACCCCAAAGGCTCCGACTACTCGCGCTACAGCGGCGCCACCGTCATCACGCCCAACCGCGCCGAACTGCAACAGGTGGTGGGTGGCTGGCGTGACGAAGACGAGCTGCGCAGCAAGACCCAGAAACTGCGCCAACAGCTCGGCCTGCAAGCCCTGCTGCTCACACGCAGCGAAGAAGGCATGACGCTGTACGACGACGCTGGCGAACTCAGCGTCGCCGCGCAGGCACGTGAGGTGTTCGACGTCACCGGTGCCGGCGACACCGTCATTGCCACCATGGCCGCCCTGGTGGCCGCGGGCCTGAGCCTGCGCCAGGCCATGCCGCTGGCCAACCGTGCCGGTGGCATCGTGGTCGGCAAGTTCGGCACCGCCACCGTCAGCTACGACGAGCTGTTTGCCGCCAACTGAATCTGAAGGATCAAACCATGACACGCGTTGTAGTTACGGGAGCTGCGGGTTTTATCGGCAGCAACATCATCAAGGGGCTCAATGCCCGCGGCATCGACGACATCATCGCCGTCGACGACCTGAGCCAGGGCGACAAGTTCCGCAACCTGGCCGATCTTAAGATTGCCGACTACGTCGACCTGGACGACTTCTACCCCTTGTTTGACGAAGGGCACTACGGCCAGGTCGAGGCCGTGTTCCATGAGGGCGCCTGCAGCGACACCATGGAGCAGGACGGCAAGTACATGATGGACAACAACTACACGCTGTCCACCGAGCTGTTCCAGGCCTGCCAGCAGCAGGGCACGCGCCTGCTCTACGCCTCGTCGGCGGCCACCTACGGCGGCTCCGACACCTTCCGCGAAGTGCCGGAGTTCGAGCGCCCGCTCAATGTCTACGGCTACTCCAAGCTGCTGTTCGACCAGCGCATGCGCCGCGAACTGGGCACCCAGTTCGAGCGCGCCAAGACCCAGGTGGTGGGCTTCCGCTACTTCAACGTCTACGGCCCGCGCGAACAGCACAAGGGCCGCATGGCCAGCGTGGCCTTCCACCAGTTCAACCAGTTCCACTCGGAAGGCAAGGTCAAACTGTTCGGCGAGTATGGCGGCTATGCACAAGGCGAGCAGATGCGCGACTTCGTGTTTGTGGATGACGTGGTGGCCGTGAACCTCTGGTTCTACGACAACCCGGGCAAGAACGGCGTGTTCAACCTCGGCTCCGGTCGTGCCCAACCCTTCAACGACGTGGCGGTGGGCGTGGTCAACACCCTGCGCACCCTCCAGGGTGAGGCGGTCCTGTCGCCCGCCGACATCGTGGCCAAAGGACTGATCGAGTACATCCCCTTCCCCGACGCGCTGCGCGGCAAGTACCAGTGCTACACCCAAGCCGACCTGGGCAAGCTGCGTGCTGCCGGCTGCGACCATGCCTTTGCCGATGTACAGACCGGCGTGGCCAAGTACGTGCAGTGGCTGGCCAACCAAACCTGATCAGGGTATTCCCGGGCAACCCGCCACGGTCCCCTGCCGTTACGCAAAGGCCGATGGGCAATAGCCCATCGGCCTTTGTTCATTCAGGGGGATCACGATGCGCCAATTCATCCTGGGCCTTGCGGCCCTGCTTTTCTGCGCTGTTTGCCTGGCTGGCGTCGACGTCAATACGGCGAGCGAGGCCGAACTCGACGGCATCAAGGGCATCGGCCCGTCGCTCTCCGGCAAGATCCTGCAGGCTCGCCAACAGGGGCCATTCAAGAACTGGGCCGACCTGATGCAACGCGTCAAGGGTATCAAGCCCAGGACTGCCCAGCAGCTCTCCAATGCCGGGCTGAGTGTCAACGGTGATGGCTACAACGGGGACGGCTATCCCAAGCGGCCGCCCACCAGTTCGCAATAAGCTTGGCGCGTTTGTGGTGCCACGGCTTCAAGCAATTGGGCGTACTGGGTCTGGTGGCGTGCCAACATGCGGGCCGAGGCGATAGCCTTCGAGCGGCAGAACCAGTGGCAGGTGTGCTGCATCAGGAACAGCTCGGCCGACATGGTGTAGGCCTTGTCGCGCAAAGACAGGTTGCGGCGGTTCTCCGCCGCCGCAGCAATGCCCTGCGCATGAATGCGCAGGACCTGGCGCACATCGAAGCTGGCCTTCGGGAACAGTTTGTCGGCATAGGGAATGGCCACGGGCAAGGTGCTGACCAGCGTCTTGTCGCCCCAGACCTGTGAAAAGCTGTCCGCGAAACGCTGGAACTGCTCACTCAACTCCGTCTCGGCCGTGCCCAGCATGCTCCAGATCTGCGCGCGCCGCTCGGGGTCGTCCTCGCCCAGCGCCCGTAAATAGCCCTGCGTCAGGTTTTCCATCAGCTTTTCAATCTGGAATTGCCCCAGATGGCTGCCCAGCAGCGCAATGCGCTGGCGCTGCTGCTGGACTTTGACGAACTGCATGCCGACAACGATCAGCAGCAAGGGAATGAAGATCTCCATGAGCAACACACAGGAACGGTTGGGATGCAGCGAGTGTAGTGGGACGGCATTGCGAGCCCACGGCCCTGCGCCAGGCCCGGTCTCGGGCCGGTGACTTCGATGGCGCTAAACTCCCCTCATGCTTTCTGTTTTTGCCATCTGCCTCGGCGCCTGCGCTGGCGCCCTCCTGCGCTGGCGGCTCGGCCTGTGGCTGAGCAGCCCGGGCGGCCTGCTCCCCTGGGGCACGCTGGCCGCCAACCTGATGGGCGGCTACCTGGTCGGGGTCTGCGTCGCGGTGTTCCAGCAGTTGCCGCAGCTCGACCCGGTCTGGCGGCTGGCGCTGGTTACCGGCTTCCTCGGGGCCCTGACCACCTTTTCCAGCTTCTCGGCAGAGGTGGTGGCCATGCTGCAGCAGCAACGCTACATGCTGGCACTGGGCACCGCCTCGGTGCACCTGTTCGGCTCCTTGCTGCTGACCGTGGCCGGCATCAAATCCGCTACTTTTTTGATAGCTGCCCGCGCATTCTGATCAAGACCTGGAGCCAGATTTCGCTTTGGATTTCTGGATGAAGTCGAGCAGCTCCTTGTCAGAGCGGCGGATGTGCAGCGAAAGCCAGTCGCGCAGCACGGTCGACAACTGGGCCGCCACCGTGATGCTGCCCGCTTCGTATTTCTGGCGCAGATCATTCAAGCTGTCGACAAAATGCTGGTGACCGATCTTGTGCCCTGCCAGATTGGGGAAATGCACGGCGGCCATGCGCGCTTCCTCGCGCTGCAGATGGGCTGAGGTGTAGCCAATCAGCTCGTTCAAGATCTTGTTGACCACGTCCCGGCCGCGCCCCTCGCTGGTGGCGGTGTGCAACTCATTGACTAGGTCGACCAAGTGCCGGTGGTCCGCATCGATCGGACCGTGGTCGATCACCAGATCGTCTGCCCATTCAAAGTAAGCCATGCGGTGACTCCGGTGGGTCAGGCGGGTGATGGCAGTGCCATCATGGCGCCGGGCGCGTCATGCCGTCCCAGGCGGAACACGCTCACCGCATGCACCAGCCCCTGGGCCTGGTGCTCCAGCGATTGCGCAGCAGCGGCCGCCTCTTCCACCAGCGCGGCGTTCTGCTGCGTCACCTGGTCCATCTGGCCGACAGCCTGGTTGATCTGGTCGATGCCCGATGCCTGGTCCTGGCTGGCCGTCGTGATCTCGCGCATCAGGTCGGCCACGCGCCGCACATGGACCACAATTTCGTCCATCGTGCTGCCGGCTTGCTCTACCAGCTTGCACCCGTCGTTGACATTGCTGACCGAGGCCCCGATCAGGTTCTTGATCTCCTTGGCCGCTTCGGCGCTGCGGCCGGCCAGATTGCGCACCTCGGCCGCCACCACGGCAAAGCCGCGCCCCTGTTCGCCAGCACGTGCTGCTTCCACTGCCGCATTGAGCGCCAGCAGGTTGGTCTGGAAGGCAATGCCGTCAATCACGCCAATGATGTCGGCAATCCGGCTAGACGAGGTATTGATGGCATCCATGGTGTGCACCACCTGCGACACCACGTCGCCGCCTTTGACGGCCACACTGGCGGCGGATTCCGCCAACTGGCTGGCATGCTTGCCACTCTCGAAGTTTTGCTTGACGGTGGACGCCAGCTCCTGCATGGACGCCGCCGTCTGCTCCAGCGCGCTGGCCTGCTCCTCGGTACGCGAAGACAGATCGATATTGCCAGCGGCAATCTGGCTGGTGGCCGTGGCCATGGCCTCGGAGCCGCCGCGCACCTGCTGCACGATTTTGACCAGGCTGTCATTCATGTCCTGCAGCGCCTGCAGCAACTGGCCACATTCATCTTGTGTACGCACCTGGATATGACTGCCGAGATCGCCGGCGGCCACGGTCCTGGCGATCTGCACCGCCTCGCCCATGGGCCGGGTGATGGAACGGGTGATCAAGATGGAACACAGAATGCCCGCCACCATACCGACGGCGCCCAGCAGCAGCATCAGGCTGCGCGCGGCGTGGATATCGTCGCGCATCTCGGCGCTGCTGCGCTCCACCAGCTTCTTCTGCAGGTCGGTCAAGGCATTGATCGGCTCCTGCAGCGCATCGAGCGCCGGCAGCGTCTCGCTGTTCAGGATGCGAATGGCCTCGTCCTTCTGTCCCTCATCCACCAGCTTGGCCACCTGGCTGAAAGACTTCACATACTTGACCCGCGCCTCCCCCAGGCGTGCCAGCAAGGCCCGGCCTTCAGGCAGGTAGATCAGCTGGTCCAGTGTCTTCAGCGCTTCATCGATGGTTTTCTTGTTGGCCTCGATCGCCGACTTCACGCGCTTGACCTGCTCCGGGTCGCTGGCAATCAGCAACTCCATGGTGCGGCGTGCATTGGCCCGGGTGGTGGCATTGATGGTGTGTGCCGCATCCGCCTTGACCCAGTCCTTCTCGATGATGCGGTTGTTGACTTCGCCCACTTCCGTGAAACGCTGAACACCCACCGTGACGACACACAGCAGCGTGACGATGAGCAGGCCGAAGCCCGCACCCAGGCGGGTGCCGATTTTGAGGTTGCCGATTTTCATTTGAGTCCCCTTGCCTGGGCAAGTCGCTGAACAGGTGGCGGCCATTCTCCGGGTTTCCCTGATCGGCGCCAAGCGAGGCCCTTTCATAAACGCGGCCAATTTGATATGTGTCAAATTTCAGTGACTGACGCCATCAACCGCCACCGCGTTGGGTGTAGAGATCAAAACGCTTCATGAACGCAAGGCGCTGCGCATCGTCCAGCTGGCTGAAAGCAAAGTCCAGCCGCAGGCGCGGCAAACGCATGAGGGCAATGACTCGCGGCGGCGCCACCTGCCACGCCAAGCCGAGTTCGCCCTCGCCGATCGTCACCCGGGCCGACGTGCCGTTGATTTGGTAGGCATGCGCACCCACCGCGCGCGGCAGCCACTGCAGCCACTCGGCCTCGGTGCAAGCCATGTCGCGTTCAAAGCGCTCGGGGTAGAAGGATTGCATCGCTGGCTTATTCCAGGGCTTCGGCAGGCTCAGCTTGAACCGGCCAGCAAGGCTGGCATGACTTGAAGAGTCCGCTCAGCCACCCGCAATCGGCGGCCAGATCGCCAGCACGTCGCCTTCGGCCAGCGTGCGGCTCAGGCGCTGCTCCGGGGTGATGTAGTGGCCGTTCACCAGCACCAAGTGCACCAGCTTGGGTGGCAGGCCGAAAGGTTCAATGATCTGGTTGATGCTGGCGTCAGACGCCACCTCCAGTTCGATCCGGTTGTCGCCGCGCGCAGCAGGCGGCAGGTAGTCGGTCAACGACGCAAACAACTTGAAAGTAATCTTCATCGACGCTCATTCATTCCGGCACACACTTCCCTACTCATCGCCGCCGCGCATCCTGCGCACCGCTCCAATGGCCTTGCGCCTGCGCGCTGGCCAGGTAGGCCGGCACCAGCTGCGTCGGGTCCTTCAGTAGCACATCCTTCCAGGCACCCAAGCGGATCTGCCCTTCCACCAAGCCGCGCATCACGCCCACGTGCTCGGTCCAGCCCACGCTGTTGCAGCCCACCAGCACGTCGCCGTTGAACTGCAGGCTCAGGTGCCGGCCCTCGGCCAGGTCGGTCAGCTCCGCATGTTCACCCCCGGGTACGCCCTGCCAATTGCCAAAGCTGGTCGAGATCAGACCCAGGGTGTCGAGCACGTTGATCTGTGTCACGCCTTTGAGTTCGGTACTCTGCCCTGCCATGTTCAACGCCGCCACACGCGCCTGCTCGGCCGCATTGGGCTGGATGGCGCTGACCACCGTGGTGCCGCTGACCTTGTCAAAGGCTTCGGCACAGTCGCCGGCGGCGTAGATGCCTGGCACATTGGTCTGCATGTGTTCGTCGGTCAGCACGCCCTGCAGGCAGCGCACACCCGAGCTCTCCAGAAAGCCGATGGACGGCTTGACGCCGGTAGCGCTGATGACCAGGTCCACGTTGAGCGTCTTGCCGTTCGACAACCTGACGTCCAGCGTGTTGTCCTTGCCCTGCGCAATCGCCTCCACCCGCGTGCCGGTGAACACCTGCACGCCCTTGGCCTCGCACCACTGGCGAATCATGCCGCCGGCCACCGGGCCCATCATGCGCGGCACCATGCGGTCGCCCATCTCCACCACGCTCAAGGCCACCCCGCGCGCGGCCAACGCTTCCATGATGATGCAGCCGATGAAACCGGCGCCCATCTGCAGCACGCGCGCGCCCTGGGTGGCGCGTGCCTGGATGGCCCGTGCATCGGCCAGCGTCCAGCAGCTGTGCACCCCGGGCAGGTCGATGCCGGGAATCGGCGCGCGCGCCGGGTTGGAGCCGGTGGCAATCAGGAGTGTGTCGAAGGCCAGCGTCTGTCCGTTGTCCAGCGTCAGCCGGCGCGCCGCCGTGTCCACCTGGGTGGCGCGCGCCTGCAACAGCTCAATGCCGAGGCCCTGGTAATGCGTGTCGCCCTTGCGCAGCCAAGTGCCGCGCTCGTCGATGTTGCCCATCAGCAGGTAGGGAATCGCCATGCGTGAGTACGGCGCCTCTCGCTCCTCCCCCACCAGCGTGACGCGGTCGCCCGGCGCATGCTTGCGCAGGGTTTCAGCCGCAATCACGCCGGCCGGGCCGGCGCCCAGAATCACATGGTGCGCCATCGCCTACAGTCCCAGGCGCTTCTTGGTTTCGGCCGTGGGCCGGCCTTCGGTGTCCCAACCGCGCACCGCGTAGTACTTGGGCAACATCTTGGCGAGCTCGTTGACCTTGCCCTTGGCCGGGCCCGTCTTGGCGGCTTCGGTCAGCAGGCGTTTCGGCAAAGAGTCATCTGCCTTGGTGAGGCCGGCGCGGTTGTTGAACTCGCGCTCCATATTCCAGATGCGTTCGCCGATCTTCTCCAGCTCTTCAGTGGTGTACTGCTCGCCGATGGCGCCCTGCAGTTGCGGCGCCAGGTCGGCCAGGCCCCAGGCGAAGGTGGTGAACACGCACAGCCCCGACGAATCAAAAGCGGCGGTGGCGTCCTGGAAAGCCTTCACCAGCTCGGGCTTGCCCTCGTGTTCCAGCGGATCGGTCTTGACCGGAATGCCCAGCACCTCGGAGGCGATGGTGTAACCACGCAGGTGGCAACCACCGCGGTTGCTGGTGGCATAGGCCAGGCCGATGCCCTGGATGCCGCGCCCGTCGTAAGCCGGAAACTCCTGGCCCTTGGAGGTCATGGACAGCTCGGGGTGGCCGTACTTGGCCGTCAGGCGCTTGGAGCCCTGGCCGATCTCCTTGCCGAAGCCGCGGCCATGCACCGTCTCGTCCACCAGGAAGGCCAGCGCCTTGGCGGAACCGAACGACGCCTCAATGCCGATCTGCTCCTTGGTCAGCACGCCTTTTTCATACAGCTCCATCACCGCGCCCACAGTGGCACCGAAGCTGATGGGGTCGATGCCTTCCTCGTTGCAGATCATGGTGGCGTACTGCAGGCATTCGAGGTCGTTCACGCCATTGGCCGCGCCCAGCGCCCAGGCTGCCTCGTACTCCAGGCCGCCGGAGGCGCCCCAGTACTGCGGCTTGTTGGCCACGGTGAAATGGCTCTCGTCCATCTTGCTGATGCGCCCGCACGCAATGGTGCAGCCAAAGCAGGCCTGGTTGGTCACCAGCTGCTTCTTGCCGTCGGTCTTGCGCGGCGTGGCCATCGCTTCGGCCGAGATGTCCTTGGCGCCTTCGAACTGCACGTCCTGGTGATTGCGCGTGGGCAGCGCGCCCACCTCGTTGATGACGTTCATCAGCACCTGGGTGCCGTAGGCCGGCAGGCCTTGGCCAGTGACGGCGTTCTCGGCCAGAATCTTTTTCTTCTCGGCTACGGCTTTCATGAAGGCCTTGGGGTCGCGGATGTTGCCCACGCCCTTGGTGCCGCGCACCGCAATCGCCTTCAGATTCTTGCTGCCCATCACCGTGCCCACGCCGGAGCGGCCGGCGGCGCGATGCAGGTCGTTCACCACGGCCGCGAACAGCACGCCGTTCTCGCCTGCCTTGCCGATGCTCGACACACGCACCAACGGGTCCTGCAAGCCCTTCTTCAGCAGCTCCTCGGTCTGCCACACGCTCTGGCCCCACAGGTGGCTGGCGTCGCGCAGTTCGGCCACGTCGTCATTGACGTACAGGTACACCGGCTTCGGGCTCTTGCCCTCGAAGATCACCATGTCCCAGCCAGCCATCTTGAACTCGGCGCCCCAGTAGCCGCCCGAGTTGGAGCAGGCGATGGCGCCGGTCAACGGGCTTTTGGTGATGACGGTGTAACGCCCGCCGGTGGAGGCCATGGTGCCGGTCAGCGGGCCGGTGGCCCAGATGATCTTGTTGTCCGGTGAGAGCGGATCGACCTTGGCATCGACCTCCTCCACCAGGTATTTGGAGCCCAGGCCGCGCGAGCCAAGGTAGGCCTGTGCCCATTCCATGTTGAGGGGTTCGGACTTCACGGTGCCCGCAGTCAAGTTGACGCGGAGAATTTTTCCTGCCCAAGACATAGTCGTTCTCCTTAAGCGGCGGAAGGTTGGTTGCCGAGCTTGTTGGCCCACTGCTCCATCTTGCCCAGGCCGGTCCAGTTGGCATCGATGAAAGTGATGGCGCCGGTCGGGCAGGCCGTGGCGCAAGCCGGATCGCCGCCGCACAGGTCGCACTTCTGCACCTTGCCGGTTTCCTGCACGTAGTTGATGGTGCCGAACGGGCAGGCGATGGTGCAGACCTTGCAGCCCACACAGGTGCTGTCGTTCACCACCTTGGCGCCGGTGGCCTTGTCCACCGTGATGGCTTCCACCGGGCAGGCGTGCAGGCACCAGGCCTCGTCGCACTGGGTACAGGTGTAGGGCACCTTCTTGCCGGTGTGATGGAAGTCGAACACCTTGATGCGACTCTTGGCGGTAGCGAAGATGCCGTAGTTCTCGAAGGAACAGGCCATTTCGCACTGCAGACAGCCGGTGCACTTGTCTGCGTTGATGTGCAACACCTTTTGCATGGAGGTCTCCTCTGGGTAGTCGTGCGGCGGCACTTGCCTATGAAATGAAATGCATAGGAATTGTTGAAGCAGACCGCGGGCAAATCCCTAGGGAGAACCCTAGTCGGGATAGGTCGAATCCGGCAAAATTCTCAAAATGCAACACCTGCCCAGGCGGCAGCCCGCATCATCGCCAACCTGAACACCAGCGCACCATCCCATGTCCGTGTCCTCGTCCACACTGCCCGCATCGCGCCTGAGCCGCATCGCCCAGGCACGGCAACTGGCCTTGCACGACGCCGCGCCCTTACCCGGCGGGTTGGTCGAGCCGTGGATCGTGCGCTCGTGGCAGCGTTGCCTGGCACAAGGCCAGCGCCCGGGTGAGCGCGTGGCCTTCGAGTCCGTGTCGGCCCAGGCCATGCGCCAGACGTCGGAAGCCAACCACACGCTGGTGCAGGCGGCGCGCCCCATCCTCAAACAGCTCGGCCACACGCTGGCCGACACGCGCTACTTTGCCGTCCTCACCAACCACGATGGCGTGGTGGTGGACGTGGACGGCCCGATCGACCGCAACGACCAGCGGGCCACGGCCATCACGCGCGTCGGGGTCGATCTGTCGGAGCACAGCGTAGGCACCACCGCCATTGGTGCTGCCCTGCGTGAACTGCAGCCGGTATGGCTGCATCGCGGCGAACACTTCTACAACGACACCTCGGTCTACAGCTGCGCCGGCACGCCGCTATTCGGCCCGGACGGCCGCTGCATCGGCATGCTGGACCTCACCGGCATCGAGGCACCGGAGCGCCCGGAACTCAGTCACCTGGCCCTGCACTCGGCGTACGCCATTGAAAACGCGCTGGTGCTGCAACGCCCGCACCAGCTGCTGCTACGGCTCAACTGGTCCGGCCGGCCGCTGGGCGAGGACGCCGACGGCCTGCTCACGCTGGATGCCGACGGCCGCGTGACAGCAGCCAACCGCACCGCACGCCAGCTGCTGCCCCAGCTCGGCCTGGCCAGTCACGATGACCTGCACAGCCGCGACCTGTTTGCCCTGCCGTTTGAAATGCTGTTCGACGCCGCCCGCCACGGCAACAACGCCATCGAGGTGCCACTGTGGTCCGGCCTGCGCCTGCAGGTGCGGGCCAGCCTCAACACGCGCGGCATGCCGCCCGTGCCAAGGATGTCCATGCACATGGCATCCGCCGCGACCATGCGCCCGCTCAAGGAAGTCGAGTCCGACCTGATCCGCAAGGCGGTGGAAGAAGCTCGCGGCAACGTGGCCCAGGCGGCACGTGCCCTGGGCATCAGCCGCGCCACCGTTTACCGCAAGCTCGGTAACAGCAAGCGGGGCTGAGGTTCAGTCCCGCCGTTCACCCGTCAGAGGTCGAACTTCGCCGCCACGCGCAGCGTGCGTGGTGCGCCAGTCCCCAGGAGGCCGTTGCCAGCCGTGGCCCAGTAGCTCTCGTCCGTGAGGTTGTCGATGTTGGCCTGCAACGTCACGTTGCGCTGGTTGAGTTTGGTCCGGTAGCGCGCACCGACAGACACGGTGGTGTAACCCGGCAGCCAGGCCTGGTTCAAGTTGTTCACGGCACGCTCACCCACATAGTAAACGCCGCCATTGAGCGACAAACCCGCCACGTCCTTCAAGCGGTATTCGCCAAACAGGCTGAACGTCTGCCGTGGCGTGTTCTCGGGTGTCTTGCCAAGTTCCCCTGCGTTGCTGGTGCCCACAGAGACTATCTGCGCATTCAGGAACAGTGCCGAGGCGATGACGCTGAGCTGCTGGCCGATCTCGCCGCTGGCCGACAGCTCCATGCCCTGGTAACGACTCAGACCGCCAAGCATGAATCGGTTGGAAGCATCTACTGTGGTCTGGGGCCGCTCAATCTGGAACAGCGCTGCCTGTGCCAGCACCTTGTTCCAAGCCCTTGACTTGAAGCCGACCTCATATTGTTTGTTCACAGCTGGTGCCAGGATCTCCCCTGAGTTGGCCCGGCTCGCTGGTGCCGTACCAGTTTCCTCCAAGCCTTCCAGATAGCTGGCATAAAGTGATGTCTCCGTTGCCGGCTTGAACATCAACGACAGATTGGGCGATATCTGGTTGGCCGTATAACGGCTGGTCGTGCTCTGGGTCGTGTAGTCTACCGCGCGCAAGCCAGCCAGCACCTGCCATTGCGGATTGAACATGACACGGTCGAAAACATAGAGCCCCTTGTCGTTGATGGTGGAAATACTGCCCGGTGTGGCAATCACCCGCGAGATCTCCGCAATCTCTACCGGGTTGTACAGATTCTGGTTCACAGAGGCATTCGCTCCCGAATTGCCGGAGTAGGCCCAACGCTCGTTCTGCGTGTAACCTGCCGTCAGTTCGTGCTGCACGTCTCCGTGCTGCAAACGGCCCGTCACTTCCGCTCGCTGATTGTTGTTCACGTAGCGCTGGCCATCCACAAAGTTGATGCCCAGACTGCCGGCGCCTGTCGCCAGGTTGCTCAGGGTGAAGGACGAATAGCGCCGGTCGCGCACGGTTTCGGCCCGTCCGGCCTCCAGCAGCAGCGACCAGTTGTCGTTCAGCACCAGATCACCGCGCACCAGGGCATTGGTGGCCTTAGCCGCGTAGCGCTGCCAAGCCCCGGCCAGATTGGTCTTGTTGTTCGGCACCGAAGGCAAGGTGATCACACCGCCCACCGCCGCCGGCAAGTTAATGGCCGCCTGCTCGCTCACATCCTTGCGGTAGTGCTCCAAGTCGGCCTTCAGCGTGAAGCTCTGGTTCACCTTCCAATCGTAGGCCAGTGAGACCAGACCACGATCGCCCTCGTAGTTGTTGATGCCGGTCTCCTGCTTGCCCGCCACAGCGTTCAGGCGCAGCCCCATGCTGTCATCGGCAAAACGGCGGCCGATGTCCGCATGCACATCCACGGCGCCATGGTTGTTGACTGAGGTGGCCACGCTGCTCACCGCCGTGCTGCCGGCACGCTTGGTCACGAAGTTGACCACGCCGCTGGGTGGCACCAGGCCGTAGTACATCGACGCCGCCCCCTTGAGCACCTCAACCCGCTCCTTGTTTTCCAGCGGCACGTCGATCAGGTTAACGATAGGCAGCGAACCGTTCAGGCGGTAGTTGCCCCGGTTCTCCACCAGGATGCCGCGAATCGAGATGTTGTCGTAGGTCGAGCCACTGAGCTGCGAACGTGTCACCCCCGCCGTGTTGCGCAACGCCCCATACAAGGTATTGGCGCCTTGCGCATCCAGCACTTCGCGCGTGACCACGTTATTCGTCAGGGGCACGTCCAGCGGATCTTGGTCGCGAAAGGCACCCACCTGCACATTGCTGGAGCTAAAGCTACCTGCGGCGTCGGCCGACACCTGCACCTCCGCCAAGGTGCCAGCCGTAGCGCCCTCCTGGGCCCAGACCATGGAACTGCAAGACAACGTGGCCATGGCCAGTGCCAGGGGCTTCAGGGAGAAGTTAAAGTTTCGCATAAAATTTACGTAACATTAATGATAATGATTTGTATTTATTATAAGCACGATATGTCCTCAACCTCACGTCGCATCTGGAGAAAAGCCCACACCTGGCTGGCCCTGAGCCTGGGCTGGCTACTGGCCCTCAATGCCCTGATGGGTGCCCTGCTCACCGTGGCCAAGCCGCTCGACCAGTGGATCAACCGCCCACTTTTCGAACAACCGGCCACAGCTGCTGGGCTGCCGCCAGCCACACTTCAAATGCTGTACAGCCAGTTGCAGAGCGAGTTCGGCCCCACGGGTAACTTCACCTTCCGCCCACCGCGCGAGCCCGGGGAAAGCGTGAGAGTCCTGGTCTCCGGTGCCTGGGATGGCATGGTGTTTTTCGACGCAGCCGGCCGGGAACTGGGCCGCCGCGGCGAGACCGAAGGTTTCTTCAACCTGCTGTTCGAACTGCACAGCACCTTGCTGCTGGACGAGACAGGCCGGGTCATGCTGGCCGGCTTGGCCCTGTGCTACCTGGTGCTGCTGGTCTCGGGTCTGGTGCTGTGGTGGCCGTTGCGCTGGCCCCCTTCTTTCAAGGTGCGGCTTGGACGCGGCTGGTTCCCGGCACTGTTCGACCTGCACCGCACGGCCGGTGCCCTGCTGGGGCTGGCCATTGCCGTCTGCGTTGTCACCGGCGCCTACATGGCGTGGCATCCACTGCGTCAGGTGGTCAGCAACCTGGCAGGACAGCCGCCGCTCAAGCCGCCCGTCGTGCCCAAGGGCAGCGAAACCACGCCACGCGTGCCGCTGGATGAACTCGTCGCCACGTCTCAGGCGCAATTTCCCGGCGCCATGGTGGGTTACATCCAGGTGCCTGCCAGCGTGAACAAACCGGTACGCGTGCGCTTCAAGCTAGCCGACGACACGCATCCCAACGGGCTGAGCTCTGTCTGGCTGCATCCGCTGACTGGCCAGGTACTGGGCGTTACCCGCTGGAACCAGCTCGACCCCGGCAGCCGCTACATCACCATGATCTACCCTCTGCACACTGGTGAACTGGGCGGCTGGCCGCTCATCCTCGTCGTCGGCATCCTGGGTCTGACCCTGGCGGGACTGGCCGCCAGCGGCATCTGGCTCTGGGGCCGACGCCAGTGGGCTACCCGCAAGCGGGGCTGAAGCGCCCCGCTCTTCCCCTCAGCGTTCTTTACGCCAGACCTTCGGCCTTGAGTGCCGCCTGCACGGCCGGGCGCGTGGCCACGCGGCCCAGGTAGGTCGTGAGGTTGCTCAGCGCGCTGATATCGATCTTCACCACCTTGGTCCAGCCCACCACGGTGAACAGGTAGGCATCGGCCACGGTGAAGTCTGCACCCATCAGGTAGTCACGGCCAGCCAGTTGCGCGTTCACCCAGGTCAGACGGCGCTCAATGTTGGCGCGCGCGGCGTCCTTCCAGTCCTGCGAAGCGGCGGGGTTGAACTGCGGGGTGAAGCTGCGGTGCAGCTCCATGCCGACAAAGGTCAGCCAGCTTTGCAGCTGATAGCGCGCCAGCGTGCCGTTGGCCGGCGCCAGTTTCTTCTCAGGCTTGAGGTCGGCCAGGTACTGCACGATGGCTGGGCCTTCGGTCAGCAGCGTGCCATCGTCCAGCAGCAATGCCGGCACATAGCCTTTGGAATTGATGGCCAGGTAGTCGGCACCCGAAGCCGTCTTCTTGCTCTTGAAGTCCACGGTCTCGGTCTCGTAGGGCAGGCCCAGTTCTTCGAGCACGATGTGGGGAGACAGGGAACAGGCGCCGGGCTTGATGAAGAGTTTCATGGTGTGTCAGTCGATGAGGGTTGATGCTCCCGCGCGCATTCCCGCGCGCGGCTCCAGAGCCCCATCAGTGTAGGCAATCCGCGCCCGCCTTGCAGGCGCCGGGCCATGGCCCCGCCCGCTCAAGTCACCAGCGTGCGGTGTTTGTCCAATGCCTCGCGCACGATGGGGTGCACACCCTCACCGTCTTCCTCCAGCAACTGCAGAAACTCATGCCGCATGCGCGGGTCCCAGAACTTCTTGAGGTGGGTGGCAATGCCTTCCAGCGCCTCGGTGCGGTCGGGCATGGATTCGAAGAAGGTGCCAATCTGGTTGGCCATGCGGATCAGGTGTTCGCGGTTCATGGTGTTCAGTGTTCGAGGTTACGGACTTCAAGGTGGATGCGGTCGGCGTGGCTGTAAACCGACAGGTCCTGCCCGCGCACAAAACCCAGCAGCGTGACGCCATAGCCCTGCGCGGTGTCGATGGCCAGCCCCGTCACGCCCGAGACCGCCGCCAGCAGGCTGACGCCAGCGCTGGCCGTCTTCTGCACCATCTCGTAGCTGGCGCGGCTGGTAACGGCGATGAAACCTTCACACACGGACAGGTGGGCGCGTGCCGCAGCGCCCAGCAACTTGTCGAGCGCGTTGTGGCGGCCCACGTCCTCGCGCAGCAGCGTTATCTCGCCATCCGCCGTGCACCAAGCCGCTGCGTGCGACGCGCCGGTGACGCCCAGCAGCAGCTGGCGTTCACGCATGCGGGCCAGTGCCCGCGACACAGCCGTCGCCTCGAAGCGTTGCGTGGCCGCCAGCGGTGTCGGAGCCCGCACCGCCTGTTCCAGGCTGTCGGTGCCGCACAGGCCGCAGCCGGTGCGTCCGGCCAGGCTGCGCCGCCGGTCCTTCAGGCGCACGAAGCAGGACGATGCCACATCCAGCGCCAGCGTGATGCCCTGCGCCGTTTCGCTCTGCACGATGTCGTAGATCTGCGCCGGGCTGTCCACAATGCCTTCGCTGCAACTGAAGCCCACCGCGAAGTCTTCCAGGTCGGAGGGCGAGGCCAGCATCACCGCGTGCGAGACGCCGTTGTAGACCAGCGCCACCGGCACCTCTTCGGCCACCCAGTCGGTGGTCTCGAACACAGCACCGCCGCGCAGGCCGCTGACCGCCGTGGCGCGGGCACCGGCCACCGGCGGGTAAGGCAACTCATACATCTGCATGGTGTGCTCCTTATTTGCCCACCACCGCCGTGGATTCGGCAGGGTGCGCCGCCTGCAGCAGGTGCTGCTGTTCGTCGTTGAAGCGATGGTAGCCCTTCTGCCACTCGCTCGGCTGCGCCACCGGCATCACCTGCACCGCCGTCACCTTGTACTCGGGGCAGTTGGTGGCCCAGTCGGAGTTGTCGGTGGTGATGACGTTGGCGCCCGACTCGGGGAAGTGGAAGGTGGTGTAGACCACGCCGGGCTGCACGCGCTCGGTCACCGTGGCGCGCAGCACCGTCTCGCCGGCCCGGCTCTGGATGCCGACCCAATCGCCGTCCTTCACGCCGCGCTCCTCGGCGTCATGCGGGTGAATCTCCAGCCGGTCTTCGCTGTGCCAGGCCACGTTGTCGGTGCGCCGGGTCTGCGCGCCCACGTTGTACTGCGACAGGATGCGCCCGGTGGTCAGGATGAGTGGGAACTTGCGCGTCACCTTCTCGTCGGTCGCAACGTACTGCGTGATGATGAAGCGCCCCTTGCCACGCACGAACTTGTCGATGTGCATGGTCCCGGTGCCCAGCTCGGCGGTGGTCTCGTTGCAGGGCCACTGCACGCTGCCATGCTGCTCTATCTTCTCGTAGCTCACGCCGCGGAAGGTAGGCGTGAGCGCCGCAATCTCGGCCATGATCTCACGCGGGTGGCTGTAGGCCATGGGGTAACCCAGGGCATTGGCCAGCTTCTGCGTTATTTCCCAGTCGGCATAACCGGCCTGGGGTGGCATGACCTTGCGCACGCGCGAGATGCGGCGTTCGGCGTTGGTGAAGGTGCCGTCCTTTTCCAGGAAGGACGAACCCGGCAGGAACACGTGTGCGTACTTGGCGGTCTCGTTCAAGAACAGGTCTTGCACCACGATGCACTCCATCGCCTCCAGCGCGGCAGCCACGTGCTGCGTGTCAGGGTCGGACTGCACGATGTCCTCGCCCTCGCAGTACAGACCCATGAAGCTGCCAGCGTGCGCCGCGTCCAGCATGTTGGGAATGCGCAGGCCCGGCTCGGGATTGAGCGACACGCCCCAGACGCTTTCGAACTCGCTGCGCACCGTGCTGTCGGAGATGTGGCGGTAGCCCGGCAGCTCGTGCGGGAAGGAGCCCATGTCGCAGGCGCCCTGCACATTGTTCTGGCCGCGCAGCGGGTTCACGCCCACGCCTTCGCGCCCCACGTTGCCGGTGGCCATGGCCAGGTTGGCAATGCCCATCACCATGGTGGAGCCCTGCGCGTGCTCGGTCACACCCAGGCCGTAGTAGATCGCCGCATTGCCACCAGTGGCATAGAGCCGTGCCGCCGCGCGGATGTCCGCCGCCGGCACACCGGTGACGGTGGCCATGGCCTCTGGTGAATTGGCCGACCGCGCCACGAACTCGCGCCACTCGCGGAAGGACTTGTCGTCGCAACGCTCGGCAATGTAGTCCGCCGCCAGCAGGCCTTCGGTCACCACCACGTGGGCGAGTGCGGTGATCAGCGCCACGTTGGTACCGGGCTTGAGCTGCAGGTGGTAGTCGGCCTTCACGTGCGGGCTCTTCACCAGGTCGATGCGGCGCGGATCCACCACGATCAGCCTGGCGCCGGCGCGCAAGCGCTTTTTCATGCGCGAGCCGAACACCGGGTGGCCATCGGTCGGGTTGGCACCGATCACCATGATCACGTCGGCCTGCTCCACCGACTTGAAGGTCTGCGTGCCGGCCGAGGTGCCGTAGGTCTGGCCCAGGCCGTAGCCAGTGGGCGAGTGGCAGACGCGGGCACAGGTGTCGACGTTGTTGTTGCCGAAAGCCGCGCGCACCAGCTTCTGCACCAGGTAGGTTTCTTCGTTGGTGCAGCGGCTGGAGGTGATGCCGCCCACCGCGTCGCGCCCGTGCTTGGCCTGGATGCGTTTGAACTCGCTGGCGGCGTAGTTGATGGCCTCGTCCCAGCTCACTTCCTGCCACGGGTCGTGAATGCTCTTGCGGATCATCGGTGTGGTGATGCGGTCCTTGTGCGTGGCGTAACCCCAGGCGAAGCGGCCCTTCACGCAGGCGTGGCCCTCGTTGGCCTTGCCGTCTTTCCACGGCACCATGCGCACCACCTCGTTGCCTTTCATCTCGGCCTTGAAGCCGCAGCCCACGCCGCAGTAGGCGCAGGTGGTAATCGTGCTGTGCTCCGGCTGGCCGAGCCAGATCACGCTCTTTTCCTGCAGCGTGGCCGTGGGGCAGGCTTCCACGCAAGCGCCGCAGCTCACGCATTCGCTTTCCATGAAGGGCTGGCTCTGCCCCGGTGACACGCGGCTGTCGAAGCCGCGGCCCGAGATGGTGAGCGCAAACGTGCCCTGCGTTTCCTCGCAGGCACGCACGCAGCGGTTGCACACGATGCACTTGGAGGCGTCGTAGCTGAAGTACGGGTTTGAGGTATCAATCGGGGCTTTGGCGCCGTCCTTGAAGTGGGAGGCGCTATCAATACCATAGCGCACCTCGCGCAGACCAGTCACCCCCGCCATGTCCTGCAGCTCGCAGTTGCCGTTGGCGGAGCAGGTCAGGCAGTCCAGCGGGTGGTCGGAGATGTAGAGCTCCATCACGTTCTTGCGCAGCTCCTGCAGCTTGCTGGTCTGCGTACGCACCTTCATGCCGGCTTCGGCCGGCGTGGTGCAGCTGGCCGGGAAACCCTTGCGCCCCTCCACTTCCACCAGGCACAGGCGGCAGGAACCAAAGGGCTCCAGGCTGTCGGTGGCGCAGAGCTTGGGCACCTTCACGCCGGCGTCCACCGCCGCGCGCATGAGCGAGGTACCTTCCGGCACGGTGACGCTCTGGCCGTCGATCTCCAGTGTCACCTCCTTGGTGGATTCGCGTTTGGGTGTGCCGTAGTCGGTCGTTTTCAAATGTTCGAGCATGGTTTTGTCTCCCTTAAACGGCAGCATCAGGCTGCTTGACGGTCCGGGTTGGACAGGCCGAAGTCCTGCGGGTAATGGTTGAGGGCCGACAGCACCGGGAACGGCGTCATGCCGCCCATGGCGCAGAGCGAGCCGTTGACCATGGTGTCGCACAGGTCGCGCAGCAGCTTGACCTGCTGCGGCCTCTGCTGCGCATCACCCGTGGTGATGCGGTCGATCACCTCCACGCCGCGGGTGGAGCCAATGCGGCAGGGTGTGCACTTGCCGCAGCTCTCCACCGCGCAGAAGTCCATGGCGTAGCGTGCCAATTTCGACATATCGGCCGTGTCGTCATGCACCACGATGCCGCCGTGACCCACGGTAGCGCCCACCGCGGCCCAGGCCTCGTAGTCCATCGGCAGGTCCCACTGCGCTTCGGGCACATAGGCGCCCAGCGGGCCGCCCACCTGCACCGCCTTGATGGGCCGGCCACTGGCCGTGCCGCCGCCGTAGTGGTACAGCAGCTCGCGCAGCGTCACGCCAAAAGCCTTTTCCACCAGGCCGCCGTGCTTGATGTTGCCGGCCAGTTGAATGGGCAGCGTGCCCTTGGAGCGGCCCACACCGTAGTTGGCGTAGAAGGCTGCACCGCGCGCCAGGATGATGGGCACCGAAGCGAAGGTGATGACGTTGTTGATCACCGTGGGCTGGCCGAACAGGCCCTTGAGCGCCGGGATGGGCGGCTTGGCGCGCACCACGCCGCGTTTGCCCTCGATGCTCTCCAGCATAGCGGTTTCTTCGCCGCACACATAACTGCCCGCGCCCTTGCGCACCTCCAGATGGAAGGCGCGGCCCGAGCCCAGCACGCCCTTACCGTCTTTATTGCCCAGGAAGCCGGCCGCCGTGGCGTTGGCAATCGCTTCGTTCAGCGTGGCAATGGCATGCGGGTACTCGCTGCGCACATAGATATAGCCGCGGGTGGCGCCGGTGGCCAGGGCGGCAATCGTCATGCCTTCGATCAGCATGAAGGGGTCGCCCTCCATGGTCATGCGGTCGGAGAAGGTGCCGGAGTCGCCCTCGTCGGCATTGCACACCACGTACTTTTGTTGCGCCTGCGCCGCGGCCACCGTCTTCCACTTGATGCCGGCCGGAAAGGCTGCGCCGCCACGGCCGCGCAGACCCGCGTCCAGCACCTGCTGCACCACTTCACCCGGCTGCAGTTGCAGTGCGCGGCGCAAACCGGCATAACCCTCGTGCGCCTGGTAGTCGGCCAGCGACACCGGGTCGGTGATGCCCATGCGCGCAAAGGTCAGCCGCTCCTGTTTGCGCAAGAAGTCAATGTCTGCCGTGCGTCCCTGGCTCAGCGGGTGCCGGCCACCGGCGTGAAAACCGGCCTCGAACAGGCTGGCCACATCTTCTGGCGCCACCGGCCCGTAGGCCATGCGGCCGGCCGGGGTTTCCACTTCCACCAGCGGCTCCAGCCAGAGCAGGCCGCGTGAGCCGTTGCGCACCAGCTCGATGCTCAGGCCACGCTGGTGTGCCTGCAACGCCATCACCGCGGCCACCTCGTCGGCGCCCAGGGCCAGAGCCGCGGAGTCGCGCGGCACGTAGATCTTGATACGGTTCATGCGGCCTCCTTCAACTGCGCCAGCAGATGGTCGAACTTGTTGGGGCTCACACGCGCATAAGGCCTGTCGTTGATGCTCATGGACGGCGCCGTGGCGCATAGGCCCAGGCAGTAGACCGGCTCCAGCGTCACGTCGGCGTTCTTGGCCTTCTGGCTGGCGTGCTCCCACAGCGCATCGGAGCCGCAGGCCTGGCAGGCCTCGGCGCGGCAGACCTGCACCACGGCGCCCTTGGCCGGCTCGGAACGGAAGTGGTGGTAGTAGGTGATGACGCCATGCACCTCGGCACGCGACAGATTCAGCGCCTCGGCGATTGGTGCAACGACGTCCGCCGGCACATGGCCCAGCTCGTCCTGGATGGCGTGGAGGATGGGGAGCAGCGCCCCCGGCATGTGGCGCTTGTCGTCCAGCACCCGGCGGATGGTGTGCTGGGCCAGGCCCGTGGTGGTTGTCATGTCTGCCTCGCTGGTTCAGCGACGCGCTCAAGGCGAACGCGTCATGCGAGGCGGAGTTTCAGTCTCGGATCAAAGTTGGGTCAAATTGATTCGAGACATAGGTTGATTTGGTTTGCGAATGTATGCAATGAGGTGCATAGAGGGTGTGTGCGAGCATGCATAGACAGAAGGCGGGGCCATCTGTGGCGACTGAACACAACTCTCAATTTGAATATTCGCTGCAACACCTACAGGCCCGCGATCGGATCAAGTCGCCACCCAAGCTCGAGTACCAGTCGGTCCTCGAAGATTGAAACCGACTTCGAATTTGACATTAACTCCCTCCCTAATTTTTTCCCAGTCAGCAGGAGAAAACACATGCTGCCTCAGGTGTATCTTGAATCGCAATTCAGGCGTCGCAACAAAACAGTATCCGATCCCCAGATTCCGAACATGCCCTGAAAAGACGGTTGGATGCCCATTTGCGTCAACCAGACTTCCTCGAATCTTGTTGCGATAGGCTGGAGCTGTCCTACTGGCGCTCAATTTCCTGAACGCTTCCGAGGCCAAGTTTGCGTCGCCAAATAGCATCTCATGGCGTGCATACCAAAACTGTGCATCGAAGTTTGCATCGCCCTCAGTAAAGCTTCGCCTGAGGTGATATTGAATTTCAGTTCGGTTCTGAGATTCGTTAACCCCCATCAAGATGAGTGCCACTTGCAAATGGCACTGCTTGCTTGACGGATTGTGCTGAAGACAGTCCCTGAGAACATCGAGCGCCTCACTCACCTTACCCTGTTTTTCATATGCACTTGCTAGCCGAACTGCAATGAAGGGGCGGCCTGGACTGGCTTCAGCGGCTGCCTTAAGAGAAGCAAGGGCACGCGGCTCGTCCTCAAGCATCTTTGCGAGATCCGCGTCAAGCGCAAGCAAGTGATCGTCCTCGGGAAATCGCTGAAGACCGGTGGAAAGAACTTCCTCAATTTTTCTAATCTGATCGGAAAGACTCCGCTGAGTCAGTTCATTTGGCTCGCCCTCACCAATAGCCTCAAGATGATCCCTCAGCTCATCTAAAAGCAAACGACCGTACGTATCGAATGCATGCGAGTGCCTTGCTGATGCCTGCAACCGCTGGAGGATACTTTTTGCGTCAGCTCTGTGCTTTTCTCTCTCTAGTCGATGAGCCGTCCCGAGGGCAAGTCGGCGAAGAACCATGGCCTTCGTGTGTAGTATTGACTTGTCTCTGCCTTCGGAAGAGCTCTCCGCCTCGGTGATAGCGCGCAGAGCTGCCGTCAGATCACTGTGTGGATGGTGAAGCTCAAACACCGCTGCTTGATGCTTGATGTAGTCGACAGGCGCACCGCTTTCAAGCGCCGCTTCAAAAATCTGCCTGACCAGGACTTTATCTGCAAACAATTCTGCAAGGGTCCGCCCTCGAATAAGCTGACTAAAGGCAATAGAGTCGGACTCATAGTCGGTGTCCATGTGACGAAGAATGCGTGTAATTTGAGCAGCACGCTCGACCGGATCAGGCAACGCTTGTTCAAAAACGAACTCCGCGATTATTTGGTGGCGGGTCTTGTATGCATAGTCACGCGAAGCAGCGTCAAAGTAGCTATGTACAACGTGCTCAAGGGGCCTAAACATCTCCTGGGAAAAATGGTCAAACGTTATGCCTGAGACCCGCGAAATCAAGCCCGCGCGAACGGCGACACCCAATCTGTGCAACGTACAAATATCCAAGTAAAGAGTTCGCGCCTCCACCGGCTGAATGTGTAGGTATTCATCAAAGGCGATTTCGTGAAATCTCTTTCCTGTGGTCGCTTCATGCAGCGCAACCATTAACTGCCGACCAGCATTCAAATTGAAATGAGACTGCTGCTCAGTCCGAGAAAGCGATGCCAACTCACCCAACGAATTGTGTTGCTCAAGCTTCTTGATGAGGCCATCAATTTCACTGGCCTTGAGTTCCTTAAGTTCGTACTCCTCAGTCAACGGAAATTCAAAGTCAGATCCGGAAATATTCCACTCATTAGTTCGCGCCCCGATGACAAGTCGGATCGGGATCAATCTTCTAGCCGCGTCGCGGTATAAACGGTTGAGATCAAATGCGTGTCGAAGAGCGTCATCTACAACAACAACAATCGGCTCCCCTGTGAGCTCTGCAATTTCGAGGATCAGGTCAGAGCGTACGACCCCTCCTTCTTTCAGGAGGAGTACCTTTCCATCAAAGTCCTTCGCGGCATCCCACGCAAACCGCCTGAGGCAGACCGTCTTCCCTGCCCCAGCATGACCTTTCAACAGATATGCGAGCGGTCCTCGTTGACCGGTGTTCTCCAGGACAGCGGCCACAATTAACTCGTCAGAGGCCCATCTTTTTTGATCTAACTCCTGATCAAATGCTGCCCAATTTGTCGAATTTCCAGAATAGAAATCCTTCGGCTGGAGCCCTGGAAATGACAGCGATGGATGAACATGTTCCAGTTCTTCGTGAAGATATCTCACCAGCCCAGACGAAGGCGATAAATTAGTCTGGAACCAGTGACTAACGCTTACCACCCCAGGCTGCCGAATCGAGGCAAGAACGCGTGAATCTGTGGGGATCTCTCGATCAATCGCCTCAAGGAAATTTTGAAAAGTGATTGCCTCAGGAACAAACCTATGCGCTGCCCAGTATCTGCAAGCGATCGCATCTAGCGACGGATCTACCACCGCATAAGTGGGCCGGTGAATTCCCAAATCGGTAAGAGCAAAAAGTATCTGCTGAATGTTTGGATCAGAGATGTCATATCCAACAAATATGACTGGTCGTTCGCGCGCCCAATCCGCAAAATGATTGAAAAGCCGCGTTCGATTTTGCTTGTACTTGGCATACTCCTCGCTACCAAGAATCAAGGGCAGAGTCGGGTCGTTTACCGTATTAATGCACCCGTGCAGCTTTAAGTAGGGAACAGCGTTCTGATCCTTCAACACGCTGGCGAAGTTATCTCCGTCTCTCACGATTGGGCACAATTGCTGCTGCCTTTTACCAACCTCATCGTAAGCGCGTTCAATTACAAGATCGTAGTTCGTCGTAACCAGCGCATGCCAGCGAAACAGCGGAATGAGGCGATGAAACGGTGCTGGATGGAGGGGTAGAAACAGACTTCTTATGTAGACCTGGACCTCCACTAAGCTGCTTTCGTATTTGGCGAACTCAGCAACGCGTGTCAGCGGCTTATCTTTGTGCAGACCGCCCAAGAACTTGTCAGCTAATCCATCCCTGAGTTCAGCACCTTTTGGCGCCCTCTCGTTTCTTGGTCCGACACTTCCAATCGAGGCTCCAGCACCAAGGAAAAGAATGCAGTCTCCGTTCTGAAGCTTTTCCAGAAGCCACGGATTGAGAATGTCTTGTCTACTCATTGCTCCCCCCTATTGACTTGATTTCAGCGTAGATGCAAAGCTGAGTCACCCACTCGGACGGAAGCTACACGACTCAGATCACAATCGACTGTATTCCACCGTGCCTACTATAGGCTAGCGCGCCCTGAGCGGATAGGATTCTCCTCCCCCGGGACACGGGGTCGGGTCTTGCATTCATACGAGGACACTCCAGCCCTCTCATCTGCCTGCCCGCAGACACCCATGCAGCGGGCATCGCCGTGTACCAGCGATGACCGACGCTCAGTCCATCTGCTTCTTGTAGTTGTGCAGAAAGCGCCCGAACGCCCGGTCCTTCTTGCGCCGCTCCTGCTGCGACAGGTCGTGAAACTCGGACTCCTTGCGCAACTTCTCGTAGTTGCGCAGATGTGCTTCGCTGAGTTCCTGGCGCTCGATGGCGGCACGCACCGCGCAACCCGGCTCGCCGCCATGGGTGCAGTCAGGGTAGCGGCACTGGGCAGCCAGGGCGTGGATGTCGGCAAAGGTATCGGTGATGCCTTCGCCGGCACCCAGCAGGCCCAGCTCGCGCATGCCCGGCATGTCGATGAGCATGGCGCCGTGCGGGAGCACGATCAGCTGGCGCCGGGTGGTGGTGTGGCGCCCCTCGCCCGTGTGGCTGACCTCGCCTGTGGCCAGCGCATCGCCACCGAGCAGGCGGTTGATGAGCGTGGTCTTGCCTACACCGGATGAGCCGAGCAGGCAGCAGGTCTTGCCGGGGGCCAGGTGCTGGCGAACCTCGTCCACGCCGGTACCGGTGACGTTGCTGAGGCAGACAATGGGCGCGTCCACGCCGATGCCGTGGATGTGCTCGATCAGGTTCTGCAGCTCTTGCGGGCTGACCAAATCAGTCTTGGTGAGCAGCACCACGGGAGCTATGCCGCCGTCGCGCACCATCACCAGATAGCGCTCCAGCCGCGGGAGGTTGAAGTCGAAGTGGCAAGACTGAACGATGAAGGCCACGTCGATGTTGGCCGCGATCATCTGGAACTCCACGTCGCGACCGGCGGCTTTGCGGCGCAGGAAGGTGCGGCGCGGCAGCACGTGGTGGATGCTGGCCTGCGTGCCACCGTCGCGGACCTGCACGCACACCCAGTCGCCCACGCAGGGCAGCTCGGCGGACGATTCAGCGAGGTGGAGGAACTTGCCGGTCAGCTCAGCCGGGATCTCGCCGTCTTCGCCGCGCACCAGATAGCGGCCACGGTCCACCGCGGTGACGCGGGCCGGGGCCAGGTCCGTGCCACAGAGTGCCGCAGCCTGCTGCGCCAACTCGCTGTCCAAGCCCAGTTCTTCAAGCTTCATGGCGTGAGTGTGGCACAGTCGCCGATGGTCACGGGGCCAAGTCCTGCACCACCGCCCCATGGCGTCGGCACGCGCATACGGTGTGAATTTTTCTCACGCAAAAGTCTTCCCCACGGATTACCCCTCGCCCAGCACAGGCCAAGTTGCCGGGCGAGAATGCAGTCCATGAAAACCCTCATCCTCGGCGCCGGCGGTATCGGCGGCTATTTCGGTGCGCGGCTCATCCAGGCCGGCGCAGACGTGTCCTTTCTGCTGCGCGAGCAGCGCAAGCAGCTCATTGACAGCGCGGGCCTGCAGATTGAAACGCCGCAGGGCAATTTCAGCGTGCAGCCGCGCACAGTGACGGCGGCCACCGTCAAACCGGAGTACGACCTGATCGTGCTCGCGCCCAAGGCCTACGACCTGGACGATGCGCTGGCTTCGCTGGCCGGGGCCGACAACCGCGGCGTGCTGCTGCCCTTCCTGAATGGCCTGGACCACCTGCGCGTGCTGGATGCGCGCTACGGCCGCGCGCGCGTGATGGGCGGCGTGGCGCACATTGCCGCCACCATCACGCCCACGGGCGCGGTGAAGCAGCTCAACGACCTGCATCGCCTGACGGTGGGGGCGCGCGATGCGGCGCACGCCGCGCTGGCACGCGACTTTGCCGCCTTGGGCGCGGGGGCCGGGTTTGACAGTGTGCACAGCGAACACATCGAACAGGCGCTGTGGAACAAGTGGGTGTTTCTGGCCACCCTGGCGGGCATGACCACGGTGTGCCAGGGATCGGTGGGCGAGATCCTGGCCACGTCAGAAGGCGACGCGCTCACGCGCCAGATGTTTGCCGAATGCTGCGCCGTGGCGCAGGCCAGCGGCTTCCCGATCAACGCCGAAGAGCAAGGCAAGGCGCTGGCCATGCTGACACAAAAGGGCTCGGCCTTCACGGCCTCCATGCTGCGCGACCTGCAAAGCGGGCAGCGCACGGAGCACGAGCACATTCTGGGTGACATGGTGCGCCGTGGCCAGAAGGCTGGCCTGCCCATGGACCTGCTGCGCCTGGCCTACACGCACATGGCCGTGCGCTCGGCTCAGGCCAGCAAAAGCTGAGCGCCACACGCTGCGCTGGCAGCCGCCGGCGCAGTGCAGGCGTGAAGCTCAGCCCTGCTTGATCTTTGCCCCCGCTGCAATAGTGGGCGGCGCCGCATTCAACGCCTCGATGGCAAACCCCGCCGCCTGCTTGTAGCGCGCCATGAACTCGTCGCGCTCGGCCTTGGGGATGACGTCGTCGATGTTGTCGAAGACACCGCCGCAGCGCTCATCCACCAAGCCCAGGATGGCAAAGGGGCCGGCGCCGCGGTTGCGCAGCACCAGGGCCGAAATGTCTTTGCACAGCTTCTGGTCGTAGGCCTGCAGCGCCTGCGCATTCACGCCGTGCTGCACCATGGCGGCGCCCAGCACGCGCGTGTCCACAATGGCCTGGCTGGCGCCGGCCGAGCCCACGGGGTACATCACGTGCGCGGCGTCGCCCAGCAGGGCCACGCGGCCGTCCACCCAGGTGGGCACGGGGTCGCGGTCGATCATGGGGTACTCGAACACTTCCTTGGCGCCGCGCAGCATGGCGGGCACGTCCAGCCAGTCGTATTTCCAGCCCTCGAAGTGGTGGATGAAGTCCTCCACCTTCACGCGGCGGTTCCAGTCGCCCTGCGGCCAGCCGCCTGAGTTGTCCACGGTGATCTCGGCAATCCAGTTCAGGATGGACAGACCCGTGGCCGGGTCTGGCGGGGTGAGCGGGTACACCACCACACGGTGTTTGAGCGAGCCCAGGCCGACGAAAGAAGAACCGGTGCGGCTGGCCACACCCGGCGTGGTGCCGCGCCACATGATGGCGCCGCCCCACTGGATGGGCGGCTGCGTGGGGTGCATCTGCGCGCGCACGGCAGAGTGCAGGCCGTCGGCAGCAATGAGCAGCCGGCCCTGCACTTCGCGTTGCGCGCCGTTGCCCGTTTCAAGGATGGCGGTAACACCCTGAGCCTCGTTGCGGTAGCCCGCCACGCGGTTGCCCAGTTGCACGGCGTCTGGCCCCAGGCGGCGTTTGACCTCATCCAACAACAGCATTTGCAGCTTGCCGCGGTACACCGCATATTGCGGCCACTTGTAGCCGGCCAGCAGGCCGCGCGGCTCGGCATAGACGTCGTTGCCGTTGCGGCCCACCATGGCCCATTCCTTGGCCTGGATGCCGATGGCGTCGAGCAGGTCGGCACCCAGCCCCAAGTCGTACAGCTCGCGCACGGCGTTGGGTTGCAGGTTGATGCCCACGCCCAGCGGCTGCAGCTCGGGCACGGCTTCAAACACCTGGCAGGGCACGCCGATCTGGTGCAGGGTGAGGGCCAGCGTCAGGCCGCCGATACCGCCGCCGGCGATGAGGACGGGGTCTTGTTTGTTGTTCTGAAAAGTCATGGGAAAGTTCATGGGTTCATTGACGCCAGGCCACGGCCTGGAAAACGGCGTCCCGGGAAATGTAAGGCATCTGCAAACCGCTTCCTTTTGGCATGCGAAACCCCACGCCCTTGCGCCCTACCCTGCCAAGGCACCTCTTGCGTAGAATGAATTGGAAACGCTTGCGGGCGTAAGGAATGACCGTGTCAAACGACTCACCTGAAAATCTGGCTCAGGCCGAGAAATACCAGTTCGAGGTATTTCCGTGGAACGAAAATTTTGCGACCGGTGTTGCGCTGATTGACGAGCAGCACCAGCAACTGGTGCACCTGATCAACAAGCTAGCCTCGCATCTGTCGCGCGGCTCCAGCAATATCCAGATGGCCGAGGTGTTTGGAGAGCTGGTGGCGTATGCGGACTACCACTTCAAGGCGGAAGAGCAGATCTGGCAGCCACGCTTTGATAACGACCCCTGGTACACGGCGCACAAGCGCGCCCATGACTCTTTTCTGCCCAAGGCACAAGAGATCCAGAAAAAGCTGCAAGGCGCCTCTTACGAAAAGGTGCTGGAAGAGACGCTGAAGTTTCTGGTGAACTGGCTGGTGTTCCACATTCTCGACAACGACCGGCGCATGGCCAAGACCCTGCGCGCCCTGGACGAAGGGCTCGGCCTGCAGGCCGCCAAGGCGCGCGCCGACGAGGAGATGACCGGGATCATGCAGACCTTCGTCGAGACGGTTCTGAACATGTACGAGAACCTGACGTCACGCAGCCTGGAACTGATTCGCGAAAAGAACGAAAGACTGAAGACGGAGCGGGCGCTGGTGGTCAGCCAGATGCAGAAGCAGTCGATGGACAAGCTGCTGCAAAGCATGACGAAGACCATCGAGGCGATGGCCTCCACCGTGGAGATTCGCGCGCCCTACACCGCCGGGCATCAACGGCGCGTGGCGCAACTGGCCGAGGCCATTGCGCAGGAGCTGGGGCTGCCGGAGGACGAGACGCAAGGCGTGTACCTGGCCGCCACGGTGCACGACATTGGCGACATCCAGATTCCCGCTGAAATACTGACGCGGCCGAGCAGCCTGAACAGCATCGAGCGGGAGATTGTGCAGAACCACCCGCAGGCCGGCTACGACATCCTCAAGAACATCGACTTCCCCTGGCCGATTGCAGAGATGGTATACCAGCATCACGAGCGACTGGATGGCTCGGGCTACCCCAAAGGCCTCAAGGGCGATCAGATCCTTCTGGGGGCCAAGGTGATTGCGGTGGCGGATGTGGTGGAAGCGATGTCATCGCACCGACCGTACCGGGCCTCGCTGGGTATCGATGCGGCCTTGGCAGAACTCGAAGCGCACCAGGGCCGGCTGTACGAGCCCACCATTGTGGCCGCCTGCATCAGGCTGATTCGGGAAAAGAAGTTCACCTTTCAGGCCTGAGACACCGGGCCAGAAGCCCGAGGCCGCGGGTCTGTCTACAGCGGCAAGAATTCAAAGCGCTACGCTTGGGCACCATGGCACAAGACAAAGAATCCGCCCCCCTGCTGAAAGAACTGCTGAATGCCAAGGCGCTGGCCCACATCGGCCGCGTGGCGGCACAGGTGCACCCGGCGTTTGACCAACGGGCCTATCTGGCCATGGCGCGCGAGGGGCTGGAAGACTTGTCCATCATGCAGCGCATGAGCCGCGCGGCGGACAGCCTGCGCGCGCACCTGCCGGCCGATTACCCCCGCGCGCTTCAGGCCGTGCGCCGCATGGCGCCGCTGCTGCCCGGCGGTTTTGCCGACATGGTGCTGCCCGAGTTCGTGGGCCGGCATGGGCTGGATCACTTCGAACTCTCGCTGGAGGCGCTGCGCGAGCTCACGCCCTACAGCAGCGCCGAGTTCGCCATCCGCCCCTACATCGCGCACGACCCCGATGCGGTGCTGGCCGTGGCTGCCCTCTGGGCCGAAGACACCAACGAGCACGTGCGCCGCCTGGCCAGTGAAGGCACGCGCCCCCGCCTGCCCTGGGCCCGGCGCCTGCCCCTGCTGGTGGCCGAGCCGCAGCGCACACGCCCCATCCTGGAAAAACTCAAGACGGACCCGAGCGACTACGTGCGCCGCTCGGTGGCCAACCACCTCAACGACATCAGTAAGGACCACCCCGACTGGGTGCTGGACCTGCTGGAAGGCTGGCCCACGCAGCAGACCGAGACGAAGTGGATCGCCAAACACGCGCTGCGCAACCTCATCAAGGCCGGCCACCCGCGTGCGCTGCAGCTCGTCGGGGCCACGCTGGGCGCCAAGGTGCGGTTGGCTTCTTTTGAGGTATCCCCCACCGCCTTGCGCCTGGGACAGGCGCTGCAGTTGAACGCAACGCTCGTGTCCACAACACGCCAGCCGCAGCGGCTGGTGGTGGACTACGCCATCCACTACGTGAAGAAAAACGGCGACAGCAGTCGCAAGGTCTTCAAGCTGCGCACACTGGAACTGGACGGCCAGGCAGAAGTGACGCTCAACAAGCGCCAGACCATTGCGGACTTCACGACCCGCACCCACTACGCGGGACGACACCAGGTGGAGTTGCTGGTCAACGGCCTCACAGTGGCGCAAGGCCACTTCGACCTGAAGAAGCCGGCATCCTAGGTATCAGGCTCGTGCCACCTTGGATGGCATTGCCCCACGCCCGGGGTTGCAGGTCGTCCATGAAAAAAGCCACGCTTTATTCCAGCGTGGCTTTATTGTTTCTGCACGGCTTACGCCATGCTGCTCATGCGGTGAGACGCAGCGGCATGCTCAATCAAGCGAAATCTTCTGGTCCTTGATCAGCTTGTGCCAGCGCACGACTTCACTGCGCAGCAGATCCGCGTACTGTTGCGGCGTGTTGCCGACGGGCTCCACACCGAAGTCCACCAGGCGCTGCTTCACAGCGGGCTGGCTGATGGCCGTGGCCACCTGTTTTTGCAGTGCATTCACAACACTGGGTGCCGTACCAGCGGGCGCCACGATGCCGACCAGGGCAGCTGCCTCGACGCTCTTGTAACCCAGCTCGGCGAAGGTCGGCACGTCGGGCAACTGGGCCAGGCGCGTGGCGTTGGCCACGGCAAGGGGCCGGATCTTGCCGGACTTGATGAAGGCCGCGCCGGCTGCCATGTCGACCATCATGGCCGGAATCTGACCGCCAGCCAGATCGGCCAAAGCAGGTGCCGCGCCACGGTAGGGGATGTGGACCATGTGGAGGCCGGCGGTAACTTTCAGGAGTTCCATTGCCAGGTGGTGCGGGCTGCCTGCGCCGGCGGAACCGAAGCTCACCTTGCCGGGGTTGGCCTTGGCCTTGGCGATGAAGTCCTTGGCATCCTTGGCGTCGGAGTCCGGACCGACCACCAGGATCATGGGGAAGCGGCCCATCAGGGTCACGGGGGTGAGGTCTTTTTCCGGGCTGTAGGACAGCTTGGAGTACAGGGCGGAGTTGAAGACCATGGTGCCGTTGTCGGCAGACAGGATGGTGTAGCCGTCGGGTGCGGAGCGGGCCGTCTCGGAGGCGGCGATGGCGGTGTTGCCGCCCGGCTTGTTGTCGATCAGAACGGGCTGGCCGACTTGGGTCGACAGCTGCTGGCCAATGGTGCGCGCCAGGAAGTCGGAGCCGCCACCGGCCGGGTAAGGCACCAGCCAACGGATGGGCTTGGCGGGGTAGGACTGTGCGTGGGCAACGGACGCACCCACCAACATAGGCAATGCCATCAGGCAGGCAGCAAGTCGAAATTTCAAGTTGAACTCCTCTATCAAGAAACGATTTATCAAAAGCCAAGGTCTGCGGCAGGTCAAAAAGCCAACCATTTCGGCGCCCGAAAAAGCCAAGCTTTGCGCAAGATCAATGAAAATAACTTTTGCGTAATATAGCTGCGCAAAGCGTAATACGAACCAAGGGTATTCACTGAGAGCTGTCGCACTCAGCCCTTGCGCAGGCCGCTTGCGCCTCAAGACAGTGATCTCGCGTGCTATCGTTCGCGCCATTGGAGAAAGCCGGAAAGTGACCAAGGGAAAAACCACCAAACCGCCGCTGGAACGCCGACAGCGGGTTCAATCCGCAGAGATGGGCATGGGCATTCTGAAGGCCCTGAGCCGCCTGGGAGGCACTGCCAGCCTGACGCTCGTCGCCTCAGAAGTTGGCGAGAGCACCGCCAAAGTGCACCGCTACATGGCCAGCCTGATCCAGGAAGGCGTGGTGGAGCAGGACCCGACAACGCAGCGCTATTTCCTCGGCCGCGAGGCGATCCAGATCGGGCTGGCGGCCATCCGGCAATGCGACCCGATTCGCCTGGGGGAGTCGGCCCTGGTGCGCTTGCGCGAACAGCTGGAAGTGACTTGCTTTCTCGCCATCATGGGCAACAAGGGCCCGACGGTGCTGCGTTTTGAAGAACCCGGCTTGCCCATCACCATCAACGTGCGTGCGGGCTCCACCTTGCCCTTGCTCTGGTCAGCCACAGGGCAGGTGTTTCTGAGCTACCTGGACGATGCCAATGTGCGCCGCCAGGCCGACGAGGAATACAGCCGGGCAACCAAGGAGCAGCGGGCGTCGCTCTCCACCAAGCAACCGATCGATCATCTGCGCAAGACGGTTCGCACCCATGGCTGCGCCGTGGTGCATGACACGCTGCTGCGCGGCATCAGCGCGGTGGCCGCACCGGTGTTCGACTACACCGGACGCCCCAGCGCCGTGCTCACAGCCCTGGGGGCAACGGGCGGTTTTGACGCCCGCGCCGATGGCGTGATTGCCAAACAGGTCATGCGCGAGGCCGCAGCCATCAGTGCCGCACTGGGCTTTGACGGCCGCTGACCCATTGGTCTGACGAACATGCCACGCCGGTCAATACGGCTGGCATGACCGCTTCGATTTCTTCAGGCGAACTTCACCCACGCTGGGTGAGGCCACGTCTGCACCAGTGACCACCGTCACCTCTTCCTCTTCAGTTGTTGTTCAGTTGCTGGCTTTCACGCTGATGCCGCAGGATGCTGCGTACCCGTCGCTGCCCTCCCCGCAGCCGTGAGTCTAGGGATAACCCCAATCACCCATATTACGCATTGCGTATCATAATTACGCAATACGAAGTTTGACCCAACTCAGAGAATCTGGGGCGCGGTCATGCCACAACGAGGTGAACCATGAACTCTTCCAGTGCCGCGGCCGTCAAGTCGGGCTGCCCCATTGACCACAAGGCCTTGGCCGGCTTGCAGGCGCCCAATGGCTGCCCCATCAGCCAGCGCGCGGCTGAATTCGACCCCTTCGAAGACGCCTACCAGCAGGACCCGCCCGAGTACGTGCGCTGGGCGCGGGAGCAGGAACCAATCTTCTACAGCCCTAAGCTGGGCTACTGGGTCGTGACGCGCTATGAAGACATCAAGGCGATCTTCCGCGACAACATCACGTTCAGCCCCTCGATTGCGCTGGAAAAGATCACCCCCACCAGCCAGGAGGCCAACGACGTTCTCGCGTCCTACAACTACGCGATGAACCGCACGCTGGTGAACGAGGACGAGCCGGCCCACATGGCGCGGCGCCGCGTGCTCATGGAGCCGTTCACCCCCGAAGCGCTCAAGCACCATGAGCCCATGGTGCGCCAGGTGACGCGTGACTACGTCGACCGCTTCATCAACGACGGCAAGGCCGACCTGGTCGACCAGATGCTGTGGGAGGTTCCTCTCACCATCGCCCTGCACTTCCTGGGCGTGCCCGAGGAAGACATGGACACGCTGCGGCAGTATTCGATTGCCCACACCGTCAACACCTGGGGCCGGCCGAAGCCGGAGGAGCAGATCAAGGTGGCGCACGCAGTCGGCAACTTCTGGCAGCTGGCCGGCAAGATCCTCGACAAGATGCGCAAAGACCCGAGCGGCCCGGGCTGGATGCGCTACGGCATCCGCAAGCAGGCCGAGTACCCGGATGTCGTCACGGACTCGTACCTGCACTCGATGATGATGGCCGGCATCGTGGCCGCGCATGAGACCACGGCCAACGCAACGGCCAATGCCGTCAAGCTGCTGTTGCAGCACCCGAGCGCCTGGCGGGAACTCTGCGAAGACCCGGGCCTGATTCCCAATGCGGTGGAGGAATGCATCCGCTACAACGGCTCGGTTGCCGCCTGGCGACGGCTGGCCACCAAGGACACGCGGATTGGCGACATCAACATCAGCGCCGGCAGCCGGCTGCTGATCGTGATGTCGTCCGCCAACCATGACGAGCGGCACTTCGAAGACCCGGACCTCTTCGACATCCGCCGCGACAACTCGAGCGAGCACCTGACCTTTGGTTACGGCTCGCACCAGTGCATGGGCAAGAACCTGGCACGCATGGAGCTGCAGATCTTTCTGGAAGAGCTCACCAAGCGCCTGCCGCACATGCGCCTGACGGAACAGAAGTTCACCTATGTGCCCAACACCTCCTTCAGGGGCCCCGAGCACCTTTGGGTGGAATGGGACCCGAAGCTGAACCCGGAACGCGCGCAACCCGGCATCCTGGCGCAGAATGCCGCCGTTCGCATTGGCGAGCCGTCCCGGCATGCGATCAGCCGGACCGTCGTCGTGGACGAGGTGCGCCAGGTGGCGACCGACATCCTGCACCTGCGGCTGAAATCGCCCGACGGCAGCGCCATGCCGCGCTGGACGCCGGGCTCGCACATCGACGTCGAGTGCGGCACGTCTGATCTGTCGCGCCAGTACTCGCTGTGCGGCGACCCGGCTGACAGCAGCGTGCTGGAAATCGCCGTGCTCAAGGACCCGGACAGCCGGGGCGGCTCGCGCTGGCTGCACGAGAACCTCCAGCGCGGTGACAAGCTCAAGATCCGCGGCCCGCGCAACCATTTTCGGTTTGATGAAAGCACGAAGAAAGCCATCTTCATCGCAGGCGGTATCGGCATCACCCCGGTCGCCACGATGGCGCGCAGAGCCAAGGAGCTCGGGATCGACTACGAACTGCACTACAGCGGACGTTCGCGCGACACCATGGCTTTTCTGGATGAACTGGCCCAGTTGCATGGCGCGCGGCTGCATGTCCATGCCAAGGACGAGGGCCGGCGCAACGACTTCGGCCAGCTGCTGGGCCAGCCGCAGGAAGGGACGCAGGTCTATGCCTGCGGCCCGGTTCGGATGCTGGAGGCACTGGAGGCCTGCTGCGAGAAGTGGCCGGAAGATGCATTGCGGGTTGAACACTTCCAGTCCACACGCAGCTCTCTCGATCCCGAGAAAGAACACGCCTTTGAAGTCGAGCTCAAGGACTCGGGCCTGGTCGTCAAGGTGCCTGCCGACCAGACCTTGCTGACTGCCTTGCGCTCTGCCAACATCGACATCCAGAGCGATTGCGGCGAAGGCCTGTGCGGCTCTTGTGAGGTCAAGGTGCTGTCGGGCAAGGTGGACCACCGCGACGTGGTGCTGACACGCTCCGAACGCGACGCCAACAACAAGATGATGGCCTGCTGCTCCAGGGCGGCGGGCATGAAGCTGATCCTTGAGCTCTGAGCGGCAATGCCCTCAGGCTCCCCACAACACACATCAGGAGAAAGACATGAAGATTCAAAAGATTCACCACGTGGCCTACCGCTGCAAGGACGCCAAGCAAACCGTCGAGTGGTACGCCAAGTACCTCAACATGGACTTCCAACTCGCTTTTGCCGAAGACCTGGTGCCGTCGACCAAGGCGCATGACCCCTACATGCACATCTTCCTGGACGCCGGGGCCGGCAATGTGCTGGCCTTCTTCGAACTGCCCCTGCAACCCGAGATGGGCCGCGACACCAACACCCCGGCCTGGGTGCAACACATTGCGTTCGAGGTCGAGTCGCTGGATGTGCTGGAGCAGGTCAAGGCGCGGCTGCAGGCCGATGGCATTGAGGTGGTGGGCATCACCGACCACACGCTGTTCAAGTCAATCTACTTCTTCGACCCCAACGGTCACCGCCTGGAACTGGCCGTGGACACCAGCACACCCGAGCTCGTGGCCCGTGCCGCCGCCGTGAAGTGGGACATGCTCAACGAATGGAGCCAGACCAAACGCGCGCCGAAGCACGCGGCCTGGATGCACTCACTGGAGTTCGAGGACGGCAAGGCATGATCAACGAGACGCACAAGCCGGCCCTGCGCAGCTGGGTCGCCTCGGCCAATGAGGCAGCCAGTGATTTTCCGATCCAGAACCTGCCCTTTGCCATCTTCCGGCGCCAGGGCAACCAGGAAGCGTTTCGGGTCGGCGTAGCGATTGGCGACCAGGTGCTGGACCTGGGCCAGCCTGCGGTGTGCGCGGCCCTGGAGCTGGACGCCAGCGTCACGGCCGCCCTGGCGCAACCGGCCCTGAACGGGCTGATGGCCCAGGGCCCGGCTGTCTGGTCGGCCCTTCGTCTGGCACTGTCGCGCGCGCTGCGCGAAGGCTCACCCTTGCAAGCCACCTTGCAGGCTGCGTTGCTGCCGCAAGCGCAGGTGGAATACACCTTGCCGGCACGCATTGGCGACTACACCGACTTCTACACCTCGGTCTACCACGCCACCAACGTCGGCAAGCTGTTCCGCCCCGACAACCCGCTGCTGCCCAACTACAAGTGGGTGCCCATTGGCTACCACGGCCGCAGTTCCAGCATCGGCGTGTCGGGCCAGGCGTTTCACCGGCCCAAGGGGCAACTGATGGCACCCGGCGCCACGGCCCCGGTGCTGGCGCCCAGCCAGCGCATGGACATCGAGCTGGAGCTGGGTATCTTCATCGGCCCGGGCAATGCACTGGGCGAGCCCATTCCCATGCCGCAGGCCGAAGACCATGTGTTCGGCCTGTGCCTGCTCAACGACTGGTCGGCACGCGACATCCAGGCCTGGGAATACCAGCCGCTGGGGCCGTTTCTGGCCAAGAACTTCGCCACCACCCTCTCGCCCTGGGTGGTGACGCTCGAAGCGCTGGCACCGTACCGCACCGCGCCGTTCCGCCCCGCCGAAGACCCGCAGCCCCTGCCCTACCTGGACACACCGGCCAACCGCGCCAGCGGTGCGCTGGACATCCAGCTCGAGGTGCTGATCCAGACCGCCAAGATGAAGCAGGCCGGCCAGGCGCCGCACCTGCTGGTGCAGACCAGCTACCGCCACGCCTACTGGACGATTGCCCAACTGGTGACGCACCACACCGTCAACGGCTGCAACCTGCAGCCAGGCGATCTGTTTGGCAGCGGCACGCTGTCGGGCCCGACGCTGGATCAGGCCGGCGCCCTGCTGGAGCTGACCACCGGCGGCAAGCAACCGATCAGCCTGCCCAATGGCGAGACGCGCACCTTCTTGCAAGATGGTGACACCGTGCAACTGCGCGGCCACTGCAGCCAGGCCGGGGCTGCGCGCATCGGCTTTGGGGTGTGCGAAGGCACGCTGCTGCCGGCACGCGACTGAAGGCCTGCGGCGAGCGAGAAGACCGACGTCACGCGCCGGCTTCTCGTCCCAAAGTGTCCAGTACTGAAACACCTCGCCGCGGCCCTTGCGACGAGGTGAGGTCACTGCCGTGTGCTGTCAGGCTTCGGGCGCCGACATCACCCGATTGCGCCCCGCGGCCTTCGCTTCGTACAAGGCCTTGTCGGCCCGTGACACCATGTCGGCCACGAGAGCAGAAGGCTCCTCGGCCGTCGCGCTGGTGTCCAGCATCGAAACGCCGAGGGAGACCGTCACACGGATGGCCTCTTGCGTCTTGGCCGGCACACTTTGCGCCGCCACGATGCGCCGGATGCGTTCTGCCGTATCCAGCCCCGCCTGCAACGGTGTTGCAGGGAGCAGCACCACAAACTCCTCACCGCCGTAGCGCGCCACCACATCGCTGCCGCGCAGTTGTGCCTTGATCAGCCGGGCCACGTAGCCAAGCACTTCGTCACCGGCTTGATGCCCCAGCGTGTCGTTGAGCTTCTTGAAGTGGTCCACGTCCAGGAACATGCAGACCAGCGGTGCGCCGCTGCGGCGCGCCGCCACCACTTCCTCCAGGCAACGCGATTCAAAATAGCGCCGGTTATGCACACCGGTGAGGGCATCGGTCAGCCCCGCGAGCTTGAGGCGCTCGGTGGCCAAGGCACTGTCCAGGCACACGGCCACCAGCGCGGCCAGCCGCTCCAGAAAGTCGGTGCTGCTGCCTGACAGAAAACGCTGGCGGTCCTTGCTGCCCAGATTCAAACTGCCGATGAAGCGGCCGTGGTGCACCAGGGGCAACAAGGCGAGCGAGACCAGCCCCGGCACCTCGGTCTCGAAGAGGAAGGCATGGGCTTGCCCGTAGGGGGTCAGGATGGGCCGACCCGCGTGGGCATACAACGTCTGCAAGGGTTGATCGCTGTCCAGAAAGATCAGTCCGTCCTCCGGCATGCCGGCCGCCTGGCTGGCCAGGATCTGGGCCACCTCGTACTGCGGGTCCACCAGCACGAGGGAGACCGTGTCGAGTTCGAACAGCGTCTTGTAATCCTGCAACAGCGTCCGGATCAGTTCAGCCAGACTGGCCGCACCAATTACCTTACGCTCGAGCTGGTCGAAGCGCCGCATCTTCTCTTGGTTCAGGCGCGCTTCGTTCAGCATCGCCTCCAGCCGGGTGCGCAAGCGCTGGTTTTCCGCCTGCAGCACGGCCAGCGACAGGCGCTCGCCGGATCGGCTTGGGCCCGAAGATGCCTCAGTCAAGATTTCGCTCCCGCTCGCACTCTTTGGTGTTCATCACCGGATGGTACCGTGGCCGTGTGACGGCTGGGTGATCTCACGCCCCCAGCAGGCCGCTGTGGGCTGAGGCATGCTGGAGCCAAGTCGGGTCCTGGGCCAGCTCCAGCGCCGCATTCAGTGCCCGCGACGGCCGGTTCATGTCGAGCACCATGAAGCCGATCGGCGTGGTGACCGTGGGGCTGAGCAGCGGCAACGCTTCCAGCTCGCCGAAGCTGCGGATGGCGCCGACCAGCGCGCCAGGCAGGATGCTGCAGACCTGGCCGTCCAGCACGCTCAAGGCCAGGGCCAGCACCGAATCGGTCTCCATGGCAGGCACCACTTGCGCGCCAGCTTCGGTCAGGGCCGCATCGACGATGGTGCGGTTGTGCATCTCGGGTGTCAGCAGGCACAGGGGCAGCCGCGCCGCCTCGGCCCAGCTCAATTCATTCCCCATCTGCATGCTCGCCTGGGCCGCGCCGGTGGCACGGCGCAACAGGAAGTAGTGCTCGGTGTACTGCGGGATGGTCTTGAACGGCATGTTGCGCCGGCTCAGGCGTTCCATGTAACCCAGCCCCATGTCGAGTGCGAGGTTCTCCAGTCCGGTCTCGATGTCGGGTGAACTCATTGAACGAACGATCGGCAGGATGCCGGGATGACGCGCCTGCAGCATGGCCGCAAAGCGCGCTGCGATCGGCATCACCGAAGGCACGGCCCCAATGCGCAATTGCCCTTGCGGATGTCCGTCCGTGCTCTTGAGCTCCTGCTTCAGCAACTCATGCTCGTGCAGGATGCGCTGCGCCGCCTGGAAGATCAGTTCACCTTCCGGCGTGAAGCCTTCAAACGCCCGGCCGCGCTTGACGATGGCGGTGCCGAACTCCTCTTCCAGCGCACGCAGCGCGTTGGACAGCGCCGGCTGCGAGATGTGGCAGGCCAGCGCTGCACGGCCGAAATGCCGGTGCTCGTGCAAGGCCACCACATAACGCAGCGAGGTGAACAGGTTCATGCCTCAAGCATCCCCTCTGTCACCCGCGCTGCACGCCGTCTCACTTGCCGGCGTTGGGGAAGAACAGCTGCTCGCCGCCGATCTTGTAGGCGGCAATGGCGTTCTGGCCGGCGGGCGAAACCACCCAATCGACGAACTTCTGCGCATCATTCAGCTTGACTTGCGGGTGCTTGGCCGGATTGACCACCATCACGCCGTACTGGTTGAACAGGCGGTTGTCGCCTTCCACCAGCACCGTCAGATCCGCGCGGTTCTTGAAGTTGAGCCAGGTGCCACGGTCGGCCAGCACATAGGCGCCGCTGCTGGCGGCAATGTTGAGCGCCGGGCCCATGCCGCAACCGCATTCCTTGTAGCCGCTGCCTTTTTTGTCGGCCAGCTCGGCCATCTTCCAGAAGCGCAGCTCAGCGGCGTGGGTGCCGCTCTTGTCGCCGCGCGAAACAAACGAGGCGTTGGCAGCGCTGATCTTCTTCAGGGATGCCACGATGTCTTTGCCTTTGGTGCCCACGGGGTCAGCCTTCGGGCCAATGAGCACGAAGTCGTTGTACATGACAGGCAGGCGTTTGAGGCCAAAGCCATCGGCGACGAATTTCTCTTCGGCCACTTGGTCGTGCACGAACACCACGTCGGCGTCGCCGCGGCGCGCCATGTCCAGCGCTTGGCCGGTGCCCAGGGCCACCACCTTGATGTCGATGCCGCTGGCCTTTTTGAATTCGGGCAGCAGGTAGGTGAAAAGGCCCGACTGCTCGGTAGAGGTGGTCGACGACATGACGATGGTCTGCGCCGACGTCGCCAGAGATGCTATCGAAATCGTAGCTGCCAGCGCATATTTGACAAGCGCGGGAGCCCTGAAAGACCATGAAGATTTGAAAGCGTTCATACCTGTTCTCCTTTGACGAATAAATGGGCGGTTGACGACACGGCACGCAACCGCTCGACGTCGAAAAATTCCTGCACCGGCAGATCGGCCTGCACCCGCCCCTGCTCCAGGTAGATGACCCGGGTGGCCAGGCGCTTGACCTGGCCCAGGTTGTGACTGGCGAAGATCACCGTCACCGGGCGGCCGTCCTGGCGCTGGGCGCCACTGGCGAATTCCGCCATCAGCTGCTCCACCTCGCGTTTGGCATGCGGGTCGAGGCTGGCGGTGGGTTCGTCGAGCATCAGCACATCGGGCTGCAAGGCCCAGGCCCGCGCCATGGCCAGGCGCTGCTGCTGGCCGCCGGACAGCGTGCGCGCCGGTCGGCCCGCCTTGTCGCTCAGTTCAACACGCTCGAGCGCCACCAGCGCCTGTTCCTTGGCGGCCTGCCAGGGCGTGCCGCGCAGCCACAAGGCCAGCGCCACGTTGTTGCGCGCCGAGGTGCGCAGCATGAAGGGGCGCTGGAACAGCATGGCCTGCCGCGCTGCCGCGTTGCAGGCACACTGGCCGGCCGTGGGCCGCTGAAGGCCGTGCAGCAGGCGCAGCAGCGTGCTCTTGCCACTGCCGTTGGCGCCTACCAGCGCCACCGACTCACCGTGCCCGATGCGCAGTGTCACGTCCGTGAGCGCATGTACCGGGCCGAACGAAACGCCGGCCGATTGCAAATCAAAGATGGAGGTCATGCCAACGCCTCCACCCGGGCCTTGATGCCATTGGCATGACCTTCGACACGTTCGCGCCAGCGCCGCACCAGGGAAATCAGGGTGTTGAGCACCAGCACCACCCCCAGCAACAAGAGACCCAGCGCCAGCGCCAGCGGCAGGTCGCCTTTGCTGGTTTCCAGCGCAATAGCGGTGGTCATGACACGGGTGAAGCCGTCGATGTTGCCGCCGACGATCATGACCGCCCCCACTTCGGAGATGGCCCGGCCAAAGGAGGCCATCAGCATGGTCAGCAGCGCGTAGCGCTCGTCCCAGGCCAGCAGCAGGCTGCGCAGCAAGGAGCCGGCCCCGAGCGAACGCAGTTGCTCGCCATGCTGGTTTTCCGCATCCTCGATCACCTGGCGCGTCAAGGCGGTGGCCATCGGCAGCACCAGCACGGCCTGCGCCAGCACCATGGCCTGGAAGTTGAACAACCAGCCCAGATGGCCCAGCGGCCCGGAACGCGACAGCAGCAGATAGACCACTAGGCCAACCACCACCGAGGGGATGGCCAGCAGGGTGTTGAGCAAGGTCAGGATGGCATTGCGCCCGGCAAAGCGGGCCACCCCGAGCCAGGCGCCCAGCACCAGGCCCGCACCGCAAGCCAGCACGCAGGCCGTGGCGCTGACGGCAAGCGAGCGGCCAACGATGGCCAGCAGGACGGGATCAAGGGAGGTGATGAGTTGCAGCGCTGTGACCGCGCTTTCGGTGAATGTCGACATGGCTGGGTTATCGTACGGACTCGATCAATTCCCCACCATATGAATCACCGTGCATAGGTTGCAGTTTCACTACACATTCGGTTCCCAGCCGCAGGACCGTGCGGGATTGATCCGCAACCCGCTGTTCGATCTGCTGTACGCCGTGCAGGAGTCCGGTTCGATCTCCGGCGCCGCGCGCGCGCTGCAACTGTCCTACCGTCACGTCTGGGGTGAACTCAAACGCTGGGAGAGCGAGCTCGGACATGAGCTGATCGTGTGGGAAAAAGGTCAGTCGGCACGGCTGACCGAATTTGGCAACAAGCTGCTGTGGGCCGAACGCCAGGCCCAAGCGCGGCTGTCGCCGCAGATCGAAGCCTTGCGTGCCGACCTGGAGCGCGCCTTTGCGGTCGCCTTCGACGACTCGGTGCACGTGGTGACGCTCTACGCCAGCCACGACGATGCCCTGAGCGCCCTGCGCATGCACGCGGCCAGCCAGCACCAGTTGCATCTGGATGTGCGTTTCACCGGCAGCGTGGACGCGATTCGCGCGCTCAACGAAGGCCGCTGCGTGATGGCGGGCTTTCACACCCTGCACCAGCCGGGCCCGGGCTCGCTGGCAGAACAGACCTACAAACCGCTGCTCAAACCCGGCCTGCACAAGATCATCGGCTTCGCGAAGCGCAGCCAGGGTCTGATGGTGGCCAAAGGCAACCCGCTCGGCTTGCAGTCGCTGCACGACCTGGCGCGCAGCGGTGCGCGTTTCGTCAACCGGGCGCTGGGCACGGGCACGCGCGTGCTGTTCGACGAGCTGCTGGCACAGGCCGGCATCAGCGCCAGCAAGATCAGGGGCTACGAGCTGACCGAACCCTCGCACACGGCCGTGGCCCAGGCCGTGGCGGCCGGCCAGGTCGACGCCGGGCTCGGGATTGAAGCTGCGGCGCGCGCACGCGGCCTGGATTTCGTGCCGCTGGTGGAGGAGGACTACCACCTGGTCTGCCTCAAGTCGGCGCTGGATGAACCGGCGGTGCAGGCCCTGTGCAACGTGCTGCAAAGCCAGGGCTGGCAGGAGGTGCTGCACCAGTTGCCGGGCTACCAACTGGCCGATCAGGCCGGTCAGGTGCTGTCGCTACGACGCACGCTACCGTGGTGGAACTACCGGACCGAGAAGTCGCCGTCCGGTGCCAGACCGAAGCCGGCCTCTCAGAGGGCGCAGGAGCGGAAACCGCAAAAGATGTCGTCGCGCCCTGGCAAGTAGAAGTTGCGGTACTTCGGCGACTTCAACCGAGCGCGCGTTGCAAACGACGCCCCACGCAGCACCTTGTGCGTGCCGAACCAGGGTTCGGAATAGTCGCGGTAAGGGTCTGCGGCAAAGCCGGGGTAACCGAAGAAGCTGCTGGCGGTCCACTCCCACACCGTGCCCCAGCGAAAACCGAGCCGCGCCGCACTGTGGGCGGCCAGCTCCCACTCCACCTCGGTCGGCAGACGCCGGCCGGCCCAGCGGCACCAGGCATCGGCCTCCCACCAGCTCAGGTGCATGGCCGGCTGGTCACCAGCACGACGCTGGGTCTGACCGAACAGGGTCTGCAGTACCGCGCCCTGGCCGCCGCCCCGTCCCTCCGAACGGGCCACCCCGATCTGCTCCACATGGCGCGGCGCACGCCGGCCCTCGCGTAGCGCTTTGTCCTGCAACCAGTCCCAGCCCGCCGGCTGCCAGAATTCCGGCCGGTCGTAGCCGCCATCGGCCACGAATTCGACGTACTGCGCCCAGCTGACGGGCTGGGCGTCAATCTCGAATTCCGGCACCGCCGCCTCGTGTGCCGGCCGCTCGTTGTCAAAGGTAAAGCCGTTGCCCGCATCGAGCCCGAGGCGCCAACGCGTGGCCGGCACCCACAAGGGCTCGCGCGACACACCCGGCACCGGCAAGGTCAACGCCAGCGGCAAGCCCAGCGTCTGCGCCATGTAGATGAAGGCCTCGCCATGCATGTCCTCATGGAACAGGGCCAGGCGGTAGAAATAAAGCGCGTCATCTTCATCCGGTGTCTTGGCCAGCAGGTCGAGTGTGGACTCCAGCGTTGCCAGAAGGTAGGCCTTGGTGTCAGCCAGTGAGGGCAGGCTCAGCGTCCAGCGGCTGTCGTGCGGCACCCGGCTGGAGTCCCACCACAGGTCGGCATAAGGCATGAGCGAGGCCAGTTGGGTGGCCTGCGGATCGCAGCGCGGCCCCTGGTGCCGCTGCAGGTTGCGGCCGATCCAGCGCTCCTGGAACCAGCCAATGTGACCGAGCTCCCACAAGGGGGGATTGAGTTCAGGCAGCAGGGGAACGGCCAGGTGGTCGGCCGCCAGCGCCTCTTCATAGTGCGAGATCAGATGCAGCGTATGGTTGCGTGCGTCCATCAAGGCCAGGGACAGCAGGTCGCGCCCGGCCTGGCGCAGATCTGCACCGTCCAGGGTGGAAAACGAGGGAACCGGCAACTCGTAGGACATGGGCCATTATTCCGCCAGGCGCGCCAGCTGTCGACCCGTTCAGACAGGCCTACGTGTTAACACGGGGAGGCGCCCGTCTTGACTCCTTTAAAATTAGAGGATTTGCCAGTTCGCGCCGACATTTGCGCACGACCCGTGCTGTTGACGGATTGGCAAACACCGGATCACCCTTCCTGGAGAGAGCATGAATGCCCTTCTAAAATTCACCAGCCTTGTGGACTGGATCAGCGACAGGCTCAGCAAACTGGCGGCCTACGCCTCACTGGCCGCGGCGCTTATCTCTGCAAGCAATGCCTTCATTCGCTACGGACTGGACATCAGCTCCAACTCCTGGCTTGAGATTCAGTGGTACCTCTTTGCGGCCACCGTGATGCTGGGCGCCCCCATCGTACTGAAGCACAACGAGCACGTGCGCGTCGACATCATTTACGGCAAGCTCAAAGGCAATGGCCCGGTCTATGTGGACCTGTTCGGCTTGACGTTCTTCCTGCTGCCGGTGATGGGCCTGCTCACTTGGCTGACCTGGCCGTTCTTCTGGAACATGTACCAGACCGGCGAGATGTCGGGCAACATCGGCGGCCTGGTTCGCTGGCCCGTCGGACTCCTGCTGCCGCTCGGTTTTGCGGCCATGTTCCTGCAAGGTGTGACCGAGATCATCCGGCGCATTGCCTATCTCAAAGGTCTCATCGAGATGGATACGCATTACGAAAAGCCGCTCCAATGAGCCGCTTGACAACGCAGCCCTCCGCCCCCGTCATCGCACCAACCGCAGGATAAAAAATGCAGATGGAAAATTTCGCCCCGATCATGTTTGCGGGGCTTGTCGTGATCATGCTGATCGGCTTCCCGGTCGCCTTTTCCCTGGCCGCCCTCGGATTGTTCTCGGGCTTCTTCGCCATCGAGATGGGCTGGTTCCCCGCCGGCTTCATGGCCAACCTGCCGCTCAACGTCTTCGGCATCCTGTCGAACGAAACCTTGCTCGCCATTCCGTTCTTCACGCTCATGGGCGCGATCCTCGAGAAATGCGGGCTGGCTGAAGACATGCTGGACTCCATGGGCCAGCTGTTCGGCCCGGTGCGCGGCGGCCTCGGCTACTCGGTCATCATCGTCGGCTTCATCCTCGGCGCCATCACCGGCACCGTGGCCGGCCAGGTGATTGCCATGGCCATGATCTCGCTGCCGATCATGATGCGCTACGGCTACAACATGCGCTATTCGACCGGCGTGCTGGCGGCTGCCGGCACCATCACGCAGTTGGTGCCACCGTCGCTGGTGCTGATTGTCATGGCCGATCAGCTGGGCACCGACGTGGGGCAGATGTACAAGGGCGCGTGGGGCCCCTCCATCCTGCAGGTCGTGATTTTCGCGGTCTACACCTTCCTGCTCAGCCGCTTCCGGCCTGACTACGTGCCCGGCCTGCCGGCCAGTTCACGCACGCTGGACGGCTGGGCGCTGTGGGGCAAATGCCTGCGCGGCATCATCCCCTCGGCCATCCTGATCTTTGCCGTGCTGGGCTCCATGGGTGGCCTGCCCTTCATGGACCATGCCATCGCCACCCCGACCGAAGCCGGCGCCATGGGCGTGGTCGGCTCCTTGATTCTGGCAGCCATCCACCGCCGACTGAGCTGGGCACTGTTGCGCGATGCCATGGAAGGCACCATGCGCCTGACCGCCATGGTGATCTTCATCCTGATCGGTTCACGCGTGTTTTCGCTGGTGTTCCAGGGCGTCGATGGCGCTAAATGGGTCGAGCACCTGCTGTCGAACCTGCCGGGTGGCCAGTTGGGCTTCCTGATCGCCGTCAACGTGTTCGTCTTCTTCCTGGCCTTCTTCCTGGATTTCTTCGAGATCGCCTTCATCATCCTGCCGCTGCTCGGCCCCGTGGCCGCCAAGCTCGGCATCGACATGGTGTGGTTTGGCGTGCTCTTGTGCGTGAACATGCAGACGTCCTTCATGCACCCGCCGTTCGGCTTTGCGCTGTTCTACCTGCGCGGCATTGCCGACACGCTGTTCAAGAACGGCGCCCTGCCCAAGAAGGTCGAGTCGCGCGACATCTACCTCGGCGCCATTCCCTGGGTGGGCATGCAACTGCTGCTGGTCGCCATCGTGATTGCTTTCCCGCAGACCGTCACCGTGTTCCTGGACAAGGCCGTGGTCGTGGACGTGGACAAGGTGCAGCTCGAAATGCCGGTCGACAGCGAATCGCCCCTGCCGGAGAACGAAATCGACATGGACAACCCGTTCGGCAACCAGCCCGCATCGGCCGACGACGGCAAAGCCAAGCCCTGACGGGTCTGGCACGCACCGATGTCGAACGAAACCGATTCAGGGGCACACGCCGGCAACGTGCTCGAAAGTGCGGCCTACCCGCCCTTGCTGCGCGTGGCGACCGTGGTCGTGCTGATCGATCTGGTGGCTTTCGCCATCTGGAGCCTGCCTGCCTTGCGCGCCACAAGCTGGTCCACTGGCAGTCTGGTGCTGTTCGGACTGGCTGGGCTCATGACACTCTGGGTCGGCGGGTGGATCGTCTACAGCCGCACGCGCCTGGAAGGCGATCAGCTGACGCAGACCTGGCTTTGGAACAAACGGGTCCGCGTCCATGAAGTGACGCAACTCAAACTGGTGCATTGGCGCTGGCTGGATCGCGTGATGGCGCCGCGCCTGCTGGTGCGCCGACGCAATGGCGCCGTCACATGGTTCCATGCGGCCGATGCACGGCTGCTGACCACCTTTGCCGAACGCGTGGCGCAGCAAATGCTGCCGCCTACACCGTCCGCACGGAACTGACCATCACCTCGTCCTGTGCCGAGACGTCGGCACCAGGTAAAAAGCCCTGCCGGACTCACATCCGGCAGGGCTTTTTCTTGTGACGCGCTGCGACGTCTTACAGTTTTTGCGACTGCATGAAGCGGTCGTACGTACCTTCCGTGTAGCGGAACCAGGCGTTCACGCTGGCCAGGAACTTGGAATAGTCGCCGTACATCTTCTTCCACTCGGGGTTGGTGTCGCTCAGTTCGGCAAAAATCTTCTGGGCCGACTTGAACGCCGCCGTCATCACATCCTGCGGGAAGGGACGCAGCTTGGTGCCAGAACCGACGAGTTGCTTCAAGGCGATCGGGTTGCGAGCGTCGTACTTGGCCAGCATGGACGTATTGGCATAGGCAGACGCGGCCTGCACGATGGCCTTGTACTCGGCCGGCAGTGCGTTCCAGGCCTTGTCGTTGATGTAGAAGTGCAGCTGCGGGCCGCCTTCCCACCAGCCGGGGTAGTAGTAGAAGGGTGCGACCTTGTTGAAGCCGAGCTTCTGGTCGTCGTAAGGACCCACCCACTCGAGCGCGTCGATCGTGCCCTTTTCGAGGGCCGGGTACAGGTCAGCACCCGGGATCGATTGCGGCACCACGCCGAAGGGCTCCAGCACCTTGCCGGCAAAGGGGTTGGTGCGGAACTTCAGGCCCTTGAGGTCGGCCACCGATTTGATTTCCTTGCGGAACCAGCCACCCATCTGGGCGCCAGTGTTGCCGCCGGCGAAATGCACGATGTTGTACTTGGCATAGAACTCGCGCAACAGCTTGAAGCCGTTGCCTTCGTTGGTCCAGGCGTCCATCTGGCGCGCGTTCATACCGAACGGCACAGCGCAACCCAGGCTGAAGGTCGGGTCCTTGCCATAGAAGTAGTACGGTGCGGTATGGGCCATTTCGACCGACGCGTTTTGCACACCATCGACCACGCCGAAGGCGGGCATCAGCTCACCACCAGCATGCACGGAAATCTGGAATTTGCCGCCCGTCATGTCGCTGACTTGCTTGGCGAATACCTCGGCCGTACCAAAGATGGTGTCCAGCGCCTTCGGGAAGCTGGACGCCAGACGCCAGCGGATGGCGGCCTGGGCATGCACAGCCGGGGCTGCACCTGCAGCCAGGATGCCGGCAATACCGGCCTGCTTGATGATGGAACGACGATCCATGGGGCGATCTCCAGATTTTGGGTTGAAAACTGACCATGCGCCTCATGAACGCATGGAGTACAGGCTGCGAAGTCTAAACCGAAACAGGTCTGTTCAGACGGATGGACGGCAATGGTTATCCCTAGGCCACGACCTTGAGCGCAGGCCGCGTCTGCGCGGCCAGTTCAGGGAAACGTTGTTCGATGCTGGCCTGAATCCCGGCGGCATCCAGTCCCTGCAGGCTCAGCAGCTTGCCCGGGTCGCCATGCTCGATGAAGACATCCGGCAGGCCCAGTTGCAGCAGCGGCTTGAGTACCCCTGCGGCCTGCAGGGCTTCACTTACTGCGCTGCCGGCGCCACCCATGACGGCGCCCTCTTCCACGCTGACCAGCGCCTCGTGCTCGGCCGCCACCTGGAGCAGCAACTCGGTATCGAGCGGCTTGACCCAGCGCATGTTGACCACGGTAGCCCCCAGTTTTTCCGCGGCCGCCAATGCCGGGTAGAGCAAGGTGCCGAAGGCCAGGATGGCAATGCCTTTGCCCTGGCGGCGCACCTCGCCTTTGCCGTAAGGCAGGCCTTGCAGCCCCGCTTCGGTGGCGACACCGGCACCGGCACCGCGCGGGTAGCGCACGGCCACCGGATGGTTCTGCTCGAACGCGGTGGAGAGCAACTGGCGGCACTCGCGCTCATCGGCCGGGCAGGCCACGCCGACATTCGGAATGCAGCGCAGGTAGGCAATGTCGTAGGCGCCGGCATGGGTGGCCCCATCGGCGCCGACCAGGCCGGCGCGGTCCAGTGCAAACACCACCGGCAGGTTCTGCAGCGCCACGTCGTGGATCAACTGGTCGTAGGCGCGCTGCAGGAAGGTGGAATAGATCGCCACCACCGGCTTCAGCCCTTCGCAGGCCAAACCAGCGGCGAACGTCACCGCATGCTGCTCGGCAATGCCGACGTCGTAGTAACGCTCCGGGAAGCGCTGGTGGAACTCCACCATGCCGGAGCCTTCGCGCATGGCCGGCGTGATGCCGACCAGGCGTGGGTCTTTCTCGGCCATGTCGCACAGCCAGTGGCCGAACACCTGGGTGAAGGTCTGCTTCGGCGGCGTGGCCGGCTTTTGCAGGCCGACCGCCGGGTCGAACTTGCCCGGGCCGTGGTAGGCCACCGGGTCGGCCTCGGCCAGCTTGTAACCCTGGCCCTTCTTGGTGACCACGTGCAGGAACTGCGGCCCCTTGAGGTGCTTGATGTTCTCCAGCGTCGGGATCAGCGATTCGAGGTCGTGGCCGTCGATCGGGCCGATGTAGTTGAAGCCGAACTTCTCGAACAGGGTCGCTGGCACCACCATGCCCTTGGCATGCTCTTCGATGCGCTTGGCCAGCTCGAACAGCGGCGGCGCGCCCTTGAGCACCGTCTTGCCGACGTTCTTGGCCGCGGCATAGAACTGGCCGCTCATGAGTTGCGCCAGGTAGCGATTCAGCGCGCCCACCGGCGGGCTGATGCTCATGTCGTTGTCGTTCAGGATGACCAGTAAGCGGCAATCTTCCACACCGCCATGATTCAGCGCCTCGAAGGCCATGCCGGCCGTCATGGCACCGTCGCCGATGATGGCGATCGCATGGCGGTCCTCGCCCTTTTGCCGTGCTGCCAGCGCCATGCCCAGGGCGGCGGAGATCGAGGTACTGGAGTGCGCAGTACCGAAGGCGTCGTACTCGCTCTCGGTACGCTGCGGGAAGCCGGACAGGCCACCGAGCTGGCGCAGCGTGCTCATGCGTTCGCGCCGGCCGGTCAGGATCTTGTGCGGGTAGGTCTGGTGGCCCACGTCCCACACCAGGCGGTCGTGCGGCGTGTTGAAGACATAGTGCAGCGCCACGGTGAGCTCCACCGTGCCGAGGTTGGAACTGAGGTGACCACCGGTCTTGGCCACACTCTCCAGCAGGTAGGCACGCAATTCATCGGCCAGGGTGCGCAACTGGTGGCGGGAGAGCTTGCGCAGATCCGCCGGATCGTTGACGGTCTGCAGCAAAGGGTAAGTGGTGTTCGACATACGCTATGTTTTTGATAGCTTATTGCGCTTGATTGACAAGGCCTGAAGGCTATTTCTTCCCTTAATTGACTCGGTTGACCACCATGTCGGCCAAGGAACGCAAGGCGCGCGTATCGGCCAGACCACTGGCATCAAGCGCCGCCAGCGCCTGCGCCAGCAGTTCCTGCGCGTAAACGTGCGAACGCTCCAGCCCGAGGATGGACACATAGGTCGGCTTGTCCTGCTCGGCATCCTTGCCGGCCGTCTTGCCCAGGGTGGCGGAGTCGGCCGTCACGTCGAGGATGTCGTCCACCACCTGGAAGGCCAGGCCGATGGCGGCACCGTAGACCGACAGAGCTTCACGCTCAGCGGCCGTCAACGCGCCGCAGCTCGCCCCCATCAGCACGCTGCCCTGCAGCAGTGCGCCGGTCTTGAGGCGGTGCATTTCACGCAGCTGCGCCTCGTTCAGTTTGACGCCAACGCTGGCCAGGTCAATGGCCTGTCCGCCAGCCATGCCGGCACTACCGGCCGCACGGGCCAGCAGCCGGCACAACACCGCCTGCATGGCCTCGGGCACGCTGCCGTCGTCGGGCGTGAGCAATTCGAACGCCAAGGCCTGCAAGGCGTCACCTGCCAGCAAGGCACGGGCTTCGCCGTACTGCACGTGCACGGTGGGCTTGCCACGGCGCAGCACGTCGTTGTCCATGCAGGGCATGTCGTCGTGCACCAGGGAATAGGCATGGATCAGTTCCACCGCACAAGCCGCGCGCAGGGCCGCCTGCCTATTGCCGCCCACCGCCTCGGCGGCAGCCAGCACCAGCAAAGGGCGCAGGCGCTTGCCGCCATCGAGCACGGCATAACGCATCGCATCCCCCAAGCCAGCCGGGGCATCGGGCGCGACCCAGGTCGAGAGCGCCTGCTCAACGCGGTCCAGCCGCTCGGCGCTCCAGGCGCGCAGATCCAATTCAGCCAGCTGAGTCACTCGGGTGTCCATGTCTTGAGCGTGCCTTCATCCAGCACCTTGATTTGAGCCTCCACCGCTTCGAGCTTGTCGCGGCAGTACTTGAGCAGTTCAGCCCCGCGCTGGTAGCCCGACAGCAACTGCTCCAGCGGCATGTCGCCGGATTCGAGCCGGCTGACCAGTTGTTCGAGTTCTGCGAGTGCGGCCTCGTAACTGGTGGGCAGGCTGGATGCGGACGAAGAAGAGGGAGCCTTGGGCATGGAAGCGTGCGAGGTGAAAACCTGCAATTTTAGGCTGCGCCCCGCCCTACCGGGCCACCGGACCTGCAAAAGTCCTCGAAATCCGGTAACACGTACACGGAATCAGCCCTTCGGCGCGGCATGCAACGGCCCCGGGGTACAATCCCAAGTCCTCCTCCGGCCTGCCGCATCGGCAAGGCTATTTCCGTTTTCCACGCCCGAGGGCGTACCTCCCTGTGGGGAGTCTTTAGGTCAGGTCCCCCATGTCTGATTTAAGTCTTCAACTGCAGCAGGCGCACAGCCAACTACCAGTTTCGAGCTACTTTGACGAGGCGCTGTTCCAGCGCGAGATGGCGCAGATTTTTCAGCGCGGGCCCCGCTATGTGGGGCACGCTGTCAGTGTTCCCGAGGTGGGCGACTACTACGTCCTGCCGCAGGAGAACGAAGGCCGCGCCCTGGTGCGCACGCCCGCCGGTGTGGAATTGATCTCCAACGTCTGCCGGCATCGCCAAGCGGTGATGCTCAAGGGCCGCGGCTCGCTCAACCATACCCAGCCGGGCAGTGCCGGCGGCAACATCGTGTGCCCGTTGCACCGCTGGACCTACTCGGCCCAGGGGCAGCTCATTGGTGCACCTCACTTTGCGCACGACCCCTGCCTGAACCTGAACAACTACAAGCTACAGGAGTGGAACGGCCTGCTGTTTGAAGACAACGGCCGTGACATCGCCGCCGACCTGGCCGGCATGGGCCCGCGCGCCGAGCTCGACTTTGCCGGTTTCACACTGGACCGCGTTGAACTGCACGAGTGCAACTACAACTGGAAGACCTTCATCGAGGTCTATCTGGAGGACTACCACGTCGGCCCCTTCCACCCGGGCCTGGGCCACTTCGTGACCTGCGACGACCTGAACTGGGAATTCAAGGACAACTACTCGGTGCAGACCGTGGGCGTGTCCAGTGCCTTCGGTCGCCCCGGCTCCAAGGTCTACCAGCGTTGGCATGACGCGCTGCTGAAATACCGCGAAGGCAAGCTGCCCGAGCGCGGTGCCATCTGGCTGACCTACTACCCGCACATCATGGTGGAGTGGTACCCGCATGTGTTGACCGTCTCCACGCTGCACCCGCTCAGCACCAGCAAGACGCTCAACATGGTGGAGTTCTACTACCCGGAAGACATCACGGCCTTCGAGCGTGAGTTCGTCGAAGCCCAGCAGGCCGCCTACATGGAAACCTGCATCGAGGATGACGAGATCGGCGAGCGCATGGACGCCGGCCGCCGCGCGCTGTTCGACCGTGGTGACAACGAAGTCGGCCCCTACCAGAGCCCGATGGAAGATGGCATGCAGCACTTCCACGAATGGTACCGGCGGCAGATGGGGATGTGACTTCGTCAACGCGAGCACCCGGCATGAACGTGCTCGCCTTGTGCGGCAGCCTGCGGCAACAGTCAAGAAGCCTGGCTCTGCTCCAGGCCATGCGCACCCTGGCCCCGGGCAGCATGGACGTCACCCTCTTCGCCGGCTTGGGTGATCTGCCGCTGTTCAACCCCGATCTTGAGCCCTGTGCCCCCAAACCCGTGCAAGCCCTGTGGGACGCGGTCGCCCAAGCGGATGCGTTGGTGATCGCCAGCCCGGAATACGCCCACGGCGTCACCGGCACGATCAAGAATGCGCTCGACTGGCTGGTCGGCCTCGTCCCGTTCACCCACAAACCCGTTGCCGTGCTCAATCCGTCGCACCGCGCCCAGCACGCCGACGACGCCCTGCGAGAAATCCTGCGCACGATGAACGCACAGCTCATCCCCGAGGCCTGTCTGCGCATTCCGGTCACGGCATGCGACCTGAACGCCGAAGCACTGGCCAGCGACCCGACCTTGTCGACCCTGATCCGGTCGGCTCTGGCCGCGCTCGACGCATTTCACGCCAACGACCTGCCCCGGCCAGGTGAATCCTAAAATGGTGGACGTACTGACGCCCTACACATCAAGCAACCGCCACCGTGCGGCTGATCCACAACACGGGTGACTCCCACCCGCTTCTTCAAGATTGAGTCATGCAAGCACTCTGGATGGTCCTCGGCGCCTTTTTCTTTGCCACCATGGGCGTGGGGGTGAAGCTGGCCTCGGCCTCCTTCAACACCTTCGAGCTGGTGTTCTACCGCGGCCTCATCAGCATTGCCTTCATGGCGGTGGTGCTGCGCACCGGCGGCGTCTCCCTACGCACCCCGGTGCCTTTCATGCATGCCTGGCGCACCCTGGTCGGCGGCGCGGCCTTGACCGCCTGGTTCTACGCCATCGCCCACCTGCCGCTGGCCACGGCCATGACGCTGAACTACATGAGCGGCATCTGGGTGGCGGCCTTCATCATCGGCGGCGCCCTGCTCTACGGCAAGGCCGAACGCCAGGGCCCGCTGCTGGCCACGGTGCTGATAGGCTTTGCCGGCGTGGTGCTGACGCTGCGCCCCACCATCGACCAGAACCAGCTCTTTGCCGGCCTGATCGGCCTGCTCTCGGGCATGAGCGCGGCGCTGGCCTACATGCAGGTCACGGCACTGGGTCGCGTGGGCGAACCGGTCGGGCGCACGGTGTTCTATTTCGCCATTGGCACCACGGTGGCCGGTGGTGTGGGCATTCTCTTCGCCGGCTTCACACCTTGGCAGCAGATCACGTGGCAGTCGGCCGTCTGGCTGATCCCGATCGGCGTGCTGGCCTCGCTCGGCCAGTGGTGCATGACCCGCGCTTATGCGCACGGCCACACCCTGGTGGTGGCCAGCCTGCAGTATTCGGGCATCGTGTTTGCGGCGCTCTACAGCCTGCTGCTGTTCGGCGACCAGATTCCACTCTCGGGCTGGCTGGGCATCGGCCTGATTGTCACCAGCGGCGTGGCTGCGACCTTCCTGCGTGAACGCGCCATTCCGGATACGCCGGCGGAAGAGCATTAAGATCACCCCCGACTCTCGCCCACTGCGTGTGGCTCGCATCCCCCCTTCCAGGGGGCGCACCCAGCGGCCCGGCAAAGCCGGTTCCGCGGGTGCCTTGGGTTGAAGCCATTTTTTCCGCCAGGCAGTCCGCGAAAGTCCCCCTGACTTTCCGCAAGGATTCTCCATGTACACCACCCTGATCACTGCCGAGCAACTGCTGACCCTTCAACAAAGTAGCAAGCCTCTGATGGTGTTCGACTGCAGCTTCGAGCTGATGCAGCCCACCGAAGGCGAACAGCAGTACCTGCGCGCGCACATTGCCGGCGCCCAGCGTACCGACCTGGACCGCCACCTCAGCGCCAAGCATCCTGCTGACGCGGTCAACGGCGGGCGTCACCCGCTGCCGACGCGCGAGGCCTTCGCTGCCTGGCTGGCCAGCCTCGGTTTCACGGCCGACATGCAGGCCGTGGTGTATGACCGCCAGGGCGCCAACTACTGCGGCCGGCTGTGGTGGATGCTCAAGTGGGTTGGCCATGAGGCGGTGGCGGTGCTCGACGGCGGCCTGCAGGCGTGGGAAGCTGCCAATGGCGCCATCGAGACCGGCACCGCCCTGCCGCGCGCGGCATCGGCCTTCCGCGCCAGCACACCCAAGGCGCAACTCGCCACCACCGACACGGTGCTGCAGCAACTCGGCCGGCCGACCCAGACCCTGGTGGATGCGCGTGGCACGCCGCGCTTTCGCGGTGAGGTGGAGCCGCTCGACCCGGTGGCCGGCCATATCCCCGGTGCCCTGAACCGTCCGTTCAACCTGAACCTCGGCCCCGACGGCAAGTTCAAGCCGGCCGAAGAGCTGCGCGCCGAATTCACGGCCTTGCTCGCCGGACGAGACCCGGCCAGTGTGGTGCACCACTGTGGCAGCGGGGTCAGCGCCGTGCCCAATCTGCTGGCGATGGAAGTGGCCGGCCTGGGCCGTGGCGCCCTGTATGCCGGCAGCTGGAGCGAGTGGTGCAGCGACCCGGCCCGGCCAATGGCCCAGGGCTGATTCGAAAGCCTGGCCATGCAGCCTCGCATCAGCGTCATCACCCTCGGCGTCGACGATCTGGCACGCGCACTGCGTTTCTACCGTGATGGTCTGGGCCTGCCGACCGAAGGCATCATCGGCAGCGAGTTCGAACAGGGCGCCGTGGTCTTCATCGATCTGCAAGCCGGCCTGAAGCTCGCGCTCTGGCCGCGCAAGAGCCTGGCGCAGGATACCGGCCTGCCTTTGGGTGCGCCCAGCCCGACCGAACTCAGCCTCGGGCACAACGTCATCTCCCAGACGGAGGTCGATACCGTCATGGCGCAGGCGCAGGCGGCGGGGGCCGTCATCATCAAGCCGGCGCAGACTACCTTCTGGGGTGGTTATGCCGGCTACTTCCAGGACCCCGACGGCCATGTCTGGGAGGTGGTCTTTAATCCCCAGTGGCTCGCGCAAGACGCATGATCCCAAGTTTCTTCGCCGCTATCGGCCCGACCGCCTGTGTGAACGCATCGCCCTTTTTGATTTTTTGATTCCCCTCTTCACCATGTTCCGCACCTTTTCCCGTTGCCGCCTGCTGGGCACGCTCTTGAGCGCCTTGGCCAGTTGCCTGGCACTGCCCACCCTGGCCGCCCCGCCCGCGTTTGAAGACACGATCGCCCAGCGCACCCTGGCCTGCACGGCATGCCACGGCGCCCAAGGCCGCGCGGCACCCGATGGCTACTACCCCCGCATCGCCGGCAAGCCGGCGGGTTATCTGTACAACCAGCTGCTGCATTTCCGCGAGGGCCGCCGCAGCTACCGCCTGATGACGCACATGGTGGAACCCTTGAGCGACAGCTACCTGCGCGAAATGGCCGAACACTTTGCCACTCTGGATCTGCCCTACCCCGCCCCCAGCCCGGTCTCGGCCACGGCACAGGAACTCCAACGCGGCCGGCAACTGGCCTTGCAAGGCGATGCCACCCGCCAGGTGCCGGCCTGCGTGCAATGCCACGGCAGCGCCTTGACCGGCGTGCAACCCGGCATTCCGGGCTTGCTGGGCCTGCCGCGCGACTACCTGAATTCGCAGATGGGCGCCTGGCGCAGCGGCCAACGTCGCGCCCATACCCCAGACTGCATGGCCAGCATCGCCCGGCGCTTGAGCGACGGCGACGTGTCGGCGGTGAGCGGCTGGCTGGCCAGCCAGTCGCTGCCGGCCAATCCCAAATCGGCCCGGGCGTTGCCGGCGCCTTTACCCCTGGAATGCGGCAGCGCTTATGCGCCCTCAGCCGCCGCAGCCACAGGAGGCCGGCCATGAACGCCCGCAAACACCCCACCGGGCGCCATGCCCATCAAGGCCGGCTGCTGCCCGTGCTGGCCCTGCTCCTGCTGCTCGGCAGCGTGCTCGCCTGGCTGATGTGGCCAACAGCGCCGCTGGCCGTGAAGGCTTCAGCCACCAACCCGGCAACCGACACCGCCACGGTCGAGCGCGGGCGCTACCTGGCCACGCTGGGCAACTGTCAGGTCTGTCACACCGCGCGCGGCGGCGTGCCTTACGCCGGCGGACGCGGCATCGCCACCCCGTTCGGCACCGTCTTCAGCAGCAACCTCACGCCCAGCCCCGCCGGCCTGGGCGCCTGGAGCGCGGACGACTTCTGGCGCGCGCTGCACCACGGCCAGTCGCGCGACGGGCGCTGGCTGTACCCGGCCTTCCCCTACAACAACACCACCCACATCACGCGCACCGACAGCGACGCGCTGTACGCCTACCTGCGCAGCCTGCCGCCGGATGCGACGCCTGCCCCAGCGCACCAGCTCGACTGGCCCTACAACACCCAGGCCGCGCTCAAGGTCTGGCGCGCCCTGTATTTCGAAGAAGGTGCCGCCGCGCCAGCGGCAGCGAATGACAGCAACCTGGAGGTGCAACGCGGCGCCTACCTGGTGCGCGGTCTCGGGCACTGCAGCGCCTGCCATGCGCCGCGCAATGCGCTGGGCGCCAGCAGCAACATGCTGGACCTCGCAGGCGGCCTGATCCCGGTGCAGAACTGGTATGCGCCCTCGCTGACCAACCCGGCCGAAGCTGGCGTGCAGGACTGGACGCTGGACGACATCGTGGCGCTGTTCCAGAGCGGCCGTGCCGGCAATGCCCTGGTGACCGGTCCCATGGCCGAGGTGGTGCAGCACAGCACGCAGCACTGGAGCGCCGCCGACCTGCGCGCCATGGCGCTGTACCTGAAGCAACTTCCCCGCACCGAAACACCACCTGCCAGCACCGCGGCAGCGCCCAGCGCGCGCCTGAAGGGCGCGGGCGAACAGCTCTATGACAAGCGCTGTGCGCAATGCCACGGCGAACACGGCGAAGGCCGCCGCGGCACCGATGGCCGCCTGGCCTACCCGCCGCTGGCAGGCAACCGCGCTATCACCCTGGCCTCACCGGCCAACCTGGTGCAGATCGTGCTGAACGGCGGCTTTGCGCCGGCCACCGCGGGCCACCCACGCCCCTTCGGCATGCCGCCCTTCGTGCTCCAGCTCAGCGACAGCGATGTGGCCACCCTGCTGACCTACATCCGCACGCAATGGGGTAACCAAGCCGCACCGGTGAGTGCGCTGGACGTGCAGCAGTTGCGCGGCACGGCGGCACGCTGAGGCCAACAGCCCCTGCCGCGCTTGACGCTGCGCTTGGCCGGGCTCGGCTCAGTGGTCGAGCCGGCCCGGCGATTCGGGTGACACCTGCCGGGATGGCACATCGATCACCTCCGCATCATCGGCACGCGCCGCACTGCCCGGGCGATAAAACCGCGCCCACTGGGCCCGGCGAACGAGCGTGAACGCCAGCGGCTGCACGGGCTGGCCCGTCAGGCGTGCCCACAACGAGCGCACCAGCCACAACGCCCCTACCAGCACGGCCGCCACCACCAGACTGGCCAGAAACACCAGCCCCATCAGCAGCAGAACGGCCCGCAGCAACAGCCTGAATAAAACTTTGATCAGATGATCCACGACTGAACTCCTCAATGCCCGCTACAGGTAAGGTCTACGGCCTTGAATGCAAGACCGGAGTCGGCCCGTGGTCCGTGCGATCGCATGGCCCACTGGACTGGCTGGGCAAGTTCTCGCCGCTCGTTGCCTGGTAGAGGGTTTCATACGCCTGGGCGACCTGGCGCCAGGTCCGCACAAAAGAAGGTACCAAGGTATGACGACCCAACTGTTGTTCAATCGCCTCGGCCCAGGCATCGACCGGATCGGTCAATGCCAGCACCGCACCGGCATCCGGCTTGACATGGGCAGCGGCACCACAGTGATTCGACACCACGACCGGCACCTGGGCCGCCATGGCTTCTGCAATGACCATGCCATACGGTTCGGCTTTGGCAGGGTGCAGCAGGACGTCAAAGCGGGCATAGTCCGGCAGCGCCCACCCCATCAGCTCATAGCCCTCCTGCCAGTGGGTAAACAGCGGCTGCACTTCGGCTGCCACCGGCCCCAGCACCATGAAGATCAGATGGGGTCGCCACCGGCGCAAGCGCTCGACCACGGCAACCGCAAATTCCAGGCCCTTGCGCTGCCACTCCTTGCCGACAAAGCCGACCACACCGCCATCACCAGGCACGCTGTGCGGCATGCGATGCGCGTTGCTGGCAACCCCGGGCTCGATCGGTTGCGTCAACTTGTGCGCGAATTTTGGATAGTAATGCGCCAGCTGCTGCCGGTTGAGCTGTGACACCGGGACGATCCATTGGGCCCTGGCAAGCTCGCGCCACTCCATGTACAGCTGCATTGCAACCCGCAGCGACAGCCAGCGGCTCCAGTGCTTCTCAAACACCGTGGCAAAGGGCTGGCCGTGGTAGGTCGTGATGTGATGACACCCCAAGCGCTCATGGCTGTGGATCAACCAGCCGGGATGCGGATGCGCCTCCAGCCAGTGCGCCACCTTGTTGGCAAAGCGCCAAAGCGCCTTCCAACGCGGACGCGCCGGCGACGTTCCCAATGTATGCACGGCCATGCCATGCGGCGGTTCGGCCAGACACGTTTCGCACAGGACTTTGACCTCATGCCCCAGAAGACGCATCTCGCATGCGGTTTCCCAGACATAGCGCTCCATGCCCCCCACTGGGCCAAAACGGCGCACCACATAAATCAGTTTCATACGGGGATGAAACTTAATGGCAACAGGTTGACCGGATACTGACCATCCGGTAAATCTTCTGTAAAGCCGTGCAACGGATGTCGGCGCCCGGGTCCGTCTGCGCGGACAACAACGAGTGAGATGTCGGGTTTTGGGGTCTTGTCCGCTACGGGCGGGCTACGGTAGCGTTCAGTGCCCGTGCGCCACGCTGCTGACCAGCGTCACCAGACCGATGCCCACCAGCAGCCAGGCGATCTGGGCCAGCGTTTCGCGCAAACTCAGACGCTTTTGCAACTGCGGAATCAGGTCGGCCAGCGCCACATAGATGAAGCTGCTGGAGGCCACCACCAGGAAGTAGGTCAGGTAGTCGTGCAACTGGTCCACCAACCAGTAGCCAATCAAGCCGCCCAGCGCCGTGATGGCGCCGGCCAGCGTGACCTTGAGCAGTGCGGCCTTGCGGTCGCCCGTGCTTTGCCGCAGCACCAGCAGGTCACCCATGTGGTGTGGCACCTCGTGCGCCAGCACGGCCAGTGCCGCAACCACACCCAGGCGCAGGTCGGCGATGAAGGCGGACGCGATCAGAATACCGTCGCCGAAGCAGTGCACGCTGTCGCCCGCCAGCACGGTCCAGCCGCCCGAGGTGTGCGCATGACCGTGCTGATGCGGGTGAGGCGCCTCGTGGTCATGATCATGGTCGTGCTCATGGGCCGGTGTGTGGTGGTGCTCATGGCCGTGGTGCCAGAGTTCGGCCTTGTCGAGCAGAAAGAAGAACACCAGGCCGACCAGCAATGTCATGAACAGGCGGTGCGGCGCAATCTCGCTCTCGAAGGCTTCGGGCAGCAGGTGCAAAAAGGCCGTGCCCATCAACGCGCCCGCAGCCAGGCTCAGCATGTGCTGGGTGTAGCGTGACAGCACGCCAAAGCTCAGGGCGGCGGCCAGCCAGACGCTGCCGATACCGGCGGCCAGGGTGCCGGCCAGAATTGCTATCAAAACCATAGCTGCTTGCGCTTTTTCATCAAGGGTAGGGGCCGATTTTCGCATCCAATTCGCGGCGAAGCCCGAACGTGGACAAAAAAGCCGCCCGCAGGCGGCTTTCTGCCGGTGCATGGCCTGAGACCATGCAAGACTCAGGCCACGCCGTGCTGCTTGAACCAGGCCAGGCAACGCTTCCAGCCGTCCTCGGCCGCCTCCTTGCGATAGCTGGGCCGGTAGTCGGCATGGAAAGCATGCGGCGCCTCCGGGTAGACCACGAACTGCGAAGCTTTGGCAGCGGCGTTGCCCGCGGCCAGTGCCACCTTCATCTTCTCCACGCTATCGAGCGGGATGCCGGTGTCGGCACCGCCGTACAGACCCAGCACCGGGCCATGGAGCTGGCCGGCGACGTCGATCGGGTTCTTGGGCGTCAGCTCAGTGCGGTCGCCGACGATGCGGCCGTACCAGGCCACACCGGCCTTGATGTGCTTGCTGTGTGCGGCATAAAGCCAGGTCTGGCGGCCGCCCCAGCAGAAACCGGTGATGCCCACGCGCGCCAGATCGCCGCCATTGGCGTTGGCCCAGGCCACGGTGGCATCCAGATCACCCATCACCTGGGCGTCCGGCACCTTGGAGATGACCTCGGCAATCAGCTTGGCCATCTCGCCGTAGCTTTGCGCATCACCCTGGCGCACGAACAGCTCGGGGGCGATGGCCAGGTAGCCGGCGCGGGCAAAGCGGTTGGCCACGTCGGCAATGTGCTCATGCACGCCAAAGATTTCCGACAGCACCAGCACCACCGGCAGGTTTTTCTTGCCCGCCGGCATGGCGCGGTAGGCCGGCATCTTGAAACCCTTGACGTCGATACTCACCTCGCCCGCGGTCAGTCCGTCGGTCGGCGTCTTGATCGCCGTCTGCGCCATGATGGGCATGACGGACGCGGCATAACCCACGCCCAGCGCCGTCTTGAGCGCGGTACGGCGTGTGGCGCCCGCTTCGGTGCTCTGGCCGGGCAGCAGGGCCTTGAATTCGGTCTCGAGATCGCGGTTCATCATCGGTTGCTCCTGGTTTTGGTTTGGCGAAAGTAGCGAGTCTAGGGGCAAGGCCGAAGCGCTGCACGAGCCCGCACAAATCACCCACGGCAGGGGGCACAGCAGCGAGTCCCGATAATCGGGGCATGACCACCCCCACACCAGGCAAGCCGACCAGCACTGCCGCCCCCCAAAAAGCCAGCTTCAGTACCCTGCCGCTGAGCCCCGCCATGCTCGACAACCTGCAACAGCTGGGCTACACCGAGATGACACCGATCCAGGCCGCCAGCCTGCCGATTGCGCTCTTGGGCCGCGATCTGATCGCGCAAGCCAAGACCGGCAGCGGCAAGACCGCCGCCTTTGCACTGGCCGTGCTGGCCAACCTGAACCCGCGCCGTTTTGCCGTGCAGGCACTGGTGCTGTGCCCGACACGCGAGTTGGCTGACCAGGTGACGCAGGAACTGCGCCGCCTGGCCCGCGCCCAGGACAACATCAAGATCGTCACCCTGTGCGGCGGCATGCCGATGCGCATGCAAAACGCCTCGCTGGAGCACGGCGCGCACATTGCCGTGGGCACGCCGGGCCGCATCATGGACCACCTGCAACGCGGCACGCTCGACCTGCAGGCACTCAACACGCTGGTGCTCGACGAGGCTGACCGCATGCTCGACATGGGCTTCTTCGACGACATCGCCACCGTAGCGCGCCAATGCCCGCCCGCGCGGCAGACACTGCTGTTCTCGGCCACCTACCCCGAAGGCATCGACAAGATTGCCAAGCAGTTCCTGCGCGACCCGCAGCAGGTCAAGGTCGAAGCGCAGCACAACGCCTCACTGATCGAACAACGCTTCTACGAAGTCACCCGCGCCAACCGGCTGCAAGCCGTGGCGCAGATCCTGCAGCACTTCCGCCCGGTCAGCACCCTGGCCTTTTGCAACACCAAACAGCGCTGCAAGGAACTGGTGGAGTTGCTGCAGGCACAGGGTTTCAGTGCACTGGCGCTGTACGGCGAGCTGGAGCAGCGCGAGCGCGACCAGGTGCTGGCGCAGTTTGCCAACCGCAGCTGCTCGGTCCTGGTGGCCACCGACGTCGCCTCGCGCGGGCTTGACATCACGCAGCTGGAAGCGGTGATCAACGTCGACATCTCGCCCGACCCGGAAGTGCACGTGCACCGCATCGGCCGCACCGGGCGCGCCGGTGAAACAGGCCTGGCCCTGAGCCTGGCCAGCATGGACGAGATGGGTCATGTCGGCAAGATCGACCAGTACCAGAAGCAGGAATCGGTCTGGCACAAACTCGACGAGCTCACCCCGGCCAGCCAGGAACCGCTGCTGCCGCCCATGATGACGCTGCAGATCCTGGGCGGGCGCAAGGAGAAGATCCGCGCCGGCGACGTGCTGGGCGCCCTGACGGGCGAGGCCGGCTACACGCGCGAGCAGATCGGCAAGATCAACGTCACCGAGTTCTGCACCTTCGTCGCGGTGGATCGCCGCGTCGCCCGCGAAGCCGCGGCCCGGCTCAATGCCGGCAAGGTCAAAGGCAAGAGCGTGAAGGTGCGGCTGCTGGACGAAGCCTGATCCAGCCCCGGTCGCGAAAAAGACCAGCGCCAAGGGCGGTGACTTCCGCGCGCGAAGACGGGCTACCGTGCCCGAACGGCCGTCCGACCGGTCTTCCTGGGCGTGGTCCTGGACGCGGTGTTTGAAGGTTTTTTTCGGGCTGCCTGGGTGCCCTCCCGCGTCACCTCGGTCGCAGGGCTTGCCGCTGCTCCACTGGGCGCCCGGCTCAAGTCGTTGTTGCCTTCCACCAGCTGGCGCAACATCGCCATGAACAGGCCGCGCTGCCCTGCGGGCAAGGGCTCCAGCATGCGCGCCTGAGCGCGCAGCATGCTGGGTTCGATCTTGCGCAGCAGTTGGGTGCCGTCAGGCGTCAAGGTCAGCAGGCGGGCGCGCCGATCGCTCGGATTGGCCTGGCGCTGCATCAGCCCACGCACCTCCAGCCGGTCGATCACACTGCCGATGGTGGCGGCATCAAAGCCGATGCTGCGTGCCAGCGTGCGCTGGTCAACGCCCGGTTGACGTTGAATCGCCGCCATTGCGGCGTATTGAACAGGCGTCACACCAAAGGCCTGCGTCTCCTCCAGGAAGACAGCGACAGCAATCTGCTGCAAGCGGCGGATATGGAAGCCGGGCAGGTTTTCCAGTTCGATGTTCGAACGAGTCATCGTAACAGCGCTAGGGTTTTTACGGGGTTGATCGATTTGATTCTAAATCTACACTGATAGTAAGCATACGTACCATATGCACGCTTTCTATTCAGCCCGCTTGGACTCAAGGACTTCACCGTGACAGTTTCCGGAAAATCACCTGCCACCGTTCTCGTCGCCGGTGAAGACATGGGCGGACGGGCTGAGCAGAGGGAATGCGGGCCACGCTGTCTTGCCCACGTAACGCCCACGCCCGAAGCGGTCTGACGGCGCCCACTCAAAAAAAAGGGGGACGCCAGTGACCCGGCAAAACCGGCTCTGCGGCGTCCACGGCATCAGACCCGACACACTCCGACCCAACTTCAGGACCTGAACATGAGCCACGAACTCGGCCGACTCGAAGATCTGCCGCAGGACTACCGCGACGATCTGACCAAACTCAACCTGGTGCCGCTGTGGCCCAGCCTGCGTGCCGTGTTGCCCCCAAAGGTACCGACGCGCAAAACCAGGCCCACTTTCTGGTCCTACCAGTCGCTGCGCCCCTTGCTGCTGCGTGCAGGCGAACTGACCCCGATGGAGAAGGCCGAACGCCGTGTACTGGTGCTGGCCAACCCCGGCCATGGCCTGGAGAAGATGCAGGCCAGCGCCGCCATGTACCTGGGCATGCAATTGCTGCTGCCAGGCGAATGGGCGCCGTCCCATCGGCACACGCCGAACGCGGTGCGCATGATCGTGGAGGGCGAAGGCGCCTACACCACGGTCGACGGCGAGAAATGCCCCATGCACCGCGGTGACCTGATCCTCACGCCCACCGGCCTGTGGCACGAACATGGCCACGACGGCACGGAGCCGGTGGTCTGGCTGGATGTGCTGGATCTGCCGCTCGTCTACTACACAGAGACCTCGTACGCCATCGAAGGGCAGCGCCAGCCGGTCAAGCCCGGCCATGGCGAGCAGACCTACCGCAGTGGCGGCGTCATGCCGACACCGGTTTTCGAGCGCAGCAACAAGGCCTATCCCATGCTGCGTTACCCGTGGGTTGACGCACGTGCAGCCCTGGTCGCGCTGGCCGCGGACCGCCCGGAGCAGGAAGCCGTGCAGGTGAGTTACGTCAACCCGGAGACCGGCCAGGATGCACAGAACATCCTGGGCTTCTACGCCCTGATGCTGCGTCCCGGCCAGACGCTGCGCCTGCCCGCACGCTCGCCGGCCATGGTCTTCCATCAGATCGAAGGCCGGGCTGAAGCCCGGATCGAGGACAGCACCTTCACCCTGAACGAAGCAGACACCTGCTGCGCGCCCGGCTACACGGCCGTGACGCTGCGCAACCTGTCGTCTGAGCAGCCGGCTTTCCTGTTCATTGCCGACGAGACGCCCTTGCATCAAAAACTCGGTGTGTTCGAGAACCGGGGCTAAAGCCGTCGCCCTCAGCCTTATTTTGAAAAAAGACCATCCATGAATCCGACCTACCTTTGGCAGCCGCCCGCCACGCCCTCACTGCCCGTGCGCGGCAAGACCGAGCGCCTGCCCGTCAACCGCCTGTTCTTTGTCGGCCGCAACTACCATGCGCACGCCGTTGAAATGGGGCGCCCGGTAGACAAGACGACCGCACGCCCGTTCTACTTCACCAAGGCCCCGTCCACGCTGGTGGCGTCCGGCGCGACTGTGGCCTACCCCCCGGAGACCAGCAACTACCAGTTCGAGATGGAACTGGTGCTGGCCATCGGCGCACCGGGCTTTCGCGTCAAGCCCGAAGCAGCACACCAACTGATCTACGGTTACGCCTGCGGCTTGGACATGACACGCCGCGACCTGCAGCTGGTGGCGCGCGACCAGGGCCGTCCGTGGGATCTGGGCAAGGACGTGGAAGAGTCCTCGGTCTGCTCCGAGATCGTGCCAATGCCCGGCGTGGTGCTGGAACAAGGCGAGATCGAACTCAGCGTCAATGGGCAGGTCAAGCAGAAGTCAGACCTGAACAAGCTGATCTGGAACATCCGTGAGCTGATTGCGGATCTCTCGCTGTTCTACCATCTGCAACCCGGTGACCTGATCTACACCGGCACCCCCGAAGGCGTCGGCCCGGTTGTCAGCGGCGACCGCATCACCGGCCATGTCGAGGGTGTGGGCGAGATCGTGCTCAACGTCGGTCCGGCAGCGTAAGGAAGGCGGCCATGAAGCTCTACAACTTCTTTCGCAGCGGCACCTCGCACCGGCTTCGCATTGCGCTGAACCTCAAGGGCCTGCAGACCGAGTATGTGCCGGTGGATCTGCGCACCGAGCAGCACCTGACGGCCGAGTTCAAGACGCTCAATCCCCAAGGCCTGGTGCCCGCCCTGGCACTGCCAGGTACCCCGGGCCAGCCCGGAGCGGTGTTGATCCAGTCCCCCGCCATCATCGAGTGGCTGGAGGAGCGTCACCCCACGCCGCCGCTGCTGCCCGCTGACCTGCAGGCGCGCGCGCACGTGCGCGCGCTGGCGGCCATCGTGGGCTGCGACATCCACCCCATCAACAACCGCCGCATCCTGGAAGACCTGCGCAGGCAACTCGACTGCGATGAGGCCGCCGTGAACACCTGGTGCGCCACCTGGATCAGCGCCGGCTTTGAAGCCTACGAAGCGCTGCTGGCCGCCGACAAGCACCGGGGTCGCTACAGCTTCGGTGATGCGCCCACTGTGGCCGATGTCTATCTGATCCCGCAAGTGGAAAGCGCCCGCCGCTTCAAGGTGGACCTGGCACCGTACCCGAACATCGTGGCCGTTGACCAGGCCTGCGCAGAACTGGAGGCGTTCCGACGCGCTGCACCGCTGCAGCAGCCGGACGCGCAGTAATCAAAACATCAAAGCGTTTTCAGCTGGCGGAGTAATCCTGCTCCGCCAGCCCCCGCAAGCAAGAAGGAGACAAACCATGAAACCGAAGAATTTCACGCGCCGGTCAGCCGTCCTGGCTGCCTGCACCTTGTGCCTGACATCCACCCTGGCCGTCGCGGCCGAACCCCTGAAGATCGGGCTGGTGCTGCCGATGTCGGGGCCATTCTCGTCTTATGGCAAACATATCGAGAATGGCGCCCGCCTCTACCTGCAGCAGACCGGTGGCGTTTTCTCCGGGCGCAAGGTCGAGCTCATCATCAAGGACGACACCGGCGTGGCCCCGGAAATCAGCAAGCGTGCCGCGCAGGAACTGATCGTCAAGGACAAGGTCGACGTGCTCGCCGGCTTTGGTCTGACACCCTCGGCCTTCGCAGTCGCACCGATTGCCACCCAGGCCAAGACTCCCATGATCATCATGAACGCGGCCACGTCATCGATCACCACCAAGTCCGAGTACATCCTGCGTGTTTCGCACACCCTGCCCCAGGACACTGCCCCCATTGCCAGCTGGGCCGCCCAGAACAAGATCAAGAAGGTCTACACGCTGGTGGCCGACTTCGGGCCCGGACATGATGCCGAAGCGCAATTCAAGAAAACGTTCACGGCCGCGGGTGGCGAAGTCATCGGCGAAGTGCGCACACCCGTCAAGAACCCGGACTTCGCGCCCTTCCTGCAGCGGATCAGGGATGCCAAACCCGAAGCCGTGTTCCTGTTCCTGCCGCCCGGCGAGCAGACCATCGCCTTCATGAAGGGCTTTGAAGAGCGCGGCATGGGGAAAGCGGGCATCCGCATCATCGCCACTGGCGACCTGACCTCCGAAGACCTGATTGACGCCATGGGCAACAACGCACTGGGCGTCGTCAACTCCTTCCACTACTCGGAAGCGCACAACTCGCCTGAAAACAAGGCCTATGTCCAAGCCTATTACAAAGCCTATCCTGGCTACCGTCCGAATTTCATGTCGGTCAGCGGCTACGACGGCATGCAGCTGATTGCCAAGACACTGGAGAAAACCGGTGGTGACGCCAGCGGCGACAAGTTCGTCGCGGCCGCCAAGGGAATGAGCTGGACCAGCCCGCGCGGCCCCATCAGCATCGACCCCCAGACCCGCGACATCATCCAGACCATCTACATCCGCAAAGTGGAAAAGGTCGGCGGCAAACTGCAGAACGTCGAGTTTGACGAGGTGCTCAACTTCAAGGACCCTGGCAAGCAGTAAGCCCGCTGCGGGTACGTGCCGCGTAAAGCCATCCGGGGCATGTCTTGCCCCGGATGGCCCCAAACACGCTCAGTGGGCCTTGTCCCAGTTCGGCCCCACACCCACCTCGGCCAGCAGCGGCACCTTGAGGTGCGCCACACCCGCCATCAGGCGCGGGATCTCATGGCGCACCCAGTCCACCTCGGCCTCGGGCACTTCGAACACCAGTTCATCGTGCACCTGCATGATGATCTTGGTAGCGCGCTTTTCGGCATCCAGCACTTCCTGTACCTTGACCATGCTGAGCTTGATCAGGTCGGCCGCCGTGCCCTGCATGGGCGCGTTGATGGCGGCACGCTCGGCACCGCTGCGGCGCGGGCCGTTCGGCGAGTTGATCTCGGGTAGATAAAGACGGCGGCCGAACACGGTTTCCACATAACCACGGGCCTTGGCACTGGCGCGTGTGTCGTCCATGTACTGCTTGACGCCGGAGAAACGCTGAAAGTAGCGCTCGATGTAGTTCTTGGCCGCTGTGTTGTCGATGCCCAGGCTCTTGGCCAGGCCATAGGCGCTCATGCCGTAGATCAGGCCGAAGTTGATGACCTTGGCGTAGCGACGCTGCTCGCTGGAGACGGCACTGGTCGGTATGCCAAACACCTCGGCCGCGGTGGCGCGGTGCACGTCCATGCCGTCGTGGAAGGCCAGCAGCAGCGCGGCATCGCCGCTGATGTGGGCCATGATGCGCAGCTCGATCTGCGAGTAGTCGGCGCTGGCAATCACGCAGCCGGGCGGTGCGACGAAGGCCTCGCGCACGCGCCGGCCCTCGGGCGTTCGGATCGGGATGTTCTGCAGGTTCGGGTCGTTGCTGGAAAGGCGACCGGTCACCGCCACCGCTTGCGCGTAGTGCGTGTGCACGCGGCCGGTGCGCGGGTTGGCCATCTGGGCCAGCTTGTCGGTGTAGGTGCCCTTGAGCTTGGACAGGCCCCGGTGCTCCAGGATCTTGGCCGGTAGCGGGAAGTCCTCCGCCAGTTTCTCCAGCACCTCTTCGTCAGTGCTCGGCGCACCGGTGGCGGTTTTTTTCACCACCGGCAAGCCGAGCTTGGTGAAGAAGATTTCACCGATCTGTTTCGGCGAACTCAGGTTGAACGGTTGCCCGGCCAGCTCATGCGCCTCTTTCTCCAGCTGCAGAATGCGCTGGCCCAGCTCGTGGCTTTGCGCCGCCAGCGTAGGGCCATCGATCAGCACGCCGTTGCGCTCGACGCGGTACAGCGCCTCGGAGCTGGCGATCTCCAGTTCGTAGATGAAGCGCAGTTTGTCGTCGGCCTGCAGCTGCGGCCACAGCACCCCGTGCACGTCCAGCGTCTGGTCGGAGTCTTCGCACGAGTATTCAGCCGCTTTGGCAATGTCGACCTGACTGAACGGAATCTGGTGCGCGCCCTTGCCGCACAGGTCTTCGTAGTTGATGCCGCTGCGCCCGAGGTGACGCTCGGCCAGGCTGGCCAGGCCATGCGGCTTGTGCACTTCCAGCACGTAACTCTGCAGCATGGTGTCGTGGGCGTAGCCCTGCACCTCGATGCCGTGGTTGGCGAACACATGGCGGTCGTACTTGATGTGCTGGCCCAGCTTCTTGGCCGCCGGGTTTTCCAGCCAGGACTTGAGCCTGGCCAGCACCTCGTCGCGCGGCAATTGCAGCGGCACATCGGCATAGTTGTGCGCCAGCGGAATGTAGATCGCCTCCCCCGGCTGGACGCTGAAGGACAGGCCGACGATCTCCGCCACCATCTCGTCCAGCGAGGTGGTCTCGGTGTCCAGCGCCACCAGCTCAGCCGCCTCAATGCGCGCCAGCCAACGGTTGAACGCCTCCCAATCCAGAATGGTTTCGTAGGACACCGAACTGATCTTGGACGCCGTTGCGGCCACCGGCTCCTCCAGCTCGTCAAACAGGCCAGGTTCGGCGTTCTTCGCCTTGCGCGGTGCCGGTGCCGGCACGTCACCGCCCAGCGCCCTGGCCAGGCCCTTGAAACCGTATTTCTCGTAAAAATCGCGCAGAGATGGCGTATCTTCTGCGCCGATAGCTATCGAATCAATAGCAGGCAGATCCGGCACCCAACCATTGAGATCGCAGTCGGTCTTGATGGTGAGCAGTTGGCGGCCGGTCGGCAGCCAGTCCAGCGCCTTTTTCAGGTTCTCGCCGGCCACGCCCTTGATGGCATCGGCGTTGGCCACCACGCCTTCTAGCGAGCCATATTCCTGCAGCCACTTGGCGGCGGTCTTGGGGCCGACCTTGGCCACCCCCGGCACGTTGTCGATGACATCGCCCACCAGGGTCTGGAAGTCGATCATCAGGTGCGGCGGCACGCCGAACTCGGCCTCCACGCCGGCCACATCGCGCCGCTTGCCGTTCATGGTGTCGATGATGGTGATGTGCGGGTTGACCAGTTGGGCCAGGTCCTTGTCGCCGCTACTCACGATCACCTCGATGCCCTGCTTGGCCGCCGCCACCGCCAGCGTGCCGATCACGTCGTCGGCCTCCACGCCCGGCACATCCAGCACCTTCCAGCCCATCAGGCGCACCACCTCGTGAATGGGCTCGATCTGGGCGCGCAGGTCGTCCGGCATGGGCGAGCGGTGCGCCTTGTACTCAGGGTAGAGCGCATCCCGGAAAGTCGGCCCCTTGGCATCGAACACGCAGGCAGCGTACTCAGGGTGCACCTCCTTGCGCAGGCTTTGCAGCATGTTGATCATGCCGCGGATGGCACCGGTCGGGCTGCTGGTGGGGTCACCCGGCACGGCACGCAGGTCCGGCATGGCGTGAAAGGCGCGGTACAGGTAGCTGGAACCGTCGACCAGCAGCAGGGTTTTCTTCTCGCTCGGAATCTCGTTCATAAGGCCGATTGTGCCTGTCCTGGACGTTTTACAATGACCAGATGCGCGCCGCCCACCTCCCCCTCCTTCTGGTCTGCCTGGCCACCGGTCTGGTTCAGGCTCAAACTGCCACCCCGGCCCCCGCCGAACAGGCCGACAAGGCCGAGCGGGCCGAACCGCGCGTCGAGAACATCCGCCACGAGGATGCCGGCTCGCGCATCGACGAACTGCGCGTGGGCGGTGAGACCAAGAGCATCACCGTCAAGCCCAAGGGCGATGCCCCGGCCTATGAGGTGGGCCCGGAAAGCAACAACCGCAATCCGGCCGCAGCCGACCGCGAACGCGGCGCCGGTGGCTCGGGTGGCTGGAAAATCAAGAGTTTCTGATCCATGGCGGTCTTTACGGAAGTCTCATTCGATGAGGCCGGTTCCCTGCTGCAAACACTGAACCTGGGCCAACTGCAGGCCATGGAAGGCTGCCAGGGCGGCATCGAGAACACCAATTACTTCGTCACCACCGACCAGGGCGCCTATGTGCTGACCCTGTTCGAACGCCTGAGCTTCGAGCAGCTGCCCTTCTACCTGCGCCTGATGAAGCACCTGGCGCTCAAGGGCATCCCGGTGCCCGACCCGGCAGCCGACCGCGACGGCGACATCCTGCACCAACTCAAGGGCAAGCCGGCGGCGGTGGTCAATCGCCTGCGCGGCAAAAGCGAACTTCAGCCCACCCCGGCGCACTGCGCGGCCGTGGGCGACATGCTGGCCAGGATGCACCTGGCCGGGCGTGACTACGACCGCCAGCAACCCAATCTGCGCGGTCTGGCCTGGTGGAACGAGACCGTGCCGGTGGTGCTGCCGCACCTGACACCCGAGCAGGCCACCCTGATCCGCAGCGAGCTGGCCTACCAGAACCATGTGGCAGCGCAGCCGGTGTATGGCGCCCTGCCACGCGGCCCCATCCATGCCGACCTGTTCCGCGACAACGTGATGTTCGACCGCGCCCCCGGCTCCGACCAGCCCGAACTGACCGGCTTCTTCGACTTCTACTTTGCCGGTGTCGACAGCTGGCTGTTCGACGTGGCGGTGTGCCTGAACGACTGGTGCATCGACCTCGGGACAGGTGAAACCGATGCCGAGCGCACCGCGGCCTTCCTGCAGGCCTATGCCGCGGTGCGGCCGTTCAGCGCCGCCGAGCGGGAACTGATGCCAGCCATGCTGCGCGCTGGTGCCCTGCGCTTCTGGACCTCGCGCCTGTGGGACTTCCACCTGCCGCGCGAAGCCTCGATGCTGCAGGCACACGACCCGGCGCATTTCGAGCGCGTGCTGCGCCAGCGCATCCAGCAGCCGGTGCACGCGTCCGACTTTCTCGCCAGCCCGGCATTGCAAGCGGCATGAAACTCAACATCGTCCCCGCGCGTACCGGCTGGCTCTGGGTCAGGGCGGGCCTGCGCACCTTCTGGCAGCAGCCGCTGGCGCTCTCGGGCCTGTTCTTCCTGTTCATCACCGTCATGTCGGTGGCCAGCCTGGTGCCCTATCTCGGCAATGCGCTGGCCTTGGGCCTGCTGCCGGCGGCCACCCTGGGCCTGATGGCGGCCACGCGCGAGGCCAGCCAGGGCAAGTTCCCCATGCCGTCCATCCTGATCAGCGCCTTTCGCGCCGGACGGCAACAGGCGCGCGCCATGGCGGTGCTGGGCGTGATCTATGCGTTGGGTTTCCTGGCGGTGCTCGGCATCTCGGCCCTGTTCGACGGCGGCGACTTCGCCAAGCTGTACCTGGTGGGCGGCTCGCTCACGCGCGAGATGGTCGAGAGCCCGGCCTTCCAGAACGCCATGTGGGTGGCCATGGCGCTGTACCTGCCGCTGTCGCTGCTGTTCTGGCATGCCCCGGCGCTGGTGCACTGGCATGGCGTGTCGCCGGCCAAAAGCCTGTTCTTCAGCGGGGTGGCCTGTCTGCGCAACTTCGGCGCCATGACACTCTTCCTGCTCGGCTGGCTGGGTGTCTTCTCGCTCGTTGGCGCCGGGCTGTTGCTGCTGAGCATGGCCATGGGCCAGCCTGAACTGATGGGCATGCTGATGTTCCCGGCCTCCCTGTTGCTGGCCGCCATGTTCTTCTGCTCGATCTATTTCAGCTTCCGTGACAGCTTCGTCACCGACGATGCTGAAACCCCTCCCCCCAGCGCCTGAGAACGCGCCCCGGGTTCGCCTCAGGGCACCGGCGTCAGCTTGGCCACCGACAGCGCCAGCCACTTGACGCCGTGGCGCGGGAAGTTGACCTGCGCCCGCGCATCGTCACCCGCCCCTTCGAGCGTGAGCACCGTGCCCTCGCCGAACTTGGTGTGGAACACCTTCATGCCGACCTTCAGACCGGTGCTCTCGCTGGCTTTCGACACCGGCTCGGGCGCATGTCGGCTGCTCGAAAAATCAGAGCCAAATGGGCCCTTGGCCCCCGACCATCCTGCGCGACCAGCTCCTGAATTGATAGCACCCTCAAAGCCGGAGCCAAAACCCTGATGTTTCGGCGTGATCCACTTGAGTGTTTCTTCCGGCAACTCATCGAAAAAGCGGCTGCGGATGTTGTAGCGCGTCTGCCCGTGCAGCATGCGCGTCTGCGAGTGGCTCAGGTACAGGCGCTGGCGCGCGCGCGTGATGGCCACATACATCAGGCGCCGCTCCTCCTCCAGCCCATCGAAGTCGCTCATCGAGTTCTCATGCGGGAACAGGCCTTCTTCCAGCCCGGTGATGAAAACGCAGTTGAACTCCAGCCCCTTGCTGGCATGCACCGTCATCAGCTGGATCGCATCCTGCCCGTCCTGCGCCTGGTTGTCGCCGGCCTCCAGCGCCGCGTGGGTGAGGAACGCTGCCAAGGGCGACATCACTTCGCCAGTGTCGTCCGGCGCCCCGGGATCGGCGGCCGCCGGTGCTGCCGTCTCCTGCGGTAGCGCCTCGGCATCGCGGCCGAAGCCTTCGAGCGAGACAAAGCTCTCGGCCGCGTTGACCAGTTCTTCCAAGTTCTCGATGCGGTCGGCACCTTCGCGCTCGGCCTGGTAGTGCTCAACCAGGCCGCTGTGCGCCAGCACCAGTTCGATGATCTCGCGCAGCGTCAGGCCTTGCGTCTGCTCGCGCAGCACGTCGATCTTGGCGACGAAAGCGCCGAGGTTGGCACCGGCCTTGCCGCTGACCGTGCTCACTGCATCGTGCAGCGAGCAGCCGGCGGCGCGTGCCGCGTCCTGCAGCTGCTCCAGGCTGCGTGCGCCGATGCCGCGTGGCGGGAAGTTGACCACGCGCAGGAAACTGGTGTCGTCCAGCGGGTTCTCCAGCAGGCGCAGGTAGGCCAGCGCGTGTTTGATTTCGGCGCGCTCGAAGAAGCGCAGGCCGCCGTACACCTTGTAGGGGATGGCGGCATTGAACAGGGCGGTTTCGATCACCCGGCTCTGCGCGTTGGAGCGGTACAGCACGGCGATTTCTTTTCTCTCCATGCCTTCGCGCACCAATTGCTTCATCTCGTCCACCATCCACTGCGCCTCGGCAAAGTCGCTGGTCGACTCGTAGACCCGCACCGGCTCGCCCGGTCCCTGGTCGGTGCGCAGGTTCTTGCCCAGGCGGTGCTTGTTGTGGCTGATCAGCTCGTTGGCGGCGTCCAGGATGTTGCTGTAGCTGCGGTAGTTCTGCTCCAGCTTGATCTGGTGCTGCACCTTGAATTCGCGCACGAAATCGGCCATATTGCCGACGCGCGCACCACGGAAGGCGTAGATGCTCTGGTCGTCGTCACCCACCGCCAGCACCGCGCCGCCGTCCGGGCGTAGCGTGCCGCTGTCGTCCTGGCCCGCGAGCTGCTTGATCCAGGCGTACTGCAGCTTGTTGGTGTCCTGGAACTCGTCGATCAGGATGTGGCGGAAACGCCGCTGGTAGTGCTCACGCACCGGGTCGTGGTCGCGCAGCAGTTCGTAGGAGCGCAGCAGCAGTTCGCCGAAATCGACCACGCCTTCGCGCTGGCACTGCTCTTCGTACAGCTGGTACAGCTCCACCTTCTTGCGCGTGTCCTCGTCGCGCGCCTCCACCATGTGGGGGCGCAGACCCTCTTCCTTGCAGCCGGCAATGAACCACTGCAGCTGCTTGGGCGGGAAACGCTCGTCGTCCACGTTGAACTGCTTGCACAGGCGCTTGATGGCGCTGAGCTGGTCCTGCGTGTCCAGGATCTGGAAGGTCTGTGGCAGGTTGGCCGCCTTGTAATGGGCGCGCAGCAGCCGGTTGCACAGGCCGTGAAAGGTGCCGATCCACATGCCACGCACATTGACCGGCAGCATGCTGGAGAGGCGCGTCATCATCTCGCGCGCCGCCTTGTTGGTGAAGGTCACGGCCAGCACGCCGCCGGGCGACACCTGCCCGGTCTGCAACAGCCAGGCGATGCGCGTGGTCAGCACCCGCGTCTTGCCCGAACCGGCGCCGGCCAGGATCAGCGCATGCTCGGGCGGCAGCGTAACGGCGGCACGCTGCTCCTCATTCAGACTCGCGATCAACGGGGAGTCGGTGGCGGTGGAAAACAGGGAGGGGGAGAAACCGGACGGCGGCAAAACAGAGGACATGTCGCCATTGTAGGAAGTCCGCTCCCCAACCCCTCAGATCTGCACCCGCGTCCCCAGCTCGATCACACAGTTGTTCGGCAGGCGGAAAAAGTCCGCCACGTTGCCGGCATTACGTGACATGAGCGAGAACAAGGCCTCACGCCAAGGGGCCATGCCAGCGCCCCGGGTCGGCACCACGATTTCCCGGCTGAGGAAATAGGAGGTCTCGAACAGATTGATCGGCAGCCCCTGGACCCGGCAAAGCTCCAGCGCCTGCGGGATGTCGGGCGTGTTCATGAAGCCGTAGTTCACCTGCACCTTCCAGAAGCCCGGCACCAGGGGTGTCACCTGCACACGCTCTTCGGCTGTCACCCAGGGTACATCGTGAAACACCACCGTCAGGATCAGATTGCGTTCATGCAGCACCTGGTTGTGCTTGAGGTTGTGCATCAGTGCCTGCGGCACCGTGTCCGGATTCGCCACCGCATAGACGGCGGTACGCGGCACACGGTGCACCGATTCGGCGGCCATGGTCGTGATGAAAGGCAACAGTTCCGGATCGCCCTGCCGGATGTTCTCGATCAGCAACTCGCGGCCGCGCCGCCAGGTCGCCATGACAGCGAAGATGGCGATGCCGGTGACCAGCGGAAACCAGCCCCCCTCCAGGAATTTGATCGCACAGGAGACGACCAGCGCCGCATCCAACAGCAGGAAGGCCCCGGTGGCGGCCAGCGCCAGCGGCAAGGGGTAGCCCCAGCCTTGGCGGAGAACGAAGAAGGTCAGCAGCGTGGTGATGAACATGGTCAGCGTGACCGCAATCCCATAGGCCGAGGCCAGGGCTGACGAACTGCCGAAGCCGACCACCGCCAGCAGCACGGCCACCAGCAGCAGCCAGTTGACCTCCGGCATGTAGATCTGGCCGACCTCCTTGGCCGAGGTGTACAGCACGCGCATGCGCGGCAGCAGGCCCAGCTGGATCGCCTGTTTCGTGACCGAATAGGCACCGGAGATCACGGCCTGCGAGGCGATGATGGTGGCCAGCGTGGACAGCACCACCGCCGGCACCAGCCAGGCCGTGGGGAACATGCGATAGAACGGGTTGTCGACAGCGGACGGGTCGCGCATGAGCAATGCGCCCTGGCCCATGTAGTTGATCGTCAGCGCCGGCAGCACATAAGTGATCCAGGCCAGCTGAACCGGGCGCTTGCCGAAGTGTCCCATGTCGGCATAGAGCGCCTCGGCACCCGTGAAGGCCAGCACGATAGCCCCCACCGCCACGAACACATGCCAGCCCTGGGCACGCAGGAAAGCCAGCGCATGCAGCGGGTTCAAGGCCGCCAGGATGGCGGGTTCGCGCACGATCTCCAGCGCGCCGGTGAAAGCCAGCACCGCAAACCACAGCACGATGACGGGGCCGAACAGACGGCCGACCAGGCCGGTGCCATAACGCTGCACCATGAACAGACCGACCAGCACCGCGGCGGACGCCGGCAGCACATAGGGCTTGAGCGCCGGCGTCACCACCTCCAGGCCCTCGACCGCGCTCAACACGGAGATGGCCGGCGTGATGACGCTGTCGCCATAAAACAGCGCTGCCCCTGCCACGCCGGTCAGCAACAGCGCGATACGTCGCCCGGGCGTCTTGCCCGCCGCATGGGCAGCCAGCGCCGTCAGTGCCAGGATGCCGCCTTCGCCGCGGTTGTTGGCACGCAGGATCAGCAGCACGTATTTGAGGGTGACGATGGTCAGCAGCCCCCAGACAATCACCGAGACGGCACCCATGATGTGGACCATGTCCAACGGCACACCTGCGGCCCCAAAGATCTCCTTCATGGTGTACAGCGGACTGGTACCGATGTCGCCGTACACCACCCCCAGGGCGCCGAGCGCCAGCACCGCGAGTTTTTCCTTGTCGTGATTCATGTCCATCAAAAGCATTCGAAGTAACGAGATGCCGGCACTATCCCGTGCCCGGCATCAGGAACGCATAAGGACGCGATGGCTCAGTCGCTGGCAAGCCGGTAACCAACGCCGGTCTCGGTCAGCAGATGGCGCGGCTCGGCCGGATCGCGCTCGATCTTGGCGCGCAGCTGCCCCATGTAGAGCCGCAGGTAGTGGGTGTGCTCGGTGAACTCCGGGCCCCACACATCCGCCAGCAGTTGCCGGTGCGTCACCACCCGACCGGCGCTGCGCACCAGACGCGCCAGCAGCTTGAACTCGGTGGGTGTGAGATGCACCGGTGCACCGGCGCGTTGTACCGCGTGCGCCGCGAGATCGATGCGCAGATCGTCCAGCTCGTGTACCGTCACGGCGGCGGCCAGGGCCGTGCCGCGGTGGCGCAGTGCCACACGGATGCGCGCCAGCAGCTCGCCCACGCTGAAGGGTTTGGTCAGGTAATCGTCCGCGCCGGCATCGAGCAGCTCGATCTTCTGCGCCTCCTGATGGCGTGCCGACACCACGATGATGGGCACGCTCTGCTGTCGTCGCACCTCCTGCACCAGCTGCAAGCCATCGCCGTCAGGCAAGCCCAGGTCCAGCACGATAACGTCGGGCGGGCTGTGGCGCAGCAGCGCCATGGCCTCGCTCAACGTCACCGCGGTCTGCACCTCGAAGCCCTCCACCGAGAGCGAGGACTGCATCAGCGTGCGAATCTCGCGGTCATCCTCCACCACCAGCACACGCAAAGTCATGACAACTCCGGCACTGGTTGTGGCACATCCAACGGCAGCACCAGGCAGAAGACGCTGCCTTCGCCAACGCGGGACTGCAGCATCAGCCGGCCGCCATGCGCCTGCGCAATGGCGCGGCACACCGCCAGCCCCAGGCCGGCACCACGCCGGCCCGAACGGTCGCCACGCGCATAAGGTTTGAAGATGTCTTCCTGTTCGGCCAGCGCAATGCCGGGCCCGTGGTCCGCGACGCAGAGCTGGATCTGCTGCGGCTGTGCGCTGACCGTCAGATCGATGGTCCCCTCGCCATGCTTGAGCGCGTTGTCCAGCAGATTGCCGACCAGTTGTGCCAGCAGCACCGGATCAGCCCTCACCAGCGGCAGGCCTTCGGGTACGCTGGCGCGGATGCGATGGTCCGGGTCGTGCGGGCGCATGCGCGCCAGCACCGCCCCGACGATCTCCTCCATCGACTCCCAGTCGCGCCGCAACACCAGCCCGGGGCTGGCCAGTCGCACCATTTGCAAGGTGTTCTCGGTGATGGCATTGAGGTAGGACGCCTCGCTGGCAATGCTGTCCAGCAGGCGCGCCTGTTCCGTCGGGTCCAGTTTGTCGTGCTGGGTCTGCAGCGCGGACGCCGCGCCCACGATGGCGGCCAGCGGCGTGCGCAGATCATGCGAGATCGCCGCCAGAAAGGTGCTCTGCAACTGCTGGCGCTGGGCCTCACCCTGCGCCGCCAGCATGGACGTGCTGAGCTTCAGGCGCCACAGCGCCTGTGCCAGCAGGGCACACAGTGCCTGGGCGTGCTCCCGCCCCATTTCATCAGCAGCCAAGGCAGGGCGGACACAAGCAGCACCCGACACCTGCTCCCGGCCGCCCAAGGGCAGGTACCAGGCGTCCAGACCGGGCCAGCGCCCCGTGCCCGGCCCCAGCACGGCGCTCTCCTTCATGCAGCAGCGCATGCCATCGAGCACGGCGGGTGCAAGCCCCTCCGCACGCGCCAAAACCTCCACGCTGTCCGCCAGCACCAGCGTATTAGGCCCTGCAAAGGCGGCATCCAGCGCGCTACGGCCCAAGGTCTGCACCTGTTGCGGTGTGGTGACGCCGGACAACTCGGTAGCCAGCGCCTGCAACTGCCGTGCACGTTGCTCATTCAGTAGGGCGACCTCAGTTTCGCGCCGCAGCCCGCTGGCCAGACGGCTGATGACCAGGGCGACCACCAGCATGGTGGTCAGCGCGATGAAATGCTCCTGGCTCTCGACCTCGAACGTCCAGCGCGGCGGCACGAAGAAGAAATTCAGGGCAGTGACGGCCCCCACCGCACAAACCGCTGACTCGATCCATTCCAGCTTGTAGGCGGCAAGCACCACGACCAGTACATAGATCATGGCCTGACTGGTCAGCGATACATACGGCTGCAGCAACAGGCCGACAATGGTGGCCAGCGAAAGCAGCCCGATGACGATGCCCCAACGCCTGCGGGAGGAGATGACCGGAGTCTTGGATCGATCCATGATGCAAACAGCGTAGCACTGCCCACATCAGGATTGCATTAGGAAAGGCATTTGACAAGTCGCCGCCAAAATCCTACGTGGGAGCTATCAGCCGTTCTGCGACTCCGACACGACGCTCGCCACCCGATTCCGGCCTGCCGCTTTGGCCTGATAAAGCGCATCGTCCGCCCGCTGCATCACAGCGCTGGCATCAGCGTCAGACGAATCACTCAAGCTCAGGCCCACACTGATCGTGACCTGCCCGACACCGGGGAACGCCGCCGCTTCCACGGCGGCGCGGATCTTCTCCGCCACGGTTTGAGCATCGACAACCTTGCCGGTTTCTGGCAGCAGCACCACGAACTCCTCGCCACCGTAACGCGCCACAAAATCCGCCGCACGGACTTGGTCGCTCACCACCTGTGCCATTTGGCACAACACCGCATCGCCAGCCGGATGACCATGGGTGTCATTGACACGCTTGAAATGGTCGATGTCAATGGCAAGCAGGGCGAAGGGGCGTCCGTTGCGACGGAACGTCTGGAAACACTCATCCAGCCGCTCGTCGAAGCGGCGGCGGTTGCACAGCCCGGTCAGCGCATCGCGCGTCGCCAGCCGCGCCAGTTCCTCGTTGGCGCGCGTGAGCGCCTCGGTACGCTGGGTGACGATGGCCTCCAGCGAGGCGTTCACCGCCTCCAGTTCGTGCTCCTTGGCCAGCAGCGAGCGCGTCATGGACTGGATCGACTGGCTGAGCTGCGCGACTTCACGCGCACCGTTCGCATTGGCAAAGTCCGGCTCGCCCTCGCGTCGCTCCACCTGTTGCACGGCCCGTGCCAGGCGCTCGATCGGGTAGCTCATGCGCGACGCCAGCCGGTAGGCGACGAAAGCGAACAACAGGGCGGCCAGCAGACCCAGCGCCAGCAACTGCTGGCGCAGCGCGGTCACCGGCTGCAAGGCGATCTGCGTTGGCAGGCGGACCAAGACCCGCCAGCCCAGGTCGTTCGCCGTCCCGGCCGCCACAGCCACCTCGCTGGTGAGGTATTCCATCCCGCCCGGCCAGCGAACCATGTCGTAATAGTGATCGCCGGTAATTCGCTTAGGCACGCGCAGGGTTCCCACCAGGCGCTCGGGGTACAGGATGTCGCCCGCCCGGTTCAGGATGAGCACCTCCACCTCCGGTCGCCGCCCCTGATGCCGGACCACCGACTCGACGGTCTGCGCCACCCAACTCCAATGAGCGTGAGCGCCGAGCACACCCAACAGCCGGCCGTTGGTGCCACGAATCGGCGCAGCAAAGTCGATGAAGCGCAGCGGCTCGCCGGAGGTGTTGCCAGGCAACAGCCTGGCCAGCAAGACGGCTTCGTGGACGTCACCCGTGTAAACGCCGCGGCTGGCCGCCTGGAACCACGGCCGCTGCAACACCGACTGCTGCACCAGCATGCCGCCAGTGGCTTGGCGCACCACACCAGCCTCATCAGCCACGCCCAACCAGGCGTACTCGCCATGCATGGCCTGACGCCGCTCCAGTGAGCGTAGCACCTCGGGTTGATCCAGATGGCCACCGGTGAATTCGGGCAACTGACTCATCAGGATGATTTCCTGCTCGCGTTCTCGCAGGTTGGCCCCCAGCAGATCGGCCGCCGACTGGGCCGTGCTATGCAGCGCTTCACCGCTGGCGGCGGCCAGCTGCTGCGTCGCCATGCGGCCCACATAAACGCCCACGCTCAGCAAAGTGAGCAGCGTCAAGCCACCAAACCAGAGCGTCAGGCGAGCGCGAAAACCACCAAGGTCCAACAACGAAAACCAAGTAGACATCTTGAGATTGTAGGTAGGTGCGAACTGGGCAAACCCATCGCGGCCAACAACGGCACGTCTACGCGATGGGCGCGCGCAACAGTTTGAGAAAAACCTCAAGTTCGCGCAGCCTGACAGGTTTGAACAAGATCGGCCAGCCGCTGGCGGCCACCTGTTCGATGAACTGGCTCGACGTGTCGCCGGTCAATAACACGGCATGGATGTCATCTGATGCCCGCGCCTGCAGGGATTGCAGGAAGTCCAGTCCGGTCAACCGGCCCGGCAGGCGGTAGTCGCAGAGGTAGAAGTCGGCGGTCTCAATGTCGGGAGCCGCCAGCGCCTCTTCCGCCGACAGGTAATGCGCGACCCGGGCACCCTGCGCCTGTAGCCACTGGCTGAGCGCCTGCGCCACCTCCACCGTATCCTCGAGCACCACCACCCGGGTTCCACTCAGGTCCAGCCTACCCGCAGGTACCTCACCGGCAGCCACCACCACCCCACTCGGCTGCGTGGCCGGCGGCAAAGTGAGTTCCATCACCGTGCCCCGGCCCAACCGGGAACGACAGGTCAGGTTCAGGCCCAGCAGCAGGGAAATGCGGCGCACGATGGCCAGCCCCAGACCCAGGCCCTTGCTGCGGTCGCGCTGCGGATTGTCCACCTGGTAATACTCTTCAAACACCTGATCAAGGTGTTCTTCCGGAATGCCGACGCCCGTATCCCACACCTGCAACTTGAAGCCCTGGGAGACGCGCCGCACCGCCACGAGAATGCCGCCCTGCTGCGTGTACTTGATGGCATTGCCCAGCAGGTTGCGCAACACCGAGCCCAGCAGTTGCTCATCGGTCAGCACCGTCACCGCCTCCGGTGGCAAATGCAAACCGAGCCGCAGACCCTTGGCACTGGCCTGGGGTATGAACTCCTGCACCAGTTGGGCCAGCACGACATCGAGGTCGACCGATCGCATGCGGGGTTCGATGGCGCCGGCCTCCAGCTTGGAAATGTCCAGCAGCGTATTGAGCAAATCCGTGAGCGCCAGAACGGAGGACTCCATCAGGTGGACCGTCTTCTGCTGTCGGATATCAAGATTCGATTCGTTCAAGCCGCCCAGCAACAGATGAATGGCCTGCAAGGGCTGGCGGATGTCATGCCCGGCATAGGCCAGGAACTTGGACTTGATCTCGTTCTGCTGGCGCAACTCCTGCGTCGTGCGCTCCAGGCTGTGCGCCAGCGTCTCCAGCTCGGTGCGCGTGCGTTCGTGGACCATCAGGATGAAACCCACCCCCGCCAACAAAATACCCGCCGCCAGCGAGGCAATATAAAACGACTGCACCGGGGACGGCTTGAACAGGCCGGATTCAAGCCCGACTTCGCCGATCGTCAGCAAGCGCAGCAAGATGCCCGTGACAGACAAGGCCAGCGCCAGCTGGGTGACGCGTTCACCGAACGTTCCTTTGGCAAGGCGCGACAAGTGCCACAGGGCAAAGACAGAAGCACACAACAATGAGGCAGTGACCACGGCCAGGCGCAGCGGATAGGCGTCCGCGACAAGGGCCAGCAAGGCCACGACCGTGAAAAAGGCCGCTCCCGCCAACAGTAGGGGCTGGAGGGGCGGCTGCTCGCCATAGAACCGCCGCAGACCCCGGCCGAACAGCAGCACGGCCACGATGACGAGTGTATTGGCCACCACCACCCCCAGGAAGGGGGGCACTGCCTCGCGCAGGTTCAACAGCACCACGGCCACCAGAAACGTCGCATCTGCGGCGATCCAGTCGCCCAGGCCCCGGATCTGCGCCGAGACGCTGCGGCGCAGCGATACCAGGATCAGCATCATGACCAGCGCCAGAAAGGCACTCATCACGATCACCGTGCGCGGATCGAGCAAACTCACGGACGCTCACCGCCGTGACATGCATGGCACGACAACCAGCTCATGCGATGACTGCAACACATCGGCCCTCCCATGACATCCTTGCTGAGGAACAGGGTGAACCCCACCGCCGAGGTTTCAGCTCACGCCTTGCCGAATACCAACCGGCTCGCCAGTTGGTGCAAGTGCGTCCAAGGCGCCGTCAGGTCCTCCAGCACGCTGAAGTGATTTTTGCCAGGAATGGTTTCGCACACCGGCACCACCTTTTTGCCCCAGGCCTTCTGAATAAGCTGGTTGTGGCGGATGAACTCGGCGCTTTCGTCGCCACCGGCCACGGTGTACAGCACGCCCTGCTTCGGCGCGGGCAGCCGTGCCGGACTGGCCAGACGCACCTGTTCGGGCGTGAGCTTGAGCGAGTCCTTGAGGAAAGGGGTGTGCATGATCGGCTCCAGGTCGTACAGGCCTGAAATGGACATGGCGCCCTTCACCAGATCAGCCGGCAAATCCTTGGCATAAGCTGGCCAGAGGCAATTCAGCAGCATGGTCGCCAAATGGCCGCCAGCTGAGTGGCCCACCACGTAGATGCGATTCGGGTCCCCGCCGTACTTGCGGGCGTTGCGGTAGACCCAGGCCAGTGCCTTGACCATCTGCAGTGTGATCTGGGGGATGGTCACGGCCGGGCACAGCGCGTAGTTGGGCACCATCACGCAAGCCCCCTGGTTGGTGAAGGCCGGTGCGATGAAGGAATGCTCGGCCTTGTCGAGGGAGCGCCACCAGCCACCATGGATGAACACCACCACCGGTGCACCGGCAGCCGGGGCCGGCTGCGGCGCCAGGTGCGAGCGGGGAAAGACGTCGAGCGTTTCCTTCGGTCCATCGCCATAGGCCACATCGAGCTTGTGCGCATGGACTTCACGTGCATCGTCGGAGGCATCCGCCCACTGGGCGAAGTGGGCAGCATGTTCAGGCACCAAAGCCCGGTTGTTGTACATGCGGTCCAGCCATTTCTTGTCCCAAGAAGCCATTCACGATCTCCAATCTTTGTTCTGGTCATTTTCGCAGGGCTTGATCTTGTCACACTCCTGCCGCCAGACGGCGACAGGGCTGTGACAAGGGGAAACCCTGAGAAAGACAAGTCGCGGTATTCTTGTTTCATGAACCTCTACGCCAAACTTCAGCAGCGCGCCGCCGAGCAGCGGCCGGTCCGTGTCGGCCTGATCGGTGCCGGCAAATTCGGCTCCATGTACCTGGCCCAGATTCCGCGCACGCCGGGCGTGCAACTGGTGGCCATTGCCGACCTGTCGCCTGACGCGGCTCGCGCCAACCTGGCGCGTGTGGGATGGAATCCGGCCTCTATCGCCGCCACATCTGCGCAAGACGCTATCAAAACAGGAGCAACCTGGATCACCGAAGACTGGAAGGCGGTCGTCACCCACCCGCAGATCGACATCATCGTCGAATGCACCGGCAACCCCATCGCCGCGGTGGACCACATCCTGGAGGCCTTTGCCAACGGCAAGCACGTGGTCAACGTCACGGTGGAAGCCGACGCCTTCTGCGGGCCGCTGCTGGCACGCCGCGCGGCCCAGGCAGGTGTGGTCTATTCGCTGGCCTTCGGCGATCAGCCCGCACTCATCTGCGATCTGGTGGACTGGGCGCGCACCTGCGGCTTCCCGGTGGTGGCGGCCGGGCGTGGCCACAAGTGGCTGCCGCACTTCAGCGAATCGACCCCTGAGACCGTGTGGGGCAACTACGGCCTGACGCCCGAGCAGGCGGCGCGCGGCGGCCTCAACCCCAAGATGTTCAACAGCTTTCTCGACGGCTCCAAACCCTCGATCGAGAGCACGGCGGTGGCCAACGCCACCGGTCTCACGGTGCCAAGCAACGGCCTGCTTTACCCGCCGGCCAGCGTGGAAGACATTCCTTTTGTGACCCGCCCCAAGAGCGAAGGCGGTGTGCTGGAGCGCAAGGGCATGGTGGAGGTGATCTCTTCGCTGGAGGCCGATGGCCGCAAGATTCCTTACGACATCCGCATGGGCGTGTGGGTCACGGTGGAGGCCGAGACCGAGTACGTCAAGAACTGCTTTGAGGAGTACAACGCCCACACCGACCCCAGCGGGCGCTACTTCACGCTCTACAAGCGCTGGCACCTGATCGGGCTGGAAGTGGGCGTCTCGGTGGCCTCGGTCGCGCTGCGCGGCGAGCCCACCGGCGTGGCGACCTGCTGGAACGCCGACGTGGTGGCGACCGCCAAGCGCGACCTGCAGGCGGGTGAGATGCTCGACGGCGAAGGCGGCTACACCGTGTGGGGCAAGCTGCTGCCGGCCAGCACCTCGCTGCAGCTGGGCGGCTTGCCACTGGGCTTGGCGCACAATGTCAAACTGGTACGTCCGGTGAAAAAAGGCCAAAGCCTGTGCTGGGACGATGTCGCCATGGATACCACCACCCATGCCTACCAGGTGCGACGCGAGATGGAACGGATATTTGAGGGAGTGACAAAACAATGAAGCTTGCTTTTTTGGGCATCGGGCTGATGGGGTTTCCCATGGCCCGCCGTCTGTGCGAAGCCGGCCATGAGGTCCACGTCTGGAACCGCAGCCGCGACAAGGCCGAACGCCTGGCAACCCTGGCCACCGTGCACGACACCGCTGCCGCGGCCGCACGCGAAGCGGAGATCGTCATCACCATGCTGGAAAACGGCGAAGTGGTGGAGCAGGTGCTGTTTGGTGCCGGCGTCGCCAACGCCATGAAACCGGGCACCGTGGTGGTCGACATGTCGTCCATCAAGCCGGCCGAGGCCCGTGCCCACGCCGAGCGTCTGGGCGACTACGCTATCACGCACCTCGATGCGCCGGTGTCCGGCGGCACCATTGGCGCCGAACAAGGTACGCTGGCCATCATGGCTGGCGGCAAGCCCAGCACCTTCGCACGCGCCCAACCGGTGTTCGCGGCGCTGGGCCGGGCCACTCTGGTCGGCCCCGCTGGGGCGGGCCAATTGGCCAAACTGGCCAACCAGATGATTGTGGGCATCACCATCGGCGCTGTGGCCGAAGCGCTGCTGCTGTGCCAGAAAGGCGGCGCCATTCCGGCCAAGGTGAAGGAAGCCATCACCGGCGGCTTTGCCGACAGCCGCATCCTGCAGGTGCACGGCCAACGCATGGTGGAGCGCGACTTCGAGCCGCGCGGCCGCATGACGGTGCAACTCAAGGACATGCGCAATGCGCTGGACACCGCCAGCGGCCTGGGCTTCGATGCACCCATCACCGGCCTGCTGGAGCAGCTCTACGCCGACGGCGTGGAGCACGGCCTGAGCAACCTGGACCAGGCCGGCCTGTTCGTGGAACTGGCACGGCGCAACGGCATGGCATAAGTCCTGGGATCACCCTCCCAGCGCGTCGACCACGCTACTCTTCAGCCAGCATGTCCGAGCCATTGCGGATGCGGTGCATGCTGGCAATCGGCACCGTCCAGACAATGCCGTCACCGATTTGACCGGTGCTGCAGATCATGATGATGGTGTTGCGGATCTCTTCCACCATATCGTCATCCACCAGCACCGTGACCATCACCTTGGGGGTGTAGTCCGTCAACTCCTCCCTGACGGTCCGCTTGCCCACGGCGGCCGGGGCGGTGAAACCATCAGCCTTGATCAGCGTGAGGCCGGGAAAATTGGGAATGCCTCGCAGCGCCTCTCGCAACAGCGGAAGACGGTTGGGACGGACGATGGCGCGAATTTCTTTCATAACATCTCACCTTTATTGTCTCAGGCCTCGATCTCTTTTTCCTCGAACCAACGGTACAGCACCGGCACCAGCAACAGCGTCAGACTGGTCGAGGAAAACAGGCCGCCGATCACCACCACGGCCAGAGGGCGCGTGACCTCGGAGCCAGGGCCATTGGAAAAGAGCATGGGGATGAGGGCCAGCAAGGCAACCATGGCCGTCATCATCACCGGCCGGAAGCGGTGCGTACAGCCGGCCAGAATGGCCTCGTCGGTCGACATGCCCAACTCACGTTGCTGGCGGATGAAGCTCACCAGCACCACACCGTTGAGCACGGCAATGCCCCACAGGTTGATGAAGCCCACCGCCGCCGGCACGCTCAGGTACTCGCCGCTGATGGCCAGCGCCACCAGGCCGCCGATGGCCGCCAGCGGCAGCACCGTGATCACCAGCGTGGCGTAACGCAGCGAACCAAACAGCATGAACAGCAAAAAGAAGATCGCTGCAATGGTGATCGGGATGATGATGGCCAGCGTGCCGATGGCACGCTCCATGTTCTCGAACTGGCCACCCCAGACCAAGTAATAACCCGGTTTGAGTTGAACCTGCCGCTCGATGCGCGCTTGCGCGTCCGACACGAAGCTTCCCAGGTCCCGCCCCTGCACGTTCACGCCCACCACCAGCCGGCGCTTGCCCCCCTCGCGACTGATCTGTGCCGGCCCATCACCGAGCGTGATCTGCGCCACGTCCCGCAACGGCACGATGGCGCCCGTGGGCGCGCGCAGCACCAGGTCGGCAATCGATTCGACGCTGGAGCGGCTGGACGCCGGCAGACGTACTACGGCGTCGAAACGTCGCTCGCCTTCATACACCTGCGTGGCCACCTTGCCTTGCACCGCAATCTCAATCAGGGCATTGACGTCCTCCACATTGAGGCCGAAGCGGGCAATGGCTGCGCGGTCGATGCGGATGGTCAGGTACTCCTGGCCGCTGACACGCTCCACCCGCAGGTCGGTCGCACCCGGCGTGGCCATGAGCGCCGCCGCAATCGCATCACCGGCCTTGCGCAACTCCTCCAGATCGTCGCCGAACAGCTTGACCGCCACTTGTGAGCGCACACCCGAGACCATTTCGTCCACGCGTGCCGCAATCGGCTGGCTGATGGCGATCTCCACCCCGGGCAGGAACTTGAGTTTGTCGCGAATTTCGTTGGCGATGGCCTCCTGGTCCATGCCGTCGCGCCACTGATCGCGCGGTTTCAACACCACGATCGGATCGGACTCGTGCGGCTGCCCCGGGTCGGAAGCCGATTCGCCGCGCCCCAGGCGCGAGACCACGGTCTGTACCTCGGGGACGGTCTTGATGGCCCGCATGGCCTGGGTCTCGAGCTTGATCGACTCCTCGATCGAGATCTTGGGCACACGCACGATCACCGGCGTGATGGAGCCCTCCTGCATGGTCGGGATGAAGGCGGTACCGAGAAACGGCACCAACGCAAAGCTGCCCACCAGCGCCACCAGCGCCCCCGTCAGCACCTTGCGTGGCTGCGCCAGCGACCAGTGCAGCATGCGCAGATACGGCTCCTTGAGCTGGCGCAGCAGCCAGGTATCGTGCTCGGCCCCGCCCTTGAGGATGAAGCTGCACAGCATCGGGCTCATCGTGAAGCTCAGGATGAGCGAGATGGTCAGCGCAATGGCGATGGTCAGCGCCAGCGGCGCGAACATCTTGCCCTCCATGCCCTGCAGGCTCAACAGCGGCAGGAACACCAGGATGATGATGCCCACGCCGTAGAGCACCGGCTTGCCCACCTCTGACGCGGCCTCCAGGATCACACGCGCGCGCGATTTGCCCTCGTGGGCCGGATCGCCCAGCCGGGCAAAGGCGTTTTCCACCACCACCACGGCACCGTCGACCATCAAGCCAATGGCAATCGCAAGCCCCCCAAGCGACATCAGGTTGGCGCTCAAGCCGATGCGGTTCATCACCAGGAAGGTCAGCAAAGGCGTCAACACCAGCGTGGCCACCACGATGATGCTGGAGCGCACGTCGCCGAGAAAAACAAACAGGATCACGATGACCAGCAAAATGCCTTCGGCCAGCACCTGCGCCACGGTTTTCATGGCCGTGTTGACCAGTTCCGAGCGGTCGTAGAAAGGGACGATCTGCAAGCCGTCGGGCAGCATCTGCTTCTCGTTGATTTCCTTCACGCGTGTCTTGATGCGTGTCACCACCTCGCGTGCATTGCCGCCGCGAATCATCTGCACGATGCCGGCCACCGACTCGGTGTCACCATCCTTGATGATGGCGCCCTGGCGCACCTCGGAGCCGAACGCCACCCCAGCCACGTCCTTTACATACACCGGCGTCCCCTGGAATTCCTTGAGCGCGATATGGCCGACGTCCTCCAGCGAGGAGATCAGACCGACACCACGGATCAGGTACTGCTCGGCCAGCGCCGGCAGCACACCACCGGACGAATTGGCGTTGTTGCGCGCAATCGCGTCATACACCTCCTGCACGCTCAAGCCGTAGTAGCGCAGGCGATCCGGGTTGACCTTGACCTGGTACTGACGCGCAAAGCCCCCCTGGCTGTTGATGTCGGCCACACCAGCAATCGAGCGCAGCATGGGCCGCACCACCCAGTCCTGCACTTCACGCCGCTTGCGCAGCTCTTCTTCCGACAAGGGCATCAGGCGCCCATCCGGGCCGCGGTCGTCGCGGCGCTCCAGCGTGTACTGGTAGACCTCGCCCAGCCCGGTGGACACCGGCCCCAGCACCGGCGTGATGCCGGCCGGCATGCGCTGGCCGACCTCCATCAGGCGCTCCAGCACCAACTGGCGGGCAAAGTAGACATCGGTCTTGTCGGTGAACACCAAGGTCACCAGCGACACGCCGTTGCGATTGAGCGAGCGCATCTCGACCAGGCCCGGCAAGCCGGTCATGGCGATCTCGATCGGTGCCGTGATGAAACGCTCCACCTCGGTCGGCGGACGCCCCGGCGCCTCGGTGGCGACCTGCACCTGCACGTTGGTCACGTCAGGGAAAGCATCCACCGACAGACGCTTGACCGCGAACAGTCCAGCCAGCAGCAGCACACAACAGATCACCGCCACCAGGATGCGTTCCTGCAGCGACCAGCGGATCAAGGCAGCAATCATTTGGCCCCTCCAGCCGCGGCAGGCGTCTCTGTCAGCAAGCGCTGCGCACGGTCATTGTTGAGATGGAACCCGCCTTCGGTGACGATGGTTGCACCCGCATTCACTCCACTGCGCACGGGCCGCAGCCTGGCCGTCAAGGGCCCCAGCTCCACCTGGGTCAGGCGAAAGGTATTGGGCGCCACTTGCACGAACACATGGTCGCGGTCGTTCTCGCGCACCACAGCGGTCTCGGGCACCACCGGCACGTTGTGCGTGGCACCGGCAATGCGCAGTGTGGCCAGCATCTGCGGCTTGAGTTCCCGCCGGGCGTTGTCGACCTGGGTGCGAATGGCCACTGTGCGTGTTTCCGGCTGGATGGTGTCGCTGACGAACACCACCTTGCCGCTGAACTTCTGGTCGATGGCCGGCACCTCGATTTCCACCACCTGGCCTCGTTGCACCGAGCGTGCCGCCTGCTCGGGCAGCGCGCCCACCACCCAGACGTTGGACAGGTCCGCCACTGTGAACAGCTGGTCCCCCGGCTGCACCACCTGGCCCTGGCTGACCTTGCGATCGATCACCACACCAGCTTGCCGCGCCATCACGCTGGCCTCGGAATTCAGGCTGCCTTCGGTGCGCAGACGCTCAATGGCCGCAGACGGCAGTCCGAGCAGGCGCAGTTGATCCTCGGCCGCACGCTTCTCGGCGCGCGCAATCGACAACTCGGATTCGCGCCGCTGCAATTCGGCCGAGCCAATCACATCGGCCTGGATCAGCTGGCGCGCCCGGTCCACGGCGCGCTCGGCCAGCGACAAGCCAGCGCTAGCACGCAGGTAGGCCAACTGGGACGTGGTGAGCTCGGGGCTGCTGACTTGGGCCAAGGTCTGGCCCGGACGCACAGCGTCTCCCAATTCGGCCAGCACTTGCGTCACGCGTCCCGTGACAGTCGCCCCGATGCGGCTGACCTGACGCTCGTTGGCTTCAATCCGCCCCGGATGCTCCTGGACAAGTGCCACATCCGCCAACACAACCGGGCCGGTCTTGTAATTGACCGCCTGCTCCGGGCTGATGCGCACCAGCAAGGGATCGCTGACCGCTGCTGCCGCAGCAGAGGCGGGGGTGGCTTCCTTGTCCTTGCATGCCGCCAAGGGCAACAAGCCGACCACGACAGCCAGCCCGGCCATCCAACGCGTCCCTCGCGAAGCCTGGGTATGAACGTGTTTCATGGGAAATCCTTCGGAATCAAAGCTTGTCTTCGGCATAGTCGCCGGCGAGGTATTCGAGTTCAATGCGCGCGGCCTGCACCTGGTAGCGGGCATCGAGCAGATCGGCGCGCACGGACTGCAGCACACGGCGGGCATCGAGCACATCGAGGATGCCGCGCTCGCCGAAACGGTAGGCTGCCTGTGCAACACGCAAGGCGGCCTCGGCCTCGCGCATGGCGCCTTGCCCCAAGGCCTCGACGCGCAGGCGAGCCATCTCCAGCGATTTCCACGCCTGCCGCAGTTGCTGATGCAACTCGGCCTGCCGGCCCTCGAGTTTGATGCGCATGCGCTCCTCGTCAGCCCCGGCTTCGGCAATCGGTCCGGCCCGCTGGTCGAGCAGCGGGATCTGCATCTGCACACCCAGCATGCCGTGGCGCAGTTCGACATCCGTGGTCTCGGTATAACGCAACTCCACGCCAGGCCAACGGCTGGCGCGCGCCGCCGTCACCTGGCTGCGGGCCCGCTCCAGCTGGCTTTGCAGTATCTTGAGTTCCGGGTTGTTGGCCTGGGCTCGACGCTGCATGTCGTCCAGATCACGCAAGCGGCTTTCCTCTGCCAACGCACCGCTCAAACTCCAACGCTGCGGCAACTGGCCGGCCGCCATCCGGTTCATGCCCAGCAGCACCTGTTCTGCCTGCAGTGCGGCGTTTTGCTGGCGCTGCCGCGCATTGATGATTTCGGCATCGGCCTTGATGATTTCGTAGCGCGCCGCCTCGCCACTTTCCACCCGCAGCCTGACGCGCTCGCGCACTTGCTCGAGCAAGGTCACGTCCTCGGCCGCCGCCTGCGCCTCGGCACGGCGTAACAAATATTCATAAGCGCGCAACTGAACCTGTGCCACCAATTCACTGCGCAGTGCGTCAATCTGGTGCGCACTACCGCGTTCGACCGAACGTGCCGCCTCGACCCGGGCGCCGCGTAGCGATGGGTTCTCAATGAACTGGGACAGCGCCCAGCCCTGCACCCGGCCTGGCATGGCGGAGGCAAGCCGCGCCTGAGTCTGCCCTTCACTCCATTCAAGCCGTGGATTCGCCAAGGCACCGGCCGTCTTGATGCCGGCCGCAGCCTGATCGCGTAGACGACGGGCGGCTTGCAGACCCGGGTTGTGCACCAGGATAGTGCTGATCAATTCCGACAAGGTCAGCGAAGGCCCCTCTTGGGGCGCCTGCATGACGGCTGGTGCGGCAGCCGGTTGTGCCCAGGCAGGTATTGCAGGCCAGAGCAGCAGGCAGACCAGGGGTTTCCAATTGACAAGGTATCTCATACGCAAGGCCTCTCAGGCAAATCTCCACGGCGGCGCTCCGGCTTGGCCGGTTCGCCTCAGAACAGCAAAAACGAAAGTGGAAAAGTCAGCCCAAACCGCGCGGCGGCGGCAAGCCAGGTTGCACACCAACCTGAATCAATGGCGTGCGGCTCTCGACCGAGCGCAAGACCCGCACCACGCGCATAGCGAGGGGCACAGCCGGCAAGACATCCAGATCAGCCCAATCGCCTGGTTCGGCATCGGTACAGGTGCCTTGCAATTGCGTGGCGCTGCAGGCAGATACAGCCACCGCATCCCCGTGCGCAGCAGCGACAGACACGGTATCGGCCGGCGCCTGCGCAGACATGGCTGGCAAAGATTTCACGTTCACCATCAGCCCCAGCAGGCACATGAGCAAACCTGCACACACCAACCATGCCAGAGCACGCTGCAGCCGGAGCCCATGGCCTGCATGGGGACTGACGGGAGATGGAGGGAGGGTGCGCATGGTGTTCTCGAAAATCAAGACATGGCCTTGATCCGCAAGAATTAGGCCAGATTTTCCTTTTCCTGAGTGTCAGGATGGAAATAGCCGCCGCGCCAGCATCTGCTGCAGGCTGGGCTTCTGGCCGCGCTCAAACCCCGATGTAGCGATGCCACAAGCCCGGGTCGGCGGCGAGTTGTGTCGAACTGCCAGCCCAGACCACACGCCCGCGTTCGATGATGGTGTGCTGATCAGCCAGTTCGATCAGACGCTGCACGTACTTGTCGATCACCAGAATGCTTTGCCCTTGCGCGCGCAAGGCCGCCAGGCAAGACCAGATTTCCTCGCGGATCATGGGTGCCAGGCCTTCCGTGGCTTCATCCAGGATCAGCAGGTGCGGATTGGTCATGAGCGCACGACCGATGGCCAGCATCTGCTGCTCACCTCCCGAGAGTTGATTGCCCATGTTGCGGCTGCGCTCTTCCAGGCGTGGAAACAGGGCATAGACGCGCTCCAATGTCCAGGGCTCATGGCTGGCGTTGCGATTGGCAGCGAAGGCGCGCAGGTTCTCGCTCACGCTCAGGTTGGGAAAGATCTGCCGCCCTTCGGGCACCAGCGCCAGCCCCATGCGCGCAATGCGGTCCGGGCTCAGGCCATTGATACGCTCGCCGAGAAAGCGCACCGTGCCACTGCGCGGCGGCGTCAGGCCGAGGATAGAGCGCACGGTGGTGGTCTTGCCCATGCCGTTGCGGCCCAACAGCGTGGCCACGCCACCGCCCGGCAACCGCAGGCTGACGCCAAACAGCACCTGGCTGGGGCCATAGGCCGCTTCGAGATTGTCGACTTCGAGCAGCGCTGTCATGCGTCGCCCTCCGCCGGTTCAAAATCGTCGCCAAGGTAGGCGCGCCGGACCTCGGGATGAACGCGAATCTGTTGTGGCGCGCCACTGGCGATCACGCGCCCGGCCACCAACACCGAGATGGTGTCGGCCAGCCGGAACACAGCATCCATGTCATGCTCGACCAGCAGCAGGGTGCACTCGCCGCGCAGGCTCTGCAGCAGCGTCACCATGCGCTCCGACTCTTCCGCCCCCATGCCGGCCATGGGCTCGTCCAGCAGCAGGAGCTTCGCACCGGTGGCCAGCGCAATACCGACCTCCAGTTGGCGTTGCTGACCGTGAGACAGGGCGCCGGCAATCTGATGCAATTGCCCGTCCAGGCCAACGCGCTCGGCCACCACAGCCGCTTGTGCGTAGCGCTGGACTTCCGTGCGCGCTGCGCGCCAGAAGCGCAGGCTGCTACCCTGCCGCGCCTGCAAGGCCAGCGCCAGGTTATCCAGCACCGGCAGACGCTTGAAGATGCTGGTGATCTGGTAGGAGCGTGCCAAGCCGCGGTGCACCCGCTCATGCATGGACAGCGATGTGATGTCCGCGCCATCGAAAACGATGTGCCCAGCATCGGGTGCCAGCGCCCCCGAGAGCTGCTGAATCAACGTGGTCTTGCCAGCGCCGTTGGGGCCGATCAACGCATGGATCTCGCCCTGGTGCACCGTCAGTTGCGCGCGGTCGGTCGCCACCAGGCCACCAAAGCGCTTGAGCAGATGATCCACCCGCAGGAGAGCGGCGCTCATGCCCGGCCCTTTCGCTGCAGCAGGCTCATCAGGCCGTTGGGCGCGACCAGCACCACCGCCAGCAGCACGGCACCGAGCAGAAATTGCCAGTAGATGGTGTAGTGGCTCAGCACCTCTTCGAGCAGCAGGAACACCACCGCACCAATGACACCACCCCACAGATGACCGACGCCGCCCAGGATGACCATGACCATCAACAGACCCGACTGGTTCCACTGCATCATCGACGGACTGACGAAACTGCTCAGGTTGGCCAGCAGCACACCGGCCAGCCCCGCCAGCGCACCTGCCATGCTGAAAGCGATGAGTTTGAAACGGTAAACCGGGAAGCCAATGGCTTCCATGCGCGTCTCGTTCTCACGGATGGCCTGCAGTGTGTGGCCAAAACGCGCGTTGAGCAGACGCCACATCAAGACAAATGCCAGCACCACCAGAAACAAGGTGACGTAATAGAAGGTCCGGTCATCCGCCAGGTCGAGGCCGAAGCCGGCGGTCGAGCGCCCGGGCAGTGACAAACCATCGTCCCCACCATAGGCCTTGTTGGACACGGCCAGGTAATAGAGCATCTGCGCGAAGGCCAGCGTGATCATGATGAAGTACACGCCCTGCGTGCGCAGGCTGATGGCCCCGATGACCAGCGCAAAGAGTGCGGTCACGCCCATGGCAACCGGCCAGACCACCCAGGCGGAACTGATGCCGGCTTGCGCCAGCACGCCCACCGTGTAGGCCCCCACGCCGATAAAAGCCGCATGGCCAAAGCTCACCATGCCGCCAAAGCCGAGGATCAGGTTCAGGCTGCTGGCCGCCAGCGCGAAGATCAGGATGCGTGCCGCCAGCCCCAGGTAGAAATCGCCGCCGATCAGCGGCGCCAACCATGGAAACAGCAGCAGCAATGCCAGCAGGGGCAGCGACCAACGCAACGTGAGTGCATGGTCCAGCAGACTGCGTGGCACCGTAGCCGCAGACGGCGCGGCAGAGTTCAGCGGCGCATCAGCCATGGGACGGGAAGAGACCTTTCGGTTTCCAGAACAGCACGGCAGCCATCAACACGTAAATCAGGATGGAGGCCACGGCTGGCCCGGCGTTGCTGGCCGCCTCGGCTCCCAGCAACGCATCGAAGGCCATGGGAATCAGCGTGCGGCCGGCGGTATCGACCACCCCCACCAGCAGCGCCCCCAGCAACGCGCCACGCACCGAGCCGATACCACCGATGACAATCACCACAAACGCCAGAATCAAAATGCTCTCCCCCATGCCGACCTGCACCGCCAGCAGCGGCCCGAGCATGCCGCCAGCCACAGCGCACAGTGCCGCCCCGAGGCCGAACAAGACCGTGAACAGGACCCGCACGTTGGTGCCCATGACCAGCGCCATTTCACGATTGGAGGCGCCAGCGCGCACCTGCATGCCCAAACGCGTACGCGTGATCAACAACCAGAGCAGCAGCGCCACCGCCAGCCCGACGCCGATGATGAGCAGGCGATAAGCCGGGTAATAAAAACCGGGTAACAGCTCTACCGGGCCGGCCAGCGATTCGGGTGGGCTCAGCAGCACCGGCTGCGAACCCCAGATGAAACGCACTGCCTCGTTGCACATCAGCAGAATGGCAAAGGTGCCCAACACCTGCGACAGATGGTCCCGTTGGTAAAGACGACGCAGCACGGTGAGTTCCAGCAGCACGCCGAACAGCGCCGCACCCGCGACGCCAGCCGCCAGCCCGAGCCAGAACGAGCCCGAAGCAGCGGTGGCGGCGGCGACCAGATAGGCGCCCACCATGTAGAGCGAACCATGCGCCAGGTTGATCATGTCCATGATGCCGAACACCAGCGTCAAGCCGGCCGCCAGCAAGAACAGCATGAGCCCGAACTGCAGGCCGTTCAGGGCCTGCTCCAGAATCAGAATACCGGTCATCAAAGCTCAGCCACGACTCGCTGATGTCAGTTGGCAGCCATCTTGCACTTGCCCACATAGGCATCGGCATGGTTCTTGAACACCGTGCCCAGCGTGCGGTTGGTGATGCGGCCCTTGGCATCACGGGTGATGACACGCAGGTAGTAATCCTGCACCGGGAAGTGGTTGCTGTTGAACTTGAAGGCACCACGCACCGACTCGAACTTGGCCGCTTCCAGGGCCTTGCGCACGGCGGCCTTGTCGTCCACCTTGCCTTTGGTGTCGCGCACGGCAGCACCGATGAGTTGCGCGGCGTCGAAACCCTGCGCGGCATACAGCGTGGGCAGGCGGCCGTATTCCTTCTCGAAGGCAGCCACGAATTTCTTGTTGGCGGCGTTGTCCAAATCGTGCGCCCACTGCGAGGTGTTGAACATGCCCAGCATGGGTTCGCCCACGGCCTTGATCACGTCTTCATCGCCCGAAAAGCCGGGGCCGAACAGCGTCATGTCCTTGGACAGGCCGGCACCGACGAACTGCTTGATGAAGTTGATGCCCAGGCCGCCCGGCAGGAAGATATAAACGGCGTCCGGCTTGGCCGCACGCAGCTTGGACAGTTCAGCACCGTAGTCCAGCAGGTTCAGCGGCGTGTAGCTCTCGGACACCACCTCACCCTTGAAGAAGCGCTTGAAACCGGTGAGCGCATCCTTGCCTGCCGGGTAGTTGGGTGCGATCAGTGCCACGCGTTTGAAGCCCTTGTCTGTCACGGTCTTGCCGACCGCCTCGTGCTGGTTGTCGTTCTGGTAGGAGGCGCTGAAGAAATATGGGTTGCATTGCTCGCCGGCGTACTGCGACGGACCGGCATTGGCGCTGATGTAGAACGTCTTCGAAGCGAAAGTCGGCGCACCCACCGCCAGCATCACGTTGGAGAACACAATGCCGGTCATGAAGTCCACCTTGTCGCGCTTGACCAGGCGGTCGGCAGTCTGGCGGCCCACGTCCGGGCTGGCTTGGTCATCGGCCACCACCACCTCGGCCGGCAAGCCACCGAGCTTGCCGCCATTGAGCTTGACCGACAGCTGGAAACCGTCACGGATGTCGATGCCCAGCCCGGCGCCCGGCCCGGACAGCGTGGACAACAGGCCGACCTTGATGTTGTCGGCTGCCAATGCCGGCGTGGTCAAGACGGCCGCAGTGGCAACGGCAATCAGGGTACGGTGCAAGATGGCGGCGGTCATCGTGTGTTTCATGGTGCTTCCTGTTGGCTTGGGTAAAGACGTCCTGGAGAATGATAACGTCTGGTATCGTGACCGCGTCCGCTTGATTTCCTTCCCAAAACAGCTACCGTTGCTGCATGGACTCATTAAGACGCAAAATTGTTCTGACGCTCCTGACCTTGACTGCCGCAGTGTGCCTTTTACGCACTGAGTCCGCTTGGACCTGAACCTGAACCTGACGCCACAGCCTCTCGTTACGCCCACGACGCCAGAGGGCTGATCACCCGCACTTATATCTATGACTCTCTGTGATCTACAGCCCCAGGTTGTACGCATTGCGCTGGAAGCGGGCACAGCCGTCATGGCTGTTTATGCCTCGATGCTGACGCCTGACGAGATTCAACACAAGACCGACGGCAGCCCGCTGACGCAGGCCGACCTCGCTGCACATCAAGTGATCGCCCGGGCCCTGGCCCGTCTGACGCCAGATATCCCCGTCGTGTCGGAAGAAGACGCTGCGTCACAGGTGCACCGCCAGCCCCAGGGACGTTTCTGGCTGGTCGACCCCGTGGACGGCACCAAGGAATTTCTGGCACGCAATGGCGAGTTCACGGTGAATATCGCCTTGGTGCAGAACGGCGTGGCCGTGCTGGGTGTGGTGGTGGCGCCGGCGCTGGGCTTGGCTTACTGGGGGGCGACCGGTCTTGGCGCCTTTCGTCAAAGCCTTCAAGGGATCGAAGCCATCCATGTCGCATCCGAACAGGAGCGATCCGGTCGTGCGCTGCGGGTGCTGGCCAGCAAAAGCCACATGAGTCACGAGACACAGGCTTTTCTGAACCGGCTGGGGCCACACGAACTGATGCAGGCCGGCAGTTCGCTGAAGTTCTGCCGCATTGCCGAAGGCAGCGCCGACCTCTACCCAAGGCTGAGTCCGACCTGCGAGTGGGATACCGCTGCCGGACAAGCCGTGTTGGAGGCCGCTGGGGGCAGCGTGCTGCAGCTTGACGGGACGCCCGTTCGCTACGGCAAACCCGACGTGTTGAATCCGCACTTTGTGGCGGCGAGCACCTCTCTTTCGCAACTGACAAGTCGTTCGCGATCGGCGGCTGCGCCGTGACTGGAGCCCTGGGCAGCCTTGCGGCGGACCTCGCCGAGCTTGGCAACGCGAAGCGCTGCTGTACAGGGTCGATCAGACCACTGCGCTGCCGGTGACCCCATCCAGGCCCAGCTCGAACAAGAGCGGCACATCGTCGCTCTGCGACACCCCTTCTGCAATGACCAGCAGGCCCATGGTGTGACCGATGGTGCACAGGCCGCGCAACAGCGCCTGGGCAGTCTCTTCATGCCCCACGTCCTGTACCAGGGTGCGGCTGAGCTTGATGTAATGCAGCCCCAGACCGTGCAGGCGCGCCAAGTGTCCGACGTGATGGTCGAGGTGCTCAATGCCGATCTTGCACCCCAGCGGACGCAGGCGCTCGCAAAAACAGGCAAAAGCCTGCGGGTGTTCGAAAGCGATCTCTTCACCCACATCGAACCAGAGCTGAGCCGCCTGCGTTTTACTCTGCTCCATCATGGCGATGATGCGCTGCACCAGGCCTTCGTCGCAGACCGATTCGTAGCCGAGGTTGATGCAGATGTCATGCCCATGGCGCTCGACCGTAGCCAAGGTCTGCGCCAGGATTTCAAGATCGACCTGACCGACCAGGCCCTGGCGCCGTGCCCAAGGCAGGAAAGCACCGGCCACCAGTGTTTCACCGCACACGCTGGAGTGAAGCCGCGCCGGCGCCTCAGTGTGCAAGTAGCTGTTGTTGCGGCCGCGCACCGGATAAAGCGCCAATTGGAATTCGTGCTTGTGCAGTGCCACCTGCAAGATCTGCTCCCACTCGCGTGCCGAGTGCGAAGGCTGCATTCCCCCTGACACGGGCAGCGTCAGTCTTTCCGCATCCGCCGGTGCCATGCTCTGCTCGCAAGCCGACAGCAACTCGAACAGGTCACTGTGTGCTTCGTAGCAAGTCGCGGCGTAGCTGAGCTGCAACAGGTTGCTGTGCTCAACCTGCAGCAGACTGGCATGGAGTTGCTGCAAGACAGCCGCGCTGTCACCCTGACCCGGCAGCAGGATGCCGAACTCCGCCGCGCCAAGGCGGCCATAATGCGCTCCCGTGTGGGCTTGCAGCGCCCGGCGCATCTGCTGCGCCATCAACCCGATCAGGCGATCGGCCTGCTGACGTCCGATCTCGCGGTTGAGTTCCTCCAGATTGACGATGCGCACCAGCAGCAGCAGGCCTTGCGGATTTGTGCTCTCTCGTTCGATTTCATCGGTCGCATTACGGCGGAAGACTTCGCCCACCATGAAACCGGTATGCGCGTCGACCTCGTGTTCTGTCTTGAGCTTGTACAAGCGTGTCGCTTCATCGTCCAGCAGAACTTTGGTTCTGTGCGCCAGCCGGTTCATGGCCTCGATGATGAGACGGAACTCCCGTGTGCGCGGCGGCGGGATTTCAAGGTAGCGACGCTCGGCCAGTGCCTCGGCCTGCTCCACCACACGTTGCAGCGGCTGAAGCACGCGCCGGATGTAGACCATGCCCAGCGCGCCAACGAGTAGGCCACCAAGCAGAAACAGTTCGGCCAGTTCCAGCGCCGAGTGCCACAAAGAGTCGTAGGCAAAGGATGGGTCGCTGCGCAGCTGGATGCTGCCCAGTTGCGTCCAGCCACTCTGGATCACGGCCGTGCCAGGTTCTGACGCGATCGGGAACAGTTGCATGAACCAGGCTGGCACGGCCGGCGGCTGGGTGGCACGCTCACGATGGGCCATGAGGCGGCCATCAGGCCCCAGGTACTCGATGCGCTGATAGTGGCCGAGGTCGAACTGCGAGCTCAGCAGCAACTCGACCGTGACCGCATCGCTGGCGCTTTGCGAAAGGGTGAGGGCCAGCGCGGTGGCGGTGTCAAGGTTCTTGACCCGGAGTTCGTTCTCCAGGTAGTGCTGGGCCGAGTGAATGTTGATGATGCCCGCGCTGAACACGGCGGCGAGAATGATCAGACCGATGACAATCCATAAACGTTTGACCAGTGACATGGTGCAGCTCCCTCAAGTCGAGTTCTATAGCGTGTGCTCCGCCTGCAGGCGCGCCAGCACATCGCGCCAGCGCGAGATGCGAACCGTGGGATCCGAGCTGGACGGGTTGGGTCCGCGGAACCACAATTGGGTGGCGTTGAAGGCATAAACGGGCGTCAAATCCGGCCGTTGTGCAGCCGGCTTGATATCGGGGTCGAAGTTGTCCAGGATCAGCGGCTCGCCGGACGGGGCGGCGTAGTAGGCCAGGATCATGTGCGCCTCCGGCTCGGCATGCGGGCGTCGCTGCATGCGGACATAGGTCAGGCGCAGCTTGCTTTCGGGCACACCCGCCAGCACCAGGCTCACGTATTTGGCAATGGCGAAGTCCTCGCAGTCACCCGCCCCCTTGGCCAGGGTTTCCAACAGCGAGGCCCAGTAGTCGTCTTGTTGCCACAACACCGCGTCTTCCACCCAGCGGATGCGCCGGTTGAAGAAGTTGTTGATGCGTTCGAGCTTGTCCAGCTCATTCGGCGCCTGTGCCGACGGCAGCATGGCGCGCCACTCGCCCACCAGACGGGCTACCTCCGTGCCATAGCGATTCAGCGCCAGTTGCTGCAGACGATCCAGGTTGGTAGCCGCCATGCCGGCCAGAACGAGCAGGGACAAGATGCTGACCCAGACCCACTTGAACGCGCATGATCGATACCACCCAAACATGCTGGGCATCTTACGAGAGTATTCGAGTCACATGGCACGCATTTTTTGCTTCAAAGCCGCGTTCACGCCGACAATTGACCTCCAAACACCCGGGAATTCGTTTTATCGAACCGCGATCCGCACCCTATCATCACCAAGCATGAAAGCCTTCACAACCTCCCTGATGCTGGCCCTGTCGCTGGCCGGCTGTGCCAAGATCAATGACGTCGGCATGCGGCTGATCTCCTCGTCCGCGCCGGCACTGGCCGTGGTGAACGAGACGCTGCTGTCCGGCGAGGTGAAGCTCTTCACCGATCGCACCGGTACCGTGGCACTGAGCGCCGGCGGCGGTCTTCAATGCATGGGCAATATGCGCTACACCGCCAGCAAGAGCGGTGCGATCAATCTGAAATGCAGCGACAACACCGAGGTCTCGCTGAGCTTCAATGCCTTGAGCGAAACCAGCGGCTTCGCCAGCGGACGCGGCGCGCGCGGTCCGGCCAGCCTGACCTTCGGCCTGGAGCCAGCCAACGCCGTGGCCTACCTCACGCTACCGCCGGGCAAACGCATCGTGACGACTGCCGAGGGTGCTTTGCGCCTGCAATGAAAAAAGCCCGCCGACGCAAGGTCAGGCGGGCTGATTGTCAGGTCAGAACCTGATCAGCGTGCGGGGCGCGGCGCGCGCTTCTTGGCAGCGTCACGCGGCACAAACACCTTGCCACCGCCATTGCCGGGCTTGGCAAACGCAGGCTTGGCACCAAAGGCCGGCTTGCGGTCACCAAAGTCACCACGCGGAGCGCCACCATCACGACGGCCATCGCCGGCAAAACGGTCGTTGAAACCGCCTTTGCGCTCGTAGCTGAAACCTTCACGGCGCTCGCCACCGCGGTCATCGCGCTGGGCAAAACCGCCACCGAAACCACCGGTGGGGGCGCGATCGCCGCCAAAACCGCCGCGATCAGCACCACGGTCACCGCCAAAGCCGCCCCGGTTGCCACCGAAGCCGCCCGTGCGTGGCGCACCGCCACCGAACTTGCGGTCGCGAGAGAAGTTGTCGTTGCCACCACGGCTGTTGCGGCCACCGAAGCCGGCGTTGGAACGCGACGGCTCGGGCATGCGTTGCTTGGGCTCCATGCCCGGGATCACCTCGGCCTTGAACTTCTGCTGGCTGTAGCCTTCGATGTCAAAGATCTTGCGACGGTCGCGGAACTCAGCAAAGGTCACGGCCAGGCCGTCACGGCCAGCGCGACCGGTACGACCGATACGGTGGGTGTAGTCCTCGGCCTTCATCGGCAGGCCGAAGTTGAACACGTGGGTGATGGTGGGCACGTCGATGCCGCGCGCTGCCACATCGGTGGCCACCAGGATCTGCACCTGGCCTTGGCGCAAGGCCATCAGGCGACGGTTGCGCAGGCCCTGGCTCAGGGCACCGTGCAGCGCCACGGCGGAAAAGCCGTCCTGCTGCAGATCGTTGGCCAGGCCGTCGCACTCTACCTGGGTGCTGGCGAACACGATGGCCTGATCGATACCGGCATCGCGCAGCCAGTGGTCGAGCAGTTGGCGCTTGTGCTGGGCGTTGTCGGCCCAGAACAGCACCTGCTTGATGTTGGCGTGTTTCTCTTGCGGCGAATCGATCTGCACCTTCTTCACACCCGAACCGTTGTCGTGCATCACGCGCATGGCGAGCTGTTGGATGCGCGGCGCAAAGGTGGCGCTGAACATCATGGTCTGGCGACGCTGTGCTGTCAGTTGGTTGATTTCGGCCAGGTCGTCGGAGAAACCGAGGTCGAGCATGCGGTCAGCTTCGTCAACGACGAGGAACTGCACCTGGTCGAGCTTGAGTTGCATCGAGCGCTGCAGGTCCAGCAGGCGGCCGGGCGTGGCCACCACCAGGTTGGCGTTCTGCAGCTTGGCGATCTGGATCTGGTAGGGCATGCCGCCCACCACATTGGCAATGCGCAAGCCACGGCAGTGCTTGACCAGCTCGATGGCGTCGTGCGCCACCTGCTGCGCCAGCTCGCGCGTCGGGCACAGGATCAGGGCACCCGGGGTGGCGGCCTTGAAATGGCGCGGGTTGGTCGGGTCCTGGCGCTTGGGGCGCTTCGGTGCCGGTTCACCCTTGGCAGCAGCTTCGGCACAGGCGTTCTCGAAATCGGTACGCTCTTTTTCAGCAGCCTGGGCCTGTTGCTGGATCAGGGTGTGCAGCACGGGCAGCAGGAAGGCGGCGGTCTTGCCACTACCGGTCTGGCTGGAGACCATCAGGTCGATGAAGCGGCGAGCTTCGTTGCCTTGGGCTTCAGCCGGCAGGGCCAGCGGAACGACTTCGGATTGGACCTGGGTCGGCTGGGTATAGCCGAGGTCGGCCACGGCCTGGATCAGTTCGGGTGCCAGGCCCAGTTGCACGAAACCGTTGGGCACGGCTTCAACAGCCACGCTGGTTTCAGCGGAAATAATGGATTCGACAGGCGACAGTTCGCCCGTCACTTCAAAAGTGTCGGTCATGGATTTACTCACACGCGAGCACCGCAGGGACTGCGGTGGCTCCGTCAATGGTTAAAAAACATCAACCATCAAACGGAACCTGCGCTGGCCTGAGGCCTGCACCGGGGACTCATCTCAGCCGCGTGGCCAGGAGTCCGGTGTGTGAAGGGAGATGCACAAAATGCACTGCAATTGCAGCGCAGCCTTGAATTATGGCACAGATTCGGGTTTTCACCTAGAAATCTATGTCCGCGAAGCGGGAGGCCCCGCTTTCAGGCCAGTTTGAGGAAGTGCTCTCGGTAGTGCTGCAGCTCGTCGATGGACTCGTGCACGTCGGCCAGCGCGGTGTGCTTTTGCTGCTTTTTGAAGCTGCTGTAGACCTCGGGCCGCCAGCGCCGAGCCAGCTCCTTGAAGGTGCTGACGTCGACATTGCGGTAGTGGAAGAAGGCTTCCAGCTTGGGCATGTACTTCACCAGAAAGCGCCGGTCCTGACCAATGCTGTTGCCGCACATGGGCGACTTGCCCTTGGGCACGTACTTGGACAGGAAGGCCGTCAGCTCCGCCTCGGCTTCGGCCTCGCTCACGGTGGATGCCTTCACCTTGTCGATCAGGCCGCTGCGGCCATGCGTGCCTTTGTTCCAGGCATCCATCTTGTTCAGCACCTCGTCGCTCTGGTGGATCACCAACACCGGACCTTCGATGCGCGGTTCCAGATTCGGACCGGTGACAACGACGGCAATTTCAATCAGCCGCTCCTGCTCGGGGTCCAGCCCGGTCATTTCGCAGTCGAGCCAGACCAGGTTGAGGTCGGATTTCGGAAGTGGGGTGTTCGTGTCAGCCATGGGCCCGATTGTCGCCGATGGCCTACACTCGCCTCCCATGTCATCAACGCTTTCCCCTTCCCTGGCCCTGACACTGGCTTTCGCCGTGGCCCTGCTGCTGGGTCTTGTTCTGAAGTACTGGTTGGCCACACGCCAAATTCGCCACGTGGCAGGCCATCGCGGCGCTGTGCCGGCGGCCTTTGCCGACACCATCACACTGTCTGCGCATCAGAAGGCCGCCGACTACACCCTGGCCAAGACACGCTTCGGCCTGCTGGAAACCGCCGTCGGCGCCGCTGTGCTGTTGGGCTGGACGCTGTTTGGCGGCTTGCATCTTCTGAACCAGGCGCTCGTGCAATGGCTGGGCAGCGGCATGCTGCAACAGTTGGCGTTGATCGCCGGCTTTGTGCTGATCGGCAGCCTGATCGAGCTGCCGCTCTCGCTGTACCAGACTTTCGTCATCGAGCAGCGCTTCGGCTTCAACAAGATGAACTTCAAGCTCTGGCTGGTCGATCTTGCCAAGTCCACGGTGCTCGGCGCCCTGATCGGGTTGCCGATTGCCGCGCTCATCCTCTGGGTCATGGGCGCCACCGGTCCCATCTGGTGGCTGTGGGCCTGGTGCGTGTGGATGGGTTTCAACCTGCTGTTGCTGTTGATCTACCCGACCTTCATCGCCCCGCTGTTCAACAAGTTCCAGCCACTGGAAGACGAAGGCCTGAAGGCGCGCGTGACGGCACTGATGCAGCGCTGCGGCTTTGCCGCCAAGGGCCTGTTCGTGATGGACGGCAGCCGGCGCAGCGCGCATGCCAATGCCTACTTCACCGGCTTCGGCGCCGCCAAGCGTGTGGTGTTCTTCGACACGCTGCTGAGCAAACTCAGCCCGGGCGAAGTGGACGCCGTGCTGGCACATGAACTGGGCCACTTCAAGCACAAACACATCCTCAAGCGCATCGTCAGCCTGTTCGCCCTGAGTCTGGCCGGCTTCGCCCTGCTGGGCTGGCTCGCCACCCAAGGCTGGTTCTACACCGGCCTGGGCGTCAACCCGAACCTGAATGCGGCCAACGATGCGCTGGCGCTGCTGCTGTTCGTTCTGGTGTCGCCGGTGTTCAGCTTCTTCATCGCGCCGCTGCTGGCCCTGTTCTCGCGCAAGCATGAGTTCGAGGCCGATGCCTATGCCGCCCAGCAGACCAATGGCGCGGACCTGGGGCGTGCCCTGCTCAAGCTGTACGAAGACAATGCCTCCACGCTGACGCCGGACCCGCTGTACGTGGCCTTCTATTACTCGCATCCACCGGCCTCTGAACGGCTGGCACGGCTGACGGCATGAGCGGAGATTTGATGCCAAATCAGGCTCAAGCCCTTGCCAAACGTGCGCTCACAGCTACGGAAATCGTAGCAAACTTGGCGCAGCTGGAAGGCTGGCGGCTCAGCGGCGACGGTGCAGAGCTGGCAATCGAAAAGCACTTTCCTTTCACCCACTTCGAGGCCGCCATGGCCTTTGCCAATGCCGTGGCCTTCATCGCGCAGCGGCAGGATCACCACCCCGAGCTGTCGGTGGCCTACCGCCACTGCACGGTGCGCTGGCGCAGCCATGACGCCGGCGGCATCACGCGCGCCGACTTCGATTGCGCGGCACTGGTTGACGCACTGCTGAGGTGAGGCCTTGATCAAACCGGTGGAACTCGACAACGGCCTGGTGGTGGCCACCCATGGCCGCCATGTGGTGGTGGAAACCCCGGAAGGCAGGCGCCTGATCTGCCACCCGCGCGGCAAAAAAAGCCAGGCGGTGGTGGGCGACCGCGTGCTGTGGCTGGCCACCGGCGACGAGGGCACGATCGAAAAAATCGTGGAACGGCGCAACCTGTTCTACCGGCAGGACGAGATCCGCACCAAGAGCTTTGCCGCCAATCTGGACCAGGTGCTGATCCTGATTGCGGCCGAGCCGGAGTTCTCCGAAAGCCAGCTGGCGCGCGCCCTGATCGCCGCCGAAGCCGAACGCATCACACCCATCATTGCCCTCAACAAGAGCGACCTGGCCGAGCCGTTTGCCCGTGCCTGGGCCCGGCTGGAGCCGTACCGGCGCATGGGCTACACCGTGTTGCCGCTGGCACTCAAGCCCAAGGCAGAAGGGCTGGTGCCGGAACTCGACACGCTGCGTGCGCAACTCCAGGCCAAGACCACGCTGGTGCTCGGCCCCTCGGGCGCCGGCAAGAGCACGCTGATCAACCAACTGGTGCCGGGTGCGCAGGTGCTCACCGGTGAGATTTCGACTGCACTGAATTCGGGCAAGCACACCACCACCAGCACCAACTGGTACTGGGTTGACGCAGCGCGCAGCACCGCGTTGATCGACTCACCGGGTTTTCAGGAATTCGGTCTGCAACACATCGACCCCATGCACCTGGCCGGCCTGATGCCGGACCTGAAGATCTGGGTGAAAGACTGCAAGTTCTACAACTGCACCCATCTGCATGAGCCTGGCTGCGGCGTGATGTCTGCACTCAAATCGGAATCCGACCCGCCATCCATCAGCGCAACGCGCTATAGAATTTATAGCGAACTGTTCGCCGAGCTGTCGCAGCGACGCTATTGAGGCAGGCGCCGGGGGCCGCTAGCCCAGCAGTCGCGCCAGCGTGAGCAGTGCCAGCAGCAGCATCCACATCACCACCGAGCGCCAGACCAAGCCGACGATGCTGCGCAAGTGCGCCAGCTCGGGCTCCTGTCGCGCTGTGCTGGGCGCGTCCAGGTCGTCCTCCTGCCCAACCACGGGAGCCTGCACGCCCAGGCGAACATTCACGGCACCAGCGGTCGCCGCCAGGATCACGCCGTCATTACTGGCATCCAGTTGGGCTTCATGGCTGCGCCAGCTGTCGATGGCATCCTCGAAGCTGCCGACCACGGCAAAACCCAGTGCAGTGATGCGCGCCGGCAACCAGTCGACCCAATGCCAGGCTTGGCTGGCGGCAGCGCGTGCTGCCTCGCTCACCGGCTGCCCCTGGCGCTGCGACACATGCGGCCAGTAACGCGCCGCGAACTCGGTCAAGCGGTAGAGCACGGCACCTGCCGGGCCCAAGCCAAAGGCCGCCAGAATCGAAAACCAGGCCAGTACGCCGAAGACATGCCGGTGCGCTGACAGCACCGATTGCTCAATGACCTGACGCACGATTTCGCGTCGCGGCAACTCGCTGACATCGGTCTGCCGCCACTGAGCCAGCAATTTGCGCGCCTGTTCCTCGTCGCCCGCATCGAGTGCGTCGCGGATGTCGGTGAAGTGGTGGCTGAACTGACGGAAACCGAGCGAGACATAGAGCACCACCACACTCCACAGCACGGCGGCCCACCAGCCCAGCAGGCTCCACAGCAGCCAGTGGATGGCCAGCGCGAGCAACGTGGGGAAGGCAACGGCAAAAAACCAGGCCAGCCAGCCATGCGGCTCGCGGCCGGCATCGAGATTGCGAATGATCCAGCGCATCCAGCCGCGCACGCCGGCATGCACCATGTTGCCACTGGCCAGGGGGCGTGCCTGCTCCAGCAACAATGCGACAAGAATGGCGAAAAAACTCATGTTGCCATCATAGCGGCCCGAACCGCGCCTTCACGCCGCGCGCAGTCGGAATCAGGCCGCCAGGAAGCGATAGAAGTTGCGCAGCATGCCGGCGGTAGCGCCCCAGATGAAGCGCTCCATGTCGGCATCCTGATACGGCATGGAAAACCAGTCGCGCCGCAGGCCTTCGGCCATCAGGCTGTGGCGCCGATGGTGGGCCGGGTTCATGAGAAAGTCCAGCGGCACCTCGAACACGTCGGCCACCTCGCCTTCGTTGGGTGTGAGCGTGAAGCCGGGCCGCACCAGCGCCACCACCGGCGTGATGATGAAGGCGCTGCCGGTGGTGTAGATCGGCAGCGTGCCGAGCACCTGAATGAAGTCCGGCGTCAGTCCCACTTCCTCCTCGGCCTCGCGCAGGGCAGCGGCAATCGAATCGGCATCGGTGTCATCCACCTTGCCACCGGGAAAGGCAATCTGCCCTGAATGGTTGGCCAGGTGGCTGGTACGCTGGGTCAGCAGCACCGTGGGCCGTTCGTGCGCGACGATCGGCACCAGGACCGACGCCGGCACCGGTGCACGCTGCGTGAAGCGCGGCTCCATGCGGACCTCGGGCTGCCACGACGGCGGCGCCACGAAGCGCTGGCGTAGCGCCTCGGGTTGCAACTGCTCACGCGGCACGGCGGGCAGATGCGTGTCCACCCCGACCACCGGGATCTGGCGCGGATCGAAATTCGGCAGCTTGGACAGCGGAGTAATAGAGTCTGACGACGACACCGGCAACACCTGGGACAGGGAACGGAAGGCTTAAAACAAAAAAGCCGCCTCAAGCTCAGGCTTGTGGCGGCTTTTGGCGCAAAGACCGGCTGCTTATACGGCAGCAGTCTTCTTGGCCGGCAGCTTTTCCTTGATACGGGCCGACTTGCCGCTGCGGTCACGCAGGTAGTACAGCTTGGCGCGGCGGACATCACCACGGCGCTTGACTTCAATGCTGGCGATCAGCGGGCTGTAGGTCTGGAACGTACGCTCCACGCCTTCGCCGCTGGAGATCTTGCGCACGGTGAAGCCGCTGTTGAGGCCACGGTTGCGCTTGGCGATCACCACGCCTTCGTAGGCCTGAACGCGCTTGCGGGCGCCTTCCACCACGTTGACGTTCACGATGACGGTGTCACCGGGGGCGAACTCGGGAATGGTCTTGCCGAGGCGAGCAATTTCTTCTTGCTCGAGAGTCTGGATCAGGTTCATGGTTACCTCTAATGATCTTGTCCGCGCCAGTGTCGGGATGACACAAGGCTTCACCGAGATGGCAAAGCGGCCGGCCAGAGGATCTGGAAAGCCTGAAATTATAGCAGGAAGTGCCCGTTTCAGGCGTTCTGGCGCACCAAGTCAGCCAAGAAAGCCTCGTCCTGGCGGCTCAGCCGGCCAGCGGCACGGGCCTGGGCAATCAATTCCGGGCGCAAGCGGGCCGTCAGCGCCAGGCGCTGTTCGCGGCGCCAGCGCTCGATCTGAGCGTGATGACCGGACAGCAGCGCCTCTGGGACGCCCTGCCCGTCCCAGGTCTCCGGCCGGGTGTAGTGCGGGCAGTCGAGCAGACCGTCCAGCGCCGGGTTGAAGCTGTCCTGGGCATGGCTGTCGGCATCCCCCAGAACGCCGGGCTGCAAACGCGCCACGGCGTCGAGCAGCGCCATGGCGGCGATCTCGCCACCCGACAGCACGAAGTCGCCCAGGCTGATCTGCTCGTCCACATGGGCATCGATGAAGCGCTGGTCAATACCTTCGTAGCGGCCGCAAACCAGCACGGCGCCTTCACTGGCGGCCCAGCGCTCCACCATGGCGTGGTTGAGTGGCTGCCCCAGGGGGGAAAACAGCACCACGGGCGCACGTGAGGAACGCTGCGACTGGGCTTGCTGCAGACAGCGTGACAACGGTTCGGCCATCATGACCATGCCGGGACCGCCGCCGAAAGGCCGGTCGTCGACGCGGCGGTAGTTACCGTCGGCAAAGTCGCGCGGATTGTGCAGGTTCACTTGCACCTGGCCCGATTCGTAGGCGCGCCGCGTGATGCCGCTGCTCAGCAGTGGTGCGAACAGTTCGGGAAACAGGGTAAGGACGTCGAACCGCATGACCGGGCCCGTTCTGCAATCAGTAATCGGGCTGCCAGTCGACGCGGATGCGGCGTGCCGCCAAGTCCACATCGTCGACATAAGCGGACACGAAAGGAATCATGCGCTCGGCCGGCTTGCCATCCTGCTCGTAGCTGATGACCAGCACGGTTTGTGGCCCGGTGGACAGCAACTCGCGCACGGCGCCCAGGGTAACGCCCTCGCGGTTGACCACCTCCAGGCCGATCAGGTCGACCCAGTAGTACTCATCCTGCTCGGGGGAGGGGAAACTGGAACGCGCCACAAAAATGCGGGCGCCGCGCAGCAGTTCAGCGGCATTGCGGTCGGGCACATCCTGCGCCCACGCGACCACGGTGTCGGAATGTTCTTTGGCTTCGCGGATAGCGAGCGTGACGGGACCGACAAAGGTCTTGGCACCTTTTTCGGCCGGCAGCAGATACCAGCGTTTGGAAGAAAACAGCGCCTCGGGATGGGCGCTGTAGGGCAGGACCTTGAACCAGCCCTTGATGCCCCAGGCATCCGCAATGCGCCCGACTTCGATGGCGTCCGCTGGCAATTCAGCGGCTTCGAGGCCGGGCAGCATGGATGTCAATTAAGCGGCGGCTTTCTTGCCAGCTTGCTTGATCAGGCGCTCCACGGTGGAGGAAGCCTGTGCGCCCACGCCGGTCCAGTAGGTCAGACGATCCTGCGCAATGCGGATGCTTTCCTCGTTGGCGGTGGCGATCGGGTTGTAGAAACCGATACGCTCGATGAAGCGGCCATCACGACGGGTGCGTTTGTCGGCCACGACAATGTTGAAGAACGGACGAGCCTTAGAACCGCCACGAGAGAGTCGAATAACGACCATGATTTATCCTTTGGGTGGTGGATATTCCATTCAGACTTGAATAGAACCATCCAGTACGAAATCCTTCAGTGTTTGAGACACGCGACATAGCCACCCGGCCAGCGACACACTGAAAAGCCTGTGATTATAACGTTTCTGCCGCTTATGCCTATCATCCGCCCCAGCCGCGACGAAGATATTGTCGCCATCACCTCGATTTACACCCACCACGTGCTGCACGGCACCGGCACATTTGAGCTGGATCCTCCCTCGCCAACCGACATGCAGGCCCGCCGTGCCGAGGTGCTGGCTCGCGGCCTGCCCTGGCTGGTGGCCGAAGACCAGGGCCAGGTGCTGGGGTATGCCTACTGCAACTGGTTTCGCCCGCGCCCGGCTTACCGCTATGCCGCCGAAGACTCCATCTACCTGGCCCCGCGGGCCCGCGGCCAGGGTCTGGGCCGGGCACTGCTGACCGAACTGTCTGCCGCCGCCGAACGTGCCGGCATGCGCAAGCTGATTGCCGTGATCGGCGACTCGGCCAATGCGGCGTCCATCGGCCTGCATCGCAGCTGCGGTTTCACACCGGCCGGTGTGCTGACGGCCAGCGGCTGGAAGTTTGACCGTTGGCTCGATACCGTGCTGATGGAAAAACCGCTGGGCCTCGGAGACCGCACCGCGCCAGCGCATCCCTGACAATAGCGTCATGAAAAACAAGACGTTTGCCGCCTGGCTCACCTTCCTCACCGGCCCGCTGGGCCTGCACCGCTTCTACCTCTATGGCCTGGGCGACTGGCTGGGCTGGCTGCTGCCCATTCCTACCGCCCTGGGCCTGTATGGTGTGGAGCGGGTGCAAACGTTTGGCCAGGACGATCCCATGAGCTGGGTGCTGATCCCGCTGGTGGGCTTCACCATCGCCGGCTGCGCGCTCAACGCCATCGTCTACGGCCTCATGACATGTGACAAGTGGAATGCCCGTTTCAACCCGACGCTTGCCAGCGAACATCCGGCCGGCAGTACCAGCTGGCTGACCATCGGCGCCATCGCCTGCTCTCTGCTGATCGGCACCACCGTGTTGATGGCCAGCATCGCCTTCAGCTTCCAGCGCTACTTCGAGTACCAAATCGAGGAAGCGCGCAAAATTAGTCAGTGAGAGTTGCACCCCTGAGCGACTAACGCGGCTTCCCCTCAAGGGGACAACGCCAGTGGCCCGGCCAAGCCGGTTCCACGGCGTTCCCCGCTTAGGTCTCTAAACGCGGGCGATCCGCATCAAAAGAGTTTCAGGCTCGCCCAGTAGGCCACGATGGCCACAAAGGCACTGGCCGGAATGGTGAAAATCCAGGCCCAGACGATGTTGCCGGCCACGCCCCAGCGCACCGCGCTGGCACGCTGAGCCGAGCCCACACCGACGATGGCGCCCGTGATGGTGTGGGTGGTGGAGACCGGAATACCCAGGGCGGTGGCGATGAAGAGCGTGAGCGCGCCACCGGTTTCGGCGCAGAAACCACCGACCGGCTTGAGCTTGGTGATCTTCTGCCCCATGGTCTTGACAATGCGCCAGCCACCGAACATGGTGCCGGCACCAATGGCCATGTAACAACACACCACGGTCCAGGTTGGCGGCGAGGTGTCCACCGAGGTCATGTAGCCGGTCGCCACCAGCAGCATCCAGATGATGCCGATGGTTTTTTGCGCGTCGTTGCCGCCGTGGCCCAGGCTGTAGGCCCCCGCAGACACCAGTTGCACGCGGCGGAACCAGCGATCCACGCGCGACGGCGTCGTGCGGCGGAACAGCCAGGCCACCAGCAGCATCATCAACGAGCCCAGAAGAAAACCGAGCAAGGGCGAAACAAAGATGAAGACCACCGTCTTGATGATGCCGGTAGAGATCAGCGCCTCGGTACCGGCCTTGCCGATCACGGCGCCGACGATGCCGCCGATCAGCGCGTGCGACGAGCTGCTGGGAATGCCGTAGTACCAGGTGATCAGGTTCCAGCTGATGGCGCCGATCAGCGCGCCGAACACCACGTGAACGTCGACGATGCCGGGTTGCACGATGCCCTTGCCCACCGTCGCCGCCACGCTGAGGTGAAAGATGAAGATGGCCAGGAAGTTGAAGAAGGCGGCAAACAGCACCGCTTGCCCCGGCCGCAGCACGCCGGTTGACACCACGGTGGCAATCGAGTTGGCTGCATCATGAAACCCGTTCATGAAGTCGAAGGCCAGTGCCAGGAACACCAGCAGAATGATCACCCAGAGGGCACTCTGAACGCTTTCCATGCCGAACCCGCTCAGGCGTTTTCGAGGACAATGCCCTCGATCTGGTTGGCCACGTCTTCGCACTTGTCGGTCACGGTTTCCAGCAACTCGTAGATGGCCTTGAGCTTGATCACCTCGCGCACATCGGGTTCCTCACGGAACAGCTTGCTCATGGCGGTGCGCATCACTCGGTCGGCATCGGATTCGAGCTTGTCGATCTCTTCGCAGGTCTTGAGCGCGGCCTCGGCCGTCTTGGCGTCGCCGATGTTATCCAGCAGGTAGACCGCATCCTTGACGCGCTCGCAGCACTTCACGCTGAGTTCGGTCAGCCGGATGATCTCTTCCGTCATGTGGCGCACGTCGTACAGCGCCATGGTCTCGGCTGAATCCTGGATCAGGTCGGCCACATCATCCATGGTGTTGATCAGCGAGTGAATCTGTTCGCGATCGATCGGCGTGATGAAGGTCTTGTGCAAGGTCTGGTTGACCTCACGTGTGATGCGGTCAGCCGCCTGTTCGGCGGCATCGACATCGCGGTTGTACTGATCGCGCAGGTTGACGTCACTGTAATGCGCCACCAGTTGGGAGAAGGCACGGGCCGCCTCCACGATGCGGTCCGCATGCTGGTTGAACATCTCAAAAAAGTTGCCATCGCGCGGCATTAATTTCCCAAACAGCATGAAGCTCTCCTAATTCTTGGCTCGTCAGTGAAATGACTGAAAACGGGGTGAAGTTTAACCGCCGCGTCGGACGCCACCCGCACCTCAGGCACTGCGGAAGATGAAATACACCGCGCCCACCATGCACAACGCCGCCCAGACATAGTCGAGCTTGAACGGCTCCTTCAGGTAGAGCATGGCAAAGGGCAGGAACACGCTGAGCGTCACCACCTCCTGCACGATCTTGAGCTGCGCCACCGTGAAGCCCGCCTGCTGAAAACCAATGCGGTTGGCCGGCACCTGCAGCAGGTACTCGAACAGGGCTATGCCCCAGCTCGCCAGCGCGGCGAGGTACCAGGGCGCCGTGGCCAGGTTCTTCAGGTGGCCGTACCAGGCAAAGGTCATGAACACATTGCTGCCGATCAGCAGCAGCACGGTTTGCACGGACAGGGGCAGTGAGGTGATGGCATTCATGCCGCAGATTATCGAATGGACAAGAAAAAGCCCCGCGGCGCGAGCCGGGGGGCTTTAAAAACCGGGCCGTAAGCGGACCCAGTCAGGGGAGATCGCCGATCAGGCGGCCACGGTGGCGGCCACGTCCTTGTACTCCTCGATCTGGTCGAAGTTCATGTACTTGTAGATCTTGTCGCCGTTGGCGTTGATCACACCGATGTCGGCCAGGTACTCAGCCTTGGTCGGGATGCGGCCCAGCTTGGAGCAGATCGCCGACAGCTCGGCCGAACCCAGGTACACATTGGTGTTCTTGCCCAGACGGTTCGGGAAGTTGCGTGTGCTGGTAGACATCACGGTGGCACCTTCCTTCACCTGCGCCTGGTTGCCCATGCACAGCGAGCAGCCCGGCATTTCCATGCGGGCGCCGGCCGCACCGAACACACCGTAGTGGCCTTCTTCGGTCAACTGGTGGGCATCCATCTTGGTCGGCGGGGCCATCCACAGCTTGACCGGGATGTCCTTCTTGCCTTCGAGCAGCTTGGAAGCAGCACGGAAGTGACCGATGTTGGTCATGCAGGAGCCAATGAACACTTCGTCGATCTTGGCGCCGGCCACATCCGAGAGTGTCTTGGCGTCATCGGGATCGTTCGGGCAGCAGACGATCGGCTCGGTGATCTCGGCCAGGTCGATCTCGATCACGGCGGCGTAGTCGGCGTCGGCATCGGGCGCCAGCAGCTCCGGCTTGGCCAGCCAGGCTTCCATGGCCTTGATGCGGCGACCGATGGTGCGTGCGTCGGCATAACCCTGGGCGATCATGTTCTTCAGCAGCACGATATTGCTGTTGATGTACTCGATGATCGGCTCCTTGTTCAGGCGCACCGTGCAGCCGGCGGCAGAACGCTCGGCCGAGGCGTCGGACAGTTCGAACGCCTGCTCCACCTTCATGTCGGGCAGACCTTCGATTTCGAGAATGCGGCCGGAGAAGATGTTCTTCTTGCCCTTTTTCTCGACCGTCAGCAGGCCGGCCTTGATGGCGTACAGCGGGATGGCATGCACCAGGTCACGCAACGTGACGCCGGGCTGCATCTTGCCCTTGAAGCGCACCAGCACCGATTCCGGCATGTCCAGCGGCATGACGCCGGTGGCAGCGGCAAAGGCCACCAGGCCGGAACCGGCCGGGAAGGAAATACCGATCGGGAAACGGGTGTGGCTGTCGCCGCCGGTGCCCACGGTGTCGGGCAGCAGCATGCGGTTGAGCCAGCTGTGGATGATGCCATCGCCGGGTTTGAGTGCGATACCACCGCGGTTGCTGATGAACTCGGGCAACTCATGGTGCATCTTCACATCGACCGGCTTCGGGTAGGCAGCGGTGTGGCAGAAGGACTGCATCACCAGATCGGAACTGAAGCCCAGGCAGGCCAGGTCTTTCAGTTCGTCACGGGTCATCGGGCCAGTGGTGTCCTGCGAGCCGACCGAGGTCATCTTCGGTTCGCAATAGGTACCAGGCAACACGCCCTGGCCTTCGGGCAGACCGCAAGCGCGACCGACCATCTTCTGTGCCAGCGTGAAGCCCTTGCCGTGGCTCTTGGGAACCTGCGGCAGGCGGAACAGCGTGGAAACCGGCAGGCCCAGCGCTTCGCGCGCCTTGCTGGTCAGACCACGGCCAATGATCAGCGGAATGCGGCCACCAGCGCGCACTTCGTCGAACAGCACCTCGCTCTTGACCGTGAACTCGGCAATCACCTTGCCGTCTTTCAGGGCCTTGCCTTCGTAGGGGCGCAGTTCGATGGTGTCACCCATGTTCATCTGGCTCACATCGAGTTCGATCGGCAGGGCGCCGGCATCTTCCATCGTGTTGTAGAAGATCGGGGCGATTTTCGAGCCCAGGCAGACGCCGCCGAAACGCTTGTTCGGCACGAAGGGGATGTCTTCGCCGGTGAACCACAGCACGGAGTTGGTAGCCGACTTGCGGGAAGAACCGGTACCGACCACGTCGCCGACGTAGGCCACCAGATTGCCCTTGGCGCGCAAGTCTTCGATGAACTTCACCGGGCCGCGCTTGCCGTCTTCCTCGGGCGTGATGCCGTCACGCTTGTTCTTCAGCATGGCCAGCGCGTGCAGCGGAATGTCGGGGCGGCTCCAGGCATCGGGCGCGGGCGACAGGTCGTCGGTGTTGGTCTCGCCGGTCACCTTCAGCACGGTCAGGGTGATGCTCTTGGGCACTTCAGGACGGCTGGTGAACCACTCGGCATCGGCCCAGCTTTGCAGAACGGCCTTGGCGTGGGCATTGCCCTTGTCGGCCTTTTCTTTGACGTCGTGAAACTGGTCGAACATCAGCAGGGTCTTCTTCAGGCCTTCGGCGGCCACAGCGGCCACGGCGCTGTCGTCCAGCAGGTCGATCAGGGGCGTCAGGTTGTAGCCACCGAGCATGGTGCCCAGCAGTTCGGTCGCCTTCTCGCGGCTGATCAGGGCGCACTTCTCGGTGCCATGGGCCACGGCGGCCAGGTAGCTGGCCTTGACCTTGGCAGCATCGTCCACACCAGCGGGAACGCGGTGGGTGATCAGTTCGACCAGCGTGGCTTCCTCGCCCTTGGGCGGGTTCTTCAGCAGTTCGATCAGTTCAGCGGTCTGCTTGGCAGACAGCGGCAGCGGGGGAATGCCGAGCGCGGCGCGTTCTGCGACATGGGCGCGGTAGGCTTGCAACATGAGAATCTCCTTCTTCAACAATCAAAAATGGTTCCAGCCCTTGTCGCTCGGGCTTCTTCTGCTATTTATTCCGCAGCATCCTGCAATGCCAGCGCATTGCGCATAGCCGGCGGCGGCGTCACCGGATCCAGCAGGGAGGGCGGCGGGTTCTTCTCCATGGCAGCAGCAACGGCCACCTGAGAGGTGTTCATGCAGGCATCCGCCAGGCGTTTACCGAGTTTGGTGCTCATCAGCATGGACTTGTTTGCCAACTGCAGCCAGACGGCGCCGGCATGCTGGTCTTCCAGGCGCATGGCACCGGTCGAGGTCACCACCGGCGCCATGTGGAAGATTTCCTTGCCCAAACGCACATGGAAATAGCCAGAGGCCTTCGGGTCGGCCTCCACCGTGACCGAAGCCCCCAGTTCGCACGGCACATGCCCCACCTGCACACGTTCAGCAAGCGCCAACTCAGCAGGCGAAAGTGGTGCCGCAGGTGCGGCAACCGGCGTGGCCGCGGCGACCGCCGTCTTGGCCGACGCTGCCTGCTTGCCATGGGCGAAATGTGTCTTGCGGGACGGCAGGTTCTGCGCCAGCAGCGACACGGGCAGGGCTGCCACCAGAACCAGGGTAATCAATGCTTTCATCATTGCGCTCCTTGTGTGATTCAACGATCTGACACTTTAACGAGTTGCGGTCTGGAAATAGGTCTGCACACTCGCGGGCAAGTGGCGCCCGGTCTGGTGCGCCCGCTCCAGCACCTGCCAGAAATAGCGGTAGCTGGCGCGGTCATGCAACTGGCCTTCAAAGCTCACGGGCGCCCATTGCGCGTGCGCGGCAACTTCGATGATGGCGGCGGCACGTTCGATCTCCGAACCACTCGGCGCCAGCGCCTCCAGGATGGGGCGAATCTGGCTGGGGTGAATGCTCCACATGCGCGTGTAGCCAAACTCCCGGGCTGCTTTGGCCGCAGCCGCTTTCATGGCTTCAGTATCACTGAATTCAGTGACCACACAATGGGAAGGCACTTTGCCGTGGGCATGGCAGGCAGAGGCGATTTCCAGCTTGGCGCGCACCACCAGTGGATGGCTGAACTGCCCCAGTTCTCCTGACTGCACGTCAGGACGGGAACTCATGGCGCTGGCAGGAATGGCGCCACCGTGGGCCGAGACAAAATCCATCAGCCCGAAGCTGATGGACTGCACACGCGGATGCGCGGCAATGTCGAACGCCCGATGCACCGCAGCCGGCGACTCCAGCAGCACCTGCAGCGGCAAGGGTTCGACCCGCCCCGCAGAACGCGCGGCCGCATCAACGGCCGCCACGGCACGCTCGACATCGGCCACCGTTTCGACCTTGGGGATCATCAGGTGGCACAAAGCCTGGGCGGCACCGCCGACGATGCTTGCCACGTCGGCCTCGAACGCCGCATGGTCCACCGGGTGCACCCGCACGGCAACGCGTGGCGCCGCCGGCAAGGCCGCCTTGCGGGCGGCCTCCTGCGCCTCATTGGCCAGCGCCACCACCATCTGGGCATGGTCGCGCTCGCCACCGACCGGGGCGCCGTCTTCACAATCGAGTGACACGTCGAAGACGCAGGCCCCGAACTCGGCAATCATCTCGGCCTGCAGCTGCAGGCTCTTGCGCATCCGGACCTCGACGCCGCTGTAATGGTCGCAGACCGGCAAGAAGCCAGCCGCGGCCTGGGCGCCAAGGAGGATGTCGCGCGGATGAGCCATGTTTACAGCAGGTGCTTGACGCCGTCCTGCTCGCCTTGCAACTCGGCCAGGGTGATGTTGATGCGCTCTTGCGAGAAAGCGTCGATGGCCAAGCCTTCGACCACCTTGTATTCGCCGTTTTCGCAGGTCACCGGGAAGCCGAACATGGTGTCCTTGGGAATGCCGTACTGGCCATCCGACGGAATGCCCATGGTGACCCACTTGCCGTTGGTGCCCAGGGCCCAGTCGCGCATGTGGTCAATGGCAGCATTGGCAGCCGAAGCAGCCGACGACAGGCCACGCGCTTCAATGATGGCAGCGCCGCGCTTGCCCACGGTGGGCAGGAACACGTTGGCATTCCATTCCTGGTCGTTGATCATCTTGGCCACGCTCTCCCCCTTGATGGTGGCGAAGCGGTAGTCGGCGTACATGGTGGGCGAGTGATTGCCCCAGACGGTGAGTTTCTCGATGTCAGCCACAGCCTTGCCGGTCTTGGCAGCGATCTGGCTGGCCGCGCGGTTGTGGTCCAGGCGCAGCATGGCAGTGAAGTTCTTGCGCGGCAGGTCCGGAGCGCTCTTCATGGCGATGTAGGCATTGGTGTTGGCGGGGTTGCCGACCACCAGCACCTTGACGTTGCGCGAAGCCACGGCGTTGAGGGCCTTGCCCTGGGCCGTGAAGATGGCGCCATTGACGGCCAGCAGTTCGGCACGCTCCATGCCGGGGCCACGCGGACGCGAACCCACCAGCAGGGCGTAGTCAACGTCCTTGAAAGCGGTCATCGGATCGCTGTGGGCTTCCATGCCGGCCAGCAGCGGGAAGGCGCAGTCGTCGAGTTCCATCATCACACCCTTGAGGGCCTTCTGGGCTTTCTCATCGGGGATTTCGAGCAATTGCAGGATGACGGGCTGGTCCTTGCCCAGCATTTCGCCGGAGGCGATGCGGAACAACAGGGCGTAACCGATTTGGCCTGCGGCGCCAGTAACAGCAACGCGGACGGGCTTTTTGCTCATGGTGAAAACTCCAGAAGTGTTGTGAACGGTAACCGGGACGTAACCAAGCCCCGGATGCACCGCGGAGTGTACCGCGAAAACCCTGATTTATCAATTTGTCTTATGTCTTATATAAGATATGATTCAACCTGTTCTGCCTGCATGCCATCACCCCTCGTCCCATGACCCAGACGCCCTCTTTTGCTGTTGACCCTGCCGCCCCCGGCACGGAAGGTGGCGCGTCTGCGCAGCCAAGCCAGACCCCCGCCTTCAGCCCGCTGTACCAGCAGATCAAAGGACTGATTCTGCAAAGCCTGCAGTCGGGCGAATGGAAGCCCGGCGAAGCCATTCCGAGCGAAATGGACCTGGCGGCGCGCTTTCGCGTCAGCCAGGGTACGGTGCGCAAGGCGATTGATGAGCTGGCGGCCGAAAACCTGCTGCTGCGCCGTCAGGGCAAAGGCACGTTTGTCGCCACCCATGCCGAGCAGCACGTCCAGTACCGCTTTCTGCGGCTGATGCCGGACCAGGGCGACAACCAGAGCGAAGGACCGGCCGAGCGCACCATCATCGACTGCAAGCGTCTGCGCGCCAGCGCCGACGTGGCGCGCGCCCTGGCATTGCGCACCGGCGACAGCGTGCTGCAGGCGCGACGGGTCCTCTCATTTGCCGGCCGCCCCACCATTCTGGAAGACCTGTGGCTGCCGGGCACACCCTTCAAGGGCCTGACGGCTGAGCGGCTGAGCCAGTACCTCGGCCCGATGTACGCGCTGTTCGAGACCGAATTCGGCGTGCGCATGGTGCGCGCCGAGGAAAAAATCCGTGCCGTCCTGCCCGATGCGGCCCAGGCCACCTTGCTCAAGATTCCAAAAAACACGCCCCTGCTGAGCGTGGAACGCATTGCCTACACCTACAACGATGTCCCGATGGAACTGCGCCGCGGCCTGTACCTGACCGACACCCACCACTACCACAACGAACTCGGCTGAGAAACTCTGTTACCACGTGAAAACCTCATAAAGAATCACCTCACTCCCTCGTACCGTTGCTGCATTGCAATAGAATTTGCCCCGGCAACCTGCCAGAAATTACAAAGCGGTTACATCCAAAAGAGAAAGCCCAACCATGACTGAGCTTGTCACCCCCTCCCGGGCCAAACGGCCTGAGTTCCGCAACATCAACGCCATCAAGGATCTGCCGACCTACCGCCTGCCTCCCGCAGGCTGGGTGTCGATCCTGCATCGCGTCAGCGGCGCTCTCATGTTCCTCCTGCTGCCCTTCATCATCTGGCTGTTTGATGTGTCGGTGTCGTCGGAGTATTCCTTCGCCCGCTTCACGGCCCTGTTCGGTGCCGGCGTCGGCCCGGTGCCGGGTTGGTTCTTCAAGTTGGTGGCACTGGCGCTGATCTGGGCTTACCTGCACCACATCATTGCCGGCATCCGCCACCTGTGGATGGACCTCACCCACGCAGTGACCAAGGAATTCGGCCGCAGCTCGGCCATCGTCACACTGGTGCTCAGCCTCGGCCTGACCGCGGTTCTCGGCGCCAAGCTGTTTGGCCTTTACTGAAACAAGAAGGAGCGACACATGTCGGTTAACTACGGCTCCAAGCGCATCGTCGTGGGTGCGCATTACGGACTTCGCGACTGGCTGAGCCAGCGCATCACGGCCGCCCTGATGGTCCTGTTCACCCTGCTGCTGCTGGGCCAGGTCCTGCTCACTCGCGGCCCCATCGGCTACGAAACCTGGGCCGGCATCTTTGCTGCCCAATGGATGAAGGTGCTGACCTTCGTTGTCATCATCGCGCTGGCTTACCACGTCTGGGTGGGCATGCGCGACATCTGGATGGACTACATCAAGCCCATCTGGCTTCGCCTGTCGCTGCAGGTTTTCACCATCGTCTGGCTGGTCGGCTGTGCCGGCTGGGCCATCCAAGTCCTGTGGCGTCTGTGATGCCACTGCACGATTGAGGCTGTAACCCATGTCCTACTCCTTATCCAAACGCAAATTTGACGTCGTCATCATCGGGGCCGGTGGCTCCGGCATGCGCGCCTCGCTGCAACTCGCACGCGCCGGCCTGAACGTGGCCGTGCTGTCCAAGGTGTTCCCGACCCGCTCGCACACCGTGGCCGCTCAAGGTGGCGTCAGCGCCAGCCTGGGCAACATGAGCGAAGACAACTGGCACTACCACTTCTACGACACCATCAAGGGCTCCGACTGGCTGGGCGACCAGGACGCCATCGAGTTCATGTGCCGCGAAGCACCGAAGGTCGTGTACGAGCTCGAACACTTCGGCATGCCGTTCGACCGCAACCCGGACGGCACGATCTACCAGCGCCCCTTCGGCGGCCACACCGCCAACTACGGCGAGAAGCCGGTGCAGCGTGCCTGCGCCGCGGCCGACCGTACCGGCCACGCCATGCTGCACACCCTGTACCAGCAGAACGTGCAGGCCAAGACCACCTTCTTCGTCGAATGGATGGCGTTGGACCTGATCCGCGACGCTGACGGCGACGTGGTCGGCGTGACCGCGCTGGAAATGGAAACCGGCGAGACCTACATCCTGGAAGCCAAGCACACGCTGCTGGCCACCGGCGGTGCCGGCCGCATCTTCGCCGCCTCCACCAACGCCTTCATCAACACCGGCGACGGCCTGGGCATGGCGGCGCGTGCCGGCATCCCGCTGCAGGACATGGAGTTCTGGCAGTTCCACCCGACCGGCGTGGCCGGTGCCGGCGTGCTGCTGACCGAAGGCTGCCGCGGTGAAGGCGCCATTTTGCTCAACAGCAATGGCGAGCGCTTCATGGAGCGTTATGCCCCGACGCTGAAGGACCTGGCACCACGCGACTTCGTTTCGCGTTGCATGGACCAGGAAATCAAGGAAGGCCGTGGCTGTGGTCCGAACAAGGACTACGTGCTGCTCAAGCTCGACCACCTGGGCGCCGAGACCATCCACAAGCGCCTGCCCTCGGTGTACGAAATCGGCGTGAACTTCGCCAACGTCAACATCACCAAGGAACCGATTCCGGTGGTGCCCACCATCCACTACCAGATGGGCGGCATTCCGACCAACATCAACGGCCAGGTCGTCACGCCCGACGGCAGCGGCAGCCAGAAGGTCGTTAACGGCCTGTACGCAGTGGGCGAATGCGCCTGTGTCAGTGTGCACGGCGCCAACCGCCTGGGCACCAACTCGCTGCTCGACCTGCTGGTGTTCGGCCGCGCGGCCGGCAACCACATCGTCCAGGCCAGCGACAAGACCAAGACCCACAAGCCGCTGCCGGCCGATGCCGCCGACCGCACGCTGGCCCGCCTGGCCCGCCTGGACGGTTCCACCACCGGTGAATACGCCCAGGACGTCGCCAACGACATGCGCGCCACCATGCAGCAGCACGCTGGCGTGTTCCGCACCCAGGCCTCCATGGACGAGGGTGTGGCCAAGATCAATGCCCTGCGCTCGCGCGTGGCCAGCATCACGCTCAAGGACAAGTCCAAGGTGTTCAACACCGCGCGCATCGAGGCGCTGGAAGTCGAGAACCTGATGGAAGCCGCCCAGGCCACCATGACCTCGGCTGCCGCCCGTCGCGAGTGCCGTGGTGCCCACACCGTGAACGACTACGAGCGTCCGGCTGACGACGCCCAGTTCCCGCTGGGCCGCAACGACGCCGAGTGGATGAAGCACACCTTGTGGGACAGCGCCACCAACAGCCTGTCGTACAAACCCGTCAACTTGAAACCGCTGACCGTGGAGTCGGTGCCGCCGAAGGTTCGCACCTTCTAAGCCCCCACATCCAGCATCCACGACGCACGGAGAAAAATACCATGGCAAAACGCACATTCCAGATCTACCGTTACGACCCGGAAAAGGACGCCAAACCCTATATGCAGACCATCGAGGTTGAACTCGACGGTCACGAGCGCATGCTGCTCGACGCCCTGATGAAGCTGAAGGCGGTTGATCCGTCCATCTCGTTCCGCCGCTCCTGCCGCGAAGGCGTCTGCGGCTCGGACGCGATGAACATCAACGGCAAGAACGGCCTGGCCTGCCTGACCAACATGAACACGCTGCCTGGCGTGATCACGCTCAAGCCGCTGCCCGGCCTGCCGGTGGTACGCGACCTGATCGTCGACATGACGCAGTTCTTCAAGCAGTACAACTCGATCAAGCCCTACCTGATCAACGACACGGTACCGCCCGAGCGGGAACGCCTGCAAAGCCCCGAAGAGCGCGAAGAACTCAACGGCCTGTACGAGTGCATCCTGTGCGCCAGCTGCTCCACCAGCTGCCCGAGCTTCTGGTGGAACCCGGACAAGTTCGTCGGCCCCGCCGGTCTGCTACAGGCCTACCGCTTCCTGGCTGACAGCCGCGACAACGCCACCGGCGAACGCCTGGACAACCTGGAAGATCCGTACCGTCTGTTCCGTTGCCACACCATCATGAACTGTGTTGATGTCTGCCCCAAGGGTCTGAACCCGACCAAGGCCATCGGCAAGATCAAGGAAATGATGGTCGCTCGCGCGGTGTAAGCGATTCACCAGGGTTAAGCATGGACAATGAACTGATCGACGAAAGAACGCTGAGCAAGCTGAAGTGGCGCTGCCGCCGCGGCCTGCTGGAGAACGACCTCTTCATCGAGCGTTTTTTCAACAAGTTCGAGTCCACGCTGACCCTGGGCCAGGCACAGGGCCTGACGGCCCTGATGGACCTGAGCGACAACGATCTGCTCGACCTCCACCTCGGCCGCAAGCCGCTGGCCGAGGTCAGCCCCGAGTTGAACCGCGCGGACGTGCAAGAAGTTTTAGACATGTTGAGAGAAACCTGCTGAAAGGCCCCAAATGAAATTAGCTGACAACAAAGCCACCCTGTCGTTCAGTAACGGCAGCCCCAGCGTCGAGCTGCCCGTCTACCAGGGCAACATCGGCCCGGATGTGATCGACATCCGCAAGCTCTATGGCCAGACGGGCATGTTCACCTACGACCCGGGTTTCCTCTCAACGGCTTCCTGCCAGTCGGCCATCACCTACATCGATGGCGACAAGGGCGAACTGCTGTACCGCGGCTACCCGATCGAGCAACTAGCCACCCAGTGCGACTTCCTCGAAACCTGCCACCTGCTGCTGTACGGTGACCTCCCGAACGCCGAGAAGAAGGCCGCCTTCAGCCAGCGCGTGACCATGCACACCATGGTCAACGAGCAGATGCAGTTCTTCCTGCGCGGTTTCCGCCGCGATGCGCACCCGATGGCCGTGCTGACCGGTCTGGTGGGCGCCCTGTCGGCCTTCTACCACGACAGCACCGACATCAACAACCCGGAACACCGGGAAATCGCCGCGATCCGCCTGATCGCCAAGATGCCCACGCTGGTGGCCATGGCCTACAAATACGGCGTCGGCCAGCCCTACATGTACCCGCGCAACGACCTGAGCTATGCCGGCAACTTCCTGCGCATGATGTTCGGCACGCCCTGCGAGGATTACAAGGTCAACCCGGTGCTCGAGCGCGCCATGGACCGCATCTTCATCCTGCACGCCGACCATGAGCAGAACGCGTCCACCTCGACCGTGCGCCTGTGCGGCTCGTCCGGCACCAACCCGTTCGCGGCCATCGCCGCTGGTGTGGCCTGCCTCTGGGGCCCGGCCCACGGCGGTGCCAACGAAGCCTGCCTGAACATGCTGGAAGACATCCAGGCCAATGGCGGCGTGGCCAAGGTCGGCGAGTTCATGAACCAGGTCAAGGACAAGAACTCCGGCGTGCGCCTGATGGGCTTCGGTCACCGCGTCTACAAGAACCACGACCCGCGTGCCAAGCTGATGCAGGAAACCTGCAAGGAAGTGCTGGCCGAACTGGGTCTGGAAAACGACCCGCTGTTCAAGCTGGCCATGGCGCTGGAAAAGATCGCCCTGGAAGACGACTACTTCGTGCAGCGCAAGCTCTACCCGAACGTCGACTTCTACTCCGGCATCGTGCAGCGCGCCCTGGGCATTCCGGTCAACCTGTTCACCGGCATCTTCGCGCTGGCCCGCACCGTCGGCTGGATCGCCCAGCTCAACGAGATGATCAGTGATCCGGAATACAAGATCGGCCGTCCGCGCCAGTTGTTCACCGGCTCGGTGCGTCGTGACGTGCCGCCGATGGCCAAGCGTTAAACTGCGCCCAAACGCATGCCCGCCGCACGGCAACGTCGGCGGGTATTTTCATTGGTCGACTCACTTTGCCCTCACCATGCGACTGATCCAAAGTGCCGCTGAACTCAAGGCGCTGCTGACTGAGAACGCTGGCACACAACAGACCTGCAGCTGCAGTCTGGGCGGCTGCGCCGGCTGGGAAAGCCTGAGCGAAGACCGCTGGCCCGCGGCCCAGATGCGGCAAGTGGCCACGCTGCGCGACCCCGAACTCTACGAGCCGACCTTTGAGGAACATCACCCCAACGGCACGCGCTACGACTCAGCCGAAGCGCCGGTGGCCCTGAAGTTCTTTCCCTACAACCGCTGCGAACTCTGGCGCTGCGGCCAATGCCAGCGGCACCTGCTGCGCTACACCGAGTTCGGCGGCTACTACGTCGACCACCGGGTGCGCGAGCTGTCGCCGAAGCTGGACATCATCGACTGAGAAACCTTGCTGGCGTGGTCCGAATAAAATGTCGGATTGCCAAGGAAAACCCCATGGGACGCACCCTTTACGACAAGATCTGGGACGAGCACGTCGTCCACACCGAAGAAGACGGCACAGCCATCCTCTACATCGACCGCCATCTGGTGCATGAAGTCACCAGCCCGCAGGCCTTCGAAGGCCTGCGCCAGGCCGGGCGCAAGGTGTGGCGCGTCAGCTCCATCGTGGCCACCGCCGACCACAACACGCCAACCACCGGCTGGGAACTGGGCTACGACGGCATTGCCGACCCGATCAGCAAGGAACAGATCACCACGCTGGACGCCAACATCAAGGAGTCCGGCGCTGCCGCCTTCTTCCCCTTCCTGTCCAAGCGCCAGGGCATCGTGCACGTGATCGGCCCGGAAAACGGCGCCACCCTGCCCGGCATGACCGTGGTCTGCGGCGACTCGCACACCTCGACCCACGGCGCCTTCGGTGCGCTGGCGCACGGCATCGGCACCAGCGAGGTTGAGCACGTGATGGCCACGCAGACCCTGCTGGCCAAGAAGGCCAAGAACATGCTCGTCAAGGTGGAAGGCAGCGTGGCCCGCGGCGTCACCGCCAAGGACATCGTGCTGGCGATCATTGGCAAGATCGGTACCGCCGGCGGCACCGGCTACACCATCGAGTTCGCTGGTTCAGCCATCCGTGCCCTGAGCATGGAAGGCCGCATGACGGTGTGCAACATGGCGATCGAAGGTGGCGCGCGCGCCGGCCTGGTCGCCGTCGACGACAAGACCATCGAGTACGTCAAGGGCCGACTGCTCTCCCCCTCCGGCGTGGAGTGGGACCAGGCCGCGGCCTACTGGAAGACGCTGCATTCCGACGCCGATGCCACGTTCGACGCCGTGGTCGAGCTCGACGCCGCGCAAATCCTGCCGCAAGTCACCTGGGGCACCTCGCCCGAGATGGTGCTGGGCATCGACGGCCGAGTGCCCGACCCCGACAAGGAAAAGGACGCCAACAAGCGCGGCGCCATCGAGCGCGCCCTGACCTATATGGGCCTGGAGCCCGGCAAGCCGCTGGCCGACATCACCATCGACAAGGTCTTCATCGGCTCCTGCACCAACAGCCGCATTGAAGACATGCGCGAAGCCGCAGCCATCGTCAAGAAGCTTGGCCAGAAGGTCGCCAAGAACGTGAAGCTGGCCATGGTGGTACCAGGCTCCGGTCTGGTCAAGGAGCAGGCCGAGCGCGAGGGGCTGCACGAGATCTTCAAGGCCGCCGGCTTCGAGTGGCGCGAACCGGGCTGCTCCATGTGCCTGGCCATGAATGCCGACCGGCTGGAGCCGGGCGAGCGCTGCGCCTCCACCAGCAACCGCAACTTCGAAGGGCGCCAGGGCGCTGGTGGCCGCACCCACCTGGTGAGCCCGGCCATGGCCGCCGCCGCCGCCGTGCACGGCCATTTTGTCGATGTCCGAAAATTCGCCTGAACCTTCTGCCTAGGAGAACACGATGAAAAAAATCACCCTGCTTGCCATCCTGTCCGTGACGTTCGCCCTGGTGGGCTGCAACACCGTCAAGGGTGTGGGCCAGGACATCCAGAAGGCCGGTGAGAAGATCGAAGGCGCGGCGAAAAAATAATGAAAACCTTTACCGTACACAAGGGCCTGGTGGCCCCGATGGACCGCGAGAACGTCGACACCGACGCCATCATCCCCAAGCAGTTCCTCAAGTCGATCCGCAAGACCGGCTTCGGGCCCAATCTGTTCGACGAGTGGCGATACCTGGATGCCGGCTACCCGGGCCAGGATCCCGCCAGCCGCAAACCCAATCCAGACTTCGTGCTGAACCAGCCGCGTTATGCCGGCGCCTCCATCCTGCTGGCGCGCAAGAACTTCGGCTGCGGCTCCTCGCGTGAACATGCGCCGTGGGCACTCGACCAGTATGGCTTTCGCACCATCATCGCCCCCAGCTTCGCCGACATCTTCTTCAACAACAGCTTCAAGAACGGCCTGCTGCCGATCCAGCTGCCGGAAGCCACGGTGGCGCAGCTGTTCGACGAATGTGCCGCCTTCCCCGGCTACCAGCTCACCATTGACCTAGAGCGTCAGGTCATCGTCAAGCCGCAGGGCGAAGAGATTCCCTTTGACGTTCAAGCCTTCCGCAAGTACTGCCTGCTCAACGGCTTCGACGACATTGGCCTGACCCTGCGTCACAAGGACAAGATCGCTGCCTTCGAAGCCCAGCGTCTGGCACAAAAACCATGGCTGGCACACACCACCATTGCGTAAGCAGCTATCAATTTAATAGTAATCAAAAATGAAAATCGCAGTCTTGCCGGGTGACGGCATCGGTACCGAAATCGTGGCCGAGGCCGTCAAGGTCCTGAACGTGCTCGACCTGTCCTTCGAGATGGAGTCCGCCCTGGTAGGTGGCGCCGCCTACGAGGCCCATGGCCACCCGCTGCCCGAGTCCACGCTGAACCTGGCCAAGGCAGCCGATGCCATCCTGTTCGGCGCCGTCGGCGACTGGAAATACGACAAGCTCGATCGCCCGCTGCGCCCCGAGCAGGCCATCCTGGGCCTGCGCAAGCACCTGGGCCTGTTCGCCAACTTCCGCCCCGCCATCTGCTACGAGCAACTGGTTGGCGCCTCCAGCCTCAAGCCGGAGCTGATTGCCGGCCTGGACATCCTGATCATTCGTGAGCTGACCGGCGACATCTATTTCGGCCAACCGCGCGGCCGCCGCATTGCGGTGGACGGCCACTTTCCCGGCGCCGAAGAAGCCTTCGACACCATGCGCTACAGCAAGCCGGAGATCGAACGCATCGCCCACGTCGCCTTCCAGGCCGCGCGCAAGCGCAACAAGAAGGTCACCAGTGTGGACAAGGCCAATGTGCTGGAGACCTTCCAGTTCTGGAAGGATGTGGTGACCGAAGTGCACGCCCAGTACCCGGATGTGGAGCTGGAGCACATGTACGTCGACAACGCCGCCATGCAGCTGGTGCGCGCACCGAAGAAGTTTGACGTGGTCGTCACCGGCAACATGTTCGGCGACATCCTGTCGGACGAGGCCTCGATGCTGACCGGCTCGATCGGCATGCTGCCCTCGGCCAGCCTGAACAGCCAGAACCAGGGCCTGTACGAGCCCAGCCACGGCAGCGCGCCGGACATTGCCGGCAAGGGCATTGCCAACCCGCTCGCTACAATACTGTCTGCTGCCATGATGCTCCGTTTCTCACTCAACCAAGCCGCCGCCGCTGACCGTATCGAGTCCGCGGTGAAGAGCGTGCTTGCAAGCGGACTGCGCACGGCAGACATCTGGTCGGAAGGCACCACCCGGGTCAGCACCCGTGAAATGGGCGACGCCGTCGTCGCTGCCATTACAAAAACCAAGGGCTAAACAGGCTCTCGGTTCGTCACGCCCTTCCGGCTGGACGAGCCGGGAAAACAGGATTTGATTTGAAAGGGCATGTGATGAGCAAAGTTGGCAATCTGGTGGGCCTCGTCGGTTGGCGCGGCATGGTGGGCTCGGTCCTGATGGACCGCATGCAGGCCGAAGGCGACTTCGACCTGATCGAACCCGTGTTCTTCTCGACCTCGAATGCCGGGGGCAAGGCCCCGGCGCAGGCCAAGAACGAAACCACGCTCAAGGATGCCAACAGCATCGACGAGCTGAAGAAGTGCGACATCATCCTGACCTGCCAGGGCGGCGACTACACCAAAGAGGTGTACCCGAAGCTGCGCGCCGCCGGCTGGAACGGCCACTGGATCGACGCCGCCTCCTCGCTACGCATGGCCGATGACGCCGTCATCGTGCTCGACCCGGTCAACCGCGACGTCATCGACAACGCCTTGGCCAAGGGTGGCCGCAACTGGATTGGCGGCAACTGCACCGTGAGCCTGATGCTCATGGCCATGGGCGGCCTGTTCAAGGCCAACCTCATCGAGTGGGTCAGCGCCATGACCTACCAGGCCGCTTCCGGTGCCGGTGCGCAGAACATGCGCGAACTGCTGAGCCAGATGGGTGCCCTGCACGACGCCGTGAAGGCCGAGCTGGCCGACCCGGCCTCCGCCATCCTGGACATCGACCGCAAGGTGGCCGCCACCATGCGCGACGCCAGCTTCCCAACCAAGAACTTCCGCAACACGGCCCTGGCCGGCAGCCTGATCCCCTGGATCGACGTGCCGGTCGAGCACGGCCAGAGCAAGGAAGAGTGGAAAGGCGGCGCCGAATGCAACAAGATCCTGGGCAACCCGGCTTTCCGCAGCGCCGGCAGCATCCCGATCGATGGCCTGTGCGTGCGCATCGGTGCCATGCGCTGCCACTCGCAGGGCCTGACGGTCAAGCTGAAGAAGGACGTGCCGCTGGACGAGATCGAGTCCATTCTGGCTGGTGCCAACGATTGGGTGAAAGTGGTCCCTAACCAACGCGAGATCAGCGAACGGGATCTGACCCCGGCGGCCGTCACCGGCACGCTGACGGTGCCGGTCGGCCGCCTGCACAAGCTGGCCATGGGCAACGACTACCTGGGCGCCTTCACCGTCGGCGACCAGTTGCTGTGGGGTGCGGCCGAACCGCTGCGCCGCATGCTGCGCATTCTGCTGGCAGCCTGAGTCCGTTTTCCCCGGCCCCAACGGCTTGCGGTTCACCGCAAGCCGTTGTCGTTTGACAACATTCAGCCCCGCTTGGGGCGACGAACGGGCAGCTCAGAAGGTTAAGCGCTTTCTCAGCTTGTCAGGCTAACATCTTGATGTTAAGGTACTTTTCCTGTTTTGAGCGTCGGTCGCCTGGCCCATCCAAGGTGCCAGGCGTAGCTGCTTGCCCGAACATCGGAGGCTATTAAATTGATTGCTAAGTCACATCGCTGGCAGAAGACTGCCCTGGCCGCTGCGGCCGCGGCGGTTCTGGGTCTGTGGGGAACCCATGCCTCGGCGCTTTCGCTGGGGCGTATTGCTGTTCTGTCGGCTCTGGGTGAGCCTCTTCGGGCTGAAATCGACATTCCTGACATCAATGCCGAGGAAGCTGCCTCGCTCAAGGCCAGCGTGGCCTCGCCGGAAGCATTCCGAGCCGCTGGCATGGACTACAACGCGAGCATGAGCGGCCTGCAGATCACGCTGCAGAAACGTCCCGACGGGCGCTCTTTCCTGCGCGTCAGCAGCGATCGCGCCATCAACGACCCTTATGTGGACCTGATCCTGGAGGCCAGTTGGTCCTCCGGCCGCATTGTGCGCGACTACACGATGCTGTTCGATCCGCCCAACCTGCGCCAACCGCAGGCCGTGACGGCCACGGTGCCGCAAGTCAGCCCCGCGCCGTCCCGCGTTGCGCCTACGCCCCGCACCGCCACACCATCACCTGCTCCTGCTCCTGCCAGCGATGCCGGCCGTGCCGCCGCCCCGCGCCCAGTCGCCAGACCAGCCCCAGAAGCCCCCGCCAAGACAGCAACCACCAGCCCGGCCAAACAACTGACCGTCAAGTCCGGTGACACGGCCAGCAAGCTGGTTGCCGCCAACCGCCCGGCCGGCGTGTCGCTGGACCAGATGCTGGTGGCCATGCTGCGTGCCAACCCCGATGCGTTCATCGGCGGCAACATCAACCGGCTGCGCAGCGGCGCCGTGGTGGACCTGCCTGGTGCCGAAGATGCGCAAGCCACATCGGCCGACGAAGCGCGCCAGATCGTGCTGGCGCAAAGCAAGGATTTCAACGAATTCCGCCGCAAGCTCGCCGGCAATGCGCCGGTCAGCCAGGTTGCCAGCGCCGACCGCCGTGCCAGCGGCAAGGTCGAGGCACAAGTCGAAGACAAGAAGAGCGCGGCTGGTACGCCTGACAAGCTGACCCTCTCCAAGGGCGCCGTCCAGGCCAAGGGTGGCGAGGAGAAGATTGCCCAGGAACGCAGCGCCAAGGAAGCCGCCAGCCGCGCCGAGGAACTGTCCAAGAACATTGCCGAACTGAGCAAATTGAGCGCGGCGGCAGCCCCCGCCCCCGCGGCATCAGCACCCCAGGCGGCAGCACCCACACCGGCACCGGCCGCTTCCGAGCCGGCCGCAGCGGCCAGCGCCGCCGTACCCGCAGTCACGGCCTCGGCACCGGCAACCGAAGCCTCGGCACCGGCGCCTGCCCCTGTGGCCTCTGCTCCCGTCAAGCGGCCCGTCGCCGCGGCGCCGATGCCGGTGGAAGAGCCCAGCCTGCTGGACGAGCTGCTGGACAATCCGCTAGTCCCTGCCGCCGCGGCAGGCCTGCTCGCCTTGCTGGCCGGCTTGGGGATTTATCGCGTGCGCCAGCGCAAGCAGGCGGCCCAGATGGACAGCTCCTTCCTGGAAAGCCGGCTGCAGCCCGACTCCTTCTTCGGTGCCAGCGGCGGTCAGCGCGTCGACACCCACGACAGCGGCGCCAACGGCTCCTCCATGGTCTATTCCCCGAGTCAGCTTGAAGCGGCTGACGATGTGGACCCAGTGGCCGAAGCCGATGTCTATCTGGCCTATGGCCGCGATCTGCAGGCCGAGGAAATCCTCAAGGAAGCCCTGCGCATCCATCCCGACCGGGTGGCCATCCACCTCAAATTGCTGGAAATCTACGCCAAACGCCGCGATGTCCGCAACTTCGAGAGCAGCGCAGCCGACGCCCATCGCCTGACCGGCGGCGAGGGCGCAGACTGGAACCGCGTCTGCGAACTGGGCCTGGGCATCGACCCGAGCAACACCCTCTTCCAGCCCGGTGGTCAACCGGCCTCGGCACCGTCATCGGCCGCCGTGTCAGAACCCGTTGCCAACGCGCCTCAGGCCAGCCCGCAAGTCGCCGCACCCGCCGTCGAACCTGCGGCATCCGCGATGGATCTGGACCTGGATCTGGACTTCTCGCTCGATGAAGAACCGGCAGCAACACCCGCTGCCACGGCAACGCCTGCCGCCGAGCCTGCGCCTGCATCAACCGCCCCCGATCTGGATCTGAACTTCGAGCTGCCCACCGCCTCCATCCAGGGTTCGGACAACAGCCTCGATTTCGAGCCGCCCAGCTTGCCGGAGCCGTCCACCGGCCTTGACAGCCCTACGGCAACGTCTGGCAGCGCCCCGACAGCCGCCGCCGATACCGGTGCACTCGAATTCGATCTGGGTTCGCTCTCGCTCGATCTGGGCGAAGCCACGACCGAGCAGACCGGTGCCTCCGACGACCCGCTGGCTACCAAGCTGGCCTTGGCCGAGGAATTCAGCGCCATCGGCGACACCGATGGTGCCCGCGCCCTGATCGAGGAAATCATCGCCGAAGCCACGGGTGACATGAAGACCAAGGCCCAGGAAGCCCTGAGCAAGCTCAACTGAGTTTGCGCAAGTCCCCAGGCAATGCACGTGGACCCGACCCTGCCGTGAGGGTAGCCTTAGGCGTCAGCTACAACGGCCAGTCTTACGACGGTTGGCAAAGCCAACCGTCGGGCCGCACAGTCCAGGACCAACTGGAAAAGGCGCTGGGCAAGTTTGCGGACCAGCGTATCTCCACCCTCTGCGCCGGCCGTACCGATGCCGGTGTGCACGGCCTGATGCAGGTGGTGCATTTCGACACCACGGCCGAACGCGATCCCTACGCCTGGGTGCGCGGCACCAACAGCTTCCTGCCACGCGACATTGCCGTGCAGTGGGCCCATGTCGTGCCGGACGAATTTCACTGCCGCGCCAGTGCCCTCTCGCGCCGTTATGCCTATTCGCTGCTGGAGTCACCGGTCCGTCCCAGCGTCGATACGGGACGCGTCGGCTGGGTCTTCCAGCCGCTGGACATGGCGGCCATGCAAGCTGCCGCGGCCCGTCTGCTGGGCGAGCACGACTTCACCTCGTTCCGCGCCTCGGCCTGCCAGGCACTGTCGCCCGTGAAGACCCTGATGCATATCGACATCAGCCGGCGCGGCGCCTATTGGCGCTTCGAGTTCGAGGCCAATGCCTTCCTGCACCACATGATCCGCAACATCATGGGCTGCCTGATCGTCATCGGCCAGGGCAAACAGCCGCCGGAATGGATCGACGAGGTGCTGGCCGCACGCAGCCGCGACGCGGCCGCCCCGACCTTCTCGCCCGACGGGCTGTACTTCCTTGGGCCGCGCTACGACACCCGCTGGGGCCTGCCCGACCGCACACCTGCGTATGATTGGCTGCCATGAACCGCACCCGAATCAAGATCTGCGGCCTGACACGTGAACAGGACGTTGACGCGGCCGTGGCGGCCGGCGCCGATGCGGTGGGCTTCGTGCTCTATGAGAAAAGTCCACGCTACGTGACGCCCGAGCGCGCCGCCGCACTGGCGCGCCGGCTACCGCCCTTCGTCACGCCGGTGCTGCTGTTCGTCAACGAAGATGCTACAAAAATCATAGCTGCCTGTGCCGATATTCCAGGCGCTACCGTGCAATTTCATGGTGATGAAACGCCTGCCGACTGCCTGCTGGCCAGCCAGAACGGTGCCCGCCCCTTCCTGCGCGCCGCCCGGATTCCCTTGGGAGATGCCGCTCGTGCCTTCGACCTCGTAAAATACGCTCAGGATTACTCAGCCGCCCAGGCCATCCTGCTCGACGCCCACGTCGACGGCTTCGGCGGCGGCGGCAAGGCATTCAATTGGTCACTTCTTCCTCCAAGCGTCGACGCTCACCTCGTCTTGAGTGGTGGGCTCACACCTGCAAACGTGGCCGATGGCATTCGGCAGGTACGGCCGCGCTGTAAATCGCTGGCCGTGGATGTGAGTTCCGGCGTCGAAAGTGCCAAAGGCATCAAGGACGCCGACAAGATCAATCAGTTCGTCGCGGCCGTGCGTGCCGCTGACGCACAACTTGCAGGCTGAACCATGTTTGACTACCACCAGCCCGATGTCTCGGGCCATTTCGGCATTTACGGCGGCAGCTTCGTCAGCGAGACGCTGACGCACGCCATCAACCAGCTGCGCGAGGCCTACGCCAAGTACCAGCACGACCCGGAGTTCCTGGCCGAGTTCAAGTACGAACTGGCCCACTTCGTCGGCCGGCCCTCGCCCATCTACCACGCCGCACGCATGAGCCGCGAGCAGGACGGCGCCCAGATCTTCCTCAAGCGCGAAGACCTCAACCACACCGGTGCGCACAAGATCAACAACACCATCGGCCAGGCCATGCTGGCGCGCCGCATGGGCAAGACACGCATCATTGCCGAGACTGGCGCCGGCCAGCACGGCGTGGCCACCGCCACCATCTGCGCGCGTTATGGCCTGGAGTGCATCGTCTACATGGGTTCTGAGGACGTCAAGCGCCAGAGCCCCAACGTCTACCGCATGAAGCTGCTGGGCGCCACTGTGGTGCCGGTGGAGTCCGGCAGCAAGACGCTGAAAGATGCGCTGAATGAAGCGATGCGCGACTGGGTCGCCAACGTGGACAACACCTTCTACATCATCGGCACCGTGGCCGGCCCGCACCCCTACCCGATGATGGTGCGCGACTTCCAAAGCGTGATCGGCGAGGAATGCCTGATGCAGATGCCGGAGTTGCTCCAACGGACGGGTTGCCAATCCGGCCAGCCCGACGCCGTGGTCGCCTGCGTCGGCGGCGGCTCGAACGCGATGGGCATCTTCTACCCCTACATCCCGCATGAGGCCACGCGCCTGATCGGTGTGGAAGCCGCTGGCGAAGGCATGGACAGCGGCCACCACTCGGCCTCGTTGCAACGCGGCAGCCCGGGCGTGCTGCACGGCAACCGCACCTACGTGCTGCAGGACGACAACGGCCAGGTCACCGAAACGCACAGCATCAGCGCCGGTCTGGATTACCCCGGCGTCGGCCCGGAACACGCCTACCTGAAGGACATCGGTCGTGCCGAGTACGTCGGCATCACCGACCAGGAGGCGCTGGCCGCCTTCCACTACCTGTGCCGCACCGAAGGCATCATCCCGGCGCTCGAATCCAGCCATGCCGTGGCCTACGCCATGAAGCTGGCCAAGACCATGCGACCGGACCAGTCCATCCTGGTCAGCCTCTCGGGCCGGGGCGACAAGGACATTGGCACCGTGGCCGACCTGAGCCACGCCGACTTCTACTGCCGTCCGAGCTGCCAGGGGCAATCCGTCAAGGGCGGTGCAGCGACCGAACACACGATCAAGGTTTCCAAATGAGCCGCATTGCACCCACCTTCGCTGCGCTCAAAGCGCACAACCGCAAGGCCCTGATTCCCTTCGTCACGGCTGGCTTCCCTTATGTCGACATCACGCCTGAGCTGATGCACGCCATGGTGGCCGCCGGGGCCGACGTGATCGAGCTGGGCGTGCCCTTCTCCGACCCGAGCGCCGACGGCCCGGTGATCCAGGCCGCCGGTGACAAGGCCCTGGCCGCCGGCATCGGCCTGCGCCAGGTGCTGGAGATGGTGCGCAGCTTCCGCCAGAAAAACAGCGACACGCCCGTGGTGCTGATGGGCTACGCCAACCCGATCGAACGCTACAACCAGCTCCATCAGGCCAGCGGCGACAATGCCTTCGCCCGCGATGCGGCCGCGGCCGGTGTCGATGGCGTGCTGGTGGTGGACTACCCGCCGGAAGAGTGCGAAGCATTCGCGGCAGCGCTCAAGGCCCATGGCCTGGACCTGATCTTCCTGCTGGCCCCCACCTCGACCGCCGAACGCATGGACCAGGTGGCCCGGGTGGCCAGCGGTTACGTCTACTACGTCTCGCTCAAGGGTGTGACGGGCGCCGGCACCCTGGACACGGTGGCGGTGGAAGCCATGCTGCCCAAGATCCGGCAGCATGTCAAAATCCCGGTCGGCGTCGGTTTCGGCATCCGTGATGCGGCCAGCGCCCGGGCCGTGGGCCGGGTGGCCGACGCGGTGGTGATCGGCAGCCGCATCATCCAGCTGATCGACAACCAGCCGCGTGAACGGGTGGTTCAGGCAGCCTCGGACTTCCTGCGCGAGATCCGGGCTGCTTTGGATTCATAATCCCCCCCGACCGACCTATGAAACCGGGAACTGGGTCCTGACCCAGTTTTGACATTGAGGAATTGCACATGAGCTGGCTCGAAAAACTTCTGCCTCCCAAAATTCAGCACACCGACCCGGCCGACCGGCGCAGCGTGCCCGAAGGCCTGTGGATCAAGTGCCCCAGCTGCGAAAGCGTGCTCTACAAGACCGACCTGGAGCAGAACCAGAACGTCTGCCCGAGCTGCAGCCACCACCACCGCATTGACGCGCGCGCGCGCCTCAACGCCTTCCTCGACAACGAAGGCCGCTACGAGATCGGCCAGGAAGTGGTGCCGGTTGATGCGTTGAAGTTCAAGGACAGCCGCAAGTACCCCGAGCGTCTGAAAGAGGCGATGGAAGCCACGGGCGAGACCGATGCCCTGATCGTGATGGGCGGCGCCGTGCACGGCATCAGCCTGGTGGCGGCGTGTTTCGAGTTCGGCTTCATGGGCGGCAGCATGGGCTCGGTGGTGGGCGAGCGCTTCGTGCGCGGCGTGGAAACCGCCATCGAACAGAAAGTGCCCTTCCTGTGCTTCACCGCCACCGGCGGCGCGCGCATGCAGGAAGGCCTGCTCTCGCTCATGCAGATGGCCAAGACCAACGCGGCGCTCACGCGCCTGGCCAAGAAGGGCCTGCCCTACATCAGCGTGCTGACCGACCCGACCATGGGCGGCGTCAGCGCCGGCTTCGCCTTCCTGGGTGACGTGGTGATTGCAGAGCCCAAGGCCCTGATCGGCTTTGCCGGCCCGCGCGTGATCGAATCGACCGTGCGCGTCACCCTGCCGGAAGGCTTCCAGCGCGCCGAGTTCCTGCAGCAAAAAGGCGCCGTCGATTTCATCTGCGACCGCCGTGAACTGCGCAAAACCATTGCCAGCACACTCGCCATGCTGCAGCGTCAGCCGGCCGACGCGGTGATCTGAAGCAGACAGCCTCGAGCGAATCCCCTGTACAAGGCGCAAGATCGCCGCGCACTACCGGACTCAGTCGTGAAACGCCGCGGGACCGGCTTTGCCGGACCGCGGCTCCGAGCCTGCCTGCGCAGGCTCGGACAGGCCGAAGAGCCACAGCCTCTGGCGCGGGCCTGTCTGGCAGCTACGCGCAGCGAGCAAGCCTGGGGGTGTTCAATACACCAGCGCCATGCCCTGCAGGCTGCCCAGCACGATGGCAGCCACCTGGAGCAGCACCAGCAGCACCAGCGGCGACAGGTCGATGCCGCCCACCAGCGGCACGAGGCGCCGGATCGGCGCCAGCGGCGGTGCCACCAGCCGGTCGATGACATCGGTCAGCACGTTGCTGCTCTGCAGCCACGAGAGCACGGCGTAGACGATTACCAGGCCCGTCAGGCCCGAGATGGCCAAGCGCACCACACCGAAGGCAGCCAGGATCAGCACCGAGACATAGCTGGCGCCAAAGCTGGTGAACGCCCACAGCAGCGAAAACTGCGCCAGTTCGATCAGGAACACCCCCGCCAGGCTGGCCGTGTCCCAGCGCCCCAGGGCCGGCAGCAGGCGGCGCAAGGGCAGCACCAGCCAGTCGGTCAGGGCAAAGACAAAGCGGCCCAGTGGATTACCGGAACGTGCCGACATCGGGATGCGCTGGTGCTGCATGTACAGGCGCAACAAGCAGGCCCCGCCCACGACACCTGTGACGACTTCGAGCAGCAGGGAAATGATCTGGAACAGCATGGATCTCAGCGAAAAGTTCGCCAAATCATAGCGTCATTAAAATAGCGGGTTCTGGCCATGTTTCATGGCCACCTCCTACCCAGCCCTCTCATGTCTGAACACAACACCGCAGCCCCCGCCCAGGACGAAAACCAGCTGATCGCCGAACGGCGCGAGAAGCTCAAGGCCATCCGCCAGCAGGAGGCCGAGGGCAAAGGGCCCGCCTTCCCCAACGACTTCAAGCCGGGCGACCGTGCCGCCGACCTCTTTGCTGCCCATGCCGGCCAGACCGCCGAAGGTCTGCAGACCCAGGGCAGTACCGCCAAGATCGCCGGCCGCATGATGCTCAAGCGCGTCATGGGCAAGGCCAGCTTCGCCACGCTGCAGGACAGCACCGGCCGCATCCAGATCTACGTCAAGCGCGACGAAGTGGGCGAAGAGACCTACGAGCAGTTCAAACACTGGGACCTGGGCGACATCGTGGCCGCCGAGGGCACGGTCTTCAAGACCAAGACTGGCGAGCTCTCGATCCAGGCCAGCAGCGTGCGCCTGTTGACCAAGAGCCTGCGCCCGATGCCCGACAAGTTCCACGGCGTGGCCGACCAGGAAGTGAAATACCGCCAGCGTTATATCGACCTGATGACCGACGAGGAAGCACGCAAGCGCTTCGTCGCGCGCAGCAAGGCGGTCAGTTCGATCCGCGAGTTCATGGTGTCGCACAACTTCCTGGAAGTCGAGACGCCGATGCTGCACCCGATCCCGGGCGGTGCCAATGCCAAGCCCTTCATCACGCACCACAATGCGCTGGATCAGGAAATGTTCCTGCGCATCGCGCCCGAGCTGTACCTCAAGCGCCTTATCGTCGGCGGCTTTGAGCGCGTGTTCGAGATCAACCGCAACTTCCGCAACGAAGGCATCTCGGTGCGCCACAACCCCGAGTTCACCATGATGGAGTTCTACGCGGCTTACTGGGACTACCAGGACCTCATGACCTTCACCGAAGGCCTGGTGCGCCATGCCGCCCAGCAGGCGGCAGGCACGCTGCAGCTCACCTACGGCGGCAAGCCGGTCGATCTGGCCCAGCCGTTCGAGCGCCTGACCATCCGCGAAGCCATCGTTCACCACACCGAAGCCGGCGTGAACGTTGACGACAGCGCCTGGCTGATCAACGCGCTCAAGAAGCTCGGCATGAGTGAGGCGAAGGACAAACTCTCCACCCGCTCACTGGCTTCTTTGCAGGTGCTGTACTTCGAGGAAGTGGTGGAGGAGAAGCTCTGGCAGCCGACCTTCATCTGCGAGCACCCGGTGGAAATCTCGCCGCTGGCACGCGCCAGCGATACCCGCCCCGAGGTGACCGAGCGCTTCGAGCTCTACATCACCGGTCGCGAGTTCGGCAACGGCTTCTCCGAGCTGAACGACGCCGAGGAGCAAGCCGCACGCTTCCATAGCCAGGTGGCCGCCAAGGACAGCGGCGACGACGAAGCCATGTTCTTCGACCACGATTTCGTGCGCGCCCTAGAGTACGGCATGCCCCCCACGGGTGGCTGCGGCATCGGCATCGACCGCCTGATGATGCTGCTGACCGACAGCCCGAGCATCCGCGACGTAATCCTCTTCCCCGCGCTGCGTCGCGAGGGCTGATCCCCACCGGCCTGCTTGCATGAAAGACACCCCATGACAGGCACGACAGCAGGCAGGCCGGGCTTGCTCAGCCCCGAACACATCGCACTGATCATCAGCGGGGTGTCCACCATCGTCGCCTCGCACGACGCATCTGGCCGCCCCAGCCTGATGCGCGCCGTGGGGGCCACCACCACACCGGATGGCAATCACATCACGGTCTACCTGAACCGCCCCGCCTGCCCTCAGTTGCTAGCCGACCTGCAGGCCACCGGGCAGATTGCCGTGGTCTTCAGCGAGCCGTTTTCGCACCGCGCGGTCCAGGTCAAGGCCTGCCGCGTCGAGTTGCGCGCCGCCGGCCCGGACGATGCGCCGGTCCTGGCGCGTTACCTGGCCGGCATGGAGCACGAACTCGGCCGCATCGGCTTCGGCCCCACCTACACTCGCATCATGCTGGGCCACCAGTTGAACGACGTGGCCGCCGTCTCCTTCCGTCCTGAACAGGCCTTCGACCAGACGCCCGGACCGAAGGCCGGCGCCTGCCTGCCGCCCGCCGGAGGCAGCGCATGACCACGCTGACACTGGACGACATCCGGCCCTGCCTGGAAGGCATCATTCCGGCGCAGATCGCCACGTGTGCCCCCGACGGCACGCCCAACGTGGCCTACCTGTCGCAGGTCTACTACGCGGATGAGCGACACGTCGCCCTGTCATTCCAGTTCTTCAACAAGACGCGGCAGAACATCCTGGCCAACCCATACGCCACCTTGCTGTTGCTGCACCCGCAGACCTTTGCCTTCTACCGGCTGCAGATCCGCTACCTGCATACGCAGACCGAGGGCGCCCTGTTCGAAGGCATGCGCGCCCAGCTCGCCGGCATCGCCTCCCACAGCGGCATGGCCGAGGTGTTCGAGCTCAAGGGCTCCGATATCTACGAGGTGCTCGACATCGAACGCGTGCCCGGCAACAGCCTGGAAGCGCCGTCACCGCGTTGCGGCCTGCTGGGACAGATGCGCCGCTGCAGCGAGCGACTTGCCCGCTGCACGGCACTGGATGAAGCGCTGGACATCGTGTTGACGACGTTGACCGAGGAGCTGCAGATCAGCCACGCCATGATCCTGCTGTTCGACCCGACACTGCAACGCCTGTACACCGTGGCCAGCCATGGCTATGCGGCGTCAGGCGTCGGCTCGGAGATCGAACTCGGCCGTGGCGTCATCGGCATGGCCGCCCGGGCGCTGACGCCGATCCGCATCACCCACATGACCGGCGCCAGCCTCTACAGCCATGCCGTGCGCCGCACGCTGGCAGACAGCCAGCCCGACATCACTCTGGACACCGACATTCCCTACCCCGGGCTGGCACAACCGCAAAGCCAGATGGCAGTGCCCATCCTGTGCACCGGCCGGCTGCTGGGGGTGGTGTTCGTCGAGAGCGCCGAGGAGCTGCGCTTCAGCTTCGAAGACGAAGACGTGCTGGTGACGATGGCCGGCCATCTCGGCGCCGCCATCGACCTGCTTCGCCTGGACGGCGAGGAGGCGACACCAGCTGTGACCGTGCCCACAACACCCACTTGTGCCGCACCGGATGCCCTGCTGCAGGTGCGCCGCTACAAGAGCAACAATAGCATCTTCCTCAATGACGACTACCTCATCAAGGGCGTGGCAGGTGCGATTTTCTGGAAACTGCTGAACGACTACCAGCAGCGCGGCCGCACCGACTTCTCCAACCGCGAACTGCGGCTGGATGCCAGCATCGGGCTGCCCGACGTGGTGGACAACCTGGAGGCGCGGCTGATCCTGCTGGCGCGCCGGCTGGCGGAACAGGCCCTGCCGATCCGGATCGAGAAGACTGGCCGCGGCCAGTTCAAGCTCTGTGTCGGCACCCGGCTCGAACTCACCGAATCCGACTGAGCCGCCTGCTTGCTGACCGCCTCAAGCTTGCACCAAGCCTGGAACCGGCGCCAGCTTCAGGCCGCGCGCCAGCTTGGCCCACTCGCCGGAACTCAGATGCGGCCGCACCACGTCCAGCACGGCAGCAAATGCGGGTGCCGGTGCATGGGTCTGCATGCCCTGCAACACCACCAGCCGCTCGGCCGGCGTCATGGCCGGTACCATCCAGCGCATCGTGAACAGGGTTTCCTCAGGGGGAATGGTGGCCACCAGCCGGCCATGGAGTGCCAGCAATTCCTCGTCGGTGTAGTGCACCCACAAGGCCTGGTTGTGCTCGATCTCTTCGGCCTGCATGTGCTCGAAATTGTGGGCAATGAAGAGTGCGAGCTGACGGTACAGCGCCAGCGCAGCGTGCTCGCGCTCCGGGCCGCTGCTGGTTTGCAGCTTGCCGACTGCGGCCTTGAGCGCGGCAATCGCCTGCTCGTGCTCGACATGCTCGGCGGCGATGCGCGCACTGGAGCCGGGCATGCGAGCCTCCAGCGCCACATGCACGAATTCGTTTTCATGCTTCAGGTGGGAAGTGCAGAAATCGGCAAATTGCAGCACGCGCGAGCCAATCCATTCGACCTCCGAGTCATCCGCCGGATCCATCTTGCCCACGGCCACCAGAATGTCGGCCATCAGCGCGCGCATGGCCTTGTGGATGCCCACATAGAGGTCCACACGCTGGGGCAGTTCAGCCGCGAACGTCAGCTGTACCATCTCGTTCGAATCGATTTTCATGCTTGATTTCCTTGATCCCGGCGAACTGCCGGGCTAAACAGGTCCCGCGCTCACCGTGAGCAGGAACATGCAGGAAGTCTAGGAATTTGGCCCTCTTCTGACTCTTAAGAACTCGCTAGCGAATTCCTAAAAAATTACTAACGCAGCCATGACACCCAACAAGCCGGCCCGCACGGCAACCGCCCTGCCTAGGGAAACCAACCCCTTGCGCTACCTCACCGGGTACCCCGCCACGGTGCTGGAACAGGTGCGGCAGCTCCTCACCAGCGACCGGCTGGCGCCCCTGCTGCAGCAGAGATACCCGGACACCCATGACATCCGCAGCGACAAGGCGCTGTTCGACTACGTGCAGGACCTCAAGACCAGCTTCCTGCGCAGTGCCGAGCCGCTGAACAAGGTCTGCTTCGACAGCAAGTTGCACGTCGTCCAGCATGCCCTGGGCACGCACACCAGCGTCTCACGCGTGCAGGGCTCCAAACTCAAGGCCAAACGCGAAATTCGCGTTGCCACCCTGTTCAAGAACGTGCCGCCCGAGTTTCTGCGCATGATCGTGGTGCATGAACTGGCCCATCTGAAGGAAAAAACGCACGACAAGGCCTTCTACCAGCTGTGCAGCCACATGGAGCCGAACTACCACCAGTACGAGTTCGACCTGCGGCTGTACCTGACACACACCGAGGCGACCGGGCAGCGGATCTGGTCTGATCGGCCCGATGCGCCCTGAGGGTGCTGAACGCTGCTGAGCCCAGACGCGTTCAATGCCGGGGAAGTGGGATTGACCGGGAGCCCTCGTGCCGGCTGCCGGCTCAGGCCGGCAGCAACAAAGGTTGCGGGTCCCGGCTGACCACGAACATGCGCATGACGCCTGCCATGCGGTCGGCCTGTTCCCGAAGACTGGCGGCAGCCGCAGCGGCCTCCTCGACCAGTGCCGCATTCTGCTGCGTCATCTGCTCAAGTTGCCCCATCGACTGGTTGACGCCACCGATCCCGCTGGACTGCTCACTGGCCTCACGGGTGATGGCCTGGATCATGTGACTGACCTCGGCCACCTGCCGCACGATCTGCGCCATGGCGCTGCCGGCATCCTGCACCAGGCGTGAACCGGTCTCAACCTGACTGCGGCTGGCCTCGATCAAGCCCTTGATCTCGCGTGCCGCCTCGGCCGAGCGCTGTGCCAGCGCACGCACCTCGCCGGCCACCACGGCAAAACCACGGCCCTGCTCACCGGCGCGCGCCGCTTCCACCGCGGCATTGAGTGCCAGGATATTGGTCTGGAAGGCAATGCTGTCGATCACGGCCGTGATGTCGGCAATGCGGCTGCTGGAGGCCTGGATGCCAGCCATGCTGCGCACCACCTGCTGCACCAGGTCACCCCCCTGCCCGGCGGAACTGGCGGCCGAACTGGCAATCTGGCTGGCCGCATGGGCCGACTCGGCCATCTTGCGCACCGTCCCCGTCAGCGCATCGAGCGACGCCGCGGCCTGCTGCAGGCTGGCGGCGGCCCGTTCGGTGCGGGTGCTCAGATCAAGATTCCCATTGGCGATCTGTGAACTTGCCCCGGTGATGCTGTCCGCAGCCAGCCGCACCTCCAGCACCATGGACTGCAGCGAATCCACCATGGCATTGAAGTCGTGCGACATGCGGCCCAGCTCATCATCCGACTGCACCACCACCGCCAGCGACAGATCGCCCGACTTGACGCGTGTGATGCCATCGGTCAGCTGGGCCAGCGGCTGGCGGATGCGCGCCAGCAACATCAGGCCCAACAGCAAACCGCTGGCCACGGCAAACAGCATGCCGAGGATGACCAGCCAGGTCAGCTGGTTGACAGCGGAGTTGACCGCTTCACCACCGCGGGTGGTGTGCAAGCGGTTCTCCTCAATCGCCTTGCTGATCTGAACTTCCGCCGCCAGGGCCGACTGCACCGGCTTCTGAATCTCCTCTTCGAAGACCGCCTGGTCCAGGATTTCCTTGCGCTCGATCTTGGCCACGCTGGCACCCACCTGGGCAGCGTACTGCTTCTGGTGCGCCAGACCTTCCTTGAGCATTTGCTGCAGAGTCGGGTTCGCCTCGGCTGCAATAGCCGCCGTGAGCAAGGTCGCCACCTCGGCAGCATGTTTTTTCCATTCGGCAACGCGCTGAGGTACCCGCTCCATCTTCATCAGCAGATCGATGGAGAGGTCTTTCTCGGCGCGTCGGGCCTTGAGCAGGTTTTCCTGGATGGCCGCCATGCGCACCAGCTGTGCCAGGTCAGCGTCCACCGTCTGGTGGGCCTGGGTCTGAATGCCCCGTACCGCCCAGGCGGTGAAGCCCCCGACCAGCAAAAACACGCCGACCAACAGCGCTATCGTCATGGCAATCCGCTGGACCAGCGTGAGCCTCAATCTCGTCATTCAATTTCCTCGATGTGTGAGGCCACAGGTGTGGCCCTCCGGTGATCGAGAAAAGTTTATGACCTCCGCATTTCAGTTTCGTGACATGCGGCCTTCGTTTTCGAAGGGGCTCAGGGAATCAAATCCAGCGCATGCATGTAGGAAGGGCTCACCATCAACTCATCCCACACCGGTGCCGGCGTCACAGGCAGCAGGGCCAGGCGACGCGCTTCGCTGGCCTCGTCCAACTGCCAGCGTCCCTTGAGCTGCGCTTCACTCAAGCCGTCGATCAATTCATCCACCGCTTCGCCCTTGCCGAGGGACTGGTTGCACAACAACACCAGATCGCAGCCGGCATTGAGCGCCGTCACCGCCGCTTCGGTGTAGCTGACCTCGCGCCCGTCGATCAGACGCGCGCCGGCCATGCTGAGGTCGTCGCTGAACACGGCACCGCCAAAGCGCAGGCGACCACGCAGGATGTCGCCCAACCAGGTGGACGAGAAGCCGGCCGGACGTGCATCCACCTTGGGGTAGATCACATGCGCCGGCATCACGCTGTCGAGCGTCGTGTTGAGCCAGCCGTAGGGCGCGGCATCGTCGCCCAGGATGGCCTTGAGGCTGCGCTTGTCGACCGGGATCTCGGTGTGCGAATCGGCCTTGACGAAACCGTGGCCGGGGAAATGCTTGCCGCAACTGGCCATGCCCGCCAGCCGCAGTCCGTGCATCAGGCTCTTGGCCAGCAGAGTCACCACGCGCGGATCGCGCGCAAACGAGCGGTCACCGATGACACCACTCTCACCGTAATCGAGATCGAGCACCGGCGTGAAGCTGAAGTCCACACCACAGGCGCGCAGCTCGGCGGCCAGCACGTAGCCGCAAGCGGTGGCGGCATTGGTGGCTTCCATCGGGGCCTTGAGCCACTGTTCACCCAGGGCGCGCATGGGCGGCAGATGGGTGAAGCCATTGGTCTTGAAACGCTGCACACGACCACCCTCGTGGTCAACGCAGATCAGCAGATCACGACGAACCTTCTTGATGTCACGGCACAGGCTGGCCAATTGCGCACGGTCCTGCCAATTGCGGCCGAACAGGATGATGCCGCCGACCAGCGGGTGCTTGAGGCGGCGGCGGTCGGTCTTGCTCAGGCTCAGGCCGGCGATGTCGATGATCAGGGGTGCGTGCATGGTGACATTCCTTGAATGCTATTAATTTGATAGCTACTTGCGCTTATTTAAAAAGGGCTCAGCTCAGTTTTTCTCAACAACCACGAAACTGGCCGCATAGTCGGACTCGTCAGTCACGCTGACCTGGGCACTCAGGCCCCGGGCCTCGAACCAGGTCTTGAGCTCGCCATGCAGCACGATGACCGGTTGGCCACTGGGCAGCTTGCTGATTTCACATGAGCGCCAGGTCATCGGCATGCGCATGCCCAGACCAATCGCCTTGGAGAAGGCTTCCTTGGCGGAAAAACGTGTGGCTAGGTAACGAATGCCGCGCTCGGGCCAGCGTGTACTGCGCTCACGCCACGTCGCCAACTCAGCCTCACTCAGCACCTTCTCGGCAAAACGATCGCCATGCCGATCCAGACTGGCACGGATGCGGCGCACGTCGCAGATGTCAGTGCCGATGCCGAAAATCATTGGAAGGCTTCGTCAATACAACGCAGGTAATCCTGCACAGTGGCGCGGTAACCCAACTCCAGCGCATCGGCAATCAGCGCATGGCCGATCGACACCTCGGCCACACCCGGCACCTGGCGCAGGAATTCGCTCAGGTTGTCGCGGTTCAGGTCATGGCCGGCGTTCACGCCCAGGCCGGCATCGAGTGCAGCCTGCGCCGCCGCCGCATAACGCTGCAGTTGCGCAGCCTGGCTGGCATGGCCCCAGGCTGCGGCATAGGGTTCGGTGTAGAGCTCAACACGGTCGGCACCGGCCGCACGGGCCAACGCCATCTGCTCAGGCGTCGGGTCCATGAACAGGCTGACCCGCACGCCTAAGGCACGGCATTCGGCAATCAGCGGGCGCAGGCGCTCGGCATCAGCGGGGAAGCTCCAGCCGTGGTCGCTGGTGAACTGGCCTTCGCTGTCGGGCACGAAGGTGGCCTGCTGCGGCCGCACCTGGCGGATGAAGTCCATCAGGTTGTGGAAGGGGTTGCCTTCAATGTTGAACTCGCGCCCTGGCCAGTCCTGCATCAAGGTTGCAAGGTCAAACACATCCTGGGCGCGGATGTGGCGCTCGTCCGGCCGCGGATGCACCGTGATGCCGTGCGCGCCGGCCTGCAAACACTGTGTGGCGGCACGCGTGACGCTGGGAATGCCCAGATGGCGTGTGTTGCGCACCAGGGCGACCTTGTTGACGTTGACGGAAAGCGCGGTTTTGTTTGTCATAGTGATTGGATATCCACCATCATCTGCCGGGTGCGCAGTGTCGAGACCCCGCAATGGTAATTGAGCAGCGCGCGCAGCTGCGGTTTGAGCTCCCCCATCACCGCTGCGCTGGCACGCAGCGTGTCGGTGAAGGGCGTGTCCGCTGCCAGTGCCTGTTGCAAGGTGCGCCACTGGGCACCGCTCAGGCTCGCACGGTCGGCCTCGTTGCAACTGCGCAGGCCGCCTTCGGGCACCAGGCTGTAGCGTGTGGCGTCCTCCAGCGGTGCCAGCGTCAGCGTCTGGTGGTCGAGTTGCGGCAGAAAACCAATCTCGCGCAGCAGCAGCAATTCGAACGTGCGCAACGCGGCCTGCAACACCTCATCGTGCTCGGAGGCCAGTACCCGCACCACGTTGGTGTAAACGTCAAACAACGCGGGATGCGGGTCCTCGCGTGCCAGCAGTTGCATCAGCAATTCGTTGAGGTAATAACCCGACAGCAGCGCCTCGCCGGTGGGCATGACATGCCCACCCATCCATTCAGCGCTTTTGAGCGTACGGACCTCGGCGTCACCACCAAAAGTCAGCTGCAGCGGCTGCAGCGGCAGCAAGACCGGACGAAAACTGGAACTCGGCCGCTTGGCCCCCTTGGCCACCAGCGCAATGCGACCATGATGGCGCGTGAACACGTCCAGGATCAGACTGGACTCGCTCCAGTCGTAGCGGTGCAGCACAAAGGCCGGTTCGTCACTGATGCGCTTGGTCGCCATCGCCCGGTACTCCGAACGCCAGGGGCGCTTACCAGCGAACGCCGCGGAACTGGCTTTGCCAGGCCGCTGGCGTTGCCCCCTGCAAGGGGGGGGGCGTAGCGACACGCAGTGCGCGCAGCCTGGGGGTGTTCCTACTCATACCCAAAACTGCGCACGCGGGCTTCATCGTCCGCCCAGCCGGAACGCACCTTGACCCACAGTTCCAGAAACACCTTGGCGTCCATCAGCTTCTCCAGCTCGACCCGGGTCTCGGTGCCGATGCGCTTGATGCGTTCGCCCTTGTCGCCGATCACCATGGCCTTGTGGCCTTCGCGCTCCACCACGATGGTGGCGGCAATCCTGACCAGACGCTTCTGGCCCTTGCGGCCGGCCTCTTCCTCGAACTTGTCGATGACCACGGTCGAGGTGTAGGGCAGCTCGTCGCCGGTCAGGCGGAACAGTTTTTCGCGCACGGTTTCCGAGGCCAGGAATTTCTCGCTGCGGTCGGTCAGCTCGTCCTCGGCATACCACCAGTCCTGTTCGGGCAGGTATTTCTCGCAGATGCCCAGCAGACGCTCGATGTCCTTGGAGTTCTTGGCCGACATCGGCACGAATTCGGCAAACGGGTGGCGTTGCTGCATCTCCTGCAGCCACGGCGCAATATCGGCGCGGCGGTTCACCGTGTCGAGCTTGTTGGCCACCAGCAGGGTGGGAATGTCCTTGTTCAACAGGGCCAGCACCTTGGCATCGGCCTGGTTGAACATGCCGGCCTCCACCACGTAGAGGATCAGGTCCACGTCGCCCACCGCGCCCATCACCGTCTTGTTGAGGGAACGGTTCAGCGCGTTGTTGTGGCGGGTCTGGAAACCCGGGGTATCGACAAACACGAACTGGGTCGCCCCCTGGGTTCGCATGCCGGTGATGCGGTGACGCGTGGTCTGCGCCTTGCGCGAGGTGATGCTGATCTTCTGCCCCACCAGCGCATTGAGCAGGGTGGACTTGCCCACATTGGGCTTGCCGACGATGGCCACCAGGCCGCAGCGCCGCGCGCCTGTTTCGGCATCATTTTGGCCTTCTGAACTCGTGGAATCAGCGCCATCAGCTATTGAATTTATAGCACTCATACTTTGCCTTGGGTCTTGATGGTCTGCAGCATGGCCGCTGCAGCGGCCTGCTCGCCGGCCCGGCGTGAGCCGCCAATGCCGCGTTCGACCAGCTGCAGCTCGGGAATTTCACATTCGACATCGAAGGTCTGCTTGTGTGCCACGCCCAGCGTGGCCACCACGCGGTAGAGCGGCAGTTTCATCTTGCGCCCTTGCAGCCATTCCTGCAACTCGGTCTTGGGGTCCTTGGCGCTGGCCTGCATCTGCGGGTTGATTTCCACCGCCTGGAACAGGCGCTGCACCAGCGCCTGCGCGGCCGGGTAGCCGGCATCCAGATAGACGGCGCCCAGCACCGCTTCCAGCGCGTCGGCCAGGATGGAGGGGCGCTTGTGGCCGCCGGAGCGCACCTCGCCCTCGCCCAAGCGCACCACGGCCGGCAGGCCCAGATCGACGGCCAGCTGATGCAGGGTGTCCTGCTTGACCAGGTTGGCGCGGATGCGCGAGAGGTCGCCTTCGGGCAGGGAACTCAGGCGCTCGTACAACAGGTGCGCCACCGACAGGTTGAGCACCGAGTCGCCGAGGAATTCGAGACGTTCGTTGTGGTCGGCCGAGAAGCTGCGGTGCGTGACGGCACGCGTCAGCAGTGACGGATCGGAGAAGGAATGCTGCAAGCGGGCTTGCAGTGCAGAAAGGCCATCAGACACAGGCATCCATCACACTATTTGGAACGACCGGCGTACTTGAGGGTCAGCCAGGCCGGCCCTGCCAGGTGGATCTCGCGCTGGTAGGCAAAGCTCACCACCACCTTGTCGCCCTCTTTGGTGACTTCGAGATCCTTGCCGCTGATGGACTTGATGTCGTCGATCTGGGCCGCCTTGTCGAACAGGGCACGCACCTCCGCCACACTGTTGCCGTCGCGCGCCTTCTTGCTTGCCTTGGTGATGGCCTGGTACTCGATCAGCGTCGGAATGACCTGGGCCGCCACCACACCGGTCACAGCCAAAACGCCACCAACGAAAAGCAGCCCCAGAAACGAGATGCCGCGCTGCCCTGATTTGAGTTGTGTCCGCATAACTTTCCCCATGTACGACATTGCTGGTCAGTTGAATTTACCGATGCGCTTCAGATCGCTGAAGTTCATCCAGACAAAGAAGGCCTTGCCGACAATGTTCTGGTCCGGCACAAAGCCCCAGAAGCGCGAATCGAGCGAATTATCGCGATTGTCGCCCATCATGAAGTAGTGCCCTTCGGGCACTTTGCACACCACGCCTTCAATGCTGTAACGGCAGTTGTTGCGGTAGGCAAACTCCTCCACGCCGGGGATGAACGCCGGGCGTTCGTCATCGGTCAGGATGCGGTGCTTCACCGTGCCAAGCGACTCCTCATACTGCTTGAAGTAGCGCATGACGCTCTCGTCGAAGAACTCGGGCACCGCGCTGGTCGCAACGACCTGGCCGTTGATGGTCAGACGCTTGTTCAGGTAGGCCACCTCGTCACCCGGCACCCCGACCACCCGCTTGATGTAGTCCAGGCTGGGCTTGGGCGGGTAGCGGAACACCATGATGTCGCCACGCTCGACCTTGTTGCCTTCGGTGATCTTGGTGTTGATCACCGGCAGGCGCACGCCGTAATGGAATTTGTTCACCAGGATCAGATCGCCCACCAGCAGCGTCGGGATCATGGAGCCGGACGGGATCTTGAACGGCTCGAACAGAAAGGAGCGCAGCAGAAAGACCACCAGGATCACCGGGAACAGGCCGGCAGTCCAGTCCAGCCACCAGGGCTGCATCAGCAGTCTTTCGCGCGCCGGTGCCAGGTCGCTGGTCCCCTGGGCGATGCCCAGCTTGTTCAGGTCGGCGCTGCGCTGCAGTGCCTCAGCTTCGAGCTTGGCGGCAGCCTGCTGGCGTTGCGGCAGGAAATAAAAGCGCTCGGCCAGCCAGTACAGCCCGGTCACGACCGTGGCCAGGAACAGCAGCAAGGCAAAATTGCCTTCAATCACGCCGAAGTACCAGGAGCCGGCATAGCCGACGAAGGCGGCAAGGATAAGGGTGGTCAAAAATTGCATCAGTCTTCCACCTGCAAAATTGCCAAGAAAGCCTCTTGGGGCACCTCGACCGAGCCGATCTGTTTCATGCGCTTCTTGCCTGCTTTCTGTTTTTCGAGAAGTTTCTTCTTACGCGTGATGTCACCGCCGTAGCATTTTGCCAGCACGTTCTTGCGCAGCGCCTTGATGGTTTCGCGCGCAATGATGTTGGCGCCAATGGCGGCCTGGATGGCCACGTCGTACATCTGGCGGCTGATGATCTCGCGCATCTTGGCCGCCACCGCACGGCCGCGGTAGGCCGCTTGGGTGCGGTGCACGATGATGGACAGCGCATCGACCTTCTCGCCGTTGAGCAGGATGTCGACCTTGACCACGTCGGAGGCCCGGTACTCCTTGAACTCGTAGTCCATGCTGGCATAACCGCGGCTGACCGACTTGAGCTTGTCGAAGAAGTCAAGCACGATCTCGCCCAGCGGCATCTCGTAGGTCAGCATGACCTGGCGGCCGTGGTAGGCCATGTTGAGCTGCACGCCACGCTTCTGGTTGGCCAGTGTCATCACCGGCCCCACATAGTCCTGCGGCATGTACAGGTGCACGGTCACGATTGGTTCGCGGATTTCCTGGAGCTTGCCTTGGTCCGGCATCTTGGACGGGTTCTCGACCATGATGACCTCGCCATCGGCCTTGAGCACCTGGTACACCACGCTCGGCGCGGTAGTGATCAGGTCCTGATCGAATTCGCGCTCCAGCCGCTCCTGCACGATCTCCATGTGCAGCAGGCCGAGGAAACCGCAGCGGAAGCCGAAGCCCAGCGCTTGGCTGACTTCGGGCTCGTAGTGCAGCGAGGCATCGTTGAGCTTGAGCTTTTCCAGCGCATCGCGCAGCGAGTCGTACTCACTGGCTTCGGTCGGGTACAGGCCGGCAAACACCTGCGGCTGGATTTCCTTGAAACCCGGCAGCGCTTCGGTGGCGGTGAATGCCGCGCCGCCCGAGCCGCCCTTGATCAAGGTCACGGTGTCGCCCACCTTGGCTGCCTGCAGCTCCTTGATACCGGCAATGATGTAACCCACCTCACCCGCTTCCAGCGATTCGCGCGGCTCGTTGGCGGGCGTGAACACGCCCAGGTTGTCGGCGTTGTAGGTGGCACCGGTGGCCATCATCTTGATGCGCTCGCCCTTGGCCAGGCGGCCGTCCACCACGCGCACCAGCATCACCACGCCGACATAACTGTCGAACCAGCTGTCGATGATCATGGCGCGCAACGCGCCGTCCGGGTTGCCCTTGGGCGCCGGCACCTTGGCGACGATCGCTTCCAGAATTTCGTCGATGCCCATGCCGGTCTTGGCCGAGCAGGGAATCGCGTCGGTCGCATCGATGCCGATCACGTCTTCGATCTCGGCCTTGGCGTTCTCCGGATCGGCGTTGGGCAGATCCATCTTGTTGAGCACCGGCACCACCTCGACGCCGAGGTCGAGCGCGGTGTAACAGTTGGCTACCGTTTGCGCTTCCACCCCCTGCGATGCATCAACCACCAGCAAGGCGCCTTCGCAGGCCGACAGCGAACGGCTCACTTCATACGAGAAGTCCACATGGCCCGGGGTGTCGATCAGGTTGAGGTTGTAAATCTGGCCGTCGCGGGCCTTGTACTGCAGCGCAGCGGTCTGCGCCTTGATGGTTATCCCACGCTCTTTCTCGATATCCATCGAGTCGAGCACCTGTGCTTCCATCTGACGTTCTTCCAGTCCACCACAACGCTGGATCAAGCGGTCTGCCAGCGTCGATTTGCCATGATCAATGTGCGCAATGATCGAAAAATTTCTGATGTGCTTCATCAACGGAAACGCTTAAGTGATTGAATTAAAACGGACGCAGAAAGAAAAAAGGGCGCGTCGACTTGTGACGCGCCCTAAACCAACAATCTATGGCAACTGCGATAGTTGGAGCTTCATTGTAGGCAAAAAGCCCAGTCCGTACAGCCCAAAAAACAGTCACCAAGGGTCGTTGCAGCACAGCAACAAGGATTTTATACACAGCTTATTAACAATATTCGGTGGAGAGATTCTGGACAACTTGTGGGCGATCTGTGGATCACCCCTATCCGACTCAACACCATCCCGCATCGTGGATCTACAGCTTTTCAATATGCAAGTAATGCCAGATCCACGGGTTCCATTCTAACCAATTTAATCAATTTGAGAAAATGAAGTTAGTAATCACAAACAAATTCGTGATCCTCTGTGGACCGAAAAAAAATCAAAAAAAAAATTTCACCACGCCAAAACAGACAAAAACCCCCAAACCCGACTCAGGGTTGGGGGTTTTGAGCGGCCAGCGCCGACCGCTTTAACGCACCGGGCGGATCACCGCGTACTGCGCCCAGTCACCACGGCGGAACAGCACGTTGACGGGTTTGCCCTTGTCGAGCCGGCCCAGCACGGCTTCGAATTCACGCACGCCGCTCACCTCGATATTGGCCACCGCAAGGATGACATCACCCTCGCGCAAGCCGGCACGGGCGGCCGCCTCGGTGGCGGCCGCCACCAGCACACCGCCCTTGAGCTTGAATTCCTTCTTCTGGGCGTCCGTCAGGTCGGCCACGGTCAAGCCGAGCGCCTGGGCGGCACCACTGCTACGCGGTTTCTCCTCACGGTCCTTGCGGGCCACCGGCTTGTCTGCCTCGACCTCGCCGATGGTCACGCTCAGGTCCTTGGTGCTGCCGCGACGGAACACCGTCAGCGTGCTGCGCGTCCCGGGCTTGATATTGCCCACCAGGCGCGGCAGATCGGTCGACTTCTCGATCGCCTTGCCGTCGAACTTGATGATGATGTCGCCGGCTTCCACGCCCGCCTTCTCGGCCGGCGAGCCAGTTTCCACGCCACGCACCAGGGCGCCTTGGGGCTTGCCCAGACCGATGGCTTCGGCCACGTCCTTGGTCACCTGGTCGATCTGCACGCCAATGCGCCCGCGCGTCACGCGGCCGCTGGCACGCAGCTGATCGCTCACGCGCGTGGCCTCGTCGATCGGAATGGCGAAGGCAATCCCCATGTAGCCGCCCGAACGCGAGTAGATCTGGCTGTTGATGCCCACCACCTCGCCGCGCATATTGATCAGCGGGCCGCCCGAGTTACCGGGGTTGATGGCCACATCGGTCTGGATGAAGGGCAGGTAGTCACCGGTGTCGCGCTGCTTGGCGCTCACGATGCCAGCCGTCACGGAGTTCTCCAAGCCGAAGGGTGAGCCGATCGCCATCACCCACTCGCCGACCTTCAAGCGGCTCACGTCGCCGATCTTCACCGCTGGCAGACCACTGGCCTCGATCTTGACCACCGCCACATCGGTGCGCTTGTCGGCGCCCACCAGACGGGCCTTGAACTCGCGCTTGTCCGTCAGCGTGACGATCACCTCGTCGGCCCCCTCCACCACGTGCGCATTGGTCATGATGAAGCCGTCCGTCGACAGGATGAAGCCGGAGCCGACACCGCGCGGCTGCTCTTCCTCCTGCGGCCGGTTGGAGCGTGGCCCCTGCTGGCGTGGCACATTGGGCATCGGCAGGCCGAAGCGGCGGAAGAACTCCAGCATGTCCTCGTCCATGCCACTGCCGCTGCTGGGCCGCACCGTGACTTTCTCGATGGTGCGGATGTTGACCACTGACGGCCCGACCTGCTCCACCAGATCGGTGAAATCAGGCAGCACCCGCGTTTGGGCCGTGGCTGGCTGCACCGGTAGCAGCAGCGCCGACACCGTGACCAGCGCCGCCCCCAACCAAAGGGTGGAACGCAGTTTTTGACTCGCGATACCAAACATCATCGACCTCTCATTGACAAAAAAACACCGTCCGGCGCAAGCTGCACCCAAACGTACATAAGGTTCTATTTCTTGCGCTCAAGCCCTTGGGCAAACGCTTGCAGCGTCGGCCCCGGCACCTCGCCCACCACCGTGAGCCACCAGCCCCCGTCTTGCGCCGCATTCCCGGCCGCGACCCGGCGCACCAGGGTGTGCGTCGCCCCCATGGCCATCAGACCTTCGGCGCCATGGCGTCGGCGGTCAAACGGCTCGATGAACAAGGACACCGACGCCAGCCCGTCAGAGAACACCCACTGCACCAGGTCGTCGGACGCCTCGGGCCGGGTGCCTGCGGGACGCCGGTAGCAACTCATGGGCTTGAAGCCGGGCACGGGGCTCTTCAACTGCCAGCCTTCGGCGGCGGCGGTGGTCTTGACCAGTTCCGGCTTTTCCAGCTTGTAGCCTTCGGTGTTGCGCATCATCTGCGTCAGCTTGTCCATGCTGACCGGCGCATCGAGCTGCAACTCCGAGAAGGCGACCTGTTCGAGCACCTGGCCATCCAGATCCAGGGTTTGCAGCTTGACGACCAGACCGCTCTTCTTCTCGCTCCAGATGCGGTAGCCAAAGCGCAATTTGTCCTTGGGCACCAGCTGCACCACGTCGGCCTCAAAACCGGCCACCCGCTCGCTACCCTGGGCACGTGCGCTGTAGAACTGGTCGATGGCGCTATCGGGCGACTTGAGCAGATGCGGGAACAGCCCGAGCGACTCGCGCTTTTCCGTTACCGCCACCTTGCTCTGCGGCGAGAAGGTGATGACCTCGTCATTGCGACGGAAGGTGGAACGCGGCGTGCCCGAGAGCGCCTCCACGCGTTCGATCTGCTTTTCGCCATCACACACATGCCAGATGCGCGAACTGGCCATGGCGCCGCCGGACGACACCACCAGCGTGCCGATGTAGGCGCGCCGGCGCGAGGCCTCATGCAAACGCATCAGCCAGTCGGTGATGCTGCGCTCGGCCGCAACGTTGGTAGCCGCCTCGGCGGAAGCGCCGGCAGTTTGCGCCTGGCCGTTCAATCCGGCCAGCAGCAGGGCGGCGGCCAGCAACAGGCGGCGCAAGGAAACAGTCGTCAGGCGAAAGGGGTTGCTCATGCCATGCAGCTTTCGGTCATTCAGCGAGCCGGCCGCTCGAACGTCGCGTTGCGCACGAAACCGGCCGGCATCTGCAGCGCAGAGGTACCGCCAAACTGCTGGTGCGCCGCCAGCAACTGGTCCAGGCGCGGATCGCGGATCATGGCCGGCGTGGCCTCAACAGCGACGGGCTGCGCCGGCACGTCCCGCTGAGCCAGCTGCGGCGCCTCAACGGCCGTGCCGTCGTTGGAGGTCACATGCCAACCGACCACCATCACGGTCGCCAGCGAAGCCAATCCAGCCACCAGTTTCCAGCGCAGGCTGGCGTCATTGGCACTCGGATGTTCTGTACGATTCTGGCCCTCTGACCTTGATATATCTGTGCCAAACGCTACTGAATTCATAGCAATTTCAGGGCGCTCCATCGACGCCTCCTGCTGCAGGCGCTGGCGCAGGCGCGCAGCGAAGGCGGCATCACGGGCACTGCTCGCAGCCAGCTCATCCGAGCGCAGCACATCACCCACCAGGTGATAGGCGTGCCACTGGGCACGGGCGTCCTCGCTGTGTTCGGTCAACGCCAGTGCGCGTGCGAATTCCTCACCGCGCAGCTGTCCATCCGCCAGGGCGGACACCAGTTCTCGCGTCGTCGACATGTCTTGCGTCATCTTGGCACTACCTCTGTTTCGTCTTACCAGCGCTTGCCGGACTGGTGCTCCAGCATGGGCCGCACCCGTGCCGAAATAGCCTCGCGCGCCCGGAAAATCCGGGAACGCACGGTGCCGATCGGACAGTCCATCGCCGCCGCAATATCCTCGTAGCTCAAGCCTTCGATCTCGCGCAAGGTCACCGCCTGGCGCAAATCCTCAGGCAGGGCCTCCATGGCCGCATTGACCGCCTGCACAATTTCGCTGGCCGCCAGCACCGATTCCGGTGTTTCTTCTGTTGTTGGTTCATTTCCGGGGCGGGAAGTTTCATCTTCCTCACCATCGGGCTGCAGGGCTTTCAGCGTCACCAAGGGGTCGCGTTTAAGGTCCAGCAGGAATTTCTTGGCCGTATTTACCGCAATGCGGTACAGCCAGGTGTAGAACTGGGCGTCGCCGCGGAACTGGTGCAACGCCCGGTAGGCCCGGATAAAGGTTTCCTGGGCAATGTCCTCCACCAGGTCGCTGTCGCGCACCATGCGGCTGATCAGGCGCTGGATGCGGCGCTGGTACTTGATGACCAGCAATTCGAACGCATGCTGGTCACCCGCCAGTGTGCGTTCGACCAACAGCAGATCGCTGTTATCCGTTGCGGGCTGCGCAGACGGCAACGGATCGTTCATGCGTGTCCTCGCCCGGCATCCGGCAACCCATCAGCATGGCCCACCGCCGCGGCGGCACGCGAAACACGCGACCACAGGGCCCGCCGCAGGGCATCCCAGCGTGCCGGCTCGTTGGCCCGAGCCACCCAGAGCCAAGTCGGCCTGCCCGCCTGCGGCCGGAACTCCAGCACCACCCAGCGCTGCAGATCCAGCGTCGGCCGCGCCGTGCCGCTCAGGCTGTCGCGACCGGTCTGCCAGGTCCACTGCTGGCCGTCCCAGCGCAGGCTTCCCTCTGGCGCCATCAGCAGGCTGCGCAGCGCCAGCGCACCGGTCAGCAGCCCAAGCGACACGGCCAGCCCTTGCGGCCAGCCGATGCGGCCGGCGTCCCGGATCCAGAGTACACAAACCACCGCGCCCAGCGCCCACAGCGCCAGTGTCAGGTAGGTCTGAATGTGGCAACGCCCCACCGGATATGTAACCGCTGGGGCGCTGTGCATGCTGAAAGCTCGGCGGCGCGCGTCAGATGCGCTTGAAGACCAGGGTGCCGTTGGTTCCGCCGAAACCGAAGTTGTTCTTCACGGCCACATCGATCTTCATGTCCCGCGCGGTGTTGGCGCAGTAGTCAAGATCGCACTCAGGGTCCTGGTTGAAGATGTTGATGGTCGGCGGGCTCTTCTGATGATGAATGGCCAGCACCGTGAACACCGATTCGATGCCACCTGCGCCACCGAGCAGGTGCCCGGTCATGGACTTGGTGGAGTTGACCACGGTCTTCTTGGCGTGGTCGCCCAGCGCCGCCTTGATGGCGTTGGTTTCGTTGATGTCACCCAGCGGCGTAGAGGTGCCGTGCGCGTTGAGGTAATCCACCTGATCGGCATTGATGCCGGCGTTGCGCAAGGCAGCCACCATGGCGCGGCGCGGGCCGTCCATATTGGGCGCGGTCATGTGGCCAGCGTCAGCGCTCATGCCAAAACCAACCAGCTCGGCGTAGATCTTGGCGCCGCGGGCCTTGGCGTGTTCGTATTCTTCCAGCACCACCACACCAGCGCCTTCGCCCAGCACGAAGCCCTCGCGATCCTTGTCCCAGGGGCGGGACGCCGTCTTGGGGTCGTCGTTGCGGGTGGAGAGTGCGCGCATGGCGGCAAAACCACCCACGCCCAGCGGGGAAACCGTGGCTTCGGAACCGCCGGCGATCATGACGTCGGCATCGCCGTATTCGATCATGCGCCCGGCATCGCCAATGTTGTGCAGGCCGGTGGTACAGGCCGTCACGATGGCGAGGTTGGGGCCCTTGAAGCCAAAGCGCATCGACACATGACCCGAGATCATGTTGATGATGGACGCCGGCACAAAGAAGGGGGAAATCCGGCGCGGACCACGGTTGGTCAGCTCGGCATGGGTGTCCTCGATCAGCGGCAGGCCGCCGATGCCGGAGCCGATCATGCAGCCGATGCGGCAGGCCTGCTCTTCGCCCAGGGCCTCGCCCGTGGGCAGGCCGGCATCGGCCACGGCCTGAACCGCTGCAGCAACGCCGTAATGGATGAAGGTGTCCATCGTGCGCGCTTCTTTGGAGCCGATGTACGAATCAAGGTCGAAGCCCTTCACTTCACCGGCAATCTTGCAGGCGAAATTGGTGGCATCGAACTTGGTGATCAGGTCAATGCCAGGCTGACCGGCCAGCAGATTGGACCAGGCATCGGCCACGGTATTACCCACGGGGCTGATACAGCCCAGACCTGTTACGACAACGCGACGACGGGACATAGATTTCTGTGTTGGCTACAAAAACTGGAGCCACCGTGAGCGGTACGCCCATTGGGCGCTGTGCCGCTCACAGGGCTGTGCAGTACAGCGCAAGCTGTACCGCAGGGAATGCCATCAGGCCTTCTTGTGGGTGTTGGCGTAGTCGATGGCGTTTTGCACCGTGGTGATCTTCTCGGCGTCTTCGTCCGGGATCTCGATGCCGAACTCGTCTTCGAGGGCCATCACCAGCTCGACCGTGTCGAGGGAGTCGGCACCCAGATCGGCCACAAAGGCTTTCTCATTGGTGACTTGGGACTCTTCCACACCGAGTTGTTCGGCAATGATTTTTTTGACGCGTGCTTCGATATCGCTCATGGTTCCCTCAGAGGGTTGTAAATGAATCCGTGATTTTAGCCGGCCCGGGAAGTTGTTTGCCCGGGTCGGATGGCCGTACGGATAAATCGGCTTGAACCTTACATCAACATGCCGCCATTGACGTGCAACTCCTGCCCCGTCACATAACCCGCCTGCGGCGACGCCAGATAGGCCACCGCGTGCGCAATGTCGACCGGCTTGCCCAGATGCCCCAGGGGAATCTGGCTCAGCAGCGCCTTTTGTTGTTCGTCCGGCAGATGCGCCGTCATATCGGTTTCGATGAAACCCGGCGCCACACAATTGACCGTGATGGTACGCGAACCCAGTTCACGCGCCAGCGCGCGCGTCATGCCGGCCACGCCGGCCTTGGCCGCAGCGTAGTTGGCCTGCCCCGGGTTGCCCGAGGCACCGACCACCGAAGTGATGCTGATGATGCGGCCATAGCGCTGCTTCATCATGGGGCGGATGACGGCACGGCTCAGGCGAAACACCGCCTTGAGGTTGGTGTCGATCACCTCATCCCACTCGCCATCCTTCATGCGCATGGCCAGGTTGTCGCGCGTGATGCCGGCATTGTTGACCAGCACGTGCAGCGCACCTTGCTGCTTGACGATGGTATCGATCAGGGCCTCGCAGCCCTCGGCATCATTCACATTGAGCTTGACGCCACGGCAGCCGTCGAACGTCGCCAAGGCCGCGCTGATCTTCTGCGCACCTTCGTCGCTGGTGGCGGTACCAATGACCTTGAGGCCGCGGTGAGCCAATTCATGCGCGATCGCCGCGCCAATACCGCGCGAGGCGCCGGTAACCAGGGCCACCTGGCCTTCAAATTTCACTTCACTCATGCGAGTGCTCCTTTCACTTCCGCCAGCGTGGCCGGGTCATACAGGGCCATGCCGGTGAGTTCCGAATCAATGCGTTTGACCATGCCGGCCAGCACCTTGCCCGGGCCGCATTCCACGATGGTGTTGATGCCGTGCGCCTTGATGGCCTGCACGCACTCGACCCAGCGCACCGGGCCAAAGGCCTGGCGGTACAGCGCATCGCGGATGCGGTCGGCGTCGGTTTCCACCGCCACGTCGATGTTGTTGATCAGCGTCATCTGCGGTGCGCCGAACTCCACCGCTTCCAGCCGCTCGCGCAGCTTCTCAGCGGCGGGTTTCATCAGGCTGGAGTGGAAGGGGGCCGACACCGGCAGCGGCAGCGCACGCTTGGCACCATTGGCTTTCAGCACCTCACAGGCTTTTTCCACCGCGGCCTTGGAGCCGGCAATCACGGTCTGCGCCGGATCGTTGAAATTGACCGCTTCCACCACTTCGGCGGAACCGGCACCGAAAGACTGCGTCACCTCGGCACAGCCAGCGATGACCTTGGCCGCCTCCATGCCAAGAATGGCCGCCATGGCACCGGTACCCACCGGCACCGCTTCCTGCATGGCCTGGGCGCGCAGGCGCACCAGCGGCGTGGCTTGCGCCAGCGTCAACACGCCGGCGGCCACCATGGCCGAATACTCGCCCAGCGAATGGCCAGCCACTGCGGCAGGCGCCACGCCGGTCTCGCTCATCCAGACGCGGTAAGCCGCCACCGCCGCCACCAGCATCACCGGCTGGGTGTTGGTGGTGAGGGCCAGTGCCTCCTTGGGACCTTCCTTGATCAGCTTGGCCACATCCTCGCCCAGGGCGTCGGACGCTTCCTTCAGGGTTTCGAGCACCACCGGGTGATCGCCCCAGCCGTCGAGCATGCCGACCGACTGCGAGCCCTGACCGGGAAAGACAAAGGCAAACGGTTTCATCGTGATTCGTCAGAAATAGTGGGTTGATTCAGGCGTCAGGCCTTGCTGCATGTGCGCCAGGCGCTACATCGTCAGTAGCACCGAGCCCCAGGTGAAGCCGCCGCCCACGCCTTCGAGCATCACCAGCTGGCCCGGTTTGACCTGGCCGCCGCGCACCGCAGCGTCCAGCGCCAGCGGAATCGAGGCCGCAGACGTGTTGCCGTGCTGGTCCACGGTCACGATGACCTTGTCCATCGGCAACTTCAGCTTCTTGGCCGTGCTCTGCATGATGCGGATGTTGGCCTGGTGCGGAATCAACCAGTCGATGTCGGCGTCCTGCTTGCCGGCCTTGGCCAGCGTGGCACGGGCCGTTTCTTCCAGCACGCCAACCGCCAGCTTGAAGACGGCCTGGCCATCCATCTTGAGCACCGGGTCGCCCAGCACATTGCCGCCCGAGACATGGCCCGGCACGCACAAAATGCCCACGTGCTTGCCATCGGCATGCAGGTCACTGGCCAGGATGCCAGGCTTGTCGGATGCTTCCAGCACCACGGCGCCGGCGCCATCGCCGAACAGCACACAGGTGGTACGGTCCTTGAAATCAAGAATGCGGGAGAAAACCTCGGCCCCAATCACGAGCGCCTTGCTGGCGGCACCGGTCTGGATCATGGCATCGGCCACGGTCAGCGCGTAGATGAAACCGCTGCAAACCGCCTGCACGTCAAACGCGGGGCAGCCATGGGCGCCCAGCTTGTTCTGCAAAATGCAGGCAGTGGAGGGGAACACCATGTCCGGCGTGGACGTGGCGACGATGATCAGATCAATGTCCTGGGCCTGCAGGCCGGCAGCCTGCAGGGCATGGCGGGCCGCGGCTGCCGCCAGATCGCTGCTGCACTCATCGGGAGCGGCGAAATGCCGGGCACGGATGCCCGTGCGTTCGACAATCCAGTCGTCGGAGGTTTCCACCCCTTGGGTAGCCAGTTCAGCCACCAACTGGGCATTGCTCAAACGGCGGGACGGCAGATAGCTGCCAGTACCAGTGATGCGGGAATAACGTGTCATGAGCTGTACTGTTGATTGACCCGGCACCGGCCAGACCCTGGCCAAGATAACCGGCTACTCCGCGCCGGCTACACCAGCCAACAACGGGGCGGCATGCGCGATGCGGGCCTGGACCCGGTCGAGCAGCTTGTTACGGGCTGCATCATACGCGCGGTTCAAAGCTTGCTCAAAAGCGAAGGCGTCAGCCGAGCCATGGCTCTTGAACACCAGGCCACGCAAGCCGAGCAGTGCTGCGCCATTGTAGCGCCGGTGATCCATCCGCTTTTTAAATACAGAAAGAACCGGATAAGCACAAATAGCAGCAAATTTTGTAAAGATATTGCGAGAAAACTCTTGCTTGAGGAAGCTGCCGATCATGGAAGCCAGGCCCTCACTGGTCTTGAGGGCCACATTGCCGACAAAACCGTCGCAGACCACGATATCGGTCGTACCCTTGAAAATATCGTTGCCTTCGACGTTTCCAAAGAAATTTAAATCACCGGAGTTAGACGCCAATCGCAGCAATTCACCCGATTTTTTGATGATTTCATTACCTTTAATGATTTCCTCACCAATGTTGAGCAAACCCACCGAAGGATTCTGGTCGTCATTGAGGACCGACACCAGGGCGGAGCCCATGACGGCGAACTGGAGCAGGTGCTCAGCCGTGCAATCCACGTTGGCCCCCAGATCGAGCACCGTGGTACCGCCCCCCTTGGCATTGGGAATTTGCGCCGCAATGGCCGGACGATCAATGCCGTCGACGGTCTTGAGAAGATAGCGGGCAATGGCCATCAGCGCCCCGGTATTGCCGGCCGAAACCACGGCTTGTGCAGCACCGTCCTTGACCTGCTGGATCGCCACGCGCATGGACGAATCCTTCTTGCGGCGCAACGCCACCTCGATCGGGTCATCCATCCCCACCACTTCGGTAGCGGCCACCACACGGGCGCGCGCATGCTTCAGAGCGGTCAGGCTGTCAGGCAGCCCGACCAGCAGCAGCTCGGCATCGGGATGATGTTCAAGAAAATGGCGGCACGCAGCCAGCGTGACGCGGGGGCCGTGGTCGCCCCCCATGCAGTCAACAGCGATCGTGATCATGGGCAAGTAGCGCGAACAGGCACTTGGAAACCGGGAACGGTCGTCATCAAAACAAAGGCCCGAGGCTACTGTTTTGTAGCATCGGGCCTTGGGCAGTCAGGCTTGATCAGGCTTCAGACTTGTTCTTGAGCACCTGACGGCCGCGGTAGAAACCGTTCGGGCTGATGTGGTGGCGCAGGTGGGTTTCGCCGGTGGTGGGTTCCACAGCGGTACCGGGCACGTTCAGTGCGTTGTGCGAACGGTGCATACCGCGCTTGGAAGGAGACTTTTTGTTTTGCTGGACGGCCATGATCGGCTCCTGGTCTTATGCCATGCGGACACCGCACAGCAAGGGGTTGTTCAATAAGGTTGGTGGGTCTGCGCAGGTTGGGTCTGCGCGAAGCCTTGAATTATAGCCTAACTGATTGATTTTGCGCCAGTTTCCCTTATTCCCTCAGCTGGACTTGCCGCCTTTGAGCCCGGCCAGGGCGGCAAAGGGATTGGGCTTGCCGGCCTGCGCGGCATCAAAATCGGCATCTTGCGCGGCCAGTTTGACCGCGGTCGGGCAGACGTCATGGCGCGGCACCACCGGCAAATCCATCAACAGTTCATCCTCAATCAGCTCGTGCAGATTGAAATCGCGGCTCAGAGCCAGGACGTCTTCTTCCGCCTCCTCATCCTCGGCCTCGGCCTGCGCCTCGCTGCCAACAAAGCGGAAAGAACGGTCGACCGACACGTCCACATCGACCGGTCCGAGACAACGCTGGCAGGTTTGCGGCAGGCTGACCTGCGCGTTCAAGTGCAACCAGACCTGGGCAAAACCGCTGGCATCGGTCAGCGTCTCGCCGCGGACCTCCCACTGCACCGGGCGCTCGGCACCCTGGCCGCCGGCTTCCTTCAGCAAACGCTCGAACTGGGACAAGGGCTCCTGACCGGTCAGGACGGCGCCAGCCTTGGCAAAGGCCTTGACGTCGAGCCGGGTGGCAACAAACTCATGTGACATGGCTGCAGTGTAAGAGAATCGAACCATGACTGACATTGCCTCCCGACAACTGGTGCTGGGCTCGACCTCGCCCTACCGGCGCGAACTGCTGGCCCGCCTGCGCCTGCCTTTCGACGTCGCCTCGCCCGAGGTCGACGAAACCCCGCAGCCCAACGAAACCCCGCGCGATCTGGCCTGCCGCCTGGCGCTGGCCAAGGCCCGCGCCGTGGCCGCCCGCTTCCCGGCCGCGGTGGTGATCGGCTCCGACCAGGTGGCCGACCTCAACGGCCAGCCGCTGGGCAAGCCCGGCACGCACGAACGGGCCGTGGCCCAACTGCGCCAGATGCGTGGCCGCGTTGTCGTGTTCCAGACGGCCGTGGCCGTGGTCTGCACAGAGACCGGTTTTGCGCAGACCGACCTGGCGCCGGTGCGCGTGCGCTTTCGCGACCTGAGCGACGCCGAGATCGAAGCCTACCTGCGTGCCGAGACGCCTTACGACTGCGCCGGCAGCGCCAAGAGCGAAGGCCTGGGCATCACCTTGCTGGAATCGATCGAGAACGACGACCCCACCGCGTTGGTCGGCCTGCCGCTGATCCGCACCAGCCGCCTGCTGCGCGCTGCCGGCCTGACCTTGCTCCCACCGCAGAAGGCCGCCTGATGACCACCACCAAAGGAAAGCTCTACCTGGTGCCGGCGCCGCTGGACTTCGGCTGTGCCACGCAAACGCCACTGACCGAAGTGCTGCCGCAAGGCACGCTGGCCGTGGCCGCCCGCTTGCAGCACTGGGTGTGCGAAAACGCCAAGAGTGCGCGCGCCTACCTCAAGCGTGTCAACGAGCTTCATCCCCTACCCTGCCCCATTCAGGCGCTGCAGATCCAGGAACTCCCCCGCGAAGTGCACAAGAAAGGCGACCATGGCGGCACGTTCGATGCACGCCCGCTGCTGAGCGCCGCCTTGGCTGGCCAGGACATCGGTCTGCTGAGCGAGGCCGGCATGCCGGCAGTGGCCGACCCGGGCTCTTCGGTGGTTCGCTCCGCGCACGACCTGGGCATTGAAGTTGTGCCGCTGGTCGGCCCGGTATCCCTGCTGCTGGCCTTGGCGGCCAGTGGCCTGTCGGGCCAGAACTTCGCTTTTGTGGGTTACCTGCCGCAAGAGGCGACCGCACGTGCGCAGCGCATCAAGGAGCTTGAAGCGCTGGCCCTGAAAACAGGACAAACCCAACTTTTCATCGAAACGCCTTATCGCAATACCGCCCTGCTGGATGCGCTGCTCAGAACACTGCAGCCCACCACCCGGCTGGCCGTGAGCCGCGGCCTCACGCTGGCTGGCGCACACAACCGGAGCGACAGCGTCAAGCAATGGAAGCAGCAAGCGACAGCGCTCGACAACAACACGCCAGCGGTGTTCTCGATCGGACGCTAAAGACGGCCTTGCCTTGATTCTGGCAAGAACCCTGGGGCCTTTGCGCCCCTGATTGCGCCGACATGGGGGTGCCACCTATACTTTTCCCCATGCGCTGCGCCACACCGTCCTCGATTGAACACCACATGGGTTTACCGGCCCTTGTGGTGAAGGATGGCGCCCGTGCAAGTGGGTTGGTGCCGATGGACACCAGACAGTGTCCGCCCACCCTTGCACATTCCTGAGCCCGGCGATTCCTCCTTCGAACTTTTTGCGCAACTCTCCAATCGCCGGGCCAAGCTTCAGCGCGACGACGTCCCTCACCTCAATCCGGTGACGGCGTCTTCTCCCGACAGGAGTTTTCAATGGACAGGTTTTCCCCGGTCGAGCGCACGCTCACCCAGCTTGACCACGTACGTCTCAACAAGCTGACCTCACGCTCGCAAGCCGCAGACCCTTCGCGAACACCCACGCTGGAAACCATGCAAGCGCTGCTTGACACCAGCGATCTGGTGGCGTCGCACGATGTGGCCCCGGATATCGTCACCATGTATTCCCAGGTGCTGCTGGTAGATCCGGGCAGCCAGACGCGGCAGACCCTGACCCTCTGCTACCCGGAAGATTCAGACCCTGCCGCGGGCTTCATCTCCGTGCTCTCCCCGCTGGGTGCGAGCCTGCTCGGATTACGGGTCGGCGCCCTGGCTCGCTGGCAAACACCTCATGGCACAACTGGCATTGCCGAGGTTGCGGCCATTCTTTTCCAGCCGGAAGCCAGCGGCGATTACACGACCTGACGCCTGGTCTCGCCCGGCGCCAGGGTCACATGAATCAGTGGAACGAGGGCAGCGTGCGCAAGGCCTTGACGGCACCTTCACCGATGGCGGCACCGAAGCGCTTGACCAGGCGCTCGGCCACGTTGTCGCGCCGGGTATAGTCAACGACGTCCTCGGCCTTCACCACCTCGCGCGCCACATAGTCGAGGTTGCCAAACTGGTCAGCCAGGCCGAGCTCAACGGCCTGCTGGCCACTCCAGAACAAGCCACTGAACATCTCCGGCGTCTCCTTCAGGCGCTTGCCGCGACCGGCCTTGACCACGTCGATGAACTGCTGGTGAATCTGGTCCAGCATGGCTTGGGCAAAGAGGCGCTGCTTCTCGGTCTGCGGGCTGAAGGGGTCGAGGAAACCCTTGTTCTCGCCGGCGGTCATGAGGCGGCGCTCAATGCCCAGCTTGTCCATCAGACCGGTAAAGCCGAAGCCGTCCATCAGCACGCCAATGCTGCCGACGATGCTGGCCTTGTCGACATAGATCTTGTCGGCCGAGACAGCGATGTAATAGGCCGCCGACGCGGCGGCTTCTTCCACCACGGCGTAGACCGGTTTGTTGTGTTTGGCCTTCAGGCGGCGAATCTCGTCGTTGATGATGCCGGCCTGAACCGGGCTGCCGCCGGGCGAGTTGATCAGCAGCACAATCGCCTGGGAACCATGGTCCTCGAAGGCGCTGCGGATGGACGACACCACCAGCTCGGCGCTGGCCTCGGTGCCCGAGGCGATCTCGCCCTTGATCTCCACCAGCGCCGTGTGCGGTGTGATGGTGCTTTTGGACGAGCCCCCCAGGCCGAAGCCGATGCCGACCAGAAGGACAATGAACACCAGCCAGCTGATGCGCGTGATCAAGCGGAAACGGCGCGCCGCGCGCTGCTCTTCCAAGGCGGCAAAAGCCAGCTTTTCAAGCACACTGCGCTCCCAGCCCGGCACATCGGCTGCAGCATCTTTCGCTCCGTTTTTGATAGCGCTCTGCGCATGATCGACAGGGGCTTGCGGGCTATTTGGCATGTTATCTTGGGTATCAGGATGGCTGGAATCGTTCATATCAGAACTCGACAGGTTGCAGGTTGTAGGCAGTATGCCAGTGCACCACACCGTCATGTTCGGTGAGGGGAATCTTGGCCAGACCGCCGCGGCAAGGGCCACCGCGGCAGGCGCCGGTATCGGGCGCATAGACCGCACCGTGCGTGGCGCACATCAGCCAGCGGCCGGTCGGATCGAAAAAATGGTTGGGCTGGTAGTCCATTTCCATCGCCACGTGGGTACAACGGTTCACATAGGCGTGCACCTGCCCTTCGAAGCGGATGGCAAAGGCGCGACAGGTCTGCCCGTGGTAGACCACATCAAAGGGCACCGCCAAGCCGCCGTCTTGCAGCTCGTCGGCATTGCACAGGGGAATCAGGACTTCGTCGCTCATAGTCTCGTGCAAGGCTCTCAGCCGTTCTGCAGCAGCCAGTCGTGCAGATCGCGCACCGAATGCGCCACGTGGCGCGGCTGCAGCACTTGAAAGGCCTCAGGCTCGTGGGCACCGTAGCTCACGCCCACGCTGGCACAGCCGGCGTTGAGCGCCATCTGCAGGTCGTGCGTGGTGTCGCCGATCATCAACGTGCGCGCCGGCTCGACGCCGAACTCGCGCATCAGTTCCTGCAGCATGCGCGGATGCGGCTTGCCGGCGGTCTCGTCGGCGGTGCGTGAACCGTTGAACATGCCCTTGAGCTCCACCGTCTGCAGCACTTCGTCCAGGCCGCGCCGGCTTTTGCCCGTAGCCACCGCCAGCCAGTGGTGCCGCGCCTTGAGATCCTCCAGCATGGTCAACACACCGCCGAACAGGCTGATGTCGTTCTGGTGCGCCATGTAGTGGTGACGGTAACGCGCGCCCAACTCCGGGTACTTGTCGGCTGGTACGTCCGGCGCGGCATGCGCCAGCGCCTGCATCAGCGCCATGCCGATCACATAGGAAGCCTGCTCGTCGCTGGGCACGGTGCCGCCCACATCGCGCACCGCCAGCTGGATGCAGCGCGTGATGATGGCGGTGGAGTCGAACAGCGTGCCATCCCAGTCGAAGGCAATCAGATCAAATTGGCGGGGACGGAAAGCCATACGTTCAGGGGCAGAGTCAGGCATGGGAAGACAAGGCATGCACCACAAATTGATCCAGTTCGCTCGGCAAGGGGGCCAGCAACTCGAGGCGCTCGCCGCTGACCGGATGGCTGAACTGTAACCGCCACGCATGCAAAAACATCCGTTTGAGCGCCGGGCCGGCTGCTGGTTTTTGCAACGCTTTGTTCAGCTCGAAGTCACCGTACTTGTCGTCACCGACGATCGGCAGGCCCTCGGAAGCCAGGTGCACGCGGATCTGGTGCGTGCGACCGGTCTTGATGGTGACCTCCAGCAACGAATACCCCTGGGCCGCGGGCCCGGCCTGGACCGGCGAGCGCTCCCGTACCTTGACCAGGGTGACCGACTTCATGCCGTCCGGGTCGTCCTTGGCCACCACCTTGACACGCCGCTCGCCGTCAGCCAGCAGGTACTTGTGCAGCGGCTTGTCCAATACCTTCTTGTTGGCCGGCCACTGCCCGGCCACCAGTGCCAGGTAGGTCTTGCCGGTCTCGCGTTCGCGAAACTGGTCCTGCAAGGCCTTGAGGGCGCTGCGCTTCTTGGCCACCAGCAGGATGCCGCTGGTCTCGCGGTCCAGCCGGTGCACCAGCTCCAGAAACTTGGCCTGCGGCCGTGCCATGCGCAACTGCTCAATGACGCCAAAACTCACGCCCGAACCGCCATGCACCGCCACGCCGGCGGGCTTGTCGATGGCCAGCACAGCCTCGTCTTCGAACAGCACCGGGAACTCACGCGCCGGCGCGCCGCGCGCCACGATGCCGGCCATGGCCTCGGCCTTTTCCGTCGCCCGTTCCGACAGGCGCACCGGCGGCACACGCACCACATCACCGACTTCAACCCGCGTATCGGCTGCAGCGCGACCTTTGTTAACCCTCACTTCGCCACTGCGGATGATGCGGTAGACGTGGGTTTTCGGCACGCCCTTGAGCTGGCGCAGCAGGAAGTTGTCCAGGCGCTGGCCGGCCGATTCTTCGTCGACTTCCACTGATTTGACCTGGGGAGCGCTGGCGGGCAATTTGCCCCCTATAATGTGTTTCACTAGCGACGCGCTGTAAGTGGTTGATTTGTCTGGAGTTTAGTCCACATGACGCCACCAGCCTCGTTGGAAGGTCGATGTCACCGCCCGTTTTGTATGCAGACCGCAAGCCAGTTGCTTGCCGTGGCCAGTAAAACGGGGGGCGTAACCGACGCACTGAAACACTGATACGGAATACCCAAGTCTGCCAGCGAGAAGCTGGCAGACGGATCAAAGCGAAATGTTTGTGTTGATGAGTCTGATCCTCACCTGCCTGCAGCGCTGCTTCGCGCTGTTTGATGGCATGGATCGGCCATCGGTGCCCGCCACGCGAGCACAAAGAGCTGCCAACCCGGTGGCCACTCCACAATCGCTCCCCCTCGCCCCCATCCACGCGCCTACACTGCGGCTCACTATTTGAGCCTGCGGTTCTCCGGCAATTCCTTTCGTTTCAAGGCGTCAGTTCAGGCATCGTTTGCCCGCTATGGGCATGTACGAACTGAAAAGAAGGAAAGCAAGCCATGAAACGCATGCTGATCAACGCCACGCAGACGGAAGAGCGCCGCCTGGCGATTGTGGATGGGCAGAAACTGCTCGACTACGAAATCGAAATTGAAGGGCGCGAACAGCGCAAGGGCAATATCTACAAGGCCGTCGTCACGCGCGTCGAACCTTCGCTGGAAGCCTGCTTCGTCGACTACGGCGAAGACCGCCACGGCTTCCTGCCGTTCAAGGAAATCTCCAAGCAGTATTTCCAGCAAGGTGTCTCGGTCAGCCAAGCCCGCATCCAGGACGCCATCAAGGAAGGCCAGGAACTGCTGGTGCAGGTCGAGAAGGAAGAACGTGGCAACAAGGGCGCTGCCCTGACCACCTTCATCTCGCTGGCCGGCCGCTATGTGGTACTGATGCCCAACAACCCGCGCGGCGGTGGCGTCTCGCGCCGCATCGAGGGTGACGACCGCGCCGAACTGAAGGAAGCGCTCGACCAGCTCGAGTACCCCAATGGCATGAGCATCATCGCGCGCACCGCCGGCATCGGCCGCAGCGCGCCCGAGTTGCAGTGGGACCTGAACTACCTGCTCAAGCTGTGGAACGCCATCGACGGCGCCACCAAGGGCGCCAAGGGCGCCTTCCTGATCTACCAGGAATCGAGCCTGGTGATCCGCGCCATCCGCGACTACTTCAACAACGACATCGGCGACATCCTGATCGACACCGACGACGTGTACGACCAGGCGCAACAGTTCATGGCGCACGTCATGCCCGAGCATGCCGCCCGCGTGAAACGCTACCGTGACGACGCGCCGCTGTTCTCGCGCTTCCAGATCGAGCACCAGATCGAGTCGGCCTACGCCCGCACCGTGACGCTGCCGTCCGGCGGCGCCATCGTGATCGACCACACCGAAGCGCTGGTGTCGGTGGACGTGAACTCGGCGCGCGCCATCAAGGGCGGCGACATCGAGGAAACCGCCACCCGTACCAACCTGGAAGCCGCTGACGAAGTGGCGCGCCAGATGCGCCTGCGCGACCTGGGTGGCCTGATCGTGATCGACTTCATCGACATGGAAGAGTCGAAGAACCGCCGCGAAGTGGAAAACCGCCTGCGCGATGCGCTGCGCCAGGACCGCGCCCGCGTGCAGTTCGGCACCATCAGCAAGTTCGGCCTGATGGAGATGAGCCGCCAGCGCCTGCGCCCGGCTCTCTCCGAAGGTGCCTCCATCCCCTGCCCGCGTTGCGGCGGCTCCGGCCACATCCGCGACACCGAAAGCTCGGCGCTGCAGATCCTGCGCATCATCCAGGAAGAGGCCCAGAAGGACAACACCGCCTCGGTGCTGTGCCAGGTGCCGGTGGATGTCGCATCCTTCCTACTCAACGAGAAACGCACCGAAATCGCCAAGATCGAGCTCAAGCAGCGCATCAATGTGCTGATGGTGCCCAACAAGTCGCTGGAGACACCGAACTACAAGCTTGAGCGCCTCAAGCACGACGACCCGCGCCTGGACAACATCGAAGCCAGCTACAAGATGGCCGAGGAAGTGGAAGACCCGACCGCGGTGACGCGTCGCTCGCAGGAGCCGACCAACAAGCAGACCCCGGTCATCAAGGGCGTGCTGCCCGATGCACCGGCACCGATCGTGGCGCCGAAGCCAGTCGCTCAGCCCCAGGCTGCCAAGCCGGCCCACGCAGCCAAGCCAGCCGCTGCAGCGGCCAGCCCGGGCTTCTTCGGCTGGCTCAAGAGCCTGTTCAGCACGGCGCCAGCAGCCGAGCCCGTCAAGACAGGCGACAAGAAAGACGAGCGTCGCGAAGGTCGCGGCGGCCGTGGCGGTGAAGGCCGTGGTCGTGGCGAAGGCCGCGGCGGTGAAGGTCGTAACGAGGGTCGCCCGGAAGGACGCGGCGAAGGCCGTGGACGCGGCGGTCGTGGCGGCCGTGGCGGTCGTGATGGCGAAGGCCGCGGTCGCGGCGAACGCCAGGGCCAGCGCGGTGAGACCGACAACAAGGCCATGACGGCCGAGTCGGCAGCCCAGGGCAACGAAGCCGCCAAGACCGAGCAACGCCAGGAACGCGCGCCGCGCAACGGCGAGCAGCGTGGTCGCGGTGACCGTGCTGAACGTGGCGAAGGCCGCGCCGAACAGGGTGAACGCGGTGAGCGCGCAGAACAGCGCGCGCCTCGTGGTGAACGCGCCGAGCGCGGTGAAGGCCGCGGCGAGCGTGGCGAGGGTCGTGGCGGACGCCGCGGTGAGCGCCCGCCGCGTCAGGACGACACCCGTCAGCAACCGGTCGAGGAAGTTCGTCTGAACGGTGAGGGCGCAGCCACTGCACCAGCAGCGGCCCCAAACCAGCCCGTGATGGAAAACCAGGTTGTCGTTGACGTGGCGCAACAGGCTGCCACCGAGACCGCTGCACCGGCTGAAGGCGAAGGCGGCAACGGCCAACGCGAGCGCCGCTCGCGTGACCGTTATGGCCGCGACCGCCAACGTGGCGAGCGTGGCGAACGCAGTGAGCGCGGTGAGCGTCAGGAACGCGCCCAGCAAGAAGCCGCCTCGGTGGAAACGCCGGCAGCGGCACCGGCTACAGCCCCCGTGGCTGAAACCCGCGCCCAAGCACCTGCCGCAGCGCCGGCCGCCCGTAGCCTGCCGCGCGTCCAGATCTACGCCCTGCCACTGACCGAGCTGAACCAGATCGCCGATACCGCCGGTCTGCAGTGGGTCAACTCCGATGCGGACAAGGTGGCAGCCGTGCAGGCCGCTATCGCCGCAGAACCGAAACCGGTGCATGTGCCGCGCGAGCGTCCGGCACCGGTGGTGATCAACGAGGGTCCGCTGATCCTGGTTGAAACCCGCAAGGATCTGCGCGACCTGAATCTGCCGTTTGAGCAGCAGTCTGTGTAAAGCTGACGCCCTGCACCTGCCGACAAAAAAAGCCCGCTTTATGCGGGCTTTTTTTCGTTCGAAGCCTTTGAGTCATTGCGCGAATAGCTACTGAATTCGTAGCATTTGGCGTTTGGCCTGAGCGCCTGGCAAGCCGGGTCTCGCCCCGGCAGGCGACTCACTTTCTCTTGCTTCGCCAAGAGAAAGTAAGCAAAGAGAAGGCGAGCCGGATTCGTCGCCCGGCTACGCCGGTACGCTGCGTTGCTCGGGTCAAGCGGGAGCCGCGCAAACTCGCCCTGCGAGCTCAGACATGCACGGCTCTTGATCCGCTTGCCCCTGCGCTACTCGCCTCCTCATAACGGCGGGGAGACCGGGTACCCGATACCGAAGCCACAAGGACGCGCCATGGCGCGTCCTTGTTCGGCTGTCCTGTCTTGGCTGTTTGGTCTTCCTCGCCGTGTGGCAGGGCTGAGCAGCGCAGCAGCGGGCGGATCAGGGCGGGCGTTGTTTGAGCGCAGCGAGTTTAGCCCGACCCCGCCGGATGCGAGCAGCGCAAGGTACCGCGCAGCGGCCCTGACTTCGGCTGCCCTTCTCTTTGGTGACTTTCTCTTGGGCAAGCAAGAGAAAGTTACTGCGCTGTCGGGCGCACATCCCGACACGCCGGCCCGGTCAGGCAACACAGAAAAATGCCAAGCGCCATCAATTCAATAGCTGCCGGCGCAATAACAACAAGGGGAAAGATACAAAAAAGCCCGCAAGAAGCGGGCTTTCCCATACAGCACTTGGGCAGTCGCTCAGAAAATATCAACCGCCCCCGTACGAACCACCTCGCCAAAGAACCCACGGCGCACCAGATCCAGATGGCTGCACACCTTGTCACGCCCATTCTTCTGCGCGTAATCGACCGCCTGCTCGGCGCGTTCCAGCGCGGTACTGGGTGAATCGTCTGCCAGGATGCGCGTGAAGCCGGCGCAGATGGTGACACGGCCGACCTGCGGAAAGTTGAATTTCTCGACATTGGCCCGCATGCGCTCGAAAGCGCCAAAGGCCAGTGCCTCATCGGGGCAATGGAAGAGGGCCGCGAACTGGTCACCACCAAAACGGTAGAGCCGGTCGTGCGTCCGGAAGGTGCTGTTCATCAGACGCGCCACCAGCAGCGTGACCTCTTCCATGATGAGATGGCCGTGCTTGTCGCTCAATAGGGGAAAGTTGTCGATGACGATGGTGCCCAGCCAGTAATTGGGCGGCACGCGGTGGCGTCGTTCCTTGCCCACACTGTGGGGCGCCGGCACGTCCTTGTTGCTGTCGATGACACCATCGAGTTCTTCCAGCACCGCGCTGTAGAAGGCATCGTCCAGCGATTTGCGGTTAAGCAGGCCGGTCAGCGCATCACGATCACTGTAGGCCAGCAGTGCAAACATGTTGCGGTAGATGTGATGCAACTGGCCAATGGTCGCCAGATCATCCTCGGTCAGCGCGGTTGATGAATGGATTTCAAGCACGCCCTGCGCGTCGTCGCCCCGTGCATCGGAGAACAGCGGGAAGAAGGTGTGGCGAGGACCATTTTCACCCGCCCAAGCCACTTCGACCCGTTCGCCGGTTTGAATGCAGCGCAGCCGGTCCGAAGCATCTTCCAGCCGCGGCAGACGACTGACGTCGATGCGCAGCGGGTCCACCACCTTGCCGCCGCCACGGGCGTCGAGCGTGACGACGTCGAGCCAGCGCTTGACGCCGTCTTCGCTGGTCACACGTGCAATCAGCACACGGTCGATGGAAACCAGATCGATCAGTGCCTTTGCCAGCGTCAATTCCAGCAGGTCACGATCACGGTGATCGGTCAGCTTGATGAGGTGTTCGGTCAGGGTCGCCATGAACCCATGATAGCGGGGAACCGCCGAATCGTCACTCTTTTGCGGCGTTGCGCCAGGCCTCGGCCGCGGCCGCGGCATCTTCGCGCTGCTCGGCCAGCTGGGCCAGGGCGCGCCAGGCGCTACGCCGCAGCGCCGGCTCACGCAGCTGGGCCAGCGACTGCCGAAGCAGAAGCTGCGCCTTGCCCCACAGGCTCAGGCGCATGCAGGCCACCCCTGCCAGGTACTGCAGCATGGCATCGCGCGGGTTGCCCATTTGCGCCGCCTCGATGCGGGTCAGCCAGGCGGCGTCGGGCGTACCTTCCACCTGGGCGAAACTGCGCTCCAGCACCTGCACCAGCCGCATGCGCTGCTCCGGCACCAGTGCCGTATCCGGCTTGACCATCTGTTCCCAGACCGGCAGCAGCCATTGCTGGACCACACTCACCTGGCCGCCCAGGAAAAGCAGGCGTTCGGCGGCCAGGATGGCCACCTCGGGCATGCTGCGCTCGGCGGCATCCAGTTGGCCCCAGGCCTTGTTCAGTTGGGCCGGATCGTGCGCCGCCTGCACCAGCTCCATCGCCAGTCCACGCACGATGCTGCGCGCTGCCGCCTCGGAAAACGCGCGGTGTTTGGCCAGCAGGCGCGCCGTCTCCAGCGCCACCAGCGTGCGCCGGGCCAGCCGCGCGACCCGAAAGCGCAGGCGCAGGGCCAGGGTACGCCGGGCCACGCCTTGCGGGAGTTCGTCAAGGCGCTGCAGAGCCGTCTGCACATCGCGATCGTCAAAAGCCCAGCGCGCCGCACGCAGTTGCAGGCCTTCGCGCAGTTCCTGCTCCTCGCGGCGCGAGGTATGCGGCAGGTCCAGCGCCTGGCGGACGTGCTCGTCACGCGCCGTCTTGTCCTGCAGGGCATGGGTGCTCTCGGCCGCCAGCAGGTGCGCCACGGCCCGCAGCCGGGCACCATAAGGCAGGGCCTGCTCGCTGCCGGCCAGGGCCCGCTCCTGCTCCAGCACACCTTCAGCCGCCTTGCGGGCCCGGATGAAACGGCCAGCCGCCAGGTGCGACAGCGAGTCGATCAGGCCCACCTGCATGGCACGTTCCTGGTGCTGGATGCGCCAGCGCCGCGCCTCGCCCGGCAATGACAGCAGGACAGCCAACGCGCGCAAGGCGACATACACGACAAAGAACAAACCCAGCAAGGTCAGCAGCACCAGGTTGAGCGAGAGGTCGATGCGATAAGGCGGCCAGAACACGGTGACCGTGCCCTGGTTGTTGCCGGCGAACAGAGCCGTGGCCACCGCAATGGCAAACAGGCCAAAAAACCAGAGGATCGCGCGCATGCTTACCTGCCTGCGGCTGCTGTTGCCAGCGCAGCCAGGGTCTCATCAACGCGTGGCAGCTCCAGCGTTTTCATCTGGCCTTGCATCTGCTGCAGCAGGCTGGCAGCCGCCTGCGTCTTGCGCGAGCTGGCATCGAAATACTTGTTGAGCGTGGCTGCGGCCGAGCCCAGATCGGCACGGGCCGATTCGAGCTGGCGCGACAGCAGGCCCAGGCGAGCATTGAGCAGCTTGAGCTTGAAGTTCTCGCGCAGGAAGAAAGACTGGTCCGGCGACAACAGCGCGGCTTCCGGCTGCTCGATGCGGCTCACACGCACCAGGCTGCGCAGCTCGTCAACCACCAGTTGCAGGCTGCGCTGCCACCAGCTGGCGACGCTGTCCTCGCGGCGCGGCTTCAATGCAGCCCCCCGACCGGCCGCCGCCGCCGTGGCCACGGCATTGGCCAGCGGCAGTTCATCGGCCAGGCGCACCAGCTCGTCCATCTTGACCAGCAACGCCGGCGTGTCGCTCACGGTGGTGGCCTTGATGCGTGCCACGTCGCGCGCAATGGCGCGCTGCAAAGGGGTCAGGCGCGGCTGGGCGGCACGCGTCACACGCTGCTCAGCCGTCTTCAGCGCGGCCAACAGCGGTTCGACGCTGCCGGTGAGTTGCGCCTGCTGCTGCGCCAGACGGATGGACGACTCGATGTCGACCACCAGGTTCTCGTCGCGCGAGCGCGACAGGCTTTGCATCAATTCTTCCAGCTGGGTGCGCTGCAACGCCACCTCGCTCAGGCGCGCCTCCATCACCGCCAGCCGTGCGGCCAGCTCACGCGTCTGGTCTTGCGCCTGGCGCGCCATGGTGCGTGCCTCGACCGCATGGGCGCCGGAATCGGCGCTCTGGCGCGCCAGTTGTTCCTGGGTGGCCGACAGGCGTTGCCACAGCATGATGCTGAGCAACAGGGCCAACAAGACCGCGGCGCCCAACGCCAGCAGCAGGGAACGCGCCACCGGTTGGGTGGCCTTCTGTGGCGCAGACACCACCGCCGGCGTCACCGCCTCTGCGGCGGGCGCAGCGGATTCAACATTCTTCGACTCGGGGTTCATTGCAGCGATTCTATCGAGGCCTTGATATCAGCCAAGGCCGGCCGTGACTCGCACACCACACCAAAGCCCGCCTGCCGTGCCGCCGCCGCAATACGCGGGTGGGTGGCCACGGCCCGCGCCGCGTGCCAGTCCTGCGCTGGCAGGCAAGCCTGCAGGTTGCGCACGGCTTCACTGCTGCTGAACAGCCAGACCGAACCGTCGCCGGCGGCCTCGGTCGCGAGCTGCTGTTGCGCTGCATCGAACTGCGGCTGGGCCCGCTGGTAGGCCATGACGAACTCGGCCCTGGCCCCCGCTTCGACCAGGCGCTGGGCCAACCAGTCGCGGCCGTTGCCGGAACCGCTTGCGGCACTCTGTGCGTCGCCACCGCGCACGATCAGCACTCGGTGCCCCGGTTTCACCTGCGGGCCAACCACCTGCCACAGGGCTTCAGAGTCGAACTGGGCCGCCTCACTGGCCGGCGCGTCGATGCGCTCAGGTGCCACCCCCGCCTGCAGCAAGGCCTTGGCCGTGCCGGGGCCGGGCGCCCATGCTCTTGTTTTGATAGCTGATGGCGCAGCAAAGACGGGGGAAGAGGCCGAACTTGATGCAAAGAATCCAGCCACGGCATTGGCGCTGACAAACATCACACCGGCGTAGCTGCCGTCCGCCAGACGCTGCCAGACACGTGCCAGCGCCGCTGCATCGGGGGCAGGACGGATGTCGATCAGCGGCAGGGCCTGCGCCGACAGGCCGGCCTTCGCGAGTTCATGCACCCAGTCCTGCGCCTCGCGCTGCGGACGGGTCACGATGACGCGCATGGTCAGTCGGCGTCCGGTGCGCTATCAACCACCAGCGAGCCGCCGACACGCAGCACACCGGCCTTGAGATCAGCCGCCACCTGTTCGCCCAAGGCAGCGGCAGCGGCCAGGTCAGCCACCGCAGCGGTGGCATTTGCGTGCACCAGGGCCACACGGCCTTCCGGGTCACCCCAGGCGGCTTCAATCTGCAACTGCTCGCCCTGCAGGCGGGCATAAGCGGCCAGCGGCATGGAGCAGCTGCCGCCCATGGCGCGGCTCACGGCGCGCTCAGCCGCCACGCGCAGCCAGGAGGCCTGGTGCACCAGCGGTGCCAGGGCCTGCTGCACATCCAGACGGTCGCTGCGGATTTCAATACCCAGTGCGCCTTGGCCGGCCGCCGGCAGCATCTCGCCCGGTGCGAACACGGCGCGGATGCGGCTTTCCAGCCCCAAGCGCTTCAGCCCTGCCGCTGCCAGCACGATGGCGTCGTACTGGCCGTCGTCGAGCTTGCGCAAGCGGGTGTCGAGGTTGCCGCGCAAGGGCTCGATCTTCAGGTCCGGGCGCAGCGCGCGCAGCAGCGCCACGCGACGCAGGCTGGAGGTACCTACCACCGCGCCCTGCGGCAGTGCCGCCAGGCTGGCGTACTGGGGAGAGACAAAAGCGTCATGCGGGTCTTCGCGTTCCATGACGCAAGCCAGGGCAAAGCCTTCGGGCAGCTCCATTGGCACGTCTTTGAGCGAATGCACCGCCAGGTCGGCGCGGCCTTCTTCCAGCGCGACTTCCAGTTCCTTCACGAACAGGCCCTTGCCACCGACCTTGCTCAGGGAGCGGTCGAGGATCTGGTCGCCCTTGGTGGTCATGCCCAGCAGGGCGACTTGGTGGCCGTGCTGTTCGAGCAGGGCTTTGACGTGCTCGGCCTGCCACAGGGCAAGTCGGCTTTCTCGGGTGGCTATGGTCAGCTTCATCGGCTTGCTCAGGTTCGTAACCTGTCGGTAATTCATCAGGCCCTGGAAGGCCATCCATCAGTGAGCCAAGGATGCTAGCATGGCTTCGCATTCCTGCCCTCAACCCGACTGTCAACCCGTCAGATGAAAACAGAACGCGCGCCCGCCAATGCCCGAAAAACCAGAGACAACGAGCGCCCGCTGGTGGAAGACATCCGCCTGCTCGGCCGCATTCTTGGTGATGTGATTCGCGAGCAGGAAGGCGTGACCGCCTTCGAGCTGATCGAGCAGATCCGCAAGCTCTCGGTTGCCTTCCGGCGCGACGCCGACCACGAGGCAGACAAGGCGCTGAAGAAACTGCTCAAAGGCCTGAGCGACGATCAGACGGTCAGCGTGATCCGCGCCTTCACCTATTTCAGCCACCTGGCCAACCTGGCCGAGGACCGGCACCACATCCGTCGCCGCGCCATCCACGAGCGCGCTGGCAACTCGCAGGAAGGCAGCATCGACGTGGCGCTGTCGCGCCTGCGCTGGGCCGGCATCGGCCCCAAGACCATTGCCAACACGCTGGCGCACAGCTACCTCTCGCCAGTGCTCACTGCGCACCCAACCGAAGTGCAGCGCAAGAGCATCCTGGACGCCGAGCGCGACATCGCGCGCTTGCTGACGCAGCGCGACGAGATCAAGATGCGCGCCGTCGGCGTCGACCCGAAGAAGGACATGCTGACGCCACGCGAACTGGCCGTCAATGAAGCCCAGCTGCGCGCCCGCGTGCTGCAGTTGTGGCAGACCCGCCTGGTGCGTAGCAGCAAGCTGACCGTGGTCGACGAGATCGACAACGCCCTGAGCTATTACGAGCCCACCTTCCTGCGCGAGATCCCGGCGCTGTATGCCGAGCTGGAGCGCGAGCTGGGCAACCAGCCCGTGCACAGCTTTCTGCGCATGGGCCACTGGATCGGCGGCGACCGCGACGGCAACCCCAACGTGACGGCGCAGACCATGGTGCAGGCCGTGAGCCGGCAGGCCGACGTGGCGCTGCGCTTTTATCTGACCGAAGTCCACCTGCTCGGCGCCGAACTGTCGCTATCCGGCCTGCTGGTGGGCTGCAGCCCCGAGATGCAGGCACTGGCCGACGCCTCGCCCGACACCAGCGAGCACCGCCAAGACGAGCCCTACCGCCGTGCGCTGATCGGCATCTACGCCCGGCTGGCTGCCACCCTCACCGCGCTCACCGGCGGCGAAGCGACCCGCCATGCCGTGGCACCGCAGAACCCCTACCGCAACGCGGCCGAGTTCCTGGCCGACCTGCGCACCATCGAAGCCTCGCTGCTGTCGCGCCACGGTGCCACGCTGACGCAGCAGCGCCTGCGCCCGCTGATGCGCGCGGTCGACGTGTTCGGTTTTCACCTCGCCACGCTGGATTTGCGCCAGAGTTCCGACAAGCACGAAGAAGTGATCGCCGAACTGCTGGCCACGGCGCGCATCGAGTCGCAGTACGCCCGCCTGGATGAAATGGCCAAGCGCGCCCTGCTGCTGCGCCTGCTGACCGACGCACGGCCCTTGCGCGTGGTGGGGGCCAGCTACAGCGCCCACACCCAGAGCGAGCTGGCGGTGTTCGAGACGGCGCGCACCTTGCGCCAGCGCTTCGGCGCCCAGGCCATCCGCCACTACATCATCAGCCACACCGAAACGGTGAGCGACCTGCTGGAGGTGTTGCTGCTGCAGAAGGAAGTGGGCCTGCTGCACGGTACGCTGGATGAGGCTGACAGTACCAACGACCTGATCGTGGTGCCGCTGTTTGAGACCATCGAAGACCTGCGCAACGCCGCGCCCATCATGCGCGACTACTACGCCCTGCCCGGCATCCGCGCCATGGTCCAGCGCAGCGGCGGCGAGCAGGACATCATGCTCGGCTACTCCGACAGCAACAAGGACGGCGGCATCTTCACCAGCAACTGGGAGCTCTACCGCACCGAGATTGCGCTGGTCGAACTGTTCGACCAACTGGCCCCCATCCAGCTGCGCCTGTTCCACGGCCGCGGCGGCACCGTGGGCCGCGGCGGCGGCCCGAGCTACCAGGCCATCCTGGCCCAGCCCCCGGGCACGGTGCGCGGCCAGATCCGCCTGACCGAACAGGGTGAGGTGATTGCCTCCAAGTACGCCAACCCGGAGATCGGCCGGCGCAACCTGGAAACGCTGGTGGCCGCCACGCTGGAAGCCACGCTGCTGCAACCCACCAAGCCGGCGGCCAAGGCCTATCTGGAGGCAGCGGAAGCCCTGTCGCGCGCCAGCATGGCGGCCTACCGCGCGCTGGTGTACGACACCGCCGGTTTTGCCGACTATTTCTTCGGCGCCACACCGATCCGGGAGATTGCCGAACTCAACATCGGCTCACGTCCGGCCTCGCGCAAGGCAACGCAAAAGATCGAAGACCTGCGCGCCATTCCCTGGGGCTTCAGCTGGGGCCAGTGCCGCCTGACGCTGCCGGGCTGGTACGGCTTCGGTTCGGCGGTGGAAAACTTCCTCAACGCCGACGGGCCGAAAGGCCACAAGGAGCGGCTGGCCCTGCTGCAGAAAATGGCCCGCCAATGGCCCTTCTTCAAGACCCTGCTGTCCAACATGGACATGGTGCTGGCCAAAAGCGATCTGGCGCTGGGTTCACGCTACGCCGAACTGGTGGGCGACGGCAAGCTGCGCAAAAAGGTGTTCACGCAGATCGAAGCCGAATGGCAACGCACCGTGCAGGCACTGGCGCAACTTACCGGTGAAAAGCAGCGCCTGGCCGGCAACGCCGCGCTGCAACGCTCCATCCGCCACCGCTTCCCCTACATCGACCCGCTGCACCACCTGCAGGTGGAACTGATGCGGCGCTACCGTGCCGGCCAGAGCGACGAGCGCGTGCGGCGCGGTATTCACATTTCGATCAACGGGATTGCGGCGGGGTTGAGGAATACGGGGTGACTTACAACTTCAGTGCCCGCTTGCACCCCGCAATAAGTGCCTAGTCATCGGAAGCCGATGTAAAACGGGCAAGGAATCAATATGTGCAGTGAAAAAAGCGTTCTCGACAAGATTCAACTTTTCAGAGGAGGACGGACTCACTATCTTGACTTCTTAAGAAATCTCGGCGGTCTGGCAATCTTGCTTTCGATTGCTGTCTTGCTTTATTTGAAGCTCGACTTCATGACATTGGATTGGAGCAATACGCTCCCAACTATGTCCTTCTATGTGCTGCTGATCGCCTTTTTTATTGGGGCATATGCAAACACCAGCCTCTTCTACGAGCGTTGTTTTTCATCTTGGGGTCTCTGGTTGCGGCAGAGTGAGGCGCTTCATAAAGCCAAGGGAGGTAGTCATGCGACGTTTCTTCTCTTCTATATTCCCCGCACATTGCGGCACAGGCCAATAGAGTTCTTAGAACTTACTTTTGCCCTAATACTGATTCAGGCTGCTTTTGGCGGAGTCATCGTGATCGCAATATCTAGCGCTATCAGCATCCTGCGCAGAACAAATTAACCTCATCCAGCATTCCACTTGGCAGCGTCCATTCCGTGCCCCTGCCGTAATGGTTGGCGACGCGATATTCACATTTCGATCAACGGAATTGCGGCGAGATTGAGAAACGAATGATGGGGTTAGGAGTCATATTTGTCGCGTAGAAACCGAACGAATTCGGTTGGCTCGTAGCGCTTTGCTTCCACAGCTTCACGAAACAGCTCGTGGTCTTTGACCATGCCAGGGTTCCGAAGCACCGCTACAGGCTTGGGTCCAGGCTTCATCCGTTCCACTTGCCAGCGCTTCGCAGGCTTTATCAACTTAACGAAGGTAAGTTTCAGGTTTGTACGGACATCTTCCCGTGAACCACCAATAATTTGTGACGACCCCGTTTCAGTACGAGTCTCTGGTAGCGCGATGACCTTAGCCTTTCGGTCTCGACGGAAGGGTTTGCCGTGCGCCACTACTCGGAAGATATTGGCAGCAGGAGAAGAGAAGTACACATTCTCAAGCGCAGAGACAACTTGCAGTGCGTTTAGTTGGGTCATGTCTTCTCGCGTGGGCACTTGCACAACGATCGATTCCCGAGGAGACAAAGCATAAACATGACGGTCGTGAAATGAGAGGAGAACCTCCGGCGATAGGGGAAAAAAGATCTGAAGGCCTTTGCTCGCGAGGCCTGTCTTACTGCCCATAGGCTCAAACTCCAAAAGTTGGTTGTATAAAACCACAGGGTTATCACTTGTAATGAACTGCGACCCCTCATGGGCGATCAAAAGCCTGTAGTCCAAATCCATGACAAGGTGATACAGACGCAGCATTATTTGGATCGTGAAGTTCGCCGGGTCGGTGTGCGCGATACGTACCCTGCTCAACATCTCCGGAGGAAATCGAGGATCTTTCTCAAGAACCTGCTTCCACATCTTGTCAGAGAATTCGTCCATTGCGTCAGATGCGTATGCTGTACGAGCGTTCTGTAGGATAGTCAAGATACAGAGAGACTCGTGGTCAGGGCTCCATGGACGCGGCAGAAGTTGAGACATAAGCACACGCCTCAGGAGCTCGGCAAGCGCACCTTCCATCCGGGACAAATTTGCTTCCTGCTTGCCATCCACTCCATACATGTAGTCGCGGTAGCACTGATTCTTGAGGTTGGCACTGTCAACGACGAGATCACGCGCAAGGTTGTATAGCGACAGGCTTCGGCCATCGGTTGTGAAATTCCGAAGGTAGAAGCGCGGAACGTAATGGTGTTTCTTGTTTGCTGCCATGGAGGCATGGATGGTGGCTTTATCACACCTGACGGGGCTGTATAAAAATCCGTTTTCCGCAAAGCATACCCAGCACAGGTTCACTGCGAGTGACCAATGATGGCGAATTTCTCAGTGATATTCAAAGTGTGCCGGAATTTCGACCCATTTGAAACCTGATAGCCCCTTTCAGCACTGTTGTGCAATTGGGCTCTGCATCTACTCCGCTAACCCAGCATTGGACAGTTTCTCTGTGTTGTGCACTAGGCAATACAGCGTTCACGGCGTATGCACCTTAGGTTGAGTTCGCTAGATAAAGCGGTTGAGCTGCTTGTTATGCCGGATATTCAGTTGCTTGCTTTGTGCGTGTGGGCCGTTTCCCCAACTGGGAGCTCCTCTCTCTGCCTCAAACGCTCACGGCCGATACACGCACTTGTCCCCAATCGCGTGCCGCTCCACCATCACCGCCGACAGGCCCGGAATCTTCGGCTTGAGCGCCTTCCAGATGAAAGTGCACAGGTTTTCCAGCGTGGCCGGGCCCAGGCCTTGCACTTCATCGAGGAAGTGGTGATCCAACTGCTCGCGCAGGGCATTCACCTCACGCCGGATGTAGCCCAGGTCCATCACCATGCCGTTCTCGGCCGCCGGCTCACCGCGCACGAAGACTTCGGCGTAGTAGGTGTGACCATGCACGCGCTTGCTGCCCTCGGCCTCGATCTCGCGGCGCAGGGTGTGGGCGGCATCAAAGAAAAACCGCTGGCTGATCTCGTACATCATCGAATTCCGATCATCTTGTGCGACTGGATGCCCAGTCGCCACTGGGGGTGCTGCTGGCAATAGGCAATCGCCTGCGCCGTGTTCTGTTCACGCTGCGGCCCGTCCATGGGCTGCAGGAAAAAATGCTCAAAGGCCAGGCCCGCGAACTTGGCCGGGTCCACGCCCGGCTGCGGGTAGACCAGCTTGAGTTCGCTGCCGGTCTTTTGCACCACCTCGGCCTGGTCCTTCGGGCTGACGCAGATCCAGTCCAGCCCCGGTGGCGCCGGCAGGGTGCCGTTGGTTTCCACCGCAATGGTGAAGCCTCGCGCATGCAAGGCGCGGGTGAGTGCTTCGTCCACCTGCAGCAGCGGCTCGCCGCCAGTGAGCACCACGTAGCGGCCGGCCTGGCCGGCGGGTTCCCAGGCACGTTCAATCGCAGCGGCCAGCGCCTCGGCGGTGCTGAACTTGCCGCCACCGGTGCCGTCGGTGCCCACGAAGTCGGTGTCGCAGAACCGGCAGACCGCCGTGGCGCGGTCTTCCTCGCGCCCGCTCCAGAGATTGCAGCCAGCAAAGCGGCAGAACACCGCCGCCCGGCCGGACTGGGCGCCCTCGCCTTGCAGGGTGTAGAAGATCTCCTTGACCGCGTAAGTCATGCCTGGCCTTGAAACATGCAAAGCGGTGATTTTCGCAGGTTGGCCCCCGGCCGGTTTGCGCTGAGACAGAAGACCCGATCGGCAATACCCCGCCGATTGAGTAGGGATTAGCCCTTGTTATTGAGAATAATTCTCATTACACTTCAATTCAACGTCACACATCTAGCCCGGAGAGCCCCATGCACTTGACCGATGATGAACTCACTGTGCCTTGCCTTGAAGCCCTGGTGGCAGGCACCTTCGCCCTCATGACCTGCTGGGCCGCGCCGGCCACCCAGGCAGCCAGCAGCCCTGCGCGGCAGCGCCTGCTGATGGCGCGCAAGATCGTCTCCAACCTGTTCTTCCTCAAGACCCATCCGCATGCCAGCCCGGCCTTACGCCAGGTTATGGCCAATGCACATGAGCGCTGGGTCGCCATCTGCAATGCAGCCGGCCATGACAGGACGCCCGTCATGGCGACCGAGCTATGCGCCGCCATGCCGCTTGAGGCGGCCAGCTTGCTGCACTGACCGAGGAGGCAAGCCATGTGCCAAGCCAAGCCCGACCCGCTGCAATCCGCCCTGGAGGCGGCGCTGCCCTATGCACAGCCACAACGCACACCGTCATCCCCAGCGCCACAAGGCTCGCGCCGGCGGCGGCTTTGGGAGCTCGATGGCCACGCCTTCTGCCCGGTGGTCGGTGTCTGCCTGCCGATCCCGCTGCTGCGGCGCCTGGCTGAGCGCACGCTGGGCGACATGGCGGCCTGCAGCGACTACGAGGTGCACTGCTCCGTGGTCACCGAATGCAAGCACCGCACACCCATGGCCGAAGCGGTGCAGAAGGAACTGGAACGCCGCTACAGCCTGGTGGTGAGCGCTGCTGCCCAGCTCAAACACAGCGAGGCCCTGGCGGCCTGGTGGCGCAGCGCCTGCGCCAATGCCGACTGGGCTGGCGCCCTGTGGGCCACACTGACGCACCCGCGCTGCACACCCGCACTGGAACACCACGTGCTGGGCGAGGCGCACATGCTGCAGCACCAGGTGGGCGCAGCCACGCGCGCCGACCTGACGCGCCTGGATGCGCTGGCGCATGAAAACGGCGTGCTGACACGCGAACTGGCTGCCGCCCAGCACCGCAGCCGCAACCAGGCCGCCGAATTCTCGTTGCGCCTGGAACAGCAGCAGGGCGAGCTGATGCGTGTGCGCGCCGAACTGCTGCGCACGGCAACGGCCTTGCAGTTGCAAGGCGAACAGCTGGCGGAGCAGGAACAGGCCGCGCCCGACTTGCGCGAGCGCATCGAGCTCACACAAGAGAACCGGCAACAGAACGAACAGATCCAGCAGCTGCAACGCGCGCTGCAGCAGGCACAGCAGGACGCCGAGCGTCAGCGCCGGCGTGCCGAGGAAGCCGAGGCGCAAACCGGGCAACTGCGCAGCCGCGCATTGACCGAAGCGGCCCCTCCGGCCTGCGGCGCAGCGCCGCAACTGTGCAAGCGTTCTGTCCTGTGTGTGGGCGGCCGCACGGCCAGCGTGCCGATCTACCGCCAGGTAATCGAGCACACCGGCGCGCGTTTCCTGCACCACGACGGCGGCGAAGAAGACAACGCCAGCCAGCTCGACGCCACACTGGCCGCGGCCGACCTGGTGATCTGCCAGAGCGGCTGCATCAGCCACAACGCCTACTGGCGCGTGAAGGACCATTGCAAGCGGACCGGCAAACAATGCGTGTTTGTGGAGACGCCAAGTCGGGCGGCGTTGGAGCGGGCGTTGGCGGATGTCGCGTTGCCAGCGGCCTGAGCGCCGCTGGTGGCCACTGCCGCCTCAACCTCCGCATCAAGCTCGCCCTGCGAACTCAGTGCGGGTCTTGCGTGTCGCGCGAGTACGGCTCGTTCAGGTGCACGGGATTGGCGGCCCGCTTGCGCATGCGGATGTTGAGCATCTCCACGCCCACCGAGAAGGCCATGGCAAAGTAGACGTAGCCCTTGGGCACATGGTGCCCAAACCCCTCGGCGATCAGCACCACACCGACCACGACGAGGAAGGACAGCGCCAGCATCTTGATCGTGGGATGCGCCGACACGAAACGTCCGATGGCACCGGCAAACACCATCATCAGCGCCACCGAGGCGATGACGGCGGCAATCATCACCGCAACCTCGTCCACCATGCCCACGGCGGTGATGATGGAATCGAGCGAGAACACCAGGTCCACCACCATGATCTGCACGATCACGGCGCCAAACGTGGCCTTGACGGTGCTGGACACATGGCCCTCCACCCCTTCGAGCGACTGGTGGATTTCGCCCACGCTTTTCCAAAGCAGGAACAGCCCTCCGCAGATCAGGATCAGGTCGCGACCTGAGATCTCCTGTCTGAACGCCGTGAACAGCGGCGTCACGAGGCCAATGATCCAGGACAGCACCAGCAGCAGGCCGATGCGCATGAACATCGCCATAAACAGGCCCAGGCGGCGCGCCAGCGCCTGTTTCTCCGGCGGCAGTTTGTCCACCAGGATGGAGATAAAGATGATGTTGTCGATGCCGAGCACCAGCTCCAGCGCGGTCAGCGTGGCCAGCGCAATCCAGGCCTGCGGGTCGGTCAGTAGCTCCAGCATGGCATCTCCTCGGTCAGAGTAGAAAGAAAATCAGAGCGAGGCAATGGCCTCACGCACTGCTGACAGCTGCCGCCGCGAGACGGAGAGCAATTCATCGATGCCATTGAGCCGCACCGCCCAGCCTTCACCCTCTTCCGGGTCGTAGTGCTTCTCCAGCGCGCGCACGGCGCGCCGGGCGACCAAGGCGTTGCGGTGGATGCGCATGAACTGCGTCGGGTATTTCTCTTCCAGCTCGCTCAGGGAGCCGTCGAGGATGTAGCTCTTGGCCGCCGTGCGCACCGTGATGTATTTCAGCTCGGCCTTGAAGTACAGCACCTCGGACAGCGGCACACGTTCGGTACGGCCGCGCTCCTGGATCACCAGGCATTCTTCAGGCAAATCAGCCCCTAGCCCTTTTCCTGATTGCGCCAGTCGCTCCACTTTTTGTAGCGCCTGTTGTAAGCGCTCCAGCCGCACCGGCTTGGTCAGGTAGTCCACTGCCTCGATCTCGAAAGCCTGCACCGCATGTTCGGCATGCGCGGTGACGAAGACGATGGCCGGTGGCTGGGGCAGGGTTTGCAGAGTGCGCGCCAGTGTCAGACCATCGGCGCCCGGCATGTGGATGTCGAGCAGGGCCACGTCGAACGCTTGCCGCCGCAGCAGCTCGATCGCCTGCGTGGCATTGGCCGCCTCGCCGGCCACGTTGACCGCTGGGCTGCTGCAGTCGCCCAGCAGGGTGCGCAGCCGGGCGCGCGCCAGGGATTCGTCATCGACGATCAGGACTTGAAGTGTCATGGAGCGACCTCCGCGCGACGCGCTGCGGTATGCGCCTTGGGAACGGCCCGGCGGCTCATGCGGGCACCTCGATGCGGACCTGAAACACGCCGTCTTTCAGCACATGGCGGAACTGGCCTTCCACGTCGTGCAGCAGGCGCAGGCGGTCGCGCACATTGTTGAGCGCCACGCCATGGCCTTGCGCGCCGGGGCCGGCGGGTACGGTGTTGGTGACCTTGATCACCACGTTCGAGCCACGACGCTGGGTGGAAATGCGGATCTGCGCCCCCTCGGCGCTGGGCTCGACGCCGTGGCGCACCGCGTTCTCCAGCAGGGGCTGCAGCAACAGCGGCGGCAGGCGGGCCGCGTCGGCCGCCGGGTCCAGCGCCCACTCCAGCCGCAGGCGTTCGCCAAAACGCACCTGCTCGATTTCCAGGTAATGCCGTGCCAGCGCAATCTCCTCGGCCAGCGTGACGGACTCGCCCTGGTCGGCCAAGGCGTGGCGGAACAGGTCGCTCAGGTCTTCCAGCAGCGCCTCGGCCCGCGCCGGCTCGGCCCGCACCAGGGCGATGGCGCTGTTGAGGGTATTGAAGAGGAAATGCGGCCGGATGCGCGACTGCAGCTCGGCAAGCCGCGCCGTGGTGGCCGCCGGCGTCTTGCCGCGTTCACGCAGCGCCAGCGCCCCCACCCCGCTGCCCGCCAGCAAGGCGCCACTGGCAGCACTGGCCAGCCAGGGCGGTGCCTCCAGCAGGCCGGACATGACCAGCAGGCCGCAGCCGTACAGACCGGACAAGGCCCCCAGCACGATGGCGGCCACGTACTGACCTTGAGGCGGCAAGCGCAGCAGCGGGCGTCGGGCGGCGCACGCCACCACCAGCCAGATCACCGTGGCCGGCAAGGCGCCGCCGGTGTAGAGCGAGAGCCGGATCAGCCAGTCGAAGAAATTGGCCGTCCCGAACAGGGCGGCCACCGCCACCACCAGCTCGACAAAAAGCACCGCGCGCAGGGCCACCCCCACCTGGCAGGCATTGAACAACGGCGCCGGCGGCGCAGCGGACGCCACCGGCTCGGGGGGCCACTCCTGGAAGGTCGATAAAATCTGGGTATCTTTCATGTCGCGGATGGCAGGACCAGCCCAAGGGATCAGGCCACAAGGGCCAAGACCCGATTATTGGTGAAGTCCGGACCTCCGCACAATCTGTATTCATCCGACGTATTCACACGACAATGGGGTTCCCGCCCCATCCACCGCACGGCCCCCATGTCAAAAAACCAACTCGACAAAAAATCCGAAGCCTGGTCGGCGCTCTTCTCCGAGCCGATGAGCGACCTGGTCAAGCGTTACACCGCCAGCGTGTTTTTTGACAAGCGCCTGTGGCATGCCGACATCACCGGCAGCCTGGCGCATGCCGAGATGCTGGCAGCGCAGGGCATCATCAGCGCCGCCGACCACGCGGCCATCCGGGACGGCATGGCGCAGATCGTGGCCGAGATCGAGACCGGCAAGTTCGAGTGGAAACTCGACCTGGAAGACGTGCACCTGAACATCGAGGCGCGCCTGACCCAGCTGGTGGGCGACGCCGGCAAGCGTCTGCACACCGGCCGCAGCCGCAACGACCAGGTGGCCACCGACGTGCGCCTGTGGCTGCGTACCGAGATCGACATCATCAGCGGCCTGCTGACCGACCTGCAGAAGGCGCTGCTGACGGTGGCACAACAGAACGTGGACGTGATCCTGCCCGGCTTCACCCACCTGCAGGTGGCGCAGCCGGTAAGCTTTGGCCACCACATGCTGGCCTATGTGGAGATGTTTGCGCGCGATGCCGAGCGCATGGCCGATGTACGCAAACGCGTCAACCGCCTGCCGCTGGGCGCAGCCGCGCTGGCAGGCACGAGCTACCCGCTGGACCGCGAGCGCGTGGCCAAGACGCTGGGCATGGTGGATGTGAACGGGGCCCCCGCGGTGTGCCAGAACAGCCTGGACGCCGTGAGCGATCGTGACTTCGCCATCGAGTTCACCGCCGCCGCCTCGCTGGTGATGGTGCACATCAGCCGCTTCAGCGAAGAACTCATCTTGTGGATGAGCCAGAACTTCGGTTTCATCAAGATTGCCGACCGCTTCACCACCGGCTCGTCCATCATGCCGCAGAAGAAGAACCCGGACGTGCCGGAACTGGCACGCGGCAAGACCGGCCGCGTGGTCGGCCACCTGATGGGCCTGATCACCCTGATGAAGGGCCAGCCGCTGGCCTACAACAAGGACAACCAGGAAGACAAGGAGCCGCTGTTCGACACGGTGGACACCCTGAAGGACACGCTGCGCATCTTCGCCGAGATGGTGGGCGGCCAGTTGAATCCCGACACCGGCAAGCTCGAAGGCGGCATCACCGTGAATGCCGTTGCCATGGAGCAGGCCGCGCTCAAGGGCTACGCCACAGCCACCGACCTGGCCGACTACTTGGTGAAAAAGGGCCTGCCTTTCCGCGACGCGCATGAAACCGTGGCGCATGCCGTGAAGGCCGCCATCACGCACGCCTGCGACCTGTCGGAGCTGCCGCTGACCGTGCTGCAGCAGTTCAACCCGAACATCGAAAAAGACGTGTACGCCGTGCTGTCGCTGCGCGGCTCGCTCAACGCACGCCACACCCTGGGCGGCACCGCGCCAGCGCAGGTTGATGTGCAGATTGCCCGCCACCTGGCCCGTCTGGCCGACCAGGCTTGAAGGAGCACCCCATGACCACCACCACACTCGTCTGGTCGCCCGAACTGGCGCTGGGCGACGCCCGTACCGACACCACACACGAAGAATTCGTCGAGCTGGTCAACGCCACCTCGGCGGCCGCCCCCGAAGCCCGGCTCGCTCTTTACCAGGAGCTGCTGGCGCACACCGTGGAGCATTTCGCACAGGAAGAGCGCTGGATGACGGCCTGCGGCATCCCGCCCGACTTCTGCCACTTCGGCCAGCACAACAGCGTGCTGCAGGTGATGCGCGAGGTGGAACGCCGCGCCCTGCTGGGCGAAATGGCCCTGATCGAGAACATGCTCGAAGCGCTGGTGGAATGGTTTCCCCAGCATGCCCAGAGCATGGACGCCGGCCTGGTGGGTTATCTGGCGGAAAAAGGCTTCGACACCGTGAGCGAAACTTTCAAGAACAACACCCCCAACACGACTGAAGGAGTTCCCTCGTGCCATCCGTGATCACCAACATCGAAGACCTGCGCGTGCTGGCGCAAAAGCGCGTGCCGCGCATGTTCTACGACTACGCCGACAGCGGCTCCTGGACCGAGGGCACCTACCGCGCCAATGAAGCCGACTTCCAGAAGATCAAGCTGCGCCAGCGCGTGGCGGTGAACATGGACAACCGCAGCACGGCCACCAAGATGATCGGCATCGACGTCAAGATGCCGGTGGCCATCGCCCCGGTCGGCCTGACCGGCATGCAGCATGCCGACGGCGAGATCCACGCCGCCCGCGCGGCCGAGCAGTTCGGCATTCCGTTCACGCTCTCGACCATGAGCATCTGCTCGATCGAGGACATCGCCGAGAACACCAGTGCGCCGTTCTGGTTCCAACTCTACATGATGCGCGACCGCGATGCCATGGCCCGCATGATCCAGCGCGCCAAGGCGGCCAACTGCTCGGCCCTGGTCCTCACCCTGGATCTGCAGGTGATCGGCCAGCGCCACAAGGACCTGAAGAACGGCCTGACCGCGCCCCCGAAGCCCACGCTGGCCAACATCATCAACCTGATGACCAAGCCGCGCTGGTGCTTAGGCATGGCGGGCACGCGCCGCCATACCTTCCGCAACCTGGTCGGCCATGTGAAGGGCGTGAGCGACATGACCTCGCTCGCCGCCTGGACCAACGAGCAGTTCGATCCGCGTCTGTCCTGGCCCGACATCGCCTGGGTGAAGGAACAGTGGGGCGGCAAGCTCATCCTCAAGGGCATCATGGACGCGGAAGACGCGAAGCTGGCCGTGGCCAGCGGTGCCGATGCCATTGTGGTCAGCAACCACGGCGGCCGCCAGTTGGACGGCGCGCCGTCCAGCATCGAAGCCCTGCCGGCCATCGTGGCCGAGGTCGGCTCCAAGATCGAGGTCTGGATGGATGGCGGCATCCGCTCCGGGCAGGACGTGCTCAAGGCCTGGGCATTGGGCGCACGCGGCACCATGATTGGCCGCGCCATGGCCTACGGCCTGGGTGCCATGGGCGAGGCCGGCGTGACCAAGGCGCTGCAGATGATCCACAAGGAACTCGACACCACCATGGCCTTCTGCGGCCACACCCAACTCTCCAACGTGGACCGCAGCATCCTGCTGCCGGGCACTTACCCGACCGCCTGATCCCGCGGCCGGTGCAGCCGGCTCAGGCCGGTTGCACGTCCAGGTGGTACAGGCCCCAGGGGCACTGGGCAAAGCGCTCCGGCAACGGCTTGGCGGCCATGTCGGGGTAGCGGTCGGCATCGAACACGGCCCATAAGGGCCCCAGCCCACCCAGCGCCATCGGCTGGCCGTCCAGATGGGTGGCGACGATGAAACGCTGCTGGCGCGCCTGCGCCAGGCTCAGCTTGACGGTGTAGCCATCGACCGCACGCAGCACCAGCTTGGCCGGGCTGTTCACATCCACACCCGCAGCCTGCAACACCTCGCTCAGCAGCGGACCCTTGAGCGTGTGGACCTTGGCGTCGTATTCCACCGTCGGATGGATGGTCACAGCCGGCAGACGGGTCAAGGCGGCGAAATCGAACACATGCGCCTTGTCAAAGGCGATCTGCTGCTTGGCCATCATCTGGTCCAGCGCCTTGTCCAACGGCCCGCGGTTGCCGCGGCCGATGGCGCCAGTGACGGTCAGCAGGCCGGGACCGACCGGGCGCTGACGTGCTGGCGCGGCCAAAGCGGCCGAGGTGAGCGTGGCACCGGTGGCGGCCACCGCCAGGAAATGGCGTTTTTTCATCGACTTCCTCCTTCAATCGGGTTCAACGGCAGGGACGTATCATGGTGCCAAGCACTGGCAACACACAATACACGCATGCGGACTCCCGACTGATTGAGACAACAGCCCTATGCGAGCACTCAAGAAGCACCTGACCACCAGCCAATGGATCGTCACCGTCCTGAGCGCACTGGCCATCCTGCTGCTGATCCTGGGCTACTTCGACCGCGTGAGCCGCTTCGAGACCTCGCACCACGACCTGGCACGCACCACCAGCGCGGAAGTCGCCAACCAGGTGACCTTCATCCTGAGCGAACGGCAACGCCAAGTGCAGTTGTACGCCGAAGATCATCTGCCGCTGCTGCGCCAGTTGCAAGCGGCCCCGGATGACACAGCCATCCACAAACAGCTGGAGCGCAGCCTGAAGCGGGTCTTTCCCGACGTCTTCGGCTTCACCATCACCAACGACCAGGGCGTACCCCTCACCCCCGACTTCGATGGTTATGTGGGCGATGTCTGCGTGCAGGACATCCAGACCTATGTCCTGCGTGGCTTCTATGCAGCCCGCATCCACCCGAACAACCTGGCCTACCACTACGACGTCATGGCCAACTGGCGCGGCACGGGCGACCGGCCCTTCGTGCTGATGGTCAGCTTCGCGCCCACGGAGCTGGCCCAGATGATCCGCAGCATCCAGCCGCCCGGCCATCAGTTGATGCTGGTCTCGAAGGCGGAGCGGCCGATGATCGAGGTCACCGCCGAAGGCGCGCGCAACCGGACGCCGCGCGAGGACTACCACCTGACACCGGAGGAACTGGACCGCCTGTTGGCCCGCCACCCGGTGGCGCACAGCCAGTGGCAAGTGGCCGACCTGGCGCAGCCGGACTTCTTTGCCGCCTACCAGCGGCGCACGCTGTGGGGCACCTTGCTTCTGCTGCTGGCCTTCGGACTGGTGGTCGGCACCGCGCTCTTCCTGCTGCGTCGTGAAGACCGGCGCCGCCAGGCGGCCGAACGCTCGCGCGAAGAGCTGCTCTCGGTCATCACGCACGAGATGCGCACGCCGATCTCCACCATTTCCAGCACGCTGTCGTTCCTCGACCAGGGCCAGCTGGGCGAGCTGCCGCCGCGGCTGCAGACCGGTCTGACCATGATCGGGCGCAATGCCGAGCGGCTGCTGCGCCTGATCGACGACCTGCTGGAGAGTCGGCGCATCGAATCAGGCCGGCTCTCGCTGCAAAAATGCCCGGTCAACCTGACCCTGAATGTGCGCGACACCCTGACACAGCTGCGCGATTACGCGCAGCAAAGCGAAGTCCAGCTCGACTTCACGCCGCCGGAAGAACCGCTCTGGGTCCATGCCGATCCGGTGCGTCTGCAGCAGATTGGCAGCAACCTGGTCTCCAACGCCGCCAAGTTCTCACCGCGCGGCGGCACCGTGCGCGTGGGCATCATGAAGACCGGCCAAGGCAAGGCGCGCGTCTGCATCAGCGACGATGGGCCAGGCATTCCGGCCGATTTCCAGCCACACGTGTTCGAAAAATTCGCCCGTGGTCCCGCCCGACCCAACCGCCCCATTGCCAGCACCGGGCTGGGCCTGAGCATCGTCAAGGCGCTGGTCGAAGCACACGGTGGCAGCGTGGGTTTCGAGTCGGTTGAAGGCCACGGCGTCACTTTCTATTTCGAACTGCCTGCAGTGCCGCCGCCGGCCGCAGAGACCTGACGCACCGGCCGCTTCACCTTCGGGCCACTGCGGCCCCGCCCCAACCGCCATGAGTACCTCCCCGCCCAACCGGCGCATCGCCCACCTCGACATGGATGCGTTCTACGCCTCGGTCGAGCTGCTGCGCTACCCGCAGCTCAAGGGCCTGCCGGTGGTCATCGGCGGCAGTCGGCGCCGGCCTGACGACGCACTCTTGCAGCAGTACGCCGAGGTGCCGCTGTCCGAGATTCCCGTCGAAGCCTTTGCGCTGTTGAAGGACTACACCGGCCGCGGCGTCATCACCACCGCCACCTACCCGGCGCGCCAATTCGGCGTCGGCTCGGCCATGGGCCTGATGAAGGCCGCCAAGCTGTGTCCGCAGGCCATCCTGCTGCCGGTGGACTTCGATGAATACCGCAAGTACTCGCGCCTGTTCAAGAACGTCATCACCGAGATCGCACCGTTGATGGAAGACCGCGGCGTGGACGAGGTCTACATCGACTTCACCGAGGTGCCCGGCGGCCAGCGCGACGGCGGGCGCACCCTGGCGCGCCTGATCCAGAAAAGCATTCTGGACGCCACCGGCCTGACCTGCTCGATCGGCGTGGCACCCAACAAGCTGCTGGCCAAGATGGCGAGCGAGTTCAACAAACCGAACGGCATCTCCATCGTGCTACCGGACGACCTGCAGACGCAGATCTGGCCGCTGCCCTGCCGCAAGATCAACGGCGTCGGCCCCAAGACCGATGAAAAACTGCAGGCGCACGGCATCCACACCATCGGCGAGCTGGCAGCCCGTGAACCAACCTGGCTGGTAGCGCATTTCGGCAAGAGCTACGGCGCCTGGCTGCATGAGGCCGCCTGGGGCCGCGACGAGCGCCCGGTGGTGACCGAGAGCGAACCGGTGTCGGTCAGCCGCGAAACAACGTTCGAGCGCGACTTGCACGCTGTGCGCGACAAGACCGAGCTGGGCGCCGTCTTCACCTGGCTGTGCGAGCGCGTGGCGGCCGACCTGCAACGCAAGGGTTATGTGGGCAAGACCATCGGCATCAAGCTGCGCTACGACGACTTCAAGAGCGTGACGCGCGACCAGACCATCGCCCACTACACGGCGGATGCCAAGACCATCCGCCAGGCCGCTGGCCAGTGCCTCAAGCGCGTGGACCTGACGCGCCGGCTGCGCCTGCTGGGGGTGCGGGTGGGCTCGCTGCTGCGGGCGGACGAGGCGCAAGATTTGATGTCAAAACAGACCCCAGACCCCGAGAATACTGCGCTGGCAGCTATGGATTCAGGAGCAAAAACCGGGTCGCTGTTCTGACCGAAGCGGGCGTCACACGTTTGATCCTTGAAAAATGCTGACGTCAAACTTACAATGAAGCTTCGCGCAGGAGGCTTCCATGAAACACGCCCTCACGCTGACGGAAATCCATCGCATCAAGCGCTGGCATGTGGCGCACCGGGACGAGCACCCGCTGGAGTACGAGTTGTGGGACGCCATGCTCTGCCTGTGGCTGATGGGCTGGGTCGGCTGGCTGCCCGCCTTGGCACTCGATGCCCTCTGGGCCTGTCCGCTGTGCCTGCTGGGCATGAGCGCACCACGCCTGTACGTGGCTTGGCGCCGACATGCGCACCGGCTGCAGCGCCTGCGCTGCGACTGGCTCGGCAAGACCGGCTAAACGACGATTCACCACTGTGCCCCGCCCCCGGAGGCAAGAAGCCTCACGCTGTGGGCGAGCGTAACGGTTAACGCGTCACACCACGTCAATCTCATCCTGATGGTTGGCCACATGAAACGCGTGGGCCAGGGCGAAATCGGCCCGGCTCAGGGCGCCATAGGCAAAGTGCGGTTGGAGCGCGCCAGTGTGGCCCTGAAAGCGTGTGACCGCCGCGCGCAGGCGGGCCGCGCCGGGCTGCCAGTCTTCCAGTTGCGCCAGTTGCGGTGCGCCGGGAATCGGCTCCGTCAAGCCGAGGCTCATGCGGCCGCGCCACTTGAAAAAAGCAAAGGCCGCCGAACCGGCGGTGGCCTGGAACAGCGCGCTCTTCGGTGCAGGAAAACCGTCCAGGCTCATCTCGATGCTTTGCGCCAGGTGCTCGAGCACCGCGCGCATCGTCCACGTGTTGGTGCTGCGCACCCGGGTGGCGCGCTCGAGCCGGTCGAGCCAGCGCAGCACATCGTCCAGCGACTGGACCTTGGGAATATCGGCCATGGCACCTCCGGCGAGCAAGCTCGTTTGTAGAACAAGGTAATGCCTGCGGTTCATCTTGTGGTGGAACCTGTTTCGCACAGGTGACTGTTGAAAACGGGTTCGTTCGATTACAGTTTATCCACTCTCACCCACCTTGCCGCCATGAACTGCTTCACACTCACCGTCACCGACTCCATCGCCCACCTGGTGCTCAACCGCCCGGAGGCGATGAACACCATGCACCCGCTGTTCTGGCGTGAGCTCGACGCCGTGCTGACGCAGCTGCACGCCAGCGGCGAGGCGCGCGTGCTGGTGATCAGCAGCACCGGCAAGCACTTCAGTGCCGGCATGGCGCTGGAAACCTTCAGCGGTGCCATCACCCTGAACGACAAGACACCCGAAGGCCGCGCCGCCGTCTTCGACCTGCTGACCGACATGCAGGCCACCTTCACCAAGCTGGAGACACTGCGCATCCCGGTGATCGCCGCCATCCAGGGCGGCTGCATCGGCGGCGCGGTGGACATGGTGAGCGCCTGCTGCCTGCGCTACGCCACGAGTGATGCCTTCTTCTGCATCCAGGAAATCAACATCGGCATGGTGGCCGACGTCGGCACGCTGCAGCGACTACCGAAGCTCATGCCGCTGGGTGTGGTGAAGGAGCTGGCCTACACCGGCCGCCGCCTGCCGGCCGCGCAGGCGCTCGGCTACGGCCTGGTGAACCAGGTGTTCGACACCACCGAGGCACTGCTGGCCGCTGCACTGCAGACGGCCAAGGAGATTGCGACCAAGCCGCCGGTGGCGATCTGGGGCACCAAGCAGGCGCTGCACTATGCGCGCGACCACGGCGTGGACGATGCGCTCAAGCAGATGGGCTGGCTGCAGGGCGCGATCTGGAGCAACAAGCACGTGCTGGAGGCCGTGACGGCCATGAAGGAAAAACGCGGCGGCAACTTCCCGCCGCTGGCGCCGCTGCAATCCTTCAAGGAAATTGGCCAGTAGCCCTTACCCAATATGCGCAAGCAGCTACATTTTTAATAGCAAATTACTGGCGCGCCGTGCGCACATTGACCGGCAGTGCCTGCGGGTGGCTGGTGCGCCAGGGGTTGATGTCCAGCCCGCCACGCCGCGTGTAGCGCGCATAAACCGTCAGCCTGGCCGGTTTGCAGCGCGTCCACACGTCCATGAAGATGCGCTCCACGCACTGCTCATGGAACTCGTTGTGGTTGCGAAAACTCACGATGTACTTCAGCAAACCTTCCTGGTCGATCTGCGGCCCGCTGTAGCTGATCTGCACGCTGGCCCAGTCGGGCTGGCCGGTCACCAGGCAGTTGCTCTTGAGCAGGTTGCTGGTCAGTACCTCGCTCACCGGCTGTTCGTCGAAGGCCGCCGTCAGCAACTCGGGCGCCGGCGTGTACTGCGAGCACTCCACCTCCAGCCGGTCCAGGTTCAGGCCGTCGAGTTCATGGATCGGCTCGCGGTCGAACAGCTCGGGTGCGATCAGCTTCACGCCTACCGTGCCTTTGGCCTCGGAGCCGCGCCACACCGCCTCGCTGATGTCGGCACGGATGCGCGTGAGCACTTCGGCCGCATCATTGAATCGGGTGTTGTTGAAGCTGTTGAGGTAAAGCTTGAAGGACTTGCTCTCCACAATATTGGGCGTCTCGCACGGCACCGTGATGTGGGCCAGCGCCACCTGCGGCTTGCCGCGCGCATTGAGCCAGCTCAACTCGTAGGCCGTCCACAGATCGGCGCCGAGGAAAGGCAGCGTGGCCGGCACACCGATTTCCTCGCGTTTGGCGATGCGGGCAATCGGGTACAGCAGCGTTGCGTCGTACTGGTCGACGTAGGGCACCGCCTTGCCGAGCAGGGAGTTTTCGGGTGTCGTCATTCCTGCACCTTGCGACGGAAGACGAGACGATCTGCTTCAGAGGCTGCAGCATCGAAGGCATAACCTTCAAGGTTGAACTTCTCCAGCTGCTTCGGCGTCGTCACGCGATGGGTGGCGGCGTAACGTGCCATCAGGCCGCGCGCACGTTTGGCCAGGAAGCTGATGATCTTGTATTTGCCACCCTTGTAGTCTTCGAACACGCATTCGATCACGCGCGCCTTCAAGGCCTTTTTGTCCACCGCCTTGAAGTACTCCTGTGACGCCAGATTCACCACCACCGGCGTTTTGTCGGCCTGCAAGCGCTCATTGAGGTAATCGGCAATCTGCGTGCCCCAGAACTTGTAGAGGTTGTTGCCTTTCGCGTTGGCCAACTGGGTGCCCATCTCCAGCCGGTAGGGCTGCATCCAGTCCAGCGGCCGCAGCACGCCGTACAGGCCGCTCAGGATGCAGACGTGCGCCTGCGCCCAGGCCAGGTCGTCGGCCTTGAGTGTCTTGGAATCCAGGCCCTCGTAGACATCGCCGTTGAAGGCCAGCACCGCCTGCTTGGCGTTCTTGGCCGTGAATTTGGTACTCCAGGCCTGGTAGCGCGCCACGTTCAGGCCCGACAGCGCATCGCTGAGGCTCATCAGCTCGGCGATGTCCTGCGGCGATTTCTCGCGCAGCAGGCCGATCAGCTCGGCCGACTGTTTGACAAACAGCGGCTGCGTGTGCGGCACGTCGCCGGCGGGGGTGTCGTAGTCGAGCGATTTGGCGGGGGATAATAAAAACAACATGCTGGAAATCCTGTATCACGACGATTATCTAGTAGCCGTGAACAAACCGCCCGGGCTGCTGGTGCACCGCACCGGGCTGGACGCAGGAGAAACGCAGTTCGCACTGCAGCTGCTGCGCGACCAGCTTGGCCGCCCGGTCTGGCCGGCGCACCGGCTCGACAAGGGCACCAGCGGCGTGCTGCTGTTTGCGCTGGATGCAGCCACCGCCAGCCTGGTAGGCCAGACCTTCGACGTCGGCGATGGCGTGGAAAAAACCTACCGCGCCGTGGTACGCGGCTGGCCAGAGGCGCAAGGCCTGATCGACCACCCACTCAAGCGCATGCCCGACGACGCCCGCGCTGGCCGCGAGGAGGTGCAGGACGCGCAGACGCGCTACCGCACGCTCGAACACTACGAGTTGCCGTTGCCCTACGGCAGCTTTGCCACCACGCGCTGCGCGCTGGTGGAGCTGCAACCCCTGACCGGCCGCCGCCACCAGTTGCGCCGCCACATGAAGCACCTGGCCCACCCGATCATCGGTGATGCCACGCATGGCAAGGGCCCCTTGAACCGGGCCGTGGCGGAGTTCCTGGGCCGGCAGCGTTTGTGGCTGCATGCACTGCGTCTGGCGTTGCCGCATCCGGTCAGCGGATCGATGCTCACCCTTGAAGCGGACCCCGGTGCTGAGTGGCAGCTCTGGGCGAAGCATGTTGCCACCACGTAGCAACCGATTCCGCCACGAGCCGGCGTTCGCCCCGGAGCCCCCATTCATCGGTCTTTCTTCTGCCTCTGTTTTTGCCGGCGCTGAAATGTGCGACCATTCTGGCCTCCGAAGAGGATCCGCACGCCCTGCGCCTTATCCAGAAGAAAGCTCTATCCCATGCCCCGTCTCTTGAACTTCTTGTACAACGCCCGTCGCGCACGCAACGTCACGCTGGGCATGGCGGCCATCGTGTCTGCAACCCTCCTGGCGGGTTGCTCTTTGTGGCCCAAAGCCGGGACCTCCCAGCCCACGCCGGTGGCCGTGCCGGCCGAACCCGCGCAAGCGGCTACCCCGACTACCGCCGACGGCGAAAAACCGGCGACTGTCGCGATCCCGCAGAGTGCAGCGGCTCCCCAGCCCTTGCCCGCCAAGCCGGAAGCCACCAGCACCGCGCTGGCCGAGCCTGCCAAGGCAGAAACGCCACCGGCAAGCGCAACCCAGGCGCCGATCAAGGCCACGGCACCAAAGACCACAACATCGCTGCCCACCTTGGCTGCAGCCGACCTGGCGCACGGGTACTACATCAATGTGGGTTTGTTTGCCGTTCCCGGCAACGGCACGAACGCACACCAGACGCTGGAAGGCGCGGGGTTACCGGTGTTTTCCGACCGCTTGATGAGCAAAAAGGACCCGCTGACCCGCATCCGGGTGGGACCGTTTTCCACGCGCGCCCAAGCCGACAGCGCTGCAAAAAAAATCCAAACCCTCAAGCTCGATGCCATTGTTTTCCGGCACTGAACGGCTAACGGGCTGACGCGCCACGCCCGCTGAGGCAGCGGGCCATCGGCGATTCAATCGGCCATTGAAGCGAGCTACTTCAGGTCACCCGCCAGCGACGCCAGCGTTTCGGCACTGATGGTCACATGGGCCGGGTAGTGGGTGTGGTCGCAGCCCAGCTTGACACTGGCACCGGCCTTGATGGCAGCGCGCATGGACGGCGTGAATTCGAAGCGCACGAAATGCACGGCCGAGGTCTTCTCGTCGTTCTCGCGGTCCAGGTCCTCGTCGGCAATGGCGTAGACGCGCTCGTCACCTTCAACCTCGACGAACATGCGGTCTTCCACACCGATCAGGCGCGCCAGTTCGCGCTTGCGCTCATTGATGTCCGGGTACTCGATCAGCATCGTGGCTTTCCAGTTGCTGCCGTCCGGCACCAGCGGCGCATAGGCCTCAATCTCCTGCAGGATGCCTTCTTCCTCGAAGATCTTCTCGATGCGCAGCATCTCCTGGATCTGGTAGCGGATGGTGGTCTCGGACTCGAACTGCAGGTGGATGTGCTCGCCCAGGTGCACGCTGCGCAACTGGCGATGCGCCATAACCTCGGCCTTGTGTTCCTTGCGCCATTTGCTGTAGGCCTCCAGCGACATCAGGCTGTCGGGGGTAATCTTGCCGGTGAGTTGCATGATGATTTCCAGTCTATTCAATTCAGTTGTTCCAGCACGCGACCCGTGACGCATGAAACGGTCTAACCGTAGAACGCCGTGGAACCGGCTTTGCCGGGCCACTGGCGTTGCCCCCTGCAAGGGGGGGTGGCGTAGCGACACGCAGTGCGCGAAGCCTGGGGGTGTTTCATTTGAGTCCGTAGGCTTTGCGCACCAGGCTCAGCGGATGTTGTAGTTCCGGCGCACCCAGGCCGTTGACCTCGAAACCCTGCGCAATGTGGTGACCGCCGAGCGGGCAGTCGGAGCTGATGTAGTCGGGCTTGGCGCCATCCTTCATGGTGGCCATGGCCTTGAACACCGGCTTGCCGATCTTCATGGCCTGCTGGTGGTAGGCCTTCTTCACGCCAAAGGTGCCGGCATGGCCCGAACAGCGCTCGATGGTATTGATCGTGGTGTCAGGGATCATCTTCAGCATCTCTTCGGTCTTCTTGCCGATGTTCTGCACCCGGCCATGGCAGGGGATCTGGTAGCTCACATTGCCCAGCGGCGTACTGAACTCCGTCTTGAGCAAGCCATCGCGCTTGCGGGCCATCAGGTACTCGAACGGGTCCCACATGGCGTCCTTGACCAATTGCACGTCCGCCTCGTCCGGGTACATCAGCGGGATCTCCTGCTTGAACATCAGGGCGCAGCTCGGCACCGCGGCCAGAATGGCAAAACCATCCTTGGCATAGCGGGCCAGCACCGGGATGTTGGCCTCCTTGCTGGCGTTCACGGCATCGAGGTCGCCCAGTTCCAGTTTGGGCATGCCGCAGCATCTTTCCTTCTCGACGATCACGTAGGGGATGTCGTTGTGTTCCAGGATCTTCAGCAGGTCGTGGCCGATGCCGGGTTCGTTGTAGTTGATGTAACAGGTGGCAAAGATCGCCACCTTACCCGGTGTCTTCTCGCCGTCCTTCACCACGGTGGCCTGCGCTTCGGGCGTGCCGGAGCGGAACTTCCGGGTGGCCAGCGCGGGCAGCCAAGCGTCCTTGTCCACACCGGCCACGCTTTCCATCAGACTGCGCATGACCCGGGTCTTGTTCACCGCATTGGCCACCTGCACCACCACCGGAATGCCGGCGAACTGGCCATGCACGTCGGTAGAGGCGAGGAACTGCTCGGCGATGCCGACCTCCCCCTTCTTGAATTTGATGGCCTTGGCACGCAGCATGGTGTGCGGAAAATCCAGGTTCCATTCATGCGGCGGGGTGTACGGGCACTTGGTCATGTAGCACAGGTCGCACATGTAGCACTGGTTCACCACCTGCCAGTAGTCCTTCTTGTCGACCCCATCGACTTCCATGGTCGAACTCTCGTCCACCAGGTCGAACAGGGTCGGGAAAGCGCCGCACAGGCTGACACAACGGCGGCAGCCGTGGCAGATGTCGAAGATGCGCTCCAGCTCCTTGAAGCAGGAGGCTTCGTCGTAGAAGTCAGGGTTTTTCCAGTCCAGCGGATGTCGGGTCGGGGCTTCCAGGTTGCCTTCGCTTGCCATGGCCAGTCCTTTGTCTCGTTCGTTTTGGTTTGTGGATTCACAAAGAAGCCTCTGCGCAAAGCTTCTTTGCAAACCCGCCACGCCTTGCGACGTAGCGAGCAACTATCAAAAATCAATCAACGAGTTCTGCCAACGCCTTGGCGTACCGATTGGCATGCGAACGCTCGGCCTTGGCCAGCGTCTCAAACCAGTCGGCGATTTCGTCAAAGCCTTCCGCGCGGGCGGTCTTGGCCATGCCGGGGTACATGTCGGTGTACTCGTGGGTCTCGCCCGCCACCGCGGACTTCAGGTTGTCGCGGGTCGGGCCGATCGGCAAACCAGTAGCAGGATCACCAGATTGCTCCAGAAACTCCAGGTGGCCGTGCGCATGGCCGGTTTCGCCTTCGGCAGTGGAGCGGAACAGTGCAGCCACATCGTTCTGGCCTTCAACGTCGGCCTTGTTCGCGAAATACAGGTAGCGGCGATTGGCTTGGGACTCGCCAGCGAATGCTTCTTTGAGGCACCCTTCCGTCTTGGAACCTTTGAGTGTCGGCATGAATATCTCCTTGAAAAGTTGAAGATTTGTCTCGCTTGCCTTGAACAGTTGTGTCAAAGACCAGCACAGACTATTCCGATTCGAGCCCTCGGTCTAATAGGCTCTTTCAATTCAAAGAATTACCGCTCCCTATGAATTGTCGCTATTGAGATTCATTCTCAAAGACCATCGCCAGACCTGCTGGTCTTCCTGGATGGGCACTCTCAAAAATTACGATAAAGTAAACGAATTACGTCATGGTGAATGGATCACCATGGAGGAGACTGCATGACAAGCACCCAGAAAATGGGCCGAACGGCGCCGCCACCGGCACCCATCCAGCAACTGCACCACTACGCCTACCGCGCCCGCGATGCCGAGGAAACGCGGCACTTCTACGAAGACATCCTGGGTCTGCCGCTGTACCACATCATCCAGAGCGACTACGTGCCCAGCACCGGCGAGTACTGCCCCTACACGCACTTTTTCTTCCGCCTGCAAGACGGCTCCTTCATCGCCTTCTTCGACCTCGGCGACGACCAGGCCGCCGCGCCCAGCCCCAACACGCCCCAGTGGGTGAACCACATCGCCTTTCGCCTCAACTCACTGGAAGAGCTGGAAGCCATGAAAGCCCGTCTGCAAGCGCACGGCATTGAGGTGATCGGCGTGACCGACCACCACATCTTCAAGAGCATCTATTTCTTCGACCCCAACGGTGTGCGGCTCGAACTCTCGGCCCAGGTGGCCGACGAGTTCCAGATGCTCAAGGAAAGCACCACCGCCCACGCGCGCCTGGATGAGTGGAGCGCACGCAAGGCACAGTGGCGCCGCGACCGCGCCTCCGGCAAGGTGGCCGCACCTCTCAAGCCGCAGCAGAACGACCGCCCCGAAGTAGCCGCCCGCATCCAAGGGCAGAAAGGCCATGCAGCATGAACACGACTTACCGCGAAACCGCCTACACCAATGGCTACGAATTCACGCAAGGGTCGGGCTACGAACTGCCCGAATACCCTTTCATCGAGCCACCTGAACTCAAAAGCGGCAAGGCCCAGCGTCACCCGGTGGTGATCGTCGGCGCCGGCATCACCGGCCTGACCATGGCCTGCTGCCTGGCCAAGCTGGGCATTGCGGCGGTGCTGCTCGACGAAGACAACACGGTGGGTGTGAAGGGCGCGGCCTCGCGCGGCATCTGCTACACGCAAAAATCACTGGAGATCTTCCAGCGCCTGGGCGTGTACGAGCGCATCGCCGCCAAGGGCATCCAGTGGAGCGTGGGGCGCACCTTCGCCGGCAAGGACGAGGTCTATTCCTTCGACCTGCGTCAGCAGAGCAACTTCGGCCTGTCGGCCCAGCCGCCCTTCATCAACATCCAGCAGTTCTACATCGAGGGTTATCTGGTCGAGCGCATCTACGGCCTGGGCCATGTGGACATGCGCTGGAAGTCGCGCGTGACCGGATTCAAGCAGCACGATGGTTATGCCACCCTCACCGTGGAAACCCCGTCAGGCAGCTATCAGCTGGAAGCCGAGCATGTGATCGACGCCAGCGGTTCGCACACCCCGTTCCATGGCTGGTGCGGCGCCACCATGACCTCGCGCCGCGGTGACGACCGCTGGTGCATTGCCGACGTGCGCTTCAAGAACCATCCACCCAAAGAACGCCACACCTGGATCGAGGCGCCCTTCAACGGCAACCGCGCCGTCTGGCAGCACCTGATGGCCGACGACGTCTGGCGCATCGACTACCAGATGGAACCCAATGCCGACCCCGAAGTCGTGAGCCGCGAAGACGTGGTGCGTGAGCGCCTGCACCAGCAGTTCGGCCCCGATGTCGAATTTGAGATCGTCTGGGTCGGCCCCTACGCCTACCGCAGCCAATGCCTGGACAAACTGCGCATCGGCAGCGTGTTCTTCATGGGCGACACGGCCAAGATCGTCAGCCCCTTCGGTGCCCGCGGCGGCAACACCGGCGTGGCCGATGCCGACAACCTGGCCTGGAAGCTGGCCGCCGTGCTCAAGGGCCGCGCCCCGGCCAGCCTGCTGGACAGCTACCACGACGAACGGCACGAAGCCGCGGCACAGAACGTGCAGGTGACCAACCGCACGGCGCGCTTCCTGCGCCCGGCCGACGGCATGGAGCGCACCTTCCGCAATGCGGCCATCAGCCTGGCGCGCCAGCTCCCGTTTGCACGGCCGCTCATCAACACCGGCCGCATGGCCGTGGCCAACAGCTACACCCACTCCCGCATTTGCGACCGCACCGGCGGCCTGTCGGTACAGAACGTCACCTTCCACTGGGCGGACAACAGCCGCGGCACGGTGAACGACCTGCTTGAATGGGCCGACGGCGATCTGCTGGTGCTGGTGTTCGGCGACATCTCAGCCGCCGCCGGCCAACGCCTGCGCCAACTGGCCAGCCAGGCCCCCATACGTTGCGTGCAGGTGATGGGCGCGGACGGCCGCGCTCAGGCACGCGAGCATGTGCGCGACCCGCAAGGTCATCTGCAGGGCGCCTGCCACGTGTTCGGCCATGCCTGGGCGCTGGTACGGCCCGACGGCTATCTGGCCGCCACCGGCGAGAGTGTGGACGCCGACCTGATCCAGGCCATTGAGCAGGCCCTTGGCCTGCAGTCTTGAGGAGCATCCCATGAAGACCACCCTGCATTTCCAGGATGCCGACACTTTCTACGAGCAACTGCTCGACGCCCACACCGGCCTGGACCGCGAACAGTCGGAATTGCTGAACGCCCGGCTGATCCTGCTGCTGGCCAACCAGATCGGTAACCGCGAGGTGCTGGCAGACTGCATCCAGGCCGCCCGGCAGTTGCCGGCCTGATCAGCGGCCCGCGCTGGCGGGATCTGTCGTTGAGGCACTGGCGCGCGCGAACTGCGCCGGTGTCTGGCCGCGCCAACGCCGGAAGGCCCGGACAAAGGCGTTCTCATCGGAAAAGCCCAGCTTCTCACTCACGGCCGCAGCAGCCTGGCCGCTACGCAGCGCCTGCACCGCCATCTCATGCAGGAGCGCCTCGCGCAAGCCCTTGAATGAAATGGCTTCGGCGGCCAGCTTGCGATTGAGATGCCGGCCGCTCATGCCCAGTTGCTCGCCAATGCGCTCCTTGCCCCAGCGTGGATGTTCACGGATCAACTGCTGCACACGTGCCGAGACGCTACCCTGCTGCAGTGAGGCCAGCATGTCGTCAGCCAGCGCCCGCAGATGGGCATGCAACTGCATGCCCGCCTGGATCAAACCGCAGTCCAGCGCGCTGGCATCCATGGCCACGCCATTGGCCGTTTGGTCAAAACGGACCGGGCAGCCCAGCAAGGTTTCATAGGCGGCCACATTGCCACGCGGCGCATGCATGAAAAGAACCTCGCGGGGCTGGAAGCGGCCATTGGTCATCCAGCGCGCCAGGCTGATCACGCAAGCCAGTACTGCCTCCACCCGCTGCTCGCGACAGACCGTGTAATCCGGCATGTAGCGCAGCACCACACCCTGGGCCTCTGTCACGATGTCGAAACGGGCGTTGTCGCCGATGATCGGCGCGTACTCCGTCAACACCTCCAGGCCATCGCCCAGCGTGTCGCAGCTCAGCAGCAACATGCCCACGATGTCCAGATGGCCCGCCTGCAGGTCGCTTCCCAGGCGCAAGGCGGCCAGCGGATCGGTGGCGGCAGCATCGGCGAACAGCGTCCACAGCGCATCCTGCTGGGCCATCGGCACGCGGCTGTGCTGTGCCAGGGACGCGCGCAAGGTCTCGGGCAGGCTGACGCCCTGACGCTGTGCGGCCTCGACGATGGCCTGGGTGAACCTGGCCGTAACACTGTGTGAGTCTTGCATGGCGGTTTATGCCCGTGGGCTGCCTGTCCCGAATTGATGTCCACGTGTCCCGAATGGTGCGGGACGGCAGCGCGAGTTTGCCCTAAAGTTTCGACAAGTAAAAAAAGATCGGGGCAGCCATCACGGATGGGCCCGCGAGCCTAACAAAACGAGGAGACACATCATGGCGCCCATAGACCAGGTGCAACTGAGCTTCAACCCGCAGACCCTGACCCTGCTCAACACCGTGCTGGGACTGGTGATGTTCGGCGTGGCCCTGGAGCTGAAAGTCGACGATTTCAGGTCCGCACTGAAAACGCCCAAGGCACTGGCACTGGGCCTGTTCGGCCACCACATTCTGTTTCCGGCCATGACCTATGTGCTGGCCTGGCTCCTCAACCCCATCCCCAGCATCGCGCTGGGCATGATCCTGGTCTCGTCCTGTCCGGCCGGCCACATCTCCAACTTCCTGGTGCATTACTCGAAGGGCAACACCGCGCTGTCGGTCAGCGTGAGCGCCTTGTCCACGGCGGTGGCCCTGGTCATGACGCCGCTGAACTTTGCCTTCTGGGGCAATCTGAGCCCGGTCACCAGTGGCCTGATGAAGCAGGTGGCCATGAGCCCGTGGGAGATGCTGGAAGTCATCGTGCTGCTGCTGGGTGTGCCGCTGGTGCTGGGCATGTGGGTGGCGCGCCGCTACCCGGCCTTCGCACAGCGCATCCAGAAGCCGATGAAGGTGCTGTCCCTGCTGGTGCTGGTGGGCTTCATCGTCGGTGCGCTGGCGGCCAATTTCAAGCACTTCCTGGCCTACATCCAGTTCGTGCTGCTGGTGGTGTTCATCCACAACCTGCTGGCGCTGGTCACGGGCTACAGCTTGGCAACAGCCGTGGGGCTGCCGGAACGCGATCGCCGCGCCATCACCTTCGAGATGGGCATCCAGAATTCCGGGCTGGGCCTGATCCTGATCTTCAACTTCTTCAACGGCCTGGGCGGCATGGCCATCGTCACGGCCTGGTGGGGCATCTGGCACATCGTGGCCGGCATGACGCTGGCCACCTACTGGAAAAACCGCACGCCTGACGGAGCCACGTCATGAGCGGTCACCGTGTCCTGGTCACCGGCGCCGGCGGCTACCTGGGCCGCCAGGTGCTGGCGCGGCTGGCGCAGTTGCCCGCCTCGCAGCGGCCTGCCGTCCTGGTGGCCCACGACCTGCGCGCGCCGGCGCAAGCGCTGCCCGACGTCACGTACGAGGTGGGTGACATCCGTGCCCCGGCGTTGAATGAGCTGATGAGCCGTCACCGCATCGATACGGTGGTGCACCTGGCCGCCATCGTCACGCCCGGGCGCAAGAGCAACCGTGAACTCGAATACGACGTGGATGTGAACGGCACCCGCAATGTGCTGCAAGCCTGCGTGCAGCACGGCGTGCGACGCATCATCGTCTCCTCCAGCGGCGCCGCCTATGGCTACCACGCCGACAACCCGGCCTGGCTGACCGAGGACATGCCCCTGCGCGGCAACGAGGTCTTCGCCTACTCGCACCACAAACGGCTGGTGGAGGAGATGCTGGCCGACTACCGTGCCCGCCATCCGGCGCTGGAGCAGGTGGTGCTGCGCATCGGCACCATCCTGGGAGCCACCGTTCACAACCAGATCACCGACCTGTTCGAGAAGCCCCGCCTGCTGGCGATTGCCGGCTCGGAGAGCCCTTTCGTCTTCATCTGGGACCAGGACGTGGTGGCCATCATCGTGCACGCCATCGGCGACGGTCCGGCAGGCATCTACAACGTGGCAGGCGACGGTGCCCTGACCCTGCGCGAAATAGCAGCACGTCTGGGCAAGCAGCGTCTGGTGCTGCCAGCCTGGCTGCTGCAGGGCGCGCTGGCCGTGCTCAAGCCGCTGGGCCTGACCCAGTACGGGCCGGAGCAACTGGACTTCTTGCGCTACCGGCCGGTATTGCTCAACACGCGCCTGAAGACCGTGTTCGGCTACACACCGCGCTACACCTCGGCCGAGGTGTTCGAGATCTACCGCCAGGCCCGTGCCGCCCAAAACCGCACAACCCCGCAACCATGACGCAGCGCAGCTTCGAGGACAAGACGGTGGTCGTCACCGGCGCTGCCGGCGGGCTCGGACGCAGCCTGTGCCTGCACTTCGGCGCAGCGGGCGCCCGCATCGCCGCCCTGGACCGCGAAGCGGAAGGCCTGCAAATACTGGCGTACGACCTGGCCGCGCAAGGCTGCGAGTTTCATACACAGACCTGTGACGTCACCGATGCCGCCGCCTGCGCGCAGGCGATGCAGGCCGTCCATGCGCGCTGGGGTGGCATCGACATCCTCGTCAACAACGCTGGCATCGCCCACCGCAGTGCCTTGGTTGCCACACGCCTCGAAGTGATCCGCCGCGTCATGGACGTAAACTTCTTCGGCTCTGTGCATTGCACACACGCCGCCCTGACCGACCTGCGCGCCGCGCGCGGTTTGATCATCACCATCTCGAGCGTCGCCGGTTTTTCCCCGCTGATCGGCCGCACCGGCTACGCAGCGAGCAAGCATGCACTGCACGGTTTCTTCGACAGCCTGCGCGCCGAGCTGGCCGACGACGGTGTCGGCGTCCTGCTGGTCTGCCCCTCGTTCATCGACACCGGCATCGACCGGGCCGCGCTGGGTGGCGATGGGCGACCCGCTGGCCACAGCCGCCTGACAACCGGCCGTCAGGCGACGCCGGACGAGGTGGCCGAGGCCATTCTCCAGGCCGCCGCACATGGAAAAACACTGCTGCTTTTCAGCCCGACGGCACGCCTGGCCTGGTGGCTGTCGCGCTGCTGGCCGACCCTGTATGCCGCGCTCATGCGGCGGCGCCTGCAGGGCGAAATGACAGCGCAACAACAAGGAGGAGACTGACATGACAAGACGCTTGGCACACAACGCACCGCGGGCGACCCTGATCGCCGCCATGACGGGCCTGCTGGCACTGGCCGGCTTGAATGCCCAGGCCCTGACGCTCAAGGTCCAGACCGAAGAGGGCCGGGCCGCCGGCCTGGTCATGGTGACGCAGACGCCGCAGACGCCCGCGCGCATCGACGATTCGGACAACGGCTACCCGGCCTCCGGCAAACTGCAGCAGGGCGCTTTCGAGAACACCCGCTTCACCGATGCGCAAGGCCAGGCAACGCTGCCTGACATGCGCGGCGCCTTTGAGTTGCGCCTGCGCAAGCCGGGTTACCAGGACTTGAAACTGTCGTCGAAAGACCTGCACGCCAATCCGGTGCTGACGCTGAAGGCTGAGAAGGATATCGCGGCACTGGCTCAGCAGCACCCCTCCAATGCCTGGACGGCGACGCTGGAAAAAGCCGTGCCGGACGCGTCGATCCGCAAGGAGTTCCTGCTGCACTGTGGTTTCTGCCACCAGCAAGGTTCGGCCTTCCTGCACCGCGAACGCAGCGCCGAAGAATGGGAAACGACGATCAAACGCATGGTGCGTTATGGCTCGCGCTTGTCGAGCGAAGCGCAGAAGGAATTGCCCGCGCTGCTGGAGAAGCACTGGAAATACATCGCAGCCCATCCGGAACTGGTGCCCGCATCCACGCCGTGGGGTGAGCACCTGGCGCAGGCGCAGATCACCGAGTTGCCGCTGGGCGACCGCTTTTCGCAAATGCACGACTTCCTGATGCACAGCAACGGCAAGGTCTACATCGGCGACAACCTGCAGGACCGGCTGTACGAGGTGAACCCCGACACCGGCGCCTACACGGTCTACAAAATTCCGCCCGTGGCGGGCGACAAGCTGGGCGGCCTGCTGGCCGGCCGGCTGCGCGACTTTCCCAAGCACGAGACCTACCAGGGCATCCACTCGTTGGCCGAGTCGCGCAAGGACGGCCATGTCTTCATCACGCCGTCCTACCAGCGCCGGCTGATCGAGTTCGACCCTGTGAGCAAAACCTTCACGGCGCACGAAATGGACAGCGGTTTCTACCCGCACACCGTGCGCATCGATGCCAAAGACCGCGTCTGGTTCACGCTGGCGCTGTCCAACCAGGTCGCCATGTTCGACCGCAGCACGGCGAAATTCACCACTTACGACCTGCCGTTTCGCAGCTTCATGGAAAAACTCACGGTCAAGCTGACGCCCTTCTTTTTCAAGCTCATCAGCTGGGGCCTGCCCATTACCAACTGGGTCAAGATCGACCACGTTTCCACCGGCGTACCGTTGCCCTACGGCATCGACATCACGCCCGACGGCACCGTCTGGATCGCACGCCTGCACACTGACGAGATCGCCTCCATCGACCCGGCCAACGGTAAGGTCACCATGATCCCGACACCCCTGCACGGGCCGCGCCGGTTGCGCAGCGACCGCGACGGCAACCTCTGGATCGCCATGTTCAACGAATCGGCCATCCTGCGCTACGAGCCGGCCAGCGGCAAATTCACCACCTTCGACATGCCGGTGGTGCCCAAGGGCAGCGACACCCCCTATGCGCTGAACGTGGACCGCCAGCGCCACCAGGTCTGGGTCACGGGCACCAATTCCGACTCGGCACAGTGCCTGGACATAACCAGCGGCACCTGGCGCTTCTACCCGCTGCCACGCAAGGCGACCTTCACGCGCGACGTCGAGTTTGGCCGCGACGGTCGCGTCTTCCTCTCCAGCGCCAGCTTCCCGTCCTGGCACATCGAGGATGCACAGCCGACACTGATCCAGCTGCAGCCCGGCAATGCAAAGTGAGCTGATGCGCCGGCACATTCCATTCCTGCTGTCGTGCCTGCTGGCCTTCACCGCCGGGCACATGTTCAACTACACCGTCATCCTCTACCTGCAGGAGGCGGTGGGGTCGGACCTGCTGTCCGGGCTCGGCTTTGGCCTGGCCTTCGGCAGCTCGATCGTCTTCGGTTGGTTCGGCGGCGTGCTGTGCGACCGCATGGCACCGGGGCGCGTCATCCACGGGGCCCAGGCCTTGTTCCTGCTGGGTCTGGCCTGCCTCTGGTGGGCCGACACCGGTGCCGCCGCCGGCCAGCGGGCGGCCTGGGCGCTCTTGGGCGCCTTCGCCGGGGGCCTGGCCTGGTCCTTCGTCGGCCCGGCGCGCTTGACAGCATTGGGCCAGGTCGCCTCGGCCACCGAGCTGCGGCCGCTGACCATCATCTTCAACCTGCAGGTGCTGCTGGGCTTCGGCTTGGCCCCGCTGCTGATCGGCCTGATCCGCAGCGCCCATGCCTGGCCCGCCGTGCTGGCCACCGCGGCGCTAGGCTTCGTGCTGTCGTCAGCACTGCTGCTGCGCCTGCGCACCCACGCCAATCCTGTGCCGTCGTCGCAGTCGGTATGGGGTGACATCGCCGAGGGTTTCCGCACCGTCGGGTCCGCACCGCTGCTACGTCAGTTGATGCTGGCTGCGGTGATCGGCTACGCCATGACGGGGCCGCTGCAGATCCTGTTGCCGAAGCTGGCGCGCCAGCAGCTCGGCCTGACGGAAGCGCAACGCGGCGCCTACCTGGGGCTGCTGGCCATCAGCCTGATCATCGGTGGCGTGCTGGCCCTGCTACTGGCCCGGCGTCTGCACCACGGCCGCATCATCCTGGGCGGCGTGGCGCTTGGCGGTCTTGTCTTCGCCTTGCTGGGCGCTATTTCGTCACCACTGCTCTCGGCACTGGCACTGGCCTGCGTCGGCATGCTGGGCGGCATGGTCATCAGTCTGGTAGTAGCCGGCATCCAGACGCAGGCCCCCGAGGCCCTGCGCGGGCGGGTCATGTCGATGTACGCCATCACCTCGCAGGTGCTACCCGCCGTGTCAGGGGTGGCCGCCGGGGCGCTGATCACCCAGGTGGGCGTGGTGCCGGCCATTGCCGGGGCCGGTCTGGCGCTGGCGGGCATCGCGGCAGGGGCCGCGCTGGCCATGCCGGTCCTGCGGCGCTACGCCGGTCGGTGAGCAGGCCGCGGGTAGCGACGGGCCAGGCCGGTCAATCGCATAAAATTGGCCATCTTCTCGCCCTGCCACACCAGGGGCGCCAGGCATCCTGAACCACCCGGACGGATGCCGCTTTTTCCGATCCGAGCCATCTCCATGAGCGACACCGTCCAGCAACCCGGCCTCAACAGCCTGTCCAAATCCTTCGAACCAGCCGCCCTCGAGGCGCACTGGGGTCCCGAATGGGAGCGCCGCGGCTATGCCACGGCCGGTTTCCGCGGCACTGGCGCGCCGAAGGACGGCGCCCCCTCGTTCGCCATCCAGCTGCCGCCGCCCAATGTGACGGGCACGCTGCACATGGGCCACGCCTTCAACCAGACTATCATGGACTCGCTGACGCGCTACCACCGCATGGCCGGCGCCAACACGGTCTGGGTGCCGGGCACGGACCACGCCGGCATTGCCACCCAGATCGTGGTGGAGCGCCAGCTGCAGGAACAGAAGATCAGCCGCCACGACCTGGGGCGCAAGAATTTCGTCGCCCGCGTGTGGGAGTGGAAGGAGCAGTCCGGCAACACCATCACCACCCAGATGCGCCGCATGGGCGACAGCGTGGACTGGAGCCGCGAGTACTTCACCATGGACGACAAACTCTCGGGCGTGGTGACCGAGACCTTCGTCCAGCTTTATGAGCAGGGCCTGATCTACCGCGGCAAGCGCCTGGTCAACTGGGACCCGGTGCTGCAGTCGGCCGTGTCGGATCTGGAGGTGGAAAGCGAAGAGAAGGACGGCTCGCTCTGGCACATTGCCTACCCCTTGGCCGACGGATCCGGTTCGCTGACCGTGGCCACCACCCGCCCCGAGACCATGCTGGGCGACGTGGCCGTGATGGTCCATCCCGAAGACGAGCGTTACAAACATCTGATCGGCAAGATGGTCACTCTGCCGCTGGTGGGACGCCAGATCCCGGTGATTGCCGATGAGTACGTTGACAAAGAATTCGGCACCGGTGTGGTCAAGGTCACACCGGCGCACGATCCGAACGACTACCAGGTCGGCCAACGCCACAAGCTGGAAATGATCTGCGTGCTGACGCTGCAAGCCACCGTCAACGACAACGCGCCAGAGAAATACCGTGGCTTGGACCGCTTCGTGGCGCGCAAGGCCATCGTGAAGGACCTGGACGCCATCGGCGCGCTGGTGGAAACCAAGAAGCACAAGCTCATGGTGCCCATCTGCACCCGCACCGGCCAGATCGTCGAACCCATGCTGACCGACCAGTGGTTCGTCGCCATGAGCCAGGTCGGCAAAGGCGACCCGACCGGCAAGAGCATTGCGCAGAAGGCCATCGATGCGGTGGACAGCGGCGCGGTGAAGTTCGTACCCGAGAACTGGGTCAACACCTACAACCAGTGGATGAACAACATCCAGGATTGGTGCATCTCGCGCCAGCTTTGGTGGGGCCACCAGATCCCGGCCTGGTACGACGAAGACGGCAACGTGATCGTGGCACGCAACGAAGCCGAAGCGCAAGCCAAGGCGCCTGGCAAGAAACTCACGCGCGACGAGGACGTGCTCGACACCTGGTACTCCTCGGCCCTGGTGCCCTTCTCCACCATGGGCTGGCCGGAGAAGACGCAGGATTTCGACCTCTACCTGCCCTCCAGCGTACTGGTGACCGGCTACGACATCATCTTCTTCTGGGTCGCCCGCATGATCATGATGACGACCCACTTCACCGGCAAGGTACCGTTCAAGCACGTCTACATCCACGGCCTGGTGCGCGACGCCCAGGGCCAGAAGATGAGCAAGTCCGAGGGCAATGTGCTGGATCCGGTGGACTTGATCGACGGCATTGCGCTGGCGCCCCTGCTGGACAAGCGCGTGGTCGGTCTGCGCAAACCCGAGACCGCGCCCCAGGTGCGCAAGAACACCGAGAAGGAATTCCCCAACGGCATTCCGGCCTTCGGTGCTGACGCGCTGCGCTTCACTTTCGCCTCGCTGGCAACGCTCGGCCGCAACATCAATTTCGACAGCAAGCGCTGCGAGGGCTACCGCAACTTCTGCAACAAGCTGTGGAACGCCACCCGCTTCGTGCTGATGAATTGCGAGGGCTTTGACTGCGGCTTGAAGGAGCACACCAAGGAACAGTGCGCTGCACCAGGAGTCGACGCCGCTGGCCGCGCCGTTGAGGGCGGCCCCTTCCATGGTTACCTGAGCTTCAGCGCAGCCGACCGCTGGATCGTCTCGCTGCTGCAGCGAGTCGAAGCCGACGTGGCACAGGGTTTTGCCGACTACCGCTTGGACAACGTCGCCAACAGCATCTACGACTTCGTCTGGAACGAGTTCTGCGACTGGTACCTGGAAATCGCCAAAGTCCAAATCAACACCGGTGACGAGGCGCAACAACGCGCCACGCGCCGCACCCTGATCCGCACGCTGGAAACCATCCAACGCCTGGCCCACCCGCTGATTCCTTTCATCACCGAAGAGCTGTGGCAGAAGGTCGCGCCGGTCGCTGGTCGCAGTGGTGAGTCGGTCAGCATTGCCGCCTACCCGGTGAGCCAGCCCGAGCGCATTGACACGGCAGCCATCGCACAAATCGCCAAGCTCAAGCAATTGGTGGATGCCTGCCGCAACCTGCGCGGTGAAATGAAGGTGTCCCCCGCCACCCGTCTGCCGCTGTACGCTGTCGCCAGCAATGCAGCGGAAGCCGCCTTCATCCAGCAGTCCGCACCGGTGCTGCAGGCACTGGCCAAGCTGAGCGAAGTGAAGGTGTTCAATGACGAAGCCGCCTGGGCCGCTGCAGCGCAAGCGTCACCCGTGGCGGTGGTGGGCGAAGCCCGCGTCTGCCTGCACATGGAAGTGGATGTCGCGGCCGAGAAGGTGCGACTGGGCAAGGAAGCCGAGCGTCTGCAAACTGAAATCACCAAGGCCAATGGCAAGCTTGGCAACGAAGCCTTCGTCGCCAAGGCGCCGCCGGCCGTGATCGAGCAGGAAAAGAAACGTGTCGCCGATTTCACGGCCACTCTGGAAAAAGTCAAAGAGCAGCTGGCAAGGTTAAAGTAGCACCCCCGTGGCGGCTATCGCCGCCTCCCCCAAGGGGGCAACGCCAGTGGCCCGGCAAAGCCGGTTCCACGGCGTTTCCCGCATGAGCCACACCGCACGCTGAAGGGAACGTTGAGAGCATGAGCATGAGCCAGAACAAGGTCAAAACCGCCGTCTTCCCCGTGGCCGGTCTGGGCACACGCTTTCTGCCGGCCACCAAGGCCGCGCCGAAGGAAATGCTGCCGGTGGTGGACAAGCCGCTGATCCAGTACGCGGTGGAAGAAGCCTATGCCGCCGGCATCCGCCACATGGTATTCGTCACCGGACGCAACAAGCGCGCCATTGAAGACCACTTCGACACCGCCTACGAGCTGGAAAACGAACTGGAGCGAAGCGGCAAACAGGCCCTTCTCGACCTGGTGCGCTCGGTCCAGCCGGAGGACATGCTCTGCTCCTATGTGCGCCAGCCGCGCGCACTCGGTCTGGGCCATGCGGTGCTGTGTGCCGAGCACCTGACGGAAGGCTCCCCCTTTGCCGTGCTGCTGGCCGACGACCTGATGATCGGGCCACCCAACGGCCAGCCGGTACTGGCGCAGATGGTCAATGCCTTTGAACGACTGGGCAATTCGGTGATCGCCGTGCAGGAGGTGCCGCAGGAACACGTGCGTCGCTACGGCATCGTGGCTGGCACCGCCGACGGTGAACGTCTGCTCAAAGTCCGCCAGATCGTCGAGAAACCGGCGCCCGAACAGGCACCGTCACGCATGGCGGTGGCGGGCCGTTACGTCCTCACCCCCGCGGTGTTCGAGCAGATCCGCCGTCAGCCGCGCGGCGCCGGTGGCGAAATCCAGTTAACGGACGGCATTGCCGGCCTGCTGGCCAGCGAAGTCGTACACGCCTACCAGTACCTGGGCAAGCGCTACGACTGTGGCAGCAAAGAAGGCTTTCTGGAGGCGACCGTGGAACTGGCCTTGGCACACCCGGAAGTCGGGCAGCATTTCCGCGACTACCTGCGGGCGCTGAAGGTCTGAGTCAGCGCGCCGGCTTCAGCGGCGGCGCAGAACGTGGATGTAGTCCTGGCCTTCGGTGGCCTGCTCGACCAGATCGTTGCCGGTTTGCTTGGCAAATGCCACGAAATCACGCACCGACCCCGCGTCGGTGGCAACCACCTTGAGGATCTGGCCGCTCTGCATTTCGGCCAAGGCCTTCTTCGCCTTGAGGATGGGCAGGGGGCAGTTCAGGCCGCGGGTATCGAGTTCTCTGTCAAAGTTCATCACAATTCCTTCAATTGCTTCAATTTTAAGCAATTTCTGACCCAAGTTCAGTGCACCACGACAGACTCGAAACCTTTGCCGGTAAAGACGATGTGGCCGGCTTCGTCTACCGAAAACACCCCGGCATCAAAGTTGCGCTGCAGGCGCCGCGCGTGCTTGCCGAACATCAGGTCAACCGTCCCCGCCACGCCCAGACCAATCTCGACCCGTGCATCGCGCACCAGCGCCAACTGCTGCTCCAGTTCGTCCTTCTCCTTGATGGAGTGAGCCCACAGCTGGACGGCATGCTGCCAGGACGCCTTGGCGCGCGGCAACATCCCTTTCGGGTCGCCATGCTGCATCAGGTGCTTGACCACCTTTTTCAGGTTCTCCTGATCGGCGCTCTGTTTCTCGATGACCTGCTCCAGCTCTTGGTAGCGCGCTTCCAGCACGGGATTGACACCCACCTGCACACTGGTGACGCCACTGGATTCCGCGCCGAGCAAAGGCGTTTGAATCAACATCATGCTGCGGGCCGAACCACCCACCAGCCGCCCGCGTTGCGGCGACTTCACACCGATCAAAATCTGGTTGAGGGCCTGCAACTCGCTTTGCAAGACCATGTCGTCAATGGCGATCACCGTACCGGCATGGATCTGAGAGTTTTCGACAAAACGCGCCGACACCGAACCGGAAGCCCGCACCTTGGCATGCGCGATGATGCCGGCGCCCACCAGAACGTTACCGCCGGCCTCCAGTTCGCCACCTTCGACCGTGCCCGTCACCGTGATATCGCCGGTGACATGGACCTTCATGCCCGACAGGACGTCACCCTCGATCCGCGCTGAACCGTCGTAAGTGATGTTGCCGCAGTCCATGTCAACGTTGCCGAGCGCCAGAACCTGCTCGACCATCACACCGTGGTCGACATACACCGGCTGTCCCTTGAGCGCGGCGACCAGCACATTGGGGTCATCGTTTGCCAGGGAAACACCCCCGAGCTTGTCGGCAAAGGGATGGTCGTGGCCAGGCGTGGCTGGCAGCGTCGTGCCGCGCACATCGCGGCCCTCTACCCCCGTTGTGGCCGGGACACGCTGCATCAAGGCCGTGCCGGGCTCCACGGACGGGATGTCGCCGTGCTCACGAAAATCAATCAGGCCCTGCGCATTGACTTTGGGCGCACGATCGCGGGCCAAGTCGATCAGCTTCTTGAACTGGGCGTCTTCACCGTGCACCGGCGCCATACCCGTGGCAACCAGCACACGGGCCGGTTCAGTCGCATTGCACACCAACTGGAACGCAGCCTCGTCAATGCCGAAAATCACCCCCGCGTCCGCCAGCGCCCGTGCAATGTCATCGCTCGCCAAGGCTTTGCCGCCATGGGCAGGCACCACATTCACCCAAGCACAGGAGGCATCCTGGGCGATATCCAGCATGAAACTGCCATCGCGCCGTTCGCCCACCGTCACCTCGAATTCGGTCGGCACCGTGTTGTAACGCGCCACCAGCGTTGCCAAGGCGGCCTCCAGCAAAAACCAGTGGCCGTACCCAGCCTGGTTCAACAGGCTCCGTAGCGTCTGTTCATCCAGCTGGGGCCGGTCCGCCGCAGCCTGGACTTGCGCCAACAGCTTGTCGTCTTGCTCGACGAACACCAATCCTTGAAAGCCCGTCATCAGAAAATCCTTTTCCGCCAGCTTCCGGCATCTCCCTATGCCGACATCGAATCAACCCGAAAGCCATCTGCCGCGAGTGTACGAGCATCGGGCGACCACCCGACCTGTGGCTTACCCGTGGGATCAGTCGAAAAATTGCGGCGTATGCCCGCGCGACGTCAACCAGTCGGCCAGGGCCGAACCGGTGCCGCCGGGCCAGCATTTGACGGCCTCAAGCGTGAACAGCCGGTAATCCACCAGCTCTGGGGACAGGCTGACCTCGCCTTCGCAGCGGGCGTGGTAGGCGACGATGACCTGATTCATGCGCTGGAAGTCGTAGACCCCAATCAGGTTGAGCTCCAGCGGCTCCAGGCTGGTCTCCTCGCGGATTTCGCGCGTTATGCCTTCCTGCGGTGTTTCGCCAGCCTCCATGAAGCCGGTGATGAGCGCGTACATCTTGCCGCTCCAGGCCGCATTGCGTGCCAACAGGATCTGGCCGCGGTACTCGATCACCGCCGCCAGCACCGGCGTCGGGTTGTTCCAGTGCGTGAAGCCGCAGACAGCACAACGCAGCCGCGCCTTCTCGCCGCCGTCTTCCAACTGCACCATCGACGCCAGCGGTGTGGCGCAGTTCGGGCAGAAACGGAATTCGTGCGTCATGACGCAGCGTGACGATCAGGCAGGGAAGACCCCGGTGGACAGGTAACGGTCGCCACGGTCGCAGACGACGAACACGATGGTCGCGTTCTCTTCGCGCTTGGCAATTTCCTGCGCCACCCAGCAGGCACCAGCGGCTGAAATGCCGGCAAAGATGCCTTCCTCGCGCGCCAGACGGCGGCACATTTCCTCGGCATCGGACTGGCTCACATAGACCAGTTCGTCCACCAGGCTGGCGTCGTAGATCTTGGGCAGGTATTCCTGCGGCCACTTGCGGATGCCGGGGATGCGCGAGCCTTCGCTCGGCTGGGCGCCGATGATCTGGATCTTGGGATTCTTTTCCTTCAGGAAGCGCGCTACGCCGGTGATGGTGCCGGTGGTGCCCATGGCGCTGACGAAATGCGTGATGCGCCCGCCAGTCTGCGCCCACAACTCGGGGCCGGTGGTCTCGTAATGGATGCGCGGGTTGTCGGCGTTGGCAAACTGGTCCAGCACCCGGCCCTTACCGCTTTGCTCCATCTGCGTGGCCAGGTCGCGCGCGTACTCCATGCCGCCGGACTTGGGCGTCAGGATCAGCTCGGCACCGAAGGCCTTCATGGTCTGGGCGCGTTCGACCGACAGGTCTTCCGGCATGATCAGCACCATGCGGTAGCCCTTGATGGCCGCGGCCATCGCCAGGGCAATGCCTGTATTGCCGGAGGTCGCCTCGATCAGGGTGTCGCCCGGCTTGATGTCGCCACGCTCCTCGGCGCGCTTGATCATGGACACGGCCGGCCTGTCCTTGACCGAACCTGCCGGGTTGTTGCCTTCGAGCTTGCCCAGAATCACGTTGCCGCGTGCTGCGTGCTCCACGGCACCAATGCGTTGCAGTGCCACCAGGGGGGTGTTGCCGATGGCGTCTTCAATGGTCGGATACTTCATGCCCACACTGTGCCATAATTTCGGTCTTGCCTTCCTCCCTGCCCGGGTGGTGAAATTGGTAGACGCAGGGGACTCAAAATCCCCCGCCGCAAGGCGTGCCGGTTCGATTCCGGCCCCGGGCACCATCTCTCTGAATACACGACCGGTTTGATCTCACGAACCGGCACGCCCAAGGCGGCATGTGAAGCGCACTTCGTGCGTGGGTTCGACTCCAGCTCCGGACACCACTTCTTGATTTTCCAATGCCTGTTCCCTTCGCGAACCGGCACGTGCCCTTTTCACTCGGCTGCCAGCAAACCCTCCCGCACTGTCGGGTAATGCAGTGCCACCCGCAGTTCGCGCTTGAGCCGCGTATTGTCCATGCGGCGCGACTCGCTCATGAAACTCAGCAGCATCAGCGGCAGCTTGTCCTGTGCCGTGCTGCGCGGCACGCGCGGCGGGCGCGGCAGGCCGTAGAGATCGGCCGCCAGGTCGAAGTAGTCGCCCATCTTCAGCACCGTGTCGTCGTTGACGTTGTAGACGCGCTGTGGCGCACCGCGCCACAGCGCCGCCACGCAGGCGCGCGCCAGATCGTCGGCATGGATGTGGTTGGTGTAGACGTCGTCCTCGGCCTTCAGCACCGGCGTGCCTTTGAGCAGGCGTTCGCGCGGCGTGCCGCCTTCGCGGTCCGGCGCATAAATGCCGGGAATGCGCAGCAGGCTGGTGCGGCTGCCGGCACTGCGGCCAAAGAACCGCACCGCCAGCTCAGCTGCAACACGCCGCTGGCCGCGCGGCGTGCGGGCCTGGGGCAAGCGGGTTTCCGTCACCCAATCGCCCGCGCAATCGCCATACACGCCGCTGGTGGAGCCGTAGACCAGCGCGCCGGGCAGCGAGCGGCGGCGCAAGGCTTGCAGCAAGGCCTGGGTGCGCGGGTCACCCCAGCCCTCGGACGGCGGCGGAGCCAGATGCAGCACGCGCGTGGCCAAGCCGGCCAGGCGCTGCAGCGTGGCCGGCTGGTCGAGGTTGCCGGCCAACGGCGTGATGCCGTGCGTACGCAGCTCGGCCTGGCGCGACACTGAAGACGTCAAGGCCAGCAAGCGCACCCGACCCTGTAGAGCGCGGGCTGCACGCAGGCCGACATCGCCACAGCCGACGATCAACACACGCTCGCGGCGAAAGCGCGCCGGCAGCGCGCCGAGGGGGCTTTGGTTTGAGGGCAAAATTCCAACCTTTGCAGTCTGATGGATTGAAGGATAACGAAAAGATGTCGAGCAGTGATCACGCCAGCTTTCAGGTGACGGTGCAACCCAGCGGCCGGGCCTTCAGTGCCAACGCCGGCGAAGCCATCCTTGCGGCCGCCATCCGCTCCGGGGTCGGCCTGCCCTATGGCTGCAAGGACGGCGCCTGCGGCTCCTGCAAGTGCAAGAAGCTCTCCGGCAGTGTGGTCCATGGCCCGCACCAGGACAAGGCACTCAGCGCGGCGGAAGAAGCCGCTGGCCTGGTGCTGACCTGCTGTGCCGTGCCGCAGAGCGACGTGGTGCTGGAGTCGCGCCAGGTGACGGAAGAAGGCGCCTACCCGGTGCGCAAGATGCCGGTGCGCGTGAACCAGCTGGAAAAGAAATCCGCCGACGTGATGCTGGTCAAGCTGCAACTGCCTGCCAACGACAGCTTTGCCTTCCACGCCGGCCAGTACCTGGAGTTCCTGTTGCGCGACGGCGCCCGGCGCAGCTACTCGATGGCGAGTGCACCGCACACCCTGGCCGCGGCCAAGGAAGCCACGCCGCCGGTCGGCCCGACCATCGAACTGCACATCCGCCACATGCCGGGCGGCAAGTTCACCGACCACGTGTTCGGCACCATGAAGGAAAAGGAAATCCTGCGCGTTGAAGGGCCCTATGGCAGCTTCTTCCTGCGCGAAGACTCGGCCAAGCCCATCGTGCTGCTGGCCTCGGGCACCGGCTTCGCACCGATCAAGGCCATCCTGGAGCACATGCAGCACAAAGGCATCACGCGCCCGGTGACGCTGTACTGGGGCGGCCGCCGCCCGGCCGACCTCTACATGCACGACTGGGTGGCGCAGAAGGCGAAAGAGATGCCCAACCTGAGCTACGTACCGGTAGTGTCCGACGCCTTACCGGAAGACCACTGGCACGGCCGCACCGGCTTCGTGCACCAAGCCGTGCTGCAGGATTTTCTCGACCTCTCGGGCCACCAGGTCTATGCCTGCGGCGCCCCGATCGTGGTGGACTCGGCCCGGCGCGACTTCACGGCACAAGCCGGTCTGCCGGAAGAGGAGTTTTTTGCCGACTCTTTCACCAGCGAAGCGGACAAGCACGGCGCGTAAGCGCCGTGCTTGCGGCGTAGGCTAACTTGGCGCAGCCAAGTTAAGCTGCACGGCAGCGGCCGTAGCCACAACTCATCGTTTGATTGGCGCGTAGCGCCACCCACCCAGGAGCACACCCATGAAACGCAGACCCCTACTTCTTGGCGCCGCACTGGCCCCGTTCGCTGGCGCCAGCTTGGCACAGACCAAGCCGATCCGTCTGATCGTGCCGTATGCCGCCGGCGGGCCGATCGACGTCACGGCGCGAGCCCTGGCCGAACGCGTGAAGGACACGCTGGGGCCGGTCATCATCGAAAACCGGCCCGGCGCTGGCGGCAACATCGGCGCCGATGCGGTGGCCAAGGCCGCGCCGGACGGCCTGACCATCGGCATCGCCGCCACCGCCACCCACGCGGTGAACCCCTGGCTCTACAGCCGCATGCCGTACAACGCCGCCACCGACTTCGCGCCCATCACGCAGATGCTGCGCGTGCCGAACGTGCTGGTGATGAATGCCGACACCGCCAAACGGCTGCACATCAACAACCTGCGCGACCTGATCGCCTACGCCAAGGCCAACCCGGGCAAGCTCAATTACGGCTCCGGTGGCAACGGCAGCGCCGGCCACCTGGCGGGCGAGATGTTCAAGGCGCAGGCCGGCATCTTTGCCGTGCACATTCCCTACAACGGCGCCAACCCGGCGCAGCTGGCGCTGCTCAGCGGCCAGGTGGACTTCAACATCGACAACCTGGCCAGCGCCGCGCCCAACATCCGCAGCGGCAAGCTCAAGGCGATTGCCGTCACCACGCTGCAGCGCTCACTGGCCCTGCCCGAAGTGCCACCGATGGCCGACACGCTCAAGGGTTTTGCCATCGACACCTGGTGGGGCCTGGTAGCACCGGCGGCCACACCGAAGGACGTCATTGCGAAACTCAACCATGCCTTCGTCGCCGCACTCAAGGCGCCGGAGACGCACACCCGCTTCGCGGCCCTGATGGCCGAACCGGTGCCCAGCACACCCGAGGCCTTTGGTGCCTTCATGAAGGGCGAGTTGGCGCGCTACGAGCGGGTGGTCAAGGCTTCGGGCGCCAAGGTCGATTGAGATTTCAAGCCTTTTCGGCCTCTCGCGCCGTGGTGACGGCGCGAGCAGCTATCAAATTCATAGCTGAACGCCGAACTTGCGCAGCAGCGGCAACATGGCCAGGTAGCAGACGACGGTAGCCGCACTGGCCAGCCCCAGGCTGAGCCAGAAGCCCAACCCCTGCCGCAACAACAGCGGCAGCAGCACGAACAGCGCCAGTGACGGCAGCACCAGCCAGAAGATCTGGCTCGACAGGCCGGCAATCTCGCTCGCCGGCGTGCCCTCCACATGCAGCCAGATGAAGGCCAGCAAGGACGTGAGCGGCAGCGAAGCCACCAGGGCGGCAAAACCCGAGCTGCGCTTGGCGATCTCGGTGATGGCCACAATGAGCAGGGCCGACAGCAAGACCTTGAGGGTGTAGTACAGCATGCTCAGACTGGCAACGGGTTGGAGACTTCGATCAGATTCAGGTCCGGATCGCGGAAGTAGACCGACAGGATCGGCCCCTGCGCGCCGGTGCGCTGCACCGGGCCTTCGGTGACCGTCACGCCGCAGGCGGTCAGGTGCTGCTGCACCTCGGCCAGCGGCACCGAGGTAAGGAAGCACAAGTCGGCCGAGCCAGGCATCGGCCGCTCGGCCTTGGGCTCGAACTCGCGCCCCGCCTGGTGCAGGTTGATCTTCTGCACACCAAAGGCCAGCGCCTTGCGGCCGGCACCGAAAGTGACCACCGCCATGCCGAGCACGCGCTGGTAGAAGGTGCATGTGGCCTCGATGTCGGCCACGGTCAACACCAGATGATCCAGACTGTCGATCTTCATTCCGTCAAAGCTCCAGGCTGTCGGCGATGGCCTTGATGCCGGCCTTAGCGCAGGACTCATCAGCCTCGCCGCCCGGCCCGCCGGAAACGCCGATGGCCCCCACCAGCGTGCCACCGCCTTCAATCGGCAGGCCGCCGCCGGCCGCCACGACACGCGGCACATGACGGATTCCGCTCATGGCCTTGCCGGGTTGGGTATCCTTGCCGAACTCCAATGTGGAGGTCTTGAAGCTCGCCGCGGTCCAGGCCTTGTCCATGGCCACGGTCGGCGTGTGCGGGCCCGCAAAGCGGTCACGCAACAGCACCTGCACCAGCCCGTTGCGGTCGGTCACGGCCACCGCCACCTGAAAGCCCTGCTTGCGGCAGGCCTCCAGCGCCACCTGGGCCGCTTTCAGCGCGGCCTCCGGCGTCAAGGTCTTGGTCTGGAACACGGCCTCCTGCGCCAGTGCGCTGCCGGCCAGGCCGAGGGCGACAAGGGAAAGGGTGATGCGTTTCATGAGGACTCCTTCAGTCGGTGAGACAGAGGCAGATCGTAGACCTCTCGCCCGGCGGTCGGCAGCAAACCTGAGCGCGCCGCTGCGCTATTCGCCCAGATAAGCCGCGCGCACCGCCGGGTCGTGCAGCAGCGTCTGCGCCGGACCGCTGAGGGTGATCAGGCCCGACTCCATGACGTAACCGCGGTCGGCCAACGCGAGGGCCCGGCTGGCGTTCTGCTCCACCAGCAGGATGGTCACGCCCTGCGCCGCCACGTCGCGGATCACCTCGAAGATCTTGTCCACCATCACCGGCGCCAGGCCCATGGAAGGCTCGTCCAGCAGCAGCAGGCGGGGCCGGCTCATGAGCGCGCGCGCCATCGCCAGCATCTGCTGCTCGCCGCCACTGAGCGTGCCGGCCAGCTGGCCGTGGCGCTCCTTCAGGCGCGGGAACAGCGCGTACATCTGCTCGGTGTCGGCGGCGATCTGCGCCTTGTCATCGCGGCAGTAGGCGCCCATCTGCAGGTTCTCGGCAATGCTCATGCGTGTGAACACGCCGCGCCCTTCCGGCACCATGGCCAGGCCCTGGCGCACCAGGTCCCAGGCGCCCTGGCCGGCGATCGGGCGGCCGAGGTAGTGCAGTTCGCCGGCGCTGGCCGGCAGGGTGCCGGTGATGGCCTTCATGGTGCTGGTCTTGCCGGCGCCGTTGGAGCCGATCAGGCACACCAGTTCGCCGGTGCGCACGTCGAAATCGATGCCCTTGACGGCCTGGATGCCGCCATAGGCAACCTGCAGACCGCGGACCTGCAGCAAGGCCTCGTTGCTCATGCGGGCTGCTCCTGTGCTGTGGTGCTGGCGCCGTGGCCCAGATAGGCCTCGATCACCTGCGCGTTGCGCTGTACTTCGGCCGGCGTACCTTGTGCGATCTGGCGGCCGTAGTCGAGCACGGTGACGCGGTCGCACAGGCCCATCACCAGCTTGACGTCGTGCTCGATCAGCAGCACGGTACGGCCATCGTTCCGGATCTTGTCGATCAAGGCCCGCAGCTGCACTTTCTCGGTGGCGTTCATGCCGGCGGCCGGCTCGTCCAGCGCCAGCAGTTGCGGCTCGGTGGCCAGGGCACGCGCGATTTCCAGCCGGCGCTGGTCGCCGTAGCTCAGCGTGCGCGCCTTGTAGTCGGCCAGCTGGCCGATGCCAACATAGGCCAGCAGTTCGTGCGCGCGCTGCGCGATGGCCGCTTCCTCGGCCTGGAAGGCGGGTGTGCGGAAAATGGCGCCCAGCAGGCCGGTGCGGGAACGGATGTGGCGCCCGACCATGACGTTTTCCAGCGCCGTCATGTCGGCAAACAGGCGAATGTTCTGGAAGGTGCGCGCAATGCCGGCCTGGGCCACTTCGTGCACGGCGCTCGGCCGGTAGGGCCAGCCAGCCAGCTCGAACGTGCCGCTGTCGGGCGTGTACAGGCCGGTAATGACGTTGAAGAAAGTGGTCTTGCCAGCGCCGTTGGGACCGATCAGGCCATAGACCTGGCCGCGCTCGATGCGCAGGCCAACATCGTTCAGGGCTTGCAGGCCACCGAAGCGTTTACTCACACCGCTGACCTGCAACAGCACATCGCCACTCATGCGCGCTCTCCCTGGCCCTGCAGCGACTTGCCGTGCTCGGGCGCCGGCCACAGGCCGCGCGGGCGCAGCAGCATGACGCCGATCATGGCCAGCGCAATCAGCAGCTGGCGCAGGATGGCGGCATCGAGCCGGCCGCCGGTCATGGCCTGCAAGGGGCTGGCCACATAACGCAGCACCTCGGGCAGCGCGGCCAGCAGCACGGCGCCAAGGATGACGCCCGGCAGATGGCCGAGGCCGCCCAGCACCACCATGGCGACGACCATCACCGACTCCATCAGGCTGAACGACTCGGGCGAGATGAAGCCCTGGAAGGCGGCGAACATGGCGCCCGAGACGCCGCCGAAGGTGGCGCCCATGCCGAAGGCCAGCAGCTTCATGTTGCGGGTGTTGATGCCCATGGCCTTGGCGGCCACTTCGTCTTCGCGGATCGCCATCCAGGCGCGGCCGATGCGCGACAGTTCCAGCCGGTGGCAGATGACGACGCTGACCACCACCAGCACCAGGAACAGGTAGTAGTAGAGCGTGACGGATGACAGGTCGAACCCCAAAACATGGAGCTTCTTGCCGAGGTCGAAGCCGAAGAACTTGATCGAGTCGATCTGGCCGATGCCCTTGGGGCCGTTGGTCAGGTTGAAGGGCTGGTCCAGGTTGTTGAGGAAAACGCGGATGATCTCGCCAAACCCGAGCGTGACGATGGCCAGGTAGTCGCCGCGCAAGCGCAAGGTGGGTGCGCCCAGCAGGATGCCGAACGTGCCGGCCAGCAGCGCCGCCAGCGGAATCACCAGCCACAGCGGCGTATGCAGGCCGTTGGGGAACATGGCGGCAAAAACCGGAAAGGTGTCGCTCAAGTGCGGCGAAGCCAGCAGGCCGAACATGTAGGCGCCGATGGCGAAGAAGGCAACGAAGCCGAGATCCAACAGGCCGGCGTAGCCGACCACGATGTTGAGGCCCAGCGCCAGCAGAACGAACAGCAGCGCCATGTCGGCAATGCGCACCCAGGCATTGCCGAAGCCCTGCAGGATGAGCGGCAGCACCAGCAGGCCGAGCGCGGCAAGCAGGATGGCGAAAAGACGGGTGGACGACTTCATGCTCTGCATCTCAAGCCCGGTCTGCCACCCGCTCACCCAACAAGCCCGAGGGCCGCAGCGTCAGCACCACGATCAGCACGATGAAGGCAAAAATGTCGGCATAGTGGCTGCCCAGCACGCCGCCGGTGAGGTCACCGATGTAGCCGGCACCGATCGACTCGATCAGCCCGAGCAGGATGCCACCGACCACGGCACCGGCCAGGTTGCCGATGCCGCCGAACACCGCCGCCGTGAAGGCCTTGAGCCCGGGCAGGAAACCCATGCTGTGCTGCACCGTGCCGTAGTTGGCGGCCCACATCACGCCGGCCACCGCCGCCAGCACGGCGCCGATGATGAAGGTGGCCGAAATCACGCGGTCCGGCCGCACGCCCATGAGCGCTGCCACGCGCGGATTCTCGGCGGTGGCGCGCATGGCGCGGCCGAGTTTGGTCGCATGCACCAGCCACATCAGCCCGGCCAGGCAGACGGCGGTCAGCGCCAGGATCAGCACCTGCGTCGGCGTGATGGTGGCACCCCCGATCGGGATGGGCTCGCTCGGCAGCAGCGCAGGGAAGGACTTGTAGTTGGGTTTCCAGATGATCATGGCCAGCGTCTGCAGCAGGATGGACATGCCGATGGCGGTGATCAGCGGCGCCAGCCGGGGCGCGTTGCGCAGTGGCCGGTAGGCGATCTTCTCGATGCTGTAGTTGAGCGTGGCAGCCACCACGCAGGCGATCAGCATGGCCAGCAGCAGGATGAGCCAGCCCGGCGCACCCGGCAGGGCGCCCTGCATCAGGCCGATGACGCTCCAGCTGGTGAGCGCGCCCACCATCAGCACCTCACCGTGGGCGAAGTTGATCAGGCCGATGATGCCGTACACCATGGTGTAGCCCAGCGCCACCAGCGCGTACATGCTGCCCAGCACCAGGCCGTTGATGATTTGCTGCAGGAGAATGTCCATTGAATTCCTAACGCAATGTCTGTGCCATCTGCGTCAGGTCCCACGCGTTATTTTTTCTTGGCGTCGTTCAGTGCGCGCAGTGTACGCATCTTCTCGGCGATTTTGATCTCCAGACCGCGTTCCACGGGTCGGTAGAAACCCGGCTCGGCCATGCCGTCGGGCAGGTAACGCTCGCCGGCGGCAAAACCGCCCTCCTCGTCATGGGCGTAGCGGTAACCCTTGCCGTAGTCGAGCTCCTTCATCAGCTTGGTCGGCGCGTTGCGCAAGTGCATGGGCACCGGGCGCGTGCCGTCCTTCTTGATGAAGGCCTTGGCCTCGTTGAAGGCCTTGTAGACGGCGTTGCTCTTGGGGGCAATGGCCAGGTAGACCACGCACTCGGCCAGCGCCAGTTCGCCCTCGGGCGAGCCCAGCCGCTCGTAGACCTCGGCGGCGTCGAGCGCCAGGCGCAGCGCGCGCGGGTCGGCCAGGCCGATGTCCTCGCTCGCCATGCGCACCAGGCGGCGCGCCATGTAGCGCGGGTCGGCGCCGCCGTCGAGCATGCGCAGGAACCAGTAGAGCGAGGCATCGGGGTCGGAGCCGCGCACCGACTTGTGCAACGCGCTGATGGTGTCGTAGAACTGCTCGCCACCCTTGTCGTAACGACGCATGCGCTCGCCCAAGGCCTTGAGCAGCCAGGCCTCGGTGATGGTGGCCTGCTTCTGCTGCTGGGCCGCCACGGCCAGCGTTTCCAGCGTGTTGAGCAGGCGACGCGCATCGCCGTCGGCATAGGCGATGAGCTTGTCGATTGCTACAGTTTCGATAGCTGGTACCGCATTGATTTCAAGGGCCCGAGCCACAATTTGCTTCAAATCCTCTTCCGTCAGCGACTGCAGCACATAGACCGCCGCGCGCGACAGCAAAGCCGAGTTGACCTCGAACGACGGGTTTTCGGTGGTGGCGCCGATGAAAGTGAACAGGCCGCTCTCGACGTGCGGCAGGAAGGCGTCCTGCTGACTCTTGTTGAAGCGGTGCACCTCGTCGACGAACACGATGGTGCGCTTGCCCTGGCCCAGCGCCACCTGCGCCTGCTCCACCGCCTCGCGGATGTCCTTCACGCCACCCAGCACCGCGCTGATGGTGATGAACTGCGCGTCAAAGGCATCGGCCATCAGGCGCGCAATGGTGGTCTTGCCCGTGCCCGGCGGCCCCCACAGGATGCAGCTGTGCGGCTGGCCCGATTCAAAGGCGATGCGCAATGGCATGCCTTCGCCCAGCAGGTGCTGCTGGCCGATCACTTCGCCCAGTGTTCTCGGGCGCAGGCGCTCGGCCAGGGGCTGATGGGGCGAGGCGGTAGCGCTGTTCATGCCGGGAATTCTAGGGGGAATGGTCCCTCATCGGCCTGCGTGCATCGGTACTATTTAGGGCTAGGATGGGGCAACACCAATTTGCAGGACACGATGAGACACATTGAAAGACACCGAACACACCGCATCGGCTGGCTCCGGGCCGCTGTTCTGGGGGCCAATGACGGGATCGTTTCGACGGCGAGTCTGGTCCTCGGTGTTGCTGCGGCCGGTGCCGAAGCGAAAAGCATCCTGGTCGCAGGCATCGCCGGTCTCGTGGCAGGCGCCATGTCCATGGCCGCAGGAGAGTATGTTTCCGTCAGCTCCCAAGCCGACACCGAACGCGCCGATCTGGACCGGGAGCGCAAGGAACTGCTGACCGACCCTGCAAACGAACTCGCGGAGTTGACGGCCATCTACGTGGCGCGTGGGCTTGACCCGACACTTGCTGCCAGCGTTGCGACGCAATTGACGGCGCACGATGCGCTGGGTGCGCACGGGCGTGACGAACTGGGGATCTCCGAGGTTCTTAACGCGCGGCCGGTTCAAGCAGCCTTGGCGTCGGCCGCCACGTTTGCCGTCGGCGCTGTTTTGCCGCTCCTGATCGTTTTCTTGGTGCCGACCTCGGCTCTTCTCTGGGCGGTTTCCGGCAGCTCACTTTTCTTCCTGGCTTTTCTGGGTGCCGTGGCGGCACGTGCCGGCGGAGCCTCCATGCTGCAGGCTGCGGCGCGGGTCGCCTTTTGGGGTGCCCTGGCCATGGCGCTGACGGCGGGTGTGGGCGCCATCTTTGGGGTCGCCGTATAAGCCCTCCGCCGCATCCGGCTGGACATCCGGCATCCCGCGGCCGTACGATGCTTCTCCGAACGATTCATCAAAGCATCGTCTATTCATCGCCTGTTGACAGGCAAAGGGAGGAAATCACATGAACGCAAGCAGAATGGCAGCCCTCGTGCTGATCGTCGCCGGTGTACTGGGCCTGGTGTATGGCAGCTTCAGCTACACCAAGGAAACCCACGAAACCAAAATCGGACCGATTGAACTGTCGGTCAAGGAAAAGGAAACCGTCAACATCCCCGTCTGGGCCGGCATCGGCGCGATCGTGGTTGGCGGCGTACTGCTGGTTCTGGGGAGCAAGAAAGGCTAGGGCCGACACCTGACGCCTGGCAAGGCGGCTCGGTGGTCGACATGGTGCGGAATGCAAGCTTGACCCCTCCGCGCCAAGCCATTCGCGGCCTGGCTTGATGTGTCACGCTGGTGTTGGCACAGCTTCCCGTACGACGGGCGCAACCTAGATCTGACGATCCGTCTGAATTACTGATATCTTGAGCAGAGACGACATGGAAAACTCCCGCGACGCCCGCTTCAAGTCTGTGGCCGCACAGTTGGGCCACAGTTTTGACGGTGAAATCAGGGTTGGCGGCCACTACGCACCAGTCGTCCGCCATGGCACCGAGGTGTACATCAGCGGTCAGGTGCCGCGTGTGGGCCAGACGGTGGTCGTCACCGGCCGGGTGGGTGCGGACGTCACGCTGCCGCAGGCACAGACCGCCGCCAGGATCTGCGTCATGCGGGGTCTGGCCCTGCTACGCCAGACCTTGGGCGGCCTGGATCAGATCGAGCGCGTGCTGAGAATGACTGTTTACGTCCAGTGCAGCCCCGATTTCACTGAATTGAGCGAAGTGGCAGACGGCGCCTCCGACGTGCTGCACGCCATCCTGGGCGAGGCCGGCATTCACACGCGCACCTCGGTCGGCGTGTTCCAACTGCCGAAGAATGCGTCTGTTGAGCTGGACCTGGTGGCAGCGGCAAAAACTACTGCCGGATGACATCCGCCCCTTTGGGCGGCTGAAAACGGAAGGCGTCGGCCGCCATGCGCGGATTGACCTCGACCTTGCTGAAGGTCAGCACCGAACGCTGGCCAAAGCTGTCGAGGATGTCGAGCGCCGCCAACTCGGGCACCTTGTCCGCGGCGCGAAAACCGACACGGATAGCTTGCAGCTGACCCTCTTTCGCCTTCGGCTTCGCCTCCACCCACTGCAGACCGTCCTTGTCGGGCATGGCCGCCAGCGTGAAGTCGGCCTGCAGTGCGCGCAGGTCAGGGGCAGCGGCAATCAGCGCCGCCGGCGTGCTGCCCAGCACCTGCGCCTGCTTGCGTGCTGTCACCTGGTTGAGATCCACGTCGTAGAGCCAGAGCGTCTGGCCATCGGCCACGATGCTTTGCTCGAACGGTTTCCTGTAGATGAACTTGAAGCGGTTGGGCCGCACGAACTCGAAGCTGCCGCTGGAGGTTTTGTTGCGCGCGCTCTGCCCTTCACGCGCCGGCATGGTCACCACCTGGGTGAAGTCGGCGCGGCCGCTGCTGGCGGATTTCATGAAAACCTCCAGGCTTTCCAGGCCATCCGCCCTTGCTGATATTGCGCCAGCCGCTATCAATAACAGAGCAAAAATATGTTTCAAGGGAGTCACTCCGTGCGCGATGGCACCAGGATTTCACGCTGACCGTTGCTGCTCATGGCACTGACCAGGCCGGCTTTTTCCATGTCCTCCACCAAGCGGGCGGCGCGGTTGTAGCCGATCTTGAGATGGCGCTGCACCAGCGAGATGCTGGCCTTGCGGTTCTTCAGCACGATCTCGACCGCCTGGTCGTACATCGGGTCCTTCTCGCCGCTGCCTCCGCCCTCGCCATTCAGGCCGTCCTCGCCCTCCACCGTGCCGCCTTCGAGCACGCCTTCGATGTAGTCAGGCTCGCCCTGGCTCTTGAGGTAGCTCACCACGCGGTGCACCTCGTCGTCGCTGACAAACGCGCCATGCACGCGCACCGGCAGGCCGGTACCGCTGGCCATGTAGAGCATGTCGCCCATGCCCAAGAGCGCCTCGGCGCCCATCTGGTCGAGGATGGTGCGGCTGTCAATCTTGCTGCTGACCTGGAAGGCGATGCGGGTCGGGATGTTGGCCTTGATCAGGCCGGTGATCACGTCCACGCTCGGGCGCTGCGTGGCCAGGATCAGGTGGATGCCGGCGGCGCGCGCCTTCTGGGCCAGGCGGGCGATCAACTCCTCGATCTTCTTGCCCACCACCATCATCAAATCGGCCAGCTCGTCGATGACCACCACGATGTGCGGCAAGCGCTGCAACGGCTCCGGACTCTCGGGCGTGAGGCTGAACGGGTTGTAGATGAACTCCTCGCGCGCCTTGGCTTCGTCAATCTTGTGGTTGTAGCCGGCCAGGTTGCGCACGCCCAGCTTGCTCATGAGCTTGTAGCGGCGTTCCATCTCGGCCACGCACCAGTTCAGGCCGTGCGCGGCCTGCTTCATGTCGGTCACCACCGGCGCCAGCAGGTGCGGTATGCCCTCGTAGACCGACATCTCCAGCATCTTGGGGTCGATCATCAGCAGGCGCACGTCGCGCGCCTCGGCCTTGTATAGCAGAGACAGAATCATGGCGTTGATGCCGACCGACTTGCCCGAGCCGGTGGTACCGGCCACCAGCACGTGCGGCATCTTGGCCAGGTCGGCCACCACCGGGTTGCCGACGATGTCCTTCCCCAAGCCCATGGTCAGCATGGACTTGGCCTCGTTGTAGACCTGTGAGCCCAGGATTTCAGAGAGCTTGATAGACTGGCGCTTGGCGTTGGGCAACTCCAGCGCCATGTAGTTCTTGCCGGGAATGGTTTCCACCACCCGGATCGACACTAGGCTCAAGGAGCGTGCCAGGTCCTTGGCCAGGCCGACGATCTGCGAGCCCTTCACCCCGGTCGCCGGTTCGATCTCGTAGCGCGTCACCACCGGGCCCGGCTGCGCCAGCACCACGCGCACCTCGACGCCAAAGTCCTTCAACTTCTTCTCGATCATGCGGCTGGTCATCTCCAGCGTCTCGGGCGCTACGCTCTCCTGACGCGCCTGGGCGCCGTCGAGCAGGTCGACCTGCGGCAGCTTGGAGTCCGGCAGTTCGCTGAACAGCGGCTTTTGCCGCTCCTTGGCCACACGCTCGCTTTGCGGCACCTCGACCAGCACGGGTTCGATCAGCACCGGGGCATGATGCTGCTCGATGATCTCCTCGCGCTCCTCCATCACCACTTCTTCGCGTTCGCGGGCCGCCTGCTGGCCCAGCGCCAGGTCTTCGGCAATCTCGCGTTTCTCGCGGCGGGACTCGATGAAGCCGTCGATCCAGCCGCCCAGGCGTTCGGCCACATGGCCCCAGGAAAAGCGGAATACCAGTGCCGAGCCGATCACGCCCAGGCTGATGGCCATCAGCGCCGAGCCGGCAAAACCCAGCCAGCGCACGCTGAACGGACCGACGAAATACCCCAGCACGCCGCCGCCATGGCCTGGCAGGCGGGCTTCCAGGCTGTAGAAACGGGCCCACTCGATGGCCGCGCTGGCACACAGCAGCATGACCAGGCCCAGCCAGAACGCCGCGCGGCTGGCGGCCCAGCGGCTCAGGCGCGACGACTCATGCACGGCCGGCGCCTCTCCGTCCAGCAGCTCATGGCCGCGCAGCCAGCGCGCCAGCGAGGCCAGCCAGGCCCGCACACCGGCGGCAAAAGCCCACCAGACCGAAAAGCCGAGCAGGTAATAGCTGGCATCGGCCAGCCAGGCGCCCAGGCGGCCACCGCGGTTGTGGATGGCCCCGCTCTCACCGGAGGTGGACCAGGCCGCGTCCTGCAGGGAATGGCTGGTCAGCGCCATCAGCCAGAAGGCCAACCCCACCAGACCGGCCACCAGGGCCAGTTCGTGGGCAAAACGGCTCCAGCCCGCACGGACCGGCACCTCGCCCTGGCGGGCGCTGTTGTTCAGGGTATTGAGAGAGTAAGTCATAGGCAGGAATGGGGCCTAGCTTAACGCAGCCAGGGCCGCTTTTCCTATGCTCGCGCAACCAGCACGGCCTGATAGGTCTGCTGGGCAAAGGGGACTTGTGGCAGCGTCAGGCGACGGACGCCATCCCTTCTTACAATCGAGCCTGCATTCCCATTGCAAAGGTTTCAGAATGTCACAGAACAAGCATGCCCAAGTCCTGATTCTTGGTTCCGGCCCGGCCGGCTACACCGCCGCCATTTATGCCGCACGCGCCAACCTCAAGCCCCTGCTGGTCACCGGCATCGCCCAGGGCGGCCAACTCATGACCACCACCGAAGTCGACAACTGGCCGGCCGACGTGGACGGCGTGCAGGGCCCGGAGCTGATGCAGCGCTTTCTGGCCCATGCCGAGCGCTTCAAGACCGAGATCGTGTTCGACCACATCAACGCGGTCGATTTCAGCAAGCGCCCCTTCACCCTCACCGGCGACAGCGGCACCTACACCTGCGACTCGCTCATCATCGCCACCGGCGCCTCGGCCAAGTACCTGGGCCTGCCGTCCGAGACGGCCTTCATGGGCCGTGGTGTCTCCGGCTGCGCCACCTGTGACGGTTTCTTCTACCGCGACCAGGTCTGCTGCGTGGTCGGCGGCGGCAACACCGCCGTGGAAGAAGCGCTCTACCTCTCCAACATCGCCAGCAAGGTCTACCTGGTGCATCGCCGCGACAAGTTCAAGGCCGAGCCGATCCTGGTGGACAAGCTCATGGACAAGGTGGCGGCCGGCAAGATCGTGCTCAAGACCTTCCAGACGCTGGACGAAGTACTGGGCGACGCCAGCGGCGTGACCGGCATCCGCCTCAAGAGCACGAAAGACGGCAGCACCGAAGACCTGGCGCTCCAGGGCTGCTTCATCGCCATCGGCCACGCGCCCAACACCGAGATCTTCCAGGGCCAGTTGGAGCTGGAAAACGGCTACATCGTCACCAAGGGCGGCCTCAAGGGTTTTGCCACCCAGACTTCGGTGCCCGGTATCTTTGCCGCCGGCGACGTGCAGGACCATGTCTACCGCCAGGCCATCACCAGCGCCGGCACCGGCTGCATGGCGGCGCTGGACGCTCAGCGCTTCCTGGAACAGGAGGCGTAGCCTCCTGCCTCCCCCAGGCTACGCTCCCTTCGTTCGCTGCGCCACCCCCTCCTGCTGCGCGGAGGGGGCGCACCCGGCGGACTGGCCAAGCCAGATCCGCGGGTGCCTGCGAACGGGCCGGCGCTGATCAAGCGATTTGCACAGCTCACCCAAAATCCTTTATAATTCAAGGCTTTGCTGGGTTCGCCCAGTGATCATGGGTTACCGCCACCCTACTGGCGAGGTGAGGCGCTCACGTCTGTGACCGCCGTTTTGAAGAAAGCGAAGTGTCCTCATGGCACGCGTATGCGAAGTTACGGGCAAAGGCCCGATGGTCGGAAACAATGTTTCCCACGCCAACAACAAAACCAAGCGCCGGTTCCTGCCGAACCTGCAATACCGCCGTTTCTGGGTCGAGTCTGAAAACCGTTGGGTTCGCCTGCGGATTTCCAACGCTGGCCTGCGTCTGATCGACAAGAATGGCATCGACTCTGTGCTCGCCGATCTGCGCGCACGTGGCCAGGCATAAGGAGCTGAATCATGGCAACCAAAGGCGGACGCGAAAAAATCAAGCTGGAATCCACGGCCGGTACCGGTCATTTCTACACCACCAGCAAGAACAAGAAAACCATGCCCGAGAAAATGGCGATCATGAAGTTTGATCCCAAGGCTCGCAAGCACGTGGAATACAAGGAAATGAAGCTGAAGTAATTCAGTCTTTCCTCACGCAGAAAAGCCCGCTTCATGCGGGCTTTTTTGTGGCCAGAGTCGGCCCGCTGACCTTGCGCGTCCGATGGACTGGTCCCGGAAGACGGCCCAGATGGGCCGTTTTACTCTAGGTTAGACGTTTTTCTTGTCCGACCAGCGGGCCAGCCAGTCGCCCAGCATCTGCACCAGTTGCACCAGCACAACCAGGACCACCACCGTGACCACCATCACATCGGTCTGGTAACGGTAGTAGCCAAAGCGGATCGCCAGATCGCCAACCCCTCCGCCCCCCACGATACCGGCCATGGCCGAGAAGCCGATCAAACTGATCAGCGTGACGGTGAAGCCACGCAAGAAACCGGGCAAGGCCTCGGGAAAGAGTACGGTGGCAATGATGCGCAACGGGCTGGCACCAAACGCCTGGGAGGCCTCGATGATGCCGGGGTCGACCTCGCACAGCGAGGCCTCGACCAGCCGGGCGTAGAACACGATCGCCGCCACCGACAGCGGCACGGCGGCGGCCGTCGGGCCGATGGTGGTGCCCAGCACCCATTGCGTCAGCGGCAACAGCAGCACCAGCAGGATGACGAAGGGCACCGAGCGCACCAGATTGACCAGGAAATTACCGGCAATGTGGGCAAAACGGTTGGCCCAGAACAGCTTGCGGCTGGTGACATGCAGCAAAAAACCCAAGGGCAGGCCGATGACGATGGCCAGCGCGCTGGCGATGCCGACCATCAACAGCGTCTCGCCAAAGGCGGTGACCAGATCGGTACCCAGGGATGACCAATCAATGAGCATGGAGTACCTCGACTTGGGTTGCGTTCTCGCGGATGAATTGCACGGCGGCATCGACACGTGCGGTTGGTGATGTGGCGTAGACGGAGGTGACGAGCTCCGGCGGCACCGAGCCAATTGGCAAATCGGCCAGCCGCACCACCAGCAAACCCATCGCGCGGTCACCGATGTATTCGATCTTGCCGTGCAGGATATCGACCGAGACGCCAAAGCGGATGGCGGCGGCCGAGAGCACCGAATCCTCGGCCTTGTCGCCCAGAAACAGCACCTTCAGGACCGTGCCCGGAATGTTGTCGACCAGGTGCTCCGGAATGTCCAAATTAAGCGTGTGGGCGACCAGCTGACGCGTGAACTCGGCTTGCGGCGTGGCAAAGATGTCGAACGCCGAGCCCTCCTCGATCACCTTGCCGCCGTCCATGACGGCAACGCGCCCGCAGATCTTCTTGATGACATTCATTTCGTGCGAGATCAGCACGATGGTGATGCCCAGACGCTCGTTGATCTCTTTCAAGAGTTCCAGAATGGCAGCGGAGGTTTCCAGGTCCAACGCCGAGGTCGGCTCGTCGCACAGCAGCACGGCCGGCCGGTTGGCCACGGCACGTGCGATGCCCACGCGCTGCTTCTGGCCGCCAGAGAGCTGCGAGGGATAGGCCAGGGCCTTGTCCTCCAACCCGACCAGCTTCAGGATCTCGGGCACGCGCTGCTGGATTTCCGCCTCGCTCTTGCCAGCCACGCGCAAGGCAAAGGCGGCGTTGTCGAACACCGTGCGGTTATGCATCAGGTTGAAGTGCTGGAAGATCATGCCGATCTTGTGGCGCTCCAGTCGCAGTGCGCTGCCGGTCAGGTCGGTGATGTCCTCGCCATCCACCAGCACCCGGCCAGCGCTCGGACGCTCCAATAAGTTGATGGTACGCAGCAGCGTGCTTTTGCCGGCGCCGCTGGTGCCGACAATGCCGAACACTTCGCCGCGACGGATGTGCAGCGACACCTGGTCAACCGCCTTGAACCGCGTCGCCTGTTTGCCACGCAGTTCAAATTCAACGGAAATATTTTCTAGCTTGATCATCTTGCCTGGGTCATCGGTACAAAGCAAAACGGACCGGGCTTCAGGCTCGGTCCGTCAGGCTCAACCTGTGTGGTTTATTTCTTGGCGGCCTTGGCAGGCGTACCTGCCTTGGCGGCTTTGGCAGCCAGCCATTCCGGCTTCTGGAAGTCCTTGAAGATGTGCTTGGGGTCATCGACCGTGGCCAGGAACTCCGGCGATTCGATCACTTGCTTGATGTCTTGCACGAAAGGCTTGTCCAGATCGGCGGTTTTCACGGCCACAAGGTTCTTGATGTTCTCGTCCAGCTGCTCCAGCTTGATGGCATTCGACAGGCTCAGGCCGGCGGCAATGGCGAAGTTGCCGTTGACGACCGAGGCGGTGGCGCTGTCCAGCGTGCGCGGCAGCTGGGCGGCCTCCAGCGGCTTGAACACCAGGCCGCGCGGGTTCTGTTCGATATCCTTCTCCGAGGCCTTCACCGGATCAATGTCTTTCTTGAAGGTCAGCAGACCTTCCTTGGCCAGGAAACGCAAGGCGCGCGCCAGGTTGGTCGGGTCATTGGCCAGGGTGATGACGTCGCCCTTCTTCAACTGGTCCAGCGACTTGATCTTGTTCGAATAGATGCCCAGACCGGCCGTCGGCACATTGATCACCGGCGACAGTTTGAGCCCCTTGTCGGCGGAAAATTTTTCCAGATACAGGCGGTGCTGGAACAGGTTGGCATCAATGCTGTTGTTGGCCAACGCCAGATTGGGTTGCACGTAGTCGCTGAACTCCTTGAGCACCACCTTGTAGCCCTTTTTTTCCAGACCGGGCTGGATGGCAGTCTTGATCAGGTCGCCATACGGGCCGGGCGCAACACCAAACACAATGGTCTTCGGCGTGATTTGAGCTGAGGCCGCGCCGACGCCCAGAGCCAAGACGGCCAGCACACGGGTGGCGGTGGTAAGAAGAGATTTGAAACGCATGACGGTTTTTCTCCAGTGCACAAATTAAGGCTTGATGGTAGGGCGCGGCGTGCTGAAGACCAACTACTGAATCGCTATTTGCTTATGCCTCAGCCCCACACACCGCTACGCCGGTCTTCGACCCGTTTGGCCTTGTGCGTGGCGCGCGGCAAGGTATCGGGCGCCAGGATACGCACATTGGCGGCCACACCTGTGATCGATTTCAGATGACCGTTGAAACGGACGGCCAGTTCCGCATCGCTGCCGGTGTAGCTGGCGGCGCGCTCGACTTCGACCGTCAGCACGTCCAGGTGGTTGACGCGTTCGACAATCAACCGGTACTCGCCGCCCAGATCGTGGTCCTTGCGTGCAATCGCTTCCACGTCGCTGGGGAACAGGTTGACCCCCTTGATGATGAGCATGTCGTCCAGCCGCCCATGAACCCCCTGCAAGCGAATCGAGGTGCGCCCGCAACGGCAGGGCTCAGAGGTGAACGAGACAATGTCGCCAGTGCGAAAGCGGATCATCGGCCGCGCTGTCTTCTTCAGCGTGGTCAACACCATTTCACCGCGCTCGCCCTCGGGCACCGGCTCACCGGTGTTCGGGTCCAGGACCTCCACCAGAATGTGGTCTTCGGCCCAGTGCAGGCCGTTTTTCTCCTCGCACATGCCGGCACAGGAGCCGAAGATGTCGGACAGGCCGTAGTAGTCGTACACCTCGGCACCCCAAAGCGCCTCAATGCGCTGACGGGTTTCCGGGATAGAGCCGCCGGGCTCGCCCGCGACAAAAATGCGCTTGATGCTGAGATCCTTCTTCGGGTCGATGCCCTGCTTGAGCGCGGTTTCACCCAGGTACCAAGCATAAGACGGCGTGGTCCACATGGCTGTGGCCTGGAACTGGCTGATGATGGAGAGCAGGCGTTCGGACGGCACCGTGCCAGCGTGGATCGACAACGCCCCCAGCTTCTGCGCCCCCAGCACGCACGGCCCGCCCACGAACAGGGAGAAATTCAGGGAGTGGCAGTAACGGTCTTCCGGACGCAGGCCGGAGGACCAGAACTGGCGCGCCTCGTAGTCCATCCAATCTTCGAAATCCTGCGCTGTGAACGGCGACGCCGTGGGCACACCGGTGGAGCCGCTCGACGCCGAGATGTACACGATGTCGCGCTCCGGCACCGCCACCAGATCCCCCCAGGGCAAGGCCGCCAATTGCCGCTCGCGCAGGGTCTGCTTGTTGATGAAGGGAAAGCGCCGGATGTCATCCAGACTCTTGAGCTGATCAGGGTGAACACCCGCTGCATCGAAACTGGCGCGGTAATAAGGCGAGTTCTGATAGGCATGCGCCAGATGTTCTTGCAGCAGACGCAGCTTCAATGCATCCCATTCGGCGCGGGATTGGGTTTCGAGCGGCTCGTCCCAGTAGGTCTGATCGCTGGGGGGAGAAGGAAGATGCTGGACGTATGACATGGCGATGCGCGCGATTCCGGTGGTGGGAGCAACGGCTTGAACGTGGGCCGTTGAAAGAAAGACAGGCAGTCTATCGAGTCGGACTCGCATCGCAAAAGAACAAATCGTTCTTTGCTTATTCCAGCCGTAAAAAAGCCCGCTCGAAGCGGGCTTTTCAGATGCGGGGGCAACGCAGATATCAGGCGCGTGCCGCGCGCAGCTTGCGCGAAAACTCCTGCAGTGCGGCAATGCCGCTTTCCTCGGCATGATGGCACCAGGCCTGCAAATTGGCCAGCAGCTGCTCGCGCGTGAGAGAGGTGTTGAGCCAGAGCTGGCGCAGTTCTTCGCGCATGGTCACCATCTTGTCGAGCACCGGCGAAGCGGCGCGTGCCTTGGCCAACTCGGGCATGAGGGCCGCGGGCACCTTGTCGGCGTCGCGGTGCAGCCAACGGTTGGCGGCCTTGATGGCAGCGCTGCCGGCGCTGCGGGCCTTCAGGGCAGCCACTTCCTGCTGGAAGGCGCGCTGCATGCCGTGGGCGTAACCGGCCATGATTTCGTAGCGGTTGGCAATCAGGGCTTCAAGAGTCTTCTCGTCTGCCACGGGCTTGATGTCGCCGAAAGCAAGTTTCGGCGGCGTCTTCTTGACCTTGGCCAGGCCGACCTTTTGCATCAGGCTGATGTAGACCCAGCCGATGTCGAACTCATAGGGCTTGACCGAGAACTTGGCCGAGGTCGGGTAGGTGTGGTGGTTGTTGTGCAGTTCTTCACCGCCAATGATGATGCCCCAGGGCGTCAGATTGGTGCTGGCGTCCGGCGCTTCGAAGTTGCGGTAACCCCAGTAGTGGCCCACGCCATTGACGACGCCCGCAGCCCAGAACGGAATCCACGCCATCTGGACAGCCCACACGGCCAGGCCGGCGGCACCGAACAGGGTCAGGTCGAGGATCATCATCAGGCCGACGCCCTGCCACGAATAACGGGTGTAGAGGTTCTTCTCGATCCAGTCGTTCGGCGTGCCATGGCCATAACGGTCCATGGTTTCCTTGTTCTTGGCTTCAGCGCGATAAAGCTCGGCACCTTCCAGGAACACCTTCTTGATGCCATACACATGCGGGCTGTGCGGGTCTTCGGCCTGCTCGCACTTGGCGTGGTGCTTGCGGTGGATGGAGGCCCACTCCTTGGTCACCTGGCCGGTGGTCATCCAGAGCCAGAAGCGGAAGAAATGCGAGGCGATCGGGTGCAGGTCCAGCGCGCGGTGCGCCTGGTTGCGGTGCAGGAAGATGGTGACGCTGGCAATGGTCACGTGCGTCATGGCCAAGGTGAACAGAACGATCTGCCACCAAGCGAAATCCAACAGGCCATGGGCGAGCCACTCAATGGCCGCATTCAGCACAGCCCAGTCAGGTAACAACATAGTCAGAGACTCTCAACGAAATGAATAGTAATAAGGGCAAGCGATTGCTTACCCCCGTAGGCATGAATTTTAAAGGTTTCGCCCCGGTTTGACCATCCCTGAGCAGCTGCAGGCGAAAAACCTTAATTCAAGTCAGATGATCACTTCTTTTGCCAAATTGCGGCAAAAAAGCCGTCCGTTTGATGCTTATGCGGCCACAGGCGCAGGTATTTTTGGCCACTGTCGCCTCCGCTGCACAGGCTGGCGGCATCAGCCACCTTCAGCTGGGCCAGCACCTCCCCAGCCTCCAGCGACATGAACTCGCTGTTGGCAGCCGAGAAGGCCTCGGCAATGGCCTCGTTTTCCTGCGGCAACACGCTACAGGTCGCATAGACCAGCCGGCCGCCGGACTTCAGCAGGCGCGCCGCGCTTTGCAGAATGGCCGCCTGCTTGACCGTCATCTCCTGCACCGCCTGCATGTTCTGGCGCCACTTCAGGTCCGGGTTGCGCCGCAACGTGCCCAGGCCGGAGCACGGTGCATCCACCAGCACGCGGTCGAGCTTGCCAGCCAGGCGCTTGATGCGATCGTCGCGTTCATGGGCAATCGCTGCGGGGTGCACATTGGACAGGCCACTGCGTGCCAGCCGCGGCTTCAAGGCCTCCAGCCGATGGGCCGAGGTGTCAAAGGCATAAAGCCGGCCTGTGCTGCGCATGGCCGCGCCGATGGCCAGCGTTTTGCCGCCGGCACCAGCGCAGAAATCGGCCACCATCTCGCCGCGCTTGGCCTCCAGCAGCAAGGCCAGCAGCTGCGAGCCTTCGTCCTGCACCTCGATGGCGCCGCGGGTGAAGGCATCGAGCTTGTTCAGGGGCGGCTTGCCGTCGATGCGCAGCCCCCAGGGCGAGTATGGCGTCGGCACGGCCTTGATGCCAGCCACCTGCAGTTCCTTCTGGATCGCCTCGCGCTTGGCCAGCTGGGTGTTGACGCGCAGGTCCAGGCCGGCGCCCAGGTTGAGGCTGTCGACCAGCGGCCAGAAACCATCGCCCAGCTGCTCTTTGAGCGGTTGCACCAGCCAGTCGGGCAGGTTGTGGCGATGCCGATCCATCAGCTCTTCCGGTTTGACCTGGTCGCACTGGTCGAGCCACTGCTTTTCCTGGTCGGTCAGCGCGCTCTTGAGGAAATCGCGCGGACCATAGAAGCCGAGAATGGCCAAACGACGCTCCTTCGGGCCGCTGCCCGAGAGCGCCAACTGGTCGAACAACAGCTTCTTGCGCAAGACGGTGTAGACGGTTTCGGCCAGCGTGGCGCGCTCGCGCGGGCCGAGGCCACGGTTGTCGCGGAAAAAGCGCGACACGATGGCGTCGGCCGGATGATCGAATTTGAGGGTGAGCCGGACGAGCTCGGTACAGACGTCCAACAAGGCTTTAGGGTGCATAGGGGAGAATTGTCCCATGCTTGAGGAAAAACTCCCCCCTTTGATCGAAACCCGGCCCGGCATCTATCGCCACTACAAGAACCTGATGTACGAGGTGCTGGGCACGGTGCGCCACAGCGAGACGCTGGAGCCGATGACGCTGTACCGGGCGCTCTATGGCGAGCGCGGCCTGTGGGTGCGGCCGGCGGCCATGTTCGAAGAAGAGGTGGCGATCGACGGTGTGCGACAGCCGCGCTTTGCCTGGGTTTCAGAACAAAATCCGCAACAAACCCCCGAGAAACCTGCGCACTAAGCTATTATTTTTGCAGCAACTCAGCCACGGCGCGCGGGTAAATCAGATGCTCCTGCGTCAGCACGCGCGCGGCCAGCGTGTGCTCGTCATCGTCCGGCAGCACCGGCACCACGGCCTGGGCCAGAATCTGGCCATGGTCCAGTTCGGCCGTCACCTGGTGCACCGTGGCGCCGGCGAACTTGCAGCCGGCTTCAATCGCCCGCCGGTGCGTGTGCAGGCCCGGGAATGCCGGCAGCAACGAAGGATGGATATTGAGTAGCCGACCTTCGTAGTGACTGACGAAACCAGGCGTCAGGATGCGCATGAAACCGGCCAGCACCACCAGCGCCGGCTCAAAGCGGTCAATCGCCGCCATCAGCGCCGCATCAAACGCTTCACGTGACGCAAAGCCTTTGTGGTCCAGCACCTCGGTGGCAATGCCCTTGTCGCGCGCAAAGACCAGCCCCTTGGCATCGGCCTTGTTGCTGATGACAGCAGCCACCTTTGCGTCGTAGTTGTCTTGCCAGCGCTCGCGCTCGGCGGCCTTGACGATGGCCGCCATGTTGGAGCCACCGCCGGAAATCAGGATGACGATGTTTTTCATTTTTTGCTTCTGAGCCAGACCGGATTGTGCACGGCCAAACACCCTGACTGCAAAAACGCAGAGCGGGGAACGCCGTGGGGCCGGCTCAGGGGGAGCCTATTTCAGGCTTGTCGCGGTTTGGACAGTGAGAGGCGAACGATCGTGCTAAAAACACAGGCTTGCGCTTGCGAAAATGAATACGCAGCCTGTTTGGAGACATCTATGGATTTGGCATTCACCCCTGACGAACAGAAATTCCGCGAGGAGATCCGCGCCTGGGTGCGCGAGAACCTGCCGGCCGACATTGCCCACAAGGTGCACAACGCCCTGCACCTGACCCGCGACGATATGCAGCGCTGGGCCAAGATCCTGGGCAAAAAGGGCTGGCTCGGCTGGGGCTGGCCCAAGCAGTTCGGCGGCCCGGGCTGGAACGCGGTGCAAAAGCACCTGTTCGAAGAAGAATGCGCCCTGGCCGGCGCGCCGCGCGTGGTGCCCTTCGGGCCGGTGATGGTGGCCCCCGTCATCATGGCCTTCGGCAGCCCGGAGCAACAGCAACGCTTCCTGCCTGGCATCGCCAGCGGCGAAGTCTGGTGGAGCCAAGGCTACAGCGAACCGGGCTCCGGTTCCGACCTGGCCTCGGTCAAGACCCGTGCCGAACGCAAGGGCGACAAGTACATCGTCAACGGCCAGAAAACCTGGACCACCTTGGGCCAGTACGGCGAATGGATCTTCTGCCTGGTGCGTACCAGTACCGAAGGCAAGCCACAGACCGGCATTTCCTTCCTGCTGATCGACATGAAGTCGCCCGGCGTGACGGTGCGTCCGATCAAGCTACTCGACGGCGAATGCGAAGTCAACGAGGTGTTCTTCGACAACGTCGAAGTGCCGGCCGAGAACCTGATCGGCGAAGAAAACAAGGGCTGGACCTACGCCAAGCACCTGCTCTCGCATGAGCGCACCAACATCGCGGACGTCAACCGTGCCAAGCGTGAACTGGAGCGCCTGAAGCGCATCGCCAAGGCCGAAGGCGTTTATGACGACGTGCGTTTCCGCGACGAGATCGCCAAGCTGGAGGTGGACGTGGTGGCGCTGGAGATGCTGGTGCTGCGTGTGCTCAGCGCCGAGAAATCGGGCAAGAACTCGCTCGACATCGCCGGCCTGCTCAAGATCCGCGGCAGCGAGATCCAGCAGCGCTACGCCGAACTCATGATGCTGGCGGCCGGCCCCTACGCTGTGCCGTTGATCCGCGAGGCGATGGAAGCCGGCTGGCAGGGTGACTACCCGGGCGGCCTGCTGGCCAACGCGCCGCTGGCCTCGACCTACTTCAACATGCGCAAGACCACCATCTACGGCGGCAGCAATGAAGTGCAACGCAACATCGTCGCGCAGACGATCCTCGGCTGATCGCAGCAGGAACAGGAGAACAACATGGATTTCGATTTCACCGACGACCAGCAGCAACTGCGTGACGCCGTGCACAAATGGGTGGAGAAGGGCTACAGCTTCGAGCGCCGCCGCGCCACGGAAGCCGCCGGCGGCTTCTCGCGCGAGGCCTTCAACGAGCTCGCTGAACTGGGCCTGTGCGGCCTCTATATCCCGGAAGACGACGGCGGCCTCGGCATGGGCCCGATCGAAGGCATGGTGGTGATGGAGGAGCTGGGCCGCGGCATCGTGCTTGAGCCGCTGGCACACAGCCTGATCGCCGGTGGCGTGCTCGCCGGCTATGCAGGCGCCGAACTCAAGGCCGCCTGGCTGCCGCGCATCGCCTCGGGCGAGGCACTGGTGGTGCTGGCACAGCAGGAACGCCGTGCACGCTACCGCCTCGATGTGTGCGATGCCAAGGCGACCCAGGCGGCGACGGGCTGGACCGTCTCCGGCACCAAGAACGTGGTGCCGGCTGGCGACCAGGCCGACGCCTTTCTGGTGCCTGCCACCGCCAACGGCAAGATGGCCCTGTTCCTGGTCGAACGCACGGCCACCGGTGTGACCACCCGCGGCTACGGCACGCAGGACGGCGGCCGTGCGGCCGACGTGGTGCTGGCCAACGCGCCGGCGCAACTCGTCACATTGGACGGCCTGACGGCGCTGGAGCACGCCGTGGACATCGGCATTGCCGCCACCTGTGCCGAAGCCGTTGGCGTGATGGACCAGACCCTGGCTGTGACACTGGAATACATGAACACGCGCAAGCAGTTCGGCGTGGCGATTGCCAGCTTCCAGGCGCTGCGCCACCGCGCGGCCGACATGAAGATGCAGCTGGAACTGGCGCGGTCCATGAGCTATTACGCCAGCCTCAAGCTCAATGCCCCGGCGGAAGAGCGCCGCCGCGCCATGGCACGCGCCAAGTACCAACTGGGTCAGTCGATGCGCTTCGTTGGCCAGCAGGCGGTGCAACTGCACGGCGGCATTGGTGTGACCGACGAGTACATCGTCAGCCACTACTTCAAGAAGCTGACGCAACTGGAAATGACCTTTGGCGACAGCCTGTACCAGCTGGGCGAGGTGTCGACGCGCATGCAGGAGACGGCCGGCGTGTTCGCCTGACGCACGGCTGCTCCGGCAAACAAAAAGCCCGCCAGCAACACGCTGGCGGGCTTTTTCATTTCACGAACGGCTCAGAAGCCCAGGGTATGGGGCAGCCAGGTCGAGATGGCCGGCACAAAGGTCAACAAGACCAGCACCACGAAGTGGGCCAACAGGAACGGCGGCAACTCGCGCGTGAGTTCCGCCATCGACACCCGGGTGGACACGGCCGTGACGAACAGCAGGCCGCCGACCGGCGGCGTGATCATGCCCAGCGTGAGGTTGATGATCACCACCATGGCAAAGTGGGTTGGGTCGATGCCCAGCGAGGCGGCAATCGGCGCCAGGATCGGCACCAGGATCATCACACCTGGCAGCGGCTCCATGAAGATGCCGAAGACCAGCAGCAGGATGTTGACGGCAATCAGGAAGGTCACCGGCGACAGGTTCCAGCTCACGATGGCTTGCGACACCTGCTGCGGCACGCCTTCAACCGTCAGTACCCAGGCGAAGGCTGCCGAGGTGGCCATCACCAGCAGCACGGAGGCCGTCAGCAGCGCTGAGCGCGCGGCAATCGCCGGCAGTGCCTTCCATTCCAGCGTGCGATAGATCCACTTGCCGCACACCAGTGCGTAGAACACCGCGACCACCGAGGCCTCCGTCGGCGTGAAGATGCCGAAACGGATGCCGACCAGGATCAGCACGATCAGCATCAGGGCCGGAATGGCCTTGATGCTGTTGACGAGCATCTCACGTGCCGAGGGGCGCGGCTGGGTGGAACGGTAGTTGCGCTGGGTACAGACGCGCCAGTTGACAAAGGCCATGGCCAGCGCAATCAGAAGGCCCGGCAGAAAGCCGGCCATGAACAGCCCTCCGACCGAGACCTGCTCGTCCTGCATGGCGTAGATGATCATGCTGATGGAGGGCGGAATGATGGGGCCGACGATGGCGGTGCTGGAGGTGAGCGCTGCCGCGTAGGCACGCGAGTAGCCCGCCTTCTCCATCATCTTGACCATCATGGAGCCGGGGCCGGCGGCATCGGCCAGTGCCGAGCCGGAAATGCCAGAGAACAGCGTCAGCGACAGCACGTTGGCGTAACCCAGCCCGCCGCGCAAGTGGCCCACAAACTGGGCCGCAAAACGCAGTAGCACGGCGGTCAGTGCGCCACCCGACATGAGTTCGGCCGCCAGAATGAAAAACGGCACCGCCATCAACGGAAAGCTGTCGATGCCGGTGAACATCTCCTTGAAGACGACGAGCTGCGGGTAGCGTCCGCCGACAAAAACCGCCAGTGCAGCCGACATGGCCAGCGCAAAGGCCACGGGAAAACCCAGCGCCATCAGCACGACAGCGGCAATGAAAAGAGTGAGTGTCATGGAATGTCTGTCCCTGCGTATCAGAGCGAGGCCGCGGATTCGGCGTCCATCTCGCCGGACTCGACGTAGCTGCCATCGGCGATGTAACCACGCACGACAAACAGCAGATGCACGAACATCAGCAGAAAGCCCACCGGCATGGCGGCATAGATGAAGGAGATCGGGATGTCGGTGGCAGCCGTGGTCTGGAAACGCGTCGCCCAGACATAAAGAATCGAGAAATAGGTCATCACCAGACAGAAGATGCCGATGCCCACCACCACCACAGTGCGCAGCAGGCGAGCAACCGGCGTGCTCACCGCCTGGTGCAGGTTGTCGATCGCCACATGACCACCAAAGCGCAGCACCAGCCCGGCGCCGAGAAAGGTGCCCCAGATCATCAGATGCCGTGCCACCTCCTCGGCCCAAACGATCGAATCACCGGTGGTGTAACGCAACACCACATTGGCAAAAACGATGCAGGCCATGGCCAGCAACAGCAGGATCAGCAGCCAGCGGTTGCTGGCCACCAGGATGCGCTCGATGCGATTCAACATAGGCAGAAACGATACCGAAGTTGTCGGTCAGTGAGGTTTTAAAACAAACGCCCGGGCAAGGCCGGGCGATGCAGATTCAGACCTGAAGGCGGCAGCTTATTTGACGGCCGCGATCTGGTCCAGCGTTTTCTGGCCGTACTTGGCCGCGTACTGCTTGTAGGCTGGCGTCAGGGCGGCCTGGAAGGGGGCATTGTTCACCTGGGTCACGACCTTCACGCCGTGCGACTTGATCTCCTCCACACCCTTCTTCTCGACGTCATCAACAAACTTGCGCGAGGCCTGGGCCCCCAGCTTGGCGCCCTGGGTGAAAGCGGCCTTTTGCGCATCCGTCAGGCTGCCGAAGAAGGCGGGCGAGACGACCAGCGCGATCGGCGCATAGACGTGGCCGGTCAGCGTCAGATTCTTCTGCACTTGCCACAGCTTGGCAGAGACAAAAACCGAAAGCGGGTTTTCCTGGCCGTCGATGGTGCCCTGCTGCAGGGCACCGATCACCTCAGGCCAGGCCATGGGGGTGGGCGAGGCGCCCATGGTGCGGAAAGCCAGGATGTGCACCGGGTTTTCCATGGTGCGGATCTTCAGACCCTTGAGGTCTTCAGGCTTGTTCACCGGGTGCTTGTTGTTGCTTAGATGACGGAAGCCCTGCTCGCCCCAGGCCAGGGCGATCAGGCCGCGTTTCTTGAACTTGGTCAGCAGGTCCTGGCCGAACTCGCCGTCGAGCACCTTGCGCGCATGCGCGGTGTCGCGGAACAGGAAAGGGATGTCGACCACGCCGACTTCCGGCACAAAGTTGCTCAGCGCACCGGTGGACACGATGATGGCCTCCACCGTACCCAGCTGCAGGCCTTCGATCAGTTCGCGCTCGCCGCCCAGGGCGCTGGAGGGGAACTGCTTGAACTTGAAGGCATTGTTGGTCGCCTTCTCGACCGAATCAGCCCAGGCCTGGGCCGCAGCGCCGTAGTGCGAATTGATGGCCAGCGCATAGCCAATCTTTACCTCTTTGGCTTGCTGCGCAAACGCAGCACCCGTAGCAGCGGCCAGCAAGGCAGCAGCACAACTCGCAATGACGGAACGGCGAAAGGTCATGATGGGGTACTTCTTCGAAAACGTTGACGGGAATGATGAGCGTGCATTGTAGTTTTCCTGCCGCAGGCGGTTCGCCACCTCAGCGACAGCCGTCCCGCCAACGTGCGGGCTACGCGAGCAGGCGTGAGGACTTGGGCACATGCGCCATCAGGAACTCCATCTGGTCGGCCAGGATGCGGCGGTTGCGCAGAATGAAGTCTTCCCACAGGCTTGGCACGTAGGGTGCGTAGAGCAGCGGCATGTTGGCCTGCTCGGGGGTGCGGTGGCTCTTGCGGTGGTTGCAGGCGCGGCAGGCGGTGACCACGTTCATCCAGTGGTCCTGCCCGTTCTGCGCGAACGGGATGATGTGCTCGCGTGTCAGCTCGACCTCATGGAAATGATCGCCACAGTAGGCGCAGACGTTGCGGTCGCGCACGAACAGCTTGCTGTTGGTCAGGCTGGGCCGCAGGTTGAAGGGATTGATGTTGGGCACGCCCTTGGTGCCGATGATGCTGTTGACCGTGATGATGGACTGCTGGCCCGTGATCGCGTTGTGACCCCCGTGGAACACGGCCACCTTGCCGCCGGATTCCCAGCGCACCTCATCAGCGGCGTAATGCAAAACCGCCTCTTCGAGCGAAATCCACGACTGGGGCAGCCCTTGGGCCGACAGCTTCAAGACTTTCAAAACACGCCTCCTGACCGGTCACAAAAACCATTCATACGGAACGCTTGCGTCTGTGGCAGCCGGCCGGGCCATGCTGCCTCGCCATTGAGACACAATATACCCTGTTTTCATGACAAATTGGCGGCAGTTGCTTTACGTTACAGCGCTGACTGCTATCAAAAAGATACTGATCCATGAAGGTCTTCCGCGGCTTCCACCACCCCGGCATCGCCCCGGCTTGTGCCATGACCATCGGCAACTTCGATGGCGTGCACCGCGGCCACCAGGCCATGCTGGCGCTCTTGCGCAGCGAGGCGCAGCAGCGCGGCGTGCCGAGTTGTGTGCTGACCTTCGAGCCGCATCCGCGCGACTACTTTGCCGGTGTCGCCCACAAACCCGAGCTGGCGCCGGCACGGGTTGGCACCCTGCGGGACAAGCTCACCGAGCTGACGCGCTGCGGCGTGGACCAGACCGTGGTGCTGCCCTTCGATGCCCGGCTGGCCTCGCTCTCGCCGCAGGCCTTCATCGACCAGGTGCTGGTGCAGGGCCTGGGTGCGCGCTATGTGCTGGTGGGGGACGATTTCCGCTTCGGCGCCAAACGCGCTGGTGACTACGCCATGCTCGATGCCGCCGGCGTGAAGCAGGGCTTTGACGTGGCCCGCATGAACAGCTACGAGGTCCATGGCCTGCGGGTCTCCAGCTCGGCCGTGCGCGCGGCGCTGGGTGAAGGCCGCATGGCAGACGCAGCGCGCCTGCTGGGCCACCCGTACCACATCTCCGGCCACGTGGTGCACGGGCGCAAGCTCGGCCGCGAACTGGGTTTCAAGACCCTCAACCTGCGTTTTGCCCACTGGAAGCCGGCCGCCAGTGGCATCTTTGCCGTGCTGGTGCACGGGCTGGACACCCAACCGCTGCCCGGCGTGGCCAATCTGGGCGTGCGCCCCTCGCTCGACCCCAACGACGTCAACGGCGGGCGCGTGCTGCTGGAGACCCATTGCCTGGACTGGCCGGCCGGCCTGGGGGTCGAGGGGGCCTACGGTAAAATCATCCGCGTGGAACTGCTGCACAAACTGCATGACGAGCTCAGGTACGACAGTCTGGACACCCTGACAGCGGGGATTGCCAAGGACTGCGACGACGCGCGGGCTTTTTTTGCCTCCATGCACGCCGAAACGCACCGGCAGACGACGCGCGACCGAATTTAGACGATCTGTCTCGACCGTCGTAGCCCTTGAACCAAGCTCAGGGCCAACGGCTTATCTCTTGTTGCCCCAACCTGTGCGTTCGGGCTGAGCTTGTCGAAGCCCTCTCACAACACCATCGCCATGTCAGACACCAACAAACCGGATTACCGCAGCACCCTGAATCTGCCCGACACTCCCTTCCCCATGCGCGGCGATCTGCCCAAGCGCGAGCCGGGCTGGGTCAAGGAATGGGAAGACAAGGGCCTCTACAAGAAGCTGCGCGCCTCGCGCGCCGGCCAACCCAAATTCGTGCTGCACGACGGTCCGCCTTATGCCAACGGCCAGATCCACATCGGCCACGCCGTCAACAAGGTGCTGAAGGACATGATCGTCAAGGCGCGCCAGCTCAAGGGACTGGACGCCATCTACGTGCCGGGCTGGGACTGCCACGGCCTGCCGATCGAGAACGCGATCGAGAAACTGCATGGCCGCAACCTGCCGCGCGACGAAGTGCAGGCCAAGAGCCGCGCCTTCGCCACCGAGCAGATCGCCGGCCAGATGGCCGACTTCAAGCGCCTGGGTGTACTGGGCGAGTGGGACAACCCCTACCGCACGATGGACTTCGGCAACGAAGCCAACGAAATCCGCGCCCTGAAACGCATCATGGAGCGTGGTTTCGTCTACCGCGGCTTGAAGCCCGTTTACTGGTGCTTCGACTGCGGCAGCTCGCTGGCCGAGTTCGAGATCGAGTACCAGGACAAGAAGAGCACCACGCTGGACGTGGGCTTCGAATGCGCCGAGCCGGAGAAGCTGGCCAAGGCCTTCGGCCTGCCGAAGTTGGACCAGCCGGCCTATGCCGTGATCTGGACCACCACCGCCTGGACCATTCCCGCCAACCAGGCGCTCAACCTGAACCCCGAGCTGGAGTACGCACTGGTGCAAACCGAACGCGGCCTGCTGGTGCTGGCCGCCGTGCTGGTGGACAAGTGCATGGAACGCTACCAACTCAGCGGCAAGGTGCTGGCCACCACCCAGGGCAAAAACCTCGGCTTGATCAATTTCAAGCACCCGCTGTACGACGTCAAAGATGAAAACGGGGTCAGCGGTTACCAGCGTTTCAGCCCGGTCTATTTGGCCGACTACGCCACGGCCGAAGACGGCACCGGTCTGGTCCACTCCTCGCCCGCCTACGGCGTGGACGACTTCAACAGCTGCGTCGCCCACGGCATGGTTTTTGATGACATCCTGAACCCGGTACAGGGCGATGGTCGCTACGCGCCCGACTTCCCGCTCTTCGGCGGTCTCAATATCTGGAAGGCGGTGCCGGTGGTGATCGAGGCGTTGCGCAACGCCGGTCGCCTGTTCGCCACCCATGACATCACCCACAGCTACCCACACTGCTGGCGCCACAAGACGCCGGTGATCTACCGTGCCGCCGCGCAATGGTTCGTGCGCATGGACGAGGGCGAAGGCGTCTTCACCAAAGACAAGGCCAACAAGACCTTGCGCCAGCTGGCGTTGGCCGCCATCGAGGAAACCAGCTTCTTCCCCGAAAACGGCAAGGCCCGGCTGCGCGACATGATTGCCGGCCGGCCCGACTGGTGCATCTCGCGCCAGCGCAACTGGGGCGTGCCCCTGCCCTTCTTCATCCACAAGGACAGCGGCGAGCTGCACCCGCGTACCATGGAGATCATGGACCAGGCCGCCAGCATGGTGGAGGCCGGTGGCATCGAGGTCTGGAGCAAGGTCACGGCCGAGGAGATCCTGGGTGCGGCAGACGCCGCGCACTACACCAAGGTCAACGACATCCTGGACGTCTGGTTCGATTCCGGCACCACGCACTTCCATGTGCTGAAGAACAGCCACAAGGACCAGTCCACCTGGCCGGCCGACCTGTATCTGGAAGGGCATGACCAGCACCGCGGCTGGTTCCACTCCTCGCTCCTGACCGCCTGCGCCATGTACGACCACGCGCCCTACAAGGGCCTGCTGACGCACGGCTTCACCGTGGACGGCCAGGGCCGCAAGATGAGCAAGAGCGTGGGCAACGTGGTGGCGCCGCAGCAGATCAGCGAGAAGATGGGGGCCGAGATCATCCGTCTGTGGTGCGCGGCCACCGACTACTCGGGCGACCTCGGCATCGACGACAAGATCCTGGCGCGCGTGGTGGACGGCTACCGTCGCATCCGCAACACCCTGCGTTTCCTGCTGGCCAACGTCAGTGACTTTGATCCGGTCAAGGATGCCGTGCCGGCCGACCAGTTGCTGGAGATCGACCGCTATGCGCTGAGCCGTGCCGCCGAGCTGCAGGCCGACATCCTGGCGCACTACGAGGTCTATGAATTCCACCCGGTGGTGGCCAAGCTGCAGGTCTATTGCTCGGAAGACCTCGGCGCCTTCTACCTGGACGTGCTGAAAGACCGCCTGTACACCACGGCACCGAAATCGCTGGCCCGCCGCAGCGCCCAGACCGCGCTGTGGCAGATCACGCATGCCATGCTGCGCTGGATGGCGCCGTTCCTCAGCTTCACCGCGGAGGAAGCGTGGAAGGTGTTCGGCAACTCCGAATCCATCTTCATGGAAACCTACAGCGAGCTGGGCACGCCCGATGCCGCGCTCTTGGCCAAGTGGAACCGCATCCGCGAGATCCGCGACGTGGTCAACAAGGACATCGAGGCGCTGCGTGCCGACGGCAAGGTCGGCGCTTCGCTGCAGGCCGAGGTCACACTCACCGTTGGCGCCGACGACCATGCCCTGCTGGCCAGTCTGGGCGACGACCTGAAGTTCGTCTTCATCACATCCGCTATCAAATTGGTAGCTGGTGACGCCGTATCCACGAGCGTTGAGGCCTCGAAACATGCCAAATGCGAGCGCTGCTGGCACTACCGTGACGATGTCGGCCATGATGCGACCCACCCGACGCTGTGCGGTCGTTGCACCAGCAACCTGTATGGTGCCGGTGAAGACAGAAAGGTTGCCTGATGGCCAAACCGCGTTCCCACACCAGTGCCGGCATGCTGCAGTGGCTGGGCCTGGCCTTCATCCTGCTGCTGGCCGACCAGTTCACCAAGGTGCTGATCCTGGGTTATTACCACCTGGGTGAAAGCACCTACGTGACGAGCTTCTTCAATGTCGTGCGCGTGCACAACAGCGGCGCGGCCTTTTCCTTCCTGGCCAGCGGCTCTGGCTGGCAGCGCTGGTTCTTCGTCGGCATCGCGGTTGCAGCGGTGATCTTCATCCTGTTCATGCTGCGTTCGCACGCTGGCCAGCGTCTGTTTTCCTTCGCCATGGCCTGCATTCTGGGCGGCGCCATCGGCAACGTGATCGACCGCCTGCTGCACGGCTACGTGATCGACTTCCTCGACTTCCACCTGCGCAATTGGCACTTCCCGGCTTTCAACGTGGCCGACAGCGCCATCACCATCGGCGCCGCCTGCCTGATCCTGGACGAACTGCTGCGGGTGCGACGCAGCCGATAGCAAAAACCACCTGACCATCATGGGACTGCGGCCCGGCCGATAGTTACGCAGGTGACTGCGCGCTTTGTCGCCTCACGACCCTTACCGATCGAGACCGACAAAGAAACGGCCGCAGGGATTTGCACCCTGCGGCCGTTTCATGGTCTCACCACCCGCTCAGTTCTTGGATGGGTAGCTGTTCGGGTAGAGCTCGTTCAACTTCTGGCCGGTACCCCCATCGGTGAGGTTGCCGGTACGCTGAGCCTCTTTCAACTCGGCATTGACTTCCGAGCGACTGCGGCTGGGTGCAACCGCCTTGGCGGGGAAGAGATCCGGGTTCAGCTCATTCATCTTCTTGCCAGTACCGACATAAACGATGTCACCGGTCCGACGGGCTTCGGCCAACTCAGCCTTCACCTCTGCGCGGGTACGACCCTGCGCAGCAGCCTTGGCCGGGTAGTGACTGGGTTGGAGCTGGTTGAGCTTCTGGCCGGTGCCGGCATCCACGATGTCGCCGGTGCGCTGGGCTTCTTGCAGTTCGGCTTGAACCTGGGCGCGTGTTTTGGCAGCAGCCGGATCGGCGGCCAGGGCGTTGCCGGCGGCCAGGGCAGCCACAGCCAGCATGATGACGTTGGTGTATTTGGTGTTCATTTTGAGTTTCCTATTAAGACAAGCGACGTTCAGCCTTTGACCGGATAACGGTTGGTGTAGAGCTCGTTGAGCTTCTGGCCGGTGCCGGCATCGACGATGTCGCCCGTGCGCTGGGCTTCCCGCAGCTCGGCATTGACTTCAGCGCGGCTGCGGTTCGAGGCAGTTACCTTGGCCGGATAACGGTTGGGGTACAGCTCATTGAGCTTCTGACCGGTACCGCCATCCACGATGTCGCCGGTACGCCGGGCTTCGGCCAACTCGGCATTGACTTCAGCACGGCTGCGGTTCGAGGCAGTTACCTTGGCCGGATAACGGTTGGGGTACAGCTCATTGAGCTTCTGGCCGGTGCCGGCATCCACGATGTCGCCCGTGCGCTGGGCTTCCAACAGCTCGGCCTGGACTTGGGCGCGGGTTTTGCCAATCGCTTGATCGGCAGCCAGGGCATTGCCTGCAGCCAGAGCGGCGACGGCCAGAGTGATCACGGTGGTGTACTTGCGGTTCATGATGTATTTCCTTTCAAAGACGAACAATGTTTCTGGGCATGGCAGGAAATCGCTTTCTCGTCTGTCCAACCTCGATGCCTCGTTATTTGTTTCGATTCATCGATGGAATGAACTTTATGACAGCTTGATTTCAAGAAAAATAGCGAATTCTTCAAATAATCATTTCTAATTCAGCAATAATTACCTTTTGGCAATCAACATCTGAAAGCGGAAACATCATGGACAGACTCCAATCCATGCGCGTTTTTCAACGCGTGGTTGAAGAAGGCAGCTTTACCGCTGCCGCCCGCGCACTGGACATGTCACCGGCCGTGATCACCCGGCTGGTGGCCGATCTGGAGCAGAGCCTGGGCACACGCCTGCTGCACCGAACAACACGCAAGCTCTCGCTGACCGAAGCAGGAAATGAATACGGTGCACGGCTGCACAGCATCCTGCAGGACATCGACGAAGCGGAGATGGCTGCCGCGGCCCACAGCAAGGAGCTGCAGGGCTCGGTGCGCGTGCTGAGCACACCGACCATGGCCTCCTACTTCATCGCCCCGAACATTGCGCATTGGCGTGAGCGCCACCCCAAGCTGATGCTGGACCTGTCGATCGATCCCCAGCCCCTGGCCCGCATTGAGGCCTTCGATCTGGCGGTCGTGGCGGCAGATGAGGACTTCGATGCCAACATCGTCGCCCGCCCTCTGGGCACCAACAACCTGATCCTGTGCGCCTCAGCCGACTATGTGCAGCGCATGGGTGAGCCCTTGACTCCTGATGATCTGGTGCGGCACGACTACCTCAAACCTGCCCTGCTGCCAGGGCAGGACCAGAGTGGCCGCAAACTGCGGCTTGAGCTGAGCGACCCGTGCTTGGAGGCCAGCGATCCCGTGGAAGTCGCGGTGATGCCGGTGCTGCGTACGCAAAGCTTCGACGTGATGCTGCGCGCGGGCCTGAACGGCATCGGCTTTTTTGCCGTCTCCGAACTCATTGCCAGGCCGTACCTGAACTGCGGGCAGTTGATCCAGTTGCTGCCCGACTGGATGCTGGGCCGGGTGACCGCCTATGCCGCCCTGCCGACGCGCAAATTCATGCCCGCCAAGACGCGGGCCTTCCTCGACTTCCTGGTCGAACGCGCCGGCGCCGTGAACTGAGACGACGCCGGCCCCGCGCTCACAGCGTGAGGACGGTACAGCCGGTGGTCTTGCGCGCTTCCAGGTCGCGGTGCGCCTGCTGCACCTGCTCCAGCGGGTAGGTCTGGTCGATCTGGATCTTGACCTTGCCGCTGCTCACCATGGCGAACAGATCGTCCGCCATCGCCTGCGTGCTCTCGCGCGTGGCGATGTGGGTGAACAGCGTCGGCCGCGACACATAAAGCGAACCCTTGGCCGCCAGCAGCCCGATGTCCAGCGGTTCGACCTTGCCCGAGGCATTGCCGAAGTTGGCCGCCAGGCCGAAGGGACGCAGGCAGTCGAGCGACTTGAGGAACGTGTCCTTGCCCACCGAGTCGTACACCACCGGCACGCCCTTGCCGCCGGTGATCTCTTTCACCCGCGCCACGAAATCTTCCTTGGCGTAATTGATGGCGTGGGCGGCACCGTTCGCTTTGGCCAGGGCGCATTTGTCGTCCGAGCCGGCCGTGCCGATGAGCTGCAGGCCCATGGCCCGGGCCCATTGGCAGGCAATCAGGCCGACGCCGCCAGCCGCTGCATGGAACAGCACGAAGTCGCCCGCCTGCAGCCCACCTTGCGGCTGAGTGCGGCGCAGCAGGTACTGCACCGTCAGCCCCTTGAGCATCATGGCCGCGCCGGTTTCGAACGAGATGTCATCCGGCAGCTTGCACACGCACTTGGCCGGCATCACACGCACCTCGCAGTAGCTGCCGGGCGGCTGGCTGGCGTAGGCGGCGCGGTCACCCACCTTCAGGTGCGTGACGCCTTCGCCCACCGCCTCGACGATGCCCGAGGCTTCCATGCCGAGCTGCAACGGCATGGGCAGCTGGTACAGGCCCGAGCGCTGGTAGGTGTCGATGAAGTTCAGGCCGACCGCCTTGTGGCGGATACGGATCTCGCCGGGGCCGGGGTCGCCCACCGTCACCTCGACGATCTTGAGCTGCTCGGGGCCGCCATTCTGGTCGATGCGCACGGCGCGCGATGTGATGTTTGTCATGTGATGTCTCCTGCGAAATAGCGAAAAATTCTACTGTGCCGCTCCCATCATGCCGCACAGTCAAAAGACCTGTGACGGCAACGCCCATGATGTCTTGCTACAGTGCAGGCGATGCACGCACGCCTCACCCCAGCCACCGCCCTGCTCCTCACCATCCCGCCCCTGATGTGGGCCGGCAATGCCGTTGTCGGCCGCATGGTGGGCCCGCTGGTGCCGCCGATGACGCTCAACCTGCTGCGCTGGCTGCTGGCCTTTGTCCTGCTGCTGCCACTGGCTTCCGATGTGCTGCGCCGCGGCAGCGGCCTGTGGACGCATTGGCGGCGCTTCAGCGTGCTGGGCCTGCTCAGCGTTGGCGCCTACAACGCGCTGCAGTACCTGGCGCTGCACACCTCCACGCCGATCAACGTCACGCTGGTGGCGTCCAGCATCCCGGTCTGGATGCTGGTCTTCGGCCGCCTGTTCTTCAACGCACGAATCACACGTCGTCAGTTGCTGGGCGCCGGCCTCTCCATGAGTGGTGTGCTGCTGGTACTCAGCCGCGGCGAGCCGGGCACGCTGCTGCACCTGCGGCTGGTCCCGGGCGACTTCTATGTGCTGCTGGCTGCCATGGCCTGGGCCTGGTACAGCTGGATGCTGGTGCAGCCGGCCAAGGAGCCTGCGGACATCCGCAACAACTGGGCGGCCTTCCTGATGGCGCAGATCGTGTTCGGTCTGGTCTGGTCCGCCCTCTTCACCGCCGGTGAGTGGGCGCTGACCGACGCCCACGTCCAATGGGGCTGGCCGCTGGCTGGCGCATTGCTGTTCGTGGCCCTGGGGCCGGCCCTGCTGGCCTACCGCTGCTGGGGTACCGGCGTGCAACGCGCTGGGCCGTCGGTGGCCGGTTTCTTCTCCAACCTCACACCGCTGTTTGCTGCCGTGCTGTCTTCGGCCCTGCTGGGCGAATTACCCCAGGCCTACCATGGCGTGGCCTTTGCGCTGATCGTGGGCGGCATCGTGGTATCTTCCCGGCGTTGAGCATTCACCATTCTTGCTGGAATTTGCCATGAAACCTGTTGCCTTCAAGTCGCTGCTGCTGTCCACCTTCATCCTGCTGGCGGGATGCGCCACCACCTCCGGCAACACTGCCGGCAATGGCTCGGGCGGTGGCACGATGAACGACCTGATCGTCAACTCCCAACTGCCGGCCGGCGCCAAGATCAACCACAGCCAGTCGCTGATCATGGGCTCGGGCGAGAACTGGGTCGGCCGCGTGGTGCTGGAACTCGACCAGAACCCGAACGCCGCCTACAACTTCTTTCTGGAACAATACCCGCAGCAAGGCTGGACGCTGGTGAGCGCGGTGCGCGGCAAGACCAGCCTGCTGGTCTTCACCAAAGCCGACCGCAGCGCCACTGTCGAACTGAACGAAGGTGGCGTCATGGGCGGCTCGCAGGCCACGCTGACTGTCACGCCCAAGAGCACGCTGCCGCCCCCACCGGCACCAACCCCGGCGACCCAGCCGGTACGCCGCTAGGGCAACAGCGGCCGGCGCCCCAGGGCTGGGCGGCCGGCCTGGCAAGCTTCAGTAGGTGCCCGGGTAGGCGCCGCCATCGGCCAGCACGTTCTGGCCGTTCATGTAGCCGGCGTGCTGGCTGCACAGAAAGGCGCAGATCGCGCCGAATTCCTCGGACGTCCCGAAGCGCTGCGCCGGAATCGTCTTCTTGCGTGCCTCGGCCACGGCATCGATGCTCTGGCCGGTTTTCTGCGAGGCGCCCACCATCGTGGCCTTCAGGCGGTCGGTGTCAAAAGCACCCGGCAGCAGGTTGTTGATGGTCACGCCACGCGCCGCCAGCTTGGGGTTGCGTGCCACACCGGCCACAAAACCCGTCAGGCCGCTGCGCGCGCCGTTGGACAGACCCAGGATGTCGATCGGCGCCTTCACCGCGCTGGACGTGATGTTGATGATGCGGCCGAAACCGCGCTCAGCCATGCCGTCCACCGTGGCCTTGATCAGCTCGATGGGCGTCAGCATGTTGGCATCCACCGCCTTGATCCAGGTGTCACGGTCCCAGTCGCGGAAGTCGCCGGGCGGCGGACCACCGGCATTGGTCACCACGATGTCGAAGTCCTTGCGCTGGGCAAAGATCGCCTCACGGCCGGCGACAGTGGTGATGTCAGTGGCCACAGCCAGCACCTGCGTGCCTCGGGCTTCGGCCTTGAGCTTGTCGGCCGCGGCCTGCAGCGCCTCGGCGCCGCGCGCCACGATCAGCACATTGACGCCTTCGCGCACCAGCGCCTGCGCGCAACCAAAACCCAGCCCTTTGCTGGCGCCACCGACCAGCGCCCACTTGCCTGCAATTCCGAGATCCATGTTGTTCTTTCCTGTCTAAAAAATTGAATGAGGACGATGATACGTTTACTGACGGTTCGCTGCCCACCTGTGGTTTTCCGCCGCCGGCCGCCAAACTCTGTCAATCCGGTGGCAAGCGTGCCGCGCGACTGAAGACGAAGATGCCGGCTACCACCAGCACGGTGCCGGCGGCGATCCAGAGCGTGAACGGCTCGCCCAGCAACCACACGCCCATCAGGATGGTGGACATCGGCCCGACCATGCCGACCTGTGCCGTCAGACCGGCACCAATGCGCTCGATCGCCATCATCACCAGCAGCACCGGCACCGCCGTACAGGCGATGGCATTGAGCAGCGAGAGCCAGATCACCGGCATTGCGACCTCGGCCGCAGCGAGCGGCCGCAGCAGGACAAACTGCAGAATGCAAAGAAGACAAGCCACGCTGGTGGCCAGACCGACCAGGCGCAGCGAGCCCAAGCGCTGCACCAGCTCGCCGCTGTAGGTCAGGTACAGCGCATAGCTGATGGCGCTGATGAACACCAGCAGCGAGCCCCAGGCCACCTCACTGCCAGCCAGCGTGACCTCGCGTCCGAACACCAGCAGCGCGCCAGCGTAGCTGATCGCCATGCCCCACAGTTGCTTGCGCTGCACACGGCGGCCGAACAGCACCAGCCCCAGCAGCAGTACCAGGGTGGGCGTGAGATACAAAATCAAACGCTCCAGCGACGCCGTGATGAAGGCCAGCCCGGCAAAGTCGAGAAAACTCGCCAGGTAGTAACCGGAAAAACCCAGACCCAGCACGCCCAGCCAGTCGCGCCGCTTCAGTGGCGGCTGACCGCGGCTCGCCCACCAGGCCATGGCAGCGAACAACGGCAGCGCAAACAGCATGCGGTACATGATGAGCGTGACCGCATCAACGCCGTGGCGGTAAGCCAGCTTGACGATGATCGCCTTGCCACTGAAAGCAATGGCACCGATAACCGCGAACAACAAACCGGACGCTACGTTTTTTGTAGCGCTTTGCGCAGATTTCACAAGGGCAGAGACCGAATTTCTTGATGAATCTTGAAGCCGCGGGTCAGAAACCGGCAGCCAGCCCGTCGCGTCGTGCATCGCTGGCCGCCACATAACCCTCGACCTTCGGATCGCCGGCGCGCCAGATGAACTGGCCGGCGCCGAAGTCCTGGTAGGAGTCGTTGATGACTTCCATGCGGTGGCCGCGTTCGGTCAGGCCCTGCACCGTGGCCTTGTCCATGTTGGCCTCGACGTTAATCTCCAGCCCGGCGTTGTAGCGCCAGCGCGGTGCGTCACAGGCTGCCTGCGGGTTCTGGCCGTAGTCGAGCATGCGCACCAGCGTCTGCATGTGGCCCTGCGGCTGCATGTTGGCGCCCATCACGCCATAGCTCATCACCGGCTGACCGTCCTTCGTCAGGAAGGCCGGGATGATGGTGTGGAAGGGGCGCTTGCCCGGCGCCACCAGGTTGGCCGGGTTGTGGCCGTTCGCGTCCAGACTGAAGCCGTGGCCGCGGTTCTGCAGGCTGATGCCGAAGTTCGGCTCCACACAACCCGAGCCGAAGCCCATGTAGTTGCTCTGGATGAAGCTGACCATCATGCCGTTCTCATCCGCCGTGGTGAGGTAGATGGTGCCGCCCTTGACTGGATTACCGGCCTTGAAGTCCTGGGCCTTCTTCATGTCGATCAGCTTGGCGCGCGAGGCCAGGTAAGCGTCGTCCAGCATCTGCTCGGCCGTCACCTCCATCGAAGACGGTTCAGCCACATAGCGGTAGACGTCGGCAAAGGCCAGCTTCATGGCCTCGATCTGCAGGTGCTGCGAGTCGACACTGTCCACCGGCAATGAGCCCAGGTCGAACTTGTCGAGGATGCCCAGCGCGATCAACGCTGCAATGCCCTGACCATTGGGCGGAATCTCGTGCAGCGTGTAGCCGCGGTAGTTCTTGCCAATCGGTTTGACCCACTCCGGCTTGTAGGCCGCGAAATCGCTAACCTTGAGGGTGCCGCCGTGCTGCGCGGAGAACTTCTCGATCGCCTGCGCAATCTCGCCGCCGTAATAAGCCTGGCCTTTGGTTTCGGCAATGGCACGCAGGCCGCGTGCCGCCGCTTTGAACTGGAACAGCTCGCCCACCTGCGGCGCCCGACCCCAGGGCAGGAAGGACTGCGCAAAACCCGGCAGGCCTTGCAGCTCGGGCGTGGCGGCCGCCCACTTCTGCTGCACCACCACCGGCAGCAGGTAACCGCGCTCGGCGATCTCGATCGCCGGCTCCATCAGGTCGGCAAAGGGCAGCTTGCCGAAGCGCTCGCTCATGGCGACCCAGCCGGCCACGGCACCGGGCACGGTGACGGCATCGATGCCGCGCTTGGGCGGGTTCTTCGCATCGTCACCGTACTTGCGTTTGAAATACTCCGGCGTCCAGCTCTGCGGCGCACGGCCCGAGGCGTTCAGGCCGTGCAGTTCCTTGCCGTCCCACAGGATGCAGAAGGCATCGCTGCCCAGGCCGTTGCTGACCGGCTCGGTGATGGTGATGGCCGCTGCCGCCGCAATGGCAGCATCGACCGCATTGCCGCCCTTGTAGAGCATGCGCAAACCGGCTTGTGCGGCCAGCGGGTGCGAGGTGGAGACGACGTTGCGCGCGAACACAGGCAGGCGCGTGCTGGTGTAGGGGTTGGTGTAGTTGAAGTTCATGATGTGTTCAGTGAGGTGCTCAGTCGAGCGTGATCTTGCGTTCGGCAGCAAGCTTCTTCCATTTGGCAGTTTCTGCCCTGACGACGGCGGCGAACGCCTCGGGTGTACCGCCGACCGGCTCGGCCCCCAGGCGGGCAAAGCGGTCCTTCACCTCGGCGCTGGTCAGGGCGGCATTGGCAGCCTGGTTGACCTTGGCCACGATGTCAGCGGGCAGACCGCGCGGACCGTAGACACCGAACCAGTTGACCGACTCGTAGCCGGGCAGTACCTCGGCCACCGTCGGCAGCTCGGGCGCCAGGCTGGTGCGCTTCGGGCTGGTGACGGCCAGTGCGCGCACGCGGCCGTCCCTGACGTGCGGCATGCCCGAGATCAGCGAGTCGATCAACAGGTCGACCTTGCCGCTGATGAGGTCGGGCATCGCCAGGCCGGTGCCGCGGTAGGGAATGTGAACCAGGAAGGTGCCGGACTGCTGCTTGAAGACCTCGGTCGACAGGTTGGAGATGGTGCCGTTGCCGCTGGAGGCGTAGTTCAGGCGACCCGGGTTCTTGCGCGCGTAGTCGATGAACTCGCGCAAGGTTTTGGCCGGCGAGCTGTTGGGCACCACCAGGAGTTGCGGCGAGCTCGCCACGTAGACGATGGGCGTGAAGTCCGCCTCGGCGTTGTAAGGAATGCGCGGGTTGATGGCCGCACCAATGCTGTGTGTGCTCGAGGTCGTCAGCAACAGGGTGTAGCCGTCCGGCACTGCCTTGGCCGCTGCCAAGGCACCAATGGTGCCTCCGGCACCGGGCTTGTTGTCCACCACCACCGGCTGCCCCAGTTTGCGGCCGAGCTCGGCAGACAGCGCGCGCGACAGGATGTCGGTGGCGCCACCGGCCGGGAACGGCACGATCAGGTGCACCGGCTTGACCGGGTAGGTCTGGGCCGCGGCCGGCAAGCCGATGCACAAGACGGCCAGCAACAGACCGGACAGGGATTTAACTTTCATGGCCGTCATGCCCCACGATTCTGCGATGCAGCTTGCGCAACGACCACCAGACGGTAAAACCGACCACCGGCACCGCCAGCGCCGCCGTGGTCTCGCCCGACAGCGGCCAGCCCAGGCTGTGCGCGCCCTTGGCCAGGTAACTCACCAGACCGACGATGTAATAGGTGATGGCCGCCACCGACAAGCCCTCCACTGTGGACTGCAGCTTGAGTTGCAGGTCCTGCCGCTGGTTCATGGTGGCCAGCAGGGCCTGGCTGCTTTGCTGCTGCTCGATCTCGACGCGTGTGCGCAGCAGGTTGCTGATGCGCGAGACGCGTTGCGACAGGGCGTCCTGCCGGCGCGTCACCCACTCGCAGGTGCTGCGCGCCGGCGACAGGCGCCGGTCCATGAATTCGCGGATGGTCTGCATGCCGACCAAGCGGGTTTCCGTGATGTCGTCGATGCGCTTGTCCACCAGTTCGAAATAGGCCGTGCTGGCGGAAAAACGCGAATGGGTGGCGGCGTACTGGCTCTCCACCTTGCCCGCCAGCCGGGTCAGGCGATCGAGCAGGCGCGGCTCGTCATTGCGCGTGGCGCTGCGGATGGCCTCGGCCAGCTCAGCCAGTTCGCGCTCGGCCGAGCCCAGCACACTGGAGGCCTCGCGTGCCGCCGGCAGGCCCAGCAGGGCCGCCATGCGGTAGGTCTCGATCTCCAGCAGGCGCTGCACCATCCGGCCCAGGCGGCGCGGCGACATGTGCAGCCCGTCCACGCTCGGCGCCCTCGCATCCTCACTGCTGGAGGCATCGACAAACAGCAGCATGCGCGAAAAACCGTCGGCATGGATGGCGAAATCGGTATAGACCTCACCGGCACCACCCGCCACGCCAGAGGCGACCAGCGAATCTTCGTGCAGCACATGGCGCACCAGACTGGTGGCATCCGCCTGATCGGGCAGCGCCCACAGGTGCAAGCTGGTCAGGCACTGGCCCGGCAAGGCGGCCACCCAGTCCTGCGGCACCACGTCGATGGCAGCCTCCGGCTCTCGCTCGGCGTAGTTCGACGCCGGCAGCGTGCGCAGGAAAGTCCAGGAAACGAATTCGGTGTGCAGCTCCCAACGCAGGCGGAACGGGCCGAGGTCCATGCGGAAATGCGTGGCATGGGCATCCGGCAGCGGCAGGTGGCGGTCACGCAGCAGGGCGGTCACATGCGCCCGGCTGGCATCGCGCTGGGCAGCATCGCACACCATGACCACGTGCGAGATCGCCAGCGGCGTGCTCATGGCCTCGGGGGGGCGGGCATGGATTTCGTTGTGCAGTGTCACCCGTTGCGGGTGCTGGAGCGGGTTGTTTTTCAGTTGCATGGCGTCCTCTTGGCCCGATTGTGACGCAAGGCAGTTCCAGACCCTTGACCGTGCGGGAAGCCGCAAAAAAACGGCACCCGAAGGTGCCGTTTTCTGGCAGTCGGGCGGCCTCAGTCCTCGACGAAGGCCTCTTCGCGTTTGTTCTTGATTGCCGGCAGCATCACAATGACCAGCAGCAAGGCGGCCGCCGCCAGCAGACCGGCCGACAGCGGACGCGTGACCAGCACGCTCCAGTCACCACGCGACAGCAGCAGGGCGCGGCGCAGGTTTTCTTCCATCATCGGGCCCAGGATGAAACCGAGCAGCAGCGGGGCTGGCTCGACCCCGAGCTTGATGAAGCCGTAGCCGATCACACCGAAGATCGCCACCATCCAGATGTCGAAGGTGTTGTTGTTGGTCGAGTACACACCGATGGCGCAGAACAGCACGATCGACGGGAACAGCCAGCGGTAAGGCACAGTCAGCAGCTTGATCCACATGCCGATCAGCGGCAGGTTCAGCACGATGAGCATCAGATTGCCGATCCACATCGAGGCGATCAGGCCCCAGAACAGTTCGGGGTTGCTGGTCATCACCTGCGGGCCGGGCTGGATGTTGTGGATGGTCATGGCCCCCACCATCAGCGCCATCACGGCGTTGGGCGGAATGCCCAGCGTCAGCAGCGGAATGAAGGAGGTCTGCGAACCGGCGTTGTTGGCCGACTCGGGCGCCGCCACACCGCGGATGTTGCCTTTGCCGAACGGTACTTCACCCGGCTTGAGCTTGGTCTTCTTCTCGATGGTGTAGGCCGCAAAAGCCGCCAGCAAGGCACCGCCGCCCGGCAGGATGCCCAGGATGGAGCCGATGGTCGTACCGCGCAGGATGGCCGGGAACATGAGTTTCAGATCACGGGCCGTGGGGTAGATGTTCTTGACCTTGCCCGTGAACACCTCGCGCTTGTCTTCGGAATGCGACAGGTTGGCAATGATCTCGCCGTAACCGAACACGCCCATGGCAATGGTGATGAAGCCGATGCCGTCGGTCAGTTCCGGAATGTCGAACGAGAAGCGGGCCACACCCGAATTCACGTCGGTACCCACCAGACCCAGCAGCAGGCCCAGCACGATCATGGCCACGGCCTTGAGCAGCGAGCCCGAAGCCAGCACCACGGCGCCGATCAGGCCCAGCACCATGAGCGAGAAATACTCGGCCGGGCCGAACTTGAAGGCCACTTCCGTCAACGGCGCCGCGAAGGCCGCCAGAATCAGCGTGCCGACGCAGCCGGCAAAGAAGGAGCCGATACCGGCCGCGGCCAGCGCCGGACCCGCACGACCCTGGCGCGCCATCTGGTAGCCGTCGATCACGGTCACCACCGAAGACGACTCACCCGGCAGATTCACCAGAATCGCGGTGGTGGAGCCACCGTACTGGGCGCCGTAGTAGATACCGGCCAGCATGATCAGTGCGGCCACCGGCGGCAACGCATAGGTGGCCGGCAGCAGCATGGCGATGGTGGCAATCGGGCCGACGCCCGGCAGCACACCGATCAGCGTACCCAGCAAACAGCCGACGAAGGCATACATCAGGTTCTGCGCGGTGAAGGCAACACCAAAACCGAGCGAGAGGTTGTTGATCAAATCCATCATGTTCTTGTTCTCCTCAGCCGACGATAAAGGTCGGCCAGACCGGGAACTGCAGTTTGAGCAGCATCACAAAGGCCAGGTAGCTGCCCACGGCCAGCACAGCGGCCAGGACCAGCACTTCCTTGAGCTTGAAGGTTTCACCGGCCAGGCTGGCGATGATGGTCAAGGCAAAAATACCGGCGACCAACCCCATGGGCGGCAGGCCGATGCTGGGCAAGCCACCAATCATGATGCCGAACAGCAGATTGGCGCTGATGATGTACACCAGCGGCTTCCAGGCCCATTTGCCGATCTTCTCGCCGTCCTCGGTTTCGACGACCAGGGCCTTGAACATGATCAGCCCGCCCAAAAGGGCCAGCACGATACCCAACATCAGGGGAAAGTAACCAGGCCCCATGCGAGCGCCATTTCCCACGTTGTAATTGGCAGCACCCCAGGCAAAGCCAACGCCGACGGCGGTGAACATGAGCCCGGAGAAAAAGTCTTTTTGACTCTTGATATTCACAAACAGTCTCCTAAGAGCAACTCTCAAACCGTCGATTCTGCAACGGAAAGCCCCTGCGTCCGGATGTGGATTCCACCTACGCCTGAGGCGCATCGGGTCGCAAAACCTCGGGAATACCCTTGGTTTTCAGCGCTTACGCACTGTCTGAGTGCATTCAGACCAGCGGGGGCGTTGCACTCAGCACTTCGTCCAGCACGGTCAGGCCTTCGGCCACCCGCAAGGCGCCGGCCAGCCGCAGCGGGCGCATGCCATCACTCACGGCCTGGCGCCGCAGGGCATCGATGTTGGGCTCGTGGCTGACTCGGTCCTTGAACGCCTCGCTCACCACCAGCAATTCGTACAGGCCCATGCGCCCCAGGTAACCGGTCATGCGGCAATCGACACAGCCCACCGGTTTGTAGGGCTTGTAGCTGCCACTGAGCTGCCAAGGCTTCACCACCTCGGCCAGCGCTTCGCGTTTGGCCGTCTCGTCCAGCGCCTTGCATTGCGCGCACAGGGTGCGCACCAGCCGCTGCGCCAGCACGCCCAGCACGGTGGCGTTGATCAGGTAGGGCGGGATGCCCAGCTCCATCAGGCGCGTGATGGCTGACGGCGCGTCGTTGGTGTGCAGGGTGGAGAACACCAGGTGACCGGTGAGGGCGGCCTGCACTGCCATCTCGGCAGTTTCCAGGTCGCGGATTTCGCCCACCATGATGATGTCCGGGTCCTGCCGCATCAGGGCGCGCAGTCCCTCGGGGAAGCCGAAGTCGAGCTGCGGCTGCACCTGGGTCTGGTTGAAAGCCGGCTCGATCATCTCGATCGGGTCTTCCACCGTACTGACGTTCACCTCTTCGGTGGCCACGCGCTTCAAGGTGGAGTACAGCGTGGTGGTCTTGCCCGAACCAGTCGGGCCGGTCACCAGGATGATGCCGTGCGGCCGCTTCACCAGCGCCTCCCAGCGCTGTGCGTCGTGCGGCGTGAAGCCCAGCGCATCCAGATCCTTGACGGCGGTGTCCGGGTCGAAGATCCGCATCACCATCTTTTCGCCAAACGCGGTGGGCAGGGTCGAGATCCGCATCTCGATCTCGTCGCCGCGCGGGTTGCGCGTCTTGATGCGGCCGTCCTGCGGGCGGCGTTTCTCCACCACGTCCATGCGGCCTAGCAATTTGATGCGCGCCGTCATGGCGTTGAGCACGCCCATGGGCATCTGATAGACCGGGTGCAGCACGCCGTCGATGCGGAAGCGGATCACGCCCTGCTCGCGCCGCGGCTCCAGGTGGATGTCGCTGGCGCGCTGGTCGAAGGCGTACTGCCACAGCCAGTCCACCACCTGCACCACGCCCTGGTCGTTGGCGTCGAGCTGCTTGTTGCTCTTGCCCAGCTCCACCAGCTGCTCGAAGCTGGCGCCACCGGCACCGCCGCCGGCCTTCTGGGCGGCACGCACCGACTTGGCGAGCGCAAAGAATTCAGCCGTGAAACGATGGATGTCCTGCGGGTTGGCCACCACGCGGCGCACGCTGCGGCGCGACTGCCGCTCGACCTCGCCCACCCAATCGGTGAGAAAGGGCTCGGCCGTGGCCACCACCACCTCGGTCGGCGTCACCTGCACCGGCAGCACGCGATGCCGCTCAGCGTAGGCGGCACTCATCATGTCGGCCACCTTGCCCACATCGACCTTGAGCGGGTCGATGCGCAGGTAGTCCAACCCGGCACGGCCAGCCAGCCACTGCGTCAGGGTTTCGATGTCCAGCGGTTTCTGATCGCTGACGCGGCGCATCGACACGCTGGCCAGCCGCAGCAAGGGGTGCTGTGCGCTCTCGGCCTGGGCACAACGCGCAATGGTGCGTTGTGCCTCTTCATGCGAGATCACGCCATCGGCCTGCAACCACTCCACCAGGCGACGCCAGTCGATCGGGCCGTCGTGCGGCGTTTTGGCAAGGGGTTTGGTTTTCACGTCCGTGTTCATTCGATCGGTTTGAAACCGCGCAGCCACTTGGGTGCCGGCAAGCCCCACTGAGTCTGGATGATTTCGGCGCGGGCGGCAAGCTCGGCCCGCTTCGGGCGGCTGGGCGTGCGTTGCGCCAGCACCACCGTATTGCCTTCGCGCGTCGCCTTGAAGGCCCAGATGGCATCGCGCCCGAAGGCGGCGGCAATCTTCTCCACACTGCGGTCAAAGCTCGACGAGCGGCCGAACAGGTTGACCGTCATGCTGCCTTCCTCGGTCAGCAGACGCCGGCAGTCGGCATAGAACTCCGCACTGTCGAGCACCGGTGCTGCCGCCTCGTCGTCGTACAGATCGACCTGCAAGGCATCCACAGTGCCAAACCACTGCGGCTTCTTGATCTCCTGCGCCGCATCGCCCAGGATCACCTGCAGCTTCGCGCTGTCATCCGGCAGATGGAACCAGCCGCGGCAGGCGTGCAGCACCTGCGGGTTGAGCTCGATGGCGGTGGTCTTCATGCGCAGCACCTTGGCACAGAACTTGGTGAGCGAGCCGGCGCCCAGGCCGAGCTGCACCGCCTGGCGCTTCGGCACCGTGGCCGGATCGACGAACAGCAGCCAGGCCATCATGCGCTGGACGTACTCGTGCACCAGCGCGGTCGGATCGTCCATGTCCATGGAACCCTGGATCCAGATCGTGCCCAGGTGCATGTGGCGGATGTCGCCTTCGTCGGAGAAGTGGACTTCGGGGAGAGTGGGTTGGCGTTTTTTCAAGATCGGGCCATTATCCCCAAACACATCTCACGCACCTGACACCAGGCCAGCCGCCACCATCACCGCCCGCCAGGCGGCCAGCTTGCGCTCGAAAGACCAGCTGGCATTGGCCGGGCTGGTGGACGGCAGCTTCACCAACGGAAAATGCTCCACGCCCAGACTGCTGCGCACCAGCTTGGCATGCTTGAAGCTCTCGCCGCCGTTGTGCGCAATCATCTTCAGCTGTGGGCAATGCGCCTTCAGGCTGGCGAAGTCGTTCACCTCGGGGTTGCGGATGGCGCTGTCCAGGCTGCCGCTGCGCTCGCAACTGGCATAGACATCCCACAGACCCAGCCCCCGGTCGAGCAGCCATTTGCTACGTTTTTCATAGCTATTGGCGCCCGTATCCATTGGCACAGAAGGCCAAATCGCCTGCAAAATCTTCCAGAACTGGTTGTGCGGGTGGTCGTAGTACTGCTGCGCCCGCAACGAAGCCACCCCGGGGAAGCTGCCCAGGATCAGCAGGCGGGTGGTGGCCGAGACAATGGGCGGCAAACCCAACAGCCGCTCGGCGCCGGTTTGCGGAACAACGGGTTGCTGCTTGCGCACCATGACGTCACGCCGGCAGCAAGGCCCGCAGGCGCGGCAAGGCCGCCATGGCATTGCGCGTGGTCGCTGCGGCCAGCGCCTCCGGTTCAAGGCCGCGCAAGCCGGCCAGCACCTGCGCGATGCGCGGCAGCTCGCCCGGCTCGTTGCGGCCTTGCCGCACACCGGCCGCCCGCGCTTCGGCGGTCTGGTACAGCCAATGCGGCGGCATGTCGGGCGCATCGGTTTCCAGCACGATGCTCTCCAGCGGCAGCGTGGTCGCCAGCCGGCGCAGGTTCTCGGCACGCTCGTAGGTCAGCGCGCCGCCGAAACCGAGCTTGAACCCCAGGGCGATGAAAGCCTGCGCCTGCTGCACGCTACCGTTGAAGGCATGGGCAATGCCTTGCCATGGCGTGCCATTGCCGATGGCACGCAGTCCCTTGAGCAGCATGTCGGCCGAACGGCGCACGTGCAGGATCACCGGCAGGCCGTGTTGGCGTGCCAGCTTGAGCTGCTCGACATAAAAGAATTCCTGCCGTTCGCGCAGCGGGCTGGCCAGCAGTTCCGGCACGAAGTAGTCGAGCCCGATCTCTCCCACCGCCACCAGGCGCGGGTCGTCACGCTGTGCGGTCAGCGCTGCGTCAAGCTGGGCCAAGTCCTCGTCCGCCGCCTCTTTCACGTACAAGGGGTGGATGCCCAGCGCGTAGCTGTCGCCGTGCGCGTGGGCCAGTTGGCGCACAGCCGCGAAATTGGCCACCTCGACCGCCGGCAGAACGCAATGCGCTACACTTTCTGTAGCAGCTCTCGCCCGAACCACCTGGGCATCAGGCAAAAATTCTGCCGCATCCAGATGGCAATGGGTGTCAATCCAGGTCGTCATACCCGCCATGATGCCCGAACCGTGATACCTTGCGCCCGATGGCCTGGATCCGCCAGCAACCCCAACTCTTCCTACGATGATCAGCCCAACCCTCTTGCGCAGCGGCCCGGTGACCGTGGTGGACTACCGCTGCAACACCGGCCCGGAGGAGAACCCCTATACCGAGGTCCATGGCGGCCATTCGGTATCCTATGTGCGCAAAGGCAGTTTCGGCTACCAGTACCGGGGACAGGCCTTCGAAATGGTCGCCGGGTCGGTACTCATCGGGAACCCCGGCGACGAATTCATGTGCACACACGACCACCACGTGTGTGGCGACGAATGCCTGGCTTTTCACCTCGCCCCCGATTTTGTCGAACTCATCGGCGGCAGCACCGCCCTCTGGCGCACCGGAGCGCTGGCGCCGTTGCCTGAGCTGATGGTGCTGGGCGAACTCGCGCAAGCGGCCGCGGAGGGCAAGACCCACGCCAGCGTCGATGAGGTCGGTATGCTGCTCGCGGCGCGCTTTGTGGAAGTGGCATCCGGGGTCAAGCCCAAGGCGCTGCATGTGCGTGCACGCGACCGCCGACGCGCCGTGGAAGCCGCTCTGTGGCTGGATGCCCATTCCCACCAGCCCATTGAACTGGCGGATGCCGCCGCCCGGGCCGACCTGAGCGCCTTCCACTTCTTGCGCTTGTTTTCCAAGGTGTTGGGCGTCACGCCGCATCAATACCTGGTGCGCTCACGGCTGCGCCATGCGGCGCGCCTGCTGACAGAGCCGGACCGACCCATCACCGACATCGCCCTGGACGTCGGCTTCGGTGATCTTTCCAACTTCGTGCGCACCTTCCGCCGTGCGGCCGGCCTGTCACCCGGGAGCTTTCGCCAGGCCGCCCGCGAAAACCGCAATTTTTTCCAAGACCGGCTGGCAGCGCTCTTTCATGATGAAGCCTTGATCCACTCATCGACAAGGAATTCATCATGTACGACCACATCGGACTCCAGGTAAGGGACATCGACGCCAGCGTGCGCTTCTACGAAGCTGCGCTGGCGCCACTGGGCCATGTGCTGTGCTCGCGCGACGAATCAGGCGCCGGCTTGGGCCCCAAAGGCAAGCCTGCGCTATGGCTTTATCCGTCGCAAGACCGCCCCCAACAAGCCCACGGCACGCATATCGCCTTGCGCGCACCCAGCCAGCAGGCTGTTGCCGGCTTTCACAGCCTCGGCATGCAGGCGGGCGGCCGTGACAACGGACCACCCGGCTTGCGCGCCGAGTACAGCCCCACTTACTACGCGGCGTTTCTGATCGATCCCGACGGCAACAACATCGAAGCGGTGTGCTTCAAATAACAGCAGGACACCGCCATGGCATCGATTCACAAAGCGTTTGAAGTGGATGTTCCGGTCGAACAGGTCTGGGCCGCGGTACGTGACTTCGGTGCCGTGCACCGGCGCCTGACACCCGGCCTGACGGTGGCCACCCAACTGGAGGCAGACACCCGAACCGTCACCTTCGCCAACGGCCTGGTACTCAAGGAATTGCTGGTCAGCCTTGACGACACCTTGCGGCGACTGGTCTACGCTTCGGTGCAGGGCCGCGCCACACACCACAACGCGTCGTTGCAGGTGCTGCCCGAGGGAAGCGGTAGCCGGATCGTCTGGATCACCGATGTCCTGCCCAACGAGCTGGAGCCGTTTGTCAGCGGGCTCGTCGAACAAGGCGCGGCCATCATGAAACAGACGCTGGAGGGCGAGGCTGCACGCGCTGCATCAGCGTAGTGATCCCCGTACAAGCGTCAGAGCCCTTCCGACAAATGCCCCAGCTCCAGCCTGAGCTGGCGCTGGCAGCGCGCCGCCAGCGTCTCGTCGTGCGTGACCACGATGAAGGCCGTGCCCTGCTCACGTGCCAGGCGCAGCATCAGTTCGAACACGCCGTCGGCGGTGCTGCGGTCGAGGTTGCCGGTGGGCTCGTCGGCCAGCACACAGGCTGGCTGCGTCACCAGCGCGCGCGCGATCGCCACGCGCTGGCGCTCGCCGCCCGACAGCTCGGACGGACGGTGCAACACGCGGTCCTGCAGCCCGACCGCCGCCAGCATGCGTGTCGCCGTCTGCGCTGCTTCGGCGCGGTCCTGACGCCGGATCCACAGCGGCATGGCCACGTTGTCCAGGGCGCTGAATTCCGGCAACAGGTGGTGGAACTGGTAGACGAAGCCGAGGTGCTGGTTGCGCAACTGGCCCTGGGCCGCCGGTGACAGCGCCGACATGTCCTGCCCCATCAGCTGCACCGAGCCGCTGCTGGGCGCATCGAGCCCGCCCAGCAGGTGCAGCAGCGTGCTCTTGCCGGAACCGGACGCACCGACGATGGCCAGCGTCTCGCCGCGCTGCACCTGCAGGTCCACGCCCTGCAGCACCGCGACATCGAGCCGCCCTTCGGTAAACCGTTTGCTCAGGCCCCAGGCCTGCAGAACAATCTCACTCATAACGCAGGGCCTCGGCGGGGTTGACGCGGCTGGCGCGCCAGCTCGGGTAGATGGTGGCCACAAACGCCAGCACCAGCGAAATGATGGCAATCGGCACGATGTCGCTGCTTTGCGGGTCACTCGGCATGCGGCTGATCAGGTAGATGTCTTGCGGCAGGAAGCTGGCGTGGAACAAACGCTCCAACGCCGGCACGATGACGTCGATGTTGAAGGCCACACCCAAGCCCAGCAGCAGGCCGGCCAGCGTGCCGATCACGCCCACCATGGCACCCTGCACCACGAAGATGCCCATGATGCTGCGCGGGCTGGCGCCCAGCGTGCGCAGGATGGCAATGTCGGCGCGCTTGTCGGTCACCGTCATCACCAGCGTGCTGACCAGGTTGAAAGCGGCCACTGCCACGATCAGGGTGAGGATGATGAACATCATGCGTTTTTCCAGCTGCACGGCGGCGAACCAGTTGCGGTTCTGCCGTGTCCAGTCGCGGATCAACAGATCGCCGCTCAGGCTGCGCGCCAATTGCCCCGCCACCTCGCGCGCCTGGTGCAGATCGCGGATCTTGAGACGGATGCCGGTGGGCCCTTCAAGCCGGAAAATCTTGGCTGCGTCGTCCACATGCATCATCACCAGCCCAGCGTCGTATTCGTAGTGGCCGGAGTCGAAGGTGCCGACCACCGTCATCTGCTTCAGGCGCGGCACCACGCCGGCTGGCGTCACCTGGCCACTGGGTGCCACCAGGGTCACCTTGTCGCCCTCGCGCACACCCATGGCACGCGCCAGGTCCGCCCCCAGCACGATGCCGAATTCGCCTGCCACCAGACGGGCCAGCGCACCGTTCTTCAGGGTCACAGCCAGATCGGTCACCTCGGGTTCGCGTACCGGATCGATGCCACGCACGATGGTGCCTTTCATGTCCTCACCACGCGCCAGCAAGGCCTGGGTGCCGATGAAGGGCGCGGCGCCGATCACCTGCGGGTTGGCGCGTGCCTCGCGCAGGGTCAGGTCGGCGTCGGGCAGCGCCGCACCGTTGGGTGCGAAGATCTCGATGTGCGACACCACGCCCAGCATGCGGTCGCGCACCTCCTTCTGGAAGCCGTTCATCACGCTGAGCACAATGATGAGCGCAGCCACTCCCAGCGCAATGCCCAGCATGGACACGCCCGAAATGAAAGAGATGAACCCGTTGCGCCGGGTGGCGCGGCCGGCGCGGGTGTAGCGCCAGCCGAGAATGAGTTCGTAGGGGATTTGCATGGTTTATTTGGGTTCCGGTCGCCATTATTCGCGATGAATGGCATCCGCCGTTCAGCACCCCGCCGATGCGAGGCAACATTTGACCGGACAATAGCAGCATGCACCTCCTGATTCCGTTCGCTGCCATTGACGACCCGGCCAGCCGCCAGACCCTGCGCAGCCTGCGCCTGCCCCATCTGACGCGACTGCTGACCCGGTTGACGCCGCAGCCGGCCGAAGCTGGCACGGATGACTCCCCCGCCCTGCCGCACGAGCACGCACTGGCAACGGCCATGGGGCTGGACCCGCTGGCGCCGCCCTGGGCGGCGCTGCAGGCCCATGACCTGGGCTTGGAGGGCGCACGTGAGGACGCCTGGGCCTTCATCACCCCCAGCCACTGGCAGGTGGGACAGGCGCAGGTGACGCTGCTGGCGCCCGAGGAACTGGCGCTGGCGGAAGACGAGTCGCGCACGCTGCTGGCGGCCATGCAGCCCTACTTCGCCGAAGACGGCATCACACTGCTCTACGAAAGCCCGACGCGCTGGCTGGCACGCGGTGCCGCCTTTCGCGGCCTGGCCACCGCCGCACCCGAGCGCGCGGTCGGGCGCGACGTGGCGCCCTGGCTACCACCCTCGCCCGTGCTGCGCCGGCTGCAGAACGAGATGCAGATGCTGCTCTACACCCATGCCGTCAACGAGGCGCGCGCCCAGCGCCGCGCGCTGGCGGTGAACTCGTTCTGGATCAGCGGCAGCGGCACCTTGGCAGCCGCGCCCATGGCGCCGGCCGAACGCCCCTTGGTGCCGCAAACGCTGATGCAGGCCGCACTGCGGCAGGACTGGCCGGCCTGGGGCCAAGCCTGGGAAGCACTCGATGCCACGCAGGGTGCCGAACTCCTGGCCGCCCTGGAACAAGGCAACGCCGCGGTACGGCTGACGCTGTGCGGTGAACGGCAGGCCCAGACCTTTGCCCTTGCGCCACGCGGCCTCTGGTCCAAGTTATCAAGCATTTTCGGGGCCCCGCCCTTGTCGAACATCATGGATAAGCTATGAAAATCGTAGCAAGAGAGATTCCGCCGCGTGCCGCCTGGGCGCTGGAACAGGCGGGCGTGCACCCGCTACTGGCGCGGCTGTTTGCAGCCCGCGGTGTTGCGGCCAAGGACGAACTGGACGACGGCCTGGCGCGCCTGCTACCGCCCACCGGCATGAAAGGCACAGCCGAGGCCGCCGTGCTGCTGGCCGATGCCATGGCGCAGAACAAGAAGCTGTGCATCGTGGCCGACTACGACTGCGACGGCGCCACCGCTTGCGCGGTGGCGGTGCGCGGCCTGCGCCTGCTGGGGGCACAACAGGTCAGCTACCTGGTGCCGGACCGCGTGGTGGATGGTTATGGCCTGACGCCGCCGATTGCCCAGCGCGTCAAGGACAGCGGGGCCGACGTGCTGATCACGGTGGATAACGGCATTGCCAGCGTGGACGGTGTGCGCGTCGCCCGCGAACTGGGCCTGCAAGTGCTGGTGACCGACCACCACCTGCCCGCGGCCGAGCTGCCGCAGGCCGATGTCATCGTGAACCCGAACCAACCCGGCTGCACCTTCGAGAGCAAGTCGATCGCCGGCGTCGGTGTGATGTTCTATGTGCTGCTGGCGCTGCGAGCCGAATTGCGCCAGCGTGGTGTATTCGATGCGGCCAGCCAACCGAAACTCGACGCCCTGCTGCCGCTGGTCGCCCTGGGCACCGTGGCCGACGTGGTGAAGCTCGACGCCAACAACCGCCGCCTGGTGGCGCAGGGCTTGAAGCGCGTGCGCGCCGGTGCCCTGCCACCCGGCATGAGCAGCCTGTTCGAGGTCGCCGGACGCAAGACGGCCGTGGCCACCACCTTCGACTTCGGTTTCGCCTTGGGCCCGCGCATCAATGCCGCGGGGCGCCTGTCGGACATGACGCTGGGCATCGAATGCCTGCTGAGCGACGACCCAGCGCGCGCCGAGGAACTGGCGCGCACGCTGGATGGCATCAACCGCGAACGGCGCGAGATCGAAGGCGAGATGCGCGAGCAGGCATTCGACATTGCCGAGTCATTGTTCGACGAAGGCGATGAGCCGCCGCCGGCCATCTGCGTGTTCGACCCCGACTTTCACGAAGGTGTCGTCGGCATCGTGGCCTCGCGCATCAAGGACAAGCTGCACCGCCCGAGCTTTGTTTTCGCCGCCAGTCAGGCGCCCGGCAAGGAACATGAACTGAAAGGTTCCGGACGCTCGATTCCCGGCTTTCACCTGCGCGATGCGCTCGACCTGGTGGCCAAGCGCTACCCTGGCGTGCTGCTGCGCTTCGGCGGCCACGCCATGGCCGCCGGCTGCACCATTGCCGAAGAGCATCTCGACGCCTTCGAGCAGGGCCTCAATGAAGTAGCGCAGGAATGGCTGGACGCTGCCACCCTGACGCGCCGGCTCGAGACCGATGGCCCGCTGTCGCCCGAGTACCGTCGCGCCGACATGGTGGACACGCTACACCGCGAAGTCTGGGGCCAGGGTTTTGCGCCGCCGACCTTCAGCGAAGAAGTGGAAGTGATTTCACAGCGACTGGTGGGCGAGAAGCACCTGGCGCTCAAGCTCAAGCACCAGGGTCAGCCGGTGGACGGCATCTGGTTCGGCCGCACCGAGCCGCTGCCCAGCCGCGTGCTGCTGGCCTTCCGCCTCGATGCCGATGAATGGCAGGGCGTGCGCCGGGTCAGGTTTCTCGTCGAGGGTGCGGAGCTCTGAGCCCCGCGTCCGTTGTCACGACAGTTGTGGCACGTCCCTGTAGGCGGCAGACTGGAGTGCCGGCATGGCGCCAGGCTCGCCCACATTGAAGACAGACACGACCTCGGCCAGGCGCTGCGCCTGATCACGCAGGGCAGAGGCCGCTGCCGCCGACTCCTCGACCAGTGCCGCATTCTGCTGGGTCATCTGGTCCAGATTGGCCACCGCATCGTTCACCAACGCAATGCCGTCACGTTGCTCGGCGGAAGACACCGTGATCTCACCGATCAAGTCAGTGACCCGCTGCACACTGCTGACAATTTCGCTCATGGTCTGCCCGGCCTGCTCCACCTGCTTGGAACCCGACTCGACCGTCTCCACCGACAGGCTGATGAGTTCCTTGATTTCCTTGGCAGCCTCAGCCGAACGCTGGGCAAGACTGCGCACTTCGGAGGCCACGACGGCAAACCCCCGCCCCTGCTCGCCGGCACGGGCGGCTTCGACGGCGGCATTGAGCGCCAAGATGTTGGTCTGGAAGGCAATGCCATCGATCGTGCCGATGATGTCGGCGATCTTGCGCGACGAATCGGTGATGTGCTGCATGCTGTTCACCACCTGCCCCACCACTTCGCCGCCGCGGCTGGCGACCTGAGCTGCCGTGGTGGCCAGCTGGTTGGCCTGACGTGCCGTATCAGCCGACTGGTTCACGGTGCTCGTCAACTCCTCCATGCTGGACGCTGTCTGCTGCAGATTGGACGCTGTCTGCTCGGTGCGAACCGACAGGTCATGGTTGCCATTGGCGATTTCGTTGGAAGCGGTGGAAACAGATTCCACCCCGCTGCGCACCTCTGAAACCAGGCTGCGCAGCTTGCTCGCCATCTCGGACAAGCTCCGCGTCAACACGCCAAACTCATCTTGGCGATCATCCCGGATTTGCTGCGTCAGGTCCCCTGCGGTGATGGCTTCAGCGACCGACACCGCACGCTCCAGCGGTCGTGTGATGGAACGCACCAGCATCAGAGACAGAACGATGCTCAAGGCAAACACCAGCACGGCGCTGATGACCGCCACCATCTGGACATCGTTGCGGGTCTGCAATGCCGCCTGCCGGGCCTCGTCACGCTGCTTCTCCTGCAACGCGACGTATTTGTCGATGGCCCCCAGGTACTCCACCACCAGAGGGCGGAACTGCTTGTCGTGAAACTCCTGGCGCGCGGCCGGATGACCGGAAGTTTTCAACTCAGCCACCTTCTCACTCACACCGCGGACTTTGACGCGTGTGCCCGCCACAACCGCCAGGGCCTCCTTGTCCGCCGGTGTGGTGGCACCTTTGTTGATGCGCTCCTGCACGGGCGTGATGCGGGCCGTCAGTGCGGCCACCCGGGTGTCGAAATCCTTCTGCAGTTCCTCGTCGGTCGTAATCAGGCTCGCCATGGACATGGACACCGCCAGTTCGGCCAGCCCACGCCAGGTCACTGCATTGGTGATCGAGTCCTCGTACTTCTGCACCAGCCGTTCAGCTTCATCCGTCGTCTGCCGGGTCCGCAGTTGTGTCCACGTCGCAACGGTGAACATCAACAACAACAACCCAAGAATGACGCTCCACAGCTTGTATGAGACGCGCAGGTTATTGAATTTCATTTTTGACTCCTTTGAAGTCAGCTTATGCCGAGCCTCCCAAAACAGAGGTCAAGCACGCGACAGGAAATCCCTGAATTTTTTATATTTTTCTATATTGATCATTTTCACCCAAAAAGATGGCTGACTCGGGCGCACCCGTTCATCAGTGGCTGCAGACTTGGGATGCGATCCTGACGGCCCGGTCAAACCACCGCAATGCAGTTGCGGCCTTCGGCCTTGGCCTTGTACAAGGCCTGGTCGGCACGCGCCAGCAACACATCGACCTCAGCATCATCAGGTTGGTTGGTCGTCACACCAATACTGGCCGTGATGGGCGGCAGTTCGGCAGCCGGCTGCGCCACTGCGGCACGAATACGCTCAGCCACAATCAGGGCCTGTTCCAGTGTGGTCTCCGGCAACACCACGACGAACTCCTCGCCACCGAAACGGCCCAATTGATCAGGCCGTCGCAGCAGGAGTGTTATGCGGCTCACAACATCGACCAGGATACGATCGCCCATTTGGTGACCATGGATGTCATTGATCAGCTTGAAAAGGTCGATGTCCAGCATCAGCAGGGCCATGCTGCGCCCATGGCGGCGGCAGCGTGCCAGCTCCTGTTCGCAGGCGGTGATCAATGTCCGTCGCGACAGTGCATTGGTCAGGAAATCGTGGGAAGCGGAATGCTCAAGCAACACCCGCAACCGATCGCCGGCCATCAGAATGAGGCCAACCCCCAGTGAGACGGTGAACAGGGCATTCATCACGACGTACAGCGTCTGCACGCGCGTCGGATCGAGCAGGTGTTCGTCCGGCAACGGCAGCCAGGCCGACAGGAAGCGCAACACCAGGGTGGCGGTATGGATCAGCAACACCACCACCGTGAAACCGGTTGAAAACACCTCAGGCCCATGGCGCCAGATCAGCACGGCCAACTTCATCTGGATGTAGGCCCAAAGCAGGGAAACGATCAGGACCCGGGCGGTGAAGCTGGGCTCGGCAAGGGTGTACCAGGCCAGCACAGGAAGGACCGCCAGGATCAGGCCCATGCGCGACCAATAGGCCGGGGCAAGCCCGAAGAAATGTCGGGCCCCGAAATGGAACATGGCAATGCCGGTCAGCAACAGGCCATTGGCGGCAACCACAGATACCAGATCAGGAATCTGCCCACGCGCGGCAAACAGCAGGGCCGACAAGAAGCAGACCGCCGGGGCGGCGGCCCACCAGCCCAGCCCCTTGATGGATTTGGGATAGCTCAGGCGCAGGAACATCAGCACCATGGCCAGCAGCAAGCCGATGATGCCGCTCAGGACAATGATGGAGCGCAGGTCGAGCCCCATCATGACACTGCCACCTTAGCCAACTGCTTCAAAAAAATCACGATCTGCCAGAAAGTCATTCGTCAGCCCAGCAAGTCCGAATCACGGCGAGGCGCGCGATCGAGGTGGTAGAGAAAGAACACCAGCAAAATGGTGGCGCCGACGATCCACAAGGGCCCAAACAGCCAGAGCAACAAGGGCACGGTGAAGTAATAAGCCCGCATGCCGACGCGGTAGAAGATGGCGGCGCGATTGAGTTCCGCCCCCACATGCGCCGGTCGCGTGCAATCAAGCGCCAGGTCTTTCTGCACATTGATCTGGTAGCCGATGTGGTGATACAGCCGCATCGACAGGCAAAAAGCGAAAAAGGCGAACAACAGGTCAAACAGCAGGATGAGCAACTTGAACAGCCACATCTCGGCACTGTTGCTCCCCAAGACATTGAGCGCATGCCAGGTGCCCGTCAGCTTGTCGCCCTGGGCGCTCAGGGTCAGCACGCCAATGATCAACAGAATGGCCGTGGAGGCCATGAAGCTTGACGTCATGGTGGAATTGCGCAGGGTCTGCACCGCCAGGATGTCGCGGCCGTCGCGCATCACGCCCTCGACCCAAGCAACCCGTGCGGCGTTCATGCCGTACAGCGCACTGGAAGCCGGGTCGCGCTGGTTGCGCCAGCGCAAATACGCCTGATAAACGGCCACAGCCACCACGCTCAGGGCAAAACCGGCAAAGTCATAGATATGCGTCGCGATGAAATCAACCATGCGGACATTGTGCCAGCACGCAAGGCCTAAAATGAAGATGTGACATCCATCCTCAACGCCGACCTGCACTGCCATTCCGTCGTCTCCGACGGCACCCTCACACCCGAGGAACTGGCTGCACGGGCCGCTGCCAATGGCGTTGAGTTGTGGGCGCTGACCGACCACGACGAGATCGGCGGCCAGCACCGTGCCGCAGCGGCAGCCCGCGCACTGGGCATGAAGTACCTCACCGGCGCTGAAATCTCCATCACCTTCGCCGGCCAGACCGTGCACATCGTCGGCCTGGGCTTCGACCCCGACGACACACGCATGCAACAGGGCCTGTACCAGACACGGGGTGGACGTGGCCAGCGTGCCATGGACATGTCGGACAGTCTGGCGGCGGTCGGCATCCGTGGCGCCTATGAGGGTGCGCTGAAATACGCCGGCAACCCGGAACTGATCTCGCGCACCCACTTTGCCCGCTTCCTGGTGGAAGCCGGCATTTGCCGCGACACCAATGAAGTCTTCCGCAAATACCTGACCGAGGGCAAGCCCGGCTTTGTGCCGCATCGCTGGGCCACGCTGCGCGACGCCGTGAGCTGGATCGTGGATGCCGGCGGCCAGGCGGTGATCGCCCACCCGGCGCGCTACAGCTTCAGCGCCAACGAGGAATACGCCCTGTTCAGTGAATTCAAAGCTCATGGAGGCCAGGCTGTGGAGGTGGTGACCGGCAGCCACACCGCGGCCGAGTACGTCAAATACGCCGACATGGCGCGCGAGTTCGGCCTGGCCGCCTCGCGCGGCAGCGATTTCCACTGCCCCGACGAATCGCGCACCGATCTGGGCGCCCTGCCCTACCTACCCGGCGGATTGACACCAGTCTGGGAGTTGCTGGCGGGACGGATCCAGTGAGTTGCGGCCTAACCGCCCTCAAGGCGACAGCAGCCTCCTTGAAGAGCAGCGGCCCCACGCTGTGGGCCAGCGCGGGAAAAATTTAATGCGACAGCACAACTTGGCCGGCATGTTGCTGGCGCTCTCTGCGTTGGCCTGCTTTGCCACACTGGACACCACCACCAAGTACATCACGCTCAGCCTGCCCCTGCTGTTGGCGCTGTGGTTCCGCTACGCTTTCCAGGCGGTGGCGACCACCATCGTGATGCTGCCGCAACGTGGTCGTGCGCTGCTGCACACGGAGCGCCTTTTTCTGCAATGCCTGCGTGGTGTCCTGCTGTTCGTCACCAGCCTGTTCACATTTCTCTGCCTCCTGTACATGCCGGTGGGCGAATTCACTGCCATCGCCATGATCACCCCGCTGGTGGTCACTCTGCTGGCAGCCACCACGCTGGGCGAAAAGGTATCGTCGCTGCGCTGGACGCTGGTGGCGGGCGGTTTTGTCGGCACGCTGATCATCATCCGGCCCGGCAGCGACCTGTTCGGCTGGACCATGCTGCTGCCGCTGGTACAGGTTGCGGCCTACTCTGCCTTCCAGATCCTGACCAGCCAGTTGGTGAAGACCGAAGACGCCGTGACCATGCACTTCTACACCGGCTGGGTTGGTGCGCTGCTGGCGTCGCTGGCGCTGCCCTTTGCCTGGGTCCTGCCGGAAACACGGGGCCAATGGGCCGGGTTGCTGCTGATGGGCGCCATGGGGACGGTCGGCCACTTCCTGCTGATCCTGGCCTACCGCCGTACGGCTGCCGCCACGCTGACGCCCCTGCTCTATGCCCAGATCGCCTTTGCCATGCTGGGTGGCTGGCTGGTCTTCTCGCATGTTCCCGATGGCTGGGCCCTGCTGGGCATGACTATGATTGCCTTTTGCGGTGCCGGCAGCGCCTGGCTGGCCGTGCGTGAGAGCCGCCTGCAGTTGGAGCCGATGGAGATCTGATGGCACAGTATTTCGAAGTTCACCCCGACAACCCGCAGTTGCGCCTGCTCAAGCAGGCGGCTGCGCTGCTGGAAAAAGGCGGCGTGCTGGCCGTACCCACCGACTCGAGTTATGCGCTGGTCTGCCACCTCGACGACAAGGCCGCGGCCGACCGACTGCGCAGCATTCGCGGCGTGGACGATAAACACCACCTGACCCTGCTGTGCCGCGACCTCAGCGAACTGGCCAATTACGCACGTGTCGACAACCGGCAGTACCGCCTGATCAAGGCAGCCACGCCGGGCCCGTACACCTTCATCCTGGAAGCCACCAAGGAGGTGCCCAGGCGCCTGAGCCACCCCTCACGCAAGACCATCGGTCTTCGCGTACCGGAACACCCGGTGCTGCACGAGTTGCTGGCGCTGCACAGCGAACCCCTGCTGGCGACCACCTTGATCGCGGCCGGCGAAACCGACCCGATCAATGACGCACATGAGATCCGCGACCGCTACGAGCACCAGATTGCCGCAGTCATCGATGCTGGCGCCTGCGCGCAGGAACCCACCACCGTGGTCGACCTCACCAGCGGCGAACCGGTGGTGCTGCGCCAAGGCCGCGGCGATCTGGCCACCCTGGGCCTGTGACCCCCTGCAGCGCCCCCTCATCACTCTGAGACAATTGCGACCGTGGATATTGCCCATCTGATTCAAACCGTTCTCATCTACGCCTTGCCGGTGTTGTTCGCCATTACCGTGCACGAGGCGGCCCATGGCTACGCTGCGCGCCATTTCGGCGACAACACGGCCGCCATGATGGGGCGCATCACCCTCAACCCGATCAAGCACATCGATCCGATCGGCACCATCCTGATGCCGTTGCTGCTGTACTTCGCGACCTCGGGGGCCTTTCTGTTCGGTTATGCCCGGCCGGTGCCGGTGCGCTTCGACCGCCTGCGCCATCCCAAGCGTGACATGGTGTGGGTGGCTCTGGCCGGCCCGGGGGCCAACCTGCTGCAGGCGCTGCTGTGGGCGGTGCTGATGTACGTGCTGCTCGGGCTGGAGGTGAACGAGCGCTTTTTCCTCGAGATGTGCAAAGCCGGCGTGCTGGTCAACGTGGTGATGTTCGCCTTCAACCTGTTCCCGCTGCCACCGCTGGATGGCGGCCGCATCCTGATCGGCCTGCTGCCCTGGCGCTACGCCGCCCTGCTTGCGCGCGTTGAGCCCTGGGGCTTTTTCGTCGTCATGGCGCTGGTGATTCTGGGCGTGGTCAGCACGCTGTGGATGCAGCCCATCATGGCCCTGACCTATGGCCTGCTCGACATCCTGCTCACCCCCCTCTCTTTCCTGATTCGTTAAGACTTCCCGCCATGCGTTCCACTCGTGTTCTGACCGGCATCACCACTTCGGGCACGCCCCATCTGGGCAACTACGTCGGTGCCATCCGGCCTGCCATTGCCGCCAGCCGTGCCAGCGGGGTGGAAAGTTTCTACTTCCTGGCCGACTACCACGCGCTGATCAAGATCGACGAGCCAGCGCGCATCCAACGCTCCACGCTGGAGATCGCCGCCACCTGGATCGCCGCCGGCCTCGACCCCGAGCGCGTGACGTTCTACCGCCAGTCCGACATTCCGGAAATCCCGGAACTGACATGGTTCCTGACCTGCGTCTGCGGCAAGGGCCTGCTCAACCGCGCCCACGCCTACAAGGCCTCGGTCGACAAGAACAACGCCGCCGGTGTCGACCCGGACGCCGACGTGACCGCCGGCCTCTTCATGTACCCGGTGCTGATGGCGGCCGACATCCTGATGTTCAACGCCCACCGCGTGCCGGTGGGGCGCGACCAGATCCAGCACATCGAGATGGCGCGCGACATGGCCGCCAGCTTCAACCACCGCTATGGCGAGCACTTCGTGCTGCCAGAGGCCGCCATTGAAGAATCCGTGGCCACGCTGCCCGGGCTGGACGGACGCAAGATGAGCAAGAGCTACGACAACACCATTCCGCTGTTCGCGCCGCGCGAGCAGCTGAAGAAGCTCATTGCCGGCATCAAGACCGACTCGCGTGCGCCGGGCGAACCCAAGGACACCGAAGGCTCCGCGCTGTTCCTGATCTACCAGGCTTTTGCCACACCGGATGAAACCGTCGCCCTGCGCCAGGCCTATGCCGACGGCATTGCCTGGGCCGATGCCAAGCAGGTGCTGTTCGAGCGCATCGACCATGAGATCGCCCCGATGCGCGAAACCTACGAGTCCTTGATGCGGCATCCGGAGCGGCTGGAAGACCTGCTGCTGGCCGGCGCCGCCAAGGCGCGTGCCATCGCCACGCCCTTCACGACCAAGCTGCGCCATGCTGTCGGCCTGCGCGACCTGCGGGCGCAAGGCGGTGAGAAGCAAACCAAAGTTGCCAAGGTGGCCTTGCCCGCCTTCAAGCAATACCGTGAAAGCGACGGGAAGTTCTACTTCAAGCTGGTGGATGCGCAAGGCAAGTTGCTGCTGCAAAGCGCTGCTTACGCCAGCCCCAAGGACGCTGGCCTGGCCATCCGCGCCTTGCAGCAAGACGATGCGGCACTGGCTCAATTTGCACCAGTGGGCGACGTCAGCCAACAAGAGGTTGCCAAGGCCTTGCACCAACTGCGCGACGCCGCCTGAGCGCTGCTACAATAGCGATCTTTCGAGACACCCCGGAGAGGTGGCAGAGTGGTCGAATGTACCTGACTCGAAATCAGGCGTAGGGGCGACCCTACCGAGGGTTCGAATCCCTCCCTCTCCGCCAGACAGCAAGTAAAAACAGGCCTTCACGGCCCGTTTTTATTTCCATCCGACCTTAAGCCGATGTCACCGTGATCTTCTGGGCTGCAGCTCTTGCCCGGGTCAACGCATTGTTGCCTTTTGCCAGCGCGACCGCCATACGACGATACGGGCGCGTTGTCGGCTTACCGAAGATTCGCACGTCAATGCCCGGCTCGCTCATGGCGTCTTCCACACCCGAGTAGCTTGGATTTGTGCCATCTTGCGTTGCCAAGACGACGGCGCTGGCGCCCTCGGTCGATTCGATCAACGGGATCGGCAATCCAAGAATGGCTCGTGCGTGGAGATCAAACTCGCTCAAGTTCTGGCTGATCAACGTCACCATGCCGGTGTCATGCGGGCGAGGGCTCAACTCGCTGAAGATGACTTCATCTTGGGTCACGAAGAACTCCACACCGAACAAGCCCGCACCACCCAGGTCCGAGGTGACTTTTTCCGCCATCTCTTGTGCGGCTTTCAGATAGTCTGGTTTCATGGCTTGAGGTTGCCAGCTGTACTGATAGTCTCCGCGCTCCTGCACATGACCGATCGGGTCGCAGAAGATGGTTTTCCCATTCCGCTGCCGGATGGTGAGAAGGGTGATCTCAAACTCAAAATGGATGAACTCTTCGACAATCACCTTTTGTCGATCACCGCGCATGCCTTGACAGGCATAGTCCCAGCTCGCTTGAATCTCCGAGGCGCTTCTGGCGACGCTCTGGCCTTTGCCGGATGAGCTCATGACAGGCTTGATGACCACTGGAAATCCAATCGCTTGCGCCTGCTTCAGCAAGTCTTGTGCCGATTCTGCGTAGCTGAATTTGGCCGTGCGAACCCCTAAGCCAACGGCCACATCCCTGATCCGGTCGCGGTTCATCGTGAGGTTGGCTGCCCTTGCGCTGGGAATGACCTCAAAACCTTCTTTCTCGACTTCCAGCAGGACCTCCGTTCTGATCGCTTCAATTTCTGGGACGATCAAATCGGGTTTGTGCTGATGGATCGCGGCCCTCAAAGCGGTCTCATCAAGCATGCTGAACACACAGCTTTCATCCGCCACTTGCATGGCAGGCGCACCCGCATAGCTGTCACAAGCCACCACGTGGCAGCCCAAGCGTTTGGCGCTGATCACAAATTCCTTACCAAGTTCACCGGAGCCGAGGAGCAAGATTTTTTTCATGTCTGAATGTAGAAAATACCTAAACGCCTCGGATTGTGTCCCATCTCCGGTGCTGTTCCGGCCGCAGTTTGCAGGCAGATGAGGGGGATGCGTTTTTATCCGGTCTGCGCTAGAGTGCGAAGACCATTTCATTGCAAGGCTGCCATGCGATCCATAGCCCGTCCCGCCTTCATGCTCGCCATGTCCCTGTTGACTGGGTTTTGGCTCAACACATCCCTGGCCCAAGCGCCTGTCCGGGAGAGTGCTGATGATGTGGATGTCACCGCCATCAAGCCCCCTCCACGCGACGTCAAGGACATCTTGCGCGTTCTGGAACAGGGCAAGGTTGACCTGTCTGAGATCGAGCAGGCCAGAAAAATCCTGGCCACGCCCCGACCGGCCCCAGACGCGGACAACCCGACCTGGAACGAGTTTCACTTCAAGCGCGCCTTGGCGCAGCAAAAACTGGGACGGATCAGCGAAGCCGTTGTCGAGATGCGCCAGGCAGCTTTCGATCGCCGCCTGAGCGACCCCAAGCTGGAAGCCAGGGACCTGATTGATTTGTCGGTACTGGAGAGTTTTGCCGGCAACACGGCCAACGCCATTGATGCGCTGGAAAAGGCCAAGAAGGCGCTGCGCAGCGTGCCTCAGGCGGGCGGTTTTCTCCTGACAGTCAACCGCCTGCTGGTCATCAACTACGCGACTGTGGGTAACTTTGAAGTCGCCAAGACGACGCTGACCGAGATGGATAACCTGCTGAACCGTCTGCGCCGCGCGCCTTCGGTGGCCGAGTACATCTCGATCTGGGAAGCCAATGTGGAGAGCGCGCGAGGCGCCCTTCTGTGGCAACAAGGTCAATGGGTCGAAAGCGAGCGTTCTCTGCGCAAAGCATTGCGCTTGCTGAACCAGAACTACCAGACAGCGAAAAACAGTGCCAACAAGGCGGATGACCTGACGAGTAGTGGCCGCACCTACAGCGATGGCACCAACAACCCCCGGATGCATCTGTCCCAGATCATCTTGCGCAATATGAACCTGGCCGATGTCCTGCTGCAGCAAAGACGACTGATCGATGCCGAGTTCTATGCCCGCGAAGCCCTGATGCTGGCGCTCGACAACTTCGGACGCAACTCCACCGATGTGGGCAAGGCACTGGCCACGATGTCGAAAGTCGTCTCGGAGCAAGGACGCTTTCCTGAAGCGGTGCTGCTGGCACGGGCCTCGCTGAAAGCCCACTCCGAGAGCGGCATCACCGATGAGTCGCGCGTCATGGCGATGGCACGGAAGTTCTATGCCACGGCGCTGGTCGCCGATGGTCAGTACCAGGAAGCCGACAAGGTCTTCAACGAGATGATGGCCGGCGTGCGCAAGGACCCCGCACTTGAAAAGACCTTCCGCCCAGACGATCTGGACTGGGTTCTGGCGATGCAGAAAATCGGCAGGCAGACCGAGGCCCTCACCATGGCGGAACGCATGCTCAAGCGTTCCGAAGCCCAGTCCGGCAAGAGTTCGCCGCGCACCGCCTTGATCGCCGCCTTTCATGCCGTGTCGCTTCAGAATCAGGGCAAACTGAAGGAAGCCCATGCGGCATTCAAAGAAGCTGCGCCCATCCTGGTCGACCAGACGCGCAGCGATGCCGAGAACGACACTGCCAGCATCAAGCAGCAGCAGCGCACCACCTACCTGTTCGAAAATTACGTCGCGCTGCTGGCACGGATCGCCCAGAGCGATCCGGCCCAGGCACAAGCCGCGGCTGCCGAGGCCTTCCGCGTGGCCGACCTGGCCAAGAGCAGCGGCGTGCAGCGCGCCCTGACGGCCAGCGCCGCGCGCGCCAACATCAAGGACCCACAGCTGGCCCAACTGGCACGCAAAGAGCAGGATCTGCAACGCCGCGTCAACACCTTGTCAGAACTCCTGACTGGCCTGCTGGCTGCCCCCCCCGAGCAGCAACTGCCGGCAGTGCAGACCAAGATCCGGCAGGACATCACGACCTTCAAGGCCGAACGCGAGAGCCTGAAAAAGGAGATCGAGCGCAAATACCCCGACTACGCCGAGATGGTCGAACCCAAGCCGGCGACGGTGGAGCGCACACGAAGCCTGCTACGGGCCGACGAGGTGCTGGTGTCGTGGTACTTCGCCGAGAAAGAGGCCTATGTCTGGGCCATCAGCAAGAACGATATCCCGCTGTTCAAGGCGGTTGCGCTGGGGCGCAGCGAGATGGCCAAACAGGTCAGCCACTTGCGCAAAGCACTGGACCCAGGCGTGGCCACCATTGACGACATCCCGGCGTTTGACGTGAAGGCGGCCTTCCACCTGTACCAGCAGATCCTGGCGCCGGTGCATGAGAGCCTCAAGGGCAAGAAAGTCCTGCTGGTCGTGCCACATGCCGAACTGGGGCAGCTGCCGCTGTCGGTGCTGGTCACGCAGGACACGACGCCCGCTGGCAAGCCAGCGGTGCCGTTTGCCAGCTACAAGGATGTGCCCTGGCTGATCCGCGACATTGCCATTGCCCAGTTGCCTTCGGTCACGGCGCTCACCGCCTTGCGCAACACACCACCTGGCAACCCCAACCGCAAGAGCTTCATCGGTTTCGGCGACCCCTTCTTCAGCAGCGACCAGGCCAGGAGTGCCGACAAAGTCCAGGCCAAGACGATGCAACTGGCCACGCGCGGTCTACCCCTGAACCTGCGCAGTGCCCCCAAGACAGCCGGAGTCAGTTCCGCGGAACTGGGCCTGTTGCCGCGCCTGCCGGATACCAAGCAGGAAATCCTCGAAATCGCCAAAGTGCTGGCCGCAGCACCTTCTGATGTCTACCTAAACCGGCAGGCAAGCGTTAAGGCTGTCATGGACGCCGATCTCTCCAACCGCAAAGTGGTGATGTTCGCCACCCACGGCCTAGTGCCGGGAGAGCTCGACGGCCTGAGCCAGCCGGCCCTGGCCCTGACCTCCCCCGATGTGACGGGCGACAAGGACGATGGTCTGCTGACCATGGACAAGGTGCTGACCCTCAAGCTGGATGCCGACTGGGTGGTGCTGTCCGCCTGCAACACGGCTTCGGGTGAAGGTGCAGGCTCGGAAGCAGTTTCCGGCCTGGGCCGCGCCTTCTTCTTTGCCGGCGCCAAGGCACTGCTGGTCTCCAACTGGCCGGTTGATTCCGTGGCGGCACGCCTGCTGATGACGGATCTGTTCCGGCGCCAGCAGACTGGCGACAAGCCCCCCGGCAAGTCCGATGCCTTGCGCCAGGCCATGCTGCAGCTGATCGACCAAGGCGGCATGAGCGATGGCAAGACAATGAAGTATTCTTATGCCCATCCCCTTTTCTGGGCACCCTTCATGGTGGTCGGTGACTAGGCCCAGGCGCGACGCGCACGGGTTGCTGGGCATGACCTTTTGTGCAAGTGTTGAATGATATGGAGATAAACATGATCCGTTCTGTCCTGGCTTCGGCGCTTCTGTCTGGTCTGCTCGCTCAAGGTGCTGCTCTGGCGGCCCCCTTGATCACCGCCAAGGAGGCCGCCTTGCCTCCGGCCGCGGGCGTGCTGGCAACGCGCGGCATTTCGCGCGGCCCTGCCATCAAGATGGTGTCGCCCGAGCCCGAGGCAGCGGTCAAATCACCGTTCAACCTCAAGCTCAATTTTGAAGCCCGTGGCGGCGAGAAGATCGACCCCAATTCGGTCAAGGTGGTCTACATGAAGTCGCCTTTCGTGGATCTGACCTCGCGCCTGCAATCTGCCATCACCCCGACCGGCATCGACTTCCAGCAAGCCGAAGTGCCGCAGGGCGAACACATGCTGCGCGTCACCGTCAAGGACAGTGCTGGCCGTGAGACCAACAGCACGATGACCATCGTCGTCAACAAATAATGAAGTGTCCGTATTGCCTGAGTGACATCGAAGACGAGGCACTGGTCTGCAAGGTCTGCACGCGGGACCTCTATCTCTTCAAGCCGCTGCTGGAAAAGATCTCGAAACTGGAGGGGCAGCTGGCAGCCGTGGCTGACCCTGCCAGTTTTGACGCGCGCATTCGTGATCTGGAGCAGCAGCTGGCCAGTGCCCATGAGCGGCTCCACCCTGTTCGCACAGGCCCGCTGGCTTTCCTGTTCAACCTGACCGTCTTCATCTTGCTGCCTCTGGGCCTGCTGTTGCTGTCGCACTGGCTGATCACCATCGCGCTGGATACCAGCCTGCTGTACCTGCGCATCATTTCGATTGCCGTGCCCCTGCCCTTCGGTCTGGTGCTTTTCCTGCGCCGCCGGCGCGCGGTCCTGCCGTGGTTTGTTGGCACCGTGTTTCTGGCCATTGCCTCCGTCATCGGCATGAGCTGGATCACCAGTCTGGTGGACAACACACCCGTGTTGCCGCAAAACGCTTTTGAATGGCGAGAATACCTGGAATATGCTGCCAGCATCTCCTTCAGCTTCCTGACCGGCATGCTGCTCGGCGGCGTACTGAATTCGCGCAGCCACCGGCCGGCCGGAAAGCTTCGTGACTCCCTGCTCAGATCGATCGTCTCCCGTCTGGTGGGCGGCAATCTGACACCGCAACAGCTCGGGACCTTGATCAAGAAACTGGAGGAATACGGCAGTTCGATCGTGGCCGTGGGCACCACGGCCGTGTCGATCTACACCGGCCTCAAGGGTGTGCTGGGAAGCTGAGAGACCCCGCTTGGCCAGCAGACAACCTTCGACCCTGTAGGGCTCAGTCATTCTGAGCCTGATTCAAATCCATCCATTCGATGGACCGCAACGCTTTGTCACTTGAACCATCCCATGCTTTCCACCCAGGACAAAACCCGCATCGATGACACCCGGATTTCGTGTGTACGCCCCCTCATGACCCCGGCCTTGCTCGAGGAACGCCTGCCCGCCAGCGAGCAACAGCTGGCCCTGGTGGAGCGCTCGCGGCAAGACATCTCTGCCGTGCTGCAAGGGCGGGACGATCGGCTGCTGGTGGTGGTGGGGCCTTGCTCCATCCATGACCACGAGCAAGCGATGGCCTACGCCCGGCTGCTCAAGCAGGAGGCCGACAAGCATGCACAAGACCTGCTGGTGGTGATGCGCGTGTATTTCGAGAAACCCCGCACCACCGTCGGCTGGAAAGGCTACATCAACGACCCGCACCTCGATGACAGCTTTGCCATGAACGAGGGCCTGGAGATGGCGCGCAAGCTCCTGCTCGACGTGGTGGACCTGGGCCTGCCCGTGGGCACCGAGTTCCTGGATCTGCTGAGCCCGCAGTTCATCAGCGATCTGGTGAGCTGGGGTGCCATCGGGGCCCGTACCACGGAAAGCCAGAGCCACCGCCAATTGGCCAGCGGCCTGTCGTGCCCGGTCGGCTTCAAGAACGGTACCGACGGCGGCGTCAAGGTGGCCGCCGATGCCGTGGTGGCCTCGCGTGCGCCGCATGCCTTCATGGGCATGACCAAGATGGGGCAGGCCGCCATCTTCGAAACCCGCGGCAACCAGGACGTGCACATCATCCTGCGCGGCGGCAAGGCCCCCAACTACGCGGCCGCCGATGTGGATGCCGCCTGCCAGGTGCTGAAAGCCTCCGGCCTGTCGCCACAGGTGATGATTGATGTCTCGCACGCCAATAGCAGCAAGCAGTACCAGCGACAGATCGAAGTGGCCAAGGACGTGGCGGCCCAGATCGCCGCCGGCGACCGCCGCATCATCGGCCTGATGATCGAGAGCCACCTGCACGAAGGCCGGCAGGATCTCGTGCCGAACAAGCCACTGGCCTACGGCGTATCCATCACCGACGCCTGCATTAGTTTCGAACAGACCGTGCCGGTGCTGGAGAGTCTTGCACAAGCCGTGCGCCAGCGCCGGCAAGCCTGAGCCGCAAGTTGCTAGAAACAACCAACCCCGCACATGGCGGGGTTGGTTGTTTTTATTCCGCCTGACCGGTGAACGGCTCAGTCCTGCGCCGGCTCGTCCGTCGGGGCCTCCGGCCAGACGAACACCACGCGCGCCGGCTCCCCTTTCTTCAGCACGATACGCTGCTGCAACGGTTTTCCGTTCAGCGTCGCCTCGACCGCGTAAGTACCCGGCGCCAGCCGGAGCAGAAGAAAGGGTCCGTCTGCCTGCATCTGCAGCAGCAACTTGCCGTGTCCATCCCGCAGGCTGACCTTCGCATCCGCGGTGTAAACAGAACGCTGCCATCTCTTGGCCGAAAACAGCAACGTTAAGGGCCACTTGCGGCTCTCGGTATCGATCGCCGTGGACTCCTCCAGGCCAATGCCACCACTCAGGTACTCGATACCGCCTTGCTGCCGCACGGCGGGCAGATCACTGGCGTTCGCCAACGACAGCCCCCCGCAGCCCGCAAGCCAAAGCACGCCCCACATGAAACAACGGGCCAACGATGAAGTCATGGAGCTTCTCCCTTGAATAAACGAATGACATGGTGCGCCACTTCCACGGTTCATCTTCTGAATGCCGGCGGCACTTGCCGGCCGTCGTACCGACTCAGGGCCGCGATGACTTGAGTTGCTTGAGGTCCGCCACGATCTCCGCCGAATGACGCGAGGTATTGACCGACAGGTAGACCTTGGCAATCAGGCCCTGCGGGTCGATGAGGAAGGTGTAGCGCTTGGCGAACTTGAAGAGCTTCCAGTCCGAGATCGCGCCATAACGTTGCGCCACGTCGCCTTGCGTGTCGGCCAGCAAGGGGAACGGCAGCTTGTACTTCTGGGCGAAGGCCGCGTGCGAGGCACTGTCGTCAACGCTGATGCCAACCACCTCGGCACCGAGCGCGCTGAGCTGCTCCCAGTCGTCGCGGAAGGTGCAGGCCTCTTCTGTGCAGCCAGGCGTGTCGTTCTTGGGGTAGAAATAAAGCACCAGCCACTTGCCGCGCCAGTCAGCCAGGCGGCGCGGCTTGCCGCTCTGGTCTGGCAGAGTGAAGTCCGGCGCGGGCTGGCCCGCGGCCGGCACGGCAGCCTGCACACCCGCTGCGCCCAAAGGCAGCAGCAGGCACAGGGCGCGCCGCAGGCGGGAGATCACGACCGCAGCTCCTTGAGGCCGCCCATATACGGCTGCAGGGCAGCCGGCACTTCCACGCTGCCGTCGGCGCGCTGGTAGTTTTCCAGCACGGCCACCAGCGTGCGGCCCACGGCGAGGCCCGAGCCGTTGAGGGTGTGCACCAGTTCGTTCTTGCCCTGGGCGTTCTTGAAGCGGGCCTGCAGACGGCGCGCCTGGAAGGCCTCGCAGTTGGAGACCGAGCTGATCTCACGGTAGGTGTTTTGCGCCGGCAGCCAGACTTCGAGGTCGTAGGTCTTGGCGGCGCCAAAACCCATGTCGCCGGTGCACAGCGACATCACGCGGTACGGCAGGCCCAGCTTTTGCAGGATGGCCTCGGCATGGCGCGTCATCTCTTCCAGCGCCTCGTAACTTTTCTCGGGGTGCACGATCTGCACCATCTCGACCTTGTCGAACTGGTGCTGGCGGATCATGCCGCGTGTGTCGCGGCCGTAGGAGCCGGCCTCGGAACGGAAGCACGGCGTGTGCGCCGTGAACTTGAGCGGCAGTTCGGCCTCGGCCACGATCTCGTCGCGCACGAAGTTGGTCAGCGGCACTTCGCTGGTAGGGATCAGGTAGAGCGCCGCGTCTTCGACCACCTCGCCTTCCTGGCCACCCTTCTTGGCGGCAAACAGGTCGGCTTCGAACTTGGGCAGCTGGCCGGTGCCGCGCAGGCTGTCGGCGTTGACGATGTAGGGGGTGTAGCACTCGGTGTAGCCGTGCTCCTGCGTCTGTACGTCGAGCATGAACTGGGCAATGGCCCGGTGCAGACGGGCAATGCCGCCCTTCATGACCGTGAAGCGTGAACCGGTGAGCTTGACGCCGAGGTCAAAATCCAGACCCAGCGGTGCGCCAACGTCCACATGGTCCTTGACAGCAAAGTCGTACTTCTTTGGTTCACCCCAGGTGCGCACCACCACGTTGCCGGTCTCGTCACTGCCCACCGGCACGCTCTCGTGCGGCAGGTTGGGCACGGCCAGCAGCAGGGTCTGCAGCTCGGCCTGGATCTGGTCCAGCCGGGTCGCGGAGCTTTCCAGCTCGGCCTTGAGGGCGCTGACCTCGGCCATGGCGGCTTCGGCCTGGGCGTGCTCGCCCTTGCCCTTGAGCGCGCCGATCTGCTTGCTCAGGGTATTGCGCTTGGCCTGCAGCTCTTCGGTGCGGGTCTGAATGGTCTTGCGTTCGGCCTCCAGGGCGCGAAAACCGTCCACGTTGAGGAAGGTTTGTGGTTTCTTGCGCGTCTCCAGACGGGCAACGACCGAATCGAGGTCTTTACGGAGCAGGGTGATGTCTAGCATGGCTGAATTGTAGGTCGGCAGGCCAATGGGGCACAGGGGGTCAGAGTTCGGTCTTCAGGCCCTTGGGCAGGGGGAATTTGACCGTTTCCTCGATGCCATCCATCTTGCGCACCGACAGTGCACCGAAAGCCTTGATCTGGTCCACCACCTGGCGCACCAAAATGCTGGGCGCCGAGGCACCGGCCGTCAGGCCCACTCGGCTCTTGCCTTCGAACCATTCGGCTTTCAGTTCATCGGCGTTGTCCACCATGTAACTCTCGGTGCCCAGTTTTTCCGCCACTTCGCGCAGGCGGTTGCTGTTGGAGCTGGTCGGGCTGCCGACCACGATGACGATGTCCACCTGCGGGCTCAGCAGCTTGACGGCGTCCTGCCGGTTCTGCGTGGCGTAGCAGATGTCCTGCTGCTTGGGTTCACGCACGTTCGGGAAACGCGCCTTCACCGCCGCCAGGATGCCGGCCGCGTCGTCCATGCTCAGCGTGGTCTGCGTCACCACCGCCAGCTTGGCGGTCTGCGCCGGTTGCACGCGCGCCACGTCGGCCACGTCCTCCACCAGGTGAATGCCACTGTCGAGCTGGCCCATGGTGCCTTCCACTTCGGGGTGGCCCTTGTGGCCGATCATGATGAACTCGTAGCCTTCCTTGTGCAGCTTGGCCACCTCGATGTGCACCTTGGTCACCAGCGGGCAGGTCGCATCAAACACATGGAAACCACGCTTGGCAGCTTCCTGCTGCACCGCCTTGCTGACACCGTGGGCCGAGAAGATCAAGGTGGCACCCGGCGGCACGTCGTCCAGTTCTTCGATGAAGATCGCGCCCTTGGCTTTCAGGTCGTTGACGACATAGGTGTTGTGCACGATCTCGTGGCGCACATAGATCGGCGCGCCGAACTTGTGCAGCGCGCGCTCGACAATCTCGATGGCACGGTCGACACCGGCGCAAAAACCACGCGGCTCGGCCAGGATGATCTCGTCCAGCATCAAAGTACTCCCAGCAGATGCACTTCAAACGTCACCGGCTGGCCGGCCAGCGGATGATTGAAGTCGAACAGCACAGCACCGTCTTCGCGCACCTGCAACACCACGCCGGCAAAGCGGCCCTGGCCGTCGGGCGTGGGGAACTGCACCACGTCGCCCAGGCTGTATTGCTCCAGCGGGTCGCCCATGTCGGTCAGCACCTTGCGCGCCAGCCACTGCTGCATGTCGGGGTTGCGCTCGCCGAAGGCGGCACCGGCCGGCAACTCGAAGGTCTGGCGCACGCCCTCCTCCAGGCCCAGCAAACATTGCTCCACCGCTGGCGAGAGTTCACCCGTGCCGAGCGACAGCGTGGCCGGCTTGCCCTCGAAGGTGTTGATGATGTCGCCGGCAGGACCGGCCAGGCGGTAATGCAGGGTCAGGAAGGAGCCGGCCTGGACGCGGGGAAGGGTGGAGGTCATAAAAGTCCCTATAAACTGGCCTCCATTGTAAAAACCTTGGGTCAACCAGCCTCTGATGCCGCTCAAAGACCTTCCACCCGACGCCCGCCCGCGCGAAAAGCTGCTGGCCCGCGGCCCCGGCGCGCTGAGCGACGCCGAGCTGCTGGCCCTGCTGCTGCGCACCGGTCTGGCCGGCAAAGGCGTGCTGCAGCTGGCGCAGGAACTGCTGGATGACACAACCGGTTTTGGCGGCATGGCCGGCCTGCTGCATGCCACGGCCGACGATCTGAAGCGCATCAAGGGCCTGGGGCCGGCCAAGCGGGCCGAGTTGGTGGCCGTGCTGGAACTGGCCCGGCGCGCCATGGCCGAGCAGTTGAAGGAACGCGCTGCGCTGGACACACCCGAGGCCGTCAAACACTACCTGCAGCTGCACCTGGGCGCCAAAAAGCATGAAGTGTTCGCCGTGCTGTTTCTCGACAGCCAGCATCGCCTGCTGGCGCTGGAAGAACTGTTCCGCGGCACCTTGAGCCAGACCAGCGTCTACCCGCGCGAGGTGGTGCTGCGCGCCCTGCACCACCATGCCGCCGCCGTGGTGCTGGCGCACAACCACCCCAGCGGCACGGTATTGCCTTCGCGTGCCGACGAGGCACTGACGCAGGCACTCAAGGCCGCGCTGGCGCTGGTGGATGTGCGCGTGCTCGACCACGTGATCGTGGCGCCGGGGCAGGCGCTGTCGATGGCCGAAAAAGGACTCGTGTGATGGTCACCGTCAAATCGCTTGCCGACCTGAAGCAGGTCAAGAAGGCCATTGAAGTGCAGGCCAAGCTGGAGGCCGAACACCAGGCCGAGCGCGAACGCGCCGCGCGTCAATCCACGGCCGACAAGGACCTGTTCATCAAGGCCGCTGGCGCCGTCCAGCCCTTGACTGACAAGCGCCAGGCGCTATTGAAAAAAGAGCAACCGAAACCCATCCCGGTGCAACGCGAGCGCGACGAACAGGCGGTGCTGGTGGAAGCCATCAGCGACGAATTCGACGTCAGCACCCTGCTGGATGCCGACGAGCACATGAGCTTCCGCCGCCCCGGCATCGGCCCCGACGTAACGCGCAAACTGCGCCGCGGTGACTGGGCCATCCAGCGCGAGATCGACCTGCACGGCCTGCGCACCGACGAGGCGCGCGGCGCACTGGGCCAGTTCATCCGCGACGCCCGCAAGCACGGCATCCGCTGCGTGCGCGTGGTCCACGGCAAAGGCCTGGGCTCGCCGGGCAAGACGCCGGTGCTGAAAAGCCGCGTGCACAGCTGGCTGGTGCAGAAGAAGGAAGTGCTGGCTTTTGTGCAGGCCAAGCCCGCCGAGGGCGGTGCCGGGGCGCTGATCGTGCTGCTGCAACCCGCCGGTTAACGCGGCAGTTAAAGCGGCGTATTGCGCATCCAATCCGCCGTCCCGAAGAACGACTCGCGCAGCCGCGCACGCAGCGCCTCATCAATCCCCACCTCGCCCATGGCCTGGTCCATGCAGGCCAGCCACTGATCGCGCTCCAGGATGCCGATCTTGAACGGCATGTGCCGCGCGCGCAGGCGCGGGTGGCCGAAGCGTTCGATGTAGTGGTTGGGTCCGCCGAGCCAGCCGCAGAGGAACCAGAACAGTTTTTCGCGTGCGCTGGCCAGATCGCTGCCGTGCGCGGCACGCAGCTCCTTGTAGCCCGGCTCCAGGTCCATCAAATCGTAGAAGCGCTCCACCAGCGCCTTCACACGTTCTTCGCCGCCGATCCAGTCAAAGGCACTGGCCGGCTCCGGCTTCTCTTCTGTATTCATGGTCAAAATGGCATCCAGCCCTTGATAAATATGCGCGAGCAGCTATCAAATTAATAGCGACTCAAATTCCGTTTATTGTGCCGCGCGGCGCAGCGTCTCGACCACCGGCCGGCGCAGCACGTCGCGCAGGCCCCACCAGCCGGCTGCCAGCGCCAGCACGGCACCGGCCAGTGCACCGAGTAGCGGCACCCACAAGGAGACGCTCCAGTCGAATTCGAAGACGAAGCGCGCCAGCGCCCAGCCCACCGCTGCGGCCACCACCGAGGCCAGGAAACCGGCCAGCAGGCCGACACCCAGCAGCTCGGCGCGCTGCACCTGGCGCAGCAGGCCGGCACTGGCACCCACCGCGCGCATGATGGCGAACTCGCGCGCGCGATCCTCGCGCGTGGCCGTCACCGCGGCCAGCAGCACCACCAGGCCGGCTGCGAGTGTGAAACCAAACAGGAACTCCACCGCACGGATCACCTGGTCCAGCACGCGCTGCACCTGCAGCAGCGTGGTGCTCATGTCCACCACCGTGATGTTGGGGAAGTGCCGCACCAGTGCGTTGTCAAAGCCTTTGACGTCCGGCGCGCGGAAGGCGCTCATGTAGGTGCTGGGCACCTCGGGCATGCGGCTGACCGGGTAGATGGCGAAGAAGTTGGCGCGCATCGAACCCCAGTCCACCTTGCGCAGCGAAGTGATGGTGGAGTCGGTCGGCACACCGGCGATGTCGAAGCGCAGGCGGTCACCCAGCTTCAGGCCCAGCGTCTTGGCAATGCCTTCCTCCATGCTGATGGCACCCTCTTCTTCTGCCGTCCACTGCCCGGTCACCACCGGGTTGTGCAACGGCAAAGCGGCACTGTGCGACAGGTTGAACTCGCGGTCCAGCAGCCGGCGCGCGCGGTCTTCGGCGTAATCCTCCGGCTTCACGTCGCGGCCATTCACCGCCACCAGTCGGCCGCGGATCATGGGGTACCAGTCGTAGCCGCTAACGCCGGCGTTTTTCAAGGCCTGCTGGAAGGCATCGCCCTGGTCGGGCTGGACGTTGATGACAAAACGGTTCGGTGCATCGGCCGGCGTGGCCTGACGCCAGCCGGCAATCAGGTCGGTGCGCAGCAGCACCAGCAACACCAGCGCCAGCAGGCCCACCGCCAGGCTGCTCACCTGCACCACGGTGTAGGCCGGCCGCGCGGCGATCTGGCGCGTGGCCAGCACCAGCCAGCGCGGCGCGCTGGCCTCGTTCACCACGCGCCGCAGCAACCACACTGCCCCCCAACTGGCGGCGGCGAACAGCGCCACCGCGGCGGCAAAACCACCTACGGCGATCAGCCCCAGCTTGAGGTCGCTGCTCACTGCCAGCAGCAGTGCCGCAAAACCGGCCACACCGAGCGCCAACACGCCGAGCGAGGCCGGGCGCAGGTTGCCGACATCGCGCCGCAACACGCGCAGCGCCGGCACCTGGGCCAGCTGCAGCACCGGCGGCAGGCCGAAGGCCACCAGCAGCGTCTGCCCCATGCCGAGGCCGAACAGCACCGGCCAGATGCTCGGTGCCGGCAAGGCGGTTTCCACCAGGCCGGCCAGCAGCAACACAAACACATAGTGCACCGCATAACCCAGCATCACACCCACCGTGCTGGCAGCCAGCCCGGCGAGCACGAACTCGAAGGTGTAGCTCCAGGCGATGGTGCGGTGGCCCAAGCCCAGCACACGCAACATGGCGCAGTCGTCCAGGTGGTTGCTGGCAAAACCGCGCGCGGCCAAGGCCACGGCCACTGCACTGAGCAGCGCCGCCAGCAGCGCCACCAGGTTGAGGAATTTTTCGGCCCGGTCCAACGTCTGCCCCATCTCGGGCCGGCCGCCCTGCAGCGACTCGACGCGCAAGCCACGTAGGCTGCGCTGGGCGATCTCGTCATTCGCCCATTTCACGTAGCGCGCCACAGCGCGGTCACTGCCGGCCACGGCTAGCCGATAGCTGACGCGGCTGGCTGGCTGGATCAATCCGGTGGCGGCAATATCGGCCTCACGCATCATGGCGCGCGGTGCGAAGTTGATGAAGCCGGCACCACGGTCGGGCTCCAGCACGATGACGCGGGCAATGCGGAAGCTGCGCTCGCCCAAAAGCAACGCGTCGCCCGCCTGCAGCCCGAGGGCTTCCAGCAGTGGCGCATCAACCCAGACCTCGCCCGGCGCCGGAATCTCATCCGTCTTTTGCCCCGGCGCGGCCGCGTCATTGGCCACGGTCAATTGGCCGCGCAAGGGGTAACCATCCTCCACCGCCTTCAACGCCACCAGTCGGCTGCCGCCGCCGCGTTCCTCCGGCGCCCGTGCCATGGTGGGAAAACTCAGCGAAGTCGACACCGACAGCCCCAGGGCCCGCGCCTGTTTGGCAAAGGCCTCCGGCGCCGGGTTGTCGCTAGCGACCACGGCATCACCGCCGAGCAGCTGGCGCGCATCGCGCTGCAGGCCGCCCTTGAGTCGGTCGGCGAAGAAACCCACCGCGGTGAGCGCCGCCACGGCCAGTGTGACGGCCAGCAGCAGCAGGCGCAATTCACCGGAGCGCAGATCGCGCCACAGGGTACGCCAGCCGAGTTGCCAGAAAGTGATGTTCATGGAGCTAGCTTAGAGGATTTCTGGAATCCTGTTGCGCACCGGGACAACGCCCGCTGCACGCTTGCCGCCTGCATCCGCTGAATGCGGGGCCGCAGCCGGATCAGAAATCCATCACCAGCGACAGATTCACATGGCGACCGGGCTGGGTGTAGGCATCCGCCTGGGTGGTCGCGCTGGCAGCGGTGAGGCCTTGCACATCGGACCACAGCCAGTATTTCCGGTCGGTCAGGTTGATGATGGCGGCATTGAGCCGCAAGCCCTTGCGGATGCGCCACTGCCCCGAGAGGTCGAGTGTCGTGGCGGCAGGCACATCGCTGAACTGGAAGCTGCCTGCCTTGACGCCTGCCGTGGCATCGATGTCATCCGCATTCTTGGCGGCGTGGTATCGCATGTCCAGCCGCACGGTCCATGCTGCAGCAGCATAGTGAAGCCCCAAAGTGAGCATCGCGGGGTCGATCGAATTCAACGGGCGCCCGTTGCCGTCGTCCTGGCCGCGTGCCTGTCCCAGCATGAACGGCATCGTCAGGGTGCCGTCGCCCACCCGGCCCCAGTCCATCCGCCCCTTGAACTCGACCCCCCAGATGGTGGCATTGTCGATATTCACGGTCTGGTACTCATACGGGTCGGCCACCGTATTGCTGCCGCGCATCAGCTTCTTGTCCACGATCAGCTGGTTGTAGCGCCCCGTGAATGCCGCAAATTCCAGGCTCAGACGTTCGAATCGTGTGCGCACACCCACTTCGAAGTTCTGGCTGGTCTCGGACTTCAGGTTGGGGTTCGGCAGCAGTCGCGCATTGATGCCGGGCGAAGGGTCGAAATAACCATTGAGCTGCGTGGCATTGGGCGCCTTGAAGCCGCTCGCGTAGTTGCCGTAAACCGCCCACTTTGAATCGATCTGGTACAAGGCCCCCAGCTTGGGCGAGGCATTAAAACCCGAGATCGACAGCCCAGGCGCCGTGGCCGGTGGCGCATAACCGGCCTGGCTGATCACGTCCAGTGCAAAACTCTCCAGGCGCAGGCCGGGTGTGACGCGCCAGCGCTCGCTGCCAAACTCGCTCTGCGCATACGCCGCGATGCTGGCGTCGCGCGAATCGGGAAAGTATTTCTTGGGAACGTAGGCGGTCAGCGGCGCCGGATCGTAGCCTCCAAACCAGCTGGTGACTTCGGTATGGGTGTAATCCAATCCGTAGGTGAGCTTCTGCGACCACTCTCGCGAGACGGGCAGGGTCTTGCTGGCCTGGACACTGGCTTGCCAGGCGCGCTCGCCGTACGTGGTGTCACGGATCCGGACTTTGCCATCGTTGCGTTTTGTGCGCCCGTTGTCCTGCGCATCCGAGTTCTGCAGGCTCAACACCGTCTGCAGATGGTCAGCCCATGCGGCATTCAGCGCGTAGTGCGCATCCCAGGTGATTCGATCCCGGTTCAGATTTTGGCGGGCATTCTCTCCCACGACCGAAGCGGCCACCAGCGGCGGCTTGACCCGACTGGACAGCAGCTCGACATCCGAGTTCTTGTTCACGTGCTCCACGGTGAGGATGTGCTTCTGGACGCCATCGGGCCTGGCCACCAGCTTGGCCAGTAGCGAATCGCCTGTGGTGTTCTGCGGGTTGGGACGGGTACGATCGACATTGGCCGCATCGTTGGTGCCCATGTTGTTCAGCGCTTGGCCCCGCTGGGTGGTGGCAGTAACCAGCCATTGCAGCGTTTCGCTGGCACGGCCGGCCACCGTCGTCGCCACCTTGAACGTGTCGTCGTCCCCACTCCAACCGGCTGCCACGCGCCCCCCCAGGTTCCGGACCTCACCATCGGCCGTAGCGAGAAAATCAATCGGCTCGTACGTGATGAAGTTGACCATGCCGGCCAGGCCGTCCGACCCGTACAGGACCGAACTGGGACCGCGTACCAGCTCCACGCGCTTGACGAGGTCCAGCGACAGCGCGTCGCGCCCGAAAGCGTTGTTGCCGTTGACGTAGCTGCGCGGCAGGCGGATGCCGTCCACCAGCATGAGCACCCGGTTCCCGCTCAACCCGCGAATCGTGAAACCCGCGTTGCCATCGCGCCCCGTCGGGTTGCCCGCCCCGGTCACGGTGAACCGCGCCGGCGCGTGCTTGACCGAGACGTTGGGCATGTCTGCCGCCAGCTCCCTGATGTCACCGATCTGCTTCTCCTCGAGCTCCTGCTGGTTCACCACTTCCATGGACATGGGCAGTTCGTCGAGCGCCTGCTCGCTTCGCGAGCCGCTGACCACCACGACTTTCAAGGTGGGTGTAGTGGCGTCAGCAGCGACTTGTGCGTTCGCCAGCGTGAGCACACCACAAAAAACAAGCACGCCCGGGATGATCTTCCGCCCGCTGAAGGCCGGGAGGGTATGGAATGTGGCGGTGCTTTTCATGAGATTTTCAGAGTGAAGAGACTGCGCTGAAAAAGAGTTACCGGACATGCAGGTATTCAGAATGAGGGCCAGTTTAGAGATCACATGCAGAGTCGTTTTGACCCACATCAAGGCACGGATTTCAGTCAGACTTTCCTCTCAAAAAAGCAGACCTATTGATACATCTTTGTCATAAGTCAAAGATGGCACCCGAGACCTGACGCACGATGTCCGTGTCTTTCCCGCTACATGAAATCTGTTCTGTGGCATGCAGCGGGCAGGTCCTGTGCAAGCAGGGCCTGGATCTCACAAGCCACAGGCAACAAGGAGTTCGTTCATGAAAATACGAAAACTCAGGCACGTGGCAGCACTTGTGTTGGCAACGCTGGCCGTTTCTTCATTCGCGGAAGATAAAAAGGGTGTCAGTGCACCTGAAATGAATTACCAGGCCGGCTCGTCACCGCTGGTCAACGAGCCGATGGTGCAAAGCACCAACCCCAAGGCCCCGCCGATGACGCAGGCCGAATTCGACGTCGCGCGCAAGATCTACTTTGAGCGCTGCGCCGGCTGCCACGGCGTGCTGCGCAAGGGCGCCACGGGCAAGCCGCTGACGCCTGACCTGACCGTCTCCAAAGGCACGGACTACCTCAAGATCTTCATTGCCTACGGCTCTCCTGCCGGCATGCCGAACTGGCAAACCTCGGGTGAAATGAGCGAGAAGGAAGTGGATCTGATGGCCCGCTACATCCAGCACGATCCGCCGCAACCGCCTGAGTTCGGCATGGCGGAAATGAAGAAGACCTGGAAGGTCATCATCCCGCCGGCACAGCGTCCGACGAAGAAGATGAACAACTACAACATCAGCAACATCTTCTCGACCACGCTGCGCGACACGGGCGAGGTGGCGCTGATCGACGGCGACACCAAGCAGATCATCAACATCATCAAGACCGGTTACGCGGTTCACATCTCGCGCCTGTCGGCATCGGGGCGTTACCTGTTTGTGATCGGCCGCGATGCCAAGATCAACATGATCGACCTATGGATGGAAAAACCCGACAACGTGGCTGAAATTCGCGTTGGCCTGGAAGCCCGTTCGGTCGAAACATCCAAGTACAAGGGTTTCGAGGACAAGCTGGCGATTGCCGGCAGCTACTGGCCGCCCCAGTTCACCCTCATGAATGGCGACACACTGGAGCCGCTGAAGATCGTGGGGACCCGTGGCATGACGGTGGACAAGCAGGAGTACCATCCGGAGCCACGTGTGGCCTCGATCGTAGGCTCGCACTTCAAGCCTGAGTTCGTCGTGAACGTGAAGGAAACCGGCAAGACACTGCTGGTGGACTACAGAAATATTGACGCGCTCAAGATCACGGAGATCGGCACCGCTCTCTTCCTGCACGATGGGGGCTTGGATTCCACCAAGCGCTACTTCATGGTGGCTGCCAACAACAGCAACAAGATTGCTGCGGTGGATCTGAAAGAAGGCAAACTGACCAAGCTGATCGACGTGGGCAAGATTCCCCACCCGGGCCGCGGCGCCAACTTCATTCATCCGAAGTTCGGCCCCGTCTGGGCCACCGGCCACCTGGGGGATGAGACGATCTCGCTGATTGGCACCGACCCGGTGAAACACCAGCAGTACGCCTTCAAAGAAGTGGCCAAGTTGAGCGGCCCCGGCGGCGGTGCGCTCTTCATCAAGAGCCACCCCAAATCACAACACCTGTACTCGGACGCACCGCTGAACCCGGATCCCAAGATCTCGCAATCGGTGGTGGTGTACGACATCAAGAACCTGGAGAAAGGCTACACCGTGCTGCCGATCGCTGAATGGGCCGGTCTGAAGGATGATGGCGCCAAGCGCGTCGTGCAACCGGAGTACAACAAGGCCGGCGACGAAGTGTGGTTCTCGGTCTGGTCCGCCAAGAACAAGGAAAGTGCGCTGGTGGTGGTGGATGACAAGACCTTGAAGCTCAAGGCGGTGATCAAGGACCCGCGCCTGATCACCCCGACCGGTCACTTCAACGTGTACAACACCCAGCACGACGTGTACTGACCTGCGACGTGCAGATGCGACCCGCTCACGGCCGCATCTGCACGGACAGCAGGCAACATCTATCGGAGCCAACATCATGAAATTACTCTTCATCCTCCCGCTCATGGCGCTGGCGTTCGGCGCACAAGCCGCTTCGCCGGAGGACGCCATGAACAAGGCCGGCTGCATGGCCTGCCACGCCAAGGACAAGAAACTGGTCGGCCCATCATTCAAGGACATTGCGGCCAAATACAAAGGCCAGGATGCCGTGGCCAAGCTGACGGAGAAAGTACGCAAGGGCGGAGCCGGATCTTTCGGCCCCATCCCCATGTCACCGAACGGTCCTGACAAGATCAACGATGCCGATCTGAAGGCATCGGTTGAGTTCATTCTCAAGTCGTGAACGGACTTCGGTTGACTGGGTCGCTTCGACGGCCTGTACCGGGTGGGCTGCGGCCCACCTTTTTTTTGTGGGTTGCCTGCCTGCTCGCCTTGCCTGCTGCGATGGCAGACTCCCCCTTGAACGACAACGACCAGCAGCCCCGGACAGAGGCGAGTTGGTGCGAAAGCGCGCCTCTCCAGCAGCCCCCTGCCGCGTTGCTTGCCGTCGTGCAAGCGGCCGGGCAGCAGTTGCTGTTGCTTGACGCGGCCCAGGGAGCCACGTACAGCCACTGCCGCTTGCCCGTTGCACTGCAAGGGGCACCGTTGACCAGCCCGGACGGGCACTGGCTTTACTGGGCTGCCAGCGACGGCTGGGTGCTCCGCTTCGATCTCCAGTCAGGCAACGCCGTCCTGCGCACGCGCACGGGCCAGACTCTGCAAAGTCTGGCGTTGTCACACGATGGCCGCTGGCTCCTGGCCGGGCATGCGGTACCCCACACCGCTGTACTGCTGGATGCCGACTTGTCCCGCGTACGCGACTACACCGCACAGGCCTTGTCGGGCGGCACCAGCTCTTCCGTGGACCATGTGGCGACGGCTGCTGCGCGCAGCAGCTTTGTGTTGACCTTCAAGTCGTTGCCGGAAGTATGGGAAATCTCGTACAGCCCCCGTGCCGAGCCCATCTTTGACGGCCTGGTGCACGACTACCGTATGGGCGAGGCCATTTCCAGCCCAGGTTTTTTGGGTGTGCGCCGCACCCCGCTGCAGCAGGCCCGGGAATTCATTCAGGCGGATGCCGCCATGCGCCATCTGCTGTTGGCCGCACCGCCTGACAAGCCCTCGACGGATGACGTGGACATCTTGAATCTGGACATCCGCAGGCGAATCACCACACTGGCCTTGCCGCAACGTCCCCGGCGCGCCGCAGGGGATGTATTCGCCATTCAAGGCAAACCCTGGATCGCGCTTGTGACAGACGCCAGCGGCTGCGTGCTCCTGCTCGATACCAGCCAATGGCGTCCCGATACCCGGCGCCTGGGTCACTTGTGTCGCGTTGCCAGCGTGCGAACCCATGCCGCCACGCCATGGCTCTGGATCAGCCATGTGGCTGATGCCGACGTACAGGACACCCTGTTGCTGGTAGACCCCATCGATGGACACACGGCACACACCCTGCACGTGCCCGGTGCCGCATGGGCACCCGTTCAATTCAGTGCCGACGGCCGCCGCGCCGTGCTCAGCGCCCAGGGAGCATCTGGCAATGTCCAGGTGGTGGACAGCCGTTCTTTGCGCACCTTATGGCAACGGTCCTTGCCAGCGATAGAGGCCACCTACGTCCTGTCTGGCCCCACGGCAACGCCCTGAGGCCCTGGCGCTGAATCAGCACGTCAAGGTTGCCCAGGCCTGCGTCAGACGGTTCACCAGATCTTCTGGGCGGCGTACCCAGGCATAGCCGTGGTTGCCAAAAAGCAGCGGCAAGTAAGCATGGGCTTCGCTGTCGATCGTTACGCAAAAGGGCGTGAGGCCTGCATCACGTGCCGCCTGCACGGCATGGCGCGTATCCTCCAGACCATAGCGACCTTCGTACACATCCAGGTCGTTGGGCTTGCCGTCGGTCAGCACCAGCAACAGGCGCTGATGCTCAGGCCGCGCACTCAAGCGACGCGTGGCGTCACGAATCGCCGCGCCCATCCGGGTGTAATAACCCGGCTTCAAAGCACCAACACGCGCGCGAACCGTGTCGTTCCACGGCTCATCAAAGCCCTTGAGATGCTGGATCCGGACATGCTGTCGCCGCACGGAACTGAAACCCAGTATTTCATAGGCATCGCCGGTGCCTGCCAGCGCCTCGCCAAAAACATACAAGGCATCGCGGATCACATCAATCACGCGTGCCTGTGAGTTGGCATAGGCATCGGTGGACAGGGACAGATCGGCCAGCAGCAGCGTGGCCAGGCTGCGCCCGTTGCGCCGGCGGCTGGCGTAGACGGGCGGAGAATCGCTGTGCGGCTGGCCGGCCTGCGTTTCAGCATGAAAACGCACCCACGCATCCAGATCCACCACTTCACCCAGCGTTTGCCCGGTTTGCCAGCGGGGCGCGGCACGCAAGACTTCGAAGCGCCGGCGCATCTTGCGTGCTGTGGCCTGCAACGTCGGTGGGGCACGGTAACGCTCGCCGGGGCGCGCCACCATCGACTGCAATGAGCAATGGTCTGGCAACAAGGTGTCGCGTCGCCAGTCCCATTCCGGTGTCTTGCGGCCCGGCCCCAAAGGCAGATCATCCGCCTGCGCGCTGGGGAGATCCAGATCAAATTTCACGCGGGCGACCGTGGTCTTGTCACCCTTTGCGATGGACAACGCGTCCATGTCGTCGGCCGCAGGAAGCGCATCTTCATCGGGCTCGTCATCGGTGGCACGGTTCACGCGCAGGTATTCGGCCCAGGTACGGATCGACTCGACCCTGGAAGGAAGAATGAAGGCATTGCTTTCATCGGGGTTGTCGACCCGGTTCGCCTGACGTCGCTTGGCACTTTGCGTCTGCATGGGGGTATCTGGCCGCTGCTGTACCGACGCCGTGCTCACCGGGTCTGGCGTGGCTTCCGTGGCTTGTGCCTCGATCCACAACCAGACAGGGGCAACCTGCATCGCGTCAACCTGCACGGGCGGATGGTCCATGGCACGCAACGCCGCCTGAACGGCCCCTTCCCACAAGGCCGCCTTCCCCTGCAGACCTTGCAGCGCGGGACGTTGCGCCAGATGCGCCTGGACCAGACGCTGGTGCCGCGCACGCAGGCCCGGAAACCGTTGCAAGGCACGTGCCGTCGCTGCCCGGTTGTCGTCGATCCAGTCGCCACGGGCCTCATAAACGCTAGCCAGTGCCGCCAGCCAAAGGTACAAGTCGCGGTTAAGGTCGCGCTGTTCAAACACAGCCACCGCAGGCGGCAAGGCCAGGACTTGCGTGTCCAGTGTCGACGGAGCTGCACGCAGCCCATTACCGGCCACCCGCTGCAACCAGCCACGCGGGCCGTCGTGCCGGCGCTCAGCAGAGGATGCAACGCGTATCGAGGGTGCACCTCCCCCAGCCATGAACAGCAAATGCAGGCTTCTCCTCACATCGTCCAGCGTCACAGAACTTTGCGCATGCGAGCGGTCTGCCGCGCGCGTGATCGCACGGTGCCACCATAGGCCGACCCACTCTTCCATTACCGGCGATCCTCCTTGCGCTGCCGCAACGTCTCGCGCACGGCATCCAGGCCGACGACCCACTCAAGGCTGCTGCTGCGATTCTGAGCACCTTGGGATGTCTCGCAGGCGCTGAGGCATTGGCCGCATTGAGCACACGAAAACATCATCCGTTTGATGTTGCGCGGGTTGAGGCGCATCGGGCAGGCATGATCGCAGGCACTGCCGTGTGGCGCATCGCAGGTCCGGCATTCGCGCGCGCGCTCACGTGCAAACGCAACCACCATGCCTTTGGGATTGGCCATCCAGGCCAGACTTTGGAACAGACCGACAGCACAGCCAAAACGACAGAACAGATGCCGTGCCAGCAAGAGTTCAAGGCTGAACACCAAGGTCCCGATGCCCAGAAAACGGGCTTGATTCGCCGTCAGCGAACCATGCACCAGGTTGCCCCAGATCACCGCGGGGGGCAAGAGGTAGGTCAGCAAGGTGATGGCCCAGACAAACCCCATCACGGCACAGAGTAGGACATATACCGGCCACCAGCGCGCCTGCGGCTGCCGCTTCCCTCGGGGCGTGGGAGAGGTGTCCCACAAACTCAGCTTGCCACTGGCCCTGTGCAGCACATCGTTAAGCAACTCGACCAGGGAGAAATGCGGGCACAGCCAGCCGCAATACAGGCGTCCGAACCGGTAGGCGACCAGCAGAAACGTGACCACCAAAGCAATGGCCGGCAAGAAGCCACGCACCAGGATGGAAGCCGCTGTTTCCATGGCCGTTGCCTCGCCCCGCGTCAAGGCTTCGATGCCCAGCGACCAGCGGAAGCCAAGTACCCAGAGCTGCGTTTCATACAAGTCGAACCGCAGCAGATTCAATGCCGGCGCGACAAGAAACAGTGCAAAAAAAGCCAGCTGGAATGTTCTGCGCCGGCGCTGCAACGTCTGTGCAGCATCGCCATCCCCGTTGACACGCACGGCCACAGCAGGGCTGTCAGTCGTCATCGCCCACCACCGCGGCGACCACTTCGTCCAGGGCAGAGGCCGTGTCCACGTCGTCCGTCAGGGCGTCCACAATCGCGGCACGGCACGCGGCACGCAAGCCCAAGCCCGACACCACCAGACGCGCGGCCATGACCAGCAGGCGTGTGCTCACCGTTTCTTCCAGGTCATGTTCCGTCAAGCGGCGCAAGGCCTGTGCCAGTTGCACGAGTTGCTTCGCCAACGCAGTTGATGCACCGCCCTCCTGCGCCAGAATGGTCTGCTCTACGGCAGCATTCGGGTAGTCCAGCGTCAAGGCGACAAAGCGCTGCCGGGTGCTGGGCTTGAGGCCCTTGAGCAGATTCTGGTAACCGGGGTTATAGGACATGACCAGCATGAACTCGGGCGGCGCCACCAGAAGCTCACCCGTTCGCTCAATCGGCAGGATCCGGCGGTCGTCCGCGAGCGGGTGCAGAACCACCGTCGTATCCTTGCGGGCCTCGACCACCTCGTCCAGATACAGGATGGCGCCTTCGCGTACGGCGCGCGTCAAAGGGCCATCCGCCCATACCGTCTCAGCGCGACCGATGAGGTGCCGCCCGACCAGATCAGCGGCACTCAGGTCATCGTGGCACGACACCGTGATGAGCGGGCGCCGCAAGCGCGTGGCCATGTGTTCCACAAAGCGCGTCTTGCCGCACCCCGTCGGCCCTTTGATCAAGAGCGGCAGGCTTTTCTCATGGCAATGCTGAAACAGCTCGCATTCATTCCCTTGGGCCACGTAAAAGGGGGGCGCGTGCCCTCCTCCTGTTTCAACCTCTGCTGTCACGCCAGCACCTTCCAGTCGTCTCATGGTGTCATCCTGACGTGGCTCAGGCCTGGCGCACGCGCATGCTGGCAGTGGCCTCAGCCTGCTCGTGGGAGGCGCCGCCCACAAAAAAGCTGCTCAGGTACATCAGCAATCCAGCCAGGAAGCCCACACCACCGGCAACGCGAATCCAGTAGAAGAAAACCAGCTGGTCTTGCGTCGCCATGAACGACATTGCACCTGTCGTCGGCATGCGCTGCAGCCATATCTGCAGAACGCCGGCGCCCGTCAGCGCCAGCACCATCACGCCCATGCTCACGCTCATCACCCAGAAACTCCACATCTCGACCGATTGGGCCCGGCGCGGGTTCGCCTGGCGTCCGCGCAGCATGGGCATGGCGTAGCTGATCATGGCGATCACCACCAGCACATAAGCCCCATAGAAGGCCAGATGGCCGTGCGCTGCCGTCACCTGGCTACCGTGGGTGTAATAGTTCACCGGGCTCAGCGTGTGGATGAAGCCCCACAGACCGGCGCCCAGGAAGCCAATCACCGCGGTGCCGACGGCCCACAGCACAGCCGCCTGATTGGGATGTTCACGGCGGCGACGCTGCACCATGTTGAAAGCAAACATGGTCATGGCAAAGAAGGGGATGGGCTCCAGAGCCGAGAACACACTGCCCACCCACTGCCAATAGCCGGGCAGACCGATGAAGTAGAAATGGTGACCGGTCCCCAAGATGCCCGTCACCAGGGCCAGTGTGATGATGACGTAGAGCCATTTGTCAATCACCTCGCGGTCAACGCCAGTCGTCTTGACCAGCACGAAAGCCAGCATGGCCCCCATGATCAGCTCCCAGGTACCCTCAACCCACAAGTGCACCACGAACCACCAGTACATCTTGTCGCGCACCAGGTTGCTCGGGTTCACAAAGCTGAACAGGAACATCAGGGCCAGGCCCCACAAGCCCATCAGCAACACCAGGGAAACAGACGTCTTACGGCCTTTGAGCACGGTCATGCTGATGTTGAAGAGAAAGCCCAGGGCCACCACCACAATGCCAAGCTTGGTCGGCAAGGGTTGCTCCAGAAACTCGCGCCCCATCGTGGCCAGCAGGTCGTTCCCTGTCATCTCGGCCAGCGTGGCGTAAGGCACCAGCAGGTAGCCCAGAATGGTCAGGGCACCAGCCACCAGAAACACCCAGAACAGCACCTTCGCCAGCAATGGACTGTAGAGCTCTGTCTCACTCTCCTCGGGAATCATGTAATAGGCCGCCCCCATGAAGCCAAACAGCAGCCACACGATGAGCAGGTTGGTGTGAACCATCCGCGCGATGTTGAACGGGATGAGCGGAAAGAAAAGATCACCGATCACGTATTGCAGACCCAGGGTGAGCCCGAAAACGATTTGGCCGGTGAACAGGCCGAGCGCCGCAATGAAATACAGTTTGGCGACAGCCTGCGATGAATATTTGAGGGTTGCGTTAGGCATGGATTTCTCCTCGTGGAATGTCGATGTCGAATGGCCGAGTGGACAACTCGCTACCCTTCAATATTGGGTGGCCACTTTTCGGTATTGACGCCATTGGTCCACTTCAGGAACTCCACCAGATCGTCAAGCTGCGTTTCCGTGAAGTTGAACTGAGGCATCTGTCGACGACCTGGCGCATGTGTCGGCTGAGCCTTGATCCAGGCCTTGATGAAATCGGGCCCTCGCCGTTGGTACACATTGCCCAACTCTGGTGCGAAATACGCGCCCTCACCAAGCAAGGTATGACACCCAATGCAGTTGCGTGTTTCCCACAAATGTTTGCCGCGCACCACGGCCGGGGTCAGATCTCCCGCCTTCGAACGCTCCGGGATCTTGGTTTCCGTATGAAGGATCAGCGCCGCAAACAACAACACAAAAAATGCCGTGCCGCCGTAGAAAATGTTGCGCGCCATCTGACTGGTAAAGCCTTGGCTCATGGAGACACCTCCTATAAATGATGTATACAGCGTAAACCTTATAGGATTCATCGGCCATTGATCTGATCTGCATCAAAAAAACAGTCGATCCGCTCCCTGCGACGGATCGGGTGAATGGCGGATACAACGGCTCCTCGGAATCAAGCATTGCTGACTCCGATTTGAAGGTGATGCGTTATATGCCTTTGAATACGCTCCCGGGAGCGCTTTCCCAGGTGGCCTGCATACCCAGTTTATTGGGGCGCAAGTGCATAGGCTCTCAAAGAGAGTGCCTGGTGACACGCTTACGGCATCAGCACTTCACGCGAACAGACATATCGTTTTGACGTGTTTTCAACGAAACTCGTTCGTTGTTCGCCATCTTCCTGATGCCACTGCCCGCATCGAGGATCACCTTGCAGGCAAGTTCAACGAAACAAGAAGGTCAAGAGCACTAGACCAGAGCCCGCGGTCTCGCCCCGGCAAGTTCCGGCTGTAACTGAAGCCGTTCAGTTCCGGTGTAACAAAGGAAATGCTTGTTGGTGGCCCGCCCGATGGTGCACAGGCCGACCCGTTCGGCCACCGCATGCCCCATCTGCGTGATGCCGCTGCGCGACACGACAATCGGCACGCCCATCTGGGCCGACTTGATGACCATCTCGCTGGTCAGGCGACCGGTGGTGTAGAACACCTTGTCGGCCCCGCCCATCTCCTCAGAATCTTGCAGCCACATCCAGCCGGCAATGGTGTCGATGGCGTTGTGGCGACCGACGTCTTCGACAAACAGCAACATGTCCTCGCCACGGAACAGGGCGCAGCCGTGGACCGAGCCGGCCGACTTGTAGGTGCTCTCCTGCAGGCGGATGGCATTGACGACGCCATACAGCTGGCTCTGAGTCAGCATGGCCTCGGGCAGCACAATGCTGTCGACCTCGTCCATCAGGTCGCCGAACACGCTGCCTTGCCCACAGCCGGTGGTCACAACCCGCTTGGACGTGCGCTCCTCCACGTTGGTTATGCCTTCACGCGTCTTGACGGCTGCGGCACCGACCTCCCAGTCCACCGTGATGGATTCGATCTCCTGCACCGAGCGCACCAGACGCTGGTTGCGCAGAAAACCGAGCACCAGCAGTTCCGGGTTGGCACCCAGGGTCATGAGCGTGACCAGCTCGCGCTTGTCGACATAGACGGTGAGCGCACGCTCCGCCGGGATGGACACGGTGGTGGTCTCGCCGAACTCATTGACGGCCAACACCTCGCGCGTCAGCGGTGCGATGGCCCGGGTCAGTTCAGGCAGGGGGAAGGAGCTCATAACAACAGACTACAACAAAAAGGGCCGGGGCTGTGCAGCCCGGGCCCGTGACCACGATGCCTGACGAAAAATCAGGACTTCTTTTTCTTCTTGTCGGCAGCCGCCGGCGCAGCAGGTGCGGGTGCAGGTGCGGCGGCGGTCGGCGTCGCCCCAGCGGGGGTGTAGACAAAAGGACCGGGGTCCGCGCACGGCGCTGTCGTCGCGGCGGCTTTGGCGTCCTTGTTGCCTTTGCGGTAGTGGGCCGCCACCTTATCTTGCGACTTGCACAGCAGGTAGTTATCCACCTTGCCGCCATGGGCCGTCTTGGCAGCCGCTTCGGCCGCTTTGGCCTTGGCTTCGTCATTCAGAGGGGGCAGCTTGGCCAGCGCCGACAGGGAAAGGGCGGCACCCAGAACAAAAACAGCGATCGATTTCATGTGAGCCTCTTTCTCGTGCTTAGGCTTGAACAGTCGGAGCAGGCGCCGCTTCGGCGCTGCGCTGGGCCGGGATCTTGCCGGCCTTGATATCGTCGTACCAGAGCTCATGGTGCTCCTTGGCCCAGGTCTCATCGACGTAGCCGGTCTTCATGGCGTCGTAGGCGCCCGCCATGCCGATGGTGCCCATGTAGATGTGACCCATGAACATGGCCATCATCAGCACGGTGGCCACAGCGTGGATCATGTGGGCGACCTGCATGTCGCCTCGCAGGTAGCCCAGCCCCGGGATCAGCTTGTCGAGCACCAGACCCGAGCCGACCACGATCAGGCCCAGCAGGAACACACCGCCCCAGAACAGCACCTTCTCGCCGGCGTTGAAGCGGTGCGAAGGGATTTCGTGTTCGCCCAGCAGGCCACCGCCCTTGACGAGCCAGGTGATGTCTTCCTTGCGCGGCAGGTTGTCACGCACGAAGGTGATGATCACGATCACCAGCGAAACGGCAAACACCGGGCCGGCAAAGTTGTGTGCGTTCTTCAGCACGTAGGTCAGCCAGCCGAACAGGGTGCCGCCAATCACAGGGTGCAGGAAGAACTTGCCAAAAGCCATCACGATGCCAGAGACAGCCAGGATGGTGAAGGCAATCGCGTTGGCCCAGTGCGCCGAGCGCTCAAAAGGTGTGAAGCGCTCGATCTTGCGACCGGTGGCGGCACCATGCAGCTGCAGGGTACCTTTGCGCCAGTAGAACACGCCAATGGCGCCCAGCACGATCAGCAGCAAGGCACCACCGTAGGGAATGAGCCAATTGTTGCGCACCTGGCGCCAGGCTTCGCCGGCGTTGGTGAACAGCGAACCCGGGTACTGCACAAAAGGCTGGATCAGGTTGCCGGCCTCGGGAGCTTGGTCTTTGGGCAGGCTGCTGTAGCCCGTCACACCCGAGCCCACCTGGCGCCACATGGGCGCGTTGTTGCCGGGCTGGACCTTGGCCCGCTCGGCATTGGTCTGCTTGGCGTAGTCCGGGTCCGAGCTGGCATCCGGCCGGACATCCATGATGTTCTGGCTCTTGACGCCACCGGTCTCAGCGGGCGCCGTGGGTTTGTCCTGCGCCAGGACCAGGTTGCCCCAGCCCAAAGCCAGCAGCAGGACAGCAGCAAGCGCTTTTTTCATGAGGGCCATCCCGTCTCAGTTGGTCTTGGTGTATTCGTTCTGGCTGTTCTGTCCGCGCGCCTTCAGGTGCGACTCCCAGCTCGCCTTGTCGCCGGGCTTCCAGCCGGCATCGACAAAAGGTTTGCCGGTGCCGCTGTAGGGCGCTGCATCCTGCTTGGCGCCACCCATCGTCTGCGGCTTTTCACCACAGGCGGCCAGCAAGGCTGCCGCGGCGATCAACATCAGCGTTGTTTTCATGACTTTGCTCCTTTGGCAGGTGCTGCGGCTTGCGGCTGGCCAGCCTGGCGCGAACCGTAGGCGGTGCCCCAGCCCCAGACTTCAGCGCCCTTGCCACGCTGCAGCACACGGTTGCGGAAGATGTCAGCCACCATGTCGCCATCACCGGCGAGCAGGGCCTTGGTCGAGCACATTTCAGCGCAGGCCGGCAATTTGCCTTCGGCCAGGCGGTTGCGGCCGTATTTCTCGAACTCGGCCTCGCTGCCGTTGGCTTCCGGGCCACCGGCGCAGAAGGTGCACTTGTCCATCTTGCCGCGCACACCAAAGGTGCCCTGCGAGGGGAACTGTGGGGCGCCGAACGGACAGGCGTAGGAGCAGTAGCCGCAGCCGATGCAGATGTCCTTGTCATGCAGCACCACACCTTCGTCGGTGCGGTAGAAACAGTTCACCGGGCAAACCGCCATGCAGGGTGCGTCGCTGCAGTGCATGCAGGCCACCGAGATGGATTTTTCGCCGGGAACACCGTCGTTCAACGTGACCACGCGGCGGCGGTTCACACCCCACGGCACTTCGTGCTCGTTCTTGCAGGCCGTGACGCAGCCGTTGCACTCGATACAGCGCTCGGAGTCACAAACAAATTTCATACGTGCCATTTGTGTTTCTCCTTAGGCTTTCTCGATATTGCAGATCGTAGTCTTCGTTTCTTGCATCATGGTCACGCTGTCATAGCCATAGGTGGTGGCCGTGTTGACGGCCTCACCACGCACCACCGGCGCAGCACCCTTGGGGTAGTAGGCCAGCATGTCGGCACCTTGCCAGCGACCGGAGAAGTGGAACGGCATCCAGCAGGTGTCGGGGCCGACGCGTTCGGTCACCAGGGCCTGCACATTCAGGCGCGCGCCCGTCGGGCTGAGCAGCCAGACACGGTCGCCGTTGCGGATACCGCGGTCAGCGGCCGCCTTCGGGTTGATTTCGACAAAAGCTTCCTGCTGCAACTCGGCCAGCCATGGGTTGGAACGGGTTTCCTCGCCACCGCCTTCGTACTCGACAAGACGACCGGAAGACAGGATGAGCGGGAACTTCTCGTGCAGCTTGTCGGCGATGTTCTTCTGCTGCACCGTCTTGTACAAGGTGGGCAAGCGCCAGAAGGCCTTCTTGTCGTCGTGCGTCGGGTACTTGGCCATGAGTTCGGGCTTGGTACCGTAGAGCGGCTCGCGGTGCTGCGGCACCGGATCGGGGAAGTTCCACACCACCGCACGGGCCTTGGCATTGCCAAACGGATGGCAGCCATGGTTCTTCATGGTCACACGGATGATGCCGCCCGACGAGTCGGTCTTCCAGTTCTTGCCCTCGGCCGCGGTTTTCTCGGCATCGGTCAGCTCGTCCCACCAGCCCAGCTTCTTCAGCAACACATGGTCGAACTCCGGATAACCGGTGGTGATGTCGGCGCCCAGCGAATACGAGCCGTCCTCAGCCAGCAGGCTCTTGCCTTCACGCTCGACACCGAAGTTGGCGCGGAAGTTGCCGCCGCCGTCCATCACATGCTTGGAGGTGTCGTACAGGTTGGGCGAACCCGGGTGCTTGAGCTCGGGCGTGCCGTAGCACGGCCACGGCAGGCCGAAGTAGTCACCGGTAAAGTCGTAGCCGGTTTCCTTGTCCTTGCCGCCTTTGGCCTTGAGCGTTTTCACGTCGAACAGGTGCATGTTCTTCATGTGCGCCTTCAGGCGCTCCGGGCTCTGACCGGTATAGCCAATGGTCCAGACCGACTTGTTGATTTCGCGCAGGATGTCTTCCGGTATAGGCTCATCCATGCCCTTGACCTTCTGCATCTTGTAGTTCTTGGACAACTCCTTCGCAAAGCCGAGCTTTTCAGCGAACTGATGCATGATCATGTGGTCGCTGCGGCTTTCCCACAGCGGCTCGATGACCTTCTCGCGCCACTGGAGCGAGCGGTTGGAAGCGGTGCAGGAACCGCTGGTCTCGAACTGCGTGGCCGCCGGCAGCAGGTAGACCGCGCGGTTCGGGTTCAGGTCTTCCGGCTTACCCGGCATCGCGGCCATGGCAGCGGTCGCCGACGGATAGGGATCCACCACCACCAGCAGGTCCAGCTTGTCCATGGCGCGCTTCATCTCCAGACCGCGGGTCTGCGAGTTCGGCGCATGGCCCCAGTAGAAGACGCCGCGCAGGTTGGAATCCTGGTCGATCAGCTCGTTCTTCTCCAGCACACCGTCGATCCAGCGCGAGACGGTGATACCGTTCTTGCCCATCATCGCCGGCGATGCGTAACGGCCCTTGATCCATTCGAAGTCGACGCCCCAGGCCTTGGCGAAATGCTTCCAGGAACCTTCGGCCAGACCGTAGTAACCAGGCAGAGAGTCGGGGTTGGGGCCGACGTCGGTCGCGCCCTGCACGTTGTCGTGGCCACGGAAGATGTTGGTACCGCCGCCGGACTTGCCGACGTTGCCCAGCGCCAACTGCAAAATGCAGGAAGCACGCACCATGGCATTGCCGATGGTGTGCTGGGTCTGGCCCATGCACCAGACGATGGTGCCGGGACGGCTGTCGTTCAACATCTTGGCGACCTTGAACATCTGCTCTTCCTTGACGCCGCAAGCCTCTTCGACCTTCTCGGGCGTCCACTTGGCGAGCACGTCTTCCTTGACCTTGTCCATGCCGTAGACACGGTCGTTGATGTACTTCTTGTCTTCCCAGCCGTTCTTGAAGATGTGGTACAGCAGACCGAACAGGAAAGGAATGTCGGTGCCGGAGCGGATGCGCACGTACTCGTCGGCCTTGGCCGCGGTGCGGGTGAAGCGCGGATCGACCACGATCATCTTGCAGCCGGTTTCCTTGGCATGCAGCATGTGCAACAGGCTCACCGGGTGCGCTTCGGCCGCGTTGGAGCCGATGTACAGGGCGACCTTGCTGTTCTGCATGTCGTTGTACGAGTTGGTCATGGCGCCATAACCCCAGGTATTGGCCACACCGGCCACCGTGGTGGAGTGGCAAATACGAGCCTGGTGGTCGCAGTTGTTGGAGCCCCAGAAGCTGACGAACTTGCGCAGCAGGTAAGCCTGCTCGTTGTTGTGCTTGGATGAGCCAATGAAGTACACGCTGTCCGGACCACTGGCCTTGCGCAACTCCATCATCTTGGCGCTGATCTCGTTGAGCGCCTGGTCCCAGCCGATGCGCTCGTACTTGCCGTTGATCAGCTTCATCGGGTAGCGCAGACGGAACTCGCCGTGACCGTGCTCGCGCAAGGCCGCACCCTTGGCGCAATGGGCGCCGAGGTTGATCGGGGAGTCGAACACCGCCTCCTGGCGCACCCAGACACCGTTTTCGACCACAGCATCCACCGCACAACCCACCGAGCAGTGCGTGCAGACAGTGCGTTTGACTTCGATCTTGCCGTCGCCGACCGCCACACCCTGGGCGGCATGCGCCTTCTTCACCAGTGTGAGCTGCGAAGCCGCCATACCGACGCCCAGGCCGAGGCCGGAGCGGCGCAGGAAAGCACGACGGTCCATGGTCGGCAGGGCCTGGGCCAGGCCGCGACGCAGGCTGTGAACGAAGGGCGACCGGGCGGCCGTGTCGGCGGCCGTGGATTTTTTGGTCAATAGCATGGAACTCTCCAACGATCGGCGTTAAATGAGGGTCGTCTTGTAATAGCGCTTGACGTGCTCGGTCAGGCTGTAGCCGCCACCTTTGGTCGGGGCGACCTTGGGTTCTTGTCCAGCCGGTACGACCGGCTGCACGACCGGCATCAGACTGGCGACCGTGGCCACTGCGCCAACGGTGCCGGCGCCCGCAAACAGGGTGCGCCGCGACAATTTGCCCGGGGATTGACTCATGTTGTGTCTCCTGAAAATTTCTGCCTAGGAACAGAAATGCATATCAAAGCTCGTGCGAATGTATCAACCCCAGACTGTTTCAGCAAGTCAAAACAATTTGAGGAACAAGAAGCGCCTGTGAGGTCCGAGCCGGCGCTGACACGTCTCGAAAAATTCTTGTGAATCGATCCCAATCACCGTCACATGGAGCGCTCTAGAGAAATCAATGACTTGCATCAATGCTGCAGCGCAATACACAACAGGATGACGCCAATCTGTCGCACATTTCAAGACAAGTTGTCGCAAACAACCCTGCTTGTCGCATCGTTCGCCGGCAAACCAAGCTTAGGAATGATGTTGCATAGGCGCGAAAAACCTCATTACCCGACTAAATGACTCAGGTGCATCGATAGAATTCATCATCAACCCGCATCGCCTACCGTGACTCACCCATCCACTTTCCCTGCACATGGCAAGACCACCGAGGGCTGGCCGTTCTGGTCCGTTCTGGTGGTCGACGACGAACCCGGCATGCGCAACTTCCTGGTCAAGACACTGACCCCGCGTTGCCAGTCCGTGCTGGAGGCCAGTAGTGCCGAAGAGGGTGCCGCGCTGCTGCGCAACCACCATGTCGACCTCATCATCCTGGACATTGCCCTGCCCGGACTGAACGGCGTGGCCTGGCTCAAGGAATTGCGCGACCAGGGCTTCTCGGGGCAGGTGATCCTGATCACCGCCTTTGCCGACCTGGACACCGCCATCGAGGCCCTGCGCGCCGGTGCCTCCGACTTCATCCTCAAGCCCTTTCGTGTGCCGCAAATCCTCAATGCGGTCCAGCACTGCCATGAGTCTGCCCGGCTGGCACGTGAGAACTTCGTGCTGCGTCACACCCTCTCCAGCAACCAGTATTCCAGCAACGGGCTGGTAGGACACTCACCCGCCATCACCCAGTTGGCGCAAACCCTGCGGCGTGTGGCCGCCGTCAACAGCACCGTGCTGCTACAAGGCGAATCGGGCACCGGCAAGGAGCTGGTGGCGCGTGCGTTGCACGCACAGAGCCCACGTGCGCAAGGCCCGTTTGTGCCGGTCAATTGCGCCTCCATGTCGCCTGAGCTGATCGAGCGCGAACTCTTCGGCCATGCCAAAGGCGCCTTCACCGGGGCCACCAAGGCCCGCGACGGGCTGTTTTACTACGCCCAGGGCGGCACCTTGTTCCTGGATGAGGTGGCCGAATTGCCGCTGGCGTTGCAGGCCACGCTGCTGCGCGCGCTTGAAGACCTGAAGATCCGCCCCTTGGGCAGCGAGCAGTTGCTGCCGGTGGATGTCCGCATCATCGCCGCCACCAATCGCGCCTTGCAAGAAGAAGTGGCCGCCGGGCGCTTCCGCAAAGACTTGTATTACCGGTTGCAGGTGGTGGAAATCACACTGCCACCGCTGCGCGAACACAAGGAAGACATACCGGACCTGGTGCAGCATTTCATGACCCAGCTCACCCCCGCCCTGGGTGCGAGTCCGCTGGAGATCACCCCCGCCGAGATGGCCTACTTGCTGCAGTACGACTGGCCTGGCAATGCGCGCGAACTGCGCAACCTGATCGAGCGCTCCCTCATCCTGGGTTCACTCAACGTCTCGGCGCTTTACTCGATGGACAAGCCCGGGGCCGCAACAACTGGCCATCACGCCACGTCACCCGCTACGACCGATCTGCACACGCTGGAGAAGCAGCACATCCGCACCATCCTCGATTCGGTGCAAGGTGACAAGACCCAGGCTGCCCAGTTGCTGGGCATCTCACGCCGCACGCTGGAGCGCCGCTGCGCCGAGTGGGCCTTGTCGTGAAGCCTGCCGCCGCGTTGCTGGCTTGGCGGACACCGCACTGGATCAGCAGCTCGATCCGCAACAAACTGCTGGCCATGGCGCTGCTGCCACTGCTGGTGGTGCTGCCGCTGCTGGTCGCAGCGCTCGTCATCTGGGGCAACGCCGCCTACGACCGGTTGCTCATCACCAAGGTGCGCAGCGATCTGGCCGTGGCACGCGGCTACTTCGAGCAAGTGCTGGGGGAAGTGGGTTCGGGAACACAAGGTGTCGGCGCGTCCCATGCCTTGTACCAGGCCCTGACCCGCCATGACCTGCCGGCCTTGCAAGGACTGCTGGCACGCGAACGCACCCGTCTTGGCTTCGACTTCATCAACCTCTACCAGCCCGACGGCCACCTGATCACGGCGGACTGGATCACCGCGCAAACAGTGCGCGACGCCGCCGTCATCAGCCCGGTCGCTGGCACCGGCCAGGCCAGCCTGGCCCGGCTTGAGGCAAATGAACTGCTGGCACTGGCGCCCCATCTGGCCGAGCGCCTGCACATCCCGCTGATCGCGACCCGCGGTGCAGTACCCACGACACGCAGCATTGAAGATCGTGCCCTGGTCATGCTTTCCACCACACCGGTCTATGGACCGGACGGCAACATCCAGGCGCTGTTGCGCGGCGGCGTACTGCTCAACCAGAACCTGCCACTGATCGACTACATCAACCGCATCGTCTACCCGGACGGCTCACTCCCCTTTGACAGCCACGGCACGGCCACGCTGTTCATGGACGATGTGCGCATCACCACCAACGTGCGGCTGTTCCAAGACCAACGTGCCATCGGTACCCGCGTGTCGCAGGTGGTGCGCAATGCGGTACTGGACCATGGTGAAACCTGGCTCGACCGCGCCTTCGTAGTGAACGATTGGTATGTCTCGGCCTACGAGCCACTGCTCGACGGACGCGGCGAGCGCGTCGGCATGCTGTATGTGGGCTACCTGGAACAGCCGTTTCGCTACGTCAAATACGGCATGCTGGCGCTGATCGTCGGCATTTTCCTGGTTGTCATGGTATTGGCAGCGCTGTTCTCGGTGCGCTGGGCACGCAGCATCTTCCGGCCACTGGAACAGATGAACCAGACCATGCAGCGCGTCGAAGACGGTGACGCCAGCGCGCGCGTCGGCCCGGTCGCGGCACGCGACGAGATCGGCGCCCTGGCCAGCCACTTCGACCAGTTGCTCGATGTCATTGACGACAAGACGCGTGCCTTGCAGCGCTGGGCGGACGAACTCGATGCCAAGGTGATCGAGCGCACACGCGAACTGGCACAAAGCAATGCTTCGCTGCAGCAGGCGCAGCAGCAGCTCGTCAAGTCGGAAAAACTGGCGGCCATCGGCCAGCTCACCGCCAGCGTGGCGCATGAGATCAACAACCCGATCGCCGTGATCCAGGGCAATCTCGACCTGATGCGCGAAACCTTGGGCCCGCAAGCCGCCCCGGTGAAGTCAGAGCTGCAGTTGCTGGACCAACAGATTGACCGCATGCGGCTGATCGTCACCCAACTGCTGCAGTACGCACGCCCGACCGAATACGCCGGTTACGTCGAAGCCGTGGACGTGAACCGCGCATTGGAGGATTCGCTCGTGCTGGTCGCTCACCTGCTGGCACACACCCACATCGACGTCGAGCGCGATCTGCAGGCCACGGCATGGGCCGGCATCAACCGTCAGGAGTTGCAGCAGGTGGTGATCAACCTGCTGATCAATGCCATTCAGGCCATGCCCGGAGGCGGCCGGCTGCGGCTGCGCACACGCAATCGCAGCGAACTCGTTATGGATGGCCGTACCGGCGTGCTGATCGAGATCAGCGATACCGGACCAGGCCTGAGCCCGAAGGTACGAGAACGCCTGTTCCGCCCCTTCTTCACCACCAAGAACGATGGTAACGGCCTGGGCCTGTGGATCAGCGTGGGACTGGTGGAGCGTTATGGCGGCAGCATCGAAGGCCTGAACCGCGAAGAACTCGGCGATGGCGTGCAAGGCGCCACCTTCCGCGTCTGGCTGCTGAGCGAGCCGCTGTCACCTGAAACGCCTGCGGCCAGCATGGAGCCTCGCCGCGCCTGAATGCCTTCTGCGGCTCAAGCCAGCATGTCGAAGCCCTGCATCTCCACGCTGAAGAACGCACGCGTGAATTCGGCCAGAGCAGCATAAAAACGCGCCTTGGGATGCTGGGCGAGGGCATCACACAGCAGGTTGATCCAGGGTTGCAGGTGCTCGGCGAAGAACTCTCGCTGACGCGTGAGATTTGCCACCGCCACGTCATCGCCGGCGATCAGGTAACGCATCACCTCGCACAGGTAGGCGATGTGGTCTTCGGTTTCCGGCATCGTCTCATCGCGCGCCAAACCAAGTGCAGCCAAGGTGTCGCGCAGCTTGGCCAGCGGCTTTTCATTCAGGAAGCCACTCAGGTAGTGAGAACCAAACAGGTAGACCTCGGGTTTGCCCACGCCGCCGAAAAGGGCGTCGTATTCCTGGCGGATGGCGGCGTCATCGAGCGCGCGGGCAGCCGCCACCAGACCACGCCAGGGCTCTTCCAGAAAACCGCCGGCCGCCGGCGCTTCCGTTGCCGCCACGCGCAATTGGGCCAGCAGCTCCGGCGCCGCTGGCGCGTAGTACAGCATGGCCAGCAGGCCATAAAGCTCGGCGCGCGCGGTTTCCTCGTCAAGCGTCGAGCTCGTCGCCAGCACTGCAGGGTTGGAATCAGAGGGGATAGTCATGGGCAGATTTCGTCGGGATACAAGTGCACAGCAATCAGAGATCGGTGATGCGGGCTTCGTTCGGGTCCGTGTAGATGTCGATCACGCGGCAATCGCCGCACATCTTGAGCCGCTCCAGCGCCGCGCCCTGGAACATGGCGTGGCCAGCCAACTTGCCGAGCATGGCTTCAATGGCCTTGAGCGTGCCAAAGGGTTTGCCACAGCGCACGCAGGCATAGGGCTGCATTTCGTTGAGCACCACCGCTTCCTTGCGCTGCGGCGTGAGACGCAACTGAGGAATGAGCGAAAGTGCCTTTTCCGGGCAGGTCTTGACGCACAAACCGCACTGCACACAGTTCTTCTCGATGAACTTGAGCTGTGGTGACTGCGGGTTGTCCTGCAGCGCACTGGCCGGGCAGGCGTTGACGCAACTCAGGCACAGGGTACAAGCGTCCTTGTTGATGGCCAAGGCCCCCAGGGGCGAGCCCTGTGCCGGTAGCGCAATGACCTCGGGCCGCTGTGTCGCCTGCTCCAACAGGTGATCGAGCGCCAGCTCCAGCGTGGCGCGTTTGTCGGCCTGCACCGCAAAACCCGCCACCTTGGTCACGCCCTGCGCGGCCGATGCCTGCAAGTCGGCATCGAGCGCGGCCAGGTCGCGTGCATCGCGCGCATGCAGGATGCGGAAGTGCTCCCCCTGATAACCCAGCCCGTTCAGGATGGCCTGCGCCACATTCATCTGCGCACGCACCGCCTCCAGATACTGCGGCGCTTCCTCGCCGGTCATCAGCACCCAGACGTTGGTGGCGCCGTACGCAACAGCCGACAGCCAGACATCGAGACCGAGCGAAGCGGTATGCCACAGCGCCATCGGCAGCACGCGCGCCGGCACGCCGCGGACGGCTGGGTCGATGCGGGCAGCACGCCCCAGGTCGCCGATCAGGCGCGCACCGGCGTCCTGGCTGTGCAGCAGCAGGGCCGGCTGCTTGCCGCCGGCGCGGGTGTAGGTGGACAGCAGCGTCTTGATCTTGCTGCCCTGGTCGCTGGCGCGCGGATAGGCAAAACTCAGGGCGCCGCTGGGGCAGACCGTGGTACAGGCGCCGCAACCGACACACAGGTTGGGATTGACCTTGATCTGCTGACGCTCGCGCTCAGAACTGATGGCTGAGGCCGAACAGACGTCAACGCAGGCATTGCAACCGGTCTTCTCGTTACGGCTGTGAGCGCAGAGCTTTTGCTTGTAGACAAAAAACTTGGGTTTCTCGAATTCCCCAACCAGCCCCCGCAACGCGATCAGCGTGCGGTGGTCCGGCCCCTCGGCTCGGACGACATGGAAATAGCCTTGCGGCAGTGCATGCTGGGTAAAAGCCGGCGTGGCACGCAGGTCCAGCACCAGGTCAAAGCTTTCGCTCTCGGCCTGCGGCTCGCGCGTGAAATCGATGGCACCGGCCACGCCGCATACCTTGACGCAAGCGCGATGGGATTTGCACAGGGCGCTATCGATTTGATAGTCGAAGCCGATCGCTCCTTCCGGGCAGGCCGCGATACAGGCATTGCAACGTGTGCACAGGTCGAGGTCGATCGGGTTGTTGCGTTGCCACTTCAACTCGAAGGCGCCAAGCCAACCCGTCAAGGCACCAATCTTCCCTGTCAGCACCGGATAGCGCCGCTCCTGCATGCCCCCATCCTGGCCGGCGCCGAGGCTGAAGATCGTCACATCCAGGGTATCGGCCAGCAGCTCGGCTGTGCGCTCGGCCGCATCAAGTGCGCCAATGATGAGCAAGCGGCCCGCGCTTTTGTAGGTCACCGTGGGCACCGGCTCCGGGTCGGGCAAGTGTGCGGCCGCCAGCAAGGCCGCGATTTTCGGCGTGGCCTTGGCCGCGTCCTTGCTCCAGCCGCCGGTTTCACGGATATTGACGAAGCGGATCGGCACACCCGAGGCGCTTGGGGTCTGTGCCGCGATTTCGCCGAACAGACGGCTTTCCTGGGTGCAGGCCACCACGACTTCATCGCCCTGGGTCAAGGCCTGCTCGAAGGCGCCGGCCTCCCGGCGGCACAGGGTGGAATGCAGTGTCAGTGTTTCATTCAGTACGGCGCCCAGAGCCCTGGGCTCCAGCGGCATGGTCTTATTGCAGTCGCAAATCAGTGTCGGCATGATCTTTTGTGGTTGGCTGGGAACCCGTGGTCTGCCCGGCGACGGACAACGGGACCTGGCTGGTATCGCTCTGACCAGCAGGCTGGTCTGTGAGGTGTTGTGGTGGTGTGCTTTCGGCGTCTTCTGCCACGGCGGCAGGCGCCCGCACCGCAGGGCCAGAAGGTGCTGGCGGTGGCGATGTCTTTTCTTCCGGCTCCACCAGGTTGAGAAACTGGGCACTGGCCATCTTGCGCAGCATGGACAGCGGCAGCGGGTCCGGCTTGGAATAGTCGTCGATGTAGATGTCCAGCCCGTCCATCACATTGAAGTGCGGGTCGGCGAACAACTTCTTCATCGCCGCATTGCGCACCTGCGGATCGACATCGGTGGCCACGAAACGCTTGAAGTCCGATTGCGGATGAAGCGCCTGCACATCTTCCAGCGTCGGTGGCGGCACAGCCGCTTCTACCGCTGGGGTTGCCTGTGGCAATGTGCCGGCAGGCACCACCGCGTCGGCCGGCACCGCGGCAGCCGGTGCAGCTGGCTCTGTCGCTACCTGGCGCTTTTCCTCCAGGGGCCGGCCTTCGCGCACATCCTGCTTGCGGCGCGACCAGCGACCGAGAAAACCGTCAGTCATGTCCGCCTCTGAATTTCTTTTCGGCGCTCACCGAAGCCGGGTTGCCGAAACGGTCCGTCAGGGGCTTGAAGCTCTCGGGCCGCTTGCGCCGTTTCGGCTCTTCCACGTAATGCTCGCGAGCGAAGGCGAGCATCCACGCCACGACGTCGGGAGCGACAGGAACCTGTTCCACCATTTCCTGCGCATCGAGCCAGCGGCCCGCGTCGTGGTAGCTCAGGGACACCTCCAGAGGCCAGGCCATCGGCTCGTCACCTACGGAGGCTTCCTCCTCCATGCGCCAGTGCACAAACCAGCCAGGGGCCGGTGTGGTGGCGTTGAGGTAATAGCCCTCGGCATCGTCCTTGAACAAGGCCACGGTGAAACCGGGGTGCAACCAGCGCTCCTCGTCATCGGTCTTGTGCAGCAGCGTAGGCTGGTCACCGAAGCTGGCTTGGTTGGCGATCACTTCGTCCAAGACCCAACGCCAGGGCTGCCAGCGGCTCATGGCGCCTTCGACGCGCTCCTTGCGCATCACCACGGCAACATCAAGGGCAGGGTTGTGTGTATTCATGACAGGCGCCACTGTACAGGATAGGAAAAGCCCCGCATAACCGCCCTGTTTCGCCAGCCTGATGGCACGCGGCTGAACCACCGGGTTCAGCCGCGCTGACGCGCTCAGCCGGCCTTGCCGTAACCCGGCGCCGCGGCCGGCTTGCCACCGCGGCGGATGGCCACGGCACAGTACTTGAACTCCGGGATCTTGCCGAAGGGGTCGAGCGCTGCATTGGTCATCAGGTTGGCTGCCGCCTCGTAATAGGCGAACGGGATGAAGATCGCGCCATGCGGCGTGCCGTCGTCGCGCCGCACATGGATGGCCACGGCACCGCGGCGCGAGGCCACGGTGATCACATCGCCAGGCTGCAGGCCCAGGTCGGCCATGTCGCTGCCGCACATGGAGGCGGTCGCCATGGGCTCGATGGCGTCGAGCACTTCCGAGCGGCGCGTCATGCTGCCGGTGTGCCAGTGCTCCAGCTGACGGCCGGTGATGAGCACGAAGGGGTACTGCGCATCGGGCCGTTCGGCCGCCGGGATGATGTCGGCCGGCACCAGCGTCACGCGCCCGTCTGCCGTCGGGAAGTTGTCAATGAAGACCGTCGGCTGGCCCGGATCGTCGGCACTCAGGCAGGGGTAGGTCACGCTCGACTCGCGCTGCAAGCGCTCCCAGGTGATGCCGGAGATGGCGGCGTGCATGGCTTGGCGCATTTCCTCGTACACCGCCGCCACGCCTTCGTGTTCGCCGGCATAGTTCCAGGACAGACCCATGCGTTGGGCGATCTGCTGGATGATCCACAGATCCGGCTTGGCCTGGCCGGGCGGGTTGATCGCCTGCTGGCCGAGCTGCACCATGCGGTCGGTGTTGCTCACGGTCCCGGTCTTCTCCGGCCAGGCCGTGGCCGGCAGCACCACATCGGCCAGCCAGGCGGTCTCGGTCATGAAGATGTCCTGCACCACCAGATGTTCCAGCGAAGCCAGCGCATGGCGCGCGTGATTCAGATCGGGGTCGCTCATGGCCGGGTTCTCACCCATGATGTACATGCCGCGCACCTTGTGCGGGTCGCTGTCGTCGGCCAGCGCCTTGTGCATGATCTCCACCACGGTGTAGCCGGGCTGGTCATCGAGCTTCATGCCCCAGAAGTCCTCGAACCACTGATGCGCCTCCTTGTTGGTGACGCGCTGGTAGTTGGGGTACATCATGGGAATGAGGCCGGCATCGCTGGCCCCCTGCACATTGTTCTGGCCCCGCAACGGGTGCAAGCCGGAGCCGGGCTTGCCGATCTGGCCAGTCACCGTGCACAGCGCGATCAGGCAACGCACGTTGTCGGTGCCGTGGATGTGCTGGCTCACCCCCATGCCCCACAGGATCATGGCGCCCTTCGCTTTGGCGAATTCGCGCGTGACCTCGCGCAATGTCTGTGCCGGCACGCCGCAGATCGGCTCCATGGCCTCGGGGCTGTAGCCCTTGACGTTGGCTTTCAAGGCCTCGAAGTTATTGGCGCGGCTGCGCACAAAGGCCTGATCGACCAGCCCCTCCTCGATCACCGTGTAGATCATGGCATTGAGCATGGCCACATCGGTGTCGGGCTTGAACTGCATGGTGCGCCAGGCATGCTTGCCAATGTCGGTGACACGCGGGTCGGCCAGCACAATCTTGGCGCCACGCTTGGCGGCGTTCTTCATCCAGGTGGCCGCCACAGGGTGGTTGGCGGTCGGGTTGGAGCCGATCACCAGGATGAGGTCGGCATGCTCGACGTCGTTGACCTGATTGCTCACCGCCCCCGAACCCACACCTTCGAGCAGCGCCGCCACGCTGGAGGCATGGCACAGGCGCGTGCAATGGTCTACGTTGTTGGAGCCGAAGCCGGTGCGCACCAGCTTCTGGAACAGATAGGCTTCCTCATTGCTGCCCTTGGCCGAGCCGAAGCCGGCCAGCGCCTTCTTGCCGTGGGTGTCGCGCAAGCCCTTCAGCTTGCCGGCCGCCAATGCCAATGCCTCGTCCCAGGTGGCTTCACGGAACACGGCCGACCAGTCGGCGGTATCCCGGTTCAGTTGTTCCAGCGTTTCAGGGTCTTTGGGAATTCCTGCCTTGCGGATCAGCGGCACCGTGAGACGCTGATCGTTGTGCGCGTAATCGAAACCGAAGCGGCCCTTGACGCACAAGCGGCTGTGATTGGCCGGACCATCGCGACCATCCACGCTGACGATCTTGTTGTCCTTGACGTTGTAGGTCAGCAGGCAGCCGACGCCACAGAAGGGACACACGGAGTCAACTTTTTTGTCCACCACTTGGGAGCCGATGCGGGTTTTCGGCATCAGCGCGCCGGTCGGGCAGGCCTGCACACATTCGCCGCAGGCCACACAGGTGCTGTCGCCCATCGGGTCGTTCAGGTCGAACACGATCTCGCTGTGGCTGCCGCGCAGCGCGTAGCCGATCACGTCGTTCACCTGCTCTTCGCGGCAGGCGCGCACGCAGCGGTTGCACTGGATGCAGGCATCCAGGTTCACGGCCATGGCCGGGTGCGACACGTCGGCCGCGGGCTGCTCACGGCGCAAGGCCTTGAGTTCCGGGCGCACAGTGACCCGCATGTGATCGGCCCACTGCGACAGTTCGCCGTGCTGCAGCGACTCGTTCTCTTCATCCCATTTGTAGCCCTGGTCCGGCATGTCGGACAACAGCATCTCCAGCACCATCTTCTGGCTCTTGACGGCGCGCTCGCTGGTGGCCTGCACCTCCATGCCGGCGGTGGCGCTGCGGCAGCAACTGGGGGCCAGCGTGCGCTCACCCTTGATCTCAACCACACAGGCGCGGCAGTTGCCGTCCGGGCGCATGCCTTCCTTGTAGCAAAGGTGCGGAATCTCAAGGCCGACGCGCTTGGCGACGCTCAGGATGGTTTCACCGCTGTAGGCACTGACTTTTTTTCCATCGAGCGTGAACTCGATGGTTTGCGGCGTGACTTCGTTGAGTTTGGCAGGTGCGTTCATTGGGCCAACTCCTGAGAAAAGTATTTCTGGACACAGCGGATCGGGTTCGGTGCGGCCTGACCCAGGCCGCAGATGGAGGCATCGCCCATGACCTGGCACAGGTCTTCGAGCGTCTCGTTGTCCCACTTCGGCGCTTCCATCAGCTGGGCTGCCTTGGCGGTACCAACACGGCAGGGCGTGCACTGGCCGCAACTCTCGTGCGCGAAGAAACGCATCATGTTCACAGCAGCCTCGCGCGCGGTGTCGTGCTGACTCAGCACGATGACTGCCGCCGAGCCGATAAAGCAGCCATAGGGTTGCAGGGTGTCGAAGTCGAGCGGAATGTTGTCCATGCTGGCCGGCAGGATGCCCCCTGAAGCCCCGCCCGGCAGGTAGGCGTAGAGCTCATGGCCCTCAGGCATACCGCCGCAATATTGGTCGATGAGTTCACGGATGGTGATGCCCGCCGGCGCCAGCTTGACGCCCGGTTGCCTGACGCGGCCGCTGACGCTGAAACTGCGCAGCCCCTTGCGACCATTGGCACCGAAACTGGAAAACCAGTTGGCACCCTTTTGCACGATGTCACGCACCCAGTACAGCGTCTCGAAGTTGTGTTCCAGCGTCGGCCGGCCAAACAGGCCCACCTGCGCGATGTAGGGCGGACGCATGCGCGGCTCACCGCGTTTGCCCTCAATGCTCTCGATCATGGCGGACTCTTCGCCGCAGATGTAGGCCCCAGCGCCACGGCGCAATTCGATCTTCGGCAACGGGCATGGCGGATTGGCCTGCAACGCAGCCAGTTCGCTCTCCAGCAGCGCACGGGCGCCATGGTATTCGTCACGCAGGTAGATGTAGCAGGCGTCGATGCCAACCACCTTGGCGGCAATCAGCAGGCCTTCCAGGAAGCGGTGCGGGTCGCGCTCCAGGTAGGTGCGGTCCTTGAAGGTGCCCGGCTCGCCCTCGTCGATATTGACCGCCATCACGCGCGGGGCCGGCTGGTCGCGCACGATGCGCCACTTGCGGCCGGCCGGGAAACCGGCGCCACCCAGGCCGCGCAGGCCCGAATCTTCCATCGCCTTGTTGAGGCTCTCCGTGTCTTGCTGGCCGCTGCTGACGGCGGCAGCCAGCGCATAACCCCCCTGCGCCTGGTAGGCGGCGTAACCGACGAAATCGGGTGAGACCTGCTGCTGCAGCGGCGAAACCGCCTTGAGCGCATGCGCGGCCGGCTCGAAGCTGGCTTTGCCGGACGACTTCGGGTGCGTCGTGGCCTCAGCCTTGACCGCCGTGGCCACGGTCTCGGGTGTGGCGCGCAGCACCGGGTTCTGGTGCACCACCGCCACCGGCGCCTGTTCGCAGCGGCCGACGCAGGGTGCAGCCACCACGCGCACGCCGTTGCCTGTGAGCGTGGCTTGCAGCTTGCTCATCAGGCTCTTGGCACCACCGAGTTCACAACTCAGGCCGTCGCAGACGCGCACCGTCAGGCCGGGGGCCTGCTCATCACCCTTCACGACCTCAAAGTGGTGATAGAAGGTGGCGACCTCATAGACCTCGGCCATCGGGAGATTCATTTCCTTGGCCAGCGCCACCAGATGACGGTCGTGCAGGCAGCGGTAGGCGTCGTTGAGCTTGTGCAGGTGCTCGATCAGCAGGTCGCGCCGGTGGCCGCCCTCCGGCCGCTCACCAATCAGGGCCACCACCTCGGTCAAGGACTGGGCATCAGGCTGACGCCCCTTGAGCTTGCTCTTGCGCCGAATGCGCTCCCGCAGATCATCGACGGTGGCAACCGCCACCGCCTGCACTTCGCCTTTGCGGCCCGGATGGTTCATCTTATGTCCCTCAATTCATACCTATGGGCGCAGTGTCAGCTTCTGCCACCGATGGGTCAAATTGAATCAAGACATGCAGAGATTCAAAAAGTAAATGATGCAGTGCAATAAATCGATTGCAACCGAATGACTCAGGCGTGCAACAGGCCACTGTGGGCCGCTGCATGGCGCAGCCAGGCTGCATCCTGCGCCAGCGTCAAGGCGGCATCCAGCGTGCGCGACATGCGCTCGGACGCCAACACCATGAAGCCGATCGGCGTATGCACTTCGGGGCCGGTCAGCGGGCGCACCTCCAGATCGCCATAGGCGCGCACGGCCCCCACCAGCGCCCCCGGCATGACGCTGCAGACCGCTCCGCTTAAGGCACTCAGGGCCAGGGTCAGTAGGGAATTGGTTTCCAGCACCGGGCGCACCGCCACACCCGCCTTGGCAAAGGCGGCATCGACGATGTGCCGGTTGTGCATTTCAGACGTCATCAGGCACAGCGGCAGGGTGGCCGCCTCCTGCCACGTGATGGGGCCACCGAACTGGATACCCTGCGCGCCCGGGCTGGCAGCCTTGCGCACCAGGAAATAGTGTTCGGTGTACTGCGGCTGCGTGCGCAACGAACCGACGCCGGGCCGCACACGCTCGATGAAGCCCAGCCCCATGTCGAGCGAAAGCTCCTCCAGGCCGGTTTCAATGTCCTGCGAACTCATGGAACGCACCACCGGTGTGATGCCCGGGTACTTGGCATGCAGCATGGCGGCGAAGCGGGCGGCGATCGGCTCCGCCGAAGGCACCACGCCGATGCCCAGGCGCCCTTGCGGCTGGCCGCCGACGCTGCTCATGTCCTGCTTAAGCAACTGTTCCTCGTGCAGCATGCGCCGGGCACTGGCCAGTAAGCGCTGCCCCTCGTCGGTGAAGCCGACAAAAGTGCGGCCGCGCTTGACGATGGCGGCGCCGAACTCCTCTTCCAGCGCCCGCAGTGCATTGGAGAGCGCCGGCTGCGTGACAAAGCAGGCCTGGGCCGCGCGGGCGAAATGCTTGTGCTCGTCGAGGGCAACGAGATAGCGCATGGATACGAGCAGGTTCATCGGTCCGCCATCTTGCCAGATCGTGAACTCATGCACGGAGTCAATAACCCTCAGGGAAAACCACTAGCCAGCCCCCTGCATTTGATTCATTTAAATAACTATATTCAATAACCATAAACCTCGGCCCCGACAACGCGGAGGGAGTCGTTGGCGTGCGGGTAAACACCGCAGGAGATAGACATGTTTCGACCTTTCATACTGGCCCTGGCCTGCGCCATGGGCGCCAGCGCCACGGCCTCCGACCGCGGCGTAACACCGACGGAAATCCGCCTCGGCGCCTCGGTGGTGTTAAGCGGGCCGCTGGGGCCTCAGACGCAGGAATTCGGCCAGGGCTCACGCCTCTACTTCGATGCTGTAAACGCCGCCGGCGGCGTGCATAGCCGCAAGATCGTCTACACCATGCTGGACGACGGCTTCGACGTCAAACGCGCCGTCGAGAACACGCGCAGGCTGATCAACGAGCAGGGCGTCTTCATCATCTACAACAGCACGGGCACGGCACAGACCGGGGCCATTCTGCCCTTGGCCGAGGCCAGCCGCACCATCATCTTCGGCCCGGTCACCGGCGCCACGGCCTTCCGCCAGAAGGTCAACCCCTACCTCTTCCATGTGCGCGCCAGCTATGCCGATGAGGCACGCCGCATCGTCACGCACCTGGTGGACACGGGCATCAGCCGCGTCACCGTGGTCTACCAAGACGACGGCCTGGGCAAAGCACTCCTGGCCGAGCTGCAGCAGGCCGCGGCCGCCGCCAAGGTGACACTGGACGCCGAGGTGAAGATCGACCCCCAAGCCCCGGACTACACAGCAGCCGCGGCCGCGACCGAGCGGACCCAGCCCCAGGCCGTGCTGCTGGGCATCGCGGGCGGCACCCTGTCGAATTTCATCAAGGCCACGCTGCAGACCAGCGTACGACCCAATTTCTACGGCTTCTCGATCGCCAACGTAGACCTGATCCGGCGTGACCTCAAGGAACAGGCGCGCGGCATCGTCCTGGCCCAGATCATGCCGCCGCTGCGCAACACCACCATCCCAGTGGTGGCCGAGTACCAACGCCTGCTGCGGGAGAAGGATCCCTCGGCGGTGCCCTCGGCCTTCCAGCTCGAGGGTTTCGTCCATGCCAAGCTGCTCGTCGAGGGCCTGCGCCGGGCGGGGCGCAACCTAAGCACAGCCTCGTTCATCAAGACCATGGAAGAAGCGGGCGAGATCAGCATCGGCCGCTTCGCGGCCAAGTACTCGCCCAGCTCGCACAACGGCTCGTCCTACGTGGAGCTGGCCATCATCGACAACGCGGGCCAGCTGCGCTACTGAACGCCCGGTGCCCTGCCGGCTTCAAGTCTCTTTCGAGATCTTGATGCTGGGGAACTTGCTGGAGAAGTCCTTGTTCTTGGCGGCAATCGCCACCGCCACCTGGCGCGCCAGCGTCTTGTAGATGCCGGCCACCTCACCGTCGGGATCAGCCACCACGGTCGGCTTGCCGTTGTCGGCCTGCAGCCGGATCTGCATGTTCAGCGGCAAAGCGCCCAGGTAGGGCATGCCGTATTCGGCCGCCATCTTCTTGCCGCCGTCGGCACCGAAGATATGCTCGATGTGGCCGCAGTTGCTGCACACGTGCACGGCCATGTTCTCCACGATGCCAAGGATCGGCACACCGACCTTCTCAAACATCTTGATGCCTTTCTTGGCATCGAGCAAGGCAATGTCCTGCGGGGTGGTGACGATCACCGCGCCAGTCATGGGCACGCGCTGGCTCAAGGTGAGCTGGATGTCGCCGGTACCGGGCGGCATGTCGACGATCAGGTAATCGAGGTCTTTCCAGTTGGTCTGGCGCAGCAGCTGCTCCAGCGCCTGGGTGGCCATGGGGCCGCGCCAGATCATGGCCTCGTCCTGCCCGACCAGAAAACCGATCGACATGACCTGCACGCCGTAGTTTTCCAGCGGCTCCATGGTCTGGCCGTCTTCGCTCTCGGGGCGGGCGTCGATGCCCATCATCATGGGCTGGCTCGGGCCATAGATGTCGGCATCCAGAATACCGACGCTGGCGCCTTCGGCTGCCAGGGCCAACGCCAGGTTGACGGCTGTGGTGCTCTTGCCCACGCCACCCTTGCCGGAGGCTACTGCCACAATGTTCTTCACGCGCGGCAGCAGTTGCACGCCGCGCTGCACCGCGTGGGCCACGATGTGGGTGGTGACATTGACCGACACATTGGCCACACCGGCCACACCCTTGGCGGCGGCAATCAGCGCCTTGCGAAAACCTGCCACCTGACTCTTGGCCGGATAACCCAGTTCGACGTCGAACGACACATCGCCGTCCTGGATGCTGAGGTTCTTGATGGCCTTGGCGGACACGAAGTCCCGCCCCGTATTGGGGTCGACCACCGCCTTGAGGGCGTCCATCAGCGCTTGTTCTGTCACCGTCATCAAATACTCCTGAAGAGTTGCGTAGTCTAGCGAAGGCCGCCTTAACCTTGCCGAACCGGGCAAATTGGTAAAAACCAGCACCTGAACCCCCAGAACAGGGTAAATCCGGTGCTTTTCGGCGCATGGGCGCCCCATGCAGCCCACTCATAATCGACGCATGGATGCCTCGATACGACCGCCCACCACCGGCCTGCTGCTGACCGGCGGCGGTGCGCGCGCCGCCTACCAGGTCGGCGTGCTGGAAGCACTGGCCGACCTGCGGCGGGCCAGCGGTGCACGCCATGAACGCAACCCCTTTGACATCATCACCGGCACCTCGGCCGGCGCCATCAATGCCGCTGCCCTGGCCTGCGGTGCCGACGACTTCGACCTGGCGGTGCGGCGCATCGTGAGCGTCTGGCAGGATTTCGAGGCGCATCAGGTCTACCAGTCCGATGTGCTGAGCGTGATGCGCAGCGGTGCCAAATGGCTGAGCCTGCTGTCGCTCGGTTGGCTGATTGCCAAATGGCGCCGCCTCAAGCCGCGCTCGCTGCTGGACAACTCGCCACTGGAAACCCTGCTGCGCACCTTGGTGCCGCTGGAGCGCCTGCCCGGGCTGGTGGCGCAAGGCCATCTGCACGCGCTCGCCGTCACGGCCTCCAGCTACAGCTCGGGCCACCATGTCACCTTCTTCGAAGGCGCCGAGCAGTTACAACCCTGGGTGCGTTCGCAACGCCTGTCGGTACGCCACCGCATCACCCACGAGCACCTGCTGGCCTCTTCGGCAATTCCCTTCATGTTCCCGGCCATGCCGCTGGACATCCACGGCCGCACGGAGTTCTTTGGCGACGGCTCCATGCGTCAGACGGCACCGGTGGCCCCCGCCATCCACCTGGGGGCCGAACGCATCCTCGTCATCGGTGCCGGCCGCATGCACGAGCCGCGCAGTGAAACCCTCGCCGCCACCACCCACAGTTACCCCTCACTGGCACAGATCGCCGGCCACGCCATGTCCAGCATCTTCCTCGACGCCCTGTCGGTAGACATCGAGCGCATGCGGCGGATCAACCAGACGCTCTCGCTGGTTCCTCCCGAGGCACGACAAGCCAGCGCCTTGCGCCCGGTCGAACTGCTGGTGATCTCGCCCTCCGAGCGGCTTGACCAGCTGGCGGCCCGGCACATCGACGCCCTGCCCGCGGCGGTGCGTACCCTGCTCGGTGGCATCGGCGTGTCGTCGAGCGCGGCCGACGTCAAGGGCGGCGCACTGGCCAGCTACCTGCTGTTCGAATCGGTTTACACGCGCGAGCTCATGAAGCTGGGTTATGCCGATGCGCTCCGGCAGCAAGAGGCCATCCTGCAGTTTTTCGGCTGGCCCACCCCGGCGCCAGGGGCTGACGCCGCCCCCGGTCGTATCGAGCGGCGGCGCGACCCCTTGCGCCTTTGAGCCCGCCTTTTGGCCGGGACCGACCAGGGCTTGTTCACACTCATTTCACAAGTGCGAACGGGGAGAAAAGCGCGCCAATCTAGGCGCGCGACGACGCCCAGGCTGGCCGCCTGGGCTAGGAGTGCAACAACGAGTGGGGCGGTTTTCTCCCCGTTCCCTTCGGGTTGCGGCCAAAAAGGCCATTCGCGGCGTTGCGAAGCCTTGCCGGGGGGCGCCCCGGCTGCGTTTCACGCCTTGCGCATGGCCTTTTTGATCCGCAACGCATCTTGTGAAATGAGTGTGAACAAGCCCTAGAATCTCGGGTTCCCCTTCGGAAGAACCCCATGTCACGCAAGCTCTTCGTCACCACCGCCCTGCCCTACGCCAACGGCAACTTCCATATCGGCCACATCATGGAGTACATCCAGGCCGACATCTGGGTGCGGTTGCAGCGCATGCTGGGTCATGAGGTGAACTTCGTCGGTGCCGACGACACCCACGGCGCGCCCATCATGATTGCGGCCGAGAAAGCCGGCAAGACACCGCAGCAGTTCGTGGCCGACATCGCCGCCGGCCGCAAGCCCTACCTGGACGGTTTCCACATTGCGTTCGACAACTGGAGCTCGACCGACAGCCCGGAAAACCACCAGCTCGCCAAAGCAATTTACCTTGATCTGAAGGCCGCCGGGCTGATCTCCAGCAAGGTGATCGAGCAGTTCTTCGATCCCGAAAAGGCCATGTTCCTGCCGGACCGTTTCATCAAGGGCGAGTGCCCGAAATGCGGCACGAAAGACCAGTACGGCGACAACTGCGAGTCGTGTGGCGCCGTCTACGCACCCACCGATCTGCGCAACCCCTACTCGACCCTGTCGGGGGCCAAGCCGGTACTCAAGAGCTCCGAGCACTTCTTCTTCAAGCTGTCCGACCCGCGCTGCGTGGCTTTCCTCGAAGAGTGGACACAGGACGGCCGCCTGCAGCCCGAAGTGGCCAACAAGGTGAAGGAATGGTTCACCGTGCGCACCAACCCGGACGGCAGTACCAGCGAAGGCCTGGGCGACTGGGACATCTCGCGCGACGCGCCCTACTTCGGCATCGAGATCCCCGATGCACCCGGCAAGTACTTCTACGTCTGGCTCGACGCCCCGGTGGGCTACCTGGCATCGCTCAAGAACCTGCTCGACCAGCGCGGCCAGAATTTCGACGCCTACATGGCCGACCCGCAGCTGGAGCAGTACCACTTCATCGGCAAGGACATCGTGACCTTCCACACGCTGTTCTGGCCCGCCATGCTGAAGTTCAGCGGCCGCAAGACGCCGGACAAGATCTTCGTGCACGGTTTCCTCACGGTGAACAACGGCGAAAAGATGAGCAAGAGCCGTGGCACCGGCCTGGATCCGCTGAAGTACCTGGGCCTGGGCATGAACCCCGAGTGGCTACGCTACTACCTGGCCGCCAAACTGAGCGGCCGCAACGAGGACATCGACTTCAACGCCGACGACTTCATGGCCCGCGTCAACAGCGACCTGGTCGGCAAATACATCAACATCGCCTCGCGCGCCGCCGGCTTCCTCACCAAGCGCTTTGGCGGCAAGCTGGCCGATGTCTCGGGGGATGGCGATGCGCTGCTGGAACACCTGCGCGACGCCTCCGCCAACCTGGCCGAGTTGCTGGCCGAACGCGAGTACGGCAAGGCCCTGCGCGAGATCATGCTGCTGGCCGACCGCGTCAACGAGTACGTGGACCAGAACAAGCCCTGGGAGCTGGCGAAGCAGGAGGGCATGGACAGCCATCTGCACGATGTCTGCACCGTCTGCATCGAAGCCTTCCGCCTGCTGACCATCTACCTCAAACCGGTGCTGCCGGCGCTGGCAGCGCAGGTCGAAGCGTTCCTGCAAGTCAGCCCGCTGCAATGGTCTGACGCGACCAAGGCACTGGGTGCCGGCCACGTCATCGGCGAATACAAGCACCTGATGCAGCGCGTCGACGTCAAGCAGCTTGAGGCATTGTTTGAGCCTCCAGACCCCGTGGAATCTGCGCTAACCGCTACGGAATCAGTAGCACCCGGCGGCGAGGAACTGGCCCCGACCATCAGCATTGACGACTTCGTCAAGATCGACCTGCGCATCGCCCAGATCGTCAACTGCGAAGCGGTCGAAGGCTCGACCAAGTTGTTGCGTCTGACGCTGGATGTGGGTGAAGGCAAGACGCGCAATGTGTTCAGCGGCATTGCCAGCGCCTACAAGCCGGAAGACCTGGTGGGCAAGCTCACCGTGATGGTGGCCAACCTGGCACCGCGCAAGATGAAATTCGGCGTGTCGGAAGGCATGGTGCTGGCCGCCAGCCACGGTGACGAAAAGGCCCAGCCCGGCATTTACGTGCTCAACCCCTGGCCGGGCGCCCAACCAGGCATGCGGGTGCGGTAAACCAGCGCCTCCAAGCCGATCCAGGCCGGTGCGCCGGCCTGGACATCAGGTCGAGACCACCTCAAAACGGGCCCGGCCCGAGCCCTTGGTGCGGTACAACGCCGCATCGGCGCACGCCACCAGACTCTCCGGCAGCAGGTTCTGGTCGGCCACCGCGGTGGCCACCCCGATGCTGATGGTGAGCCAGGGCGCCACCGGCGAGTTGGCGTGCGGGATGGCGGCCTTGTTCAACTCGTCCATGCAACGCTGGGCCACCACCCTCGCCGCTTCAACGTCGGCACCCGGCAAGAGCATGGCGAACTCCTCGCCGCCGTAGCGGGCCACCACCTCGCCCGAGCGCTGGGCGCAGTCAAACAGGATGCCGGCAATCTGGCGCAGGCAGGCGTCTCCGGTCAGGTGGCCGTAGTGGTCGTTGTAGCGCTTGAAAAAATCGACGTCGATCATCAGGAGCGAGATCGGCTGCTGGTTGCGCGCGCTACGCATCCATTCGGTCTGCAGGCTCTGGTCAAACTGGCGCCGATTGGCCAGTCCGGTCAAGCTGTCGGTGGTGGACAGACGCGACAGCAGCTCATTGGCACGCTCCAGCTCCAGACTCTTCTCCACCAGGTCCGTCACATCCAGCCGCACCATGATCAGGTTGCCCGAGGGCGCGCGGGTCTCGTAGTAATGCATCCAGCGCCCATCTTTGGAGCGACGCAGCACCGGCACCTTGAGCAGGCCACGTGCGGCCAGCCGCTGGCGCAGCCACTCGTCCTCGCGCCCCAACGCCTCGGTGATGTCGCCTTGAGCCAGGCTGCGGCGCAGCAAGGCTTCGTAGGTTTGCCCGATCAACTCCCCGCCCACACCATAGGGCGGCATGTCCACCGCCTCGCGGTTGTACATCACCAGCCGGTCCGCTTCGTCATAGATCGCCACGCCGGCCGGCATGGCGTCGATGGCTTCGTGCAAGCGCACGCGAGCGGCCTGCGCTTCAGCCCGTGCGGCACTCAGCACCTCGCGCTGGTGCACCGATTCAGTCACATCCACCCGCACCGCGACAATGCAACCGGAGGTGGTGCGCGCTTCATAAAGATGGGCCCAGCCGCCATCGGGCAGACGGCGCAATTGCGGCGCGTTGCTGCGGCCCCGGCCCGCAATGCGCAGCGCGATCCATTCTTCTTCCTGGCCGACCGGCGCATCAATCAGCATGCCTTGCTGCTGGGCACGCCGCAGCAGCTCTTCATAACGCAGGCCGACGCCCTCGGTACGGGCGCTATCCGGGTACAACTGTTCCATGCGCCGGTTGCAGATGACCAGCCGGTCCTGCGCGTCGTACAGCTCTATCGCCGCCGGCATTTCATCAATGGCTTCGCGCAGACAGGCATACGCAGCTTGCGCTTGCTGGTGCACCGCCTCCAGCCGCGACATCCGACGCCAGACGACGAAGCCCAGCGCCAACACCAGCAGAAGCCCGGCCAGCGCCAGCGCGACCGGCGCCATGGCGGACCGATCAGCTTGCAGCGCGAAGGCGAACTGGGCCAGCTGGATCAGCAGCACCAGCCCAAAAACAAGAAGCCACCCAGAGGCAGCGCGGAGGTATTTCACGGACGATTTCCCGATGGCGGCGACATTCGCGGAATCCCAACACCCTGCAAGGCGCCTCAGCCTGTGGCCGGCTGAGTGCGCCTTTTGTCTCCGATGGCATGTGACAGCATGTGAACACGCTAATGTAAGCGTGGCGCCAGCTTTGAGGGTATCCCCCATTTGGGGGATACAACCCTGCGGAGTAAACTTTCTGTTTTTCGCCCTCATCGGCAGCATCTGCACCGCAGGCCCACGCCACACCCCATGTCCGGATCCAAACAGCCGACGCATCCGCTTTCACACCTGCACTGGTGGACCGACATCCACCGCTCAACGGCGGCCAACCTCCGGCTGGGTGTTTCTCTGTGCTTCATCGCCGGGGCCACCAATGCTGGCGGCTTTCTTGCCGTGGGCCAATACACCTCGCACATGACGGGACTGCTGTCCTCGATTGCCGACAACCTAGTGCTGGGTCAATTCGGTCTGATCATGGCCAGTCTGGCCGCCATTGCGGCGTTTCTGGGTGGCGCCATGACGACGGCCTGGATGGTGAACTGGAGCATGCGCCGGCATTTGCGCAGCGCCTTTGCCCGCCCGCTGGTGGTCGAGGCCGGGCTGCTGCTGCTCTTCGGCATGTTCGGCGCGGCCATCAACCTGTTTGCCGATTTTTTTGCGCCGCTAACCGTGCTGATCCTGTGCTTCATCATGGGTCTGCAAAACGCCGTCATCACCAAGATCTCCAATGCCGAGATCCGCACCACCCACGTGACCGGCCTGATCACCGACATCGGCATTGAGCTTGGCAAGCTGCTGTATTTCCACCGCTCCGAGTCACCGATCAAGGTCGTGGCCAATCGTCGCAAATTGAGAATCCACCTGTCGCTGACAGCGGCTTTTCTGCTGGGCGGCCTGGCAGGCGCCTTCGGCTTCAAGTTCTGGGGCTACATCACCAGCGTGCCGCTGGCCTTGTTGCTGGTCCTGCTGGTCTGGGGCCCGATCTCGCATGACCTTCGTCGCGGCATGATCGCGCCCGAGCCGCCCAAACATCAGGGTTGAGCGGGCTGCTCTGCGCCGCTGGCCACGGCTTGCGTCGCCACCGGCTTGACGGCCTTAGCCAGTTGCTCTGACAGCCGTTCGGCGTAATCACCTGCCAACAAGCGGTCCAGCACGCCGTATTTCCAGAGTTTGGCCCGCACCCGTTCGTTGGCCTCGCACAGCATCACGCGAACGCCACGCTTTTGCAGCGTCTGGACCACGACATCCATCGCCTGCAAACCGGTCGAATCGATGAAAGGCACACGGTGCAAACGCACGATCAGAACCCGCGGGTCTGAGTGTGTCTTCTTGAGCGCGCTCTCGAAATTTTCGACCGCACCAAAAAAGAAGGGGCCATCGATTTCGTACACCAGCACATCGCGCGGCAATTGGGTCAGCCCCAGATCCTTCAGCTCATGCTTCAAGTCCTCGGCATCCAGGGATTGCACGTCCACCGTATCTGCCATGCGGCGCAAAAACTGCATGAAAGCCAGGATCACGCCAATGCTCACCGCCGCCACCAGGTCCACCAGCACCGTGAGGACAAACGTCACCAGCAGAATGGCCACATCCGCCCGCGGCGCGCGCGCCACGATGTGAAAGAAATGCTTGAGTTCGCTCATGTTGTAGGCCACCACGAACAGGATGGCCGCCAGGCTGGCCAATGGAATGTTGGAGGCCAATGGCGCGAGAAACAGCAGCACCGCCACCAGGGTCAGTGTGTGCGTCACGCCCGCCAGCGGACTGGTGCCGCCATTGCGGATATTGGTGGCGGTGCGCGCAATGGCACCGGTGGCGGCAAACCCGCCAAACAAGGGCGTGGCGATATTGGCCAAGCCCTGGCCCACCAGTTCCTGATTGGGATCGTGTTTGGTTCCGGCCATGCCATCGGCCACCGTTGCCGACAGCAGGGACTCGATCGCCCCCAGCATGGCGATGGTGAACGCCGGCCCCATGAGCTGCACGATCTGCGTCAGGGTGAAGGTCGGCATGGTGAACGCCGGCAAGCCCTGCGGAATGCCGCCAAAGGCGCTGCCGATGGTCGCCACACCCTCGAACTGGAAGCTGGCCTGCAAAACGGTCACAACCACCATCGCCGTCAGCGGCCCCGGCACGCGGCCCAGGCCGCGGATCCGGGATGAGAAGAGCACCAGCAGCAGGCTCAGAACCGCCAGCGCCGTGGTAGTCGGATGGAGTTGCGGCAAGGCTTCGATCAGCCGCAGCAGCTTCTCGTGGAAATGCTCACCGCTGATGGCCGGCAGCCCGAGAAAGTCTTTCCATTGGCCGACAAAGATGATGACGGCGATGCCGGTCGTGAACCCCACCACCACGGGCGCGGGAATGAACTTGATCACCGCCCCCATCTTGGCCAGCCCCATGGCAGCCAACATCAAGCCGGCCATCAGGGTGGCCAGTTGCAGGCCGGCAATGCCGTACTTGGCCGTCACCCCGGACAGGATGGCAATGAAGGCGCCCGTCGGCCCGGCGATCTGCACCCGGCTGCCCCCCAGCACCGACACCATGAAGCCGCCGATGATGGCCGTGTAGATCCCCTGCTCCGGCTTGGCCCCGGAGGCAATGGCAAAGGCCATCGCCAGCGGCAGGGCGACAACACCGACGATGACACCGGCGACGATGTTGGGGATCAGCCGGCCTTTGCCGAACAGCCCAGCCCGCTTGGCTTCCAGAATCGTGATCATCGAAACGCCCCTCCAGTCCTGCGCATACATCAGGCACCAGTATCCACCCATTCCGCATGCCCCGGACCCGGGGTGGCTGGCACCGGTAAAATGGCTGATGCCTGTCCCGTACAGGCCCTTCAAGAGGTCTGCCCATGCATATTTTCCGCCGCCCTGATTACCAATCCGAAGCCACCCAGTTCATTGAGCAACTCAAGGCCCGTCAGCCGCAGCTCGAGGTCCAGCAACGCCAGGGGCGCGATCTGCTGTGGGACAAGTCGGTCGACCGCGATGCCTGGGCCGGTTATGCGCAGGCCCGCGTGGCGCAAAAGCCCTACGTCTACCAGACCGAAGGCAAATAAACCATCAAATCATGCCTTAGCCCTTGATAAAAGGGCGCCAATAGCTATAGATTTGATAGCAAATTCATGAATACCCCGCACGACACCACCGGTCTGGCCGCCGCCGAGGCGACGCTCACCCCGGACATGCCGGAAGTCGTCGACCACGTGGCCGTGGCACGGCTCTATGGCGAGCCGCTGTTTGCGATGCCGCAGGATCTGTACATCCCGCCGGAAGCGCTGGAGGTGTTCCTGGAGGCCTTCGAAGGCCCCCTCGACCTGCTGCTCTACCTGATCCGCAAGCAGAACTTCAACATCCTCGACATCCCGATGGCGGCCGTCACGCGCCAGTACCTGGTCTATGTCGACGACATCCGCAACCGCAATCTGGAGCTGGCCGCCGAGTACCTGCTGATGGCCGCCATGCTGATCGAGATCAAGTCGCGCATGCTGCTGCCGCCCAAGAAGACGGCCGAGGGCGAAGAAGCCGAGGACCCACGCGCCGAGCTTGTGCGCCGCCTGCTGGAGTACGAACAGATCAAGCTGGCCGCCGCGCAACTGGGCAACCTGCCGCAATATGGGCGCGACTTCCTCAAGGCACAGGTCTACATCGAACAGGCCCTGCAGCCGCGTTTTCCCGATGTGCATGTCGTCGAGCTGCAGGAGGCCTGGGCCGACATCCTCAAGCGCGCCAAGCTGGTGCAGCACCACAAGATCACGCGCGAGGAACTCTCGGTGCGCGAGCACATGAGCATCGTGCTGCGTCAGCTGCAAGGCCAGAAATTCGTCGAGTTCGAGCACCTGTTCGCCCCCGAACAGGGCACGCCGGTGCTGGTGGTGACCTTCATCGCCCTGCTGGAGCTGGCCAAGGAATGCCTGATTGAAATCACCCAGGCCGAGGCTTTCGCCCCGATCTATGTCCGGCTGGCGTACTCCCCCGTCTGAGCCGACCTGCCTGACCTCTGTTCTGAGACTCTGTCCGTGACCACTTCCCATCATTTCGACGTCCTCATCGTCGGCAGCGGCCTGGCAGGCCTGAGCGCTGCGCTGCATCTGGCCCCTACCCATCGCGTGGCGATCCTGACCAAGCGCGAGCTCAACGACGGCTCCAGCCGCTGGGCCCAGGGCGGCATTGCCGCCGTCATGGGCGAGGGCGACACGCTCGAAGCCCACGTGCAGGACACGCTGGTGGCTGGCGCCGGCCTGTGCGACCTGGCCGCGACGCGCTTCGTGGTCGAGCACGCACCGGAAAACATCCGCTGGCTGCAGCAGCTCGGCGTGCCGTTCTCGCAGGAAGAGGGGCATCTGCACCTGACACGCGAAGGCGGCCACAGCGAACGGCGCGTGGTGCACGTGACCGACGCCACCGGCGCAGCGGTGCAGGACACGCTGATGGCCAAAGTGCGGGCCACGCCCAACATCACGCTGTTCGAGCACCACATGCTGGTGGACCTGATCACCGGCCACAAGCTCGGCCTGCCCGACCAGCGTTGCTACGGCCTGTATGCGCTGGACGAGATCTCCGACCAGGTACTGACCTTCCACGCACCGCACACCATCCTGGCCACCGGCGGCGCCGGCAAGGTCTACCTCTACACCACCAACCCCGACACCGCCACCGGCGACGGCATTGCCGCGGCCTGGCGTGCCGGCTGCCGGGTCGGCAATATGGAGTTCATCCAGTTCCACCCGACCTGCCTGTACCACCCGCACGCCAAGTCCTTCCTCATCAGCGAAGCGGTGCGCGGCGAAGGTGGCCGGCTGATCCTGCCGGACGGCACGCGCTTCATGCTGCAGCACGACCCGCGCGCCGAACTGGCGCCGCGTGACGTGGTGGCACGCGCCATCGACTTCGAGATGAAGAAGCACGGCCTGGACTGCGTGTACCTGGACATCTCGCACCAGCCGCTGAGCTTCCTCAAGGAGCACTTCCCCAACATCTATGCACGCTGCCTGGAGCTCGGCATCGACATCGCCAAGCAGCCCATTCCCGTGGTGCCGGCAGCGCACTACACCTGTGGCGGCGTCGTCACCGACCTGACCGGTCGCAGCGACCTGCCGGGCCTCTATGCGATTGGCGAAACCTCCTGCACCGGCCTGCACGGCGCCAATCGGCTGGCCAGCAACTCGCTGGTGGAATGCATGGTGTTCGCGCGTGCCGCCACCCAGGCCATCACGCAGGAAAGTGCGCCACCCTGCCCACCGCTGCCGGCCTGGGACGACAGCCGTGTGACCGATGCCGACGAAGAAGTCGTCATTTCGCACAACTGGGACGAACTGCGCCGTTTCATGTGGGACTATGTCGGCATCGTGCGCACCAACAAACGCCTGGAACGCGCGGCCCACCGCATTGCATTGCTGCAAGGTGAAATCCAGGAGTTCTACGCCCAGTTCCACGTGACGCGCGACCTGCTGGAGTTGCGCAACCTGGTGCAGGTGGCAGACCTCATCGTGCGCAGCGCGCAGGGCCGGCATGAAAGCCGTGGCCTGCACTTCAGCCGCGATTACCCTCAAACCGATGCGGTGGCCAAGCCCACCCTGCTGACCCCCACAACCCACTGACCCTCCCACAAGGAGCCGACCATGCAACGTACCCTGCTCAAGTCCAAGATTCACCGCGCCACCGTCACCGACTGCGAACTGCACTACGAAGGTTCGTGCGCCATCGACGAAGATCTGCTCGATGCCGCCAACATGATGGAGAACGAACAGGTTCACATCTGGAACATCAACAACGGCGAGCGCTTCGTCACCTACGCCATTCGCGGCGAACGCGGCACCGGCATCATCTCTGTCAACGGTTCGGCCGCACGCCGCGCCGCCGTGGGCGACCTGATCATCATTGCCGCCTTCGCACAGGTGCCGGAAGCGCAATGCAAAGGCTTCGAACCCAAGCTGGTCTTTGTCGATGACAACAACCGCATCAAGGAACAGCGCAGCCATATTCCGGTGCAGGAAGCCTCTCACGTGCCGGCGCACGCCGATCACCACGGCGGCGACAGCGCCTGAATCACGCCTGAGCCTCCATTGCCCGACTGAACAGACCGCAAGGAATTTGACATGAGCACCGTCCAGGAACAAACCATCACAATGCACCGCGCCCGCGCTGCCCATGCAGCAACGCCAAAGGCCGAACGCTGGAGCGTCGAAGCCATCGAGGCCTTGTTCAAGCTGCCCTTCCCGGAACTGCTGTTCCGTGCACAGACGGTGCACCGCGAACACTTCGACCCGACGCAGGTCGAGTTCGCCACCCTGCTGTCGGTCAAGACCGGTGGCTGCTCGGAAGACTGCGGCTATTGCCCGCAATCGGCTTCGTTCGACACCGGCGTGAAGGCCTCCAAGCTGATGGAACTGGAAGAAGTTCTGTTCGCCGCCAACCGCGCCAAGGACGCTGGTGCCACCCGTTTTTGCATGGGTGCTGCCTGGCGCGAGCCGAAAGACCGCGATATCGAAAAAGTGGCTGAGCTGGTCAGCGCGGTCAAAGGTCTGGGGCTGGAGACCTGCGCCACGCTCGGCATGCTGAAGGAAGGCCATGCCGAACAGCTGCGCGATGCCGGCCTCGACTACTACAACCACAACCTCGACACCTCGCCCGACTTCTACGGCGACATCATCAGCACCCGCGTCTACCAGGACCGCCTGGACACGCTGGCGCGCGTGCGCGGCGCCGGCGTCAAGGTGTGCAGCGGCGGCATCGTCGGCATGGGCGAGAGCCACCGCCAGCGCGCCGGCCTGATTGCCGAACTGGCCAACCTCGACCCCTATCCGGAATCGGTACCGATCAACAACCTGGTGCGTGTCGAAGGCACACCGCTGGCCGATCAGGCGCCGCTGGACCCGTTCGAGTTCGTGCGCACCATCGCGGTGGCGCGCATCACCATGCCGAAGGCACGCGTGCGCCTGTCGGCCGGCCGCCAGCAGATGGGCGACGCGGTGCAGGCCTTGTGTTTCCTGGCTGGCGCCAACTCCATCTTCTATGGCGACAAGCTGCTGACCACCGGCAACCCCGACACGCAGGCCGATGTCGACCTGCTCAACCGTCTGGGCATGCAACGCGGCACGCCTGAAGCCTGAGCAGCCAGCCGAACTACACTCGCGCAAACTTCTGGAGCTCGCCGTGACCTCGACCTCAGCCCCGCAAAACAGCGCCTCTCCCTACGGCACGCTGCCGCCTGCGTCCGCACCGGCCACGCGCAAGCCCATCAGCCTGCCGCGCCTGCTGGAGATGCATGCACGCGGCGAAAAGATCACCATGCTCACCGCCTACGACGCCACCTTCGCCGCCGTGGCCGATGCCGCCGGGGTGGAGACCATCCTGGTGGGTGACTCACTGGGCATGGTGTGCCAAGGCCTCTCCAGCACCGTGGGCGTCACGCTGGAGACCATGCGTTACCACGTGGAAAGCGTGACGCGCGGCGTGCGCCGCGTGCAGGGCACGGCCTGGATCATCGGCGACCTGCCCTACGGCACCTACCATGAATCAAAAGAACAGGCTTTCCGTAGCGCCGCCGTACTGATGCAGGCCGGCGCCCACATGGTCAAGCTCGAAGGTGGCGGCTGGACCGCTGACACTGTGCGTTTCCTGGTCGAACGCGGCATCCCGGTCTGTGCCCACCTCGGCCTGACGCCGCAGACCGTGCATGCACTGGGCGGCTACCGGGTACAGGGCAAGACCGAGGAATCGGCTGCCACGCTCAAGCGCCATGCGCTTGAACTGCAAGACGCTGGCGCCACCCTGCTGGTGCTGGAAATGGTGCCGGCCGCCCTGTCCGCCGAGCTCACCAAAGCGCTGCCACACTGCGCGACGATTGGCATCGGCGCTGGCGTGGACACGGCCGGCCAGGTGCTGGTGCTACACGACATGCTGGGCATGAACCTGGGCAAGATGCCGAAGTTCGTGCACAACTTCATGGCCGACGCCGGCAGCGTGCGCGGTGCCATGGAAGCCTATGTCAAGGCCGTGAAAGAAGGCCGCTTTCCGGTGAATGCCCAACACGCTTGGTAGATAAGATTCCCCCTGAGCCGCCTTCGGCGTCATCCCCCCAGAGGGGGACGGCGCCAGCGGCCCGGCGAAGCCGGTTCCGCGGCGCCCCGCGATCTGACATTTGCACCCGTACTCATGAAGCTGATCCACACCATTTCTGAATTGCGCGCCGAGCTCGCCAACTACCAGCGCCCGGCACTCGTGCCCACCATGGGCAATCTGCACGATGGCCATCTGGCGCTGATCAGGCAGGCCAAACCGTTGGGCGATGTGACGGTGGCCAGCATCTTCGTCAACCGCCTGCAGTTCGCACCGAACGAAGACTTCGACACCTACCCGCGCACGCTGGAAGCCGACTGCGCCAAGCTGGAGGCGGCTGGCTGCGACGTGGTGTTCGCCCCCAGTGAGCGCGAGCTCTACCCCGAGCCGCAGGGCTACAAAGTCACGCCGCCGCCTGAGCTGGCCGATATCCTGGAAGGCCACTTCCGCCCCGGCTTCTTCACTGGCGTCTGCACGGTGGTGCTCAAGCTCTTCAACATCGTGCAACCCCGCTTCGCCGTATTCGGGGCCAAGGACTACCAGCAGCAGATGGTGATCCGCCGCATGGTGGCGCAGCTGGCACTGCCGATCGACATCCAGACCGGCACCACCCTGCGTGCTGAGGACGGTCTGGCGCTGTCTTCGCGCAACGGTTATCTCAGCGAAGCCGAGCGTGCCGAGGCGGTACAACTTTCGCTGACGCTCAAGGGCATGATCGCCGCGCTGCAACAAGGCGAACGCGACATCGCCAAGATCGAAGCGCAGGCGATGCAAGCCCTGACCAACCGCGGCTGGAAGCCTGACTACATGACCGTGCGCCGCCGCCATGACCTGCAGGCCCCGCAAGCGGGTGACGCATTGGTGGTGCTGGGGGCGGCACGGCTAGGGACCACTCGGTTGATCGACAACATCGAGGTCTAAACCTAGTGCTGCGTCGCAGGCCAGCTATCACCTACCGGGTAGGTAATGCCGGAGACACCCGCTGGAAGCCTGAACGTCGTCCGCGCCACATGGGTTAATCTTGATGCCGATGACTTTGCTTTCGGAGTACTTCCATGCAAATCGGCGTCCCCCGGGAAATCAAGAACCACGAGTACCGCGTCGGCCTGACGCCGGCCAGTGTGCGCGAGCTCACGGCGCATGGTCACGGCGTACTGGTGCAAAGTGGCGCCGGTGCGGCCATCGGCCTGCGTGACGAGGATTACCGTGCTGCCGGTGCCACGCTGGCACCGGATGCCGCCAGCGTCTTTGCGCAAGCCGAGCTGATCATCAAGGTCAAGGAGCCCCAACCCGCCGAGCTGGCCCTGCTGCGCCCCGGGCAGATGCTCTATACCTACCTGCATCTGGCGCCCGACCCGGCACTGACCGCCGCCCTCGTCCAAACCGGCGCTGTCTGCATCGCCTATGAGACCATCACCGGCCCGAATCACACCCTGCCGCTGCTGGCACCCATGAGTGAGGTGGCTGGCCGCATGGCGGTGCAGGTAGGCGCGCATCATCTGGAAAAGTCACAAGGTGGCATGGGTGTACTGCTCGGTGGCGTACCCGGTGTACCGGCAGCGCATGTGGTGATCCTGGGCGCCGGCACGGTCGGTGCCAATGCAGCACAAATCGCGGTCGGCATGGGCGCGAGCGTCACCGTACTTAACCGCGGCGTGGAGCGGCTGCGCGCGCTCGATGCCCGGTATGGCAACCGCATCAGCACGCTGCAGGCCAGCACACAGAGCATTGAAGACGCAGTACTGAACGCCGATCTGGTGATCGGCAGCGCATTGGTGGCTGGTGCTACAGCACCCAAGCTGGTCAGCCGCACCCTGGTCTCTCGCATGAAGAAGGGCGCAGTGATCGTGGACGTGGCCATTGACCAAGGCGGCTGCTTCGAGACCTCGCACCCCACCACGCATGCCAACCCGACCTTTGTGGTGGATGGCGTGGTGCATTATTGTGTGGCTAACATGCCTGGCAACGTGGCACGCACCTCGACCTTCGCCCTCAACAACGCCACGCTACCGCACGCACTGGCACTGGCCGGGAAGGGCTGGCAACAGGCCATGCGAGACGACGCCCATCTGAGAAACGGGTTGAACGTGGCACTGGGCCACGTGACACACCAGGCCGTGGCCCAGCAACTAGGCTACGAGTACGTGCCCGCCGATCGCCTGCTCAGCTGAGACAGAGCCAAGCCGAAGGCCGAAGCCGGCATCGCATGAAATGACACAACCGGGAAACGCCGTGGAACCGGCTCCGCCGGTCCACTGGCGTTGCCCCCTGCAAGGGGGGTGGCGAAGCGACACGCAGTGCGCGCAGCCTGGGGGTGAGCCCGCTACGCCGCCCCGATATTCGGCACCAGCCCGCCGGTCGGCTGGCCGGCCTTGAGGGCGGCGGTGAACGCCAGCATGCGGTCGATCGGTACGCGGGCGCGTGGGATCAGGGCCGGATCAACATGGATTTCGTTGCTGCCGCTCTCCAACACCTGCGCCACGCCGGCCAAGCTGTTCATTGCCATCCAGGGGCAGTGCGCACAGCTCTTGCAGGTGGCGCTATTACCGGCGGTCGGGGCCTCGATGAAGGTCTTGCCGGGGTTGAGCGTGCGCAGCTTGTGCATCATGCCCTTGTCGGTCGCAACGATGAACTCAGGGGCGTCCATGTCGTGCGCGGCTTTGAGGATGCCGGAAGTGGAGCCCACGGCATCCGCCAGCGCAATGACCTCGGCCGGCGACTCCGGGTGCACCAGCACCTTGGCCTTCGGGTGCTCCTTCATCAGCTCTTCCAGCTCGAAGGACTTGAACTCGTCGTGCACGATGCACGAGCCGTTCCACATCACCATGTCGGCGCCGGTTTCGCGCTGAATGTAGCCGCCCAGATGCTTGTCGGGGGCCCACAGGATTTTCTGGCCCTTGTCCTTGAGCGCCCGCACGATATCGAGCGCACAGCTGGAAGTCACCAGCCAGTCTGAACGCGCCTTCACCGCGGCACTGGTGTTGGCATAGACCACCACGGTGCGGTCCGGATGGGCGTCACAAAAGGCACTGAACTCCTCAATCGGGCAGCCGAGGTCGAGTGAACAGGTGGCATCCAGATCGGGCATGAGAATGCGCTTCTCTGGCGACAGGATCTTGGCCGTCTCACCCATGAAGCGCACACCCGAGACCACCAGCGTCTGCGCCGCGTGGTCGCGCCCGAAACGCGCCATCTCCAGCGAGTCACTGACGATGCCGCCGGTTTCCTCCGCCAGATCCTGCAGATCGGGATGCACGTAGTAGTGCGACACCATGACCGCGTTCTTCTCTTTCAACAGGCGACGGATCTTGTCCTTCAGCGCGGCGCGCTCGACTGGCCCCGGCTCCACCGGCACGCGCGCCCAGGCGTGGCGCGTGCTACAGGCCGGTTGCTCGTATTCGACATCAATCACCGTGGCGGGGGTTGTCATCACAATTCCTCGAAGCGCATGGAAAAATCAATCGCCTTGACGTCCTTGGTCAGGGCGCCAATGGAGATGCGGTCGACGCCGGTGGCGGCAATATCGCGCACGGTGGCCAGGTTCACGCCACCCGACACTTCCAGAATTGCACGGCCGGCATTCAGGCGCACGGCTTCGCGCAACATGTCCAGGCTCATGTTGTCGAGCAGCACCATAGTGGCACCGGCCTGCAAGGCTTCATCCAGTTGTGCCAGGGTTTCGACCTCGATCTCGACGAACTTGGCACTGGGCGCCACCGTGGCGGCACGCTGCAGCACAGCAGTCACGCCGCCAGCCGCGGCAATGTGGTTTTCCTTGATCAGCACGGCGTCATACAGACCAATGCGGTGGTTGGTACCGCCGCCGGTGCACACCGCGTATTTCTGTGCCAGGCGCAGCCCCGGCAAGGTCTTGCGCGTGTCGACGATCTGCGCCCGGTTGCCGGGCACGCTCTGCACGGCCTGCACGTAGGTGGCGGTGTAGGTGGCAACCGCGCTGAGCAGTTGCAGGAAATTAAGCAGAGTGCGTTCGGCCGTGAGCAGGCCGCGAGCCGGCCCGTCAATCTCCAGCACCACCTGATCCGGCGCGCAGCGCTGGCCGTCACGCACATGCCAGGTCAGTTTGGCTCCGGGAACCATTTTTTGCAGCGTCGCTTCAACCCAAGGCACGCCACAGATCACGGCAGATTCACGCGCCAGCACCCGGGCACGCGCCTGACGTGTGGGATCAATCAGGCCGGCGGTCAGATCGCCATGGCCGACGTCTTCCTGCAAGGCACGAGCGACATCGGACTGCGCCAGTTCACGCAGCATGGACTCGGAATAATCAAGAACGGGATTCATACAACAGGATCCAAAGGCAGGACAAGGAAAAGACGACTTACATGAAGCGGTCAAGAATCCTGCGACTGTCACGGCTCAAGGCCGACAGGTCACGAATCAGGAAATGGATGCCATGCGAGTCGGTTACCAGCAAGGTGTTGCCGGCCAGTCGGCGGATGTCCTCGTCCCCGCGCAGCACGAAATTCGTTTCGCCGCGGTCGGTCAGCACCTGCCAAGTACAGGGCGTCGCAAAGCTGGTCACGCTCAGGATGGCCTGGATTTCAGGCATGAACTCGCGCCCGCCGAGCGCTTCGCGGATCAGCCCCTGCGCCGGTTGCGGCACATCGGCCAGGGCATCTACCCAGGCCACCTCATGCCCTTCGTTGTTGAGCAGGGAAATGCCGCGGTCGGGCGACTGGATGGGAAAGGCACGCACCGGCACCACGTCTTCATGCGTCTGGCCGTCGGGTGTGGTCAGCACCAGCTTGCCGAAGCTGTTGCGACTGAGTTCAAAAGCGTTGGCCACCAGTTGGGTGTTGGAGCTGGCGTTCATTTGGCATCATCCTTCTTGTCGCCGACGGCAGAGTCCACCGCGTCGTCCATGTCCACGTCCATGTTGCGCGCCTGCGCCTGGTACAAACCGTAGTAGGCACCCTCTTGCGCCATGAGTTCGTCGTGCGTACCTTCTTCCACCACCTGACCGCGGTCCAGCACCACCAGCCGGTCAGCGCGCTGCAGGGTGGAGAGACGGTGCGCAATAGCGATGGTGGTGCGGCCTTGCACCAGGTTTTCCAGCGCCTTCTGAATTTCTTTTTCGGTCTCGGAGTCGACCGAGGCGGTGGCCTCGTCGAGTATCAGGATACGCGGGTCGATCAGCAGTGCGCGAGCGATCGAGATACGCTGGCGCTCGCCACCCGACAGACCCTGGCCGCGCTCGCCCACCATGGAGTCATAACCCTGCGCCAGGCGCAGGATGAACTCGTGGGCATGGGCAGCACGCGCGGCAGCAATGATTTCCTCGCGCGTGGCATCGGGCCGGCCATAGGCAATGTTGTCGGCAATCGTGCCGAAAAAGAGGAAAGGCTCCTGCAGCACCAGGCCGATGTTGCGCCGGTATTCCGCCACCGGCAAGGCCCGGATGTCCACACCATCGACACGGATGCTGCCCTCCGACACATCGTAGAAGCGGCAGATCAGGTTGACCAGCGTGCTCTTGCCAGAGCCGCTGTGACCGACCAGGCCAATCATCTGGCCGGGTTCGATGGTCAGGTTGATGCCGCGGTTGACTTCGCGGTTGCCATAGCGGAAACCGACGTCGCGCACCTCGATGCGCCCCTTCACATGGTCCAGGTGCACTGGCTGCGTCGGCTCCGGCACGCTGGAAACATGGTCGAGGATGTCGAAGATGCGCTTGGCCGCCGAGGCGGATTTTTCGGTCCACGACACGATGCGACTCATGGAGTCGAGCCGACCATAGAAGCGGCTGATGTAGGCAATGAAGGCTGTCAGCACACCCACCGTGATCTGCTCATGCGCCACCAGCCAGACACCGAAGGCCCAGACCACCAGCAGGCCGACCTCGGTGAGGAAGGAGACGCTCGGCGTGAACAGCGACCAGACGCGGTTGAGCTTGTCGTTGACCACCAGGTTGTGGCGGTTGGCGTCATGGAAACGCCTGGACTCGCGTTTTTCCTGGGCAAAGGCCTTGACCACGCGGATGCCGGGAATGGTGTCGGCCAGCACGCTGGTGACCTCGGACCAGACGCGGTCGATTTTCTCGAACCCGGTCTTGAGGCGGTCGCGCACGGCGTGGATCATCCAGATGATGATGGGTAGCGGCAGCAGGGTCACCAGGGCCAGCCAGGGGTTGATGGAAAACAGGATGGCGGCCGTCATCGCAAGCATCAGCACGTCGGTGGCGAAGTCCAGCAGATGCAGCGAGAGGAAGACGCAGATGCGGTCGGTCTCGCTGCCAATGCGGGCCATCAGGTCGCCGGTGCGTTTGCCACCGAAATACTCGAGCGAGAGATGCAGCAGGTGATCGTAGGTGGTGGTACGCAGGTCGGCACCGATGCGCTCGGACACCAGCGCCAGGATGTAGGTGCGCGCCCAGGTCAACACCCAGGCCAGCAAGGCCGAGCCGAACAGGCCGCCCAGATAGAGCGCCACCAGCATCGGGTCGATCTGCTGCCCGTTCTGGAACGGGATCAGCACATCGTCCATCAGCGGCATGGTGAGGTAGGGCGGCACCAGGCTGGCCGCCGTTCCCAACAGGGTCAGCACAAACCCCCAGAACAGCTGAACCCGGTAGGGCCGGGCAAAGCGCCAGAGCCGGAACAGGGTCCAGGTGGACGGTGGGGTATGAATAACCTTGGTGCAGATCGGACATTCATCCTGGTCCGGGGCCAACGGTGCCTTGCAACTGGGACAGACATGGCCGGGAGGCTGCACCACAGGCCGGCCGCTGAGATGGCTTTCCAGCTGCAGGCGAAACTGGTCGTACAGCCGGATGGCCTGCAGGTTCTGGCCCAGTGTGAAGCGCCAACTGGCCAACAGGCCGGAGGGGTCCACCAGGTCCAGGTGCCCCACGCCCGCATGGTCATGGTGATTCAGGGCCAAACCGGACCGATAATCCCATGTCTGCCAGCCGGCGTCCCCTGGGGCGCGACTGAACAGACGACGGTCGGTCACCGCCACCAGTCCGCGGACGAAACGAAGTTGGGTGTCGAGGTCAACCTCCAGCACGGCTAGAACGTTTTCTCCAGGTTGGAGAAGTGACCGTGCCTCCTGACGCCAATTAGCCGGGATCTCGTTGATTGATAATTCGATAGCGGCTGAATTGTGGTGTGTCATGGAGTCCAGAGTGGTTTGTGCAGGTGGGTGGTTTGCTGCCGTGCCTGTGTCTTTTGCGATGTGCAACTGACTTGACGATATACGATGGGCGCCGTTTTTTGAAGTGATTGTTGGGATACGACTGTGCCAAGACCAGGGTCAGCTCATGCAAACCAGAATGCCGCGCGTGACGCTTGCTTGATTGCCAGACCTGCTTAGATTCATGACAACGAAAAATATTCAATTCCTGCGAGTCACCCATTTGCGTGGACCCAACATCTGGACTTACCGTCCGGTGATCGAGGCTTGGGTCGATATCGGCGAGCTGGAACACTACCCATCCAACACCATCCCTGGATTCTACGAGCGTTTGACGGCCATGCTGCCCACCCTGGCGGAACACCGCTGTGGCGTGGGGGAACCCGGTGGCTTTCTGATGCGCCTGCGCGAAGGCACCTGGGCCGCGCACATCCTAGAACACGTGGTGCTGGAGTTGCAGAACCTGGCAGGCATGCAGACCGGCTTTGGCAAGGCCCGCATGACCTCGGCCCACGGCATCTACAAGCTGGCGTTCCGCACCCGTCAGGAAGACGTGGGTCGCGCCGCTCTGCAAGCCGGCCGCGACCTGGTGATGGCCGCGATCGAAGACCGGCCTTATGACGTGGCTGGCACCGTGAATCAGTTGCGTGAGCTGTGCGACAAGGTCTGCCTGGGACCGAGCACGGCCAATATCGTCGATGCAGCCAGTGAGCGCCGCATTCCACACATCCGGCTGACCAGTGGCAACCTGGTCCAGTTGGGCTACGGCACGCGCCAGCACCGCATCTGGACCGCCGAGACCGATCAGACCAGCGCGATTGCCGAGAGCATCGCCAGCGACAAGCACATGACCAAGGGCCTGCTGCAGTCCTGTGGCGTGCCGGTGCCCGAAGGCCAGGAAGTCGACAGCGCCGAGGCCGCTTGGGAAGCCGCACAGGACATCGGCTTGCCGGTGGTCGTCAAGCCGACCGATGCCAACCATGGCCGCGGCGTGTTCACCGACCTCAACACCCGCGCCGAAATTGAAAAAGCCTACGTGGCCGCCGATGCCGAAGGCAGCGGCGTGCTGGTGGAAAAATTCATCCGTGGCGATGCCCACCGCCTGCTGGTGGTTGGCAAGCGCGTTGTCGCCGCCACCCGCGGCAAGATGCAGACCGTCGTCGGTGATGGCCGCTCCACGGTGCGCCAGCTGATCGAGAGCCAGATCAACAGCGACCCGCGCTGCGGCGTCGAGGAAGAGTTTCCGCTGGAGCCACTGATCCTGGACAAGGAGCCGATCGCGCAACTCGAACTGGAGCGCCAGGGCCTGACCGGCGAATCGGTGCCGGAAGCCGGCCGAACCATTCTGGTCAAGCGCCAGGGCGACCTGGCCTACGATGTCACCGACCAGGTACACCCCCAGGTGGCGTCGGCCGCCGCGCTGGCTGCCCGCGTGATCGGGCTGGACATTGCCGGCATCGACCTGGTGGCTGAAGACATCGGCCGCCCGCTCAAGGAGCAGGGCGGCGCCATCATCGAAGTCAATGCCGGCCCGGGCCTGCTGATGCACATCAAGCCGGCCGAAGGCCAGCCGCGTCCGGTGGGCCAGGCCATCGTCGACCACCTGTTCCCCGGCGATGACCAGGGTCGTATCCCGATCGTCGGCATCACCGGCAGCCAGCACACCACACGCATCGCACGTCTGGTCGCCTGGCTGCTGCACATCAACGGCACCCAGGTCGGTCTGGCCTGCCAGGACGGCTTTTTCCTCGGTGCGCGCCAGGTCGATAGTGCCGACAGCGTCCACTGGGAAGCCGGCCAGCGCCTGCTGATCAACCGTTCGGTCGAAGCCGCCGTGCTCGAGCACAGCAACCGTGCCATCCTGTCCGAAGGACTGGCCTATGACCGCTGCACCGTCGGCGTCGTCACCGACCTGGGCAATCTGGACGAGCTGTCTGACTTCTACATCGACGATGCCGACCGACTCTACAACGTGGTGCGCACGCAAGTCGATGTCGTGCTGCCGCATGGCACGGTGGTGCTCAATGCCGCCAACCCCCAAGTGGTTGAAATGGCAGAGCTGTGCGACGGCAAGGTCATCTTCTACGGCCTCGATGCGGAACTCGAAGCCCTCGCCGCACACCGCGCCAGCGGTGAACGCGCCGTCTTCCTGCGCGAGCGGCAGATCATCCTGGCCCAGGGCATGGACGAAGTGAGCCAGATCCCGCTGGAATCACTGGCCCCGGCGAAAGCAGAAAAACCCGAAATGGTGATGGCCGCCGTGGCCGCCGCCTGGGCACTGGGCATCACACCCGAACTGATCGGCGCCGGCCTGCGCACCTTCAACCCGACTCCCAAGAAAAACTTCTGAGCATATGGACGTCTCACGCATCCGCGCCCTGCGCGGGCCCAATCTGTGGAGTCATCACACGGCCATTGAAGCGGTTGTGACCTGCACACCCGCCGAATGTGCCGTCAGCACACGTAACGGGTTCGAGGCCCGGCTACGTGCCCGCTTCCCCCAGATTCGCGCCTTGCGCCCCAGTGGTCACGACGAAACCGTGCCCATGGCCCATGTGCTGGAACTGGTGGCACTCGACCTGCAGGCCCAGGCGGGCTGTCCGGTCACCTTCAGCCGCACCACCGCGACCCCCGAGGCCGGCGTCTATCAGGTGGTGGTCGAGTACTCCGAAGAGGAAGTTGGTCGCTTGGCAATGGAGCTGGCCCAAGCCCTTTGCCAGTCGGCCCAGCAAGACACGCCCTTCGACTTGGAACAGGCACTCGACCAACTGCGCGAACTGGATGAAGACGTACGCCTGGGACCGAGCACCGGCTCCATTGCCGTCGCCGCCGCGGCACGCCAGATCCCCTACCGCCGCATGACGCAGGGCAGCATGATCCAGTTCGGCTGGGGCAGCAAGCAACGCCGCATCCAGGCGGCTGAAATGGACGTCACCAGCGCAATTGCCGAAGCCATTGCACAGGACAAGCAGCTCACCAAAAAACTGCTGGCCAGCGCCGGTGTACCGGTGCCGCTGGGCTTCGAGGTTGCCTCCCCCGAAGAGGCCTGGAAAGCCGCGCGCAAGATTGGTCTGCCGGTGGTGATCAAGCCGAAGAACGGCAACCAAGGCAAGGGCGTGACGGTCAATATCACGACGCATGAGCAGCTGATGGCGGCCTATGCCGCCGCCGCCGAATTCGATGACGAAATTCTGGTCGAGCGCTTCATGCCCGGCAACGACTTCCGCTTGCTGGTGGTCGGCAACAAGCTGGTGGCCGCAGCACGGCGTGACCCGCCCAGCGTGGTGGGAGACGGTCTGCACAGCGTGCGCGAGCTGGTGGAAGAGGTCAACAAAGACCCGCGCCGCGGCACCGGCCATGCCACCTCACTGACCAAGATCCGCTTTGACGATATCGCCCTCTCCTGCCTGACGGCCCAGGGGCTGAACGCCGATTCGGTGCCCCCCAAAGGCAAGCGCGTTTCGCTGCGTCACAACGCCAACCTGTCCACCGGCGGCTCCGCCACCGACGTCACCGACGATGTGCATCCCGAAGTCGCGCAACGTGCCGTGGCGGCAGCGCAAATGGTGGGGCTGGAGATCTGCGGCGTGGACGTGGTGTGCGATAGCGTCCATCAGCCACTCGAAGAACAGGGCGGCGGTGTGGTCGAGGTCAATGCCGCACCAGGCCTGCGCATGCACTTGTCACCCTCCTACGGCAAAGGCCGTCCGGTGGGCGAGGCCATCATCTCGGCCATGTTCCCCGAAGGCGAGAACGGTCGCATCCCGCTGGTGGCGGTGACCGGCACCAACGGCAAGACCACCACCGTGCGCCTGATCGCCCACCTGCTGGCCCAGAAGGGTCTGTGTGTTGGCATGACCAGCACCGACGGTGTCTACATTGATGGCGAGCGGATTGATACCGGCGATTGCAGCGGCCCCAAGAGCGCACGCAACGTGCTGCAGCACCCCGACGTTGATGCCGCCGTGCTGGAGACCGCACGCGGCGGCATGCTGCGTGAAGGCCTGGCCTTCGACCGCTGCGATGTGGCCGTCGTCACCAATGTCGGCAGCGGCGACCACCTGGGCCTGAACTACATCACCACGGTTGAAGACCTGGCGGTGCTCAAGCGTGTGATCGTGCAGAACATCGCCGACAAGGGCATGGCCGTGCTCAACGCCACCGACCCGATTGTTGCTGGCATGGCGGCCCATTGCCGCGGTGCCGTCACCTTCTTCGGCATGGACCGCAACCATGCCGTGATGGCCACGCACCTGGCCCAGGGACGCCGGGCCATCTATGTCGAAGACGGCCAACTGGTCGCCGCCGAAGGCACGGTGCAGCACAGGATTGCGCTGGCTGATGTGCCGCTCACGCTGCAAGGCACCATTGGCTTCCAGGTCGAGAACGTGATGGCTGCCGTCGGCGCGGCTTGGGGTCTGGGCCTGGACTGGGCTCTGGTACGTCAGGGGCTGGCCAGTTTCGTCAACGACAGCGACAACGCACAGGGACGCTTCAACCTGTTCCACTACCGCGGCGCCACGGTGATTGCCGATTACGGCCACAACCCGGATGCCATGCTGGCCCTGGTCCGCGCGGTGGAAGCTATGCCGGCCAAGCGCCGCTCCGTTGTCATCAGCGGTGCCGGCGACCGGCGCGACGAAGACATCCGTGAACAGACCCGCATCCTGGGCGATGCTTTTGACGAAGTGGTGCTGTACCAGGATGCCTGCCAGCGCGGTCGCGCCGACGGCGAAGTGCTGGCCCTGCTGCGCGAGGGCCTGGAGGATGCCAAACGCACCCGCGACATGCAGGAAGTCCACGGCGAGTTCCTCGCGATTGATCTGGCCATGGACAAGCTGTGCGAGGGTGATCTGTGCTTGATCCTGGTTGATCAGGTGGAAGAGGCCCTGGCCCACATCGCCGCGCGCATTGAGCGCGACAAGGCCTGACCATCCGCTCCCTCCTGGCCGTTGCGGCGGCCAGGATTCCGAGGGCTCAGGCCAGTTCGCTGGCGGGGTCGCGCCCCATCAAAGTGGCCACGGCCTGCGCCGGTTGCATCTGGCCGTCCAGCAGGGCCACCACAGCTTGCGCAATCGGCATGTCCACGCCCAGGCTCTGCGCCCGCTGCACCACGGTACGGGCGCAATAGACGCCTTCGGCCACATGGCCAAGCGAGGCCACGGCCTGCTGCAGGGTCTGGCCCTGGGCCAGCAGCAAACCGACCTTGCGGTTGCGACTGAGGTCACCGGTGGCCGTGAGCACCAGATCGCCCAGGCCGGACAGGCCCATGAAGGTTTCGGCACGTGCCCCCAGCGCGAGTCCCAAGCGGGTCATCTCGGCCAGACCGCGCGTGATGAGCGCAGCACGGGCATTGAGCCCCAGGTTCAGGCCATCGCACAGACCGGTGGCGATGGCCAGCACGTTCTTGACCGCACCGCCGACTTCGACGCCAACAATGTCCTCATTGGCATAGACCCGCAGCGTCGGACTGTGAAAGGCCTGCACCAGCAGCTCACGCACGCCGGCATGACGGCTGGCCGCCACCAGGGCGGTCGGCTGGCCGCGTGCCACCTCCTGCGCAAAACTCGGGCCGCTGAGCACCCCGGCCATCAAATCGGGCGCTACCTGCGCTTGAATTTCGTGCGCCAGCAGCCCCGAGGGGCCCGCCGCGACAGACTCGAAGCCCTTGCACAGCCAGGCCACCGGCTGCCGGCAACCCTGGATTTGTTGCAGCACCCCACGCAGGCCGGCCATGGGCGTCGCCACGATGACGAGGTCTTGCCCGGCTACCACCGCAGCCAGATCATGGGCCGGACCGTTGATCACACGCAAGGGCTCAGGCAAAGGCAGCCCCGGCAGGTAACGCGCGTTGACCCGCTCGGCCTGCATGGCGGCCGCCTGCACCGGATCGCGCGCCCACAGCGTCACCGCATGTTGCGCCAACGGGTTCTGGCTGGCACTCATGGCCAGCGCGGAGCCCCAGGCACCAGCACCGATTACTATGATTTTCATAGCGCCTCGCGCTTACTCAACAAGGGCGGAAGGCCAATTTCTTACTGAACCTGGATTTCGCTGGCTTGCGCCTGCTGTTGCTGCTCGTACATCGACTGGAAGTTGATTTCCGCCAGATGCACCGGCGGGAAGCCGGCGCGCTGCACGAGATCGGCCACATTGCCGCGCAGGTAGGGGTAGACGATCTGCGGGCAGGCGATGCCCATGATCGGACCCATCTGGTCGTCCGGCAGGTTGCGGATCTCGAAAATGCCGGCCTGCTTGGCTTCGACCAGGAACACCGTCTTGTCCAGCACCTTGGTGTGCACAGTCGCCGTCACCACCACCTCGTACACGCCATCGGCCACGAGGGCCGTTTCAACACCGAGCTGAATGTCCACGGCCGGCTGTTCCTGCTGCAACAGGATGGCGGGGGAATTGGGCTGCTCCAGCGAAGCTTCCTTGAGGTAAACGCGCTGGATCTGGAAAACGGGTTCTTGCATGTCAGCCATGGCTTGCTTTCAGAGGTCAAAAATTCGGATCAAAACAACAAAGCCCGCCCGGCATCACACCGGAGCGGGCTCACGATCGGGATGGCAGGATTATGTCAGGCGTCACGCATGAAACCACCGGCCCCAGTCGCCTTGGGACGGGGCCCGGCGGCAACTCACCCGGCATCAACCGGCGTTGAGCAGCGGCACTAGGCCGCCCTGGGCATCGAGCGCCACCAAGTCATCGCAACCACCCACATGCGTGCTGCCGATGAAGATCTGCGGCACGGTGCGACGCCCGGTGATTTCCATCATGCTGTTGCGGGCCGCCGGGTCGGTGTCGATGCGGACCTCTTCAATCTGCTCGACACCCTTGGACTTGAGGATCTGCTTGGCGCGGACGCAATAGGGGCAGACCGCGGTGGTGTACATCTTCACTGCTTGCATGACTTGTTCCCATCAATCATTTGAATTACCTGGGGGCGGAACCGCCCCAAATCAAGCTTTTTCCACCGGCAGGTTGGCGGCGCGCCAGCTGGACAGACCACCGCCCAGCGACTGTGCCTTCTGGTAGCCCAGGCCCTTGGCAATGCGCGCCGCGCTGTTCGAACGCATGCCGCTCTGGCAGACGAAAATCACCGGCAGCTCCTTGTTCTTCACCACACCGGGCAGCTGGTTCGCCAACTGGCCCAGCGGAATGTGCTTGGCACCAGTGACGTGGCCAGCGGCGAACTCGGCAGCTTCGCAGACATCGATCACCACCGCCTTTTCCTGGTTGATGAGTTGCACGGCACCGGTGGCCGTCAGAGAACCGCCCGCCGCACCGCGCACGGCCGGCCACAGCAGCAGGCCCCCCGAGCTCAGCGCCACGGCAATCAGCATCCAGTTGTCGAGAATGAATTTCACTTTGTTCCTTGTTTTGGCATCGTCTAAAGCCATGATTTTAGAATGGAGGGTTATTTGCTGCAGGACAGGGCGTTTTAACCCTGGCCTGCACCCCGCCAACCGCCCCTGGAATCTGCCCACACCATGTACAAACTCGTGCTCATCCGCCACGGCGAATCGACCTGGAACCTGGAAAACCGCTTCACCGGCTGGACCGACGTCGACCTCACGCCCACCGGCGTCTCCCAGGCCATGTCGGCCGGCAAGCTGCTCAAGGCCGAAGGCTATGAATTCGACCTGGCATACACCAGCGTGCTCAAGCGTGCCATTCACACCCTGTGGTACTGCCTAGACGAGATGGACCGCACCTGGCTGCCGGTGGTGAAAAGCTGGCGCCTTAACGAACGCCACTACGGCGCGTTGCAGGGCCTGGACAAGGCCGCCATGGCCAAGCAGTACGGCGACGAGCAGGTGCTGGTCTGGCGCCGTAGCTACGACACGCCGCCGCCGGCCCTGGAGCCGACCGACCCGCGCAGTGAGCGCAGCGATCCGCGTTATGCCGGCCTGACGCCGTCAGATGTGCCGTTGACCGAATGCCTGAAGGACACCGTGGCACGCGTGCTGCCGTTCTGGAACGAGACCATGGCCCCGGCCATCAAGTCGGGCAAGCGCGTCGTGGTGGCCGCGCACGGCAATTCGATCCGCGCCCTGGTCAAGTACCTGGACAACATCTCCGACCAGGACATCGTCGGCCTGAACATTCCCAACGGCATCCCGCTGGTGTACGAACTCGACGCCAACCTCAAGCCAATTCGCCACTACTACCTGGGTGACGCCGAAGCCGCGGCCAAAGCCGCTGCCGCCGTGGCCGCCCAAGGCAAGGCCTGACCAGCCCCGCCCTTTTACCGACGCTTGATCCGGGACCAGGTGGTCCCAAGTAAAGCACCGGTAAAAGCAAGGTTTTTGCGCTCTGACTGCCGGGAACCCCGGCGGCCAAGTCGCGTCCAACCGTGTATATTGACCGCTGAAGGAATATTTATGGGTCAGAAACTCAAAATCGCAGGTTGGATTTCGCTGGGCGTGGTTGCCGGCGCCTTGACCACAGTCTCATTGCAGACCGTGGCGCGCAGTGCCTTGACGCCGCTACCGCTGGAAGAACTGCAGCAGTTGGCAGCCGTTTTCGGCATGGTCAAGACCGACTACGTCGAGCCGGTGGACGAAAAGAAGCTCATCACCGATGCCATCTCCGGCATGGTGTCCAGCCTGGACCCGCATTCCCAGTATTTCGACAAGAAGTCCTTCAAGGAATTCCGTGAAGGCACGACCGGCCGCTTCGTCGGCGTCGGCATCGAGATCACACAGGAAGACGGCTTGGTCAAGGTGGTCTCGCCGATCGAAGGCTCGCCCGCCTACCGTGCCGGCCTCAAGACCAATGACCTGATCACCAAGGTGGACGACACCGCCGTCAAGGGCCTGTCGCTGAACGAAGCCGTCAAGCGCATGCGCGGCGAGCCCAACACCAAGGTCATCCTCACCATCTTCCGCAAGGATGAGAACCGCACCTTTGCCGTGACCATCACGCGCGAAGAAATCAAGACGCAATCGGTCAAGGCCAAGCTGATCGAGCCGGGTTATGCCTGGATCCGCCTGAGCCAGTTCCAGGAACGCACGGTCGACGATTTCGTGCGCAAGACCGACGAGCTGTTCAAGCAGGACCCCGGCCTCAAGGGTCTGGTGCTTGACCTGCGCAACGACCCCGGTGGCCTGCTCGATGCCGCAGTGGCCATCTCCGCCGCCTTCCTGCCGGAAAACGTGACCGTGGTCTCGACCAACGGCCAGTTGGCCGAAAGCAAGTTCACCTACCGGGCAGCACCCGAGTTCTACCAGCGCCGCAGCAACAACGATCCGCTCAAACGCCTGCCCGCGGCGCTCAAGAGCGTGCCGCTGGTGGTGCTGGTCAACGAAGGCTCAGCCTCGGCCAGCGAGATCGTGGCCGGCGCCCTGCAGGACCACAAGCGCGCCGTGGTCATGGGCAGCCAGACCTTTGGCAAAGGCTCGGTACAGACCGTGCGTCCGCTCGGTCCCGACACGGCCCTCAAGATCACTACCGCGCGTTATTACACGCCCAGCGGCAAGTCGATCCAGGCGCGCGGCATCGTGCCCGACGTCATGATTGACGAAACCGCGGAAGGCAATGTGTTTGCCGCCCTGCGCACGCGCGAAGCCGATCTGGAGAAACACCTGTCGAACGGCCAGAGCGCCGAACCGAAGGACCCGGCGCGCGAAAAAGCGCGCGATGAGGCCATGAAGAAGCTGGAGGAAGAGGCTAAAAAGCCACCTCAGGATCGCAAGCTGCCCGAATTCGGCAGCGAGAAGGATTTCCAGCTGACCCAGGCCCTGAACAAGCTCAAGGGCTTGCCGGTGCTGGTCAGCAAGACCCAGACCGAGCGCAAGGAAGAACAAAAAGAGAACTAAGCGCAAGCCAGTGATCCATGACGCCACCCAGGCCCTTGGCACGGGCTCCCGTGGAACCGGCTCCGCCGGGCCACTGGGAGCGGCCCCTGGAGGGGAAGGCGCGTAGCGCCTCAGGGGTGCACCTTCTATGAACGACGACCAGTTGCTGCGCTATTCGCGCCACATCCTGCTTGAAGAAATCGGCATCGAAGGCCAGCAGCGCATCCTCGACGGCCATGCGCTGGTCATCGGCGCCGGCGGCCTGGGCTCCCCAGTGGCGCTGTACCTCGGCTCGGCCGGTGTCGGCCGCATCACCGTGGTCGACGACGACGCGGTTGATGTCACCAACCTGCAGCGCCAGGTCGCGCACACCCTGGCCCGCGTCGGCCTGCCCAAGGTGGACTCCATCGTGCAGGCGGTGGCCGCCATCAACCCCGAGGTGCATGTCACACCGGTGATGGCACGCGCCGATGCGGCGCTGCTCGATACGCTGGTGGCTCAGGCCGACGTGGTGCTGGACTGCTGCGACAACTTCGCCACCCGCCATCTCATCAATGCCGCCTGCGTCAAGCACGGCAAGCCGCTGGTGTCAGGCGCCGCCATCCGCTTCGACGGCCAGATCACGGTCTACGACCCGCGCTCCGCCGCCTCCCCCTGCTACGCCTGCGTCTTCCCGCCGGACGACGCCTTCGAGGAAACCCGCTGCGCCACCATGGGCGTGTTCGCCCCCCTGGTCGGCATCGTCGGTGCCGTGCAGGCGGCCGAAGCACTCAAACTGCTCAGCCATACCGGCAGTTCGCTGGCTGGCCGGCTGCTGATGCTCGACGGCCGCCACATGGAGTGGACCGAAATGCGACTGCCACGTGCCCCGGCCTGCCCGGTGTGCGGCAGCGTGCCGACCTGACAGCGTCCAGCAACCCGGACTGATCAACCGCCTCAGTGACAGGGCCCATGCCGCTGACGAAACTGGCGCGGCATCTCGGCCGACGACTGCCACAGCCCCAGGTGCTGCACCCGTGCCCGGGCTTCCAACGATGCATAGGGCCCTGGCTGACCGCGGTAACGATGCGACCAGGCATGCCCGTTCCGCACCATCCAGCGGCTCATGTCTTGCCCCTGCACAGACACGCGTGCCAGCAAGCGTCCGTAGTCGTCACGCCGGCGCGGCGTGACCTGCACCCAGCGCCCTGCCACCTGCTGTGCCAGCCGGTCACGCGCCACCACGCCGTAGGCCTGGCAGATTTCAGGCGCATCCACGCCATCGAGGCGGATCTTGCGTGGCTTGCCGCCACGCGAAGCTTGCACCCAAAGGGTGTCGCCATCGGACACATGCGTCACTCGAGCAGCCCACGACTGTGGCCGCTCAGCGGCGTGAGCCGAGCCGACCATGCCGCAGCAGGCCAGCGCCATCCAGACCAGCCACGTTTTCCATCCGTTCATCCGCTTTCCTCCGACACGATCCCGCGCATCGATCACTCTGTTAAAACCACGCAAAGACGGGCGATTCGGCCGATTTTCCCGCTTTTTTCCAGAGCAAACCTGTTAGACTTTTCAGAGTTCATTACCGTCGCCACTCTTCGTGACATCACCCAGCCTCAATCCGATTGACCTGCGCGACCTGCGCCTGGACGACGCACGTGCGTTGCTGGAACACGGGGGCGCCATCGATCTGCCGGCGCCGGAAACGGCACCAGCGGCCTTTCTGCAAGGTGTCATTGACGGACTGTGCGAGCTTTCGCTGCGTGATCCGTTGACCGGCTTGGCCAACCGCCGGCATTTCCGGGCGGTACTGGCACGTGAAATCGATGTGGTCGTGCGCTCGGGCAATCCGGCCCTGCTGCTGATGCTCGACATCGACCATTTCAAGTCAATCAACGATGCCCATGGTCACCTTGCAGGTGATCGGGTGCTGCAAGCCGTGGCCCGCTGCCTGGCGGGTTGCGTCCGCCCGCAGGACACGGTGGCCCGTTACGGCGGCGAAGAATTTGCCATCGTGCTGCCGGACTGCCAGCTCAACTACGGCGAGGCCGTCGCCGAGCGCATCCGCCAGACCGTGGCCAACCTCTCAATTGCCGTGTCCCCCGAACTCACGCTGCAAATTACGCTCAGTGTTGGCGGCGCCTTCGCACCAACGCAGTCCCGCTGCACGCCGGACGTGTGGGTCGAGCGGGCCGACAATCAACTCTATCAAGCCAAAGCGCAGGGGCGCAATCGCGTGTACATCGATCATCAACAAGTCATTTCTGTCAGCGCAGAAGAAAAAAGTCTCCTGTTCGGCGCGCTCTCCACGGGCGAACCGGCATGGGGTGAGAGTGCTCCCGGCACCAATGAAGACAGTGCCATGCAGAAGGTCAATCCATGAGTGACGTGCTGAATCCACCGCAGGACAAACCTGCCTCCCCGCTGCAGCCAGGCAAACCGCAGGGCAAGGTGCTGGCCGTAACCAGTGGCAAAGGCGGTGTGGGCAAGACCTTTGTCTCAGCCAACCTCGCTGCCGCACTGGCCAAGCGTGGTCACCGCGTGCTGGTGATCGACGCCGACCTTGGCCTGGCCAATCTTGACGTGGTGCTGAACCTCTATTCCAAGGTCACGCTGCATGACGTGTTCACCGGCAAGGCCAAGCTGGAAGAGGCCATCATCAAGGCCCCTGGTGGTTTTTCCGTGCTGCTGGCCGGCTCCGGCATGGTCGAGTACTCACGCCTCACGGCCGAAGTGCGCGACGATTTCCTGCATGTGATCGAGACGCTGGCTTCCAAATTCGACGTGCTGCTGCTCGACACCGGCGCAGGCATTTCCGATGTCGTGCTGTTTGCCGTCTCGCAGGCGGCCGAAGTGCTGCTGGTGGCCACACCCGAGCCGACCTCGCTGACCGATGCCTACGCCACCATCAAAGTGCTGGTGGGCCAGCAAAAGCGCCAGAACATCCGCATGATCATCAACCAGACGGCCCGTCTGGGCGATGGCCGTGCCATCACGGTGCAGTTGCAGCAGGTGCTGGACCGTTTCGTCACCGCCGAACCGGGTCGTCCGGTGCGCCTGATCCACATGGGCGACATCCCTGAAGATCCCACGGTGCGCCAGGCCATCATGCGGCGCCAACTGCTGATGCAGAACACACCGGGCTGCCCGGCGGGCATGGCTATCTCCCAGCTGGCCCTGAAGATCGAAGAAACGATCCTGAACAAAGACGCCTGAACGGCGCCGTCACGGCTCAGGCCGTGGCGATCCAGCCTTCGAGCGGGTCCACGGCAGCCGGCAAACCGTAATGTGGCGCCCCCCGCTGCCAGGCCCAGGCCGCCTGCATCAGGCACAACACGGCATCGAGCGCATCGCCCCGGCCATCATCCACCAGTGCATCACGTTGCGCGTGCGTGAGCTTCAGGCGCAAGCCCAGGCGCGTCTGGCCATGTTCCAGCGCAGTGAGCAAATCCTTGCGCGCGATCAGGCGCTCCGGTGTCTGGCGCGCCCGCTCATCACTCTTGTAGCTGCGCGCACCCAGCACTTCACGCGCCAGCAAGCCGGGGTAACCTTCCAAGGCCACACGCCTCAGGTCACCCGCATGCAGGCCCGGCAGATGCACCCCCGCCGCCAGCAGACGGGGCACACCGGCATGCAGCATGAAGGCCACCGGCGGATTCACCCACTTCATCGACGGACTGGAGCCGGCCGGGACATCGGTGGCGCGATGGGCGAACTTGCCCCCCACCGGCCGGGCCGCGCAGAAGGCGGCAAAACGTGCACGAATGTCGTCCCGGCTCAAGCTGGCGTAGTGACGGATGCAAGCTTCCCAGTCCAGCGGCCAACTCAAGGCTTGCACCAGTTCGCGCGGTAGACCGAAGGGGAAATCGAATGCGCCCAGCCAGTCACCGGGCTGATTCAGCCAGTCGGCAAAGGCATCAAGGGAAACCAAGCGCTCCAGTTTTGATAGCTGGACACGCCCGTTCTGCAAGGCACCAAGGGCCAAAACAATCGGCTTTTGCCGCGTCGGGCTGCTGGAAAAGTCGCAGCCCAGCAACAGGGGCTGAGCACCAGCTGCCGACGCCGTCACGGTGAAAGCAACCGCTTCAGCTGCGGCCGATGATGGCGGCGGTGGCCATCAGCTCTTCCAGCAGCGCCAGCGAAACATGCCCCGAGACCGCATAGGGGTCGAGCTCGGGTTTCTCGGAGTACTTGAGCAGAATGGAGGTGTTGATGCGCGACAGGTTGACCTGGCCCATGGTCCAACCGCCGAAACGGCGCTCGCTGATTTCCTCGTAGTGCAGCAGCACCACGTCCTTGTGGCGCGCATCGCGCTGGATATGACCGTAGAGCTCGCTCACGGCGTTGCGCCCACCCTCGATGGCTTGCAAGAAGATGCCACCGCCGTAGCACAGGATGCCGGTGATGCCGCAGGTCGGATTGAACTGGCGCGATTGGGCCAGGATGTTGTCGATGGCTTCGGCGCCCGAATCGACGGCGCGGCTGGCGTAAAGCAGGCGGACCAACATGATCAGCTCCTCATGGGAATCAGGGACAGGAATTCGCGGCGCAGGGTCGGGTCCTTCAGGAACACGCCGCGCATGACCGAGTTGATCATCTTGCTGTCCATGTCCTTCACGCCGCGCCAGGCCATGCAGTAGTGGCTGGCCTCCATGACGATGGCCAAGCCGTCGGGCTGGGTCTTTTGCTGGATCAGGTCGGCCAGTTGCACCACCGCCTCTTCCTGGATCTGCGGCCGGCCCATGATCCATTCCGCCAGACGCGCGTACTTGGACAGGCCGATCACGTTGGTGTGCTCGTTGGGCATGACGCCGATCCAGATCTTGCCGATCACCGGGCAGAAGTGGTGCGAGCAGGCGCTGCGCACGGTGATGGGGCCGACGATCATCAACTCATTCAGATGCTCGGCATTGGGGAATTCGGTGATGGTGGGACCCGGCACGTAACGACCGCGAAACACCTCGTTGACGTACATCTTGGCCACACGACGCGCGGTCTTGTCGGTGTTGTGGTCACGATCCGTGTCGATCACCAGGCTGTCGAGCACCGCCTGCATCTTGATCTCGACCTCGTCGAGGAGCTTCTCCAACTCACCAGGTTCGATGAACTCGGCAATGTTGTCGTTGGCGTTGAAGCGTTTGCGCGCAGCCTGCAGGCGCTCGCGGATCTTCACGGAGACGGGCGTTCCCTCGTCGGTATCGCTTGGGTTCATGACGCTCTGGCTTTTCTTCAACATATGGCAATGGTACCAGCGATTGATGTTTGTGGTTATTAGCCACCAGGCCTTGCAGAATATGCGTCAACAGCTATCAATTCAATAGCGCTTGCCATTCAGGAAGATCATGACACGCGCCAGACCAAAGGCAATGCGATCGAGCAGACGCTGCTGCCAGGGCCGGTGGGCATAACTGGCCGGATCCACGCGTCGGCCGTCATGCTCCATGGCCTGTACCAGCCGCATGCGCAGTTCCCGGGCAAACCGTTCATCCACCACCACCACGTTGGCCTCGCGTGCCAGCAACAGGCTCAAGGGGTCGAGATTGGAGGAACCGACCGTCGCCCAGCGCCGGTCGATCACCGCCACCTTGGCGTGCAGGAAGCTCGGCTCGTACTCATGGATCTCCACCCCTGCCCTGAGCAGCACGCCGTAGACCACCCGTACGGCATGGTATTGCAGGAAATACTCGTAGCGCCCCTGCAGCAGCAGGCGTACCCGCACCCCGCGCTGCGCGGCGTGGATGAGCGCCTGGCGCAGCTTGCGCCCGGGCAGGAAGTAGGCGTTGGCGATGATGATTTCCTCATGCGCTTCGCCAATGGCCTTGCGGTAGGCCCGCTCGATGCGGCTGCGATGCCGCAGGTTGTCGCGCAGCAGCAAGGTGGCACGGGAACGGCCGTTGTCCGCCAGCATGCTGGCAGCACCGCCGCCGTCACCGCTGGCGCCGTCATCACGTGTCTGCAGCGCCAGCCGCACGGCCTGCTCGAGGTCACGCCAACTGGCGGCCAGATCGATGTTCTTCACATCGCGGACCGCCTGCAGACGCCACCAGAACTGCGCAGTGACCTCATGCACCGAGCGCACCAGCGGGCCTGTCACGCGCACCGCAAAATCAAATCGCGGTGCGGGCAGGCGGGCATCATGATGGTCGACCCCGTCATCCAACACGTTGATGCCGCCGCAGAACGCCACCCGGCCGTCAATCACGCACAGCTTGCGGTGCAGACGGCGCCAGCGGCTCGGGATGAACAAACCCAGCCGGCCCAAAGGCTGAAAAATCCGCCACTGCACGCCGGCGTCGTCAAAACGCGTCGCCCAAACCGACGGCACGGAGGGCGTGCCGACCCCATCCATCACCAGATAGACGGCCACACCGCGTTGTGCAGCCCGCACCAGGGCCTCAGCCACTTGCTCGCCAGAGGGGTCAAAATGGAAAATATAGGTTTCCAGCCGGACTTCGTGCACGCTGTGCTCGATGTCGCGGACCAATTGGGGAAAGAAGGTCACCCCGCCCTGCAGCAATTGCACCTGGTGCGCGGCCCGAAGCGGCGGCAGTTGCTTGTCCTTCATGCCGGCATGCCGAATTCTGCGATCAACGGCAGGTGGTCGGACATGCGCCACCAGGCCCGTCCACGCGGCACATCGACTCGCAGCGGCTGCAGACCGCGGGTGTAGACATAGTCAAGCTGCACCAACGGCAGGCGCGCCGGGAAGGTCGGGTTCGCCCCGGGTTCGAAGGTCTTCAACCCCATGCTCGCGAAGTGGCGGTGCACGCGCTCACCCCAGTCGTTGAAATCCCCCGCCACGACCAGGGGTGCCCCGGCCGGCACCTCGCGTTCGATGAAACGTTCCAGTTGCGCGGCCTGACGCACGCGACTGGCGCGGATCAGGCCCAGATGCACCACTAGCACGTGGACGGGCTGCCCGTTGACCACGACCTCGCTGTGCAGCAGGCCACGCTGCTCAAAGCGGTGGTCCGACATGTCCTCGTGCTGATGCCCCAGCACCGGCCAGCGCGTCAGCATGGCATTGCCATGCTCACCATGGCGGGTGTAGGCGTTCGTCCGGTAGACCGCCTCATAACCTTCGGGTGCCAGGAAGTCCGCCTGCGGCTGTTCGGGCCAGCGCGTGAAGTACTGCGCCTCGCGCCGGTTCATTTTGCGCACTTCCTGCAGGCAGATGATGTCAGCATCGAGCTGCTCCACCGCCAACCCCAGGTTGTGGATCTCCAGCCGGCGCTGCGGCCCCAGGCCCTGCACGCCCTTGTGGATGTTGTAGGTCGCAACGCGCAAGGTCTTCATAAGACGAATTTTGGCAGCATCAGGCAGGCTTCGGCGTTGCTGGGTGAGTAACAGACCTCAGCCGCCTCGCGCCAGGGCAACCAGCGCCAAGCCGTGTGCTCACGCGGATCGAGTCGCACCCTTGTTTCGGCCGGCACCTGCAGGCCGAACAAGTGCTCGGTGTTGCGCGTCACACCCGGCGCATAACGGTGACGCCAGCGCGGGTAGATCTCGTAGACGTTTTCCAGCCCCCAGTCGCGCAGCTGATGGCCGGCGGCCTGGGCGTCGATGCCGGTCTCCTCCGCCACCTCACGCACCGCTGTATCGGCATAACTCTCGTCCACATGGTCCTTGGAGCCGGTGACTGACTGCCAGAAATCCTCGGCGTCGGCGCGCTTGATCAGCAACACCTCCAGCGCCGGGGTATGGATGACCACCAGCACGGACTGGGGAATCTTGTAAGGCTTGCTCATGAAAAAGGGCGCTGTGTCAGCGCCCTTTGATTCTGCCTCAAGCCTTGGAAACTCAGGCCGCCTTCATCGCGTCCGGGTTGCGCAGACGGATGTGCAGCTCGCGCAGCTGCTTCTCGTCCACCGGGCTCGGGGCCTGCGTCAGCAGGCACTGGGCACGCTGGGTCTTGGGGAAGGCAATCACGTCGCGAATCGACTCGGCGCCGGTCATGAGGGTGACGATACGGTCCAGGCCGAAGGCCAAGCCGCCGTGCGGCGGGGCACCGTACTGCAGCGCATCGAGCAGGAAGCCGAACTTGAGCTGGGCTTCCTCCGGTGTGATCTTGAGGGCGTCGAACACCTTCTGCTGCACGTCGGCACGGTGGATACGGACCGAACCGCCACCCATTTCCCAGCCGTTGAGCACCATGTCGTAACCCTGGGAGATGCACTTCTCGGGCGCGGTCACCATCCAGTCCTCATGGCCTTCTTTGGGCGCGGTGAAGGGGTGGTGCACGGCGGTGTAGCGCTGGCTTTCCTCGTCGAACTCGAACATCGGGAAGTCCACCACCCACATCGGGGCCCAGCGGTCTTCAAACAGGCCGTTCTTCTTGCCGAACTCGCTGTGGCCGATCTTGATGCGCAGCGCGCCGATGGCGTCGTTGACGACCTTGGCCTTGTCGGCACCGAAGAAGATCAGGTCGCCGTCTTGCGCACCCGTGCGCTTCAGGACTTCGTTGAGGGCCGCGTCGTGGATGTTCTTCACGATCGGGCTCTGCAGGCCATCACGGCCCTTGGCCAGCTCATTGACCTTGATGTAGGCCAGGCCCTTGGCGCCGTAGATCTTGACGAACTCGGTATAACCGTCGATCTCGCCGCGGCTCAGGCCACCCTCTTCACGCGCGCCACCCGGCACGCGCAGGGCCACCACACGGCCGCCCGTCATGTTGGCAGCACCGGAGAAGACCTTGAAGTCCACGTCCTTCATCAGCTCGGTGACTTCGGTGAACTGCAGCTTCACGCGCAGGTCCGGCTTGTCGGAGCCATAGAGAAACATGGCATCCTGGTAGGTCATGACCGGGAACTCGCCCAGATCCACGCCAATGGTGTTCTTGAACACCGTGGTGATCATGCCCTGGAACATGTCACGGATGTCCTGCTCGGAGAGGAAGGACGTCTCGATATCGATCTGGGTGAACTCGGGCTGGCGGTCGGCGCGCAGGTCCTCGTCGCGGAAGCATTTGGTGATCTGGTAGTAGCGGTCGTAGCCGGCCACCATCAGCAGTTGCTTGAACAGCTGCGGGCTCTGCGGCAGCGCGAAGAACTGGCCATCGTGCACACGGCTGGGCACCAGGTAATCGCGCGCACCTTCGGGCGTGCTCTTGGTGAGCATGGGGGTTTCGATGTCCACGAAGCCGTTGGCATCGAGGAACTTGCGCACCTCCATCGCCACCTTGTAGCGCAGCATGAGGTTGCGCTGCATGTAGGGGCGGCGCAGGTCCAGCACACGGTGCGTCAGGCGCGTGGTTTCCGACAGGTTGTCGTCATCAAGCTGGAACGGGGGCGTGACCGAGGGGTTGAGCACCTTCAGTTCGTGGCACAGCACTTCGATCTTGCCGCTCTTGAGGCTGTCGTTGGTCGTACCTTCCGGGCGGGCGCGCACCAGGCCCTTGACCTGGATGCAGAACTCGTTGCGCAGGTCTTCAGCGGCCTTGAACATCTCGGCGCGGTCGGGATCGCACACCACCTGCACATAACCTTCGCGGTCGCGCAGGTCGACAAAGATCACGCCGCCATGGTCGCGGCGGCGGTTGACCCAGCCGCACAGGGTGACGGTTTGGCCCATCAGGGCCTCGGTCACGAGACCGCAGTAGTGGGAGCGCATGGCCATAACAATTTCTCTTTCAGCTCTTGGAGGAAAGCGGGCCGCTCTCGGCCAGCTTCAGATTCGGGTTTTTCGGTCCACCGGGCACGATCACGCCCATGGAAATGACATAGGTCAGCGCCTCGTCGACGCTCATCTCGAGCTCGATACAGTCGCTTTTCTTGAGCATGATGAAGTAGCCCCCCGTGGGGTTGGGGGTGGTGGGCACGTACACACTCAGGTACTCGCCGTCGAGGTGCTTAAGCAGGTCGCCGCCCGGCGTGCCGGTGAGGAAACCGATGGTCCACATGCCCTCGCGCGGCCACTGCACCAGCAAGGCTTTACGAAAGGCATTGCCCTTCTCGGAAAACAGGGTGTCGGACACCTGCTTCACGCCCGAATAGATCGAGCGCACCACCGGGATGCGGTGCAGCAGCGCGTGCCACCAGGTCACCAGCTTGTTGCCGACGAAATTGGACGCCATGGCGCCGATGGCCAACACCACGGCCAGGGCAAAGATCACGCCCAGGCCCGGAATGTGCAGCCCCAGCAACTGGTCGGGCTGCCAGGCATTCGGCAGGATCTGCAAGGTCTTGTCCAGCGTGGACACCACCCACTCCAGCACCCAGACGGTGATGCCGAGCGGTGCCAGCACCAGCAGGCCCGAAAGCAGCCATTTGCGGAATTTGGCCATGGAAATACGGCTCAGCTGGCGTCAGTGGCACTGGCGGCGGCCGGGCAAGCCGCACAGGCTGCGCCCTCGGACGCAGCCGACGGGGCGGCGCAGGTATTGCCGCCCTTGAAATCGGTCTCGTACCAGCCCGAGCCCTTGAGCTGGAACCCAGCTGCGGTCAGCTGCTTCTTGAACGTGGCTTTGCCACAGGCCGGGCAATCGGTCAGGACCGGATCGGCAATTTTTTGCAGGACATCCTTGGCGAGGCCGCAGGATTCACACTTGTAGGCGTAGATTGGCATGGCTCGAAGGGTTACGGGTGTGGGGGTTGATGCAAAACCCTCAATTATAGGCAGCCAGCCGGAAATCAAGGCGCAAGCGCCCGATACGGTACCTTCAGTCCGCACCAACCAGCTGGTGGTGCCCGGCATGGCGGTTGGCAATGGCCTGCGGGCCGAGCGAGCCCACCAGCATGCCCGTCAGCGAGGCCAGTACGCCCGCCAGTTGCGCCGGGAACTCGGCACCGGCCGGCGTGGCCAGGAACAGCCCCCAGGTCAGCAGGCCCAGCACAATGGCGAAGATCGCGCCCTGGGTGCTGGCCTTTTTCCAGTACAGACCGAACACCAGCGGCACGAAGGCCCCCACCAGCGTCACCTGGTAGGCGCCGGAGACCATCTCGTAGATCGAGGTGCCCTGCATCTTGATGGCGTACAGCAGCACCAGGGCACTGAACACCAGCACCGTGATGCGCATGGTCTTGAGCTCCTGCTTGTCGCCCAGGTGCGGGCGGAATTGGCGCCAGATGTTCTCCACGAAGGTCACGCTCGGTGCCAGCAGGGTGGCCGAGGCGCAGGACTTGATGGCCGACAGCAGCGCACCGAAGAACAGCACTTGCATGATGAAGGGCATCTTCTCCAGCACCAGGGTGGGCAGCACCTTCTGCGGGTCATCCTGCAGCAGCGCCTCGGCCTGCTCCGGCATGATCACCAACGCGCTGGTCACCAGGAACATGGGCACGAAGGCAAACAGGATGTAGAAGATGCCGCCGATCACCGGGCCGCGCGTGGCCGACCGGGTGCTGTCGGCCGACATCACGCGCTGGAACACGTCCTGCTGCGGAATCGAGCCCAGCATCATGGTGATGGCCGCGGCGATGAAGAACACGATGTCCTTGAAATTGGGCTCGGGCAGGAAGCGGAACATGTCGCGGCTCAGCGCCAGGTTGACCACCTTGTCGGCCCCGCCGGCCATGTGGCTGGCAAACACAGCCAGAATGGCCAGGCCGCCGACCAGGATGATCATCTGGATGAAATCTGTGATCGCCACCGACCACATGCCGCCAAACAGGGTGTAGGCCAGGATCGACACCACGCCGATCACCATGCCCATCGGAATGCTGATCGCCTGCCCCGACAGCACGTGGAACACCAGACCGAGCGCCGTCACCTGCGCCGAGACCCAGCCCAGGTAGCTGACCATGATGATGAGCGAACACACCACCTCGACGCTGCGGCCATAGCGCTCGCGGAAGTAGTCGCTGATGGTCAGCAGCGTCATGCGGTACAGCTTGGCCGCGAAGAAGAGGCCGACCAGGATCAGGCAGAAACCGGCACCGAACGGGTCTTCCACCACCGTGTGCAGGCCTCCGTTGACGAACTTGGCCGGAATGCCCAGCACCGTCTCCGAACCGAACCAGGTGGCGAAGGTGGTGGTGACGATCATCATCAGCGGCAGCCGACGCCCGGCAATGGCAAAGTCCGCCGAGTTCTTGACGCGCTTGGCCGCCACCAGGCCGATGGCAATGGTGACCAGCAGATAGACGATGACCAGGGTCAGCAGCACCGCATGCTCCTTTGAAATTGGCCCGGATTATCCCGTCAGAAAAGCTGGACCCGGACCACGAGCTGCATCACGACCAGCCCCAGGGCAAAACCGATGCCGGCATAGACCAGCCCCTGCAGCAGCCGGTTGGTACGGCGCTGCTCAGCAAGCAACTCCTCGAACTCGCGGCGCTGCAAACCCGGGCGTTGCGTCAGGTAGTCATGCAGCAGGCGCGGCAGCTCTGGCAGCAGCTTGGCGTAACGCGGCGCCTGGTTCTTGAGTTCTTCCCACAAGCGACGCGGGCCGATCTGGTTGGCCATCCACTTTTCCAGGAAAGGCTTGGCCGTGCTCCACAGATCCAGCTCGGGATCGAGCTCGCGCCCCAGGCCTTCGATGTTGAGCAAGGTTTTCTGCAACAGCACCAGTTGCGGCTGGATCTCGACCTGGAAGCGGCGCGAGGTCTGGAACAGGCGCAGCAACACCATGCCGAGCGAGATCTCTTTCAGCGGGCGATCAAAGTACGGCTCGCACACGGCACGAATGGCCGACTCCAGCTCGTCCACGCGCGTTTGCGGCGGCACCCAGCCCGATTCGATGTGCAGCTCGGCCACGCGCTTGTAGTCGCGCCGGAAAAAAGCCGTGAAGTTTTGCGCCAGGTATTCCTTGTCGTATTCGGTGAGTGTGCCGACGATGCCGAAATCGAGCGAGATGTAGCGCCCGAAGGTGGCCGGATCGGTGCTGATGAAGATGTTGCCCGGATGCATGTCGGCATGGAAGAAGCCGTCGCGAAACACCTGGGTGAAAAAGATGGTGACGCCGTCGCGCGCCAGCTTCTTCATGTCGATGCCGGCCTCACGCAAGCGCGCCGTCTGGCTGATCGGGATGCCCTTCATGCGCTCCATCACGATCACATCGCTCTGGCAGTAGTCCCAGAACATCTCGGGGATCAGCACCAGGTTGAGGCCTTCCATGTTGCGGCGCAATTGGGCGGCGCTGGCGGCCTCGCGCACCAAGTCCAGCTCGTCGTGCAGGTACTTGTCGAACTCGGCCACCACCTCGCGCGGCTTCAGGCGCTTGCCGTCGGCAGAAAGCCCCTCCACCCAGCTCGCCATCATGCGCATCAGGCTCAGGTCTTTTTCAATCGCCGGCCGCATGCCCGGGCGCAGCACCTTGACCGCCACCTCGCGTTCGTGGCCGTCACGGTCACGCAGCTTGGCGAAATGCACCTGGGCAATGGAGGCACTGGCCACCGGCTCGCGTTCGAACTCGCTGAAGATCTCGGCCACCGGCTTGCGAAAAGCACGTTCGATGGTGGCCACCGCCACGTCGGAGCTGAACGGCGGCACCCGGTCCTGCAGCTTGGCCAGTTCGTCCGCGATGTCGGGCGGCATCAGGTCACGCCGCGTTGACAGCACCTGGCCAAATTTCACGAAGATCGGGCCCAGGCGTTCCAGCGCCTCGCGCAGGCGCTGGCCACGCGGCGCATCCAGGTTGCGACCGATCGACACGATGCGGGCAAGCACCCGCAGCCAGGGTTTCTGGAAACTGGTCAGGACCAGTTCATCCAGACCGTAACGCAGGGCAGTCCAGACAATGAAGGCACCTCGAAACAGGCGCCTCATGCAGCTCTCCCTGTCCCGCTTGCGCGGGTCAAGAACTGACGCACCGCCTCGGCCATGCGCCGTGCTGCCTGCCCCAGGGCATGCGCCGGGGCATCACCCACGATACGGGCCAAATCCTCTTCGATATCCCAGCGCACATGGTCAACCAGCCAGTTGACCTCGGCGGCCAGTTGCACGTCGCCTTCGATGCGCACCGCTGGCTTGGAACCACTGAGGGCCGACTGCACCAGAGCAACCGGGGACTCCTCCGTCACCGACAGCGTCAGGTCGGAGGGTGCCTCGGCATCCGCCAGGTCGAGCAGGCCGGCCGGTGTCAGCAGCAGCTTGAAATGAACATTGCGCCAGTGAAACAGCACCACCCGGCCTTTTTGCCGCACCAGCCGTGCCGTCGCCTCCGGTTCCCGCATCAGCACATGGTTGAGCAGCAGCACGATGCGGCGCTGCGCCTCCTGTACCGCCCAGGCGGGCGGCTGCAAGGTGGTGGTGAGTTGCTGGAAAACATCTTCCAGAAAAGAAAACGGGGACTGTGTTGCCATAGTCCCCGATTATTCCCCATCCTTGGGGGATGAAGCCCAGCGCCGTGTTTACTGCAGCGCCTGCACGCCTGCCACCAGCCAGCCGCTGGCACCGGTCTTGGACTTGGTCATGTTCCAGACTTCGCGGAAGGGGCTCGGGCCGGCCGAGGGTTCCTCGCGGATCATGCCGGAGAACTCGACGCTGGCCATGTAGGTGTCACCCAGGTCTTCGATGCCAAGCAGCTGGGCCTCCAGCATCACCACATCGGTCTGGTTGGCCGGGCCGCCGGTATGGGCCTCGCGCTCGGTCAGCTGCTGGCGGATTTCGGCCAGCATCTCGTCGGTCATCATGGAACGCAGCGTGCCCAGGTCGGAACGATCCCAGGCAGCCTGCAGGGTGGCGAAATTGGTCTTGGCCGCCTTGAGGAAACCCTCCGCATCGAAACCAGCCGGAACCCCCCAGGCCTGCGAGCCGGCCAAGGCGGAGCCAATCACGATGCCGGGGCTGGCTTGCGCACCGGTGGCATCGAACGAGGCCGTGTTGCGCTCCCATGGACGGGCCGAGGCATCGTTGCCGACATTTTCCGGGCGGTACGCCGGGCTCGGGGCCACCGCTTCACCGGCACCCGCGCCCTGGAAGGCATACGGACCTGCTGAGGAGGCCGCCGGACGGCGGTTGCGCATGAACCAGCCGAAGGCCATCATGGCCAGCAGCACCACCAGACCAATCAGCATGAACTGGCCGAACGCCTCGCCCATACCAAGCGAATGGGCCAGCCAGGCCAGACCAAGACCGGCAGCCAGCCCACCGAGCATGGCACCCCACGGTCGCTTCGGGGCCGCGGCCGGTGCGGCAGCAGGTGCCGGTTTGGGCGCTGTGGCGGCGTTTTGCGTCGGAGCCGCAGGGGCCGCGGGCGCAGCTTGGCGCTGCGTCACGTTGCTCGACTGCTTGCCGACCGAGGTGCCGCCGCCCAAGCGTTTGGCCTCGGCATTCACGCCCATCAGGGCCAGCGTCACGGCCAAGGCCAAAGTCCAGAGTTTCATTTTTCCGTCTCCATAAGACCCTACAGATAAGGTCACAACCCGAAATTACAACAAAACAGGTGTGTCAGCACTTGATTCCAACATGCAAGGCCACTACCCCGCCCGACATGTTGTGAAAATCCACATGACCGAATCCGGATTTGTGCATCAGGGCCTTGAGTTCTTCCTGCCCCGGATGCATGCGGATCGACTCCGCCAGGTACTGGTAGCTGTGGGCATCGCCCGCCACCAGCTGGCCCAGCTTGGGCAGCACCTTGAAGGAATACCAGTCGTAGAGTTTTTCCAGCGGCGGCGCCACCTTGGAAAACTCCAGCACCAGCAATTTGCCGCCCGGCTTGAGCACCCGGCACATCTCGGCCAGTGCCGCGTCCTTGTGCGTCATGTTGCGCAGGCCGAAGGCCACGCTCACCACGTCGAAATGCTGGTCCGGGAAGGGCAGCTTCTCGGCGTCGCACACCAGCGTGGGCAGCACCACACCGGCATCGAGCAGGCGGTCGCGTCCGACGCGCAGCATGGCCTCGTTGATGTCGGTGTGCACCACCTGGCCGGTCTTGCCGACTTTTTTGGAAAAGGCCAAGGCCAGATCGCCAGTGCCGCCGGCAATGTCGAGCACGCGGTCACCCTCTTTGAGGTTGGCAACCGTGACGGTATAAGCCTTCCAGACGCGGTGCAACCCGACCGACATGAGGTCGTTCATCACGTCGTACTTGGAGGCGACCGAGTCGAACACGCCGCGTACGCGCTTGGCCTTCTCCGCCTCGTCGACGGTTTCAAATCCGAAATGGGTTTGTGTCATGTCGTGCGCCTCAGTGGCTTCCGCAGCTGTGACCGGCCTTCTCGGGCATCGGCGCATCGCGCTCGACGCCGGCCGCCTGCAGGCGGGCCTCGTAGTCAGCCCACAGCTGCTCTTGCTGCGAGCCAAGGAAGTAAAGAAAGTCCCAGGAAAAAATACCGCTGTCGTGGCCGTCGGAAAAGGTCGGCTGCACCGCGTAGTTGCCCACCGGCTCCAGCCCCACGAGTTCCACCTCGCGCTTGCCGGTCTGCAGCACCTCCTGCCCCGGGCCGTGGCCCTGCACCTCGGCTGAAGGCGAGTAAATGCGCATCAACTCGAACGGGATGCGGAAGGTCGCACCATCGGAAAAGCTCACCTCCAGCACGCGCGACTGGCCGTGTACCGTCAGATCCTGGGGAGTTGGAGCACCGGATTGCAAACCTGCCATGGGAATTACCTGCTGCTTAAAAAATGAATTATCACAAGGCTACCGGCATGGTTGCCAGCGCGGCCTGGATGTCCCCATCCAGCACTGGCAGTTGGCGGCGCACACGCGCCAGGGCGGCCTCATCGTCCGGCCGCAGCGCCGCGCCCCAGACCGGTGCCGGGAAATGGCTGTCCCAATCAAAGCGCGCAATCACATGCCAGTGCAGGTGTGGCACCACATTGCCCAGCGTGGCCAGGTTCACCTTGGTCGGCTGCAGTTGGCGGCGCAACACGGCCTCGATCAGCGTGACCGCCTCCATGCACAGGAGGCGTTCGGCCGCGGAAAGATCCGAAAACTCGGCCACATGGTCGTTCCAGATCAGGCGGTAGAAGGCCGGGAAGCCCGCTTCCTCGGCCCGGATGACGCGGAACTTGTCAGCACGGAAAACGGCCAGGCCACCTTCCGTCTCGCACAGCGCACAGCCGGCCCGCTTCATGACCTCAGACCAGCACGCGTTCGATGCCACCGGCATTGGCCGACTGCACATACTGCGGCAGCCAGTCCTCGCCGATGATCTGGCGCGCCATCTCGATCACGATGTAGTCGGCTTCCAGCAGACCGTTCTGCAGGTCGTTGCCGTAGCGGGTCAATCCCTGCAGGCAGCTCGGGCAACTGGTCAGGATCTTGACGTTGTCCTTCTCGCCCACCTGGCCCGAGGCGCGCAGCGCGGCCTCGCCCTTGCGGATTTCCTCTTCCTTGCGGAAGCGCACCTGGGTCGAGATGTCGGGCCGGGTCACGCCCAGCGTGCCGGACTCGCCGCAGCAGCGGTCGCTCTTGAGCACATTGCCGCCGGTATCGCCGGCCAGCAGCGCCTTGACCGTCTTCATCGAGTCGCCCAGCTTCATCGGGTTGTGGCAGGGCTCGTGGTACAGGTAGCCGCCTTGCGCGCCGCTGAGCTTGATGCCCTTCTCCAGCAGGTACTCGTGGATGTCGATGATGCGGCAGCCCGGGAAGATGTCCTCGAACTTGTAGCCCTGCAGCTGGTCGTAGCAGGTACCGCAACTCACCACCACGGTCTTGATGTCCAGGTAGTTCAGCGTGTTGGCCACACGGTGGAACAGCACCCGGTTGTCGGTGATCATCTTCTCGGCCTTGTCGAACTGGCCGCTGCCGCGCTGCGGGTAGCCGCAGCACAGGTAACCCGGCGGCAACACGGTCTGCACACCGGCATGCCAGAGCATGGCTTGCGTGGCCAGCCCGACCTGGCTGAACAGGCGCTCCGAACCGCAGCCCGGGAAGTAGAACACCGCTTCGGTTTCCGGATTGGTGGTCTGCGGATCGCGGATGATGGGGACGTAGTTCGGGTCCTCGATGTCCAGCAGCGCGCGTGCCGTTTTCTTCGGCAGGCCGCCGGGCATCTTCTTATTGATGAAGTGGATCACCTGTTCCTTCACCGGCGCCGTGCCCACGGTGGCCGGCGGCTTGGCGGTCTGGCGGCGGGCCAGCGTGCGCAACAACTGGTTGGCCAGGCGCTGCGCCCTGAAACCGATGCCCACCATGGCCGAGCGCATCAGCTTGATGGTCTCGGGGTTGGTGGCGTTGAGGAAGAACATGGCCGCCGCATTGCCGGGGCGGAAGGACTTCTGCCCCATCTTGCGCAGCAGGTTGCGCATGTTCATCGACACGTCGCCAAAGTCGATATCCACCGGGCACGGCGTCAGGCACTTGTGGCAGACCGTGCAGTGGTCGGCCACGTCCTCGAACTCCTGCCAATGGCGAATCGAAATGCCGCGACGGGTCTGCTCCTCGTACAGGAAGGCCTCCACCAAGAGCGAGGTGGCCAGGATCTTGTTGCGTGGGCTGTACAGCAGGTTGGCGCGCGGCACGTGGGTCGAGCACACCGGCTTGCACTTGCCACAGCGCAGGCAGTCTTTCACGCTGTCGGCAATGGCACCGATGTCGCTTTGCTGCATGATCAGCGATTCGTGCCCCATGAGACCGAAGCTGGGCGTGTAGGCATTGGTCAAATCGGCCATCAGCCCTTGATTCTCCTGCGCTGACAGCTCCTGATTTCGTAGCAGTTTGCCTTTGTTGAAGCGACCCTCGGGGTCGATGCGGCGCTTGTAGTCGGCAAACGGACGCAGTTCGTCGTCGCTCAGGAATTCGAGCTTGGTGATGCCGATGCCGTGCTCGCCCGAGATCACGCCGTCGAGCGAGCGCGCCAGCGCCATGATGCGCTTGACCGCGCCATGCGCGGCCTGCAGCATTTCGTAGTCGTCGCTGTTGACCGGGATGTTGGTGTGCACATTGCCGTCGCCGGCATGCATGTGCAGCGCCACCCAGACCCGGCCCTTGAGCACGCGCTGCTGGATGGCGTTGCATTCGGCCAGCATCGCTTCAAAGGCACGGCCGGTGAAGATGCCCTCCAGCGGCGCACGGATCTGCGTCTTCCAGCTGGCACGTAGGCTGTGATCCTGCAACTGCGGGAACAGGGCGTCCACGTCCTGCAACCAGCCTTGCCACTGCGCGCGCACCTCGCGCACCAGGGCCAGGGCCTGCGCTACGCGGTCCTCCAGCAGTTCGGCGAGAGGGGTTTCGTTGGCGTCGTCCTGCTTGAGATCGGCCAGCAAATGGGGCAGATTGCCCGCGCTGAAGAAAGCCTCCATCTCGTCGCACAGCTTGATCTTGTTGCGCAGGCTCAGCTCGATGTTGATGCGCTCGATACCGTCGGTGTACTCGGCCATGCGCGGCAGCGGGATCACCACGTCTTCATTGATCTTGAAGGCGTTGGTGTGCTTGGAAATCGCCGCCGTGCGCTTGCGATCAAGCCAGAACTTCTTGCGCGCCTCCGGGCTGATGGCAATGAAACCTTCGCCGCTGCGCGAATTGGCGATGCGCACCACTTCCGAGGTGGCACGCGCCACGGCATCCGGGTCGTCGCCGACGATGTCGCCGAACAGCGCCATCTTGGGTAGGCCGCCGCGCTTGCTCTTGGTGGCGTAGCCGACCGCCTTCAGGTAGCGGTCGTCCAGATGCTCCAGCCCCGCCAGCAAGACGCCGCTGCGCTTTTGCTCGGCGAACATGAAGTCCTTGATCTCGACGATGCTGGGCACCGCGTCCTTGGCGTTGCCGAAGAATTCCAGGCAGACGGTGCGGGTGTGCGCCGGCATGCGGTGCACCACCCAGCGGCCGCTGGTGATCAGGCCGTCGCAGCCTTCCTTCTGGATGCCGGGCAGGCCGCTCAAGAACTTGTCAGTCACGTCCTTGCCCAGACCTTCCTTGCGGAAGCTCGGGCCCGGGATGTCCAGGCGCTCGGTCTTCACCAGCGTCTTGCCGTCGGCTTCAAAGTATTTCAGCTCGAAGCTGGCCAGCTCGGCGTCGTGGATCTTGCCCAGGTTGTGGTTCAGGCGCGTGACTTCCAGCCAGCCGGCATCGGGCGTCACCATGCGCCAGGAAGCCAGGTTGTCCAGTGCCGTGCCCCAAAGCACCGCCTTCTTGCCACCGGCGTTCATGGCGATGTTGCCACCCACGCAGGAGGCCTCGGCCGAAGTCGGATCGACGGCGAAAACAAAACCGGCACGTTCGGCCGCATCGGCCACGCGCTGCGTCACCACGCCGGCCTCGGTCCAGATGGTCGGTACCGGCCGGTCCAGGCCCGGCAACTGCACCATCTCGACCTCGGTCATGGCTTCGAGCTTTTCGGTGTTGATCACCGCGCTCTTCCAGGTCAGCGGCACGGCGCCGCCGGTGTAGCCAGTGCCGCCGCCACGCGGGATGATGGTCAGGCCGAGCTCGATACAGCCTTTGACCAGATGGGCCATCTCGGCCTCGGTGTCGGGCGTCAGCACGACAAAGGGGTACTCGACACGCCAGTCGGTGGCATCGGTCACGTGCGACACGCGGCTCAGGCCGTCGAACTTGACGTTGTCTTTCGCGGTCAGCCGGCTTAGAGTGCGCTGGGCCTTGCGGCGCAGGGCCGCGATCTCCTGGAACGCGGCGTCAAAAGAGGTGACCGCCTGGCTGGCGGCCACCAGCAACTCCCCCACCAGGGCATCGCGCTGCGGGTCGTCCTGCGGGGTGCGGCGTTTCTGCACCTCGCCCAGACGATGGTGCAAGGCGTCCACCAGCTGGGCGCGGCGCTTCGGGTTGTCCAGCAGGTCATCCTGCAGGTAGGGGTTGCGCTGCACCACCCAGATGTCACCCAGCACCTCGTACAGCATGCGGGCCGAGCGGCCGGTACGGCGCTCCTCGCGCAGCTGGTTGAGCACCTCCCAGGCACGCATGCCGAGCAGACGGATCACGATCTCTCGGTCGGAGAACGAGGTGTAGTTATAAGGAATTTCGCGGATGCGTTCGTGGCCGTGCGGCGCAACGCCGGGCGCATTCACAAGATGGTCAAGCGGAGTCGGTGCGTTCATGGGAAACCTGGAATTTCAGCCAGAACGGTAGAACCCGGCTGAGGGGTGATGTTACCGCAGCGCAGCATTCACCTGTTCGCCTCATGGTAACCCCCGATCCCCAGGGACCGATGCCCGCAGTTTAATCAAACCGTAATCAGACTGACATATCAGCCAATTAGGCTCGACGTCTTGTCTTCAAGGAGCTCACTGATGCGTTCGAAAGCAAAACTGGCCATTGCCGCCCTCTCCGCCCTGATGCTGGTCCCCGCCCAGGCCCAGACCGAGATCCAGTGGTGGCACTCCATGGGTGGCGCCCTGGGCGAGTGGGTCAACGACCTGGCCCGCGACTTCAACGCCAGCCAAAAGGATTACAAGGTCACGCCGACTTTCAAGGGCAGCTACGACGAGTCGATGACGGCGGCCATCGCTGCCTTCCGCGCCGGCAATGCCCCGCACATCCTGCAGGTGTTCGAAGTCGGCACCGCCACCATGATGGCCTCCAAAGGCGCCATCAAGCCGGTGGCCGAGGTCATGAAGGAAGGCGGCCAGAAATTCGACCAGAACGCATATGTACCGGCTGTCGCCGGCTACTACACCGCCCCCAATGGCCAGATGCTGAGCTTCCCCTTCAACAGCTCGACCCCGGTGTTCCACTACAACAAGGACGCCTTCAAGGCCGCCGGCCTCGACCCCGAAAAGCCGCCGACCACCTGGCCCGAAGTCGCCCTGGCCGCCGCCAAGCTCAAGGCCAGCGGCCATAAGTGCCCCTTCACCACCAGTTGGATCAGCTGGACCCAGTTGGAGAGCTTCTCGGCCTGGCACAACGTGCTGTTCGCCAGCAAAAACAACGGCTTCGACGGTCTGGACACGCGCCTGGCATTCAACTCTCCGCTGCATGTGCGCCACATCGAGAATCTGGCCAACATGGCCAAGTCCGGCCTGTTCGTCTACAAAGGCCGTGGCAATGCGGCTGATGCGACCTTTGTCTCGGGTGAATGCGCCATGGCCACCGGCTCCTCGGCGCTGTACGGTAACGTCGTGCGCAACGGCAAGTTCGGCTACGGCATCGGCACCCTGCCCTACTACCCTGATGTGCAGGGCGCGCCGCAGAACACGGTGATCGGCGGCGCCAGCCTGTGGGTGATGAACGGCAAAAAAGCCACGGACTACAAGGGTGTGGCCGCCTTCTTCAGCTACCTGTCGCAACCCGAGGTGGCCGCCAAGAGCCACCAGCGCACCGGTTACCTGCCGGTCACCAAGGCCTCCTTCGAGCTGACCGACAAGTCGGGTTTCTACAAGAAGAACCCCGGTACCGATGTGTCGGTGACGCAGATGATCCGCAAGACCACCGACAAGTCGCGCGGCGTGCGCCTGGGCAACTTCGTGCAGATCCGCACCATCATCGACGAGGAACTCGAAGGCGTGTGGGCCGGCAAGAAGGCGCCCAAGGAAGCGCTGGACCTGGCGGTCAAGCGTGGCAACGAGCAGTTGGAGCGTTTCCAGAAGGCTAACAAGTCCTGACCAGAACGCACTAGACTGATCAAACCCAGTACAAAAGGCCCGTCGGGCCTTTTGTCCATTGACAGAACCAGTCCCCACCCATGGAAAAGCGCGTCCTCTTCAAATCAGCCTGGTTGCCCTGGGTCCTGGTGGCACCCCAGATGGTCATCGTCCTGGTGTTCTTCTTCTGGCCGGCAGGCCAGGCGCTGTACCAGAGCGTGCTGCAGGAGGACGCGTTTGGCACCAGCCGGGAATTCGTCGGCTGGGAAAATTTCCAGCGTCTGTTCGACGACGCGAGCTACTTGGCCTCGTTCAAAACCACGGCCGTTTTTTCGCTGTGGGTGGCCGCATCCTCCATGTCGCTGGCGTTGCTGCTAGCGGTCATGGCCAACCGCGTTGCCCGGCTGGCCGGCTTCTACAAGACCCTGCTGATCTGGCCTTATGCGGTGGCACCAGTGGTGGCCGGCGTCCTGTGGCTGATGCTGTTTGCCTCGCCCTACGGTGTGATTGCCTACGCGCTGCAGGCAATGGGCTTGCCCTGGAACCACCTGCTCGACGCCGACCACGCCATGGCCTTGATCGTGATGGCCGCGGCCTGGAAGCAGGTGTCCTACAACTTCCTGTTCTTCCTGGCCGGGCTGCAGTCGATCCCGCAGTCCCTGATCGAGGCTGCCGCCATTGACGGCGCTTCGCCCTGGCGGCGCTTCTGGACCATCGTGTTCCCGCTGCTGGCACCGACCACCTTCTTCCTGCTGGTCATGAACGTGATCTATGCCTTTTTCGACACCTTCGGCACGGTGGATGCGGCAACCCACGGTGGCCCGGGCAAGGACACCTCCATCCTGGTCTACAAGGTCTATTACGACGGCTTCAAGGCGCTGGACATGGGCGGCTCGGCCGCGCAATCGGTGGTGCTGATGCTCATCGTGATTGCGCTCACCGTGGTCCAGTTCCGCTTTGTCGAACGCAAGATCGAGTACTGATGCAGCCATGATGATCGAACGTCGCCCTATCCTCGATTTCTTTACCCACGTCATCCTGCTGGCCGGCGTGGTGGTGATCGCCTTTCCGGTCTACCTGGCCTTCATTGCTTCCACGCAATCGGCCGAGCAGATCGCCTCCAGCCATCCGCTGTCGCTGCTGCCAGGCAACCACGTGCTGGACACCTACCGGCTCGCCCTGTTCGGCGGCAAAACCTATGGCGGCGCCACCATTGCGGCAGGCTGGCCGATGATGTGGGTCAGCCTGGTGGTGGCGCTGACCATCACCATCGGCAAGATCGCCATCTCGCTCTTGTCGGCCTTTGCCATCGTCTACTTCCGCTTCCCCTTCAAGGGCGCGGTGTTCTGGATGATCTTCATCACGCTGATGCTGCCGGTGGAGGTGCGCATCGGACCGACCTATGAGGTCATTTCCAACCTGGGCATGCTCAACAGCTACGCCGGCCTGACCGTGCCGCTGATCGCCTCCGCCACCGCCACCTTCCTGTTCCGCCAGTTCTTCCTGACCGTGCCCGACGAGCTAGTGGAGGCTGCGCGCATCGATGGCGCCGGCCCCATGCGCTTTTTCTTCGACGTGCTGTTGCCGCTGTCGAAAACGTCGATGGCCGCACTGTTCGTGATCCAGTTCATCTACGGCTGGAACCAGTACCTGTGGCCGCTGATGGTCACCACCAGCGAAGACATGTACCCGATCGTGCTGGGCATCAAACGCGCCATCTTCGGCGAGGTCTACATCGAATGGAACGTGGTCATGGCCACGGCCATCCTGGCCATGCTGCCGCCGGCACTGGTCGTGATCCTGATGCAGAAGTGGTTCGTCAAAGGTCTGGTTGACACGGAAAAATAATGGCTGCCATCACATTCAACAACGTCATCAAGCGCTACGGCAAGGGCAAGCACGAGCTGCAGGTCATCCATGGGGTGAATGCCGAGATCAGCGACGGCGAATTCATCGTCATCGTCGGCCCCTCGGGCTGCGGCAAGTCCACCCTGCTGCGCATGGTGGCCGGACTGGAGGAAATCTCCAACGGCGACATCGCCATCGGCAACCGGGTCGTCAACAAGCTGGAACCGGCCGAGCGCGACATCGCCATGGTGTTCCAGAACTACGCGCTGTACCCGCACATGAGCGTGTTCGACAACATGGCCTACGGCCTGAAGATCGCCAAGGTACCGAAGGACGAGATCCGCGCCCGCGTGGCCAAGGCCGCCGCGATTCTGGAGCTCGGCCCCTTTCTGGAACGCAAGCCGCGCCAGCTCTCCGGCGGGCAACGTCAGCGCGTCGCCATGGGTCGCGCCATCGTGCGCCAGCCGCAGGTCTTCCTTTTTGACGAACCGCTGTCCAACCTGGACGCCAAGCTGCGCGCCCAGACCCGGCTCGAAATCCAGAAACTGCACCGCGAACTGGGCATCACCTCGCTGTTCGTCACGCACGACCAGGTCGAGGCCATGACGCTGGCGCAGCGCATGATCGTCATGAACGCCGGCCAGATGGAACAGTTCGGCACGCCGGAGGAGGTGTACCACCGGCCCGCCTCCACCTTTGTTGCCAGTTTCATCGGCTCGCCGCCCATGAACCTGCTCAGCACGGCGCCCCACGTCAAAACCGGCACCATCCTGGGCATACGGCCCGAGCACCTGCAGATCGTGCCGCAGCCCGCTGACACGGGCTGGACGGTACAGGTCGAAGCGGTGGAAATGCTGGGCGCCGAACGGCTGCTCTACACGCGGCTGGACAGTGAGCAACTGATCGTGCGCATCAACGAAGAACAGGACTTGGCGCCGGCCATCGGTGCCCGCCTGCATGTCGTGCCACAGCCCGATCGCCTGCACTGGTTCGATGAAGCCACCGGGAAACGTTTGTGAACATGCCTGACAGTACCGGCGCCTGGCCCTATCCGCGCTGGATCGCCCACCGCGGCGCCGGCAAACTGGCGCCCGAAAACACGCTGGCCGCCTTTCGCACCGGTGCCGCGCACGGCTACCGCATGTTCGAATGCGATGTGAAACTCTCCAGCGACGGCGTGCCCTTCCTGCTGCACGACAGCACGCTTGAGCGCACCACCAGCGGCCAGGGTACGGCGGGCGCGCAAAGCTGGCAGGCCCTGTCGCAACTCGACGCCGGCAGCTGGCACTCGCGCGCCTTTGCCGGCGAACCGCTGCCCACGCTGGAGGCGGTGGCCCGCTTCTGCCAGCACAACGGCTACCTGCTCAATATCGAGATCAAACCCACACCCGGCACCGAGCGCCCCACCGGCGAGGTGGTGGCCGCCACGGCGGCGCGCCTGTGGCAGGGCCAGGCCGTGCCGCCGCTGCTGACCTCCTTCCAGCCCGAGGCACTGCAGGGCGCCCTGGCCGCCGCGCCGCAATTGCCGCGCGGCCTGCTGCTCGACACGCTGTGGACCGGCTGGCTGGAAACCGCCCGCACCTTGGGCTGTGTGGCCGTGGTCTGCAACCAGGCCTTGTGGGACACAGCGAGTCTGACCCAGGCGAAAAGCGCGGGCCTGCGCTGTCTGAGCTACACGGTGAACGATGAATGGGCGGCGCAACGCCTGCTCGACCTGGGCGTGGACGGCATCATCACCGACCGGGTCGACCTATTTGCGCCAGCCGCGTGACAACAGCCACTGACTGGTGGCCAGCGTCAACACCAACAGAGCATAGGCCGCCATCTTGCCGTCACGGCTCCACAGCCACAGGCCGACGAGCAGCACGGCGACACCCACTACAAAATTAATAGCTGCCTGCGCCCACCAGGCAAGCGCTGGCGCCTGTTTTTTGATGAGAAAATGGGAAATTAGAGGCAGCAGCAAGGCCAGCACCAGCGCTGGTGCGGCAAAGTTGAACAGGTGCAGCAGGGCGTCCAGCAGGCTCATGGCAGCCGGCCCGGCAGGGCAAAAAGAGGAGCAAAAGCTTGAGGCATCAGCAAATTTTATAATCGGACCATGGCAGTCTGGGCATTAGGCATCAATCACACGACCGCGCCGCTCGATCTGCGCGGCCGTTTTGCGTTCGCCCTCGACCAGATCGCCCCCACTTTGCACGGCCTGCGCGGTGCTTTGCCGCGTCCGCCCGAGGCCGCCATCATCTCCACCTGCAACCGCACCGAGATCTACTGTGCTGGCGACCAGCTGGAAATTGTTCCCACCCTGGACTGGCTGGCCCACAGCGGCGGTGTCTCGCCCGCGCTCCTGCGTTCGCACACCTATGCGCTAGAAGAAGGTCAGGTGGCGCGTCATGCCTTCCGCGTGGCCAGCGGGCTCGATTCCATGGTGCTGGGCGAGCCGCAGATCCTGGGTCAGATGAAGGACGCGGTGCGCGCCGCCGAAGAAGCCGGCGCCCTGGGCACCACGCTCAACCAGTTGTTCCAGCGCTCCTTTGCCGTGGCCAAGGAAGTGCGCACCTCGACCGAGATCGGCGCCCACTCCATCAGCATGGCGGCCGCCAGCGTGCGCCTGGCCGGCCAGCTGTTTGAGGACCTGGGCGACATCCGGGTGCTGTTTGTCGGTGCCGGCGAGATGATCGAGCTGGCCGCGACCCACTTTGCTGCCCGCAACCCGAAGGCGATGGTGATTGCCAACCGCTCGCTCGACCGCGGCGAAAAACTCGCCTCGCGCTTCGGCGCCGAGGTCATGCGCCTGGCCGACCTGCCCAGCCGCCTGCACGAATTCGACGCCGTGGTGAGCTGCACCGCCAGCACCCTGCCGCTGATCGGCCTGGGTGCGGTGGAACGTGCCCTCAAACTGCGCCGCCACCGCCCCATGTTCATGGTCGATCTGGCGGTGCCGCGCGACATCGAGCCTGAAGTGAAGGCCTTGTCCGACGTCTACCTCTACACCGTGGACGACCTGGCCGCCGTGGTGCAGACCGCGCAGGCCAACCGCCAGGCCGCAGTGGCCGAGGCCGAAGTCATCATCGACGCCGGCGTGCAGAGTTTCCTGCACTGGATGGACCAGCGCCGCAGCGTGCCGCTGATCCAGCAGCTCAACGCCCAGGCCGACGAGTGGCGCCAGGCCGAGATCGCACGCGCGCGCCGGCAACTGGCCAAGGGCGAGGACGTGGACGCCGTGCTGGAAGCCCTGTCCAAGGGCCTGACGCAAAAGCTGCTGCACGGCGCCCTGGCCGAGCTGCATGCCGGCGACGCCGCCGCGCGTGAACGCGCCAGCGACGCCATCCAGCACTTCTTCCTGCGCAAAGAGCGTTAGCGGCGTTCGCCCCCGTGCGCCCCGCATGGCGCGCGTTGCCGTTCGGCGGACCAGCTCTCTGTTCGGGCGGTCCGATCAGTCGCCCTTCTCTTGTACCGTGTTCTCATGAAACCCTTTCTCCGCCAACAACTCGCACGCTATGCCGACCGTCTGGCCGAGCTGGAATTCCTGCTCTCGCGCGAAGACATCATGAAGGACATGAGCCAGTTCCTCACGCTCTCGCGCGAACACACCGAGGTGGCGGCCGTGGCCAGCCGTTGGGCCCGCTACCAGCAGCGCGAAGCCGACCTGGCCAGCGCCCGCAACATGCTGGCCGACCCGGACATGGCCGAGATGGCTCAGGAGGAAGTGGACAGCGCGAGCGCCGAGATCGCCCAACTGGAAACCGAACTGCAGCGCATGCTGCTGCCCAAGGACCCCGACGATGCGCGCAATGCCTTCGTGGAAATCCGCGCCGGCACCGGTGGCGACGAATCGGCCTTGTTCGCCGGCGACCTGCTGCGCATGTACACGCGCTATTGCGAGCGCCGTGGCTGGAAGACCGAAATCATCAGCGAGTCTCCCAGCGAACTGGGCGGCTACAAGGAAGTGGTGCTACGTGTGGAGGGCGACAACGTTTACGGCGCGCTCAAGTTCGAATCCGGCGGCCACCGCGTGCAGCGTGTGCCTGCTACCGAGACGCAGGGCCGCATCCACACCAGCGCCTGCACCGTGGCCGTGCTGCCCGAGCCGGACGAGGCGCAGGCAATCCAGATCAACCCGGCCGACCTGCGCATCGACACCTACCGTGCCAGCGGCGCCGGCGGCCAGCACATCAACAAGACCGACTCGGCGGTGCGCATCACGCACATCCCGACCGGCATCGTGGCCGAGTGCCAGGACGGCCGCAGCCAGCACAGCAACAAGGCCCAGGCGCTGAAGGTGCTCACCGCCCGCATCCAGGAGAAAGACCGCTCCGAACGTGCCGCCAAGGACGCCGCCCAGCGCAAGAGCCTGATCGGCAGCGGCGACCGCAGCGACCGCATCCGGACCTACAACTTCCCGCAAGGCCGCCTGACCGACCACCGCATCAACCTCACGCTGTACAAGCTGCTCTATGTCATGGAAGGCGAGCTCGACGACGTGGTGGAAGCGCTGCAAGCCTATGAAGCCGCGCAGCAGTTGGCCGAGCTGGAAGTAGGCGCGACCTGATTCACAAAGAAATCAGCACCAAGCCTTTGCCCCTATGCGCCAGACGCTCTCTTTTTTATAGCAAAACCGCATGCAACTCAGCCAAGCCCTCGCCGCTGCCAGCGCCCTCGGCCTACCCCGGCTCGATGCCCAGCTCTTGCTGCTGCACGTCTTGGGTCGCGCCCCGAAAGACCGCGCCTGGCTGCTGGCGCATGACAACGACGCGTTGAGCGCCGAGGCCCAGGAGAGGTTCCTGGCACTGACACAGCGGCGTGCCGGTGGCGAGCCGCTCGCCTACATCACGGGCGTCAAGGAGTTCTACGGCCTGCCGCTGCAGGTGGATGCGCGTGTGCTTGACCCGCGCCCTGACACCGAGACGCTGGTCGAGTGGGCACTGGAGCGCATGGCCGCATTGCTGGCGCCGCGTGTCATTGATCTGGGCACCGGCAGTGGCGCCATCGCACTGGCGCTCAAGCACGCCCGCCCCGATGCCCAGGTAAGCGCCGTCGATGCCAGTGCCGATGCGCTGGCGGTGGCGCGTGCCAATGCGCAAGGCCTGGGACTGGACGTGACGTTCCTGCAGGGCAACTGGCTGGCCGGGCTGGAAGGCCGCTTTGACCTGATCGTCTCCAACCCGCCCTACATCGCCGAGGGCGATCCGCACCTGGCGGCCCTCGGCCATGAGCCGCGCCAGGCGCTGACCGCCGGCCGTGACGGCTTGGATGACATCCGCACCATCGCCGCCCAGGCGCCGTCCCACCTGCAACCCGGCGGCTGGCTGCTGCTGGAGCACGGCTGGGACCAGGCGGACGCCGTGCGCAGTTTGCTGACAAGCGCCGGGCTCCACAGCGTGCAATCGCGCGCCGATCTGGCGGGGATTGAGCGCTGCAGCGGCGCTTGCCGGCCTTGAGCCTGTTCGCACGAGTCTTGACGTAACTCAAGACATGGCCCCCGCGCGGCGATATGGTGGTGACCAAATAATTTATTCAGGAGCACCATGACGGCCGACGTCTCCATCGAGCGCATTGTCCATCCCGACATTCTGAGCTGTGCCCCGGACACGCCTTTGTCTGTGGCCGCGCAACGCATGGTGGCAGCACGTTGCAGCTCCATCCTGGTGGAGGACAAGGGCACCATCATCGGCATCTGGACCGAGCACGACGTGCTGGCGCTGGACGCCTCCGACCCGAAAACCTTCCTGGCGCCGATCTCGGAACACATGACCTCGCCGGTGAAGACCATCCCTATCACGGCCGGCCTAGGTGAAGCAGCCCTGCGTTTTCGCGAGGAAAAAGTACGCCATTTCCTGGCGGTGGACGATGCCGGCGCCTGCAAGGGCATCGTGACCCAGACCGATATCGTGCTCAACCAGGGCATCGAATACTACCTGTCCCTGCGGGAGGTCCATGCGGTGCTGAACCGTCGCGTGCCGCTGGTTGCCAGCCACCTGTCACTGGGTGAAGCCGTCCACACCATGCGCGACGCCCGTACCGATGCCATCGTGGTGGTCTACCCGGACGGCAGTCATGGCATCCTCACCGAACGTGATGTGATGCGCCTGGTCGGAGCCAGCCAGCCCGGCGCCAATGTCGGCGAACTGGCAAGCCGGCCGCTCATCACCGTGGCCGTCAACGCCAGCCTATACCACGCACGCACGGAGTTCACCGAGCGGCACATCCGCCATCTCGGCGTGACCGGCGCCGACGGCGAGTTGCTGGGCCTGGTCACGTTTTCCGACATCCTGGCCAGCATCGAGCATGACTATGTTCATCAGCTGCGTGAAACGCTGAAGGAACGTGAGCACAGCCTGGCGCTGTCAATGCAGCACCAGCGCCTGGCCACCAAGGTGTTTGAGAGCACGCTGGAAGGCATTATCGTGACCAATGCGCAGCGCATCATCGAATCGGTCAACCCGGCCTTCACCCAGATCACCGGCTACAAGGCCCACGAGGTGATCGGCCAAACGCCGGCCATGCTGTCGTCCGGCCGGCACGACGCCACCTTCTACCAGAAGATGTTCGACGAACTGGCTGCCAACGGCCACTGGCAAGGCGAGATCTGGAACCGGCGACGCAACGGGGAGGTTTATCCGGAGTGGCTCACCATCAACACCGTCAGGAATGACGAGGGCCAGATCGTCAATTACGTCGGCGTGTTCGCGGACATCACCAAACGCAAGGCGGCGGAAGAACAGATGCAGTTCCTCGCCTACCACGACGGCCTCACCGGTCTGCCCAACCGCGGGCTGTTCCTCGATCGCCTGCACCATGCGGTATCCCATGCCCATCGCAACCACACCATCGTGGCGGTGATGTTCATTGATGTCGACAACTTCAAACCGATCAACGACACCCTGGGGCATCACATCGGCGATCAGCTGCTGCAGACCGTGGCGCAACGTCTGGTGGCCAGCGTGCGTGAAGCCGATACCGTGGCGCGGCTGGGCGGCGACGAGTTCACGATCATCCTGGAGTCAATCGCCGACCCCGGCGATGTGCCGCTGGTCGCACAAAAGATCGTCGACACCGTCTCGCAGCCGATGCGGATCGACGGGCACGACATCACCACCACCGTCAGTGTCGGCCTCAGCCTCTACCCCATTGACAGCGAACACGCGGAAGATCTGATCCGACACGCCGACATGGCGATGTACATGAGCAAAAAAGGCGGCCGCAACCACTACCGGTTTTTCACGGCGGACATGAAGCAACTGGTCGCGGAACGACCGGTTTCCGCCTGACGGTCAGCTCCCCGCGACCACCCTGCGCGAAACCGTCAAACGGTCGTTATTTCAGCTGGACGTAACGCCCATCCCTGATCTCGGTGAAGAAGACCTTGCGCTGGGTATCGCCGTTGACGTCAAACACGATCTGTTGCTGCAAGCCCTGGTAGGGGCCGTTCTTCAGCGCCGAGCTCTTCAGGCTCTCGCCGCGGCCGCGCTTTTTCAGCGCTGTCAACACCACGGTCGCGGCGTCATAAGCGGAAACCGAGCTGTAGCCTGGATTGCGCTGGAAACGTTTGAAGTACGCCTCGCTGAACTCCTTGAAGCGTTGCGTTTCGTCGTCGCGATTGAAGTTCTGCACAATCATCAACCCCTGCACCACATCGCCGCCGAGTTCAATCAACTGCTCCGTGGCGGCCCACTCCGAGGCACCAATTGGCAGCTTGGGGGCCTGTTTGCGGGACTGCTGGGCAAGACGTGCCACGTCGAGCGCGCCGGCAATGTAGAACAGGCTGTCCGGCTTGCTGCGCAGCATCTGGTGCACCACCGCCTCGAAATCGACATCCGGGCTCGATTCGTAGGGTACTTCGCCAACGACGGAACCGCCACCAGCGCTCACCGCCTCACGGAACTCCTTGAGCCAGGATTCGGTGAAATTGCGATTGCGGGTGTCGTAGGCCACGGCGATCTGCTGCTGTCCGCGGCCGAGCATGACCCTGGCATAGTCCCGCGCATTGTCTCGCGTGGTCCGGTTGATGCGGAACAGGTTGTCATCCTTGCCGTAAAAGGCCATCGACGTGATGGTCGGGCTGATCTGGAAGATGCCGGCTTCGCCGGTGATGGGCACAATCACCTCGGCCATGGCGCTGGTGAACGGACCGATCACCGCCTCCACCTTGGCGCCCACCAGTTCGGAGGCGGACTTGGCGGCGGTTTCCTTGTTCTGGGCATCATCACGCGCAATCAGCTCGACCATGCGACCATTCAGCCCGCCAGCCCGGTTGAATTGCTCCACGGCCAGAATCACACCATTGAGCCCTGACTGCCCGTTGTCGGAATTGCGGTCACTCAAACCGCCGATGAACCCGATCTGGACCGGCTGCTGAGGACCGCAAGCTGTCAACAACAGGCTGATGAGGCTGACAAACAGGAAATGACGGTTTCTCATGGGGCTCCTTGCAATCCCGGCAAATATGCAGATGTTACATATTTTATCATATTTGATATAATTGCCAATACCATCTATGCAAAACCTCCCCCCTCCACCGGCCAGCCCGGATGACGTGTCGGCCGAACATGCTGTGCCGCTGCTGACGCGCTGGCGCCGGGCATGGGATGGTTCGCTGCGCTTTCGCCTGTTGGCGTTGGGCCTGATGCCCTTGCTGGTGGCCTTCCCCATCGTCATTGCCGTGCTGATGGTGGTCGGCGGAGAACGTACCAACAGTCTGTTGCAGTCCAACTTGCGCGGCAATCTGGCCAGCAGCAACAACTACCTTGATCAGCTCAAGGCTGATGCACGGTTGCGGGTGACGCAACTGGCCAAGTCGGAACGGCTGACCCATCTGCTCAACACGAAGTCGGACCACCGGGAACTCAATCAGCTGCTGGGGACGGCCGCCGAGGGCAGTGGACTGGATTTTCTGGTCATTGCCTTGGCGGATGGCACCGTGATCGGCTCCAGCACCGGTGTTGCCCCCGGCAGCCGGCTGCCGGATTCCTATGTTATTCGCCAGGCCCAGATCGGGGTCGCCAACGCGGCCTACGAACGTTTCGAGGCAGACCAACTGCGTGCGTTTTCGCCGCAATTCCCCCACCAGGCCCTTATCGCCTCAGCATCACCGTCACCCTCTGGCCCCGCAGTTGAAACGCGCGGCCTGCTGATCAATGCGGCGGCACACTTTCCCTTGGCAGTCAACAATCCGGATGCGATTCTGGTGGGCGGCATTCTGCTCAACAAGAATGCCCCGCTGATCGAGCACATGCGGGAAATCATCTTCCCCATCGGCATGCTGCCGGGCGACGCGGAGGGCGTCACCTCCCTCTTCATTGACGGTGTGCGTATCGCCATCAGCCGGCAGCGCCACCAAGGACTGCGCGCTGTGGGAGGCCGTGCCGAAGCCGACGTCGTTGAGGCCGTGATCGGGCAGGGGCATCCCTGGCTCGGCCAGCTCCAGTTTGCTGACCAGCAGCACATGGCCGGCTTTGAGGCCCTTGTGGATGGCGATGGCCGGCGCGTCGGCATGATCGGCGTGGCTTTCCCGCATGCGCCCTACCAGCGGGCCTTGCTGTTGCTGCTGAGCATGGTGGCCGGGCTGCTTGCGCTGGCCATGCTGGTTTTGTCCTTCGTGTTCCTGCGTGCCGGTCGGGAACTCACCCAGCAGTTGCGCCTCATTGGCACCACGATGTCAGCCGTGGGACAGGGTGACCGCGCCGCCCGTGTTTGCACGCCGTCACGCAATGACGAGCTCGGCCGTCTGGCCCACCATTTCAATGGTTTGCTGGACACGATTGCCCGCCAGGACGAACGCCAACGGGCATCCCAGCAGATCATTGCAGACGAGGCCTCGCGCCGCCGCGCGCTGTTCGAGCACGAGCGCGACGGCGTCGTGATCCTGAACCTGGACGGCACTGTCTTTGAAGCCAATCCGAAGTGTGCCGCCATGCTGGGCTACACCCCGTCCGAACTGCAGCAACTGCGCGTGTGTGACTGGGACAGCCGTGTCGACTCAAGTCAGGTCGGCGACCTGCTCGCCTCGGTGGGGCCGGAAGGCCAGTTCTTTGAAACCACACTGCGCCACAAGGATGGCAGCACCTTCGATGCCGAAGTGTCGCTAAGCCGTGCCCAATGGGGTGACAAGACTTTTGTCGTCGGTTTGCTGCGCGACATCACCGAGCGCAAGGCGGTCGCAGCCGAACTGGAAACCTATCGGCTGAATCTGGAAAAACTGGTGGATCAGCGCACCAAGGAATTGCATGACCGATCTGAACAGCTCGATACCCTCTTCGCCCTGAGCCCGGACGGCTTTGTGTCGTTCGATCGCAAGCACAAAGTGGTGTTTGCCAACCTGGCGTTCCTGAAAATGACCGGCCTGGACGCCGTCGACATCATCGGGCTGAAGGAGAACGACTTCTCCGATCTGCTGGCCCGCAAATGCCTGGTCAGCAACAGTTTTCCCGGCTTGGCCGCCCTGCGTGCGGCCAGAAAAAAAGTCAGCAAATCCGGCACGGAGGTGGATCTGGGAAGCAAGCGACGGCAACTGTTCGAACTGGCAGCCCCCGCCAGCCGCGTGCTCGAAGTCGGCATCCGCATGTCGGAAACCGCCAGCGTCTCGCAGATTCTCTATTTCCGCGACGTGACCCATGAGACGGAAGTGGACCGCATGAAAAGCGAGTTCCTCTCAACTGCCGCGCATGAATTGCGCACCCCGATGGCCAGCATCTACGGTTATTCCGAATTGCTGCGCATGAAGGAATTCGATACCGCAAAACGGCAGGAAATCCTGGCCACTATCTCGCGCCAGTCCGGGCTGATGTCATCCATCATCAATGAGCTGCTGGATCTGGCGCGCATCGAGTCACGGCGTGGCAAGGACTTCGTGCTCGAACAGATCGCCTTGCAGGACCTGGTGGCCGACGCCGTGTCCGGCTTCAAGCCGCCGTCCGAGCGTCCTGCCCCCCTGCTACCACCGACGGGCGAGACGCTGTTCGTCAATGTCGACCGCAAGAAAATGCAGCAGGCCTTGCTGAACATCCTGTCCAATGCCTACAAATATTCGCCTCAAGGCGGCGAAGTGAGCGTGCGCTACTGCTTATCCGAGGGTGAAGGACGCCTGTGCCGGGTCGGTATCGAAGTGCAGGACCAAGGCATTGGCATGACTGTCGAGCAGCTCAGCCGTGTCTGTGAGCGCTTCTACCGGGCAGACGCTTCCGGCAAGATTCCAGGCACCGGACTGGGCATGAGCATCGTCAAGGAAATTGTCGAACTCCACGGTGGCGAAATCGAACTGAGCAGCGTGGTGGGTCGCGGCACCACGGTGACCTTGTGGCTGCCCCGGGCCTGAACACCCCTCGGGCAGCCTTTCCCCCCGGAAACCCCACCGCCCGCATGCCCCGGACTGACGCCGCCGGCAGCACCCCAGCGGAAATGAAATAATCGCGTATTCGTTATCAGATTCCTATAGGACCCACGCCATGAGTGACGCACAACAACGCATTGACGACCTCGTCAAATCCAACGACATCCTGCTGTTCATGAAAGGCAGTGCCAGTTTCCCGATGTGCGGCTTTTCCGGCCGCGCCATCCAAGTTCTGAAGGCCTGCGGCGTCGATCCGAAAAGCGTGAAGACCGTCAATGTGCTGGAAGATGACGGCATCCGCCAGGGCATCAAGGAATACAGCAACTGGCCCACCATTCCCCAGCTCTACATCAAGGGCGAGTTCATCGGCGGCTCCGACATCATGATGGAGATGTACGAGTCCGGCGAGCTGCAGAAGGTGCTCGGCGCCCAGGCCTGACGCTCCAGCACCCTCGCGACAACCATTGGCCGCACGCGTGGCCAGTGGTTTTTTTATGGCTGGCATCCCACGGGCTCTAGCCCGCAAACTCCCATTGGCGTCGTGCCGCCAGCACGGCATCGGGATACGGCGCCTTGCCGCGCGAACCGTTGTAGCGACCCAATGCCATGAACAGGTCACCGCGTTCACGTTCCAGGTAGTGGCGCAAGATGACGCAGCCAAAGCGCAGGTTGGTCTGCATGTGAAACAGTTTGCCGGCATCACCGTCGCCGATCACCCGGGTCCAGAACGGCATGACCTGCATGTAGCCACGTGCCCCGACACTGGAAACCGCGAACTTGCGGAAATTGCTCTCGACCTGGATCAGGCCCAGAACCAACGAGACATCCAGGCCGGCACGTTTGCTCTCGTACCAGACCGTCTGCAGGAACTCCCGGCGTACCTGCCACTCGTGTTTTTTCTTCTTGAGCCGCTCGCTCATGGCGCCGAGCCAGCGCAAATAGTGCAACCGCGCTTCGGTGTTGGCAAACTCCGGCACCGGCGGCGCATTGTTGGCAATGGCCGCGCTCAAGGCGGTGCGCACGGCATCGGCCAGCGGCTCCTCGATCTGAGCACCGGCCTGCGCCGGCCCGTGCATCCATAACAGACCGGGCCCGGCCAACAAAGGCAGAAGCGTGAAAAGCCTTCTGTTCACACCCGACTGGCCGGCCGGAGTGGCCATGCTCACACGCCCAGCTTGGACGTCACGAACGCCAGGGCTTCGCTCACGGGCACCTTGGTAGCTGCCGCATCACGCCGATGCAGGTACTCCACCACACCGTCCTTGAGCGCCTTGTCGCCGATGGTGATGCGGTGCGGTACGCCGATCAGCTCCCAGTCGGCAAACATGGCGCCGGGGCGTTCGCCGCGGTCGTCCAGGAGCACGTCAACGCCAGCTGCCAGCAGCTCGGCATACAGCTGCTCGGCCGTCGTCTTCACTTCGGGGCTGCGATCCGGGTTGATCGGGCACAGCACCACGGTGAACGGGGCAATGGCATCCGGCCAGATGATGCCGCGCTCATCGTGGTTCTGCTCAATGGCCGCCGCCGGCAGGCGCGTGATGCCGATGCCATAGCAACCCATTTCCATGAACTGCGGCTTGCCGTTCTCGTCGAGGAAAGTGGCATTCATGGCGCGGCTGTACTTGGTGCCGAGGTAGAACACGTGGCCGACCTCGATGCCGCGCTCAATCGCCAGTTCGCCCTTGCCGTCCGGCGACAGATCACCGGCCACCACGTTGCGGATGTCCACTACCAGGTCGGGTTCGGGCAGATCGCGGCCCCAGTTCACACCTGTGATGTGAGCATCGACTTCGTTCGCGCCGCAGACCCAGTCTGCCAAGACTGCCACTTCGCGGTCGACCACGATATTCAATGGCTTTTTCAGTCCGACCGGCCCCAGGTAACCGGGCTTGCAGCCGAAGTGCGCCAAGATCTCAGCCTCGGTGGCGAAACGGAAACCGCCTTCCATGCCCGGCAGCTTGCCGACCTTGACTTCGTTCATGTCATGGTCACCACGCAGCAGCAGCAGCCAGACCGTGGTCTTGGTCACCTGCTCGTAGTCGTTGAGTTCGTCGGTCGCCAGCACGATGGACTTGACGGTACGTGACAGTGGCAGGCCCAGCAGCTCAGCCACTTCGGGGCAACTGGTCTTGCCCGGCGTGGCAACCTTGGCCAGGGCTTGGGACGCGGCCGGACGTGGCTGCTGGGGCGCCAGCGCCTCAGCCTTCTCGATGTTGGCAGCGTACTCGCTGCCCGGGCAATAGACGATGGCGTCCTCACCGGTGGCGGCGATCACCTGGAACTCCTCGCTCAGGTCGCCGCCGATGGCGCCGCTGTCTGCCGCCACGGCGCGGTAGGTCAGACCAAAGCGATCGAAGATCTTGCGGTAGGCCTGCGCCATCACCTGGTAGCTGGCCTTGGCCGAGACTTGGTCGCGGTCGAAGCTGTAGGCGTCCTTCATGATGAACTCGCGGCCGCGCATCAGGCCGAAACGCGGCCGGCGTTCGTCGCGGAACTTGGTCTGGATCTGGTAGAAGTTTTTCGGCAACTGCTTGTAGCTGCGGATCTCCTGCCGTGCAATGTCAGTGATGACTTCCTCACTGGTCGGCTGCACCACGAAGTCGCGGTCATGCCGATCCTTGATACGCAGCAGCTCGGGACCCATCTTTTCGAAGCGCCCGGTTTCCTGCCACAACTCGGCCGGCTGCACCACCGGCATGGCCAGTTCCACCGCGCCAGCGCGGTTCATCTCTTCGCGCACGATGGCCTCCACCTTGCGGATGACGCGCAGACCCATGGGCATGTAGTTGTAGATGCCAGCGCCCAGCTTCTTGATCATGCCGGCGCGCATCATGAGCTTGTGACTCACCACCTCGGCATCGGCCGGTGCTTCCTTGAGGGTGGAGACGAGAAATTGGGAGGCTTTCATGAGCTAACTTTTCGAGGGGAAACGGGCTGCAGACCTTGATGCACGACGTCGGCCGTGCATAATGGACTCAGTTTAAAAATTTGGGGTTTGATTATGCTTGACCGGGACGGTTTTCGGCCCAACGTCGGCATCATTCTGCTCAACCAGAAAAACCAGGTTTTCTGGGGCAAACGCATACGCACCCATTCGTGGCAGTTCCCGCAGGGTGGCATTGACCGGGGCGAGACCCCGGAGCAGGCCATGTACCGCGAGTTGGGCGAGGAGGTCGGGCTCCTGCCCGACCACGTGCGCATCGTGGCCCGGACCCGGGACTGGTTGCGCTATGAGGTGCCGGACCGCTACATCCGCCGCGAGGCACGCGGCCACTACAAAGGTCAGAAACAGATCTGGTTCCTGCTCCAGTTGCTTGGGCAGGACTGGCACCTGAATCTGCGCGCCACCGACCACCCCGAGTTCGACGCATGGCGTTGGAACGACTACTGGGTCCCGCTGGACATGGTGGTCGAGTTCAAGCGTGGCGTCTACGAGATGGCGCTGACCGAGTTGTCGCGCTTTCTGCCCCGTCACGATCATCGCAGCGGCTTCCTGCGCCAAGGCAACCGTGGGCGCGACTTGGAGCAGGTCGCGGCATCTGCCAACCCCAAAAACATGATTGAATTGCCCCCCGGTGCAACCTTCGAACCCGATCCGCAAACCAGCCGAGGATCGCATGCTGGCTAAATTCAAATATGCATTCACATTGATGGCACTGCTGACTGCAAGTGCCATCACCATGCCGGTACAGGCTGCCGACGAAGACTGGCAGGAGGCCGAGGCACCGCCCCCCCCTGCTTGGCGCAAAGAAGGCTTGATCGTGATCGAATTGCCGATCCGTAGCAGCCTGATTTTCGGGGTCGACCCCAGCACCTTGACCATTGGTCCCGACTGGGTGGTGCGCTATGTGATGGTTGCCTACAACCCGACGGGCAGTGTCAACGCCATGTATGAAGGCTTGCGTTGCGACACCGGTGAGTTCAAGACCTATGCTCGTGCCAGTGAGCCTGGACATTGGAAGAAAGTGGAAACCCCGGTCTGGCGTGAACTGGACAACACCCAGAGCGCCACCCGGCACGCCCTCGCCCTCGCGCGGCAAGGCGCTTGTGAGGGGCACGGCGTTGGCAGCCGAACGGCGGCAGAGCTGATTCAGCGACTGAAGAGCCCGCGCCAGGACCCGTGACGCCTCAGCGTGCGAGCACCAGGTTGTCCCGGTGCAGCATCTCCGGCTCGGCTGTGTAACCCAGCAGTCTCTCGAATTCACCCGAAGGCTTGCGGCACAGCAGCCGCGCCTCGGAGCTGGCGTAATTCGCCAGGCCACGCGCGATCTCGGTACCGCTTTCGTCCCGCACCGCAATCACATCACCGCGCGAGAACTCGCCTTCCACCGCCGTCATGCCGATGGGCAGCAGGCTTTTGCCCTCCTCCAGCAGCTTGGCTGCCGCCCCGGCATCGACCACCACGGCACCGCGCAGCTGCAGATGGTCGGCCATCCATTGCTTGCGTGCCTGGTTCTTCTGCGTTTGCGCCACCAGCAGGGTCCCAATGGCCTCACCGCGCGCCAAACGCAGCAGCGCATCGGGCTCGCGCCCCCAGGCAATCACGGTGGAGGCGCCGGAACCGGCCGCACGTTTGGCAGCCAGAATTTTGGTGATCATGCCGCCACGGCCAAGGCTGGAGCCGGCGCCCCCCGCCATGCTCTCCAACGTCGGATCACCCGCCTGGGCCTCGTGCACGAACTGCGCCGCCGGGTCCTTGCGCGGGTCGGCCGTGTACAGGCCTTTCTGGTCGGTCAGGATGATCAGGGCATCGGCTTCGACCAGATTGGCCACCAGGGCCCCCAGCGTGTCGTTGTCACCGAACTTGATCTCGTCGGTCACCACCGTGTCGTTCTCGTTGATCACTGGCACCACGCCAAGCTTGAGCAGCGTCAGCAAGGTGGAGCGCGCATTGAGGTAGCGCTCGCGGTCGGCCAGGTCAGCGTGGGTCAGCAGCACCTGGGCGCTGCCCAGCCCGTGCTCGCGCAGCCGCGTCTCGTACATCTGCGCCAGGCCCATCTGGCCCACCGCGGCGGCGGCCTGCAGTTCGTGGATTTCGTGCGGGCGGCTGCTCCAGCCCAGGCGCTTCATGCCTTCGGCAATGGCCCCACTGGAGACCATGATGACTTCGCGCCCCTCACGCACCAATGTTGACAACTGGCGGCACCACTCACCAATGGCCACCTGGTCCAGACCGCGACCTTCGTTGGTCACCAGACTGGAGCCAACCTTAACGACAATGCGTCGCGCATCGCGCATGACGCCTGAAGCTGTTTGATGGGTCATTTTGGCTTGTCGCCCTTGTCATTCGGGCGGGAATAGCTATGAATTAAATAGCGGATTTTAGGCGCCGGGTTCGTCCTTGAAGCGCGGGTCAATCTCCACCGAGGGCTGCTCGGCCACCTGCTGCTTCTTCACCTGCTCATACACCGCCTTGACCAGCTGGTCGCAGCCTTCGTGCGTGAGCGCCGAGATCTGGAACACCGGCCCCCTGTACTTCATGCGCTTGACAAAGTCCTTGACGCGCGCTTCGCGCTCCTCTGCTGGCACCATATCAAGCTTGTTCAAGACCAGCCAGCGCGGCTTGTCGTACAGCGACTTGTCGTACTTCTTCAACTCGGCCACGATGCCCTTGGCCTGCGCCACCGGATCGACGTTGTCGTCGAACGGCGCCATGTCCACCACATGCAGCAGCAGACGGGTGCGTTGCAGGTGCCGCAGGAACAGATGTCCCAGACCTGCCCCCTCGGAGGCCCCTTCGATCAGCCCCGGCAGGTCGGCCACCACGAAGCTCTGCTCCGGGCCGACGCGCACCACACCCAGGTTGGGGTGCAGCGTGGTGAAGGGGTAATCCGCAATGCGCGGGCGCGCATTGGAGATGGCGGTGATCAGCGTGGACTTGCCGGCGTTGGGCAGGCCCAGCAGGCCAACATCGGCCAGCACCTTCAACTCCAGCTTGAGGCTTCGGCGCTCACCCGGCCAGCCCGGCGTTTTCTGCCGCGGCGCGCGGTTGATGGCGCTCTTGAATCGCAGGTTGCCGAAGCCGCCATCGCCACCTTTGGCAATGGTGATGACCTCGCCCGGCTGCAGCAGCTCGAACAGTACCTCGCCGGTTTCGGCATCGGTGATGATGGTGCCCACCGGCACCTTGAGCGTGATGTCGTCACCGGCGGCACCGAACATGTCGGAACCCATGCCATGCTGACCGCGCTTGGCCTCGAAGCGGCGCGTGTAGCGGAAATCGACCAGCGTGTTCAGGTTCGGGTCGGCCACCGCAAAGACGTGGCCGCCGCGGCCGCCGTCGCCGCCGTTGGGGCCACCGAACTCCTTGTACTTCTCGTGCCGGAACGAGACGCAGCCGTTGCCACCATCGCCGCCGGCGATGTCGATGAAGGCTTCGTCAACAAATTTCATGACAATAAGTTTCCAAGGTTTATAAACGAAAAACCCCGCGCTTGAGGCGCAGGGTTTCGCACGGGAGCAAGCGCTGACAGCTTAAGCTGCGGCGGTCACATTCACCGTGTGCTTGTTGAGCGCGCCTTTGACGGCAAACGACACTTGGCCATCCACCAGGGCAAACAGGGTGTGGTCCTTGCCCACGCCGACATTGGTGCCGGGGTGGAACTTGGTACCGCGCTGGCGCACGATGATGGAGCCGGCACTGATCTGCTGACCGCCGAAAGCCTTCACACCGAGCATCTTGGGCTTGGAATCACGCCCGTTTCGCGTAGAGCCGCCGCCTTTTTTCTGTGCCATGACTGATGCCCCTTAAGCAGAAATTGCGCCGATTTGCAGCTCAGTGAACTGCTGACGGTGACCTTGACGTTTCTGATAGTGCTTACGACGGCGCATCTTGAAGATGCGAACCTTGTCGTGTTTGCCGTGAGCCACCACCGTGGCTTTGACAGTCGCGCCGGACACCAAGGGCGTACCGACCTTCAGTTCAGCGCCGTTGCCGACTGCCAGAACCTGGTCGATGACGATCTCTTGGCCTACGTCCGCAGCAATCTGTTCTACTTTAATTTTTTCGCCAGCAGCAACACGATATTGTTTGCCACCGGTTTTTATGACCGCGTACATGTTGACCTCATCTTTGAATGATCTCTACGGACGGATTCCGCAGAGCCCGAAAGTATAGCATAGTTTGGGATTACTAACATATCCACCCATCCATCCACCCCGGCAGTGCTTCCTATAATCGGCCACCTCCTACCGGCTTTGAAGCCCTGCCACAGTGAACTCAACTCGTCCAGCCAACCCGCTCGCGCTCATCGCCGATGACATGCGCGCAGTGGATCAAGTGATCTCCCAGCGCCTGAACTCAGGCGTCCCCCTGGTCGGCCAAGTCTCACAGTACATCATCGCGGCCGGCGGCAAACGCCTGCGCCCGGCCTTGTTGCTGATGACCTGCGGCGCCCTCGGTTATCAGAGCACGCAACGCTTCAATCTGGCGGCGGTCGTGGAATTCATCCATACCGCCACCTTGCTGCACGACGATGTGGTGGACGAGTCGATTCTGCGTCGCGGCAACCCCACCGCCAACGAGACCTTCGGCAACCCCGCCAGCGTGCTGGTGGGCGATTTTCTCTATTCCCGCGCCTTCCAGATGATGGTGGAAGCACAGAACATGCGCATCATGCAGGTGCTGGCCGATGCCACCAACGTGATTGCCGAAGGCGAAGTGATGCAATTGATGAACATGCACAACGCCGGCCTTGACGAAGCGGGCTACCTGCAGGTGATCCGCTCCAAGACTGCCAAGCTGTTCGAAGCCAGCGCCCGTGTCGGCGCCATCCTGGCCGGCGCCGAGCCCGCTCTGGAGGAGGCCTGCGCCGAATACGGCCAGGCACTGGGTACGGCCTTCCAGGTCATTGACGATGTGCTGGATTACGCCGGCGATGCGGCCGTCATGGGCAAGAGCCTGGGCGATGACCTGCGCGAAGGCAAGGCCACCCTGCCACTGATCGCCGCCATGCAACGCGGCAGCGACAGCCAACGCGAGCTGATTCGCCATGCCATCGAAAACGGGGCAACGGAACAACTCGAAGCGGTGATTAGCATCGTCCGGGAAACCGGCGCACTGGAGGTTTCGCGCCAGGCCGCGGCACGGGAAGCCGGACGCGCCGTGGCAGCAGCGCAACGTCTGCCCGCCGGAGCCCATGCCGACAGTCTGCTACAATTGGCGGCTCAGTTGCTGGAGCGTCAGTCCTAAAGGGTGTCGCGGCAACGATCAACATCGGAATGTAGCGCAGCCTGGTAGCGCACTTCGTTCGGGACGAAGGGGTCGGAGGTTCGAATCCTCTCATTCCGACCATTTTTCCTTCTACGGCTCAACGTAGAACATCGCCAAGCGGGGTCGAATTTCATCGCCCCGCACCATCCCCCACTTGTGCCCAAGCCTGTTGCTTTGCAACGTCTGCTTGCAATTTGCCTGCACGCCTCAGATTTACATCAGCCAGGCAATCGGCGATGATCCACGGGTCTCCTTTGGCCCCTGTACATTCACGCCTCATGGCTGCCGTCGACTCCGTCACTCAACATCGATTCTTTACCAATGCCCTTCTCGGGCTGAGCCCCGTGCCCATTCTGGGCGGCCAGCCGAGGCCGCTGATGGCCCCCGATACGCACGGCAGGACAGTCCGTCGACACCTGCAGCAGCACACCGAAACCATCCGATCCATCGTGCAGCACCTGCTCCCCAGAAATTTATGCGCCGCATCATTCGGTTGGCCCCTGATGACAATTGGCCGACTCCGTTTCAATGAAGTCCTGGCCGTCAACAACCAATAACAGACAAGAAATCCGGGGAACCGCATGGCTACAACAAAACCCAAAGCCGTTAAAGAATTTGTCTTTGAATGGGAGGGCAAGGATCGCAATGGCAAGATGATGCGCGGCGAGATGCGCGCAGGCGGAGAGAATCAGGTGCAAGCGGCCTTGCGGCGCCAAGGCGTTCTGCCGGCCAAGATCAAAAAGCGGCGCATGCGCGCGGGCAAATCCATCAAGGCCAAGGATCTTGCCATTTTCACGCGCCAGCTCGCCACCATGATGAAGGCTGGCGTCCCGCTGCTCCAGGCCTTCGACATTGTCGGGCGCGGCAATTCCAACCCCAGCGTCACCCGACTGCTCAACGATATCCGAACCGATGTGGAGACCGGCACCTCGTTGAGTACGGCTTTTCGCAAGTACCCGATGCACTTCGACAACCTCTATTGCAACCTGGTCGAGGCAGGGGAACAGGCCGGTATTCTGGACCAGCTGCTCGACCGGCTGGCGGTCTACATGGAAAAGACCGAGGCCATCAAGTCCAAGATCAAATCGGCGCTGATGTACCCGATTTCCGTCGTTGTCGTCGCTTTCGTTGTCGTCGCAGTGATCATGATCTTCGTGATTCCAGCCTTCAAGGAAGTGTTCTCGTCCTTCGGTGCGGATCTGCCGGCCCCGACTCTGTTTGTGATCGGCATGAGCGAATTCTTCGTCGCTTACTGGTGGTTGATCTTCGGCAGCATTGGCGGCGGTCTCTATTTCTTCTTCCAGGCCTGGAAGCGAAACGAAAAAGTGCAGAAATTCATGGATCGTCTACTGCTCAAAGTACCGGTCTTCGGCACCCTGATCGAAAAATCCATCATTGCACGCTGGACCCGTACCTTGTCCACCATGTTCGCCGCTGGCGTACCGCTGGTCGAGGCCCTTGATTCGGTTGGCGGCGCCGCCGGCAACTCGATCTACCTGGAGGCCACCGAAAGAATCCAGCACGAGGTCTCCACCGGCACCAGCCTGACGGCCGCCATGACCAATGCCAACCTGTTCCCGACCATGGTGTTGCAAATGTGCTCGATCGGCGAGGAATCGGGCTCGGTCGACCACATGCTGGGCAAGGCCGCCGATTTCTACGAAGCCGAAGTTGACGACATGGTGGCCGGCCTGTCCAGCCTGATGGAGCCCATCATCATCGTGTTTCTCGGCAGCCTGATCGGCGGCATCGTGGTGTCGATGTACCTGCCCATCTTCAAGCTGGGTCAGGTGGTCTGATGCTGGTCTCTCCCATCTTCGATGTCGCCCTGGCCGGCATTCTGGGCCTGTTGATCGGCAGCTTCCTCAATGTCGTGATCTACCGTCTGCCCAAGATGATGGAGCGACAGTGGGCAGCCGAATGTGCCGAATTGAACAGCCGTGAAATGCCGGAGACCGAGCCCTTCAATCTCATGGTGCCGCGTTCGCGTTGCCAGAAGTGCGGCCACCCCATCAGTTGGTACGAAAACATCCCTGTCCTGAGCTATCTGGGACTGCGCGGCAAATGCTCGGTCTGCGGCACGCCCATCAGTCTGCGTTATCCGCTGGTGGAACTCGCGACAGCCGCCCTGTTTGCCTTCAGCGTCTGGCGTTGGGGCGCCACGCCTGCCGCCTTAGCCTGGAGCGCTTTTGCGGCCGCCATTCTGGCGCTCGGTCTGATCGACTGGGACACGACGCTGCTGCCCGATGACATCACCCTGCCGCTGCTCTGGGGCGGCCTGATCGCGTCCGCCCTGCAATGGACCACCATACCGCTGACCACGGCACTGTGGGGTGCCGTGGCGGGCTACCTCTCTCTCTGGCTGATCTACTGGGCCTTCAAGCTGCTGACCGGCAAGGAAGGCATGGGCTACGGCGATTTCAAACTGTTCGCTGCGCTGGGCGCCTGGTTCGGCTGGCCGGCCCTGGTGCCCATCATTCTGATGGCCTCCGTCATTGGCGCCATCATCGGCATTGCCATGAAGTTCAGCAGCGGACTGCGTGAGGGCGGCTACGTTCCCTTCGGTCCCTTTCTGGCCATGGCCGGCCTCACAGCCATGATTTTCGGCCCGCAAAGCATCCTGCGCTTCATCGGGCTGTAAACCATGCAGGCTGTCCTCCGTCTCGGACTTACCGGTGGCATCGGCAGCGGCAAGAGCACGGTGGCGGGCATGCTGGCCCAGCATGGCGCGGCCGTGATCGATGCCGATACCATCTCACGCCAGACCACGGCAACAGGCGGTGCGGCCATTGAAGCGATCCGTCAGACCTTCGGCGCCGAATTCATCACCACGGACGGGGCGCTGGACCGTGAGCGCATGCGTGAGCGCGTTTTCCGCGACCCGAATGCGCGCCGGCAACTGGAGCACATCGTTCACCCGCTGGTGGGCCAGGAAACAGCGCGCCAGACCGAGGCTGCGCTGGCAAACGGTCGGCGCTGCATTGTGTTTGACGTGCCACTGCTAGTGGAATCCAGCCACTGGCGGACCCGGCTGGACCAGGTGCTGGTGGTGGACTGCCGCCCCGAGCGCCAAATCGAGCGCGTCATGCAACGCAGCGACCTTCCCCGTGAAGCCGTCATGGCCATCATGGCCAGCCAGGCGAGCCGGCAGGTGCGGCTGCACGCGGCTGACCTGGTGCTCTGCAATGACGGCCTCACGCTCGATGAACTGGCCATGGAAGTCGAACAAATCGCTGTACGCTTCGGGCTATGATTCAGGGTCCGGAAATATCAGCGTGATCATCTACGAATACCCCTTCAACGAACGCATCCGCACCTACCTGCGGTTGGAGCATCTGTTCCACCGGCTGGCAGAGTTGGTTTCCCGCGAAGAACCGCTGGATCACCACTACGCCTTGGCCACCATCTTTGAAGTCATGGATGTTGGCGCCCGCGCCGATCTGAAATCGGATGTGCTCAAGGATCTGGACAAACAGAAGCAGGCGCTGCTGGCCTACCGCGGCAACCCGGCCATCGATCAGACCGTGCTGGATGGCGTGCTGCAACAGATCGAGCGCGGTTTCACCGACCTCAACAACCTGTCCGGCAAGGCCGGTCATGCGTTGACCGAAAACGACTGGCTCATGAGCATCCGCAGCCGCATCGGCATCCCCGGTGGCACCTGCGAATTCGATCTGCCGGCCTACTATGCTTGGCAACACGAGTCTGGTGCCCATCGCCGGGCCGACCTGGAGCGTTGGTCGGCCACGCTGGCGCCGCTGGCTGACTCGATCCATCTGCTGCTCAAGTTGTTGCGCGATTCGGGCTCGCCCCAGAAAGTCATGGCCACCAGTGGCCAATACCAGCAGAATCTGCCGCAAGGTCGCACCTTCCAGCTGCTGCGCCTCGCGCTCGATCCGGCACTCGGTCTGATCCCTGAAATCAGTGGCAACCGGCTGATGGTATCCATCCGGCTGATGCGACTCGAAACCGACGACCGGCTGCACGCCAGCAATGAAGATGCGGCCTTCGAATTGACCCTGTGTTCCTGAGCCGGTAGCATCCGGCCTTTTCTTTTCGGAACAGCATGAGCGATCCTGTCAACAACGCCCCCCGTCAGCCCAAGATCGTTGTCTGTCCGACCTGTGGCGGCGACAGCATCTACGCGCTCAGCAACCCCTACCGCCCCTTCTGCAGCGAACGCTGCAAGCAGATCGATTTCGGCGCCTGGGCCAGCGAAGACTTCCGCATGCCGGCCGAGGCACCGCCGGACGACCAGGAGTTCGGCGATCCCAAGCTCCAGTGATTCGAAGCCAAATTCGAATCCAGACCTTTATTTATCTTCGCCACCCGCTATCGAATGTGTAGCACCCTGGAAACCCCGTTCCTCGGCCAACCATTGCAACAGCGGCACCGTCCCGGGTAGTACGGGCACCACCTGCACCGGCAACTGCTGCCAGGCGAACGACTGGTTCTCGCGCATCTGCAATTCGCCTTGCCAGTCGAACACCTTGCAGAAGTTCAACCGCACCAGGGCATGAGGATAGTCAACGATTTCCGCCTTCCAAGGGTGCACTGCACCGATGTGAATGCCGAGCTCTTCCTCTAGCTCGCGCCGCAAGGCCTGGTCCACCGTTTCACCGGCTTCCAGTTTGCCGCCCGGGAACTCCCAGTAGCCCTCATAGACCTTGCCCTGGGGGCGCGACGTCAGAAGAAAACTGCCATCAGGTTGGATCAGCACGCCAACAGCGACTTCTGTCACAGGCCGGTCTGCGCCGCCCTCGCGGGGGCGGTCGGCATCCGCCATCAACGGACGTTGCGTCATGCCTGTGCGTGCTTGCCCGCGTAGTCGCGGGCGAACTGGAAGGCCACCCGGCCACTGCGCGAGCCGCGCTCCAGCGCCCACACCAGGGCCTCGGGTTTGGCGGCTTCGATGGCGGCGGCGTCAACATTAAAAGACGAGAGCCACTGCGCCACGATGGTCAGGTACTCGTCCTGGCTGAACGGGTAGAAGCTCACCCACAGACCAAAGCGCTCGGAAAGGGAGATCTTCTCTTCCACCACCTCACCCGGATGAATTTCGCCATCGTCACTGGGCGCATAGCTGAGGTTGTCCTTCATGTACTCCGGCAACAGATGACGTCGGTTGCTGGTGACGTAGATCAGCACATTGGGCGTGGTGGCTGCCACCGAGCCGTCGAGGATGGACTTGAGCGCCTTGTAGCCCGGCTCGCCCTCCTCGAAGCTCAGATCATCACAGAACACGATGAACTTCTCGGGTCGTTGCGACACCACCTCCACAAGGTCCGGCAGATCGACCATGTCAGCCTTGTCGACCTCGATCAGACGCAGCCCCTGATCGGCATAGGTGTGCAGACAAGCACGGATCAGGGATGACTTGCCGGTACCGCGCGCGCCGGTCAGCAGCACGTTGTTGGCCGGCAGGCCGCGCACGAACTGCTCGGTGTTGCGCTGGATCTTCTCTTTCTGCTGCTCAATTTCCTTGAGCTGATCCAGATGCATCGCACCCACATGGCGCACCGGCTCGATGACGCCATGGCCGGAGCTGCGCTTGCGGTAGCGAAAAGCAATGGAGGCCGTCCAGTCGGGCTGGGCCAAGGGCTGCGGCAAGATCGATTCGATGCGCGCCATCAGTTGTTCGGCGCGATCGATCAGACGTTGGAACTGCTCATTCATACGAAAAGAAAAGCGAAAGGAGAAGTTAGCGGGAAACACCGCGGAACCGGCTCCGCCGGGCCGCAGGTGTTGCCCCCTTGAGGGGGGTGGCGGAGCGACACGCAGTGCGCGCAGCCTGGGGGTGTTTCACGATCTGTAATCAGCGTTGATGGACACGTAATCGTGGCTCAGGTCGCAGGTCCAGACCGTATCCTCGGCCTGGCCGCGGCCCAGCACCACGCGCACCGTGATCTCGCTTTGTTTCATCACGCGCTGGCCATCCTCCTCGCGGTAAGACGGGTTGCGCCCACCCTGCACGGCCACGTGCACATCGTCCAGGAACAGGTCAATACGGTTCTGGTCCAGGTCAGTGATGCCGGCATAACCTACCGCCGCCAGGATGCGGCCGAGATTCGGGTCGCTGGCATAAAACGCCGTCTTCACCAGCGGTGAGTGTGCAATGGCATAGGCCACCTGGCGACATTCGTCGGCGGTCTTGCCACCCTGCACCTGGATGGCGATGAATTTGGTGGCGCCTTCGCCATCGCGCACGATGGCTTGCGCCAGTTGGCGCGCCACCCCCAGCATGGCCGCCTTGAGGGCCTGGCCTTCGGGGCTGGCCAGCGACTCGATCGGCGCGTGTGCAGCCTTGTTGCTGGCAATGACGACGAAGGAATCGTTGGTGGAGGTGTCGCCGTCGACCGTGACGCGGTTGAACGAACCCTCGGCCAATTCGCGCGCCAGCTGCTGCATGGCTGCCTGGCTGACACGCGCATCGGTAGCCATGAAACCGAGCATGGTCGCCATATTGGGACGGATCATGCCGGCTCCCTTGCTGATGCCGGTCACGCTCACCGTGACACCGCCGATCACGACCTGGGCGCCAAAGGCCTTGGGTACGGTGTCGGTGGTCATGATGCCTTCGGCAGCACGCAACCAGTTGTCCTCGCGGGCATCGGCCAGCGCCGCCGACAGACCGGCCTCAATGCGCTCATGCGGCAGAGGCTCCATGATCACGCCGGTGGAAAACGGCAACACCTGTTCGGTGTGCAAATTCAAATGCCGGGCCAATGCGGCACAAGTGCTGCGCGCTCGCGTCAGACCGTCTTGTCCGGTGCCGGCATTCGCATTGCCAGTGTTGATGACCATGGCCCGGATGCCACGCCCGGCGGTCTGCTGTGCCAGGTGCTCGCGGCAGATCTGCACCGGTGCGGCGCAGAAGCGGTTCTGCGTGAAGACACCGGCCACCGAGGCGCCTTCGTCCAGCAGCACCACCGTCAGATCCTTGCGGCTGGCTTTGCGTACACCGGCCTCGGTCACGCCGATGCGCACGCCGGCAATGGGCAGAAGTTCAGAAGCGTTGGGAGCAGACAGGTTGACGGGCATGGTGCAACTCGGAATTCAAAAGGTTCAATTCAGCTTGCCGTGGCAATGCTTGTATTTCTTGCCGCTGCCACAAGGGCAGGGATCGTTGCGACCAACGCGAGGCACGGCAGCCGCCTGCGTTGCAGCATCGACCGTGGTCTCCACATCGCCCGTTTCGGTCGGCGCGGTATAGGTCACGTTGGCAATATGCTCGGCGCGGCTTTCCAGCTCATCCGCGGCTTCTTCGAGCTGCTCGCCCGACTGCACTCGCACCGTCATCAGGACTCGGGTGACTTCGTTCTTCACCGAATCCAGCAACTGGCCAAACAACTCGAACGCCTCGCGCTTGTATTCCTGTTTGGGCTGCTTCTGCGCATAACCGCGCAGATGGATACCCTGACGCAGGTAATCCAAAGCGCTCAGGTGCTCGCGCCAATGGGTATCGATGCTTTGCAGCAGCACGACGCGCTCGAACTGAGTGAAGTTCTCGGCACCGACCTGGGCCAGTTTGGCGTCGAACGCAGCATTGGCGGCCGCCAGCACCTTTTCGAGAACGTCCTCGTCGGTGATGGCATTGGCGTCCTGCACCTGCTGGCGCAACGGCAGTTCAATCTGCCACTCGTCATGCAGCACCGTCTCCAGTCCGGCGAGATCCCACTGCTCTTCCACCGATTCCGGCGGCACATGCTGGTGCACGAGATCGGTGAAACAGCCCTCACGCAGTGAGGCAATCTGGGCCGACAGATCGGTGGCATCCAGAATGGCATTGCGCTGTTGGTAGATCACCTTGCGCTGGTCATTGGAGACATCGTCGTATTCAAGCAGTTGTTTGCGGATGTCAAAGTTGCGTGCCTCGACCTTGCGCTGCGCACTTTCAATGCTGCGTGTCACGATGCCGGCTTCGATGGCCTCGCCGTCGGGCATCTTGAGCCGGTCCATGATGGCCCGCACACGGTCACCGGCGAAGATCCGCATCAGCGCATCGTCCAGGCTCAGGTAGAAGCGTGACGAGCCCGGATCACCCTGACGGCCGGAACGGCCACGCAGCTGGTTGTCGATACGGCGCGACTCATGGCGTTCGGTCGCGATGATGCGCAAACCGCCCAGGGCCTTGACCTTCTCATGGTCCTGGTTCCACTGCGCACGCAGTGCCGCCACCTGCTTCGCCTTGGCCGCATCATCCAGTGCGGCATCAGCTTCAATTGCCTCGATCGACTTCTCGATGTTGCCGCCGAGCACGATATCGGTACCGCGACCCGCCATGTTGGTGGCAATCGTGATCACACCAGGACGGCCCGCCTGCGCAATGATGTCGGCTTCGCGTGCGTGCTGCTTGGCGTTGAGCACCTGGTGCGGCAGTTTTTCCTTCTGCAGCAGTTCGGCGATGTACTCTGAATTCTCGATCGAAGTCGTGCCGACCAGCACCGGCTGGCCACGCTCGTGGCATTCACGGATGTCCTGGATGGCCGCCTGGTACTTCTCGCGTGTCGTCTTGTAGACACGGTCCAGCTGGTCGTCACGTCGGCTCGGGCGGTTCGGCGGGATGATCACGGTTTCCAGACCGTAAATCTCCTGGAACTCGTAGGCTTCGGTATCGGCCGTGCCCGTCATGCCAGCCAGCTTGTTGTAGAGACGGAAGTAGTTCTGGAAAGTGATGGAAGCGAGGGTCTGGTTCTCGGCCTGAATGGCCACGCCTTCCTTGGCTTCCACCGCCTGGTGCAAGCCGTCGCTCCAGCGTCGACCCGTCATCAGGCGGCCGGTGAATTCATCAACGATGACAATCTCGCCGTTCTGCACCACGTAATGCTGGTCGCGGTGGTACAGATTGTTGGCTCGCAAGGCGGCATACAGGTGATGCATCAGCGAGATATTGGCCGGATCGTAGAGGCTGGCACCCTCAGGCAGCAAACCCGCCTGGCTGAGAATGCGCTCGGCATTTTCATGGCCTTGCTCGGTCAGGAAAACCTGATGGCTTTTCTCATCCAGCGTGAAATCACCCGGTTTGGTCACGCCCTCGCCGGTACGCGGGTCCGCTTCGCCTTCCTGGCGTGTAAGCGCGGGCACCACCTTGTTGATGGCGACGTAGAGCGCGGTGTGATCCTCGGCCTGGCCGCTGATGATGAGCGGCGTGCGCGCTTCATCGATCAGGATGGAGTCGACCTCATCGACGATGGCGTAGTTCAGGCCGCGCTGCACCCGGTCGGCTACTTCGTACACCATGTTGTCGCGCAGGTAGTCGAAGCCGTATTCGTTATTGGTACCGTACGTGATATCGGCCAGGTAGGCGGCCTGCTTGTCTTCACGCGGCATCTGCGGCAGATTGATGCCGACAGACAAGCCCAGGAAGTTGTAGAGCTTGCCCATCCACTGCGCATCGCGGTTGGCCAGGTAATCGTTGACCGTCACCACATGCACGCCCTGCCCGCCCAGTGCATTGAGATACACCGGCAGCGTGGCCGTCAGCGTCTTGCCTTCACCCGTTCGCATTTCCGCGATCTTGCCCTGGTGCAGGGCAATGCCGCCGATCAACTGGGCATCGAAATGCCGCATCTTCATGACGCGCTTGGAACCCTCGCGCACCACGGCAAAGGCTTCCGGCAGCAGGGCATCGAGCGTTTCCCCCTTGGCAACCCGGTCGCGGAACTCCTGGGTCTTGCCGCGCAGTTCGTCATCGTTCAGTTTCTCGAACTGCGGCTCCAGCGCATTGATGCGGGCCACGATGGTGCGGTACTGCTTGAGCAGCCGGTCATTGCGGCTGCCGAAAATTTTGGTGAGGATGTTGGTGACCATGAATGCCCTACCGACCCGCCAGCCCGAATAGGCCCGCAGGGCAGCGCAATCCTTTTTCAATCAAGATGGAACGAGTCCCCCCAAGGTCAGACGGCCGCTAACGCGGCCCACCAGACGGCAGGAAGACCAAGTGTCTGATTCTACCTTTGCACCGCCGCCGGCTGGGGAGCTGGCGCCACGGGTGCGGCGGCAACCGGCGCCGGTGCAGGTCGTGCCACCGGCTGTTGTGCCGGCGCAGGCGTCGGCGTCACGGCTGCAGGCTGCGCAGCCGCCCCCGCCGCCACGCCAGCCGGCGCCATGGCCACCTGCTGAACCGGCAGGTTGCGACCGGCCGTCAGGAATTTCTGCGGGTCCTGCGGCACACCACGCACCAGCACCTCGAAATGCAGATGTGGCCCGGTCGAACGGCCGGTATTGCCGACATCGGCAATCCGCTGCCCGCGCTTGATGAGATCGCCCTTCTTGACATAAGCCCGGGAGGTATGGGCATAACGGGTCATCAGGTCCTTGCCATGATCGACTTCGATCATGTTGCCGTATTCAGGGTGAAACTCCTGAGTCACCACCACGCCGCCAGCGGCCGCCAGGATGGGCGTGCCTGTATTGGCCTGAAAGTCCAGGCCGGTATGCAACGCAGAACGTCCTGTGAAAGGATCAATGCGCCAGCCGAAACTGGAGCCGAGGTTGCCGACCACCGGCTGCTGGGTGGGCACCATCATGGTCCGGACTTTTTGCTCGAACAGGCGCGACTCCATGACCGCCATCAGATCCGAACGCTGATCCGTCAGCCGGTCCAGATCAGCCAGCGTCGCGTTCAGCTCTTCCATGGTGAGCGGACGGCCCGACACCAACGCACCGCCTTGGCCCGGCTTGATCTTGATGTCATTCGGATTGATGCCCGCTAGGCCCGAGACGCGCTCGCCCAACGATTCGAGCTGCATCATCTTGGCCTGCATTTCGCCCAACCGCTTGGCCATCACATCCAGGTTTTCGCGCATGAATCGGTCGCGCTGCGCAAATTCGTCCTTGATCACCAGCCGGACGAGCGTCCCGACCACCGGCCAGCCTTCGCGCGCGCCCTTGAGAAAAACCCAGTGGTACAGGCCGGCGGCGACCAGCATCAAGGTAAACGACAAGGCTAGAACAGCCACCAGCAGCTTGGTTCCGCTCAGATAGATGGCTCGGCTCTTCGCCAGCCAAGCATCCGTGATAATCAAATGCATTCGTCTCTCCGCTCAACCCAACGCCATGAACCGACGCCACCATCCTGTGACCCTGCTGCAGGCCACACAGGATTCTCCCACCTTGGCCAGACTGACCGAGTTGACCCGGGATTCGTCGGCACGGCTCAAGGCCATCGAACCATTGATCCCCGGCCCTTTGCGATCAGCCATCCAGGCAGGCCCCATCGACGGCTCGGTCTGGTGCCTGCTCGTCAGCAACAACGCGGTTGCCGCCAAACTCCGGCAGTTCCTGCCCGCACTGGAAGCCCAGTTGCGTACCAAGGGTTGGGAGATTACCTCAATTCGGCTCAAGGTCCAAATTTCCCGCGATCGCTGAGTGCGGGCGAGTCAGGGTGCGTGCACAGAAAAGATGGTGCCGATTGTCGGATTCGAACTGACGACCTACCGCTTACAAGGCGGGTGCTCTACCAACTGAGCTAAATCGGCACGGGTTTTATTCTACCGTGGTCTCGTGGCGTGATGACGCAACAAACGCTACTTGACCCGCTTGAGTGCCGGTCGATTACCGCCCGGCGGCCGGGGGGGCTCGGGCTCATCGCTGCTGCGCGCGGAGTCGACCCGGGTCAACTGGACCGTCTTCACCTCAGGTTCACGCTCGGTTGGCAATTCTGGCGCCACCTCGCTGGCCTGCGCCGCAGAGGTAATGGCATCTTCCAGCGGGAACGCCATGCCTTGTCCATTCTCACGGGCATAAATGGCGATGACCCGGCTGACCGGCACCATGATGTCACGCGCCGTGCCTGCGAATCGGGCCTTGAACTCGATGAACTCATTGCCCAGCTTGAGCGAGCTGGTCGCATCCATGCTGACATTGAGCACAATCTCGCCGTTCTTCACATACTCACGCGGCACCTGCACGGTCTCGTCGACCCGCACCGCCACATACGGCGTGAAGCCGTTGTCGGTGCACCATTCGTAGAGGGCACGGATCAGGTAAGGACGGGTCGACGTTGCGCTCGGAGCATTCATCATGGAACAGTGACCAGGTGTCTTACTTGCGCATCACTTTTTCAGACGGCGTCAGCGCTTCAATATAGGCCGGACGCGAGAAGATGCGCTCGGCGTACTTCAGCAGCGGCGCGGCATTCTTGCTCAGCTCGATGCCGTAGTAGTCGAGACGCCACAGCAGCGGCGCGATCGCCACGTCGAGCATGGAGAAGTTCTCGCCCAGCATGTACTTGTTCTTCAGGAACACCGGGGCCAGCTGCGTCAGACGGTCACGGATGTGGGAACGCGCTTTTTCCAAGGCCTTTTCATTGCCTTTGGAAGCACGGGACTCCAGTGTCGAGACGTGGACGAACAGCTCCTTCTCGAAATTGAGCAGGAACAGACGCACACGTGCGCGGTCCACCGGGTCACCGGGCATCAGCTGCGGATGCGGGAAGCGCTCGTCGATGTACTCGTTGATGATGTTCGACTCGTACAGGATCAGGTCACGCTCCACCAGAATCGGCACCTGGCCGTAGGGGTTCATGACGTTGATGTCTTCCGGCTTGTTGTAGAGATCGACATCGCGGATCTCGAAGTCCATCCCTTTTTCGAACAGAACAAAACGGCAGCGGTGGGAGAAGGGGCAGGTCGTGCCCGAATACAGCACCATCATGGTGGGAGGCTCCTAAAAATCAAAACATAGTTTCAGTGGAGACGAACTTGCATTCAAGATAGGTCTAGGTCGAAACTAAAAGAGTGGGCTGCATTGTCGCAAACCCACTCTATAAATAGCAAGTTTTGCACCGCTTTGGTGCAAAAATACTCAGGGACGACGGCTTATTTGACGTCTTTCCAATAGGCGGCGTTGAGACGCCAAGTGATCACGGTAAACATCAACAGGAACAGCAATACCCAGACGCCTACGCGAACACGGGTGTTCTGGGCCGGCTCACCCATCCATTGCAGGAAGTTCACCAGATCGCCAATGGCCTGATCATACTGGAGCGGCGTCATGGTGCCCGGCGTGAGCTGTTCCCAGCCCTTGAAGACATGCACCTCATGGCCGTGCTCTTCCTTGGTCTCGTAGACCGGGCGACGCTTGCCTTGCAGCTCCCACAACGCATGCGGCATGCCGACGCTAGGGAAGACCAAATTGTTCCAGCCGGTGGCCTTGGCCTCATCCACGTAGAAAGTACGCAGGAAGGTGTAGAGGTAGTCGGCACCGGTGCCGCCATGGCCGGCACGCGAACGTGCAATCAGGGTCAGGTCGGGCGGATTGGCGCCGAACCACTCCTTGGCCTGCTTCGGATCAATGGCCGACTTCATGGTCTCGCCGACTTTGTCGGTTGCGAACAGCAGGTTGTCCTTGATCTGTTCATTGGTGAAACCAAGGTCCTGCAGGCGGTTGTAACGCATGAAGGCGGCCGAATGGCAGCTCAGGCAGTAGTTGACGAACAGCTTGGCACCGTTTTGCAGCGAGGCCACGTCACTGGTGTTGACGGGCGCCTTGTCCCAGGAAATGCCACCAGCACTGGAAGCATGGGCACCGCTGAGCAGACCAAGTGCGGTGATCAGGCTGAGAATGAGTTTCTTCATTTTTTGTTATCTCCAGCTCAGTGGGCAGCAAAGGTAACGCGGTCAGGCACAGGCTTGGTCTGACCAATACGACTCCACCACGGCATCAACAGGAAGAAGCCGAAGTAGAACAGCGTGCCGACTTGGGACACCCGCTCGCCAATCGGCGACGGCGGTTGCACGCCCAGGTAGGCCAGCACGACGAAGTTGATCACGAAGATACCGTACAGGTACTTGTGCCAGTCCGGACGGTAGCGGATCGACTTGACCGCGCTGTTGTCCAGCCAGGGCAGGAAGAACAGGATGACAACGGCACCGCCCATCACCACCACGCCCCAGAACTTGGCATCAATCGCCAGCATCAAGGCTGCCACCACCACGGCACCGCCCAGCACCACGGCCTTGAACAGCGAGGGCAGCTTGAGCTTGGTCGCAGCCAGCACGCCTGCGAGCAGCACGCAGGCAATCAGCGCATACATCATCTCGCTGGTGATGGCACGCAGCATGGAGTAGAACGGCGTGAAGTACCAGACCGGGGCAATGTGCGCAGGCGTCTGCAGCGGATCAGCCGGAATGAAGTTGTTGTACTCGAGGAAGTAACCACCGAACTCGGGTGCAAAGAAGATGATGGCGGTAAACACCATCAGGAACACGCTGACACCGAAGATGTCATGCACCGTGTAGTAGGGGTGGAACGGCACGCCGTCGAGCGGGTGACCTTGGGCATCCTTCGGAGCGTTCGGCCCCTTGATTTCAATGCCGTCCGGGTTGTTGGAGCCGACATCATGCAGCGCCAGCAAGTGCGCCACGACCAGACCCAGCAGCACCAGCGGCACGGCAATCACGTGGAAGCTGAAGAAGCGGTTCAGGGTGGCGTCGCCCACCACATAGTCACCACGGATCAGCAGCGCCAGATCGGGACCGACGAAGGGAATGGCGGCAAACAGGTTCACGATCACCTGGGCGCCCCAGTAGCTCATCTGACCCCAGGGCAGCAGGTAGCCCATGAAAGCCTCGGCCATCAGACACAGGAAGATCGCACAGCCGAAGATCCAGACCAGTTCGCGCGGCTTGCGGTAACTGCCGTAGATCAGGCCACGGAACATGTGCAGATAGACCACCACAAAGAAGGCGGAAGCGCCGGTGGAGTGCATGTAGCGGATCAGCCAGCCCCAGGGCACATCGCGCATGATGTACTCGACCGAGCCGAAGGCCAAGGCGGCATCCGGCTTGTAGTGCATGACCAGGAAGATACCGGTCACGATCTGGATCACCAGCACCAGCATGGCCAGCGAGCCGAAGATGTACCAGAAGTTGAAGTTCTTCGGTGCGTAGTACTCCGCCATGTGAACCCGGTAAGCCGAGAACATGGTCGGGAACCGGTTCTCGAACCAGTTCGTGAGCTTGGCGCCTGCGGAGGCGTTGGGCGAGATTTCCTTGAATTCAGCCATGTTCGTCTTCCTCAAGCCTTCTTGTCTTCACCGATCAGCAGCTTGCTGTCGGACAGGTACATGTGCGGCGGCACTTCGAGGTTGTCCGGTGCCGGCTTGTTCTTGAACACACGGCCCGCCATGTCGAAGGTGGAACCGTGGCAGGGGCAGAGGAAGCCGCCTTGCCAGTCGTCCGGCAACGAGGGTTGGGCGCCGGTCTGGAACTTTTCGCTCGGCGAGCAGCCCAGGTGCGAGCAGATGCCAACCGCCACCAGCAACTCCGGCTTGATCGAGCGGTACTGGTTGCGCGCGTATTCGGGCGTGAGTTCGGCGGGCTTGCGCTCGGACTTCGGGTCCGCCAGCTGGCCCTCGGTCTTTTTCAGACTTTCCAGCTGTTCGGGCGTGCGCTTGACGATCCACACCGGCTTGCCGCGCCACTCCACCGTGACTTTTTCGCCCGGCTTGAGTGCCGAAATGTCCACCTCGACGGCCGCGCCGGCCGCCTTGGCCTTTTCCGACGGCTGGAAGGTGCTGACGAAAGGAATGGCGGCTGCAACGCCACCCACAGTACCAGCACAACCGGTGGCAATCAGCCATGTCCGTTTGCTGGGGTCCATCTGACTTTTATCGGCAAGCGTGTCGCTCATGGGAATCCTCAATGAAACAACGGGTTTTGTTTATATGACCGTTCTGAGATCAACTGCCAATTGTAGCCGAGCCTCCAGCGCCAATTTACGTGCCGCCGGCTCATCCGGCAAGCAGGTGGCGCGCCATGCGGATAGCCTCGATCAGGCTGGCGGCATCGGCCCGGCCCGTGCCGGCAATGTCAAACGCCGTGCCGTGATCGGGACTGGTACGTACCAACGGCAGCCCCAGCGTCACATTGACGCCCTTGTCCACCCCCAGGTACTTGACCGGAATCAGGCCTTGGTCGTGGTACATGGCCACCACCACATCGAACTCGCCGGGCCGCTCACCTTGGGCTCGGGCACGCATGAACACCGTATCCGGCGCCAGCGGGCCATGCACATCCAGCCCCTCGGCACGTGCCTGTGCCAGAGCCGGCGCGATGATCTCGATTTCCTCGCGGCCGAACAGCCCCCCCTCGCCGGCATGCGGGTTCAGGCCCGCCACGCCAATGCGCGGCACGCGCCCCAACACCAGCCGCAGCGCGGCATGCGTGATGCGCAAGGTCTGCAGCACGTTGTCATGCGTGACCGCGTCAATCGCCTGGCGCAGAGACACATGGATGCTGACCAGCACCGTGCGCAACTCGTCATTGGCCAACATCATGCGCACCGGCAGCTCGGCCACGGTCTTGCCCAGGTACGCCGCTGCTTCGGCCTGCAGCAGCTCGGTATGGCCAGGGAAGGCATCAAAAGGCGCTCCGGCGGCCGACAGCGCCTCCTTGTGCAAGGGTGCCGTCACCAGGCCGGCAATCTCACCGCGCAACGCCGCTTGCGCCGCCCAGACAACGCAACGGCCGGCCAGCCGCCCGGCTTCGGCACTGATGCACCCAAAGGGCACCGGTGTCGCCAACGCCTCGACTTGCAACACTGGCACACAGTTCGGCGGCACCGCCAGCGCCTCGGCGGCACGGTCCAGCAACACCAATGGCTGGGCAAACTCACCCTCGCGTCGGACCAGTTGCGTGGCGCGACGCAACGTAGCAACATCGCCCACCACGAAGCAGCCGCGCGTCACCTCTGGCGCGTCGCGGAAGGCCTTGGCGATGATTTCCGGGCCGATGCCGGTGGCATCGCCCATGGTGATGGCTAGGGGCTTGTGCATGAAATCAGGCGGGGTTGTCGATCTCGATGAATTCATGGGTCAACCCCAACTGCGCCGCCACGTGCGCGGCCACCGCCGGCGCACCATAACGTTCGCTCGCGTGATGGCCGCACGCGATGTAAGCGACGCCGCACTCGCGTGCATAGTGCGCCTGCGGCTCAGAAATCTCGCCGGTGATGAAGGCATCGGCGCCGGCAGCGATGGCCGCCTCGAAATAGCCCTGTGCCCCACCCGTGCACCACGCTATTTTTTTGATAGCTACTGGCGCAGCATTGATAAGGGTCACTGGCCGATTTAATGCCCGTTCCACATGCGCAGCCAGATCACCTGCCGTCGCAAAGTCGCCACCCTGCGCACGTGCGCCCAGAAAGCCCAGGTCCTGCTCGCCAAAGCGTCCCTCCGCCCGCAAGCCCAGTTGCAAGCCCAGTTGAGCGTTGTTGCCGAATTCAGGGTGCGCATCAAGCGGCAGATGGTAGGCAAACAGATTGATGTCGTGCGCCAGCAGCAGGGCCAGGCGTTGCTTCATCCAGCCGGTCACCCGCCCGTCCTGGCCGCGCCAGAAGAGGCCATGGTGCACGAAGATGGCATCAGCCTGCGCTGCGATGGCCGCCTCGATCAGAGCGCGACTGGCAGTGACCCCGGAGACGATTTTGCGGATTTCGGAACGACCTTCGACTTGCAGGCCGTTGGGGCCGTAATCGCGAAAGCGCTCGGGCTGCAGCAAGGCATCGAAGGCCTGGAGGAGCTGTTGGCGGTCTGTCATGGCGGTGATTGTCGGTCAGATTGACGGCTGGCCGGGCGCTGCACCTCCAGTTCGCTGTCGCAGCCTTGGCCGGCGGCGATCCAGCGGCGTGCCAAGCGGCTCAGCAGCGGCGCAGCGGGCGATGCCAGCCAGCGCAGGCCCGGCGGCAGCGCCTGGCGCAACACGGCCGTCGCATCCACCATGGCGCCACAGCGGTATTGGTTCGCCGCCGCATCCCAGCGCACGGCGGCACAGGACCCAACTCGCCGGTGCGACAGCAGCATCCCCAGCGGACAGGGCTCGCTCAGGCAGCAAACACCACAGCCATTGCAGGGGGTGCCGCTGGCCGGTTTGGGTGCCGCCTGGGGCTGAATATGAATGACGAACGACGGCTTCACAGCCAGCACTCTACAATTTCCGCATGAAACGATTCTGGTTGCTGTTTTCCCAGGTGGTCACGGTCCTGCTGGCCGTCTACTTCGTGGTGCTGACCCTCAAGCCGGATTGGCTGGGTAAAGCGGTCTCTCTTTCGGCTGGCGTTGCCCTGCTTGAGGCGCCCGCCAGCCCGCCGGGTGCGGTGCCGGCCGGCAGCTTCCGCGGAGCGGCGCAAAAGGCCTCGGCCGCGGTGGTGAGCATCAGCACCAGCAAGGCCCCCAAGAACAACCCGAACAGCAACGACCCCTGGTTCCGCTTCTTCTTCGGCGACCAGGACAACGAGCCGCAGGTCGGCCTGGGCAGCGGTGTCATCGCCAGCCCCAACGGTTATGTGCTGACCAACAACCATGTGATCGATGGTGCCGACGAGATCGAGGTCATCCTCAACGACAACCGCCAGGCGCGCGCCAAGGTGATCGGCACCGACCCGGACAGCGACCTGGCCGTGCTCAAGATCGAACTCGACCGACTGCCCGTGATCGTGCTCGGCAACGCCGACAACATCCAGGTGGGCGACCAAGTGCTGGCCATCGGCAACCCCTTCGGCGTTGGCCAGACCGTGACCAGTGGCATCGTCAGTGCCCTGGGGCGCAACCAGCTCGGCATCAACACCTTCGAAAACTTCATCCAGACCGACGCCGCCATCAACCCCGGCAACTCCGGTGGCGCGCTGGTCGACACCAACGGCAACCTGCTGGGCATCAACACCGCCATCTACTCGCGTTCCGGCGGCAACATGGGCATCGGCTTCGCCATTCCGGTCTCGACCGCCAAGCAGGTGCTGGAAAGCATCGTCAAGGAAGGCCAGGTGACGCGCGGCTGGATCGGGGTCGAGCCGAGTGAACTCTCGCCTGAGCTGGCCGAGACCTTCGGCATCAAGGCCAGTCAGGGCGTGATCATCACCGGTGTGTTGCAGAACGGCCCGGCAGCGCAGTCCGGCATCCGCCCCGGCGATGTGATCACCGGCGTAGCCGGCAAGCCGGTGCACAACGTTTCAGAGTTGTTGTCGAGTGTGGCCGCCCTCAAGCCAGGCACGCCTTCGAAATTCAGCTTGCTGCGCCAGAACAACCCGATGGAACTGGATGTGGTTCCAGGGGTGCGGCCGAAGCCGCGTCGCGTGCAACAGTAAGCGAAAGTCAGCCCGCAGCCGCTCAGGGCTGCGGCGCCTCGGCGTCTTCGGCAGGTGCCTGGGTGTGCTTGATGAAGATCTGGGCCGACCACAGGCCCAACTCATACAGCAGGACCATCGGGATGGCCAGTGCCAGCTGCGACACCACGTCCGGCGGCGTCACGATGGCGGCAATGATGAAAGCCAGCACCACGAAGTAGCCGCGGAATTCCTTGAGTTTCTGCACGCTGACGATGCCCATGCGCGCCAGCACGATGACCACAATCGGCACCTCGAACGCCAGGCCGAAGGCCAGGAACATGGTCATCACGAAGCTCAGATAAGCCTCGATATCCGGCGCGGCGGTGATGCTCTTGGGTGCGAAGCCCTGGATAAAAGCGAAGACCTGGCCGAACACAAAGAAGTAGCAAAAGGCCACGCCGATGAAGAACAGGATGGAGCTGGAAATCACCAGCGGCAACACCAGTTTTTTCTCATGGGTGTACAGGCCCGGTGCCACAAAAGCCCAAGCCTGGTAGAGGATGACCGGCAACGCCACCAGAAAGGCCGCCATCAGCATGATCTTGAGCGGCACCATGAAGGGCGAGATCACGGACGTGGCGATCAGCGTGGCACCCTTGGGCAGGTGCGCCACCAGCGGCGCAGCCAGAATGTCGTAAAGCGCTGCCGGGCCCGGGTAGAGTGCCAGCACCGCGGTGACCACCGCCATCGCGATCATGGACTTGACCAGACGGTCGCGCAGCTCCATCAGGTGCTGCACGAACGGCTGCTCGGTCCCCGCCAACTCGTCTTCTTTGGATTGATCGTCTGCCATGCGTTGTTTGCTCGGTACTCGAACCGCCTGCCGCGATCAGCGGCTGCAGCCCGATGAATAGGGGGTCAGAGGATCGTCAGCTCAGTCTTTGTGGCCGGTAACGGGCAACCCGGGCTGCGCCGGACTGTGCCCGGGTGCGCACACCCTGCCGAGCCTTGTACCAGACCGGTGTGGCACCGCGTTTCAGGCGCCAGTTCTTGCCGGGGTGCTTGTACTCGGGATAACCGATCGGCACGTCCAGGCCGCTCGATTCCAGCCCTGAAGTCGCCTCGGACCAGCTCTTTTCGAAATCGCTGCTGGTGGTCTGGATCGAGTTCTCGACATCGCGTGCCGCACCTTCGACCGTGTCCTTCATCTTCTTGAGCTCGTCAAGCTCCATCGACCGGTTGACCTCGGCCTTGACATCGGCCACATAACGTTGCGCCTTGCCCAGCAAGGTGCCAACGGTACGGGCCACGCGCGGCAGCTTCTCCGGCCCGATGACAATGAGTGCCACCGCGCCGATCAGCGCCATTTTGGAAATGCCGAGATCGATCATGTCTGCCTAAGCGGCAATCAGGATTTGGTCTTGGCTTCGACGTCGATGGTGGTCTTGTCCGCAGCCGGAGCAGACACTTGGGCGGCGGGCGCAGCCGGCTTTTCCTCAGCGGAAGTGCCATCCTTCATGCCATCCTTGAAGCCCTTGACGGCGCCACCGAGGTCGCTGCCCAGATTCTTGAGCTTCTTGGTGCCGAACACCATCACCACGATCAACAGCACGATCAGCCAGTGCCAGATAGAAAACGAACCCATATATCACTCCTCAGGAATTTGACGATTCTAATCTTCACAGTGGGCGGCCGCACGGCCCGGCCCAAATTAGCCCTTGAGCCAGGGGCGCGGTCCACCGATCACATGCACATGCAGGTGATGAACCTCCTGCCCGCCGTCCTCGCCGGTATTGCAGACGATGCGAAAGCCGCCTTCCGGGTAAGGGCGGCAGCCCTCCTGCAAGGCCAGCTTCGGTGCCAGCGTCATCATGCGCCCGAGCAATGCAGCATGTTCCGTGCCTACTTGAGCCATGGACGGAATATGCAGCTTGGGCACCATCAGGAAATGCACCGGTGCCCAGGGATGGATGTCATGGAAGGCGAAGATGTCCTCGTCCTCGTAAACCTTCTTCGAGGGAATCTGACCGGAGATGATCTTGCAGAAAATGCAGTTCGGATCGCTGTGGTGCACGGCTGTCATGCAGAAAACTCCATGGGAAGACCTTTGTTCATGTTCACCATGCCGCTGACGATGCGGAAGAGGAACCAGACCGAGATAGCGAGCCAGGCCAGCCAGCCCGGCACGAAAAAGAAAAACCACAGCGGCGCCGTCAGCACATACAGTGCGGCCGCGATCAGCACGGTGCGGATGCGCCAGCGGAAATGGGAGGCATGCCAGGTGCCTTCGGCATCCGGGCGCTTGACCAGGTCGAGCACCAGCGCCACGATCAGCAGCACCGGGCTGATCTGCGCCCCAGGCACCAGGGCACCAACGGCCACGATCAGGTGCAGCACGTAACTGACTGTCCCCAGTGTAGTGAGGGACTGCAGCCGTTCGGCTTCGCTGCGATCCGGGTTCTGGCTCACCGCTCGCCGCCCTCGCGCGCCAGCGCCTTGCGCAGCGCTTTTTCCTCGATGCCGCTGGTGCCCTCGCGGCGCTCCAGTTCGGCGATCACGTCCGCCGGCTTCAGGCCGTAATGTGCCAGGGCAATCATGGAATGGAACCAGAGATCGGCCACTTCATAGATGATCTTGTTGCGATCGCCGCCATGGTCGGCGTCCTTGGCCGCCATCACCACTTCGGTGGCTTCCTCGCCGATCTTTTTCAAGAAAGCATCCGGCCCCTTGTGCAACAAACGAGCGACGTAGCTCTTGTCGGGATCACCACCGTGGGCAGGCAGGCGGCTTTCGACCACGGCCGCCAGGCGGGCCAGGGCATCGGCGGAATTCGTACGCGTATCGGACATGGTCGTTATTTGTAGATGGTTTCGGGGTCTTTCAAGACCGGGTCAACGGCCTGCCAGGCGCCATTTTTGTAGACACTGAAAAAGCAGCTGTGGCGCCCAGTATGGCAAGCAATGCCCGGCTCATGGCCGAGTTGGGTCACCTTGAGCAGTACCACGTCGTTGTCGCAGTCCAGGCGAATCTCATGCACGGTCTGTACGTGACCGGATTCCTCGCCCTTGAACCACAACTTAGCCCTAGAGCGGCTGAAATAGACCGCGCGGCCGAGCTCGGCCGTCTTCTGCAGCGCCTCGCGGTTCATCCAGGCAAACATCAGGACATCGTTGCTGCCCTGCTCCTGCGCGATCACCGGCACAAGGCCCTGCGCGTCCCATTTCACTTCGTCCAACCAGTTCATGGCGCTATTGTCGCCCGATTTGGCAGGGGAATCAGGCGGCGGGTTCGATGCGCACCGGAATGCCGGCCTCAGCCATGCGCGCCTTGGCTTGGGCGATGGTGTACTCGCCGTAGTGGAAGATGCTGGCGGCCAGCACGGCGTCGGCGCCACCGATCTTGATGCCGTCGACCAGGTGGTCGAGGTTGCCGACGCCACCGGAGGCGATCACCGGCACGCTCACCGCATCGCTGACGGCACGTGTGAGTTCTAGGTCGAAGCCGGACTTGGTACCGTCACGGTCCATGCTGGTCAGCAGGATCTCGCCGGCACCATGCTCGGCCATCTGGCGCGCCCAGGCCACGGCGTCCAAGCCGGTGTTCTTGCGGCCGCCGTGGCTGTAGACGTCCCAGCCCTCGCCGCGCGCCATCATGTCGTCGCCATAGCGGCGTTTGGCGTCGATCGCCACCACGATGCACTGGGCACCGTATTTGTGCGAGGCGTCGCGGATCACTTGCGGGTTGGCAATCGCTGCCGAGTTGAAGCTGGTCTTGTCGGCGCCGGCATTGAGCAGACGGCGCACATCTTCGACCGTGCGCACGCCGCCACCCACTGTCAGCGGAATGAAGACCTTGGAGGCCACCGCCTCGATGATGTGCAGGATCAGGTCGCGCCCGTCACTGGTGGCGGTGATGTCGAGGAAGGTGAGCTCATCGGCCCCCTGGTCGTTGTAGCGGGCCGCGATCTCCACCGGATCGCCGGCGTCGCGCAACTCAACGAAATTGACGCCCTTGACGACGCGACCACCGGTCACGTCCAGGCAGGGAATGATTCTCTTGGCCAGCACGCGGTACGACCTCAGCCCGCGGCAGACAACTCGTCGGCCCGGATCTGGGCTGCCTGGAAGTCGAGATCGCCGGTGTAGACGGCGCGGCCGCAGATCACGCCCTCAATGCCTTCGTCTTCCACCGCGCACAGCGCTTCGATGTCGGCCATGTTGCTCAGGCCGCCGGAGGCGATGACGGGAATGGTCAGCGCCTGCGCCAGGCGGACCGTGGCCTCGATGTTGATGCCCGAGAGCATGCCGTCGCGACCGATGTCGGTGTAGATGATGGATTCGACGCCGTAGTCCTCGAACTTCTTGCCCAGATCCACCACTTCGTGGCGCGTCAGCTTGCTCCAGCCGTCGGTGGCGACCTTGCCGTCCTTGGCATCCAGGCCGACGATGATGTGGCCGCCGAAGGCGGTGCAGGCATCCTGCAGAAAGCCCGGGTTCTTGACCGCGGCGGTTCCGATGATGACGTAGCGCAGGCCGGCATCCAGATAGCGCTCGATGGTGTCGAGATCGCGAATGCCACCGCCGAGCTGCACGTCGATTTCGCTGCCAACTTCCTTCAGGATGCTGCGGATCGCCAATTCGTTCTTGGGCTGACCGGCAAAGGCGCCGTTCAGGTCCACCAGATGCAGACGGCGTGCGCCCTTGTCCACCCAGCTGCGCGCCATGAGCGCCGGATTTTCACCAAAGGTGGTGGATTGATCCATGTCGCCCTGCTTGAGGCGCACGCAATGACCGTCTTTCAAATCGATGGCAGGAATTAAAAGCATGGTGCTTCGAAAAAGAATAGGGCTAGGGATTCAGCCGGGACAAAGGGAAATGGGTCAGGGCTTCCAGTGAAGGAAGTTGCGGTAAAGGGCGAGGCCGTGGGCTGCACTTTTCTCAGGATGGAATTGGGTCGCAAAAATATTATCGCGCGCAATCGCCGCCGCGAAGCGGCTACCGTAGTCGGCCTCGCCTGCGCTGTGGCGTACATCCGACGGTCGGGCATAGAAACTGTGCACGAAGTAGAAGTAGCTGCCGTCCGGCACGTCGCCCCAGACCGGGTGACGGCCCTGGCCATGGTCCATCTGGTAAACCTGATTCCAGCCCATCTGCGGCACCTTGTAACGGCTGCCGTCAGGCTGGCGCTGGTTTGCCAGGTCGAACTTGACCACCTCGCCGTGGATCAGCCCCAGGCCGGGCGTATCGCCTTCGGCGCTGTGGTCCAGCATCATCTGCATGCCAACGCAGACGCCGAACAGCGGCTTGTTGACGGCCGCTTCCAGTACCGCGTCGCGCAGGCCGGAGTCGCGCAGTTCGCGCATGCAGTCGGGCATGGCGCCCTGGCCGGGCAGTACCACGCGCTCAGCGGCGCGCACATCGTCGGGCCGGGAGGTGATGAGCACGTGCCAGCCGCTGTCTTGCGCTGCCGCCTGCACCGCCTGCGACACCGAGCGCAGGTTGCCCATGCCGTAGTCGACCACCGCCACGGTCTTGGCAGTCACCCCATTTGCTACCGAATTCATAGCTGGTTGCGCAGAATTGACAAGGTCCAGAGGCCTTTTTGACACATGACTAGAGCGAACCCTTGGTCGACGGGATGGTGCCGGCCGCACGCGGGTCAAGCTCCAGCGCGGCGCGCAAGGCGCGGGCGAAGGCCTTGAACACGGTCTCGGCCTGGTGGTGAGCGTTCTCCCCGCGCAGGTTGTCGATGTGCAGCGTGACGAAGGCGTGGTTGACGAAGCCCTGGAAAAACTCGTAGGCCAGTTGGCTGTCGAAGGTTCCGATCATGCCGCTCTTGAACGGCACGTGCATCACCAGCCCCGGACGGCCGGAGAAGTCGACCACCACACGCGACAGCGCCTCGTCCAACGGTACGTAAGCGTGGCCGTAGCGGCGGATGCCTTTCTTGTCGCCCACCGCCTTGGCCACGGCCTGGCCCAGGGTGATGCCGACGTCTTCCACCGTGTGGTGGCCGTCAATGTGCAGGTCACCCTTGGCCTGGATGTCGAGATCGATCAGGCCGTGGCGCGCGATCTGGTCCAGCATGTGGTCAAAGAAGCCGATGCCGGTGGCCAGGCGCGCCTGGCCGGTGCCGTCAAGGTTGACCTTGACGGTGATCTGGGTCTCCGCGGTGTTGCGGGAAACTTCGGCAATACGTGGTGTGCTCATAGTGATTCTTTCAGCGCCGCCAGCATCTGTCGGTTCTCGTCCGGCGATCCGACCGTCAGACGCAGGCAGTTGGCCAGCAGAGGGTGCAGCTTGGACACATTCTTCACCAGCACCTTGCGCGCCTTCATGCCCTCGAAAGCCTTGGCCGCATCCGGCACGCGCACCAGGATCATGTTGGCATCGCTGTTCCAGGCCCGCACCTGCGGCCACGCCGACAACGCTTCCAAAATAATAGCACGCTGCGCTTTGATCTCAAGGGCCTGTGCCGCAAATACATCAGCATGTTCGAGCGCAAACAAGGCGCACTCGCAGTTCAGCACGCTGATGTTGTAGGGCGGGCGCACCTTGTCGATCTCGGCCACCAGGGTCGTCGGACCGATCATGTAACCCAGCCGCACACCGGCCAGGCCGAACTTGGAGAGCGTGCGCATCAACAGCACATGGCCGTGCGCCGCCGGGTTGGCGCGGATGCGCTCCAGCCAGCTGCGTGAGGAGAAAGGCTGATAGGCCTCGTCCATCACCACCAAACCACCCTGCTCACCCACGGCGGCGATGATCCTGGCGATCACCGCCTCGTCCCACAGGTTGGCGGTCGGGTTGTTCGGGTAGGCAATGTAGGTGATGGTTGGCTTGTGCTGGCGGATAGCGGCCAACATGGCGGCCTCGTCGAGCTCGAAGTCGGCCGTCAGCGGCACCCCGTGAAAGGCCAGGCCCTGCAGCTGCGCGCTCATGGCGTACATCACGAAACCGGGCAACGGTGCCAGGATGGAAGCACCCGGCACGTCGCAGGCCAGGGCCAGCAACGAGATCAACTCGTCCGAGCCATTGCCCAGCATCAGGTCGTAGCCGGCCGGCATGTCGGCATAGCGCGCCAGGGCGGCACGCAAGTCGTTGACGCGGCCGTCCGGGTAGCGGTTGAGCGCCAGCCGACCCAGACGCTGGCCCAGCTCAGCCTGCAGCGCCGGCGGCAGGCTGTACGGGTTCTCCATGGCGTCGAGCTTGACCATGCCCACCGAATCCTGGATGGCATAGGCGTGCATGGACTGGATGTCCTGGCGGATCAGGCGTTGCAGTTTGGGATCGAGTGCTGTCATTTCTTGGCGTCTTTCAAACGCATCTCGGCCGCGCGCGCGTGCGCCTGCAGCCCCTCACCATGCGCCAGCACGGAGGCAATCTGCCCCAGGGTCTGGGCGCCGGCTTCGCTGACCTCGATCAGGCTGCTGCGCTTCTGGAAGTCATACACCCCCAGCGGCGAGGAAAAACGGGCCGTACCGCTGGTGGGCAGCACGTGGTTCGGGCCGGCGCAGTAGTCGCCGAGCGACTCGCTGGTGTAGGCACCGAGGAAGATGGCGCCAGCGTGTTTCAGCAGCGGCTCCCACTTGTGCGGCTCGCGGCTCGACACTTCCAGGTGCTCCGGTGCAATGCGGTTGGAGATGGCGCAGGCCTCTTCCATGCTGCGGGTGTGGATCAGTGCGCCACGGCCCGTGAGCGACTTGGCGATGATCTCAGCGCGCGGCATGGTCGGCAGCAGGCGGTCGATCTCGCGCTGCACGGCCTCAATGTAAGCGGCATCCGGACACAGCAGGATGCTTTGCGCCAGTTCGTCGTGCTCGGCTTGGCTGAACAAATCCATCGCCACCCAGTCGGCCGGTGTCGTGCCGTCGGCCAGCACCAGGATCTCGCTCGGGCCGGCAATCATGTCGATGCCGACAGTGCCGAAGACATGCTTCTTGGCGCTTGCGACATAGGCGTTGCCGGGGCCGGTAATCTTGTCCACCTTGGGCACGGTTTGCGTGCCATACGCCAGGGCCGCTACGGCTTGGGCACCGCCGATGGTGAAGGCGCGCGTGACGCCAGCCACATAGGCGGCGGCCAACACCAACGGGTTTTTCTCGCCTTTGGGCGTGGGCACCACCATGATGATCTCACCGACGCCGGCCACATGGGCGGGGATGGCGTTCATCAGCACCGACGACGGGTAGGCCGCCTTGCCGCCCGGCACGTAGATGCCGACACGGTCCAACGGCGTGACCTTCTGGCCCAACAAGGTGCCATCGGCATCGCGGTAACTCCAGCTCTCGCCGCTGGCGCGTTTTTGCGCCTCGTGGTAGCTGCGCACGCGTTGTGCTGCGGCCTGCAAGGCCTCGCGCTGCACCGTCGGCAGGGCCTCGAAAGCGGCCTTGAGTTCGGCCTGGGTCAGTTCCAGGTCTTTGAGCGAGGCCACCTGCACGCCGTCGAAACGGGCGGTGTATTCGAGCACGGCGGCGTCACCACGCTGGCGCACATCGGCCAGAATCTCGGCGACACGCTGCTCAATCGCCGCATCGGTCTCGCCCGACCAGTGCAGACGCGCCTGGAACTTGGCCTCAAAATCGACCTCGGACGTCGACAGGCGGGCGGGAGCAGCCATCAAATTCATAGTGATTACTTCTGACCGACGACGCCGGCAAAGGCGTCGATGATGCGGCGGATCGGTTCGCGCTTGAGCTTGAGCGCAGCCTGGTTCACCACCAGGCGCGAGCTGATGTCCATGATGTGCTCGACCTCGACCAAGTGGTTGGCCTTGAGCGTGTTGCCGGTCGACACCAGGTCGACGATGGCATCAGCCAGGCCGGTCAGCGGCGCCAGCTCCATGCTGCCATAGAGCTTTATCAGATCCACGTGCACACCCTTGGCGGCGAAGAACTCGCGCGCGATCGCCACGTACTTGGTGGCCACTGTCAGGCGCGAGCCCTGGCGCACGGCGGCGGCATAGTCGAAGCCCTCGCGCACTGCCACGCTGATGCGGCATTTGGCGATTTGCAGGTCCAGCGGCTGGTACAGGCCCGTGCTGCTTGCAGCGCCGCCCCATTCCATGCCGTGCTCCAGCAGCGTGTCCAGGCCGGTGATGCCGAGGTCGGCCCCACCGTACTGCACGTAGGTCGGCACATCGGTGGCGCGCACCAGCACCACCCGCACATCCGGTTGATTCGTGGCCAGAATGAGTTTACGGGTCTTGTCCGGATCGTCCAGCACCTCGATGCCGGCCGCCTTGAGCAGCGGCAGGGTCTCGTCGAAGATACGGCCTTTGGAGAGTGCGAGCGTGATCATGGGGTTATTTTCTCATGCGTGAGTGCACCGGGCCCTCCCAAGTCGCGAAGGCCGCTTGGAAAACCATTATTTGATGCGCTCGATGTCGGCACCGAGGCCGGCCAGCTTGGCCTCCATGCGGTCATAACCACGGTCGAGGTGGTAGATGCGGTCGACCACGGTTTCGCCCTCGGCCACCAGGCCGGCAATCACCAGGCTGGCCGAGGCACGCAGGTCAGTCGCCATGACGGTGGCGCCCGACAGGCGCTCGACACCCTCGATCACCGCCACCTTGCCGTCGATCTGGATCTTGGCACCCAGACGCACCAACTCATTGACGTGCATGAAGCGGTTCTCGAAGATGGTTTCGGTCACCTTGGCCGCGCCCTGCGCAATGCAGTTGAGCGTCATGAACTGGGCCTGCATGTCGGTGGGAAAGCCCGGGTACTCGGTGGTGCGGAAACTCTGCGCCTGCATCCGCCCGTGCGCCTGCACGCGGATGCCATCGGCCAAGGCGGTCACGGTGGCGCCGGCCGCCTGCAGCTTCTCGATCACGGCATCCAGGTGGTCGGCGCGGCCATGCTTCAGCACCACGTCGCCACCAGCCGCAGCCACGGCACAGAGGAAGGTGCCGGCTTCGATGCGGTCCGCCACCACCTGGTGGTCGCAGCCATGCAGCGCCTCCACACCCTGGATGCGGATGCGGCTGGTGCCGTGGCCTTCGATCTGGGCGCCCATCTTGATCAGCATCTCGGCCAGATCGGGAATTTCGGGCTCCTGCGCTGCGTTTTCCAGAATGGTTTCGCCTTCCGCCAGGCTGGCAGCCATCAGGAAATTTTCAGTCCCGGTCACCGTCACCATGTCGGTGGTGATGCGCGCGCCCTTCAGCCGCGTGCGTCCCTTGGCCAAAGAGGCAATCATGTAGCCATGCTCCACCGCAATCTCGGCGCCCATGGCCTCCAGTCCCTTGATGTGCTGGTCGACAGGGCGTGAGCCGATGGCACAGCCGCCTGGCAGCGACACCCGGGCCCGGCCGAAGCGCGCCAGCAGCGGCCCCAGTGCCAGCACCGAGGCGCGCATGGTCTTCACCAGCTCATACGGTGCTTCCGGCGCATGGAGCGGGCCGGCATCAATGCGCACCGTACCGTCTTCACTCACCTCGGCATTGACACCCATGTTGCGAATGAGTTTGAGCATGGTGGCCACGTCCTGCAGACGCGGCACGTTGCGTAGCGTCACAGGCTGGGCTGTCAGCAGGGCGGCACACAGTTCGGGCAGGGCCGCATTCTTGGCGCCGGAAATCAGCACCTCGCCGCGCAGCTCGCGCCCGCCGCGAATCAGCAATTTATCCATGGTTCAGTTCACTCAGTGGGCCAGCGCGGCCCATTCGGCCGGCGTGTAGGTTTTCATGGACAAGGCGTGCACCTCGTCGGTGTGCATCTTCTGCCCCAGCGTGGCGTAAACGCGCTGGTGGCGCTGGATCGGGCGCTTGCCCTCGAACTCGTTGGACACGATGGTGGCGTACCAGTGGCGGCCATCCCCCGTGAGTTCGATGTGCTCGCACGGCAGGCCGGCGGCGATGAAGGATTGGAGTTCGTCTGCAGTCATGCTCGTTCGCTTGGTTGCTTCAGCCACGGATCTTGTAGCCGGTGCGCAGCAGGTGCACCGCCAGGCCACCCACCACCAACAGCGCCACACCCACAATGCTCAGGCTCAGCCAGGGCGAGACATCGCTCTGCCCGAAGAAGCCGTAGCGAAAGCCGTCGATCATGTAGAAAAACGGATTGAGGTGGCTCACGCCCTGCCAGAAGCTCGGCAGCGAGTGGATGGAATAGAACACGCCACTGAGGAAGGTCATGGGCATGATGATGAAGTTCTGGAAGGCGGCCAGTTGGTCGAACTTTTCGGCCCACAGACCGGCAATTAGCCCGAGCGCACCGAGCAGGGCCGCCCCCATGACGGCGAATGCGATGGCCCAGAGCGGTGCCACCACACTCAGGTCGGTGAACCAGAACGTCACCAGAAACACGCCTGTGCCCACCACCAGACCACGCACCACCGAGGAGCCAACATAGGCAAAGAACCAGCTCCAGTGCGACAGGGGGGTGAGCAAGAGAAAGACCAGGTTGCCCATGATCTTGCTCTGGATCAACGAGGAAGAACTGTTGGCAAAGGCGTTCTGCAGCAGGCTCATCATCACCAGGCCAGGAATCAGGAAGGCGGTGTAGCTGATCTGGTCATAAACCTTGACATGGGTCTCCAGCACATGACCGAAGATCAGCAGGTAGAGCACGGCTGTCAGCACCGGCGCGGCCACGGTCTGGAAGCTGACCTTCCAGAAGCGCAGCACCTCCTTGTAGAACAGGGTTTGCCAGCCGTTCATTTCTGAGCCCCCATCACCGCAAGGAACACATCCTCCAGATCAGCCTTGCTGATCTCGACATCATCGACAATGACGCCAGCTTCGCGCACCGCACCCAGGTAACCCTCGATCTCACGCGCGTCATGCGCCGGGAACTGGACGATGCGCCCCGTGACACGCGCCTGCGCAGCCAGATCGGCCGGCAGTTCGCCGTCGATCTTCAGCCGCAGCACATGGCTGGAAGCGGCTTTCAGCAGCTCGCTGGTGCGCTCCAGCGCCACCACCTTGCCGGTTTTCAGCATGGCAATGCGGCCGCACAGGGCTTCGGCTTCTTCCAGGTAATGGGTCGTCAACAGCACGGTGTGGCCTTCGCGGTTGAGACGCGCGATGAACTGCCACAGCGTCTGGCGCAACTCGACATCGACACCGGCGGTCGGCTCGTCCAGCACGATCACAGGTGGCTTGTGCACCAAAGCCTGCGCCACCAGCACACGCCGCTTCATGCCGCCGGACAGCTGACGCATATTGGCGTTGGCCTTGTCGGCCAAACCCAGGCTTTCGAGCAGTTCGTCAATCCAGGCGTCGTTGTTCTTCACCCCGAAATAGCCGGACTGGATACGCAGCGCTTCGCGGACATTGAAAAACGGATCAAACACCAGTTCCTGCGGCACCACACCGAGCAGGCGCCGGGCCTGGGTGTAATCGGCCTGCACGTCATGGCCCAACACCGAGACGTGGCCCTGGCTGGCGCGCGTCAGACCCGCAAGGATGCTGATGAGCGTCGTCTTGCCGGCGCCATTGGGGCCGAGCAGGCCAAAAAACTCGCCCTCTTCGATATTGAAGCTGACGTCATCAAGCGCCAGGAAGGTGGCGCCCTTGGGTCCTCGTGATGCCGTATAGGCCTTGGAGACGGACTGGAATGAAATGGCTGGCATGGGAGTCCACTATTTTAAGCGGACGGCCCGAAGGCCTGCTCACACAGGGTCAAGCCGCTGGTAGCAGCTCGTCAATTCCGTACAGGGCGGCCAGATCGGCCAGCCGCGCTGACAGGCCGCGGATCGAAAAATGCTTGCCGACCGTCAGGCATTCACGGCGGAATTCCAGCAGCACCGCCAAGGCGGCGGAGTCGAAATGCTGCAGGGCACCGGCATCCACCACCACGGACGCCCCACTGTGGGTGCGCAAACCCTGCACCAGCATCTGCAGGCAAGCCTGGGCCTGGGCGTGAGTCAGTTCCGAAGGCAGCACCAGCACGTTCAGACCTTCTTGGCGTTGGCCTTGTTGCGCTCAGTCAGTGTGGCAATCAGGCCATCCAGCCCTTTGGCACTGATCTCCTGGGCGAACTGGCTGCGGTAGGTCTCCACCAGCCAGACGCCGAGCACATTGAGGTTGTAGATCTTCCAACCCAGACCATCCCCGGGTGTCTTCTCCAGACGATAGTCGAGCTGAATCGGATCACCGCGGCCATGCACTTCCGTACGCACCACCACCTCCTTGTCCTCCGGCGTGGCGCGCATGGGCTTGAGGGCAATGGTCTGGTCCGTCACCTGCGACAGTGCCCCGGCATAGGTACGAACCAGCAAGGTCTTGAACTCTTCCTGCAGACGTTTTTTCTGCTCCGGCGTGGCCTGGCGCCAACCGGGGCCAATGGCTGAGGCCGTCATCCGCTGGAAATTCACGTTGGGCATGATCTTGGCGTCCACCAGCGTGATGATGCGATTCATGTCGCCGGCCTGAATGGCCTTGTCGGCGCGGATGCTGTCGAGCACCTCGGTCGACAAGCGCTTGATCATGAGATCGGGGGCTTCGTCGGCGGCATGCGCCTGCATGTGCCCAACGAGCCCGAAGCTGCAGGCCAATACTGCCAGACAACGATTCAAAGAACGACGCTTCATGATTGCTTTTCCATTCATTCGTGATGATCCTGATGCCTTCAACGCGCCAGTCGCACTGATGGCCGACCCGAGGCCCAGTCCGGACTCCGGTTATTGCTCGGGCTCAGCTTCCGGCTCTTCTTCCGGGGGATTGCCATCAAACACCGCATTACGTCGCCGCTGCAGATGGGAATCCCGGAAGAAAGTGTACTTATCGAGCGCCACTTCCTCCAGCAAGTCCCCGGCCTTGAGCACCTGTGCCCGGTTATCCACCAAGCGCAGAGTCCAGAGCGTGTTGCGCACCGGGATGTCTTCAATCTTGGTGACCGGATCGCCCACGGTCTTGTCCACCGGCAAGGCCACGGTATCACGCAAGGTCGAGGGCCCGAAGAAAGGCAACACCACATAAGGGCCCGCACCGACACCCCAGCGCCCCAGCGTCTGACCGAAGTCTTCCGGGTGGCGCTCAATCTGCATCTCGCTGGCCACATCCAGAATGCCACCCAAACCGAAGAAGGTATTGACGCTGACACGCATGATGCTGTTAGCCGCGCCCTCGCCCTTGAGCTGCAGCACGTTGTTGACAAAGGACCAGATGTCCTCGATGTTGTTGAAGAAGTTGCCGACACCGCGGCGCAGCAGATCCGGCGTTACCTCCTTGTAGGCGGTCGCCACCGGCTTGAGCACGGCGTGGTCAAGCGCATCGTTGAACTCGAACATGCTGCGATTGAACGGCTCAAGCGGATCCTTCGGGTTGGCATTCGGCCCTGTGGCACAACCGGCCAGCACCGCGCACAGCACAAGCGCTGCCAGCAGCGGCAGACGGCTCCAGCCTCCGGCAACCGGCCGGCTTACCTTGCTGTGAAACATCATTTCTTGCCCGTGCTCGATGTATTGCCTTCAGCGGTCTTGCTGTATAGGAACTGACCGATCAGGTTTTCCAGCACCACCGCGGACTGTGTGGCGGCCACCACATCGCCAGCAGCCAATTCCTTGTCTTCCGCCCCGGCCTCGATACCGACGTACTGATCACCCAGCAGGCCACTGGTGAGAATCTTCATCGAACTATCCTTGGGGAAACTGTAACGACTCTCCAGCGCCAGCGTCACCTTGGCCTGGAAGGTCTTGTCATCAAACGTGATGGACTCGACGCGACCGACCACCACGCCACCGCTGCGTACCGGCGACTTGGGTTTCAAGCCACCGATATTGTCAAAGCGCGCCTCGACGCGGTAGGTCGACTGAAAGCTTAGATTCAGCAGATTGGCGGCCTGCAAGGCCAGAAACAAAATGGCCACGGCCCCGATCAGGACAAACAGGCCGACCCACACATCATTTTTTGAGCGTTGCACCACACTCTCCTCAAATCGAAAACATCATGGCGGTCAGGATGAAATCCAGACCCAGAACTGCCAGCGAAGCCATCACCACCGTCCGCGTGGTCGCTCTTGAAACCCCTTCAGGTGTTGCCTGAGACCGGTACCCCTGCAGCAACGCCACAAAGCTCACCGTGAAACCAAACACGATGCTCTTGACAACGCCGTTACCCACGTCCGCCCAGACATCGACCCCCCCTTGCATCCGACTCCAGAAGGCACCGGGGTCGACGCCAATCATGAGCACACCGACCAGCCAGCCGCCCATGACACCAACCGCATTAAACACCGCCACCAGCAAGGGCAGAGTGATCACACCGCCCCAGAAACGGGGTGCCAGGATGCGACGAATCGGATCCACCGCCATCATCTCCATCGCACTGAGCTGCTCACCGGCTTTCATCAGGCCAATCTCGGCTGTGAGCGACGTGCCGGCTCGCCCGGCAAAAAGGAGCGCAGCCACCACGGGCCCGAGTTCGCGCACCAGACTCAGCGTCACCATCTGGCCCAGTGCCTCTGTCGAACCGTAGTCCACCAGAATGTAGTAACCCTGCAAGCCCAGCACAAAACCGACGAAGAGACCGGAGACCACAATGATGGCCAACGAGTGGTTGCCCAACAAGTGAATCTGGTCGCGGATCAGGCTGAAGCGCTTGAAGCTCGGGCCGGCCAGCTGCACCAGTCGCATGAAGAGGCGCGCACCATAACCCATGTCCGCCAGCTTTTGGCGTACCGCGTAACCCACATCAGAAGGACGCCACCAGCTCATACCTGCTCCACGCCGAAATCCTGCTCCACGCTGGGACCGGGGTAATGAAAGTGCACTGGTCCTTCGGCCTGGGCCTGGACGAACTGCTGCACCAGGGGATCGGTCGAGCGCTTGACCTCCTCCGGCGTTCCTTGCGCAGCGATGCTGCCATTGGCCAGAATCACAACCTGATCGGCAATCCGGAAGGTTTCTTCCAGATCATGGGATACCACGATGCTGGTCAAGCCCATGGCATCGTTGAGGCGACGGATCAGTTGGGCCGCCGTCCCAAGAGAGATCGGATCGAGACCGGCAAAGGGCTCGTCATACATGACCAATTCGGGATCGAGCACGATCGCGCGGGCCAGCGCCACACGTCGCGCCATGCCCCCAGATACCTCACTCGGCATCAAGCCACGGGCACCACGCAGACCCACGGCATTCAGCTTCATCAAAACGACATCGCGAATCAGCGACTCCGACAGATCCGTGTGCTCGCGCAGGGGGAATGCCACATTTTCGAAGACGTCCAGATCCGCAAACAAGGCACCGAACTGGAACAGCATGCCCATGCGACGTCGTGCCGCATAAAGCTGCGTCTGATCCATGCGGGTGACGTCCTGGCCATCAAACAACAACTCGCCGCGCTGAGCACGGTTCTGTCCGCCGATCAAGCGCAAAACGGTTGTCTTACCGCCGCCAGAGGCCCCCATCAGGGCAGTCACCTTGCCACGGGGAATGCTGAGAGAAATGTCATCCAGAATGACACGCTCCCCATACCCGAAGGTCAGGTTCCGCAGTTCGACAAGAGAGTTTGCTGGGGATGAGGGCATAAAAAACAAAAGCCGGGACGATCCGGCTTTTGAATCATAAAGGATGAAACCTCTTAGCGTGGCAGATCGCTCGTGCCCATGAGGAACTCATCGACCGCCCGCGCGGCTTGCCGACCTTCACGGATGGCCCAGACCACCAGGCTTTGGCCACGTCGGATATCACCGGCAGCAAACACCTTGGACACACTGGTGGAGTAGCCACCAGAGAAGTCAGTGCTCGCTTTTGCATTGCCGCGCGCATCCTTCTCGACGCCGAAGGCATCCAGCACGGTCGCCACCGGACTGACGAAGCCCATGGCCAGCAGCACGAGGTCGGCCTTGTATTCCTTTTCGGTACCGGGAATCTCGACGAACTTGCCGTCCTTGAACTCGACGTGCACAGTCTTCAAGCCCGTGACCTTACCGTTCTTGCCGATGAATTCCTTGGTCGAAACGGCGAACTCGCGCTGGCAGCCTTCTTCGTGGCTGGAGCTGGTACGCAGCTTCAGCGGCCAGTAGGGCCAGACCAGAGGCTTGTTTTCCTGCTCGGGCGGCATGGGCATGACTTCGAACTGGGTCACGCTGGCGGCGCCATGGCGGTTACTGGTGCCCACGCAGTCAGAACCCGTGTCGCCGCCGCCGATCACGATGACGTGCTTGCCGTCGGCACGGATCTGCTCCTTGACCTTGCCACCGGCATTGATGCGGTTCTGCATCGGCAGAAACTCCATGGCAAAGTGGATGCCGTCGAGGTCGCGGCCCGGCGCTGGCAGGTCACGCGACTGCTCAGCGCCACCGGTCAACAGCACGGCGTCGAATTCTTTTTTCAGCTGTTCAGCACTGACGGTGTCCTTGGCCCAGTTGGTGACCTTGGAACCTTTGGGCAGTTCACCAACCAGGGTATTGGTCTTGAACACCACGCCTTCGGCTTCCATCTGCTTGACGCGACGGTCAATGTGCGACTTGTCAAACTTGAAGTCCGGGATGCCAAAGCGCAACAGGCCACCCACAGTGTCGTTCTTCTCGAACACCGTCACGGCGTGGCCTGCACGCGCCAGCTGCTGGGCTGCGGCCATGCCCGCCGGGCCAGAACCAACGACAGCGACCTTCTTGCCAGTCTTGACAGCAGCCGGTTGCGGCTTGACCCAGCCCTGCTCCCAGGCCTTGTCGATGATGGCGTGCTCGATCGACTTGATGCCCACCGCATCGTCGTTGATGTTCAGTGTGCAAGCCGCCTCGCAAGGCGCCGGGCAGACCCGTCCCGTGAAGTCGGGGAAGTTGTTGGTCGAGTGCAGCACCTCGATCGCATTCTTCCAGTCGCCCTGATAGACCAGATCGTTGAAATCCGGAATGATGTTGTTGACAGGACAGCCGTTGTTGCAGAACGGCGTGCCACAGTCCATGCAACGGGCACCCTGGATCTTGGCCTGCTCGTCGGTCAGACCAATCACGAATTCCTTGTAGTTCTTGACGCGCTCGGCAACGGGCTGGTAGCCCTCCTCGAGACGCTCGTACTCCATGAAGCCGGTGACTTTTCCCATGATTCTTTCCTAGTTCGTTGAGGACAGACCAGGGTTTGCTGCGCAAATCCTGGTCTGTCCCGCAAAATCAGTCGATTTACTTGGCGGCAGCGATTTCTTTTTTGCCGGCAGCCTTGGCAGGCGCAACAGCGGCCTTCTTGGCGTTGATTTCGCCCAGTGCACGCTTGTATTCGTTCGGGAACACCTTGACGAACTTGGCGCGAGCCTCGGCCCAGTTGTCCAGCAGTTCACGCGCGCGCTTGCTACCGGTCCAGCGGTGGTGGTCTTCCAGCAACTTCTTGAGCTGCGCCTCGTCGGTCTGGTCGCGATGCCAGATGGCACGGCTGATCGTGGCCTCCTGCTCAGCGGCCGGCAGCACCTTCTCCATCGACACCATGGCGGTATTGCAACGGGTCGCGAACTGGCCATCCTCGTCATAGACGTAAGCCAATCCACCGCTCATGCCGGCCGCAAAGTTGCGACCGGTCTTGCCCAACACCGCCACCGTACCACCGGTCATGTACTCGCAACCGTGGTCACCGGTACCTTCCACCACGGCGGTGGCACCAGACAAGCGCACAGCAAAGCGCTCACCGGCCACGCCGCTGAAGAAGGCCTCGCCGCTGGTGGCGCCATACATCACGGTGTTGCCCACGATGATGTTGCGGGTGGCTTCACCGCGGAAGTCCAGGCTCGGGCGCACCACGATGCGGCCACCCGACAGGCCCTTGCCGGTGTAGTCGTTGGCTTCGCCGATCAGGTACAGCGTGATGCCGCGTGCCACGAAAGCACCAAACGACTGACCGCCCGTGCCTTCGAGCTGGATGCGGATGGTGTCATCTGGCAGCCCTTCCGGGTGCACCTTGGTCAGCGCGCCGGACAGCATGGCGCCGACCGAACGGTTGACGTTGCGCGCCACTTCCATGAACTGGACCTTTTCGCCCTTGTCGATGGCGGCGCGCGACTTGGCGATCAGCACGTTGTCGAGCGACTTCTCCAGGCCGTGATCCTGTTCTGCCACATGCCTGCGCGGCACCTCGGCCGGCGCCTGCGGTTGTGCAAACAAACGCGAGAAGTCGAGACCACGTGCCTTCCAATGCTCAACACCCTTCTTCACATCCAGAAGATCGGCACGACCGATCAGGTCGTCGAACTTGCGGATGCCCAATTGCGCCATGATCTGGCGCACTTCCTCGGCGATGAAGAAGAAGAAGTTCACCACATGCTCTGGCTTGCCCGAGAACTTCTTGCGCAGCACCGGGTCTTGTGTGGCCACGCCCACCGGGCAGGTATTGAGGTGGCACTTGCGCATCATGATGCAGCCCTCAACCACCAGCGGGGCCGTGGCAAACCCGAACTCATCAGCACCCAGCAGCGCGCCGATGGCGACGTCGCGGCCGGTCTTCATCTGGCCGTCGGCCTGCACACGGATGCGACCGCGCAGGCGGTTCAGCACCAGGGTCTGCTGGGTTTCAGCCAGACCGATTTCCCACGGGCTGCCGGCGTGCTTGATGGACGACCAGGGCGAAGCGCCGGTGCCGCCGTCATGGCCGGCGATCACGACGTGATCGCTCTTGCACTTGGCAACGCCCGCGGCAATCGTGCCGACACCGATCTCGCTCACCAGCTTGACACTGACACTGGCATGCGGCGCCACATTCTTCAGATCGTGGATCAGCTGTGCCAAGTCTTCGATCGAGTAGATGTCATGGTGCGGCGGCGGCGAAATCAGGCCCACACCCGGCACCGAATAACGCAATTTGCCGATGTAGTCGGAGACCTTGCCGCCGGGCAGCTGACCACCCTCGCCCGGTTTGGCGCCTTGCGCCATCTTGATCTGGATCTGGTCCGAGCTGGACAGGTATTCGGCCGTGACGCCGAAACGGCCAGAAGCCACCTGCTTGATCTTGGAGCGCAGCGAGTCGCCGTCCTGCAGCGGCAGGTCGACTTCCACCTGGGCGTCACCGATCACACTCTTGAGGGTCTCGCCCTTTTTGATCGGGATGCCCTTGAGTTCGTTACGGTAACGCGCCGGATCTTCACCACCCTCACCGGTGTTGCTCTTGCCGCCAATGCGGTTCATGGCGACAGCCAGCGTGGCGTGAGCTTCGGTGGAGATCGAACCGAGCGACATGGCGCCGGTGGCGAAACGCTTGACGATCTCGCTGGCCGGCTCCACTTCGTCCACCGAAATCGCCTTGGTCGGATCGATCTTGAACTCGAACAGGCCGCGCAGCGTCATGTGGCGCTTGTTCTGATCGTTGATGATCTGCGCGTATTCCTTGTAGGTGTTGAAGTTGTTGGCACGCGTGCTGTGCTGCAGCTTGGCAATCGCATCGGGCGTCCACATATGCTCTTCGCCACGGGTACGCCAGGCGTATTCACCGCCGGCATCCAGCATGGTCGCCAGCAGCGGGTCGTTGCCGAAGGCGGCGCGGTGCATGCGGATGGCTTCCTCGGCGATCTCGAACACGCCGATACCTTCGACCCGGCTGGGGGTGCCGGTGAAGTACTTGTCGATGGTTTCGGTGTTCAGGCCGATGGCCTCGAACAGCTGAGCACCGCAGTAGCTCATGTAGGTCGACACACCCATCTTCGACATGATCTTGGACAGACCCTTGCCGATGGCCTTGACGTAGTTGTAGATCGCCTTGTCGGCGCTCAGATCGCCCGGCAGATCCTTGTGAATAGCCACCAGGGTTTCCATCGCCAGGTAAGGATGCACAGCTTCGGCGCCATAACCGGCCAACACACCGAAGTGATGCACTTCGCGTGCCGTGCCGGTTTCGACCACCAGGCCGGCCGAGGTACGCAGGCCCTCGCGCACCAAGTGCTGGTGAATGGCGGACAACGCCAGCAACGCCGGAATGGCGACCTGCTTTGGACTGACGCCGCGGTCGCTGATGATCAGGATGTTCTTGCCGCCCTTGATGGCATCGACCGCCTCGGCACACAGCGAGGCCAGCTTGGCTTCCACGCCCTCGCGACCCCAGGCCAACGGGTAGGTGATGTCCAGCGTGTAGCTACGGAACTTGCCCTTGGTGGTGGTCTCGATATTACGCAGCTTCACCATGTCCGAGAAGTCCAGGATCGGCTGACTCACCTCAAGGCGCATCGGCGGGTTGATCTGGTTGATATCGAGCAGATTCGGCTTAGGGCCGATGAAAGACACCAGCGACATCACGATCGCTTCGCGAATCGGGTCGATTGGCGGGTTGGTCACCTGCGCGAACAGCTGCTTGAAGTAGTTGTACAGCGGCTTGTTCTTGTCGGACAACACAGCCAGCGGGCTGTCGTTGCCCATGGAGCCGATGGCTTCCTCGCCAGCCGCAGCCATGGGGGCAATCAGGAACTTCAGGTCTTCCTGGGTGAAACCGAAGGCCTGCTGGCGGTCCAGCAGGCTGACGCCGCCTTCCGCCACGTGGTCGGCAGCGCCGGTCTCGACGTCGTCGAGCTTGATGCGCAGATTCTCGATCCACTGCTTGTAAGGCTTGCTGTTGGCGAGGTTGGCCTTGAGCTCCTCGTCGTCGATCATGCGGCCCTGCTCCAGGTCGATCAGGAACATTTTGCCGGGCTGCAGGCGCCACTTGCGCACAATCTTGTTTTCCGGCACCGGCAACACGCCGGACTCGGAACCCATGATGACGAGGTCATCATCGGTGACGCAATAACGAGCGGGACGCAGGCCATTGCGGTCCAACGTGGCACCGATCTGGCGGCCGTCGGTGAACACGATGGAAGCCGGGCCGTCCCACGGCTCCAGCATGGCGGCGTGGTATTCGTAGAAAGCCTTGCGACGCTCGTCCATGGTGGTGTGCTGTTCCCACGGCTCAGGGATCATCATCATCACAGCCTGGCTGATTGGGTAGCCAGCCATGGTCAGCAGCTCCAGGCAGTTGTCGAACGTAGCGGTGTCAGACTGGCCAGCGAAGCTGATCGGGTAGAGCTTTTGCAGGTCTTCCCCCAGAACTGGCGAGGACATCACGCCTTCGCGCGCCTTCATCCAGTTGTAGTTGCCCTTGACGGTATTGATCTCGCCGTTGTGCGCCACATAACGGTAGGGGTGAGCCAGTGGCCACTCCGGGAAGGTGTTGGTCGAGAAGCGCTGGTGCACCAAGCCCAGAGCCGAGACGCAACGCTTGTCCTGTAGATCCAAGTAGTAGGTACCCACTTGATCCGCCAGCAGCAGGCCTTTGTAGACCACCGTGCGGCTGGACATGCTCGGCACATAGTATTCCTTGCTGTGCTTGAGCTGCAGCGCCTGGATGGCGGCGCTGGCTGTCTTGCGGATCACGTACAGCTTACGCTCCAGCGCGTCCTGCACGATGACATCACTGCCGCGACCGATGAAGATCTGGCGCAGGATGGGCTCCTTCTCGCGCACGGTGGGCGACATCGGCATGTCGCGGTTGACCGGCACATCGCGCCAGCCCAGCAGCACCTGGCCCTCGGCCTTGATCGCTCGCTCCATCTCCTGCTCGCAGGCCAAGCGCGAGGCGTGCTCTTTCGGCAGGAAGATCATGCCCACGCCGTACTCGCCGGGGGGCGGCAGTTCCACGCCCTGCTTGGCCATCTCTTCGCGGTACAAGGCATCCGGTAGTTGGATCAGGATACCGGCACCGTCGCCCATCAGCTTGTCAGCACCCACGGCACCGCGGTGATCCAGGTTCTCGAGGATCTTGAGCGCACCTTGCACGATGTCATGTGACTTGATGCCCTTGATATGCGCCACAAAACCGACGCCGCAAGCGTCATGCTCGCTGGCACCGGAATACAAACCGTTTTGTTGGAGATGCTGGATCTCGGCAGCCGTTGTCATGGCGCACTCCTAAATATTTCACAGGGGGTTGCAAGCATAGTGCAGCGCAACAAGAATGCCAAGAGAAATAATTAGGGTCAGATTCCAATTATTTGTTGATTTTTTCATTCAACAAATAATTGGGGACATATTAAATCGACAACAACAGAGACAACCCCGCTACCGAAAATGACTTAAGACGCACGCTTAGAGGACGATAGCGGACGCCCTGCGGATGTCTTGCTGAGTCGGCGACTGGTCCGCTTCTGCAATTCGCCCATAAAGTCAGCCCCCCCCAAAGCCCAACCGTACAGGGTCGATTGCGTCAGATCCTCTTGCTGAGTAACACTCACCCCCGTCTGCACCAACCCAGCATAAGCCGCCTCGCGAGCGAAGGGGGTGTTACCGAGTTCCCAGTACAAGGGATGGGGGGTGACCAACTTGTCTATGCGCAGCCCAATGTAATGAGCATGACTCGACCAAGGGTAGTCACGTGCCTGCCCCACCAAACCGGCCCGCACAGGGTTGAGGTCGATGTAGACCATGCAAGCCAACAAGTAGCGGTCCGCCTGGATCAGGGTCGCCTTGTAGCGCCCCTCCCACAGCGTGCCGCTGCGTTGCTGCGCATTGTTGAAGTACCGCACATAACGCCGGCCGATTGCCTGCATCATCTGCGGCAACGCCGTATCCGTCTGCGGCGTGGCCAGCAGATGGAAATGATTGCCCATCAACACGTAGGCATGGATGGCAACGCCGAACTTGCGGGCATTTTCATCCAGCAAGTCGAGAAAGAACTCGTAGTCAGCCTGCGAGGTGAAGATCGGCTGCCGGTTGTTGCCCCGCTGAATCACATGGTGCGGATAACCAGGAACCGTCAGACGGGGAAGGCGTGCCATGGTGATGCGAAGAAGTGCGTCGCGTCATCATAGTTGGAATCCGACCCCGATTATTTCTGAACTGGATTGTTGGGTGCCTTGGCAACACGGACCTTGCCACCCGTCGTCACCAACACAACTGCATCGCCTGGCGCAAAGACTTCCGCGCCTTTGGCCTGCACCACGGCACGGCGATCGCCGTTCTTGAGCTGGACCAGGATTTCAAACGCTTCTTCGCGCGTGCCCATGCGCTCGATGGCATTGCCGGCCACAACACCAGCCACAGCGCCAAGCACGCCAATGATCTGACCGTCACGCTGGTTGCTGCCAGCACCATAGCCGGCCAGCCCACCCACCACGCCGCCCGTGGCAGCGCCGACACCCGACTGGCTCCCCTCCACCGTCACATTGCGAACCGATAGCACTGCGCCGTCTTCTACCACCGAAAGGCGTTGCGCATCGCTACGCTGGATTACATCGGGGCTGCTGCTGGCGCATGCCGTCAAAGCCAGCACCACGGCCAGAACAAGAAGCTTTCTCATAGTCATACTTTCAAATCAAACATCACATGACGGGCGTCCCCAAGAGGACCTCCCGAATCCGCATCACCTTCCAACGTCGGCCCCCATGGTCGGTTGACCATCAGGCAGACGAAAGCGCACCTCCAGCAGCGAGGTGAGCCCGAACTCTTCCAAGATGGCTTGAAGCCGAAGTGCCGCCGCTCTTTTCTTCTGTCCGGTATAGCGGGCGATGATGAGTTCATTCTTCATGCTGTGCTCCCAACCCACCAGTTCGGTCACTGTCACCTGATAGCCCCAGGCCTCCAGATAGAGGCAACGCAGCACATTGGTGATCTGGCTGCCCAACTCACGAGTGTGCAAGGGGTGGCGCCAGAGTTCAGCCAGCGGCGTGCGCGACAGCGACAACGCCTTGCCTGAATTCAGCGTGCGCGCCACCTCGGCCTGGCAGCAAGGCACCAACACCATGAAGCGCGCCTGCTTTTGCAGGCCGAAGGCAATGGCATCGTCGGTGGCCGTGTCACAGGCATGCAGCGCTGTCACGACATCAATGCGAGCAGGCAGCTCATCCGAATGCGCCGACTCAGCCACACTCAGATTGAGGAACGACATGCGCTCAAAGCCCAGCCGGGCGGCCAGTTCACGCGATTTCTGCACCAATTCGGGCCGGGTTTCGATGCCGAAGATACGGCCGTGCTGATGCTGCTTGAAGAACAGGTCGTAGATGATGAAGCCGAGGTAGGACTTGCCCGCACCATGGTCAGCCAGCGTGATGCCGGACGCATCGGCACCAGTGCGTTCGGCCTGCAACTCCAGCAGCAGCTTCTCGATGAACTGGAACAGGTGATAAACCTGTTTGAGCTTGCGACGCGAGTCCTGGTTGAGCTTGCCGTCGCGCGTCAGGATGTGCAGTTCCTTGAGCAGCTCGATCGACTGTTCAGGCCGGATCTCGGGTGCCAGTGACCCGGTCAGCCCGACGCTAGCCTCTGCGACGGCCTGCTTGCGCTTCTTGCCTGAAGTCATCGTGACGCATCCTTCTCTTTGTCAGCACCTGAGGCGGGCGTGGTTTCGGATTCTGGCAGGCCAGCCCCCACCTTCAAAGCCGCCCAGCCCGCGTGTCCGAGTTGCTCCAGCGTTTGCATGTTTTTTTCGAAAATCATTTCCGCTTCAGGGAAAGCCTGCACTGCGCGGTCGATACTGGCTTCGCGCAGCAGGTGCAAGGTCGGGTAGGGTGCGCGGTTGGTGTAGTTGGTGATGTCGTCCGGTGCGGTACCGGCAAACTGGAACTGCGGATGGAAACTGGCAATCTGCAAATCCCCCTCCAGACCGAGCTCATCCAACGCTGCATCGGCCTCGGCAAGAAAATCGTTGAAGTCGAGAAAATCCTGCAGGCATAACGGTGCCATCAGCAAGGTGGTGTCGCGCAACTCGGGGTCGGCGGCATGCAGGGCCGTCAATTCACGCACCAGCTCCTCGCGCAAGGCATGAGGTTCGGTGGTCAGGCTCACGACATAGTGGACTTGGCCCTTCACATGCACGCTCTTAGCGAACGGACAGAGATTGAGACCGATGACGGCCCGCTCCAGCCAGGTCCTCATGTCCTGCACCACACGGGCGACCAGCGCCAGTTCGGAGAATGTACTCATCGTTGGCTCCTCACCCCAAGTTGCCGCGCCAGCAGCAGGCCGACCACCGAGCAGGTCCCTGTCACGCCCCAGGTCCAGTGCCAGCCCCCTACGCTGCCAGCCACCCAGGCTACCAACGGCGGCCCGGCAAACTGCCCCAGTGAAGACCACTGCTGCATCCAACCCACGGTGGTGGATACCGTGCGTTCGCTGGGTGCCAATCGAACCGCCAAGGAGAACAAGGTACCGGGAATCATGCCGCCGACCATGGAGAAAAGTAACACGGCCATGAAACGGAACACCGGCGGCAGGCCCGATGCGCCGGGTACCAGCGGGAAGGTGACAAAAGCCAGCAGCGTGCCCAACCCCATGGCACAAAACCCCAGATAGAGCAGAGTCTGCGGCCGCACACCCCGCGTCAGCAGGCGCCCAGAGACGATGTTGCCAACCATGTTGACGGCAGCAACCAGTGCCGTCAGCACGGCGGTGGCGCCCGCAGCAAAACCCGCTTGTGCATAGATGGTCGGCAGAAAACCGATCACAGCCAGCCATTGACCCGAGTACATGGCAAAACTCAACGCCACCAGCCACGGGCCGGGCGCTGTGAGCGTTTGACGTAGCCGCTGCGGCCAGGCGTGCGCCTGGGCTGCCGCGCCAGCTTTTGCCGCTTGCGCAGCATGCCCTGCCGCCCGCACCTGGTCCGACGGCACCACCTGCCATAACCACAGCGCCATCAAGAGCGTCAGGGCGGCAAGCCCCCACCACCAAACCTGCCAACTCGCCAGCGCGATCACCAGTGGCCCGAACAGCAGGGCATTGGCCGTGCCCAAGGGCATGTAGGCACCCCACAGCCCGAGCATGGTACTCATGCGATGCGGCGCGACCAGATGGCGAATCAGGCTCGGCGCCGGCATGGACACCAACAAGAAGCCAAAACCCTCGACAGCCCGCAACAGCAGCAGGCTCTGGGCGTCTTGTGCCCAACCGCCCAGCAGGGAGGCGGCGAACAGCACCAGCAATCCACCCAGCATGCTGCGCTTGAGCCCCAGACCGTCTGCTGCCAGCCCGACAGCCAACCCGAGCGTCATGCCGGCGAGCTGTACCAAGGAAAGCAGAAACCCGGCCTGCAGCAGCGTCACCCCAAGCGCCTCACGCAACACCGGCAATGCCGGCGACAGCTTGCCGACGTGCAGCGCCGCGCTGACGCCGCCGAGGATCACCACCAGCGCCGGATCAACCGCGCGAATGGAACGACGCCAGACGGCGCTCATGCCAGCAACCTCTGCCCGGTGAGGCGTTCGTGCTCACGCCAGGCGAAACGGTCTGTCATGCCGGCAATATAGTCAGCCACCACGCGCAGAACGGCGTGCTCCTCATCCGCACTTCCGTGCATTGCCTGCACCCGCGCGACAAAACCGGCCTGCATTTCCTGGGGTGATTCACGATAGGCTTCGAACAATTCGCGAATCGCCTGGCGCGCCTGCCCGGTGGTGTGCACCACTTGCGGATGCCGATAGAGGTTCTGAAACAGGAATGTCTTCAGCGCCGTCGAACGCACCCGCATCTCGTCACTGAAACGCAGCATTGCCGGCAACTGACGCGCGGCATCGGCACTCATGGGCATGGCCGCACCCAGCGCCTGTTGCGTGGCTTCGATGACGTCGTACACCTGCGCACTGAGCATGCGACGTATCGTTTCATACAACAAGCGCCGCCCCTGCGCTGCGGCCCCCAACTGAGGATGATCCTGCAGCGTCTGGCGACGGAAGTCGTCGAACAGCGGCACCGCCTCGAGCTGCTCCAGCGTGAGCAGACCCGAACGCACCCCATCGTCAATGTCATGCGCGTTGTAGGCGATCTCATCCGCGAGATTGCACAACTGCGCTTCCAGACTGGGCTGCGTGCGCGCCAAAAAGCGTTGCGCCACCCCGCCCGGCTCAGCCGCCTCCAGCAACTCGGCGTTTTTGCGCGAACAGTGCTTGAGAATGCCCTCACGGGTTTCGAATGTGAGATTCAGACCGTCGAAAGCGGGATAACGCTCTTCCAGCTGGTCGACCACACGCAGGCTTTGCAGGTTGTGCTCGAAGCCACCGTGACCTGCCATGCATTCGTTGAGCGCATCCTGTCCGGCATGGCCAAAGGGGGTGTGCCCCAGATCGTGCGCCAGCGCAATGGCCTCCACCAGATCCTCGTTAAGCCCGAGGGCCCGCGCAATCGAACGGCCGAGCTGCGCCACCTCCAGCGAATGCGTCAGCCGCGTGCGAAACAGATCACCTTCATGGTTCAGGAAAACCTGTGTCTTGTAGACCAAGCGGCGAAAGGCCGTGGAATGGACGATGCGGTCGCGGTCGCGCTGGTATTCAGTGCGTGTGGGTGCCGCCGCTTCGGGGTGGCGGCGACCGCGCGAATAGGCGGGATCGCAAGCGTAGACTGCAAGCGTCATGTTTTCAAGCGAAATTGGCATCCAGCCCTTGCCAGTAATGCGCAAGAAGCTATCAAATCTATAGCAAAATCAGACACAACAAGAATCGATCACCTCGCGCACCAGAGCATCGGGGGAGCCCTGTACGGCGGCTCGCCCCGGTCCGTCGATGACAACAAAACGGATCTCGCCCGCCTCGGCTTTCTTGTCCACGCGCATGAGTTCAAGATAGCGTCCGGCATTGTCCTGTACCGACAACTTCGGCCCGACCACCGGTAAACCAGCCCTGCCGATCAGCTTTTTCAGACGCGCCGCAAAGGCTGCATCCACCAGGCCAAGCCGGTACGACAGCTCGGCCGCCATGACCATGCCGCAACCGACCGCTTCGCCATGCAACCATGCGCCGTAGCCCAAACCCGCTTCGATGGCATGACCGAAAGTGTGGCCGAAATTGAGGATGGCACGTAGCCCCGTTTCGCGCTCATCCTGCCCCACTACCTCGGCCTTGATCTCACAGCTGCGCTGAATGGCCCGACTCAAGGCCACCGCATCGCGCGCCATCAAGGCATCGATGTTGGACTCGATCCAGTCCAGGAACACCATGTCGGCAATGGGGCCGTACTTGATGACCTCGGCCAGACCAGCACTGAGCTCCCGCTCGGGCAAGGTCTTGAGCGTGTCCAGATCACACACCACGCGCAGCGGCTGGTAGAAGGCGCCAATCATGTTCTTGCCCAGCGGATGGTTGATCGCCGTCTTGCCGCCGACGGACGAATCAACCTGCGCTAACAATGTGGTGGGCACCTGAACAAAGGGCACACCGCGCATGTAGCTGGCGGCGGCAAAACCGGTCATGTCGCCGATCACACCTCCACCCAAGGCAAAAAGCACGGTCTTGCGATCGCAGGCGTGGCCCAGCAAGGCATCGAAAATCTGGTTCAGGGTTTCCCAGGTCTTGAACGCCTCGCCATCAGGGAGTTCAACGATATGGATCGCCGCGAAATGGGGCTGCAACGATGCCTTGAGCGTCACGGCATACAGCGGCGCCACCGTGGTATTGGTGACGATGAGCGCCTGGGCCGAGCGCGGCAAGCCCGCGAAGGTGGCGGGATTGCTCAACAAAGCGCTGCCGATCATGATCGGGTAACTGCGATCAGCCAGGCTGATTTGAACCTGTGCTGCCAGACGAGACGAAATGTCAGAAGAAGACTGCATAGCCCCAAGTTTAGGGCACACGCTGCAACCTGGCCGATTGAGCGGCAGTCACGGGGCTGGCGGCAGCAGTCCGGCCAGCTCCAATTGCATCACGATCATGTTGACCAGAGTACCGACCGACGGACGTCCGGTCTCGATGACGAAATGCGCAGTTTCCCGGTACAGCGGGTCACGCGTCGCATAGAGTTCGCGCAAGCGCCCCAACGGATCGGCCACCTGCAGCAGCGGCCGGTTGGTGTCGTGCCGCAAACGGCGGAACAATTCATCCGGCGAGGACTTCAGATAGACCACGTGGGTCCGTGACTTCAGGCACCCCCGATTGGCCGGCCGCAACACCGCACCGCCGCCGGTGGAAAGAATGCAAGATGGTTGCTGCGTCAACTCATCCAGCACTGCCTGCTCCATGTCACGGAAGCGCTCTTCGCCTTCACGCTCGAAGTAGGCCCGGATCGAACAGCCCAGGCGTTCTTCGAGCACATGGTCGGAGTCGACAAAGGGCAGGCGCAGGCGCCGCGCAAGCTGCCGCCCGACGGTAGATTTCCCCGAACCGGGCAGACCAATCAGACTGACTATCAACTTATCCAAGAACAAATGGGCCTGCGGCTTTAGCGCACAGCCGCCTTGTCGCTGATCATCTTGGGCGTGATGAACACCAGCATTTCCTTCTTCACGGACTTCTTGGCGCGGGACTTAAACAGATTGCCCAAGCCAGGAATGTCACCCAGAACCGGAACCTTTGACTCCTGATCCGATTCTTCCATCGTGAAAATACCGCCAATGACCACCGTACCGCCATTTTCGACCAGCACCTGGGTCTGAATGTGTTTGGTGTCGATCGCAAAGCCAGCGGGCGTGGTCTGTCCGACCGTGTCCTTAGCAATGTCCAACTCAAGAATGATATTGCCTTCAGGCGTAATCTGCGGCGTCACTTCCAGTTTCAGATTCGCCTTGCGAAACGCGATGGAGGTCGCGCCGCTCGCCGTCGCCACTTGGTAAGGCAACTCCGTTCCCTGTTCAATCAGGGCCTTGGTCTTGTCGGCCGTGACCACGCGAGGACTAGACACCACCTTGCCCTTGTTGTCGGCCTCCAAGGCGGAGATTTCCAGGTTCAGGAACCGGGCCGCACCCTCGCTGAAGATGGAGACGGCGAAGGCGCCTGGTGAGCCCAGTGCGCCCACGCCTGAGGGAATTGCGGCCGGAAGATTGATGAAACCTCCTGGTGCAGCGCCGACAGTCGATGCGCTGTAGCTACCACCGAACTGTGCCCCGCCACGGGTAGTCGCGGCGTCAACTGGAATAGCAGAACCACCGCCCAGGCGAACGCCCAGCGCCCGACCGAAGGTGTCATCCGCTTCCACAATGCGCGCCTCAATCAGCACTTGACGCACCGCAATGTCCAACTTGGTGATCAGGCTGCGGACCTGTTCAATCTTGCTGGAAATATCGGTCACAAACAATTGATTGGTACGTGGCTCGGCAATAGCGCTGCCGCGTGTACTCAGCAGACGCGCACTGGCGCCCCCTGCAACAGGAGCCGCACCAGGAACAGCCCCACCCATCAACTGACGCGCCACATCAGCGGCCTTAGCGTAGTTCAACTGGAACGACTCGGTCCGTACCGACTCCAGCCCCTCCAACGCCACATTCGCTTCCCGTTCAAGCTTCTCCTTAGCCACGATTTCATCCTTGGGCGCAATCCACAGCACATTGCCTGCCTTGCGCATGCCCAAGCCCTTGGCCTGCAAAATGATGTCGAGCGCCTGATCCCATGGCACATCCTGCAAGCGTAGCGTCACAGCGCCTGCGACCGAGTCCGACGTCACGATATTGAAATTGGTGAAGTCGGCGATCACTTGCAACAAAGAACGCACTTCAATGTTCTGGAAGTTGAGAGACAGCTTTTGACCGTTGTAACCCGGCCCTTGCGTCAGCTTCGAGGGGTCGATCCGCTGCGGCTTGACCTCCACGACGAACTGGTCATCGCTTTGATAGGCGCTGTGCTCCCAGGCCCCCTTGGGCTCGATCACCATGCGCACCCGGTCACCCGTCTGGAAAGTCGTCACCGTCTGGACCGGTGTCCCAAAATCAGCCACATCCAGGCGACGCTTGAGCCCCTCGGGCAGACTCGTCTTCATGAACTCCACCACCAAGGTCTGACCGCGCTGGCGGATATCCACACCCACCTGGCTGCTCGGCAACGCCACGACGATGCGGCCAGCACCGTTGACGCCACGACGGAAGTCGACATCTTTCAGCGGCAGGACATCCCGGCTCCGGTTTTCAGCAAAAGCCGGCACAGCGGTAGCCTCTGGCGCCGGTGCCGCCACCGGGTCAAGCACCACAATCAATGACTTGCCTTGCAACTGCGTCTTGTAGCTGGTGGCCTGCTTCAGATTGAGCACCACCCGGCTGCGTTCACCCGCCTGCAGCACGCTGACAGATCGCAAATTGCCCTGGTTGATTTCGATGGTGGAGCGCCCGATGGCATTGGTCACACCAGGAAAATCCAACGCTATCCTCGCCGGAGACTGGATGACAAAACCCGTGGGCGCGGCCGTCAAGGCTTGCGACAAGTCAATCCGGACCACCTCGGCCCCGCCTTGCAACGAACCTGTCACAGACTCGATTGTCGTTTGTGCCAGCGCGGACATCGCCGTCACAGCCAGCGCCAGCATCACCAGAATTTTTTGCCCCGCACGCTGTGCGGCCCAACATTTTTGACTGTTCATTTCAACCTCTCCTGCAACTGCAGCGTGGCGGGGCGCTCCACCCACTCGCCCACCGCGTCTTGCGCGATTTCACGCAGCGTGACTTGCGTTTCCGTAATTTTGGTAATCCGCCCATAGTTCTGCCCAAGGTAATTCCCGGGGCGTACTTGGTAGAGCAAATTGTCAACCTTGACCAAGGCCACCGGCTTCCCCTCTTTGAGCAGACTTCCGACCATGGTCATGCTGTCGAGCGGAAAGGCTTCCAGCGGCTCCTTGCGTCGTGCCAGCTCCGGCGCGATTAGTGCGCCGCTGGCCGCCGACTGCGACGATTCGCGTTTGAGTGCCTGCGCCAACTTCTCCTTGCTGAACGGCTCCACCGCCCCTGCCTGGGCATAGGGCTCCGGCTTGAACTGCTTCGGCTCAGGAATGGGTGTCACACGCGGACGTGTCTGGCTTCTCTGTTCAGCCATCCACTGGCGCAACTCATCCTCGCTTGACGCGCCACAACCCGTCAAAACCACCAGAGAAACCGCTGCCAGAAATCCATAAGCAAGGGCTCTCATTTCTTGCCCCCTTTGGCACCACCGGTCGCCTTGCGCTGCGCGGCAACTTCATCCGCATCGAGATAGCGAAATGTTTTCGCCGTCGCATCCATGGCCAGACTACCCTCTCGCCCCGGCACGATGGTCATGTTGTTGAGCGTCACAATCCGCGAAAGATGCGCGATATCCGAAGCAAAAGCCCCGATGTCGTGGTAACGCCCTGTCACACGCACGGCAATCGGCAATTCAGCGTAGTAGTCTTTCACCAGCACTTGGCCGGGCCTGAAGAGTTCGAACTGCAGGCTACGCCCCAAGCCGGCTTGGTTGATGTCCGACAGAAGCGCATCCATTTCAGCCTTGCTCGGCAGCTGTTTTTCCAGCTGATTCACGTATTGCTGAACCTGTTCACGTTGCTTTTTCAGCACTTCCAGGTTGATGGCTTTGACCAATTTGCTCTTGTAGTCTTCACGCAGCTGCGTTTCCTTCGTTCGTTCGATTTCCAGTTCCTCATCTGAACTGCTGAGCCAGACAAACCACAAGACCACGACCACCATGGCCGCCACAGCCGACATCAGCGCATAGCGCGGAATCGCCGGCCAGACAGCCGGATTTTGTGGATCAAGATTACGAAACTGGCCTTGCACCTGCTCTTTCAGAGCGGCGAGATCAAGGGAGGAAAGTCGGGACACCATGACTCGATCCAGTTATTTGCCGGTAGGCGTTGATGCCGCGGCGGTTGGCGCGGACGCCGTCGTCATCGCAGGCAGGGCTTTCTGGGCCTCACTGGCCCTCACCAACCGAACGCGGATGGAGAAATTGGAAACCCGTCGCTGGTCGCGCGCACCCAAGGTGACATTGCCAGCCACGATTTCCACCAGTTCCGGTTTGGTAAACCACGGCGTGTTGTTCGCAAGATTGCGCAAGAGTTCAGACACTCGCTCATTGGACTGAGCCACACCCTGCAGGCTAACCAGTTGGTTGTCCTGCTTCATATTGGTGATGTAGACGCCGTCAGGCAATTGTTTGACCAATTCCGACAGCAGATGCACCGGCAGGTTGCGGTCTGATTGCAAATCCTCCACCGCCTGCTGCCGTGCGCGCAGGGCGGCAATCTCGGCCTCCAAGCCGGCAATTTCCTTGATCTGCCCTTCCAGCGTCGCGATTTCCTTCTGCAAAATCATGTTCTGATCTTGCTGAGACGATATCTGCCCTTGAAGCCACAGGTAAATGACGCATGCCATCACTGCGCCGGCCAATGCTGAAGCAACGAGGGACAGATTGAAAACGTCCTGTCGTTTTTTACGTGCCGCCTCGCGATGCGGCAGCAGATTGATCAGAATCACAGCAGGAACCTCCGCAACGCCAAGCCACAGGAGGTCAAGTACGAAGGCGCCTCACGCGTCATTCTTTTCAGACGAACCCCGTCGCCGATTTCCATGCCCTCAAAAGGATTCACCAGACTGCAAGGGAATCCCGTTTGCTGCGTCACTGCTTCCGTCAATCCTGGCAAGGCGGCCGAACCACCCGCCAGCATCACATAGTCGACCTTGTTGTGCGGCGTACTGGTGAAAAAGAACTGCAGCGCACGACCAATTTCCTGCACCATGCTCTCGACGAAGGGGCGCAAGACCGTGGATTCATAATCTTCCGGCAGCTCACCGCTGCGCTTCTTGCTCTCAGCCTCTTCGAGCGAAAAACCATATTGGCGCACGATCAATTGCGTGAGTTGAGCACCGCCAAAGGCTTGATCACGTTCATAAAGCACTTCATCATCGCGAATCACTTGCATGCTGGTGGTCAGGGCCCCCACCTCGAACAGAGCCACAATGGTTCCAACGCCTTTGTCGGGCAGATTTTCAATCAGACGCCCAGCCGCCAAGCGAGAGGCATAGGACTCCACATCCACAATGACGGGCTTGAGCCCAGCGGCTTCAGCCAAGCCCTGGATGTCTTGAACTTTCTCCCGGCGCGCCGCTGCAATGAGCACGTCAACATCACCCGCAGATGCCGTACTGGGACCGACCACACAAAAATCCAGGCTGACCTCGTCCAGAGGGAAGGGGATGTACTGATTGGCCTCTGCCTCGACCTGCATCTCCAGCTCGACATCATTCAAGCCGCCGGGCAGCACAATTTTCTTGGTAATGACGGCCGAAGGTGGCAGCGCCATGGCCACATGACGGGTTTTGGCACCACTTTTCTTGACGAGCCGGCGAACCGCATCGGCAACTTCATCGAACTTCTCGATATTGCCGTCACTCACCCACCCCCGCTCCAGCGGCTCAATGGCGCAGCGTTCAAGCACAAGCTGGCCGGCCTTGTTCCGGCCCAGCTCGACCAGTTTGACACTGGATGAACTGACATCCAGACCCAACATGGGCTCCGGCTGACGACTGAAAAGCGACCCCAAAGAGATCAAGCGCATCCCCTGAAATATGCCGGCTCAAAACCGGAAAAACTTAAGAATTCACTTGAATGCTAGCAGTAAGATCCTTGTCCAGCAAAGGTTTTTCCCCATTCACCGCCCCTTGGGCGTTGTCAAAAGTTGACGCTTTGTATGCAATTGAAACAAGGCGACCAAGCCCCATCTGAGTCCGATAGCCCAGCCTTCACAATCCAGCCTGTAACCCTGATTACAGAGATCGCGTGCAGATTTTTATAATGCACGACGCGCACCAATTACTCTTTTATGCCCGCCAAACCCAAGCCGCCTGCCTCTTCATCTGACCATGCTGGCGTGAACTCCCACAAACCCGCCATGCACTGGCTGACCCGGTTAGGCTTGTGGGCTGGTGGACTGGCCTTGGCCGGGCTGCTTTCCATCCTGATGGTTGTGGCGATTGCCTTGGCTGTGGCCTTCCCCAACCTGCCAGACATTTCGGATCTTTTGGATTACCGGCCCAAGCTGCCGCTGCGCGTCTTCTCTACCGAAGGCGATCTGATCGGCGAATTTGGTGAAGAAAGGCGCAATCTCACCCCGATCAAGGACATTCCCAAGGTCATGACCGATGCCGTGTTGGCCATCGAAGATGCCCGCTTCTACCAGCATGGCGGCGTAGATTACCTCGGGGTGATTCGTGCCGGCTTGGCCAATGTGGGCCGCGTCAAAAGTCAGGGCGCCTCGACCATCACCATGCAGGTGGCCCGCAATGTCTACCTGTCGTCAGAGAAGACCTTCACCCGCAAGCTCTACGAGATCCTGCTGACCTTCAAGCTGGAGCATTTGCTCACCAAGGACCAGATCCTCGAGATCTACATGAACCAGATCTTCCTGGGAAATCGGGCTTATGGTTTTGCTGCGGCCTCGGAAGCTTATTTCGGCAAACCGCTCAAGGACATCACCATCGCTGAGGCCGCCATGCTGGCGGGCCTGCCCAAAGCACCATCCGCCTACAACCCGATCAACAACCCGAAACGTGCGCGCTCACGCCAGCTCTACATCATCGAGCGCATGCAAGAGAACGGTTTCATCACGGAAGAGCAGGCCATGGCGGCCAAGAAACAGGAGCTGAAGGTCAAGCCAGCCCACCAAAATGGGCGCATCCATGCTGAGTTCGTGGCCGAAACGGTACGCCAACTCATGTATGCCCAGTATGGCGATGAAACCTACACCCGCGGCCTGAACGTCTACACCACCATCCGCGCAGCTGACCAGGATACGGCTTACAAATCGCTGCGACGCGGCATCATGGACTATGAGCGCCGCCAGATCTACCGTGGCCCGGAAAAGTTCGTCAATCTGCCGAGCAAACCACAGGAACTCGAAGACGCGATTGACGATGCTCTGGATGATTTCCCGGACAACGGCGACCTGATGTCCGCGGTAGTGCTGGAGGCCGACCCAAAAAAGATCGTGGCCGTGCGGCAGAACGGAGAACCGGTCGAGATCACAGGGGAGGGTCTGCGCCCGGCACAGTCCGGCTTGTCGGCCAAGGCGCCGCCACACATCAAGATCCGTCGTGGCGCGATCATCCGTGTCGTCAAGACTCCGAAGGACACCTGGGAGATCACGCAACTGCCCGAAGTCGAAGGCGCTTTTGTCGCACTGGACCCGCGTGACGGCTCCATCAAGGCCTTGGTCGGTGGTTTTGATTTCGTCAAGAACAAGTTCAACCACGTCACCCAGGCATGGCGCCAACCCGGCTCCAGCTTCAAGCCCTTCATTTACTCGGCAGCCCTGGAAAAAGGTTTCACGCCGACCACCGTGGTCAACGACGCGCCGCTGTTCTTCGACTCCGGCGTCACTGGCGGCCAGCCTTGGGAGCCGAAAAACTACGACGGCAAGTTCGAGGGCCCGATGACCTTGCGCCGGGGTCTCGCCAAGTCGAAAAACATGATCTCGATCCGTGTATTGCAAGCCGTGGGGCCGCAGAACGCGCAGAACTGGATCACACACTTCGGCTTTGAAGCCGACAAGCATCCGCCTTACCTGACCATGGCCCTGGGCGCCGGCTCGGTCACGCCGATGCAGATGGCAACGGCCTATTCGGTGTTTGCCAATGGCGGCTACCGGGTCAACCCCTGGCTCATTGCCAAGGTATCGGAACAGAAAGGCGGGAAGGTACTGGTCAGCACACCGCCGCCGGTACTCGACGATTCCATGCGCGCCATCGATGCCCGCAATGCCTTCATCATGTCCAGCCTGCTGCAGGAAGTCACCCGCTCAGGCACTGCCGCCCGCGCCCAAGCCACACTCAAGCGTCCCGATCTGTATGGCAAAACCGGCACCACCAATGATTCAATGGACGCCTGGTTTGCCGGCTACCAACCCACGCTCACGGCCGTGACCTGGATCGGCTACGACACCCCCCGCAAACTGGGTGATCGTGAAACCGGTGGCGGCTTGAGCCTGCCGGTGTGGATCAGTTTCATGGAACATGCGCTCAAAGGCGTTCCCATCACTGAAATCAGTGCCCCTGAAGGCGTGACCAATACCGGCGGCGACTGGGCCTACGATGAATACGCCAGAGGCACCGGTGTCAGCAACTTGGGTCTGGAAGACAAGCCGGCTGGCGAGCCTGGGGGCACGGTTCAGGCACTACCGCCAGCCGATGAAAAGAAGAAGATTCTCGACCTGTTCAAGAATTGACAAGCGTTCAGGCGGCAAAGCTCAGAGAGCAAGCCGCCTGTTCTGAGGCATGGGCTGACAGGTTGGCAAAAAATTCGCCATGCCCTTTGGTGTCCATCCACTGCCGGCCATCGAACTTGTAATGGAACCCACCCGCCTTGGCCGCCAGCCAGATCTCATGCAACGGTTTCTGCAGGTTCACCACGATCTGGCTGCGGTTGCGAAACACCAGCGTCACCATGCCGCCAACACGCTGGGTATCGATGTCGGCGTCGCTTTCGTCGTTGATGCGGTCACAGCTGGCCTCGATTGCGCGTAAGACCAATTCGGCGCGATCCATGAATTCGGTGTCGGTCATTACAATTTCGTGATGTTGCAAACAAACCAAATTCTAGTCAGGGCGTTAACCCTTGTGGGCTTTGCTGCCATTGTGGCTAGCTTGACCACCGTCCTCACCGGCTGTGGCCAGCCGGGAGCGCTGTACCTGCCGACCGAACCGGCCGCCGCACGCCGTGCCACTTTGCCCGAAACCCTGATCCCCGGCTCGCGCCAAAACAACGTCGCCACGCCCCCTGCTACACCAGCCTCTGCCCCCGCATCCAAATGACCGCTCACAAACTCCCTGGCCACCCCCATATCACCTACCAAGGTGATGAACTCTTCATGGAAGACGTTCGTCTGAGCGACTTGGCACGCCAGTACGGCACCCCCTTGTTTGTCTACTCCAAGGCCGCCATGCTCTCGGCCCTGGCGGCCTACCAGCGTGGTTTTGCTGGCCGCAAGGTGCAAATCTGCTATGCCATGAAAGCCAATTCCTCGCTCGGTGTGCTGCAAGTCTTTGCCCAAGCCGGCTGTGGCTTCGACATCGTTTCCGGCGGGGAACTGGAGCGCGTACTGACCGCTGGCGGCGAGGCAAAAAAAGTGATCTTCTCCGGTGTCGGCAAAACGCGCGCTGAAATGCGCCGTGCGCTGGAAGCCGGTATCGGCTGCTTCAATGTTGAGAGCGAAGCCGAGCTCGAAGTGCTCAACGAAGTGGCTCTTGCCATGCAACAGCGTGCACCCGTCAGCGTTCGCGTCAACCCCAATGTCGACCCGAAAACCCACCCTTATATTTCGACCGGTCTGAAGGGCAACAAGTTCGGCATCGCGCACGAACGCACCCTGGCCACCTACCAACGCGCTGCTTCGCTGCCGGGGCTGCAGGTGGTAGGCATCGACTGCCACATCGGCTCACAGATCACCCAGGAAGAACCGTATCTTGATGCGATGGACCGCGTGCTCGACTTGGTCGAAACCATCGAAGCCGCAGGCATCCCTCTGCAGCACATTGATTTCGGCGGTGGTCTGGGCATTGACTACAACGACGATACGCCACCCGCGGCCGATGCGTTGTGGGCCAAACTGCTGGCCAAACTTGATGCACGTGGCTTTGGCGCGCGCCAGCTCATGATCGAACCGGGGCGCTCCCTGGTAGGCAATGCCGGTGTCTGCCTGACCGAAGTGATGTATCTCAAGCCAGGTGAGCAGAAGAACTTTTGCATCGTCGACGCGGCCATGAACGACCTGCCGCGTCCCGCCATGTACCAGGCCTTCCATCGCATTGTTCCTTTGACGTCGAACCCGGCAACACCGACGCTTTACGACGTGGTCGGCCCCATCTGTGAAAGCGGTGACTGGATCGGACGCGACCGTAGTCTGGCCGTCACGCCTGGCGATCTGCTGGCCGTGCTGTCCGCTGGCGCCTACTGCATGAGCATGGCTAGCAACTACAACACGCGTGGCCGGGCTGCGGAGGTCTTGGTTGACTTGAATCAAGTTCATTTGATCCGCGTGCGCGAAAATCCCGCAGACACGTTCAGCCACGAACGCTTGCCTGTCTAGGCCAACATTTGTGGCTGCGGTCATCACGTCAGCGATCGACCGCCCCTCCCGGATTGACGCCCCTGTCTCAGGGGCGTCCTTACTTTGCGCTGCCATGTCACCTGTTGAGCTCTACAAAGACAAGACCCATGAGGTCCTGATGTTCACCGACCTGATCGATGAAGACGGCCAGGCGGTGCAAGCCAATCAGTTCCTGATCTGCGATGGCGACACCGGCGCCATCATCGACCCGGGCGGCAACCTGGCCTTCAACGAGTTGTTCCTCAACATGTCGAAGCACTTCCCGCCCAGCAAGCTGGCCTACCTGATCGCGTCACATGCCGACCCGGACATCATCGCCTCGCTGGACCGCTGGATGACCAGCACCCGGGCGACGCTGGTCATCTCCCGCATCTGGGAGCGCTTCGCCCCGCACTTCACCAAGGCAGGGAAGACCGATGACCGCGTGGTGGGAGTACCCGATGCTGGGGGACGCCTGCCTCTGGGCCAGCACGAGCTATGGCTGCTGCCGGCCCACTTCATGCATTCGGAAGGCAACTTCCATTTTTACGACCCGGTCAGCCGCATCCTCTTCACCGGCGACTTGGGCGCTTCGCTCGTCAGCGGCAAACAGGCACGCGAGCCCGTGACCGAGCTGAAGCCGCATCTTCCCAACATGGAGGGCTTCCACCGCCGCTACATGGTTTCCAACAAGATCTTGCGTCTGTGGGTTCGCATGGCGCGGGAGCTGGATATTTCCATGATCGTGCCGCAACATGGCGCACCGATCGCCGGCGCGAGCGCCATCAACGACTTCCTGGCCTGGATCGAAAATCTACAATGCGGCATCGACCTGTTCGACAGCTCGGCCTACCGCCTGCCCAAAAATGTCATCGATCCCAGCATCACAGCAGGGCATCGCTAAGCCTAGGCGCGACGCACCGTCAGCCTGCGCCAAAAACGCCAAGCCAACAGAATGCCGACAATGCCGGCGTAAACCATCACCTCGACCAAGTTGTTCTTAGAGGCACGCATCCAGAAGAAATGCAGCACGCCCAAGACCGCCACGCCATAGACCAGCCGATGCAGGACCTGCCACCGTGAAGCTCCTAGCCAACGGATAGCACGATTGAAAGAGGTCGCCGCCAAGGGTGTGAGCAAAACAAAGGCGGCAAAGCCCACCAGGATGAAAGGCCGCTTGCTTATGTCGCGCACCATATCCGGCAGCTCGAACCCCATGTCGAACCAGCTGTAGCACAGCAGGTGCAGCAGCACATAAAAATACACCAACAAGCCCAGCATGCGACGAAAGCGCGCCAGCGAGGGCAAGCCAGCCTGCACGCGCAAGGGGGTCACTGCCAACACCAAACACAGGAAGCGCAAAGTCCAATCGCCCGTCGAGCGCACCAGGGCTTCCGCCGGATTGGCTCCGAGTTGATCAGCCATGGCGGCATAAATCAGAAAAGCGCATGGCAACAGACATGCCGCCAGCAGCAATGGCTTGGCAAACGGGCTGAGCAAGAAACGGTTCATCCACTGGCGAGCCGCAACAGCCTCAGTAGTATTTCTTGAGGTCCATGCCGGCATACAGTTGGCCGACCTGGGCCTCGTAGCCATTGAACATCAGCGTCTTGCGCTTCTGAGAAAACAAGCCGTCTTCGCCGATGCGCCGCTCCCGCGCCTGGCTCCAGCGAGGATGGTCCACGTTCGGATTCACGTTGGAATAGAAGCCGTATTCCTGGGGGGCAGCTTGGTGCCAAGCCGTCATCGGTTCCTTGTCAGTGAAGCGGATCTTCACCAGGCTCTTGCCGCTTTTGAAGCCGTATTTCCACGGCACCACCAAACGCAAGGGTGCGCCGTTCTGTTTGGGCAGAATCTCGCCATACATGCCGAAAGTCAGCAGGGTCAGCGGATGCATGGCCTCGTCCATCCGCAGCCCTTCGACGTAGGGCCAATCCAGCACGTGAGTGCTGACATACGGCATGGTTTTGCGGTCGGCCAGAGTGACGAACTCGACATACTTGGCACTGCTCAGCGGCTCAACCTTTTTGATCAGTTCCGAAAGTGAGTACCCCACCCAGGGAATCACCATCGACCAACCTTCGACACAACGCAAGCGGTAGATGCGCTCTTCCTGCGCACTGAGCTTGATCAGGTCTTCGAGCGCGTAGTTGCCCGGCTTCTTCACCAGCCCCTCGATGGCCATCGTCCAGGGTGAGGTCTGCAGCGTGTGCGCGTTGCGCGCCGGATCGCTCTTGTCGGTTCCGAATTCGTAGAAGTTGTTGTAGCCGGCAGCGTCTTTGTACTCGGTGATCTTCTCCACCGTGGTGGCACCACTCACCGTGGATTTGACAGCCGCCAACGCCGTCAACTTGCCTGGCCGCGTTGTCATGGTCTGGGCCCGGGCGTCACGCATGGCCCACGTTGCCAGCGCTGCACCGGCGGCGCCTGTGGCCATGAGCCGGATCAGTTCACGGCGCTGCGTGTAGACCCCCTGCGAGGTGATCTCACTGGCGACCGGATGAATGAAGCCGTCGTTGCGCGATTTGATCAGCATGATGTGGTCCTTGTTACAACATGCGTTGTAGGAGCGCATCCACGCCGACAAAGTTCCTACAAGGCGCCGTAACTGTGCAAGCCGCTCAGGAACATGTTGACGCCGATGAAGGCAAACGTGGTCACCCCCAGGCCGGCCAGCGCCCACCAGGAGGCCACCGTACCGCGCAGGCCCTTCATCAGCCGCATGTGCAGCCAGGCTGCGTAATTGAGCCAGACGATCAGTGCCCAGGTCTCCTTCGGGTCCCAGCTCCAGTAGCCACCCCAGGCCTCGGCCGCCCACAAGGCGCCGAGCACAGTGGCAATGGTGAAGAACGCAAAACCGACCGCGATGGCCTTGTACATCACATCGTCCAGCACCTCAAGCGTCGGCAGGCGTTCAGCAATGCGTTTGCGCCCCAGCAGGATGCCGCCCACGATCAAGGTGGCAATGATGAAATAAACCAGCCAATAGCTGCCGCCCGCCTCGGCCGTGCTTTTGCGGAAAGCCAGCGGAACGAAACACAACACAATGCCGAAGATCCACAGCGGCGCCAATCGGAACCAGCGCGTTTCCTGCGTCTGACTCTTGATCAGATAGGCAAAGGCCACCATCGCAGAAAGGGAGAAGGTGCCGTAGCCAATGAAGTTGGCCGGCACATGCAGCTTCATCCACCAGCTCTTGAGTGCCGGCACCAGCGGCTGGATTTCATGCGCTTCACGCACCGCCGTGTACCAGAGCAGAAAACCCACCGCCGCGCTGACCACCAGCATGACGAAAGCGCCCATGGCACGCGTCTGGTACTGGGCTTCAAAGTAGAGATAGAACAGCGCCGTCATCCAGCAGAACAACACAAACACCTCATACAGGTTGCTCACCGGGATGTGGCCGATATCGGCACCGAGCAGATAGCTCTCGTACCAGCGCACCATGGTGCCGATCAGGGCCATGGCCACAGCCAGCCAGGCCAGACGCGAACCGATCAACTCCATCGTGCCGCCCTGCCCTTTGGCGAACATGCCAAGCCAGTAGAACAGCGTGCTCATGAAGAACACCATGCTCATCCACAGGATGGCCGACTGGCTGGACAGGAAATACTTGAGCCAGAACACGCTCTCGGCGCGCGCGAGCTGCCCTTGGTAGGACACGATGCCCAGCAGGGAAAAGACTGCCACCAGCAGCATCAGGGCGCGCAAGGGGCGCCAGAACCAGCCCAGGGCAATGGCCGCCGGCACAGCCGCTACCAAAATGCCTTTCTCATAGACGTCCATGGCTTGGTTGTAGGTCGAGAAAGCAAACAGCCCCCCCGCCAGCACAAGGGCGGCAAACAGCCAGTCGAAGACATTGCGCTTGGCAAAGTAGCCTTCGTTCAGGGTCAGTGTCGTGGTTGCAGTATTCATCTCTTACTCCTTAGCCCCGAGCAGCTTGTCGCGGAGCTGTGCAAATTCGCGGTCACCGTCCATCGTCTTGCGGTTGGCCGACAGCGCCATCGTGGCGTGTGCGCCGGCGTCTTTGGGTGCCAGCCACACCCACAGGCGGCGCTCCCGCACATACAGCATGGCAAACACCCCGAGGATCAGCAGGGCGCAGCCCAAGTAAACAATGTTCTTGCCAGGCGCACGAGCCACCTGGAACACACTGGCCTGCACCTGCTTGAAATCGACCAGTTGCAGCACCATGGGTGCCGGGTACAGGTAGGCATCGCTCAAGGCCAGCACGGCCTGCGTCATGAACGCCTGCGAAGCTTCATCCGGCACCAAGGCCTTGAGGCCGGCGCGTTCACGCGCCACCTGGGCCAACTCGAACAGCGTGCCGTTGAGGATACGGATCAGCATTTCGCCAGCACGGTTGCGCTCGCTCTCCGGCACATTGGCTTCCATGAAATCCGCCACGGCCTGCAGACCGCCCGGTGCCGAGCTGCCTTTGACTTTTTCCAACCCGGCAAATAGCCCCAAGGCCCGCGCGGCAGACGCCGTCAGCTGCGGCAACAGATCGGGGCGCGAAGCATCCACCACCTTGGCCGCATAACGGCGCACGGCCTGCTCGCGCAGCGTGGGATCAGCCAAGGCCGCACGCAGGCGGAAGAATTCGTCGCTCGAACCTTGTGCATCGGCCGGCACGCGCAGGTAGCGGAAAGGCTCGGCCGGTGTCTCACGCATACCCAGCAGGAACACCGGTACGCCATCGCCCAGGTCCATCGGCAGCATGTAGTTGTGGAACTCGCGTGCCTGGCCGGCGGCATCGCGCAGTTTGTAGCCGATGCTGGGGCCGACGTTGCGCTGGGTTTTCTTGGCATCGGCCTTGTTGGCCGCACCGAGGCGCTGGTCCAGCGATTCGCGCAGGTCAACCTTGCGCACATCCACGCCCGAAGGACCGTTGCCTGAAAAATTTTCCACATTGATCACCCGCAGGCCGGTGTACTCGAGTGTCAACTTCTCGCTGCCATTGGTGAGCTGTGACGCACTGCCGATCACGCCCTCGATCTGGAACGGCTTGGTGGCCGCATTCATCGGCAAGGCTTGCAGGCGCACAGTGGAGCCGCCATCGTCAAAACTCGACTGGTAGATCTCGACGCCCTTGTAGCTGGCCGGGTGATTGACCTCGACGCGTGCCTCCTGCTTCTCGCCGGTCACCTTGTCGTGGATCACGATCTCGCTGGCAAACAGCTTGGGCATGCCGGTGGAGTAGTGCTCGACGATGAACTTCTTCAACTCGATGGCAAACGGCAGTTCCTGCAGCAGGATGCCGTCGGACTGGCTCAGGATGGCCGTGCTCGATTGCGTGCCTTCAGCCACCAGCAGGTTGCCGCGGAAGGTCGGGTTGCGCTCGCTCAGGCGGTGCTCTGGGGCCACATCGGCAATCAGGCCGCCACCGTTGTAGGGCGTCTTGCCGCCCACCCACATCTGGGCACGCACGATCAGGTCGCCATCGAGCAGGCCGCCCAGGCAAACCAGCACGATGGCACTGTGCGCGGCGATATAACCCAGCTTGTTGGCAGCTCCCGCCTTGGCAGCCACCATCCAGCCGGCACCGGCCGACGTTTCACGCTGCTGCAGTTTGACCTTCCAGCCGCTGCCCGCCAGCATCTGGCCGATACGTTGTGCCGCGGTTTCGGGCGCCTCGCCCAGTTCCGTCTGCGCCCGATGGTGGAACGCCTGCAAGCTCTGCTCGCGGATGTTTTCCTTGTACGACTTGAGGTCGGCGATGATCTTGGGCGTGTTGCGTGCGATGCACAAGGTCGTGCTGGTCACCAGAAAGGCTAGGATCAGCAGGAACCACCAGGCGCTGTAGACCGCATAGAGGTTCAGCTTGCCAAACACCTCTGCCCAGAACGGGCCGAACTGATTGATGTAGTTGGTCAAAGGCTCGTGCTGCTTGAGAACGGTGCCGATGACCGAGGCGATGCAGATCACCGTCAGCAGCGAAATGGCAAAGCGCATCGACGACAGCAACTCCACCGCGGCGCGCAGCGAGCTGGAAGATGACTTGAGTTCAAGGCCCTGGGTGGAAACTGTCATGCGTGAATTGTGCTGTGCGCCAATAAAAAAGGCAGGTCTTCACAAAAGACCCGCCTTGGTATGGAGTGTTCGAAAGCTGCCGGGTTCCGTCAGCGGGTGCGAATCCGCCATTGTCACCCAAACATTACCCGCAACTTATCAATATCGGCATTGCCCCGGCACAAAGCCGGTGTATTCGATCAGCGCAGACCGGCAATGTAGTCGGACACGGCCTTGATTTCGCGGTCGTTCATCTTGGCCGCCACTTGCGTCATCTGGATGCTGTTCTTGCGCACACCGTCACGGAAAGCCACCAGCTGCGCCGTCGAGTAGTCGGCATGCTGGCCGCTCAGACGCGGGTACTGGGCTGGAATGCCGGCGCCATTGGGGCTGTGGCAACCGGCACAGGCAGCAATCTGACGGTCGGCAATACCGCCGCGGAAGATGCGCTCGCCCAAGGCCACCAGATCCTTGTCCTTGGCAAAACCGGGCTTGGCTTTCTGCGAAGTCAGCCAGGCGGCGATGTTCTTCATGTCGTCATCGCTCAGGGTGGCGGCGAAACCGGACATCACGGCACTGGCACGCTTGCCGGACTTGAACTCCTGCAACTGCTTGACCAGGTAGGTGGGGTGTTGCTGCGCCAGCTTGGGGTTGGCCGGCGTTCCCGAGTTGCCATCGGCGCCGTGGCAGGATGCACACACCGCCGCAAACTTGGCCTCGCCTTGGGCCAGATCCGGCTTGGCCGGTGCTTTGGCCTCTTGTGCCGCATGAGAAAAAGCAGGCGCTGCCAGCGCGGCAGCCATCAACAGGTGAGCAAGCAACTTCATGGTGATTGTCTGGTTTGGTTGGAGCAAAACTGCCTGATTCTACAATGCGGATCCAGGCTTTCCAGCACACACAATGACCACCCCCTCCAAAACGCCCGTCCCGTCCCGCCCTGACCACCGTCAAGGCACGCCCGCCAAGACGGAAGCCGTCCAGGAGCTGGGCTGGCTGCACACGGCCCGTTTCCTCACCACGGCCCCGCAGCTGCAGTTCCTGCCGGCGCTGGACGTGCCGGAAATCGCCTTCGTCGGCCGCTCGAATGCCGGCAAATCCACCTGCATCAACACGCTGACGCAGCAGAAGCAGCTGGCCTTCGCCTCCAAGAAGCCTGGCCGCACCCAGCACATCAACCTGTTCGCCCTGGGCAAGCAGGGCATCACCGACGCCGTGCTGGCCGACCTGCCGGGCTACGGCTACGCGGCCGTGCCCAAGCAGGACAAGATCCGCTGGCAACAGGTCATGGCCAACTACCTGGTCACGCGCGAAAACCTCAAGGGCATCGTCCTGCTGTGCGACCCGCGCCACGGGCTGACCGAACTGGACGAGGTGCTGCTGGAAGTGATCCGGCCCCGGGTGGAGGAAGGCCTGAAATTCCTGGTCATCCTGACCAAGGCCGACAAGCTCACCCGCAGTGAAGGTGCCAAGGCCGTCTCGATCATGAAACTGCAGGCTGGTGGCGGCGAGGTGCGGCTGTTCTCCGCCACCAAACGCACTGGTATTGATGACGTGGCCCGCCTGCTGTGGCAATGGGCGCATCCCGATTCAGCTGAAGCCGCAGCAGAGGCAACATGATCGACACCTGGCTGCAGCCGCTGCCACACGGCATCACTCTGAGCTGCCGCGCCGCCGGTGAGCGCGGCCGGCCGGTGCTGATGTTCCTGCACGGTTTTCCGGAAGCAGCCTTCGTCTGGGACCCGCTGTTGGAGCACTTTGCCCGCCCTGAGAACGGCGGCTACCGTTGTGTCGCGCCGAACCTGCGCGGCTACGAGCAGTCGAGCGCACCGAGCGATGTGGCGGCCTACCGTGCCAAGCATCTGGTACAGGACATTGCGGCCCTGATTGCCATCGAGGCGCAGGGCCAACCACTTGCCTGCCTGGTCGCCCACGACTGGGGCGGCGCCGTGGCCTGGAACCTGGCCAACCAGCTGCCGCAACTGCAGCACAAGCTGGCCATCATCAACTCGCCGCACCCCGGCACCTTTCTGCGCGAACTGAAAAGCAACCCGAAGCAGCAGGCCGCCAGCGCCTACATGAACTTCCTCATTCGGCCCGATGCCGAAACCCTGCTGAAGGAAGATGACTACCGCCGGCTGTGGGACTTTTTCCTCAACATGGGCGCGGGCCAGAACGCCAACGGCACCGGTTATGGCTGGCTGACCGAGGAGGTTAAGGCACGTTACCGTGCGGTCTGGGACCGGGGCCTCACCGGCGGGCTGAATTACTACCGCGCCTCACCGCTGCGGCCGCCGCGGCCGGACGATCCGGCATCGGCGTCGATCGAGCTACCGCGCGAGATGCTGACCATCGCCTTGCCAACCTTGGTGCTGTGGGGCCTGGGCGACACCGCCCTGCCGCCGGAATTGATCAAGGGCCTGGACGACTACATCCCGCTGCTGACGCTGCAGCGTGTGCCGGATGCCACGCACTGGATCGTGCACGAGCAGCCGCAGCTGGTGATCACGTCGCTGCAGGCCTTTTTGCTACAAAAATAATAGCTTCTTACGCAAGCAAATCAAGGCCAAGAGGTCATTTTGACCTCAAACCGGCTCAATAGACCTGCGTTTCGCCTGGCGGCCGGTCCTTGAAGCGCTTGTGCACCCAGTAGTACTGCCCGGGCATGGTATCGATCCAGTCCCGCAGACGTCGGTTCATGCAGGTGGTATCAGCCTCGGCATCGTCAGTCGGGAAATCATCCCAAGCCGGCATCACCTGAATCTCGTAACCCGTCTTCGTCATGCGCGTCACCACTGGCACCACCTTGGCGCGGCCCAGCTTGGCAAAGCGCGACAACGACGGCACGGTCGCCGCTGGCACGCCATAAAACGGCACGAACACCGAGTCTTCGGGGCCGAAATTCATGTCGGGCAACAGGTACAGCGGCTCGCCCACCCGCAGCGCCGCCACGATGGCTTTGACACCGTCAATACGGCCGAACAGCCGCCCTTGGCCGAAGCGCCGACGCCCGGCCAGAATCCAGGCGTCCACCACCGGATTGGCCTGGTTGGTGTAGATGGTGGTGAAGCGGCGCGGCAGCTGCTGCGTCAACGCGGTCCAACCGGCATCCAGCCCCATGAAGTGCGGCGCAAAAATGACCGTCGGCGTCTCACCCTGCAACTCGGCGACGGCGCCCGTCAACTTCAGGCGCCGGCGCGTCACCTCGGGCGCCCCATGCCAGAGCCAGCTGCGGTCCAGCCAAGCCTGGGCAAAGCGAATGAATATCTCGATCGACAGCGCCCGGATGCGGCGCTCATCCCATTGCGGGAAACACAGCCGCAAATTGGTACGCACCACATGGCGCCGCGGTCGGACCAACAGGTACAGCACCCAGCCGAAAATCCAGCCCAACGCCCGCAGCCACGACAACGGCAAAAAGGCCAGCAGCCGCATGAAAGCGACACCGGCATGACTCAAGACATGTCCCAACTTCAACCCTGTTCTTCCCGCGGCTGCTTGTAGCGCGCATAACCCCACAGGTACTGCTGCGGGCATTCGGCAATCAACTGTTCCATAGCCTGGTTGATGACGGCGGCGGCGGCCGTCATCTCGGCCGGCAACTCGCCCCCCAGGGGGCGCACGTGAATGCGAAAACCACGCCCCCATGACAGACGCTCCCCCCAGGCCACCAGCACCGCCGCCCCGGTTTGCTGTGCCAGCCGGGCCGACAGTGTCATGGTGTAAGCGGGCTGGCCGAAAAATGGTGCCCAGACCCCCAAGCCCAACGGCGGCACTTGATCCGGCAGCAAGCCGACCGATTGGCCTTGGCGTAGCGCCTTCAGCATTTGCTTGACGCCAGCCAGGGTGGTCGGCACCGTGTGCAGCCCGGGGCGGGTGCGCGCCGTGGCCACCAGCGTGCGTAACCAGGGTTGCCGCGCGGGGCGGAACAGAACCGTCATGGGCTGCTGGGCACCAAAGCGTTGAGCATAGGCCTGCGCCGTGATCTCGAAACAACCCAGATGCGGCGTCAGAAACACAATGCCGCGCCCTTGCGCCAGCGCGGTTTCGATGTGGGTTGCGCCATCCCACTGGATGGCCACCGGTCGCCCCAGCCACAGACGCGGCAGTTCGGCCACCAGCTGGCCGGCCGGCCCAACGGCCCCCCGCCACTGACGCCCGCCATAACCGGCTTGATGCGCATTGGCCAGGAAGCGACGACGGTACACCCCGGACAACAGGAACACCACCCAGCCCAGCAGCCAGCCGACACCCTGCATCAACCCCAGCGGCAGGATGGACAGAAAACGGAACAGAAGGGTCATGACTGGGATAAACTACGCAGGTCGCTGAGTTATAGAACTACTTGCAGGGCGACACCGCAGGCGTCGCACCAAAAGGTGTGGCAATTGTGCCTCGTCCATCGTGACGAATCTGCTAAAGCGTTCGCCGAAGCTCCGGAGCCCAGGCAACGCGCCTGAAAACCAAACTATGGAGTTTATTCACATGGCGAACGATTATCTGTTTACATCCGAATCCGTTTCCGAAGGCCATCCCGACAAGGTCGCAGACCAGATCTCCGACGCGATCCTGGACGCGATCTTCAAGCAGGACCCGCGCTCGCGCGTGGCCGCCGAAACCCTGACCAACACCGGTCTGGTGGTGCTGGCCGGCGAGATCACCACCAATGCGCACGTCGACTACATCCAGGTCGCACGCGACACCGTCAAGCGCATCGGCTACGACAACACCGAGTACGGCATCGACTACAAGGGCTGCGCCGTGCTGGTGGCCTACGACAAGCAGAGCAACGACATCGCCCAGGGCGTGGACCACGCCTCCGACGATCACCTCAACATCGGCGCCGGCGACCAGGGCCTGATGTTCGGTTACGCCTGCGATGAAACGCCCGAGCTGATGCCGGCACCGATTCACTACGCTCACCGCCTGGTGGAACGCCAGGCTCAGCTGCGCAAGGACGGCCGTCTGCCCTTCCTGCGTCCGGACGCCAAGAGCCAGGTGACCATGCGCTATGTCGATGGCAAGCCGCACTCGATCGACACCGTGGTGCTGTCCACCCAGCACAGCCCGGACCAGAGCGAAACCCAGACCAAGATGAAGGCCTCGTTCACCGAAGCCATCATTGAAGAGATCATCAAGCCGGTGCTGCCCAAGGAGTGGCTCAAAGAGACACGCTACCTGATCAACCCGACCGGCCGTTTCGTCATCGGCGGCCCGCAGGGTGACTGCGGCCTGACCGGCCGCAAGATCATCGTCGACACCTATGGCGGCGCCTGCCCGCACGGTGGCGGCGCCTTCTCCGGCAAAGACCCGTCCAAGGTGGACCGCTCGGCCGCCTATGCCACGCGTTATGTGGCCAAGAACATCGTGGCAGCCGGCTTGGCCAAGAAATGCCAGGTTCAGGTGGCCTACGCCATCGGCGTGGCCAAGCCCATGAACATCACGGTCAACACACACGGCACTGGCGTCATTTCCGATGACAAGATCGCCGCCCTGGTGGCCGAGCTTTTCGACCTGCGTCCGAAGGGCATCATCCAGATGCTGGACCTGCTGCGCCCGATCTACGAGAAAACCGCCGCCTACGGCCACTTCGGCCGCGAAGAGCCCGAATTCACCTGGGAGCGCACCGACAAGGCCCAGGCACTGCGTGCCGCTGCCGGCCTGAAGTAAAGGCGGAGACAGCCAGGCATGAAGCTGCAGACACAACGCTGGATCGATCGCTGGGTTGGCCAGCTCCTGTGCGGCGCGGTGTCGCTGTGGGCACGGCTGATCGGCACGCGCGCACCGAAGGTGGATCGCAGCCGCGCGCCGCGCCACATCCTGGTCATCCTGCTGTCCGAGATGGGCAGCGTCGTGCTGGCCGGCCCGATGTTCGCGGCGCTGCGCCAGCGCTACCCCGGCGCCACCGTGCATGTGCTGCAGCTGAAGAAGAACCAGGAAGTCGCGCGCATGCTCGGGCTGGCAGCACCCGAGCACCTGCACGCAATCGACGACAGCTCGGGCTTCTCGCTGCTGCGCGACATCCTGCGTGCCACGCTGGCCATGCGCCGCCTGCCGCTTGATGCCGTGATCGACTGTGAGCTGTTCTCGCGCGTCAGCAGCCTGCTGTCCTACCTGACCGGCGCGCCCTTACGCGCCGGCTTCACGCCGCACACGCAAGAAGGCTTGTATCGCGGCAGCTTTATTAACTGCGCCATTCCCTACAACCCCTACCAGCACATCAGCAAGCAGTTCCTCTCGCTGGTCGATGCGCTGGAAAGCGAGAGCGCCCCACGCAACAAGGCCGCACCCATCCGCGAACTGCCCGCCGAAACAGGGCTGGCCGTGCCCTTCACGGCGGAGGAGTTGCAGGCCTACCGGGCCCAGGTACTGGCCGACCATCCGGTGTTGGCCGGTCGCAAGCTCGTACTCATGTACCCCGGTGGTGGCATCCTGCCCGAGCGTGCCTGGCCGGCGACGCACTACGCCCGCGTTGCCCGCGGCCTGTGCGACCAGGGCCATGCCGTGGCCTTCATCGGCCTGAAGGACGACACTGCCCTGGCCAACGAGATCCGCGCTCAGGTCGGCAGCGAGTTGTGCGTGGCCCTGACTGGCTACACACGCAGCCTGCGCGAGTTGCTGATGCTTTTCCACGCCAGCGACCTGCTGCTGACCAACGACGGCGGCCCGGGCCATTTCGCCAGCCTCACGCCGATCCGCGTCCTGATGTTCTTCGGCCCCGAGACCGGCCGGCTCTACGGGCCGCTGCCTGGTCTGCGCCCCGCACATCGAGGCCCCCAAGCCACCGTGTACGAATCCGGTATTGCCTGCTCACCCTGCCTCTCGGCCTACAACCACCGCCTGACTTTCTGCGACGGCGACAACCAGTGCCTCAAGCGCATCGCCCCGGACCCGGTGTTGGCCGACGCCTTGCAGGCCCTGCGCGAATTGCCGGAGCACACCGCGGCATGAGCACGCCTTCCTTGCGCGAGCGCATCTGGCGCCTGATCGACTGGCTGCACAGCTTCCGCTACGTGCGTTTCGGTCTGGTGGGCGCCAGCGGCACGGTGGTGAATCTGGCGGTGCTCTACACCGCACACGAATTTCTCTTCAACGCCATCGAGCCGGCAGGCACCAAACCCTATTTCTCACTGGCGCTGGCCATTGCGATCGCGACGGTCAACAACTTCACCTGGAATCGTCTGTGGACCTGGTCCGACCGCCAGCACGCGACCTCGGTACAACAGGAAGACGGTTATTCCAAACGCAGCCTGCTGGCCCAGCTGGGCCAGTACGCCACCGCGTCGTGGCTGGGCATCCTGCTGCAGTACGCGCTCACGCTGTGGCTGGCGCACTTCATGCACTACCTGCTGGCCAATGTGATTGCCATCGTGATCGCCAGCGTCAGCAACTTCATCGCCAACGACCGCTGGACTTTCCGTCACCGCCGCAAGCCATAATGCCGGGCAACGCCGGGGCAGCCCGGCATCGGGACCCTCATGCGCTCTTCCGGCTACTCCACCCCGGCCTCTGCGGCTGACCATACATTCACCTGGCTGACCCTGTTGCTGCTAGCGATCGCGGTCTATGCCTTCGGCTTGGGCGGGCAGTACATCCCGAGCAATGGCGACGAGATGGTCTATGCCCATATCGCGCGCAAAACAGCGGAAAGCAGCCACTGGCTGCCGCTGGCCTCCGATCTGGTCGACACGCGCAACACCAAGCCGCCACTGCTGTTCTGGCAGGCCATGGTGGCGGGTGACTGGGGCCAGCACTGGAACCTGACCGCCTTGCGTGCGCCCAGCCTTGTCTACACGCTGCTGATCGCTGCCGCCATTGCCTGGAGTGTGCGCGGCATCACACACCATACGCACGATGGCCTGATCGCCGCCTGCGTCTATCTGCTTTTTCTCAGTACCTTCCGCTACGGCCGCCCCTACCTCACGAGTGCGCCCGAGACCTTCTGGTTCAGCCTGCCGCTCTTCAGTCTGCTGTGGCAGCGGCTGCGCCAGCCCGCCAACGGCCCGGGCTGGGGCCTGCATGCCCTGTTCGGCCTGGGCCTGGGCCTGGGCTTGGCCTACAAATCGTTTGCCCTCATCGCACCCGCGGCTGCGGCCTGGTGGCTGGCCCTGGTGCTGGGTGAATCCCATCTGAGCTGGCGCAAGCTGTTGCGTCATACGCTGCGCACGGCGTTCAGCGCGCTGCTGGCCCTGGGCGTGTTCGCGCTCTGGTTCGTGCTTGACCCCGATCCAGCCGCGGTCTGGCGAGAGTTCATCGTCGGCGAGAACGCCGCCAAATTTTCCGACGCGCGCGGCTACTGGCAAGAGGCGCTATCGCTCAGCGGCTCCAGCCTTTGGTCGCAACTGCTGGCCTATGCGGTCAATGCCGGCCTGCTGGCCTTTGCCGTCATTGGCTTGGCCTGGCTGGGTTTGAAACAGCTGCCACGGCTGCGTAGCAGGCTGCCCTTGCCGCCACATCAAGCCATTCTGCTGGCCTGGGCTGCGGTCTGGCTGCTGGTGTTCCTGTTCCCGAGCCAGCGTTCGGCGCGCTACGTCATCCCGGCCATGCCGGCGGTGGCCATGCTGCTGGCGCTCTATTGGCGCGACATTGGCCGCCTCTGGTTTGTGCCGACTTTGCTGCTGTCGGGCATAGCCTTGTTGGTGCTGGGACGCATCGCCTGGGTCGGCCACACGCTGGGCTTGTCCTCGGCCACTGATATCGGCCTCGCGTTGCTGGCCGCCGGCCTGGGAGCCGGCGCGATAGCCATGGGTCTGTGGCGCACCACTTGGACGCGTACCGGCGCCGTGCTGGCAGGCCTGCTGGTTTATGCCACGTTCGACTTGACGGTGCGTCCCATGGATGGCCCGGTCGGTCTCTATGAGGCCGCCACTGCGACGCCTGCCGGGCGCATTGCCGTCCCCAATGGCTTCAACAGCCAGTTTGAGCGTTTCCAGTTCCTGCTACCGGGCCAGCATCAGTTCATCCCCTACGACACCGGGGGCCGCGCCCTGGCCCGGGTCGTACCGGGCACCACCTTGCCGATGCCGGCACAGCAGCTCCAGCAGTTGCTTGACGCCCATGACGGCGTGGTGTGGATCCAGTCCGACATCGCGGAAACCGTGCCGACGTGTCTGCCTCAGTGCCGAGTATTGGGGGAGCGCTGGCTGCTCACGAGCCGGCATATGCCAGGCGAAGTCACGCTGGCCAATCTGTGGCAGCCGCAGCAGTGGTTGTTCAAGCGTGAATGGTTGTTGACGCGTTGATGCACGTCACTTGGTATCAGGGCTGACGGCTGCGAAAGCGGCGCAGCCCACGCTGCAGCCCCTCAAGCTGCAACACGATCCACAGCCAGGGATCGAGCAAAGCGTCCCACAGGTTGCCAGTCGGCAGCCGCAACAGCACCTGCAGCAGAAGCACAGCAACGAGCAGAAACGATATGTTGCGCGCCGACGGACGTGGCCCCGCCAGCAGCCAAGGCAGGCAGGCGACCAGTGCCACCACGGCCAACGCGACCGGGCTGAAACCCAGCGCATACAGTGATACAGGCCACATCGCAAAGGTATCCAGCAACAGCGACCAACCCAGCACGATGCCGCCCACGCCGAAATACCAGGGTGCCTCGCAGCGTTCTGCCGGCAGCACCACCAGCTTGAACTGCCGCAGCAGGAACAGGCAGCACAGCACCGAACTCAGCAGGCTCGGTGCTTGGAATGCCAGCCCCAACCAATAAGTGGGCGACAGCGCCCCCGGCCACGCGGCCCAGAGTGCCAAAGCTGCCGGCACGGCCCAACGCCAGACCGGTTTGCCCTGCGGCCCCCAGCGCTGCAGCGACCACAGCCCGAGTGCAGCCAATACCAAGGCCCAGCTCAGCACCAAGTACAGACGCACCATGCCGGGTGACGGCAAGGCCAGAACTTGCGTCGACAACAGGCTATTGAGGTGGGAGGTCCAATCCATGGTGCGCGGTCTCAGCGTTTGTCAGCGGGATCCAGTCGCTGCCAGGCGATGGTGCGGCGCTGGTCGGTGTAGCTCACCCACAGGCTACCGTCAGCCCAGGCCAAGGACGGGTACGAGTATTCGCTCGGCGCCTCACCCTGCGCCAGCGTCAGCAGCCGGCGCCATTGCAAGCCATCACTGGAGATGCTGAGATCCAGCACGGCGCGCGAATCAGGGCGCGGGTTGTGCGCCAGCAACATCAACCCCGGCTCCAGCGCCAGCGCGGCAATGGCGGCATCCGGGTTGTGCAACCCCGGTTCGGGCAGATCCTGCCAATGTTGACCACCATCCAGCGTCTGCACGGTCCGCAGCTTTTTCTGCGAGCTGTTGTCGCGCAGCAGGGCCAGCCAGTCGGTCTCGTTGCGCATCAGCAGCGTGGGCTGTAGCAGGTAGCCGCGTTGCGACATGCGCACCATGCCACGGAATTCGCCATGGGCATCGAAGCGCAAGGCCACCGGGTATTTTTTGCCCAGCTCGAAATAGGCCGGCAGCACCATGCCCCCATCGGCCAGAGGCAGCGGCATGGCACGCACCAGATGGCTGGTGTTCCACAACCAGGACAGCGGCAGTACACGCACCGGTGCGAAGGCCAGTTGCTCGAAGTTCTGTCCGCCATCGATCTGGCGCAAGTGCAGGATGCGCCCAGCCGCCCAGCCGCCCAGGCCAGTGGCCACGACAAACAGGTGAATGCGTCCGTCCGCATCGCGCCAGGCCACCGGGTTACCCAGCCGGCGCAAGCCAAAACCCAGCTGCGCGCCTGCTTCCTGGCGGTTCACCACAAAGCGCGCTGCGCTCCACTGCTGACGGCTACGGTCGAACGCCGAGGCGGCAATCTGCACATCCGGCCCGCTTTCGCGCGAACCGGCAAACCAGAAGGCCAGCAGTGACGCCGCGTTGCCTGCCGGCAGCGGCAGCAAGGTGCTGGCATGCGCGGCGGGTGTGTTGGCCGGCATCGGAATCTGGCCACCCGCTCGCGGTACCAGCGTCGTCGTCGGCATGCTGTCTGCCGGCACGGGCCACACCGCGCGGGGCTGAGCCGGTTGTGGGGCGCGTTGCCACAGATCCAACCCCACCAGGGCAGCGCACAGACTCAGCGCGCAGGCCAGCCTCATGCCGAATGAACGACCGGAAAGGGAGATCAGGGACTCAGACACGGATCAGGCTGGTGGGCAACAAGGAGCGGGGCAGTCATTTCCTTAACTCGCGGGAGTGTAACTTGCCCTGTCTTGAAAGCCGGCTAAAAAGCCTTATGATTAGCACTCGCTGGATTTGAGTGCTAACAGCACCATCCAACAAAGTTAATGAGCGCCAACTTAGCTGTTGCTGCTTAGGATTTAACCACCCATTGTTTCAAACTCAAGGAGATTCCTGATGAAACTGCGTCCTCTGGCCGACCGCGTGATCGTGAAGCGCGTGGAAAACGAAACCAAAACCGCCTCCGGCATCGTCATCCCCGACAGCGCCGCCGAGAAGCCTGACCAAGGCGAGGTGCTGGCCGTCGGTCCCGGCAAGAAGAACGACAAGGGCGAACTCGCTCCCATGTCTGTCAAGGTGGGCGATCGTGTCCTGTTCGGCAAGTACAGCGGCCAGACCGTCAAGGTCGATGGCGATGAACTGCTGGTGATGAAGGAAGACGACCTGTTCGCAGTCGTCGAAAAATAAATCACGGCAATTTCCACCCCTTATTGAACTGAATTCGGAGAAATCAACATGGCAGCAAAAGACGTCATTTTCGGCGGCGAAGCCCGCGCACGCATGGTCGAGGGTGTGAACATCCTGGCCAACGCAGTCAAAGTTACCCTGGGCCCGAAAGGCCGCAACGTGGTGCTCGAGCGCTCCTTCGGCGCCCCCACCGTGACCAAGGACGGTGTGTCCGTGGCCAAGGAAATCGAACTGAAGGACAAGCTGCAGAACATGGGCGCCCAGATGGTCAAGGAAGTCGCTTCCAAGACCTCTGACAACGCTGGCGACGGCACCACCACCGCCACCGTGCTGGCTCAAGCCATCGTGCGCGAAGGCATGAAGTACGTGGCTGCCGGCATGAACCCGATGGATCTGAAGCGCGGCATCGACAAGGCGGTTGCCGCCCTGATCGAGCAGCTGAAGAAGGCCACCAAGCCCACCACCACCTCCAAGGAAATCGCCCAGGTCGGCTCCATCTCTGCTAACAGTGACTCCAGCATCGGCGAGATCATCGCCAATGCCATGGACAAGGTCGGCAAGGAAGGCGTGATCACCGTGGAAGACGGCAAATCGCTGCAAAACGAACTCGACGTCGTCGAGGGCATGCAGTTTGACCGCGGCTACCTGTCGCCCTACTTCATCAACAACCCTGAGAAGCAGGCTGCCCTGCTGGACAACCCCTTCGTGCTGCTGTACGACAAGAAGGTCTCCAACATCCGTGACCTGCTGCCCACGCTGGAGCAAGTGGCCAAGGCCGGTCGTCCGCTGCTGATCATTGCCGAAGACGTCGAAGGCGAAGCCCTGGCGACTCTGGTGGTCAACACCATCCGCGGCATCCTGAAGGTCGTGGCTGTCAAGGCCCCGGGCTTCGGCGACCGTCGCAAGGCCATGCTGGAAGACATCGCCATCCTGACCGGCGGCAAGGTCATCGCTGAAGAAGTGGGCCTGTCGCTCGAGAAGGTTACGCTGGCTGACCTCGGCCAGGCCAAGCGCATCGAAGTGGGCAAGGAAAACACCATCATCATCGACGGCAACGGCGCTGCTGCTGACATCGAAGCGCGCGTCAAGCAGATCCGCGTGCAGATCGAGGAAGCCACTTCCGACTACGACCGCGAAAAGCTGCAAGAGCGCGTGGCCAAGCTGGCCGGCGGTGTGGCCGTGATCAAGGTTGGCGCTGCCACCGAAGTCGAAATGAAGGAAAAGAAGGCCCGCGTGGAAGACGCCCTGCACGCCACCCGCGCTGCCGTGGAAGAAGGCATTGTGGCCGGCGGTGGTGTGGCTCTGCTGCGTGCCCGTCAGGCTGCTGGCGAAATCAAGGGTGACAACCATGACCAGGACGCCGGTATCAAGCTGGTGCTCAAGGCCATCGAAGCGCCCCTGCGCGAAATCGTGTTCAACGCCGGCGGCGAGCCGAGCGTGGTGGTGAACGCTGTGTTGGCCGGCAAGGGCAACTACGGCTTCAATGCTGCCAACGACACCTACGGCGACATGATCGAGATGGGCATTCTGGACCCGACCAAGGTGACCCGCACCGCACTGCAGAACGCTGCATCGGTCGCTTCGCTGATGCTTACCACCGAATGCATGGTGGCCGAGGCTCCGAAGGACGAAGCTGCTGGCATGCCTGGCGGCATGGGCGGTGACATGGGTGGTATGGGCGGCATGGGTGGCATGGGCATGTAATGCTCCTTGCCTGAGGCTGCATGCCGTCGTTGCAAGGGTTTACCGTAGCGCTGCTACTGTATTCACCCTTGCGCCTAGGCCTGCAACCTCATGCTGCGTCGATAGCTGTTATGGCTCTCGACACAAAAACAAAAAAACCCGCAGTGCGCGAGCCCTGCGGGTTTTTCTTTGTCTCGATAGTTTTGCTACTGATTCCGTAGCCGATCGCGCAATATCAGAAAGACCTAACGGCCTATTTGGCTCTCAATTTATGCAGCAACCCAGCGCTGGAGGCATCCAGCCCGTCGGCGTTGCCGCTGTCCAGCCGCTGTTCCATGTCCTTGGCCAGCACCTTGCCCAACTCCACGCCCCATTGGTCGAAGCTATTGATTCCCCAGAGCGAGCCGGCCACGAAAACGCGGTGTTCTTGCAGCGCGATGATGGCGCCCAGGCTGGCTGGCGTCAGCTCATCCAGCAACAGAAAGGTGCTCGGCCGGTTGCCTGGCAGATGACGGTGGCCGCCGGCATCCTGCTGCCCCAGCATCAGTGCCCGCGCCTGCGCCAACGCATTGGCCAATAACTTGTGGTGGTGTTCCGGCAACGGATGCGCCACCTTCTTCACCGCAATGAATTCCACCGGAATCACATCGCTCCCCTGGTGCAACATCTGGAAATAAGCGTGCTGACCATTGGCTGCCGGCTCGCCCCAGATCACAGGTGACGTCGCGTAGGGCAAGGCCTCGCCATTTTCATCCACACGCTTACCGTTGCTCTCCATCTCCAACTGCTGCAGATAGGCCTGCATACGCCGCAGACCGCTGTGATAGGGCGCCACGCTGCGGCTGCTGAAGCCGTGGAAGTTGCGGTACCAGACATCAAGTAGGGCGAGGCGCACCGGTAAATTTTGTTCCAGCGGCGCCAAGCGAAAGTGCTCGTCCATGGCATGCGCACCGGCCAGCATCTCGCGAAAGCGCTCCGGCCCGATAGCAATCGCAATCGGCAGGCCGATGGACGACCACATGGAATAACGTCCACCAACCCAGTCCCAGAAATCAAAAGTGGTGCCTATGCCGAATTCGCGCGCCGCCTCCACATTGCTGGTCAGGGCACAGAAATGCCGTGCGATATCGCGCCCGCCCTTGGCCTCGAACCAGGCCTTGGCCGAGCGCGCATTGGTCATGGTCTCCAGGGTGGTGAAGGACTTGGAAGCGATCAGAAACAGCGTGCTCTCGGGCTGCACCTGACGTAGCACCTGGCTGAGCTCATGGCCATCCACGCTGGAAACGAAGTGGAAACGTTTCTTCTGAATCGCAAACTCATCGAGTGCCAGCACCGCCATCTGCGGCCCGAGGTCAGAACCGCCAATGCCGATGTTGACGATATCGGTGATGCCTTCGTCATGGCGCACCATGTCGGCATAAGTCAGCATGACATTCAGCGTGGAATGCACCTGCCCCAACTCTTTGGCTATGCTCTTTGTTGCACTCTGGGCGGTATCCGCAAGACCCGTTGCCGGATAACGCAACAAGAAGTGCATGACTCGGCGCTGCTCGGTCGTGTTGATCACGTCACCGGTGAACATCGCATCGCGGTGTTCCTGCACGCCACACTGGCGCGCCAGCTCCAGCAGCTGCACCTGAACGGCGTCATCGATCAGATTTTTTGACAGGTCCGCAAATACATAGGGCGCCTGCAGGCTGAAACGATCAAAACGCTGCCCATCCGTAGCGAACGCTTGGCGCAAGTCGAAGTCACGTCCTTGGGTGTCGTACAACGAGCGCAAAGCACCCCAAGCCGGCGTTTGGTCACAACGTAAACGGCTCATGTCAGACTGCCTGGATCAGCTGTTCGAGCTTGAGGGTATCGGCCGCAAAAGCGCGGATACCCTCAGCCAATTTGTCGGTGGCCATGGCATCTTCATTGAGTGCATAGCGGAATCCCGGCTCGTCGTAGCTCACCAGAGGCAAGTCCATGGCACGCGCCGCCTGTGCGTTCAGTGCACACGCCACCGGCGCCTCGCTGGCCGCGAGCTGGGCCAGCAGCTCTGGCGAAATCGTCAGCAGATCACACCCAGCCAGCGCCGCGATCTGCCCGGTGTTGCGGAAACTCGCCCCCATGATCTCGGTGGCTATGTTGAAGCGCTTGTAATGCTGGTAGATGGCGCGCACCGAGGCCACACCAGGATCATTGGCACCGGCGTTGGCGGCCTCATCCCAGCTGGCGCCTGCCGTCTTCTTGTACCAGTCATAGATGCGGCCGACAAACGGCGAGATCAGCTGTACCTTGGCCTGGCCGCAGGCCACCGCTTGGCAGAAAGAGAACAGCAGGGTCAGATTGGTATGGATACCGCGCCGCTCCAGTTGCGCAGCAGCCTGGATTCCTTCCCAAGTGGAAGCAATCTTGATCAACACGCGGTCGATGTGAATGCCCTGCGCTTGGTACAACTCGATGATGCGCTCGGCCCGCGCCACGGTGGCTTGGGTATCGAAGCTCAAGCGGGCATCCACCTCGGTGGAAACACGTCCCGGGATCAACGCAAGAATCTCGCAGCCAAAGCGCACCAGCAAGCGGTCCATGATTTCGTCCAGCGGTCTCCCCCTGAATTGCGTCACCGTTTCCCTGAGCAAAGGTTGGTAGTCGGCCTTTTGCACCGCCTTGAGGATGAGCGAAGGATTGGTGGTTGCATCCCGCGGCTTGAAGGCCGCAATCTGCCTGAAGTCCCCGGTATCTGCCACCACGGTGGTGAACTGTTTGAGTGCATCGAGCTGGTTCATGGGCTTGAATTATGAGTGAAATAAAATTACGCTCGATCGCCTTTCTGTGTAACCATGACGCAGCGCCCGAAACAGGCGCGCAGGAGTCCGCATGCTGGATCGAATCAGGGCCTCGCTGCCCTCCCTGGCCCCCGCCGAACAACGCGTCGGCAAACTCGTGCTGACTGACCCGCGCGCCTTCGCCAAGCTGCCGGTCAGCGAATTGGCCGAGCGCTCCCATGTCAGCAAGCCGACGGTAGTGCGCTTTTGCCGCAGCATGGGCTATGACGGCCTCTCCGATTTCAAACTCAAGCTGGCCGGCACCGTGAGTGAGGGCGTGCCCTTCATCCACCGCAGCGTCGATGTGGACGACAAGACCAGCGATGTGGTGGTCAAGGTGATCGACAACACCGTGGCCGCCTTCCTCAAATACCGCAACGATGCATCCACGGCGGCCATTGACAAGGCCGCTGCCGTTCTGGCCGCCACCTTCAAAACCGGCAAACGCATCGAGTTCATCGGTGCCGGCAACTCCGGCATCGTGGCGCTGGATGCGCAGCACAAGTTCTTTCGTCTGGGGGTCAATACCGTGGCCTACAGCGACGGCCACATGCAGGTCATGAGCGCCTCGCTCATGGGGCCGGGCGACTGCCTGGTCGTCATCTCCAACTCGGGCCGCACACGCGACCTGATGGACGCCTGCGACATTGCGCGCAAGAACGGCGCTACCACCATCGTCATCACCGCCAGTGGCTCGCCACTGGCCCTGGCCGGCCACATTCACCTGGCGGCAGACCACCCGGAAGGCTACGACCGCTACAGCCCCATGGTCTCGCGCCTGCTGCACCTGATGATCGTGGACATTCTGGCTACCTGTGTGGCACTGCGCATCGGCGGCAACCGCCTGCAGCCCATGCTCAAGGAAATGAAGAACAACCTGCGCAACAAACGCTACGCTTAGTTGCCTTGCGCCAGCAGGGGTGTTCTGTGCTGCACCGCTCCGTACCAGGCGCGCGCTATTGTCTTGGTGTTGTCGCTGTCGGTCATGATGGCAATGCCAACGAGGGCGCCCGGCGATTCGCCAAAAGCGTGCATGAAATCCGCCCGAACATCGCGTTCGTAATCGAGCCATTGATTGAGGTTCCCCTCTCCTGCCTCGACCACCAGTTTGCGAATGCGATCGGTGCGCGAATTGACGATCACGCTGCCCGGTGCGCGGGTATTGCACCAGACATACATCAGCGTCGCATACGGCATGGGCTCGCCTGTCAGCGCATGAGCCAATTCAGACAACATGTTGTCTTTGAACGACCACCTGGAACGGTCACCCTCAAAGGCCAGCACGATCCGCACCGGGGAATCTGCCGTGTCGCGCTGCGCCAGATTGGCCTGTGCAATCAGCGCCGGCACCTTCCATGAAAAATGAAGTTTCCCCAAATCCTGCGGCTCAATGCGCACACGCTGGCGCAACATGCTGGCCGAAGCATCAGCCCTGACGGCAACGACCTCTCGCCCTTCCAGTTGCCCAGGCACATAGTCTGTCGCCTGTTTACCCGGCAACTGCCAATGCTGCCATTGCTTGAAGCCGGAGATTGTCGGCAGGGCATCAGGTACCACTGAAGCATTCGGCGAAATGGAGGTCGAACAGGCTGTCAAAAGCAGTAGGACGCTCAAGGACAACACATGCCGACACATCACATTCACCCCTCCCGAACTTAAAACCCTTCTTTCCATAAAAAAACCCTGCCGCTTTTCAACGGCAGGGTTTTGGCTTTCAATTCAACCACTGGCTAGGCCAGCAGAAAAATTAGAAAGTGTGACGGATACCGATGGAGGTCACGGTACGCTTGTTGTCTTGCTGAACATTGTTCAGAGTACCTTCCAGCTTGTTGGTCACGCCGGTCTTGACGTAAGCGGTGGTACGCTTGCTCAGAGCGTAGTCAGCACCGAGGGCCCAGTCATTGCCGCTACGATCACCCAGCGTTGTTGCGCTGCTGGCAAGGCTGGAAGAGTAGGTGTTACGGCCAATTTGAGCGATGGCAGTCACAGCACCAAACGGAACGGTCACGCCCAGATTGGTTTCCGTTTGCGTCGTGTCGCCAGCGCCGCTATCGGTCTTCTTCGTGGTGATGTAGTTACCCACCAGCTTGAAAGAGCTGAAGTCGTAGCTAGCACCCAGAATGGTCATGTCGTTCTTGGAAGCAGCAGCACCAACAGTTTCTGTGTTGCCCCAACCCAGACCAACGTACAGCGGGCCATTGGAGTAGGTACCGCTCAGGTTGTTATTGCGACTGATCTTTTCGGTAGCGCCAGAAGTGGTGTCCGTATTACCGACGGAGATCTTGCCGGTGAAACCGCTCATGCTAGGCGTCGTGTAGATCACTTGGCGGGCCACGGTGCTGCCAGCAGAAGCGGCCAGACCAACGGTGGTCAAGTAGGACTGACCAAAAACGTCGGTGGCAGCAGCCAGCGAGAAGGTCGGGACATAGTCGCGGCCGAAGGCGATGGAACCGAAGTTGCCAGACAGGCCCAACAGGGAGGTGCGGTTGAACGCGCCGCCAGCACCGTTGGTGTTCGTGGCGTTCTGTGCATAGCGGTCGTCCGTACCGTTGAAGCCGGAGTCAGCGCCGGAGGAACCAGTAGCGCCGGTGGCCGGGAACAGGTCCTGCTCGAACTTGAAGTTGGCCTTCAAACCGCCGCCCAGATCTTCGGTACCCATGATACCCCAGTAGCTGGAAACGGAGTTGTGCGAAGTCACGCCGTTCAGCTTGGACTCGGTAGTTACGCCAGCCTTGGTTTCGGAGTTGACTTGGTTGGCATAACCGGCGTCAACGCGGCCGTACAGGGTCACGGAAGATTGGGCGAAAGCGCCGGTGGCAGCCAGAGCAGCCAAGGCAATCAGGGTCTTTTTCATGTTGAAAGTTCTCCAAAGGTTAAACAAGGGCTCCGAAGGGAGTTTCGGTTCCCCGGGCCAACCTCCTCGTTAAGGAAGTTGTATGTATTGCACCAGAGCCCGGCACCTTTGGCAAAGGAAAACCAGCGCGAATCGCGTTATCGGTCCGGTTTCGTTGCACCACTGCAACAAAGTGCAACGCCAGCAGGTCTGGCTTCTTCAAATCCCAGGAATCTCCACAATTATCTTTATTCATCTAAAATCAAGCCATCTTGAAAAAGCAGAAAATCAACATCACGCTGGATCCGGACGTGATTGCCTGGTTCAAGGCCCAGGCCGGTGGGCGTGGCTACCAGACGTTGATGAACGCCGCTTTGCGCGAGGCCATGGACCGGACCTTGCTGGAAGACACGTTGCGCCGCGTCATCCGCGAAGAGTTGCAACCGGCAGCCCCGCCCCCAGCAGCAAAGGAACCCTCATGATCGACGCCCTTCTGACCACGGCAGACACCGCCTTGCGCACCCTGTTCGCCCCGGCGCGCGCGGCCCTGCCGACACCACAGCCGCCCCACGCCGCCAAGGAACTCTCGGAAGAAGAAAAGAAACTGGCCGCCGCCCTGATGCGCGTCAACCACGTGGGCGAGGTCTGCGCCCAGGCGCTCTACACGGCCCAGGCCTTTGCCACCCGCAACGACGCACTGCGCAGCCACTTCACCAAGGCCTGCGTCGAGGAAACCGACCACCTGGCCTGGACCAAGCAACGACTGGACGAACTGGGCTCACGCCCGTCACTACTCAACCCGCTGTGGTATGCCGGGGCATTCGGCATCGGCCTGCTAGCTGGCCGGCTCGGTGACCGCGTGAGCCTGGGCTTTGTGATGGAAACCGAGCGCCAGGTGGAGGCGCACTTGATGAGCCACATGGACCGGCTGCCGGCAGGTGACACCGCTTCGCGTGCCATCGTGGCGCAAATGGCCGAAGACGAGGTGCGCCATGCGATTGACGCCCAGAAAGCCGGCGCCATGGAACTGCCGGAACCGGTGAAAAACGTCATGAAAGCCGCCGCCAAGGTAATGACGACGGTGGCACATCACATCTGAACGTCAGTCGACACTACAAAAACAGTAGCTGTCGGCGCAATCAAATCAAGGCCAAACGGCCAATTTCGCGCCAGATCAGAGTTCCACCAGATCGAAACTGGTCGTGATCTCGGCCGTCTTGCTCAGCATGATGCTGGCCGAGCAATACTTTTCGTGGCTCATGGCTATGGCGCGCTCCACTGCCGCCGCCGGAATGCCCTTGCCGCTGACGGTGAAGTGCATGTGGATCTTGGTGAACACCTTGGGATCGGTTTCGGCCCGCTCGCTGCTGAGCTTGACCGAACAGCCGCGCACGTCGTGCCGGCCGCGCTTGAGGATGAGCACCACGTCGTAGGCAGTGCAGCCGCCGGTGCCGGCCAGCACGGTTTCCATCGGACGCGGTGCCAGGTTCTGTCCGCCGTTTTCGGGTTTGGCGGCGTCGGGCGCGCCGTCCATCATCAGCGTGTGACCGCTGCCGGTTTCGGCCAAAAAGCCCATGCCCGAGCGCGCGCCCGTGGTGCCGGTCCAGCTCACTGTGCATTCCATGGTTTTTCTCTTGTCAAAATGGAGGGAGGGTATAGCGCAAATTATGACTACACTGACCCCTCCCATGAAAACAGCACGTCTCAAACCCGCCGATTACCTGAAAAAAATCCTGACGGCCCGCGTCTATGACGTCGCCGTGGAGTCGGCCCTCGAACCCGCCAAGAATCTCAGCCGCCGCCTGCACAACAAGGTGCTGCTCAAGCGCGAAGACCAGCAACCGGTGTTCAGCTTCAAGCTGCGCGGCGCCTACAACAAGATGGCGCACCTGACACCCGAGCAGCTCAAGAAGGGCGTGATCTGCGCCTCGGCTGGCAACCACGCGCAGGGCGTGGCTCTGAGCGCGCACAAGCTGGGCTGCCGCGCCGTGATCGTGATGCCCACCACCACACCGCAACTGAAGGTCGACGCCGTCAAGGCGCTGGGTGGTGAAGCGGTGCTGTTCGGCGACAGTTATTCGGACGCCTACAACCATTCACTGGCACTGCAGAAGAAGCAGGGCCTGACCTTTGTCCACCCCTTCGACGACCCGGACGTGATCGCCGGCCAGGGCACCATTGCCATGGAAATGCTGCGCCAGCACCAGGGACCGCTGGACGCGGTGTTCGTTGCCATTGGCGGCGGCGGCCTCATCTCCGGCGTGGCGGCCTACATCAAGGCGGTACGGCCGGAAATCAAGGTGATCGGCGTGCAGATGAACGACTCCGACGCCATGATGCAGTCTGTTGCCGCCGGCAAACGCGTCACGCTCGACGACGTGGGCCTGTTCTCCGACGGCACCGCCGTCAAGCTGGTGGGCGAGGAAACCTTCCGCCTCACGCGCGCGCTGGTGGACGACTTCATTGCGGTGGACACCGACGCAGTGTGCGCTGCCATCAAGGACGTGTTCGTCGACACACGCAGCATCGTCGAGCCGGCCGGCGCACTGGCAGTGGCCGCCATCAAACAGTACGTGGCGAAGCACAAGACCAAGGGCGAGACCTACGCCGCCATCCTGTGCGGCGCCAACATGAACTTTGACCGCCTGCGCTTCGTCGCCGAGCGCGCCGAAGTGGGCGAGGAGCGCGAGGCGCTGTTTGCGGTAACCATTCCCGAGGAGCGCGGCAGCTTCCGCCGCTTCTGCGAGTCGATCGGCAGCCTGCCGGGGGGCCCGCGCAATGTAACCGAGTTCAACTACCGCATCAGCGACGACCGCCGGGCCCATGTGTTCGTGGGGCTGACCACCTCGGCCAAAGGCGAAAGCACCAAGATCGCGGCCAGCTTCAAGCGCCAGGGCTTCGACGCCATCGACCTGACCCACGACGATCTGGCGCAGGAGCACATCCGCCACATGGTGGGTGGCCACTCGGCTCTGGCGCAGGACGAACGCCTGCTACGCTTCGTGTTCCCCGAACGCCCCGGCGCGCTGCTCAAGTTCCTCAGCCTGATGCGTCCGAACTGGAACATCAGTCTGTTCCACTACCGCAACCAGGGCGCCGACTACGGCCGCATCCTGGTCGGGCTACAGGTTCCAAAGGCCGACGACAAGGCCTTCGCCAAGTTCCTGACCACGCTGGGTTACTCCTACGTGGAGGAAACCCGCAACCCGGCCTACCGCATGTTCCTGCAGGCCTGAACATATTGGTCAACGGCTGTCGCAGACAGTTTGCCGTCTTCAAAATAGTAACCATGACCCCCCAACTTGCCAACCTTCTGAATCAAGCAGTACACAACTTCGAAAAAGGAAGGTTAGACAGGGCCGAGGAAATTCTCAACGAGGCGCTCAAGATTCAGACAAAAAATTTTGATGCCCTTCATATCCTAGGCGTGATTAAGGGGATTCAAAACAAGCACGAAGAAGCAAAAACTCTCTTCAAGAAAGCCCTTCGAATAAATTCCAACAATGGCTTTATTCACTTTAATTTGGCCAAGGCACTCTCAGAAACCGGGAATGATGTCGAATCCATCCGCCATCACCAAAAAGCAACTCAGTTAATACCCGCCAAGGCAGAGGTTTGGCAGAATTACGGGAAAAGTTTGCACAAACTAGGGCAGCGATTTGAGGCTTTAATCAATCAAGGCACCTCTCTCAATAGCCTGAAACGTCACAAAGACGATTTGATCTCACTGAAAAAGCAAATAATAGTTAGCCCCTCTATTGCAGAAGCTTGGTCCAATCAAGGCGAAACCCTGGATGATCTCAAACGGTTTGAATTGGCCTGTTATGACCAGGCCATCGCGATCAAACCAGACTATGCTGATGCCTATTACAACCGTGGCCTTGTACTTCAAGATTTGAATCGTCTTAGTGAAGCATTGGCCAGTTATAGCCAGGCGATTACGATCAATTCTGAAACGACCTATTGTCTTGGCGCAAGATTACATGTTCAGATGATGTTGTGCGACTGGAGTAACTATGATTTTCAAATCAAGGAACTCTTAGAAAAATCAGGTTCCGGGTCTCATTTTCAGGCATCGGCCCCCTTCGTTTTAGTTGGCATTCCAAGCTCGCCGGCCCAACAACAACAATGTGCTGAAAAATATGCTCGTGAAAAGTACCCGAGCATCCCCTCTGCAGCATCAAAGGAACCGTGGCCTCGTCATCAGAAGATCAGAATTGCTTACTTTTCTGCGGACTTTCATGCCCATGCCACCAGCTATTTGATAGCCGGCCTATTGGAGCAGCACGATCGCTCCAAATTTGAACTTTATGCCTTTTCCTTCGGCCCGATCACACAGGACGAAATGCGGCAACGGGTTGAGAAAAGCGTTGACCACTTCATCGTCGCGAATGCACTCAGCGACGATCAGGTGGCACAAATGGCACGCGACCTCAAAATTGATATTGCTATAGATCTCAAGGGCTTTACGCAGAATTGCCGCACCGGCATTTTTGCTAGGCATGCCGCACCTATCCAGGTCAACTACCTGGGCTACCCAGGCACCATGGGTGCTGAATATATGGATTATTTGATCGCCGACAGGGTTGTCATTCCAGAGGAACACCAAGCGTATTACACAGAAAAGATCGTCTATCTGCCCCATTCCTATCAAGTCAACGATTCGCTGCGCGCAATTGACGCAAACACTTCGTCTCGCCGAGAACAGGGCCTGCCGGAGCAGGGGTTCGTGTTCTGCTGCTTCAACAACAGTTTCAAAATTACTCCCGACGTATTCGAGGTCTGGATGCGCTTGCTACACAATGTGAAAGCTAGCGTACTTTGGTTGCTCCAGGATAACCCGCAGGCTGCGGCCAATTTGCAGAATGAAGCACAGGCACGCGGCATAGACAGCCAACGCCTGATTTTTGCATCCCGGGCGCAACTTCCAGCCCATCTGGCCCGGCACCGTCTAGCCGACCTGTTTTTGGACACTTTTCATTGCAACGCACACACCACGGCCAGTGATGCGCTATGGGCCGGCCTGCCCGTGCTAACACGCCTAGGCCATAGTTTCTCCGGTCGCGTGGCGGCCAGTCTTCTGACGGCTATTGGAATCCCAGAATTGATTAGTGAGACAACCGCCGAATACGAAGCGCAGGCGATGGATTTGGCGATGTATCCTGAGAAACTTTCAGCCCTAAAAGCGAAGTTAGCTCAACACCGTCTGACCCAGCCTCTTTTCGACACGTCCCTCATGTGCAAGCACATTGAGAATGCCTACCAGCAGATGTATGAGCGGCATCATCAAGGGCAGGCGCCTGACCATATTTATGTGGCAGGATGAGCGGAACAACACCTTTCACGGAATCGGGGCAAACGGTTGCATAGGCGTTACGGAGAAACCATGAATTTTGAACATATCCAGGTGCGTACCGAAGCCGACAAGGTTGGCATCGTCACGCTCAACCGTCCCAAGCAGCTCAATGCGCTGAACGACCAGCTGATGAACGAACTGGGCCATGCGCTCAAGGCCTTCGACGCCGACCCCGGCATCGGCTGCATGGTCATCACCGGCAGCGAAAGGGCCTTTGCCGCCGGCGCCGATATCGGCGCCATGGCCAGCTACAGCTTTGCCGACGTCTACAAGGGCGACTACATCACGCGCAACTGGGAACAGATCCGCGGCATCCGCAAGCCGGTGATCGCCGCGGTGAGCGGCTTCGCCCTGGGTGGCGGCTGCGAACTGGCCATGATGTGCGACTTCATCATCGCTGCGGACAACGCCAAGTTCGGCCAACCCGAGATCAAGCTGGGCATCATCCCCGGCGCCGGCGGCACGCAGCGCCTGCCGCGCGCGGTAGGTAAGGCCAAGGCCATGGACATGGCGCTGACCGGCCGCATGATGGACGCCACCGAGGCCGAGCGCGCCGGCCTGGTCAGCCGCGTGGTGGCACTGGACAAACTGATGGACGAAACGCTGGCCGCCGCACTCATGATCAGCGACTACTCGCAGGTCGCCGTGATGGCTGCCAAGGAATCGGTCAACCGCGCCTTCGAAGGCACCTTGAGTGACGGCGTGATGTTCGAACGCCGCCTGTTCCACGCCCTGTTCGCCACGGCGGACCAGAAAGAAGGCATGGACGCCTTCGTGGCCAAGCGCAAACCCGAATTTCGCCACCAGTGACAAACGGCCAAAGTTGACGCTATAATTTGAGGCTCTGGCGCTTTAGCTCAGTCGGTTAGAGCGATGGAATCATAATCCACAGGTCCGCGGTTCGAATCCGTGAAGCGCCACCAAACACCTGTCATGCCCCGGCCCCGTTCCGAGGCGTTGACAGACAAGCCACTGTCCCGCACAGTGGCTTTTTATTTTGTACTTTCAGCCTCTGGATGAACACCATGAACCGCTGTCTGCTCCGACCCCGCCACCTGCTGGCGGCATTGCTCGCCCTGTCTTCCGGACTGGCTTGGCTGCTTCCGCTCCCGGCCGCGGCACAAGACACGATGCAGCGCCCCATCCCCATCGCCGCCAAACGCGGTCTGCTGGTGGTCACCCAGCCGCCCGAAGTGCTGCTTGATGGCCGACCCGATCGGCTGTCGCCAGGCACGCGCATCCGCGGCCGCAACAACCTGCTGGTGCTGTCGGCCTCGCTGGTCGGGCAGGAAGTTCTGGTGCGCTATGTACGCACCCCGGAAGGCCAGATCCATGATGTCTGGATCCTGACCGAGGCAGAAGCCCAGGCCAAACCCTGAGACGGCGCACCCGCGCCGGATTCAAAGCATTTCAGGGCATTAGCCCTCGTCTTCATTGCGCAAACAGCTATTGACTTGATAGCAAAGAGATTCCCCATGAGCAAAAAAGTTTTCATCAAGACCTTCGGCTGCCAGATGAACGAGTACGACTCGGACAAAATGGCCGACGTGCTGGGCGCGGCCCAGGGTTACGAGCCGACGCAGAACGTGGAAGAGGCCGACCTGATTCTCTTCAACACCTGCTCGGTGCGCGAAAAGGCACAGGAGAAGGTGTTCTCCGACCTCGGCCGCGTGCAGCACCTGAAGAAAAAGGGCGTGAAGATCGGCGTGGGCGGCTGCGTGGCGAGCCAGGAAGGCGCCGAGATCATCCGGCGTGCGCCTTATGTGGACGTGGTGTTTGGCCCGCAGACCCTACACCGCCTGCCCGAGTTGCTGGCCGCGCGCGATGCACAGAGGAGGCCACAGGTGGACATCAGCTTTCCCGAAATCGAGAAGTTCGACCACCTGCCGCCGGCCAAGGTGGACGGCGCTACCGCCTTCGTCAGCATCATGGAAGGCTGTTCCAAGTACTGCAGCTACTGCGTGGTGCCCTACACACGCGGCGAGGAAGTGTCGCGCCCGTTCGAGGATGTGCTGGTGGAGATTGCCGGCCTGGCTGAACAGGGCGTGAAAGAGATCAACCTGCTGGGCCAGAACGTGAACGCCTATCGCTCAACAATGGGCGGCACCGCAGAACAGGCCGACTTCGCCACCCTGATCGAGTACGTGGCCGACATCCCCGGCATCGAGCGCATCCGCTACACCACCAGCCATCCGAATGAATTCACGCCGGCGCTGATTGCCGCCTACGACAAGGTGCCCAAGCTGGTGAGCCACCTGCACCTGCCGGTGCAGCACGGCAGCGACCGCATCCTGATGGCCATGAAACGCGGCTACACCGCCATGGAATACAAGAGCACGGTGCGCAAGCTGCGCGCCATCCGCCCCGACATGTCACTCAGCAGCGACTTCATCGTCGGCTTCCCCGGCGAAACCGAGGACGACTTCGCCAAGATGATGAAACTGATCGACGATGTGGGCTTCGACAACTCCTTCAGCTTCATCTTCAGCCCGCGTCCCGGCACGCCGGCGGCCAATCTGCACGATGACACGCCGCATGACGTGAAACTCAAGCGCCTGCAGCAATTGCAGGCCGCGATCGAGGCCAACATCAAGCAGATCAGCGCCAGCCGCGTCGGCACAGTGCAGCGCATCCTGGTGGAAGGCACGTCCAAGCGTGATGCGGACGAGCTGATGGGCCGCACCGAATGCAACCGGGTCGTGAACTTCGCCGCACCCGGGCCAATGGCATCAGCCAGCCTGATCGGTCAACTGGTGGATGTGACGATCACGCAGGCCATGCACTACTCACTGCGCGGCACGGTCTGCTGAATTCTGACGCGCCCCTGGGCGCAACGCCAGTCAGCACCTCAGTTCCTGAGCTTGTAGCCGGTCCGGAACACCCACCATACGAAAATTAGGCAGAGCACGAGGACCGCCAGGGTCATGCCGAAGCTCACGGCGATATGGACGTCGGCAATGCCGTAAAAACTCCAGCGAAAACCGCTGATCAGGTAGACGACCGGGTTGAACAGGGCAATGGTCTGCCACAGCGGTGGCAGCATGCTGATCGAGTAGAACGCCCCACCCAGAAAGGTCAGGGGCGTGACGATCAGCAACGGGATGACTTGCAGTTTCTGAAAACTGTCGGCCCACAGGCCGATGATGAAACCGAACAGGCTGAACGTGACGGCGGTCAGCAGGAGGAAGCTGACCATCCAGACCGGATGGGTAATCTCGTAGGGCACGAAAATGCGCGCGGTACCCAGAATCAGCAACCCGAGCATGACCGACTTGGTGGCGGCCGCGCCGACGTAGCCCAACAGCACATCGATCCACGACACCGGCGCCGAGAGCAGTTCGTAAATGGTGCCGGACCACTTGGGCATGTAGATGCCGAACGAAGCGTTGGAAATGCTTTCATTCAGCAGCGACAGCATAACCAGGCCGGGGATGATAAAGGCGCCGTAGCTCACGCTGTCGATATCGCCCATGCGCGCGCCGATCGCCCGGCCGAAGACGATGAAATACAGCGAGGTGGTGAGCACCGGCGCAGCGATGCTTTGCATCACGGTGCGAAACGCGCGCGCCATCTCGAAGCGGTAGATGGCACGGATGCCGTGCATGTTCATGCAGGTGTCTCCTTCGGGCTGTGCACCAGGCTGACAAAAATATCCTCCAGCGAACTCTCGCTGGAACGCAAGTCCTTGAAGTCGATGCCATGCGCGCCCAGCGTGCGCAGCAATTCGGCGATGCCGGTTTCTTCCTTTTGCGTGTCGAAGGTGTAGACCAGGGCCTGGCCGTCGGCGGCAAGTTCCAGCGGCCAGGCCGCCAGTTCGGCCGGCAGGCTGGCCATGGGGTGTTGCAGGGTCAGGGTGAGCTGCTTCTTGCCGAGCTTGCGCATCAGCACATGCTTGTCTTCCACCACGATCAGCTTCCCCTGGTTGATCACGCCGATGCGATCGGCCATGTCTTCAGCCTCTTCGATGTAATGGGTGGTCAGGATGATGGTGGTGCCGCGGTCGCGCAGTTCGCGCACCATGCGCCACATGTCGTGGCGCAGCTCGACATCGACGCCGGCACTGGGCTCGTCCAGAAACAATATCTTCGGCTCGTGCGCCAATGCCTTGGCAATCAGCACCCGGCGCTTCATTCCGCCCGACAGCGTCATGATCTTGGCGTCGCGCCTGTCCCACAGCGAGAGGTCGCGCAGCACTTTTTCCAGGTAGGCGGGATCGGGTGCGTGGCCGAACAGGCCGCGGCTGAACGTGATGGTGGCCCAGACCGACTCGAAGGCATCGGTATGGAGCTCCTGCGGCACCAAGCCAATGGCTGCCCGCGCCGCGCGGTAGTCGCGCACGGTGTCGTGGCCGTCGGCACGGACAGTGCCTTCGGTCGCATTGACAATGCCGCAGATGATGTTGATCAGGGTGGTCTTGCCGGCCCCATTGGGCCCGAGCAAGGCAAATATCTCGCCGCGCCGGATGTCCAGATCGATGTTCTTGAGCGCCTGGAAGCCACTGGCGTAGGTCTTGCCAATGCCACGCACACAAACGATGGGGGCGGTACGCCCGGCGGGGTCGAATGCGGCAGGGGAGGAGGTGGTCATGAAGGTGATGTCAACAGAAGACCAGAGGTATTGAGGTGGCGTCGGCGCCAGAACGTGTCAAAACGGCATCTTGGGCATGCCCTTCATGCCGCCCATGCGCTTCATCATCTTCATGAGGCCGCCGCCCTTCATCTTCTTCATCATCTCCTGCATCTGCTCGAACTCCTTGAGCAGGCGGTTGACATCCTGCACCTGCACACCGGCGCCAGCGGCGATGCGGCGCTTGCGCGTGGCCTTGATGAGCTCGGGCTTGCGCCGCTCCAGCTTGGTCATGCTGTTGATGATGCCTTCCTTGCGGCGCAGGTCCTTCTCCACACGGTCGGTATCGACCTGACCGGCCTTGGCGGCCATCTGCGCCGGCAGCTTGTCCATCAGGCTGGACAGGCCACCCATCTGCTTCATCTGCTGGAGCTGGGCCAGGAAGTCATTGAGATCGAAGCCCTCACCGCTCTTGACCTTGGCCGCCAGCTTTTGCGCGGCCGCCATGTCCACGCCGGCCGCGACCTGCTCGACCAGGGCCACAATGTCGCCCATGCCCAGCACACGCCCGGCGTGGCGTTCGGCATCGAACACCTCCAGACCATCAATCTTCTCGCTGGTACCAGCAAACTTGATCGGCACGCCGGTGACGGCACGCACCGAGAGCGCCGCACCGCCGCGCGAGTCGCCATCGGTCTTGGTCAGGATGATGCCGGTCAGCGGCAGCGCATCCTTGAAGGCTTTGGCGGTGTTGATCGCGTCCTGGCCCTGCATGGCATCAACCACGAACAGGGTTTCGACCGGGTTGATGGCGGCATGCAGATCGCGGATCTCGCGCATCAGCGCCTCGTCAATCGCCAGCCGGCCGGCGGTATCGACCAGCAGCACGTCGAAATAATGCTTGCGGGCGTAATCCAGCGCCGCATGGGCAATGTCCACCGGCTTCTGGTCTGGTGTGCTCGGGAACCACTCGGCCCCTGCCTGCGCCGTTACGGTCTTGAGCTGCTCGATGGCGGCCGGGCGGTAGACGTCGCCCGATACCGTCAGCACCTTCTTCTTGCGTTTCTCGATCAGGTGCTTGGCCAGCTTGGCGGTGGTGGTGGTCTTGCCGGCGCCCTGCAGGCCGGCCATCAAGATCACCGCCGGCGGCTGCACCGCCAGGTTCAGATCGCTGACGCCTTCGCCCATGGTGGCGGCCAGCTCGCGGTTGACGATGCCCACCAGCGCCTGCCCCGGCGTGAGCGAGCCCATCACCTCCTGGCCGAGCGCTTTTTCCTTCACACGGGCGACAAAGTCGCGCACCACCGGCAGCGCCACATCGGCCTCCAGCAGGGCCATGCGCACCTCGCGTAGCATGTCCGTCACATTGGATTCGGTGATGCGGGCCTGCCCCCGGATTTCCTTGACGAGGCGGCTGAGTTTGTCGGTAAGGGCGGAGGCCATAGGGGGTATTCCGGCGAACGGAACCAAAGTTGGGTGTCAACGGCGAAGTGACACGGTGCAAAACGCTAAACTGTACCCATGATTCTAGCGAGTGCTTCCTGGCTCCCCGTAGCCCTGACCGTAGCTGCCGCCCTTGCCTATATCGCGCCGGCTACCGCCGTACGTCGCCTGGGCCCGCAAGCCTTGCGCCGCAGCATGATTGCGGCCTGGCTGCTGCATGGTCTGGTACTGGCCTTCAGTCTGCTGGGTACCAGCCCGCACTTCGGCTTTGCGCCGGCGCTGTCCGTCACCGCCTGGCTGGTCGCAGCCGTCTATGCGGTGGAAAGCCACGTCTACCCGCAACTGGAAACGCGCTGGGCCTTCTCGGCCCTGGGTGCCGTTGCGGTGATCTTGGCACTGTTGTTCCCAGGCCAACCCCTGCACGCAGCGGCTTCGCCCTGGTTGCCGTTGCACTGGGCGCTGGGTATCGCCTCCTACGGTCTGTTCGCCGCCGCGGCGGCCCACGCCTGGCTGATGAACCGCACCGAAGAACGTATCCGCCTGGCGGCCGACCCGCACAGCGGCCTGCCGCTGCTGACGATCGAGCGCCTGACCTTCCGTTTTGTAGGCGCCGGCTTCGTGCTGCTGTCTGCCACCCTGCTGGTCGGCATTCTGTTTGGCGAGTCGCTTTACGGCACGGCCGGCGCCCACTGGAAGTGGGACCACAAGACCGTCTTTTCCGTGCTGTCCTGGCTGACCTTCGCCATTTTGCTGATCGGGCGCGCGCGCTTCGGCTGGCGTGGCCGGCGCGCCGCGCGCATTCTCTACATCGGCTCGGGCCTGCTGCTGCTGGCCTACGTGGGTTCGCGCTTCGTCATTGAAATCATCCTCGGTCGCAGCACATGAAGTTTCTGCTGTTGCTCGTGGTTGTCGTCGCCGCCGTCTGGATGTGGCGCTCAGGCCGGCTGGCTGATGCGGCCTCAAAGCAAAAACCGTCGTCCCCACCGCCGCCGCAAGACATGGTGAGTTGTGCCCAATGCGGCGTGCATTTCCCACAGGCCGACGCCATTACCGGACGCAACGGTTTGTATTGCTGCGTCGAGCACCGGCAACGCGCGGAGTCCTGAATGCAGCCGGCCGACGAGGTGCACTCCTGGTTTGGTCCCTCGTTGCTGGACACGGACCTGGAACCTGCTGACAACGCACTCCCGGAGCTGGAACGGCTGTGGCGCGGCTTCATGACCGCCCGCGTGACGCTGGGTCTGGTGCTGCTGCTGCTACAGATCACCCTCTATGGGCTGGGGCAGGTCAGCAACCTTTGGCTGCTGGGTGTTTGCGTTGGCTATTTTCTCAGTGCGCTGGCGGTGCGCATTGGCTCTCGCCCACGCCGCTTGGGCCGGACATTCGACCTGCAATGGGTCGCCGTCATTGGCATCGATGTGCTGGTGTTTGCCTCTCTGCAGTTCCTACACGGCAGCAGCATCAACTACACGCCGCTGTTTGCCCTGCCGGTGCTGCTGGCCTCAGTGCTGGGTTCCCTGCTACTGGCCATGGGCACAGCGGCCGGCGTCACGCTGATGCTGCTGCTGCATGCCGTCCGGCTGTCGCTGCAAACCCATGGTGACGTCACACCGCACCTGATTCAGGCGGCCCTCACAGGCGCGGGCAGCTTCGTGATCGCCTTCCTGTCGCACCAGCTCTCCACCCGCTTGGCCAGCGAGGAGCGGCGGGCACGCCGCAGCCAGTCAGCCGCACGGATTCAGCAGCAGGTCAACGACCTGGTGATCGAATCCTTGAGCGACGGCATTCTGGTGGTCGATGCACGCGGCACCGTGCACGCGGCCAATCCGGCCGCACGTCAACTGCTGCAATCGGACAACCAACCGCTGCAGCCGCCTCCCTTCACGCTGAACGGCGAAACAGCTTGGCAACCCTTGATTGATCTGACGCAGCAAAGCTTTGCCTACCGCGGCATCCAGCAGGCCGACGTCAACATCCAGCATGCCGGGCAAGGACCGCGGCACATCCGGGTCCGTACGCGTCTGACGGCCACGCGCGGCAGTGGCGCCAAAAACCTGTGCGTCGTGTTCCTGCAGGATCAGCGCGAGATGGAAGCCCGCATGCGCACCGAGAAACTGGCCAGCATGGGGCGCATGTCAGCTGCCGTCGCACATGAGATCCGCAACCCGCTGGCCGCCATTGCCCAGGCCAATGCGCTGCTGGACGAAGACCTCAGCGACCCCAGGCTCAAGCAGTTGACCGGACTGGTCCAGCAAAATGCCCAGCGGCTTGAAAAGATTGTGGAAGACATCCTGGACATCTCGCGCGTGCACAAACGTGGCGATGGTCACGGACAGACGCCAGAGACGCTGCTGCTCGACGAAAGTGTCGCACGCATCTGCCAGGACTGGGCGCAGCAGGTGCAGGGGCAACATGTCCTGCACTGGAATCTGGCCACGGCCCCACTGCAAGTGGATTTTGCACAGGATCATCTGCGCCGCGTGCTAGTTAACCTGCTCGACAACGCTCGGCGCTATGCCAGCGGACAAGCCGAGTCCCTCCAGGTCGCCACGGAGGTGGCCGCCCGGGGGCAAGTCACCCTGTCCGTCTGGAGCGAGGCCCCCCCCATGGAGCCATCGGTCGAGCGCCATCTGTTCGAGCCCTTCTTCTCGTCGGAGAGCCGCTCCAGCGGCCTGGGCCTGTACATCTGCCGCGAATTGTGCGAACGGCACGGCGCGACCATCGCCTACCAGCGCGTCCAGCGCATGGCACGTGGCACTCGCATGGAGGGCAATGAATTTTTCGTATCCTTGCGTCGCGCACGCTCGGCCAGCAAAGCCGTCCGCGCCGTCAACTCCACCGACACCCCATGGCACTGAACACTTCCACCGCCCCCGCTCACATCCTGGTGGTCGACGATGAGCCCGACCTGCGCACGCTCTACGAACTCACCCTGCTGCGCGAGGGCTACCAGGTCGATGTGGCCGAGAATCTGGAAAGTGGCTGGCAGCAGCTGAACGAGCGGCGTTTCGATGTGCTGATCACCGACATGCGCCTGCCCGACGGACTGGGCATCGAGCTGATCCAGCGTCTGCGCGCCCAGCAACGCAACGAGCGCTGTGTGGTCATCACGGCCTATGGTTCGGCGGAGAATGCCGTCGAGTCGCTCAAAGCCGGCGCTTTCGACTACCTGACCAAACCCGTCAATCTGCGGCAATTCCGCGCCGTCATTGCCTCCGCTGTCCAGGATGCACGTGCACAGCAAGCCGATACCGCAACCACCCGCCGCACGACCGAGACCGGCACCTCCACGCCTCAAGCAGACCTCAGCCTGCAACGCCTGGTCGGGCCGTCAGCAGTCATGCGCGCGGTCAAGGAGCGCATAACAAAGGTGGCGCGCAGCATGGCGCCGGTGTTGGTCTGCGGCGAATCCGGCACCGGCAAGGAACTGGTGGCCAACGCGCTGCATGCCAATAGCCACCGCGCAAGCGGCCCCTTCGTGGCCGTCAACTGCAGCGCCATTCCGGACACCCTGCTGGAAGCCGAGTTCTTCGGTGTCAGAAAAGGCGCCTATACCGGTGCCACGCAAGACCGCGAGGGCTTCTTCCAGGCCGCCAACGGCGGCACGCTATTCCTGGATGAAATCGGCGACCTGCCCCTGGCCATGCAAGCCAAGCTGCTACGTGCCATCCAGGAGCGCTGCGTGCGTCCGGTCGGCGCGACCCAGGAAGAGCCGGCCGATGTGCGCATTGTCAGCGCCACCCACAAGAATCTGGCGGACGAAGTGCAAGCCGGCCGCTTTCGCCAGGATCTCTATTACCGGCTCAACGTGATCGAGATCGACATCCCGCCGTTGCGGGAACGGCGGGAAGACCTGCCCGCCTTGTGCGATGCGCTGCTCAAGCGGATTGCCGCCGAATCCGGGTTACCCGTGCCAGCGCTTACTCAGACAGCACTGACGCACTTGGCTCAGCACCCCTTTAAAGGCAATGTGCGAGAGTTGGAGAACCTGCTGCACCGAGCCGTGGCCTTGAGCGATGGCCACGAGTTGCAGATTGAATCAGCGGCGCAAGCCGTGTCACAACCTCTCGAATCCACGACAACGTCCGCGCCGATCACTGTTGTCGAAGCGGCCAGCACGCTGCCAGACGACTTGCAACGCCATCTGGACCTGCAGGAACGCGACATTCTGATCAAAGCCTTGCAGGAAACCGGCTACAACCGCACTGCCGCCGCCGCCCGCCTGGGCTTGAGCCTGCGCCAGATACGCTACCGGATTGCCCGGCTGAACATCGACATGCCGCAAGACCATGACGCCGCCTCCGATGCCCCATAACGCGCCCCCTGCCGATACGCTGTGGAACGGCGGCTGGTACCGCTTCGCCCGCCGCTTGGCATCCCCCAACTTTGGCCCGCGCCCGCCGCAGGCCGTGGTGGACTTGATCGTCATCCACTCCATCAGCCTGCCACCCGGCCAGTATGGCGGCGACGAAGTGCAACGACTCTTCACCAACACCCTGGACTGGAACGCCCACCCTTACTTCCAAACGATCCAGGGTTTGGAAGTCTCCGCCCATTTCTACATCCGACGCAATGGCGAACTCTGGCAATTCGTCAGTTGCGATGAACGGGCCTGGCATGCCGGCACTTCACACTACCGCGGCCGCGACAACTGCAACGATGATTCCATTGGCATTGAACTGGAAGGCCTAGAAGGCACCCCATTTGATGCCGCCCAATATGAAACCTTGGCCGGCCTGTGCGCAGCCCTGCCGCAGCGCTACCCCATCAACCACATTGCCGGTCATGAGCATATTGCCCCCGGCAGGAAAGCCGACCCCGGCACAGGCTTCGCGTGGGCCCATTTGCGGCAAAGTCTGGGCTGGCCAACTCAGTGTTTTCCCCAGGGCGTTGCATAGATGTCGCGCGGTTGAAAATATTTTTTCGCACCGGCGTGATGCGCCAGTCGCTCACGCACATCGATCGTGCATCACGCGATGTGCAAGCACCATGCGGCCATACAAGCAAAAATCCGTCGCATCGCCTGTGTTTTCTGGCTGTCTCGCAGCAACGCTTGATTTGGCTCGAGTTTCGGCCGGCTCTCGACATCCCGGCCACCCCATTTCACCGACTTGGTGCCAGCCGTCTTTCATACGTCTGACACAGTCACGCCATCGCGACGCGATACACTACCTGTAGTGGCTTGTATTCATACAAGACCCCATATATAGTGTTTCCTGTTTGCACCACGGCTGTTGTCGGCGGTGCATGAAAAGCCGGTAAACCAGACTGAAATAACCAATAAATTTGCGAAGACGAGGAACAGATGCAAACCGCCCTGAACACATCCACGCCCCTCAACACAGGTGTCCTGAACATGCAGACTCAGGAAAATGCGGCAGCCCAACCGCTCAACCATTACCAGATCATCCGACGCAATGGCGCCGTGGTGCCGTTTGAGCCCAACAAGATTGCCGTGGCCATGATGAAGGCTTTCCTGGCGGTGCATGGCACCCAAGGCGCAGCGTCTGCCAGCGTACGCGAAGTGGTTGATGAATTGACCCAAGCCGTGGTGCGCGCCTTGATGCGCTCGCGTCCCGGCGGCGGCACCTTCCACATCGAGGATGTGCAAGACCAGGTGGAACTCGGCCTGATGCGCAGTGGTCACCATGAGATTGCCCGTGCCTATGTGCTGTACCGCGAACGCCGCACCCAAGAGCGGGCTCGCCAGACCACCGCCGAAGCACCCAAGACGCCAGAGCTGCATGTTGTTGATGGCGACCAGCGCATTGCCCTCGACCTCGGTCGCCTGCAACACCTGATCGAATCAGCCTGCGCGGGTCTGGGCGCAGACATCAAGCCCGATCCCATCATGGCCGAGACCATGCGCAACCTCTACGACGGCGTCCCCATCGACGAGGTGTACAAGGCCGCCATCCTGGCTGCGCGCACGCTGATCGAGAAAGACCCCGACTACACCTACGCCACCGCACGCCTGTTGTTCCACACCATCGCCAAAGAGGTGCTGGGGCGCGACGTGCCGCCGTCCGAAATGGCCGAAGCCTATATCGACTACTTCCCCGGCTTCATCAAGAAGGGCGTGGAAAACGATCTGTTGGACGAAAAGCTGCTGCAGTTCGACCTCAAGCGCCTGGGCGCGGCACTCAAGGCCGAACGCGACCTGCAGTTCGACTACCTCGGCCTGCAAACGCTGTACGACCGTTACTTCCTGCACGTGCGCAAATCGCGCATCGAGTTGCCGCAGGCTTTCTTCATGCGCGTGGCCATGGGCCTGTCGTTGAATGAAGTGGATCGCGAAGCCCGCGCCATCGAGTTCTACGAAGTGCTGTCCTCCTTCGACTTCATGTCCAGCACGCCGACGCTGTTCAACAGCGGTACGCTGCGCTCGCAGCTCTCCAGCTGCTACCTGACCACCGTACCGGACGATCTGGACGGCATTTACGAATCCATCAAGGAAAACGCCCTGCTGTCCAAGTTCGCCGGCGGCCTGGGCAACGACTGGACGCGCGTGCGCGCCCTGGGCTCCCACATCAAGGGTACTAACGGCGAGTCGCAGGGCGTCGTGCCCTTCCTGAAAGTTGTCAACGACACGGCCGTCGCCGTGAACCAGGGCGGCAAGCGCAAGGGCGCCGTCTGCACCTACCTGGAAACCTGGCACCTCGACATCGAGGAGTTCCTGGAGCTGCGCAAGAACACCGGCGATGACCGCCGCCGCACGCACGACATGAACACGGCTAACTGGATTCCAGACCTGTTCATGCGTCGCGTGATGGAAAAAGGCCAGTGGACACTGTTCTCCCCGTCCAACGTACCCGACCTGCACGACAAGTTCGGCGCCGACTTCGAGAAGGCTTATGTCGCCTACGAAGAGAAGGCCGCCCGTGGCGAGATCAAGCCGACGCGCACCCTGCAGGCGACCGACCTGTGGCGCAAGATGCTGACCATGCTGTTTGAAACCGGCCACCCCTGGATCACGTTCAAGGATGCCTGCAATGTGCGCTCGCCCCAGCAGCATGCCGGCGTCGTGCACTCCTCCAACCTGTGCACCGAGATCACGCTCAACACCAGCGATACGGAAACCGCCGTCTGCAACCTGGGCTCCGTCAATCTGCGCCAGCATCTGAAGGATGGCCAGATCGACCATGCCAAGCTGAAGAAGACGGTGGCCACGGCCATGCGCATGCTGGACAACGTGATCGACATCAACTACTACGCCGTCAAGAAGGCCCGTGACTCCAACCTGCGCCACCGTCCGGTCGGCCTGGGCATCATGGCCTTCCAGGATGCGCTGTATGAGCTGCGCATCCCCTACGCCAGCGACGCCGCAGTGGACTTTGCGGACAAGTCGATGGAAGCCGTCTGCTACTACGCCTATCTGGCTTCAACCGATCTCGCCAGCGAGCGTGGCCGCTATTCCAGCTACCAGGGATCGTTGTGGGACAAGGGTATCCTGCCGCCGGACACGCTGGACATGCTGGCGCAAGCGCGTGGTGGCTACGTCGAAGTCGACCGTTCGGCCACCCTGGACTGGGACGCCCTGCGCAAGAAGATTGCCAAGGATGGCATGCGCAACTCCAACTGCGTGGCCATTGCCCCGACCGCCACCATCTCCAACATCATCGGCGTGGATGCCTCCATCGAGCCCTGCTTCGGCAACCTGTCGGTGAAATCCAACCTGTCGGGCGAGTTCACCGTCATCAACAGCTATCTGGTGCGTGACCTCAAGCGACTGGGCCTGTGGGATGACGTCATGGTCATGGACCTCAAGCACTTCGACGGTTCGTTGGCCCCCATCGACCGCGTGCCGCAAGAGATCAAGTCCCTCTACGCCACGGCGTTCGAAGTGGAAACCAGCTGGCTGGTCGAAGCTGCAGCGCGACGTCAGAAATGGATCGACCAGGCGCAGTCGCTCAACATCTACATGGCGGGCGCCTCCGGCAAGAAGCTGGACGAAACCTACAAACTGGCTTGGCTGCGTGGCCTGAAAACCACTTACTACCTGCGCACCACCTCGGCCACGCAAGCCGAGAAATCCACGGTGGCAGCCGGCCGACTCAACGCGGTCTCCTCTGGTGGCGCAGCACAAGGCGGTGCCAGCATGAGCGCGCTTGAAGCCGCGGCCGCTGCAGCACAAGCACAGATGGCAACGGCCGCAACCGACATCAAGTTCTGCGCGATCGATGACCCCGGCTGCGAGGCCTGCCAGTAAATCGATGCCAGCTTCGCATGCAATGCGATGCTATTGAGCAACACAATTGAGCAGCGATGTGAATGAATACTTTTCATTTCATCTCGCTGCTCTCATAATCCGCTGATTGGAATCTCATATGTTGAACTGGGACGAAGAAGTCAAGCCCACATCGCAAATGCCTTTTGCACATGGCTCATCCAGCAGCCGTACGACCGAGCTTCCCCTGCAATCTTCTGAACTGCGCACGGCACAGGCCGTGAGCTTCACATCCACCACGACGGCTGTGCCTGCAGTTGCGCACCGCATCAAGGCGTCTGACAAGCGCATCATCAACGGCCAGACTGACGTCAATCAGCTGGTGCCGTTCAAATACAAATGGGCCTGGGAAAAATACCTGGCCACCTGCGCCAACCACTGGATGCCGCAGGAAGTGAACATGACGCGTGACATCGCCTTGTGGAAAGACCCGAACGGTCTGACCGAAGACGAGCGCCGCATTGTCAAACGCAATCTGGGCTTCTTTGTCACGGCTGACTCACTGGCCGCCAACAACATTGTGTTGGGCACCTACCGCCACATCACGGCGCCTGAGTGCCGCCAGTTCCTGCTGCGCCAGGCCTTTGAAGAGGCAATCCATACCCACGCCTACCAGTACATTGTCGAGTCGCTCGGCCTGGATGAGAGTGAAATCTTCAACGCTTACAACGAAGTCCAGTCGATTCGAGACAAGGACGAATTCCTGATCCCGTTCATCAACGCGATCATGGATCCCAACTTCAAGACCGGAACCCAGGAAACCGATCAGACGCTGCTCAAGTCCCTGATCGTCTTTGCCTGCCTGATGGAAGGTCTGTTCTTCTATGTTGGCTTCACGCAAATCCTGGCACTGGGTCGCCAGAACAAGATGACCGGTGCTGCCGAGCAGTACCAGTACATCCTGCGCGATGAGTCGATGCATTGCAATTTCGGCATTGACCTGATCAATCAGCTCAAACTCGAAAATCCGCACCTCTGGACAGCCGACTTCAAGACCGAGATTCGCGGACTGTTTGAGAAAGCGGTCGAGCTCGAATACCGCTATGCCGAAGACACCATGCCGCGTGGCGTGCTTGGCATGAATGCCTCCATGTTCAAGGGTTACCTGCGCTACATCGCCAACCGGCGTGCCACGCAGATTGGCCTGGAGCCCCTGTTCCCCAATGAGGAAAATCCTTTCCCCTGGATGAGCGAAATGATTGACCTGAAGAAAGAGCGCAACTTCTTCGAAACCCGCGTGATCGAGTATCAGTCGGGTGGCGCCCTCTCTTGGGACTAAGAAAAAAATATGGCTTCCAGAATTACACATGTCACCGACTGCTCCCCAGAGAGCGGCTTTGGCGTGTGCACCCGAGTTCATGGCGTTGGGATTGATCCCAGCGCCATGAATCGCTTCATGCTCTCCAACTGGCGTGAAGTGCTCTTTGTAACTTGATCAAGGAGAAAATGATGGCAACTGCAAAAAAACCGGCCGCAAAGAAGGCCGCACCGAAGAAAGCTCCGGCAAAGAAAGTCGCAGCTAAGAAGGCTCCCGCCAAGAAGGTAGCAGCGAAGAAAGCTCCGGCCAAAAAAGCCGTAGCCAAGAAAGCGCCTGCCAAGAAGGTCGTCGCCAAAAAAGCTCCGGCCAAAAAAGCCGTAGCCAAGAAGGCGCCTGCCAAGAAGGTAACTGCGAAGAAGGCCCCGGCTAAAAAGGCCGTCGCCAAGAAGGTCGTCGCCAAAAAAGCTCCGGCCAAAAAAGCCGTAGCCAAGAAGGCGCCTGCCAAGAAGGCCGCTGCCAAGAAAGCTGCCGCCAAGAAGCCGGCTGCGAAAAAACCCGCTGCCAAGAAAGCTGCCAAGAAGCCGGCTGCGAAGAAAGCCGCGAAAAAGCCTGCTGCCAAAGCAGCGCCTGCCCCGGCTGCCCCTGCGGCTCAGACAACTCTGAACCCGCAGGCCGCTTGGCCGTTTCCGACGGCCAGCAAGCCCTGATTCAGCGGCTTAGCCTCAAGCCCGATGACCGCAAGGCATCGGGCTTTTTCTTCGTCACACCAACGCCACCATGCCTGTTTACAAGCTGCCTTTCCTGCGAACCGAAAAGGATGGCGCGGTCATCGTGGATATTCATGTCATGCCCAATGCACCGCAGACCCAGATCCAGGGCCTGCATGACAACGCCTTGCGCGTTCGGCTGAAGGCCCCCCCGGTCGATGGCAAAGCCAACCTCGCCCTACAGGCTTGGCTGGCGAAAACACTGGGCATACCGCGCGCGGCCATTGAACTGGTTCGCGGCGACACCGCCCGTCGCAAGCAGCTTCGAGTGGCAGCCCAACATGTTGCCGCCGCCGACTGGGAGCAGCTGACACCCCCTGCCGTTGACTGAGCGTGGATTACAGGCCAAACGCCTTGGTGTCGACCGTATAGTTCTGCGGACCACGGTGCGCAATCTTGTGGGAACCCATGCGATTGCCAAGCTCGGCGCAACGCGCCAACGACCAGCCCTGCTCCAAGCCATAGAGCAAGCCACCGCGGTAGGCATCGCCGCAGCCTGTCGGATCAATCACTTCCGCGGCCTTGACCGGCGGCACCAGTGTCTTCTGCCCGTCGACCCAGACCTCGCTTCCCTCATGTCCGAGTGTGATGACCAGGCCGCGGACCTGGCGTGAAATCTCGCCCGGGCTCCAGCCCGTACGATCGCACAACATCTTGCCTTCGTAGTCGTTCACCGTCACCCAGCTGGCCTGTTCAACAAAACGCGCCAATTCCTTGCCATCAAACATGGGTAAGCCCTGGCCCGGATCGAAAACAAACGGAATATCTGCAGCCTTGAACTGCTCGGCGTGCTGGAGCATGGCGTCGCGACCATCAGGCGAAATGATGCCCAGTTTGACATCAGGATGGCGATCGATGCGGGTCACATGGGCCTGCATCATGGCCCCCGGATGGAAAGCGGTGATCTGGTTGTTGTCCTTGTCGGTCATGATCAAGGCCTGCGCGGTGTAGGTGTCGCCCATCTCACGCACGAACTGCGTGGCAATCCCCAGTTCGCGCAAGCGCTGCAGATAGCCGGAGCCGTCGTTGCCAACGGTGGCCATCGGCAGTGGTACACCACCCAGCGCCTTGAGCGCATAAGCGATGTTACCGGCGCAACCACCGAAGTCGCGGCGCAGCGTCGGCACCAGAAAAGACACATTAAGGATGTGCAACTGATCCGGCAAGATTTGCTCAGCAAACCGGCCTTCGAAATTCATGATGGTGTCAAAAGCCAGAGAGCCGCAGATAAGAGATGCCATGGTGATGTTGAAAAGTTTCAGGGATAAAAAGCAAGAACACGATAACCGGTAATGCGCTCTGCATTGCCATTGGCCGCGATGTTCAGTGCCAGGGAAACCGGGAACTCTGAGCCGGCGGCAAGCGCGGTTGAAGGCAGGCCCAAATCGCCCGCCAGAAAGACGCGCCGGATGAGCACCTGGTCCTGGGTGTCTGTCACCGACAACTCAAGCGCCGGCAACGCCACATCTCTTTCGGCCGTATTCTTGAACGTCAGGCTCAGTCGGTAGACATCCGCCCGAAGCTTGCTGAAAGACGAACTGTCAATCAACACCGACTCGATCTGGCGCCATGGTGCCACGCTGCATTGCATCAACACGCACACCGCCTCAACCACCGGCTTAAACCCTGGTGCAACAACTGCAATCCTGTCGCGCTCGTGGGCGAACAACTGAACGAACAAAGTCAAGCTCAAGACTGTCGCAGCGACAAGCCAGGGAATGCGCCGTCGAGAACGCCCTCCGGTTTTGGTGCGATCACGTGTCTTGCGCATGAAGGACGGGGCAACCGGTTCCGTCGAATCCGTTGCCTCAGACCGTGGCATCGAATCCCAGACGTCCGTCAGGACCGCTGTCTCCGGTCCATCAGGGTGCCAAACCGACTCTGATGCAGGTACCGCGCTCTGCTCCGGCTCAACTGGGAAGGGCTCCGCCTCCATCGGCGGCGACCGATCTGGCGCAGCATCGGATGCAGACGCACTTTCGGCTGGCGCCGCTGTCATCTCCAGCTCGATATCGACCGGTTCCGATGGCAGCGCCTCGACCGCCAACGGATCCTGCATGTTCGCCGAGGCATCGAAGATCTCGTCACATTGGCCGCAACGTACCCAACCTTCGGAAATACGCAACTGGTCGGGTACGACCTTGAACATCGTCCGGCAGGCTGGGCATCGGGTGATCAGGCTCATGACCACGGGATTGTAGAGCGCGGCACCGAACCGATCAGAAGCTGGCTGTCATCAAAATCCAGCCGTCTTCCGCGTCACTCACCGTCAGCTGGCAATAGGGCGCATAGGCCAACTTCAGCTCTTCCGCCTGCCGCTCCAGAATGCCGGCCAGCACCAGCGAACCACCAGCCGCCACCCGGGCACACAGCAAGGGCGCCAGCACCTTCAACGGCGTCGCCAGAATATTGGCCAGCACGGTCCGATACTGGCCACTGACCGCATCCGGCAAGCCGGCATTCAGCGAAACCTCGTTGGCTTGGGCATTAAGAACGGTCGATGTAACAGCCGCCTCGTCAATGTCAACCGCATCAATCTCGGTCGCCCCATGCTTGGCGGCGCCAATAGCCAGAATGCCGGAACCACAACCGTAATCCAGCACACGGCCCAGCCCGCTCTGTTCGGCTGCGTGGTGCGCGATCCAGCGCAGGCACATGCGGGTCGTTGGATGCGTGCCGGTGCCGAAGGCCAGGCCCGGATCGAGCCGGATGATGGTCTTGGCCTGTGCCGGTGGCTCATGCCAGGTCGGCACGATCCAGAAGTCCGGTGTGATCTCGACTGGAGAAAACTGCGACTGCGTCAGACGCACCCAATCCTGCTCGGGCACTTCGCTGATGCCGAGCAGGCGGCAACCGTCGAAAAAATCCTGCGCCTGCAGCAAAGTCGCTGCCTCGCCAGCAGCCGCTTCGGTCGGGTACAGGGCCAGCACGCGCGAGCGCTGCCAGCCATCCTGAGGCGGCGGCATGCCGGGCTCGCCGAACAAAGCCTGCTCGGCCTCGGTCTGGGCATCCGCATCTTCGACGCTGACACTCAGGGCGTCGAGCGCATCAAGCGCCTCACTCAGGACCTCGACCCGCTCCTGCGGACACAACAGACTCAGTTCATGCATAGTCGGTTCTTAGCGCGTGTGGCGCGCCATCCACTCTTCAAGATAGTGGATGTTGGTTCCACCGGCCATGAACTTGGCATCTGCCATCAGTTCACGGTGCAGCGGAATGTTGGTGCTGATGCCTTCGACCAGCGTCTCGCCCAGAGCGGTACTCATGCGCGCCATGGCCTGCTGTCGCGTGTCGCCATGGACAATGATCTTTCCAACCATCGAATCGTAATTCGGTGGCACGAAGTAGTTGGTGTAAACGTGCGAATCGACCCGCACCCCAGGCCCACCGGGCGCGTGCCACATGGTGATGCGGCCCGGGGATGGCGTGAATTTGTAGGGATCTTCGGCATTGATGCGGCATTCGATCGCATGACCGCGGATCTGAATGTCCCGCTGCGTGAACGGCAAGCGCTCACCGGCTGCCACCATGATCTGCGTCTTCACGATGTCCACACCGGTGATCATCTCGGTCACCGGGTGCTCCACTTGGACGCGCGTGTTCATCTCGATGAAGTAGAACTCGCCGTCTTCATACAGGAACTCGAAAGTACCCGCGCCACGGTAGCCAATCTTCTTGCAAGCCGCCACGCACCGCTCGCCAACCTTGTCAATCAGCTTGCGCGGGATGCCTGGCGCCGGCGCTTCCTCGATGATTTTCTGGTGGCGCCGCTGCATGGAGCAGTCGCGCTCGCCAAGATACACCGCATTGCGATGCTTATCGGCCAGGATCTGGATTTCAATATGCCGCGGGTTCTGCAGGAACTTCTCCATGTAGACCGCAGGATTGTTGAATGCTGCACCAGCCTCGGCCTTGGTCATCTGCACCGCGTTGATCAATGCCGCCTCGGTATGCACCACGCGCATGCCGCGGCCGCCGCCGCCGCCGGCCGCCTTGATGATCACAGGGTAACCAATGGCCTTGGCAATGCGACGAATCTGCACCGGATCATCCGGCAATTCACCTTCCGAGCCCGGCACACAGGGCACGCCCGCCTTGATCATGGCCTGCTTGGCTGACACCTTGTCACCCATGATGCGGATGGACTCAGGTGTCGGCCCGATGAACTGAAAACCGCTTTGCTCGACACGCTCGGCAAAATTGGCGTTTTCACTCAAAAAGCCGTAACCGGGGTGAATGGCTTCGGCGTCGGTCACCTCCGCCGCCGAGATGATGGCCGGCATATTGAGATAGCTCTGCGCGGAAGGCGCCGGGCCGATACAGACCGCCTCTTCGGCCAGCTTGACGTACTTGGCTTCGCGGTCCGCCTCGGAATAAACCATCACCGCCTTGATGCCCAGCTCGCTACAGGCGCGCTGGATCCGCAGGGCGATTTCGCCGCGATTGGCAACGAGAATCTTTTTGAACATGAGACGATGCGCCTTATTCGATGACGAACAGGGGCTGGCCGTATTCCACGGCCTGACCGTTCTCGCCCAGGATCTGGGTCACGGTGCCAGCCTTGTCGGCCTCGATCTCATTGAGAATCTTCATCGCCTCGATGATGCAGAGGGTCTCGCCTTCCTTGACAACGGAGCCCAGCTCCACAAACGCCTTGGCACCCGGCGAGGCAGAGCGATAGAACGTGCCGACCATAGGCGACTTGACGGTATGACCGGTGACGACCGGCGCGGCAACAGGCGCGGGGGCTACGGGCGCCGCAGCAACCGGTGCTGCCGCCACGGGTGCCGCCATCGGAGCCGCTGGCATTTGATAGCCCTGAACCATGGCACCGCCGCCTTTGACGATACGCACCTTGCCTTCGGCTTCAGTGATTTCGAGTTCCGACACATTGGAATCGGACACCAGGTCAATCAAGGTCTTGAGTTTTCGCAAATCCATGGGATCACCAACATCTTTCTAAAGATTGCTTCAATTTACTCCGAACTGAAGCGATTTCCACCCAAATTTGGGGAATTCCAAAAAAGCAAAAGGGCGGACACTTGCCGCCCGTCATCATAAAGGATGCGCTACAGACCCTACTGTAACTCACGCCAGTGCGCCAAATCGGCCGATGAGACTTTGCCGATTTTACGATCGCGAACCACCCCGTCAGCGCCCAACACCACGGTAAAGGGGAGCCCGCCACTCAGATTCCCCAAGGATTTGCTGAGGCCAACGCCCTCCATACCAGCCAAAGCAATGGGAAAAGTCAAAGGCTGCTTGGTCAAGAAATCGCGCACGGGAGCCATCTTATCCACCGCCAAACCAAGAATTTGCCAACCCTTGGCGGCATTTTCTTTGTAGAAGGCATCCAATAAAGGCAATTCTTCAATACAAGGCGGGCACCAGGTCGCCCAGAAATTGATCAGTAAGGGGCGCCCCTGCAGACTTTGCAGTGCCAACCGCCCACCCGTCGGGGTATCAAAAGACAGCCGCCATAAAGCGGTCATAGCGTCCTCACTCACTGGCTTGGGCGAGAACCTCCACCAAGCCAGGCCAGCGCCTCCCAAGCCGGCAGCCGCCGCAACCGCGGCATACAGCCAACGTCTCCTGGCAGGACTCAGATCATTTTCCGGATTCACAAAATACCTTAAATAAATCAAAAATCATCCAACAAGCGCCGAACAGCATCCAAACTCCCGCGAGGAGTTCTATCTTTGGCATCCCGCAACAACGCGCCGCGCAGGTTGTCGAGGTCATGAATCATCAGATGAACCCCTATTGACTCTCCAAGTTCCGGACAGCGCGCATGAAAACTCAGGGCCTCCACCGGCTCATGGTGAAAGCCGGTCACAGTGCGCGGTTCATAAGGAACCCCCATGTCGATCAAGGCAATTTCCGCTGATTTTTCATCATCACAGAACAACTGCAGATAAATATCCGACAAGCGGGTCGCCGTGCCATGCCAGACCGCGCCGCTCAGATGTGGCCGGAACACGGTCAGCCGCTCCATCCACTGCAGCGCCAGTCGGCGCAGTGCCAGCAGTTCAGTCGGCTGGGTGTCAGCACAGAACACGGCAATGTAGTCACGCACCGCATCCTCCACTTCGTCATTGCCGGGCAGTGGCGTACGTGGCGACAGGCCGAGCTGACGCACAGCGCGGCGCTTGGCCGGCCCGTACTCCAGCCCTTCTTCCACCACCATCGACGCCGCTGCAGCGGCAATTTCCTGTTTGCTCATGCCGAGGGTATTGTGCACCTGCGCTGGATCCCCGGAAGGCCGCAAGGACACCGGCAGCCACCCCCTAGAATCAGGCGATGCACATTCATATTCTCGGTATCTGCGGCACCTTCATGGGGGGACTGGCCGCTCTTGCCCGCGAGGCAGGCCACAAGGTCACCGGCTGCGATGCCGGCGTCTACCCGCCGATGAGCGACCAGCTGCGCGCCCTCGGCATTGAGCTGATCGAGGGCTTCGGCGCCGAGCAACTGGCCCTCCAACCCGACATGTTCGTGATCGGCAACGTGGTCAGCCGCGCCCGCCAAACCGACGGCAGCCCGAAATTCCCGCTGATGGAGGCCATCATGGAAGCCGGCCTGCCCTACACCAGCGGCCCGCAGTGGCTGGCCGAGCATGTGCTGCAGAGCCGCCATGTGCTGGCGGTGGCCGGCACCCACGGCAAGACAACCACCACATCGATGCTGACCTGGATTCTGGAGGCCGCAGGGCTGCAGCCGGGTTTTCTGGTCGGCGGCGTGCCGATGAATTTCGGTGTGTCGGCCCGTCTTGGCGCGCCAGTTCGTCCCAACGCCAAAACACCGGCCGACCAGCGACCGCTCTTTGTCATTGAGGCTGACGAATACGACACCGCCTTTTTCGACAAGCGCAGCAAGTTTGTGCATTACCGGCCGCGCACGGCCGTGCTCAACAACCTGGAGTTCGACCACGCCGACATCTTTGACGACCTGGCCGCCATTGAGCGTCAGTTCCACCACCTGGTACGCACCGTACCCGGCTCGGGCCGTGTCGTGGTCAATGGCCTGGAAGAGAGCTTGGTGCGCGTACTGCACGCCGGCTGTTGGAGCGAAGTCCGTAGCTTCGGTGCGGCAGTGAGCGACTTCACCGCGCGTGGCGAGCCGCACGACTTTGACGTTTTGCACCAAGGTCAGTTGGTCGCCAAGGTGGAGTGGGCACTCACAGGCGTACACAACCAACTCAATGCGTTAGCTGCCATTGCTGCAGCCGAGCATGTGGGTGTGGTGCCCGCAGTGGCCGCCCGCGCTCTGGGCGAGTTCCAGAACGTCAAGCGCCGCATGGAGGTCCGCGGTAGCGTCCATGGCATCACCGTCTACGACGACTTTGCCCATCATCCGACCGCTATCCGCACCACGCTCGACGGCCTGCGCCGCAAGGTCGGGCCGGGCAGCCGCATCCTGGCGGTGTTCGAGCCGCGCTCCAACACCATGAAGCTGGGGACCATGAAGGCGCAACTGCCCTGGAGCCTGGAGGATGCGGATCTGGCCTTCTGCCATACCGGCGGTCTGGGCTGGGATGCGCGCGAAGCGCTGGCGCCCATGGGAGAACGTGCGCAGGTTGCGGACACGATTGATGACTTGGTGCGGCAGGTGGTCGCGTGCGCGCAAGCGGGCGATCACATCCTGTGCATGAGCAACGGCGGCTTTGGCGGTATTCACCTCAAGCTGCTGCAGGCCCTACAACCTGCGAGCCCCTGAGCGCGGCCGGCCATACTCGCTTGCCCTAATGGGGGAGGCGGGCAAAGATGCCGATAAGATGTCATTGGGTTAGATTTCTGTTTGCCTCCAGGAACAGCCATGACTTCCGACACACCGCCGAAAAGCAGTACCACCCAGGTGAAGGTCACGCCGTTCGCCCCGCACGGACAGGTGGATATGTGGATGGACGGCAACCTGCTACATTACGAGTCCACCGGGCCTTTCAACAAGGAACTGGCAGATTGCTTGGCGGTGGCGCAGTCGAATTTCCTGCAGGCGCTTCAACCGAGCGGACCCTGGGTCAGCATCTGCACCGTGCGTAAAAGCGCCTTGGCCACGCCGGACGGTCTGCAACGCTACGCTGAACTGGTCCGCCAAGCGCCGCCGCAGTTCACCCCGGTGGCTACGGCCTATGTCATAGGCCCGGAGGTCGAGGGGGGCCAGTTCATGGCCCCCCACTTCGCGAAGATTTTCGCCGATGCCGGCCGCCCGTTCCAGACCTTCGCCACCATGGCCGAAGCCCAAAGCTGGGCTCGGGCCATGATCGACAAAGCCGGCGCGCCTTAACGCTCCCGGCGCGCCTTGACCGAACCGGACAGGACTTCCAGCACTTCCAGCGAGTCGTCCCATCCCAGGCAGGCATCGGTGATGCTCTTGCCGTACTCCAGGTTGCCGGCATCGTCCTTGCCCGGCGTGAACTTCTGTGCGCCGGCATGCAGATGGCTCTCGACCATCACGCCGAAAATATGCCGCGAGCCGCCCGCCATCTGGGCTGCAATATCGCGCGCCACATCAAGCTGTTTCTCATGCTGCTTGCTGCTGTTGGCATGGCTGCAATCCACCATCAGGGTGGCCGGCAGCTTGGAGGCCTCCAGCTCCTTGCAGGCCGCTGCCACGCTGGCGGCATCGTAGTTCGGCGCCTTGCCGCCGCGCAGGATGACATGGCAGTCCTTGTTGCCGTTGGTCTGCACGATCGCAACCTTGCCGTTCTTGTGCACCGACAGGAAATGGTGGCCGCGCGCCGCCGCCTGGATGGCGTCGGTGGCGATCCGGATGTTGCCGTCGGTGCCGTTCTTGAAACCGATCGGCGCCGACAGGCCGGAGGCCAGTTCGCGGTGCACCTGGCTTTCGGTGGTGCGTGCGCCGATGGCGCCCCAGGAAATCAAGTCACCGATGTATTGCGGCGAGATCACGTCGAGGAACTCGCTGCCGGCCGGCAGGCCCAGGCGGTTGATCTCGATCAGCAGCTGGCGCGCGATGCGCAGACCTTCGTCGATGCGATAGCTCTCGTCCAGGTAGGGGTCATTGATCAAGCCCTTCCAGCCCACCGTGGTACGCGGTTTCTCAAAGTAGACGCGCATCACGATCTCCAGCGTGTCCTTGTACTTCTCGCGCTGCACCTTCAGACGTCGGGCGTACTCGAGCGCGGCGGCCGGGTCATGGATGGAGCACGGGCCGATGACGACCAGCAGGCGGTCATCCTTGCCGTGCATGATGTTGTGGATGGCGTGGCGGGTGTGGGAGATCAGGGTCTCCACGGGCGTTCCCTGGATCGGGAAGAAACGGATCAGATGCTCAGGCGGGGGTAACACGGTAATTTCCTTGATACGTTCATCGTCGGTACGGCTGGTCTTGTCACCGGGATGGGCATACCAGGCATCACTGCCGGCTGGATTGGCTTTGGCGTTCATCGTGTCACTCCTTGTGCGTGAGGTTCGTGTGTGATCCGGTCAAAAAAAAACCGCCGGACTTGCCGGCGGTTTGGTGGAATTCGCTACGTTTCTTGTGGGTACGTTCAGAACTCTCTTCCGCCGACGGCGCTTGAGAACCAAAAGTAGCCAAAAAAGTAAGAACGGGTCGAAACCATGGACATCAATATAGCACACCTGAATATCAGGCCGTCCCTCCAACTGTCAGGCCATCGATACGCAACGTAGGCTGCCCCACACCCACCGGCACACTCTGGCCTTCCTTGCCGCAGGTACCGACACCACTGTCGAGCTGCATGTCGTTGCCGATCATGGTCACGCGCGTCAACGCATCCGGTCCGTTGCCGACAATGGTGGCGCCCTTGACCGGATACAGGATCTTGCCATTTTCCACCCAGTAGGCCTCACTGGCCGAGAAGACGAACTTGCCAGAGGTGATGTCCACCTGGCCACCACCGAAGTTGGTGGCATACAAGCCCTTCTTGATGCTGGCCACGATTTCATCCGGCGACTTGTCTCCACCCAGCATGTAGGTGTTGGTCATGCGTGGCATCGGAATATGGGCGTAGCTCTCCCGCCGGCCGTTGCCGGTGGGGCGCACCTTCATCAGGCGCGCGTTCATGGCGTCCTGCATATAGCCCTTGAGGATGCCGTCCTCGATCAGCACGTTGCGCTGGCTGGCATGGCCCTCGTCGTCAACGTTGAGCGAACCGCGCCGGTCGGCGATGGTGCCGTCGTCGAGCACCGTCACCCCCTTGGCCGCCACACGCTGGCCGATGCGGCCGGAAAACGCGCTCGATCCCTTGCGGTTGAAATCGCCTTCCAGCCCGTGGCCGATGGCCTCGTGCAGCAGCACGCCGGGCCAGCCGGGGCCGAGCACCACGGTCATCTCGCCGGCCGGGGCCGGGCGAGAGTCGAGGTTGGTCAGTGCGGCATCCACGGCCTCGTCAACGTACTGGCGGATGCGGGCTTCGTCGAAATAGGCCAAGCCGAAACGACCGCCACCGCCGGAGGAACCCATCTCTCGCCGGCCGGCCTGTTCGGCAATCACGGTCACACTCAGGCGCACCAGCGGCCGCACATCGGCTGCCAGCGTACCGTCGGCGCGCGCCACCAGCACCACGTCGTACTCACCGGCCAGCCCCGCCATGACCTGCACCACCCGCGGGTCGCGGGCGCGTGCCAGCTGCTCCACCGTTTCGAGCAGCTTGACCTTGGCCGTGCTGTCGAGCGTGGCAATCGGGTCCATGCCCGGATAGAGTGAGCGCGCCGAAGCGATCTTGGGTGTTCCGGCTTTCACGCGCGTCGACTTGGCCGCGCTGGAGATGGTGCGCACGGTATGGGCCGCATCGAGCAGGGACGCCAGTGAAATGTCGTCCGAATAGGCAAAGGCCGTTTTCTCGCCGCTGACAGCGCGTACGCCAACGCCTTGGTCAATGCTGAAAGACCCCGTTTTGACGATGCCCTCCTCCAGGCTCCAGCCCTCACTGCGCGTGTACTGGAAATACAGGTCGGCGTCGTCCACCCGGTGCGCGCGGATTTCGGCCAATGCACGTGTGAGGTGGGATTCGTCAAGCCCGAAGGGCGTGAGCAGCAGATCCCTGGCAATGGCCAGGCGCTCCAGGGTGGGTTCGCGGGAAATCATGGCCTCATTTTAGGCCGCAGCGATCTCCGTCCCCTGCGTGGGGCTTCCGCCAGCCGCGCCCGACCTCAGGTCTGTACCAGGCGCTTGGATCGGGCGATCGACATCAGGATGCCCAAGCCCATGCCCAGCGTCACCATGGCCGTGCCTCCATAGCTGACAAAAGGAAGCGGCACCCCCACCACCGGCAGGATGCCGCTGACCATGCCCATGTTGACGAAGGCATAGGTGAAAAAGATCATGGTCACGCTGCCGGCCAGCAGGCGGGCGAACAGCGTGGGTGCTTCCAGTGCGATCGCCAGACCGCGCAGGACGAGGAAAATAAAACCGCTGATCAGCAACAGGTTGCCAAACAGGCCGAACTCCTCGGAGAAGGCGGCAAAGATGAAATCGGTGGTGCGCTCGGGAATGAATTCCAGATGGGTCTGCGTGCCCTGCATGAACCCCTTGCCGAAGACGCCGCCAGAGCCGATGGCGATCATGCCCTGGATGATGTGGAAGCCCTTGCCCAAGGGGTCGCGCGTCGGATCCAGCAAGGTACAGATGCGCTGTTGCTGGTAGTCGTGCAGCACCGGCCAACGCACCCCCTGCGCGCACAGCTGCGGCTCGAAGATCACCACCAGCAACAGGCCGATCACCCCCAGCAAGACCGGCGGAATGATCAGCTTCCAGCTCAAACCGGCAAAAAAAATCACCGACAGACCCGCGGCCAGCACCAGCAAGGACGTCCCCAAGTCAGGCTGCTTCATGATGAGCCCCACCGGAACGGCCAGCAAGAGCCCGGCCACCAGGAAGTCGAGCGGGCGCAACTGACCCTCGCGTTTCTGAAACCACCACGCCAGCATCAACGGCATGGCGATCTTGAGGATTTCGCTCGGCTGAATGACGATGCCGACATTGATCCAACGCCGGGCACCTTTCTTGGTGATGCCGAACACCGCCACCGCAATCAGCAGGGTCACGCCCAGCATGTACAACGGCACCGCCAACGTCATCAGCCGCTGCGGCGGAATCTGCGCCACCACGAACATGATGAAGCCGGCAATCAGCATGTTGCGCCCATGGTCCAGGAAGCGCGTGCCATGGTCGTACCCCGACGAGAACATGGTCAACATGCCCGCGCAGGCCAGCAGAAAAATGGCAAAGGCCAGCGGGCCATCAAAGCCACTGAACCAGGGCATTGCCCGCTTGAACAGAGAAGGTCTTTCAAATACAACCGCCATGGTGTGCGATTATCCAGCACATGCCCACCACCCATCTGCTTTATCTGCACGGATTCCGCTCTTCGCCCCGCTCCACCAAGGCGCAGCTGGTGCGCCAGCGCATCGAGGGGTATCCCAAGGTAACGCTGTGGTGTCCGCAACTGCCGCCCTCGCCGCGCGAGGCCATGGCGCTGGTCATGCAGGGCATCGCCGACTGGCCACGCAAGCACATGGCGGCCGTGGGCTCGTCGCTCGGCGGCTTCTATGCCACTTGGGTGGCCGAGCAAACCGGCTGCCGCGCCGCCCTGCTCAACCCGGCCGTCCACCCCGCGCGCGATCTGGCCAAGTACATCGGCGAGCAAACCAGCTGGCATGACCCGCAAGAGCGCTTTTTCTTCCGTCCCGAGTTTGTGGACGAGTTGCACGCCCTCAACTGCCCGGCCATCACCCATCCCGAGCGTTACTTTGCCTTGATCGCCAAGGGTGATGAAGTACTGGACTGGCGCGAGATGACGGGCCGCTATCCCGGCGCGCAAATCCGGCTGCTGGAAGGCAGCGACCATGCCATCAGCGAGTTTGCAGAGCATCTGGACGACGTGCTGGCTTTTCTGGACCTCGCGACCTGAGAAGCCTTGCAACCATCCGTAAAACCGGCATCAAGTGCCGCCCGGGAAGCCCTGGCCTGACGGAAAGCCCCGATTTACTGGGACAATCGGCTTCATGTTTGCATTGTTTGACGAAGCCGGAAAATTCCTCGCCGGCAGAATTCTGTCCGAGGCCGAGGCCTCCATCCAGGTCGAGTTGGAGTCCGGCAAGCGCGTCAAGGTGAAAGCCGCCAACGTGCTGCTCAAGTTCGACAAGCCCAGCCCCACCGAACTGCTGGGCGCGGCCCAGACGTTGAGCCAGGGCATCGAGCTGGAACTGGCCTGGGAGTTCGCACCGGAAGAGGACTTCAGCTTCGCCGACCTCGCCAGTGTCTACTTCCAGGACCCGCCCACCCTTCCCCAGCAGACCGCCGCCTTGCTGCGTCTGCAGGAGGCGCCGCACTACTTCCGCCGCGCCGGCAAAGGACGCTTCAAGAAAGCCCCGGCCGAAATCATCCAGCAGGCGCTGGCGGCGATTGAGAAAAAACGCGTGCTGCAACTGCAGATCGAGGACTGGGCCGCTGCCCTGGGCCGCGGCGAGTGTCCGCAGCCGATCCGCGAGCAGCTCTACAAGATTCTGTTCAAGCCGGACAAGAACGCGCCCGAATACAAGGCCGTGGTCGAGGCCTCGCGTGCCACCCACACCGCACCACTGGACCTGCTGCAAAAGGCCGGCGCCATTGACTCGCCCTACCAGTTCCACTGGCGGCGTTTCCTGTTCGAGAACTTCCCCAAGGGCTACGGCTTCCCCCCCCTTGAAGCGCCCGAAATTCGGGACGAACTCCCGCTGGCCACCGTGCAGGCTTTTTCCATCGACGATTCGGCCACCACCGAGATCGACGACGCGCTGTCGGTGCAGGGCCTGGGCGAAGGCACAGTGACGGTCGGCATCCACATTGCAGCGCCAGGCCTGGCCGTGCAACGCGACAGCGCGGTCGACAACGTCGGCCGCGCGCGCCTGTCCACCGTCTACATGCCGGGCTACAAGCTCACCATGCTGCCCGACGAGGTGGTGCAGCGCTACACCCTGCAGGAAGGACGCGACTGCCCGGCAGTCTCGCTCTACGTGGCAATCGACGAGACCACGCTGGAGATCCGCGGCCACGAGACGCGGCTGGAGCGTGTGCCGATCGCACACAACCTGCGCCACGACCAGCTCGACACGGTGGTCACGGCCGAGTGGCTGCAGAATCCCGCGTTTGAGCATCAAAATGGCACGCAGCCCTTGTCACATCTGCGCGGACAGCTATCATTTTTATACCGCCTGGCCCAGCATCTGAAGGCCCAGCGCGAGGTGGTGCGCGGCAAACCTGAGACCTTCAACCGGCCGGACTACACCTTCAAGCTGGTCGGCAACGGCGACGCCGAACCCAGCGGCCATGAACAGGTGGTGATTGGCACCCGCCAACGCGGTGCCCCGCTGGACCTGATGGTGGCCGAGGCCATGATCCTGGCCAACAGCACCTGGGGCCAGTGGCTGGCCGAGCACGGTGTGCCCGGCATCTACCGCAGCCAGGCCAGCCTGGCGCCAGGCGTCAAGGTGCGCATGGGCACCAAGGCACTGCCGCACGCCGGCATCGGCGTCAAGGCCTATGCCTGGAGCACCTCGCCGCTGCGCCGCTACACCGACCTGGTGAACCAGTGGCAGATCATCGCCTGCGCACGCCATGGCAAAACGGCAGCGCTGGCTGCGCCCTTCAAGCCGAAGGACGCCGACCTGTTCTCCATCGTCTCCGGTTTCGACGCCGCCTACAGCGCCTACAACGGCTACCAGGGCGCCATTGAGCGCTTCTGGACGCTGAAATACCTGCAACAGAACGGCATCACCGAACTGGTGGCCACCGTGTTCAAGGACAACATGGCGCGCGCCGACGAGCTGCCGCTGGTGCTGCCAGTGCTCGGTGCGCAGGACTTGCCGCGCGGCGCCAAGGTGCGCGTGAAGCTGGGTGAGATCGACGAAGTGGCACTCGATGTGAAGGGCACCGTGATCGAGCGGCTCGACAGTGCGCCTGAGGCCACGGTCGAGGAAGAGGCCGAGGACGAGGAGGCCGAACACTTGGCCGCCGGCCCGATCGAGATCGCCGTGGACGTCAACGAAGCTGAAGCCCCCGCGGGCGATAATCCTGCCCCGTGAACCTGCGCACCCTCAGTCCCCTGCAGCTGGCCCTCGGCATCTCGGTGGGCATTCATGCCATCTTGCTGACGGTGCGCATCGTCGACCCCGAGGCCTTCAACCGCGTGTTTGAAGACACGCCGCTGGAAGTGGTGCTGGTCAATGCCCGCACCAACGAACGCCCCGACAAAGCCCGCGCCATCGCCCAGGCCACCATGGCCGGCGGTGGCGAGGCGGAACGCGGCCGCGCCACCAGCCCGCTGCCCTCGGCACTGATCAGCGACAGCGGCGACGCCGTCGAAGAGGAAACGCAGCGCAAGCTGCAGACCATGCAGCAGCAGCAAACCCTGTTGCTGGCGCAGATCAAGCAGCAAATCGCAGCCCTGCCCAAGACCGACCCGACCCAACCCACCGAGGCCTCCGAGCTGGCCGCACGCGAGGAAAAGCGCCGCCAGCTGATCAAACTGCTGGCCGAGATCGAACGCCGCATCAACCAGGAAAATGCCCGCCCCAAGAAGCGCTACATCAGCCCGGCCACGCGCGAAGAGGTCTACGCCATTTATTACGACCAGCTGCGCCGCAGCATTGAAGACCGCGGCACGGAAAACTTTCCCGAGGCCGGCGGCAAGAAGCTCTACGGCGAGCTGACCATGATGGTCACCGTCAACCATGACGGCCGCGTGCTCGCCACCGAGGTGGTGGAGAGTTCGGGCAACCGCACGCTCGACCGCCGTGCCCAGGCCATTGCCAAGAGCGCCGGGCCCTTCGGCGCATTCAGCCAGGCGATGCGCCGCCAAGCCGAGCAGATCGTGGTGGTGTCGCGCTTTCGCTTCACGCGCGACCAGACCCTGGAAACCCGCATCAGCGCCTCGGTGAGCAAACCATGAAAGGCCTGTTGCGCTGGACCCTCCTGCTCGCGGCCGCGCTGCTGGTGCTGCAGCTGTTCTTTGTGGCGCGCATTGCCTTGATGGTGGTCGTCAACCCGCAATCCACCGCCTTCGAGCGCTCGGAGGCCTGGCGCCTTCTGAACGAGAAAGACAAGCTGCGCTGGCGCCAGCAGTGGGCGGACTATGCCGACATCTCCGATCACCTCAAACGCGCGGTGATCGCCTCGGAAGACGACGGCTTCACCTACCACGACGGCGTGGACTGGGACGCACTGGAGAAAGCCTGGCAGAAGAATGCCAAGGCCGAAGCGCAGGCCGCGAAGAAGGCCGCCAATGGCGCCAAAGTGGTGAAGCCGCCCAAGGTCGTCGGCGGCTCCACCATCACGCAGCAACTAGCCAAGAACCTGTTTCTCTCGGGCGAGCGCACCTTCGTGCGCAAGGGCCAGGAGTTCGTGCTGACCTTTCTGCTGGAACGTCTGTTGAGCAAGCAGCGCATCCTGGAGATCTACCTCAACCATGTGGAATGGGGCGAAGGCGTGTTCGGCGCCGAAGCTGCCGCGCAGCACTACTTCCGCAAACCAGCATCCCGGCTCACGCCGCTGGAAGCGGCACGGCTGGCCGTGATGCTGCCGCGGCCCAAGTACTTCGAAAAGCTGCCCAACTCCAGCTACCTGGCCGAACGCTCAGCCGTCATCGCGGCACGGCTGTCAAACGCCGAATTGCCATGAGAATCCTCGGCATCGACCCCGGCCTGCGCACCACCGGTTTCGGCATCATCGACGTGACCGGCCACCAGTTGAGCTATGTGGCCAGCGGCACCATCAGCACCATGCACTTGGCGCAGGGCGAGCTGCCGGCGCGCCTGAAGGTGCTGTTCGAAGGTATCCATGAAGTGATCGCGCGCTACCAACCCGAGGCGGCCTCGGTGGAGATCGTGTTCGTCAACGTCAACCCGCAGTCCACCCTGTTGCTGGGCCAGGCTCGCGGCGCCTGCGTCAGCGCCCTGGTCACGCGCGACCTGCCGGTGGCGGAATACACCGCGCTGCAGATGAAGCAGGCCGTGGTCGGCCATGGCCGCGCGCAGAAATCCCAAGTGCAGGAAATGGTGAAGCGGCTGCTCAAATTGCCCGGCCTGCCAGGGCCGGACGCGGCCGATGCGCTGGGTCTGGCCATCACCCATGCCCATGCCGGCCAGTCCATGGCTCAGCTGGCCAAGGCCACTCCCCTGGCACGCAAGACCAGCGGCATGTACCGCGCCGGTCGCAGCCGCTGAGCGCCAGCGGCCTCAGATATCGATGCCGGGTTTGTAATCCGCTGTCGGCACGGTCTGCCAGCGCCGCACCAGACTGGCCAGCAGCAGCGCCAGCGCACCGATCAGCATCAGTTCCAGCCAGGCGGACAACCAGCCATTGTCAAAAGCCCCAAACAGACTGGCGCGCAGTGCCTTGACGACCCAGGTGAAAGGCAGCCAGGCATGCACGGCCTGGAAAAAATCGGCAGTGAGTTCAATCGGCATCACGCCGCCGCCCGCCGCCAACTGCAACGTGAGCAGCAGGATGACCAGCAGCTTGCCCGCCTCACCCAAGGCACGCAGCAGCAGGTAGACGATGGCCAGGAAGGCTTGTCCAGCCGCCAGCATGACCAAGATGAGACTGACGTAGTCCGGCACGGCAATGCCCAGACCGAACACCAGCACCAGCAAGGTCAGGCCTGTCTGCACCAGCACCACCATGGCGGGTGCCGCAAATTTGCCGAGCGTTTTGGCCAAGGCTGACGCACCATCGTGTTCCCGGGCGAGCACACGCACGTTGAACAGGTACACCGACATCACCGCCCCCAGCCACAGTGCCATGGCGATCATATTGGGCGCAAAAGCGCTGCCGTTGTTGGGCACGGGCGCCATTACCTCCAGCGCAGGTTTGACGGAATCAGCCAACCCGCTCGCACTGCCGTCCAGCTTGCCGACCGATGCCGGCAACGCCGAGGCCACCAACTCGATGCCGGTGCGCAGCTTGGTGGCACCGCGCAGCAATTCGCCACTGCCCTTGGCGAAAGCATCCAGCCGCGCATCTTCCGGCAGTTTCTCAGCCATAGCGCGCAGCCCCTCGCCCAAGCTGCTTGCCCCATCGACCAGTTTGTCCGCCCCTTCTTCTACTCTGGCGGCGCCGCGCGTCAGGCGCGCATTCGCATCCAGCGCCTTCAGCAACCCGTCGTTCAACTGCTGACCGCCCGCGGCCAACTCTCCGGCGCCGGCTGAAATCTTGTCGCCCACGAAAGGAATGCCCGCCGTTTCCTGCTGCATCTGAACGGCGCCTTCGGTCAGCTTGAGCGCCCCGGCCTGCAATTGCTCCAGTCCTGCGCCCAGCTCGCGTTGACGCTGGTTCAGACGCTGGGTACCCGCCTTGAAGGCTTTGAGCTCAGCCTCAGGCGGCAAGCGGGACTCCATGGTGCGGATGCCCGCACCGACCTGTTTGAAGCCATTCGCCAGCTGCACCGCCGTACCGCTGTAGCGGGTCAGTCCGTCGTTGTAAGTCAGGGCACCGGTACGCAACTCGGCCATGCCGGCCTTCAGCATGTCCAGGCTTTTGCCGGTACCGTCCGCCGACAGCAGCACCTGCTCCCAGCGCTTCTCGTTCAAGGCCTCATTGACCTGATGCCCCAGGTCGACCGCAAAACGACGCGCAAAACCAGCCGCTGCGTAGTTGTTGCCTTCGGACAGCACCACCGTCACGGTGCCGGCCCCGGCATACTCACCGGGCACTGCACTGGCGCTGAAATCGCGCGGGATGATGATGGCAAACGCCAGGCTGCCGTGCTTGACCGCCTGGCGCGCTGCATCGGCAGCGTCCAGTTTGCGAAAGCCGAAGGTGGCGGACTTGATCAACTCGCTTGTCAACTCCGCGCCGACATTCATGGTGCGGCCACGGTAATCGAAACCCTCGTCCAGGTTGACGATGCCTACTGGCAGATCGCTGGTCTTGGCGTTCGGATCCCAGACGCTGGAGAGGTAGATCAGTGCATAGGCCGCCGGCACCAGCGCAATGGCCAGCACGGCCAGCCACAAACGTGAAAAGCGGCCGAACAATGCCAGATCGGTCTTCGCGATCTGCCAAGTGGCAAGCATGAAGCGGCTCAGTGGTTTTGCGGAGCTCATGGCGCTGATTGTGCTGGTTTTCATGCTCGCACAGCAACGCGCCCACCGCGCCACCTCATCTTTTACATAACTTCATGGAACGTCCGCCAGACCTGCGACACCTCTCGGATCTGACACCTCTTGCGCCTTCGGGTGAACCGTGCCCTCTCGTTCCACAGCATGCCTCAGCGCTTGCAGCGCGACGACTCGAGCCCCCATCGCCCAGGCACGGTTCTGTATCCACTTCGTGTCAAGAAACATCCAACATTTCATGTCGACATCTCTCCGGTAAACATTTATTTCAATGTGGAGGCTTGGTGTCTCTTGTGAAAACCATGTTTATCCAAGACTCGAGGAGTGGCGAATTTTCTTCCGGTTAATAGGGAGAGCGAGATTGGATGGCAAACCTACTATTCACTCACCCCCTCAACCAACCTTTCGGGAGATTCTTGTGAGCAGCATCAATTCGATTTCTTCCTATGTGCAACCTTTGGCCTCAGCGAAGGCCTGCCAGGACGACTACACGATCAACGCCGGCCTCTATGGCCCGGTCGTCGCCTCCGCAATTGGCGTTGCCAATGCCGCTGCCGACTCGGCCAGTGCCATTTGCTCTTTCAGTGCCGAAAGCCTGGGAAAGCTGGGAGACATGGCCGATGCAGGCTATGACGCCGTCGGCACGGCACTGAGCGATACCGGTAACGCCGTCGAATCGGCATTCGACAGCGTCACAAATGGTTTCACCCAGCTGTACTCGGACGTGGCCGCCATGGCCAACGACGGCCTGGACGCCTTGGGCGATGTCGGCCAGAGCGTGAGCAATGCAGCGGAAGAAGTCGTCGACAGCATTGGCAACGGACTGTCGGATGCCGCCACGGCCGTCAGCGACGCGGCCTCTTCTGTTGTCGACGGCATCAGTACCGCTGCCGGCAATGTGGTTGACCTCGCCTCCTTGGGCGTTACCGCCGGCACACTTTCATAAACGGACGCCCGACATGTTGTGCCGCCGTTTACTACGCAAGCCGCCGAGCCTCATCCTGATGATGGCCGGGCTGTCGCTGTCGGGCTGCTCGATCGTCAGTCCGGCGCCGCTTTGGGAGCTGGCCAAAGCGACAGGCAGTCTTGCCAGCATGGCCATGGCGACCAACCCCGGCGAATCCAGCAACACCGTGTACCACGTCCATGACCCGCTCAAGGAGTTGTGCATTGAGTTCAACCCCCAGGCGCAAGTCGCGGACATCGTGCCCGCACTGCAAATAGCGCTGCGCCAACACCAGATCGAAAGCCGGGTCTATGAAGGCATGGTTGCGGCGGAAAAATGCAGCGTCTGGTTGAAGTACAGCGCCTTCATCGACTGGGGGCAGTACCCGCTCAGCGATCGCTACAAGCCGTATGTGAGCAAGGCCGCACTGACCTTGCAGACAGCCCGGGGGCAGATTCTCTCAAGCAGCCACTATGAACTGGATCCCATGCTCGGCACAAGCAGATGGGCCAGCACGCAGGACAAGCTGGCGCCAGTGGTGTCCGCGCTGCTGAGCGGCATCGAGAGCAAGCCAGCCGCCCTCCCCACCTCCCAGAAGGAGAAAACATGAAACAGCTTCCAGCACGTCGTGAACACATGCTCGGCAGAAGTGGCACGTTCTTGACTTTGGCTTGCGCGGCCTTGTGCGCCAGCCTGGCGACAGGTTGTGCCAACACGCCCAGCACGATCGTCCAGGGGCCATTGACCGCGCCGCCCATCTCCCGCCCTGCCTCCGTGGAGCGCGTGAATACCGGCTCCTTGTTCCAGCCGGGCATGGCATCGCTCTATTCGGGTCGGCAAAAGCCGCGCCACATCGGCGACACGCTGAAGGTGGACATTTCTGAAAACCTTCGCGCGAGCAATACGGTCAAGAACGACATGAACCGCGAGAGCTCGTTCAAATCCAAAGGGCCGGGCAACGCCGACCCTTCCAACCTTCTGAGCGGGTTGATGAATCAGAACATCTCGGGTTCGGGCAGCACCGCCTTCAAGGGTGACGGAACCACCAAGAACGACAGCAGCTTCTCAGGTCAGCTGGCCGCTTCGGTGATCAATGTGCTGTCCAACGGCAACCTGGTCGTCGCCGGCGAACGCAGCATCGCGCTCAGCGGCAGCGTCAGCACCATGCGCTTCTCAGGTGTCGTGGACCCCAAGGACATCAAGGAAGGCAACGTCATCATCTCGAGTGATGTGGTCAACGCGCGTCTCGAGGTTGTCAGTCAGGGTGACGTAGCAGACAGCACCACCCGCAACTGGCTGCAGCGCGTACTGACCAACAACCTCGCGGTCTGGTAACGAGGAACGGGCGGCGATGCGCATCTTCCCCGCAACATTTTCATGCGGATCCCCGCAATATCGCGGAGCCGCGCAAGGAGAAAAACATGATTTCACGCTTTCGAACAAGCCTGGCTGCTGCCTGCGTGATGGCCTGCACCCCGGCCATGGCCTCCGTCAACATGGAAGGTGTCGCGCTGGACGAATCGGTCCTGGTCGCCGGCCAGAACCTCAAGCTCAATGGCGCTGGCATCAGCTTCCGACTGATCTTCAAGGTTTACGCGATGGGGCTGTACCTGCTGGATCGCAAAGCAACCGTCCAGGACGTACTGGCCACGGACGGGCCGCGCCGCCTCGTCATCACGATGCTGCGCGACGTGAGTGGCGAGGACTTCAACGAAGCCATTCTGAATTTCGTCTCCAACGAAGCAGGCGACATGCAAGCCAAGTCGATAGGGCATGTGCTGTTGCTGGGCAAGGCCATCGCCAGCCAGCCCAAAGGCCTGCGCAAGGGCGACACCTTGACCATGGACTGGGTGCCGGGCACCGGTACAGTGATTGAACTCAACAAGAAGCCGCTGGCCGAGCCGATGCGCGACATTGCCTTCTACAACACCTTGCTGAATATCTGGCTGGGTGACAAACCGGCCGATCCGGCGCTGAAGACCAAGCTTCTGGGCCGACCGCCCCAAGTACGCACAGCGATCAACTGACACGACAAGTTGCCGATAACCCAAAGAGCCATTCAGCGCGCTTGAAAGAAACCGCTCTGGTTTTCGCGCTGTGCGCGATGCGTCGAGCACTTCAGCGTTGCGAGACAAGCCCATAGCCAGGGCACTTTTTTCTCCATGTAAACGCTATTTATCAACTATGTATCCAGCTTGGCGGAAATGAGTCAATAAGCGTTGAAATGAGCGAAGAAAATCACGCAATTCAACGTTTAAGTCGGAATCGTCACTCGACTGTTTCTTGTTTAATCCGTATGTCATGACCTCACGAAAACAAATTTTGATCGTTGACGACGACAAAGAGATCACCACGATGCTGCCTCGGTATTTGGTCTCGTATGGTTATGAAGCTTATGCCGCTGGCGATGCGGACAGCATGCAGCACCAGTTATCCCAACACGCGATTGATCTCATCATTCTGGATGTGATGCTGCCGGGAACCGATGGTCTTGCGCTGGCGCGTGAAATGCGCAAGCAGTCGCGTCTACCCATCATCATGCTGACCGCACGCACCAACCCCTACGATCGCGTCGTCGGCCTGGAGACGGGTGCCGATGACTACATGGGAAAACCTTTCGAGCCGCGCGAACTGGTGGCGCGCATACAGTCCGTCCTGCGTCGCGCCAGCTCGCCCCCCAGGCGACCGACTGACCATACGCGCAGTGACATGATCAGTTTTGACGGCTGGGAGCTGCATCGGGAAAACCACTGCCTGCATGCGCCCGACGGCGCTGTCGTGGCGCTGTCCAACGCCGAATTCCGTCTGCTGTGTCTTCTCTTGCAAACGCCTCGACGCGCGCTCAAGCGTGATCAGCTCATGGAACAAGGCAGCAGCCACACCATGGATTCGGGCGAACGCAGCATTGATCTGCTGGTTTCACGACTGCGACAAAAGCTGATCCGCACGCCCGGTGGCTTCAACATGATCAAAACCGTGCGCGGCGTTGGTTACATGCTCAATGCCCATTCGGTTCAGGGGCGCATGGTGTGGCGCAGTTAAGCACCTGGCTGCGAAGGCTGACGCCAAGCACCCTGTTTGGCCAGCTGACGCTGCTCTTGTTCACGGCCCTGCTAACAGGACACATCCTGGCCCTGGTCTTGATGTTCCAGTTGTGGCCGGAGATGTTCGAGACAGTATCCGGGTCTGGCTGGGCCCCACAAGCCGGGGCAGGTTCCGCGGGGGATTCGCGGCCTCTCTCCCCCACCTTCATCGAAACGCTCGTCACGCTCGCTTCTTTTCCTCACCCCGGTGGCTGGCTCGATCTGGGCGCTCGGCTTCTGGTTCTGATCCCGGTGGCTGGGTTCTGTGCCCACTGGCTGTTGTCCAGCCTGGGGCAGCGGACCAAAACCTATGAGCTCGAACACCCGTGCCCGCGCCTGCTGGGGGCCGGGGTGAATGAATCAGCACGCCGGAAGATCAGCGAGGTCCCCCCACCACTACCGCCAGGAATTGCGCACATGTCGAGTGAGGCCGACTTTTTTCTGGCGGCGGTGTCGCACGACCTTCGGGCGCCATTGACGCGTCTGGCATTGCGCGTCGAAAGCCTGTCCAGCGAAGAACAGCAACGGGGTTTCTGGCGTGACATCCGGGAGATGAATGCCATGATCTCGTCCACGTTGAACCATCTTCGCGGCGTGGCTGATCCGGAACCCTTTGTATCGCTGGACTTGGTGTCGCTGCTGAACAGTGTGGCCGACGATCAATTGGCCAGTGGGCACCCCGTGCGCATCTTCGATGCCGATCCTCCGCTGCCTTGTGCGACCTTGCGGACCCAGGCTTCGGCACTGCGTCGCTGCATCAGCAACCTTGTCGACAACGCCGTGTGCTACGGCGGCAGTGCCGAGATCCGTTACAGGGATTCAACAGACCATGTCTGCATTGAAATTCGGGATCACGGCCCAGGCATTCCTGACGCCGAACGGGACAGGGTGCTGATGCCGTTCTATCGCATGGAGGGCTCACGCGATCGCCATGGCAGCGGAGTCGGCCTGGGCCTCTCGATTGCCAACAGCATCGTGCAACGTCTTCAGGGCCAGCTGCATCTGAGCAACGCTGCGCAGGGCGGGCTGGTGGTAACGGTGACATTGCCGCGCTGAAGGTGCGCCGATACGGCAACAACATGGCAGGCTGCCAAGCAGCCTATTTATGCGATCCGCTCCAGGATCAGCACGGCAAAGAAACCGCCGGCAGCGATCAATGTCCACTTGAGTGTGAGCAGACCCCAGCGCCTGTAGCGCGGCTGGCCAGTGCCGACGTAAAAGGCGAAGGACACCGCCGCACCGATCAGCAGCAACAGAATGAGCCAGCGAAACAGCAGCACGGCGGACGCTCCGTGTCTCGCCTACCAGGCGCGCGCCAACTGGGCAAAGCCCTTGGGAGCCAGCTTTTCGTCGGGGAAGGTCACGGTTTCCCAGGCGTCGGTTCGCGCCAGCAATTCGCGCAGCAGCTTGTTGTTCAGCGCGTGACCCGAGCGGAAGGCACTGTAGCTGGCCAGCAGCGGTCGGCCCAGAACGTAGAGGTCACCCATGGCGTCGAGGATCTTGTGCTTGACGAACTCGTCGTCGTAGCGCAGGCCACCGGCATTGAGCACCTTGTAGTCGTCCATCACGATGGCATTGTCGAGACCGCCCCCCAGGGCCAGGCCGTTGGCACGCATCATCTCGACGTCCTTGGTGAAGCCGAACGTGCGCGCACGGGCGATGTCACGTGAGTAGGAGTTGATGCTCATGTCGAACTCGACACGCTGCCCGGTGGAGTCCACCGCCGGGTGGCTGAAGTCGATCTCGAAACTGAGCTTGTAGCCGTGGTAGGGGTCGAGCCGCGCCCACTTCTCAGCCGCCCCCTGGCCTTCGCGCACTTCCACCGGTTTGGTGACGCGGATGAAACGGCGGGGCGCGTTCTGCAATTCGATACCGGCACTTTGCAGCAGAAAGACAAAGGATGCCGCCGAGCCGTCGAGAATGGGCACCTCTTCGGCGGTGATATCCACATACAGGTTGTCCACCCCCAAACCAGCGCAGGCTGACATCAGGTGCTCCACCGTATGCACCTTGGCCCCCCCGTTGGACAGCGTCGAAGCCAGACGCGTGTCGCTCACCGCCATCGCCGAGACCGGAATGTCAACCGGCTGCGTCAGATCGACACGCCGGAACACGATGCCGGTGTCGGGCTGAGCCGGGCGCAACGTGATCTCGACCCGCTGGCCGCTGTGCAGACCCACGCCAACGGCGCGGGTGAGGGATTTGAGAGTTCTTTGCTGAAGCACGGTTTGATTTTACGGTTGGCGGCATTTTTCTGCCGAAAACAGGCTGGCCCCCTTGCCATCCATAGGGGCAAGGGGGCCAGGCTCAGACCACAAGATCAGTCGGCTTGTTTGCGGAGAAACGCCGGGATCTCGAAATCGTCCATGCCACCGGAGGACAGCGCATCGACCTTGGCCGCAGCCTGAGTGCGATTGGTACGCCAGACGCTGGGCGTGGCCATGGTCTGGTAGTCCGGCTGCGGCACGCCAGCAGTGGCCGGGGCCACGCCGGGCGTCATCATGCTGCCGGCAGTGCCACCGTTCGTGGCGCCACCCATCGGCGTGCTGAGCGTAGGCACCTGGAACGGCACGTTGTCGGTCCCCGTGCGCAGCACCTGCAGCGGCGGCGCGGTACGGCGCATGCCCTGGCGGGACAGGCCGGTGGCCACCACGGTGACACGGATGTCGTCACCGAGCTCGTCGTCATAGGCGGTACCGTAGATCACATGGGCATCCGGCGAAGCGTAGGCACGAATGGTGTTCATCGCCAGCTTGGACTCGGACAGCTTGAGGCTGCCTTTGGCCGCGGTGATCAGCACCAGCACGCCACGAGCGCCGGAGAGGTCGATGCCTTCGAGCAGCGGGCAGGCCACGGCCTGCTCGGCAGCGATGCGGGCGCGGTCCGGACCGCTGGCCACCGCCGTACCCATCATGGCCTTGCCAGGCTCGCCCATGACGGTGCGCACGTCTTCAAAGTCGACGTTCACATGCCCCGGCACATTGATGATTTCAGCAATGCCGCCCACGGCGTTCTTCAGCACGTCGTTGGCATGGGCAAAGGCCTCGTCCTGTGTCACGTCATCGCCCAGCACTTCGAGCAGTTTCTCGTTGAGCACGACAATGAGCGAGTCCACATTGGCTTCCAGCTCAGCCAGGCCGCTGTCGGCATTCGTCATGCGGCGACCACCTTCCCAGTCGAAGGGTTTGGTGACCACGCCGACGGTGAGGATGCCCATTTCCTTGGCGACACGTGCGATCACGGGCGCCGCACCGGTACCGGTGCCGCCCCCCATGCCCGCGGTGATGAAAAGCATGTGGGCGCCAGCGACGGCGGCGCGGATGTCATCCTCGGCCACTTCGGCGGCATCACGCCCCTTCTCGGGCTTGCTACCGGCTCCCAGGCCGCTGTTGCCAAGCTGGATCACCTTGTGCGCACTGCTGCGCATCAGGGCCTGTGCGTCGGTATTGGCGCAGATGAATTCCACGCCTTGCACTTCGCTGGCGATCATGTGTTCCACCGCATTGCCGCCGCCACCGCCGACACCGATCACCTTGATTTGGGTGCCCTGGTTGAAGCCTTCTTCTTCAATCATTTCGATACTCATTTTTGATTCTCCTTGATGCAGTTGCCTTTGATTTCTGTTCGATAGCCGTGAATGCGGGTCATGAGGGCGGGCCAACGCACCGCCATCGGGGGTGAGGACTTCCACGTGCCAACCAGATCTTGTGTTGCATGGTCAGAAGTTCCCGATGAACCAGTCCTTGACGCGGCCCACGGCCGTCTTCATGGACCCATTTTTCTGCGCCACCTTGAAGCCGCGCATGCGCGCCAGCCGGGCCTCTTCGAGCAGACCCATGACAGTGGCTGCACGCGGCTGGGCCACCATATCGGACAGGGCGCTGGCGTATTTCGGTACGCCACGACGCACCGGCTTGAGAAAGATGTCTTCGCCCAGTTCGACCATGCCTGGCATGATGGAGCTGCCACCGGTGAGCACGATGCCGGAGGACAACACCTCCTCGCAGCCTGACTCGCGCAGCACCTGGTGCACCAGCGAAAAGATCTCTTCAATGCGCGGCTCGATCACGCCGGCCAACGCTTGGCGGCCGAGCATGCGCGGGCCACGGTCGCCCAGGCCCGGCACCTCCACCTGGGTCTCGGGGTCGGCCAGCAGCTGCTTGGCAAAGCCGCTTTCGACCTTGATGTCCTCGGCGTCCTTGGTCGGTGTGCGCAGCGCCATGGCAATGTCGCTGGTGATCAGGTCACCGGCAATCGGAATCACCGCCGTGTGGCGAATGGCGCCGTTGGTGAAGATCGCCACATCGGTGGTACCGGCGCCGATGTCGACGCAGGCCACACCCAGTTCCTTCTCGTCTTCGGTCAGCACCGACAGACTGGAGGCCAGCGGGTTGAGCATCAGCTGCTCCACTTCCAGCCCACAGCGCCGCACGCACTTGATGATGTTTTCCGCCGCGCTTTGCGCGCCGGTGACGATGTGCACCTTGGCCTCCAGACGGATGCCGCTCATGCCGATCGGTTCGCGCACATCCTGGCCGTCGATGATGAACTCCTGCGGCTCCACCAGCAGCAGGCGCTGGTCGGTCGAGATGTTGATCGCCTTGGCGGTTTCCACCACACGCGCCACGTCGGCCGCCGTCACTTCGCGGTCTTTCACCGCCACCATGCCGCTGGAGTTGATGCCGCGGATGTGGCTGCCGGTGATGCCGGTGTAGACGCGCGTGATCTTGCAGTCGGCCATCAGCTCGGCTTCTTTCAAGGCCTGCTGGATGCTCTGCACCGTGGCGTCGATGTTCACCACCACGCCACGCTTGAGGCCGTTGCTCGGCGCGATGCCCAAGCCGGCCAGCTTGAGCTCGCCATTGGGCATCACCTCGGCCACCACTGCCATCACCTTGGCAGTGCCGATGTCGAGCCCGACAACCAGGTCTTTGTACTCTTTTGCCATATGCGGTCCTGTGTGTCTTTGTTTCTCGCTACGTTTGTTTGCTCTGTCGCTTCATGGATTCTTTTGCGCCTTCTGCGCTTCCGGCAGCACGGTGCTCACACCGCGCAACCGGATGGCATACCCTTCCTGGTGGCGCAGATCAGCCGACTCCAGTGACGTGACCGAGCGGCCATAACGCGAGGTCACCTGCGTCATGGTCCCCAGAAAGCGCTGCGTACGCGCCACTACCTCTTCTTCCGTGCCACGGCCGAGTTCGATTTCTGCCCCGGTATCCAGCTTGGCGCGCCAACTGCCCCGACCCGTGAGGTCCAGTTCCTCGATCGACAGCTCCAGGCGCTCGAACAGCGGCTGCAATGCGCGGTACATGGCGAGCGCCTGGGCCGACTGCCCCTGCGGCCCGTCCAGGCGCGGCAACTCCTGCTCGACCTCGTCCACATTGGCCTCGAACACTTCGCCATAGCTGTTCACCAGCGTCGAATCGCCCTCCGTACCCCAGTAACCCACGGCCTGGTGCTCCTGCAGGATGACCTTGAGCCGGTTCGGAAATTCACGCCGCACCACGGCACGGCGCACCCAGGGCATGGCCTCGAATGCGTGCCGCGCCGCCACCAGATCAATGGTGAGGAAGGTGCCGCGCAACTGTGGCGCCACATTGGCACGCAAGGTCAATGCGTTGTTGTGGTTCACATCCCCGGTCACTGTGACCCCCCGGATGGCGAACAAGGGATGCGCCATCAGCCAACCTGCCGCAGCCCCCAGCGCCAGCAGCACGAACGCGACCAGCAGCAGGCTGCTGGTCAGGTTCATGAGCTTGACGTCCAAGGGGGCGGGCAGGTTGTGGGTCATGCACGCTCCTGAGGATGGTCGAGTGTGGCGGCCTGCAGCAGCCGCACGCACAGGTCTTCATAGCTGATACCGGCGGCACGCGCCGACATCGGCACCAGCGAGTGGCCGGTCATGCCGGGCGCGGTGTTGATCTCCAGCAGATAGGGTCGGCGGGTGCGGGCGTCGATCATCACATCGGCACGGGCCCAGCCGCGGCAACCCAACACGGTGAAGGCCTTGAGCACAAGCTGCTGGATGGCCTCTTCCTCACCGGCGGGCAGACCGCAAGGCACCAGGTACTGCGTGTCGTCAGTGAAGTATTTGTTCTGGTAGTCGTAGTTGCCACCGGGCGCCACGATACGGATCACCGGCAGGGCACGCGCCTGGGCACCTGTGCCGAGCACCGGCACCGTGACTTCATCGCCGCTGATGAACTGCTCGCACAGCACCTGCTCATCTTCCTGCGCCGCACGCGCATAGGCGGCGTCACATTCGTCGGCCGCCATCACCTTGGTCAGACCGATGGAGGAGCCCTCGCGCGCCGGCTTGACGATCATGGGGGCGCCGAGTTCGGCAAACGCCACCCGGGTGGCCTCTGCACTCGCGACCCGGGACCACGCTGGCGTGGGCAGCCCTTCCGAACGCCAAATGCGCTTGGTCATGACCTTGTCGATGGCGATGCTGGAGGCCATGACACCCGAGCCGGTGTAGGGAATGCCCAGCAGTTCAAGTGCACCCTGCACCGTGCCGTCTTCGCCGAAGCGGCCATGCAGCGCAATGAAGCAGCGCGCAAAACCTTCACGCTTGAGTTCACCCAGGTCTCGCTCGGCTGGATCGAAGGCATGCGCATCCACCCCACGCGACTGCAAAGCCTTGAGCACACCGCTGCCCGACATGATTGAAATGTCGCGCTCGGCAGACGCCCCGCCCATCAACACCGCCACTTTCCCCAGATTCACTTGGTCCTCGCTCACTTTTTCCCCGCCTGGGCCGCCTGGCCCTGCAACTCCACCACCTTGGCTGGCACCGCACCAATCGAGCCCGCCCCCATGCACATCACCACATCGCCGTCGCGCGCGTTCTCCGCAATGGCCTGCGGCATGGCGGCGATGTCATCCACGAAGACGGGCTCCACCTTGCCGGTCACACGCAAGGCGCGCGCCAGGGCCCGGCCGTCGGCCGCCACAATGGGCGTCTCGCCGGCGGCATAGACCTCGGCCAGCAACACGGCGTCGGCCTCGCCGATGACCTTGACGAAATCCTCGAAGCAGTCGCGCGTCCGCGTGAAGCGATGCGGCTGGAAAGCCAGCACCAGACGCCGCCCGGGGAAAGCACCGCGCGCTGCCGCCAGCGTGGCGGCCATCTCCACCGGATGGTGGCCGTAGTCATCGATCACCGTGAAACTGCCACCGTTCTTGGCCTTCACCTCACCGTAGCGCTGGAAGCGCCGGCCCACCCCCTTGAACTCGGCCAGCGCCTTGAGCAATGCCGCATCCGGGACATCCAGCTCGGCCGCCACTGCAATCGCCGACAGGGCGTTGAGCACGTTGTGACGCCCTGGCAGGTTGAGCACCACCTCCAGATCAGGCAGCACCACGCCGTTGCGGCGCTGCACGGTGAAATGCATCTGGCCATCGACCGCGCGTACATCGATGGCGCGCACCTGCGCGCCTTCGTCGAAACCGTAGCTGGTGATCGGGCAGGACACCTCGGGCACGATCTCGCGGATCGCCGCGTCATCGGTGCACAGAATCGCGGTGCCGTAGAAGGGCATGCGATGCAGAAAATCGATGAAGGCTTTTTTCAGCCGGCCAAAGTCGTGGCCGTAGGTCTCCATGTGATCGGCATCGATGTTGGTCACCACCGCCATCACCGGCATCAGATTGAGGAAGGAGGCGTCCGACTCGTCGGCCTCGACCACGATGTAGTCGCCCTGCCCCAGCCGTGCGTTGGCGCCGGCGCTGTTGAGGCGCCCGCCAATGACGAAGGTCGGGTCCAGCCCGGCCTCGGCCAGCACGCTGGCTACCAGGCTGGTGGTGGTGGTCTTGCCATGCGTTCCGGCAATGGCAATGCCCTGCTTCAGGCGCATCAGCTCAGCCAGCATCACAGCGCGCGGCACGATCGGGATGCGCTTCTCGCGCGCCGCCAGCACTTCGGGGTTGTCGCCCTGCACGGCGGTGGAGGTGACCACCGCGTCGGCACCGGCGATGTTGGCCGGTCCGTGGCCGACAAAGGTCTTGATACCGAGCGAGGCCAGACGCTTGAGCGTGGCACTGTCGGCCAGGTCGGAGCCGGAGATCTGGTAGCCGAGATTGCACAGCACCTCGGCAATACCGGACATGCCGGAGCCACCGATCCCGATGAAATGGATGTGTTTGATGGCGTGTTTCATCGGCTCAACTCCTCACACGCCGCCACGACTTGGGCAACAGCGTCGGTTTTGGCAAGCTTTTTGGCCTCTGCGCCTTGTGAAATCAGCGCAAGGCGCTCTGTTTTTTGTAGCAATTCGGCCAATCTTTCAGGTGTCATGTCGTGTTGCGGCAGCAACTGGCCCGCACCCTGGTCAACCAGGAACCGAGCGTTGGCGGTCTGGTGGTCATCCACCGCCGCAGGAAAAGGCACAAACAGGGCGGCAGCGCCGATGGCGGCAATCTCAGTCACGGTGCTGGCCCCGGCGCGGCAGACGATGAGGTCGGCCTCGGCAAAGGCCCGAGCCGTGTCGTCAATGAAGGGCGTCAGTTCGGCCTGCACGCCGGCGGCGGCGTAATTGGCACGCAATGCATCGATCTGCTTGGCGCCGCTCTGGTGCGTCACCTGCGGTCGCTTCTCGGCCGGAATCAGTGCGAGCGCTTTCGGCACGATGTCGTTGAGCGCCTTGGCACCCAGGCTGCCACCAACCACCAGCAGACGCAGCGGACCGGTGCGGCCGGCCAGGCGCGTGGCCGGGTCGGGCTGCTGGAGGAAGGCCGCGCGCAAGGGGTTACCCACCCACTGCGCACCCTTGATGGCACCAGGGAAAGCGGTGAAAACGCGATCCGCCATGCCAGCCAGCACCTTGTTGGCCATGCCCGCCACCGAATTCTGCTCGTGCAGCACCAGCGACTTGCCCAGCAACACACTCATCATGCCGGCCGGAAAGGTGATGTAGCCGCCCAGGCCCACCACCACGTCGGGCTTCACGCGGCGCAGCACCTGAATGCTCTGCCAGAAGGCCTTGAGCAATCGCAGCGGCAACAGCGCCAGCGTGGTCAAGCCTTTGCCGCGCACACCGGAGAAATCAATCGTCTCAAACGGGAAACCGCGCGGCGGCACCAACGTCGCCTCCATGCCGCTGGCATTGCCCAACCAGTGAACACGCCAGCCCTGGGCGCGCAAGGCTTCAGCCACCGCCAGGCCCGGGAAGATGTGGCCGCCCGTGCCGCCCGCCATGATGAGTGCGCAGCGCTGCGTCATACGCGCCCCCCATGCATGAGCCATGTCGCATTCCGCGCCATGCTGCGCTGCGCGCAATGCCTATTTTTTTGAAACAGACAACTCATACACGGCCTCCGTGCATGAGCTGCCTGTTTTCGAAATCAATCCGCAGCACCACGGCAATGGCCACCATGTTCATCAGGATGGCCGAGCCACCGTAACTCATCAGCGGCAGCGTCAGGCCTTTGGTCGGCAAGGCGCCGAGGTTCACGCCCATGTTGATGAAGGCCTGAAAACCGATCCAGACACCGACGCCTTGCGCTACCAGGCCGGCGAAGACCCGGTCCAGCGCAATGGCCTGGCGACCGATGTGCATGATGCGACGCGTCATCCAGAGGAACAGGCCGATCACGGTCAACACGCCGATCAGGCCGAACTCCTCACCGATGACGGCCAGCAGGAAGTCGGTGTGCGCCTCCGGCAGCCAGTGCAGCTTCTCGACGCTGCCACCCAGGCCAACGCCGAAGATCTCGCCTCGGCCAATGGCGATCAGCGAGTGCGACAGCTGGTAGCCCTTGCCCAGCGTGTGCTTTTCGTCCCACGGGTTGAGATAGGCAAAGATGCGCTCGCGCCGCCATTCGCTGAAGGCGATCATCATGCTGAAGGCCACCACCAGGACGGCAGCGATCAGGAAGAACATGCGGGCATTGACACCGCCCAGGAAGAGAATGCCCATGGCGATGACCGCGATCACCATGAAGGCGCCCATGTCGGGCTCGGCCAGCAGCAACAGGCCGACCACCGCCACCGCCACGCCCATCGGCAGCACGGCGCGGAAGAAACGTTCTTTCACGTCCATCTTGCGCACCATGTAGTCGGCGGCGTACAGCAGCACGGCAAACTTGGCCAGCTCCGAAGGCTGGAAGTTCATGATGCCCAGCGCGATCCAGCGCCGCGCCCCGTTGACACCCTTGCCGATACCTGGGATCAGCACCGCGATCAACAACACCAATGACGCCACGAACAGCCAGGGCGCCAGCTTCTCCCAGGTTTCCACCGGCACCTGGAAAGCGATCAGCGCGGCGACGAACGCCACCATCAGCGACAACACGTGCCGGGTCAGGAAATGGGTGTGGGCATAACGCGCGAATTTCGGGTTGTCCGGCATCGCGATCGAGGCCGAGTACACCATCACCAGCCCCCAGACCAGCAGGGCAACCGTCACCCAGATCAACGCCTGATCAAAGCCTGACATCCGCACCGGGGCACTGCCTGCGCCACCACGCATGCCGCCCAGGCGCACCGGCAACGCATCGCCAGCCGGACGCGCCATGCCGCCCAGCCAGCCGGTGAAACGTTGCGCCAAGGTGTTCACGCCATGCCCCCCTCGGCTACGCCGGCGTCCTGCGCCAGCATCTGCACGGCATCGACAAACACACGGGCGCGGTGCTCGTAGTTGTCGAACATATCGAAGCTGGCGCAAGCCGGCGACATCAGCACCGCATCGCCCGCGTGCGCCAATTGGCTGGCCAACTGCACCGCCTGCGCCATGGAATCAGCATTCACCAAGGGCACGCCACAGCCTTCAAGTGCGGCGTGGATCGTCGGCGCATCACGCCCGATCAGGACCACGGCACGCGCATAACGCGCCACGGGAGCGGCCAGCGGTGCGAAATCCTGGCCTTTGCCGTCGCCCCCCAGGATGACAACGATCTTTCGCTCGGCACCGAGTCCAGTGAGGGCCGCCACGGTGGCGCCCACATTGGTGCCCTTGCTGTCATCAAAATACTCGACCTCGTTCACGATCGTGACGGGTTCCACGCGGTGCGGCTCACCGCGGTATTCGCGCAGGCCGTAGAGCACGGCAGCCAGGCTGCAGCCCGCCGCCTGAGCCAGGGCCAGAGCGGCCAAAGCATTGGTGGCGTTATGACGCCCGCGGATGCGCAGGGCATCGGCCGGCATCAGGCGCTGGATGAACAGCTCCACCTCTTCGCCGCGCTTGCGCTTCTGCGTTTCATCGGCTTCCATGGCACGTACCAGCCAGGCCATGCCGTTGACCATCTCGATACCGAAGTCGCCCGGGCGCTGAGGCATCTCAAGCCCGAAGCTCACGTACTCGCGCCACTGGGGCTTTTGCAGCTTGACACGCACCGGCTCGGGCAGCATGGCCATCACGGCAGGGTCATCGCGGTTGAGCACCAGCAGACCGCTTTCGCCAAAGATGCGCGCCTTGGCGGCACCATAGGCCTCCATGCTGCCGTGCCAGTCCAGATGGTCTTGCGTCAGGTTCAGCACCACGGCCGCCGTGGGTTCGAAACCTTGCACACCATCGAGCTGAAAGCTCGACAGCTCCAGCACCCAGACCTCGGGCAACGTGCCCGCATCGATCTGCTGGGCCAGCACATCCAGCAAGTTGGGGCCGATATTGCCCGCCACTGCCACGGTCTTGCCCGCATGGGCCACCAGCTGGCCGGTGAGCGAAGTCGTGGTCGTCTTGCCATTGGTGCCTGTGATCGCCAGCACCTTCGGGGCATAGCCCTGCGTGACCTGCAGGTCGCGCAGGGCACGTGCGAACAGGTCAAGCTCGCCGCCCACCCAGAGGCCGATGGCCTGCGCCGCCTGCCAGACCGGCGCCACCACGGCGGGCGACAGACCTGGGCTCTTGAAGACGGCGCGAAAATCACTGCCTTCGATCAAGCCGGCATCGAAAGCGCCGCTGCGGAAGGCCGCCTCGGGTAGCTCACTGCGCAGGACTGCCTGTTGCGGCGGCGCCTCACGGGTATCTGCCACCGTCACGCGCGCGCCCAGACGCGCGCACCAGCGGGCCATGGCCAGCCCCGACGCCCCCAGCCCGAGAATGAGCACCGGCTGGTCCTGCAACGGCGATGCCACCACCTCGTCAGCGGGCTCAGTGGTCGCCGACGTTTCCGCGTCCTCGCCAGGCACGCTTTCTTCCGATGGTGGTTGCACGTCCTCCACCGGCGTGACCGGAGCAGCGTGCTCAGGCGCGCTCACCTCGGCAAACAGTTGCGCCACAAAGGCCGCCGCATCGCGTGCGGCCGTGAGAGTTTCTGGCAGCGGTCGCGCCGCTTTCGTGCTGGCGGCTGCCTCAACGGGTGCCTGGGCCGCCTCTGTCGCAGGGGGCTGCAATGCAGGCTCCGCGGGCAATGCCGGCACAGACGCCTCAGCCTCAGCCTCAGCCTCAGCCTCAGCCTCAGCCTCAGCCTCAGCCTCAGCCTCAGCCTCAGCCTCAGCCTCAGCCTCAGCCTCAGCCTCAGCCTCAGCCTCAGCCTCAGGCACAGGCACAGGCACATCAGTCTCCAGTTCTGGCACGTGCACTGGCGTCACCGCCTCCTGAGGCGGTGCAGGCACATCACTGGGGTTGAGGGGCTCGTTCGGATTCATCGCAGTTTCAAGGTCGACAGGCCGATCAGGCACAGCAGCATGGTGATGATCCAGAAGCGCACCACCACCTGGGTCTCCTTCCAGCCGCTCTTTTCGAAATGGTGATGCAGCGGCGCCATCTTCAGGATGCGCCGGCCCTCGCCGTATTTCCTCTTCGTGTACTTGAAGTACGTGACCTGCAACATCACGGACAGCGCTTCCACCACGAAAATGCCGCCCATGATGGCCAGCACAATTTCCTGCCGCACGATGACGGCGATGGTGCCGAGCGCGCCGCCCAGCGCCAGTGCGCCGACGTCGCCCATGAACACCTGCGCCGGGTGGGCGTTGAACCAGAGGAAGGCCAAGCCGGCACCGGCCATGGCGGCACAGAAGATCAGCAGCTCACCCGAGCCCGGGATGTAGGGGAAGAACAGGTATTTGGAATACACCGCGCTGCCGGTGACGTAGGCGAACACGCCCAGCGCCGAGCCGACCATCACCACCGGCATGATGGCCAAGCCGTCCAGGCCATCCGTCAGGTTCACTGCGTTGCTGGCACCGACAATCACCAGGTAAGTCATGATGACGAAGCCAATCACACCCAGCGGATAGCTCACTTCCTTGATGAAGGGCAGCAACAGGCCGGCCTTGGGCGGCAGGTTGACGTCGAAGCCGGAACGCACCCAGGTGATGAAGAGTTCCAGCACCCGCAGGTTGCTGCTCTCGGAAATGCTGAACACCAGGTACAGCGCGGCAATCAGGCCAATGAGCGACTGCCAGAAATACTTCTCGCGCGAACGCATGCCCTCGGGGTCCTTGTTGACCACCTTGCGCCAGTCATCGACCCAGCCAATGGCACCAAAGCCGAGCGTGACCAGCAACACGATCCAGACGAAGCGATTGGAGAGGTCGAACCACAGCAGCGTGGAGACGGCAATCGAGAGCAGGATCAGCACGCCGCCCATGGTGGGCGTGCCGCTCTTGGCCAGGTGCGTTTCCATGCCATAACCGCGCACCGGCTGGCCGATCTTGAGCGCGGTCAGGCGCCGGATCACGTAAGGGCCGGCCACCAACCCCATCAGCAACGCGGTGAGTGCGGCCATGACAGCACGGAACGTCAGGTACTGGAACACTCGGAAAAATCCGAATTCGGGTGAGAGGGTTTGCAGCCACTGGGCCAGGCTAAGCAGCATGAATGTGTTCCTTGTTCTGTTGCACGCTTGCCGTGATGGCCTGCACCACGCGCTCCATGCGCATGAAACGCGAGCCCTTGACCAGCACGCTGCGCAGATCGGGCAGCGTGCTAAGCACGGCGGTGTTCAGCGTTTCGATATCCGTGAAATGGCAGCCCCGGACCGACGGTTGCGAGAAATGCTGCACCGACACGGCGGCCTGCTCACCCAGCCCGAACAGCATCTCAACACCTCGTTCGCGGGCATAAGCGCCGACCTCGGCATGAAAACGGGGTCCTTCGCTGCCAACCTCCCCCATGTCGCCCAGCACCAGCAGGCGCGGCCCGGGCAGGTCGGCCAACACATCGATGGCGGCGCGCACGGAATCCGGGTTGGCGTTGTAGCTGTCGTCCACCAGAGTGATGGTGCGGCCGGTCAGCTCGACCGCCAGCGCACGCGAGCGCCCCTTGACCGGCTCAAAATCCTCCAACCCGCGGGCGATGTCCGCCAACGGCACGCCAGCGGCCAGCGCACAGGCCGCTGCGGCCAGCGAGTTTTTGACGTTGTGCAGGCCAGCCACCTGCAGGGTGTAGGCCAGCAGGCCCGCCGGCGTGTGCGCCTGGATCTGCCAGGCATTGTTTTTCCATCGCGGTGCGGCACAGGTCAGATCAGCCGCTGCGGTGTCGGGCGTGAGGGCGAAAGTCAGTTGCGGTCGCGCCCCTGACAGGTCATGCCACAACGCGCTGTAGGTATCGTCCGCCGGGAAGACCGCGGTACCGCTGGCGGCCAGCGCCTCGATCACAGCACCGTTCTCGCGTGCCACCGCTTCAATGGTGGCCATGAATTCCTGATGCTCGCGTTGCGCGTTGTTCACCAGCGCTACCGTCGGCTGCGCAATGGCGGCCAGCACGGCGATCTCACCCGGGTGGTTCATGCCGAGTTCAACCACAGCCAGTTCATGCCCAGGGCGCAGGCGCAATACGGTGAGCGGCACGCCGATTTCGTTATTGAGGTTGCCCTCCGTGGCCAGCATGGCCTGCGGGCGGTACGCGCGCAGGATGGCAGCGATCATCTGCGTCACCGTGGTCTTGCCGTTGCTGCCGGTCACAGCAATCAGCGGCAGCTTGAACTGGGCACGCCAGCCGGCGGCCAGTTGACCCAGGGCCAGTTTGCTGTCGGCCACCACCACACCAGGCAGTCCGGCGGCACGCAGTGCCGCTGCGTCATGGCAAATCGCTGCCACAGCACCCTTGGCCCGGGCCTCGACCAGGAAGTCGTTGGCATCGAAGCGCTCGCCCTTGAGCGCAACGAACAGATCACCATCCTGCAAGCTACGGGTATCGGTGTGCACGCGCTGCACCGCCACGCCGCCGTCACCGACGAGTTGTCCACCCGCAACCCACTGCGCGACCTGTTGCAGGGTCATCATGGCGCTCATGCGTTCGCTCCTTCGATGGCGGCAGCACGAGCCTGCAAGGCACGTTGCACCTCGGCACGATCCGAGAACGGCGTGCGCAAGCCGGCCGTCTCCTGGTAATCCTCATGCCCTTTGCCAGCCACCAGCACCACGTCGTGCGCGGCGGCCTGCCGCACCGTCTCGGCGATGGCCCGTGCGCGATCGCTCTGCACGCTCACGGCACCATGCCCTTCCAACCCAAGCAGGATCTGGCTGAGGATGGCTTCGGGCTTCTCGTTGCGCGGATTGTCATTGGTCAGCACCACCTGGTCGGCGTACTGGCCAGCCATGGCCCCCATGAGCGGCCGCTTGATCGGATCACGGTCACCGCCGCAACCAAACACACACCAGAGTTGCCCGCCGCGCTGCTCGGCCAGCGGACGCAGCGCCAACAGCGCCTGGGCCAATGCATCTGGCGTGTGCGCATAGTCCACAACGGCCAAGGGCTGCTCGCCTCCACCCAGGCACTCCATGCGCCCGGGTACCGGGTGCAGCGCGTGACACGCCGCCACGGCCGCAGCCAGCGGCACCCCCAGCGTCCGCATGGCGGCAATCACCCCCAGCAGATTGGCCACGTTGTAGTGGCCAACCACCTGCGTGGCCAGTTGATGGCGTGCTTCGCCTTCGCAGACGGTGAAGCACAAACCCTGGCCTTCAAAACGGATATCGACCGCCCTCAGTCGCGCTGCGTCCTTGCAGGAAACCGTCCAGAGTTCCAGTGGCCGTCCCGTCAGTTGCGCCGCCAGTTCAGCGCCTTTTTCGTCATCGATGTTCACCACCGCAGCGCGCAAGCCGGGCCAGTCGAACAGCGCCGCCTTGGCCTGCCAGTAGGCCGCCATGCTACCGTGATAGTCGAGATGATCCTGGGTGAAATTGGTGAAGACGGCCGTGCGGATCTGTGTGCCATCCAGACGCCGCTCCTCGATGCCAATCGAGGATGCCTCGATCGCGCAGGCCGTCATCCCCTCGGCAACAAAGCGGCGGAAGGTCTGCTGCAGCAATACCGGATCAGGCGTGGTCAGGCCAGTGCTCACCACGTTGCTGGCCGCCCCCGCACGTGGCGCATGACCGATCCCCAAGGTGCCCACCAGACCGCAGGGCACGGCCGGCTGCAGCGCCGACAAGGCCTGCGCCAGCCACCACGTGGTGGAGGTCTTGCCATTGGTGCCCGTGACTGCCAGCACGTCGAGCTGCTGCGAGGGTTGTTCGTAATAGGCGGCCGCAATCGGCCCGCTGGCCGCCTTGAGTCCGGTGTAGGCCGCCACGCGTTCGCTCTCGAACGGGTAACCATCAACTCCCACCTGCTCAACCACGCAGGCGGCCGCGCCTTGCGCCAATGCGCTCGTCACATACTGACGGCCATCCGTGGCGGCCCCCGGCCAGGCGATGAAGCCATCTCCGGCGCGCACCTTGCGGCTGTCCGTCTGGAGCGTGCCCTGCACATGGGCGCGCAGCCACCGGGCGGCTTGATCGGGTGTTTGGAGCTCAATCATCAGAAGCTCTCCTCCACCGCCTTGGCCACGATCTGCGGCTTGACCGCCATGTCGGGCTGCACCCCCATCATGCGCAAGGTCTGCTGCACGACTTCGCTGAACACCGGCGCCGCCACGGCACCGCCGAAATACTGGCCGGCACTGGGCTCATCGATCATGACCGCCACGATGATGCGCGGCTGGTCGATCGGCGCCATGCCGGTGAACCAGGCGCGGTACTTGTTGCTGGCATAGCTGCGCCCGATCTGCTTGTGCGCCGTCCCCGATTTGCCACCCACCGAATAACCGATGGTCTGCGCTTTCGGTCCGGTACCGCCGGGGCCGGCCGCCATCTGCAGCATCTTGCGAATCTGCGTCGCGGTCTGTGACGACAGCACCTGCACACCCACAACGGGCTCATTGCTTTTGAGGATGGTGGCCGGGATGATCTGACCGTCGTGAGCGAACACCGTGTAGGAGCGCGCCATCTGGAACAGGGAAGCCGACAGGCCGTAGCCGTAGGACATGGTGGCCTGCTCGATCGGCCGCCAGGTCTTGTAGGGCCGCAACCGGCCCGAGGCCACGCCCGGGAAACTGAGCTGCGGCTTTTGCCCAAAGCCGGCAGCAGAGAAGATCTCCCACATCTCGCGTGGCTGCATTTGCATGGCCATCTTGACCGTGCCGACGTTGCTCGATTTCTGGATCACTTCCTCCACCGTCAGCACACCATGCGGATGGGAATCGGAAATCGTCGAGCCCGTGATCTGGATCTTGCCTGGCGCGGTCTGGATCTGGGTACTCGGTTTGACGCGCCCGGTCTCGAGCGCCAGACCGACGGTGAACGGCTTCATGGTCGATCCCGGCTCGAACACGTCGGTCAGGGCAATATTGCGCAGCTGGGCGCCGGTCAGGTTCTGGCGCTTGTCCGGCACATAACTCGGGTAGTTGGCCAGCGCCAGCACCTCGCCGGTCAGAGAGTCCAGCACCACCACGCTGCCAGCCTTGGCCTTGTTCTCCAGCACGGCGGACTTGAGCTTCTGATAGGCGAAGAACTGCACCTTGCTGTCAATCGAGAGCTGGATGTCCTTGCCGTCCACCGGTGGCACCTGCTCACCCACATCCTCCACCACCCGGCCGAGCCGGTCCTTGATGACACGACGCGAGCCGGCCCGGCCGGCAAGCGACTTGTCGAAGGCCAGTTCAACACCTTCCTGGCCGTGGTTTTCGACGTTGGCAAAGCCGACCACATGCGCCGCCGCCTCGCCCTCGGGGTATTTGCGCTTGTATTCCTTGCGCTGGTAGATGCCCTTGATGTTCAAGGCCGCGATCTGCTGCGCCACCGGTTCGTCCACCTGGCGCTTGAGCCAGACGAAGGTCTTGTCTTCGTCATCCAGCTTCTTGTTCAGTTCGGCAAGCGGCACACCGAGCAGCTGCGCCAACTGGCGTAACTTGGCCTTGACTTCGGCGTCATCGCTCTCCACATCCTCGGGGATCGCCCAGATACTGGGTGCCACCACATTGGAGGCAAGCAGCAAGCCGTTGCGATCCATGATGCGGCCGCGATGGGCCGGCAGCTCCAGCGTGCGTGCAAAGCGCACCTCGCCCTGGCGCTGGAAAAAATCGTTGCCCACCACCTGCACATAGGCGGCTCGTGCCGCCAGCCCGCCAAAACCCAGCGCCAGCGCCGCCACGATGAACTTGCTGCGCCACACCGGCGTGCGACTGGCCAGGAGCGGGCTGGAGGTGTAGAGGATGCTGCGGCTCATTGCACGCGCCCCTTGGCTTGCGGCTGTTTGCTGGCGGCCTCTGCCTGCTCCGTCGCCGCGCCCGGTCCGGCCGTATAGGTCACGTAGTGCGTGATGGCCGGCGTCGTGACGCGCATGTGCAACTGCTCACGCGCCAGCTTGTCCACCCGCAACGGCGTGGCCTGGCCCCGCTTGTCGATCTGCAGCTGCTCACGCTCAGTCTCGATCCGGCGCGCATCCAGCTTGGCGCGGTCGATCTCCGTGTAGAGGCGACGCGACTCGTACTGCACATTCACAAGGTACAAGGCACTGGCCAGCACCGCCAGCAGCAGAACGATGTTCAGCCGCGTCATACCGCCGTCCTCACAGCCACGCGCATGATGGCGCTGCGCGCGCGCGGGTTGCCAGCCACTTCAGCAGCGCTCGGCTTGATCCGGTCCAGCGCGAGGAGCTTCATCGGCTTGGGCGCGGCAAAGGGCGCCCGGCGGTCGAACACCTCGCGCGAATGCTGCGCGATGAATTGCTTGACGATGCGATCTTCCAGCGAATGGAAACTGATCACCACCAGCCGACCTCCGGGTTGCAAAACATCCAGGCTCGCCTCTAGCGCCGATTGCAGCTCTTCAAGCTCGGCGTTGATGAAAATCCGAAAAGCCTGAAATGTGCGCGTTGCAGGGTTCTGGCCCGGCTCGCGGGTTTTGACCGTGTCAGCCACGAGCTGGGCCAGTTCAGTGGTGGTTGAAATTGGGCCCCGCTCTTGTCGGCGAGCAACAATCGCCTTTGCAATTTGGCCAGCAAACCGTTCTTCACCGTAGTCACGTATCACCTCCGCGATCTGCTTGGTTTCGGCTGTCGCCAGCCACTGCGCCACACTCTGGCCGCGCGTGGTATCCATGCGCATGTCCAGCGGCCCTTCGAATCGAAAACTGAAACCCCGCTCGGGGTTGTCGATCTGCGGTGAACTCACCCCCAGATCCATGAGCACGCCTGTCGCGCTGGCTGGCGGCAATTCGTCCAGATGACGAAAACCCTGGTGGCGAATGGCAAAGCGCGGGTCGGTGATGCGCTGCGCTTCGGCAATGGCCATCAGGTCCTTGTCGAAGACGATCAGCCGCCCTTGGGGCGACAGCCTGGACAGGATGAGGCGCGAGTGCCCGCCGCGGCCGAAGGTGGCGTCGACATAGGTGCCATCGGCCGGGTCCGGCCCGTCCGCCTGCGCGGCCGGCTTGTTGAATAAGGCTTCGACGGCTTCGTTCAACAAGACGGTGGTGTGTGTCCATGCGGAGTTTTCCACCGTCAACCTTCAGAAGGAAAAGTCCTTGAAGACATCGGGCATCTCGCCCTGCATGGCCTGGGCCTCCTGCGCGTCGTAGGTGGCCTTGTCCCAGAGTTCGAAGTGGTTGCCCATGCCCAGCAAGATGGCGTCCTTGGCAATGCCTGCGGCGGCACGCAATTCAGGCGAGACCAGCACCCGGCCGGTGGCGTCCATCTCCACGTCCATGGCGTTGCCAAGGAAGATGCGCTTCCACCACTGGGCCGCCATCGGCAGGGCCGCAATGCGCTCGCGGAACTTCTCCCATTCCGGGCGCGGGAAGACCATGAGGCAGCCGTGCGGATGCTTGGTGATGGTCAGCTGTCCGGCGGCCGTCGCGCTCAGCACGTCACGATGCCGCGTGGGCACCGACAGGCGGCCCTTGGCATCCAGACTGAGTGACGAAGCACCTTGAAACACGACAGCAAACCCCTCTTGAACAGAAAAGCCAGATGGCGAAAAGCACAAAGGCACTTTTCACCACTTAATTCCACTTTTTTGCACTGTAGCAGCAAAATAGTTCGCCGCAAGAGGGGTTACAAGAAAAATTTCAATGAAATCAAGGACTTAGAACGGTTTCCCGAGAAAATTCACAGGCAAAAACCGTTCTAAATTAAGCACTTAGCAAGTGATATGAATGTGATGCTTGAAGGACTGAGGTGCCGCAGAAAGCACTCACAAAATGTAACGGGAGAGATCCTCGTTGCGGCTGAGGTCGTCCAGTCGGGCATCCACGTAGGCGGCATCGATGGCCACCGTCTGCCCGCGCAGGGCAGCGGCATCGAAGCTGACATCGTCCAGCAGGCGCTCCATGACCGTGGCCAAACGACGCGCCCCGATGTTTTCGGTACGCTCGTTGACTTCATGGGCAATGTGCGCCAGCCGTGTGATGCCTTCGGGTGCAAATACCAAGGTCACGGCTTCCGTCGCCAGCAACGCCTGGTACTGCTTGACCAGCGAGGCATGGGTTTGCGTCAGGATCGCTTCAAAGTCCTGCACCGAGAGCGACTGCAGTTCGACACGAATCGGAAAACGCCCCTGCAACTCGGGGATCAGATCGCTCGGCTTGCTCAGGTGGAATGCGCCCGAGGCAATGAACAGGATGTGATCGGTCTTGATCATGCCGTACTTGGTCGATACCGTCGTGCCTTCCACCAGCGGCAGCAGGTCGCGCTGCACGCCTTGGCGCGAGACTTCAGCGCCGCTGCCCTCGCTACGCGAGGTGACCTTGTCGATCTCGTCGATAAAGACAATGCCGTTCTGCTCGGCACTGTGCAGTGCCTGGGTCTTGATCTCGTCCTCGTTGACCAGCTTGGCCGCCTCTTCGTCGACCAGCAGCTTGAGCGCCTCCGGAATCTTGAGCTTGCGCGTCTTGCGCTTCGTCTGCCCCATCTGGCCAAACAGACCACGCAACTGCTCGGTCATGTCCTCCATGCCGGCCGGCCCCATGATCTCAAGCTGGGGCCGAGGCTCGGCCACGTCGAGTTCGATCTCGCGCTCGTCAAGCTGGCCTTCGCGCAGCTTCTTGCGAAACGTCTGGCGCGCCGCACTCTCGGCAGGCGGCTCCGAAGCGCCGAACTCATTGCGCGGCGGCGGAATCAGGATGTCGAGAATGCGCTCTTCTGCCGCATCCTGGGCACGCGCCTTCACCTTGCGCATCTCGGCGTCACGCGTCTGCTTCACCGCCACTTCAACCAAATCGCGGATGATGGAGTCGACATCCTTGCCGACATAACCGACCTCGGTGAACTTGGTGGCCTCCACCTTGATGAAAGGCGCATCCGCCAGCTTGGCCAGACGGCGTGCGATCTCAGTCTTGCCAACCCCGGTGGGGCCAATCATCAAAATATTCTTGGGCGTGATCTCGGCACGTAAGCCGGTATCGACCTGCTGCCGACGCCAGCGGTTGCGCAAGGCAATGGCCACAGCGCGCTTGGCCTGGGCCTGGCCGACAATGTGACGATCAAGTTCGGAGACGATTTCCTGCGGGGTCATGGAAGACATGGCGTTACTCACAAAAGCAAGTTCAGTTCGAATGACGCGGATCAAACCGCGGAACGCCGTGGAACCGGCTTCGCCGGGCCACTGGCGTTGCCCCCTTGAGGGGGGATGCGAGCCACACGCAGTGGGCGAGAGTCGGGGGTGTCACCCCAGTACCTCGATGGTGTGGTTCATGTTGGTGTAGATGCACAGCTCGCCGGCAATCGACAGTGACTGCTTGACAATGTCCTGCGCCGACAGCTCTGTATTGCCGAGCAGGGCGATGGCCGCGGCCTGCGCATAAGCGCCGCCGGAGCCGATGGCGACCACACCGTTCTCCGGCTCCAGCACATCGCCATTGCCGGTGATGATGAGGGAGCACTCTCGATCGGCCACGGCCAGCATCGCCTCCAGGCGACGCAACACGCGGTCGGTGCGCCAGTCCTTGGTCAACTCGATGGCGGCGCGCTGCAGATGGCCCTGGTGCTTCTCCAGCTTGGCCTCGAAGCGCTCGAACAGCGTGAAGGCATCGGCGGTGGCGCCGGCAAAACCCGCCAACACCTTGCCGTGGTAGAGCTTGCGCACCTTGCGTGCCGTCCCCTTGACCACGATATTGCCCAGAGTCACCTGACCATCGCCGCCGATGGCCACATCGAATCCATCCGCTGTCTTGCGTCGCACGCTGAGAATGGTGGTGCCGTGAAATTGTTCCATGCTGTTGTTCCAAAAGCTCGAAGATAGCCATGCCGGAGCAGCACCCCGGCCCGGAATGGCCCGAATGCTCAGGTGCTGCGAGGCACGACCCGGGCGTGCTCGTTGATGCCGATGACGCGGAAGAAGGCGGCCACGATGCGATTGACATCGTGAAAATGAACCCGCCGCCCCTGCACATCCTGGGCTGCCACCCAGTTCAATATGCTGCCAGCCGCGGAGAAATCAACCCGGATGAGCCGGGCGCAGGAAATCACGAGTCGCTTGGCATCGTCCATGCCGGCCTCAAAACCGGCCAGCCTGTCGGAGGCATCCCCCACGATCTCACCCACCAGCTCCATGCTGCCCGCTGGCCCCTCGTCGTGACCGGAGCCGGCCGCCTCGACCAGCGGCTCCGCTGCGGCACCTGCAGCGCGCGCGGCCAGCCCCTCAAACTCACAGCCGCAGCGCGCGTCCTGCCAGGAAGGGGGGGAGACCTCGAACGTCACGCAGTAGTCCAGGGCCACCAACTCGAATTCGTCTTGCTGACGCAGGATGCGCAGCGCATCCATGCGCAACTGCCAACCCAAGGGGCTGGCACTGCGCTCACCCGACGGCGTGAGCGTCTTGAGCACGCGCTCCAGATTGTCATGCCCCCGAAAAACCAGATGAACCGGTGTGCGGCACCAATGGACAAACACCTCGGCCAAACCTGCCACCGCATCGGGTGCAATGGCCGTCAGTGCCTGCCAATCCAGCAGGAAGGGGCCGGCACCGCTTTGCGTTGCCTCCTGTAGCCGGGCCACGCTGGCCGGCCTCAGTTCGGCGGGGCTGGCCCAGACCAGCTCATGCACAGCCCGCAAAGGACTAGGCTCGGTTGCCTGCGTCTCAAATGAGCGCCCGAGCGAATCGGGGATGGAGAACCAGGCTGGTGACGAACGTCCAAAACGGTTGGCCATGTCAAGCGCCACGCTGTCAAAGCGGGCTTGCTGCCCCGTCGCCCGGTACAAATCGAACAGGGCTGCCATCCAGGCCTCTGCCAACTCAGGGCGCGGGGTCTCGCCCTGCAAAGCGGCCAACAAGGTGGCCTCGGCGCCGGCAACGTCGCCATTGGCATAGCGGATGGCCGCCTCTTCCAGATCGGCGTCGCTCAGGTTGTCCGTCACATCAGCCATCGACTGGCGCGAACTGGCAAAGCCGGGCCCCACCAAATTGACTCCCAGGGTGGTGGCAAAAGGCTGGCTCAGCGTAGGCTGCAATGGTTCATAGCCGGCCTGCGCCGGGTCCATGCGGGTGAGCGCATATTCCTCGGGCACTTCGAACCAGTTGGAGCCGGTTTGCAAGGCCGAGGACTGGGTGGAGGCAAATTTGCTGTCGCCGCCCTCCTCCTGCGATGCCATGGGCTGGGTCGGGCCAGCGTCGGGCCCCAGCATCGGGCTGGGCGACATGGGAAAACCGCCGGCACGGGCGGCGCCCTCATCCTGCTTGCCTTGCCACCACTGGCGCGACATCTGGGCCTCGATCTCATCGATCTTGCGCAACGTCATGGCCCGCTCGTCCGGGTTGGTCGGCAGACTGCTCTGGAAAAACGAAGGTCGGCCCGCCTGACCAGGCCCGGCCAGTGATTCGCGACGGCGTAGTTTGCGCAGGTAATCGAATTCGCGCTTGCGTACGAAATCATTCTGTCGCTTGCGCTCGATCATCTGCCGCAGCGCTTCCTTGCTGAAGCCGCTATCAGCTTCAGGCTCATCCGGCTGGTCAAGCTCGGACCAATCCCGCGTGGGATTGCGCACGAACCTCGCCACCTTGGACAGCAAACCAGGGGAGGAATCGCCTTTGGCCATGTCTCTCTAATCTGGGCGGAACCGGATCACCCAATCATCCGGGCTTAATCCCCGAACATCTTCTGCTTGAGCTCGCGGCGTTGCTGCGCCTCAAGCGACAGCGTGGCGGTGGGACGCGCCAGCAGACGACCGACACCGATGGGTTCGCCGGTCTCGTCGCAATAGCCGTAGTCACCGGCGTCGATGCGGGCGATCGATTGCTCGATCTTCTTCAGCAATTTGCGCTCGCGGTCGCGCGTACGCAACTCCAGCGCATGCTCTTCTTCAATCGTGGCACGGTCAGCCGGGTCAGGCACGACAACGGTGTCTTCACGCAGATGCTCGGTGGTCTCGCCGGCACTGTTCAGGATGTCCTGCTTGAGCGTGGACAGGCGCAGGCGGAAGGCCGCCATCTGCTTGTCGTTCATATATTCGCTCTCGGGCATGGCCAACAGTTCGGCATCGGTCAATTCTTCAGCCGACTTGGTCTTCCAGTTGTTGGCCAATTTGGGGTCTTTTTTAACGGCCGAGGGCAAGGGGGGAACAATCAGGGTGGGTGTCATGGTCTGGGTATAACTGGCTTTGGCGGCGGTGGAGGCCACCGACTGGGCCATGGAGGGAACGGTCAGCTGGGCCAGGCGGGACGACACCCGCTTGGCCACCGGCGCTGGAGCAGGGGCGGCCACCGGCACAACAGGCGTGCTGGGCTTGACCACCGCGGCCGGCACAGGCTTGGCTGATGCGGCGGGCTTGGCCTGTGCCTTGGCAGCCGGCTTGACGGCCTTCGCGGGTGCAGCCGTCGGCTTGGCCGGCTTGGCTGCGGGTTTGACGGCTTTGGGAGCCGGCTTGGCGGTCTTGGCAACGGCCTTGACGGCCGGTTTGGCCGCTACTTTTGGCTTCGCCACTGGCTTGGGTGCCGCTTTCTTGGCGGCGACCTTGACCACCGGCTTGGCTTTCGCCACCGGTTTGGCCTTGGCAACCGGCTTGACCACAGGTTTCTTGGCACCAGGTTTGGCAGTCTTCACAGCAGTCTTGCTGGCCGCCGATTTCGCGACAGGCTTGGCTTTGACCACAGGCTTGGCTTTTGCGGCCGGCTTGGCGGCGGCCTTGCTGGCCGGTTTGGTTTTGGCCGCCACGGTTTTGGCTTTGGAAGACACGGTCACCTTTCCTGGTTTGGCTTTCACTTTTATTGTCTCCTCGCAGGGTGGGCCTGCGCATGCACCTCAGTGCCTGCTGTTATACCCTCAATGCAGACCGGCAAAAGTCTGAACTGAGAGTTTTTTACTGGCGCGCGAGTGTACAGGTTTTCACATCTGCCACGCGGGTAGTTGCGAAACCGAGACAGTCCGGCGAATTGGCCGTCGACCGCGCCGGTCGGCCGGCGGTCAAGCCGAATCAAACCAGGCTTTGTTCCAGGCCTTGCAAAAAGATGTCGCGCGGCAGGTCGATACCAATGAACACCATCTTGCTGGTGCGTGGCTCGCCCTCGGCCCACTGCGGCCCCAGATCGCTGCCCATGAGCTGGTGCACGCCCTGGAAGATCACCTTGCGGTCGGTGCCCTTCATATTGAGCACACCCTTGTAGCGCAGCATGCGCGGGCCGTAGATGTTGATGATGGCGCCAAGAAAATCCTCCAGCTTGGCCGGATCCAGCGCCCGGTCGGAGCGGAAGACGAAGCTCTTCACATCGTCGTCATGGTGATGGTGGTGGCCATGCGCATGCTGGTGCGACGGGTGGTTGCAGTGTTCGCCATGCGCGTGGTCATGGTCATGGCTGTGATCATGGCCGCACTGGCTGTGGTCGTGGTCATGCTCTTCTTCCTTCAGGAAGTCGGGGTCGATCTCCAGCTTGGCGTTCAGGTTGAAGCCGCGCAGGTCGAACACCTCGTTCAGCGTCACGTCGCCGAAGTGCACCGCCTTCTGCGGCGCACGCGGGTTCATGTGCTTCAGGCGGTGCTGCAAAGCCGCCAGTTCCTCGGCCGACACTAGGTCCGCCTTGCTGATGAAGAGCTGGTCGGCAAAGCCGACCTGGCGGCGGGCTTCTTGTCGGTCGTTCAACTGCTGGGCCGCGTGCTTGGCGTCCACCAGCGTGATGACGGAATCCAGCAGAAAGCTCTCGGCGATCTCGTCGTCCATGAAGAAGGTCTGCGTCACCGGGCCGGGGTCGGCCAGGCCAGTGGTCTCGATCACCACGCGCTCGAAGTCCAGCAGGCCCTTGCGCTTCTTGGCCGCCAACAGTTGCAGCGTGGTGCGCAGGTCTTCACGGATGGTGCAGCAGATGCAGCCGTTGCTCATCTGGATGATCTGCTCGTTCGTGTCGGACACCAGGATGTCGTTGTCGATGTTTTCCTCGCCGAACTCGTTTTCGATCACAGCGATCTTCTGCCCGTGCGCTTCCTGCAGCACGCGCTTGAGCAGGGTGGTCTTGCCGGAGCCGAGGAAGCCGGTCAGGATGGTGGCGGGAATCAGGGCCATGATGGATTGGATCTCAGGTAGGAAAAGAGGAAGCGGCCGCCAACTTGCACGCAGGCGACCCGATCAAGGTCGATAGATGAGGAGTTTACCGGCCCTGTCAAGACCCGGGGCCCGCAAGGTTGCCAGGGCCGAGCCCCAAATGCTACAAAATCAGTAGCGCCTTGCGCATGACTGACAAGGGCTGCAGCTGAAAATCACCCCCATCAGCCTTTGCGCATCACTACCAGCCCCTTGAGGTACTCGCCTTCCGGGAAGTTGATGGTCATCGGGTGGTCCGGGGCGCCGCCCATGCGTTCGTGGATATAGCCGTCGACATTGGCGTCCGTGCCGGCCGAGGCCACGATCTTGTGGAACAGATCGGCGCTGATGCCGCCCGAGCAGGAATAGGTGAACAGCACACCGCCGGGCTCCAGCAGCTTGAAAGCCAGCCGGTTGATGTCCTTGTAGGCGCGTGCTGCGCGCTCGGCATGCGCTACGGTGGGGGCGAACTTGGGCGGGTCGAGCACGATGGCATCGAAGGTGCGTCCGTCCTGTGCGAACTGGCGCAGGCTAGCATTCACGTCGGCATCCATGAAATCGGCCCGGGCGGCGTCGAAGCCGTTGAGCGCCACGTTGGCACGGGCGCGCTCCAGGGCCGGGCCGGAGGAGTCGATCGAGGTGACGTGTGCCGCGCCGCCAGCGAGTGCGGCAACCGTGAAGCCGCCGGTGTAGCAGTAGCAGTTGAGCACGCGCTGGAACTGCAGCCGCCGGGCATAGTCGGCAAAACGCTTGCGGCTGTCGCGCTGATCCAGGTAGAAGCCGGTCTTGTGGCCCGTGGCAATGTCCAGGCCGAGCTGCCAGTCGTGCTCGCGCAGCACCCGTTCGGTCGCGCCCTGGCCGTGCAGCCAGCCGGTGGCCTCGGGCAGCCCCTCCAGCCCGCGCGAGCTGGCATCCGAGCGTTCATAAAGTTGGCTCAGGCCGGTTTCCGCCAGCAAGGCATCGACCAGCACCGCCTTCCAACGCTCCACGCCGCTGGAGAGGAACTGCGCTACCAGCGTGTCGCCATAACGGTCCACAATCAGGCCGGGCAGGCCGTCGGCCTCACCATGCACCAGGCGAACGCCGTCACTTTGCACATCAAATCGGGCTCTAGCCCTTATGGAATTTGCGACAAGCGCTCTCAAAAAAGGAGCGTCGATGCGCTGGTTTTCATCAAAGCTCCAGGCCCGCGCCCGGATCTTGGAACTTGGGCTGAAAGCAGCCCAGGCCAGAAACTCCCCCTTGGCCGACTCCACCCGCACCGTCTCGCCGGCATCGGCTCCACCCTTGGCAATGGCCGATTCGAAGATCCATGGGTGACGGCGCAGGAGTGAGCGCTCCTTGCCTTCTCTGAGTCGTAGGGTTTTCATGGCCTGAATTGTCGGGCTTTTCCGGGGTTCCGTTCGGCGTGCATTCCGCTAGAGTGGGCTGATCCGATCTATACCTACAAGGGAGACAGACCATGAAGTTGACGGACATCAGGATCGGCACCAAGCTGATGGGAGGATTCGTCCTCGTGTTGTGCCTTGCCGCGGCCCAGACCTTCTATGCCGTCTACAGCGTCGGCGAGCTCAATGACAACTCCAGCCAGATTGCCGACCAGTGGCTGCCGGGCACTTTGCATACCGGCAGCCTCAGCACCCAGGCCAGCCGCCTGCGCGCCGCCCAGTTCCAGCATGTGCTGACCTTTGGGGAAGACGAGCGACGTGCCCTAGAAAAGGACATGGACACGCTGCAAGCCACCGTTGCCACAGAGATGCAGACTTACGCGGCGCTCCTCCAGGATGCCCAGGGCAAGAAACTGTTCGACGCCTTTGCCGCGGAGTGGAAAAAATACCTGGCCCAGAAAAACGAGATCGTGCAGCTGGCCCGCCAGCGGCGCGATGAAGAAGCGCTGGACATTCTCAAGGGGCCGGCGCTACAGACCTTCGAGGCCACCATGGCGCGGCTCAAATCCCTCTCGCAGATGGCGCAGCAGGGCGCAGCCCAGGCCCGCGATCAGAACGCGGCCCTGCAAAGCCAGGTGATGTACGGCAATCTCGGTGCCCTCCTGGTCACCATCATTCTCGGCTTGTCCATCGCCCGCACTCTCAGCCGCGTCATTGCCCGCGGCGTCAACCACGCCGCTGATGTCGCCGGCAAAGTGGCTCAGGGCGACCTCAGTTCGCACATCACCGTGAGCGGCCGTGACGAGCTGGGCCAGTTGCTGGCCTCTTTGCGTGACATGCAAGCCGGGTTAGCGCAAGTGGTTGCGCGTGTACGCAATGGGGCCGAGAGCGTGGCCACTGCCAGTGCTGAAATCGCGCAGGGCGACCTCAATCTCAGCGCCCGCACCGAAAGCCAGGCCAGCGCACTGGAAGAAACGGCCGCCTCCATGGAGGAACTCGGCTCCACCGTACGTCAGAATGCCGACAACGCCAAACAAGCCAATCAACTGGCGCAGAGCGCCAGTACCGTGGCCGTTCAAGGCGGCGAAGTGGTGGCCCAGGTGGTCGACACCATGAAGGGCATCAATGATTCGAGCCGCAAGATCAACGACATCATCAGCGTGATCGACGGCATTGCCTTCCAGACCAATATCCTGGCGCTGAACGCGGCGGTCGAAGCCGCCCGTGCCGGCGAACAGGGCCGCGGTTTTGCCGTGGTGGCCAGTGAGGTGCGCAGCTTGGCGGGTCGTTCGGCTGAAGCGGCGAAGGAAATCAAGACCTTGATTACCGACAGCGTGCAGCGGGTCGAGCAGGGTACGGCCCTCGTGGACCAGGCGGGCACCACCATGAGCGAAGTGGTGAGCAGCATCCGCCGCGTGACCGACATCATGGGCGAAATCAGTTCTGCCAGCTCCGAGCAGAGCGCTGGTGTGGCCCAGATTGCCGAGGCGGTGACCCAGATGGACCAGACCACGCAGCAGAACGCCGCGCTGGTGGAAGAGATTGCCGCGGCTGCCTCCAGTCTGAAAAATCAGGCCGAAGATCTGGTCAACACGGTTGCCGTGTTCCGGCTTCAAGCCAGCTAGCCCTCTACTCAGGCCTTCGTTTTGGGCCCTCCGCCTCAACCGAGGCGGGAATTTTCAGCGCGCGCTCTTATCTGATTTTAAAATTGAAATCCAGGTAGTTTGCGCACACTCACAAGAGAAAATCTGAGCGCCATTGATCGCGTTTCGGACTTGATTTAACCTCGAATTTGATAAAAATGTTGACTCATTTGCAAGGTTAAAGCCTTTCATTATTTGATACTTTTGATAATAATTAACAAATTATCGATCCAACCAAAGCTGAAAGGCCGCGCGTCATGTCTTTGCAAACGTCCACCATCAACCAAGCCGCAGCGAATGCGGGTGGGGTCATCACCCACATCCGCGAATTCCTGGCGTTCAAGCTGGGCCACGAGGAATACGGCATCGACATCCTGCGCGTGCAGGAAATCCGCTCCTACGAGGCGCCCACCCGCATGGCCAACGCGCCGGATTACATCAAGGGTGTGGTCAACCTGCGCGGCGTGATCGTGCCCATCGTGGACATGCGCATGAAGTTCAACCTGGAGGAAGTCAAGTACGACGGCTTCACGGTGGTGATTGTGCTCAACATCGGCAGCCAGGTCATCGGCATGGTGGTGGATGGTGTGTCGGATGTGATCACGCTGGCGCCCGAGCAGTTGCGCCCGGTGCCGGAGTTATCTTCCTCCATTGCCAGCGACCACCTGCTGGCCATCGGCTCGCTGGACGACCGCATGCTGATCCTGCTCGACATCGAGAAGCTCATGAGCAGCTCCGACATGGGCCTCATGAATTCAGAGAAGCAATAAGCCCCCACATACCGTCAAAGAAACAAAATGAATTTCCTTAAGAATCTGAAAATCGGCTCACGACTCGGCCTGGCTTTTGTCGTGGTCCTGCTCTTGCTGACTGTCAGCGTTGCCATTGGCGTCTGGCGTATCAATGAACTGGCGAGCACCACCCGTGTCTTGGCCACCACGGACAACGAAAAACTCAAGCTGGCCACGCAATGGCGCCAGGCCATTGATTCGAACTGGATTCGCACACGAGCCGTTCTGCTGGAAAACGACCCTGCCCGTCTCAAGCAGTGGCAGGCAGAAATGGAAGAAACCACCAAGGTTTCCAGTGCCGCCAGCAAAAAAATGGGGGAAATGGTGACCTCGGCAGAAGGCAAAGCTCTGATTGCCGCCATTGACAAGGCACGGGCGGCCTATCGAGACCTTCGCGGTGAAACGCTAAAACGCCAGCAGGCTGGTGAAAACGTCTGGACCACGGTCGAAAAAGAGCTCAAGCCTTTGTCGGAAACCTATCTTCAAGCCCTCGCCAATCTCGAAAAACGCCAGCAGGAGCTGTACGACGCGGCCTTGGTACAGGCAGAAAAAGATGCCTTGTTGGGTGAGCAGATCATGATTGCCGCAGGCGTTCTGGCGCTGGCGCTGGGTGCTTTCTTTGCCCTGGTTCTCACGCGTTCCATCGTCGGCCCGATCCAGGCTGCTGCCGAAAACGTGAAGCACATCGCAGAAGGTGACCTGACGCGTGAAATCATCAGCGAAGGACGCGATGAAACCGCCCAGATGCTGCAATCGCTGGCTGAAATGCAAGGCAGCTTGCGGAAGATCGTCGCGAACGTGCGTCAAGGCTCCGAGTCCGTCGCCACCGCCTCCAGCGAGATCGCCCAAGGCAACAACGACCTGTCAGCCCGCACCGAGTCTCAGGCCAGCGCGCTGGAAGAAACCGCCGCTTCGATGGAAGAGCTCGGCTCCACCGTCAAACAAAACGCTGACAACGCCAAACAAGCGAATCAACTGGCGCAAAGCGCCTCCACCGTGGCCGTCAAGGGCGGTGAAGTGGTGGCCCAGGTGGTCGACACCATGAAGGGTATCAACGACAGTTCCCGCAAGATCAACGACATCATCAGCGTCATTGATGGCATCGCCTTCCAGACCAACATTCTGGCCCTGAACGCCGCAGTCGAAGCCGCCCGTGCCGGCGAACAGGGCCGTGGTTTTGCCGTCGTGGCCAGCGAAGTGCGTTCCCTGGCTGGCCGTTCGGCCGAAGCGGCGAAGGAAATCAAGACGCTCATCACCGACAGCGTGGAACGCGTCGAACAAGGCACAGCCCTGGTGGACCAGGCTGGCACCACCATGCAAGAAGTGGTAAGCAGCATCCGTCGCGTGACCGACATCATGGGCGAGATCAGCGCGGCGAGTTCGGAGCAGAGCGCCGGTGTGGCGCAGGTGGGTGAAGCGGTGACACAGATGGATCAAGCCACGCAGCAGAACGCTGCACTGGTGGAAGAGATGGCAGCGGCCGCTTCCAGCCTGAAATCGCAGGCACAGGAGCTGGTGCAGACCGTGGCCGTGTTCAAGCTGGAACAAGGTGTACGCGCCAATACAGGCGGCACGCAGCTGCTACTGAACTAAAAAACAGAAACGGACTGCGTTACATCATGAACACAAACACAATGGCGGCACTGGCCCGACAGGACAAAGGTGGCATGCCCACCCACATCCGTGAGTTCCTGGCCTTCAAGCTGGGCCATGAGGAATACGGCATTGACATCCTTCGCGTGCAGGAGATCCGCTCCTACGAAGAGCCCACCCGCATGGCCAATGCGCCGGCCTACATCAAAGGCGTGGTCAATCTGCGTGGCGTGATCGTGCCCATCGTCGACATGCGCATGAAGTTCAACCTGGAGGAAGTCAAGTACGACGGCTTCACGGTGGTGATTGTGCTCAACATCGGCAGCCAGGTCATCGGCATGGTGGTGGATGGTGTGTCGGATGTGATCACGCTGGCGCCCGAGCAGTTGCGCCCGGTGCCGGAGTTGTCTTCCTCCATTGCCAGCGACCACCTGCTGGCCATCGGCTCGCTGGACGACCGCATGCTGATCCTGCTCGACATCGAGAAGCTCATGCGCAGCGAAGACATGGGCTTGGTGAGCCAGTCCTTGCAGTGATACCACCAGACCACCCAACGCGCACAACGCATGGGATTGAATCGAGGAAATTGAAATGAACACTATCAAAAACTTGAAGATCGGAACTCGGCTTGGGTTGGGTTTTGGCTTTGTCCTGCTGCTGCTGATCCTGGTGTCCGGCATGGGCATCAAACGCATGGCCGAAATCCAAGGACGACTTGACGAGATCGTCAAGGTCAACAACGAAGAAGCTCGTCTGGCTACAGACATGCGTGTGCATGCCAACACGATCAGCATGATGATGCGCGATCAACTGCTGCTGACCGATGCAGAAGCGCTCAAGAAAGCAACCGAGCGTCTGGACAAGGCTCGCGCCAGCTATGACGAAGCCGACAAGAAACTGGGTCAGATGTTTGAAACCATTGAAGGCACCACAGCCAAGGAGAAATCGCTGCTGGCCAAGATACGGGAGATGCGGCAGGTCATCCAGCCGCTGAACAAGAAAGTCTCGACCTTGAGCCTGGAAAACAAAAAGGATGAAGCGATTTTGGCCCTGACGAAAGAAGCCTTGCCGGCACAACAAGCCCGCTTGGAGGTGATTCAGGAGCTGATCGATTTCGAGAACAACCTCAACAACGAGATGAGTGTCCAGTCCGAAGCGGCATACAAAGCAGCCCTGACCTTGTCACTGGCCATCGCCGGGTTCGGTGTTCTTCTCGGTATTGCGGCCGCTTTCTGGATCACCCGCTCCATCACTGTACCAGTGAGCTACGCAATCGAGGTGGCCCAGACCATTGCCGATGGTGACTTGTCATCCACTATTGTGATCGACACCACGGACGAAACCGGCCAATTGCTGGGTGCCATGCGCAATATGCAAGGCAGCTTGATCAAGGTGGTCTCCACGGTACGACAGGGTTCCGAAAGCGTAGCCACCGCGTCGAGCGAGATTGCCGAAGGCAACCATGACCTCTCTGCCCGCACCGAGAGCCAGGCCAGCGCGCTGGAAGAAACCGCCGCGTCGATGGAAGAGCTGAGCTCTACCGTCAAGCAGAATGCAGACAACGCCAAGCAAGCGAATCAACTGGCCCAAAGCGCCTCCACCGTGGCCGTTCAAGGCGGTGAAGTCGTGGCCCAGGTGGTGGACACCATGAAGGGCATCAACGATTCGAGCCGCAAGATCAACGACATCATCAGCGTCATTGATGGCATCGCCTTCCAGACCAATATCCTGGCCCTGAATGCCGCCGTGGAAGCGGCCCGTGCCGGCGAACAGGGCCGCGGTTTTGCCGTAGTGGCCGGTGAAGTGCGTTCCCTGGCCAGCCGTTCTGCCGAAGCTGCCAAGGAAATCAAGACGCTCATCACCGACAGCGTGGAACGCGTCGAACAAGGCACGGCCTTGGTCGATCAGGCCGGCAGCACCATGAGCGAAGTAGTGGCCTCGATCCGCCGCGTAACCGACATCATGGGCGAGATCAGTGCTGCGAGTACCGAACAGAGCCAGGGCGTGGCGCAGGTAGGCGAGGCCGTGACGCAGATGGACCAGGCTACCCAGCAGAACGCGGCGCTGGTGGAGGAGATGGCGGCAGCAGCTTCCAGCCTGAAGTCGCAGGCGCAGGACCTGGTACAGACAGTCGCCGTATTCAAACTGACGCAAGGGCAGGCGCAGTCCGCGTCGACAAAAACCATCAGCCAGCCCAAACCGTCGGTGTCGAACAAGGCAGCGGCTACCAAGGCGCTGGCCAAACCGGTGACCAAAACCGCCCTGCCACCTGCCAGCAAGCCTGTCAGTGCGAAAGCAGACGACGCCACCGGCGACTGGGAATCATTCTGAGGAAAAGAGGCAGCGCTTGAGTCCGGCGCTGTATACGCCTAAGACTTGGGCGGGCGCTTGCTGCGCGCGCGCGGATGCGCGGCGTCGTAGGCCTTGGCCAGATGCTGAAAATCGAGCCGGGTGTAGACCTGCGTGGTGCTGATGTTGGCATGGCCCAGCAATTCCTGCACTGCGCGCAGGTCGCTGCTGGACTGCAGCACATGGCTGGCAAAGGAGTGGCGCAGCATGTGCGGGTGCACCGGCGTGGCCAGCCCCGCTTGCTGGCTGCGGCGCTTGAGTCGCTGCCAGATCGACTGCGCCGTCAGGCGCGTGCCATTGCGACCGATGAAAAGGGCCACCTGCTCAGCCGCCCCCCCCATCTGCGCCCGCAACACCAGCCACTTCGACAAGGCGGCCAGCGCCTCACGCCCCACCGGCACACTGCGCCGTTTGCCGCCCTTGCCCAGCACATGCGCCTCGGCCTCCTGCAGATCGATCCAGCCGCGTGCTGAAGCACTGGCCGCCACATCCAGCCCGGTCAATTCGGCCACACGCAAGCCGCTGCTGTAGAGCAGCTCCACCATGGCGGCATCACGCGCTTCCAGCCAGGGATCGGCCTCGTCATGGCGAAAAGCCGCCAGCTGCACCGCGTCATCGACGCTCAGGGCTTTCGGCAAGGGTTTGGCCGCTTTGGGCGAGCGCACGTCCTGCACCGGGTTGCTGGCCACCAGCCCCTCGCGTCCGAGCCAGGCATAAAAGCCGCGCCAACCCGAGAGGATGAGCGCAATGCCGCGGCCGCTGCGCCCGCCACTGTGCATCTGCGCCACCCAGCGGCGGATGTGGGTGTTCTGCACCTGCGTCAGCGCCACCGGTACCTGGGCCGCAAAGTCTTTGAGTTTCTGCAGGTCGAGCGCATAGAGCTCGACCGTGCGTTGCGCCAGCCGTTTCTCGACCCGGACATGTTCCAGATAGCGCTCGACGAGTTCTTCGTCACCGCCTGCCTGGACCGCGTCCGGTGCCACGTCTTTACCTCAGCGGCGAAAGCGCCGCGCTGGCCAGTTCGGCAATGCGCTCCAGGAAGTCGGTGCCCATGGTGCTGACAAAACGCTGGGCATCCGGCGAGGCCAGCACCAGCATGCCGAAGGCCGGCGTCGTGTTGCCGGAGGCCGCCGCACGCAGAGGCAGCAGCGCCAGCGAAGCCGCCTGCGTCGGCTCCTCCAGCCAGCCAGCGGCCTCGAAACCGGAGTTGACGCCGCAGAAAGGTTCGCGCAGCGAGGAGGCAAACACCTTGGCGTCTTCGCTGACGCTCTGCGCGAAAGCGGCACTGGCGAACTCGGGCGCCACGTCCCAGACCCGGATCGCAACCTGCGGCACCGAGAACTGCGTCTGGATCGAGCTGGCAATGGTGGCGGGCAGGTTGGTGAAGTCCAGCGTCAGGAACAGGTCGCGCGCCCAGACCAGCAGCTTGTCCAGCAGCGCCAGGTTGTCGTTGCCGTGGCGGATCATGTCCATGATGCGGCCTTCGAGCATGCGGATCTTGTCGCGCAGCATTTCGGCCTGTCGCTCCTGCAAGCTCACCGCGCGGTGGCTGTGCGGGCTGGTCAGGTGCACGGCGGCCAGCAGCTCAGCGTGGCGCTCGAAAAACTCGGGGTTGTTGCCGAGGTAGTTGGCAATATCGTCCTCGGTCACGGGGTTCAGGTGTTGGTTGCTCATGTCAGTTCAGGTAGTTCTATTTCGCCCTGGAAAACCGTGGTGGCCGGTCCCGTCATCATCACCGGTGCAGCGCCGTTATGGCTGACACCGGCCCACTCAATCGTCAACACGCCGCCGCGGGTCTGCACATCGACGCGCGCGTCCAGCAGCCCGAGGCGGATGCCCGCCACCACGGCAGCGCAGGCACCGGTGCCACAGGCCAGCGTCTCGCCGGCACCGCGCTCCCACACGCGCAGCTTGATGTGCGTCCGGTCCACCACCTGCATGAAGCCGGCGTTGACGCGGCGCGGGAAACGCGGGTGGTGTTCAATCAGCAAGCCCTGCGTCAGCACCGGCGCGTGCTCCACATCATCCACCACCTGCACCGCATGGGGGTTGCCCATCGACACGGTTGCTATAAAAACAGTAGCTGCTTGCGCATTGGCAGCAAGGTCCAACGGCCATTTTTGCCATGAACCACTGGACTCGGGGGTCAGGCCGGTCGCGTCGAAAGGGATGCGCGGCAGATCGAACACCGGCGCGCCCATGTCCACGGTCACGCGGCCGTCGGCCGTCAGGCGCGGCTCGATCACGCCGCCCAGGGTCTGCACCCGCAGGGTGTCCTTGGGGCTGAGCCCCTGGTCGTGCACAAAACGCGCAAAGCAGCGCGCACCGTTGCCGCACTGCTCGACCTCGGCGCCGTCGGCGTTGTGGATCACGTATTCAAAGTCAACGTCGGGCGTGGGTGCCGGCCGCACGGTCAGGATCTGGTCGGCACCGACCCCGAAGTGACGGTCGGCCAGCCAGCGGTACTGGGCCGTGCTCAGGCCCAGCCGCCCGCGCGTCTCGTCCAGCACCACGAAATCGTTGCCGGCTCCCTGCATCTTGGTAAAGCGGATTCGCATGACGACAAATTATCCGCTCATTTCTCCCCTTATCCTTGAGGGCTGACAGCCTGTTACTTCAACCCTATTCAGAGACAAGCCCCATGCGACTGCCCGACTGGACCCCCGAACGCAAAGCCCAACCGCAAGACCTGGTGGACGCCATCCTGGCGCGCCGCGGTGGCACCCTGCTTAACCTTGACAAGGCTCTGCTGTGGAGCGAGCCGCTGGCGCGCGGCTGGAACACCTATCTCAAGGCCGTGCGCACCGAACTGCCGACCAGCCGCAAACTGCGTGAACTGGGCATCTGTACCGTGGCGCTGCTCACCGGCGCGCACTACGAGTACCACCACCATGCGCCGGACTTTCTGGCCGCCGGCGGCACGCAGGCCCAGCTCGATGCACTCAATGCCTTCGTCCGGGCCGACCCGCGCGGCATCCCGGACGCCCCGTCGCTGGGTGAGGTGGACAAACTGGTGATCCGCTACGCGGCGCAGATGACGCTGGACGTGAAGGTCAGCGATGAGATCTTCGATGCCCTGCGCGGGCATTTTGACGAGACGCAGATCGTGGAGCTGACCAGCGCCATCGCCACCTACAACATGGTGGCGCGTTTTCTGGTGGCGTTGGGGATCACACCAGAGCACTAGCTCACCCCCAGGCTTCGTTCCCTTCGGCCACGGCGTTCCCAGGATTTCTCAGCTATCGCCTGGCAACAGGTTTCGCAGCTGGGCCACCCCAAGGCGAAACGCGGCCCCCTCGGGGGGCTGAGGCCCGCGGCTCTGAGCCTGCCTGCGCAGGCTCGGACGGGCCGAAGAGTCGCAGCCTCCGGTGCGACCCCACAGGGAGCTACACGTCAGTGAGCGACCGTGGGGGCCACCTCAATCCGGCTTGATATTGTTGTCCTTCACCACCTTGGCCCAGATGTCCATCTGGTGTTCGATGAAAACGCGCGCGGCCTCGGGCGTGCCGCCGGCCACGTCGATGCCCTGGGCGTCGAGCCGCTTGGCCACATCGGGGTTCTTCAAGGCCTTGTTGATTTCCTCGTTCATGCGCTTGACGATCTCGGGTGGAGTCTTGGCCGGCGCCAGGATGGCCCACCAGGCTGGCGCCTCGAAACCGGCAAAGCCGCTCTCGGCAACCGTTGGCACGTCCGGCAGATCGGCTGCGCGCTTGGAGGTCGTCACCGCCAGTGGCCGCAAGCGCTTGCTGTCGATGTGCGGCTTGGTCACGAACACCGAGCCGATGGACAGCGGCACATGACCGGCCACGGCATCGGTCATCAGCGGGCCGCCGCCCTTGTAGGGAATGTGGGTGAAGTTCAGGCCCGCGCTCTTGCCCAGCAGCGCCATGGCCAGGTGCCCCAGGCTGCCCGAACCGATGGAGCCGAAACTGGCGCCTTTAGCCGACTTGGCGGCCGCCACCACGTCGGCAAAGGTCTTGAACTCGGATGCCGCATAGGTCGCCAGCACCATCGGCGAGGTGCCGATCAGGATCACGGGCACCAGGTCCTTCTTCGAGTCAAACGGCAGGTTGGGAATCAGGCTCGGGTTGACGCCGTGGGTGTCGAACACGGCGGCGAAGGTATAGCCGTCCCCCGGCGCTGCGGCCACCGCCGCCGCACCGATCGAGCCGGAGGCGCCGCCCTTGTTTTCCACGATCACGTTCTGACCCAGTTGCTGCGACAAGGTCGGTGCCAGCAGGCGCGCCACCTGGTCCACCGAGCCACCGGGAGGGAACACCGCCACCAGCTTGATCGGCTGCTTGCCAGGCCAGGCCTGGGCCAGGGCGCTCAGCGGCACAGCCAGCGCAGTGGCGGCGGCCAGAACGCACAGCGTGCGCAAGGCATGTCGGTTCATAGGCATCTCTTGTCTCCTCGGATCGTGTTGGGACCCAAGTATCGAGCGCGCCGGTCCCGCTGTGGGTTGCGGAAATTACCAATCGGGTTTACGCCTAGGGACCGCCTTGACGGCACAATGCAGTCCATGCCACGCCTGAACCAGCTCCTGCACGCCCAGCGTGAACCAGCCCCCCTTTGGCATGCCGCCACCGTGCTCCTGCTACGTGACGGGCCACAGGGGGTAGAAGTACTGATGACGCGCCGCTCGCTCAGTGCCAGCTTCGCGCCCGGCGCCTACGTCTTTCCCGGCGGCGGCATCGATGCCGCTGATGCGCAAGGCCATGCGCTGGCGCAGCGCCGCCCCGGCCAGAGCGACGAGCACCTGACGCAGGCGATTGCCGCCATCCGCGAAAGCTTCGAAGAACTCGGCATCCTGCTGGCGCGCCGCGCCGACGGCACCGCCGCCGATGCCAGCGACCTGGCCCAACTCGACCGCCACGCGCCGCTGCTGCCGCAATGCCAGGCACAGGGCCTGACGCTGGCGGCGGACGAGGTCTTCGTGCTGGCGCGCTGGATCACCGACCGCGACCTGCCGCGCCGCTTCGACGTGCCATTCCTGGTGGCGCGCATGCCGCACAACCAAGCCCCGGTGGCCGACGAGCGCGAGCAGTTCGACCCGGTGTGGGTGCGCCCGGCCGATGCGCTGGCACGCCACCGCGAAGGCAGCTTCTTCATGATTTTTCCCACCGTGCGCACGCTGGAACGGCTGCTGCACTTCCCGGACGTGGCGACCGTGCTGCAGGCCTGCGCCGCCACCGAAGAACCGCTGTGGACCAGCTGCCCGCGCGCCGGTCTGCTGGTGGGGCACGAAGCGCGCTACATGGAAGGCGACCCGCCTTATGGCGAACTGGCCCTGGTCTGCCCTGACGGCCAGATGCTGCACCCCCTCGACTGGCAGAACGAACAACCGGTGCCGTTGCTGAAGAACGTGCAGCGCCTGACCGCGCCCAACCCCGGCGTGATGACCGGCCCCGGCACCAACAGCTACCTGGTAGGCGACCCGCGCACCGGCTACATCGTGATCGACCCGGGCCCGAACGACCCCGAGCACCTGGAGCGCCTGTGGCGCGCTGCCGGCGGCGACATCCGCCTGATCATCTGCACCCACTCGCATGCCGACCACTCGCCCGGGGCACGCCCGCTGCAGGCGCTGTGCCTGAACGCCGGCCAAGGCCACGGCGTGCCGCCGGTGCTGGGCCTGCCCTCGGCACCCACCGCGCGCGCCGCCAGCCACTTCACACCCGACCGGGCGCTACAACATCAGGAGCTGCTGACGCTGATTTCACAAGGGCTGGAGCCCGAAATCACTCATACCCTGCAGGTGATCCACACCCCCGGCCATGCCGCCAACCACCTGTGCCTGGTGCTGGTAGAAGACGGCCTGCTGTTCTCGGGTGACCACATCCTTAACGGCAGCACCACGGTGATCGACCCGCCGGACGGTGACATGACGGCCTACCTCGACTCGCTGGCGCTGCTGGACGATGCCTGCGCCGAGCACCACATCGACTTCATCCTGCCGGCGCACGGCCATGTGCTGGGCGCGGCCCGGCAGGCCATTGCGCAATTGCGTGCCCACCGGCTGCAGCGCGAAGCCAAGATCCTGCGCGTGATGCAGGCCCTGCCCGAAGGCACCATGGACGAATGGGTGGCGCTGGCCTACGACGATGTGCCCGAGCGCATCTGGCCGGTGGCCAAGCGTTCGCTGCTGGCCCACGTAGAACGCCTGCGCACCCTGCCACCCGGCAACGATTGACCCCATGCCCTCTTCTTCAGATCACTCCAATTCATCCACCGGCATGCGCCTGGCCCGGCGCGTGGCCGAACTGGCCGGCTGCTCGCGCCGCGAGGCCGAGCTCTACATTGAAGGCGGCTGGGTGCGCGTGAACGGCGAGGTGGTGGAAGTGCCCCAGTTCCGCGTGCTGGACCAGACCATCGAGCTCGACCCGGCTGCACGGCGCCAACCAGCCGTGGCCCCGGCACCCATCACCCTGGTGCTGCACAAACCGCCGGACTTCATCGCCACGGCAGCCACCGGGCAGGCCCGCGCCGCCATCGACCTGCTGCGCCCGGAACAGCGTGACAGCAGCGATCGCTCCGGCATCCGCCAGCTGCAACGCCACCTGCGTGGCCTCGAAGTCGTCACGCCACTGGAGCCTGCAGCCAGCGGCCTGCTGGTCTTCACGCAGGACTGGCGCGTGAAACGCAAGCTGGTCGAGGATGGGGCGCTGGTGGAGCACGAAGTGATGGTGGACGTGCGCGGCACCGTCTCGCCGGAAGCGCTGCAGCAACTCAACCGCGCCCCGGTGGTCGATGGCCGCGCCATGGCGCCCGCCCGGGTCAGCGTGAACCGGCAGACGGGTGATGTCACCGGCCTGCGTTTTGCCCTCAAGGGTTATTGGCCTGGCCAGATTGCGCACATGTGCTCGGCCGCTGGTTTGACGATCCTGGCCGTCAAGCGCATCCGCATCGGGCGCCTGCCGCTGGCCGGCCTGCCCGAGGGGCACTGGCGTTACCTGATGCCGTACGAACGGTTCTGACCGGCACTTCTCTTTTCCTTGCTCAGGCGCTGAACAGCCGGCCGCGTGCGGCCTGTGTGATGGCCGCCACCGCCGGGTGCTTGATGCGGCGCTCCACCGACACGGCGAAGAACTCCTCCACCAGTTCGTCGCTGCGGCCGATGACCTCCACGCCATAGTGCGCCACCGTCTCGGCCTCCAGCACGCTGGGCGACATGAAAACACCGCGCCCTTCGCGGCCGAAGGCCGTCATCAGCGCACCGTCGTCGAATTCGCCCACGACACGCGGCTGGATCTGATGCCGGGCCAACCAGCCGTCGAGCTGCTGGCGCACCGAGGAAGCGGCGCCCTGGATCAGCATGGGCGCACCGTGCAGGCATTGCGGAAACTTGCCCTGCAACTGGCTTTTCAGCGCCGGGGCACAGAAGAAGCTCATGGGCGAAGTCCCCAGTGCATGGTTGAAGGCCTTGACGCTGATGCGGCGCGTCAGCGGCTCGTCGGCAATCACCAGGTCAAGCCGCTGCAGCGCCAGTTGCGCCAGCAGGTCGGGGAACTTGCCCTCGCTGCCGATCAGCCGCACCGGTTCGTCCATGCTCATGGCCGGCTCCAGCAGCCGGTAGGCCACCGACTTGGCCACCGAGTCGGCCACCCCGACGCGGAAGTCCAGCACGCGCGGCCCGCTGCGCGGCTGGCGCAGGGCCGACTCCAGTTCGGCACCCAGGGTGAAGATGTCGTCGGCATAACCCAGCGCCACCCGGCCGTCGTCGGTCAGCTCCAGTTGGCGGCCGCTCTTGCGGAACAACCGGCAACCCAGCCGCTCCTCCAACAGTTTGATCTGACCCGACAGCGTTTGTGGCGTCGTATGTAACTGCTCACCTGCGCGCATCACACCGCCTGCACGTGCTGCGACCCAGAAATAATGCAAATGCTTGAAATTCATGGCCTATCCATCTATTCGATTTTTACGAAGTAATTAAACCAAAAATACGAATTTACGCGAATTCGCAGAAGGTCTACAGTAAGGGTGTTCGGACTTTCCGTCCGGTCAAGATTGCTGAAAGGATCTGCCATGCGTTTAAGCACCAAAAGCCGCTTTGCCGTCGCCGCCATGATTGACTTGGCCCTGCGCGAGCAGGCCGGTCCGGTACCGCTGGGCTCCATCGGCGAGCGGCTGCAGATTTCGCTGTCCTACCTGGAGCAGATGTTCAGCAAGCTGCGCCAGCAGGGCCTGGTGGAAAGTACACGTGGCCCCGGCGGCGGCTACACGCTGGCCCGGGCAGCCCAGGTCATCAGTGTGGCCGACATCATCATCGCGGTGGAAGGCGCGCGTGCCCTGCAGATGGAAACCGCCTCCGGCGCCGGCGAAGCCGGCTGCGCATTGACGCAGGAACTGTGGACCAGCCTGAACACCAAGATGATGGAACACCTGCAGTCCATCACGCTGCACCAGCTCGGCGAGGAGCAGCGCGCCAAGGGCGGCGTGCAAGTGGAAGCGCGGCCGGCCAGCAAACGCGGCATCTTTGCGCAACGCAAGGTCACACCGGCGAAATCGACCGTGCCGAACTCGGTGTTTGCGCTGGCCGGTGTGCTGGGCACCCGCCGCTGAGAAACGCAGCGCCGCACGGGCGCTGTGTCATGAATAAGTGTGAAGTCCGCCGATAAGCCGGATTCTGTGCGCCGAGGTTGCCCTCGGTGTGACCGCCATTAATCTGGGCCGGGGGTCGCCCCACCGGCTCGGTGCTACCTACCCGCACACTCCGGGGGCCCCGTCAACGTGTGCCTACTTGGTATTGCTGCGCGTAGAGATTGCCCGTTTCACCCGCAACAGGTTGCCCTGTTGCGACTCGTCTCTGTTGCTCTGATCCTCACCTCGCGGTGGACAGCTGTTAGCTGCTACGCTGCCCTATGCAGTCCGGACGTTCCTCCAGTGCCTGGTTTCCCAGATTGCACCAGCGGCGGTCTGGCGGGCTTCACAGCACGGATTATCCTCTGCGGCGACAATTCCTGCACTGAATCCATCAAACCCACCCCAGGAGCCCCGCCATGAAAGCCGACAACATCCTGCAAACCATTGGCAACACGCCGCATGTGCGCATCAACCGACTGTTCGGCCCCGGCCACAACGTGTGGATCAAGTCCGAGCGCGGCAACCCCGGCGGCTCCATCAAGGACCGCATTGGCCTGGCCATGATCGAAGACGCCGAAGCCCGTGGGCTGCTCAAGCCGGGCGGCACCATCATCGAGCCGACCTCCGGCAACACCGGCGTCGGCCTGGCCATGGTGGCGGCCGTCAAAGGCTACAAGCTGGTGCTGGTCATGCCCGACAGCATGTCCATCGAGCGCCGCCGCCTGATGCTGGCCTACGGCGCCAGCTTCGACCTGACGCCGCGCGAAAAAGGCATGAAGGGCGCCATTGCCCGCGCCGAGGAACTGGTGGCCAGCACGCCCAACGCATGGATGCCACAGCAGTTCGAGAACCCGGCCAACGTCGAGGTGCACGCCCGCACCACGGCGCAAGAAATCATCCAGGACTTCCCCGAAGGTATCGATGTGCTCATCACGGGGGTCGGCACCGGCGGCCACCTCACCGGCTGCGCCCAGGTGCTCAAGGCCAAATGGCCGCAGCTCAAGGTGTTCGCGGTGGAGCCCGCTGCCTCGCCGGTGATCTCGGGTGGTGCGCCCGCGCCGCATCCGATCCAGGGCATCGGCGCCGGCTTCGTGCCGAAGAACCTCGACACCCGCCTGCTCGACGGCGTGATCACGGTGGACGCCGAAGCCGCGCGCGAGATGGGCCGGCGCAGCGCCTGCGAGGAAGGCATGCTGGTCGGCATCTCCTCCGGCGCCACGCTGGCGGCGATCGCGCAGAAGCTGCCGGAACTGCCGGCCGGGGCCACCGTGCTGGGCTTCAACTACGACACCGGGGAGCGTTATTTGTCAGTCGAGGGTTTCCTGCCGGCGTGAGATCTTGCGCTCCGCGCGTATCATTGCCGGCTTCTTCTGCTTGATCAACACAAGCCATGATCCGACTCACAGAACTCAAACTCCCGCTGGAGCATGCCGCCGACGCGCTGCCCGCGCTCATCGCCCAGACACTGGGCTTGGCACCCGAAGCCATCAGCCGCTTCACCATCTACAAGCGCAGCTTTGATGCACGCAAGGCCGATCTGCTGCAGGTCTATATCGTCGATGTGGAGCTGACGCCGGCACTCGAAGCCGACCTGCTCACCAAGTTTGCCGACCATCCCCACATCGGCCCCTCGCCCGACCTGGTTTACCACCCGGTGGCACAGGCACCGGCCGAACTGAAGGAGCGCCCGGTGGTGGTGGGCTTCGGCCCCTGCGGCATTTTTGCCGCGCTGATCCTGGCGCAGATGGGCTTCAAGCCAATCGTGATCGAACGCGGCACCACGGTACGCCAGCGCACCAAGGACACCTGGGGCCTGTGGCGCAAACAGGTGTTGAACCCGGAGTCGAACGTGCAGTTCGGCGAGGGCGGCGCCGGCACCTTCAGTGACGGCAAGCTTTACAGCCAGATCAAGGACCCGCGTCACCTGGGCCGCAAGGTGATGAACGAGTTCGTCCAAGCCGGCGCGCCGGCAGAAATTCTGGTGGAGGCGCACCCGCACATCGGCACCTTCAAGCTGGTGAAGGTGGTGGAGAGCATCCGCGAACAGATCATTGCGCTGGGCGGAGAGATCCGCTTCCAGCAGCGCGTGACGGATGTGCAGATTGAAGACACACCAAAAGGCAAACAACTGCGCAGCCTCACCGTGCTCGACCTGACCACCAACACGCCCTACGAATTGAAGGCCTCGCACGTGGTGATGGCGCTGGGCCACAGCTCACGCGACACCTTTGCCAAATTGTTCGACCGCGGCGTGGCGATGCAGGCCAAGCCGTTCTCGGTAGGCTTTCGCATCGAGCACCCACAAAGCGTGATCGACCGGGCGCGCTGGGGCAAGCACGCCGGCCACCCGCTGCTGGGCGCCGCCGACTACAAACTGGTGCACCACGCGCAAAACGGCCGTGCCGTCTACAGCTTCTGCATGTGCCCTGGCGGCACGGTGGTGGCCGCCACCTCGGAGCCCGGCCGCGTGGTGACCAATGGCATGAGCCAGTACTCGCGTAACGAACGCAACGCCAATGCCGGCATCGTGGTCGGCATCGAGCCGGTGGATTACCCGAACGGCGTGGATGACGCAGCCGACTGGCAAGCCGCCTTCGGCCCGGAAGACGGCACCCGCTACGCACAACAAGCCGCCGCCATGGCACGCCAGCAGCCACCTCAGCCGCACCCGCTGGCCGGCATCGTGCTGCAGCGCAAACTGGAAGCCAACGCCTATGTGCTGGGCGGCGGCACCTACGAGGCGCCGGGCCAATTGGTGGGTGACTTCATTGCCAACCAGCCGTCCACCGATTTCGGCAGCGTGCTGCCCTCCTACAAGCCGGGTGTGCACCTGGGCAACCTGGCCAACGCCCTGCCGGGCTACGCCATCGAAGCGATCCGCGAAGCGCTACCGGCCTTCGGCAAGAAGATCAAGGGCTTTGACATGAAAGACGCCGTGCTTACCGGCGTAGAGACACGCACCTCGTCACCGTTGCGTATTCCGCGCGGCGAGGACCTGCAGAGCCTGAATGTGCGTGGCCTGTACCCGGCCGGCGAAGGCGCGGGTTACGCCGGCGGCATTCTGTCGGCGGGGGTGGACGGCATCAAGGTGGCCGAGGCACTGGCACTCGACCTGCAGCCATCCGCCTAAGGAGCACGTGGCGGGGTTGGTGGGGGCGGCGGCGGAGGTGACTTGCGCTTGCGCACCTGAGGTGGTGGCGGGGTATCCGCCCAGGGCGGCGCCGGCAACGCATCGGTGCCGCAGGCAGCGCGTACCGCGGCACCTTGCACCGTCAGCGGGTACTGGGACGCTTCCATCACTGTGCGGTCCTTGAACTCGTTGTACTCCACCCAGGCCTGCTCACAGGCGGGGGGGGTTTGGGCCAACGCCATCGGTGCGGCCAAGCACAAGGGCAGCAGCCGTAAAACAGGTAAATGAAGCTTGTTCATATGATCCAATCCCCCTCCATCAACAACTGGCGGCCCGCCCACTGCCCGACGAACTCGACAAAATCCTGCGCCGGCATGGGCCGGGCAAAGAAATAGCCCTGGGCTTCGTCGCACTCAAAGTCGCGCAGCCGCGCCAGCATATCGCCATTCTCCACCCCTTCGGCCAGGGTCCGCAGGTTCAGGCTGCGCGCCATCTGGATGATGGCCCGGATGATGGCTGCATCGTCCGGATCGGACGCCAGGTCGCGGATGAAAGACTGATCGATCTTGAGTTTGTCCACATCAAAACGTTTCAGGTAGGACAGGCTGGAATAACCGGTGCCGAAGTCATCGATCGACAACTTCACCCCCAACAGCTTGAGGCGCTGCACCGTGGCCAGCACCTGTTCGGTGTTGTGGATCATGATTGACTCGGTCAACTCCAACTCGAGGCAGTTCGGATCCAGCCCGCTGTCCTGCAGCGCACGCATCACCTTGTGCTCGACATCGCCACGCTTAAACTCTACGGCAGACAGATTGACCGCCATCACCAACGGCGGCAGCCCCGCCTGCTTCCATGCCGCGCCCTGGCGGCAGGCCTCCTGAATCACCCACTCGCCGATCGGCACGATCAGGCCACTGTCTTCGGCTACCGGAATAAAGCGGGCTGGCGACACCAGGCCCAGTTCGGGATGGTTCCAGCGCAGCAAGGCCTCGGCGCCGGTCACGGCACCGGTCGTCAGGTTGATCTGCGGCTGGTAATGCAGTTCGAATTCGCCACGGTCCAGCGCCCGACGCAAACCGGTCTTGAAACTGAGATGCTCGACCGCCTTGACGTTCATCTGCTCGTCGAAAAAACGGTAGCTGTTGCGCCCGGCATCCTTGGCCTGGTACATGGCGGTATCGGCCTTCTTCAGCAGGGTCTCGAAATCCCGGCCATCGCTCGGGTAGATGGCGATGCCGATGGAGGCCGACGTGGTCAGTTCATGACCATCGAGCTCGAAGGGCACGTGCAACTGCTCCCGGATCTTGGCCAGCACGGGGCTGATGGCCTCGGTGCCGGACAGATCGGGTAACACGATGAGGAACTCGTCACCGCCCTGCCGGCTGATGGTGTCTGTCTCGCGCACGCAGGCCCCCAGCCGCAAGGCGATCTCCTTGAGCAGGGCATCCCCCACGGCGTGGCCCAGCGAGTCATTGATGGTCTTGAAGTTGTCCAGATCGATGAACAGCAATGCCACGCGCAAACTGGCACGATCCGCATAAGCGACGGCCTGCGTGAAACGGTCGTGCAGCAACAGACGGTTGGGCAGACCGGTCAGGACATCGCGGTAGGCAAGAAATTCGATTTGCCGTTCAGCCTGCTTGCGTGCCGTGACATCGGTGGCAATGGCCAGATAACCGTCGATCTCACCCGAGACGCCGCGCAAAGGCGCCATGGTGGTACTCAGATCGAACACCGTGCCGTCGCGCTTTTGCCGCTGCACCTCGAACTGAATGATGCTCTCGCCACGCAAGACGCGCTCGCGCAACTCCCGCGTTTCCTCCTCCTTGCCGATCGGCACGCTCAACAGAGGCTTGCCAACAACTTCTTCGGCACGCCAGCCAAAGAGTTTCTCGGCGGCCAGGTTCCAGGCCGTCACCAGGCCTTGCTGGTTGCGCGTGTAAATGGCGAACGGCGAACTCTGGATGATGGTCTGGTTCAGATGCTTTTCAGCGTCCAGCGTCAGGTTGACAGACCGCAAGGCAGCCACGGCCTGCGCCTGCTGGCGCCAGACATGGCAGATGAACCACGACAGCAGCAGTGTGACCAGCACAAAAGCCACGACCAACCCGATCGCCTTCATGGCCTCCTGGCGCCAGCCGGCCAAGGCCACTGCTGTAGACAGCCCCGCCACGATGTGCAGTGGCACGCCGCGTACCTTCCGGTAGGCGAAGACCCGATGCACGCCATCGATGCTCGAGACACCTTGGTAACTGCCTTCGACCGCCTCGGAGCGCACCAGGCTCTGCAGGGCCGGCGAGCCGAACCTCATGCCCACCAGGGTCGCCTCCGGCACTTCCGGGTGACGGGTCACGACGCGCATCTCGCTGTTGAACAACGTAAACGAATCCCCCGGCCCCAGCGTCAACGTGGCAAAGGCGCTGGTGAAGCGCGCCACCGGGATCGAGCCGACCACCACGCCAGCAAAGAGGCCCTCTGGCGTGCGGATGACACGGGCCAGGTTGATGACCCACTTGCCGCTGATGCGCCCCAGCGCCGGCTGCCCGATCATCAAGCCGGTGTACGGCTGATCGCGCAAACGCACAAAATAATCGCGATCCGCCACCGCCAGCTTGGAGCCCGGCAGTACGCCGGTCCCGTGCGTCATGCGTCCCTGCTCATCCGTCACGCGCAGGCCGTCCAGGTCAGGATGCTGGAACAGTTGCTGTTCGATGAAAAAATTCAGGGCTTGATCATCACGCCGGTCTGCCGCGATGGCGCGTTCGATCTCCATGATGGTGGCCCGCAAGGACAGATCGATCTCCCGGATGGAGGCGGCGATGTCATGATCGAGCAACAGGGCCAGGTTCTGGACTTCGCTGGTCGCGCGTTCCTCGTATTTGAGACGGCTCTCATAAAGCGCCCAGGCAGCCAGCGCGATCACCAGCAGATTGAGCAGCAGCAACCCCGAAAACAGACGCACCATGAACCCGTTGGCGAAGACGGGGCGCAGCCATGCCGGAACGCCGGGAGTCGTCTGCGCGAACCCGAGGTGGGTCTTGGACATGGGGCTCTTGTCTTGCAACGCAGCCTCCGGACAGTTGTTTGCCTGCTTCAGTCCACCCCATTGTGGAGAGACCCATCCACGAGCGCAAGTGGCTTTCCCCTAGGACGCCACGCCCCAAGAAAAACCCCGGTCGGACAAATCCGTCCGACCGGGGTGCATGGGAGAGGATGGTTCTGTTCAGCCTTGGGCGTTTTGCAGCGTCGCGATGCGCTCTTCGATCGGTGGGTGCGTCGAGAACAACTGGCCGATCCCACCGGCAATGCCCATCGCCGCCATGCTCTTGGGCAGCTCGCCTGCATGCAGGCCACCCAGGCGGGCCAGCGCGTTGATCATGGGCTGCTTGCGGCCCAGCAGTTGCGCCGAGCCGGCATCGGCACGGAACTCGCGCTGGCGCGAAAACCAGGCCACGATGATGGCGGCCAGGAAACCCAGCACGATGTCGAGCACGATGGTCGTCACGAAATAGCCGATGCCGGGGCCGCTGTTGCGATCATCGCCTTTGCGCAGGAAGCTGTCCACCGCATAACCGATGACGCGGCTGAGAAACACCACAAACGTGTTCATCACACCCTGGATCAGGGTCATGGTGACCATGTCGCCATTGGCGATGTGGGCCACCTCATGGCCGATGACGGCCTCCACCTCTTCGCGTGTCATGCCCTGCAGCAGGCCGGTGGACACCGCCACCAGTGCCGAATTCTTGAAGGCGCCCGTGGCAAAGGCATTGGGCTCGCCTTCGAAGATACCGACCTCGGGCATGCCGATGCCGGCCTTGTCGGCGAACTTCTGCACGGTGTTGACAATCCAGGCCTCGTCGGGCGACTGCGGCTGCTCGATCACGCGCACACCGGCGCTCCACTTGGCCACCGGCTTGCTGATCAGCAGCGAAATGATGGCGCCGCCAAAACCCATGACCAAGGCATAACCAAGCAAGGCCCCCAGGTTCAGGCCATTGGCCGTGAGGTAGCGGTTGACACCCAGCAGGCTGGCCACGATGCCCAGCACCACCACCACCGCAAGGTTGGTCAGAACAAACAGAACAATGCGTTTCATGCTTTCCTTCTACAACAGCCCGTCACTCGCGGACCGATGGCGCAAATGGTAAGGGCGAGATGATGAAAATCAAGGCGGGGACGGGGAAAGTCCCCATCACCTGTGGCCATTTGATTCACCGGCCGCAGGATGATACGGGATGCGCCGCGGCACACAGCGGGCGGAACACCTGGGCATCGTCGTAGAAGGCCGGATCGCCATTGGCCGGCCACCAGCCGGGCACGCCCAGCACCGGCAGCGGCACGAAGGGCTTACCCGCCAGTTTGTCTGCCGTGAGATCCTGCGCCAGCCAGGCATCCAAATCCGCTATCGAATCAGTAGCAGACAGCGCACGATAGACGTGGACCGTGATTGGTTTTCTTGGAGAAACCAGTTTTTCCAGCAAGGCATGGCCGAACAGCAGCAGCGACGCCTGCGCCCACAGCGGCCTCAGCTCGATAAACAGGCGCCGCCAGTCCCGGGCCACCAAGGCCTCCCACACGGCATCGGGGGCGCGCAACAGGGCGGCGTTCTCGTCGAATACGGTGATGGCATCGCGCACCGGGCCGCGCACCGCCTGCACGCCATCGGCCGCGATCTGCGCCGCCTGCAGCTGGTTAAGCCGCTGCTTGGCCAGGGGGAAATGCTGCCAGATGATCCCGTTGAAGAAATCATGCAGTCCGTCGCGCGTCGGCACACCGCGCTGCTCGAAGATGTACTGCTCGTAGGCCATGCCACCCGGCAATGCCGCCTGCGGCACGAAGCGCACAGGCATGGCCGCGCAGCTGTTGAGCGCCTCGGCACAGGAAGCACCGGCCATGACCTGCTGTGCCAGTGGCTGCCCCGCCTCGCGGTACGGCGCCAGCCAGGGTGCCTGCCAGTCGATCCGCTCTAAATCATGCGCCACGGCAACGACTCGCCGGAACGCAGCGGCTTGAGCTCGGCCTGGCCGAAGGGGAAGCTCTCCGGCGGTGTCCACGATTCGCGCCGCAGCGTGATGGTGCCCGTGTTGCGCGGCAGGCCGTAGAAGTCGGCGCCATGAAAACTGGCAAAGCCTTCGAGCTTGTCGAGTGCGCCCGCCATGTCGAAGGCTTCCGCGTACATCTCGATTGCCGCATGCGCGGTGTAGCAGCCAGCGCAGCCGGTGGCGTGCTCCTTCAGATGCACCGGGTGCGGCGCGCTGTCGGTGCCGAGGAAGAACTTCGGGTTGCCGCTGGTAACCGCTGCCACCAGGGCCTGGCGATGCACCTCGCGCTTGAGCACCGGCAGGCAGTAATAGTGCGGCCGGATGCCGCCGGTGAAAATGGCGTTGCGGTTGTACAGCAGGTGGTGTGCCGTGATGGTGGCACCGGTGAAGCGGTCGCTGGCCTGCACGTACTGCGCCGCTTCTTTGGTCGTGATGTGCTCGAACACGATTTTCAACTCGGGGAAATCGCGGCGCAGCGGCATGAGCTGCTGCTCGATGAACACCGCCTCGCGGTCGAACAGGTCGATCTCGGGCGAGGTCACTTCGCCGTGCACCAGCAGCAGCAGGCCCTCGCGCTGCATGGCTTCCAGCGTCTTGTAGGTCTTGCGCAGGTCGGTCACGCCGGCGTCGCTGTTGGTGGTGGCACCCGCCGGGTAAAGCTTGGCTGCCACGACGCCGGCCTCCCGGGCACGCTTGATCTCGTCCGACGGCAGGTTGTCGGTGAGGTACAGCGTCATCAGCGGCTCGAACGCCAAACCCGCGGGCACGGCAGCCAAGATGCGGCGCTTATAGTCCAGCGCCTGCTGCGCGGTGGTCACCGGCGGCTTCAGATTGGGCATGATGATGGCGCGGCCGAACTGGGCCGCGGTGTGCGGCACCACGGTGGCCAGCGGCTCGCCGTCACGCACGTGCAGATGCCAGTCGTCGGGACGGGTGATCGTGATTTGCTGAGTCATGTCGCTATTTTCTCAGACATGACGAAGGGCCCCCAAACGGGGCCGCCGCAGAACCGGCTCTGCCGGGCTGCTGGCGGCGTCCCCCTGGGGGGAAGCGGCGCAGCCGCTCAGGGGGGGCACCCTCAATGCCCCAGGATCTTGTTCAGAAAATCCTTGGTCCGCGGCTGGCGTGCGTCCGGGTTGTTGAAGAATTCCTCGCGTGAGCAGTCTTCCAGGATCTTGCCCCCGACATCCATGAAGATGACACGGTTGCTGACCTTGCGCGCAAAACCCATCTCGTGTGTCACGCACATCATGGTCATGCCTTCCTGCGCCAGCCCCACCATTACATCGAGCACCTCGCCCACCATCTCGGGGTCGAGCGCCGAGGTCGGCTCGTCGAACAGCATGACGATCGGGTCCATGGACAGCGCGCGCGCAATGGCCACGCGCTGCTGCTGGCCGCCCGAGAGCTGGCCCGGAAACTTGTCCTTGTGCGCCGACAGGCCCACACGGTCGAGCATTTTCAAGCCGCGCGTCTTCGCCTCTTCGGGGCTGCGCCCCAGCACCTTGATCTGCGCGATCGTGAGGTTTTCCGTCACCGACAGGTGCGGAAACAGTTCGAAATGCTGGAACACCATGCCCACCCGACTGCGCAACTTCGGCAGGTTGGTTTTCGGGTCATGCACCGGCACGCCATCCACCCAGATCTCGCCCTGCTGGAAAGGCTCCAGCGCATTGATGGTCTTGATCAGCGTCGACTTGCCGGAACCCGACGGGCCGCACACCACCACCACCTCGCCCTTGCGGATGCTGGCAGAGCAGTCGGTCAGCACCTGAAAGCTGCCGTACCACTTGGAGACGTTTTTCAGTTCAATCATGACAATTCCTTCCCGCCGTCACCGGATGATGGCGATCTTTTGATGCAGCCGCTTCACCGCCCAGGACAGCGCGTAGCACATGACGAAGTACACCAGCGCCGCCGCCAAGTAGGCCTCAATCGGACGACCGAAGTTCTTGCCTGCCACCTCGAAGCCCTTGAGCATGTCGTAGGCCCCGATGGCATAGACCAGCGAGGTGTCCTGGAACAGGATGATGGTCTGCGTCAGCAATACCGGCAGCATGTTGCGCAAGGCCTGCGGCAACACCACCAGCTTCATGTTCTGGCCATAGGTCATGCCCAGCGCCTGCCCGGCGAAGACCTGACCGCGCGGAATCGACTGGATACCGGCGCGCATGATTTCACTGAAGTAAGCCGCCTCGAAGGCGACGAAGGTGACCACCGCGGACACTTCGGCGCCAATCGGGCGGCCGATGATGGCCGGCATGAGCAGGAAGAACCACAGAATCACCATCACCAGCGGAATGCTGCGCATGCCGTTGACGTAGATCGTGGCAGGCACGTCGAGCCATTTCTTGCCCGACAAACGCAGCAGCGCCAGCACGGTACCGAAGATCACACCACCTACCGTGGCCACCAGCGTCAGCATCAGGCTGAAGTACAGCCCCTTGAGGACGAAGTTGCTGATCAGGTCCCAGTTGTAGAACGAGAAGTCGAGTTGGAGGTTCATCGTCAATGCCCTCCGCCCGCAACGATGAAGCCCGGCACGCGTGCGCGCTTCTCGATGAAGGCCATGATGCGGTTGATGGCAAACGCCGAGATGATGTACAGCGTCGTCACGCCCAGATAGACCTCGATGCCGCGCGAGGTTTCCTCCTGCGCCTGCATGGCGAACATGGTCAGCTCGGCCACCGACACCGCGAACGCCACCGACGAGTTCTTGAAAATATTCATGGCCTCGCTGGTCAGCGGCGGCACGATGATGCGAAACGCCATCGGCAACAGCACATAGCGGTAGGTCTGGAAGGTGGTGAACCCCATGGCCATGCCGGCATAGCGTTGGCCGCGCGGCAGCGTCTCAATGCCCGAGCGCACCTGCTCGGCAATGCGTGCCGAAGTGAAGAACCCCAGCGCCAGCACCACCAGCACAAACCCTGGCACCGCCTTCATGGCCGGGAACATGCTGGGCACCACGTGGTACCAGAGGAATACCTGCACCAGCAACGGAATATTGCGAAACAACTCGACCCAGGCAGTGCCGAGTTTCACGACCAGGGGGCGATCTGGCAGCGTGCGCAGCGTCCCGATCAAGGCGCCCAGCAGCAACGCCAGCAACAGCGACAGCAGCGACACCGACACGGTCCAACCCCAGGCCGACAGCATCCAGTCGAGGTAGGTGATGTCGCCGCCCTTGCCAAAGCAGCCTTGCACGGCCACCCGCTCCATGGTGTCTTCACAGAACACCTGCCAATCCCAGCTCATGTGTCACCCCCTTCTTTTCGGTAGGGCCCGGTCGCCATGCACCTGCGTCAACCAAGCCCCTCAACCATCGGGTCGAAAAGGTTCGGCAGCATTCGCTCGCTTACTTCTTGGCGTAGTCTTCCATGGGCTTGTCGTTGGGGTTGGCCCAGGCGGCCTTGGTAGCCTCCGACAGCGGCAGGCCCACCTTGGTGTTGGTCGGTGGGATCGGCTGCATGAACCAGCGGTCGTACAGCTTGGCCAGCGAACCGTCGGCAATCTGGCGCTTGATGCTGTCGTCCACCGCCTTCTTGAAAGCCGGGTCGTCCTTGCGCAGCATGCAGGCGATCGGCTCGACCGACAGCACCTCGCCGACAATTTTGAAATCGGCCGGATTCTTGGACTTGGAAATGTTGCCGGCGAGGATCGAACCGTCCATCACGAAAGCGTCGGCGCGGCCGGTTTCGAGCAGCAGGAAACTGTCGGCATGGTCCTTGCCGTACACCTCCTTGAAGTCGATGCCGCCCGCACGCTCATGCTTGCGCAGGGTTTGCACCGAGGTGGTCCCGGTGGTGGTGGCCACGCTCTTGCCATTCAGGTCCTTGATCGACTGGATGCCCGAATTGGCCTTGACGGCAATGCGCACCTCTTCCACATACGTGGTCACGGCGAAGGCCACGTCCTTCTGGCGCGCGGCGTTGTTGGTGGTGGAGCCGCACTCCAGGTCAACCGTGCCATTGGTCACCAGCGGGATGCGGTTCTGCGAGGTCACCGGCTGGTACTTGATGTCCAGCTTGGCCAGGCCGAGCTGCTTCTGGATGTCGGCCAGAACACGCTCACCCATCTCGGTATGAAAGCCCACATATTTGCCGTTGCCCAGGGTATAGCCCAGACCCGAAGATTCACGCACCCCCAGGGTGACGCTGCCGGAAGCCTTGATCTTGGCCAGCGTGTTGTTCGCTTGGGCGAATGCCCCACTGGCCGCCAAGATGGCGAGGGAAAAGGCCAATACCTGCTTCTTCATGGGGATCTCCTTGTGTGGTGCCGACGAGGCGTCAACCAATGCGATGGATTTGATTCTATACACCGCTAAGATAGGTGGACAATAAATCACAACCCTAGCGCCCATGTCACTGCCTTCTGATTTCGGCCCACAAAGTGAAGCCGGATTGCCGCCCGAAATGAGCGAAAGCGACGAGGCAACCCGGGTCCCGCTCAAGATCGAGGATTGGCTCACCGTCATCGTTATGGGCGCCTTGGCCCTGATCACCTTTGCCAATGTCTTGGTGCGCTACTTCACCAACCAGTCGTTCGCCTGGACCGAGGAGTTCTCGGTCTTCCTGATGATCGTGCTGTCGCTGGTGGCTGGTTCGGCCGCCGTGGCGCGTAACCGGCATATCCGCATCGAGTACTTCGCTGACAGCGGCCCCGCGTCGCGCCAGCGGGCTCTGGCACGCTTTGGCGCCCTGATGGTGGCGCTGCTGTTTGGACTGATTGGCGTCCTGAGCATGCGCCTGGTCTGGGACGATTACCGTTTTGGTGAGACCTCTCCCGGCATTGGCGTGCCGCAATGGTGGTATTCGATCTGGCTGCCAGTGCTGTCGATCGCGATCATGCTGCGCGCCCTCGGCCTGTTCATCCGGCGCGGCCGCGACCAGGATGCTGCATGATCGTCGCCCTGCTCTTTCTCCTCTTCATTGCCATGATGCTGCTGGGCGTGCCGATCGGCGCCGCCTTGGGGCTAGCCGGTGCCGCAGCCATCGGCGCAGCCAACACTGACGCGCAATGGTTCGGCCTGCTGGCCGTGCCGCAGAACTTCTACGCTGGCCTGGGCAAGTACCCTTTGCTGGCGATCCCCATGTTCGTGCTGGTGGGCTCCATCTTCGACCGCTCTGGCGTGGCCCTTCGGCTGGTGAACTTTGCAGTGGCCATCGTCGGCCGTGGCCCCGGCATGCTGCCGCTGGTCGCCATTGCCGTGGCCATGTTCCTGGGCGGCATCTCAGGCTCCGGCCCGGCCAATGCGGCCGCGGTCGGCAGCGTGATGATTGCGGCCATGGCACGCGCCGGCTACCCGGCGGCCTTCTCAGCCAGCGTGGTGGGGGCGGCCGCGGCCACCGACATCCTGATCCCGCCCTCGGTCGCCTTCATCGTCTACTCGGTGCTGGTGCCGGGCGCCTCCGTGCCAGCGCTGTTTGCCGCCGGCATGGTGCCGGGCATCCTGGCCGGCGTGGCCCTGATCGTGCCGACCGTCTGGATGGCACGCAAGCACAAGATGGGCGCCCTGGAGGCCAGCCTGCCACGCCCCCCTTTCTGGAAGAGCCTGCGTGAAGCCGTCTGGGGCCTGGCAGCCCCGGTGGTCATCCTGGGCGGCATGCGCGCGGGCTGGTTCACCCCGACCGAAGCCGCGGTGGTGGCCGTGTTCTATGGCCTGTTCGTCGGCATGGTGATCCACCGCACGATCCGGGTGCGCGACCTGTTCGTGATCCTGCGCGAATCGGGCGAACTGTCGGCCGTGATCCTGCTGGTGGTGTCACTGGCCGGCATCTTCGCCTATTCGCTCTCCACGCTGGGCGTGATCGACCCGATCACCCATGCCATCGTGAATTCAGGGCTGGGCGAATACGGCGTCCTGGCCTTGCTGATCGTCATGCTGATCACGGTGGGCATGTTCCTCGACGGCGTGTCGATCTTTCTGATCTTCGTGCCGCTGCTCCTGCCCATCATGCAGCACTACCAATGGGATCCCGTCTGGTTCGGTGTCATCCTCACGCTCAAGGTGGCGCTCGGCCAGTTCACGCCGCCCCTGGCGGTCAACCTCATGGTGTCGTGCCGCATCGCCCATGTGCGCATGGAAGAGACCGTGCGCTGGGTCGGCTGGCTGCTATTGGCCATGGCCTTGGTCATGGTGGCCGTGATTGCCTTCCCCGAGCTGGCGCTGTGGCTGCCCCGCACGCTGGGCTACTGAGTTCTGTTTTTTCAACCAGGAGACAAACCCATGAAACTTCGCACCTTCCTCGGCCTCACCGCTGCAGCTGCGGCCCTGGCATTGCCAGCGCTGGCGTCCGCCCAGACCTACAAGTCGGAATACCGCATGTCGCTGGTGCTGCCCCCCAGCCTGCCCTGGGGCAAAGGCGGCGAGTTGTGGGCCAACAAGGTGCGCGAACGTACCCAGGGTCGCATCAACATCAAGCTCTACCCGGGTGTGTCCCTGATCCAGGGCGACCAGACACGGGAATTCAGTGCCCTGCGCCAAGGGGTGATCGACATGGCCGTCGGCTCCACCATCAACTGGTCGCCCCAGGTCAAGCAGCTCAACCTGTTCTCGCTGCCCTTCCTGATGCCGGACTACGCAGCGGTCGATGCCCTGACGCAAGGCGAGGTCGGCCAGCGCATTTTCAAGGTGCTGGACCAAGCGGGCGTGGTGCCGCTGGCCTGGGGCGAGAACGGCTACCGCGAAATCACCAACTCCAAGCGCGCCATCCATTCGCCGCAAGACCTCAAGGGCCTGAAGATCCGTGTGGTCGGCTCGCCGCTGTTCTCCGACCTCTTCACCACGCTGGGCGCCAACCCGACCCAGATGAGCTGGGCCGATGCACAGCCGGCCTTGGCCAGCGGCGCGGTGGACGGCCAGGAAAACCCCCTGTACCTGTTCACCGGCCTGAAAATGCACACGGTGGGTCAGAAGTACATCACCATGTGGGGCTATATGGCCGATCCGCTGGTGTTCGTGGTCAACAAGGAGATCTGGAACGCTTGGACCCCGTCCGACCGCGAAATCGTGCGTCAGGCAGCCATCGATGCCGGCAAGGAGGAGATTGCCATCGCACGCAAAGGCCTGATCGAAGCCGGTCAACCCATGCTCAAGGACATCTCGGCAATGGGCGTCACCGTCACGCATCTGAGCCCGCAAGAGCGCGAGACCTTCATCAAGGCATCACGCCCCGTGTATGACAAGTGGAAAAACCAGATCGGTGCCGACCTGGTCACGCTGGCGGAAAAGTCGATCGCTGCACGGAAAAAATAAACCCCGCGCCCATCACCGCTTAAGCCGCCGGGCTTGCGCCAGCCCCCTGACCTGCAAGCGACTGCGCCTGCAGGTAGTCCCACAAAGCCTGGGCGGTGCGCTTGGGTGTGGCCGCTGCGCGGTGCGGGGCGCTCTTGTGGGTTTCACGGGCGACCGGCTTTTCTCGATAGGCCCGCACATCCATGGTGATCTGCATGCCCGTCAACCCGGCCGGTGCCGCACTGACCAGCTTGCCGGCCTGCAGTTCGTTGCGCACGGCACTGTGCGGCAGAAAAGCCAAGCCATGGCCTTCGAGCGCCATGGCCTTGAGCCCTTCGGCGATGTCGGTCTCGTACACGCGGTCCAGGTGGATGGGCGTGCTCGCCTGCTTGAGCATGAAGTCCACCACCAGCCCCAGATACGCCCCGGGGGCATAACCGAGGTAAGGCAAAGGCTGGCTCGCCTGCCCCGGCAGCGGAAACAGCGGCAAACCGTGTGCATCGGGCCGACAATAGGGGGCAATGACCTCTTCGCCCAGGCTGACCATCTCGTAGCGATCGGCATCGAGTTGGAACGGTAGCGAGGGGTGGTGGTAGGCGATCAGCAGATCGCAGCCGCCCTCGACCAGCCGCACCACGGCATCGTGCACATTGAGCGCAATCAGGCGGCTCTTGATGGGGCCGAACTTGTCGCGCAGGCCCGACAGCCAGGCCGGGAAAAAGGTGAAGGCCAGGGTATGCGGTACGGCGAACTCGATCACATCCTGCCCGGCCGAGGTGTGCCCGCGCAGCATGGCGCGCGTGCTTTGCAGGGCATGCAGCATTTCGAGCGACTGACCGTACAGCGTTTCACCGGCGGGCGTCAGGCGCGTCGGGTAAGAGCTGCGGTCCACCAGATCGGTGCCGGCCCAGGCTTCCAGCGCCTGGATGCGGCGGGAAAACGCCGGCTGCGTCACATGGCGCAACTGCGCGGAACGGCTGAAGCTGCGCGTCTCCGCCAAGCTGACGAAATCTTCCAGCCATTTGGTTTCCATGGCCAAATTATGCGATGCAAATCATCGCGGGCATGCAAGCCCCACGTCACTGCTTCACATCGCGCCGACAGTGAAGCCGGCGCCACGGCAATGCACGGTGCTTCGCAGGAGATCTGCGCAGCCATTTGCTATATATTTAATAGCATTTCGCGCTTATTCCACGGGCACCAATGCTCAAAATCACTCTGAACTTTGTTGCAAAGCCCACATGCGCGCATAGGTGCCCCCGCGCGCCAGCAGCTCGGCATGCGCGCCGCGCTCCACGATGCGCCCGGCCTCCATCACTAGGATCTCGTGCGCATCCACCACCGTGGACAGCCGGTGTGCGATGACCAGCGTGGTCTTGTTGTGGGCCACGCTTTGCAGTTCGGCCTGGATGGCGCGCTCGTTGGCCGAATCCAGCGCCGAGGTGGCTTCGTCAAAGATCAGGATCGGTGGGTTCTTGAGCAAGGTACGTGCAATCGCCACACGCTGCTTCTCGCCGCCCGAGAGCTTCAGGCCACGCTCGCCCACCATGGTGTCGTAGCCCTTGGGGGTGGCGCTGATCAAGTCGTGAATGTGTGCTGCGCGGGCCGCCTCCTCCACCTCGGCGCGGCTGGCGCCAGGGCGCCCATAGGCAATGTTGTATTCCACCGTGTCGTTGAACAGCACCGTGTCCTGCGGCACGATGCCGATGGCCTGCCGCACACTGGACTGCGTCACCTGGCGGATGTCCTGCCCGCCGATGGTGATGCGGCCTTGCTGCACGTCATAAAAACGGTAGAGCAGGCGCGCCAGCGTGGACTTGCCGGCACCGGAGGGGCCAACCACGGCCACCGTCTTGCCGGCCGGGATCTCGAAACTGAGGTGATGCAGGATCGGCCGCCCCCCGGAGGGGTCATAGGCGAAACTCACGTCCTCGAACTTCACATCGGCCTGACTGACCTGCAAGGGCCGCGCATCCGGCGCGTCAGCCACCTCGCGTTCTTTCTCCAGCAGGGTGAACATCTTGTCCAGGTCGGTCAGACTCTGCTTGATCTCACGGTAGATCACGCCGAGGAAGTTCAGCGGAATGTAGAGCTGGATCATGAAGGCGTTGACCATGACCAGATCGCCCAGCGTCATGTGGCCATCCACCACACCCTGCGTGGCACGCCACAGCATGCCCACCAGGCTGATGGCGATGATCAATTGCTGCCCGGTGTTGAGCAGGCTCAGGGTGGACTGGCTTTTGAGCCGCGCTTGGTGCAGGCGCGCCAGGCTGTCGTCGTAGCGCTCGGCCTCGAAGGCTTCATTGTTGAAGTACTTGACGGTCTCGTAGTTGAGCAGCGAATCCACGGCCTTGCTGTGGGCGGCCGAATCGAACTCGTTGGCCTGTTTACGGAACTGGGTCCGCCACTCGGTCACCGTCACGGTGAACAGGATGTAGCCCGCCAGTGCACCGAGGGTGATCCAGGCAAACCAGACGTCGAACTTCACCGCCAGGATGGTCAGCACCAGCGTCACCTCGATCAGCGTCGGCACGATGCTGTAGAGCGAATACGAAATCAGCGACTCAATGCCGCGCACGCCGCGCTCGATGTCGCGCGTCATGCCGCCAGTCTGGCGCTCCAGGTGGAAACGCAGGCTCAAGGCATGCAGGTGGCAGAACGTCTGCAACGCGATGCTGCGCGCCGCCCCCTGGGTGGCCTTGGCAAACACCAGTTCGCGCAACTCGGCAAACAGCGAGGTGGCGAGGCGCAGCGCACCATAGGCCAGCAGCAACCCCACCGGCACCACCAGCACGGCAACCGCGTCGCCGGGCTTGATGTCCATGGTGTCTACCAGGTTTTTGAGCAACAGCGGCACCCCCACGTTGGCCAGCTTGGCGCCGACCATGAAGGCCAGTGCGGCCATGACACGCCACTTGTACTGCCAGAGGTAGGGGAACAGACGCTGGAGCGTGCCCCAGTCGGAATGCGGCAGGGCCGATGACGGCGTGGTACTGGCGGAAGAGGAGAGGGCGGTATCGCCAAAACGGCGCATAGAGGACAATCTGAACTGGTTATTTTTTGAGATTCTCCCCCATGTCCGTGATTCCAAGTTCCACCCCGATCCAGCCGCCCTCCGACGAGGAGCTGGTCCTCAAGGTCATCCCCATGCCGGCCGACTGCAATGCCAATGGCGATATCTTCGGCGGCTGGGTCATGGCCCAGGTCGACTTGGCGGGCTCGGTGATCCCGGCGCGTTACGCCGACGGCCGCATGGCCACCGTGGCCGTGAACGAATTCATCTTCAAACAGCCGGTGCGGGTGGGTGACATCCTGTCGTTCTATTCCAAGCTCACGCGCCTTGGGCGAACCTCCATGACCGTCAAGGTCGAGGTCTATGCCGAGCGTTTCCGCGCTCAAGGGCAGTTCGTCAAAGTGACCGAGGCCAGCCTGACCTATGTCGCCATCGACGACCAAGGCAAGCCGCGCGAGATTCCGCGTCCGCAAGCCTGAGCCCGCAGCACCAGCGCCTACGAGACGATGTAGGCGGCTGCGCCGGCCGACAGCAACGTGCCGTCTGCACCGAAGAATTCCATGCGCGTGGTCGCCACACGCGACCCCAGGCGCAGCACTTCGGCGCGCAACTCGAAGTGCTCGCCAATCCCGGGGCGCAGGTAGTCGATTCGCAGGTCAATGGTGCCGAGCTTGCCGAAGCGGTGCAACCGCTGCAGCGGCGGCTCATCCATGTGTCGCGCCCCGATAGCAGCCATCACCGCCAAGCCGCCCATGGCGTCGAGCCCGGCGCTGATGACACCGCCGTGGATGCGGTTATGGCCGTAGTGACCAATCAGCGCCGGCCGCATCTCGATGCGTGCGACAACACGTTCGGGCTTGAGTGAGGTGATCTTGAGGCCCAGCACCTGGTTGAAGGCAATCTTTTCTTCAAAGATCAGCTTAAGCCCGGCCACGAACTCTTCTTCAAATTCGATCACGGGCTCGTCAGAAATAGGCTTGTTCATGGCAGCGCTTGCAGTGTGGAGGAATCAAGGCAGCGCCTGGGCGACGCTGCCATGCTGACGGACTTAGCCCGCCGAGTGGACGTTCAGACCTTGCTGAAGTCTGGCTTGCGTTTCTCCATGAACGCCGTGAAGGCTTCGCGTGCCGCCGGCTCGCGCAGCATGCGGCCGAAACTCGCGCCTTCCTCGGCCATCTGCTCGAGCACGCGCGTTGCCTGCCCCTGCTTCATCAGGCGCTTGGTCTCGATCAGCGCCGACAGCGGCTTGGCAGCCAGCTTGCGCGCCTGTGCCTGCGCGTAACCATTGGCCTCGGTCGGCGGCAATACGCGGTTGACCAAGCCGGCTTCCAGCGCCGCTTCGGCCATGAAGGGCTCGCCCAGCAGCAGTGCCTCGGCCGCACGGTGGTAGCCGAACATCTGCGGCACCAACAGGCTGGACGCGGCCTCCGGGCACAGGCCCAGGTTCACGAAGGGCATGGAAAAGGCCGCGTTGTCACCGGCATAGACCAGATCGCAGTGGAACAGCAGCGTGGTGCCGATGCCGACCGCCGGGCCGCTGACGGCCGCGATCACCGGCTTGGGGAAGCTGGCGATGCCACGCAGGAAACGGAACACCGGGGCATCTGCCGTGGCCGGCGGTTGGTTCAGGAAGTCGCCAATGTCATTGCCGGCACTGAACACCGTCTCATGCCCCTGGATCACCAGCACGCGGACAGCGGCGTCGGCTGCAGCCTGCTCGACGGCATCCGCCATCGCGGCGTACATGGTCGACGTGATGGAGTTCTTGCGCTCCAGGCGGTTGAAGCTGAGGGTGGCTACACCGTCTTCGGTGTGGACGAGGATGTCGGACATGAGGTTTATTCCTTGAAATAGACAATCTGATGCGAGGTGGCCAGCAACTGACCGGCCTGGTTCCAGAGTTCGGCGCTCTGATCAAAAAAACCGTTGAAGAAGGATTGTGCCCGCGCCTGGCCCAGCAGGTAGCCACTGCCGGTGGCGGCGAGCTCATTGGCGCCGGCATGGAAGTACACCGTCATGGACACCGTGCCCACCGGCGTCATGCGGGCACGGCGACGCCAGACGCGCGGCGGGAAGACATCGGCCAGCGCCAGCAGGCTGCAGAAGTCCAGTGGCCGCGGCGGATCGTCGCGCATCCAGAGCTGGGTCAGGCTGTCCGCCTCGCTACCGTCCCACTGTTCGGGGAGACTGCCGGCACACGGCCGGATGTCGTAGCGCTGCAGCCAGGCCACCGGCCGTTTCAAACTGCCCCGCGCGATACGCTCGGGTGCCGGCACCTCGGGCATGACGGCGTCGACCGCACTCCAGGTGCTGCGGCGCACCGCCGTCACCGCTGTGGCCGTGAGCACGACTGCATCCTGCCCATCCGGATCGGCTTGCGACAGCAGCACCAGCCAGTGCTGGGTGGAGCGGTTGGTCCGTACCGGCCGCGCTTCAATGCGAAAAGGCCCCTCGCCCAGTGCGGCCGCGAAATTCGCCGTGAAAGACACCGGCTCGCCCAGGCGCTTCGGATGCCGCAGCACCGCCTGCAAGGCCTGCGCGGCACTGATGCCACCGAACGGCCCCACCATGTTCCAGTAGGCCGGGCTCGTCCGCCCCAAGAACAGGTCTTCGGCTTGCACCGTCAGCGCCATCGCCTCGTCAAACACATGTTCAGGCATGGGTCGCTCCAGGAAACCAGCGCTGCTCATGCGACCGCCGAACGCGACAGGCCGGCCAGCCATTGGCCCATCCTCGGCCAGAGCAGCGTCTCGTGCTCAGGCCGGAACGGTCCGAAGTGACCGATACGGCGTACGGACAGGTCCTCCGGAGCAATGCATTGGATGTCGCGCGGCGCGTTCTCATAGAAGCTGATCAGGCTGTGTGTGCCGCGCAGGGTCATCAGCTCATCGTCGGTGACGGACAGCGCCAGCACGGGAAAGGTCACGCTGGCGTAGCCTTGCCGCGCCGCCTCGCCTTCCGCCCCCACGCTGTAGCGCGGGTTCAGGCACCACCTGCGCCACTGCAGCATGACGCCGGCTGGCAGGTCGCCCACCATCTTCAGCTTGCGGCCCGGGAAATAACCGCACAGACGGGTCGCCAGCGGCACGATGAAGAACCAGAAGTAGGGCACGATGCGCTTGAGCTGTGGCGCGTTCTCGCGCCAGTAGCCGCTGCCCGCGGCCACACTGAGCAGGCCACTGACCTTGTGCTGGTTGCCGAGCAGGCCCGGCAGTTGCGCCCCCAGGCTGTGGCCCAGCAGGTACAACGGCTGCTCCGGTTGCGCCGCGTGGGCGTGGTCGATCACGGTTTCGTAATCGCGCGTCCAGTCGTACAGGTCGGCCTTGAAGCCGCGCAGGCGGCCGTGTGGCGTGTCTGGCACGGAGTCACCCGAGCCGCGGTAGTCAAACGTCGTTACACGCCAACCCTGACCCGCCAGCCACTGCGCAAATGCCGCATAAAAATCCTGCCGCACGCCCATGGCCCCGCCAATCACCACACTGCCCTGGCTCGGGCCAGCCGGCTCGTAGATGCGGGCCATGAGTTTCGCGCCGTCACTCACCTGAATGACTTCGGTCCTCATGTCTTGCTCCTCGCTGTCATTAAAAAAGGCCACTCTGCGGTGGCCTGAATCAGTGTCTTAGACGCGCTCGAAAATACCGGCGGCGCCCTGCCCCATGCCCACGCACATGGTCACCATGCCGTATTTCTTGTTGTGCCGACGCAGTGCATGCACCACGGTAGCGGAACGGATGGCGCCGGTGGCACCCAGCGGGTGGCCCAGCGCAATCGCGCCACCCATGGGATTGACCTTGGCCGGGTCCAGGCCCAGGCTGTTGATGACAGCCAGCGACTGCGCAGCAAACGCTTCGTTGAGTTCGAACCAGTCGATGTCGTCCAGCTTCAGGCCAGCGGCGCGCAGGGCCGCGGGAATCGCCTCGATCGGGCCGATGCCCATGATGTGCGGCGGTACACCGCGCGAGGCAAAACTGACGAAACGCGCCAACGGCGTGAGGCCGAAGCGCTTGACCGCATCGCCGCTGGCCAGGATCAGCGCGCCCGCGCCGTCCGAGGTCTGCGAGCTGTTGCCGGCCGTGACCGAGCCACGCGCGGCGAACACGGTCTTGAGCTTACCCAGCGCCTCGAGGGTGGTGTCGGCGCGTGGGCCTTCGTCGAGGTTGACGGTGCGCGACTTGGCGATCACCTCGCCGCTGGCCAGGTTGGCGCTGCGGTCGGTCACGTCGATCGGCGTGATCTCGGCCGTGAACTCGCCGGCCTGCTGCGCGCGAATGGCGCGCAGGTGCGACTCCAGCGCGAAGGCGTCCTGCATGTCACGGCTGACCTTCCATTGCTGAGCCACTTTCTCGGCCGTCAGACCCATGCCGTAGGCAATGCCGACGTCGCCGTCGCGCTCGAAGATCGAGGGTGACAGCGAAGGCGAGTTACCCATCATGGGCACCATGCTCATGCTTTCCACGCCGGCGGCGATCATGACGTCGGCCTCACCGACACGGATGCGGTCGGCCGCCATCTGCACCGCCGACAGGCCGGAGGCGCAGAAGCGGTTGACCGTGATGCCACCCACGCTGGTGGGCAGGCCGGCCAGCACGGCACCGATGCGCGCCACATTGAGGCCCTGTTGGGCTTCGGGAATGGCGCAGCCACAGACGATGTCTTCGATGGCAGCCGGATCCAGCCCCGGCGCCTGGGCCAGCGCGGCTTTCAACGTGGTGGCCAGCAGGTCATCCGGGCGGGTGTTGCGGAAGAAACCGCGGTGCGAACGACCGATGGGCGTGCGCGTGGCGGCAACGATGTAGGCGTCTTGAACTTGTTTCATGTGAATTCCTCTTTAGCCTGTCTTGCCGTTCAATTGCGCAGGGGCTTGCCGGTGGAGAGCATGCCCATGATGCGTTCCTGCGTCTTGGGATGCACGATGAGCGAGCAGAAGGCCTGGCGCTCCAACGTCATCAGGTACTCCTCGGACACCAGCGTGCCGGGATCCACGTCGCCGCCGCACACCACGTTGGCGATCAGGCTGGCGATATGGAAGTCGTGCTGGCTGATGAAGCCGCCGTCACGCATGTTGACCAGCTGGCCCTTGATGGTGGCCACGCCACTGCGGCCGGCCACCGGGAACAGGCGCTTGTGCGGCGCACGCCAGCCGCCCTGGTACATGGCACGGGCTTCGTTCAAGGCGACGAACAGCAACTCGTCCTTGTTCGGCACGATGATGTCGCTCTCCAGCAGGTAGCCCAGCTTGCGCGACTCCAGCGCACTCGTTCCCACCTTGGCCATGGCCGCAGCGGTGAAGCCTTCGGTCAGGAAGGGCAGGATGTCCTTGCCGGTGGAGGCGGCCGCATTCTCGGCGGCACGGCGGGCAATGTAGGTCAGACCACCGGCACCCGGGATCAGGCCGACGCCGACTTCCACCAAGCCGATGTACGACTCCATGGCCACGACACGGCGGGCCGAGTGCACCGCCAGTTCGCAGCCACCGCCCAACGCCATGCCGCGGACGGCCGACACCACCGGCACGCCGGCATACCGCAGACGCAGCATCATGGTCTGCATCTCGTGCTCGGCGCCCTCGACGGCACCGACGCCAGCCACCATGAAGGCCGGCAACATGGCCTGCAAGTCAGCGCCGACACTGAAGGGCTCGTCGCCCGACCAGATCACCATGCCCTGGTAGTCTTTCTCCGCCAGTTCGATGCCCTGCATCAGGCCCTCAACCACATCTGGGCTGATGGCGTGCATCTTGGTCTTGATGCTGGCGATCAGCACCTCATCGTCCAAGGTCCACAGGCGAACGCCGCTGTTTTCCTGCAGCGTCTTGCCAGCGGCCTGGTATTTCACACTGCCGTCACCCAGCACGCTCTCAGGGAAATGCTGGCGCGCGTAGACCGGCAACTGACGACGCGGTTCGAACTTGCCCGTCGTCGGATTGAAGGAACCTTCGGGCGTATGCACGCCGCCGGCCTTGGCCACCGGACCGTCAAACACCCATTTGGGCAGCGGCGCCTTGCACAAGGCCTTGCCAGCATCGATGTCCTCCTGGATCATCTTGGCCACGTCCAGCCAGCCGGCTTCCTGCCAGAGCTCAAACGGGCCTTGCTTCATGCCGAAGCCCCACCGCATGGCTTGGTCAACGTCGCGCGCCGTGTCGGCCACTGCAGCCAGATGCACGGCGGCATAGTGGAAACTGTTGCGCAGAATGGCCCAGAGGAACTGACCCTGTGCGCCTTCGCTGTTGCGCAACAGCTTCAGGCGTTCGCCGGCCGGCTTCTTGAGCATGCGCTCGTACACGGCGTCGGCCTTCTGACCGCCCGGCACGTATTCCTTGCCCGCCAGATCGAAGCGCAGGATATCGCGCCCGACCTTCTTGTAGAAACCGGCCTTGCTCTTCTGGCCCAGGTTGCCCATCTCCAGCAGGGTCTTGAGCACTTCGGGCGTGCCGAAGCTGCCGTAGAACGGATCGCTCTTCTCGTCCAGGTTGTCCTGCAGCGTCTTGATGACGTGTGCCATGGTGTCCAGGCCCACCACGTCGGCGGTGCGGAAGGTGCCGGAGCTGGCACGACCGAGCTTCTTACCGGTGAGGTCGTCGACCACGTCGTAGCTGAGGCCGAAGTTCTCCACTTCCTTCATGGTGGCCAGCATGCCGGCGATGCCGACACGGTTGGCGATGAAGTTGGGCGTGTCCTTGGCACGCACCACGCCCTTGCCCAGGCCGCTGGTGACGAAGGTTTCGAGCTGGGCGAGGATGGCCGGCTGCGTGGTCGGTGTGGCGATCAGCTCCACCAGGTACATGTAGCGCGGTGGGTTGAAGAAGTGGATGCCGCAGAAGCGCGGCTTGATTTCTTCCGGCAGCGCTTCCGACAGCTTGGTGATCGACAGGCCCGAAGTGTTGGAGGCCACGATGGCGTGCTTGGCAATATGGGGCGCGATCTTCTTGTACAGATCGAGCTTCCAGTCCATGCGCTCGGCAATGGCCTCGATGATCAGGTCGCAGTCCTTCAACTGCGCCAGATGCTCTTCGTAGTTGGCCGCCTGGATCAGACCGGCATCATCGGCCACGCCCAGCGGGGACGGCTTGAGCTTTTTCAGGTTGTCGATGGCCCGGGTGGCGATGCCACTCTTCGGGCCTTCCTTGGCCGGCAGATCGAACAGCACGACCGGCACCTTGACATTGACGAGATGAGCGGCGATCTGCGCGCCCATCACGCCGGCGCCGAGCACGGCGACTTTTTTGACTTGGAAACGTGACATGAATGTCTTCCTTGTTTACTGCACGCGAACCCAGATCTGGGTCCGGTAGAAAGGGCCGATATAGCCCCGGATTTGCAACTTGCTGCCACCCTCCAGCGGGGTCATGCGCAGCGTGTAGGTCTTGCCGTTGTCGGGGTCGAGGATCTTGCCGTCTTCCCAGACGTCCTTGCCCTCGGCCTTCTGGGCACCGCGAATGATCTCCATGCCCAGCTTGGGCTTGCCCTTGCGATCATCGGTGCAGAGATCGCAGTTCGGCGACTCCGATGGCGCCAGTGATTTCTCGACCACGCCGGTCAACACGCCGGCTGACTCGCGGATGCGGATTTCTGCCTTGGGCTTGTTGGTTGCATCGTCGATGCTCTGCCACAGACCCACCGGGGTGCTCTGGGCCCACGCCATATTGCCGGCCAGCGCCAACGCAAAGGCCAAAGCGCCCGTGGATCCGGCTTTGCCGGTCCACCGGGTGCGCCTCCCTTGGGGGGAGACGCCAAAGGCGTCTCGGGGGGATGCCATTACTGCGCTTCGGGAGGGAACCATCTTCATGCCAAGGCGAGGTCGGTGTCCATCAGCACCTTGCTGCCGGCACGCGCGGTACGCATCAGCGTTGCAGTCTCGGGGAACAGCTTGGCGAAGTAGAAGCGCGCCGTCTGCAGCTTGGCTTGGTAGAACGGATCCGTGTTGCCGGCCGCGATTTCCTTCAGCGCGACCGAAGCCATGCGGGCGAAGAAGTAGCCAAACACCAGGTGGCCGGCCACGCGCAGGTAATCCACGGCGGCGGCGCCCACTTCGTCGGCGTTCTGGAAACCCTTGAAGCCGATCTCGGTGGTGAACTTGGTCATCTGGTCGCCCAGGTAAGCCAGCGGATTGATGAACTCTGCCATCTTCTCGTTGACGCCTTCTTCCTCCACCAGCGCACCAACCAGCTTGCCGAACTTCTTCAGCGTAGCGCCGTTGTTGCCCAGAATCTTGCGGCCCAGCAGGTCGAGCGATTGCACGGTATTCGTGCCTTCGTAGATCATGTTGATGCGGGCATCGCGCACGAACTGCTCCATGCCCCACTCCTTGATGTAGCCGTGGCCGCCGAAGACCTGCTGGCACATCACGGTGGCTTCGAAACCGTTGTCGGTCAGGAAGGCCTTGATGATGGGGGTCAGCAGGGCCAGCATCTCGTCGCTGTCCTTGCGCACCTTTTCGTCGGGGTGATACAGGTGCTGGTCCAGCAGCATGGCGCAGTAGCAGGCCAGGGCACGGCCGCCTTCGGCGTAGGCCTTGGCGGTCAGCAGCATCTTGCGCACGTCGGGGTGCACGATGATGGGGTCGGCTTCCTTGTCTTTGGCCTTGGTGCCCGACAAGCTGCGCATCTGGATGCGGTCCTTGGCATAGGCCAGGGCATTCTGGTAGGCCACTTCGGTCAGGCCCAGAGACTGGTTGCCCACGCCCAGGCGCGCGGCGTTCATCATCACGAACATGGCCTGTAGGCCCTTGTTGGGCTGACCCACCAGGGTGCCGACCGCATTGTCCAAGATCATCTGGCAGGTGGAGTTGGCGTGGATGCCCATCTTGTGCTCCAGACCGCCGCAGTAGATGCCGTTGCGCGTACCCAGGGAGCCATCGGCCTTCACGTTGTACTTGGGCACGGCAAACAGGCTGATGCCCTTGCTGCCCTTGGGCGCGTCGGGCAGGCGGGCCAGCACCAGGTGCACGATGTTCTCGGCCAGGTCGTGCTCACCGGCGCTGATGAAGATCTTGGCGCCGTTGAGCTTGTAGGTGCCATCGGCCTGGGGTTCGGCCTTGGTGCGCAACATGCCCAGGTCAGTACCGCAATGGGGTTCGGTCAGGCACATGGTGCCGGTCCACTCGCCGCTGACCAGCTTGGGCAGGTAGAGCTTCTTCTGCTCGTCGGTGCCATGGGCGTGCAGGGCCTCGTAGGCGCCGTGCGACAAGCCAGGGTACATGGTCCAGGCCTGGTTGGCCGAGTTCATCATTTCGTAGATGCACTGGTTGACCACGAAGGGCAGACCCTGGCCGCCGTAATCCGGGTCGCAGCTCAGCGCCGCCCAGCCGCCTTCCACGTACTGGGCGTAGGCTTCCTTGAAGCCCTTGGGCGCGGTGACCTCGTGCGTGGTCTTGTCCAGCTTGCAGCCTTCGGCGTCACCGCTGATGTTGAGCGGGAAGATCACATTGGCGGCGAACTTGCCACCCTCTTCCAGCACGGCGTTGATGGTGTCAGCATCGGTGTCGGCATGGCGCGGAATCTGCTTGAGCGACTCGGTCACGTTGAGCACTTCGTGCATCACAAACTGCATGTCGCGCAGAGGGGGGGTGTAGCTGGGCATGGGTTTACTCCTTGATGGATTTGGGTGATTTGCGGGTTCGAACTGGAGGACGCTGCTTTTCCGCTTCTGCAGCGTGGTGGCCATAGCGGGCCAGGATGTACTCGAAGCCCTGGTTGGCGCGCTCGACCGAACCGGGATTCTTGAGAAAACGTGCTTCGTAATGCAAGGCCAGGATGAGGCCGTGAATCTCGAAAGCGATCTGACGCTCGTCGGCATCGGCCGAGAGATGGCCTTCTTCTTTGGCCTGCACCACCGCACGGTGCACGGCGCCCAGCCACGTCTTCACGGAGCTGGCCAGGGCATCGCGCACCGGCCCGGGCCGGTCATCGAAATCAGCCGCGCCGCTGATGAAGATGCAGCCCGACTGGATTTCCACCGCCACCAGCTTCATCCAGTTGGCAAACAGGGCGCGCAGACGCGGCAAGCCGCGCGGTTCGCGCAGCGCCGGGTAGAACACTTCCTGCTCGAAGCGATGGAAGTACTCGCGCACCACGGAAATCTGCAGCTCCTCGCGCGAACCGAAGTGCGCGAAGACGCCTGATTTGCTCATGCGGGTGACTTCGGCCAGCACCCCGATGCTCAAGCCTTCCAAGCCGATCTGGGCGGCTAGGCCAAGCGCGGCATCAATGATGGCGAGCTTGGTCTGCTGCCCCTTGTGCAAATCGCGTTCCTCGCGAACGCGTTCGCGACTCGCCGGGCGCTTGGTCTTGGCGGATAACTCGACAACCGTCATGGATTCAAAATAAAACGAACGATCGTGCTATTTTGCATGAAAAAAAGAGAATACAGCAAGCCCTTCCAAAAATAAAGGCGCTCGGGCAATCCCCCCGTTATTTACTGATGTGAGAAGGAACAGTTATGCAGCCATGGCCAGTCGCTGCTTTGGGGTGATGCCGCCCAAGGCCATATTTGGGCAGTCGTGATTGCATTTCCACATCCACTGGGTGGCGTGCATCTGAACTTCTTCAAGGTCAGACCAGTAGTACTGGGGTAGCCATTCATAGCGCACGGTGCGGTTGAACCGCTCCACATAGGCGTTTTTCTGAGTCTTGCCCGGTTGGATATATTCAAACCGGATGCCCCACTGCTGCGCCCAACGCTGGATGGTCGCACTGATGTTCTCAGGCCCGTTGTCACATCGAATCACCTGCAGCTTTCCTCGCCAGGCAATGATCTGTTTTAAAGCACGTATGACTCGCTCCAAGGGCAAGGAGAAGTCGATCTCGATGCCCAGTGGCTCCCGGTTGAAGTCGTCGATGACGTTAAACAACCGAGAGCTCCTGCCATCTTCCAACTGGTCGTGCATGAAGCCCATGGGCCAGACCTCATTGATGGCATGCGGTACGCTCAGCGGCTCAGGCTTGTTGTGCACCCGCCGCCCCCCCGTTTTCAGTAGCACTGATCTTTAGGGTCTTGCTGCTCTTGCCGTTGCGGGTGCTCCCGCTGGCATTGGCCACTGCCTCGTGGCGCTCATGACCGAGGTATTCGGTCAGCTCTGCATCCAGTACCTTCTCCACGAGCAGCTTGGTCAACTGCTTGAGCAGGCCGTTCTCGCCAATCAGTTATTCAGGTTTCTTGTAGTCGGCCAGCAAGCTGGGCAGCAGTTCTTCGGGTACTTCGTGCTTCTTTGGTGTCATTGTGTTTGCGGACAAGCGGGCTCGCGCCTGCGGTGGATTGTCCGTTTACACAAAATTCTTCACACCCTCGGCACAGCCAGATAGCGACTACACAGCGCTACATCGACTTACAACCGTCAGTCGTTAGGGCTGCGGTGGAGCTGGTTTGACGTACCAGTCATCCCAGCAAGAAAAACCTGTTAAGACTCTTTTATAGCCTTGCTGTGTTAATAATGAGTACAGCTTCTCACGCATAGGTGTGTAGTTGTGCTCGCAAGTAATAACTCCAAAGCTATGGCGTGAAAAATCGAAGTTGCTCAATATTTCATATTCACTACCTTCGGTATCAATAGATAGGTAATCAATATGTTTTGGTGCTTTGTATTTGGCTAAGAGATCGTTAAGTGAAATCGTTCTGACCTCGTATGTTTCTCCTTTTCGACGGCTTTCCTTTTGTCCATCGCTATCTGAGTAAGCGCTAATCGTTGATAACTCTGCTTCTGCCACTTGATTAAAAGTTAAAGTAGAGTCGGAGTCTTTCCATACACAGTCTGTTTCTAAATCGCAGTTCCGATTTTTTTTTAGATGTTCGTGCCAAACTTTGGCAGGCTCTGCCAATATCCCGTTCCAGCCGAACTCTTTTTCTAATAAATATGTGTTTGAGAGATCGATGCCGTTTGTAGCGCCGAACTCGACAAAGTATCCGTTTCGTTTAAATGCTAAGTGACTTAATACAAACAAGTCCTGCCCCAGCTGAGATCTGGAGTTGCCAATATGCGGAAGCAAATGCTGTATAAGGTGACGCCCATCATTGGTCTTAAAAAAGGCTCTTATCTCGTCTAATGCTGAGGCATTATCACGAAATTGCTGGAGCTGTTCGTACCGAGTGATACCGATGTCAAAGTATTTCAGAGATTTTTTAATCAGTTCTTTGGCTAATGTTTTCATAGATGCTCGATGTGTCTGATGTTTTTTATGATGTAGAGCAGCTTAACAGCGCACAGTGCAGCTGCATAGACTTACGACTGTGCTGGCAATACTATTTAAATGATACTGTGCGAAGAAGCAGTGACCTGCCCGGTTTTTCCGAGCCTTTCATTCCTGTAAAGCGGCCGGATTGGGGATTGAATGATATTGCTGTTTGAATTCGTGAGGGGTCAGGTAGTCCATGCTGCTGTGGGGACGCACGGTGTTGTAGTGGCGCCGCCATACCTCAATGACCACGCGGGCTTCCCGGCGTGATCGGAACCACTCCAGGAGCAGACACTCGTCGCGGAACTTGCCGTTGAAGCTCTCGTCGGTTCCGTTTTGCCGGGGCTTACCAGGATCACTGAGCGATGTGCCGATGCCGGTCTGGGCGATCCACTCGAGGAGAGCATGACTGACGAATTCCGGACCGTTGTCCGAACGCATGAACAGGGGCGCCCCGTGCAGGCTCACCAGGCGCGAGAGCACCTCGATGACCCGCTGCGGGCGGATGCCCCCCTGTCACGCCGATGGCCGGGCATTCGCGGGTGTACTCGTCCACCACGGTCAGGCACTTGATCTGCCGGCCATCGGCGGTGGTGTCGAAGACGAAGTCGTCGGCCCACACCATGTTCACCTTGAACGGCGTATGGGCGCGGGGCCGCCCCGCTTGCGAGAACGCTTCTGGGGCAGCAAGAGTCCGGCGCTGGCGCCAGATTCGGTGCGTGCGCGACCAACTCAGCTCAAAGCCTTCGCGACGAAGGAAGATGCGGATGCGCCGATAGCCGTAACGCGGGTACTGCACCGGCAGCGACTTCATCGCCTCGATCACCGGGGCGTCCTTGGCGGGCAGCCGCAGTTCATAACCGAGAGTCGATCTGGCAACACTGACCAGCCCGCAAGCCCAACGCTGCGGCAGCCCCCTCTGGCAAGCCAGCTGGACCTGTACACGCCGGCCTGCGGGCTCACCACTTTTTTGAATTGATCACCTTGAGCACCTCGATGTCCAATGCGGCCTCGGCCAGCAACTTCTTCAAGCAGGAGTTTTCAAGTTCCAGCACCTTCAGGCGTTTGACATCGGCTACGGCCATCTGGCCAAAGTGTTTACGCCAGGCCTAGATCGTGGGCCCGCTGACCTTGTACTTCTTGGCCGCCTCGGCCACCGTGGTCTGGTCTGCTTCGCGCAGCACCATGGCCATCTGCTCTTCCGTGAATCGACTCTTTCTCATAGGCTCCTCGTGGATTGGGAGCCATCTTCCTAGAAATCATTGGTCCGGAAAAACCGGGCAGGTCGCATAGCGTGCAAGTTTCATGCTGTTTCCTTTTTCTTCGCTGACTTCTTGTCATGAATAAGATGGCCCCAACCCACACGAAACCAGCGACGCCAGCTATCGATTTGATAGCAGTCAGAGTATCTGGGCCAGACTCGCTTCGAGGTGTTCCGACGGCAGACGGCGGAAGCCGGAGCGGGCAAAACGCTGCAGGCGCCCAACCACGAAGGCCGTCAGCACCGAGGCGCCGACCTGGGCGTCCACGCTGGGCGTGGCCGAGCCGGACGGGAGGCCCCCTCGCAGGCACTGCTTGAGCGCAGATTCGATCTTGTCGAAGAACTGGTTCATGCGCTGCTGCAGGCGTTCGTTCTCAAATACCAGGGCATCGCCCACCATCACACGCGTCATGCCCGGGTTTTTCTCGGCGAACTGCATGAGCATGGCGACGATCTTGCTGGCCTGCCGGGCACCGGCCTCAGCATCTGCGGCACCGGCCTCCCGTTCGGCAATCTGGTTGACGAGGGAGAACACGGTCTGCTCGATGAATTCGATCAACCCCTCGAACATCTGGGCCTTGCTGGCGAAGTGACGGTACAAGGCAGCTTCGCTCACTTCTAGCTTGGCCGCCAGTGCTGCGGTGGTGATACGTTCGGCCCCCGGTTGCTCCAGCATGGTGGCCAGCGCCTGCAAAATCTGAACGCGGCGCTCGCCCGGCTTGGGACGCTTGCGTACCGGGGCCGCAGCCTCACCGTCTGCGGGCAGGGAAGAGGATGTATTTTCGACGTCAGACATGGTGCTCAGCAATCCGTTTTTTTGATTCTCGCACAGTGGCACCAAGGGTTATCCACAACCCCACCCAGCTTCCCCTCGCAAGTCGAGGGCGGTCATGCCGATCAATGCGAGCGGATCATCGTGCCATAAGCTTGATCCGTCAGAATTTCAAGCAGCATGGCATGCGGTACGCGGCCATCAATGATGTGGACCGCGTTGACACCGCTCTTGGCGGCATCCAGTGCACCGGCGATCTTAGGCAGCATGCCGCCGGAGATGGTGCCATCAGCCACCAGTTCGTCAATACGCCGCATGGTCAACTCGGCCAGTAACTGCCCCTGTTTGTCCAGAACGCCCGGAATATTGGTCAACATCAACAGCTTCTCGGCCTTGAGCACGGTGGCCAGCTTGGCAGCCACCACATCAGCATTGATGTTGTAGCTTTCGTTGTGTTCGCCAAATCCGATCGGACTGACAACAGGAATGAACTGGTCGTCCTGCAGGGCCTTCACCACACTCGGGTCGATAGCCACGATGTCGCCGACCTGACCCACGTCATATTCCTTGCTGGGGTCATTGTTGTCGACCATCTTGAGCTTTTGGGCGCGGATCAAGCCGCCATCACGCCCGGTCAGACCCACTGCCTTGCCGCCGACCTGGTTGATCAGGCCAACGATGTCCTGCTGTACTTCACCGGCCAGCACCCACTCGACCACCTCCATGGTCTCGGCATCGGTGACACGCATACCCTGGATGAACTCACCCTTCTTGCCCAGGCGATTCAAGGCGGTTTCGATCTGGGGGCCACCACCGTGCACCACCACCGGGTTGATTCCCACCAGCTTGAGCAGCACCACATCCTCGGCGAAAGCCGCCTGCAAAGCCGGGTCGGTCATGGCATTACCGCCGTACTTGATGACCATGGTCTTGCCATGGAACTTGCGGATGTAGGGCAGCGCCTGGGCGAGGATTTCGGCCTTGTCGCGCGGAGGAATGTGGGAGGTATCTGTCATCGTCTGTCTACCGGTTGCTTCCAAGGTCAATTGTGCCTTATAGGCAACAGGAACTCAGCGCCGTAACCAGCGCGGAACCTTAAAGCGAACCAGCATTAAATAAGACATGACATAAAACGCTGCAAACAAGGCGCAGCACAACATCAGAATTGGTGTGTTATTCCAGAACAGCACGGCAGGAACTACAGTCAGTAACGTAAAGCCCCAAAGGTAGGGGGAGGTACGGTTGTTGCGCATCAGCATGCGACGCGAAATATCGTCATGGAATACGCCACGAACGATACGCCGATAGATCAATTGATGGAAATGCAGGGCATCGGCCACGCCCGGCGAAACGCCCCGGGCCAGTTTTCGATAAATCGAAAAAACCGTTTCCCAGACTGGATAAATCAGCAGCAGCATGGGAAACCATGGAGATACCTGCGAGTGGCGCTGAACCAAGGCAATGCTGGCCACAGCGATCACAACGCCCCATAAATAGGCCCCCCCATCCCCAGCAAAGATCAGTCCACGCGGATAGTTCCAGACCAAGAAACCGGCCGTCGCTCCCACCATGCAGAGCACCACAGCGGCTAGCTGCCGGTCCCCCACCTGCAACGCAACGTGTGCCAGTGCCAAGCCGATTAGCAGGGCCACCGTCCCCGCGAGTCCGTTGTAGCCATCAATAATGTTGAAAGCGTGTGGCAGCCCGCAGATGGCAAGGATGGCCAGCGCTATCCCGAGCCAAGGGACGGCCAGTAATACCGCATCGATCCCGGGCAGCGCGAGACGAGACAAATTCACCCCCAGAAGCAAGCAAGCCAATGCGGCCGACAGCGCCGTCAACACCAGACGGTAACGCACAGCGAGATGTTGCGTGACGTCTTCATAGGCACCACCGAACACCGCGGGCACCACCACCACGGCCCAAGCGCCGGCCACAGCCCAGTTCAACCGAGTATTTAGCAGCCCGTCCTCCGAACTGGACCAAGCGGCCACAGCCCAGGACACCAACATGCCAACCAGCACACCCAGACCGCCGAGCCGAGGCACCGCGCCTGCATGAAAACGCTGAGGCTTATCATGATCGTAATGTTCGGCATGGCTGCGCACCCAGCGTATTAATAACGCCGACGCTAGCAATGCCGCAATAAAACCGACCAGTATTAGAGAAATCATCTTGCACTTCCTGCCCAATTATCCTGTTCCCGGGGGGGGCATAGGCAGGTCAGTCATTCCTTGAGAGCAAATTCTTCTTTCTTGTGCCCCTGCTTGACCAGCGCGACCAGCCAGCGCGGCATCAGACCGCGACCGCTCCATGCCTCCCCTCTAGGGCCACGGTACTTGGCCGCCACCTTGGTTCCTGTCTTGCCAGTTTCCTTACGCACCCCACGCTTAGCCCCGCCCTTCTTCGCTGGGACTGCCTTGGTTTTGCCGCGTGCGGCGTGCTTCTTGCTTATTGCCTGCTGCAAATCCTTAAGCGTGATACCGAAGGCCTGCATCTTGGCGAGAATTTCCTTGACCGTTTTGTCGAACTCACGGCTTTTGATTTCAGCCGCTTGTTTTTGCAACCTCTCAATCTGTGTCTGGATATTTATCAGGTCATTCATTTCTGCTCCTTGTCGAGGTAACGACTGAAATACGGAATCAACTGGGGAAGCTTTCTGACGTTTTTGCACACCAAGGTGACGAGACCACCTACGCCATTTTTTCTGAGGATCGAATAATCCTCATAACTTTTCCTGAAAATGGCGGCAATTGATCGATTGCTGGCACCGCCCGCAGTCATTTTCACGAGCACCCGAGGCAGATAGGCCGTCTTCTGGCCCGACACCCGAAGATACCGTAGCATGAAGTCATAATCTGCAGCAATCTTGTACCTTACGTTGAAGCCGCCAATTTTCTCCAAAAGTGAGCGACGGAAATAGAACGTGGGATGGGGCGGCATCCAGCCCAAGGCGAGCTGCGCCGGGTGGAAACGGCCGCTACGCCAGTGACGCAGGGCGTGACGCGCTGGCTGACTGGAGACATATTCAAGATCACCGTACAGCATATCGGCACCTTCAAACGCTGCCAATCTTGCAATGTCGGCGACGACGTTATCATCGGCAAAAACATCATCTGCGTTCAAGAAGCCAATCAAGTCACCCGTGGCCAAACGCAGTCCCTTGTTCATTGCATCGTAAATGCCGGCATCTGGCTCACTAACCAGCTTTGCGAGTCCCTCGCGATAATGATCGACGACGGCCAGCGTGCCATCGGTGGAAGCGCCATCGATCACTATGTGCTCCACATGCGGCCAAGTCTGACTCGCTACTGACTGCAATGCATCGGCGATAGTCGAAGCGCTGTTATAGCAGACGGTGATGACAGAGATCTTGAGATCTGAATTAGGCTTCGAAGGCATCTTATAAAGGATGTGCTGCCGCTCTTGCGCGAATTCTGTCGACTTGCGAGTTCATTGCCCCAAGCAAACCTAATGACCACCACAAGTCACCTGAAGTGAAGTAGTTACCGCTTGATAGCGAGTTAATTGACGCTAAAAGAAAGAATAGAAACGCCAAATTCGACAATTCTCCTCTTGACCCCCAAGGAATGCGAAGTTGTGGAATCGAGGCGAAGAGGGCCATGACCAAGAAAATGCTCACGCCAATTACCCCAAGTTCCGATGTTATGTGCAGCAGTATGTTGTGCGGATAAGAGATTGTGTTTGACCAACATGAATGCTGACCGAACGCTCCTGCGCCGCCCCCCATCAAAGGAGATGACTGAAACAGATGAATTGCATCACGGAATAATTCAAGCCTTATAGCGACCGAGTTAATTTTTTTTGCATTTGCAATGCAGCCGTCTAGCACTCCATTTTCAGCCATGGCCTCAAGTGAGTCGCTTTCAGCCATGGCCTCAAATGAGTCACTTTCAGCCAGCACCCCAAAAACTCGGACAACTTCCCTTCCATTCTTTTTCGCCAGCGAGCTTGTCTGATACATCAAAGCCATCGCCCCCGCAACGACGATGAGGAAGTATATTGCGACTGCAAGTCGCCGCTGGATCGTCACCCATTTTGCTTTAAAGCAGACCAGCGCAACGACACAGCAGCTAGACAAAAGTAATGATCTCAGCCCCAAAAAAACGAGTAGCGCTGCCAAGCCGCCAAAGAGAAGAAAGTATCCCCAGCTCCTCCGCGTTGTCGTTGTACCGAAATCTCTCAACAGAATAAACGCAACGACAACGCCGACCTGAGCAATGAGGCTAGCAATTCTGGCTGTAATTTCATCACTGCCGAACACCTGCGGCCGATAGTAAAAATAGCTTTCCTCGGAAAACTGGAATGCGAGCAGAAAGATCAACAGTGAAACGCCGAAAAAATAGAATAAGTTTCGAGCAAACAACCCAAGATCTCTCTCCAGCATGAGTCGCCCACACAAGTAGGGAGCTATCATGTAAAAAGGCACGAAGCGCGCGTTCGCCTGAACCCAAGATTTATCCCAGCCTTGCAGGGCAAACGAAAAGCTTATAAGCGCAACAAAAGCCAAAAATAGCCAGTCCAAAAGCAGCACGCCGTTCGGCAAGCAGCCCTGGCGCCACTTTCGAATCACTACAAACGCTGTCCAAATCAGCGCCAACGAGACCAGTGCTATCGCGTACTCTTTTCTTCTCCCAAATCCGAACGTCAGCCCGAAAAGCAGAAAGAACCCCAAACCGTGCAGCCACAGGAGCGCAGGCCATGCCATGGAGTCACTAATTCTTACTCTCATTCTTTACCGAGAAATTTGACCCTCAGACGTCGCACAATCCCTCTAAGTAGATAGCGGTAGTGACCCAGACACAGCGTCAACCAGAATCTACGCAGTTGGACGAATCTCTTTACCCAGGCGGATTGCTCACGGCCGGCCAAAATTCTCTTTTCTTCAGCCTCAAACACGGCAGCACGCGTGCTCGTCTTGGTGTCGTCATGCAAGCGTAGTGCGCCCAAGATGTGCGGTACATGCGCCACCGTCGGCCTTGACTCCAACAGGCGCAAAAACCACTCTCGGTCAAACATACAATCAAACGACTCATCCAAGTAGCCGATCTTTGCGTGGAGTCCGCGTCGCCAAAAGGCGGCTTGGTTAGCCAGCACCATGCCCTCGGCCAGAACACTTATGTATGTAGGCTGGACATATCGGATGTCACGGACGACACTATCCTCTCTAGTGATCAGATTCATGTCACCCACCACGAAATCAACTTGGGGTTGTGACCGGATGGTTGCGATCAACCAATCGAATGCCGCTGAGTAGTAAATATCATCAGAGTTCTGCCACCCGACCCAGTCTCCCGTCGCCCGGCGCAACCCTTTGTTGATTGCGTGAGCCTGTCCGCGATCAGGCTCACTCACCCAGTACGAGATCTGTGATTCATAACGCCGGATGATGTCGACACTCCCATCCGTTGAGCCCCCGTCAACGATGATGTATTCAAGATTAGCGTAGTTCTGGTCCAACACAGAGCAAATGGTCCGCTCCAGAAACTCTGCCTGATTAAACGAAGGCGTAATGATGCTAATCTTTGGGAGTAGCGAATCTAAACTCATCAAAACAACTTCCTCATCTCGCCATTTCTCAAAAAATCTCTCGAAAAATCGGTTGGCACAGCCAAATAGAAAGTGGCGACTGATCCCGTTGCGGTGAAAATTCCGACCGAATGGTTCGTTCATCCAAAGCTTACTCTAACCAGTCTTCATACAGGCAATCAACCTCTTACGGAAGACAACGCCGTACATAAAAAACATAATCAAAGAATAAACCGCAACGTAAGAAGCCAGCATTTCCGTCACCCCCCAGCGATTCACTGTAAACCATTTCACAGCCAAAGCGGCCGCCGTAAGAATCGTCACGGTAATAACTTGCTCGCGAATAATCCCGCACCCATTGAGCATAACCGCAAGGGCATTACTCAAGGCTTCTACGGAAGTAAGGATGAAGAGCATTAATACGAGGCCAAGAGGAAGTGTGACTATGCCTCCTGTCCACCAACTCACCAACGATTCCCCCACCACCAAGATTAGGCTGCCGCCCACTAAACTGAACACCGTCGTAAGCATCATGCTGCGCTTGAATGTATTCCGAATGAATTGACGTTCATCCCGCGCAGACGCGTCCGCGTAAGCCGCCCACAATGGGGCATTCATCACAATCAAGGGCTGGGCGACGAGCTGGAACAGTCGTTGTGTCACGCTAAAGATTGCGACTGCACCGGCCCCCTTAGCCGCCATGATGAGAACACTATCGACTCCAGCAGCCACCCCCCATCCAAGCTGTAGGATTAAATAGGCACTGCCCACCTTCATAAAGTGATGCCTAAGCGAAAACGCACTTCGTATCGCGACCGAAAGCACAAAGATTCTTCGTCGAATAAGCATCGCGATGAGGAGGAATCCAGAAAAAATCTGAACCCCTAACGTGATCGCGACCAGTACTGGAATACCCGCCTGCGATTTCGCAGCAATCAGAAGCAACATCAAGGAGACACACGAGCAGGCAAAATTAACCAGATGCGCCTCATAGGCCCGTTGCAAGCCAGCGAAGACTCGTTGTGCTCCACCAGCGAAGACTGAAAAGCCAAACAAGACTGCTAGAACGGAAAGCGCTTGCACTATTTCCAGTTGGTCGCTAGGTACGCTTGTTCTGATGACTTCTTGCCATGGAACAGTTTTCAGCAACAAGTTTAGCGCTAGAGAAATCGCAACCCCAAGAGCGAACAGGAACGCCAACCCTCCGCTGACAACCCATCGCAATCGACGGCTGTTGCCGGAAGCCGCAGCGTGACTGACCCGATTCGACAAGGCATTCCCAATGCCAAAATCCATAAAACTCAGCAGACCGACGATACCGGCAATCGTCATCCAGACACCAAAACGCTCTGCCCCCAAATATGGTATGGTCAACTTGATACTGACTAGCATTACCACCACACCCGCTAACCGGCTTAGCACATTCGCGGAGAGTGATAAAAATGCGAGGCGATACCTCTCATCGGAGCGTCCCTCCTCCGTTGAAATGTCGAACGGCGATATGCGAAAATATCTCCGCATTTTTGCCAGATTCACTGTCTCTCCTAAGTCTTTTGACGTCTCAATTCCGGTGCTTGAATGCGGCATACTTCGCCCTCCCAACACCGCCCTCAAGCGAAGCAATGCCCAGGCTCGGCAATCCGCACCTCATCAATGTCGCTCGGCGCCAGAATGAGCGAGAGGCCCTCGCTTAGTTCACATTGATCCTATTGCTGGAGTACGTTGGGGCTATTGACCAGCGCTCTGCTTGCTGCGCACCCTTATTATTTAGAATACCCACGGTCAGAGAGGAATGAACCGACGCAAGATCTCCTTGACACGGTGCGGCACAAAACGCTGAACCCAGCGACGCCCGGCCACCTGGGCCGCCGGCTTCAAGCCCGCGCTAAAACCCGGTGAAACAGCGCGTACATCGGAAAGCACCGATTTAAGCGCCGCCTCGTAGGCCCCATAGATCGCGCCGGGCTCGGGACATTCGGAAGTGTAGAACGTCGACAGACGGTCGAAGCCCCCGTTGTCGAGCAACTGGAACTGGTGGAAGTGGTAGAAGATCAGTGGCTTGCCATCCACCATGATGCGACCCGAGGCATCGTGCCCAAAGCGGTACTGCGCATAGTTCCAGGGCGCGACGCCCGCGCCCACATGCTGCAGGATATGCAGATACGGGTAACGTTGCGGCCATTCGTCCAGATACTTCTGATCGCCCATGCGACCCTCTTCAAGGCGGTAGTAACACCATTCCATGCATTGATCACGCCAGCGGGCCAGGCAGGCCATGCCATCCTCATCCCGCCGGAAGCTCACCCACTCCACGCAGAACCGGCCATTCACCTCCAAGTGCCTGAGCCGAGGCGTGAAGCGATGCTCGATGATCGCCACCGACGCATCGCCGATCTCGTCGAACAGTGGCTGCACCGGCGAATAGAACAACAGGTCGGCGTCCACATAGGTAATGAGATCGATCTGCGGGTTCTGCTGCAAAACGTACCAAGGCAGGCAGGGCGAGAGCGTCCAGCAGTACTCGGCCACGCTGCGATCCTTCTTAGCCGTGAGCAAGGCATCGTCTTCCAAGTTGGCCAATGGGATGCAGCTGATATAAGGCATGCCCAGTGCACTCAGCACGGTCTGGGTGCGCTCGTCCATGCACAAAACGTGGACATGAGCCTGTGGGCAATGCTCCTTGAGGGAGCGCAGCATGGCCACCCCCTTGAGAAGGTAGTTGCTGTCAAACAGAGTACAGAAATGGCGAACGCTCATCGTGAAATCTTCCTGCACACATAAGTGCGGTTAGCCGACCCGACGCCGCGCTGAACCGATTCGTCCAGGGTGTACGTCGCGATCAGCTCCAGACCTTGCTGCGCCAGCAGCTCCAGGAACTGGGGCTCGTTGAAATGAATCTCCACCGTCTCCACCCCATAGGCCTGCTTGCGGTAGCACACATTGGGCTGCCCCAACACCACCGGCGTGCGATGAAAAACGGCATATCGGCGAGCCACCCGCGCCGTTTCGGCCACGGCCGCTTGGTACTCGGGGATATGCAGCAGGCAGCAGCCCGAGATGACAATGTCAAAGGCATCATTGTCGTACTTCAGCGCCGTCGCATCCTCGACATCGAAGCACAGCGTCGGATACTTTTGCCGTGCCAGGTCGATGAAGGCATCCGAGTAGTCGCACCCGGCATAGTGCACCTGCAAGCCGGCGATTTCGAACACCTCGGAGTAGAACCCGCTGGAGCAGCCCACTTCCAGCACGGACATTCCACGAACCTCCGTCGGCAATGCGTGCAGGGCACGGATCATGACATCAAACACATCCACCATTTCGCCGCGCCGATAGGCTGCCAGCTGGGCATCCACCAGCTCGCGCTGCCTGGCGGGCAAGTCCTGCGACTGCCAGGCGGCGCGCAGACGACTGGACTCCTGCTCGGCCTCCCCCCCCTGCAGTTGGACGTAATGGGAGGAAACCCCGCCCCCAAGATTCAGCCTATGTGCCAGATACTTCAGCAGGCGCTTCAGCCGGGGAAAGCGGTTCAACATGGAGCGAGCGATGAATTTCATGCGCTGCGCGCTTCCAGGTGCCGCTGCAGGACGGGCACCAGCTCTTCCATCCGATGACGGTAGGTGTGCTCACGCAGGGTGCGGGCCTGGCCGGCACGCGCGATGGCCTGGGCTTCATCGGGATGGGCCAGATAGTACTGAATCAATTCCGCAGCTTCCTCCGCGGTGGAATAGGCCACGACCTCCTTGCCGATCTCGAACAATTCGCCCAAGTTGTCCTTGCGGTCGGTCAGCAACAACGCGCCAACGCCGGTAGCCTCGTAAAGACGCATGTTGTTGGCATTGTTTTCCGCCACGTTGATGTGCCGGTTGAGCGTGATACGGCTGCGTGCCAGGGCACGGTACATGTCCAGGCCCCATACCTCGCCGTGGTGGCGGGCACGGATGGGTGAATCGGCGTCCAGGCTGTTGGCGCCATAGCCGAAAAACTGAATCGGAGTATTGCGAGCCAGGTATTCCAGCACCGGAATGGCCTTGCCGTGATGGCGGCTGATGCCGCCCACAAAGCTGGCCTCGACGTCCTTAGACACCTTCCCCAATTTCTCCAGCACCCGGGTGTCAAAGCCGATCCGGAAATACTCTGACGCCACGCCCAGCGCGCGCAATCGCGGCACGAAATGTGGAAAGGACGTCAGGATCAGGTCGTAACCCTTGAGAAAAGATTCCGGCGGTAGCGGACAGGCGATCTGCCCGACGATCAAGCGCACATGCTTGTGCAGCCTGGCCAGCACCTCCGGGGGAAAGAAACTCAGGTCCTGGCAATACAAGACGTCGGGAGCAAAGGCCTTCACCTGCGCCACGGCGATCTCCACCAGCCCCGGCAAGGCGGCCAGTCGGCGCCCGATCCAGGGTAGCCGGAAGAAACGATGCGGCACCCGCAGGGCCAGCGCACTGTAGCGGGCCCCATGCTCCCGCGCCCACGTCTCCTGCAGCGGCACGCAGTTGACGATCAGGTCCTGGGCATCGTGACCGAGCGCCTGCAGATGGCGGGAGTAGAAGTCCGAGGTACCGAAACACTGGTCCAGCAGTTCGTTGCGTTGCTGGCTGTACGGCATAGCCCTCAGATCCGGGCGGCCGGCATACTGGGACACCAGGAAAGCCGGGTAGTAGGTATCGACGATCGCGATCTTCATGATTTTTTTCTCAAGCGTGGGAACAGCGCGAATACCACCAGTCGCCATGGCAAGGTGAATTTTTCCCAGCCATTGCTGGCTACCCACCAGAACCGGATCAATGCCGGCAAATAGGATGGCGAACGTACTGAGAACAACCGCTCACGAAGTGTAGCTCCGCGGTAGGCATTGCCGTAGTCCTCCCGGGACTGTACCGAAACCGATGGGCACACCAGCAAGCGCCAACCAGCGGCGCGCACACGGACCGCAAGCTCATAGTCCGCGAGGTAATGCGGCAACCACCGGGGGCGCATGCCGCCGACCGCCCGGAGTGCCGCCACCGGATAAAGCACCCCCCGGCCGCTCAAGGCATTCACCGGAACGACCTCATGCGTCGCCTCCTCTCGCTGTTCAAGGGAATCGAACACGTCACCCACCTGAAAATACCAGGCATCGACGTGCGGCCCTATCGACAGCAGCTGGTGCGGTTCCAGCAGATCCCGGATCGCGCTGCCCACGGCCGCCGGTGCATGCAGGCGAGCGATGTCCAGCAGGCCCTGCACAAAACCTGGTTCGATGCGTGTATCGTTGTTGACAAAGAGGACCCAGTCGTTCGCCATCGCTCTCTCAAGCACGTGCTGCAATCCCAGGTTGATGGCCCCACCCCACCACAGCGAACCGTCCCCCTGCAGCACCGTGACATCGGCCTGTGCCCGCAGAGACTCACTCGTGCCGTCGGTAGACCCATCATCGATCACGATCAGCGCCAGCGGTTCGTCAGTCCGCTGATCGCGCAGGCATCCCAGCATGGACTGCGTCATGGCCAGCCGGTTGAATACCGGCATCAACACGTGAACCGTCATGCCTGTTCCCCGGGCACGAGCTCGACCATCAGGCTGTCGCCCCACCCGAGCGCATCGATGAAACGGTTGATCACCGCCAACGGCAGCATGAGCATGGCAAATACGGCACGCCGCATCGTGCTCAGTACCCACCGCCGCGGTGCAGGCATCGACTGCCCCCCCTTGCCGGCCGCCGGCGCCACACCCCACATTGGTGAGGGAGCACCACGCGAAACAGCATACCGAAGCGTGCGCAACTGAAGCACAGTCCAGAGATTCGGGGTGATGGTGCGGACGGTCCTGATGCGATAACCGCAACGTCCGGCCAGCTGCGCAAATCCTTCACGGCTGAAATGATGCAGGTGGTAGGGAACATGCCAGTTGATCCAGCGTACACCGGAAATTCGACACCAGAAGGACCGGACATTGGGGAACACCAGCACCAGACGTCCGCCGGGCCGCAAACGGCTGCGCAGGCGCTCCAGAACCCGGTCAGGCTCGGGAACATGCTCGATCACCTGGTTGAGCGTCACGAGATCGAACAGCTCCCCCGGAAACGGTTCGTCGAAAAGGCTGCCAATGTGAATCTGCAGGTTCAGCTCGCTGGCCAGCCGACTGACGTTGGGATCGGCCTCCACGCCACGCACCTGCGCACCCAGGGCCTGCGCCTCGAGCAATGACAGGCCGCTGCCGCATCCAACGTCCAGCACCGACTCACCGGGGCGAGCCGAATACTGCCCCTGGTTGTCCGTCCCCATCCACCAGCGCCTCAAGGTGGCAAAGCGCGTGACCGCGCGGTCGGCCTCGCGCCGGAGATCCTCCACGTCAACGTGCTTGCGGGGATAGTAGGTGCCATATAGTGGCCCGAGATCGGACTCTGCCAGCCGGGGGGCCGTCATCACGTGCCCACACTGGTCACAAACCACCAGCGTAAACAGCTCAGGCTGGCCATACCGGTCGTCAAAGGCCTCGCGCAGGAGCGAAGTCCCCTTCCCCCCGCACACCGGACAGACCATTGTTTGCCCACATATCTTCTCGCTCAAGACAATCTCCATCAGGAATCGACGCTGGCAAAGAAAGTTGTGTTGTAAGCCTTTGCAACTGGCCTGTATCCCTTGCCCGCCAGAAGTTGGACCACCGGGCAGTTCGCGAGATTCAACATGTCCGTACGCAAAGTCTCCGCAAGAATGAAGCGCGGACGGAATTTTTCCCAGTCATTTGACTCGAGCACCTCCCGGTCCTTGCCTTCGACGTCTATGGTCAGGAAATCAATGACCTGCCCTGCGGGCAGATATTCCTCCAACAGATCATCCAGGCGTCGCACCGCCACATCCACCCGCTCCACCAGTCGGTATGGAGACCGGTTCTTCAGGTTCGCCTCTGCTTCATCAAATGTATTCAGGGCAGGTTCGTTGAACCGGTAATAAGGCAGCTTGCCGGGCCTCGCCGCAACCCCGCATTCCACATTGATGTCCCGGCCGCGGTATTTTTGGAACAGGCGCATCGAACCAGGCTCGGCATCGATATTGAGGCCGCACCAGCCGCGCCGGTAGAACAGGTAAGTATTGGAGAACCGCAGTGGATGGTGCGCTCCAACATCGACATAAAAGCCCGTCTGCTGTCCGTCCAGCAGGCGGTCGAGGATCAGATCCTCGCCATCCTGCGCATAGCACACCCGGGGCTTCATGTTGGGATCGCCAAGCAACAAGCGCCTGACCTTGCCGAGCACTGTCATTTCATTTCACTCCCTGCTTTGGAGGATGCCACACTGGCAGCCTTGCAGACCGGCCCGAGGCCTGATGTTCATCATGTGGAGGTAGCCGTCGCGAAGCGACGGAAATCATCGCTGTCACGCATCAGCTCCTCGTAGGTGCCGGTGGCCTGCACAACCCCATCAACGAGGAACACGATCTGATCGCAATGGGCAATTGTTGACAACCGATGGGCGATCAGGATGACCGTCTTGCTGCCACTCAAGGCGCGAATGGCGCGTGTTATCTCCCGCTCGGTCTCGTTGTCCAGCGCAGAGGTTGCCTCGTCCAGAATCAGGATTGGCGGATCGCGGTAGAGCGCACGTGCAATGCCGATACGCTGGCGCTGCCCCCCGGACAGGCGCGCTCCGCGGTCACCAACGATTGTGTCGAGCCCCTGCGGCAAGCGGGCTAGCACGTCAGTAAGTTGCGCCTGCTCCACGACCGCGTCGATGCGGGACACATCAATCTCATCATGCAACTGACCGAACGCGATGTTGTTCCTGATGGTGTCATCCGAAAGATAGATGCTCTGCGGCACGTAGCCGAAATTGCGGCGCCATGGGCGCGTGTCTTGGTTCGTCAGCGGAACATCATCCACCAGAATCTGGCCCCGCTGTGGCTCCAGCAGGCCAAGCAGGAGGTCGACCGCGGTGGTCTTTCCGGCACCCGACGGCCCCACGAAGGCAATTGACTGCCCTTTTTTGATCGTAAATGAGAGGCTTCGTAACACCTGCCCCGCCCCACCTGGGTATTCGAAGGCAATGTCGACAAAGCGAATAGTCCGACGGAACCCCAGTGCCTGCGATACCTGCTCAAACCTCAGATCCTCACACGGATTCGATTTCAACTCCGTCGCCACGGTCCCGACGTGATATGTCGCCTGCCGAATCGCAATCGTCGCATTCAGGACGCGATTCAGGGCAGGCATGATCCGCATTGCCGCAGCAGCAAGCAGGGCAATGATGGGAAGCAAAGCGGCTCCACTCTCACCCATCGCAATCGCGACAAGCACCAGGAGCACGGTCAGCGAAAACCAGACGGTCTCGATAACCGGCCGTGTCAGCGTGGTGAGCATGGTCGCCTTCATGCCGGACCAAGCAGCATCGCGGCTGAACCGCATGCTCTGCTCCAGAAAGAACCCCTCCTTTGAGAGAATTTTCACTTCCTTGATGCCGCCAAATCCCTGATACATCCATTTGGCCATGCTGACGAGGCTCTCGCCCCCTTCCGCCCCGTACTTGGACGCCTTCCGCCGCGTGAAACGAAAAATGGACCACAGCAACAGTGCCGAAAAACCGCCCGCGACAAGCGTAAGCCATGGCTGAACCAGAATCAGCAGTAAGAAGACACAAGCGAGAACTACCAGCTCCGTCAGCGCCGTCAGTGCTGGCATGAAGATCAGCCCGACAATACCAGACACGTTGCGAATGTTCTGCACCAGTTCCGACGCATTCTTCTGGGTAAAGAAGATGTAATCTCTCCTGAAGTATTGGCACATCAGCCGCGACTCCAGATTCACCTGAATTTTCAAAAGAATCTTTGACTGGGCATAGTTCTGCAAAACAAAGACGATGTTCTTAAAGACAAATAGCAGGATCAGCAACACGCTCGACACAGTGACGAACGCGCGCACCGACCCCAGACCAGACCACCGGTATAAGGAGCTGAGATAGCCATTCTCCAGGAGAAGATCAGGCGAGTTAATGATCCCGATATAAGGCAGTAACAGTCCGATACCCGCGGACTCAAGCAAAGCCACTAGCAGCATGAGGACGAACAGCAAGAACAGATCTCGCCGATTCTCGTGCAGCAAAAGGCTGAAGGCGAGTTTCAGATTTGATTTCATATCAACGACAAGCCATCACATCCAGGCTCTTTCGTTCTGTTGGAAACGGTCTACGCCTCCAACACGAATCCTGACAACTGATGATAAGACGCGGGCCATGCCGAACGCCTTGCCCGGAACCAATTGCTCCGCGCTCACTCTGTTGTCACGGGTTTACGATAGCAAACAAGCGTGTGGCTCGACGTACCAACAGGATGAGGCTCAAAGCCCACAACCCGCTCCAGATCGGCAAAGAGCTTGTCGAACTGCTGCAGCGTCTGAATCCGATCCTTTCCGGAAAGAACACCAGGTATGGTCTCCACAAAGTCCGGAGCCACCTTCTGGACCGCAAGGACCACGTAACCGCCGGGCTTCAGCACCCTAGACATCTCGTCAGCCGCACGAGCGGGCTCCAAGGAGTAAGACAAGGTCCAACCGCAGATCACTGCGGACAGCGATTCATCCTGAAATGGCAACGCATGCATGTCGCCCGACTGGATCAACGGGCTATACGTGAAGGTGTCGATTGCCACGATACCCTCCCTGCGGAATCCAATTGCGCGCGCGAGGAAAATCTCCGTCTCAAAGCGAGGCCCGAGGATCAGCAGGCTGTCTTTTTTCAGGTCAGGTGCAGAGCAGAGCGCGAACATCGGCCAGAAAATTCTGGTATCGAAGTTCATGTTAGTGAACGCCGCTTTTGAATAGTCTAGCGCCGTTGTACCCGACCTCACACCAGCAAACTTCTGCAAGCGAGACCGAACCTTCACATACCAGTTGAATCTTAGCCTTGCAATGTAGTACGACATAGCAAAGAGGAAAAGGGATTTGATATTCGGGAACGGAGCGCTGGCCGGTGGCACTGCCACCTTCGCACTTGTATTGATGCTTTGGTTCATAAGATCGACTCCATAGTTATAAAAGGGATGCAGCCCGGGCGATTCAGCAATTGCTACTCATTATGTAGATTGCCAATCTGTCAATTCGGCCAGTTCTCACGGACTAGTTGTGACAAGACGACGCGCGCTTCTATTCGCGATTAGCTCCTGCAGCTTTACCCATACTCGCTCGGCCACCCGACCATCCGCATTGACAAACATTGTCTCGCGAGTGCGCACCCGTGCCTCCAGCTCAGCCTGACTGACTGTGCAGACCGTCGGATCGTTTTCAGCCCAACGGTTGAGCATTTCGCGAAATTGATTCTTGGAACGCACCGTCGTGCAAGCGCCAGACTCACCGATTGGCAACATCATCGTCTTGCGGTCGATGCCTGGATGGATTGCCCATTCGATATAGAACAAAGGATTGTCCGAGAACATCGCCTCATACATAGCCGTGGTTTGAAACCCAATGACCAACTGGCTGTACAGGATCAATTCAGTGCAGGGAAAACTCCGATCCAGCGGAACCACATTAGTGAGCCCCGCTGCCGCACATCGCTCCAAAAAGATGGGGTTGTTATCCTCTTTGTGCCCCATCTTGTAGAAGACGAGCACGTCCCGATGCCGACAGGCGAATTCAAAGATCTCATCTTCCGCCTCAGCGAGAAGTTCGATCCAGTTGAACTCCGGATTATTCGGAAAGTTATAGGCCTCGACGTAGTTCCGGATACCGAACGTGAGAAACAAGACGCGTTTCTCGTATCTATCCCACTGCCGATACTCTTTGCGAATGAACTTCCGGTCCCAATGAAACCACCAGTCAGAATCGAGCTCACCAATGACGAAGATGTCCTTGACCGTGCCCTGGCGGCTGTAGTCGAACATGTATTTATGGCCCTCATTGGCCGTGATGAAGTAGTCAGCCGTGACAGTCACTGACTCCTTAAAGCACCTTGCCTCATTTTTATATGTGTACTGCGTTCCTGTTCCTTCGCGTTCCGCTACGACCCACTCAATCCCTCGTTGCTGGGCAACATAAACCATCTCGACGACATAGCGATCGTGATTGCTGCCGGACAGGAAGAAATCGATCTTTCCGGTCACTTTCCCCAACGCATCGAAAAAGCGCTCCAGGTAGGCGCGATAGTTGGCCCGGTTCTCGTCGTTGACCGGGTCGATGTATTTCATGCGGGCATCTTCATAGAATCCGCAGCCCCGTTCTGAATGGCTCTTGAAAATGATGGCCTCGGCGGCGGCCGTCTGAATGGGAAACTGGAACCACACTGAGTCCGTATTAGAAGAACTCTTCGAGATCTCGTAGAGCCGCTCAAATCGGCCATCGCCCTCCATCGAGAAATAGATGATGGCCGGGTTGTACCCTTGCCTGCGCAACTGCTTCAGGCGCCGCAGACCATCCCGGTTATATGACTTGAAATAGGGAACGACAAAAAAGGGAATATCCCAACCAAATCTGAACAACAGTTTCAGGATAGGACGGGGCTCCAGAAAGAATCCACGGGACATGAACTCATATTTCAGGCGACGAATTACTTTCTTGACAAATGTTGCCAGGGTCATCATTTCAATGGTTCTTCTGCGTTGCTAGTTCAGCGGCAAGAAATGCCTTCTGCAGCCTGGATGGGCGGTCGGGTGGATTGGCTGCAAACAGATGCTCGCCCAGTCGGCGCAGACTGAAGCGTATCGCAGCCTCCTCTTCATCTTCACTGCCGACAAAGCCCGTTTGCTGCTGCGCCTGCTCTGAGCTTTCCAGGCCAAGCTCGAAAAGCCGATAGACCACCTCTTGCGCCACCGGCATCGGCTTGCGTCGCATCAGGTCCCAACGCTCCTGCGGCAAACCAACCAGCTCCCGCAAAAAGCGCAGCACCACCCGCTCGATGAAGCTGCGATGATAACGGCGCCCCGGTGCAAAGCTGGAACGCATGTCGACGCACGAACGTGAGAACTCAAGCGCGTACCAGCGGTAAGCCTTTCGGCATCGCTCAAAGCTCCACCCGCCGGCAAGCGCCGCATCAATCGCGGCGAGATACTGCTCTTTCGTCGTGCCAACGACGTTCAGCGCCGTCGGGTAAAGCACGATCTCGGGCGAATAGATCACCACCGGCAGACCCAGGAGCGCCATTTCCTTGCCGACGCTGGACCAGGCGTTAAGGAATAGATCTGCTTCCTGCGCCAGATCGTACAAGGACAGGTTGTCGTCTGGCCAGTTGACTTTCACGTTCGCAGGCAGGTTCTGCAGTAGCTCCTGCATCTTCCGTGAATGTTCGCTCTGCACCCGGTCGCGCCGGTTCGGAAACTCGCGCGGATGCACCCGAATCAGCACAAACCAGTCAGGCCGCTGCGCCGCCAGCTCGATCAGGTAGGCAACCCAATCCAGGATGCGAGGAAACAGCAGGGATGCCGGCGGCGACGCGGCATTGACGGACTCCACCGCAAAACGCTCGTCGTAACTGCTGGTGCTGGCCACGATGAGCTTCTGGCCTTGCCTGACGCCGAAATGGGCTCGAACGTCAAGGTATTCCTGGGATCGCGCAGCGGAATACACAAAGGCGCTTCCCGACGACAGCAGACACAGGAAATGCTCGGTCACGTCATTGATCGTGTCCCTGGAGACTGGCTGGCTACCATACTCGTCATAACGTTCCTTCAGTCCGCGCAGATAAGCCCAGGTGAAGTCCCGCCCTATCATGAGCGTGCCATGCTGCCGTGCCAGATTGGTACCAGCATGCATGAAATACTGAGCGATACCCACCCGCCTGGCCTGCAGACAGAACGCCCGGTGCGCAACATAGAGGCTGTTGTAGGTGGAGACCCGATCCGGGCTCTCTGCGCGCAGCAGCCGCTCGCTGATCAGGCCCACCCGTGCCGCCAAACTCAGGAATGCCAGATACTCGCGCCAGATCGCATCCGAGAACTCAAAATCATTCTTCTTGTGTCGCAGAATCAGTTCATACAGGGCCGTACGGCCGACTGGCTGATTCTTGACGCGGAGTTGTTCGAAATCCTTCGCACACTGCAGTTGCCCACGCATGGTGTTGGCACGCCCGACAAGTTCGTTAACCAAGGCCTCATCGGCCTCCTCGACGAAGTCGTCGATTTCCACGTGGCGAAGCCCCATCTTCTGATCGGCCAGCCGAGCCTTGGCATTGCAGCGCTGACACACGCTGCGCTGCAGTTCGTCCGGCGTATCAACCGTGAATCCGGCGGCCTGCCCGGCTGGGCACAGCGGCCGCAGCATGCCACGGCATCTGGCCATGGTCACACCCAGGCCTTTTGCGGCGAGCATTTCGGCGATGAGGGCCTCGGGGAAACTGTGTTCCCAAATGTCTGCAGACGGTGAGAAGAATAGTATCTTCGTCATACATTGAGCAGAACGACATAAAGCCCAGTACTGGCGAACGCATATTCGCCAGCACTGCCGTCCAGCAGGCCGTAAGATTTGGCAGATCCCAGTAAAGGGAGATTGCCCTGCGAATGAGCAAAACTCATGAATGGCTCATGCTGAAACGCCCATCGGAATAGCACCTGCAGAGCATGGGCTTGCTGTTGGCCGTCGGTAGCGACGAACTGAACACCCGCAACGCCCTGCCGTCCGAGGGAAACGCCTCTCCTGCTGCGAACAACACCTTGCGCACCCCCATGGGCGGCAGATTCAGGGTTTGACTGCAAACAACCGCCTTCGTCTCCGCGTCCTGCAACCCGATCGTCAACTCGCGCGGAACCTGGCTGGGATTGCACTGATACAGCGTGACCGCCTCCAGGCCTACCGTGTCGACCACTTGGTTGGTGATGAACGGCCCGGACGCCGGGCTGTTGGGGTCGAGCGTCGAAGAAGGATGCACCATGGCAACGCCCCCCCTTCCACCCTTGTAGAACATGAAGAAATGGGAAGCCAGAATGCCCAATCTCTTGTACGCCTGATCGCGCAAATGATCGGGTACGAATATAAGACTGATCAGCCCCAGCTGGCTCTGCTTCCCGTGCTGCGCCAGCATTGTCTGTATATCCACAAATCTGTTCTCGAAGTGATTCAAGCGCGTCGTCTGGTCAACCAGCAGCGCCCCATCGGCACCCCGAAGAGTCACGCGCAGCTTGCCGGAAGTCTTGACCCCGGCTGTCAGGAAGGACAGGAAGTTGTTGAACCCAGCCGTGGTCTGAATGTCACCATCATTGATATAAATCTGGACCACAGGAGCAGCCAGTTTGGCTGGTGCCACCTTCTCGCGCACGCGCCGGTAGACTCGTAGCGCAAAGTCGGGGCAGGCGTCACGAACAAGCTTCTTGAGTTCCATGGTCAGACCTCCTCTTTGGCGAAAATTCCGCTGTTACGCAATTCCGCGATCATCTGCGCACGCACAGGTCCGGTCACCGAATGACCGTAATACATCGGTGGCAGCGAATGCTCCACTGCCAACGTGCCACTTGCGGCATCCACATTGAGGATCAGTGGTAGCAGGGCTGCATTTTCGCAGAGCGCAAGCAAGGTGTAGGAACGTATGGCTCCACCCGCCGGAAGCGCCCCACCACTGGCCGCGAGTGCCTGCTTCATGCTGATCGACTGTCCCGTGAAAGGCTTAATCCTGCTGCTCCACTGTACAACCGGCTTGGCCTGCTCATCCAGCAGGCTGCAGCGCAGCACGGCATCCTGACGGTAGTTAGGCTCAAACGAGGTATGTAAGACGCTGAGCACGGTATCCAGCGTAGACGTCAAAAAGACCTTGGGCGCCTGAATGACGGTTGTCTCCTCGCGGGAGAACTTGCGGTAGTTGAATGCGCCGCTCTGGTACAGAACTCCGCTGGAAAAACCGTCAGGGCGGTAATACTCGACGTAGTGATCCTGCGCAGTGAACAGGCTCCAGATCTCGGTTCGGTCAATATCCACCTCACCGGCGCTGTTCGCTACGGGCAGCAATCGGGTAGGCATCAGATGGAAGATCATGACCTGATCCTGGCCGGGATGGGTCTGCCACTGGGTGCAATCAAGTCGCACCGCCGCATCGGTCGGCAAGTGCGCAACGCCTTCTCGGTAGGAGCTGCTCGTACCGTCGGGTGAGTAGACGGTCAGATCCACCCGATAGTCGGTGGCCAGCGAACCCTTGTTATGCGACTTGTTCGACAGCGTGACGCGCGTGTTGAATCCGAGTGACTGCAACGTCCGGACTTGGAATATATGCAGTGCCTTCAGTTGAAAATTTCGAATCTGAGAATCCATTTACATCTCCCTCGCCATCCCACCAAAAACCATGAAGGCAGCGCTCTTTTCGTCAGGCAACCGGCGAGCTAAACCGCCCTTTCTAAAAATTTTATGGCGCGCCAAACCAAAGCCGCTGCACCATACCAGGCAACAACCTAGGCGCCAAGGTAATTTCCTGCTTTGTACGAGTCAGGCCGTAATGCACATAGCCATAATATTCGTATGCACAGTCTGAACGGTTCGCGACGACACCAACCCATGGACGCTCTGAGATAGCAGGATATACAAACGGGCTGGCCGCACAGTCACTCACCGGATTAGTGGAGAGCGCATCTGGCAATGGTTTCAGGTACACCTCCAGCGACTCTTTCTCTCTGACCTCCGCCAGCGAAGCAATAAAACCACTAGCGACTGACGAATGTCTATCGTGTGATTTCACAAGAAAATAAACGGGACCAACGCCAACGCCAATCGATACACAAGCGATCAAGAGTAATGGAGCCGATGAACCAAGCCCAGCCTGCATGCTTCTAAGCCTACCTCTTTCAAGATAATTCACACTCAGCGCGATAACAGCAGGCAGGGAAACAAAAAAAGCAATACTCGTAAAGTAGTAAGCGGAGCCAGCCGGAAACTCAAAAAAAATCACGATCAGACCACCCACGGCAACCGTACCAAGCACATAAAGCGCCAGCGGAGCTCGCACCACGGCAGGCCACCCCGTTCGATATACCAATTGCACCAATGTAATCCAGGAAAAAACAAAATGAAAAGCAAAAAAACTGACGACCGCGACGACCGCCAACACGACAGACCGCCAAGGCATGGTGCTCTGGGACGACATGCTGTCTAAGATCACGCCAATTCGACCGCCAAGAAAAGAGTTCGACTTAATAAACTCGAATGGAACCATTGTTATTGCGGTCGGAGCATTTGCCACGACAGACCCTAATGTGATCAACGCCACAGCAATCGCGACGAAACCGGCCGTCATCAGATCAAGTGGGGAACGCCATCCCTGCAGGAAAGTTACCCGGAGCGCCCAGAGTCCGGCATAGACTGGCCCAACCGAGCCCTTCGCGTTGGCAATCAGAGCAGCAAGAATTGCCGCCAAAAACACATCACTGACGCCTAACTGGCGCTTGAACAAGAGGACCAGCCCCAACATAAATAGGCCGCAAGAAACAAGATACGACTCCGAGACGAAATACGAATTCCAGAAAGCCCACCGGCTCAGAAGCAAAGGCGTCAACACAAGTAGTGCGCATGCCAAGCCCCATGTAAGCGGAATGCTGAGCTCCGTTCCCTCTCTGAGCAGGATGCAGCTTGCCGTTACACAAAAAATCAAAATTGGCACGAACGCCACCCAAGGTGCTACACCGTATACCTGAAGGACTCCTGCACCGGACAGGACGCTAATACCGGCCATCAGGGTGTGCGAAAGCACGTGGTACGGCGTTTCGATCAATCCGTGAAGGCCTGTTGAGGTGACACCATAGTTCTTGATCATGGCCGCGATACTGGCATGGAATACCGTGTCCTTGGACACGTCACCAGCTTGAATACGCTGCATCACGTCAAAGGATGTCAACGCACCATCGCACCCCAGCACAACTGCTGCGGCAATCAACATCATCCATAAAACGCCCAACACATCTTTTCTGCCAAGGCGAAGAAATCGAATGGCATACGCCAGAGCAAATGAACCAAGCGCATATGCCGCCCCCAGCATCCATGGCGCATGGAAATACGCCAGCAGACACAGGAAGCCGTAGACCACAGCGAGGCCCCATCCAACACTACGCAGAATCCTGGAGACCGCGTAGTAGAACAACAGCATCGCAAAACAAGCGGCCGCCACAGGTGCTGACGCCTTCAAGACAACGATGTCGCGCAATAAAGCGTTGCCCCCCAGGAACACCGCCAAAGCCGTTGACAGGAGAGCCGCGAAAAGCAGATTGAGTTGCGCATCCTTCAATGAAGCTGACTCGACCAACTGGCTACCGAAATTTTGGGGGCGCTGACTATTGCTTGCTACCACTGTGTTTTCTCGAATTCGTATCGCTGCATCGCAACGTGTTACAGGCGGCGCAAGACATCCACCACTCGCTCCTGCTGAGCCGCGCTTAAACCCAGCCAGAGCGGCAGGCGAATCAAGCTTTCCGACTGACGGATTGTGACATCCAACGTACCATGCACTCGACCGTACCGCCGCCCTGCGGGGGAGGTATGCAGTGGTACGTAGTGAAACACCGCATTGACACCCTCCATCTTTAACTTCTCAAGTACCTTTTGGCGATCAATACCCGGCGCCAGCAGGATGTAATACATGTGGGCGTTATGCTTACATTCAGCCGGAATCACCGGCCGACGCAACAACCCTCGTGCCTCCAAGAGCTCCAGCGCATGGTCGTAGCGCTCCCAAAGTGCCAAGCGTTGCGTCGTGATACGTTGCGCCTCTTCAAGTTGCGCCCACAGAAATGCCGCAGTCAGTTCCCCGGGCAAAAAGGACGACCCCACATCTTGCCAAGTGTATTTATCCACCTCGCCACGGAAAAACCGGCTGCGATCTGTCCCCTTCTCCCGAATGATCTCGGCGCGCAAAATGAGTGCGGGGTCGTTGACCAAGAGGGCCCCACCTTCACCAGAAATCACATTCTTGGTCTCGTGAAAACTGTAAGCACCCAGATCGCCGATACTGCCTAGCGGCCGCCCCTTGTAAGTTGACATCACGCCCTGGGCCGCATCTTCCACCACCGTGAGCCCGTGTCTGCGCGCGATGTCCATGATCGCGTCCATCTCACAGGCCACACCGGCATAGTGCACCGGGGCGATGGCCTTGGTCCGCGGGGTGATGGCAGCCTCAATCAAACGCTCATCCAGGTTGAGGGTGTCCTCCCTAATATCCACGAACACCGGCACGCCACCACGCAAGACAAACGCATTGGCCGTTGAAACAAAGGTGTACGAAGGCATGATGACTTCGTCGCCTGGCTGGATATCCGCCAGCAAGGCTCCCATTTCCAATGCTGCCGTGCATGAATGCGTCAGCAGCGCCTTGGCTGCCCCAGTATGTTTCTCTAGCCACTGGTGGCAACGCTTGGTGAAAGGCCCATCCCCAGAAAGCATGGCGCCCGCTTCAGCCTGCCTTATGTAACCGAGCTCCTTTCCCGTCATGTAAGGCTTGTTGAAGGAGATATTCATTTTTCACACTCGATAAAACAGTGTGTATATGGTATCCAAGCTTGGTGCCGTACAACGACCCGTGGCAGCTCGAAGACTGTACTCGCAAGCGACTCATAGCCCACGTTATCCCGCACATTCTGTCCTCGGTCACGCTGAACAAGGAAGCGCGCAATAAAATTTTGCGAGGAATCTACACAGGGATCAATAGTGAGCAAGCGTCCACCGGGCTTTAAGGCGCGGGAGGCAAGTCGAATAACGTCAATCGCACCGGCATCATCCAAATGATGAAGCAAGCCGATAGCGAGAACCACATCAAATGGTGGACACTCATTTAAGTCCACCACTTGAAGTTGTCGGCAATGAAAAGTCCCTCGCGAGCCAAACCTTGCCACCGCCTGATCGATGTAGGACTCACTAATATCAAAGCCCCAGTAATCCACCCCCGGAAGATAGGCCAAAATATCTGCCGGGCCGCACCCTATGTCTAACACTTTCATTCCAGGAAATGGGCGCACCAGTTTTTCAACAAAATCTCTACGGGTCTTGTGCGCACCCATCAATGATTGAAATAAGGAATAGATGTATGGATGCGACAGAATTGATCGAATGCCGTGCGTTATTTGAGCCATGTTTTACCCTTGAGCGATCAAGATAACACCGGCGATAACAAAAGCCGTTCCTAAAAACTTTTCAAAATTAATTGGCTCCCCAAACAGCAGCGCTCCGAACAGCATCATCAGTACAAAATTTAATCCTATCCACGGGTACGCGTAGCTAATTTCAAAACGCGACATCGCCAACATCCAAGAGATACCAGCAAAAAGTGTCGCCAAGATGCTTACAAGTATCCAGGGATTGGTAAATAATTGCGCGATGAATTGCATCTTGCCAATCAAATCTATGGGCAATGCCCCTGCTTGCGCGACCTGCCACCGCATCACAAGCTGACTAAATACAGTAAAAATAATTGTTCCCGCAATGTATAGGTGATCGTTCAAGCGCATCATTTTTTATTCCAGAACAGCGATTCCAAATCCAGTTTTCCCGTAACCGTTTCCGTTATAGAGCATATATCTTTGGTTTTTGTGATCAAAGATGTATGGATATTCAATCATCTCTGAGTCCCAACCCGTTTTTGAGACATCAAAGCCGACTCGGCCATCCAGTCTGCGCCAATCTGAGCCATCCTCGGATTCCGCATATCCAATTCGATAGGACTTTCCACGAAACGAGTACCACATCCTCCAAGCGTCGGCATCTCGAATTACAGATGGGCGGGAAATTGCATATTCGTCGCCATGAGAAAAATCGATCGCGACAATTCCGTTCCGTCGCCAAGTTACTCCATCATTAGATTCAGCGTACTTGATGTGGTATCGGTGCACAGGTACCCCGCCCCGTATTTCCCATCCTGTGCAAGATAGATACCACATCCGCCAAACATCACCGTCCGGCAAAACACAACAGCTTGCACAGAAATGAGGCTCTAGCATGCTGCGATCCAGAATCGGCCCCTTGAATGGGTGAATAAAATCACCTCCCGCCTCACTGACCGCCAAGCCTACCGAGTTGCGAAAAGGAACGGTTACGCCTAGATTCCAACCTATGTAGTAAAGAAATCTTAGAGTCCCGTGTGTAACAAGCCAAGTTGCCATCGCCCCGCTATCGTCGAATCCACCAAGCTCGCCTGGCACGAGTACGGGCCGGACAGATAAGTCAAGTAGGCAATTTGGCTTATTAATGTCTATGACGACATAGTTCGTGAAACTCCTATTGAGCTCATCACGCGAACTAAAATAAACTTTATAAATGTCGCCCCCTAAACTTTCGGCGATGGGAACCGATGCATGCGACCTCATCCACGGAGTCTCGCCTGATGGACAAAAAACAAGCCCAAGCTTTCGCCAGTTTTGTCTCTCGCTCATATACTCCTCAATCTCGTGCTGGGAACCCTGGCTCGCCCAGTGGCCCCGCCAAGATAAACACCGTCTGCTTCTGCATCAGCGAGCAACAAGGCACCGGCGCCAATTACACAGCGCTCTCCGAGCTTAATGTGGTCGCGTAGGGTGGCATTGACGCCTATGAAGCACTGCTCGCCGATCTCAACTCCTCCGGATACTACGACGTGCGAAGCAAGGAAGCAGTGGTCTTTGATCGTAGAGTGATGCCCTATATGGTTGCCACTCCACAGCGTCACGTTGTTCCCGATTGTCACAAAGGGCTGGATCGTATTGTCCTCAAGGATGAAGCAGTTCTCGCCTATATGCCCATCATTCAGCACCGTCGCCCTTTCACTCACGTAGCTTGTCAGCTGATATCCATAGGCCTTTGCCGCCAGGTATTTTTCCTTGCGCAACTGGTTGAGCTTGGAATAGCTGAGAGCTACAAAAAAGTCATATGCGAGCGGCGGATAGGCCTTGACCACCTCCTCGAAGGCCACTACAGGCAGGCCACAAAAGGTGCTCTCTTTCAAATAGGCGGCGTCCACCGCAAAGGCCGCCACATTGCACCCTCCGCCCCTGCTGAAATAGTAGTGGGCCAGTTCCGCGATGTCACCAGCCCCGAATATCACGAGTGGCCTGCTCATGGTTACTTCCTGACAAGAATAGTGAACTCATACAGCTGGTAGTCGTGCAGCAGAGCTACGTTACGCGAATAGTGGCGCTTGCAGTAATCGAATACCGCGCAGGGATCCGCGTAGTACAGGTAATCACGCATCTTGTCGGCATCCGAATACGATGTCAGACAGTTGAAGGCGAAACCATGCCTGCTGCAGCCATCCAAAACGTCTAAGGTGGCCTGCAAATAAGCGAGCCAGTCCGCGTCAGTGCGCCCAAGGCGGACGTTGAAGATGCCACTGGCGACACTAAAATCGGCGGCGCCATTTGGCTGCGCCGCAGTGATGAATCGTGCGTGAGGGCGTCCGGCAAGGCGCTGCTCGGCAGCGCGAACCATAGAGGCAGAGACATCAACGCCGAGATATGAAAATCTCTGATATCGGTCGCTCAAAAAATCAAAAAGTGCACCATATCCGCAGCCCAAGTCATTCAATGAAAATGCCTCATTACGATTTATGACTTTACACAACTGCTCAAATCTTAAAATCTGGCTCTCTTCACCATTCCAGTCTACGCCAAGCGGCGTCTCACCGTGCTGTGCAAGTTTCTCGGAGTAGTAATTAGCAACCTCATCGAGAAGATCATTATTTTTGTTTTGCATAAATCTGCCGCACTATTGTGTAAGGGCGTTGTTTAGTTTCAGAAAATATCTTTGACAGGTAGATTCCAACCACTCCGATAAATGAAATAATCATTCCGCCCAGTAACCAAATTGACGCCATTACCGACGTCCATCCACTCAAGGGCTTTTCGAGGAAAAGCCAATGAAGTATTAAGTAAGATATATAGACTGAGGCCAGCGCTGAGATTGCTATGCCGATGTAGAAAATCCCGATTAATGGCGCGTTACTAAACGACGTTACAGCATTGACCAACACTGACATTTTTTTTCGAAATGTATAGGTTGTTTCGCTTGTACTTCTCTTTCTAACGACTTGAGAGCGCTGATTGAACCCAGTGATATGCCATAGACCGGCTAAAAACACTTCTCGTTCCTCATGGCGAATCAATGCGTCCACATAACGCCGCGTCATCAGGCGAGCGGTCACAACATTTTCAGGCAGTGAAAGTCCAGTAAGAACTTTAAAGAAGTAGTAGAACCATTGGCCACTCCATCGCTCAAACCAGCGTCCCTTGCGCTTCTCTTGCACTCCGTATACAACATCACAGGAGATCTCATTCATCTGCTTGGAGAAGCCAATCAGATATTCTGGCTCCTCTTCAAGATCGCTGTCGATCAGAAATACCAGCTCGCCTTTTGAGTGTGCAAGGCCTGTCATCATCGCCTTGTGATGGCCAAAGTTACGCGAAAGATCAATCACGATCACATGACTATCGGCCTCTATCCACTGCACCGCCAGCTCCAGGCTGTTGTCCGGTGAGCCGTCATTGACTAGCACAATCTCGTAATCATCCCCGGCAAACTGCCTGGCCACCGCTGTGGCTCGCTGATGGAACTCGGCGATATAGGGCGCGGATTGATACAGCGTTGCGACAATCGACAGTTTCATGCCTGCACATACCTCATATAACGGTGCGACTCTTTCCCGCAGTTGAACAGCAGATCAAGGATGGTCACCCCGTGGCTGAATTTACCCCACAGCTGCGGATACTCGGGATAGCCGGCATAGTCAAACCATGTCAGCTGGATACCCGCGTCCTGGAACACCCTTGGGTCGATGTAATCCCGGGCAGCGGGACCTGAAATATATTCCGTCCCGCCGGCCTGGGTACACAGGCCGGCCAAGCGCTCGGTCTTGCCGTCCTGAAGAGTGTAGTCCCAGGAATTCGTGATACGGGTCCCGATCCCGAGATAGGCGCAAATGGCTTCCAGGAAGGCACGATTGAGGAGCGATAGATGGGTATAGGTCGCGCCGACGTAGAGCGGCTCCAGCCAGGCCGCAATCTCGGCGAAATGCGGCGCGCGTCGATAGTTCTGGGCCAGGGCCTTCCAGTGGTCCGCCGCCCAGGCCTCGCCGTCCACTTCCGTCTCGCGGATGGTCTGGTGGTATTTGCCCTTGACGAGGACAGGAATCGTCAGCCATTGCACGCCTTGCGGCGTTTTGATCTGGTTGCGATTGCGCCAATCACGGCGCGTGTACTGCATGTCGTCGAAAAGGATGAACTCATCGACCGCTGCAATCATGTCAAAGTAGCCCTTCCACGGGATGTAGTTGGACTGGAGAATGGCGACTTTCTTCATGATCACTGGCCATGAACACATGACTGTCTGCAATCAATGCCGCTCACGCTCGTAGAGAAAAGCCGCTTGCTCATATGCGAACCGCAATCCCACAGGAATCCAATTCCTGCTTCACCTCCATGGGCGTGAAACTTGTGAAGTGGTAGATGCTTGCAGCCGCCACAGCGGAGACATGCGCCTCCCGGAAGACCTGGGAAAAATGCCTCGGCTCCCCCGCGCCACCGGCAGCAACAACGGGGATGGAGACGACGTCGGCCACTGACTTGAGGAGTTCGATGTCATAGCCCTGCATGGCGCCATCCCGGTCAATGCTGTTGAGCAGGATCTCGCCTGCGCCCAGCGCTTCAGCCTCGCGCGCCCAATCGACCGGGGATTTCCCTGTGGGCTGCTTGCCCCCATGCGTGTACACCTCGTACTGCCCCGCCCCCGTCTGCTTGGCGTCAATCGACACCACGCAGCACTGCGAGCCGAATTCGCGGGCGATGTCCGCAACCAGCTGAGGATTCTCGACAGCGGCGCTGTTGACGGCGACCTTGTCTGCACCAGCGCGCAGGATTTTGCGAACCTGCTCCAAATCGGTGATCCCGCCGCCGATGGTCAGTGGCATGAAGCATTCACCGGAAATGTCCCGAATGATGTCCAGGCTGGGACCACGCCGCTCCACAGTCGCCCGGATGTCCAGCAGCACGAGCTCATCGACACCACGACTCTCGTAGATACGGCAGATCGTGATCGGGTTGCCGAGCGTGCGATAGGTGCTGAAGTTGATGCTCTTGACGACGTTGTAGCCGGTCAGCAGAACGAGCGGCAGGACCCTATGTTTAAGCATGTTCGACGAACTTCTTCAAAACGTGGATTCCGTTGGCCAGACTCTTTTCCGGATGGAACTGCGTGCCGTAGATGTTTTCCAGCTGAACTGCAGCCGTCACCCGCTCATCGCCGTATTGGCAATAGCTGACCTGAACCTTGGGGTCCAGGTTGGTCATATGGTAGCTGTGCACGAAATAGAAATGGGGGGAAAGAGGCAGCCCCTCGAACAGGCGCATGCCGTCGATGGAGTCCAGGTTGTTCCAGCCCATGTGCGGCAATACCCGGCACTTGGCAATGTCGAGTTGGCGCACCTCGCCGGGCAACAGACCCAGACCGGGGAAGTCACCATTTTCATATCCGCGCTGCGCGAAGAGTTGCATGCCCATGCAGAAGCCGAGGATGGGAATCTTCTTGCCCAAGACAGCCTCACGGATAGGCTCCGTAAGTCCGAATTTCTCCAGCGCGGCGGCGCCTGCGCCGAATGCACCGACACCAGGAAATATTAGCTTGGATGCCGCCAATATGCTGGCAGCATCGCTCGTCAGTTTCGGCACGCTACCGGCCTTCTTGAGCGCCTTCAGCACGCTCGCCAGATTGCCGATGCCGATATCGATGACAGTGACTTCCTTGCTCACTCTTCAAACCCGTAGTCAAGCTTGATCAGGTCGCCGTTCTGGTCTCGAATGAAGTTACCGTCATCGTCCCGCTTGAAGAGATAAGGATTGGTAAAACGATCTACCGTTGCCATGAACTCCTCCATGGAGCAGTCGATGAAGCGCAGGAAATCAGGCAAATACTTGTGCGGAATCTTGCCTTCCCATTGCTTGGCCAGCCGCAAGCCTTCCTCGCGAGGGATGCGGCCGAAGCGGATGTCGATGCAGGCGTTGTCCGTAGCGCGGCCGTAGCCGTATTTCACGAACTTCAGGTAGTCGTGCAGGCCGCCGACCCACTTGCAGTCGAGGTTCTCGTAATCGGTATAGGTCCCCTCGACAGGCCCGCCCGGGTTATGGTGCCAGCCCAGCTCGGTCATGACTTCCATGTTCCGGCGGCCATCCCACTTGGTGAAGTACCCCAGAAACAGGCCTGTCACCCCCACACGACGAAGATCTTCGTCGCTAGGGTACTGCCACACCTTCAGGTCCTTAAGGTCGAAACCGTCGTGGACCAGGTCCGAAATGCGATACCCGAGCATCTGGTATTCCTCCAGCCAGCGCCGATCCAGAACCTGCGATTCGCGCGCGTTAGCCGGCCCGCCATATTCAAGCTGGGAGTTTTCACCCCAGATGATCAGGGGAATGTTGTACTGCACCGCGATCTGCACCGGGGTCGTGAAGATACCGATATGCTCCGGCCAGCAACAGTCGCCTAACTTGTGAAAACCGATCTTGGACATTTCACGATAAACCTTGCGATTGGCGCCAACCTGGATCAGATCGAAGCCAAGGTCCCGGAGAAACTCAAGGTTCTTGTGCCCCACGTCGGTCATCTCGCACGGCACGAAGTTGACACACAAGGGCGTCATTCCGTACTTGTACTTCAGGGTATAGGCTTGGTAGCAACTGTCCTTGCCGCCGCTAACCGGAATGATGCAATCCCATTTGCTGCCATCCTTGGAGCGATAGCGGTCCAGAATCTCGCGGAATTGGCGCTCCCGCGCATCCCAGTCAATACCAGCCTCTTTGCGGTCAGCGGAGAGACAGGCATCACAAACGCCCTCCTCATTGAAGACAATCTCGGGCCGTGTATCCGGCATGACGCAACGTTTGCAGTAACGCATATCTTTAATGCTTTCAGTTTGAACAGAAATGGTGTCGCTCAGGCTAGCGTGTCCAGGGTGACCGGGTCACCATACTGAACAGCCACCTTGACGCGACGCCCGATCAACTCAGACAGGTGCTTGGGAGCCAGACCATAGCCCGGGCGCACACTCCTCACGGTGTCCTCAGTGATGGTGTCGCCCGCAGCAAGCGACTTCACGAAATAGAGCGAGCGCCGAAACTGGACATTTGCCCTCTCACTGGCCTTGCGGCCGTAGTTGACGGACCCCATGGCCTTCCATGCGATCTTCGAGTCGCGGCAGAGTGCGACGAGATCGGCAGGCTCGAGAGAAAAGCTGTCATCCGGCCCACCGCCCTTGCGATCGAGAGTGAAGTGCTTCTCGATGATGCACGCGCCCACCGCCACGCTGGCAATCGCTGTCGTATTGTCCAGCGTATGATCAGACAGGCCGACAAGTGCGTTGTAGCGATCCTGCATATCGGGAATCGTGCGCAAGTTGTACTCATCGCTCGGTGCCGGATAGCCGCTCACGCAGTGCAGGAGGGCGAGCTGCTTGCAGCCTGCGCTGCGGGCGGCATCAACGGCTTCCTGGATCTCCGCTTCGTCCGCCATGCCGGTGGAGATGATCATGGGTTTTCCCTTGTTTGCCACATAGCGAATCAATGGGAGATCGATCGCTTCGAACGACGCGATCTTGTATGCCGGCGCGCCCAGGGATTCCAGCAGGTCCACTGCCGTACGGTCGAAAGGCGAACTGAAAATCGTGATTCCGAGTTTGCAGGCGTGCTCGAACAGTGTCTTATGCCACTCCCATGGCGTATGCGCTTCCTCATACAACTCATAGAGAGTTCGGCCGTCCCACAAACCGCCTGTGATGCGAAACTCCGGACGATCCACGTTCAGCGTGATCGTATCTGCGCGATACGTCTGAAGCTTGACGGCGTCCGCGCCCGAGCGCTTGGCTTCGTCGATGATCTTCAGCGCAGTTTCGATGCTGCCGTTGTGATTGGCCGACAGCTCCGCGATGACATACGGAGGTTCTGACGGGCCGATCAGCCTCCCGTCGATACGGATGGAATCCAGTTTAGTCATTCGGTTCTTCCTTGGCGCGCCTGCCAGGCGCCTCTAGTCAGCAAGTATCTGCGAACATTGCCTATCTTGTTCTCACCTGCGATCTTTTCCGGCAATATGGACTCCAGCACAAACCCGTGGCGCAAATGGAAATTTTGCGATGCCACATTGTCGGGCAACACCTCACCCCGTATTTTCTCAAGGCCAAGCACGGTGAATCCATAGTCCGTCGCCGCCCGGCCTAGCAGCTTGCCTGTCCCTTTGGGGCTATGTGGCGCAAGGTAAAAACCCCATACGGCCTGCCCGGGCTCGTCGCAGCGGAAATTGACGTAGCCACACGGAACCATATCGACCTCAAGAATCAGCAAGACCCGGCCCGTCTCGCCCGAAACCGACCTGAACCATAGCGTGTGTTCGGCAAGGCTGATCTCGTTCTGCGTGTACATGTGCTGGCGCACATCCGGATGGTTGCGCCAACCCAGCACGAGCTCCAGATCGGCTTCTGTCATCGGCCGCAGCCGGACTTGCGGCTCATGCTTGAGCGTCATGCAAACGCTCCGACCATGTCCGAGGCAAGCCGGCTGGCCCCACTGCGGGGGACCAGCGCTGCGGCTTTGTGCGACATGGTAAGCAAGCGGGTGAGATCCGACTGCAGGGCAGTCACCGCGCCAACCAGTTGATCCTGCAGACCGGGACCGGACACGAGCAGCTGAGCCGCACCAGTGGCAGCAAGCCTGGCTGCTATTTCACGCTGGTTATCCGCGAGTACAAGCATCAGTGTAGGCACCCCCAGGCAGCAGCGTTCCCAGGCTGATGTGCCGGCAGCGCCGACTGCAAGATCGCACCCAGCGAGCAACTCCGCCATATTGCTGACCGCCACGCGCAATTCGACGTTTGACGCCAAGCGCCGCACAAGCTGGCGCATTTCAGCGATCCAGGGGGCACTTTCCCCTAGTACCACGCAGATCTCTACATCAGCGGGAAGTTCGCAACGATCAAGCGCGAGCAGTATCTCGCTGCTGATGTTGTCCTTGTCGACCCCTCCAAGGCTCACGACCATTCGTCCCAACCTTGAGGACTCTCTCCGGGCAAGGCTGGGTTGCCGCCAGTGATCGAATTCAGCCCTGAGCAGGACGTGTTCAATGCCGCACCTAAGTTCGCAGGCCGGATTCGTAAGTCCCTGATAGTCGTTTGCGTCCCGGCCAAACGTCTGGTCAAGAAGAACATCTGCGTCATGGCGTCGATTCGCTAGGTCGTCAATGATCAGCACGCGCCGGACAGAAGCGCGAACGGCGCGCTCCCATCTTTCATCGAGCGCGTAGTGATCGACGACCAGCCAGTCTTGTGTGCCGGCCGCAGCAAGTGCGGCCAGGGTCTGGCTTGCATCGTCCTGCCATGTCGCACCCAGCCACTCGGCATAGGTGCCTGCAGTCGGTTCGGCGGCCGGACGGTCCGGCGCGCGCGGAAGCGTCACGACGTCGTAGCCGCGTTGTTGAACAAAGGCGATCAGATTGCCCGGATGTGCACGGCAGACAAAGCGGCAAACTGCACCGTTTTCACGCAAGACATCCGCGAGGGTCAGACAACGCATGACATGCCCTGCCCCGCTCTTGAGCGAGGCATCGACACGGAATGTCACCTGCACTCCCCCCATAGCCGTCACCACGCCTTACTGTGGTGACGCATGGCCTCGAACATCCAGACCGCCCGTTCCCAGTCTTCCGGGGTATCGATATCCTGAACGCGATAGCGCGGCAACATCACCGGAACCGAATGATCGGCATAGATGGCCGCAGCGGCCAGCCACGCCTGTCGGGTGCCCCAGTAGAACTGGCCTGCATCGTGATAGGCCTCCTCCAGGTCCTGAGAGCGCGTGTCGGCGTGTTCCGAGTGGAACATGGCTATCCGCCCAGCCTCTGTCAGCTTTAGCGCGCGCTGGATCGGAAAGGAATAGGTGGTCACGGAGAACGCATAGGACGCGCCGGACTGGACCAGCAGATCGAGCCCCCGGCGCAGATCTTCGGCCGTGACGAAGGGGGCCGTAGCATACAGGCAGCATGTCTCGGAGACATCCACCCCCCGAGAAATCAGCCACTGGACCGCATGCTGCACCACGGCAGTGGTGCCGGCATAGTCATCGGCCAGATTCGCGGGGCGCATGAAGGGCACGTCGGCCCCATGCTCTCGCGCAATCGAGGCGATTTCAGGATCATCAGTCGAAACGATGACTCGATCGATGCAGCCCGACTTCAGGGCAGCCTCAATTGACCACGCCAACATCGGCTTACCGCAGAAGTTGCGGATGTTCTTGCGCGGGATGCGCTTGCTCCCGCCACGGGCGGGGATGACAGCGATCCTCATGCGAGCGCCTTCTTCAGCACATCGACCACCACATCCTGCTGCGCATCGCTCAGGGTCGCATACATGGGCAGGCTGATCGCCTCGGAATAGTAGCGATTGGCCTGCGGAAAACTTGATGCCTCATAGCCCACCTGCTGCCCCAGACTTGCGTAGTAGGGCTGAGTATGCACCGGGATGTAGTGCACATTGACACCAATGCCCTTCGCCCGCAGGGTGTTGAACACCGTGGCGCGATCACGTGTACATTTACTGCCGACACGGATCACGTACAGGTGGTATGCTGAATATGCGTAGTCCGCCTGCTGCGGCGTCTCCACGGGCAGTTCTTTCAGCAGTTGCCTGTATCGATCCGCCAGCTGGTGCCGACGCGCGACGTAAGGATCCAGGCGATCCATCTGGCTCACACCCAGGGCGGCCTGGATTTCCGTCATGCGGTAGTTGAAGCCAAGATCGATCTGCTGGTAATACCAGGCACCGTCAGGCACATGCGTCATTTCCGCCGCATCGCGGGTGATGCCGTGACTGCGCAGAAGTGCCATCTTCTGGGCCAGCAGTGGATCATTGGTGACCGCCATTCCGCCTTCAGCTGTCGTAATGATCTTGACGGGGTGAAAGCTGAAAACGGTGATATCGCTGTACCGGCAAGACCCGACCGGCTCGCCACGGTATCTACCACCGATAGCATGGGAAGCGTCCTCGACGATGCGAAAGCCATATTCCTGTGCAAGTTGATGTATCGCCCGCATGTCGCACGACTGGCCTGCCATGTGAACCGGGACCAGGACTTTGGGCAGCCTCCCGCTCTTTGCAGCAACGGCCAGCTTGACCCGCAGCGCTTCAACGCTGATATTGAACGTGAGCGGATCAATATCGACGAAATCCACCTGTGCCCCGCAGTAGCGGGCACAGTTCGCTGACGCGACAAAGGTGATCGGCGTCGTCCACAACCAATCATCCTTGCCCAATCCAAGGGCAAGACAGGCGATGTGCAAGGCAGAGGTTGCGCTATTGACCGCAAGTGCATGACGCACTCCGCAGTACCCGGCCACCGCGGCTTCAAACCCCGGTACCTGTGGGCCCTGCGTCAAAAAATCGGAATGCAATACGGCAGTAACGGCATCAATATCCGCCTGCGTCACTTCCTGGCGACCATAAGGAATCATATTTCGCAGCCTGCCCGTCAGATTTTCCCGATCTTTTCCGCGTTGGCGCTGATCCAGCGGCGCAGCGCCTCGGCATCCATCCACTCTGTATTGCTATCACTGGCATATACAAAACCGTCAGGCACCTTCTTGCCGCCGTTGATGCGAGCAGCATCAGAACTCCAGTCATGAATGGCCGGAAGAATCTTGAAGTGTTCGTCGTACTCGTACGTATAGAAAGCGTCCTCAGTGCCGATCATCTGCTCGTGGAGCTTCTCGCCCGGACGAATACCGATCACCTTCTGCTCGGCCTCGGGTGCGACGGCATTTGCAACATCCGTCACGCGCATGGACGGAATCTTTTTGACGTAGATTTCCCCCCCCACCATGTCCTCAAAGGCATACCAGACCAATTCGACACCCTGCTCCAGGGAAATCATGAAACGGGTCATGCGGGCGTCCGTGATGGGCAGCACTCCGGTATTGCGAACTGACATGAAGAACGGAATCACCGAACCCCGCGAGCCCATGACGTTGCCATAGCGGACAACGGCAAAGCGGGTGTCATGCCCACCGGCATAGGAATTCCCCGCGATGAACAATTTGTCCGATGCCAGCTTAGTTGCGCCGTACAGGTTGATTGGACTGCTTGCCTTGTCGGTAGAGAGCGCCACAACTCGTTTCACACCCCGATCAATACAGGCATCGATCAGGTTCATCGCGCCGTTGATGTTCGTCTTGACGCATTCGAAAGGGTTGTACTCTGCCGTAGGAACAATCTTGGTTGCGGCCGCATGCACGACGTAGTCAACACCGTCCAGGGCGCGATAGAGACGTTCACGATCCCGAACATCGCCGATGAAGAAACGGACTCGCGGGTCATGGCTGTACAACTTGGCCATTTCCCACTGCTTCATTTCGTCACGGGAATAGATGATGACTTTTTTGGGGCCGTACTTCGCCAGCGTCATCGGCACGAATGTGTGACCGAAGGAACCGGTACCGCCGGTGATGAGGATCGTAGAGTTTTTGAGCATAAGGTTACTTACCGAATTGGCTAATCGTATTGCAGACACGCTGGATGTCGTCAGATGTGTGACCCACGGAAATTGGCAGGCTGAGCTCCGTCATGTGCAACTCATCGGCTACAGGGTAGTCCCCGGCGAGAATTCCCTTCATGGCTTCCTGCCGGTGAGGTGGGATGGGGTAGTGAACCTCGGTCTTGATACCGTGATCCAGCAAGTGCTGCCGCAGCGCATCGCGCCGCGGGTGGCGGATGCCGAAGATGTGAAAGACGTCGAACTCGTCCAAGCGGCGGATGGGCTTGACGACCCAATCCGGCAGAGCGGCAAAGTAGATTTCCGCCAATGCACGTTTGTGCGCCGTCATGGCATCAAGATGCCGAAGCTTCACCCGCAGCATGGCGGCCTGCAATTCATCTAGGCGCGAGTTGACACCAATGTAGCGATTGACGTACTTCTGCTTGGATCCATAGTTGCGGATATGCCGCAGGCGGTCAGCCAGCACGTCGTCATTAGTGACGATGGCACCAGCATCGCCGATGGCACCGAGGTTTTTGGTAGGGTAGAAGCTGAAGCAGCCCGCGTCACCAAAGGTGCCCGTCATCCGCTTGCCCAGCGTTGCCCCGTGCGACTGAGCGCAGTCTTCCACCACTCTGAGCCCATGTTCACGCGCGAAGGCGCCGATGGCATCCATGCGGCAGGTCTTGCCGAACAGGTGCGTGACGCAGATGGCACGGGTATTGGCCGTCAAGGGCCGGGCAAGCTGTTCCGGATCGATGTTGAAGGTCTCCAGCTCCGGCTCTACCAGCACTGGCTTGTGACCAGCGCGCACGATGGCCAGGATGGTGGCAATGTAGGTGTTGGAGGCGACCAGGATGTCGCTGCCCTTGGGCAGATCCAGCGCCTCGATGGACAGGATGAGCGCATCCAGACCATTGGCCACGCCAATGCAGTGCTTGGCCCCCACATACTGGGCAAATTCGGTCTCGAAGTCGCTGACTTCCCGCCCCAGCACATACCAACCGCTGCGAATCACGCGAGCGGCAGCCTCCTCAAGCTCGTCCATGAAAGCGGCATTGGAGCGCGCCAGGCTTTCGTATTCAATCACGCGAGAGTCACTCATACGGTGTGTCGATATATTCGCTGCGGTCATAGGAGTGGGACGACATGACCAGCAGCACCGAACCCGGGCCGAAGGTCATGGTGTGCCAGTCCTTAGGCTCCACGAGCAGGCACTTGCTAGGGTGGTTCAACTCCACCGTATCGGTCGTGACGCCATCGTTCATGTAGATGGAAACCGTACCACTGACGGCGATCAACGCCTGTCGAGTACGGGTATGGCGATGCCCGCCTCGCGTCTGCTCGTCAGCGCCATAGATCCAATAGGTACGAACCACAGTGAAAGGTAATACCCCTTCCAGCACCGTGAGAGAACCGCGAGGGTCCGCAAACGTGGGCAGATTCAGAACGGTGAAGTGCCTCATGCGGAGCTCTCCCTGGCCTGACGGCCTATGCCCTCGTAGTGAAAGCCCGCCTGTCTCATTTCAGCTGGCTCGTAGAGATTGCGTCCGTCGAAGATGACCGGTGAACGCAAGGCGGCCCTCATGACCTCAAAATCCGGGCTCCGGAACACTTTCCATTCGGTGGCGATAACCAGAGCGTCTGCATTCTGCAAGGCCTGCAAGGGCTGCTCATGAAAGGACACGGCTGTCAGGTCCGTTCCGTCCAGGGTCAGGCAGCGCCTAGCCTCGGCCATGGCCACCGGGTCGCTGGCCTGCACTCGTGCGCCGCGGCGAACCAATTCGGCCACGATGACCCGACTGGGAGCAGCCCGCATGTCATCGGTATTGGGTTTGAAAGCCAGCCCCCAGAGCGCAAACGTGCGACCAGACAGGTCCTCGCCGTAATGGGCAACGATCTTGTCAACCAGCACCTGCTTCTGACACTGGTTCACAGCCTCGACTGCCTGCAGCACCTGCAGGGACTGTCCGTGCTCGGCGGCTGTTCTGACAAGTGCTTGAACATCCTTGGGGAAGCAACTGCCGCCATAGCCCGTACCGGCATACAAAAAGCTATAGCCGATGCGTGGATCGGAGCCTATTCCCTTGCGCACATGCTCGATGTCCACCCCCACCCTATCGGCCAGGTTGGCCAGCTCGTTCATGAAACTAATGCGCGTGGCCAGCATGGCATTGGCCGCATACTTGGTAAATTCCGCACTGCGCACATCCATGTGCAGGATGCGATCGTGGTTGCGGGTGAAGGGAGCATACAACCTTTCCATACTCTCCCGCGCCTGCTGGCCACCCGAACTGTCGTCCGTGCCGATGACGATGCGGTCCGGGCGCATGAAGTCTTCCACTGCCGCACCTTCCTTAAGGAACTCCGGATTGGAGACCACGGCGAAACCGGGTGAATAGGGCAGCCCGCGCACAGCCAGCTCTTGCGCGATCGCCGCGTGCACCTTTTCAGCGGTGCCAACGGGGACGGTGGATTTGTCCACCACCACCTTGAAACCGTCCATGTGCCGGCCGATATTGCGTGCAGCCGCCAGCACGTACTGCAGGTCGGCACTGCCGTCTTCGTCCGGCGGGGTGCCCACGGCAATGAACTGGATGTCACCATGAGCCACGCTGGCAGAAACGTCTGTGGAGAATCGCAGCCGCCCCGCGGCCCGATTGCGATCCACCAGTTCCTTGAGGCCCGGCTCGTAGATCGGAATCTCCCCGCGGTTGAGCATGTCGATCTTGTCCCGATCAACATCAAGACAAAAGACATTGTTGCCCAGCTCGGCCAGGCAGGTGCCGGTCACCAGACCCACATAGCCGGTCCCGATAACGGTGATATTCATGCTTCTCTGCCTCGAATGGTCATGTCTTGATAGGCGCGCGCCAGACCTTCCTCAAGTCCGGTTTTCGCCGACCATCCCAGCGCGTTGAGCCGACTGGAGTCCATGAGTTTACGCGGAGCACCGTCGGGTTTGCTGGCGTCAAACGTGACGCGCCCCTGGTAGCCCACCACCCGGGCGATGGTCTGCGCCAGCTCGGCAATGGTGACATCCGATCCGTAGCCAACGTTGATGTGGCTGAGCTGCGGTTGCACCTGGGCCTGATAGACCTGGGGGCAAAGGTTCATCACGAAGACGCAGGCCGTGGCCATGTCGTCAACGTACAGGAACTCGCGCCTCGGCGTCCCCGTGCCCCAAATGGCGACCTCAGGAGCATTTGCCACCTTGGCTTCATGAAAGCGACGTAGTAGAGCAGGAATGACGTGGCTGTTCTCGGGATGGTAGTTGTCACCCGAGCCGTAGAGATTGGTCGGCATAACGCTGCGGTAGTCGCGGCCGTACTGACGGTTGTAACTTTCGCACAGCTTGATGCCAGCGATCTTGGCCACCGCATAAGGCTCGTTCGTCGGCTCCAGCATACCCGTCAACAAGGCCGACTCTGCCATGGGCTGGGCAGCAAGCTTGGGATAGATGCAGCTGGAGCCCAGGAACAGCAGTTTCTGAACGCCATGCACGTGCGCCGCCTGGATGACATTAGCCTGCAGCATCAGGTTCTGGTAGATGAACTCCGCCGGGTAGGTGTTATTGGCGTGAATGCCGCCCACCTTGGCGGCGGCCAGATACACCCGGGTCGGCTTTTCGGCCGCGAAGAACTCGTGCACAGCACGCTGGTCCGTCAGGTCCAACTCGGCATGGGTACGGGTGACGATATTGCTGACGTCGACTCCCTGGGCCAGCAGGGTGCGCACGATGGCGCTGCCCACCATGCCACGGTGCCCAGCGACGAAGATCTTCCCGGTCTGCGCTGAATTCATTTTTCCTTGCTCACCTGCACGGTGTAACCATGCTGTTTGAGCAGCGCATGCTGGTGCGCCTGCTCAAGGTCATAAGCAACCATTTCCTGCACCATCTCATCCAGAGTGATCTGCGGCACCCAGCCCAGGTCTTTTTTGGCCAGATTGGGGTCGCCCAGCAGGGTTTCGACTTCAGCCGGGCGAAAGTAGTGAGGGTCGACACGCACGATAACGTCACCCACCTTGAGCGCCGGCGCCTTGTCGCCCTGGATGCCAGCCACCACGGCCCGCTCGTCCACGCCACGCCCCTCGAACCGCAGGGTCAGCCCCAGTTGGGCAGCAGATTTTCCGATGAACTGGCGCACGCTGTACTGCACGCCTGTGGCGATCACATAGTCCTTCGCCTGATCCTGCTGCAACATCAGCCACTGCATGCGCACATAGTCCTTGGCGTGGCCCCAGTCGCGCAGCGCATCCATATTGCCCATGTACAGGCACTGCTCCAGTCCCAGGGCAATGTTGCACAGGCCGCGCGTGATTTTGCGGGTTACAAAGGTTTCGCCGCGACGCTGGCTCTCGTGGTTGAACAGGATGCCGTTGCAGGCGTACATGCCATAGGCTTCGCGGTAGTTCACCGTGATCCAGTAGGCATAAAGCTTGGCCACACCGTAGGGGCTGCGCGGGTAGAACGGGGTGCTCTCCTTCTGCGGAGTTTCTTGCACTAGGCCGTAGAGTTCGGAGGTGGACGCTTGGTAGAAGCGCGTCTTCTTCTCCAGGCCCAAGATACGGATGGCTTCAAGCAGTCGCAGGGGACCCATGGCGTCAACGTCTGCGGTGTATTCGGGACTTTCGAAGCTGACGGCCACGTGGCTTTGGGCGCCCAAGTTGTAAATCTCGTCAGGCTGTACCTGCTGCACGATGCGCACCAAATTGCTTGTGTCCGTCAAGTCGCCATAGTGCAGCACGAAGTTGCGGTGATCGATGTGGGGATCCTGATAGAGATGGTCCACACGCGCCGTGTTGAACAAGCTGGCACGGCGCTTGATGCCGTGAACAATGTAGCCTTTTCCCAGCAGGAACTCCGCCAGATAAGATCCGTCCTGACCGGTAATACCCGTGATGAGTGCGACTTTCTGTGTCATGTCGTTACTTTAAATTCTCAATTTGGACTATTTGCGCCCATAGCTGTCGTCAAAACGAACGATATCGTCCTCGCCCAGATAGCTGCCGCTTTGCACCTCGATGATTTCCAACGGCACCCGCCCTGGATTGGCCAGCCGATGCGTCTGCCCGATGGGGATATAGGTGCTCTGGTTTTCGCTCAACACAATCACCTTGTCACCATTGATCACCTCGGCCGTGCCATTGACCACCACCCAATGCTCAGCCCGGTGATGATGCATCTGAAGGGAGAGCGAGGCACCGGGCTTGACGGTGATACGCTTGACCTGATGACGGGGCCCGAGGTCGATGCTGTCGTACCAACCCCAAGGGCGCGCCACGCGGCGGTGCTGCACAGCCTGGGAAGCATCCAATGCCTCCAATCTGGCCACGACCTCCTTGACGGCTTCGGCGTGGGCAGCGTCTGCCACCAGCAATGCGTCCGGCGTGTCGATGACCAGCAAGTTCTTGGTGCCCAGCGTCACCACAGGTCGCTGACCGCCGGCATGGATATAGGTGTTGTGCGCATGCAGGTGATGCGCCAACTGCACCTCACCACCCGCCCGGTTGCCCTGCGCATCCGGCTCAGCCAGCTGTGCCACAGCGTTCCAGCTGCCGACGTCGCTCCAGACCCCGGCAAACGGGTAGACACTAACGTTGCGCGCTCGCTCCATCACGGCGTAGTCAATGGACTGACTACGACAGGTGGTGAAGACCTGTGCATCGGGCCGCAGGAACAGGCCGTCACGCTGCGGCTGACGCATGGCTTGGCGACAGACTTCCAGGATGTCCGACGCATATTCCTGCAACGCATCCAGCAGATCCTGTGCCCGCATCAGGAAGATACCGGCATTCCAGAGATACTGACCTCTTGCGAGGAATTCGAGCGCCTTGTCGTGCGCAGGTTTCTCGACGAAGCGGGCCACCTCGAAGCCATCACCGACTGCACTACCCTTCTGGATATAGCCGTAAGCCGTGCTGGGGAAACTAGGCTGCACACCGAAGGTCACCAGACGGCCAGCCTGCGCCGCCGGAGCTGCACCCTGCACCATGGCGCAGAAAGCCTGGGCATCCGGAATATGATGGTCGGCCGGGCAGAACAGCAGCAGAGCATCGGTGGGCGCCGAGAGGGCCGCCAACGCCATGGCCGCGGCCGTGTTCTTCGCCTGGGGCTCAAGGATCTGCCGCACAGACAGTCCTACCTGCGTCGCCACATCGGCCACCAAGAAACGATGCTCCTCCGCAGCCACACAGGTAATAGCATCGGGTTCGCCCTGGGCCAGCGGCGCGACACGCTCCAGCGTCAGCTGCAGCAACGATTTCTCGCCAAGCAGCGGGATGAACTGCTTTGGAAAGGCCTTACGCGAAAGCGGCCACAGGCGTGTCCCGCTACCACCGCAAAGCACTACGGGATAGATGATTGAACTTGATGTCATTCGTATACCTCAGCAAGGACGAGCGGCTTTCCACGTTGATCCTTGACAGATAGCACCGGAGCCCCGTCAAGAGGCCACTGAATGCCGATAGCCGGATCGTCCCACGCGATGCAACATTCGTATTCCGGGGCGTAGTAGTCAGTTGTCTTGTAGAGGTAATCCGCCGTGTCACTGGTAACCAGGAAACCATGCGCAAAACCAGGCGGAACCCACATCTGGCGACGATTATCCTCGCTCAATTCCGCACCGATCCATTGACCAAAAGTGGAAGAGCTCCTACGCACATCGACCACCACGTCGAATACGCTACCACGCACCACGCGCATCAGCTTGCCCTGAGGCCTCTTGATTTGATAATGCAGACCACGCAGCACACCTTTGACACTCTGGCTGTGATTATCCTGAACAAAATCCAGATCCAGCCCGGTAGAGTGGGCAAAAGCCCTCTTGTTGAAACTCTCGAAGAAAAAACCACGCTCATCACTGAACACTTTGGGCTCGATAATCAGCACACCAGGAATGGCTGTCTGAACGATTCGCACGTCACTTCGCCCCACTCAGGTAAGACGCTTTTCTTTTAAAAGGCTCGACAAGTACTGGCCATAGCCGTTCTTGGCCAGCGGCTGTGCCAGCTTCTCCAGTTGCTCATTGCTAATCCAGCCACTACGCCAAGCAATTTCTTCTGGACAAGAAATTTTTAGGCCCTGACGGTGCTCCAGTGTTGCTATGAACTGGCTAGCATCCAGCAGGCTGTCGTGCGTGCCAGTATCAAGCCAAGCATACCCTCGGTTCATGATCTGAACATTGAGTTGCCCGCCTTTCAAATAGGTCTGATTAACCGTGGTTATCTCCAGTTCACCACGAGCGCTGGGCTTGACGGCCTTGGCAATATCCACCACCTGTTGGTCGTAGAAATAAAGGCCGGTCACGGCATAGTTGCTTTGAGGTTGTTTGGGCTTCTCCTCGATACTGTCGGCCTTGCCTTGGTCATCGAAAGCCACCACACCATAACGCTCAGGATCATTCACGTGATAGGCGAAGACTGTAGCACCCTGGGACCTGGCATCCGCCGAGTACAGCAGACCCTGAAAGTCGTGGCCATAAAAGATGTTGTCACCCAGGATCAATGCACTGGGATTATTGCCAACGAACTGCTCACCAATAACGAAGGCCTGTGCCAGTCCATCCGGGCTGGGCTGCACTGCGTACTGCAGATTCAGCCCCCATTGATTGCCATCGCCAAGCAACTGCTGGAAACGAGGCGTATCCTGCGGTGTACTGATAATCAGAATGTCTCGCATACCCGCCAGCATCAAAGTACTTAACGGGTAGTAAATCATAGGCTTGTCATACACAGGCAAGAGCTGCTTGCTCATGGCCAACGTTGCCGGATGTAAACGCGTTCCAGAGCCTCCGGCAAGGATAATGCCTTTACGTTGTGTCATAGTTTGAAAGCCTTCAAAAAATTTCGACCAGCATGCGGGCCACGCCTAGTTGCCAGCTGGGCAAACTCAACCCAAAGGTTCTGCGCAATTTCCCTGTGTCCAAACGCGAATTATGCGGACGGCAAGCCAGTGTGGCGTAGGCGGAACTTGGAATTGGCGCCAATTGATCTGATTCGACTTTCATATCGAGTCCCAACTTAGCCGCGGCTTCCAATACAAAGTGGGCATAAGCGTGCCATGAAGTTTCACCACTAGCAGCCACGTGATAGGTGCCAGGCGGGATCAGGTAGTTATGACCCACCGAAGGCAACACCTGGCGCAACGCATGCGCCGTGACGTCGGCAAGCAAGTCGGCGCCAGTCGGCGCACCGATCTGGTCATCGATCACTGTCAGTTTCTCGCGCTCACGTGCCAGCCGCAGCATGGTTTTGGCGAAATTCGCGCCGCGTGCGGCATAAATCCAACTGGTACGAAAGATGAGATGCCGACAACCACTGGCCAGTATCTGCTGTTCACCTTCCAGCTTTGTCTGACCATAAACACTGAGCGGGTTAGGTTGATCGGTTTCTCGCCATGGCCGACTGCCACTGCCATCGAACACATAATCAGTGCTGTAATGCACCAGCCACGCCCCAATCTGCTGTGCTTCACGCGCCAGCACGCCAGGCGCCAGCGCATTCAAGGTCCGCGCCAACTCGGACTCCCTCTCGGCCTTGTCCACCGCAGTATGCGCTGCGGCATTGACAATGACTTGAGGCTGCACACGCCGCACGGTTTTCGCCAGACCCTGCAAATCATTCAGATCGCCGCATAAATCCTCGGCGCCGTGACGGTCCAATGCCACCACCTCACCCAGTACAGCCAGGGAGCGCTGGAGTTCCCAACCAACCTGGCCGCTTTTACCCAAGAGAAGAATCTTCATGCCGGCATCACGTGTATTGCTTCTCGACCCACTGGCGGTAGCTACCACTGGTGACGCCAACGACCCAGGCCTGGTTGTCGAGATACCACTGCACGGTCTTGCGAAGACCGGTATCAAAGGTCTCTGACGGCTTCCATCCCAATTCGCGCTCCAACTTGTGCGCATCGATGGCGTAACGGCGGTCGTGGCCGGGCCGGTCTTTTACAAAGGTGACCTGTTCGCGGTAGGACTTGCCATCCGCCCTCGGCCGCAGTTCATCGAGCAGGGCACAGACCGTATCGACGATTTCGATGTTCGGCTTCTCATTCCAGCCGCCCACGTTGTAGACCTCGCCCAAGCGGCCTGCTTCCAGCACGCGGCGGATGGCGCTGCAATGATCTTTCACATACAGCCAGTCACGGATCTGCTGGCCGTCGCCATAGACGGGCAACGCCTTGCCTGCCAACGCATTCACGATCATGAGCGGAATCAGCTTTTCCGGAAAGTGGTAGGGGCCGTAGTTGTTGGAGCAGTTGGTGGTGAGCACCGGCAGACCGTAGGTGTGATGGTAGGCCCGCACCAGATGGTCGCTCGCCGCCTTGCTGGCCGAATAGGGGCTGTTGGGCTCATACCGGTGTTGTTCCGTGAAAGCCGGCTCGGCAACACCGAGCGAGCCGTAGACCTCGTCGGTAGAGACGTGCAGGAAGCGGAAGGCCGACTTCGCCTCACCCTCCAGGCCGTTCCAATAGGCCCTCACGGCTTCGAGCAAGTGAAAGGTGCCCACGATGTTAGTCTGGATGAAGTCTTCTGGGCCATGGATGGAGCGGTCGACATGCGATTCGGCGGCGAAGTTCAGCACCGCGCGCGGCCGATGCTCGCCCAGCAGCTTCTCCATCAGTCCCGTATCACCGATATCGCCGCGCACGAAGATATGACGCGCGTCACCCTGCAGGGAAACCAGATTTTCCAGATTGCCGGCATAGGTGAGCTTGTCCAGATTGACAATCGGCTCATCCGATTGCGCCAACCAATCCAAAACAAAATTGGCGCCGATGAAACCAGCGCCACCCGTCACGAGGATCATGAGATTCCCTGTCAAAAAAGGCGGCGTCAAGCCACCCACATTACTGTTGGGATTATTCCATGCCTTACCCCCCTCTATCCAAGTCTCAAAGCCAGGGGTAAAGTCTGCGCACCCCTCAAAACCTCAAGGAGCAGCTCATGGCTAGGAAATCCGCCAACCCCGCCCAATCCGCCCACAGCACCACGCCCTTGCCGGATGCCATCAAGGACTCCGCCCATGAAATCTGGTTGGCTGGCTTGGCGGCCTTCAGCAAGGCCCAGCAAGAGGGGGGAAAGATGTTCGATGCGCTGGTGCAGGAGGGCCTGACGATTCAACGCAAAACACAGGCTGCCGCCGAGGAAAAGATGAGCGTGGCAACACAGAAGATGAATAGCATGGCCAATGAGATCGGTACGCGTGCCACCGGTCAATGGGACAAGCTGGAGTCCATTTTTGAGGACCGGGTTGCCCGCGCCCTCAAGGGCTTGGGCGTCCCCACGGCCAAGGAAATGGACGCCCTGGCGGCACGTCTGACGGCGCTGGAAAAGGCAGCATCACCCCGCCCGGCCAGATCGGCCGCAGCTAAAAAAATACCTGCGCGCAAGCGCCCTGCCGCACGCAAGACCGTCTGAAATGGCGAAGAAGGCGCCACGGCAAACGGCGCTGCGCATTCAGGAGGCAGCACTGACGCTGTTCAACCGATTCGGCGAGCCCCACGTCTCAACCGCGCTGATCGCCAGCGAAGTCGGCATCAGCCCCGGCAACCTCTACTACCACTATCCGGCCAAGGACAAGCTGGTCGGCACCCTGTTCGCGCAATACGAACTCGCCTTGGCCGAATTGCTACCGGCCGGCGGGGGCATCCAGGATGTGGAAGATGCCTGGTTCTTCATGCACAGCCTGTTCGAACTGGTCTGGCAATACCGATTTCTCTACCGCGACCTCAACGACCTGCTCGGCCGCAATCGTCTGCTGGAAACATCTATTCAGGTGAGCATGACGGCCCAAGTCGACGCCATGCGCGTCATGCTGGAGAGCCTGCGCGCGGCCCATGCGCTCCACATTAACGAGCGCGAATTGCCCGTCACGGCCAACTGCCTGATCGTGATCCTGACTTATTGGCTCAGTTTCGAGTACGTGCGCGATCCGCGCCATGCACTGGAGCCGGAAAATGGCCAAGTGGCGTTGCTGCGCGGCGCGCAGCACGCCCTCGGCCTGCTTGCACCGCTCCTGGAGCCGTCACAGCGCCAGCACCTGTTGCGACTGCGGGATGCTTACACTACGGCCTCTTTCTAACAACTTTTGGTCTGCATCATGAGTGATCTCCAAACCCGCTTCGAAGCTGCTGTCGCCAACTCCAAGAACCTGAGCGAGCGCCCTGACAACCCCACCCTGCTGAAGATCTACGCCTTCTACAAACAGGCCACCACCGGCGACGTCGAGGGCGAGCGTCCGGGCTTTTCGGACTTCGTGGGCCGCGCCAAATGGGATGCCTGGAACGGCCTCAAGGGGAAGACCGCTGATGAAGCCATGCAGCTGTACATCGACCTGATCGAATCGTTGAGCTAATACCACCTTCATGCTCTACAAGTTCAAATCCCCTGCCGCAGCCGACCTGATCATGCTGGAGCCCCAGGGCCGTCGCGTGCTGCAGATCATCGGCAAGCCGGTGGATGTGAAACAGGGCATCCTGCAGCCAGCCGATATGCCAGCTGCGCTGGCCGCGCTGGAAGCGGCCGTGGTGCAAGAGGAAACCGAGCGCAAGGCCGCCGAGGCGGAAGCTGCAACGCGCGGCGAGGAGCTGCCGGAGCCGCAAGGCATCTCGCTGCGCCAGCGCGTCGCCCCCTTCATCGACATGCTGCGCCGCTGCAAAGAGGCGGACAAGGAAATTGTCTGGGGCGACTGAGGCACCGGACCGTTAGGTCTGCGCTCCCATGGGCGCAGAGGGGGAGCTAACCGAAAAATGCCGTGGAACCGGCTTTGCCGGGCCACAGGCGTTGCCCCCTTGAGGGGGAAACGGCGCCAGCCGCTTCGGGGGTGTCAGTCCACCTTTGCGCCGGAGTCCTTGACCACCTTCGCCCACTTCTTGTGCTCGGCATCGATCAATTTGGCAAACTCGGCAGGAGTATTGCCACTGGGGATGGCCCCTTGCGCCAGCAGTTTTTCCTTGATAACCGGCGTGTTGAGTGACTTGGCCACTTCCTGCTGAATGCGGTTGACGATATCAGCAGGTGTGCCCGCGGGCGCCAGCAGACCGAACCAGCTACTGGCCTCGAAGCCCTTGAGATGCCCCGCCTCCTCCACCGTCGGCACATCCGGCAAGGCCGCTGAGCGCTGGGAACTGGTCACCGCCAGCGCCTTGAGCTTGCCGGCCTTGATCTGCGCCATGCTGGAGGGCAGGTTGTCAAACATCACATCCATGTTGCCGGCCACCATGTCCAGCAAGGCCGGGCCGGAACCACGGTAGGGGATGTGGGTCATGAAGGTGCCGGTCATGGACTTGAACAGCTCGCCCGCCAAGTGAATCGACGTGCCGTTGCCACTGGAAGCCATGTTGAGCTTGCCCGGATTGGCTTTGGCGTACTTGATGAAATCGGCCACCGTGTTGATGCCCAAGGCCTTCGCCTTGTCGGCATTCATCTCCATCACATTGGGCACAGCCGCCACCAACGTGATCGGCACAAAATCCTTTTGCGGGTCGTACGACAGCTTGGCATACAACGCCTTGTTGATGCCGTGCGTGCCGACCGTGCCCATCAGCAAGGTATAGCCGTCACCCGCTGACTTGGCGACGATGTCCGCACCAACGTTGCCACCGGCCCCGGCACGGTTGTCCACCACGAACTGCTGGCCGAAGGCTTTCGAGAGTTCCGGCGCCACAGCGCGCGCCAGGATGTCGGTGGTCCCACCCGGTGCAAACGGCACAACAATGCGCACCGGTTTGTTCGGCCAGCCACTTTGCGCCAAGCTGGAGCCCGCTATCAAAAAATGAGCGGCGCCCGCAATCAGAACGAGAGAAAGACGGCGATTTTTCTTGAAACGATTCAGTGCAGACATGCGCATCTCCGGTTGGTCTTTGCCTCCCAGTGTAGACAGCTTGGCTGCCCTTGTGTCCTAGGGTTTGTCTCCAGAGAGACCATGAAAAAAGCCACCCGAAGGTGGCTTTCGCAGCGGCGTTGATGCAAATCAATCGGCGTAAACGCCGGCCGCCTTGATCACCGGACCCCACTTGGCGATTTCTGCCAGCACGAACTTCTTGTGTTCGGCCGGCTCGACGCGCTTGTCGGTCACCACCACGGCACCCAGGCCTTCCTGCTTCTTGATGAATTCCGGATCTTTCAACGCGGCCTTCAGTGCCGTGTTGATCTTGGCCAGCACATCTGCCGGCGTGCCCTTGGGTGCGTACAGGCCGTGCCAGATGCTGACATCAAAGCCCTTCAGGCCCGACTCCTGCAGCGTCGGCAGGTCTTTCAGTGCCGGCGTGGCCAGGCGTTTGGCCGTGGTCACGGCGAAGGCCTTCACCTTCTTGCCCTCAATCTGGGAGGTGGTGTTGGTGGTCTGGTCGCACAACAGATCAATCTGGCCGCCGATCAGGTCGGTGATGGCAGGCGCCGTGCCCTTGTAAGGCACCGTTGTCATGTCAATGCCCAGTGCATTCTGGAACATCAAGCCGCACAGGTGCGAGGCCGCACCCAGGCCGGCATTGCCCAGGTTGATCTTGCCCTTGTTGGCGTTGATCCAGGTGGACAGTTCCTTGTAATTGGTGGCCGGCAACGTGGGGCGCCCAATCAGGGTCATCGGAACTTCATTGACCATGCCCAGGAACTCGAAATCATTCTCGACCGAGTAGGGCAGCTTGCGATACAGCGCAGGGCTGGTTGCCATGCCGATATGGTGCAGGAACAGCGTGTGGCCGTCTGGCGTGGCCTTGGCCACTTTATTTGCACCGATGGTGCCACCGGCACCCGCTGCGTTGTCCACTAGGATGCTCACGCCACCCAGCGGCTTGCGCATGGCTTCAGCCAGATCGCGCGCCACGCGGTCGGTCGGGCCGCCGGCCGAGAACGGCACAACGATGGTGATCGGCTTGGTGCCGGGGAAGGCAGTTTGCGCATTGGCCGCAAACGCCGTGACGACGGCGGCGGCGAGAACCAGCAAGCGTTTCATGGGGGCTCCTTCAAAGAATGGCAAAAGTGTAAATCGCCCCGGACGCCCCTGACAGCGGGGAACTACTTAGACCGGGTTATTTGTAGCTGCGCGCGTCCTCGATCACCTTGCCGTCGTTCGGCAGGCTGTCCGGCCGCACCAGCTCCACGTCGCCACGCAGCTTGGTCACATCACGAATCACCTGACCAATGCGTGCCACCAGTCCTTCTGGTTCACCGCTGCTCGTCTCCACTTTCAGGGTCATGGCATCGTTGGCCATTTCACCCGTCACCACCAGCCGTGCTCGGCCTACCTCGGGGAAACGCTTGATGATCTCCGCCACCTGGCCGGGGTGCACGAACATGCCGCGCACCTTGGTGGTCTGATCGGCCCGCCCCATCCAGCCGCGGATGCGGGTGTTGGTTCGACCCGTGGGGCAAGCGCCCGGCAGCACGGCCGACAGATCGCCGGTACCGAAACGGATCAGTGGGTAATCCGGGTTCAGTACCGTCACCACCACCTCGCCCACCTCGCCCTCAGGCACCGGGATGCCGGTACCCGGACGCACGATCTCCAGCATCACGCCTTCGTCGAGCACCAGTCCCTCACGTGCCTGCGTCTCGTAGGCGATCAGGCCGACATCGGCCGTGGCGTAGCACTGGTAACCCGTGATGCCGCGCCCAGCCAACCAGTCGCGCAGGCTGGGCGGGAACGCTTCACCGCTGACCAGTGCCTTGGTGAACGACAAACGGACGCCGGTTTCCTCCGCCTTCTCCAGCAGGATTTTCAGAAAACTCGGTGTACCGGCATAAGCCACCGGCTGCAGGTCGGCAATCGCCGCCAGCTGCTGTTCGGTATTACCCACGCCGCCCGGGAACACGGTGCAGCCCAGTGCCTGCGCACCGGCCTCCATGATCCAGGCACCGGGCGTCAGGTGGTAGCTGAAGCAGTTGTGCACCAGATCGCCCGCCTCGAAGCCGGCCGCGCCAAAAGCGCGCGCACTGCGCCAGTAATCGGCAGCATGTCCCTCGGGTTCGTAGATCGGCCCAGGCGACTGGTAGACCCGCCGCGCGCCGCTGCCGCGCAACAGGCCGCGCCAGCCGATGGCGGAGAAACCGCCAAATGGGTCGCTCGCATCGCGCGCGCGTGCCGCCTGTTGACGCTCCAGCAACTCGTGCTTGCGCGTCACCGGCAACTGGGCCAGCGCGGCACGGCTGGTCACAGCCGACGCATCCACCCCACGCAAAATCTCCGCAAAAGCCGGCGCCGCCTGCTGTGCCCGCGCCACTTGGCCCGGCAGCGCAGCCATCAGCGCCGCTTCCCGCTGTGCCGGATCGCGCGTCTCCAGCGCATCGTAATGTTTGCTCATCTTTGTCTTCCCTGTGCAGCAACTCTGCCGCGCATGAAACGGTCGAATCGGGGAACGCCGTGGAACCGGCTTTGCCGGGCCACTGGCGTTGCCCCCTTGAGGGGGAGGCGGCCGCAGGCCGCTTCGGGGGGGAGCCTCATGCAAGCCAGCGCTTGCGCCGCTTGTAGCTCTTCACATCGCGGAAGCTCTTGCGTTCGCCGCCCCCCACCCCGAGGTAGAACTCCTTCACGTCCTCGTTATTGGCCAGCTCACTGGCAACGCCGTCCATCACAACGCGCCCCGATTCCATGATGTAGCCGTAGTCGGCGTACTTGAGCGCCATGTTGGTGTTCTGCTCCGCCAGCAGGAAAGTGACCCGCTCCTTCTGGTTCAGGTCTTTCACGATCTCGAACACCTCTTCCACGATCTGCGGCGCCAACCCCATGGACGGCTCATCCAGCAGCACCATGCTCGGGTTGGCCATCAAGGCGCGACCGATGGCGCACATCTGCTGCTCGCCACCCGAGGTGTAGGCTGCCTGCGAGGTGCGGCGTGTCTTCAGGCGCGGGAAGTAGTTGTAGACCTTCTCCAGATTGGCGGCGATCTCGGCCTTGCTTTTCCGCGTGTAGGCGCCGGTCAGCAGGTTTTCCTCGATGGTCAGGTGGGCGAAGCAGTGGCGCCCCTCCATCACCTGCACCACACCGCGCTGCACCAGGTCGGCTGGCGACAGGTTCTCGATACGTTCGCCACGCAATTCGATCGAGCCTTTGGTGACCTCGCCACGTTCGCCCTGAAGCAGGTTGGAGACGGCACGCAGCGTCGTGGTCTTGCCCGCGCCGTTGCCGCCCAACAGGGCGACGATGCCGCCCTCGGGCACCTGCAGCGACACGCCCTTGAGCACCAGGATCACGTGGTTGTAGATGACCTCGATGCCGTTGACGTTAAGAAGGATGTTTCTGGGGTCCATACGGATAGCCTTTACCTTTGCCAATCGGGAAGGCTGCTATTGCAACCCTCTCGGCTGGGGGCTGCCTGCGCAGCCCTTGCCTTCAGTCCGAGGCCGCTGGCGTCATCCCCCTTCCGGCGCGCAGCGCGAGAGAAGGGGGAAGCCGCGCAGCGGCTCAGGGGGATGCCATCAAGACTGGCAATCGCCAGCCGGACGACGGCTCATCTTCTTGTCAGCCAGGTACTTGTCGGCACCGGTCTTGACCATGGGCTTGATGATCTGCTCATCTGCCTGGTACCAGTCGGAGGACATGTTCCACTTCTTGCCGTCCCAGGTATGGACGCGAGCCCAGGTCGAACCCATGTGGTCAGCACACGAGGTGCTCAGCGGGCGCATCACATCGGTAAAGCCCAGCGCATCCAGACGCTTCTGGTCCAGCGCCAGGTTCTCCAGACCCCAGCGCACCTGCTCGCTGGTCATGACCTTGCCTTTGCCGAAACGCTCTTGCGCGCGGCGCACGGCTTCCACACCCAGCATCTGGATGATCACGCCGCGGGTGTAGAGCACGGAGCCCACTTCATCCTTCGGACCGGTGCCCTGCCCCTTGGCATGCACATGCTTGAGGATCTCCTGGATCACCTTCGGTTGCTGGCTGGAGCTGTTGAGCGCCAGCGCGTGGTAGCCCTTGGCACCGTCACCCACGTCCTTGGCATCCGGTTCGGCGCCAGCCCACCACACGCCGTACATCTTGTCGCGCGGATAGCCGGTGGCCTGCGCTTCCTTCAGCGCGGTGGAGTTCATCACACCCCAGCCCCACAGCAGCACGTAGTCGGGGCGGCTCTGGCGCACCTGCAACCAGGTCGCTTTCTGCTCGACACCCGGCGCCGTGACCGGCAGCAGCTGCAGGTCAAAGCCGTGCATCTTGGAACGCTCTTGCAACAACGGGATCGGCTCCTTGCCGAAGGGGCTGTCGTGGTAGACCAAGGCCACTTTTTTGCCCTTGAGCTTGTCCAGGCCACCCAGGCTCTTGCCGATGTGCTGGATCAGGATGTCGGCACCGGTCCAGTAGCTGCCCATGAGCGGAAAGTTCCACTTGAAGGCCATGCCGTCCTGCGACACCGACAGTCCGTAGCCCAGAGTGATCAGGGGCATCTTGTCGGCCGGGGCCTTCTCGGTCAGCGCGAAGGTGATGCCGGTGGACTGCGGATCGAACAGGGTCACACCAGGGCGGCTCTTCAGACGCTCGTAACACTCCACTCCACGGTCGGTGGCATAACCGGTCTCGCATTCCTCGAAGGTCAGCTTGACGCCGTTGATGCCGCCGTCGCGGGCATTGATCATCTTCAGGTAGTCCTGCTTGCCATTGGCCCAGGGCGTACCGTTGGGTGCGTAGGGGCCGGTACGGTAGGACAGCAGCGGGAAGAACTGCTCCTTGGCCTGCGCAAAGGCGCCGGTGGCCAGGCTCGTCGTCCCGGCTGCCACAACGGCAGCGGCGATCACCAGTTTCGAAAGCTTCATGGTTGTCTCCTTTGGATGTAAGTGTTGAAGCACGGGAAATACCAGCGGACAGGAACTCAGTACGGGAACGGCCACACGCGCAGCTTCTGCTTGGCGGTGGACCACAGCTTGGCCAGGCCATGCGGCTCCACGATCAGGAACCAGACGATCAGGCCGCCAAAGATCATCAGTTCCGCATGCGAGACGTCGGCCGTCGAGATCTCGACACCGAACACGCCAAACAGCGCAGGCAGGAACTGATTCAGCAGGATCGGCAGCACCACGATGAAAGCGGCACCGAAAAAAGCACCCATGATGGAGCCCAGGCCGCCGATGATGACCATGAAGAGCAGGCGGAACGACACTTCCACCGAGAACGCGGCCGGCTCCCAGGAACCCAGGTGGACAAATGCCCACAAGGCGCCGGCCACGCCGATGATGAAGGAGCTGACCGCAAAGGCGCTGAGCTTGGCGTACATCGGACGGATGCCGATCACGGCAGCAGCCACGTCCATGTCGCGGATCGCCATCCACTCGCGGCCGATGGCACCACGCACCAGGTTCTTGGCCAGCAAGGCCATGACCACCAGGATCGCGAGGCAGAACCAGTACTTGCTCTGAGCACTGTCGATCGGCAGGCCGAAGACCTGCAACGAAGAGACCGACACCGAGCCCGAGGGCGAATCATTCGTCAGCCACTTGATGCGCAAAAACATCCAGTCGCTGAAGAATTGGGCCGCCAGCGTCGCCACCGCAAGGTACAAGCCCTTGACGCGCAGGCTGGGCAAACCGAACAGGATGCCGAAGAAGGTCGCGCACAGACCACCGAGGATCAAGGCCGGGATCAGCGGCATGTCCGGCACGCGCACGAAGAAGTTGTAGGCGCCATAAGCACCCACCGCCATGAAGGCGCCCGAACCGAGGGAAATCTGACCGCAATAGCCCACCAGCACGTTCACGCCCAGCGCCGCGAGCGACATGATCAGGAACGGGATCAGAATGGCGCGAAAGGTGTAGTCGCTCACCAGCAAGGGGACCGCCACAAACGCCACCGCCAGCAGCAACAGGATGACCACCCGGTCCTGCGCGATCGGGAAGATCTGCTGATCCGCCTTATAGGACGTTTTGAACTGACCGTTTTCTCTGTAAAACATATTTGACTCTCAACGATCTTTTAGTTTCGGCACGCTTCGCTTAACTTGCTGCGCAAGTTGGCCTGCACTGAAAAATCATCGCCCGTGTATTTCATACCCGGTCGATGATTTTTTCGCCAAACAACCCTTGCGGCCGCACCAGCAGGAACAGGAGCGCCAGCACATAGGCAAACCAGATTTCAATGCCGCCGCCGACATACGGCCCGAGAAACACCTCGGACAACTTCTCACCGACACCGATGATGAGTCCGCCGATGATGGCACCTGGCACCGACGTCAGGCCGCCCAGGATCACCACCGGCAAGGCGCGCAGGGCCACCGTAGTGAGGGAGAACTGCACGCCGAGCTTGGAGCCCCAGATCATTCCCGACACCAGCGCCACGACGCCGGCCACGCACCAGACGATGACCCAGATGCGGTTGAGCGGAATGCCGATCGACTGCGCCGCCTGATGGTCATCAGCCACGGCGCGCAGGGCACGGCCGGTCGAGGTCTTCTGAAAGAACAGGCTGAGCGCCGCCACCAGCGCCGCGGCAATCGCGGCGGCGATCACGTCTTCCTTGTTGACCAGAATGCCGCCCTCGAACATCGACTCCAGCACGAAGATCGGTTCCTTGGGCATGCCGACATCGATCTTGTAGATATCGCTGCCGAACAGCGTCTGGCCTAGGCCTTCCATGAAGTAGGTAATGCCCAGCGTGGCCATCAGCAGCGTCGCCGCCTCCTGGTTGACGAGATGGCGCAACACCAGGCGCTCAATCAGCCATGCGACAACAAACATGACAACACCCGCGATCACAAAGGCCGCAATATTGGCCACGATCGGGTTGTCGATGCCGGTCCAGCCGGGTATCCACTCGGCAAAACGCGCCATGGCCAGGGCCGCGAACAGCACCATGGCGCCTTGGGCGAAGTTGAAGACACCCGATGCCTTGAAGATGAGGACGAAGCCCAGCGCCACCAGCGAATACAGCATGCCGGCCATCAGGCCGCCAAGCAGGGTTTCCAGGAAAAATGCCATGTTGAAGTCCCTCTGCGCTCAGTGGCTGGTGCCCAGGTAGGCCTGGATCACGTCTTCGTTGTTACGCACCTCGTCCGGCACACCGTCACCAATCTTCTTGCCATAGTCGAGCACCACGACGCGATCGGAGATGTCCATCACCACGCCCATGTCGTGCTCGATCAGCACCACGGTCGTGCCGAACTCGTCGTTGACATCGAGGATGAAGCGGCACATGTCCTGCTTCTCCTCCACGTTCATGCCGGCCATCGGCTCGTCGAGCAGCAGCACCTGTGGCTCCATCGCCAAGGCCCGCCCGAGGTCGACGCGTTTTTGCAGGCCGTAGGGCAGCTGGCCGACCGGCGTCTTGCGGTGCGCCTGAATCTCCAGGAAATCAATGATGCGTTCGACCTGCTCGCGGTGGCGGATCTCCTCCCGCTCGGCCGGGCCGATGCGCAGCGCCTGCATCAGCAGGTTGCTCTTGATCTTCAGGTTGCGGCCCGACATGATGTTGTCGAGCACGCTCATGCCCTTGAACAGTGCCAGGTTCTGGAAGGTACGCGCCACCCCCATCTCAGCCACCTGCCGGCTGTTCATGTGGTGAAAGGTCTGGCCGCGGAAGGTGATCGAGCCCTGCTGCGGCTGGTACACGCCGTTGATGCAGTTGAGCATGGAGCTCTTGCCCGCGCCGTTGGGGCCGATGATGGCGCGGATCTCATGCTCGCGCACATTGAAGGAGATGTCGGTCAGCGCCTTGACGCCGCCGAAGGACAGGGAAATGTTCTGGACGTCCAAAATGACGTCACCCATGGGCCGTTGTTTCATCTCGTCATTCCTCAGGCGGCCTTGGCTACGCTCGGGTAGCACGTCGCATCGCGAATCTGCAGCGTGGCCGAGACCGTGCCGGTGCGGCCGTCCTCGAACTTCACCTGCGTTTCAATGAACTGCTCGCTGCGTCCGGTGTAGAGCGCGTCGATCAGCACCGCGTATTTGTCAGCAATGAAGCCGCGCCGCACCTTGCGGGTACGGGTCAGTTCGTCATCGTCGGGGTCCAGCTCCTTGTGCAGCACCAGGAAGCGGGCAATCTGGGTGTCGCTCATGCCCTCTTCGGCGGCCAGGTCGGCGTTCACCTTGGCCACGCAGTCGGCCACCATGTCCAGCACCTGCTGCTTGGCGGCCAGATCAACATAACCACCATAAGGCAGCGCCTGGCGCTCGGCCCAGTTGCCCACCGCTTCGAAATCGATGTTGATGAAGGCGCAGACCTGGTCGCGGGTGTGGCCAAAGCAGACCGCCTCCTTGATCTGCGGGAAGAACTTGAGTTTGTTCTCGATGTAGTTGGGCGCGAAGATGGCGCCACTGGCCAGCTTGCCGACGTCCTTGGCGCGGTCGATGATGTGCAGATGCCCATCGTGGTCGATCACACCCGCGTCACCGGTATGGAAGTAGCCTTGCTCGTCGATCACCTCGGCGGTGGCATCGGGCCGCTTGTAGTACTCCTTGAGCACCGAAACGCCGCGCACCAGCACTTCACCGCTGTCGGCAATCTTGATCTCGATGCCCGGCGCCGCCTCGCCCACGCTGTTAAGTTTGACACGGCCGTTCTTCTGGATGCAGACGTAAGCGCAGGTCTCGGTCTGGCCATAGAGCTGCTTGAGGTTGATGCCGATGGAACGGTAAAAGCGGAACAGGTCCGGTCCGATGGCCGCGCCCGCCGTGTAAGCCACACGGATGCGCGACAGGCCCAGCACGTTGCGCAGTGGCCCGTAGACCAGCACATTGCCCAAGGCATACAGCAGGCGATCCGTCAGCGGCACCGGATGACCATCCAAGATTTCAGAACCGCAGCGGCGCGCCACCGCCATGAACTTCTGGTACAGCCAGCGCTTCGGTGCCGCAGCATCTTCCATGCGGATCGACACCGAGGTCAGCATGCTCTCGAACACGCGTGGCGGTGCGAAGTAATAACTTGGCCCGATCTCGCGCAGGTCGATGGAGACCGTAGCCGCTGACTCAGGGCAGTTGATGGTGAAGCCCGCCACTAGCCACTGCGCAATCGAGAACAGGTGGTCGCCCACCCAGGCCGGTGGCAGGTAGGAAATGATGTTGTCATCGGGGTTGAGTCCGTCCACCTCCACACCACCGCGTGCCGAGTTGATGAAGCTGGCATGCGTCTGGCAGACCCCCTTGGGCCGCCCGGTGGTGCCGGAGGTGTAGAGAATGACGGACACGTCGCTCGCTTGTCCCTGCTCGACCGCGTCCTTGTAAAAGGCCGGATGCGCGCGCTCGTACTCGCGTCCCAGCTCGAACAGTCGCTCGACACTGATCAGCCCTTCGTGTTTGTAGTTGCGCAGACCGCGTGGATCGTCATAGATGATGTGCTTCAGATTCGGCACGGTTTCGCGCAGCTCCAGCAGCTTGTCCACCTGCTCCTGGTTCTCGGCAAACACGAATTCGATTTCGGCATCTTCCAGCACAAAGGCCATTTCACTGGCCACCGCATCCTGGTACATCGGCACCGGCACGCCGCGCAGGCTTTGCGCCACCAGAAAGGACAGGTAGAGGTGAGGCCGGTTGTCGCCGATGATGGCGAGGTTGTGCCCCGGCTTGAAGCCCAGCGCCGCCAGGCCGCAGCTCATCAGGCGCACATCCTCGGCAGCACGCGCCCAGCTCCAGGTCTGCCAGATGCCGTACTCCTTCTCACGCAAAGCGGGCGCTTGCGGGCGCTCGGCGGCATGCTTGAGCAGGAGTCGCGGAAAAGTCGTCTGCATCCCAATTCCTTATCTACGTTTCACGGCACGGCGCGCAGGCCATGCACTGACATGGCGCGAATAGTAGGCTTCGGTTTGACGTTATGTTGTCGTTCCGACGACAATCTAGGGTAGTCCCTAGGTGGTAATTTCCCTTGCCGCCTGACTGCCCTCCTTCACCCTCATGTCCCGCGACCCAACCCTGCACCAGCGCCGCCGCGCACCCACCCCCGCCGAACTGGCCGGCATCCCCTGGCTTGCCCTGCTGTCGCCTGCGGAGCGCGAGATCGCCGTGGCCGACCTGAAAATCGGTGAGGCCCAGCCGGGCGACCTGATTTGCCGCATCGGCCGGCCGGTGACCTACTGGTTCGGCGTGGTTGACGGCTTGCTGAAGATGAGCGGCGAAAACGCCGACGGCCAGGCCCTGACCTTTGCCGGCTTGCCGCCGGGCGGCTGGTTCGGCGAGGGCACGGCCCTCAAACGTGAGATCTACCGCTACAACGTGCAGACCTTGCGCAAGAGCCTGGTGGCCGGCCTGCCGGTCGACACCTTCCACCGCTTGCTGGACCATTCGATCGGCTTCAACCGCTTTGTCATGAACCAGCTCAACGAACGGCTGGCGCAGTTCATCGCTGCGCGCGAGATCGACCGCATGAACAACCCGGACCTGCGGGTGGCGCGCAGCCTGGCTGCCCTGTTCAACCCGGTGCTCTACCCCGGTGTGGGCGAGGTGCTGCGCATCACGCAGCAGGAGCTGGCCTACCTGGTGGGTCTGTCGCGCCAGCGGGTCAACGAAGCCCTGTCAACGCTGGAAGCCCAAGGCCTGGTCCGCACCGAATACGGCGGCCTGCGCGTTCTGGATCTGCCGGCCTTGCGTTCCTGCATGGCCAACGCCAAGGCCTCACAGCGGAACGACAAGGCGTAGCCCCAGCGTCCAGTTGATGCCGGGAGCCGGCTCATAGAACTGGCTGTTGCTCTGGTTGACGATCACGGAACCGACGTAACGCTGGTCCGACACATTGTCGAGCCGGGCATACGCCGTCAATAGCCCCTGGCCGGCCACCTTCCAGCCATGGCTGGCCTTGAGGTTGAGCGCGGTGTAACCCTCGGCCCGGGTCGCTGTGCCGGCCACGGCATCCAGGTTGGTGTCGTTCACATAGATGCGCCCGGCACTGACCAGCTCCAGCCCCGCCTGGCTGCCCTGCACCGGCGCGCGGCGCGCGCCTTTCATGGGCGTCTCCGTCCAGAGCAACTCCCCGAACACGAAATGCTGCGGGATACCCGGGATCTTGTTGCCCGCGCGCACAGTGATGGGCGTCGCCCCGATCGCCGAAGTGAACGTCTGGCTGTACTGTGCATCTATCGCGCTGGCAGAGAGGCTGGCGCGCCAGTGCGCCCCCAGCAGGGTGCGCGAGGCCAGCTCCCAGCCTGTGCGCGTCGTGCCCGGCGCGTTCTTGAAGGTCGAATTGCCGCCCGTGCTGCTGGCCACCACGATCTCGTCGGTCGTGTTGATCTGGAACACGGTGAAATCCACCCGCGAACTGGCACTGGGTGCCCATTTGGCCCCCGCCTCGTAATGCTGGCTGTTGGCGGCATTGAGCGTGGTGTTGAAGCTGGGGGCCCCGGCGCCGTTATAGGCCATCTCAGCCAGGGTCGGCGTTTCAAACCCCTTGCCGTAGTTGGCATACAGATTCAGGCTCTCGCCGGCATGCCATGTCACGCCCAGCACCGGGTTGAGCGCACTGTAGGAAATATGGCCGGAGCCATTGCCGTCGCTGGAGTAATAGTCCTCGCTGAACATGCGCACCGTGTTGTGGCGCAAGCCCCCCACCAGCGACCAGCGCTCCGACAGCAGCGCGGTGGCCTGAACGAACAGATCACTGTTCTCGGCCTGGTTATCCTCTCTGCGTGTCGTGGTACTTTTCTCGCCCAGTAGCGCCACGCCGCCCTGACGGTACTCGCGCGAGCGGTCGAATTCGTAACCCACCACCCAGCGTACCGGCACGGACGCGATACGGGTCTGCTCGTTGTACTGCACGCCCATACCGTAGTAGGCCCGGCTCAGCCCGATCCAGGCACCATTCGGCGTGGCGGGCGGAACACCCGCCTGGAATTGCAGGTTGTCGCGCGTGCCGTAGTAAATGCGGGCGCCCAGTGATCGCTTGTCATCCAGGGCATGTGTCAGCGCCGTGCCGACCTGGTTCTGCGACACGATCTTGCGCACCCGTCGGGCCACCGTGTTGCTGCCGGCCTGGGTCGCGTCCTGGGCCAGTTGCGTGGCCGTCAGCCCCGCGGGGTCCTGCGCCAAGGGCATGTCGAACTGATTGAACACGACGTTGACGCGTGTTTTCTCGTCTGAGCCCAGGCTCAGCTTGCCGTTGAACTGCCGGCGTTCGGTCTTGCTGTTGTCGCGAAAGCCGTTAGCGTCGAAGGTGCTGTAGTCGGCCACCAGGCCGACCGAACCGGTGCGCCCGGCATACTGCCAATCGGTGCGGTGCATGCCCCAGGCGCCCCCGTAGTACTGCACGCCGAACTCCGGCCGCTCGGGGGCCTCGCGCGTGAAAGCCTGAATCACGCCGCCAGCCGAATTGCCATACAACTGCGCCAGTGGCCCGCGCATCACCTCGATGCGATCGGTCGACGTCAGCGCCACCGAGGAGCCCTGCCCCTGCCCATCGGGCGTGGTGGCCGGGATGCCGTCAATCAGCAGGCGGATGCCCCGGATGCCGAAGGCCGAACGCGCCCCGAAACCGCGAATCGAGAGTTGCAGATCCTGTGCATAGTTCTGCCGGTTCAGGATCGTCAGCCCCGGCACGCGACTGAGGGACTCGGACAGGTTCACCTGCGGGCCGGCGTTCTCGATCGTTTCACGGTCAACCAGTTCGACCGCCGCGGGCGCATCGAAGCTGCGCTGCTGCGATCGCGACGCGGAGATCACCACGTCCTGCAGGTTCTGCGCGGCCACCGGTAAGGCCCCGGCAGCGGCCAGCGATGCCATCCACGATCGTCGGCCCCAGGCCTGCATGGCCTTCACGCTGTCTCCATGTCTCATGCTTCTGCTCATCTCTCTTCCACGCTCACCTGCAGTGACGCATACCACTGCGCCATGTTCTCGATGTCCTGGTCGCTCAAGGGTTTGGCAATGACATTCATCACCTCGTTCGAGCGCTTGCCGTTGCGGAAATGCTTGAGCTGCTCGATCAGGTAGATCTCCTGCTGCCCCGCCAGATTCGGGACGCCCGGTTGCATGGACAGGCCCAGGGGGCCGTGGCACATCGCGCAGGCTGCGGCCGCGCGCCTCTTGCCGGCCGCCGCATCGGCCTGGGCCACCAAGACAGCACTCAGCAACAGCGCGCCCACGATGACGTTCTTCATTCGGAATTCCTTGCTCAACGAACGACGGAGATCGTCACGATCTCCGTCGGGTTTCATGCGCGCTGCGCAATCCATGTGCACAGCGCCTGCCGCCACACTCAGTTGCCGTAGGTCACGCGGTAGATCGCGCCGGCATAGTCGTCCGAGATCAGGAGCGAGCCATCCTTCATCGGTGCCACATCGACCGGGCGGCCCTTGTAGATGCCGGTGGCATCGAGCCAGCCCTCGGCGAAGACCTCCGATGCGCCGGCCGTGCCATCGGCCTTCACCGGCACGAAGTTGATCAGGGCGCCGGTGGGCTTGGTGCGGTTCCAGGAACCGTGTGCCGCCACGAAGATGCCGCCCTGGTACTTGGCCGGGAACATCTTGCCGTTGTAAAAGGTCATGCCCAGCTGTGCCTGGTGCGCCGGAAATTCCACCTGCGGCTTGGTCCAGTTCGCTGGCGCCTTCATGTCCTTGAGGTCGGGCGCGGCGGCGGTACCGGCAATCTTCACGTTGTGACCGTGGATGAACGGGTAGCCGAAATGCTCGCCGCCCGCCTTGGTGATGCGGTTGAGCTCGCCCGGGGGCGTTTCGTCACCCATGCCGTCGGTCTGGTTGTCGGTGAACCAGACCGTCTTGTCTTTCGGGTTGATGTCCATGCCCACCGAGTTGCGCACCCCCCGGGCCACCACCTCGCGCTTGGAGCCGTCGAACGGATCGAGGCGGATCATGCCGCCAATGCCCAGCTTCTCGTACAGCGCCACCTTGTTCGCTGGCTGCACGTTGTGGGGCTGCCCCAGCGTGATGTAGAGCTTGCCGTCGTCACTGACGCGGCAGGTGCGCGCGCCATGGTTGTAGGACTCCTCTTCCACCGGAACCAGCTGCCCCTGCGGCACCACTTCGATCACCGCCACGTCCGGGCCCTCGTAGAAGAACTCGGCAGCTGGAAAATTCAGCACCCGGTTGTGCTCGACCACAACCAGGAAGCCGTCCTTGGTCCAGCACACGCCGTTGGGCACCTTGAAATTGAGCGAGGGCGCAAACGCCTTCACCTCATCGGCCACGCCATCGCCATTGCGATCGGTCACGGCCCACACCCGGGTCTTACGGGTGCCGACAAACAGCATGTTGGTCGACGGCGCCACCGCCATGTGGCGTGCATCCGGCACCACGGCAAACAGCTCGATCTTGAAACCCGGGGGCAGCTTGATGTTCTTGAGATTCGCGCGGATCGCATCCGCGTTGCGCCCCTCCTGGGGCACCAGCGGAATGTTCAGGTCGGTGGTCGCGACCTTCATCTGCTTGAGTGTGGACAGATTGTCATTGCCCGACTGGGCGCTGGCGGCGGTGGCCATGCCGGCCACCAGCAGGGCCGCAAATAATTTGCTGATCTTCATACCTGCTCCTCCTAATGTGATTGTTGACTGCCGTTCCAAAACTGCTTTGGAACGGCGATTAGGCAAAGCTTCCATTCAAAAAGCAAGGCATACCGCACGCCATGAGGATCGCCCTAGGGAAACTCCCCGGGTCGACTGTCCATTTTTGAAACACCCGCCATGCCCGCGGGAAGCACTGCAAGATGCGCGCGCGACAACGCAGCGCACGTGCCCCGTGGAAACCCTGAGCAGACCAATTTGAACCAAGCATAGGATTTGCAACGGTCCTGACAAAACGACATCCAACACTGGAGACATCCACCATGATTCGGAACACCACCTTGGCTGGCGCCGTGCTCGTCAGCCTGCTTGTAGGCTGCGCCACATCCGAAGCGCCTGCACCCCAAGCAGCCCCCGCCAAGCCGGCCGCCACAGTGGCAGCACCGGCAGCGGCGGCCCCAGCGCCGGCGCCTCAGCCCCCCGCCTGGGCGCAGGGCCGCCCGGCCAACATGGTCGACTCCCGACTGGCCCCGCTGGCAGGCAAGAACACGGTCACGCCTGCCTCCGAGATTCCGCTGGACAAGCTCAAGCTGCCGCCTGGCTTCCACATTGAAATTTGGTCCACCGGCACGCCGGGCATCCGCGCCATGTCGCGCGGTGACAGCGGCAAGATCTACGTTGGCACACGCGGTCTGGGCCGGGTTTATGAAATCACCGACAACGGCAAGGAACGCAGCAGCCGTATCGTGGTCGACAAGCTCAACCAGCCTGCCGTGGCGATCAACAAAGGTTCGCTGTACGTGATGGCTGTCGACAAGGTGCTGCGCTTCGACGGCATCGAAAGCAACCCCAATGCGACCCCGGTGGACATGACCGCCGCCTTCAAGCTGCCGCCGCTGCAGCACCATAACTGGAAGTACCTGCGCTTCGGCCCCGATGGCAAGCTGTACGTGCCGTTCGGCGCGCCGTGCAACATCTGCCAGCTGCCCACCAGCGAATACGCCCAGATCCGCCGCTACAACCCTGACGGCTCGGGCATGGAAGTCATCGCCACTGGTGTGCGCAACACACAGGGCTTCGACTGGCATCCCGTCACCAAGGAACTCTGGTTCACCGACCATGGCCGCGACTGGCTGGGTGATGACACACCGGAGGACGAACTCAACCGCCTGACCAAGCCCGGCCAGGTCTTCGGCTTCCCCCACTGCCATGCCAACGGCGTGGCCGATCCCGACATCAAGAAGGACAAGCCTTGCGACGGCGTGACCCTGCCGGTCACCACCATGGGCGCCCACGCGGCCAACATGGGCCTGCACTTCTACACCGGCAAGATGTTCCCGGCGAAATACAAGAACACCATCTTCGTCGCACGCAAGGGTTCCTGGAACCGCAACACCAAGAACGGTTACGACGTGGTCACCGTGACCACGGATGCCAAGGGCCGCCATGCCAAGGTCACCCCCTTCATCACCGGCTTTGCCGATGCGAAGGCCAACACCTTCTGGGGCCGCCCGACCTACTTCCTGCAAATGCCCGATGGCGCCTTGCTGGTCTCCGACGAGCAGACGGGTGCGATCTACCGCGTCTCCTATGGCAAGAAAAAATAAACCATCCGGCTTCGCAAGCCACAGCAGGGCCCTGGCAGCAGCGGCCCTGCTTTTTTTCCTGGCCTTCGGTCAGGGTGCCCTGGCGCAGCAGCCGCAACAGCTCAACCTGTGCGTAGCCTGCCACGGCCCCCAAGGCAACTCGTCCAACCCGCAGATTCCCTCGCTGGCTGGCCAGCCCAAGATCTTCATGGAAAACCAGCTGGTGCTGATCCGCGAAGGCTTGCGCGACATCCCGCAGATGAAGGGCGTGCTCAACGGCTTGACGGATACCGACCTCACGGTCCTGGCCAGCTACTTCGCCGCGCAAACAGCCCTGCCGCCGGTCAACGCGGTGGACAGCGCCCGCTTTGAGCGTGGCAAGGTGCTGGCACGCAGCATGCTGTGCGGCACCTGCCACCTGCCGGACTACAAGGGACGCGAGCAGATCCCGCGTCTGGCCGGCCAGCACGAGCCGTTCCTGCGCCTGGTGATGCAGGAGTACCGCGACCACCCCGGTCCGGGGCGTGACACGGTCATGACCAACGCGCTGTATGGCCTCAAGGACGAGCACCTGGACGACCTGGCGCACTTCCTGGCGAACTTCCGCTAAGCCCCGATCCGGGCGGGAAGACGGCGGCCAGCGGGCACGCAACCCGCTGGCGCCATGCGTCCAGATTTTTCATGACAAATCCGACATCAGCCCGCGTAAAATGTGCGCAACAAGCTACTAAAACTATAGCAAAGATGTCCGAACAGAAACCACCCAACAAGTTCCGCCGCGCGGCACCGCCGCCCGCGAAGGCGCCCATTCCCGCCGGCCAGACCAACACGGCGGCGCATGGCGCCAATGGCACCGTGCGCCTGAACAAGCGCATGGCAGAACTCGGCATGGCGTCGCGCCGCGAGGCCGATGCCTGGATCGCCAAGGGCTGGGTCAAGGTCAATGGCAAAGTGGCCGAGATGGGCATGCAGGTTGCCCCGGATGTGGCGATCGAGATCGACCCCCAAGCCCGGGGCCAGCAGGCGACCCAGGTCACCATCCTGATCAACAAGCCGATCGGTTATGTCAGCGGCCAGGCCGAGGACGGGCACGAGCCGGCCGTCGTGCTGATCCAGTCGCAGAACCGCTGGCGCGACGACAACGCACGCTTCTTCTTTAACCCCTCGCAGCTGCGCGGCCTGGCACCGGCCGGCCGCCTGGACATCGACTCCACCGGCCTGCTGGTGCTGACGCAGGACGGCCGCGTGGCGCGCCAGCTCATCGGCGAAGACTCGGTGATGGAGAAGGAATACCTGGTGCGAGTGGTCTACACCGGCGTGGCCAACGAGGCGGCGTCCACGTCCGCCGCGGCCACTTATGGCGCGCGCCCTGCGGCCCGGCCAGCCGCTCCGACCCAGCTCAGCCGCATCGACGATGACGACCCGGTCAGCGCCGATGTGCAGTCCGTCTTCCCAGCCGACAAGCTGCGCCTGCTGCGCCACGGCCTGAGCCTGGACGGCCAACCCCTGAAACCGGCCAAGGTGGAATGGCAAAACCCGGAACAGCTGCGTTTTGTGCTGACCGAAGGCAAGAAACGCCAGATCCGGCGCATGTGCGAACTGGTCGGCCTGAAGGTGGTCGGCCTCAAACGCGTGCGCATCGGGGGCGTCATGCTCGGCAACCTGCCGGTGGGGCAATGGCGCTATCTGGCGCCGCACGAGAAATTCTAACGACCTGTCCGTCTGACTGACGCTGCCTAACTCGGCACGGAGAAAGGCCGTGGGCGGCCGCGTCATAGGGCCTCCCAAATCGTTGGCCGCCCACGGCCTTTCTCTGTGAGTCAGGGTTCGCTAGCGTTGAAAGACACGCATGCCAAGCCCTGCGGGCGGGCTGGGGCCGGCCGACGATTTGGGAGGCCCTATGAGGAAGCCGGCCCCGGCCCGCCCGCAGGGCTTTCCAGCCAACGCCAACCCAGAGACTTGAAACCCCAAGAGGCGCCCATAATTCGAAGTTCAGCGCGTACCAGCCGGTACGTGCATCTCGGTTGAACCTGACCTTGTATTTCATCCCATGAGCAAGAAAACCCATTCCTTCCAGGCCGAAGTCGCCCAGCTGCTGCACCTCGTCACCCACTCGCTCTATTCCAACCAGGAAATCTTCCTGCGCGAGCTGATCTCCAATGCGTCTGACGCCTGCGACAAGCTGCGCTTCGAAGCGCTCAACAACGCCGCGCTGTACGAGGACGCGCCCGACCTGAACGTGCGTGTCACGCTGGACAAGGCCGCACGTACGCTGACCATCACCGACAACGGCATCGGCATGAGTGCGCAGGAGGCCATCGACCACCTCGGCACCATTGCCAAGAGCGGCACACGCGACTTCATGAGCCGCCTCTCCGGCGACCAGAAGGCCAATGCCGCCGAGCAGGGCCAGCTGATCGGCCAGTTCGGCGTCGGCTTCTACTCCGGCTTCATCGTGGCCGACAAGATCACCGTGGAGTCGCGCCGTGCCGGCCTGAAAGCCGAAGAAGGCGTGCGCTGGACCAGCGGCGGCAGCGGCGACTTCGAGGTTGAAGCCATCACGCGCGCGCAGCGCGGCACCAGCGTCATCCTGCACCTGCGCGACGATGCCGACGACTACCTCAATGGCTGGAAGGTCAAGAGCATCATCAACAAGTACTCGGACCACATCTCCCTGCCCATCCTCATGCAGAAGGAAGAGTGGAAAGAGGGTGAGAATGACCAGCCGGGCGAGATGGTCGCCACCGACGAGTGGGAAACCGTCAACAAGGCCAGCGCACTGTGGACGCGGCCGAAAAAAGACATCACAACCGAGCAATACGAAGAGTTCTACAAACAGATCAGCCACGACTTTGAGGCGCCGCTGACCTGGAGCCACAACCGCGTGGAAGGCAGCACCGAGTACACCCAGCTGCTCTACATCCCGGCCAAGGCGCCGATGGACCTGTGGAACCGCGACAAGAAGGGCGGCCTCAAGCTCTATGTGAAGCGCGTCTTCATCATGGACGACGCCGAAGCCCTGTTGCCGAGCTACCTGCGCTTCGTCAAAGGCGTGGTGGACTCGGCCGACCTGCCGCTCAACGTCAGCCGTGAACTGCTGCAGGAAAGCCGCGACGTGCGCGCCATCCGCGACGGCAACACCCGCCGCGTGCTCGGCCTGCTGGAAGATCTGGCCAAACATGACGTGCCGGCTGCTGACGCCAGCGACGAAGACAAGGCCAACGCCGGCAAGTACACCACCTTCTACGCCGAGTTCGGTAGCGTGCTGAAGGAAGGCCTGGGCGAGGACTTCGCCAACCGCGAGCGCCTGGCCAAGCTGCTGCGTTTTGCCAGCACCAACAGCGACACGCCCAGCGTGAGTCTGGCCGACTACAAGGCCCGCATGAAAGAAGGCCAGGAAGCGATCTACTACATCACCGCCGAAACCCTGGCCGCCGCCAAGAACAGCCCGCAGCTCGAGGTGTTCAAGAAGAAGGGCATCGAGGTGCTGCTGATGACCGACCGCGTCGACGAGTGGGCGCTGAACTACCTGCAGGACTTTGACGGCACGCCGCTGCAGTCGGTTGCCAAGGGCGCGGTCGATCTGGGCAAGCTGCAGGACGAGGCCGAGAAGAAAGCGGCTGAAGAGGCCGCCGAAACCTTCAAGCCCACACTGGCCAAACTGAAAGAGGCGCTGAAGGACAAGGCCGAGGACGTGCGCGTCACCACCCGCCTGGTCGACTCACCGGCCTGCCTGGTGGTGCAGGATGGCGGCATGAGCACGCAGCTGGCGCGCCTGCTGAAACAGGCCGGCCAGAAAGCGCCCGACAGCAAGCCGGTGCTGGAGGTCAACCCCGAGCATCCGTTGGTGAAGAAGCTCGACGGCTCGGTGCACTTCAACGAGTTGGCCCACATCCTGTTCGATCAGGCTCTGCTGGCCGAAGGCGGGCTGCCGGAAGACCCGGCGGCGTATGTGAAGCGCGTCAACGCGCTGCTGGCCTGAACGGTCACAGCCTTGCCCCAAGCCGCCTGCGGGCGGCTTCTTTTTTGAACTGCGTCAGACGGCGGCATGTGTCGTGATCACGGCGTATCCGCCTCCGTCGCACACGGGCCAACTACACCCTGTACCCACGCCCCGACGCCAGCGTGCACGCTGCTGACTGGCAACAGGGCGTCAGTACATCAGTTCCAGCACCGTCACATGGTTGTCGGTAGCCGGCCAGACACGTCCGGTGAGTTTCTCACCGTTGAATTCGGCACTGATGGCCCGATCGACGGCCTGGGTCAGTTTGAGTTTGGAGGTCGACACACCGGCGCCAGCCGGTGGCACCCCAGGCGGCAAAGCCTGACCGTCGAAATCCATGCGGTCACGCTGGGCATCAAAATAACCGCGCGGACGTGTGAAGACCGCGATGGCTTGGGCATCCCGGTCAGCGACCGCAATGCGCTCGGGGCGCAAATGCACCAGCGCGCTGGAACGCGGAAAAGCGCCGCGGTAAATGTGCGTGGTGGCGTAACCCGGCGCCTTGATCTCAAACTCATAGGCGACACCGGCCTGGACGGCGAAGGGGCCCCAGCGCCCATCGGCCGCCACCTTGCGCCCATGTACGGCTGCCCCGATGCGTTGGCCCGTGGCGGCATCGGTCTTGTAGATGGCGAGTTCAGCACCGGGGATCGGCAAATTGTTGACGAAGTTGCCGCTGGCCGGATTGAGCGAGTCCACACCCAGGCCGGTGATGACCCCGTCAAGCTCGACCTGTGGCTGCGGCACGATGTGGTTCTGAGCCGGCTCGTGGCCGGTGATGAAACGGTAGGCCGCCGCAAAAGCAGCAGGCGAATACGACGTCTCGCGGTGGTCGATACGCGGAATCACGATGTTGGTTGCCCCTTTGAGCTCGGGGCCGGCGACGGTGACAAAAGTCGGACTGCCCTTGGCACCAATCCACAGCCCGTCGGGCTGGGCAAACTTGTCGTTGTTGTCACTACGGATGGTGAGCCAGCGCACCGGGCCGGTGACCTCATCACCGTCGGTGTTCTTGGGTGCATTCAAGCCACGGAGAAAGGGGCCGGTGCCCGAAAACTCATTGCCCTCACGAAACCCCTGGATGGCCCAGACACCATGATTGGGGGTGCCACCCAAGATGGCGTGTGACACGGTCGAGACGCCACCGCCATTCTGAATATAGTTGCGGATGGCGTTGCCTCCGCGTGAGTTGCCGAACAGCACCACCTGCTGTGTGCCCGTGGCACGCAGCACTTTTTCGACCTCAGCCTTGAGATAGGCCATGTGTTCTGCCGTAGAACTGCGCCCGGGCTGCGCCTTGCTGTCGTCATCCCGTGCCAAGGGGTAAGGCAGCTCAATGGCATGCAAGCGCTCGCGCGGCCATCCATTGGACTCGAAGCGCCAGACCGTGGTCTGCCACAGGGCCGCGCTGTCGCCGTTGCCATGAACAAACACCACCGGAGGCGTCTCGCGCAAGGAAGGTGTCGTGGGCGGACTGGCACAAGCCGTCAGCAAGACCAAGACCGCGGACAAACCCGCAAGCGCGCGACGTGTCAACATGGCGAAACCCTCCCCGTTGTTGTGCATTGACATGGCCGATGGCGCGTGTCACCGCCATGCGCATCGGTCCATGCAGCCACTCTACCCAGCTAATGTGACACCCTGGCAACATGCCCTGGCGCCGGGCGCTTTTTCGGGGCACACAGGCCGGTCGACCGACGACCGCTGGTTCCGAGAATATCGCCTCCAGGCGCGGCTCGGAAGCGCAAGCGCCGTGGCCATAGGTAATTTTTCATAGGTACTTACACCCATGATGAAGCCGTGGGGCCTCGATAAGATGGCCCGCAATGAGCAACATCATCCTGCAAACGCACAAGCTGACCAAAGAGTTCAAGGGATTCACGGCCGTCAGTCAGGTCGACTTGGCCGTGGTGAGCGGCTCCATCCATGCGCTGATCGGGCCCAACGGCGCCGGCAAGACCACCTGCTTCAATCTGCTGACCAAATTCCTGGAGCCGACCAGCGGCAGCATTCTCTTCAACGGCATTGACATCACGCGCGAGCGCCCTGCGCAGATTGCGCGCCGCGGCATCATCCGCTCGTTCCAGATCTCCGCGGTTTTCCCCCATCTGACGCTGCTGGAGAACGTGCGCATTGCCTTGCAGCGCCAGCTCGGCACGGCCTACCACTTCTGGAAAAGCGAACGCACACTGGACCAGCTCAACGAGCGTGCACTGGCGCTGTTGGCCGAGGTGGGCCTGGAGTCCTGGGCGCATGAGTTGACCGTCAACCTGTCCTACGGCCACAAGCGCGCGCTGGAGATCGCCACCACCCTGGCCATGGAGCCGGAGCTGATGCTGCTGGACGAACCGACCCAGGGCATGGGCCACGAAGATGTGGACCGCGTCACCCAGCTGATCAAGAAAGTCTCTGCCGGCCGCACCATTTTGATGGTGGAGCACAACATGGGCGTGGTCTCCACCATTGCCGACACCATCACCGTGCTGCAACGCGGCGCCGTGCTGGCCGAAGGCCCGTATGCCGAAGTCTCGCGCAACCCGCAGGTGATGGAAGCCTACATGGGCACCACCGACGGCGAGTTGCAGGGAGCGCATTAGATGAAGCACCCCCTGAGCCGCTACGCGTCTCCCCCCTCTCTCGCCTGCGGCGGGAGGGGGGCGGCACCGACGGACCGGCTGAGCCGGTTCCGTGGTGCCCCTGGTCGGGACCATTTCATGGCCGCCGCGGCGCGCGCTGGCACTGTGGACCACTGAATCACATGACAACAACGACTCCCGCTCTCGAAATCAAAAACCTGCAGGCCTGGTACGGTGAATCGCACGTGCTGCACGGCGTGGACATGGTCGTGCGCCCTGGCGAGGTGGTCACGCTGCTGGGCCGCAATGGTGCCGGCCGCACCACCACCCTGCGCGCCATCATGGGCCTGACCGGCACCCGCCAGGGCTCGATCAAGATCAATGGCGTCGAAACCATCGAGCGGCCAACCCACCGCATTGCTCACCTGGGCGTCGGCTACTGCCCGGAAGAGCGCGGCATTTTTTCCAGTCTGTCGTGCGAGGAAAACCTGCTGCTCCCGCCGCAACTCAAGGGCACGCAGGGCGGCATGTCGATCGATGAGATCTACGCCATGTTCCCCAACCTGGCCGAACGCCGCCACAGCCAGGGCACCCGGCTGTCCGGTGGTGAGCAGCAGATGCTGGCCGTGGCGCGCATCCTGCGTACAGGCGCGCGGCTGTTGCTGCTTGATGAGATTTCAGAAGGCCTGGCGCCCGTCATCGTGCAGGCCCTAGCGCGCATGATCGTCATGCTGCGCGAAAAAGGCTACACCGTGGTCATGGTGGAGCAGAACTTCCGCTTCGCCGCGCCGCTGGCCGATCGTTTTTATGTGATGGAACACGGCCGCATGGTCGAGCAGTTCCCGGCCGCCGAGCTGCAGGCCAAGATGCCGGTGCTCAACGCGCTGCTGGGCGTCTGACGCTGCCACCCCACATTCACTCACACCGCATTCTTTTCCCCACCACCTCTAGGAGACAACCATGAAAAGAAAACTGACCACCCTCGCCTTGATGCTGAGCCTCGCAGGCCTGGCCGCGGGCACCGCCCAGGCGCAAGACAAGGTCCGCATCGGCTTTGTCACCGACATGTCCAGCCTGTATTCCGACGTGGACGGCAAGAACGGCGCCACCGCCATCCAGATGGCGATCGACGACTTCGGCGGCAAGGTCAACGGCAAGCCGATCGAGCTGCTCTCGGCCGACCACCAGAATAAGGCCGACATCGCCGCCTCCAAGGCGCGTGAATGGATCGACACGCAAGGCCTGACCATGCTGTTCGGCGGCACCAACACCGGCACCGCCCTGGCCATGGCGCAGGTCGCCAATGAGAAGAAGCGCGTGTTCATGGTGAACGGCGCCGGCGGCTCCGCCCTGACCAATGCCCAGTGCACGCCTTACACCATCCACTACGCCTACGACACCGTGGCCCTGGCCAAGGGCACGGCCGGCGCGCTGGTGGACCAGGGCGGCAAGAGCTGGTACTTCCTGACGGCTGACTACGCCTTCGGTCACCTGCTGGAAACCGATGCTGCCAACGTGGTGAAAGCCAAGGGCGGCACCGTGGCCGGCGCCGTGCGCCATCCGCTCAACGCATCTGACTTCTCGTCCTTCCTGCTGCAGGCGCAGAACTCCAAGGCGCAGATCCTGGGCCTGGCCAACGCCGGTGGCGACACCATCAATTCCATCAAGGCGGCGAAGGAATTCGGCATCAACAAGAGCATGAAGATGGCCGGCCTGCTGGTGTTCATCACCGACGTGCACAGCCTGGGCCTGAAGAACACCGAAGGCCTGCTGCTGACGACCAGCTGGGACTGGAACCTGAACGACCAGACCCGCGCCTTCGGCAAGCGCTTCTTTGAGAAGACCAAGCGCATGCCCACCGACATCCAGGCCGCCAACTACTCGGCCACGATGAACTACCTGAAAGCCCTGCAAGCCACCAAGACCGAGGACGCCGACAAGGTGATGGCCTACCTCAAGAGCACCAAGCTCAAGGACTTCTATGCCGAAGGCAGCATCCGCCCGGATGGCCGTTACGTGCATGACATGTACCTGATGCAGGTCAAGTCACCGGCCGAGTCCACCCAGCCGTGGGACTACTACAAGGTCGTCAAGAAGCTGCCGGGTGACCAGGTGTTCACCACCAAGGCCGAGAGCAAGTGCGCTCTCTGGAAGTAAGCCACTAAACCGAAACCCCACCGTCCATGGAAATCTTTGGTGTATCTCTGCCCGCCATGCTGAGCCAGCTCCTTCTGGGGCTGGTCAATGGTTCGTTTTACGCGATCTTGAGCCTGGGGCTGGCCGTGATCTTCGGCCTGCTCAACGTCATCAATTTCGCGCACGGCGCGCTGTTCATGCTGGGGGCGGTCCTGACCTGGATGGCCATGAACTACCTGGGCATCAGCTACTGGTGGATGCTGGTGTTGGCGCCCGTGACGGTGGGACTTTTTGGCATCGTGATCGAGCGCACCTTGCTGCGCTGGATCTACAAGCTCGACCACTTGTACGGGCTGCTGCTCACGCTGGGCCTGACGCTGCTGATCGAGGGCGTCCTGCGCTCGATCTACGGCGTGTCGGGCCTGGGTTATGACACGCCCGAGCTGCTCGAAGGCGCCACCAACCTCGGCTTCATGATGCTGCCGAACTACCGGGTCTGGGTGGTGGTGGCCTCCATCACGGTGTGCCTGCTGACCTGGTTCGTGATCGAGAAGACCCGCCTGGGCGCCTACCTGCGCGCCGGCACCGAGAACCCGCGTCTGGTGGAGGCCTTCGGCATCAACGTGCCGCTGATGGTCACACTGACCTATGGCTTCGGCGTGGCACTGGCCGCTTTTGCCGGCGTGCTGGCGGCCCCGGTCATGCAGGTCACCCCGCTGATGGGGCAGAACCTGATCATCGTGGTGTTCGCCGTGGTGGTGATCGGCGGCATGGGCTCGATCCTGGGCTCGATCCTGACCGGCCTCGGTCTGGGCATCGTCGAAGGTTTCACCAAGGTCTTCTACCCCGAGGCTTCTTCGACGGTGGTGTTCGTCATCATGGTCATCGTGCTGCTGACACGCCCCGCCGGCCTGTTCGGCAAAGAAAAGTAAGAGGCTGCGACCCCATGAACTACAAAAAAATCGGGTACGGCCTGTTGTTGCTGGCCCTTCTGGCCGCGCCCTTCGCTGGCGCCTACCCCGTGTTCGTCATGAAGCTGATGTGCTTCGCGCTCTTCGCATCCGCCTTCAATCTGCTGCTGGGCTACACCGGCCTGCTGTCTTTCGGCCACGCGGCCTTCCTGGGCGGCGCGGCCTATGTGGCCGGCCATGCCATCAAGGTCTGGCAGCTCACCCCGGAAGTCGGCCTGCTGCTGGGCACCCTGGGCGCTGCGGCCCTGGGTTGGGTCTTCGGCGTGCTGGCCATCCGGCGCCAGGGCATCTATTTCGCCATGATCACGCTGGCGCTGGCGCAGATGGTGTTCTTCATCTGCCTGCAAGCCCCGCTCACCGGCGGCGAGGATGGCCTGCAAGGTGTGCCGCGCGGCAAGCTGTTCGGCCTGCTGGACCTGCGGGACGACCTCACCATGTACTACGTGACGCTGGCCATCGTGGTGGCGGCTTTCCTGCTGATCGTGCGCATCATCCACTCCCCATTTGGCCAGGTGCTCAAGGCCATCAAGGAGAACGAACCGCGCTCGATTTCGCTTGGTTATGACACCAACCGTTTCAAGCTGCTGGCCTTCGTGCTGTCAGCGGCGCTGGCAGGCTTGGCCGGCTCCCTCAAGACCCTGGTGCTGGGTTTCGCCACCCTCAGCGATGTGCACTGGACTGCTTCCGGCCAGGTGATTTTGATGACGCTGGTGGGCGGCCTGGGCACCCTGTCCGGCCCCCTGCTCGGCTCCGCCCTGGTGGTGCTGCTGGAAAACAAGATTGGCGAGATGGGCGCCTGGCTGGCACGCCTCAGCGGCATCGAGTGGTTCTCTTCGCTGGGCGAATCGGTCACCCTGGTCACCGGCCTGATCTTCGTGCTGTGCGTGCTGGCATTCCGCCGCGGCATCATGGGCGAGATCATCGCCCGGCTCGAACGCAAACCCTGAGCGGCGGCTACTCGAAGCCGCCCGCGCGCCGCAGTTCTGCCGCGGCCGGGCTGGCCAGCATATCGATCAGCATGACGGCAGCCTGCGGCTGCTCGGCCTTGGCGGCGACCGCGGCCACATAAACCGTGGCCAGCTCGAACTCCATGGGTAGCGGCGCCACCAGCTGCACGCCCGGGGTATAGAGAATTTCCGTCACCTGGGTGCAACCGATCAGACCGGGCTCTGTGGCCGTGGCCATCTCCTTCATGGCGGTGGCGCCATTCGGGAATGGGCGCAATGCGCCAGCCACCTGGCCATCGATGCCGAGCTTCTTGAGCACATTCATGAAGTGAATGCCGGCCGTGGCCTTGACCGGGTCCGGGAAGTAAATGCCGGTCGCCACCAGCAAAGCCGTCTTCAGCGCCTCGGGTGTATCAACCCCTGGCTTCGCTTCACCCGTCTTCACTGCCACGCCGGTGCGCACGGTGCCGAGCGGCCGGGCACTGCCGGCGAGCACATGGCCGCTGGCCGTCAACTCGTCGATCAGCGCCTGCGTCAGGATCAGCACGTCGCACGGGGCACCTGCCAGCAGTTGGTCGCGCATCAACCCGACAGCGCCAAAGCTGCCCTCGATGCTGCGCCCGGTTTCGTTGTAGAACTTGCCGCGCAGCTGCCCGACCAGGCCCTGGGCGGCGCCGCCGCTGAGAATGTTCAATGAACTCATGAATGGAATCTCGGGTTGGTTCAATCCGCCTTGATGCCGGCGCTCTGGATCACACGCGCCCACTTGGTGATGTCCTCGCGCAGGTACTTGTCAAACGCCTCGGGGCTCATCAGCAGGGGCGTTGCACCCTGCTTGGCCCACAGTTGCCGCACCTCGGCCTGGCTCACGATTTTTCGAATCTCTTCGTTGAGTCTGTTCACCACGGTGGCAGGCGTCCCCCTGGGCGCCATCAGACCGAGCCAGATGGTGGCCTCGTAGTCGGGCACGCCGGCTTCGTTCAGGGTCGGCACATCGGGCATGACCTCCGAACGCTGGCGTCCGCTGGTGGCGATGGCTCGCACCTTGCCGGCGCGCGCCTGCTCGGCCATGGTGGTAACAGCATCGAACATCAGGTCCACCTGACCGCCGATGACATCGGTACGCGCCCCGGAGCTGCCCCGGTAGGGAATATGCACCAGGTAGATGCCGGCCATGCTCTTGAGCAGCTCACCGGCCATGTGATACGGCGTGCCTGGGCCACTGGAAGCATAGTTGAGCTTGCCCGGCTGCTCCTTCGCCAGCCGCAGCACATCCTGCAGATTCTTCACTGGCAACGAAGGACGGGCCACCAGTAGCAGGTCGGAATAGTTGACCGGCGCCACCGGGGTGAAGTCGCGCATCAGCTGGAACGGTTTGTTGGCGATCAACGTCTCGTTCACCGTGTGGGTGTTGGACATCATCAGCAAGGTGTAGCCGTCGGCCGGCGACTTGGCCACCGCGTCGGTACCGATGAGCGAGCCGGCACCGGGCCGGTTGTCTACCACGAAAGGCTGCCCCAGCGCATCGCCCAGGCGCTGGGCGATGAAGCGCGCGTAGTTGTCAGCCGGGCCGCCGGCAGCAAAGGGCACGATGATGCGCACCGACTTGACGGGATAGCCTTGCGCCAGTGCCGGGCCGGCGCTGGTGATGAGCAGCAGGGCCCAAACCTGCAGGAAACGCACGACGGTCAAACGCATGACGAGCCTCCATTCGTGCAGGCATGCTAGCCCGCACCGCAGTCCGGCGCACGGGGACTATCCCTGCCCCAGGACAACGCCCAGCGCTGGCCACGTCGTGCGCTGCCCGGCGGCCCCTCATGCCATCAGGGGCTCTTCCTGCATGGCTTCAACCTGGTCCTGCAGCATCTGCACCTGACCCTGCCAGTAGTCACTGCTGCCAAACCACGGGAAGTTGAGCGGGAAGGTCGGGTCGTCCCAGCGCCGGGCCAGCCAAGCACTGTAGTGGATCAGGCGCAGGGTGCGCAACGGCTCGATCAGGGCCAGCTCACGGCGGTCAAAGTCACGGAACTGTTCGTAGCCGTCCAGCAGACAGCTCAGCTGGCGCGTGCGCTGGGCACGGTCGCCCGACAGCAGCATCCACAAGTCCTGCACCGCCGGGCCCATGCGCGCGTCGTCCAGATCGACGAAATGCGGCCCCGGGCCGACGTCGGCCGGCACATCAACTGGCGTCCACAGGATGTTGCCTGCATGGCAGTCGCCATGCAGACGCAGCGAACGGATTACGCCGGCATCTGCATCTTTTTGACCTCCAGCCCCCGAGAAATAGGCGCAACCAGCTATTGAATTGATAGCATCCTGACAGGCCTTCTGCCAGGCCGACTGCACGTCCAGCGGCACCATCTGATGCGTCAACAGCCAGTCGTACGGCTCCTGGGCAAAGGTCTGCAGGTCCAGCGCCGGCCGGTGCACAAAGGGCCGCGCTGCGCCCACCGTGTGCAGCCGTGCCAGGAAGCGGCCAATCCACTCCAACACCTCGTCGTCATCAAGTTCGGGCGGGCGCCCGCCGCGACGCGGGCTGACGGAAAACACGAAGCCGCCGTGGCGATGCAAGGTCGAACCCGCCAAGCTCAACGGTGCCACCACCGGTACCTCGGCGGCCACCAGCTCGGCGGCGAAGTCATGCTCCTCCTGGATCTGCGCCTCGCTCCAGCGTTCGGGGCGGTAGAACTTGGCCACCACGATCTGCCCGTCTTCCAGATGCAGCTGGTAGACGCGGTTCTCGTAGGAGCTCAAGGCCTGCAACCGGCCGTCGCCATACAGGCCGACGCTGGCCAACGCATCCATGACCATGTCAGGCGTCAGAATTTCAAAAGGGTGGCGCATGGTCGGCTGGCTGTTGGTCATGTCGCCATTGTCGCTGTTGATGCCCGGATATCCACTGGTTCACATGGATAATGAGAGCGCCTCAATGGAGAAGTGTGGCCATGAATTCTTTCAAGCGTAAGGTTGCCTTCGGGATCGGCAGCGTCTCGGTCGTCCTGGCCGGCCTGGCGATTCCGCCCGTGTGGTGGATGGCGCGCGAAAACGCTGAAGACAGCGTTGTCTCCATGGCGGTCGAAGAGTCGCGCCGCCTGCTGCACCACGAGCCCTTCCGCCCGGAAGGCGCCCAGGCGCAATCGCATGCGCAGGCGGCTGCGCGCGCCTTGGTGGGCGGCCTGTTCGATATCGCCGAAATCTACAGCGCCAATGGCGTGCTGATGGCCGAGGACATGACCACCACCGGCCGCGCCCTCGAAAAGGACATTGCGCCCCACGGCACGCCGGCCTACCAGTTCCCGTTTTATGAAAGCCAGCGCCTGCCGGGCGAGCGCTGGGTGTTGCGCGTGTTCGTGCCACTGCGCGGCGACAACCAGGCCATCACCGGTTATCTCGAAGGTGTGCGCCTGGTGCCGGACTGGCAACGCGAACAGATGCGCGCGGAAGCCCTGCGCGTGGCGTTGATGGTGGCGCTGGCCGCCCTGCTGTGCGGTGCCGCCCTCTACCCGGTCATGATCCGCCTGTTCGCCGACAACCAGCGCAAGACGCGGGAGGTGCTGGAATCCCACATTTCCATGATGGAAGCACTGGGGCGCGCCATCGCACGGCGCGACTCCGACACCGGCGCCCACAACTACCGCGTGGCCTGGATCGCAGCCACGCTGGGCGAGGCCGTGGGCCTGCATGGCAGCCGCATGCAGGAGTTGATTGCCGGCAGTTTTCTGCACGATGTCGGCAAGATCGGTATCCCGGACGCCATTCTGCTCAAGCCAGGCCGCCTCAACGACGACGAGATGCTGGTCATGCGCACGCATGTCGGTCTGGGCGAGGACATCGTGACCGGTGCTGGCTGGCTCGAAGGCGGTCGGGCCGTGGTGGCTGGCCACCATGAGAAGTGGGATGGCACCGGCTACCCGCGCGGCCTGGCGGGCGAGGACATTCCGCTGGTGGCGCGTATCTTTGCGTTGGCCGACGTGTTCGACGCCTTGTGTGCGCGCCGCCCCTACAAAGAGCCGATGCCACTGGGAGCCGCCATGCAGGTGTTGACCGAAGGATCAGGAAAACACTTCGACCCGCATTTGCTCAAGGTGTTCTCGGCCCAATCGCAACACATTCACGCGACCATCATCAACGCAAGCGAAGAGGATGCCCGGCGGCTGCTGGAGGTCATGGTGCGCAAGCACTTCAGCCTCTAGCCGAGGGCCCAAGGCCCCAGAGCCCTAGAACGGCACGTCCCAGTCGTCCCGCCGCCGCTCCTCCTCCACCTTCAGCTGCTCAAAAGGCAAGGTCTGCTTGACCAGGATCACGGTGCAGGGGGCTTCCATCGCCACCTTGATCGGCACGGTGGCGACAAAGCGCTGTTTCATCAACCCATGCGTGGCCGCGCCCATCACGATCACGCTGACACGGTTGCCAATGGCGTAATTGAGCAACGCCTGCGCCGCATCGCCCGACTCGATCACATGACAGGAGGTCTGGTGCCCGGTCAGATCCAGCGGCTTCATCCATTGCCGCAATTGCGTCATATACCGACGCTGCACACTGGTTTCGCTGTCTTCCTCGCGCGTGCTGCTGGTCTGGCTGGGTGAGATCACCGTCACGCAGGCCAGCCGCGCACCAGGGCGCGTCCCGAGTGAACGTGCGGCCGCCTGGCGCAGTGAGTACAGCGTGGCATCGCTGACATCCTGGTGCGGCACGGCCACCATCACGATCGGCACTTCATCGATCTGCTGCATGGGCAAGGGGCTGGGCTCGTAGTGCATGCCGGCCGCCTTGATCCAGCGCTTGAAATGAACCCAAGCCCCCGTGCCCTGGGTCGCCAGACCACGTTCTGTCACATCCACCTGCTCGGGGTGCAACAAGTCAAACGCCAAATGTGCCGCCGACGGATAACGCTGCGCCGCCTCCTGCGCCAGACAGCGCAGCACCACCTCCTGCAGCCAGGGCGGCAACTCCGGTTTGCGTTGGCGTGGCGGCGGCGGGTCCATCCACAGCCGTTGGCGCAGGCCGCCGTTGGTTTGCGGCGCACCGAAGGGCAGCTTGCCGGTCAGCAACTGGTAGAGCATGACACCGATGGCAAAGACATCGCTGCGGGGATCGCCGCGCACCCCGACCACCTGCTCAGGCGCGATCCAGGCTGGCGAACCCACCGCCTTGCGCAGCTGCTCGGCCAGCAGGTCCGGGTACAGCGCGTTGCACGACAGGCCGAAATCGAGCAGCACCGCGCTGCCGTCGGGCCGGATCAGGACGTTGGCCGGCTTGAGATCCAGGTGCACCGTGTTTTGCTGGTGCAGGCTGTGTGCGGCGTGCGCCATGGCGGCACCGAGCCGCACCACCTCATCGACCGGCGGCAACGCAGGCTCGTCGAGCCAGTGCTGCAGCGTACGGCCCTGCACGTACTCCATCACCAGGTAGGGCGTACGCTCCAGGTCGCCCGCGGCCACAAAGCGCGGTACGTTCGGGCCGGTCAGCACCTGCATGATCTGGTGCTCCACTTCGAAGCTGACGATGTTTTCCGCTCCATCACCGGCGGTCATGCGCGGCACCTTCATGACCATCGGGAACCCCGGATCGGGCGTGCCATCGGCGTAATGCACACGGTAGATGTGGGCCATGCCGCCCGAGTGAACGCACTCGTCGACCACAAAACCATCCAGCACATGCCCGGGTTCCAGCAACTTCATCGTCCCTGCTCCAGTCGACCTGCAAAATACTCCGGCAGACCCGCCCGCCGTATGGCGGCCGCTGCTGCGTGATGATCGTAGTCCACGCGGTGAAACGTGAGCTGGGCCCGCTCCGAATCGAACAGGGCGTACATCGCCTTCGGGTTGCCGTCGCGCGGCTGCCCAACCGAGCCGACCGTGGCCAGCCAGTGGCGGTGGCGCGGCACCGGCACCGCCACACCTGCGGTCGGTTCGAACTTCATCAAGCCGCCGGCACTACCCTGGTAGTACAGCGTCTGCATGTGCACGTGGCCACCAAACACGTAGCGCACCTCGGCCATGTCGCGCACCGCGTCCAGACTCATGGCCGCGCCGCGGCTGTCGTAGACATAACGCCAGCGCTCGGGCGCTTCCGCCGAGGCGTGCACCAGCAGCATGGCCTCGCGTCGAATGGTCAACGGCAGCGCAGCCAGAAAGTCTTGTTGTGCGGCATCGAGTTGCTCATGCGTCCATTGCGCCGTGCTGTCGCCAATGGTCTTGATCTCAGCCGGTGGGTGCAGCGCCATGTCGTCGTGGTTGCCCCGGATCACCCATGCGCCTTGCTCTGCCAAGTGCATCACCCGCTGCATGACAGCCACAGGGTCGGCGCCGTAGCCGACAAAGTCGCCCAACAGCGCCAGTTGCTGCGCACCTTGCCCCTGCGCGTGCGCGAGACAGGCCTCCAGCGCCTGGAGGTTGGCATGGATATCGGACAACAGGGCAAGTTTCATGGGAATCGCGTCACTTTGACTGACTTCATCTTGCGCGCATTAGCTTGCCTCCAGCTTGCATCGGACTGGCTGACGCGTCGTTGACACAAATCAATTTACGCCATTCATTCGACACGGTAGAGTGGCAACATGGCACGTCGAACCACCTCCAGACACCTCATCACGCGACGCGGGCTGACCTACTCGCTGGCGCTCTGCCTCTTGATTCTGGGACTGGGCGGGCTGGGCTTCTGGCTGGTGGAGCCGGACGTGCACACCTTCAGTGACGGGCTGTGGCTGGCTTTCACCACCGCGGCCACTGTCGGCTATGGCGATCTGGTTCCCACCACCATGCTGTCACGCGGCTTTGCCGTTGTGGTGGTCCTGCTCGGTCTGGCCGTCCTGTCGCTGGTCACCGCCTCGGTGGCCGCCATGCTGGTCGAAAACGAAGAGCGCCATATGGAAGGCGACCTGCTACACGAACTCAGCACCCTGCGTGCTGAAGTCCAAAGCCTGCGCGCGGAGGTCCGGGCCCTCCAGCCCGGACGGCAACCGCCTCCCAACTGAACCGGACGGAATCTCACCATGCTGGACTACCTCATCATCGGCGGCGGCTCGGCAGGCTGTGTCCTCGCATCCCGCCTGAGCGAAGACCCCTCGGTCCATGTCGCCTTGCTGGAGGCGGGGCCTCGCGACGACAGCGTGCTGATCCACTGCCCGGCCGGCCTGGCCCTGCTGGCCAAAACAGGGCAGGCCAACTGGGCGTTCAGCACCACGCCGCAAGCCGGCCTCAACGGCCGGCGTGGTTACCAGCCGCGCGGCAAGGTGCTGGGCGGCTCCAGCTCCGTCAACGCCATGATCTACACGCGCGGCCACCGCCGTGATTACGACGACTGGGCGGCCCAGGGCAACCCCGGCTGGGGCTTTGACGACGTATTGCCCTACTTCAAGCGCGCCGAAGACAATGCACGCGGTGCCGACGCCTTCCATGGCACGGGGGGACCGCTGCATGTGATGGATTTGCGCAGCCCCAACCGTTTCGGACCTGTCTTCGCTGCCGCGGCAGAACAGGCCGGTTATCCGGCCAACCACGACTTCAATGGCGCCAGCCAGGAAGGCGTGGGCCTGTACCAGGTGACGCACAAGAACGGCGAGCGCTTCAGTGCTGCCAAGGCCTACCTGACACCCCACCGCGCCCGCCCCAACCTGCACGTCATCACCGGCGCCCAGGCCACCCGCATCCTGCTGGAAGGCAAGCGCGCTGTCGGCGTGGAGTACCTGCAGGACGGCACGCTGAAACAACTGCGCGCCCAGCGCGAAGTGCTGTTGTGCGCCGGCGCCCTGCAATCGCCCCAACTGCTGATGCTGTCGGGCATCGGGCCGCACACGCACCTGCTGGACCAAGGCATCGCCACCTTGCATGCATTGCCCGGCGTCGGGCAGAACCTGCAGGACCATGTCGATGTGGTGCAGGTGGTCAATGCGCCGGGGCTGACCGAGTTGTTCGGTTTGTCACTGCCCGGTGCCGTGCGCATGCTGCGCGGCGTGCTGGAATGGCGACGCTCGCGTAGCGGCATGCTGACCACCAATTTCGCGGAAGCCGGCGGCTTCATCAAGAGCCGGCCGGAGGAACCCATTCCCGACCTGCAACTGCATTTCGTGGTGGGCAAACTGATCGACCACGGTCGCACCACGGCCTTCGGCCATGGCTACTCTTGCCATGTCTGCCTGCTGCGCCCGCAAAGCCGGGGCAGCGTGCAACTGGCCAGCAAGGACCCGCTGGCGCCACCCCTGATCGACCCCAATTTTCTGGGCGAGCGCGACGACACGGAGCGACTGGTACGCGGCTTCAAGTTGTTGCGCCACATTCTGTCGCAGCCGGCGCTGGCCGGCCATGGCGGCCGGGAACTGGCCGCCTCGGCAGCCGCGCGCAGTGATCAGGCGATCGAGCAGTACATTCGCGACCATGCCGACACGATCTACCACCCGGCAGGCTCCTGTCGCATGGGGGCGGGGCCGATGGATGTGGTGGATGCCCAATTGCGGGTGCACGGTCTGCAGGGGCTGCGCGTGGTGGATGCCTCCATCATGCCCAGTCTGGTGAGCGGCAACACCAATGCACCAGTCATCATGATTGCCGAGAAGGCCGCAGACATGATCCGCGCGGACCTGAGCCCCTGAGGCCACGCATAGAATGACCCGGTGTCCATGTTCAACCTGACCCGCTATTTCTCCACGCTCTCGTTTGCGCTGATTGCACTGGCAGCCGGCCTGCTGACCTTCTATTTCCGGCACATCACCTACGAGCAGTTGCTGCGCCACGAACAAAGTCGGGCCGAAGAATTCACCCAGGTGTTCGAGAACTCGCTCTGGCCCCACTTCAGACCAGTCATGGGAAATGTCCTGGCGGACACACCGGATGTGTTGCAAGAACGCGGTGCCAATGTCCGGCTCCGTGAAACCCTGAGCAACATGACCCGTGGCACCAGTGTCATCAAGATCAAGATCTACACACGCAACGGCATCTCCGTTTTCTCCACCGACCCCAGACAGGTCGGTGACAGCAAGATCGACAACCCCGGTTTCCAGTCGGCCGTCAACGGCACCCCGATCAGCGAGTTGACGCATCGCAACCAGTTCGATGCCTTTGACGGTACGTTGCAGAACTGGGACGTGATCTCGACTTACGTGCCAATTCACAGCACCGAGGATGGCCAGGAACGCATCGACGGTGTGTTTGAGGTCTACCAAGACGTCACCGCCTTTGTCCAGGAAGCCGACCACCACCTCAAATGGGTCTCGGCTGGCGTGGCTGGCGTGCTGGCGGCACTGTACCTGGCCCAGTTCATGCTCGTGCGCCACGCACAGACCATCCTGCGTGCGCAGGCACGCGCACTGGAAGCAACCAACCACGATCTCGACCGCCGGGTGCAGGAACGTACGCACGACCTGGAAAACGAGATTTCCGAACGCCGGCGTGCCGAGTTGCGGCTTGACTACCTGGCACACCACGACCCGTTGACCGACCTGCCCAATCGGCTGCTGTTCAAGGAACGGCTGTCGCAAAGCCTGCAGCGCATCCGTCAGCGCAATGCCCAGCTGGCCGTGCTGTTCATCGATCTGGACCATTTCAAGGACGTCAACGACACCCTGGGCCACTCGATCGGCGACACCTTATTGACCATCATCACCCGCCGCCTGCAAGCCTGCATTCGTCCGGGCGACACCTTGGCGCGCATCGGCGGCGACGAATTCATCTGCATTCTTGAAGATACCGGCGGACCGGCCACTGCACTGGAGGTCGCCGACCAGTTGCTGGAGCTGTTTCGTCAGCCTTTTACCGTTGATGACAAGCAGCTCTACCTGTCGGCCAGCGTCGGCATCAGCCAGGCGCCGATTGACGGCATGGAAGTTGACGTTCTGGTGCGCAAGGCCGATGCCGCGATGTACCAAGCCAAGGCCGACGGCCGCAATCGCAGCCACTTCTACACCAACGCGATGACAGCGTACGCCCAGGAGCGCATCCAGCTCGAAGGCCTGCTGCGCGATGCCATCACATCCAACGAACTGAGTGTTCACTTTCAACCGAAGGTCGAAGTGGAAAGCGGGCGCTTGCTCGGCGCTGAGGCCTTGCTGCGTTGGGACAGTGCCGAACTCGGCAGCATCCCCCCCACTCGCTTCATTCCGCTGGCGGAGGAGACCGGCTTCATCATGGAGCTGGGATTCTGGATATTGTGCGAAACCTGCCGACAGATCGCGCTCTGGGACGAGGCCGGGCTGCACGTACCGGTGGTATCGATCAATCTGTCGGTCAAGCAGCTGGAACGCGGTAATCTGCCGGAACTGCTGCGCACCATCATGCGCGAAACAGGTATCACCCCGGAACGGCTGGAACTGGAGATCACCGAGTCCGTCATCATGGGCATGGAGGATGCCTTCGCCATGCTGGCCGACCTGCGCGCCTTGGGCGTCCGTCTGGCACTGGACGACTTCGGCACCGGTTATTCCTCCCTTTCCTACTTGCGAAAGCTGCCGGTCCAGACACTCAAGATCGACCAGGGCTTCATCGCCGGCATTGGCAAGAATCGCAGTGACGAGGCCATCGTGCAAGCCATGGTCGATATCTCCCGCAGCCTCAATCTGTCCAGCGTGGCGGAAGGGGTGGAAACGGCCGAGCAGTTCGCCTTTCTGCGCCGTCTGGGCTGTGAGCAGGTCCAGGGCTTCCTGTTCGGCAAACCCGTGTCCGCCAGCGAATTCCAGTTGCACTGGCAGGCACACACCGTTGTCGACATGGCCGTCGGGTGATAGGCATGCCCAGGGTCAACCCTGTCAGGCAAGTTCCTACAACGCAAAGCGCCAAACACCGACTTAAATTTCTTGGTTGCTTGTCTACAGTTCACTCACCACATCAATACGGATGTGAAGCGGGGAAAAAACATGCGAACCAATGCCATTTCACTCAACCCTTTCAGCCTGATGATGGAGCCTGAAAGCGTGCTCCAGGCCATGGAGCGTTCCCAGTCGCTGCGCGGCTTGCGTCGTCGCCAGCTGCGCCCGCTCGACAAGCCACTGATCCCCTATGCCAAGGCACGTACGACCTGCAACGACGCCGCCCTGGTTGACGACAGCGACGACGAACTCGACAACTGAGCCGACGCCCCGGGCTCACCGGCCCTCGCCATTCCTGCGGCATCAACACCGCGTTCGGTTGGCACATCCACTGGAAACGCCGCCTGCCGCCGATGCTGCGTCACAGAGGCTCTCCATGGCTGCTAGGATCGCGGCCATGAACCAAGCCGAACAGCCTCTGCAGATCCACCCATTCCGACCCGCCCGCCACGGCCAGACATGAATTTCTGGCCTTCTTGCGGCTTCGATCGCCTGCGCACCACGCCCCAAGGCTGGCTCGCGCCAACCCCGGACTACCTGCGCTTGTTCCTTGCGCGCCCCGAACTGGCCCTGGTGCCGGAGTCCTGCCCGGCCGAGCATCGCCTGCACGAGGCCCTGCAACAAGACCCACAGCGCCGCGTGCCGCCCCAGATGCTGTCCATGCTGCAGGACGCAGACGTGCGCGACAACTACCGGCATTTCCTCTCATTCCGCGATGCACTGCTGGCGAGCGGCTCACTGCAAGCCTATTACCTCCAACTCATCCATTCGGGTGACATCCGGGTCCCCCCGCTTTTCATCGATCTGCTGGTCCAGGCCATCCTGCGCCAACAACTCGACGACTGCGAGGATGCACAGCAGTTGCGTGCCGCCGAGCTGCTCTTTCGGCCGCAGCGGCTGACCGTGCAGGAAGGGCAGGTGCTGGCCGCCGACCAGGCCGTGGCCGACCAGCTCAGCAGCAACGCCGGCTTGGGCGAACTCGGCCGCCTGCTGATAGAAAACAAGACCCCAGTGCGCGAGGCTGAGCTGAAGGTGCTGAATGAAGGCAATGCCGCCCTCTATGCGGAGCGCAGCGAGCGCCACCTGTTTTTGCTCGATCTCACCCATGAGGTGAGCCAGGAGCTCAGCCATGGACTCACGCTGCGCATGACGCGCGCACGCAGCGGCCTGAAGGCCTTGGCACGCATCCTGGAGCGCTGGGTGCGGCATTTTCTCGCCGTGACGGTCCGGATCGAACCGCTCTCCAGCGTGGACGATGCCTCCTGGCGCTGGCACATCGGGCTCGACGCCGAGGCCTCCACCCTTTTGAACGCGCTCTATCAGGGCGATGCCGTCGCGCCTGAACGCATGCAACGCCTGGTCAGCCTGTTCCGGCTTGATTTTGCCGACCCCGCCTGCATGCTGCCCGAAGTGGCCGGCAAGCCGGTCTACCTGGGTCTGGCTATGAATGCACAGGGAATTCTGCGCCTCAAACCGCAGAACCTGCTGCTGAATCTGCCGCTAGCCCCGCGCCAGTAGATTCCTGCCGCAACCAGCGCTGCGGCGCTTACATGCTGCGCCGGTACTGCCCACCCACTTCGAACAAGGCGTTCGTGATCTGCCCCAGTGAGCAGACGCGCACGGCATCCATCAGTACCTCGAAGACATTCCGGTTCTCGATCACCGCCTGCTGCAGACGCTTGAGTTGCGCTGGTGCCTCGCCGGCATGGCGCGTTTGGAAATCCGCCAGCCTTTGCAACTGGCTCTGCTTTTCCTCCTCCGTTGAACGCGCCAACTCCAGCTTCTCCAGCACAGCATCACCATGCGGGTTGCGGAAGGTGTTCACGCCGATGATCGGCAGCTCGCCGGTGTGTTTGAGCATCTCGTAGTGCATTGATTCGTCCTGGATGCGGCCCCGCTGGTAGCCGGTTTCCATGGCACCCAGCACGCCACCGCGCTCGGAAATGCGTTCGAACTCAGCCAGCACCGCCTCTTCCACCAGCTCCGTCAATTCCTCGATGATGAAGGCGCCCTGGTTCGGGTTCTCGTTTTTCGCCAGCCCCCATTCACGGTTGATGATGAGCTGGATCGCCATGGCACGCCGCACGCTGTCTTCCGTCGGCGTGGTGATGGCCTCATCGAAGGCATTGGTGTGCAGGCTGTTGCAGTTGTCGTAGATGGCGATCAGCGCCTGCAGGGTGGTGCGGATGTCGTTGAACTGGATCTCCTGCGCGTGCAGGCTGCGGCCCGAGGTCTGGATGTGGTACTTGAGTTTCTGGGAACGCTCGTTGGCACCGTATTTCTCCTTCATGGCCACGGCCCAGATGCGCCGCGCCACGCGGCCCATCACGTTGTACTCGGGGTCCATGCCGTTGGAGAAGAAAAAGCTCAGGTTCGGCGCGAAGTCATCGATGTGCATACCGCGCGCCAGATAGGCTTCCACCAGCGTGAAGCCGTTGGAGAGCGTGAAGGCCAACTGGCTGATCGGATTCGCGCCAGCTTCGGCAATGTGATAACCGGAGATCGAGACGCTGTAGAAATTGCGTACGCCGTGGTGCACAAAATATTCAGCGATGTCACCCATCACCTTGAGGCTGAACTCGGTGGAGAAGATGCAGGTGTTCTGCCCCTGGTCTTCCTTCAGGATATCGGCCTGCACCGTGCCACGAACGTTCTCCAGCACCCACTCGCGAATTTTCTCGATTTCGGTATCGGTGGGGTCACGGCCATTGTCGGCCTTGAACTTGTCGATGTTCTGATCGATCGCCGTATTCATGAACATGGCGAGAATGGTCGGCGCCGGACCGTTGATGGTCATGCTGACCGAGGTGGCCGGATTGCACAGGTCAAAGCCGCTGTACAGCACCTTCATGTCGTCCAACGTAGCGATGGAGACCCCCGAGTTGCCGACCTTGCCGTAGATATCCGGCCGCGGATCCGGATCGTTGCCATACAGCGTGACGGAATCGAAGGCCGTGGACAAGCGCTTGGCCGGCATGCCTTCGCTCAGCAGCTTGAAACGGCGATTGGTACGGAAAGGATCGCCTTCGCCGGCAAACATGCGCGTCGGATCCTCGTTTTCACGCTTGAAGGCGAACGTGCCCGCCGTATAGGGGTAACTGCCGGGTACGTTGTCGAGCATCAGCCATTTCAGAATTTCGCCATGGTCTTCGTACTTCGGCAACGCCACCTTGCGAATGACCGTACCCGAGAGTGACTTGGTCGTCAGCGCCGTGCGGATCTCTTTGTCGCGAATCTTCACCACATACTCGTCACCCGCATAGGCCTGCTGCATCTCGGGCCACTGCGTCAGCAGCTTGCGTTCGGCCCCGCCCAAGCGCGCCTCGCGCTGCTCTGCCAGATCGATCGCAGCCTCGGCCGCCTTCGCCTTGCCGGGCTTGCCGACTTCCAACATCGTTGCGGCAGCACGCAGTTGCTGGATTTCCCTTGCCAGATGCGCCTGCTCGTGGGCGCGCCGTTTGTAGCCACGCACGGTATCGGTAATCTCGGCCAGATAGCGCGTGCGCGCGCCCGGTACCACCTGTGTCTGGTTGCTGCTGTGGCGAACTTTGACCAGCGGCAGCAGCCCCTCTTGCATGGAGAGCCCCAGCGCCATGAAACGCGACTTGAGCGCCTGATACAGCGCCGTCACACCATCGTCGTTGAAACGCGAAGCCATGGTGCCGAACACCGGCATCTGCTCGGGCGAGGTGGTCCACGCTTCGCGGTTGCGCTGCACCTGCTTTGCCACATCACGCAACGCGTCGCTCGCGCCCTTGCGATCGAACTTGTTGATGGCCACAAACTCGGCGAAATCCAGCATGTCGATTTTCTCGAGTTGGCTGGCCGCACCGAACTCGGGCGTCATCACATACAGCGGCACATCCACCAACGGCACGATGGCGGCATCCCCTTGGCCAATACCCGACGTTTCGACAATGATGAGATCGAAGCCGGCACATTTGGTAGCTGCCAGCACATCGGGCAATGCCGCGCTGATCTCGCTGCCAAAATCGCGCGTGGCCAGAGAGCGCATGAAAACCCGCGGCCCCTTCTGCCAGGGCGCAATCGCATTCATGCGGATACGGTCGCCCAGCAAGGCGCCACCACTCTTGCGCCGGGAAGGATCAATGCTGATCAAGGCCACACGGAGGTCATCTGCCTGATCAAGGCGCAGGCGCCGGATCAATTCATCCGTCAGCGATGACTTGCCTGCGCCGCCCGTGCCGGTGATGCCGAGCACCGGAATTTTCCGGCTCGCTGCTTCGACCTGCAACTGCTTGCGCAGGGTGGCATCGGCTTGGCCGTTCTCCAGCGCCGTCATCAACTGCGCCAGTGCCCGCCATGCCATCTCGCCGTGTCCCTGGATCGCGTCCAGCGTTTTTGGCGCATGCTCACTGAGCGCCTTGTCACAGCGCATCACCATTTCACCGATCATGCCAGCCAAGCCCATGCGCTGACCGTCTTCCGGGCTGTAGATGCGGGCTACGCCGTAGTCCTGCAACTCACGGATCTCCGACGGCACGATCACGCCGCCACCGCCGCCAAACACCTGGATATGCGCGCCACCGCGGGCCCTGAGCAGATCGACCATGTACTTGAAGTACTCGACGTGGCCACCCTGGTAGGAACTGATGGCGATGCCCTGCACGTCCTCTTGCAAGGCGGCAGTCACCACCTCGTCCACGCTGCGGTTATGGCCCAGATGAATCACCTCGGCCCCCATGCTTTGCAGGATGCGACGCATGATGTTGATGGCCGCATCATGCCCATCGAACAGGCTGGCTGCCGTGACGAAACGCACCTTGTGCGTGGGGCGGTAATTGGCAAGTGCCTTGTACTCGGCAGACAGATCAGTCATGGCGCAGCTCCTGAAAGGGCAGAGTCAACCCGCCTGGCCTGCGCTCTGAGGCACATCGGCCATGGTTGACGTTTACGTAAACGTCAATCTTACCGTTTTTCCCAAGAAAAAGGGGCGCTTTTGCGCCCCTTGATCACTCGCTCAACGACGGTGTGTCAACCGCCATAAAGGTAGTTCGGCAGCCACAGGGTCAGCCCCGGCCAGATGTACATCAGCACCATGCAGATGATGACGATGAACATGTACGGCATCATGCCCGCGAAGATCTGGTTGATCGTCACATGCGCTGGCGAGACCCCCTTCAGGTAGAAGGCCGACATGGCCACCGGCGGGCTCAGGAACGCCGCCTGCAGGTTGACGAACACCAGCACACCCCACAGCATGGGATCGATCTGGAAATGCTGCAACAAAGGCAGAAAGATCGGCACGAAGATCACGATGATCTCGGTCCACTCCAGCGGCCAACCCAGCACGAAGATGATGGCCTGCGACAGCAGCAGGAACTGCATCGGCGACAGGTTCATGCCCAGCACCCATTCCTCAACCAGACGCTGCCCGCCCAGGATGGCGAACACGGCAGAGAACAGCGCCGAGCCGACAAACAGCCAGCACACCATCGACGTGGTCTTGGAGGTCAGGAACACCGCTTCCTTGATTTTCTGGAAATTCAACGTTCCGGCCTGCCAAGCCATCAGGAAAGCACCTGCCGCGCCCACAGCCGCCGACTCGGTCGCCGTGGTGATACCGAATAGGATCACGCCCAGCACCACGAAAGTCAGGATGGCCAAGGGTGCCACCGAATGGATCAGCATGGACATGATTTCATACTGCTCGGCGTCGAACTTCCAGTAGTAGTAGCCCAGCAATGCCAGCGTGATGAGGCAGACAATCCAGAAGCCGTTGTAGAAACCCTCGGGCACAGGTTCAGTCTTGGGCACCTCGGTCGCCTCCCCGGCCCCCATGTCTTGCAGAGGCTCGTCTTTCTCCACCTTGGCGACATTCGACTCGGCACCGGCTGGCTCCGACAGCCCATCAGCGTCCGGAGGTGATTGCAGGCCACCTTCCGCGGGAGGCACCTCCAAGCCACCGGCTGCAGGCGGTTCTTGCACAGCCACCGTCGCCACGGAGGCGTCTGACTTTTCCGCCATCTGAACCATCTCGACCGGTGCGGGCTGATTGTCTTTCTGTGAGTAAATCGTCACGTACCACCAAACCGCGCCGAGGGTGACCACAGCCAGAATGACGGGCGCCAGAGCGCGCATCAGGCCGGCCAGCAACTGCCACCATTTCAGACTCACGCCCTCCACACCACTACGCAATGCCTTGGCGGGCGAAACCACCGCCATCAGCAGCGCAGGCAGCATGAACCGCGAGTAGCTGGACGAAATATGCGCCACCCAGGGGGAGATCGGGGCCTTCATCTGCTCCGGCGGCAGCTTGGGCGCAACTTTCGGATTGATCAAGCACCAGCCGATCACGTAGATCAGGTACAACAGCGCCAGGAAAAAGCCGGGGAACATGGCCGCAGCGTACAGCTTGACGACCGACTGCCCCGCCACGGCGGCGTAGACGATGATCATGACCGAAGGCGGAATCAGGATACCCAGTGTGCCACCGGCCGTGATGACGCCGGCCGCAAGGCGCGTGTCATAGCCGGCGTTGAGCATGGGGCGCATCGCGATCACACCCATGAGCACCACCACCGCGCCAACCAAGCCACTGGCAATGCCCCAGAAGGTACAGATCACCAGCGTGGTCACGGCCAAGGAGCCGGGCAACTTACGAAACGCCAACTGAACGCTGTGGAACATCTTGTCCACCAGTGCGCCACGCTCCATGATGTAGCCCATCAGCACGAACAGCGGAATGGACAACAGCGTGTCGTTGTTCATGGCGCCGAAAGCGCGTTGGACCATCAGGTCAAAGATCCGGTTGTCCAGCCAGTGGGCAGACGGCTCATAAAAGGCGACGAAACCAAACATCATGCCCAAACCCATCAGCGTGAACGCGGTGGGAAAGCCCATCATGATCACCACCACGATCAGGCACAGCATGGTCAAACCAAGTGCAGCGTTGCTCATCATCAGCCCTTCATTCCTTTGGATTTCTCGATGGCCAGCTGTTTGGCTTCTTCATCGACAAATTCACTACCTTCGAGCTGCTGAGCAACCACATCGGACTCTTCGGCGTCCTTGATCCGGGGCGTCCACTCGCCCGTCTTGAGGCAAACAATGCACCGCACGATTTCTGAAACCCCCTGCATCAGCACCAGCGCCCCCGCCAGAGGAATCATGAACTTGAATGGATAGACCGGCAGCGGATCCGCATTGAAAGTCTGCTCATGGATGGCCAGGGAGTCCTGAAAGTAACTCCAGCCCGACCAGGTCAGTGCCGCAATACCGGGCAGGAAAAAGGCGATGTACAGCACCAGGTCAATGCTGGCCTGGGTGCGCGGCTTCATGCTGCCATAAAGGAAGTCGCCGCGCACATGGCCATCGTGCGCCAAAGTGTAGGCACCGCCCATCATGAACAGGGTGCCATAAAGCATGTTGCTGGCGTCAAAGACCCAGGCTGTCGGCGCATTGAGCGCGTAGCGTTTGAATACCTCAGCGACAACCAGAAGCATCAGCACCACGATGAGCCAGGCAAATGCCTTGCCCACCCAGGTGCTGATCTGATCCGCCGTGTGGAGTAATGTTTGAACTCTCATCAGATCTCTATCAGAACTACAAAAAACAAACCAGCCATCCGGCTACCCGAATGGCTGGTTCAGACAGCCGCAATCGTCAAGCTTTCTTGGCGCCTTTACCGAAGTAATGGTTGTAGGCCATCTTGAAGTCGACCATGTAGTCGTTCTGCCACTGGCTGGCGCGCGCAGCATAAACACGCTGCGATTCGATCACCTTCTTGAACAGTGCGTTCTCGCCGCTCTTTTTGGCGATGATCTTGTCCCACGAGTCCAGCTGAGCCTTGAGAATGGCATCGGGCGTCTTATAGAAATGGATGCCTTGCTTCTTGAGATCGATGTAGTCCTTGGAATTGCGGTCAATCGCCTTCCAGCTCATGTCGGCACTGGCCGCTTGAACGCTGTAGTCGACGATTGCGCGCAACTCGGCCGGCAACGCATTGAGCTTGCCCTTGTTGAACAGAATCTCGAACTGCTCGCCGGACTGGTGGAAGCTCTGCAGCATGCAGTTCTTCACCACATCGGGGAAACCCAGGATACGGTCGGATGTGGCGTTGTTGAACTCGGCGCCATCGATCAGGCCGCGGTCCAGCGCCGGCACGATTTCGCCACCGGGCAGCGGGTTGACCGCCGCACCCATGTCGGTATACATGTCAACGGCCAAGCCCACGGTGCGGAACTTGACGCCCTTCATTTGGCTGATGTTGGAGATCGGCTTCTTGAACCAGCCGAAGGGCTGGGTGGGCATGGGGCCATACAGGTAGGACACCACATCCATGCCGAGCGATTTGTAGATTTCTTCCAGCAGGGCCTTGCCGCCGCCGTAGTTGTGCCAAGCCAGCACCATGTTGGGGTCCATGCCGAAAGCCGGACCGGAGCCCCACAGAGCCAGGGCGGAGTTCTTGCCATAGTGGTAGGCCACCACACCGTGACCGCCATCCAGCGTACCCTTGTTCACGGCTTCGAGCAACTGGAACGCCGGCACCACTGCACCAGCAGGCAGCACTTCGATCTTGAGCTTGCCGCTGGCCATGTCGTTGACCTTCTTGGCAAAGTCATTGGCGTATTCGTGAAAGATGTCCTTGGCTGGCCACGTGCTCTGAAAGCGCAGCGTGGTCGTGGTCTGAGCGGTTGCCACCATGGGAGCGGACATGGCACCAGCGGCCAGTGCGGCCCCTTTGAGCAGGCTGCGGCGACGGGGAGTTTTGTTATCGGTCACGGTAGGTCTCCTGTTGTAGAAAAGGCAAGTTTTTTGCCTTCTGGGCGGAGATTCTCACCTTTGCTCGACGGCGAAACCTAGGGGTTTTCACCAAGTTCCGCCGGGTAACCCGCACAAAACAGTTTTCACTTTTCCATATGCGTTTGCCCCCAAGAGGCGCGCTCTGCCAACTTGGCCAAAAACGAACACAATCCCGGCAGCGGGACCCCGCCATTGATCGATCCAGAACGAAGGAGACACAACATGGATAGACGCAACTTCTTTCAAAGTTCAGCCTTGGTGACCAGCGGCGCATTGGCTGGCTGCGCCCTGCCCGGTGTGGCACAACAAGCCAGAACGCCGTTTCAGGTGCCTGCCATCAACATCCCCATTGTTGGATCAGACGAGGTGTTTCCGGTACGCCGCATTTACTGCATCGGCCGCAACTACGCCGCGCATGCGCGTGAAATGGGCTCGGACCCGACCCGTGAACCACCGTTTTTCTTCCAGAAGCCGACGGACGCCATCCAGTTCGTCCCCGCCGGTACGGTCGCCGACCACCCTTACCCGACCCTCACGCAGAACTACCATTACGAAGCCGAGCTGGTCGCCTGCTTGGGTGCGGGGGGACGCAACATTCCGGTGGCCAAGGCATTGGATCTGGTCTATGGCTACACCTTGGGCCTGGACATGACACGGCGCGACCTGCAGCGCGCCATGGGCGATCAGAAGAAGCCATGGGAAATTGGCAAGAGTTTCGACAAATCGGCACCCATCGGTGCCGTCCACAAAGTCTCGCAGACGGGGCACTTCACTCAAGGCGCCATCTGGCTCAAGGTCAATGGCCAGATCAAGCAGAACGCCAACCTGAACCAGATGATCTGGAGCGTAGCCGAGCAGATCAGCAAGCTGTCCGAAGCCAACGAGCTCTTTCCCGGCGACATCATCTACTCTGGCACCCCCGAGAACGTGGGGCCGGTGGTTCGCGGCGATGTGATCGAAATGCACATCGACGGCCTGCCCAACCTCAGCGTGAAAATCGTCTAACGCGCGACACGCACCTTTGCCATGGCCATGGCAAAGGTGCAAATGAGCGGCGACACGGCAGAGAGCGATCGACGCGCACATGTCGAACCTAAGCATTTTCAACTGCCAGATCTTGACACCATTGCGCAAACGGCTATCAAAACAATAGCAAATCAGATTGCCATGGAAACGGCGTCGACCGGTACACCCTCTCTAAAATACTTTAGAGTTCTGCTTCCGGCAGGGCGTTTCTGCCACCTCTCTTGCTCACACCATGAAACCCATCCAGCTCTTCGACTCGGCGTCCAGCACCTACACCTACGTGCTGTTTGACGAAGCTTCGCGGGAAGCCCTCATCATCGATCCGGTGGACGAGCAACTTGAACGCGATCTGCAGGTGCTACGCGAGTACGGGCTCAAGCTGGTGTGGGCCGTAGAAACCCATGCCCATGCCGACCACATCACCAGCGCCGGACGACTGGCCGAACACACCGGCGCACAGACGGCGGCACCGGAAGCTTGCGGCATTCGTACCGCGGCCGTCCAGCTCGCCGACGGCCGTACGCTGCAATTCGGCAGCCAGATCGTTCGTGCCTTGCACACCCCGGGCCATACGGCCGGCAGCATGAGCTACCTGTGGCAGACGGGCGAGCAAGCCCATGTCTTCACAGGCGACACGCTGCTGATCAACGGCTGCGGCCGCACCGACTTCCAATCTGGCAGTGCCGAAGCCCTTTATCGCAGCCTGACCCAGGTGCTGTTTGCGCTGCCCGACGACACGGTTGTCTGGCCGGGCCATGACTATCAGGGTCGCACTCACTCGACCATTGGCGTTGAAAAGGCCACCAACGCCCGCGTCGCGGGCAAGACCCTTGCTGAGTTCAAGGCCATCATGGATTCGCTGAACCTGCCCAAGCCGCGCCGTATCGACGAAGCCGTGCCCGCCAACCTGAGCTCCGGTATGCGCCATGATGCTGAAGGTGCCTTGCTGATGACGGTACGGACTGCTACCGGCTATGCAGGCGATGTTTCGCCCCAACTCGCCTATGAATGGTGGAAAGCCGGTCAGGCTGTGCTGGTCGACGTGCGCACCGATGCTGAGCGGGAATGGGTCGGCTTTGTCCCCGAGGCCGTCGCCCTGGCCTGGAAACAGTGGCCCGGCATGGCTCTGAACCCCGACTTCGATACCGGCATCCGGGCGGCTATTCCATCGGGCATGAAGGCCGTGCTGCTGTGTCGCAGTGGTGTGCGCTCCATTGCCGCGGCCAAACGCGCCTGCGAACTGGGCATTGAGGCCTACAACATCCTTGAGGGATTCGAAGGCGCCCCCGACGAGCACGCCCACCGCGGACGTCGAGGTGGCTGGCGTTACCACGGTCTGCCGTGGCGTCAAGGTTGAGACAACCGGCCGATGGCCTCTGCCTTGATAATGCGCTTAAAGTGAACGAGAACCATGACTTTCCTGGCCATTGATGTTGGTAACACCCGCTTGAAGTGGGCACTGTTTGACGCACCGCACCCTGGTGCCAATCTGCTGGCGCAAGGCGCCGAGTTCCTCGACAACATCGACAAACTGGCAGAAGGCGCCTGGTCCCAGCTACCCGCCCCAAGTTGCATGCTGGGCTGCGTGGTCGCCAGCGATGCCGTCAAGCACCGCGTGGAAGACCAGATGGAATTGTGGGATGTGGCCCCGCAGTGGGTCGTTTCCAGCGCCTTCGAAGCCGGCCTGACCAATGGCTACGACCACCCCGCACGGTTGGGTCCCGACCGTTGGGTTGCCATGATCGGCGCCTGGCACCGCATGCTCGCCATGGGTGCGCCACGCCCCATCGTGGTCACCATGGTGGGCACGGCTGTGACCGTGGAAGCCATTGACGCCCAGGGCAAGTTCCTTGGCGGCTATATCCTGCCTGGCCACGGCATCATGCTGCGTGCGCTGGAATCCGGCACCGCGGGTCTGCACGTCCCCACGGGTGAAGTGCGCCCCTTCCCCACCAACACCAGCGATGCGCTGACCAGTGGCGGCACCTATGCCATCGCCGGCGCCATGGAGCGCATGGTCCAGCACCTGCGTGAGCATTGTGGCACCGAGCCTTGGTGCGTCATGGCTGGCGGCGCTGGCTGGAAGATGGCGCCCAGCATGTCGGTGCCATTTGAACTGGTCGACAGTCTGATCTTCGACGGCTTGCTGCAGATTGCCTCAAGTCGCGGCTTCGGCCATCCACACTGATCACTCGTGCGCGGCAAGCCAGGCTTCCGCGAGTCTGACCCAGTAGGTGGCACCCAACGGAATCAGCTCGTCATTGAAGTCGTAACTTGGGTTGTGCAGTGTGCAAGGCCCTCCACCGTGGCCCATTTCGCGGTGCACGCCGTCGCCGTTGCCAATAAAGCAGTAAGCCCCTGGCTTGGCCTGCAACATGTAAGCAAAATCCTCGGCACCCATCGTCGGTTCCTGCGGCAACACCTGTGTGTCGCCGACGATACCCGCCATCACCTTGCGTGCAAAGTCCGCCTCATGCGGTGAATTGATGGTCGGCGGATAGTTGCGATCGAACTCGAACTCGCAACTCACACCAAAAGCGGCACTGGTGTGCTCGGCGATCTGGCGCATTCGCTGCTCAATCAGGTCCAGAACCTCCAAGGTGAATGTGCGCACCGTGCCTTGTAACTCGCAGCTGTCCGGAATGACATTGGTCGCCTCGCCAGCGTGGATCATGGTGACGGAAATCACGCCAGCGTCAATTGGCTTCTTGTTGCGGCTGATGATGGTCTGGAAGGCCTGCACCATCTGACACGCGACCGGCACCGGATCAATGGCGTTGTGCGGCAGAGCCGCATGGCCGCCCTTACCGCGAATCGTGATCTTGAATTCATTGCTGGAGGCCATGACGGGGCCAGCGCTGACAGCAAAGCTGCCTGCCGGCATGCCCGGCCAGTTGTGCATGCCGAAGACGGCCTCCATCGGAAACTTCTCGAACAACCCGTCGCGCATCATTTCATGCGCGCCACCACCGCCCTCCTCCGCCGGCTGGAAGATCAGGTACACCGTGCCATCAAAATGGCGTTCTTTGGCAAAGTGCTGTGCGGCAGCCAGCAACATGGCAGTGTGGCCATCGTGCCCGCAAGCGTGCATCTTGCCATCATGGCGACTGGCATGTTCGAAGGTATTGAATTCCTGCATCGGCAGCGCATCCATGTCAGCACGCAGGCCAATGGCGCGTGCCGAGGTACCGCTTTTGATGATGCCCACCACCCCGGTTCCACCCAGGCCGCGCACGATCGGAATGCCCCACTGTGTCAGCGTTTGCGCGACCAGGTCGGCGGTACGAATCTCCTCGAAGCACAGTTCCGGATGAGCATGGATGTCGCGCCGGATCGCAGCGATGCTGGCGGCTTGGCTGACGATGGAATCGATGACTTTCATGTGCGCTCCTGACCTGCAAGTCTAGTCGTGTCTGGCACAAGTTGCCAGTTCTTGGGTCTTCAGGTGCGCACCTTGCCGTCGCCCGTCAGCATGGACAACTCGACAAAGCTTGAGGCCACATGGTCATTTGCACTGAACTGCATCGCGAAGCCACCAAAGGACTGCGTGCCGATCGACTCGATGCCGTGAATGAGCCCTTCACGAGTTGTACCTTTGGCACCCGTTCGCTTCAGGCCTTCCGTGATCAGTTTCGCGGCGAGATAGCCCTCCATGCTGGAGTAGTTGATCTGCGCATCACCGCCAGCCTTTTTCACTGCATCCACAAATTCGCGGGTGATCGGTCGTGCGGCGTTGTAAGGGGACGGCACCACCTGCGATACAACCACGCCCGCTGCCTCCTTGCCCAGCTCATCTGCCAGCGCCTGTGTCCCGACAAACGACACGTTGTAGAAAGTGCCGCCATAGCCCGACTTGCGGGCGGCTCGGATGAATGCCGCACTTGCTTTGTAAGCACTGACTTGCACCACGGCATCGGGTGCCGCTGCCACTAGCGTTTTGACGGCGGCATCCACATCGACGGAATTTCGCTCCACCGTCGCCTGCGCCACGGGTTTGAGGCCAAGTCCAGCCAACGCCTGGTTCACGCCGTCCAGCCCCGCCTTGCCGTAGGCATCGTTCTGGTAGAACACCGCAATCTTTTTCAGGCCCAGATTGGTCAGTTGCTTGACGATCAACGCGGTTTCGTCGTTGTACGAGGCGCGCAGGTGGAATACGTGCCTGTTGAACGGTTCGCGCAAGGCCATGGCACCCGTAAACGGCGCGATGAACGGAATCTGGGCTTTGATGGCCAGGGGCAACGCCGCCAAGCTGGTAGGTGTCCCGATGTAGCCGAATAGGGCGAACACGTCGTCCTCGATCATCTTGCGCGTGTTGGCGACACAACGCTCCGGCTCATAACCATCGTCCATCTTGCGCAGCTCAATTGATTTACCGCCAACTCCACCCTGCGCATTGACTTGGTCGAACCAGACCTTCGCCCCTTGATGGAACTGGATCCCCAACTGCGCCGCAGGTCCGCTAAAAGGTGCGGACTGACCCAGAATGATCTTGCTGCTTGTTTGCGCTTGAGCGGTATTAAAACCGGCTAAAACTGCCGCGGAGCTTGTGATGGTGAATTGCCGACGCGAAATCATAGGAGCGAAAGAGAGTGGAAGTAACACACATGCAAGCGCTGTGCCGGACATGAAAAAGCCCTCGAAGAGAGGGCTTTTTGTTTTGGTTGCGCGAGAAGGATTTGAACCTCCGACCTTTGGGTTATGAGCCCAACGAGCTACCAGACTGCTCCATCGCGCGGTAAAAAAGTATTATACCTTATTCTGCTTTGGCTGTCTCGGCAGAGGCCTCAACCACTTCAGAACGCTCCACCAGTTCGACCAAAGCCATCGGTGCATTGTCGCCAACGCGGAAACCCATTTTCAGAATACGGGTGTAACCGCCCGGACGGGCCTTGAAGCGAGGACCCAGGACGTCAAACAGCTTGGTGACGCTGTCGCGGTCACGCAGGCGGTCGAACGCGAGGCGGCGGTTGGCAACCGTCGGCTCTTTGGCCAACGTGATCATCGGCTCGACAACGCGGCGAAGTTCCTTGGCCTTGGGCACAGTGGTCTTGATGACTTCATGCTCGATGAGCGAGTTCATCATGTTACGCAGCATCGCAAGACGATGCGAGCTGGTGCGGTTAAGTTTACGGAGTCCGTGTCCGTGACGCATGGTGCTTTCCTTTCTTTATTAAACAGGCAGCCGTATCAGGTACTGCCCGCAGCACTGAGCCGCTATTTCAGGCTCATGAAAATCAACGCTTTTCGAGCGCAGCCGGCGGCCAGCTCTCGAGCTTCATGCCGAGAGTCAGACCACGCGAAGCCAAGACTTCCTTGATCTCGTTGAGCGACTTGCGACCCAGGTTCGGGGTCTTGAGCAACTCATTCTCGGTACGCTGGATCAGGTCACCGATGTAGTAGATGTTCTCGGCCTTCAGGCAGTTTGCCGAACGGACCGTGAGTTCCAACTCGTCCACAGGACGCAGCAGGATCGGATCGAACTGGGTGCCACCGCGCGTTGCAGGAGCTTCGAAAGCCGCGAGCTCGCTGCCTTCGAGCTGAGCAAATACAGCCAGCTGTTCAACCAAAATTTTAGCCGAGGCGCGCACGGCGTCTTCAGCGGTGATGGCGCCATTGGTCTCGATTTCAACGACCAGCTTGTCCAGATCAGTGCGCTGCTCAACGCGGGCACTTTCGACCGTGTAGCTGACGCGCTTGACCGGAGAGAACGACGCATCAAGGACAATGCGGCCAATCGACTTGGTCGCCTCGTCACCCAGGCGGCGCATCGTGCCCGGCACGTAACCGCGGCCTTTTTCGACCTTGATCTGCATGTCGAGCTTGCCACCAGCCGACAACGTGGCGATCACGTGGTCGGGGTTGATGATTTCGACGTCATGCGGGGTCTGGATGTCACCGGCGGTGACCAAGCCTTCGCCATCTTTGCGCAGGCTCAGGGTCACCTCATCACGGTTGTGCAGCTTGAACACAACGCCTTTGAGGTTGAGAAGAATGTTGACCACATCTTCTTGCACGCCGTCAATCGACGAGTACTCGTGCAAGACACCGGCGATGGTCACTTCCGTCGCCGCATAACCCGGCATCGACGACAACAGGACACGGCGCAGCGCATTGCCCAGCGTATGGCCATAGCCACGCTCAAACGGCTCAAGCACCACTTTGGCGCGGTTGTGGCCGAGTTGTTCGACGTTGATTGCTTTGGGTTTAAGCAGACTGGTTTGCATGCAGACTTCCTGTCAATACCCCCGGCTCGTTACACCGGTAAGGCTGGTGAAGCACCCGGCAGCGCGGGCCCGCGCTCCGGGAACGGATTCGAAATATGCCTAATTAGCGAGAATACAACTCGACGATCAGCGATTCGTTGATGTCGGAGCCAAATTCGTCGCGATCCGGTACTTTCTTGAAAGTACCTTCAGCCTTGTCGAGGCTCACCTCAACCCAGGCCGGCATACCCACTTGCTGGGCCAGCTGCAAAGCTTCGACCACACGGTTCTGCTTCTTGGACTTTTCACGCACAGCCACCACATCGCCAGCCTTCACCATGTAGGACGGGATGTTGACGGCGTTGCCGTTCACCGTGATGGCCTTGTGCGACACCAATTGGCGCGCTTCAGCGCGGGTCGAACCAAAGCCCATGCGGTAAACCACGTTGTCCAGGCGGGACTCGAGCAGGAACAGCAGGTTGGCACCGGTGTTGCCTTTGCGGCTATCGGCTTGCTCAAAGTAGCGACGGAACTGGCGCTCGAGCACGCCGTACATGCGCTTGACCTTCTGCTTTTCACGCAGCTGCAGACCGAAATCAGACGTACGGGCACCCGAAGTGCGGCCGTGCTGACCCGGCTTGGAATCGAATTTGGCCTTGTCGCCGATCGAGCGGCGAGCGCTCTTGAGGAACAGGTCCGTGCCTTCGCGGCGGGAGAGTTTGGCCTTGGGGCCGAGGTAACGTGCCACTTGAACTTCCTTCTATGTCATCTACCGCAGTTGCCTGCGGGAGCCGCCAGCGAGAGGCCGGCGGCGGTGGGCTTGGTTGAAAAAACTTGCGTACCGAGCGTACAACGCTCAGATACGACGACGCTTCTGCGGACGGCAGCCATTATGCGGCACCGGCGTCACATCAGAGATCATGTTGATACGGATACCCAAGGCAGCCAGTGCACGCACCGAAGACTCGCGACCAGGACCGGGGCCCTTGATTTCAACGTCAAGGTTCTTGATGCCTTGCTCCAGAGCGGCGCGACCAGCCACTTCCGAAGCCACCTGAGCGGCGAACGGCGTGGATTTACGCGAACCCTTGAAGCCTTGGCCACCAGAAGAAGCCCAAGACAGAGCATTACCCTGGCGATCAGTGATCGTGATGATCGTGTTGTTGAAAGAGGCGTGAACGTGCGCGATACCATCGGCAACATTCTTGCGAACCTTCTTGCGCACACGCTGCGCGGCATTATTGGCGGGTGATTTAGCCATAGTAATCTTTCAATGCCTATTTATTTCTTCAACGACTGGGCTGCCTTGCGCGGGCCCTTGCGGGTGCGGGCATTGGTACGCGTACGCTGGCCGCGCATGGGCAGACCGCGACGGTGACGGAAGCCACGATAGCAACCGATGTCCATCAAACGCTTGATGTTCATCGTCGTCTCACGACGCAGGTCACCCTCGATCGTGAGCGCAGCAATCTGGTCACGGATTTTTTCCAGGTCACCGTCGGTCAGATCTTTGATCTTTTTGGAATATGCAATGCCACAGGCTTCGCAGATTTTGCGAGCGCTCGTGCGACCGATGCCGTAAATGGCGGTCAAGCCAATTTCAGCATGCTTATGCGGCGGAATGTTGATGCCAGCGATACGTGCCATTTTCGTCCTCTATAACTCTTGCAATCAGCCTTGGCGCTGCTTGTGACGGGGATCCGTGCAGATCACGCGTACAACGCCCTTGCGGCGGATGATTTTGCAGTTGCGGCAAATTTTTTTGACCGAAGCCGAAACTCTCATTTCACTCTCCTAAAACTTTAAGCCTTGCCCCGAAGCTCTTTCGGAACCCACGCCATTTATTTGGCCCTGAATACGATTCTCGCTCGCGTCAAGTCGTACGGTGTCAACTCAACAGTCACCTTGTCACCGGGCAGAATCCGGATGTAATGCATGCGCATTTTCCCAGAGATATGCCCCAGAACTACGTGGCCATTTTCCAGCTTCACGCGAAATGTCGCGTTCGGCAGGTTTTCCACGACTTCACCCTGCATTTGAATAACGTCGTCTTTCGACATGCCGCTCAACCGCCCAGTGAAGTCTTGAAATTAGCCTTTTTCAGCAGCGATTCATATTGCTGCGACATCAGGTAGTTCTGCACCTGAGCCATGAAATCCATAGTCACCACCACAATGATCAAAAGCGAGGTGCCACCAAAATAGAACGGCACGTTGTACTTCAGAACCAGAAACTCAGGCAGCAAGCAGACAAACGTGATGTACACCGCACCTGCCAGCGTCAATCTCAGCAAAATCTTGTCAATGTAGCGAGCTGTCTGATCACCAGGACGAATCCCGGGGATGAAGGCGCCGCTTTTCTTCAGGTTGTCCGCAGTCTCACGGCTGTTGAACACCAAGGCCGTATAGAAGAAGCAGAAAAACACGATCGCCGACGCATACAACATCACATAAATCGGCTGCCCAGGTGTCAGGCTGCCCGCAATGTCCTTGAGCCAAACCATCGACTCGCCGCTGCTGAACCAGCTCACCACCGTGGCAGGCAGCAGGATGATCGACGATGCGAAGATCGGCGGAATCACACCAGCCATGTTCAGCTTCAACGGCAGATGAGAAGACTGACCCCCATACACCTTGTTGCCGACCTGACGACGTGCATAGTTCACCAAAATCTTCCGCTGACCGCGCTCGACGAAGACGACGAAGTAAGTCACCAGAACAACCAGCGCCACGATGAACAAAGCCACCAGGATGTTCATCGCACCCGTGCGAACCAACTCCAGCAAGCCCCCGATAGCCCCCGGCAAACCTGCCGCGATACCACCGAAAATCAGGATGGAAATACCATTGCCCAAACCACGCTCAGTGATCTGTTCACCCAGCCACATCAGGAACATCGTGCCGGCGGTGAGCGTGCACACCGCGGTGACACGAAAACCGAAACCGGGTGCGATCACCAGACCAGCCGAGCTTTCCAGGGCCATGGCAATGCCAAGCGACTGGAAAATGGCCAAGCCAAGCGTCCCGTAACGGGTGTACTGCGTGATCTTGCGACGACCAGCTTCACCTTCTTTTTTCAACTGCTCAAAAGCAGGCAGCACATAGGTCAGCAGCTGCATGATGATCGATGCCGAAATGTACGGCATGATCCCCAGCGCAAACACCGTGAAACGAGACAGTGCGCCACCCGAGAACATGTTAAACAGGCTCAGGATACCGCCCTGCTGTCCCTTGAACAGTTGCTGCAACTGATCCGGGTTGATGCCCGGAACAGGGATGTGCGCACCGACACGGTACACCACCAGCGCGAGCAGCAAAAAGACCAGCCGACGACGCAGGTCGCCGAACTTGCCAGTTTTTGCGATTTGAGCCGCGTTAGTTGCCACGTGGATCTTTCCTCAGTCTCGCTTAGGCGACGCTGCCGCCAGCAGCTTCGATCGCGGCCTTGGCACCCACCGTGGCACCGATGCCATTGAGCTTGACAGCCTTCTTGATCTCGCCAGACTTGATGATCTTGACCACCTTGGCCAGCTCACCGATCAGACCAGCTTGTTTGAGCGTCAGAATATCGACGCTATCAACGCCCAGCTTGTCCAGCGCGGTCAGCGTGACTTCTGCATTGAACTTCAGCAGGTGCGATTTGAAGCCGCGCTTAGGCAGGCGACGCTGCATAGGCATCTGACCGCCTTCGAAGCCCACCTTGTGGTAACCACCCGAACGGGATTTCTGGCCTTTGTGGCCGCGACCGGCCGTCTTGCCCAGACCCGAGCCAATGCCGCGACCAACGCGACGCTTGGCGTGTTTGGCACCCTCTGCGGGCTTGATGCTATTGAGTTCCATCATCCACCCCTTAGAGAACCTTGACCAGATAGCTGATCTTGTTGATCATGCCGCGAACTGCTGGCGTGTCCTGCAGTTCGCTCACGCTGTTCAGCTTGCGCAGACCGAGGCCACGGACGGTGGCACGGTGCGATTCCTTGCAGCCGATAGGGCTACGAACCAGCTGGATCTTGACTGTTTGTTGCGTTGTCATTTTTGAAGTCTCCGATTAGGCGAAGATCTCTTCAATGGACTTGCCACGCTTGGCCGCCACTTCCGAAGGAGTGGTGCTGTTCTTCAGCGCGTCGAGTGTGGCACGAACCATGTTGTAGGGGTTGCTTGAACCATGGCTCTTGGCCACGATGTCGGTAATGCCCATGACCTCGAAAACGGCGCGCATCGGGCCGCCGGCGATGATGCCGGTACCCTTGGGGGCCGGTGCCATCATCACAGAGGCAGCACCATGGCGACCCATCACTTGGTGATGGAGCGAGCCATTCTTGAGCGACACCTTGGTCATGTTGCGGCGAGCTTCTTCCATCGCCTTCTGCACGGCTGCGGGCACTTCCTTGGACTTACCCTTGCCCATGCCGACGCGGCCATCGCCGTCACCCACCACGGTCAGTGCAGCGAAACCCAGAATACGACCACCCTTGACCACCTTGGTCACGCGGTTGACCGCAATCATCTTCTCGCGCAGGCCGTCCTCAGGACCCTCGGCCCCTTTACCTTGCATTTTTGCTTGAACTTTAGCCATCTTAAATTCCGATCTGCTTAGAACTGCAAGCCAGCTTCACGTGCCGCATCAGCCAGCGCCTTGACGCGGCCGTGGTACGCAAAACCTGCACGATCAAATGCCACCTTTTCAACACCAGCGGCTTTCGCCTTCTCGGCGATACGCTTGCCGATGAGCTGGGCCGCGGCGGCATTGCCACCCTTGCCCGAAGCGCCCAACGATTTGCGCACATCGGCTTCGGCGGTCGAGGCACTGGCAAGCACCTTGGCACCGTCGCCGGAAATCACGCTGGCGTAAATATGCAAATTGGTGCGAGTCACGCTCAGACGGGCAACGCCTTGTTGGGCGATGCGAATACGGGTCTGACGTGCCCGGCGAAGACGCTGCTCTTTCTTGGTCAACATGTTGCAGCTCCTTATTTCTTCTTGGTCTCTTTGATCGTGACCTTTTCATCCGAATAACGGATGCCCTTGCCCTTGTAGGGCTCGGGAGGACGGATCGCACGAATTTCGGCAGCCACCTGGCCCACGCGCTGACGGTCTGCACCCTTGATCACGATTTCCGTGGGGGCAGGCGTCGCCACCGTGATACCGGCAGGCATATCCAAATTCACCGGATGGGAGTAACCCACAGCCAGGTTCAGCTTGGCGCCTTGGGCCTGGGCCTTGTAACCCACACCGATCAAGGTCAGCTTCTTCTCGAAGCCCTTGCTGACACCCACCACCATGTTGTTCACCAGCTGACGCATGGTGCCGCTCATGGCATTGGCTTCGCGAGACTCGTTGGCGGGAACAAAGCTGAGCTTGCCGCCTTCGTTATTCACATTCACCAAGGCAGACTGGGCCAGCGACAGAGCGCCACCGGCACCCTTGACGCTGATCTGGTCAGCCTTGATGGACACATCCACCCCAGCGGGGATGGCAACAGGCATTTTTCCTACACGTGACATTTCAGTTTCTCCTCAATGCCGCGTTAAGCCACGTAGCAAAGCACTTCGCCACCGACACCGGTAGCGCGCGCCTTGCGATCGGTCATGACACCCTTGGGGGTCGTCACAATGGCCACACCCATTCCGTTCTGGACCTGGGGGATGGCATCGCGGCCTTTGTACACGCGCAGGCCAGGACGGCTCACGCGCTCGATGCGCTCGATCACCGGACGGCCGGCATAGTACTTCAGGGCAATTTCAAGTTCAGACTTGCCAGCTTCGGTTTTCACCTGGAAGCCGTCGATATAGCCTTCATCTTTCAACACTTGCGCAATGGCAATCTTCACTTTGGAAGACGGCACAGACACGGTGGTTTTGGCCACCATCTGCGCATTGCGGATGCGTGTCAACAGGTCGGCGATGGGATCACTCATGCTCATGTTTAATCTCTCCTATCGCTTACCAGCTGGCCTTGGTGACACCAGGGATGTCACCAGCAAAAGCCATTTCACGAATCTTGGCGCGGCCCAGACCGAACTGGCGGAAAGTACCGCGAGGACGACCCGTGATGGCACAACGGTTGCGCTGACGCGTCGGATTGGCGTTACGCGGAAGCTTCTGCAGACCCAGACGGGCAGCTGCACGCTCTTCGTCGCTACGCTTGGCGTCGTTTGCGATGGCCTTCAGTTCCGCGTGTTTTTTCGCGTACTTGGCGACCAGTTTGTCTCGCTTGAGCTCGCGCTCGATTAAAGCCATTTTAGCCACGGGCCACCTCAGTTCTTGAACGGGAAACGGAAGCCAGCGAGCAGTGCCTTGCACTCTTCGTCGGTCTGAGCCGTTGTGGTGATGCTGATATTGAGACCGCGCAAGGCATCCACCTTGTCGTACTCGATCTCAGGGAAAATGATCTGCTCTTTGACGCCGATGTTGTAGTTGCCACGGCCATCGAAGGCGCGACCCGAGATACCACGGAAGTCACGAACGCGCGGCAAAGCCACGGTCACGAAACGATCCAGGAACTCGAACATCTGAACGCCACGCAGGGTCACCATGCAACCGATGGCCTGCTGTTCGCGGATCTTGAAACCGGCGATAGCCTTCTTGGCCTTGGTCACCACCGGCTTCTGGCCAGCGATCTTGGTCAGGTCGCCAACGGCGTTGTCCATGACCTTCTTGTCGGCGACAGCTTCACTGACACCCATGTTCAGAGTGATCTTGGTGATACGCGGCACCTGCATGGGCGACTTGTAGCCAAACTTGGCGGTCAACTCAGGGACCACCTTTTCACGATAGTGTTGTTGCAGACGTGCCATGCTTATGCCACCTTGATTTCTTCGCCGCTGGACTTGTAAACGCGCACGCGCTTACCATCCGCCAGCAACTTGATACCCACGCGGTCAGCCTTGCCGGTAGCCGCATTGAAAATAGCCACATTGGACTGATGAATCGGCATGGCCTTCTCAACGATGCCACCCGTGGTGCCCTTCATCGGGTTGGGCTTGGTGTGCTTCTTCACCAGATTCACACCCTCAACCAGAATATGGGAATCATCCTTGCGCAGAGCAACCTTGCCGCGCTTGCCCTTGTCGCGCCCGGTGAGCACGATGACGTCGTCGCCTTTACGAATCTTGTTCATGGCGGGTCCTTAGAGAACTTCAGGAGCCAGGGACACGATCTTCATGAACTTCTCGGTACGCAGTTCGCGCGTGACCGGTCCAAAGATACGGGTGCCAATCGGCTCCAGTTTGGCGTTAAGCAACACAGCAGCATTGCCGTCGAATTTAACCAGCGAGCCATCGCCACGGCGAATGCCCTTGGCTGTACGAACCACCACAGCGCTGTAGACCTCGCCTTTTTTGACGCGGCCGCGCGGAGCAGCTTCTTTGATGCTCACCTTGATGACGTCGCCCACACTGGCGTAGCGACGCTTGGAACCGCCGAGCACCTTGATGCACAAAACGGACTTCGCGCCGGTGTTGTCGGCGACTTCTAACCGAGATTCTGTCTGGATCATTTCAATATTCCCAACTTGCACCAGGCGGCTCTCGCACAGCGAAAACACCCCGGTCAGTCTTGGGCCCGTCGTCCTCGGCATGAACCACTCACACCGTCTCCGCTGGGCAGAAACTCCGCGTCTTTTTAACGCGAAGCCTGCAATTATGCCAAACTAATTTCCGGCCGTCAAGTGTCGTATTCCAAATCAGGCAGATATCGGCCGGCCAACGCCTCAAATGCTGCCGTCTGCGGGTCTGCCTCGATCTCGGATGCGAGTATCTGGGCAACCCGGGGCGCAAGGCGACGAGACAGGGCCGCATCCAGAAACAACAACCTGGACCGACGCGCCAGCACATCTTCGACCGTGCGCGCGTACTCGTAGCGGGCTGCGAAGCGCACCATCGCCTCGGTCAAGCCGCCCCCCAACTCGACGCCTGCGCCGGGCAGCGACTCCAACAAGGCCCGCTCACTGCCATACAAATGAGGCCCTGGTGGTGCACTGACTGATAACGAGACGCCATCCGGAGGCGCCCCAACAAGCCTTAAGTTGGCGGTCACTTTCGGTCGAAGCCCATCCAAAATATTATTCTTGAAACACTGCTCAAGAACATCCTCCGCCATGGCTCGGTAGGTCGTCCACTTCCCTCCCGTTACCGTGACCAGCCCGCTGCGGCTGACCAACACCGTGTGCTCGCGGCTCAGGGCCTTGGTACTGTCTCCCTCCTCGTCTGGCGGCTTGACCAGTGGACGCAGGCCGACCCAGACACTGCGAACGTCAGCTCGTGTGGGCGCCTTGGCCAAATAGCGCCCCGCCTCCGTGAGGATGAAGTCAATCTCTTCGCGAAACGGGTCCGGCTCGCGTGCTAGGTCGTTTCGCGGCGTATCTGTCGTTCCCAGAATGGTCTTGCCCAGCCAAGGCACGGCGAACAGCACCCGTCCATCGGCTGTTTTGGGGACAAGCAGGGCATGGTCGGTCGGCAGATACTCACGATCGACCACCAAGTGCACGCCTTGACTCGGCGCAACCATGGGTTTGACAGGACGGTTCAACGCGTTGCCGTCCTTTTGCCGGAATTCATCGACCCAGACACCTGCCGCATTGACCACGCAGCGCGCCTGGATCCGGTAGACGCGTCCGGTTTCACGGTCCTCGCACATCAAGCCGGCGACCCTGGCCTGCTCATGAACCAGGCCCGTGGCAGCACAGTAATTGAGCAGCAACGCGCCGCGGGCTGCCGCCGTGCGGCCAATCGCCAAAGCCAGCCGGGCGTCGTCGAACTGGCCATCCCAGTATTTGACGCCCCCTTTCAGGCCTTGGGCCTGCGCAGTAGGCAAGCACTCCAGCACCTCTCCGCGGCTCAGGAACTCGGTGGCTCCCAGGCCGGCCTTGCCGGCCAGTGCGTCATAGGCTTTCAGGCCAATGCCATAAAAAGGCGTTTCCCACCAATGGTAGGAAGGCATCACGAACGGCAGTGGCTGCGCGAGATGCGGCGCATTGTGCAACAGGGTGGCACGTTCATGCAGCGCTTCTCGCACCAGCGCGATATTGCCCTGCGCCAAATAGCGGACACCACCGTGCACCAGCTTGGTAGAACGCGATGAAGTGCCCTTGGCAAAATCATGCGACTCGACCAGCACAACGGAGAATCCGCGCGCCACAGCATCCAGCGCCACACCGAGACCGGTTGCGCCGCCGCCAATGATGGCCAGATCCCACACACGCGGCTCGGCCAAATGTTGGACGAGTTGCGAACGCAAGCTGGGTTGCGGAAATTGAGGTTCACTCATGACTTTTGCACACTGTGGCGGCCTGTACAGGCCAAGCCACCCTTTCATCGAGGGCTGCAGATGGGGGTCCGCCGATCAGCCATTGCCCCAACCGCGGGCCGACGCCGCTCCAAGAGGCGCGTCGACCCGAACGGCCGGTCAGCGAACCTTTCCGTCCTTCCATGCCTGAAGTAGTTTGTCGTAGTTGATGGTTTCCCCCTTGGGCTTTTCGTTGGCCAGTTTGGCCCACGGTGCGGCCTTGTTGCTCAGCCATTTTGCGGGATCGCCCTTCGGATTAAGCTTGGGCGGGCATTGGGCCATGCCGGCGCGCTCCAGCCGGGCCATGACCTGATCCATCTCGTCAGCCAAGGTGTCCATGGCTGCCTGAGGTGTCTTCTCGCCAGTCACCGCCTGCGCCACGTTCTTCCACCAGAGTTGGGCCAGTTTGGGGTAATCGGGAACATTGGTGCCGGTCGGCGACCAAGCCACGCGTGCCGGGCTTCGGTAGAACTCAACCAGCCCGCCAAGCTTGGGCGCCATCGTGGTCATCGCCTTGGATTGGATGTCGCTCTCGCGAATCGGCGTCAGGCCGACCATGGTCTTCTTGAGTGAAACGGTCTTGGCCGTCACGAACTGGGCGTAAAGCCAGGCCGCGGCCGTCTTGTTGGCGTCATGCCCCTTGAAAAAGGTCCACGAACCCACGTCCTGGTAGCCGTTCTGCATGCCCTGCTTCCAGTACGGGCCATTGGGGCCCGGCGCCATGCGCCACTTGGGCGTGCCATCGGCATTCACCACCGGCAGGCCGGGCTTGGTCATGTCGGCCGTGAAGGCGGTGTACCAAAAGATCTGCTGCGCAATCTGGCCCTGCGCCGGCACGGGACCGGCTTCGCCGAAGGTCATGCCAGTGGCTTCCTTGGGCGCGTATTTTTTCATCCAGTCCACGTACTTGGTGAGCGCATAGACCGCCGCAGGTGAGTTGGTCGCACCACCGCGGGCAACCGAGGCCCCCACCGGCGTGCACTTGTCCGCTGCCACGCGAATGCCCCATTCGTCGATCGGCAAGCCGTTGGGCGTGCCGATGTCGGCCGTTCCCGCCATGGACAGCCACGCATCGGTGAAACGCCAGCCGAGGCTAGGGTCTTTCTTGCCATAGTCCATGTGCCCATAGATGGGCTTGCCGTCGATGGTCTTCACATCATTGGTGAAAAATTCGGCGATGTCTTCATACGCACTCCAGTTCAGCGGCACGCCCAGGTCGTAGCCGTACTTGGCCTTGAACTTGTCCTGCAAGTCCTTTCGGGCGAAGAGATCGGCGCGAAACCAGTACAGGTTGGCAAACTGCTGGTCGGGCAACTGGTACAGCTTGCCGTCAGGTGCCGTCGTGAACTTGGTGCCGATGAAATCCTTCAGGTCCAGCCCCGGGTTGGTGAACTCCTTGCCCGTCCCTGCCATGTAGTCGGTGAGATTCATGACCTTGCCGTAGCGGTAATGGGTGCCGATCAGGTCCGAGTCACTGATCCAGCCGTCATAGATCGACTTGCCAGACTGCATGGATGTCTGCAGCTTCTCGACCACATCGCCTTCCTGGATCAGGTCGTGCTTGACCTTGATGCCCGTGATCTCCTCGAATGCCTTGGCCAGTGTCTTGGATTCGTATTCGTGGGTGGTGATGGTCTCCGACACCACCGAAATTTCCTTGACACCCTTGGCCTGCAACTTCTTGGCCGCGTCGATGAACCACTTCATCTCGGTGAGCTGCTGGTCCTTGCTCAGCGTCGACGGCTGAAACTCGCTGTCAACCCATTTTTTCGCCTCGGCCTCACCCGCCATGGCTGCCGGCCCAGTCAAGACGGCTATCGCCAAGGCCACCGCTGTATACCGCGTCTTCATGATGTCTGTCTCCTCATAGTCGCTCCCCCTTGGATTCAAGAGATCGTCCAGCTCAGGGGAAGGAGAGAGCCGGGCGAAAGGAACAGATCAGCCCTTGTGCATCACCAGCAACAAAAGGGCCATGGAAAATACGAAGCTGAACCAGACGGACGGCTCCGAGGACATCCCCAGCCATTGCGCCAATGTGCCGCTGGCCCCGACGAAAATCAGATTCATGTACGCCGCCAGCAGCAGCCCGATGAAAAGGCGGTCGCCGCGCGTGGTCTCCAGCGGCAGCCAACCGCGGCGACGTGTGGTTGGCGACTTGATCTCCCACACCGTCATGCCCAGCAGCAGCAAGACGATGCACACGAAGAAAACTGCCACGGGCGTGGTCCAGGCCATCCAATCAAACATTTGTACCCCCCTGTGCGCCTGTAGCGCTTCCCCCCAGGGGGACGTCGCCAGCGGCCTGGCAAAGCCAGTTCCACGGCGCCCGCTGGGCTTTGCTGCGGTATGCAACCGCGGGCTGCTGAAAATGAGTCGAGGTTGTCGGATTGAGCCTCATGGTCTTTCCTCTGGGCTCACACCCGCCCCATCGCGAAACCCTTCGCGATGTAATGCCGTACAAACCAGATCACGATGGCGCCAGGCACGATGGTCAGCACGCCAGCGGCCGCCAGCGTGGCCCAGTCCATGCCCGCCGCAGACACCGTGCGCGTCATCGTCGCCACGATGGGTTTGGCATTGACGCTGGTCAGCGTGCGTGCTAGCAGCAACTCCACCCAGCTGAACATGAAGCAGAAAAACGCTGCGACGCCCACACCGGCCTTGATGAGAGGCAGGAAGATGGTGAGGAAAAAGCGCGGGAAGCTGTAGCCATCGATGTAGGCGGTCTCGTCGATTTCGCGCGGGATGCCGCTCATAAAGCCCTCCAGAATCCAGACTGCCAGGGGCACGTTGAACAACAGGTGCGCCAGCGCCACCGCGATATGCGTATCCATGAGTCCCACCGTCGTATAGAGCTGAAAGAACGGCAGCAGGAAAACGGCCGGCGGCGTCATGCGGTTGGTCAGCAGCCAGAAGAACACATGCTTGTCGCCCAGGAACTGATAGCGCGAGAAGGCGTAGGCCGCGGGCAGCGCCACGGTCACGGAGATCACGGTGTTGATGGCAACATAGATCAGGCTGTTGATGTAGCCCGAATACCAGGAAGGATCGGTGAAAATGGTCGCGTAGTTCGCCAGGGTGAAATGCTGCGGAAAGAACGAGAAGCTCGACAGGATCTCTTCGTTCGTCTTGAAGCTCATGTTGACCATCCAGTAGATGGGCAATATGGCGAACACCAGATAGGCGGCCAGGAAGAGCGTACGGCGCTGAAAGCGATTTTCATTCATGGCCAACCTCCAGCTTGTCCGTCGTGCCCACGCGCTGCATCCAGTTATAGAGGATGAAACACAGCAGCAGGATGATGAGGAAATAGATCAGCGAAAACGCCGCTGCCGGCCCCAGATCGAACTGGCCGACCGCCTTCTGCGTCAGGTATTGCGAAAGAAAGGTGGTCGCGTTGCCCGGCCCGCCACCCGTGAGCACGAACGGCTCGGTGTAGATCATGAAACTGTCCATGAAGCGCAGCAGCACAGCGATCATGAGCACGCCGCGCATCTTGGGCAACTGGATATAGCGGAACACGGCGAACTTGCTGGCACCGTCGATGCGGGCCGCCTGGTAATAGGCGTCGGGGATGGAACGCAAACCGGCAAAGCACAGCAAGGCGACCAGCGGCGTCCAGTGCCACACATCCATCACCAGCACCGTGATCCACGCATGGGTGGAATTGCCGGTGTAGCTGTAGTCAAGCCCAATGTAGTCCAGCGCCGCCCCCAGCAGCCCGATATCGGCCCTGGCATAAATCTGCCAGATGGTGCCGACGACGTTCCACGGAATCAGCAGCGACAGGGCCATCATCACCAGCACGGCCGATGATTTCCAGCCCTGTGCCGGCATGGCCAGCGCCAGCAGGATGCCCAGCGGCAGCTCGACCGCCAACACCGCCAGCGAAAACCCCAGCTGACGCAGCAGCGCCTCATGCAGATCCGGATCGCGCATCACGGCGGCAAACCACTCGGTCCCCACAAAAACGCGACGCTCGGGTGAAATGATGTCCTGCACCGAGTAGTTCACCACCGTCATGAGCGGCAGGATCGCCGAAAACGCAACGCACAGGATCACCGGCAGGATCAGGAACCAGGCCTTCTGGTTCACGGGTTTGTTCGCAGCGCTCATGGCACCAGTTCCTCGTTCACATAAAAACAGGTGTGCTCGCCCACCAGCTGCAGCCAGACCGTGTCGCCCGGCGCCAGTTCTGGCGACTCGACACCCAATCTGGCCTTGACCCGTCCGCCCAGCACCTCTGCCGTCAGCATCAGATGGGTGCCGACGTCCTGCACCTGTTGCACACGGGCGGGCACCGCCCCTTGCGCGTCGGACGCCGCAATCACCACGTATTCGGGTCGGATACCCACCTTGACCGGCCCGGCCGGCAACGCCGTCCGACGCGGCAGCAGCAGCGTCCGACCCGCCAGAAGCAGGCTCGAACCTTGCACTTCGGCCGGCAAGAAGTTCATGCCCGGCGAACCGATGAAATGGCCGACAAAGGTATGTTGCGGCCGTTCGAACAGCGCATCCGCCGGTCCCACCTGGACCGCCTTGCCGCGTGTCATCACCACCACCTGGTCGGCAAAGGTCAGGGCCTCGACCTGATCATGGGTCACATAGATCAGCGTCAGCTTGAGTTCGTGATGGATCTGCTTGAGCTTGCGGCGGAGTTGCCATTTAAGGTGCGGGTCGATCACCGTCAGCGGCTCGTCGAACAAAACGGCCGAAACATCGGAGCGCACCAGGCCGCGCCCGAGCGAGATCTTCTGTTTGGCATCGGCGGCAAGGCCGGCGGCGCGCCGGTTGAGCTGGCCGCTCAGGTCGAGCATTTCGGCGATCTCGCCGACGCGCTTGCGGATCTGCTCATCCGGAACATGGCGGTTGCGCAGCGGAAAGGCCAGGTTCTCGGCCACGGTCATCGTGTCGTAGATGACCGGGAACTGGAATACCTGCGCAATGTTGCGCTCCTGCGGGCTGAGCCGGGTGACATCGCGCCCATCGAACAGGACCTTGCCGTGTGAAGGCACCAGCAGGCCGGACGTGATGTTGAGCATGGTGGTCTTGCCGCAGCCGGAAGGTCCGAGCAAGGCGTAGGCCCCGCCATCCTCAAACGTCATCTTCAGCGGCAGCAAGGCATAGTCACCGTCCTGTCGAGGGTTCGGCCGATACGCGTGTGCCAGATCGAGCTCTATGCGCGCCATCTCATTGCCCCCGGTTTCGTTGCGGTGCCATGCTCAGATCGCCGGCGGCATCGAAGAGATAGGCTTGCGCGGGGCTGAACCACACCGTCAGCACAGCGCCCAACTCGAAATAGTGCACCCCTGTGAGTTGCATCACCAGCTCTCCGGCAGCAGTGCCCACGTGCACGAAGGTGTCCGATCCCGAGATCTCGGCCAGTTCGACGCGACCGGGCAAGGCCACATCGTGCTCGCGCGGAACGACCCGCAAAGCACTGGCCCGAAGCCCCACCGTGACGGAGCCCCCCGTCAGTGCACCGGACGGTGCCAACGGCAGGACCGGACCGCCACGCAGGCGCAGGCCATCGGCCGCGACCTCCGCCGTGATCAGGTTCATCGGTGGATCACTGAAGGCGCGAGCCACCCGCAGCGAGCGGGGCCGATGAAAGACGTCAACCGTGGGACCGTACTGGAGCAGTTCCCCCTGATCCAGCACCGCCGTGTAGCCGCCCAGCAGCAGCGCTTCAGCCGGCTCCGTCGTTGCGTACACCACCGTCGATCCTTCGGTGGCAAAGAGTTGGGTCAGCTCTTCGCGCAGTTCCTCGCGCAGCTTGTAGTCCAGGTTGACCAGGGGCTCGTCCAGCAGCATCAAGGGCGCCCGTTTGGCCAGCGCACGGGCCAGGGCCACACGCTGCTGCTGTCCACCGGACAGTTCCGCTGGCAAACGGTCCAGAAACGGTTCGATGTGCAGCTTCGCGGCCAGTTCACGCACCCGGGTGTCCACATCGACCTGCCGGCGCAACCGCATGGGGGAGGCGATGTTGCGCGCCACCGTCATGGACGGGTAGTTGATGAACTGCTGGTACACCATGGACACGTCCCGGTGGCGCACCGGCACGCCGGTGACGTCCCGGCCGTCCACCAGCACACGGCCGGCCGTGGGCGTATCCAGCCCGGCCATGAGTCGCATCAGGCTGGTCTTGCCGGCCTGTGTCGCCCCCAGAAGAACCGTCACGGCACCGCTGCGCAAGGCCAGACTCATGGGATGAAGCCAGGTCTCTACGCCCACTTTCTTACCGATGCCGTCCAATACCAGCTGCATCAAGCCACCTTTCATTCGGCCTGCACCGAACTCGTGCGCGAATTCGGGAAGCAGGTTTTTATTTGTTCGTAATTTTTCGATTGTTATTCTTTTTCTTTCGTTTTTGATACTGGTATTCCCTTAAATTCGTTCCTTTTGATTCGGTTTATAGTCATCCGCTGATGAATTACCCCCTGCTTGAATCGTGAATTTCAATCCCCGGCAACTCAGACTGATCGACGTCGTGCGCGCGCGTGGCTCGGCCACGGTGGAGCAACTGGCCGAGGAACTCGCCGTCACCCTGCAAACGGTGCGGCGCGATATCCAGCGACTGGCGGAAACGGGGACGTTGACGCGTTTTCACGGCGGCGTGCGGATGCCCAGTTCGACGACCGAGAACATTGCCCACCAGCAGCGCCAACGGCTCAATGCGCAAGGCAAGGCACGCATTGCACGCGCCATCGCGCAGCAGGTACCCAACGACTGCTCCCTGATCCTGAACATCGGCACCACGACCGAGGCGATCGCGGCAGCACTGCTGCATCACTCGGGCTTGCGCGTGATCACCAACAATCTCAACGTGGCCACGATCCTGTGCAGCAATCCGAGTTTTGAAATCATCGTGGCCGGCGGTGTTGTGCGGCCGCGTGACCGCGGCATCGTGGGCGAGGCTGCGGTCGACTTCATCCGCCAGTTCAAGGTCGATATCGCGCTGATCGGGATCTCGGGCATCGAGTCGGACGGTTCGCTGCGCGACTATGACTACCGCGAAGTCAAGGTCGCACAGACGATCATCGAACACGCGCGCGAAGTCTGGCTGGCGGCAGACGCGAGCAAGTTCAACCGGCCCGCCATGGTGGAAGTCGCCACCCTGTCGCAGATTGACCGACTCTTCACGGACGCCGAGCCGCCCGCCCCGTTCCATTCACTGCTGGACGATGCCGGCGTGCGCCTGGACGTGTGCGTCGAATGACCTTTCACTGCCGAATCACTTCATGACTTATCTGCTGGCCCTCGACCAGGGCACCTCCAGCTCACGCAGCATCATCTTTGACCAACAAGGCCAGATCGTTGCACTGGCCCAGCAGGAGCTGCCCCAGATTTACCCCCAGCCCGGCTGGGTCGAACACGATCCGGCGCTGATCTGGCAGACCCAGCTGGCCACGGCCCGCGAGGTGCTGCGCAAGGCCGGCATCAGCGCCACGGCCGTCCATGCGATCGGCATCACCAACCAGCGCGAGACCACGGTGGTCTGGAACCGCAAAACCGGCCAGCCTATCCACCACGCCATCGTCTGGCAGGACCGCCGCGCCGAGCCGGCCTGCGCGCAACTGCGGGAACAAGGTCACGCCCCGCTGATTCACGAACGCACGGGCTTGCTGGTCGACGCCTACTTCTCCGGCATGAAGCTGCAATGGATCCTGAACAACGTGCCGGGTGCACGGCAGCAGGCGCAAGCCGGCGAGCTGGCCTTCGGCACCGTCGACAGCTGGCTGATGTGGCAGCTGACCGGCGGCGCCATGCACGCCACCGACGTGAGCAACGCTTCGCGCACGATGTTGTTCAACGTGCACCGCAACCAGTGGGATGCCGAACTGCTCGCCTTGCTCGACATCCCGCCACAGCTCATGCCCGAAGTCCACCCCTCCAGCGCCGACTACGGCACGGTCAAAGCCGAACTGCTCGGCCATGCGATCCGTATTGGCGGCGTGGCAGGCGACCAGCAGAGCGCCCTGTTTGGACAGGCGTGCTTTCGAGCGGGGATGGCCAAGAACACCTATGGCACCGGTTGCTTCATGCTCATGCACACCGGGCACACATTCCAGGCCTCGCGCAACGGCCTGCTCACGACCAGCGCGGCCCAGCCCACCCGGCAACCGGAATTTGCCATCGAAGGCAGCGTGTTCGTCGGCGGCGCCGTGGTCCAGTGGCTGCGCGATGGCCTGAACGCCATCAAGGCCAGCGGAGAGGTGCAGGCGCTGGCACAAAGCGTTCCCGATGCCGGAGGTGTGATCATGGTGCCGGCCTTCACCGGCCTGGGCGCGCCGTACTGGCAACCTGATGCGCGGGGCATCATTACCGGCCTCACGCGAGGCACCACCATGGCGCACATCGCACGGGCGGCGCTTGAGAGCATCGCGTTCCAGAGCACGGCCCTCCTGGAAGCCATGAGCCGCGATGCCGTGGCGGCCGGCGGTAGCCCGGTCAGCGAACTGCGCGTGGATGGCGGCGCGTGCGCCAACGACCTGCTGATGCAGATCCAGGCCGATCTGCTCGGCATTCCTGTGGTGCGACCGGACGTCATCGAAACCACTGCGCTGGGCGCCGCCTACCTTGCAGGGCTGAGCACCGGCTTGTACGCCGGCACCGAAGAGCTGAGTCGCCTGTGGCGTGCCGAGCGCACCTTCTTGCCGACGCTGGGACGCGACCAGGCCCATGAACGCATGGCCCAGTGGGAGCGCGCTGTGCGCCAGACCACCACGGTCTGAGCGTCCGCTGATCAGTTTGTGCCGACACCAGCAGTAGGCAGCTACGCGCGGCAACGCCGGCTGGCCCCGTGTGGCCCGTGCGCCGGACACCGGTCCGCGGTCGGTCCTGAGCGGCGACAATCACAACCTTGCTCAGGTGACACTGTTCGTGACCTGTGAATTGAAGGAACAAGAAGATGACCGATCCAACCCTGCGCATTGCATTCATCGGCGGCGGCAACATGGCCAGCGCCATCATCGGCGGCCTGATCCAGCGCGGCCTGCCGGCCAGCCAGATCGAGGTGGTGGAGCCTTTTCCCGAAGCGCAGCAGGCCCTGCAGGCCAAGTTTGGCATCACGGCCCATGCGCAGGCGGGCGACTTTCTCGATGGCGTGAGCATGGTGGTGTGGGCGGTCAAGCCCCAAACCTTCAAGGAAGCCGCCGCGCCGGTGCAAGCGCACACGCAGTCCGCCCTGCACCTGAGCGTCGCCGCCGGCATCCCGAGCGCCAGCATCGCGCGCTGGCTCGGCACCGACCGCGTGGTGCGCAGCATGCCCAACACGCCGGCCCTCATCGGCATGGGCATCACCGGCCTGTTTCCCCGCCCCGGCGTGACACCGCAAGACCGGCACCGGGTCGAGGAGGTTGCCTCCACCACCGGCGAATTCCTCTGGCTCGAACGCGAAGAGCAGATTGACACCGTGACCGCCCTTTCCGGCTCCGGTCCGGCCTATGTGTTCTATTTCCTGGAAGCCATGACCGATGCCGGCGCCAGCATGGGACTGACGCGCGAACAGGCCTACAAGCTGGCGGTGGAGACCTTCCGCGGCGCCAGCGCCCTGGCGCATGCGTCCAGCGAGCCGCCGGACATCCTGCGCCAGCGCGTCACCTCCAAAGGCGGCACCACCCATGCGGCCATCACCAGCCTGGAGGCGCACCAGGTCAAACCACTGTTCGTGCAAGCCATGCAGGCCGCCCAGCAGCGCGCCCGGGAACTTGGTGAAGAATTCGGCCGGGATTGAAAAACCAGCCCCGGATAGAGTTAAAGTGCAACTTGCGCACGGCCCCGGGCTGATACCGCGCATTCCATACATAACGACGATAGGATTTGCCCCATGAACAAACTGCTTTCCACTCTGATCAGTGCGGCCGTGCTGGCCCTGCCGCTTGCGGTTTCCACGCAGGCATCCGCCCAGGCGCAGCCGGCAACGCCGGCACAGCCTGCTGTGCAACCGGCGGCACAGCCGCAACCTGCTGAAGCCCAGCCGAAAGCCAAGGCCAGCAAGAAAAAGGCCAAAGCCAAGAAGTCCAAGAAAGCCAAGAAGCAGAAGTAATGGCCGCGGCGCCGGCGTTCTTGTAACGCAGCACCGCTTCCCATCGAGCCGCCCCACTGGGCGGCTTTTTCATGTCAGCGCGTAGCTCGCCACCACGCCGGCAAAGACCGTGAAGCCCAGCCAGTGGTTGATGCGGAAGGCCTTGAAGCAGCCTTCACGCGTGCGGCCGCGGATCAGCGTGTAGTGCCAAGCCACCTGCACCAGCGCCACGCCAATCGCTATATAAAAGATAGCATTCCGCGAATGATTGGCAACGGCCAAAGCCCAAATTGACAGATAAACCAGGTAGCTAGCCGTCACCACCGCCACATCGAAGCGCCCGAGCGTGATGGCCGAGGTCTTCATGCCGATGCGCAGATCGTCGTCACGGTCCACCATGGCGTACTCGGTGTCATAGGCCAGCACCCAGAACAGGTTGCCCAACAGCAGCAGCCAGGCCAGCAATGGCACCTGCCCCTGCACGGCGGCAAAGGCCATCGGGATGCCGAAGCTGAAGGCCACGCCGAGCACCGCCTGCGGCATGGCAAAAAAGCGCTTGGCATAGGGATAGACCATGGCCACCGCCAATGCCGCAAACGACCACAGCACCGCCACCGGGTTGGTGGTCAGCACCAGCACAAAAGCCAGCAGCGCCAGCACCACGCCCAGCCACAGTGCCTCACGCACTGAGACCTTGCCAGCGGTCACCGGCCGCTGGGCGGTGCGCTTGACGTGGCGATCGAAGTCACGGTCTGCCACATCGTTGAGGCAGCAACCCGCACTGCGCATCAGGATGGTGCCCAGGATGAACACAGCCAGCAGATGCCAGCCCGGGAAGCCGCCCGCCGCCACCCAGAGCGCACTCAAGGACGGCCAGAGCAGCAGCAGCCAGCCCGCCGGACGGTCCCAGCGGATCAGGTCCAGATACAGCGTCAATCGGGAAGCAAGCAAAGTCATACGCAAGACATCAGGGCACAGGCTCCCGTGGCACCGGCTCGGCCGGGCCACCGGGAGCGCCCCCTGGAGGGGGTATGCCGACCCACACGAAGTGGGGGGGCAACGGGGGTGGGCCTATTCTTCCAGAAGGGCGCGCAGCATCCAGGCGGTCTGCTCATGCACCGTGAGACGCTGGGTCAGCAGGTCGGCCGTCGGTTCGTCACCGGCCTTGTCGGCCAGCGGGAACAGGCTGCGCGCGGTACGTGCCACGGCCTCGTGGCCCTGCACCAGGATACGCACCATCTCCAAGGCCTTGGGCGGCGTCGCCGGCGCATCGGGCACCGACGCCAGCTTGCCGAACTGGGCGTAGGAGCCCGGCGCCGCATGGCCGAGCGAACGGATGCGCTCGGCAATCGGATCCACCGCATTCCACAGCTCGGTGTACTGCGTCATGAACATGGTGTGCAGGGTGTTGAACATCGGCCCCGTCACATTCCAGTGGAAGTTGTGCGTGGTCAGGTACAGGGTGTAGGTGTCGGCCAGCAGATGGCTCAAGCCCTTGGCAATGGCGGCACGGTCTTTGTCGCTGATGCCGATGTTGATGGCAGGTGCCGATGATTTGGCGGAATTCTTGGCCATGGTCACTCCTTGGAAAAATTCAGAAAACAGCAACGGCCTACGAAAGCCGCTTGACCCCCGGCAACTCGCAGGCGTAGACGGCGTTGCGCAAGGACGCGATCGCCTCGTAGCGCGTGAAGCTGCGCCGCCACACCAGCACCACACGACGTGTGGGCGGCTCACCGCTGAACGGCAGGTACTTGATGAAACTCGGCTCCTGGCCCGCACCCTTGGCCTTGGGCAGCAGGTCGGCCTTCGGGATGCTCAGGCGCGGCACCAGCGTCACGCCCATGCCGGCGGCCACCATGTGCTTGATGGTTTCGAGTGAAGAACCCTCGAAACTCTTGCGAATGCCTTCGGCATTGCTGGAAAAGCGCGCGAACTCCGGGCAGACCTCCAGCACGTGGTCACGGAAGCAGTGGCCCGTGCCCAGCAGCAGCATGGTCTCGGCCTTGAGCTCTTCGCTGGTGATGCTATCGCGCTGCGCCAGCGCATGGCTGGTCGGCACGGCCGCGTAAAACGGTTCGTCATACAGCGGCGCCACCGCCAGGCCGGTATCCGGAAAGGGTTCGGCCAGGATGGCGCAGTCGATCTCGCCGGTACGCAGCATCTCCAGCAGTTTGACGGTGAAGTTTTCCTGCAGCATCAGCGGCATCTGCGGCGTGTGCGTGATCATCTGGCGCACCAGATCAGGCAGCAGGTAGGGGCCGATGGTGTAGATCACGCCCAGGCGCAGCGGGCCGGACAACGGGTCCTTGCCGCGCTTGGCGATTTCCTTGATGTTGGCGGCCTGCTCCAGCACCGCCTGCGCCTGGCGCACGATCTCCTCGCCCAATGGGGTGACCGTCACCTCATTGGCACTGCGCTCGAACAGCTTGACCTCAAGCTCTTCCTCGATTTTTTTCACGGCCACCGACAGCGTCGGTTGCGACACGAAACAGGCCTCGGCCGCCTTGCCGAAATGCTTCTCGCGCGCGACAGCAACGATGTATTTGAGTTCGGTCAGTGTCATGGCGTGATTGTGACATTCAACCCGGCGGACTCAGGGCAGCGACACCCGCAGTTGCAGCAGGCGCCGGCCTTCGCCCGCCCCTTCGCTGCCGTAAGTTCCCCGGGGCTGGCTGCTGCCGGTGGTGGCGATCGTGACCCACTGCCCCAGTGGTGCACCCACCGTGGTGACCAGCTGGCTGCGCGCCTGGCTCGGCAATTCGGCGCCGGGGCGCGGCTCCATGCTGGCCGACTGCATTTCCACCTCGACCGTCACTGGCTGCCTGCCGCCCGACCAGCGCAGCTTAACCGCCAGGCTCTGGCCGGCATCCATCCAGACCAGCGCCTGCGACACGGAACCTCCGCGGCTGCTGGCATCCGCCCCGGTCACCGACAGGGTCGAAGTGGTGGAGGACACCGACTGCACCCACTGCAGCGGGATCGTCTGCCCCAGGCTGAACGAGGCCTTGCTGCCGTTGCGCACCAACATCTGCTGCGGCGTCAACAGCGGCGTCTGCGGCCGGGTACCCACCGTGTAACCCCCAGCGCTGCTTTCTTCAATCTGGCGCAACTCCACATTCAGGTCGCGCGCCGGCAATTGCGCCAGAACGGGCTGGGCAAGCAGCAACACCAAAGCGGCAAGGAAGTAGGGTTTCATAGAGAAGCTGATTGTTCCATGGGTCAATCCATTGTGCCAAATCGCCTTGCGTCCGGGCATGACACAATTTCACGCTGCTTTGGGCACGCCATCCGCGGCGCCTGTCCACCCTGTGAGGATTTCCTGTGAGCCTGCTGTTCTCTTCCTACACCTTGCCCTCGCCGCGCGGCGGGTTGCCGCTTGCCAACCGCATCGTCATCGCCCCCATGTGCCAGTACTCGGCCGTCAACGGCGAGGCCGGCGACTGGCACTTGGCGCACTGGGCCAACCTGCTCAACAGCGGCGCCGGGCTGCTGACGCTGGAGGCCACCGCCATCACGGCAGAGGGTCGCATCACCCCCGATTGCCTGGGCCTGTGGGATGAGCGCACCGAACAAGCCTTGGGAGACACCCTGCAGCGCGCCCGCAAGCTGGCGCCACCGATGCCGGTGTGCATTCAGCTCTCGCACGCCGGGCGCAAAGCCTCAAGCGCTTCGCCCTGGCAGGGTGGGCAGCTGCTGTCGCCCGCGCAGGGCGGCTGGCAGCCCGTCGGCCCATCTGCCCTGGCGCAACTGCCCACCGAAGCACCACCCACGGCGCTGACGCTGGTCCAGATGGCGCAGATCCGCGACGCCTTTGTCGCCGCGGCCCAGCGCGCGCAGCGCATCGGCATTGACGCCATCGAACTGCACGCTGCGCACGGCTATCTGCTGCACCAGTTCCTCTCGCCGCTGGCCAACCAGCGCGACGACGCCTACGGCGGCAGCCTGGCCAACCGCATGCGCTTTCCGCTTGAGGTGTTGGCGGCCGTGCGACAGGTGTTCGACGGCCCGGTGGGCATGCGCATCTCGGCCATCGATTGGGTAGAAGGCGGGCTGGATGTGGCGCAGACGGCAGAGTTCGCGCGCCAGCTCAAGGACCTGGGCTGCGACTTCGTCCACGTCTCTACTGCCGGCATCTCGCCGCTGCAGAAGATCACACTTGGCCCGGGCTACCAGGTGCCGTTTGCACGCGAGATTCGCCAGGCCTGCGGCCTGCCCACCACGGCGGTGGGCCTGATCACGCAGCCGCAACAGGCGGAAGACATCCTGCAAGCGGGCGACGCCGACCTGATCGCCATCGCCCGCGCCCTGCTCTATAAGCCGCGCTGGCCCTGGGAAGCGGCCGCCGCCCTGGGTGGCCAAGTGCAGGCCAGCGCCCCATACTGGCGCTGCCTGCCGCGCGAGGCGCAGAGCATTTTCGGCAACGTGAAGATTGGGCAGCGCTGAAGCGCCGCCTTAGTGCTTATTCCTTGAACAGCACCGCCGGCAGGTCAAGCGCCTTGACCTGCAGCGCGGCTTTCTCGGCATCGACCTTGGCCGTGAAGGGGCCGACCCGCACGCGGATCAGGCGGCCGGCCTGGGTCTCGTACGGTGCGGTGCTGGTCTCCAGGCCAGCGGCCTCGATCCTCAAGCGCACGTTCTGCGCATTGCCTTCTTGCGCGAAGGCGCCCGCCTGCACGTACCAGGACTTTTTCGTTTTGCTGGCCTTGGCGCTCGCCTTCGGTTTGTCGGCACTGGCCGGGGCGGCACTGTCTGCAGCCGCCTTCGGTGCCGATGTGGCAGCATCCGATTTGGTGGCATCGGCTTTGGCGGCCTTGGCTGGCACCACTTTCGGCGCAGCCGGTTTGTCCGTGCTGGCAGCGGCAACCTGCACCGTCTTCGCGGCGACCGGGCGCACGGGCTCAGAGGCACGGGCCGCTTTCACAGCCACAGTCGGACTCGGCTCAGCCTTCTCCGCCACTTTGACTTCAGGCTTGCGCTCCACCTTCGCATCCGTCTTGTCGGCCGCTTTGGCTGCGGTTTGTTCGTCGCTCGGCGCAGCGGCCTTCTCCGCCATGCGGGCCAGGTAATGCTCGATCTGGGTGTCCGAGGTCAAGCCAGCCACCTCCGCCGGCACCTCGGCTGCGGGCGCTTCGGGCTTGGGCGACTCAGGCTTGGGGGCCTCGGCTGTCACCGCCGGTGGCACCGACGCGGGTGACGGCTCCGACGCTGCCACACTGGGGGGCGCCACCACCGGCTGGGTGCCGGCCGCCATCTCTGGCATGACCGGTACCGACGGCTTGGCCGGACCACCTTGCGCAAACTGCATGAAGTCTTGCGCCGGGTTGAACAGGAAAGCCACCATACCGGCCAGCAGTGCCATCAGCGCCACATTGGCCGAGGCCAGCCCCAGAAGACGCTTGTTGCTGCTGGCCTGCGTTGCCAGCACCTCGCACGCATCCTTCACCTCCTGCGTGGCACGCAGGGCTGCAGAGATCTTCTCGTTGCAGAAGTTGTAGTACCAGGCGTTGGCGTACAGCCCCGGCACGACAAACGCCACGGTCAGGAACGCCAGAAACAACAGCAGTCCGGTGGTATCGGAATAGCTGAACACCAGCTTGCCGACGCCGAACACCAGCAGCGCCAGCCCCAGCACCGCGGCCAGGTAGGCCAGTGCCTGGCCCCACATCTTGCGGTAAGCCAGCCAGTTGAGCGTATTCCAGTAAGCCGGCCAGTGCCAGCTGGCACCGGTTTTGCCGGCGGCATCGAAACGAGTGAATTGGCGCAGGTAGTAGTCCTGGCCGCGCGGGCCGATGGCGGCGCGATAGAGCTCGGCGGTATCGCCGGCGGCGAGCGGGTTCGCGGGGTCAGTGGCCATCGTTGCTTGAAAGGTATTGCGCGGCAGGCAGCTCTGCCTGAAGTGGAATGGGGCGAGTCTAAATCACATTGCCCGAAATCCCATGTCCCGTGTGGATCGGATGCTACAAATTTGCGACTGCACCGGCTCTGCAGCGGCCTCAGGCCTTGAGGTAGTCGATCTTGCCGCCCAGCCAACGGGCCACGTGCTTGGCGGCCAGTTCTGGATAGCGGTCCAGCATCAACGGCGCCGCCTCACGCGCCCAGGCCAGCAGGTGGGTGTCGGTGGCCAGATCCGCAAAACGCAACAAGGCCGCGCCCGACTGGCGCGCGCCCAGGAACTCGCCCGGGCCGCGGATGTCGAGGTCGCGCCGCGCGATCTCGAAGCCGTCGCTGGTCTCGGCCATGGCCTTCAGGCGCGCACGCGCCGTTTCGCCCAGGCGCGGTGCGTCGCCGGTGGAATACAGCAGCACGCAGGCCGAGGCGGCGGTACCGCGCCCGACGCGCCCGCGCAGTTGGTGCAACTGGGAGAGACCGAAGCGCTCGGCATGCTCGATCACCATCAACGAGGCATTCGGCACGTCCACGCCCACCTCGATCACCGTGGTGCTGACCAGCACCCCCATCTGGCCCGCGGTGAACAGCGCCATCACCGCCTTCTTCTCGGCGGTGGGCATGCGCGAATGCAGCAGGCCGACCATGACGCCGGGCAGTGCGGTTGCGAGCTCGGCATGCGTGGCAGTGGCATTGGTCAGATCCAGTGCCTCGCTCTCTTCGATCAGCGGGCAGACCCAATAAACCTGCCGCCCGGCCGCCAGCTGGCTGCGGATGCGTTCGATCACCTCGTCGCGCCGCTGCTCGGACACCACCTTGGTCACGATCGGGCTACGCCCGGGCGGCAACTCGTCGATGGTGGAAACATCCAGGTCGGCGTAGTAGCTCATGGCCAGCGTGCGCGGGATCGGCGTGGCGGTCATCATCAGCAGATGCGGCTCCACCTCGTCGCCGTTGGTCTTGCTGCGCAGCGCCAGGCGCTGTGCCACACCGAAGCGGTGCTGCTCATCGATGATGGCCAGCGCCAGGTTTTTGAACTGCACCTGCTCCTGGATCACGGCATGTGTGCCCACCACCAGGCCGGCTTCGCCACGCTCGATCAGCGCCAGCATCTCGGCACGCTCCTTTTTCTTCTGGCTGCCGGTGAGCCAGGCCACGCGCACGCCCAGCGGCTCCAGCCAGCTCACCAGCTTGCGGAAATGCTGGTCAGCCAGGATCTCGGTCGGCGCCATCAGCGCGCACTGCCAACCGGCGTCGATGCACAGCGTTGCCGCCAACGCCGCCACCACCGTCTTGCCGGAGCCCACATCGCCCTGCAGCAGGCGGTGCATGGGCACGGCGTGTGCCAAGTCGTGCGCAATTTCCTCGCATACGCGGCGCTGCGCGGCCGTGAGCTGGAACGGCAAGCCGGCCAGCAGCCGCTCGTGCAGTGAGTCCGCGCCGTCAACCCGCAGCACCGGCGCACGCAGGTGGGCGCGCTCGCGGCGCGACTGCAGTTGCGACAGCTGCTGCGCCAGCAGCTCTTCGGCCTTGAGCCGCTGCCAGGCCGGGTGGCTGTGGTCTTCCAACTGCGCCAGCGACACGTCGGGCGTCGGGTGGTGCAAAAAAGATAGCGCCTGACGCAGATTCCACAAGGGCTGCAGTCCAATTTGGCTTGAAACTTCAGGCGGCAAGGTGTCCGCCAGATCGGCCCGCGCCAGGCCGCCCAGCACCGCCTTGCGCAGGTAGGGCTGCGGCAGCCCGGCCACCGTGGGGTAGACCGGCGTCAGTGCCGTGGGCAACTCGCCGCCGGCCGCCTTGGTGTGCGGATGCATCATGGTCCAGCCCATGAAGCCGCCGCGGATCTCGCCGCGGGCACGGATGCGCGCGCCCACCGCCAGCGCCTTCTGCTGCGAAGGATAGAAGTTGAAGAAGCGCAGCACGCAGGTGTCGCTGCCGTCGTCTACGGTCACCAGCAGCTGGCGGCGCGGGCGAAAGGTCACCTCGCTGGCCGTCACCGTGGCCTCGATCTGCACCGTGCCACCCTCGCGCGCATCAACCAGCCGGGTGATGCGCGTCTCGTCCTCGTAACGTAGCGGCAAGTGCAGGGCCAGGTCGATGTCGCGCTTGAGGCCGAGCTTCTCCAGCGCCTTTTGGGCCGGGCTCATCGGCTGGCTGGCTTTTCGGCTTTTCGTCGTGGCGGGCGATACGGACATACCCGCATTCTTACCGAGCCGGGGCCCGTTGTTTTTGAATTACAGTGCTTGGGCCATACACCCACATCATGATGACGACACGAGGTGTTTTGATTAAAGCGTCATCGCCAACCTTTAACTGTCACACATGGAGCGAAAAACAACATGCTCAAACTTGCCTCTGTCCTTGGCATTGCCTCTCTTTGCGTCGGCTGCGCCTCAGTCGTCAACGACTCGACGCATCCGATGAAACTCGAAACCAAAACCTCCTCAGGCGAAGTCATCAGCAATGCAGAGTGCAAGCTGTCCAACGACTATGGCAGCATCACAGTCAAATCGGGCGACACCGCTCAAATCCGCCGCTCCAGCAAGGACCTGGACATTGTCTGCAAGCACCCTGACAACCAGGACGCCTCCGGTCGCGCCGTTTCCCGCGCCAATGGCGGCATGTGGGGCAACGTCATTCTGGGTGGCGGCATCGGCGCCATCATCGACCACAACAAGGGCACGGCCTACACCTATCCCACTTGGGTCCAACTGATTTTTGGCAAATCGCTCGTGTTTGATCGCCAGGCAGAGAAAGAGGGCCAGCCGGTCATTGGCCTGGAACCCGTCGCCAGCAATCCCTAAGCCAGCGAACTCGCAAGCCCTGACGGGCTTGCGAGCAGGGAAGCGTGGGAACTCTGAGACAATCCCCACTTCCCCACCTCTTGGAACGGGCCCGTCCGGCCCTCAAGCTGCATGACTTCTCAGACTCTCCACGCTGACCGGTTTTTCACCCTCAGCGACTTCGATTTCGAACTCCCCCCCGAACTGATTGCCCAGCACCCGGCTACCGAGCGTAGCGCCTCGCGCTTGCTTGACGGCCGCGGCGCGCAGCCGGTGGACCGTATCTTCCGCGAACTGTCTGGACTGTTGCAGCCGGGTGACCTGCTGGTGTTCAACGACACCAAGGTGGTGAAAGCGCGCCTGTTTGGCGAGAAACCGACCGGCGGCAAGCTGGAGCTGCTGATCGAACGTGTGCTGCCGGGCTTTGAGGTGGTGGCGCACATGAAGGTGAGCAAGAAGCCGCCGGTGGGCATGGTGCTGCAGATGGTGGGCGGCTACACGGCCACCCTGCTGGGTCGCTGGCCTGACGAAGACGGGCAGCTGTTCCGCCTGCGTTTCAGCGAAGAGCCGCACCTGATGATGGAGCAGCACGGCCATGTGCCGTTGCCGCCTTACATTGAACACGGCGACAGTGCCGAAGACGTGGCGCGGTACCAGACCGTCTTTGCCGCCAAACCCGGCGCCGCCGCCGCACCCACCGCCGCCCTGCACTTCGATGAAGGTGTATTGGCCGCGCTGGAAGCCCGCGGCGTCAAGCGCGCCAACGTCACCCTGCACGTGGGCGCCGGCACCTTCTCACCCGTGAAGACCGAGAACCTGGCCGAGCACCGCATGCACCGCGAGTGGTACGAAGTGCCCGCTGCCACGCAGCAAGCGATTGCCGAAACCAAGGCCCAAGGTGGCCGCATCGTCGCCGTGGGCACCACCACCATTCGCACGCTCGAATCCTGGGCCAAGACCGGCCAGGCTAGTGGCGACACCGAAATCTTCATCACCCCGGGCTTCCAGTTTCAGGTGGCCGACCTGCTGGTCACCAACTTTCATCTGCCGAAGTCCACTCTCATGATGCTGGTGAGTGCCTTTGCGGGCTACGAGCACGTCATGGCGCTGTACCGGCATGCGATCAGCCATCGGTATCGCTTCTTCAGTTATGGGGATGCGATGCTGTTGCAACGCTCGCCATAAACCCGCTCCAGGATTCGTCGTTGTCGTCTTGATCCAGTGAGGTCTGACAGAATGCTCCACTACAACAATATCAACGCACATTCTGGAGACAAAAATGACCTTGCGACCTGCCCGCCGACATAGCCTTTCACTGGCCCTGCTCACACTGGCCTTGCCGCTCACGGCCCTGGCCCAGGACGGTAATTGGCCGACCAAACCCATCAAGTTCATCGTGCCTTATCTGGCCGGCGGCACCACCGACCTGGTGGCAAGAACGACCGGCGAGTTCGTGGGCAGGAAGTTGAAGCAGCCCGTGGTGATCGAGAACCGCCCGGGCGCGGGGGGCAACATCGGCATGGATGCTGTGGCCAAGGCCGCGCCGGACGGCTACACCATCGGCTTTGGCGCCATCTCGACCAATGCGCTCAATCCGCACATCTACAAGCAGATGGCCTTTGATCCGCGCAAGGACTTCACCGCTGTGAGCATGCTCGGCTACTCAACCATCGTGTTGACGGTCGCACCTCAGAAAGTGCCTAGCCAGAACGTGCAGGATTTCATCGCCTACGCCAAAGCGCATCCGGGTCTGACCTATGGCACCGCAGGCGCGGGCACCTCGATGCATCTGGCAGGCGCGATGTTTGGCCAAATGACGGGAACCGAGCTGACGCATGTGCCCTATAAGGGCAGTGGCCCCGGCATCAATGACATGCTGGGCGGCCACTTGACGGTGATGTTCGACAACCTGCCGGCCAGCCTGCCACATATCCAGGCCGGCAAACTGCGCGCCTTGGCGGTGGCGGGCAAGGCGCGCTCGCCCGCCCTGCCCGATGTGCCGACGCTGGCCGAGGCCGGCCTCAAGGGTTACGGTATCGACCCCTGGTTCGGCGTGTTCGCCCCCGCAGGCATGGACGCGAAGGTCACGCAGCGCCTGTCTCAGGCCTTCAACGAAGCGCTGCAGGACCCCGAGGTGAAGGCCAAGCTCATCAAAAGCGGCTTCACCCCCGAAGGCTCCACACCCGACATACTGGCCCGGCTGGCGGCCAGCGAGTACGAGCGACTGGGCAAGGTGGCCAAGGCCTCCGCCATGTCGGCGGACTGACGCAACAGGTGCGCGAAGCTGGGCGCTTCAGCCCAGCACCTTCGCATGATGCGCAAAGTGGTCCGCCATGAAACTCGCGATGAAGTAATAGCTATGGTCGTAGCCCGCGTGGCGGCGCAGCGTCAGCGGGTGCCCCGCCGCATCACAGGCCTGCTGCAGCAGCTCCGGCCGCAGTTGCTTGGTTAAGAATTCATCGGCCTCGCCCTGGTCCACCAGCAGGGGCAGGCGCTCTTGGGCGGTGGCGATCAGTTCCACCGCGTCCCAGGCTTTCCACGCTTCCCGATCCTCGCCCAGATAGGCCGTGAAGGCCTTGCTGCCCCAAGGCACCTGGCTGGGCGCCACCACGGGCGCGAAGGCCGAGACGCTGCGGTAACGACCCGGGTGGCGCAGCGCGGTGACGAGGGCGCCGTGGCCGCCCATGCTGTGGCCGAAGATGCCGCGCTGCTCGGTGGCAGGGAAGTGCTGCTCAATGAGTGCGGGCAGTTCCTGGGCCACGTAGTCCTGCATGCGGTAGTGCTGGGCCCAGGGCGCCTGTGTGGCGTTGAGGTAGAAGCCGGCGCCCTCGCCCAGGTCGTAGCCGTCGTCGTTGGGCACGCCGGGGCCGCGCGGGCTGGTGTCGGGCGCGACGACGATGAACCCCAAGCGCGCGGCGTGTTCCTGCGCGTTGGCCTTGGTGATGAAGTTCTGCTCGTTGCAGGTCAGGCCCGAGAGCCAGTAGAGCACAGGGCAGCGCTGGCCCTGCACGGCCGCCGGCGGCAGGTAGATGCCGAACTTCATGTCGCAGCCCAGGGTGGTGGAGGCGTGTTTCCAGACTTCCTGCCGGCCGCCAAAGCTGGCGTGGCGCTCAACGCGGTTCATGGGGTGGGCTTTCTCAGTAATGAATGACGGTGCGGATGGACTTGCCTTCGTGCATGAGGTCGAAGGCTTCGTTGATGTCCTTCAACTCGCGCGTGTGCGTGACGAAGGGCTCAAGCTGGATGTCGCCCTTCATGGCGTCTTCCACCATGCCCGGCAATTGCGAGCGGCCCTTGACGCCGCCGAAGGCCGTGCCCAGCCAGCGCCGGCCGGTGACGAGCTGAAAGGGACGGGTGCTGATCTCCTGCCCCGCGCCGGCCACGCCGATGATGACACTCTGGCCCCAGCCGCGGTGCGCGCACTCCAGCGCGGCGCGCATGACGTTGACGTTGCCGATGCACTCGAAGGAATGGTCCACGCCCCAGGTGGTCATCTCCACGATGACCTGCTGGATGGGTTTGTCAAAGTCCTTGGGGTTGACGCAATCGGTGGCGCCGAAGGTGCGCGCCAGATCGAACTTGGAAGGGTTGGTGTCGATGGCGATGATGCGGCCCGCTTTGGCCAGCTTGGCACCCTGGATCACCGCCAGGCCGATGCCGCCCAGGCCAAACACGGCCACGCTGTCGCCGGGCTGCACCTTGGCGGTGTTTTTCACCGCGCCCAGGCCGGTGGTGACGCCGCAGCCGAGCAGACACACCTGCTCGTGGTTGGCTGCGGGGTTGATCTTGGCCAGCGAGACTTCGGCCACCACGGTGTATTCGCTGAAGGTGCTACAGCCCATGTAGTGGTAGATGGGCTGGCCGTTGTAACTGAAGCGTGTGGTGCCGTCGGGCATCAGCCCTTTGCCCTGGGTGGCGCGCACGGCCACGCAAAGGTTGGTCTTGCCGCTCTTGCAGAACAGGCACTCGCCGCATTCGGCGGTGTAGAGCGGAATCACATGGTCGCCCGGCTTCACACTCGTCACGCCTTCGCCCACTTCCACCACCACACCCGCGCCCTCGTGGCCCAGCACGGCGGGGAAGATGCCCTCGGGGTCGTCACCGCTGAGCGTGAAGGCGTCGGTGTGGCAGACACCGGTGTGGGAGATCTTCACCAGCACCTCGCCCTTTTTCGGCGGGGCGACGTCGATCTCGACGATCTGCAGGGGTTGGCCAGCGGCAAAGGCGACGGCGGCACGGGATTTCATGGGGGGACTCCTCAATTCGATGGTGAAAACAGTTCGCAGCATTCTCGGCCAAACGCGTCACAAATTCCCGCGAGCAAGGCAATAACCCCGCCGGCCCGCGTGCAAGTTTGCGAAAATCACGCCCATGCTCAAATTCGAATTGCTCAAGACCGAGGGCCTGGCGCGCCGCGGCCGCCTCACGCTCAACCATGGCGTGGTCGAAACCCCCGTCTTCATGCCGGTCGGCACCTATGGCACCGTCAAGGGTGTCATGCCCAAGAGCCTGGAAGACATGGGCGCGCAGATCATCCTGGGCAACACCTTCCACCTGTGGATGCGCCCGGGCCTGGACGTGATGAAAGCCTTCGGCGGCCTGCACAAGTTCGAGAACTGGCACAAGCCCATCCTCACCGACAGCGGTGGTTTCCAGGTCTGGAGCCTGGGCGAGATGCGCAAGATCTCGGAAGAAGGCGTGAAGTTCTCCTCGCCGGTCAACGGCGACAAGCTCTTCCTTACGCCCGAAGGGTCGATGCAGATCCAGACCGTGCTGAACTCGGACATCGTGATGCAGTTCGACGAGTGCACGCCCTATGTCTCGCTCGACCCCAAGACCAAGGGCCAACTGACCACCGAGCGCGAGGCCCGCATCTCGATGGAGCTCAGCATGCGCTGGGCCAAACGCTGCCAGGACGAATTCGCCCGGCTGGAAAACCCGAACGCACTGTTCGGCATCGTGCAGGGCGGCATGTACGAGAACCTGCGTGACGAATCGCTGGCCGGACTGGAAGAACTCAACTTCCCCGGCATCGCGGTGGGCGGCGTCAGCGTGGGCGAGCCGAAGGAAGACATGCAGCGCCTGATCCGCCACATCGGGCCGAAGCTGCCGGTGCACAAGCCGCATTACCTGATGGGCGTGGGCACGCCGGAAGACCTGGTCTACGGTGTGCAGCACGGTATCGACATGTTCGACTGCGTCATGCCGACACGCAACGCACGCAACGGCCACCTGTTCACCCGCTTCGGCGACCTGAAAATCCGCAACGCACGCCACAAGAGCGACGAGCGTCCACTGGACGAGACCTGCACCTGCTACGCCTGCGCCGGCAGCTCGGGCGTGCCGTATGCACAAGGCGGCCGCGATGGTTTCAGCCGCGCCTACCTGCACCACCTGGACCGCTGCGGCGAGATGCTCGGCCCCATGCTGGCCACGGTGCACAACCTGCACTACTACCTGAACCTGATGCGCGAGGTGCGCGCGACGCTGGATGCTGGCAGCTTCGGCGCCTTCGTTCAGCAGTTTCACGCCGACCGGGCACGCGGGGTGTAAGCACCCCGCGGTGCGGCAGGCCGTCCGTGGCAACACGGTCTGCCGCCATCACAAGACTCGCGTGCCGGGTACATCAGACTTCGTACGCCGAACCGCCTCTGCTGCGGGATGCAAAGAATTGGCAAAGATCTTGCTGCACGCATATCCCTGATGACCGCATTTGAAAACCCATGGCAAGCCGGCGGCCGCACGTAATCGATCTACGTGCCCATGATTCGGGCATGGGTATTTGCACGTCAGGTTCAATCTTGTCGTGAGCAGGAGACAAGAGGGTTCCCCCACTTGTGGTGGTCCTGAATTCACGACAGACTGAATTTGCACGTTGGGGCATCGCGATGTCATGTCAAACCAGATAACCGCATGAGCACCTCTCCAAATCACCGCCGGATCGGGGACATGATCACAGGCACAATAAGCGCCAGCTTGGGCTGGGCCTTGCTCGTTTCGGCGCTCATGCTGGCCATCACCTTCTGGTATTGGCATGGCGCGAAGAACGAAACCATCGCAAAACGCCAGCACAGTTTCGAGCTGGAGGTCGACCGCATCAACCGCGGCATCCAGGACCGACTGGCCACCTATGAGCTGGTGCTGCGCGGCATCAAAGGCTACTTCGCAGGATCAGCACAAATCAGTCGGGACGAGTTCTTTGCCTACGTCCAGGCCTTGCAACTGCCGGTGTCTGAGCCGGGACTCCAGGGCATCGCCCTGGTCATGCATGTCCCCAAGGCATCCAAGGCGCAGCACATTGCCGACATGCGCACACGCGGCGTCCCGGGTTACCGTATTCGGCCTGACGGAGAGCGCAACGCCTACGCCCCGATTGCCCTGATTGAACCGTTGACGGACGACAACCGCAATGCCTTGGGTTTCGATATCTCAACGACCCCGCAGGCGCATGAAGCGCTGCTCACATCGCGCGACAGCGGCAATATGGCGCTGTCCCGCAAGCTCCGGCTGATCCAGGATGCCGGCAAGCCGGACGCGCCGGCCGCCGTCGTGATGTATTTGCCGATCTATGCCAATGGTGCACGGCTCGACACCCTGGAGGAACGTCGCAAAGCCCTGCTGGCCTGGGTCGACGCACCTTTCCGGATTTCCGATCTGATCGCCGGACTCAACATTGAACTGGGAACCGATATCGGCCTGACCATTTTCGAAAGCGACGTCCAATCTCCCGAAACGCTGCTCTTTCGCAGCGGGCACCAAGGCGGCGGCGAATCCGCCACCCAACTCAAAAGCCGGTACACCCTGAACGTGGGTGGGCACCAGTGGCAAATTCATGTCGCAACATTGCCGGGCTTCGAGCGACGTTTCGACAACGTCGCGCATACGCAAGTGGCTTTCGTAGGCGTGATCCTGAGCCTGCTGTTTGGCTGGGTCACCTGGATGCTGATGACTGGTAAGGCCAGGGCCCTCGCGCTGGCACGCGAAAAAACCTGGGAGCTCAGAGGCATTCGCGATGATCTTGAAAGCACCCTGAACGCCATCCCCGACCTGCTGGTGGAACTGGGACTGGATGGACGCATCTACCACCATCGATCCTCACGTGCCGACGTCCTGTCTGCGCGCCCCATGTCGTTTCTTGGGCGCAAGCTGTCCGACATGTTGCCGACCGATGCCGCAAGCACCTGGATTGAGGCGGTGCGGGAAGCCCATGCCCAAGGGTTTTCGATTGGCAAGCAGTACCAGACGCCCCACCCCAATGGCGACAAATGGTTTGAGCTTTCCATCGCCAGAAAAGACAGTAGCCCGACCGATGGCGCGCGGTTCATCGCCATTGCGCGTGACATCACCGAGCGCAAGCATGCAGAAATCGATCTGAAGGCCCGGGACGAGACGCTGCGACTTCTCGAAGCCTGCCTGTCACGGCTCAATGACGTCGTGATCATCACCGACGCCGAGCCGGTTGGCGAACCCGGCCCCTGCATCGTCTACGTGAACGATGCCTTCACCCGCAGAACCGGCTACAGCCGCGAGGAGGCGATCGGCCGAAGCCCCCGGTTCCTGCAAGGCCCGAACACAGCACGTGATACATGCCAGCGGATTGGTGCGGCCTTGCGCAAATGGCAACCTGTCCGGGAAGAGTTGATCAATTACACCAAGTCGGGCGAGCCGTTCTGGCTCGAGATTGACATCGTCCCGGTAGCCGACGAATCTGGCTGGTACACACATTGGGTGGCAGTGGAACGCGACATCACCGAACGCAAGCAACACGAGGAGAGCACCTACCGGCTGGCCTACCTGGACGCGCTGACAGGCCTGCCGAACCGGCTCATGCTGCATGACCGGATGAAGCACGCCTTGGCATCGGCCCAGCGCACTGGGAAAATGGGTGCCTTGCTCTTTGTCGATCTGGACAATTTCAAGCAGATCAACGATGCGCGGGGCCATGCCGTTGGCGACCAGCTCCTGATCCGGATCGCCTCGCACCTCAACCACATCATGCGCACCGACGACACCATTGCCCGGCTGGGCGGCGACGAGTTTGTGATGTTGGTGAACGACCTCGGACCGGACGAGGAAACCAGCGCTCTGTACGTCATGATGATCGCCAGGAAGGTGCATGAAGCACTGGAGGCGCCTCATGACATTGACGGCAGGCGTTATTCCTGCACGGGCAGCATCGGCATCACGGTCTTCCCCAAGAACAATGAAGGCATCGACGACCTGCTGCGTGAGGCCGACACCGCCATGTACCGTGCCAAGGCTGCCGGGCGCAATCGGATCTCATTTTTCCAGGCCACGATGCAGGGGGAGGTCGAGGCGCGTCTTGCGATGGAACAGGATCTCAAGCAGGCGGTTGCCACCGGGCAGATGACATTGCACGTCCAGTCGCAGTTCGACAGCGATTTCATGGAAATCGGCGGCGAGCTGCTCTTGCGCTGGAACCATCCCAGCCGCGGCAACATTCCGCCGCTCGAGTTCATTTCCATTGCCGAGGAATCCGGCCTCATCATCCCCTTGGGTGACTGGGTTGTCCGGCAGGCATGCAGCATGCTGGTCCAGATGGAGGCGGCCGGGCGCAAGACCACACTATCCGTCAACGTCAGTCCACACCAGTTCCATCAGGACGACTTCGTCCACCGCGTGCGCGCCATCCTGTACGAGACCGGCGCCCCGGCCGACCGGCTGGTCTTCGAAGTCACAGAAAGCCTCTTCATCCAGAACTGGGAAGAGACCAAGCAGCGCATGATCGAACTCGTCAACATGGGCATCCGTTTTTCCATCGACGACTTCGGCACCGGTTACTCCAGCCTGGCCTATCTGAAGAAACTGCCGCTGTACGAACTGAAAATCGACAAGAGCTTCGTGCAGGACACACCCGACGACCCCAGCGACACCGCCATCGTGCGATCGATTCTGTCGATGGCCAAGCACTTGAACCTGCGGGTGGTTGCCGAAGGTGTGGAGACCAGGGAACAGGCGGACTTCCTGATCGCCAACCAGTGTGATTGCCTGCAGGGCTATCTGCTGAGCCGCCCCAAACCGCTGGCGGCCTGGATGGCCTAGTTGCCATGCGTGCGCCGCCCAGGCAGCCCTTCGGCAGCCCAGGCGACCGCTCCGCCATTTATGACATTTGCGAGCGCAGCACCCACGCGAACACCGCCAGCAGCAACACCGCCAGGATGGCGCCATACCAGCCCCAGGGCGCCTTTTTCTCGGCATAGGGGTCGCTCAGCGCGCGCTCGGCATTGGGCGGCAGTTGTGCCACTTGCGTCAATGAGGTACCAAAGGGAATGTTGATGCGCGCCCGCGCGTTGATGGCCCAGCCATTGGCGTCGAGGATGGGGCCGAGGTTGCGGCTGCGCAGCTTGAACCAGGCCAGCACCACCGCCGGGCCAGACACGATCAGCAGCAGCCCCGCCAGCGCGATCGGCAGTTGCCACCACCTGAGCGCAAACAGCCCGCCCAGCATCGAGGCCACGGCGGTCCCCAGGGCGCCGACGGCCAGCCCGATGGCAGCAAAGATGCCGGCGAACTTGCCGACGTCGAACGGCGGCGGCGCGGCGGCTGGTGTCACGGCCTTTTTCGAACCATCGACCACACTGGTCATGAGATGGGTTTCCGAAGCGGCCGCCTTGTTGGCCGCCAGCTTTTGCAGCTGCTCGGCCACGAAGCGTGCCAGCCGCTTGTAGGGCGACCAGAAGGCCTGGCGCAGGCTGATCGGGTGGTCGACGATCTTGGTGATGGTGGCATCCCAGTCGCGGCCCTGGCGGTCGTAGAACACACCATTGCGCCCGACCATCAACTGGTCCGAGTCGCCGGCGGTGAAGGCCGCGGCAATGCTCAGCTTCTCGCCGTTGCGCACGCAGTCGCAGTAAATCAGGCAGATGCGCGAGAGCGTGGCCAGTGCCGCATGCCGGCCGGCATCGTTGACCGCCACGCACAAATCGCAGGAACGGCCGTCCAGGTACAGCGTGCCGACCTGGAACGTGGCCTTGCCCTGGCGCGTATAGAAGTCGCGGAAGGCGACGAAGTTGTTGGCCAGCGGCATCAGGTCGCGCACGTAGTGAGCGAGCTTTTCCAGCAAGCGCACACCGTCGCCCTCGGCCGCCGGGTCGGGCTTGCCGGCCAGCCAGGCCACATAGGGCGCCAGCTTGTCTTTCAGGGCCAACCAGTCGGCTTCGCTCAGCGCCTCGCGGCTGCCCAACAGCGGCGTCGCCGCTGCGTCGCGCAGAGTGGCCATACGCGCGGCCCAGGCTGGGTTGAGACCAGCGCCTAGCGGCAGCGCAGCACCGGCCTGCACGCGCGCCAGCGGCAACGCGGCAATGTCGTCGGCATCGGCGGTGAGCGTGCCGCCACTGCCCAGGCTGCTCAGCGTTTCGTCGGCCGCATTGAGGGCGTCGCCCGCGCGCGTGTCGAACGCCGCCAGCCGGCAGCGCACGAACCAGTCTTCCACTTTCTCGGCCACCGCCAACAAGGCGGCATGGGCGGCCTCGGTGGCATCGCCCAGCGGCTGCGCCGCCTGACCCGCGGCCTGCCATGCCGCCAGCGCCCGCTCGGCGTAGCGCACCTGGGCGGCACTGGCCGCCTCCACCGTCACCATGCCGTCATGGCCACCCACGTCGGCCAGCAACTCGCGCGCGGCCACCGCAATCTGCAGCCCCTCGGCGTCATCGTCGCGGATGGCGTCCAGCGGCACACCCGGCAGCTGCTGCGCCAACACATCGGGGTTCTTCAACCGGGCGCCGGCCCATTGCACGGCGGCGATCAGCTCGGGCGCACGCACCTGCGCATCGGCATCGCTATCGACAAAGGCCAAGGTGCGGCTGTCGAACTCGATGCCCTTGACCGGGCAAGAGAGTGCCACCCAGAGTTTCTGGTCGAGCTGGTCGATGGCCAGCAGTTCTTCGGCGGTGTCGAGCCGGACCTGATCGAAACCGCCGGCACGGAAGAAGCGCCAGTGAGACAGTGCTTGGGTCATGGTGACGTTGCTCCTCAAATGATGCGAGCCATCTTAGCGGCAAAGCCGAGCGGCTGACCACCCGGCAAGACCCGCTCCGCGCTCAGCGCAACACCACCTGCGCGCCGGCTGGGGGTCAGACGCCAGCCGGGAGTTTGGAGCGCATCGCCTTGCGACGGTCCAGTTTGCGGCCATCGGCAATGAAGGTGCCGTCGCCCACGGCGTGCAGCATGCGCCGTTCCTTGCGCGTGGCATCCACCCAGGCGGCCACGCCTTGCAGAATGACGATGCCGTGCTTCTTGTTGTAGTCGATCACCTGGCACTCGATATTGGCCAAGCACTCCTTGATCAGCGGCGCCTTGACCTGGCAGGCCGGCAGCGGCGTGAGTTTGAACTTGGCGAACTTGTCCGTGTCGGCGCCCGAACAGGTGCCCACGCCCACCACCTTGTCGAGCAGGTCCACGGTGGGGATGGCGATGACGCACTCCTTGGTCTTGCGCATGGCGGCAAAGGAATGGTTCCACGGCCCGGTGGTGATGGCAAACACCGGCGTGAAGTCCACCACCATGGTCCAGGAGATGGTCATGATGTTGCTGTGCTGGCCGTCATGCGTGGTGATGAGCACCACCGGGCCGGGCTCGATCAGGGTGAAGGCTTTACTGAGCGGTAGTTTTTTCATGGACACCTCCATCACCACAGGCTTGTAATGCTCTGTTTTACGCCGGAATCTGTGTTCGGATGTGGGAATGCAAGATCCGAACTCTCTGACCATGCGGTCTTTCTTTAGATATCTGTGTTCGGTTCACTCTGATCGTCAGACTGTTTTCCTTGAGCCGACGACGTAACACTGCGCCGAATTTTGCGCTCAAGTATCTTGAGCCAGTCAGAGAAATCTTGAAAGCTATCAGCGCTGATAGGCTCCGGCCACTGAATAACTACGTCCCCTTCTGCTAGTGCGAATACTTCTTGCCTCATACCCGGCCCCTTTGGTGGAATTCCACCGTGAACGGCGTGCCTTCGCAAAGCTGGCTCTGGCGACGGGAGCTGTTGTTGTACTTCAATGGACTCTTTGTCCTCTTCCTCATCTGGCTCTGAAATACTTTCATCCCTACTGGACTGAGAGAGACCTGCGAAAGCAATAGTGTCGTCATAGACTCGAAGAAAGACTTTTGCCGCACTCTCCGTGAAACTGTCTTTAAGAATCAATTGATCAAGACAGATTTCGTCAATCGGACGATCTGGGCCCCAGCGCTCCCAATAAATTTGCATTGCCTTAGGACGCAGCGCGCAGCTCCTAGCAATCTCCTGCTTCATTGACGCTTGCTGAGCACGCAAGTAGTTGCGTGCATCATCCGTGAGCATCACTTTCCGATCATCCGTCGCACCAACGTATTCCACCAACCCGAAATACTTCAGGGCCGACAAATTTTGAGAGGCCTGGCTGCTATCACCCTTCAAGCCCCAAGCGATGCCCGCCATATTTAATGGCGAACCGTGACGCCCGAACTTCGCATCAAATGCGCTAGCTCGGTCGAAAGCGATCCGTAGCGAAATGAACGGATAGGCAGGACTGCGATCGCGCTGCACCTTCGTTGGCGGCTTTGTTTGCTCGGTAGCCATATACAACCTCCTATTGATCTGTTTAATTTTACCCAACCCTATTGACGACGTCAAATCAGTAGAGCACAATAGCAACATTTTCAAGGAGACCCCTATGCGAAGAGGAGTCGGCCCCGGTGATCTGGCTACTGTAGCCGGGGCGGAAAAAGGAAGGCCCTCGTAGTGTCCGTCCCATCAAGAAAGGGCACTACGAGGGCCTGAGGTAGCCACCGGGGTGGCATTGACCACCTTCACGACCCGGCTGAGTCCGGTGAAAGCGACCCCAAACGCGTCAACGAGAGGGGATTTGATGGCTTTGTTTCCGTGGCCCGACAGACCATTCGGAACGCAACCAGCACTCGGGAAGAGTGCTGCAATTCTACTTGCAGGGAAGCGTTTCGACAAATAAAGGGCTGCACTTCCCTTGAAGGAGATAGCCATGTTGCGCTACCGCCGTCTCAAGGTCGTGTTTGTGCGCGCCTATCGCCGCTTCCGCTTCGGTAAGTGGGAAAGCGTGCGCCAGCACTTCCGCAGCCATCCGGGACAGCTTGAGCTGTTCCCAATGTAAAACGGCTTAGCCGTTTACCCGCCCAGGTCTGCCTGAGGCGGGTTTTTTCATTTGCACCTGCATACTCCCTCAGGCGCAGGAAACCTGCGAACTATAGATACTAGATACGCCAATACGCTAGACGAGGAGCTTTGCCACCTTCTCCCGTAGCCCGTCCAACTGCACCTCACCTGTCGGGACCGGCGCCCCCACATTCAACCCCACCGTATTGAAGATGCCGCGCCGGAATGGCTTGGCCATCGCCGTCGGCTTGCCGCCTACCAGCTCGATGCGGCTGAAATAGGAGCCCCACAGGTTGGTGAGTGCCATGGGCACCACCGGCACGGGTTGCTGCTCCAGGATCTTCATGATGCCGCCCTTGAACTCCTGCAGCGTGCCGTCTTGGGTGATGCCGCCTTCGGGGAAGATGCCCAGCAGGTCGCCTTCTTTCAGCACTTGGGCGGCTGCGGCAAACGCGGCCTCGTAGGCCTCCGGGTTTTCCGCGCGCGGAGCGATGGGGATGGCCTTGGCGAGTTTGAACAGCCAGCCCAGCACCGGCACCTTGAAGATGCGGTGGTCCATGAAGAAGCGGATGGGGCGCGGGCTGGCGGCCTGCAGCAACACCGCATCCACAAAACTCACGTGGTTGCAGGCCAGGATGGCCGGGCCGGTGGTGGGGATGCTGTCGTCGCCCGTGACCTTGAAGCGGTAGACGAAGTGGCTCAGCACCCAGGCCGCGAAACGCAGCAAGTATTCCGGCACCAGCAAGAAGATGTAGAGCGCCACCACCGCATTGGCCAGGCCCACCAGGAAAAAGATCTGCGGGATGGTGACGTCCATGGCCAGCAGCGCGCCTGCGATGAGCGAGCTGGCGATCATGAACAGCGCGTTGAGGATGTTGTTGGCGGCAATGATGCGCGCGCGGTGTGTGACCGGGCTGCGCAGCTGGATGAGGGCGTACATGGGCACGCTGTAGAGGCCGGCGAACAGGCTGAGCAACAGCAGGTCGGCCATGACGCGCCAGTGCGCCGGCTGGGCCAGGAAGGCGGCCAGGCCCATCACGTCGCTCGCGGGCAGGCCACGCGAGGCAAAGTAAAGGTCGATGGCGAACACCGTCATGCCGATGGCGCCCAAGGGCACCAGGCCGATTTCCACATGGCGGCGGCTGAGCAGCTCGCACATCAATGAGCCGACGCCGATGCCGATGGAGAACACCACCAGCAGGGCCGAGGCGACGTGCGCGTCGCCATGCAACACTTCCTTGGCGAAGCTGGGGAACTGGCTCAGAAACACGGCGCCGAAGAACCACATCCAGCTGATGCCCAGGAGCGAGCGGAACACCACGATGTTGCCGTGCGCCAGCTTCAGGTTGCGCCAGGTTTCGCTCACCGGGTTCCAGTTGATCTTGAGGCCGGGGTCGGTGGCCGGGGCGTGTGGAATGCGTGCGGCCGACAGACGGCCGACCACGGCCAGCGCCACGCAGGCGATGGCCACATTCTGGTGGCCTACTTCCGGCATGGCGACGATGAGCCCGCCCACCACATTGCCGAGCAGGATGGCGACGAAGGTACCCATCTCCACCATGCCGTTGCCGCCGGTGAGCTCGCGCTCGTGCAGCACCTGCGGCAGGTAGGCGAACTTCACCGGGCCGAACAGCGTGGAGTGCAGGCCCATCATGAAGGTGCAGAACAGCAGCGCCGGCACGTTACCCATGATGAAGCCCCAGGCCGCCACCGCCATGATGGCGATCTCCAGGTTCTTGACGAAGCGGATCATGGCCGTCTTCTCGAACTTGTCGGTCAGCTGACCGCTGGTGGCGCTGAACAGCAGGAAGGGCAGGATGAACAGCGCGCCGATCACCAGCCCAGCCATGGCGGCGGGGAGCCAGCCGATGCTGAGCTGGTAGGTCACCATCACGGTGAAGGCGAACTTGAACAGGTTGTCGTTGGCGGCACCGCAGAACTGCGTCCAGAAGAAGGGCGCGAAGCGGCGCTGGCGCAGCAGGGCGAACTGGTTGGGGTGGGCATCAGGGGCCGCGGCAGGGTGCTCGGGCGGCCAGGTGTCGTCAAAGTCGCGCAAGGCGTACTCCTCCTCTGTTGTTCTTGATTCAGGCTGCTTGCAATTCTGCCCGAGGCCATGCAGGGCTTTGATGACAGCCCTGGCCGAGCAGAAACTTGCAGAAAAGGAGCGCGAGGGCTATACCTTGCTGCTGGCCATGCGCAGTTGGGAGTTCGAAGCCTTTGCCGCCTTGCGACGCTGAGACCCGCCATGACTTGATTTATATCAATCCAACCGTACCCCTGGGGGCATATAAACCAGCCAGAAGTCCTACAAGGTGAACGACCCGATGCAGGTTGTTCGTCATACACATTACAGGAGACAACTTCATGGCCCACATCGTGATTCTTGGTGCAGGCCTCGGCGGTATGCCGATGGCTTATGAAATGCGCGAACAAGCGCGCGCCGGTGACAAGGTCACCGTCATTTCCAACAACCCGAAATTCCATTTCGTGCCGTCCAACCCCTGGGTGGCGGTGAACTGGCGCAAGCGCGACGACATCGAGCTGGACATCGCGCCCGCGCTGGCGAAAAAGAAGATTGACTTCATCGGCGTCGGTGCCAAACGCGTGCACCCGGAGAAGAACCAGGTCGAACTCGACGACGGCCGCAGCATCGACTACGACTTCCTCGTCATTGCCACCGGGCCGAAACTGGCCTTTGACGAAGTGGAAGGCCTGGGGCCGAAAGGCCACACCCAGTCGATCTGCCATGTGGAGCATGCGGTCGAGGCGGAGCAGCGTTGGCAGGAGTTCGTGAAGGACCCCGGCCCGGTGGTGGTGGGTGCGGTGCAAGGCGCTTCCTGCTACGGCCCGGCCTACGAGTTCGCCATGATCATGGACACCGACCTGCGCCGCCGCAAGATTCGCGACCGGGTGCCGATGACTTTCGTCACCGCCGAGCCTTATGTCGGACACCTGGGCCTGGGCGGCGTGGGCGACTCCAAGGGGCTGCTGGAATCGGTCATGCGCGAGCGCCACATCAAGTGGATCTGCAACGCCAAGACCACCAAGGTGGAAGCCGGCAAGATGTACGTGACCGAGCACAACGAAGACGGCACGCCGAAGAAGGAGCATGTGCTGGACTTCAAGTACTCGATGATGCTGCCGGCCTTCAAGGGCATTGATGCGGTGTTCGGCATCGAAGGACTGACCAACCCGCGCGGGTTCATCCTGATCGACCCGCACCAGCGCAACCCGAAGTACCCCAACATCTATTCGGTCGGCGTCAGCGTGGCGATTCCGCCGGTGGAAGTGACCCCGGTGCCCACTGGCGCACCGAAGACCGGCTACATGATCGAGTCGATGGTCACGGCCACGGCGCACAACATCCGTGAGGTGCTCGACAACAAGGCGCCGACGCATAAGGCCACCTGGAACGCGCTGTGTCTGGCCGACTTCGGCGACACCGGCGCCTGCTTTGTGGCCCTGCCGCAGATTCCGCCACGCAACGTGAACTGGTTCTCGCAAGGCAAATGGGTACACCTGGCCAAGATCGCTTTCGAGAAATACTTCATCCGCAAGATGAAGAACGGCACCTCCGAACCCCTGTTCGAGAAGCTGGTGATGAACGCCCTGGGCATCATGAAGCTCAAGGACAAATAGCAAAGCCGAGCGCGCGGCCCATGGCCACCGAGTACATCCTTTTCGATACCGACCTACGCGACCGCTTCGTGCAGGCGGTTGCGGCCCGCGCGTTGACCTGCCAAGTGCGGGAGGATGCAATGGAAGGTTTCGTCGTCAGCATTGCCGGCGAACCGGCCGCGGCCGTGCTGGGAGCGATTGAGGCCGACTACGAAGCGTTGATGCACGAGCAGATGCTGCGCGCCGAGGCGCGGCAGGACTGGGTCAGCCATCAGGTGGCCGGGGTGCGTTTCACACGTGCCGACGGCAGCGCCGGCACCGTGCGCTTACCGGCAGCGGTGGCCCGCCCGCTGATGGAGCACTTCACGGCCAAAGAGGCGCATGCCCTGGTGAGCGCCATTGCCCACAGCCTGGAAAACCCGGTCGACGGGCCGCTGTGTCACAAGAGCTGAATCGTGCTCAAGCCGTGAAAACCGTCAGCACGCCGGTGTAGCCATACAGATGGTGGCGCGCAATCTCGCCGCCGGCAAAAAAGCCCACCAGCGGCACGTCGCCCAAGGCGCGGCGCACGATCTGCAACTCGGCGCTCGGACCACCAAAGTGCGGGCCACCGCGGCCAGAGCAACTCACATACACCGCGCCGGCAATGCGCCGGGCCGGGTGCGGCGCCGCCTCTGCTTCAGAAGCCCCCAAGGCATGCGCGGTACCGACCGCCATTTCCTCGGGCTCCAGCTCTTCGCGGATTTCGGCGCAGATGCGCGTGAGGTCGGCGCGCGCGGCCTGCACATTGCGCTGGCAGAACGCCAACTCCATGCCGGGCTCGGCCAGATCGGCCAGCGCCACACCCTGGCGCGCGGGGTCGAGGCCGATGATGTGACGCACCAGAACGTCACTGCCGAAGTTGCCGGTGCGGCTGACGGCATGCCCATCCTGTACTGCATCGGCCGGCCGCATGAGGCCGGCCAGCGTGGCGCGCACGGCGTCCAGCGCCTGCTGCGGCCGGTCGAGCGACACATTGAGGTCACGCAGCAACACTTCCAGCGCCGGTTCGCCGTCGAGCTTGAAGACCACATTGCGCTCAGCCTCGGTCACCACATGGCTCTTGGCCACCGGCAGGCAGCCCTGCGTGACACGCGACACCAGCCGCACGCCTGCGCCAAAGGCCACACCACTCAAGCCGCCATGGAAGACGCCGGTGGAGCGGCCCTGGCCGCGGATGAAGCCGTCGCCCCCCAGGGCAAACTGCACGCTCTCGCTGCGGCTTGCCGCCAGGCCACCAAACAGGTAGCCGGAGTCGGTGCGCGCGGCCATCTCGTCAATCAGTTCGGTCAGGTCGGGCGTTTCGCCGTCGGCATGCACCAGCGCCGTGTGCGCCTCGAAGCCCAGCCCCAGCGGCGCCACGCCGGAGAACACACGGTACTGGTCGGTGGGCAGTTCGCACAGCATGACCGCCAGTGCCGGCTCGTCGAAGTACTCGACGTTGTTGGCGGCAATGCCCACGCCCACCGTGCCGGCCCAGTCGGTGACTTCGGGCAGCTCGGCGCTCAGGTGGGCGAGGATGTCCTCGGCCGCCGAGGCGTAATGGTCGGTGATGTAGAGCAGCGCCAGCGTCGGGTTGTGCGCATAACCCGGCAGGGCCATCTGCGCGCGCAGCTGTGCCAGCACCAGACCGGCGGCCATCGTCCACTGCGGGTGGGTGGCGTGCGCGTAGGGGAATAACTTCACGAGATCACTCCGGCGGGCTTTGGTCAGCGGCGGCGCGCCGTGCTTTGGGCCGTACTCTTCTTGGCAACTTTTTTGGCTCCAGCCCTTGTCTTAGTTGCGCCAGCCGCTTCTTTTTTGATAGCAGATTGCGGAGCTGCCGGCAGCTTGCTGGCCGCCTCTTTCATGGCATGACTGGCAATCTGCTGGAACTGCTGGGTGAGCGCACCCCAGAACTGCATCGGGTCTGGCGCCGGCGCACCGGCCGCTTTGGCACCAGTCCCTTTCGCGCTGGCCGCAGCACGCGGTTTGCGTGGCGCGGCGGTTTTGGCGGGGGTGGCCGCTTGCGGTGCGGTCGCAGCAGGCTTGAAGGCCTGAGCCAGGTCAGGCGGATTGAAGTTCATGCCCTTGAGCGTAGCCAGCGTCATCTTCTGCACCTCCAGTGCCTGGATGGTGGCCCGCAAGGCGGTGGCGTTCTGGTCGAGCCAGAACTGCACCGCCTTGAGTTCCTCGATGCGTTTGTCCAGCACCTTCGGGTCCAGCGTGGGCGCCACCCAGCTGTTCATGGCCGGCAAGGACGCCGCGGCCCCTTTGCCCAGGCTTTGCAGAAACTCGAAGCCCGGCACGAATTTGCCGAAACCGGTGGGGTCTGTTGTGCTCATGGCCGCTCCAGCAAGATGTCGTCTGTGATGGACAACAGCTTACCCCATCACCGCGCGGTGTGCACTTGCGCACACGCCGCGCGGCCTGCGCCAGTTCAGTCGAGACGGCCGATGCGCTGCACCAGTGCCGCCATGCTGCGCGCATCGGCTTGCACGAAGCGCTCGAACTCGGGCGCGTCCTGGTACTGGAAGGACGTGCCGGCAGCGGCCAGCGCCTGCTTGGCACGTGCGTCTTCGGACGCCGCCTTGGCGGCCTGGCGCAGCTTGGTGACCACGGCTTCCGGGGTGGCGGCCGGCACGAACAAGCCAGCCCACTGCGAGTAGCTGATCGGCACACCCAGCTCCTTGAGGCTCGGTACCTCCGGCAGCGCGGCCAGCCGGCCTTCGCCCCAGTGCGCCAGCACGCGCAGCTTGCCGGCACGCACGTGCTGCATCACGCTCGACGGGCCGGTGGACAAGGCATCGATCTGGCCACCCAGCAGCGCCAGCACGGCCGGGCCGGCGCCGGTGTAGGGCACGTGCAGCATGAAGCTGTTGGTGGCCACCTTGAGCTGCTCCATCGGCACGTGCATGGTGCCGTAGTTGCCGGAGGAGCCGAAGGTGATGGTGCCCGGCTTGGCCTTCACTGCCGCCATGAAGTCCTTGTAGGTCTTCCACGGGCTGTCGGCACGCACCACCAGCGCGGTCGGGTCGGCGGTGAAACGCGCTACCGGCTTGAGCTGGTCGAGCGTGAACATGGGGGCACGCTTGAGCACCTTGTCGGCCTCGGGCAGCACGACGATGGACGACAACGCCATCAACAGGCTGTAGCCGTCGGGACGCGCCTTGGCCACCTGGGCCATGCCAATGCCGCCGCCGGCACCGCCCTTGTTCTCCACGATCATGGATTGCTTGAGCGCACGGCCCATGGCCTCGGCCACTGGGCGGCCCACGGTGTCGGCCACACCACCGGGCGGGAACGGCACCAGCATGCTGATGGGCTTGTTCGGATAGTCTTCCTGCGCCAGCGCGGGCAGGCCCAGCATGCCGGCCAGGCCGGCCCCGGCGAATTGCAGCAGTTCGCGGCGTTGTGTCATGGTTGTCTCCTCGGGTTGTTGTTCAGGGGCACCGGTCACGCGCCGGCGTCAGATCTCTTCAACCGGGTTGTTGAGTTCGCCCAGGCCGGAGATGGCCACGCGCACCACGTCGCCGTGGCGCAGGAATTTCGGCGGATTGAAGCCGACACCGACGCCGACTGAGGTGCCGGTGGCGATGATGTCGCCCGGCAGCAGCGTCATGGCCGCCGACATGGTTTCAATCAGCGTCGGCACGTCGAAGATCAGCTGCGAGATGTGCGCGTTCTGGCGCTGCTCACCATTGACCCAGGTCTGCATGCGCATGTCGGTCGGTGCTTCGTCACGGCTGGTCATCCAGGGGCCGAGCGGGCAGAAGCCGTCGAGCGACTTGCCGAGGAACCACTGGGCGTGGTTCTTCTGCAGGTCGCGCGCGGTCACGTCGTTCAGGGCGACAAAGCCCCAGACGTGCTTCATGGCGTCGGCCTTGCTGACGTTGCGGCAGGTGCTGCCGATGACGACACCGATCTCGCCCTCGTAGTCCACCGATTGGGTGTGCTTGGGGTTGAAGCGGATCGCATCAGTCGGGCCGCTCAGGGTGGTGGTGGCCTTGGTGAAGATCTGCGGGAACTGCGGAATGGCCGAGGCCGCGCCGCTGGTGGCGTTGAAGCCGCTCTTGTCGAACTCGACGGCATGCTCGTGGTAGTTCTTGCCGACGGCAAACGGGTTGCGCAGGAAAGCAGAAAGCGGCGCCAGGAACTTGACCTGTGCCAGCGGCACACGCTCGGTCACGGCGGCCTGCAACTGCGCAGCGCTCACGCCCTGCTCGATGACGGCCAGCACCGGGTTGGGGTGGCTGGCCAGCGCGCCGCCGACCAGGGCCACTTCCTGCTTGGCTTCGTCCACCAGGGCCAAGTGAACCTTGCCGGCTTTTTCCACACGTGCGATCTTCATGCGAACTCCTGAAAAAGAACATGCAACCTCAAATTGGTTGCAATTGGTTTATCTTGGTGAAAATTATAGACCCATCGATTTGCCAATGTCACAGTGGAAAACACGTATCCCTTCCGAAAAATTGGTTTGATTTGGTCCAGAGATTTGCTACCATTGCGCATCCCCACTGCCCACCTCGCCATGGACTCGACCGCCCTGTTACGGGAAACAATTGTTGAAAACCTGAAGACCGGCACCTGGCGTGCCGGCCATCGCATCCCGACCGAACGTGCGCTGTGCGAGCAGTTCGGCATGGGGCGCTCGGCGGTGCGCCGCGTGCTGTCGCAACTCAAGGAAGCCGGCCTGATTTCGCAGACGGTGGGCAGCGGCACCTATGTGACCGAACAGGCCCCAGGGCTGTTGCCCGCGCTGGGCAACACGCCGCTGGCCAGCACCAGCCCAGCTGAATTGATGGAAGCGCGCATGGCGCTGGAGCCCGCCATTGTGGAGATGGTGGTGCGCAATGCCACGTCCGCCGATTTCGCCCGCATGGAACAGTGTTGCGACCAGGCCGAGCGGGCCAGCTCGCTCGACGAGTTCGAGCACTGGGACGGGCTGCTGCACGAGGTGATTGCTGAGGCCGCACGCAACAGCTTCATCAGCACGGTGTTCCGCCTGATGAACCAGGCGCGCGCGCAGGGCGAGTGGGGCATGCTCAAGCGCAAGAGCGTCACCCCCGAGCGGCGTGCCGCCTACCAGCAGGAACACCGCGCGCTGGTGGCCGCCCTGCGCGAACGCGACCTGAGCACGGCACTGGCGCACACGCGCGAACACCTGCTGCACGTGCGGCGCAACCTGCTGGGCCTGTAGCGCTGGGGCCGTCCAGGCCTAAACCGAGAAACGCCGTGGAACCGGCTCCGCCGGGCCACTGGCGTTGTCCCCCCTTTGGGGGGAAGGCGCGGCAGCGCCTCAGGGGGGGCTACCTGTTCAGTGTTTCATGCCATGGCCATGCTCCACCATGGCAGCACCCGGCGCCACCGTGCTCACCGGCACCTGCAGATCAACCTTGCTCTCCACGCCCTTGCCGTCCTTGAACAGCAACGTCAGCGGCACGGTGCTGTCTTTCTTCAGCGCCGTCTTCAGGTCGAGCAGCATCACGTGGTAGCCGCCAGACTTCAGTTCCACCGTCTTGCCGGCCGGCAGGTCCAGCGCGGGCACGGCGCGCATTTTCATGACGTCGCCTTCCATCTTCATCTCATGCACCTCGACCGCGCCAGCCACCGGCGAGGCGCCACCGACCAGCTTGGCGCCGTCTTTGGCGCTGAGCTTCATGAAGGCGCCGGTGGCCTTCTGGCCTTGCACCGTGCTGCGCACCCAGGCGTCCTTGACCTCCACGGTCTGGGCGTAGAGGGCGCTGCCCGTCAGGGCGAGGGTGGCGATGAGTGCTTGAACTTGGGCTTTGAATTTCATGGTTTTCTCCTAGGTAAAAAACTGTAGCAGTTGGGGGAATCGATGGCGCCTCAGTGCGCGTGGGCGGCGTGAGACGCTGGGCCGGAAGGAATGACTTCCAGCAAGACGGCCGGAGCCTTCAGCCCTTTCGTCGAGGTGCCTTGCGCCGGCACCTCGACCCAGTCAAGGCGGCCCGGCTCGCAACCCTGCAGCACCTTGAACCATAACGGGCCGGCGCTGGCCGGCAAGGTCCCGCGCAGAACGAACTCGTCGTACCAGGCATCGGCCAGCCAGCTGTCCCGGCTGGCGGCGGTCCAGGTGATCTCGACCACGTCTTCGCTCACGGTCTTGCCGTGGCTGGTGTAGGGCTGCGGCAGTTTTTCGCTGCGGGTGCTCAGGGTCCAGCCTGCTTTGGGCATGGGCTTGGCACCCTGGAAGCCGGCCGGCAGCAGCACGCGGATGGTGCTGGTGGGCGCGCCGGCGCAGCCGTGGCCGACACGTAGCACCGCCTTGTAGCTGCTGCCGGCCAGGGCGACCTGGTCTTCCAGCACTACATGGGCAAAACCGGCCTGTGCCGCCGCAAATAGGGCGCCAAACGCTATCAATTTAGAAGCAAATGTCATGATGGTCCTTTCTTGGGTATCGGTCAGAAATCAGAAGTCGTACTTGAGTTCGGCCACATAGGTGCGTTTCGGGTAGGGGTGGAAGTTCCAGTACTCCTCGTTCGTCAGGTTGTCGATGCCGAACGCGGCCACCGTCTTGCGGCCGAGGCGGTAACGCGTGCGCAGATCGACGATCAGGTAGCGGCTGGCGCCCATGTAGGCAAAGCCGTTGACGTCGGCGTTGTCGAGTTGCGAATACTGGTCGCCGCTGTAGCGGATGCCCAGCGAGGCACTCAGTTGCTCGTCAAAGCGGTAGGTGGCCAGCGCCGTGGCACGCCACACCGGCACGCGCGGCTGGTATTTGCCAATGCTGGAAGGCAAGGCCGGGTTGCTCACGATGCGCGAGTCGGCGTAGGTGATGCTGCCGGAGAAATCCAGCCCCTTCACAAGTACGTCGTTGCCCTGGTAGGCCACTTCCACACCCTTGGTGTTGATGGCATCCACGTTCTGCACCCGCGAGGTGGTGGTGGAGCCGGGGATGAGCTGGGAGTACAGCGAATCCGTCACGTCCTCGTTGAACACCGTGAAGCGCAGCAAGCCATGGCCCAGATCGCGTTCCAGGGAGAGTTCCGTCGTCACGGATTGCTCGGGCCGCAGGTTGGGGTCGTTGACGAAGGACAGGTTGGCGTTGGAGGTGGCGCCATAAAGCTCCTGCACCGTCGGCATGCGCACCGCCCGCCCCACCGAGCCCTTGAGCACGGTGTGGTCCGACCACTGGTAGGCCAACGCCGCCTTGGGCGAGACGAAGGTTTCGTTGCGGCCGTCGTAATCCACCGGGGTCGAGCCGCTGAGGCGGGTGTAGCCACCGCTGGCGCGCCAGTTCTCCACACGGGCACCGAGCACGGTTTTCCAGCGGGGCGCCAGACGCCAGGTGTCCTGACCGTACACGCTCTGCAGCTGCGTCTTGCCACCCACGTCGCTGTTGAGCGTGCCGGCACCATCGGTCAGCCAGTTGCCCGCAATGTTGGACTTGAGGATGCGCAGCTGGTAGGTCTCCTGCTGGAACCCGAAGTCCACGATGTGCGCGCCCTGCAGGCCCTGGGGACGCCAGGTGCCCTTGGCCGCAAAAGTGCCCCAGCCGGTGCCGTTCTGGTCGGTGATGGTACCGGCACCACCGCTCAGGCTGCTGGTGGTGGACAGGGTGGTCGCCCGCTGCTGGTCACGGCCGTAGTCGTACAGGCTGGCAGCCAGCTCCCAATCCCACTCGCCCTGGGTATGGCTCTTGACGGACAGGCCGTGCATCACATGCGCCAGGCTCTCGCGCGAGGCATTGAAAGCGCTGTTGATGTTGTAGTTCTGGCCGTTGATCTTGACGTTGCCGTAGTAGACCGGGTTACCGGCGGCATCGCGCAGATAGGTTTGCGGATTGCCGTCCGAGGTGTTGGCCCAGTAGCCCAGCGTGTAGCTGGCGCGCAGCGTCGGCGACAGGTCGTAGGCCACCTTGATCTTGGCGTGGTCCTGGACCGTGTGGTACTGGGTGTTGGTGCCCAGGATGTAGTTGTTGACACCGTAGTTGTTGGGCGTCAGCACGGCGCCCGTGACGGGCGTGGTGCCCGCGCCGCCGGTGGCCGTCAGCGCCTTGGTGGCGAACACCAGCGGCTGGCCGGTGCTGTCGGTATGGTTGAGGTTCACCCACCAGGACCAGTCGCCGTTGCGGCTGCCCAGCGAGGCACTGGCTTGGTTGCCGCTGTAGGTCTCCTTGGTGTTGTACAGACTGAAGTTCTGCGTGAAGGCACTGGCCTTGGCGTGGCCTTCAAACCGGGTCGGCATGCGCGTCACGTAATCCACCACGGCGCCGACCGAGTTGCCCGGGTAGGCGGCCGAAAACGGGCCGTACATCACATCGACGCGCTCGATCTCCTCCGGCGTCACCAGCCCCCAGCGCGGCGCGTAGGTGGCGCCGTTGCCGAGGTAGTTGGACAGCAGGATGCCGTCGGCATAGACCGCCGAACGCGCGCTGTTGCCGGTGCCCGAGGCGCGGCTGGACAGCACGGCGTGGTTGTAGTCGCCGATGTAGCGCTTGCGCACCAGCAGGCTGGGGAAGTATTTGATGGCATCTTCGCTGTCGGTCGCATTGACCGCCTCCTCGATCTGCTCGCGCGTCACGCCCTCAATGGTGGTGGGGATCTGCGTCGGCAGGGAGGTGGGCTGACCACTGTTGATGGTGACGATGCCCAGTGACTTGACGGGCGCCTCGTCGGCCATCGGGCTGCCGCTTGGCGATGGGGTTTGCGCCCCGGCCTGAAAGGCCAAGGGCCAGGCCATGGCGCAAACCATGGACCAGCGGGAATTCCGCATGGGGAAGCTCTCCGGAGAATAAGCAAAACAAGCCGTCAGCCCTCGTAAAACGGGCGTCAGGCGCTACGGTTTTGATAGCTCAGGAGAGGAGGGGTGGCCCGCGGGCCGGTAGCGGCGCGGCCGTGCGGCCGGCAATGTGCGCCGCCGCAATGGGCTGCAGGGCATGTGCCAGCGGCTGCGGGGGAACAACAGACAAGCGCACCACCGGCGGCGGCGCACTGACGGTGGCGCACAGCGGACAGTCCAGCGTGTGGCCGGACAACTCCTTGGCGCCGTCGTCGGTTTTCACCAGCAGCTTCATGACGCCCGAGCCGGAGCAGATCAGCTCCATGGCCTGCGGCTTGACGATGGGTGAAGCGATCGCCACCCCGATGGACAGCGCGAACCACACCAGCACGAAACGTGCAAGGAAGTGAGCGCGGCGCAGGGTCTGCATGCGTCGGATTATGACAGCCCAGCTACGCCGGCCCGCTTGGCAGTCCACGGGGGTGCCAGGGCTTCATCGGGAAACGCCGTGGAACCGGCTTCGCCGGGCCACTGGCGTTGCCCCCTGCAAGGGGGGCTGAGACCTGCGGCTCCAAGCCTGCCTGCGCAGGCTTGGACAGGTCGAAGAGCCTCGGACTCCGGCCGAGGCCCCACGGCGATGAGCGACACGCCCTTTGCGCAGCCTGGGGGTGTTCAGAACTTCGGCGCGCGCTTGTCGCGCAGCGAGGCCAGGCCCTCGCGCACATCGGGGCCGCCAAAGCCCATGAACTCCAGCGCGAGCGAGGTGTCGAAGGACGGGCCGGCTTGGCGCAGCCAGTTGTTGAGCGCGTACTTGGTCCAGCGGATCGCACTCTGGCTGCCACTGGCCAACCGGTCGGCCACGTCATAGGCACGGGGCAACAGCTCCGCTTCATCCACCGCCAGCGACACTAGGCCGATGCGCTCGGCCTCCTCGCCGCTGATCGGCTCGCACAACATCAGGTAGTACTTGGCCTTGGCCATGCCGCACAGCAGCGGCCAGATGATGGCGGCGTGATCGCCGGCCGCCACACCGAGGCGGGTGTGGCCGTCGACGATCTTGGCGCCTTTGCTGGCGATCGAGATGTCGGCCAGCAGGCCGGCCACAAGACCGGCGCCGACCGCCGGGCCATGCATGGCGCTGACGATCGGCTTGTCGCAATTGATGACGTTGTAGACCAGGTCGCGCGCTTCCTTCCAGACGCGGCTGCGCACTTCGAAGTCCTGCGCCATGTCCTGCACCAGCGCCAGATCACCGCCACCGGAAAAGCCCTGCCCCTCGCCGCGCAGCACGGCGCAGCGCACCGTGTCGTCGGCACTGACATCGCGCCAGATTTCGGTCAATTCACGGTGCCCATGGTGGTCGGCGGTGGGCAGCTTGCCGTTGCGGGCCTTCATCTGGATGTCGAGCACGGCGCCGTTGTCACCGCGGCGTGTGATGTGAAGGGTCTGGTAGCGGCTGTAATCCATGAGGCGGTCTCCTGTGTTCTATTTGGTTGCAAAATGCCTGTGCCAGATTCTGACTGCATTTGGCTACCCCACATCGGTCTTGACTTGCGTCAAAGACGGTGATGCGCAAGGCGAGCATGATGGGGTCATTCGATACGGAGATTTCCATGGACAAACAACTGACAGCCCCCTTCCAGAAACAGCTGCTGGAACAGCGCGCCGGCCTGCTGGCCCAGATCGCCACCCTGCGCGGCGGCAATGTGGGACGCGCCGAGGCCTCGGCGGACCATTTCGGAGCCCAGACGGAAGACTCCCGCGCCCAGGCCTCCACCGCGCGCGACCTGGAGCTGGCCCTTGATGCCCGCGAAAGCGCCGAGCTCGATGCCATTGATGCCGCGCTCAAGCGCATTGAAGATGGTGTCTACGGCATCTGCATCGACTGTGATGCCGACATTCCGGCCCCTCGCCTGCATGCCGCCCCGGAAACCCTGCGCTGCATTGCCTGCCAGGGCAAATTCGAACAGCTCGGCAAAACCACGAACGCCTGAAGCACACCCCATTTACCCATCGATTGATCAGGAGACACCATGTCCACATTCCACGCCATCGTCTGGCTTGACCGTTCCGAAGCCCACGTCATCATGTTCGACCGTGAGCACGTCGAGTCCGAGCGCATCAAATCGCGCAGCCAGCACAAGGCCACCGGCGGCCATGTCGGCTCGCACCAGGGCATGCACGGCCGCGGTGACAGCGCCAGCGGTCACCACTCGGCGCAAGGCGGCCACAACAGCAGCGACGAAACCTACTACCACTCGGTGGCCGAGGCGCTCAAGGGCGTGCACGAGATCCTGGTGACCGGCCCGGCCCAGGCCAAGGACGAATTCAAAGCGCACTGCGCGCGTCACGACAAAGACATCGACAAAGCCATTGTCGACGTCATCAGCAGCGACCACCCGAGCGATGCCCAACTGGTCGCCATGGCCAAGCAGTACTTCCTCAAACACGACAAAATGAACGGTCAAGCCTGATCGCTTGTCGGTTTGACGAAAAAAGGCGGCCCGGGGCCGCCTTTTTTCTTTTCACACGGCTGATGTCTTACGTCGCCAGCGGCACGATCTTCTGCTCAATGGCGCCAAAGACGGATTGGCCGTCACGCCCCTTCATCTCGATGCGGATGGTGTCACCGAACTTCATGTAGTCGGTGCTGGGCTTGCCGTCCTGGATGGTTTCGATGGCGCGCTTCTCGGCAATGCAGCTGTAGCCTTTGGTCCATTCCTTCTTGCCCTTGACCTCGGTGGCACGGTTGCTGACCGTGCCCGAGCCGACGATGCTGCCGGCGCGCACATTGCGTGTCTTGCAGATGTGGGCGATGAGCTGACCGAAATGAAAGGTCATCTCCTCGCCGGCATCACACATGCCCACCGTGCGGCCGTTCCAGGCGCTCTGGATGGTCAGGCCCAGACGGCCCTTGTCCCAGACCTCACCGAATTCGTCCAGCGTGACCGCCACCGGGCTGAAGGCCGTGGCCGGCTTGCTCTGAAAAAAGCCAAAACCCTTGGCCAGCTCATCCGGAATCAGGTGCCGAAGGCTGACGTCGTTGGCCAGCATCACCAGGCGGATGCCGTCGAGCGCCTGCTCCGGCGTGCTGCCCATCGGCACGTCGCCGGTGACAACAGCGACCTCGGCTTCGAAGTCGATGCCGTGCGCTTCGCTCACGCACACCACGTCGTCACGCGGGCCCAGGAAGTCGTCGCTGCCACCCTGGTACATCAGCGGCTCGGTGTAGTAGTTGGCCGGCACTTCGGCGTTGCGCGCCAGGCGCACCAACTCCACGTGGTTGATGTAGGCCGAGCCGTCGGCCCACTGGTAGGCGCGCGGCAGCGGCGCCATGCACATGTGCGGATCGAAAGGAAAGGCGTGGCGCGCCTTGCCCTGGTTGAGCGCGTCGTACAGGTCCTGCAGCTGTGGCGACAGGAAGTTCCAGTCGTCCAGCACCTGTTGCAGGTGGTTGGCGATGCCGGTCGCATAATGCGCGGTGCTCAGGTCGCGTGAAACGACCACCAGTTGTCCGTCACGTGAGCCGTCTTTGTAGGTGGCAAGCTTCATGGGGCAAAAATCTCTGATTCCGTATTGCTAAACTCGTTGAACCCATCGAAACGACGTTCGTTTCACTAATTACACCATGGAGAAGACACGCGCAGGCATCCAGTCGGTCGAGGTCGGGTTCACCCTGCTCGACGCGCTGGCGCGCGCGCCCGGCCCGCTGATGCTGCGCGATCTGGCCGCCGCCGCCGGCATGAGTGCCGCCAAGGCGCACCGCTACCTGGTGAGTTTCCAGCGCCTGGGCCTGGTCAGCCAAGACGGCAGCACACGCTACGACCTGGGACCGGCGGCGCTCAAGCTCGGCCTGGCCGCCATCACCCGGCTCGATGCCATCAAGCTGGCGCGCGAACGCATGCCGGCATTGATGGAGCGCATCGGCCACACGCTGGCGCTTGCCGTCTGGGGTAACTTCGGCCCGACCATCGTGCACTGGGAAGAGTCGCCCCAGTCCGTCACCGTCAACCTGCGGCTGGGTGACGTCATGCCGCTGTTGTCGTCCGCCACCGGCCGCTGTTTTGCGGCCTACGTGTCGCGCGAAGCGATTGCCCCGTTGCTGCGCGAGGAAATGGCGCGCGCCCGCCAGCTCGGCCGCACCGACCTGCCACGCAACCAGACCGATCTGAACTTCATGCTGCGCCAGGTGCGTGAACACGGCTTGGCACGCGCAGTGGACTCGCTGCTGCCCGGTGTGGCCGGCTTTTGCGCACCGGTGTTCGACTTCGACGGTCATCTGGTGCTGGGCATGGTGGCCATGGGCTCGGTTGCCAGTTTCGACACCGCCTGGGACGGCTCGGTAGCCACCCCGCTGCAGACGGCGGCACGACAACTGTCCGCCGAACTGGGGCACCGGACTTGAGCCGCCTGGTTCTGTCCTCCCGCAGCGGCACGTCCGCAGCCCCTTGGCGGCCGCTGTTGCTGCTCAGCGCCGCCATGCTGGCCGCCCACCTGCTCCTGCTGGGCGGCATGCACTTTGATAGTCTGCCAGCCGAGCAGCCCCTCAGCCGCCCCTTGATCACACGCACCGTCGCGGCACCGCCCGTACAGCCCGAACCGTTACCGCAAGCTGTTGCACCGCAACCCAAGCCGGCCCGGCCACGGCCGGCTCCGCCGCCGGCTTATGAGCCAAATCCGCCTATTGCCTCCGCTGAATATGCACCAGACGCTACTAATTCAATAGCAAATGAATCACCTCCTGTAGCGACGGAAAACACACCGACCGTCCCACCCGAGGCTGAGCCCCCTGCGGCAACGCCGGCCGCCGAGACACGCTCACCGGCCACCGCAGTACCCGGTTCGCTGCGCATCCAGTACCAGCTCTATGGCGAGGTCCGCTCGTTTCCCTATACCGCCAAGGCCGAACTGTTGTGGGCACATGACGGTGAAGCCTATGAGGCGCAGCTGGAGATCAGCGCCTTTCTGCTCGGCTCGCGCCGGCAGACCAGCCGCGGCCAGCTCACGCCCGAGGGGCTGCGGCCAAAACGCTTCGGTGACAAGGTACGCAGCGAGGTAGCAGCTCATTTCGAGTACGACAAGGGCAAGGTCATCTTCAGCGCCAACACGCCTGAGGCCACGCTGCAGCCCGGTGCGCAGGACCAGCTGAGCATCTTCGTGCAGATCGCCAGTCTGATTGCCGCCGAGCCGCAGCGCTACCCGCGCGGCACGGCCATCGAAATGCAGGCCGTAGGGCCGCGCGAGTCAGACAACTGGCGTTTTGTCGTCGACGGCGAGGAACAGCTCAAGCTGCCGGGCGGTGAACAGGACACGCTCAAGCTCACGCGCGCGCCCCGCCAACCCCACGAACTGACCGTCGAGCTCTGGCTGGCGCCGACCTTGGGCTACCTGCCGGTGCGCATCAAGCTGACCCAGGACAACGGTGACTTCATTGACCAGCAATGGCGCAGCAGCGGCCCGCCCTGAGACGACAACAGCGACCCGCATTGGTGGTACGCTGTGTGCACCCTTGAAATTACCAGAGCGGCATCCATCTGGGATTCAGGACGTTGGGAGGAACCACACACATGCACACGCTTTACGACTCGGACACTTTCTCGGTCACGCACCTGGCGGCCATCGAGCCCGATGAAGCGCTGACCTCGCTGGGCGACAGCGACGCCCCTGCCGAGCGGCCGGTGTTGCTGCGCCACGGCTTTGAGATCGTGGACAAACGCTCCGGCAAGGAGCTCTACCTTGACGGCTCCTGGGCCGAGTTGTTCCAGCAGCGCATTGCGGCCTGGCAAGTCAACGCCCCCACCGAAGAAGAAGTGGAAGACACGCTGGCACAGTACGCCGAACTGGCCCAGACGCCGCTGACCATCCACTGAACCCAACGCGTCGAGACAAGTCGACGCGCTGCTCACTCGCCCGCACGCTGGTAACGCCAGCGGTACAGGGGCTCCAGCAGCAACAGCACGGCCACCAGGCGGCAGACTTGGAACGCCGTCACCACCGGCGCCCCCAATTGCAACACCTTGGCCGTGATCGACATCTCGGCAATGCCGCCGGGTGACGTCGCCAGAATCAGCGTGGCAGGATGCAGGCCCGTGGCCAGCGCCAACACCCAAGCAAAACCGGCGCACAACAGCACCATCACCAGCGTCCCCATGGCCACCGAGGCCAACCAGCGCGGCGCCGTGTGCACGAACGCCGGCGTGAAGCGCACCCCCAAGCTGACACCAATCACCAGCTGCGCCGCATTCGACAAGGCTTTGGGCAACGCTGACAACTCGATCCCCGCCATGGTCAGCGCCATGGCCACCAGCAACGCCCCCATGAACCAGGGGTTGGCGCGGTCTAGCCGCTGCATCACCCAGGCGCCGGCAACGGCAGCCACGCCGAGCAGCAGCAGGCCATCCCAGTGCACCTCGCGTGCCGTGCCAGCGGCCAGCAGGTCCAGTCCGTGCAGGCCGCTGAACTGCATGCCGAAGGGAATCAGCACCGTCACGATCAGCAGCCGCATGCTGTGCGCCGCCGCGACCAGATCGGCGCGGCCATGGGCACGCTCGGCCAGCAGCGTCATCTCGGACGCCGCACCGATGGCACCGGCAAACCAGGTGGTGGCCCGGTTCAGCCCGGGCAGGCGGTGGGCATGCAAGCGTTGCAACCAGGCGCTGAACAACGCGCCCAAGCCCAATGCCCAGACGATGCCCAGCCCGATGGCCCACCACAGGCTGAGCACCAAGGCCGTGACCTGCGGCGTGAAGTAGAGACCGAGCGCCACACCGATGGTGGCTTGCCCGGCATTGCGCACCGGCGTCCAGCTGGCGGTGGGCATGCGCAGGATGGACGCCACAGCGGTGGCCAGCAGGGGGCCGATCATCCAGGGCAGGGGTGTGTTCAGCCAGACGCACAAGAGGGCTGCCAGCAGCGCGAGCAGCAGGGTGAGGACGGTCCTCAAGAAAAGATTCGAACGCATGAAAACCTTGGGAATTGCCCGTAGTATCACCCGATGCCCCACCGTGCCACGCTTCAACTCTTCACCCTGCTGGCTTGTGCTGTGCTGGTCGTCGGTTGCGCCAGTCGTGTCGACGTGGACACCGATCAGCGCCTGGCCGCCTTGTTGCCGGCCGATGCGATCTTGCTGGGCGAACAGCACGATGCGCCCGACCACCAACGGGTGCAGCGGGATCTGGTACAGGCCCTGGCCGCACGGGGGCAGCTGGCCGCACTGGCGCTGGAAATGGCCGAGCAGGGTTCTGATACGCGCGGCCTGCAGGCCGACGCCAGCGAGACCCAGGTCCGCAACGCCTTACAGTGGAACGAGGCTGCCTGGCCCTGGCACGCTTACGCCCCGGCGGTGATGGCCGCCGTACGCGCCGGCGTGCCGGTACTCGGTGCCAACCTGCCGCGCGCCCAGATACGCGCACGCATGGCCGACCCGCAACTCGACACCTTGCTGCCTGGCCCGGTGCTCAAGGCGCAACAGCAGGCCATCCGCCTGGGCCACTGTGGGATGCTGCCGGAGAATCAGATCACCCCCATGACGCGGGTGCAGATTGCACGCGACCTGGCCATGGCGCAAACCCTGCGCGCGGCGGCGCAACCGGGGCGAACGGTACTGCTGCTGGCCGGCCACGGCCATGTGGACCGCCAGCTGGGTGTGCCGCAACACCTGCCTTCATCCCTGCACATCCAAGCTGTCGTCCTTGGTGATGTCCAGGAAGGCGGCGCTTTACCGCCCGCTGGCCGCTTCGACCTCATCTGGCCCGCACGCCCGCCTGTTGCAAAAGACTATTGCGCCGAATTCGACACCCGCCAGCCGCGCTGAGAGCACGCCGACCCGGCTTACTGCAACATGTAGGTTTCGAATTCCAAGGCTTCCAGGCGCCGGTTCAGCACCCAGATGCCGACCAGCACCGTGACCAGCATGGCCACGGCGAAACCGTAACCGAACCACGCTGCCCCCAGGTAAATCGACAGCGCACTGAAGCTGGCATTGCAAACCAGCAGGAGGCCGGTGAGCCAGACCACGATCCGACGCTGATCCAGGTAAAACAGCACATTGAGGATGCCCAGCATGACCACCTGCAGGCCGGCGCCGACCACGTCGACGAACAGCAGGGGCAGGTACAAGGTCGAGATCCCGAGCCATTGCAGCAGCTGCTCCCCCAGCACGAAAGTCACGAGCGCAGTGATGGCCTGTATCTTGGCAATATCGAGCAATCCCTGTCGAACGTAGTAGACCATCTGGTTGCGCATGCGCATGATGTAGTCCAGCGTTGCCCCGCCGCCGACAGCCTCGTAGAATTTGGCGCAGTACTCCACAAAATCGGTCTCGATGCGAACCAGAAACACCGCCATGCCCGGAATCACGGTCAGGTACGCCAGAAAGATCGGGAAGTCGTAGATGACCGACGCGTGAAGTGGCCCCACCACCGACTGCCCCGTCCCCGGGTAGTACCAGAACATCAGCTTGTCGACCCACAATCCCAGATTGAAAAACAAGCCCGTCAACATCAGGCTGCGGTACATGGCGCCGGGTTTCCAGATGTCGAAGGCCATGAACCGGTCAGACGAATAGTTTCGGTAGATCAGCCAGACCATGCCCACCAGCAGCAGAAAGTGCCCCGCTACGAATCCGAGCAGCAGGCCTTCCATGTTGAAGAAATGCATGAACAAGAGCGCCAGCAACGGCGTCGCGCTGTAGCCGAGCACGAAGATCAGAAGAATGGCCTTGTACTGCCGCATCCCTGAAAGGAAGACGGCAGAGACCCAGATACCCGACATGATGGCCAGCCCCATCACGAACAGGAGCCGGAACAAAGCCGTCTGGCCGGCCAGCCCGAACAAGGCCACCGGCAAGGCCAGCAGAATGCTCACGTTCAAGACCACAAACAGCAGACCGTTGAAATTGGGCAAGACCGCCGCCTCATCCTTGACATACAGCCGGTCGGAAATGAAGCGGGTGAAACTCAGTTGCACCGGCGCCGTGAGGATCAGAGAACTGAAGTAGATGTACGTCACCGTGATCTGGAATTGCGAGATCAGTATGTGCGGGATCACCACACCAAAACTCAGCACACCGATCAGCACCATGCCGACAATCGAGAGCACCATGGGGCCGGAGCTGATCAGGCCGGCATAGGCATAGGCCTGCAGCACACCGGCATAAGAGCGCTTGTTGAGCAGCTTCCTGAGCTCGAAACCTATGCCTGCCATGCCAGTCCTTGCGCATAGAGCGCTTGATAACTGTCGAACATCTGCTGCTGCTGGTAATACGTCTCCACGCGCTTGATTGCGGCCACACTCGCCTGCTGCCAGGCCTGCGGGTCGGTGAGCAACTCCAGTGCCGCCTGTGCCAGCGCTTCCGGATCGGCAATGCGGACCACCCGACCGGAGGGTCCGATGGCCTCGTCGTCCCCTGGCAACCCGTTGACCAGCTGTCGGCACGAACCGACATCGGTGGTGACCGCAGGCACCCCGGCGGCATACCCTTCGAGCACCACCAGAGGCAAAGCCTCGCTGATCGAGCTGAGCACCACCAGCCCGATCTTTGGCAGCAGCGCGGCCAGTTTCTGGAAGCCGAGAAACTTCACGTGCTCTTCCAACCCGAGGCGATGCACCAGATCACGACACTCCTGTGCATAGTCGGGGTCTTCGTCCTCGGGCCCGGCGATCCAGGCTTGCGCCTGCGGCAGGTGCGTCACGACCGTGCGCATGGAACGGATGAAGGTCTTGATGTCCTTGATCGGAACCACACGCCCGATCAAGCACAGCACGGGCGGCGGTGCAGCCGGGCGCAGCTGCCGGATTGGTGCGAAGTAGGCGACATCGATGCCGTTCGGAATGTTGCTTGTCCGCTCCGGCGGCGCGCCGTCTGCCAACTGACGCTGCCGGTTGGCCTCATACAGGGCGACGATATGGTCCGCGGCCTGGTAGGTCAGGTAACCCAGATGTTCGAAGAAGCGGATCCACAGCTGCCGGTAGTAGCTGACCTGAGAGGGATCCCGCTCGAAAACCGAACGGTTGTCTTTCAGCCAGCTGGCTTGGTAAAGATCGATCTTGCGTTCCTTGACGTAGATGCCGTGCTCGCTCAGGATGAAAGGGCGGGGATTGCGGTGCTTGAGCAAAAGGGCCAAGGTGCCCGCGTAACCCGTTGACACCGAGTGATAGATGCGCGCAGCCGGGCAGCGCTGCGCGACCTCGCGCAAGGGCCACATCGGCGCGTGGATGGTCCGGATGGTCCAGAAGTAGTCCACAAAAGAAGGGTCCGTGCTGTAGCGACGGTAACCCTCCTTGATCTGCTCCCAGGCTGCCTCGCTGTGCAAGAAGGTCTCCTGTTTCAGGCAGCCGTTCGGATGCGCCTCGTCCAGCAGCGAGCCGAAAAGCCGCAGGCAATCCGGCTGCTGGATGTCGTGATGCAGCATCTCGTGCAACGCATTGACCTTCGACATGGCGTTTGCATCAGCACGGACCGGGGCCGGGCGGGACCGGGCCGGGGGCTTCGCTTCCCAGAGATAGACAACGTCGAGATGAACCAGATTGTCCGGCAGGGCATACCGCAAGGGGCCGTAATCCTCGCGTCGAGCGCCGATGAAGATGGCGCCGAATCGGATGTTCGGGTTGCCCCGGATGATCTGGTTCACCCAGCTCGACACGCCACCCGCCACGAAGGGAAACGTCCCTTCCAGCAACAGAAGCACATCCACGTTATCAGCACGTGGGAACGGGGGTTCAGAGGTGGTTGAGAGCACGTTGAGAATGGGTGAGATGGGTGCTGCCGCCGGCATTCCAGAAGGCGACGATGGGCATGACACGCGATGCAGCGTGATGCTTGAACAGGTGCTGCATATAACCCCGCACCCGCCTGAATTCGCGGCGCCGGAATGCGAGTTCGGCCAGGAAGGGGATCACGGAAACTTCCGAGTGGCCGAGCTCCAGCGCCTCGGTGAAGGCCCGCTCGGATTGTTCGTCTTCGCCTTGGGCCAACAGGATCTTCCCTTTCAGGAATACTTGGCCGCTCTCATGCTTGGCGCCGAGTGCCAGCGCAGCATCGATGTAGCCCCGGGCCTCCCCGAGGATATGTTTGCGCAACTCCCCCTGCACCAGACCCGAATAGATCAGTTCCCAATGCAGTTCCGCCAGATGAACCAGACAATCGAATCGGGTCCGCGCCGAGAGATCCATCTGAAGATTCATCTGTTCGCGATGGATATGCTTTGACAGCCGCTTCTCTTCGGCATCCAGCATCCCGAATGCCACCAACCGCACATCATCGGCAGCATCCCCCAACAGTTCCTCCCGAATCGGGTTGGCCACGCGGCTGGGTACTGCCTGCAAGGTCAGCAGAGACTGCATGCGGATGCTGGCCGGCACACTGGCACCCAGACGGGAACGAATGGCCCCCTGCCCCGCCCGCTGCGGATCTTGTGTTCGAACATCGTATTCGGGCAGGCCGAGCGCCTGGGGTTTGGCGTACACCAGCTGGTGAAGCCGTCGATGTGAGGTGGCACGCGCCACCAGCAGAATGCCAATCGGGCCGAGAACCGGCGCGATGAAAGCAAAATCAAACATCAGCAGCCAGGTCCAGACGGGGCGCTGCTGGTATCGCGCAGGCAGCAGGTGCGAAGTGCTGCCGGCCAGAACTGCACAGCAAGCCGCATGCAGCGCCCACATGCCGACAAAGGCATCGGTTGTGGTCAACATCGGCAGGGGGCTGAGCAGAATGGCCGCGTCCAGCACAACGGCCGCCACGACCAGGCTCCAGTCAACGAGCCTCATGACTGAATGATCTCCGACAAGACCTTCAGCGGGTCCTCCCGCTCAAAGTCGATGCTTCTCAGATCGATCTTCAACGAGTCGAAATCGCCGCCAAACCGGGCCTTGAGCCAGCCATTGATACGATGCAGGAACCCCTCCAGACTCGAAGGCGAGGCAAATGGCATCAGAACGGCAATGACAGGGTTCTCGCCCACCAGCGTTTGCCAGTAAAGATCCAGGCCTCGCTTGATGTGCAGAAGTTGCGTCGGAATGGTCTCTTTTGCGGGCCCCGCAAAGGTCATGACCACGATCTGGCTGTTGATGTCCGTCTTCTTCTGCATGCGCAGCATGCGTGCCAGTTCCTCGGCATAGGCTTCGGGAATGCCAGGTAAAGCCTTTCGGCACAACGCAATATCCGGGGCGTTGAGCAGGTGGTCGGCGTAGTAGGCCAACATCACCGACATCATCTGCAGATTCTCGGCATTGAGGGAGAAGAACGGCATCTTGGAAACCGCCAGAACCCCGATCAGGCTGTCATCACTGGCAATCAGCGGCACCACGGCCAGTTGCCTGGACGGCCGCTCGTACGCAACCTCTTCCTCGGCAATGTGCACCAGTTTGCGCTCTTCAATGGCCAAGCGAAGCAGCTCATCATTCTGCTCAAGCACCTGCGGCTCGCCCAGCGAGCCCGCCACGGCCCCCAGGCGCACCTGACCACCCCGCTCTTCAGCACAATAGACAGCCGCAGATTCAATCTTGGTGTATTGCTCGAGCAGATTGAGCAAGGCCTCCACGCCAGGCAATGCGCCCTCACCGCGCTCGCTTTTCAGAACAAGGTCGCGCAAACTCGTCAGCGCATCACGAAGCGAGCCAGGACGCGCCAGCATTTCCTGCTCCAACCGGTCATGCGACAGATTGAGCAACAGATGGCGCTTGGTCAGACGCGACAGCCGCTCGGTCACATACAGATTGGCCTCGTCCATGCGCTGATAACGATCGCGCCAGACATCACTGAACTTCCCACACAGCAGAACGAGCAAGCCGCCGCCAAAAAAATAGTCTTTGGGAAAGTCAGTCCGCGCCACGGCCGCCAGGCCGGCAACATTTGCGATCAGCCACGCCCCGAGAAGAACACACCCGCTCACCAAGCCTGGCGCAACCCCGTAACGCAACGCAGCCAGCACGGGAGCGAACCATAACCAGGGAAACACCGAGCCCAGCAGGAATGGGTCTTGCGGCTTCAGTGACCACGCCAGTCCCATGAACACCAACGGGATCACAATCGCCTCCAGCCATTGGCCGCGCGACTCACTCTCCCCGGACACACGCGACTGTCCCGGGCGCAAACGCTGCCAGACCGATTTCAGAAAATGAGCCGTCATGTTCACCCGTTAAGGTGCAGCCGCTGCTGCGTGCAACGGGAGCTTGGCCATCATTTCATTCAGCAGCTGATTGGCCACGCCCGACAAGGGCTCACGGCTCCATCCGCTCCTGGCGCCTGAAGCACTCCAGACCACCCGGCCATCTGCGAGATCGATCACCTGCAAGGTCAGGCCCACGGCCGGCTCGCCATCGATGCCGACCTTGTAGCGCCACTCCTCCACCACGCCCGTCAGCCCATAGCGCGCGCCCTGTTCACGCGCCCATTTCTGGGCCTCTTCCACGACGCGGCGCTCCGCCGGCTCGAACAGGCTGTCGCGCGACAAGGTCGCGGGATAACGAACCAGGTTGTCAATGCCACGCAAACGCAGCACATGTTCTGCGATGGACTCTGCCGCCAGCCCTGCCTGCGGCGTGTCGGTGTGATTCACCATCGGCAGCAGGACCCATTTCTGGTCGCGCGCCAGCACAGTCCCGGACGACACCGAACTGAGCGTGGAACACCCCGCCATGGCCAGCGCTGCGAGTACGAGCAAAGAACGCCTGTTGATGTTCATATCCATCCTTCTATCAAAAATAATGTCGGTACCGAAGAGCAAGAACCCGCGTCAAGACACCCGTTCCTGATCCACCACTGCTTTGTTCGATCCGCAAAGACAAGTGATCTTCGCCCGTGACCGTTCCGGCGATGCCGAGCACGCCCGTATAGCCGCCCCCATTGAGGCTGTTGCTGGTTGAGCAGGTCTCGAAAAACGGCTTGAAAGCCCGGGAGTAGACCTCCTGGACGCTCTGTCCGGCGCGGTTTTCGCCCACCCCCAGGCAAGCCCCCCACGTCGTGCTGCCCTGCGGCAGGAAATACTTCATCGGATCGATCGTCCCCGCCGCTGCGGCAGCACGCACGTCCGGGGACAGTTCCCGCGTGCGGTCGCCCACGTCGTCATCGTAGGTATAGCTTTGCTGCGTGGCAAAGAGGCGCACACGGAAGTCGGGGTATTCCGTCCTGATCCGGTGCCCGGCTTCAAATTCGTGGACACGCCCCGCCCCCAGGCTGTCGCCCGACTGCGTGTAGTACCGCGCCATGCGTGTCGTCATGCGCACATACTCGCGCCGGCTCAAAGCGTAATTGAAGCCCAGCTGCACCTGATCCTCCGACCCGGCAACCCGCAGCGGCAGGCTGTCGCTCGAATCGATGCGCCAGCCCAACGTGCCATCCAGTGTCAGCCGACGGCCCCATGCACCGGTCTGCGCAAAGCGCAGACCGGTGTTCTTGTCACGCTCATCCCGCTGAAAGACATTGACTTGCGTCTCTCCCTGTTCCCGCTGCCAGCGCATGCCCAGGCTCGTCAGCCGCTCTGATCTTGGCACGTAGGACGCAAGTACCGGCTCGGCACTGCCCTGTGAATTTTCCGCCCACCCCAGCAGCAACTGCCGCCCGACACCCAGGGCAATGCGCGCCTCCATCTGGCGACTGCGCACATCCAGGTCACCGTACTGGTTCTTGGCGTACCTGAACTGCAGGTAATTGGCACGCAGAGGAACCTGCTGGCGGTAACGCTCATGCATGTCCGCATCATCGTCATTCCCCTGCATTGCGGCAAACGCAGCGCTCTCGGCCTGGGCGTGGTCACCCAGCGCCGCTGCCATGTCATAACGGCTGCTGAACGACAGGCGGTCTGCGTGGTCCGCCAGCAAGCTTTTCATGGCCTGGACATCACCGGCTTGCAAAGCCATCTGGCTTTGCAGCGACAGCGGCGGTGTACGTCCGAGCTGGCCTGCTTGCCGGGCGTAGTTCAGCCATAACCATTGGCGGGCGTTGGCCTGCTGCTCCGTCGCGACCGCCCAGCCCAGGATCAGGTCACGCGTCTGCGCAACGTCCTCCTGTGCGACCGGCACCCCACGCAAGCGACCCGCAACCTGGCGCACCAGGGCCAGCGACGGATCGCCCGGCCGATTCAGCAGCGCCAGCTGTGTCAAGGCCAGGAGCTCCGGCTGTTTGTCAGGTGCGTCGAGGGCCGCCTGCCTCTCCCGCAGACGCAACCACGCATGCTGGCGCACACGTGCAGCCATGCCGGCTTGCTGCACACGCTGCAACACCTCGGCGTAGTTGAGCAGCAGCAAGACATCGTCCGGATTGCGACGCACTTCCTTGCGGTACCAGACCAGTGCTTTCTGCGGTTGATCGAGTACCAGGTTGGCCGCCGCAAAAGGCAGCCAGTACGCGGCTTCCTTGTGGGCTGTCGCCCGCAGAACACCCAAGAGGACCTCCAGCTCCTTCCTGCGTCCGGCGTCAATCAGGAACCACAGGGCGGGTGTTGCGACTTGCGGGTCGAACGGGTTGATGGCCAAAGCCCGTCGATAGTCCCCCCAGGATTTCTCGGGCTCGGCCACACGCTGGAAATACTGGGCACGCAGAACCAGAAAACGTGCATCCTGCTCAAGCCCTTCCAACTCCTGCGCCTTGAGTTGCTGGTAGAGCCGCGCCTCACCCTTGGCATCCGAAGCTTCTGCAAAGATACCCAAGGCCTGCAACAGGTGCTCAACACTCCCGTAGCGGCGATAGGCCTCAAAGGACAGCTCCGCCGCAACGCTGGGATGCCGTTGGCGAACCAGATAAATCAGGCGCCCCCAATCCCCAGCCGTTGCGGACGGACTGGGCACGTAACGCCGATAGGCCATTTCGGCCGCATCGTTCTCCATCAACTCCCACGCCGTGTTGCCAAGCAGACGCCAGAACTCTTCCACCTCCTCGGCCTCCTTGGCATCTTCCGGCACCTCCTGGCTGTGCGCCAACAACAAGGCAAAGGCTTCTCGCTCCCGGTCACGGCGCAACAACAACAAAGCGGCACGCAGCGTTGATTCGGTCGAGAACGGCTTGAGTCGCACACGGTCAAGGTACAGCTGCAACGCCTTGTCATCTTCGCCCGCGTTCTCTGCCAGCGCGGCGGCATGCTCAAGCAGCCGCCCGTCGTGCCGTTTCTGATATTGCGCCTCAAAGAACCGGCGCCCCTGCTGGGGTTTGCCGACGGCTTCGTACAGGAAACGAATGTCTGCCCATTGGGCTTCACTGAGCGAGGTACTCGCGGCGCGATATTCCCACGCCGCGATCGCGACATCCGGCTGCCCCACGTAAGGGGCCAATCTCACGACACCATTGATCACCTCATCGGATCGCTCACCCTGCTGGAACAGATACACCCAGCTCTCCCAGGCCACCAATGGTTTGCCGACCCACTCGGATACGCGCGCAAGTCGCCGGCGCCACTCAAGATCCGCGGGCACACTCTGCACAGCCTTGCTCGCCAAAAGATAGGCTCGGTTGAGATCGCCACCGCCCATGAAAGCCGTGAACGCCAGGTCGTAGTCATCCTGGTTGAAAGGCCGCAGCTTCACCGAGGCCTGGTCCAGTGCCGGTGTGACCCGTGGCCCGGAGGTCGTTTTCCCCGGCGTGGCCTCGGCCGGCGAACTGGCAGGGGGCCACGCCGCATCGTTGGCCATCCCAAGCTCGGCCACAGCCATCAACCATGCCAACGCTAGCCCGCGAGTCACTGTGCCGCTCCTGTCGCGGGCTTCTCCGAAAAAACCAGCTGCTGTGCGTAACGGGCCGCACGCCCAGGCTCACCGGCAGCCAACGCGGTCCGTGTCAGGAAATTCAAGGTATCCCTGTCGTCGGCCAAGTCACCCAGGTTTCGGTCCACCAGTTCCATGGCCTGCTGAAAACGGCTCGCCGCCATGAGCGCAGAAACCCCACGGCGGAAATATGCGCGTGCAAGATCCCTGTCCTCGGTCTGATGCCTGGCCAGCATGAAGTATTCGGCTGCGAGCGCGTGGTGCCCTTGGGCCAATTCAGCGTGCGCGTGATCTGCCAGTGCCGTGCTGGGATCCTGCTGCGAAATGCGCCGAAGAAACCTGAGCCCCAGGTTCGTCAAGCCCAGGTTGAAGGCCTCGGCCGCAAATTCGCCGGCCAGTTGCGGCAGGATCTCGTCTTCGCTGGACTCGCGCAGGAATCCCGTCAAACGACGCTCCCATGTTGCCCGATCGGGACCGGGCAAGCTGCTGGCCAGGGTGCGCTCATAACTTCGAAGCAGCAGCAACCGGGCCTCGGAGCGCTGACGCGCGTCATCGCGACCCGACTGGAGTATCGGATTGAGCAAGCGTTCCAGCGCCGTCAGATCCAGCTGTTCTTGCTGGGCTCTCGCAAGCAGGATCGTCAGGTCGGCATTGTTAGGCTGCGTTCGGTGCAGGTTTTCGATATAGGACAGCGTCAGTTCATCCAGCTTTTCGCGGCCATACAGTTCCTCGACCAAGGCCTTTTGCGGGAAGATGGCACGCAGCAGCCCGACCATCAAGATGGCCGCCAAGAGCAGTTGCCAGTGATTGACGAGCTTGAGCCGCGGCGGCTCCTCGTCAATTCCGGCATATCGCTTCGAGCGGTCTGGCAGCATGGGTATTCAGTTGGTAATGGAATTGGCCATCTCGGCCGCGCACCGGCACGAGGTCGCGTCCGCCGGCCCGGACGCGACAGCGCTCCGCATTGGCCAAGGTCACGCGCAAAGGAACGTGTCCGGCCAGGTTCCAGCGAAAGCCCCCCTCCGTGCGCTCCGCTGACTCCACAGCTGCATTGGCCGAGACCAATCTCACACTGTTCACAGGCTGCGGCGAGACAAGCAGCTCGGCCGAAGGACCTGACAAATGCACATAGGTCTCGCCTTCATGCTGGTTGAAACCGGCCACGGACTGGCTCGTCTGCAAGTTGGGCTGGCCCAGCGCCGACGGCAGGCGCACGGTGCGCAAATTACCGTCACCTCGGATACGCCATCCATTCGCCGTCTTGGCAACCGCCATGCGGCGAAAAGACTCGACCTTGCGCGCATAGTCCGACGCGAAGACCGGTGTCAATTCCTGCGCCAGAACCCAGTCGAACACCTTGTCCAGTGATTTGAGTCCCGCCGGCTTGGTTACCAGATAGCTATGGAAATAAACATCGACCGGTTTGAGCCGCCTCGGTTTTTCTGTGAATTCAAACGTTTCCAGGACACGTTCAAAGCCGTAAAACGGCCCGGTCCAGTTGTTGGTGTAGACGTTCTCGTTCTGGTTGGGCGCAAAAACCTGGAACAGCCCATTGCGCTCGATGCCAAGCCCTTCGACCGAGGTCAGGGTGGGGTTGGAACGCGTGGCCAGCGTATCGCCGCCATTCATGTTCAGCACACCCACTTTTTGCGTCCAGGCCAGCGCATCGCGCCCCGGTATGCAATCCCCCGTCCAGAAGAACATCGCCACGTTCTTGTCCGCTGGTGCCAAACGGCTCTGGACATAGTGGACAGAGCCCTCGATCTCACGCTGCAGGTCGTACTGGTAGCCCGGTATGTTCAGGTGGTAGCCTTCAGCAGCGTCCTTGCGGTTGGCCATGCGCCAATTGAATGGGTGCGAGTAGCTGTGCGAGGCGATCTCCACATGCGGCTCGCTGAAGATCTCCTTGGCCACCGCCTCCATCTGCACTGACAGCTGGGGGTACAGGCCTTGCGGCGACAACTCGGCTTCGATCACCGACAGGGTCATCGGCAGCCGGTACTTCCGGACGATCCGGTCACGGACCACTTCACCGGCAAAGGGTTTGCCCGGCAATTCCGAACGACTGACAAAGCCATCGCCATCCATGTGCACCATCAGCATCCGCCGCCCGCTTTCAGTCGTCACATCCGGCACCGGCATGAGCGGCAGACGCAAAGACGCACGGAAAAAAGCGAAGGGATCAATCACCCAACGGTTCTGCTCCCCACTGGACAGCGTCACCGTCGCATAAGGGGCCATGACATAGCCCCCCCAGGGCGTGATCGCTGCGGCCACCTGTTTTGCCGCGCCCTTGGTCAAGGTCAGCAAGGGTTCGCCTTGTTGGATTGTCAGCGCCTGAAACTCGCTTGGATGCGGTCGTGGCTGACGCTCCAAACCAACCATTGGCGATTGCACGGCAATGCTGACGGGACCTGCTTGATCCGGCGTGGTTGGCGCATCCACCCCCAGCTTGTCCTTCAGCGGCAACTCCAGCATGGGGCCGATTTCGTTGACCAGGGCCACCGGCACGCCTTCATCGACACGCTGTGCTAACCATGTGGCGAGTTTCGTCCGCTCACGAGCTGTGCCCGGAGCCTCCAGCCAGAGCACCACACCGGCATAGCGCCCAGCCAGCCCGCCCTCTGGCAAAGACTGGGTATCGACGTACTCCACCACATAACCCAGGTAATTGAGCGGCATCGTGGCGTAACGCACTGCATCCGTCGCACGTAACGCATATTCGCTGGCTAAGGGACTATGGACGACCAGGATGCGCCGGGGCATCACTTCGACCAAGCCTACGCCCAGGCTGGCCAGGTCTGGCGTGGCGACCCAGGGAATGAAGCCCTGCGCTTCGATGCGCCGCGCCGTCTCTCTTGCCAGCTCTCTTTGTGCCGACGGTACATAGTCGATGACGATGCCGGGCAGGCCGTATTCGTCACGGGCCCGCTTGAGTTGTGCACGCAGCCATGCCTGATCGTCTTGAGGCACTTGGCGGTAAACAGCTCGACCGGCGTCGTAGCCCTGAAACAAGGATTCCGCCGCGATCATCGCCACGTCGCCCCGAGTAGGCTCCAGAATCTCGAAGCCACGGTTGAAGATCAGCTTGGCCTGTGGGTAACGACGCTTGACTTCCTTCACGAGTGCCACCAGCCCCGCTTCCTGACGGGACTTCTCCTCAGCGGTCTTGGCAAACAAGTGATAGGAATCTAGGGTATCGAGGAAAAAGCTGCGGTACCCCTTTTCCCACAAAGGTGCGATCACGGATTCAGCAAAGAACTGTGACCACCCAGGTGCAGCCTGGTCAATCAAGCGGCTGCCCCAGTCCCTGTTCTCACCACGTAACCAGGCGGCAGGGATGCGCCCGGCATAGGCACGCGACGGGTGCACCTCGCCGACCGACACATAGGCGGCCAACTCGGTCTTCGGCAGCTTGGCGATTTGTATATCTGGGACATGTCCCGGATCGACCACGACCAAGTCAAATGCCTGCAGGCTCTCCCAAGGAGGGTTGCTCCCGTAATAAAAGGCAACCGCCGGCGCCGCCCAGGCCGATCCCGTCATCAGCAGGACGCCCAGCAGCAGTCCGCACGTTTCCAGCGCAAACGATGGCACGACTCCGGCAATCCATCGGATTGGGTGCATTGATTATTTTTTTCAAGTCAATCCGTGCGCTTCCGGTTCATCACGGACCGTTACCGGTCTGCAAACCTTTTTATTGTCCCAACGAGCGCACCTTTGGCCAAGCGTCAAGTGACTCTTCCCGCTTGGCATCAATCCCTTTATCAATTGTATCAAATTTATGGTGCAGAGTTCGCCTGCCCAGCTGCGGTCAGGTCAATGAGAAGACCCGGATTCGCTCTGACGCTGGAATTCCCACGTGCTGCGGCACATGTCTTCCAGACCCAGCTGGGCTGACCAGCCCAATTCCTGAGCAGCCTTGTCGGCCTTTGCATAACAGGCCGCCACGTCGCCTGGCCGACGCGGTGTGATGTTGTAAGGGACAGGCCTGCCGCTCACTCGCTCAAAAGCACGAACCATTTCAAGAACGCTGCTGCCATGCCCTGTCCCCAAATTGACGGCATGCCAACCGGTACGGCGAGCCAGGAAACCCAGGGCCGCCAGATGCCCTCGCGCCAGATCCATCACATGGATGTAATCCCGGACGCCGGTGCCGTCCGGCGTCGGGTAGTCATCGCCAAACACTTGAAGTGCCGGCCGTTGCCCCGCTGCCACCTGCGCAATGTAGGGCATCAGGTTATTCGGGATTCCGCGGGGGCTTTCACCAATCAGCGCGCTGTCGTGTGCGCCAACCGGATTGAAATACCGCAAACAGGCAATACACCAACGCTCGTCGGACTTGGCCACGTCCAGCAGCATTTCTTCGATATGCAACTTGCTGCGCCCATAGGGATTCGTGGCACTGGTCGGGTGCATCTCATCCAGCGGCAAGTACTGCGGCTCGCCATACACCGTCGCACTGCTGCTGAAAACCAGGGTGGTGATCGACACGGCCCGCATGGCCTGCAACAGGCTGATGGTGCCCTGCACATTGTTGGCGTAATACTCAATCGGTTGGTCGACCGACTCGCCCACCGCCTTGAGGCCGGCGAAGTGGATGACGGCTTCAATGCCAGAAGTGCGCAGCGTCTGGGTCAACAATTCGGTGTCGCGAATATCGCCCTCAACAAATGCCATGGGCCGCCCAGTGATTTTCACCAGATGCTTGACCACCCCGATGTCGCTGTTGCACAGGTTGTCGTACAGCACCACCTCATGCCCGGCTTGCGCCAACACCACCGCAGTATGACTGCCGATATAACCGGCTCCTCCGGTGAGCAGAATCTTCATGTCGTTGCTTCCTTGGTCATACTTAGCGAGGGCGGTCGTGTCTTGCGGCTTCAAATGAACGGAGGCCGTTCTGGCCCATCGTGACGCGGTCTTCCTGGAAATTGAGACAATGCGACCCTACGAACGCCAAAAAGCAGACCGCATGCGTTGATCAACCCATCCTGCGACAATGAATCCTATGAGCCAAGTTTATATCCTGACCCTTTCCTGCCCGGACCGCCTGGGCTTGGTACATGCTGTCTCTGGTTTCCTGCTGGAGCGTGGCGGCAACATCGAAGAGGCGGCACAGTACAACGACCCGGCCACTGGCCTGTTCTTCATGCGTGTGCAGTTTGCCTGCGGCCAGGTCAGCTACGAGGACCTGCAGACCCAGCTCAAGCTGTTTGCCGATCCGTTCCAGATGCAGTGGAACCTGAAGGCTGCCGCGCAGTCGATGCGCACCGTTCTTTTTGTCAGCAAAGAAGGCCACTGCCTGAACGACCTGCTGTTCCGCTGGAAGATCGGTCTGCTACCGATCGACATCCGCGCCATCGTCTCCAATCATCGCGACTTCTATCAGTTGGCAGCCAGCTACAACGTGCCCTTCCACCACATCCCGGTGACGGCGGCCACCAAGCCGCAGGCCGAGGCCAAGCAATTTGAAGTCGTGCAGGCCGAAGGCGCCGAGTTGGTGGTGCTGGCGCGCTACATGCAGGTGCTGAGTGACGACATGTGCCGCAAGCTCTCCGGCAAGGCCATCAACATCCACCACAGCTTCCTGCCCAGCTTCAAGGGCGCCAAACCCTATTACCAGGCCCATGACCGCGGCGTGAAGCTGATTGGCGCCACCGCCCACTATGTGACGGCTGATCTCGACGAAGGTCCGATCATCGAGCAGGACGTGGCCCGTGTCGACCACAGCAAGACAGTGGAAGACCTGACGGCGATTGGCCGCGACACCGAAAGCCAGGTGCTGGCGCGCGCCGTCAAATGGCACAGCGAGCACCGTGTCATCCTCAACGGCCACAAGACCGTGATCTTCAAGTAAGCAAGCTCACAGCTCAAGCAAAACGCCCCGCAGCCGCAAGGCCCGGGGCGTTTTTCTGAGCAGAGCGAATCAGGCGACAGCCGGCACCTTTTCCTTGAAGCCCAGCTTGTCCAGCGCGTCCGACAGCTGCTTCACGCTGCGGTCGGGCTGGTGCAATTTGTCCAGACCGAACAGGCCAATGCGGAAGCTGCTGAAGTCGGCCGGTTCGTCGCACTGCAGCGGCACGCCAGCGGCGGTCTGCAGGCCCAGGCCCAGGAACTTCTTGCTGTTCTGCACTTCCGGATCGGTGGTGTAGCTGACCACCACGCCCGGGGCCTTGAAACCCTCGGCCGCCACGCTGACAAAACCACGGCTCTCCAGCAGGGCACGCACCTTGGCGCCGAGTGCGATCTGCTCCTGGCGCACCTTCTCGAAGCCGTAGGCCTTGGTCTCGCGCATCACCTCGTCGAGCCGCGCCAGCGCGTCGGTCGGCATGGTGGTGTGGTAGGTATGGCCGCCGTTTTCATAGGCCTCCATGACCTGCAACCACTTCTTGAGATCGGCCGCGAAACTGGTGCTGGTGGTGCTCTCAATGGCCGTGCGTGCGCGCTCGCTGAGCATGACCATGGCACAAGCAGGTGAGCCGCTCCAGCCTTTTTGCGGCGCACTCACCAGCACATCCACGCCGGTGGCCTGCATGTCGACCCACATGCAGCCGGAGGCGATGCAGTCGAGCACGAACAGGCCGCCGACTTCATGCACGGCGTCGGTCACTTTGCGGATGTAGTCGTCCGGCAGGATCATGCCGGCGGCAGTTTCCACGTGCGGAGCGAACACCACGTCGGGTTTCTTGGCCTTGATGGTGGCCACGACCTCCTCCACCGGGCAGGGGATCCAGGATGCTTGCGATCCGCTGCCGACACGGCGCGCCTTCAGCACGGTGCTTTCTGCGGGGATGCCGCCCATGTCGAAGATCTGGGTCCAGCGGTAGCTGAACCAGCCGTTGCGGATCACCAGGGTCTTCTTGCCGGTGGCGAATTGGCGCGCCACCGCTTCCATGCCGAAGGTACCACTGCCTGGCACCAGCACGGCAGACTTGGCTTTGTAGACTTCCTTGAGGATGCCGGAGATGTCCTTCATCACGCCCTGGAAGCGTTTGGACATGTGGTTGAGAGCACGGTCGGTGTAGACGACGGAAAACTCGAGCAGACCGTCTGGGTCTACATTGGGCAACAGGCCAGGCATAGCGATCTCCGGGTAAATGTGGTTCTTCTGGAAGGCTCGCGAAAAGCTTAGCACGCCACGTATTACCTTGGCATCCGGGGTATTACTCGGCCGGACGCATCCCCATGGCCTCGCCCAGCCGGATGGACTGACCCGGCGCCCAGGCCGGATGGAAGCCGATCCGTCCGCGCGGCCACAGCATCACCACCGTGGAGCCGAGCAGAAAACGGCCCATTTCTTCGCCCTGTTTCAGGCGCACATCCTGACCCTCGTAGCGCCATTCGTGCACGGCGGGACGGCGTGGCGGATTGACCACGCCATGCCACACGGTGGCCATGCTGCCCACGATGGTGGCGCCGACCAAGGTCAGCACCAACGGGCCATAGGCCGTGTCAAACACACAGACCACGCGTTCATTGCGCGCAAACAGGCCCGGCACGCCGCGTGCCGTGGTCGTGTTGACCGAGAACAACTCGCCCGGCACATAGATCATGCGGGCCAGCACGCCGTCGCAGGGCATGTGAATGCGGTGGTAGTCGCGCGGGCTCAGGTAAAGGGTGGCAAAGCTGCCGCCCTCGAACTGCGCCGCCAATTCGGCATCACCACCCACCAGCGCCGTGGTGGAATAGCGATGGCCCTTGGCCTGGAAGATCTGGTCGCGCTCGATCGCCCCGAACTGGCTGATGGCGCCATCCACCGGGCAGATGAAATCGGCCGCCGCCAGCGGGCGGGCGCCGTCTTTCAGGGCGCGGGTGAAGAACTCGTTGAAGGTGGCGTAGCTGGCCGGATCGGGATTCGCGGCTTCGCTCATGTTCACGCCGTAGCGGCGAATGAAGCGGCGAATGATGCCGGTGGTCAGCGCCCCCATGGGCGCTTGGGCGACCTGGCCGGCGAGCGCCGTCAAGGCCTTTTTCGGCAACAGATATTGGGGTAGCACAGCAAGACGATCGGACACGGTAGCTACCGCCAGGGTGAAAGTGAATGAACCGCAAATTATAGTGAGCAAGGCCTAGAATCCTTCCCCATGAACGCCACCCTCTCCAGCCCCCAGGTCAGTGCCCAGCAGCGGGCTGAACGGCAAACACAAGTTGTTCAGGCACTGCAGGCCGTGCTGCCCGCCCATGCCCTGCTGTGGCACAACGAGGACGTCACGCCCTATGAATGCGACGGCCTGACCGCTTACCGCCAGCGCCCGCTGGTGGTGGCCCTGCCAGAAACCGAGAGCCAGGTGCAGGCCGTGCTCAAGACCTGTCATGCGCTGGGTGTGCCGGTGGTGGCCCGCGGCGCGGGCACCGGCCTGTCGGGCGGCGCCATGCCGTTGGCCCTGGGTGTCACGCTGAGCCTGGCCAAGTTCAACCAGATACTGAAAATTGATCCGCTGAGCCGTACGGCGGTGGTGCAAGCCGGCGTGCGCAACCTCGCCATCAGCGAGGCCGCCGCCCCTTACGGCATGTACTACGCCCCCGATCCATCAAGCCAGATCGCCTGCACCATCGGCGGCAACGTGGCCGAGAACTCCGGTGGCGTGCACTGTCTCAAATACGGCCTCACCGTGCACAACGTGCTCAAGGTGCGCGGCTACACCGTCGAGGGCGAACCGGTCGAGTTCGGCAGCGATGCGCTGGACGCCGCCGGCTACGACCTCCTGAGTGTCCTCATCGGCTCCGAAGGCATGCTGGCGGTAACGATGGAAGTCACCGTGCGCCTGGTGCCGAAGCCGCAACTGGCGCGCTGCATCATGGCCAGCTTCGACGACATGCGCAAAGCCGGTGATGCCGTGGCGGCCGTGATTGCCGCCGGCATCATTCCGGCCGGGCTGGAGATGATGGACAAACCCATGACGGCAGCGGTGGAAGATTTTGTCCACGCCGGCTACGACCTCAACGCCGAAGCCATTCTGCTGTGCGAAAGCGACGGCACGCCCGAGGAAGTGGAAGAGGAAATCGGTCGCATGAGCGACGTGCTGCGCGCCGCCGGCGCCACCGCACTGGCGGTCAGCCGTGACGAGGCCGAGCGGCTGCGCTTCTGGAGCGGCCGCAAGAATGCCTTCCCGGCCAGCGGCCGCCTGGCGCCCGACTACATGTGCATGGACTCGACCATCCCGCGCCGTAGGCTGGCCGACATCCTGCTGGCGATCCAGCAGATGGAAAAGAAATATGGCCTGCGCTGCGCCAATGTGTTCCACGCTGGCGACGGCAACCTGCACCCACTGATTCTGTTTGATGCCAACGACCCCGACCAGCTGCACCGCTGCGAGCTGTTTGGTGCCGACATTCTGGAGACCAGCGTCGCCATGGGCGGCACCGTCACCGGCGAGCATGGCGTGGGCGTGGAAAAACTCAACTCCATGTGCGTGCAGTTCAGCCAGGAAGAGAACGCGCAGATGCTCGGCCTCAAACGCGCGTTTGATCCGCAGAGCCTGCTCAACCCGGGCAAGGTCGTCCCGACGCACAACCGCTGCGCCGAATACGGCAAGATGCTGGTGCGAGGCGGCCAGATCTCGCACCCTGATCTGCCACGTTTCTGAAGCCGCACCGATGCTCGGCTTGCGCGGCTTTGCTTGGTTGCTGCTGTTTCAATCGGCTGGCGAGTTGCTGGCGCATGGCCTGCGCCTGCCGTTTCCCGGCCCGGTAGTGGGCATGCTGTTGCTGCTGTTCGCACTGAGCTTCCGGGCCGTACGTGAACCGGTCGCGGCCTGCGCCGATTACCTGCTGTCTCATCTGTCGCTGCTGTTCGTTCCCGTAGGCGTGGGTGTCATGACGCACCTGGGCCTGATCAGCACCTTCGGCCTGCGCATGTTGCTGACCATCACCTTGTCCACCTGGCTGGGGCTGGCGGTCACCGCCCTGGTATTGCGGGCGCTGACGCGGCGCGGCTCACCGCCCCACGGGAACTGAGCCATGCCCAAGTTTGTCGAGTTGTGGGTCTACCTCTCCACCACACCGCTGTTCGGCTTGACTGCCACGCTGGTGGTGTATGTACTGGCACATACCCTCTATGTCCGCCTGCAGCAGGCCCCTTGGGCCAACCCGGTGCTGTGGACGGTGATTGCCATTGCAGGCGGACTGCTTGCCACTGGCGTTCCTTATCAAACCTATTTCTCCGGCGCCCAATTCATCCACTTCCTGCTCGGCCCGGCAGTGGTGGCGCTGGCTTGGCCACTCTGGCAACGACGAGAAGAGTTACGTCGCCGCTGGGTGCCGTTGTTGCTGGCCGCGCTCGCGGGTGGCGCGGCCTCGGCCGGCACGGCACTGGCACTGGGCTGGGCCTTCAGCTTGCCGTCCGACGTATTGCTGTCGCTGGCCTCGAAATCGGTCACCGCGCCGGTGGCCATGGGCATTGCCGAGAAGATTGGCGGCATCCCGGCGCTGGCGGCGGTATTCGCCGTGTTGACCGGCATCATCGGCGCCTTGAGCGGCAAATACCTGTTCGATCTGCTGCGCATTTCCACCACGCCAGACGGCTGGATGGCGCGCGGCTTTTCCCTGGGCACCACCTCGCACGGCCTGGGAGCGGCGCGCGCATTGCAGGTCAACGCCGATGCCGGCGCTTATGCCGGCCTGGCGCTGGGCTTGCAGGTGGTGCTGGCCTCGCTGCTCATCCCGCTGCTGTTTCGCTGGTTCTGAACACGGCCGCGTCAGGTGCCGGTGGTACATTGCGGCGCAATATTTCCGTTTTTTCCAACTGGAGTGACACCATGATTCTTGCTCTGAAGCGCCGCACCCTGGGCTTGGCTGCAGCCGGTCTGTTGTTCGGGTCCCTGGCGACCGCGCAACCCGCCACCATCAAGCTGCTGGTCGGCTTCCCGCCCGGCGGCGGTACCGATGCCATCGCCCGCGTGCTGGCTGAGAAACTCAAGGATCAGCTTGGCACCAACGTCATCGTGGAAAACAAGGCCGGCGCCGGCGGCCAGATCGCGGCGCAAGCACTCAAGGTGGCACCGGCAGACGGCTCGGTGCTGTTCCTGTCGCATGACCACACCATCTCCATCCTGCCGCAAGTGGTCAAGAACCCTGGCTTCGACCCGGCGAACGACTTCGTGCCGGTGGCCGGTTTCGCCAGCTTCGCCAACGGCCTGGCGCTGTCGGGCGGCACACCCGCCAAGACAGTGAACGAGTACGTGGCCTGGGTGCGTGAGCACAGCAAAGGCAAGGGCACCGTGGGTGTGCCGGCACCAGCTTCGACACCGGAATTCTTCGTCAAGGTGATCGGCGAGAAATACAAACTCGATCTGCAGGCCGTGCCTTACCGCGGCAGCGCACCGATGATGGGCGACATGCTGGGCAACCAGATTGCAGCCGGCGTCGGCTCGGTGCCCGACTTCATCGAGAACCACAAGGCGGGCAAGATTCGCATAGTGGCCGTGATAGGCGCCAAGCGCCAAGCCCTGCTGCCCGATGTGCCGACTTTTGACGAACTTGGCCTGAAGGGTTTCGACGACCTGCCCTACTACGGCATCTTCGCGCCGCACGGCACGCCGAAAGCGACGCTGGACCGCTACTCAGACGCGCTGGCCAAGGTCATCGCCATGCCGGAGGTACGCGAACGCCTGACCACCATGGGCCTGACCGTCGGGCACATGACATCCCAGCAACTCGCCACCCGCGAACGCGCCTACACCAAGACCTGGGCCAAGATCATCAAGGACAGTGGTTTCCAGGCCCAGTAAGGCCAGCCTTCAAGACTCTGCTCCGCCAACGCCACCCAGCGTTGGACTGGGTGGTCCTCCTTCAACGGACTGTCTGGCCTTGCCAGCAGTCCGTTGAAACCGATCAGAACGTCTCCCAGTCGCCCGCATCATCCGCATCACTGGCCTTGGGGGCTGCCTTGGGTGCCGGTTTCGGTGCCGGCACACTGGGTTTGGCGGCGGGAGCCTTGGGGGGGACCGTCGACGTCCGTGCAACGGTCACCTGTTTCGCTGCGACGGCAGACGGGGCCGGGGCAAGCGGTGCATTGCGGTAGGCCGTCTGGCTGTCTTGCGCGCTGAGCTTGAACACCGCCACCGTCTGCACCAGATCCTGCGCCTGGCTGCGCAGGCTGGAAGCGGCAGCTGCCATCTCTTCCACCAGCGCGGCGTTCTGTTGCGTGGCCTGGTCCATCTGCGTCACGGCTTCACCCACCTGCGCCACACCAGCGCTCTGCTCGGAGCTGGCGGCGCTGATCTCACCCATGATGTCGGTCACTCTTCGGATGCTGCTCACCACTTCGGTCATGGTGGTGCCGGCACGGTCGACCAGGGCACTGCCCTGCTCCACCCGTTGCACGCTGTCGTCGATCAGGGTCTTGATTTCTTTCGCCGCTTCGGCACTACGGCCGGCCAGGCTGCGCACTTCGCTGGCAACCACGGCAAAACCACGGCCCTGCTCGCCAGCACGGGCGGCTTCGACCGCCGCATTCAGGGCCAGGATGTTGGTCTGGAAGGCGATGCCGTCGATGACGCTGATGATGTCGGCAATGCGTTTGCTCGAATCATTGATGCCTTTCATGGTGTCGACCACCTGGGCCACGACTTCACCACCTTGCACCGCCACGGTGCTGGCGCTTTGCGCCAGCTGGTTGGCCTGGCGGGCGTTGTCGGCGTTCTGTTTGACGGTGGAGCCGAGTTCTTCCATGGAGGCGGCGGTTTCTTCCAGCGCGCTGGCCTGCGACTCGGTGCGGGCGGAGAGGTCGGAGTTGCCTTGGGCGATTTCGCTCGAAGCGGTAGCCACCGATTCGCTGCCTTGGCGTACAGCTGCCACGGTACGCTCCAACGCATCTTGCATGCGCTTGACCGCGGCCATGACGCTATCCCGATCACCCGCTCGCACTGGGATGGTCGCGCTGAGATCGCCATCGGCAATTCGATTCACGACGCGTGAGACGTCGTGCGGCTCTGCGCCCAGTTCGTGTCCGATCTGGCGTGTGATCAGCCAGGCAATCAGAGCGCCCACCACGGCCATCGTCAGGGCCAGACCCAGCGCCAGCCAAGCGCTGGCGTCAGCCGTCGAAGCACCATCAGCAGCCAGCTTCTGCGCGGTGTCAAAGCGCAGCTGGATCGAGTCCTCCACTGCCTTGAACAGTGCAATACGCTTGTCGCGCGCTGTGAACAAGGCCTTGTCGGCTCCGGGCAGGTCACCTTGCATGGCAAATTCCATGACTTGCGACGCAATTTGTTCGTAAGCAGTGCTGTGCTCCTTGATGGCCTTGAGCAATGCCTTGCCTTCTGCCGTGTTGGTCACCGCATCGATCTCGGCGATCAATTTCTCGTTGTCGGCCTTGTTCTTCTCGACCATGCCGCGGAACCGGGTTTTGAGCTCCGGATTGGTGCTGATCATGATGTTGCGCAAATTCAGCGCCGCCACGTTCAGGCTGTCCTTGAGTTGCATGAACTGGCGCATCTGCGTCATTTGCTCGCTGGACATGATCTTCAGATCGGTAGCCAGGCTGTTCATCTTGAAAGTGGCTGCCAGCGCGATGATCACCCCCAGCGCGATGACGACACCAAATCCCAACGCCAAGCGCTGACCAACCTTGATCTTCTTTGTGTTGAACATGTTTCCTACCTTGTGTTAATCATCAGTTGCCAACGGTCCCGGCCAAGAACCCTATGTCGGCGCGGTCTTCGACACTTAACAACCGCTTGATGCAAAGACTTGTTCGAGCCAGTGAGCTGGCTTTTGCATGGCTACAAAGCAGATTGCTTTCGCTCGATTCAAAAGTATCGATTTGATCAAATTTTAAGTATTTTGCCGATTTCGGTCAAGCTCGGGCACGTCTACTCAAGCAGCCTCTGGCTGCACCAGCACGATCTGGAACACTGGCTCGAACGGCGGCACGTGGCACTCTACGATATGACCCGGTGCCACCTGCAGCTTGAGACCTGCCACATCGGCATGGATGGGCAGCGTGGCGCAAACACGGTCCACCAGCACGGCGGTCAGGATCTGGCTGCCGCCTTTGGCCAGCAGGTACTGCACCGCCTTGTTCAAGGAAAAGCCCTTGTACAAGACATCATCCACCACCACGATGGTCCGACCTGCCAGGTCGATGTCGGCATGCTCGGGCTGCTCAGTGAGCCGGGTCTCGGGATGCAGCAGCGTCAGATCGTCGGCGTAGCGCTTGATCAGCAAATCAAGTCGCGCGATATCAGCGCCGGGCAGCAAAGTCTGCAACCGCGCCAGCAGGCCGTCTGACAGCGGCGCCCCGCGCCGGCGCACCCCCACCAGCGTGACGCCGGCCGTACCGTGTAGCCGGGGCATCAGCGCTACGGCCATGGCATCGAGCACACGCTCCAGTGCTGCTGTGTCGTAGATCGTCGTCTGCAGTCCTGCGGGTGATGTCATCGGTCACTCCTTGCCTACTCGCGTCGTCGAGTCCAGAATCGGTGTGCCGACCCTTTGTCGTCGGATCGTAGCAGTTGCCAGCCACCACACGCCGGTCTGACATGCATCAAGAATCAGACCTGACAAGGCGCCCCTACCGTTTATCGCGCGCTTGGCGCCTGGCGCTTGATTACGGACCGGCCAGCCGCACTTCCAACCCAGGAAGTTTTTCGAGGGAGTTCTGCATGTCTGCTGTTCGCCAACCCGCCGTCGCGGGTGCCTTTTACCCCGGAGAGGGACAGGCCTTGGCCGGCACCGTGGCCGGCCTGCTGACTGCTGCGCACGCCGAGACGCCGGCCGATGCCACCAGCGCGCCGCCGAAGGTGCTGATCGTGCCGCACGCGGGTTACATCTACTCCGGCCCCATGGCAGCGCGGGCCTATGCCCGGCTCGCCGGCGTGCGTGCCACCGTCCGGCGCGTCGTGTTGCTCGGGCCGGTGCACCGCGTGCCGGTGCGTGGCTTGGCACTGCCGGGCGCGACCACCTTTGCCACACCGCTGGGCTCGGTCCAGGTCGATCAGCAAGCCGTGGCCGACTTGGCCCGGTTGCGCCAAGTCGTGGTGAGCCCGGCTGCGCATGCGCTGGAGCACTCGCTGGAAGTGCAACTGCCCTTTCTGCAAACCGTACTGGACGACTTCAAGCTGTTGCCGCTGGCCGTGGGCGACGCCACGCCGGCCGAAGTGGCGCAGGTGCTCGAAGCCCTGTGGGGCGGGCCGGAGACACTGATCGTGATCAGCTCCGACCTGTCGCACTACCTGCCCTACCGCAGCGCCCAGGCGATTGACCGCGACACGGTCGACCACATCCTGGCGCTGCAAGGCCCGCTCACGCACGATCAGGCCTGCGGCGGCACGCCCATCAACGGTCTGCTGCTGGCCGCGCGCCAGCACCACCTGCAGCCCCAGTTACTGGGCCTGTGCAATTCCGGCGACACCGCCGGCGACCAGCAGCGCGTGGTGGGTTATGCCGCAATCGCCTTCACGGAGCCGCACCATGTCGCCCACTGAGTTGCACCCTGAAGCCGGAACCACCTTGCTGCCGCTGGCCCGCGCCACGATAGCGCGCGAGTTGGGACGCGCGCAGAACGCAGACGAGTCGGCGCCCTGGCTGCAAGCCCCCGGTGCCTGCTTCGTCACGCTGACGCAGCAGGGTGAACTGCGCGGCTGCATCGGCTCGCTGGAGGCGCACCGCGCCCTGCTGGCCGACGTCAAGGCCAATGCGCTGGCTGCCGCCTTCCGCGACCCGCGTTTTGCCCCGCTGGCCATGCACGAGCTCGAGCGCACCGAGGTCGAAATCTCGCTGCTGTCGCCCATGCAAGCCCTGACCTTCGGCAGCGAAGCCGAGGCGCTGGCGCAATTGCGCCCCGGCATCGACGGCCTGGTGTTCGAGTTCGGCGCGCGGCGCAGCACCTTTTTGCCGCAGGTGTGGGAACAGCTGCCCGACGCACAGGACTTCATGGCCCAGCTCAAGCGCAAGGCCGGCCTGCCGGCGAGCTTCTGGCACGGCGAGGTACGCCTGCAGCGCTACACGGTCGCCAAGTGGAAGGAAAGCGAGCTGCGGCTCGCCAATGCGGCATGAGCAACATGACAACAGCGTTGGACATCGACCGCTATCCGGCGCGCTGGTGGCACGCCATCAACGACGGCCGCCTGCAGTGCGACCTGTGCCCGCGCGACTGCAAGCTGCACGACGGCCAGCGCGGCGCCTGCTTCGTGCGCATGCGCGAAGGCGCGCAGATGATCCTGACCACCTACGGACGCTCATCCGGCTTCTGCATCGACCCGATCGAGAAGAAGCCGCTCAACCATTTCTACCCCGGCAGCAGCGTGCTGTCCTTCGGCACTGCCGGCTGCAACCTGGCCTGCAAGTTCTGCCAGAACTGGGACATCAGCAAGTCGCGCGACATGGACCGGCTGATGGACCAGGCCTCGCCGGAAGCCATCGCGCAGGCGGCCGCGGAGTCGGGCTGCCGCAGCGTGGCCTTCACCTACAACGACCCGGTGATCTTCGCCGAGTACGCCATGGACGTAGCCGATGCCTGCCATGCGCGCGGCGTGCAGACGGTGGCGGTGACGGCCGGCTACATGCACGACCAGGCACGGCGCGAGTTCTACGCCAAGATGGACGCCGCCAACGTGGACCTGAAGGCCTTCAGCGACGACTTCTACTTCAAGCTCACCGGCTCGCACCTGCAGCCGGTGCTCGACACCCTGGTCTACCTCAAGCACGAGACCCAGGTCTGGTTCGAGATCACCACGCTGCTGATCCCGGGCCACAACGACTCGGACGAAGAAATCACGGCCATGTGCAGCTGGATCATGCGCGAACTCGGCCCCGGCGTGCCACTGCATTTCTCTGCCTTCCACCCCGACCACAAGATGCCCGATGTGCCGGCCACGCCGGCCGCCACGCTGGTGCGCGCGCGCCGGATCGCCTTGCAGCACGGCCTGCACTACGTCTACACTGGCAACGTGCGCCACCGCGAGGGTGACACCACGTACTGCCCGCATTGCCAGGCCGCGCTGATCGAACGCGACTGGCACCAGATCGTGCAGTACCGCCTCACACCCGCGGGCCACTGCCCTGACTGCGGCACGGCAGTGGCGGGCCGCTTTGCCGAACAGGCCGGCAATTTCGGCCGCCGCCGCATTCCGATCGCAATGGGTGTCTGATAGGTGCCTGACACGCAGGAGGCCAGACCATGATGAAGCCGGCACTCGAACAGCTCGTCCACATCCCGGTGGACGGCGTGCAGATCGAAGGCATGCTGGAGTTGCCAGCCAACGCGCAGGGCATCGTGCTGTTCGCGCATGGCAGCGGCAGCAGCCGCCACAGCCCACGCAACAACTTTGTCGCCAAGGAACTGCATGCGCAGCACCTGGGCACCTTGCTGCTGGACCTGCTGACCGTTGCCGAAGATCTGGACTACCAGACCCGCTTCGACATTCCGCTGCTGACGCACCGCCTGCTGGTGGCGACGCGCTGGGTGCTGCAACATCCGGCAACGCAGCGCCTGCCGATCGGCTACTTCGGTGCCAGCACCGGCGCCGCGGCCGCATTGCAGGCGGCAGCGGCGGTCAGCGACACCATCAAGGCCGTGGTCTCACGCGGCGGCCGCCCCGACCTGGCCGGCCACCACGACCTGGCCCGCGTGGCCGCGCCCACCCTGCTGCTGGTCGGCGGGCACGACCCCGAAGTGCTGGAGCTCAACCGCGAAGCCCATGCCCGGCTGCATTGCGAGAAAGAGTTGTCCGTCATCCCAGGCGCCACCCACCTGTTCGAGGAAGCTGGCACGCTGGAGGAAGTGGCGCGCCAGGCGGCCGCCTGGTTCAGCCGCCATCTTCGCGGACTCTAGGCACACCCCCAAGCTGCGCGCACTGCGTGTTGCTACGCCACCCCCCTTGCGGGGGGCAACGCCAGTGGCTAAGGCCTTGCCGGTTCCACGGCGTTTCCCGGTTGGGGCGTTTGGTGTGCGAGGTCGCACGGTGTTTCTGGGTTGGCCTGCTTCAGGCCGCTACAAATCAGTCTGCTCTCAGCAAGGCAATGACTTCCTCGTCCTCCACTTGCGGGAAGTGGCGGTAGAACTGGCCGACGGCCTGGAAGAATTCCGGCGTTTGCAGGCACACCACCTCGTCGGCCAGTTCGCGCACTTTCACCAGCGTGTCGGGCGGTGCCACCGGCACGGCGCACACCAGCCTGGCCGGGTTTTGCTGGCGCAGGCCGTGCAGCGCCGCGATCATGGTGGCGCCGGTGGCCAGGCCGTCGTCGATGATGATCACCGTGCGTCCGGCCGGGTCGATGTGCGGCCGCAGCGGCGTGTACTGGGCGCGCCGCTGGCGGATGGTCTCCAGCTGCTTGCACTTCTCCTCGGCAAGGTGCTTGTCGTCGGCGCCCATGGACTCGGCAAAGGGCGCGATGTAGGTCCAGCCGCTTTCGTCGACCGAACCGACGGCCAGCTCGGGCTGCCAAGGCGCGCGTAGCTTGCGCACCAGCACCACGTCGAAGTCGCCGTCGAGCCGCTCGGCAATCAGTTTGGCCATCGGCACCGCGCCGCGCGGGATGGCCAGCACCAGTGGCTTTTGACCCTTGTAGACGGTCAATTTGGTGGCCATTTGCTCAGCCGCTTCCAGTCGATCACGGAACATGGTGACTCTCCCGCACAATAACGGACATGCCGTCCGCATTGCAGCACGATATCACCCTCATCGGCGCTCCGACCGATGTGGGCGGCGGCCAGCCCGGCGCCAATCAAGGGCCGCAGGCGCTGCGCGCGGCGGGTCTGGCCGCTGCCTTGCAGGCGCTTGGGCGGCAGGTGCATGACGGCGGCGACCTCAGCGGCCCACCCAACCCGCATCACCTGCCACAAGACGGCTACCGCCATCTGGATGAAGTGATCGCCTGGAACCGGGTCGTGCACGATGCCGTCGCCCGATCGCTCGCTCAGGACCAGCTGCCGATCTTGCTGGGTGGCGATCACAGCCTGGCCATCGGCTCCATCAGCGCGGTGGCACGCCATTGCCGTGCGGTCGGCAAACGCTTGCGCGTGCTCTGGCTCGACGCCCATGCCGACTGCAACAGCCGGCGCACCAGCCCCAGTGCCAACCTGCATGGCATGCCACTGGCCTGCCTGCGCGGCCTGGGCCCGCCGGCGCTCACGCAACTGAGCGGCCAGGTACCGGCCCTGGACGCCGATGCCGTCCGGCAGATCGGCGTGCGCAGCGTGGATACCGGCGAGGCGCAACTGGAACACGAGTTGGGCCTGACCGTGTTCGACATGTCGGCCCTGCACACAGTGGGCATGCGTGAAGTGATGACACGCGCCCTGGCCGGCATGGACGCTCAAACACATCTGCATGTGAGCTTCGACGTCGACTTCCTCGACCCCGGCATCGCACCCGGCGTCGCCACCACGGTGTCCGACGGCCCCAACCTGACGCAGGCGCTAGAGTGCATGCGCATGATCGCTGCCACCGGCCGACTCGGCTCGCTCGACGTGGTGGAGCTCAATCCCAGGCTGGACGAACACCAGCGCACGGCAGACCTGGCAGTCACGCTGATCACCACGCTACTCGCCCCCTAGTGACCGCGCCACGACCGTCCACTGGCAGTCGCAGCGAACGCGTCAGTTCAGGCGCCAGGACATGGCGGCCACGGCCATGAACAGCGGCGCGGCCAGGACCACCACCACATTGAGAATCATGGCCGGCAACAGACGGTCAGGCTCATCGCCATAACGCAGCAGCCAGCGCCCCATGGGCCAGGCCAGGGTCATCGGCGCCAGCCCCCACAGGCTGGCCGCCGGCAGCCAGCGCAGCACAACGGCGGCCAGCAGCCCCACGGCCGCCAAACCATGCAGGACCAGCACCAGCCGTGCCGCCCAGGGCCGGCCATGCACGATGACCAGATTGCGCCGGCCGACCGCCCGGTCAGCCTCGCGGTCGGGAAACTGGTTGAGCAGCAGCAGCGCACTGGCCAGGCAGCCCGGCACCCAGGAAGCTGCCAGCGCAGCGCCCAGGTTGTGACCACCCAAGGCCACGTGCGTGCCTGCCACCATCAGTGGCCCCACGCCCAGTCCCGGCGCCAACAGGCACAGCAGGGGGTGGCGCGTGAGCCAGGGGCTGTACAACAGAACTAGCAGCACGCCAGCCAGCCCGATGGGCACGATGGCCCAGCCGCGCAGGCGCAGCACCTCCCACCCCACGCTCAGCGTCAGGCCCAGTGCCAGCAGCCCCGCCACCAGCACGGCGCTGGCCCACTGCGGGTGCGCCGGCAGAGCCCCGCTGCCGCCGGAGAACGGCGTGCGCTGCGTGGTGGCATCCAGGCCGCTGCGGAAGTCGGCGTATTCGTTGAGCATGTTGACGCTGATGTGGGCGCACAGCGCACCGGCCGCCACCTTGCCCAGCAATGCGCCGTCCAGCGGCATGCCGATACGCCAGACTGTGGCCAGACCCAGCAACAGGCAGGCCAGGGTCAGCAGCAGAAACGGCAGGCGCGCGGTATCGCGCAGCACAGTCAACAAAAGCATAGCGATCGCTTTTCCGTCAGGTCGCCGCAGCGTAACTGCGGCCACCAAAGATGGCCGTGCCCACGCGCACCAGTGTGCTGCCGGCATCAATGGCGGCTTCCAAATCGGCTGTCATGCCCATGGACAAGGTATCCAGCGCCAGACCATTCAAATTTATTTGATCAAATACAGCCTTGGCCCTCATGAATACGGCGCGGGCAGCTATGAAATCAGGAGCAGGCTCCGGGATGCACATCAGGCCACGCAAGCGCAGCCGCGGCAGCGCAGCAACCTCGCGCGCCAGCGCCAGTGCCTCGGCCGGCAGCACGCCGGACTTGGTGGGGCCGCCATCGACGTTGACCTGGATGCAGACCTGCAGCGGCGGCAGTTCAGGCGGCCTCTGCTCGCTCAAACGCTGCGCGATCTTCAGTCGGTCCACCGTGTGGGCCCAGGCAAAGTGCTGCGCCACCAGCCGCGTCTTGTTGCTCTGGATCGGGCCGATGCAGTGCCACTCCAGCGGCAGATGGCTCAGGGTCGCCATCTTCTCGACCGCTTCCTGGATGTAGTTCTCGCCAAATGCCGTTTGCCCCGCGGCATGCGCCTCGGCTACGGCGTCCGGGCCGAAAGTCTTGGACACGGCCAGCAGGCGGACGTCACCCGGCGCACGCCCGGCCGCAAGACATGCGGCGGCGATGCGCTTACGAACGGTTTCGAGGTTGGCGGCAATCGTGGTCATAATTGCCCAAGCGTATCAAAAGACGTCTTCAAAGATAGAGGGACTCGTGGACATTACCCAACTGCTGGCCTTCAGCGTCAAGAACAAGGCCTCCGATCTGCACCTGTCGGCCGGCCTGCCGCCCATGATCCGTGTGCATGGCGATGTGCGCCGCATCAATGTGGAGCCGCTGGACCACAAGCAGGTGCACGCCATGGTGTACGACATCATGAACGACACCCAGCGCAAGAACTACGAAGAGTTCCTGGAAGTCGACTTTTCCTTCGAGATCGATGGCCTGGCGCGCTTTCGCGTCAACGCCTTCAATCACCAGCGCGGTTCGGGCGCCGTGTTCCGGACCATCCCGAGCAAGATCCTGACCTTGGAGCAACTCAACGCGCCCAAGATCTTTGGCGACCTGGCACTGAAGCCGCGCGGGCTGGTGCTGGTGACCGGCCCCACCGGCTCGGGCAAGTCGACCACGCTGGCGGCCATGGTCAACTACCTCAACGAAACCGAATACGGCCACATCCTGACGGTGGAAGACCCGATCGAATTTGTGCACGAGTCCAAGAAATGCCTGATCAACCAACGTGAAGTCGGGCCGCACACGCTGAGCTTTGCCGCCGCGCTGAAGTCCGCCCTGCGCGAAGACCCGGACGCCATCCTGGTCGGTGAAATGCGCGATCTAGAAACCATCCGCTTGGCCATGACGGCGGCCGAAACCGGCCACCTGGTGTTCGGCACACTGCACACCTCCAGCGCGGCCAAGACCATCGACCGCATCATTGACGTGTTCCCCTCGGAAGAAAAGGAAATGGTGCGCGCCATGCTGTCGGAATCGCTGCAGGCGGTGATCTCGCAGACGCTGTGCAAGACCAAGGACGGCCAGGGACGCGTGGCGGCGCACGAGATCATGATCGGCACACCAGCCATCCGCAACCTGATCCGCGAGGCCAAGGTGGCGCAGATGTACTCCAGCATCCAGACCGGCAACAACGTGGGCATGCAGACGCTGGACCAGAACCTGACCGAGCTGGTCAAGCGCAACCTGATCAGCCCGGCCGAGGCGCGCGGCAAAGCCAAGATCCCTGAGAACTTCCCCGGGTAGACATGGCACACCCCCAGGCTTGCTCGCTGCGCGTAGCCGCCACCCCCCTTGCAGGGGGCACACCAGCAGTCCGGCAAAGCCAGTCCTGCGGTGTTTCCCGTCTTGCGAAACCCTACGCTGAAGAAGGAGGTGCTCTCATGGAGCGCGATCAAGCCACGAAATTCATCAACGACCTGCTCAAGCTGATGGTCAGCCGCAATGGCAGCGACCTGTTCATCACAGCGGACTTTCCGCCGGCCATCAAGGTCGACGGAAAGGTGACCAAGGTGTCGCCGCAGCCGCTGAGCGGCGCGCACACCCTGGCGCTGGCACGTTCGATCATGAGCGACAAGCAGGTGGCCGAGTTCGAGCGCACCAAGGAGTGCAACTTCGCCATCTCACCGCCGGGCGTTGGTCGCTTTCGCGCCAATGCCTTCATACAACAGGGCAAAGTCGGCATGGTGCTGCGTGTCATTCCTTCGTTGTTGCCCACCATTGATACGCTCGGTGTGCCGCAGGTACTCAAGGAAGTGGCACTGGCCAAACGCGGCCTGTGCATTCTGGTTGGCGCCACCGGCTCCGGCAAATCCACCACACTGGCGGCCATGGTGGACTGGCGCAATGAAAACTCCTTTGGCCACATCATCACCATCGAAGACCCGGTAGAGTTCGTGCATCCGCACAAGAACTGCGTGGTGACGCAGCGCGAGGTGGGGCTGGACACCGACAGCTGGGACATCGCGCTCAAGAACACGCTGCGCCAAGCGCCTGATGTGATCCTGATGGGCGAGATCCGCGACCGCGAGACCATGGAACATGCCGTGGCCTTTGCCGAAACCGGCCACCTGTGCCTGGCCACGCTGCACGCCAACAGCGCCAACCAGGCGCTGGACCGCATCATCAACTTCTTCCCCGAAGAGCGTCGTCCGCAACTGCTGATGGACCTCTCACTCAACCTGCGCGCGCTGATCTCGCAACGTCTGGTGCCGAAGCAGGACGGCAAGGGCCGGGCCGCAGCGGTGGAGGTGCTGCTCAACACGCCGCTGATCTCCGACCTGATCTTCAAGGGCGAAGTCGCCGAGATCAAAGAGATCATGAAAAAGAGCCGGCAGCTCGGCATGCAGACCTTCGACCAGGCGCTGTTCGACCTCTTTGAGACCAACGTCATCAGCTACGAAGACGCCTTGCGCAACGCCGACTCGCTCAACGACCTGCGCCTGCAGATCAAACTCAACAGCCAGCGCGGCAAGTCGCAGGATCTGAGCGCCGGCACCGAAAATCTGGCTATCGTCTGACTCTCTCTTATGGCAAACATCAACGCGAAAACCTACGAATCCACCCCGACACGCAAGGTCGCCTTTCTCGGCCTGGGCATCATGGGCTACCCGATGGCCGGGCACTTGGCTCGGGCCGGCCACACCGTCACGGTCTACAACCGAACGCCGGCCAAAGCACAGGCCTGGGTCGCCGAATTTGGTGGCAAGCTCGCGACCACACCGCGCGAAGCAGCCACCGGTGCCGACTTCATCTTCGCCTGCGTCGGCAACGACGATGACCTGCGCAGCATCACGCTGGGTGCCGATGGCGCCTTTGCCGGCATGGCTCCCGGCGCCATCTTTGTCGACCACACCACCGCATCGGCCGAGGTCGCCCGCGAATTGGCGACGGCGGCACGCCAGATCGGGCTGCAGTTCATTGATGCACCGGTATCGGGCGGCCAGGCCGGCGCCCAGAACGGCGCACTCACCGTCATGTGTGGCGGTGACCAGAAAGCCTTTGACGCCGCCCGGCCGGTGGCCATGGCCTTCTCGCGCGCCTTCACTCTGATGGGCGCCAGCGGTTCTGGTCAGCTGACCAAGATGGTGAACCAGATCTGCATTGCCGGACTGGTACAGGGCCTGAGTGAAGCGATTGCCTTCGGCCAGAACGCCGGCCTGGACATGCTGCAGGTGCTCGACGTCATTGGCAAAGGCGCCGCACAAAGCTGGCAACTCGACAACCGCGGCAAGACCATGGTGGCCGACCAGTTCGACTTCGGTTTTGCCGTCGACTGGATGCGCAAGGACCTTGGCCTTGTCATGGAAGAAGCCAGACGCAACGGCTCGCGCCTGCCAGTCACGGCGTTGGTGGACCAGTTCTACGCCGACATTCAGCAGATGGGTGGTCGGCGCTGGGACACCTCCAGCCTGATCAAGCGGCTGAAATAAACAAGGCGCCCATGGGCGCCTTGTTTATTCTGGGTCACTGAAGACTCACTTCTTCTTTTCGTTCGCGGCTGGCTTGGGCAGCAAGGCCTGCAGCTCTTCTTCGCTGATGATCTCAAATATGCGCACCACCTTCTGGACGCCGCTGGTGCTGCGGGCGACATCGGTTCCGCGGTCGGCTTCACGTTGGGTCACGCGCCCCATCAGGTAAGTGACGCCACGCTCGGTAACGACCTTGTAGGCACTCGCATACAGATCGCGTGCATCCACCAACCCGGCCTTGACCTTGCCCGTGGTCAGCGAGTCGCTGGAACGCTGCGTGAAAGAGGTGTTGCCCATGACGCCCAGCTCATTGACGATGGTGCGCACATTCTCGACGCGCGACACCACCTGTTCCGCCAGTTGCTTGTCCTGTGCGCTGGGCACTTCACCGGTCAGCAGCACTTGGCGGTTGTAGCTGGTGATGTTGATGTGGACGCGATCACCCAGGTTTTCCTGAATGCGGCTGGCGGCACGCAACTCAATGCCCTCATCCTCCAGTTGCGCCCCCGAAGTACGACGATCAACAGCGACCAGGCTGCCTGCCACCGCACCGCCAACGATCACTGGCGCACAAGCACTCAGGGTTGCGACCAAACCAGCTGCCAGTGCAGCTGTCAGACAAAATTTGCGGGCTATCAGTTTCATGTCGGTGTTTCCTGTTCTCCAAGCAATTGAGCATCCACCGCATCGCAGATGCAATGCAGTGCCAGGATATGCACCTCCTGGATGCGTGCTGTGCGCTCGTGCGGCACACAGATGTGCACATCGGTATCGCGCAGGGCCTGATTCATCTTGCCGCCGCCGCGGCCGGTCAGACCGATCACCACCATCTCGCGCTCGTGCGCCGCCTCGATGGCCGCCAGCACATTGGCCGAATTACCGCTGGTGGTGATGGCCAGCAGCACGTCGCCCGGCTGACCCAGCGCACGCACCTGGCGCGAGAAGACGGCATTGAAGCTGTAGTCGTTGGCGATCGCCGTCAAGATCGAGGTGTCGGTCGTCAGCGCAATCGCCCCCAGTTCGGGACGCTCACGCTCGAAACGGCCAACAAACTCGGCCGCGAAGTGCTGCGCATCGGCAGCCGAACCGCCATTGCCGCAGGCCAGCACCTTGCCGCCACTCGTCACGCAGGCCAGCACGGCCTGCACGGCGTCGGCAATCGGCTTGCTCAAGGACTGCGCCGACTGGTATTTCAAATCGGCGCTGTCGATAAAGTGTTGTTGAATGCGTTGCTCAAGCATGGGGCAATGATAACTGTGAAGCCTTGTCCGCGCCGAGGCAGGTGCTTGTTTCAGTCTGTAAAGGCTGCCTGCAGCCATTGCACACCTTGCGTCTCCAGCGCCACCACGTCAAAGCGGCAGGGCGGTGGCTCGCGCCAACGCAGCAGGTAGTGGCGTGCGGCAAAGATGATACGGCGCTGCTTCTGGACACTGATGCTGGCGGCCGCACCGCCATGGTGCGAACTGGCGCGTTGTCGCACCTCGACAAAGACCAGAGTACCGTCCGGCGCCCCCATGATGAGGTCGATTTCGCCGCCGCCGCGTCCGGGCGTCCGATAATTGCGCTCCAGCAGGCGCAGTCCGGCGCGCTGCAGATGGCGCAGTGCCTGTTCTTCGGCTGCGTCGCCGGCTTGCTTGGTGGTTGGGCTGTCGCCTGCCGCTCGCCATTTGGGGAACACCATTGAACGCTTCTTTCGCCTCCGCCCTGACCGCCTCCCATGAGGCAGCTGCTTCACAGCATTATCCCCAAGGGGCGCTGTATGTGGTGGCCACCCCCATCGGCAATCTGGCCGACATCACCTTGCGCGCACTGCATGTGCTGCAACTGGTCGACGTCATTGCCTGCGAGGACACCCGCCACACCCAGAGCCTGCTGCGCGCCTACGGCATCGAGCGCAGTTCGCAACAGCTCCTCGCATTGCACCAGCACAACGAAGCCGAAGCAGCACAAGGCGCCATTGCGCGGCTGCGAGCCGGCCAGCGTATCGCTTACGTCAGCGATGCCGGCACGCCCGCCATCAGCGACCCCGGGGCACGTCTGGTAGCCGCGGTGCGGGCTGAAGGGCTGCCAGTTGTACCGCTACCGGGCGCTAGCAGTGTCACTACCGCGTTGAGTGTGGCCGGTATTGCCGACGATGACGCAACCGGCTTTGTATTTGTCGGCTTCCTGCCGGCGAAAACGAATGAGCGCGTCACCGCCGTGCAGGCGCTGGCCAGCGAGTATCGCGCCGTGGTGCTGCTGGAAGCGCCGCACCGTATCGAACCGCTGGCGGCAGCCCTGGCCGTGCTTGGCGAGCGCAAACTCACGATCGGACGCGAGTTGACCAAGCAGTTCGAAGAAATCGCCACCGTGCCAGCGGCTGAATTGAGTGCCTGGCTGGCTGCGCAGGCCAATCGCACCCGCGGTGAATTCGTGCTGGTGCTGCACCCAGCCCCTGTGGCGGCCCAGGCGGGTGAAGCGCAAGGGCTTCGCATTCTTGAGTTGCTGCTGGCCGAGTTGCCGCTCAAGACGGCTGTCAAGCTGGCCGCCGACATCAGCGGCAGCTCACGCAACGCGCTCTACGACGCCGCGCTGGCGATGAAACAGCTCAGCAAAACATGAAGGCCAGCACGGCCGCATCCTCGCCCAGATTCAAGGTGAGGTAACTTGCCAGGCGGTAAGCCAAGTAGACCAAGGTATCCATCGAGAGATCGGATGACGGCGAAGAAGACAACATGAGCGAAAAGAAATGAAGTGTTGAAACAACCCGATGGGGCATCTTCACTTCCGATGATGACGGCGCGTTTCCACGCCAGGAGTCAGCTCATTTTATTGACTTGGCAGGCGTCACAACAAAATGCACAGCGTTCAGCCCAAGCGTTCGCGCGCAAGCTGGCCATCAGCACTTGAGGCCAGTTCGGGGCAGGTCGTGAGAATTTCTGTCATCCGTTGCCGAAGCCGCTGCATCACCGCTGCCTCGGTGGCGAATTTGCTCATGGTCACGGCTGCACGCAGTTCCAGGCTTTGGGCGCCTTGCTGACAGGCCAACTCCATCGCCTGCTCCAGACAGCGCACCCCTTCTGCGCAGTGCCCGTCCGCAAAACCCAGAAGCGCTGCGCCACGCAGGCGCAAGAACTCAGGCAGAAAATAGATATCCAGGCGACTTTCGCAACGCGCGATGGCTTCCTTCGCCACAGCGGCGCATGCTTCATGCTGACCCAGGTGGTGCAACGCATCCACCTGAAAGGCCAGAAAAGTGCCCTCGACCACCAGCATGGCCTTGCGGGATGCCTCAACGCTCTGCTGGATGATCCCCACGCCCTCCGGCCGCCCGAGCAAGACGGCCGCCCATCCCGAGACGGCACCGGCTGCGGCTTGCCACAGCAAAAGCCCATGCCGGCGCGAAAGCTCCTGCAACTCCTGTCCCAGAGCGGCGGTTTGCTGCGGCTTGTTCATGAAGCGGTAAAGAACCGCGGCAAAGGTCAAGGCAAACCCCAGGGTATGGGCATGCCCCAATTGGCGTGCTGCCGCAATGGCGGCTTGCACTGTGGCGACAGCCGTATCGGGCCGCCCCTGTATCCAGTGGATCCAGGCCTGAAATGAAAGAGAGGAGATCCCGGTGTCCTCGCCATAGCTACGAACCAGATCGAGGGAAGACAGGCCACGGCCAATCGCAACGGCCTGTTCCAGATGCTCATACGCCTCTGGATAACGCGCCATCCAGAACAGATTGTTGCCATAGGCGTAGTGAACCTGCATGGCATGCTCCGGCTCGCCTGAAGCCTGGGCGATACGCTCCAACTTTTCGGCGAACTCCAGAGGAAAGGCTTCCGGCGTGCATGAACGACCGCCCAGCCACAGCCCCCAGGTAACCTGGAACAGCTCCGTATCGTCTTTCGTCGTTCGACTCAACTCCAGAGAGCGGGCAAAACACACCTTGGCCTCTTCCGCCCCGTAGCCTTTCATCGCCACCAAGGTGGTGCCCAAGGCGGCTTGGAGAGAAAGTTCGAGCCCATCGGCACCTGGCATGTCCAGCCCCCGCAACTGGGCCAGACCGGATTCGAAATGGAAGACAGCATCCTGATTGGCAGAGCGACTGGCGGCCAAGCGGCCCGCTGTCAGCCAGGCCGCGGCAGCCGCCAGCGGTTCGCCGGCAATGGTGAGATGCTGCGCCAGACGCTCCGGACTGCCTTTGGCCAGGTGCTGGAACGCCCCCTGGAAAAGCCTGGCCAGACGGCCATGGATGCACTTGCGCTCGTCCAGGGGCAAGGTCTGGTACGCAGAATCCTGAAACAAGGCGTGCTTGAAGCGGTAATGTCCCCGCTCCTGCGGCTGAATCAAGCCGGCCTTGCCGAGGCGGTCCAGATACGCCGGTATCCGATCGCCTGGACCATCCCATACGGCCCCCAGCAACTCAAGGCTGAAATCACGACCGATGGCGGCAGCCTGTTGCGCCAGGCGTCTGGCTTCGCCGACCAACTCCAATCGCACCGCCAACAAATGCCACAGCGTGCCCGGTATCTCCACCTGGAGATCGGCCTGCAGACTGCGCGCCATCTCTTCAATGTAGAGAGGAATACCGTCTGCACGCAGCAGGATGTTTTTCAGAGCCCGTGCATCCCAGTCGGCGCCACCGGCCGTCTGACGCACCAGCCGCTCGGCTTGCCGGTCCGACAAGGCCGGCAAAGTCAACGTCTTGAGGTCAGGCAAGGCCGCAAACTCGGGCCGGGCACTCATCAAGAGCAAACAAGGCGCCACCGGCCGCGCCAACAAGGCTTGAACCCATTCGAGGGTGGAGGCATCGGCCCAATGAACGTCTTCCAGCAACAGCAGCAAAGGCTGCTGCTGTGCCAGACACCCGAACACATCCAGCAAGGCGCTCTCCAGGCGACGTTTCTTGTCACTCGGCGACAGTGGCAACGATGCCGTCTCTTGGGGCAGCTGCAGCAGTTCGGCCAGCACCGGCAGATGGGCCGTCAAGGCGTCGCCCAAGGACGCCAGCCAATCTGCCAAATGTCGGCCACGGTTGACGCCGTTGGTCTCGGGACCACCGTCCTGGTTCAGCCGATGCTGCAGAAAATCGACGAGGGGATGGTACGGCGTGTGCTGGAATTCCGGCAGGCAGCGCAACAGGAACCAGGCACCGCCGGCACTCGCCACCTGCGGCTCCAGCATCTGGATCAGACGGGACTTGCCCATCCCGGCCTCGGCACGGATCAACAGCGCCTGGCTGCCACCTTGGCGCGTGCGCTCCCACAAGGCGCGCAGCAAGCGTAACTCGGCCGCACGGCCAACAAAAGGTGTGAGCCGATGGGCGGCTGCCTGCAAGCGGTGACGCGCCGTACTGCGGCCCTGAAGCAGGAAATGCCGCAGTCCGGCCGTCTCGCGCACATCGCTCAGTAAGAAGTAGCCCTCCACCAGCCCTGCTGTTTCGGGACTGATGGCAGCCTCCCCCGATGGCGCCTGCTCCGCCAAGACACTGGCACGCTGGGTAATCAGCCCCGTCGCATCGGGCAGATTGAACCGCTGATCGTTGACCACCCAGCCGCAATGGACTCCCAGCCGGATGTTCAGGCCAGAGGTGCCGACCGCGTAGCGGACCATCTCCAACGCCGCCTCCAGCACTTTCACGGGCGCATGTTCATGCGCCTGCGGATAACCGAAATAAGCCAGGATCTTGCCGGCATGCAAGGCGATGCCGTGCCCCCCGTGCGTGCTGATGATGCTCATGCAGTTGCCATGGCTCTCGGCCACAACGCTCGCCGCGGCCTCCGGCGGCAGCGCATGTGGCGCCTGGATGTCACACACAAGCACACAGACTTGACGGCGCTCGGCGTTCGGTACGGATGCCGGCACCCAGGACGGCGTGGTCAGCTCGCCTCGGCGGATGGCCTGCACCAGGGCCAGGGTCTGCGGCTCGGGCTCCAACCCCAGCTCGCACTGCAACAGTGCGCGGCAGACCTCGAACTGGGCCAGCGCGGCAGCGGTCTGACCATTGCGAGCCTGCAGCTGCATGAGCCGGCGATGCGCGTCTTCGGCCCAGGGGTCCAGTTCGATTTCCTTGTGCAGCAACACGATGGCACGCGCGAGCTGGCCGTGCTGTTCATGGCACTGGATCAGCCTCTTGAGCAACTGCAAGGCCTGTCGCTGCACCGCCTCGCGACGCAGCTCCAGCCAATTTTCGAAATCTGGCGCATCCCGCAGGCTCAAACCACGCAGAAAGCCCTCGCGGTACAGCGCCCATTGCTGCTCCAAGTGCTCAAGTTCATCGGCACCAGAGGCAGGGACCGACTGGCTGAAGGCTTCGACATCCAGCCAGTAAGTGCTGGCGCGATCAAATCCGAGCTGACTCTTGCTCGTGACAAAGAACTCTTCGCCCGCCCCCCCGGCCGTCAGCGTCTTGCGTAAATCGTGCAGGGTGCGGCGCAGGTTGCCACGCGCCGTCTCCGCCGGTACATCGGGCCACAGCAGATCCGCCAGTTTTTCCCGACGGTGTGGCCCCTCCCCCGACTCCAGTGCCAGATAGGCCAGCAAAGCACGCGTCTTGTCATAGCCGAACCCGTCCAAGGCAACGCCGTCGTGCATGACGGCAAAGCTGCCCAGAAAACGCATGGCCAACCCGTTGGGCGGCGGTTCAAAAAAGGAATTCATCCCATGACCATGAAGTGCGAACGATTTGTGAACGCTCGAAATTTAGGATGGATTCTCAAAGGGAGAAGCCCCGCCTGGACTGGGCAAGAAATCTAACCAGGCAATGAACGGTTGCGGGTAATTGCGGCCGCATGTCTAACGGAAAAGTAGTCACTGCCATGAATGATATCCAGTTGTATCGCGTCAAACAGTGGGTTGAGCGCGCCCGCGGTGGCGACGAGGCCGCCTTTTCCGCCCTGGTTCGTGAGTTTCACAGCAATGTGTGGCGTTTTATCCTGAAATCGGTGCACAACCCCCAGGATGCCGAGGAACTGACCCAAGAGACCTTCATCAGCGCCTGGCGAAGCCTTCAGACCTTCCGCGGCGAATCCAAGTTTTCCACTTGGCTTCTGGGCATCGCCTTGAACATTGCCCGCAACCACTGCAACCGCTCTGCCTCTCGCAAGGAGGTGGAGTTGCCGGAAGACAACGTTCTCGAGTCCTTGCTACCCCAGGCGGAAGACCCCTCCGAACTGACCCGGAGCAAGCAGATGCTGCTCGAACTGGACCGGGCCATCTCCCGTTTGCCCAGCGAACTGCGGGAAGTCGTGATTCTGGTCCGGCTGGAAGACCTCTCCCTTGAAGAAGCAGCGGCGTTGCTCCAGATTCCGCTGGGCACGGTCAAGAGCCGCTTGAGTCGCGCCCGGGAAAGGTTGACTGATGACATGTTCACGCACATGTCATGAATGCACTGTATTGGAACCTTTTCTCCGTTCCTGTTACTCATGGGGTGAGCCATTGCTTTGACAAGGCACCGTCCCCAACCGTAACGTGGAATCAGGAATGACCCATCAGCAGGCGCATGAACTGGATCGCTACCTGAGCGAGCTGGCCTTGCATTACCAATCCGAGCAAGCTCCGGCCGGTGCCGTGGAACGCGTGCTGGCCCGTTTTGCCGGCCGCAGCCGCATGCTGAATGATGCTGACCTGGAATGGCTGGCCGCTGCCGGCCCGGGTTTTCGGCCGCCGCAGGAACCTCTCTGACACCTCGACGCACCCGTCCGCAGGCGGGGCCATGGCCATCGGGTCGATCGGACATTGGCCACCAGCACTTGTATGACCGCTCTCATGCGTCAAGAGCGCGAACTTTGTCCCCATGCCGCGTTACCCATGGACGGCAGAACCGCTTTTCCGGCATCCCCTGCAACCACGAAAGCACACCATGACTTCTTCTGATAACCACTGCCCAACGTCCCCGGCACCCACCGCGGGCAAGCCCGACGCCAACGCAAGCAACCCCTCGGCACTGCCTGATGAGCAACTTGAACAGGTATCTGGAAGTGGCAGTATCTGGCCCCCTGTTCAACCCCCGCGCTACCCGATGGACGGCCGCGTTGTTGTCCCGCCCGGTCAGCCCTATCTGGGTGATCTCAACGGCACGATCACCATCGAGCCGTAACCCACGCTACCTGGCGCGGTGACACCAATGCCTGCGTCGTTACTGTTCTGATCCCCCGTTTGCGTCCGATCGTCCACCATGATGCCGTCAGCCCTTCCCTCTCTTCCGGCGGACGTCCCCGCGGAAGATTTCGCCTTCCTCCATGAAGTCGTCCGTCGCAACAGCGGGCTCCATTCGGCGGCATTACCCTCTGCGCAGCGCCTGAAGGAACCCGCCGTGCGTTTGCGCTGGAAACGCTGGCTGCGTTTCGGTGGCGGTTATGACTGGCGGCTTCTGCGCCGACGCATGAAAGCGGCAGGCCTCCGCCCCGGCGTGCTCTACCAGCCCCGAGCCGTGGCCCAGTTGCCAGCCTGGGCAGACACCTTGCAGGCACTGCGCGAGCAGGCACGCTGGCTGGCAAATCAGCCGCAGGACATCCCCGAATTGCTGCCTGCCGGCGCCATGGCCTTGCCTTTCGCCGATCTTCTGGCCCCCTGCCTGCTCCTGGCGCGACGCCGCCTGTCTGCACTGGTGGCGCAGCAGTCACCCGCTGGCGCGTCAGACATCCTCACCAGCACGGCACAAGCCGGGCTTGAGTTGGCCCTGCTGCAACGCCTGGGCAAGATCGTCGGCCCCTCCCTGCTGGCCTTGTTTGACACCCAGCGACAGACATCGCCGCTCTTATGGGCTCTTTTTGATCAACCTGAAACGCTCCCCAAAGAACACTATCAGGCCTTCGTTCTGGCGCAATTGACGAACGGCTACCAGACGCTCGGAGAAGGCTGGCCTGTGGCATTGCGCTTCATGGCCGAGCTGGTGGATCAGTGGGCCGAATCCACAGCGGAATTCACGCAGCGCCTGCGCCAGGACCACGCTGCTGTGTGCAACACCTTTTTCCCTGGCTCCCCCAACCCGGGGGACGTGGTGGCCGTGGATGCCACCCTGTCGGATCCGCATGCCGGCGGACGCACCGTTCTCAAACTGAGTTTTGCCGATGGCCGGCGACTGGTCTACAAACCCCGTCCGATGGCGATGGAAAGCATTTTCAGCCGCACGCTTGACTGGTTGAATGCCGCCTGGCCTGGCGATCACCCCCGGCTGCAAGTTCCCCGGGTCCTGGTTCGGAATGACTATGGTTGGATGGAATGGGTGGCCGAAGCGCCCATGGCCGCTGGCGAGGAATCCATCTACCACTGGCGCCTGGGAAGCCTGATGGCAACCCTGCGCGCTTTGCAGGGCTGTGACATGCACCAGGAAAACCTGGTGGCGGCTGGGGCGCACCCGGTGTTCGTGGACGTGGAATGCTTGCTGCATCCCTCGGCCAATCCGTTTCTCGAGATGCCCATTCCTTACTACGCAGATCACCTGCCCAAGGAATTGCTGCACATGGGCATTCTTCCTTTCTACGGGTCCGCGGACAACGCCCAAGGCATAGTCAATCTCGGTGGCATTGGCAAAACCGCCGAAGAACGGGGACCTCAGGAAACCGTATTCCGCCACGTGAACAGCGACTGGATGCACATGACCCGGGATGCCATTCGCCAATCCACCCATCACCACCCCCGCACCGCGGCAGGTTGGGTCAACTCATTTGTACATGCCGAGGCCATCGCAACGGGTTATCGGGAAACGCTCGGCTTCATCCTGGCGCAGCGTGAATGGCTGCTGACGGATGAACAAAGTCCTTGGCAGGACCTTCGCCTGGCGCGCGGTCGCCATCTGGCGCGCAACACCTGGAACTACGGCATGCTCATGGATGGCGCCGTGGCGCCCGAAGCGATGACGGACGGCATCATGTTCGACCTCACCTTCGAACCACTGCACCGTCACCTGCATCTGCTGTCGTCGGGGTACCGGCACATGGCCCCCGCCGAGCACCGGGACCTACGCCACCTCGACGTGCCCCGCTTCGGTTTCGCCGCCGACAGCCTGCTGCTCTACGACGCCCACGGACGACCCTTGGGTAACATGCACGGCGCAACCCCCTTCAGCGCCATGGCCGAGAAGCTGCGCGGCCTGCGGTCGAATCGAGTGCAGTGGGAAGCTGACCTGCTTCAGCTGGTCCTGACCGAGTACACCCCGCCCAAAGACATGAGCCTTGCCGGGCTGACCACGGACCTGCTGCGCCGTCACCGGGCCCTGGACGATGGTGTTGCACTCTGGATGGGCCTGGGCAGTCAGGGCGACGGCATCAGCGTCCACCTCATGGCCCCCGGCCTCTACACCGGCACCTCCGGGATCGCCCTGGCCCTGGCCTGCGCCAGCCAGATGTTGCCGAGCACCGAATCCGCCCGGCTCGCCGTGAGCGTCTTGAAGGATTCGTTGACGCTTTTGCCTCGCCATCGGACAGGCAGCATGCCCTTGCCCAACCCGGGTTACGACCAGGGTATGGCCGGCATCCTCTACGCCTTCGATGTCTGCGCGCATCTGACCGGCGACACCCACCTGAAAGCCGAGGCCCGCACCCTGGCACTTGACTGGCTGGCCGTTTTCACACCCGGAGAGAACACCCGACTGGGCCAATTCGTCGATCTTCTCAATGGCATCGCTGGGCTCCTCCTGGTGCTGCTGCGATGGCATCGCGCCCATCCGCAAGACCCCGAATTCCTACGCGCCGCATGTGCCTGCGGCGACCATCTGCTCCAGCAAGCCCGCACCGAAACCACCGGCATCAGTTGGGGCGAACCCGACTCGCCAGGGCTGAGCGGTCTGTCCCACGGCGGCAGTGGTTTTGCCGTGGCACTGACGGCCCTCTACCGCGTCACCGGCAAGCGTCGTTACCGGGCTGCTGCCTTCGAGGCGCTCGCCTACGAGGCCACCTTGTTTGTTCCGGAATGGTCCAACTGGCGCGACCTTCGGGGCTTTGACGGTGGCGACATCCATCAAGTGCAGCGCTGCGGCTGCTCATGGTGCCATGGCGCACCCGGCATCGCCTTGGCACGTGCGGCATTGCTGCATCTCCTGGCCGACGACCTTGCGGCGTCGGAAAGCGCCATGCTGGAAAGGCAGATGGAAGTGTCATTGGCCACCACCTGTGAAATGCTCCAGCACGACTCGGGGCCGCAAGTAGATGACTTGTGCTGCGGCAGCGCCGGCAGCATCGATATCCTGCTGGAGTGCTCTCGCTTGCTAGATCGACCGGCGCTGGCAGAAATCGCTCGGCACGAGGCGCGAAAACGGATCCAGGCCTGGACGACCCCAGGGCTTGAGCAAAAAACCCCTCGCTACTGGTTCACCGATGGCAACATGGCCGGAACCAGTTTGTCACTGTTCAAGGGCATCACCGGACAGGTCTATCTGCAGGCCCGACTCGCAGCCCCGCAAACCATTCCTTGCGTGCTGCTTCCCCTCTGACGCCCATCACCATTGGATCACCGCCCCTGATCCGGCCAGGCCCTAGCTCAGGTGTGGGGATACGCCGCGTCTGAGCGGGGGCTTGCGGCTCCCTCACAACGGGCGGCCTTCGGTGGCTTTCTTGTTGCCTCCCGAGTTCAAAGGCAGGCAAGCCAAGCCAAAGGAGAAAAACGAGGCCGCCTGCTTTTCGAAATAACTCATGCCACCGGCCACCTTGTCCAATTGCTCATCGTCCAGGGACTGATTGGCTGCCGCCGGGACCTGCGCCGCAAAAAACGCCAGCAAATCCTCCATGTGGATATCCAGTCCCGCCTGGTTCGCAGCAGGCACCAGGAGGCTTGCCGCTTCGGAAGTACTGCGGGCCCGTTGCAGGCCCTCCCGAAGTGCTGCGTCGCGGTCGATCAACTGGCGCAGCGACTGCACCGTGGCTTCTGAGATAGGCATAAAAATTCTCCTGAAAATTGGGAGGCTGGCTCTAGAGACCCAGACAAAACTCCGCACTCAACGGATGCTCGCCCTGGGCAGGACGCGCACCCGCATCCACACGTTTTTGACTTACAACTGCGCAACCGATGGCAAAGGAAAAGACAGACATGGCGATGAATTCAGATTTGTTCATGCCTCCCGCCACTTGGTCGAGTTGCGCATCACTGAGGGCAGCATCTGCATGCTGAGGGGTGCTCTCCAAATAAGCACGCAACTGCTGCGTATCCACGTCGATGCCCGCCTGTTGAGCAACCTGACTCAACAACGTGGCTCCTTGGGCTGCATCCTGGACTTGGCGCAAGCGCTCCAACAGGGCAGGATCTTTTTCAATCAGGTTGCGCAGCGCCTGAAGGGTGTCGGACGAGAGGCTCATGGCATGGCTCCAAGATGGATTCAGAAATAACAGCCACGCTTCGCGTAGCGCCTCGGTATGTAACCCGCAGCCGACAAAAGGTTCCACCTCGCGAGGCCCCTCGCTCACCAGACCTCACACCCTGTGCGTTACCGCTGCACCAGGCAATGTGCCACGCAATGACGCGCCAATGCCTGTGTGCTATCGATCAATTGAAATGGTGCTGGCGGCAGCGCGGCTGCGGCTAGGGGAATCTCGGTACACCCCAGGACGGCAGCACCAATCCGCCCCTCCCAATGCGGCCAGAGTGTCGCCAACTCGGTGGCGGCCTCTTGAACCGAACCTGCCTTGACCCAAGCAATCACCCGATCCACGACCTGCTGCTGCACCTCACTGGGGATGCACCAGACGTGTCCCGCACTCTCGATTTGCCGTTGGTAAAAACCGGACTGCAAGGTGCCACGCGTCGCCAAAATCAGCACTGGGTCTGACACCCGGTCCAGGGCGGCAATCGTCACGGCGGCAATGTGCAGAATTGGTACGGCACATTCCGCCTGCAACGCGGCATGCCAGTGATGGCTGGAGTTGCAGGGAATGGCAATGACATGGGCACCACCCGCCGTCAACCGGTGCAGCTCACGAATCATCTCGGGCACAGGGGACGGTCCATGCCCCAGGATCGCAGCACTGCGGTCCGGAATGTGGGGGGCGATATTGACCAGAATGGGCAGATGCTCCTGGTCGATCCGGGCTGGCGTCAACGCCACGATCTTGGCCAGAAAATCCACTGTAGCCGCTGGCCCCATGCCCCCCAGGACGCCTAACATGGGGTTTCTCCCGCAGGCTTTGCGGCCAACGCCGTCTCTGGCTGGTCCTGCGGCACGGGTACCTGTTTGCCGCAGACGGCCGCAGCCCAGGCACTGTTGACCGCCACCGTCACCAGCGTACGCACCACATCACTGACCGGCTCGACCGCGACAAACAAGGCCAATGCCGCTTCAAATGGCAGCGCCAGAAAGTTGCAGACCAGACCGATCATGGACAGCACCAGCAGACCACTCATGCCTGTGGAGGCAAAACCGGCCAGGATCGAACCCAGCAAAATGATGATCACGGCCTGCACGTCCAGGGCGCGATCGTAGAGATGCGCAATGAAAAAAGTGGCCAGAACGTAGTAGAGCACCTGCCCCACACGCAGCAGGGAAATGCCCAGCGGAATGAGCAACTCGATGCGGTAGTGTGGGAACCCCAGGTGAACGACCAGCGACTCAATCATGGCCGGCATGCAAGCTTGGCTGCTGCGGGTGGCCAGCGCCATGGTCATCGGCTCACGCTGGCTCTGCATGACGTCACGCCATGATTGACCGCTGGTTCGGACCAGCACCCAGAACGCGGCCAGAACCAGCAGGCCACCGGCCATGCCCAGCGCTGCCAGAAAACCCAACATGGCCTGCAAGGGCTCCACGCCGGTCTGGGCAATCTGGCTGGCCACCATGCTGAACAGCACGATGGGGAGAAAGTAGTTGAACCAGCGGGTCAACGTCTGGCAGGCATGGAATATGGTTTCCATGCTGCGACTCAAGGGGTCGGCCACCTCCGCCGGCACCTTCGCGAGCGCACAACCGAACAGAAGTGCAAAGACAAAGGCCTTGAGGGTTTCGCCTTGCGCCAGCGCCGAGAAAATATTGTCGGGAATGAGCTGGGTCAGCATGCCCAGCACCGACGGCCCCGAGACTGCCTGATCCTGTGAGAAAAGCGCCATCTCATCGCTGATCCCCTGGGTCGCACCACCGCCAACGACCTGCCCCAACTGAAGCATCGTTTCTGCCGGCAAATTCTTTCCCGGCGTCACCAGTAACGCAGCGATGGCCGCGACCCCAGCTGCGATCATCAAGACCAGGAGAGAAAGCCCGACGATACGGGTCAACAACTGGCCGGTGTGCCCCTCCTGGAAAAGCCGGTACAGGCTGAAAATGATGGCCGACACCATGAAGGGCAGCACGATCATCTTCAGCAAGGCAAGATAGATATTGCTGACCAAGGCCAGTCTGCTCGCTGGCACGGGAAACAGCAAGCCCATGGCAACACCCAACAACAGGCTCACGATCACGACACCAGGCCGCGCTACCTGACTGCGTAAAGCGACAAGATTCATGGTCGACCTCTCAGTTCTCGCGATTCAAGTTTGGCGTTCATCAACGGCCGGTGCTGCGCCAGATAGAGATTCACCAACGCCAGAAGCTGCTGCGATTGATAGGGCAGCGCCACACTCAGGCTGTCTTGGGTGTCCGTGAAGGCCACGACCCGCAAGCTGAGCGACAGAGCAGGGCTCTGCTGTAAGAGCCGCTGCATCTCGGACTCATCCCGGTAGGCCGCGATCACCTCTCCCCGCGTCAGCGCCTCCAGCAGTTCTTCCCAGCGCTTGTAGGCCACAATGCGCGCCCGGGGGAAACTATGGGGCGCCTGGTCGGCAAACGAGGAACCCTGAATCACCCCCAGCGCACCATCGAAATGGCGGATGACATCGCCGAACTCCCGCCCTTGGGCAAGTCTCGCAAAAGCCACCCGATTCAGAAGAACAGCATGCCGGCTCGTGGAATAGGGATCTGAAAAGCGCACGAATCGCGCGCGCGCCAGAGTACGTGACAACTTGCCGACGGCCATGTCCACTTCGCCGCGCGCCACGCTCTCAATCACCTCATTGAAACTGCCTGCCTGGCGCAACACTTTCAGGCGAACGCCAAGAACCTGGGCCACCCCATCCGCGATCTCTGCATCAATGCCTTCCAAGCCCGTCGGCCCTTCATAGAAAAAGGGCGGCGAATCGAAAGACGGCATCGCCACGCGCAGCTCGCCACGCGCCACGATGCGCTGGATGTCGATCGGCAAGGCACTCGACGGCAGCGCCTGCGCGGCCGCAGCATTCGTCAGCAGCGCCAGGCAGCACAACCAGGCGATTCGAATGATGTGTCTGCTCTTCACCATGAAGATGGTCCTCATGGCAAGCTGACGAAACGACCGTCACGGACGATCTTCTGCCCGATCTTGCGCTCGGGCATATCCCCCAAGTCGTCAAAAGAAACCTCTCCCGTCACCCCCTGCCATTTGCGCGTGGCGCGAAGCGCGCGCGCGACGTCGTCGGGCACTGTCCCGCGCGCCTGACGCATGGCTTGTGCCACCAGTTGGAGTGCGTCATAACCCTGCGCCGAGAAGGTGTCGGCTGCGTGACCATATTTTTTCTGGAACAACGCCTCGAAGTGGCTGACCGCAGGTCGGCGGGTATCTGCATCGTAGATCTCTGGAACGACCACGCCCTCCGCCAATGCGCCCAACTGCAGCAACTGCGGCGTGTCCATGCCATCACCACCGACGATGGGCATGGTCATGCCGAGCGATCGCACGGCTTTGATGAATTGGCCAGCCACCGGCATATTGCCGGCAAGAAAGATGGCATCGAATTGATAGAGATCCTTCCAGGTATGGGTCAGCTGCCCGAAGTCCTCGGCACTGATGGCGTAGGAACGCCGGTCGACGATGGTCATCCCCAGCTCCCGGGCACGCTGCTCAAAATAGTTCGCCATGCCCTGGCTGGTCTTGTCCTTGACATAGGCAACGGCCACACGGTGATAACCACGCGCGGCCATGTATTCGGCCATGCGTGAACCGAGGCTGCGGTTGCTTGGTGATGAGCGGAAGATCAGCTTGTGGCCTTGCAGGTTGATCTGGTAGTCCGATGCGCCGGGCGTCAGGTACAGCAACCCTGCGGCCTGGTACATGGAAGAAGCGGGCAAGGCGATGTAGGAATTGAGATGGCCAATGACGGCCACCATGTCGCGGTTCTCGGCAAACTGCTGGGCGATCAAGCGCCCCTTGGCCAGGGAGGCCTCATCGTCTTCCTTGATGATGCGAACGGGTCGCCCCAGAATGCCGCCCTGCGCATTGATCTCTTCCGCGGCCAGCTCGATGCCCTGCCACAAGCTTCCCTTGTGCCCACTCCAGGGCCAGACCGCTCCGATCACGATCTCCCCGTCGGCAGAGGCTGCCCGTCGGGCCCGCGCCGTCGCAGGGTCACTCCAGTTGTCGCAGCCGCCAAGCAGCGTGACAACGACCAGAAACCATGGCCAGACCCTCATGATGCCGCCCCTCCATGCATCGACATCGACGTTCGCAGGTGCCATACGGCCTTTCCGGGAAGCCCTCCTCCCAAGGTTGTCGCCATTGGCAAGAATGTTTCGTAGTGCATAGTTGGCATCCGTCTCAAATGATTTGCCGCCGGGCCAGGTCGGCAAACAGTCCGTCCGTCGCAAGCAGCTCCGCATACGTGCCGCTCTGGACAATCTGCCCACCCTCCATGACCAGAATCCGGTCGGCATGAACAATCGTGCTCAGGCGGTGTGCGATGACGACCCGGGTGGCTCGCAGCTGCGCCATGCTGTCGCTCACCACCGCCTGCGTCTGGTTGTCCAGGGCACTGGTCGCCTCGTCAAAGAAAAGAATGCGCGGCCGGTGCACGATGGCGCGCGCGATCATCAGGCGCTGGCGCTGCCCCCCGGAGAGGGTCGAGCCCCCGTCGCTCACCATGGTGTGCATGCCCATGGGCATCTCACGAATGTCGGCAGCCAGGCCGGCCTGTTCGGCCGCCGCCCAGGCGTCGTCCAGCGCGAGCGGCGCGGAGCCGACGATGTTGCCGAAAATATCGCCGGAGATGAGCTGGCCATTCTGCAAGACCACGCCCAACTGACGACGCAGGGCGCCCAGGTCGAGCCCAGACATGTCCTGGCTGTCGTAATAGATGGCCCCCAGCGTCGGCCGCTCAAACCCCAGCAAAAGACGCAGCAAGGTGGACTTGCCCGAACCCGATGCCCCCACGATGGCGACGAACTCCCCGGGGCGGATATGGAGGTTGATGTCCTTGAGAATGACGGGGCCGTCAGCGGTGTAGCTGAAGGAAAGATGACTGATTTCGATATCACCGCTCAACGCGCCTGGATGGGCCTTGGCCTCGGTGATTTCCATCGGGGTCTGCAGAATGGGCCGCGCCCGCTCATAGATCGGGACCACGTTGAGAATCGCCATGACAGCGCCTGTTGCCGCCAGCATGGCGCCCAGGAAACCACCGAATGCGGCATTGAACGCCATGAAATGACCGGTGCTGAAGCTTTTGTCGTCCGTGAGATAGAAAGCAACCAAGCCAAAAATGAGCATGTTGGCCAAGGTGGGAAAGATGCTGTTGAAGACATCCAGCACATTGCCGACCATGCGTGCACGAAACGTGTGCTCCTGCTGCTGCCCGTAGTTCATGGCCCAGTTGAAAAAGGCTCGCGTTTCTGCGCCCGCGGCGCGCAACTTGGCAATGCCGCCGAGCAACTGCAGCACCTGCCCGGATATCCGTCCCTCCATGGACGCCAGATGGCGTTCGTGATGCAGCCGCAGAAAACCGGCCAGCACGGTGACGAGCACGGCCACGCTCACCAGCGCCAAGGCCAGCAGCCCCAGCTTGACGTTGTAATAGAACAGCAGCGCCAGATTGAAAGAGGAGAACACCGCGCCCATCAGGGTCTGTAGCGTCGTGCCGGAAATCAACTGCAGGATGCTGTTGACACCGTTGGCGCGCATGGCCAGATCACCTGCGGAATAGTCGCGGAAGAAGGTGGAGGGCAAGCGCATCAGCCGGTCCCAGATCGCCGACTGGACGGCCAGGTCCAAGCGCCCTTCGACACGCAGCACGGCAAAGCCGCGCGCCGCATCGAACAGGCTGGTGGCGAAGGCTGCGGCCAGCAAGGCCAGCGTCAGTTGCAGCAGTTGGTTTTTGTCGGCCCCCGGAATCACGGAGTCGAACAGCATGCCTGTGGCCATGGGGGTCACCATGCCGATGAGGCCGACCGCGATGCCCATGGCGATCACCATGAGGTAGTCGCGCCAACATCCCAGGCTGCCAAAACGCAGCATCTCCACCAAGCCGCGATAAGTCTCACCAAGGCCGCGGTAGAACGCCCAGGCAAAATCCTCCAATTCAGCCGCCAGGGCTGCATCCACGCGGACGGACGAACCGCCGGACGAAGGCATCAGGTGATAACCGCCGGCGAAGAACACCAGTACCACGGGTTGCCCGTCCTGCTTGCGGAAAGACAGCAAAGGCAGGCCGTCCTCTTGCCACCAATCGCCCGCCAGGGTCACGCGACGTCGGCGCACCCGGCTGGCTTCGGCAATTTCAGCCAGCACGTCGCGCGCGGCACCGGCATCGCCCGGTGGCGGCAGCCGGAAATCGATGCCGGCCAGTCGCCCCAGACGGCGGCAGGCCGTCCAAAGCGCATCCTTGCCGCCATCCTCACCTGCCTCCCAGCGATCCCCTCGCTCCAAGACCGCCGCCAGATGCCCCAGTGCATGCCCCAGCTTGTCTGCTTCCTGGCGCTTCTTCTGCTGCAGGCGCAGCACCTCTTCTTGCACCTGCACTTGCTGCAGCCGAACCAAAGCGGACCACAGCCCGTCTTGCAACGCGTCCAGGCCTGCCAGCAAAGCCGCCGGCGTCAGCGCCTCGGCACCCGCCGTGCAAAGTTGTCCGGCTTCTCTGCAGACCAGCCAGCTGGCGCGGGACAGCGGCACCAGTCCAGTCGTCAAGGGCATCTCCGGCGCGCCGAGAAAGTCCCAAGCCCCCTCCAGCAAGTTCACCCAGACGGTGTCGGCACTCCCCAGGTAGATGCTGCCAGCGTCGGCGTGCGCGTTGGCTCCCGCCTCGGGCAAGGAGACGCCTTCCGGCAGCACCCCTGGCAAAGGCGCACGCAAAAACTCGCTCCAATCCGCCAATGCGGCAGCCAGCCAGGTGCCGCCAAGTGCCGAGGCATCCGGCAACGCGAGCACCGAGCCAGGCACAGCGGTCAAGCGGCTGTCGCCATTGCCCAAGGCCACGAGACACCAATCCTGGCAACGGCGCCGCACCGGCAGACCCCAAAGCAGTTGGCCCGCCACCCGGCGTCCCAGCGGGAACAAGGCCCCCGCGGGCTGACCCGCTTCCAAACGGGACAAAAACAGATCGACGGCACCGGCCTCGACCTTCCAGACATGGCCACTGCCTTCCAGCTGTAGCGGCTGTCCGGCACGGGCCCGCACAGGGATGCCATGCACCGCAAAGAGGATGTCGGGTGCGCCGGCTTCAGAGGTCATGGCTTGCCTCCTCTCCTGCCTGCATCAGCTCGGCATAGGGTCCCGGCACGGCACGCATGTCCTCGTGCGTGCCGCGCTGTACCACCCGCCCGCGATCCAGCACGATGATCTCGTCGCAATCCCGGATTGTGCTCAGACGATGGGCGACGATCAGGCACGTGCAGCCGCGGCGCCGCAAGTTGTCGTCAATTTTCTGTTCGGTGAGCGGATCGAGGGCACTGGTCGCCTCGTCCAACACCAGGATGCGGGGATTGATGGCCAGCGCCCGGGCAATTTCTAGACGTTGACGCTGCCCGCCACTGAAATTGACGCCGCCCTCCAAGACGGGGCTTTCGTAACCACCTGGACGGGTCACCAGGACATCATGGATGCAGGCATCCTGGGCGGCACGGATCAACTCCGCCTCGGGCAGGGTGTCGTCCCACAGACTCAGATTTTCACGCACGCCACCTTCAAAGAGCGCGATCTCCTGGCTCACCATCGACAAGGAATTGACCAAAGTGGCACGGGGCCACTGGTGCCGTGGCCGGCCATCGAAGAGGATCTCTCCGCTCCAAGGTTCATAAAGCCCCATGACCAGACGCGATATGGTGGACTTGCCGCAACCGGACGCGCCCACCAAGGCCACACGGGCGCCGGGTCGCAGGGTCAGATTGAAGTTCTCCAACAGCGGCGGCTCCAGTTTGCTGTAGCCAAAGCTGATGTCTCGCAACTCAACCACGCCCTGGAGTCGGTCGGTGGAGGTCTCGGATGGGGTCTCGCCCGCCTGCGTGCCGTCGGACTCTGCTGCGTACTTGAGCACATCATCAAGCCGCTTCATGTCGCCTTCCATCTCCTGAATGCTGGCCCCCAAGGCAACCAATTGATTCACCGGCTGCAGGAAACTGGCCATCAGGCTCTGGAACGCCACCAGCGCGCCCATGGTCAACGCGCCCTCCATCACGCGCAAACCGCCCAGCGAGAGGATGAGCACATTGTTCATGGTGCTCAGCAGCAGAGGAACGCCAACCCGCAGCACCCCTTGTCCACCCGTGGTCTGCATGCCATTGACCACCTTGGCATGATGACCTGCCCACTTCGAGAAGAAGTCCGACTCGGTGCCGGAGGCCTTCAGGGTCTCGATCATCTGCAAGCCGTTCATGGAGGTGCCCAGCAGCTTGCCGTGGTCGTTGGCGAGCTTCTGGTTCACGTCCTTGCGCTGCCTTGACATGCGCTGGAGCACCACGATGTTGATGGCGGCAACACCCACGCCAACCAGCGTCAGCAGCACGTCGTAGGACAGCATCAGTGCCGCATAGAAGACCAGCACCACGAGGTTGAGCAAGGTCGTTGCCAACTCACCGGTCATGAGTTCGGCCACCCGGTTGTTGATGCCGACCCGGCCACTGATGTCACCTGCCGAACGCTGGGCGTAAAAGACCACTGGCAAACGCAACACATGCCAAAGAAACTGGCTGGAGGTTGCCATCGCCAGCTTGGCGTGAAAACGCGCCAGGTAATAGCGCTGCAACCCTGTCAGGATGCCTTGCAAGACCATGGTGACCGCCATGCCGATCAGCAAGGGTTTGATCCAGCTGTCCATCCGACCGATCAGGTATTCGTCGATGAACACCTTGGAGAACACCGGCAGTACCAGGCCTGGCAGCACCAGCAACAAGCCGGCGATGACCAGGTACAGCAAGGCCGGCTCCCGCAGAGGCAGGCGCTTTCTGAGACCGGACAAAACGCTGTCGGGCTGACCTTCCGGCTTGAAATCAGGGCCCGGTGTGATCTGCAACACGACCCCGGTGAAGCCCTGATCAAATTCATCGGACGAGATGGTCCGCGGGCCTGTGGCGGGATCGTTCAGATGGACGCCGGCCTTGCTCACCCCCTCCACCACCAGAAAGTGGTTGAAGTTCCAGAAAACAATCACGGGTTGGCGCAACGCCAGCACTTCGGAGGGTTCGTAGCGATAGCCCTTGGCCTCGAAGCCATAGGTGCGGGCCGCCTTGACCACATTGCTGGCCTTGCTGCCATCCCGGGAAACGCCGCACACCTGGCGCAATTGCTCCAGCGGGACAAACTTCCGGTAATAACCCATGACAATGGCCAGCGCCGCCGCCCCACATTCGACGGCCTCCATTTGCAGCACCGTTGGCGTGCGCTCACGCCAATAGGCCGATTGCTGAGTGCGCGGGTCTTTTGTCATGGATCAGATGCCCAAGTTGTCGCGCAAGATGGGAATGACCAGACTGATGGGGCGGCGGTTGCTGACCGTGATGGTGGCCGAGCAAAGCGTGCCGCTTTCGATGCGGGTGTCCGGGCCTTTCGGCGAAGTCCATTTGTAGCCGCTGACGGTTGTGGCGCTGGGCGTCAGATCTGCCTGGACGGCAATCGGCGCAGCACCTGCAGCCAGTTGCTGCACGAGCTGTGGATTTCTGAGGACGCGTTGCATCCCCTCGGTCGACGACGGGAAATCGGCCACCGATTTCACCTTGCCGACCATCAGCCCGAACTCTTCCTGCCTGACCGTCGATGGCGCGATCTGTACATCCATGTTGGTCTTGACCTTCTTGCCGTCGAGCGGCGCGATGTAGACCACCGCCTCCAGGTCACTGACGCTGGCACCGGTCTGCTCAAGGGTCAGGATGGAGGTGCCGGCATTGACGGGGCTGCCTTCCGCCAGCTTGATTTCCAGCACGCGTCCATTAAAGGGACTGAAAACCAGGGAAGACTGATCGCTGCTGCGCATCAGGCTGGCCAGATTGCGCTCGGCCTCGCTGAGTTGAATCGCCAGACTGCTCTGCTCACTGTCTGTTTGCTTGCGGGATTCCAGACGGCGTACGCCGATCTGGCGGATTTCATTTTGAAACGCGTCAATGGACTGGCGGGCCGTCGACCATTCCAGTCGACTGTTCAAGAGCGTCTGGCGCGTGATCAGGCCTTGCTCCAGCAGCTGCTCCTGATTCTTGATCTTGCTCTCCAGCGTCCGGACCTGCTCTTCTGCGGTGGCAATCTTGGCCCGCAACCCGCGCTCCGAATCAGCCAGGTAGGCCCCTTGCTCGGCGGTGCTGCGGCCGTTGATCAACATGACCTGCTGCTGTCGCGCCCGGAGTTCATGCAGCTTGGCCTCGGCGCTCTTGATCTGGTCCATGCTGGTGCTGCGCTCCACCCGGGCAATCATCTGCCCGTGGCGCACCATGTCTCCGGCCTCGACAGAAATGTCGCTGACCCAGCCGTTGCCCGGCGCGACGATCTCATCCACGCCCCCCGGACGAATCAGGATGCAGGAGCCTCGCACCTTGCTGGGAATGCTGCCAAAGATCCCCCATAACAAGGCCGTCAGCAACAGGCCGCCGATAGCCGCCAGGGCCAACCAGGCGCGCGGCGACGTCACCCGGATGAGTGAATCCAGCTGCTCGGGCGAAGCCAGTCGGTCGAGCGATGACTTGCGGAAAATACCTTGCCGTTCCTGCATGTTGGAAATTCCTTCTTATCGGGCCGCGCCAGCGACCCACGACATGTCGAGAAGCCTGGCAAGGTCAACCGTGCTCGCCCCGGCCACCTCACCGATGAGCACACCCGTCTCGTAACCCAGCGTGGCCAGGGACGTGAGGTAGTTGAGATGGTTGTTGACCTGGGCCAGACGGGCATTGCGCAGGCTGTCGTTCACGTTGAGCACGTTGAGGATCGTGGACGTCCCCAGCCGGTTCTTGGTCTTTTCGTTTTCCAGACTCAAGCGGTAAATCGAAACCGACTCGGTGGAGGCCTTGAGCTGCCAGGCATTGCGAATCAAGCCGGCAAAAGTGGCCTCCACGGCCATGCTGACCGTTCGGACCAGGCTGTTGTAGTTGATGGCGGCCTGTTCGTGAGCCGCTGCGCGCTGGGCCAGCGCGCCTTCCGCCGCGTTGTTGCCGAAAGCCCATTGGTAGGTCAGGGCCACGGATGCATTGGGAGATGTGGTGTTTTCGTTCAACGCCCGGTAGTAATTGCTCGTCGCCGACCCTTCCGAAATGCCCGCCACCCCGCCCCCCAAGGTGAGGTTGAGCTGCGGGCGCAGATTGCCGCGTGCAACATCCACCAAAGCCTGCGTCATCTCCTGACGCAAACGGGCCGCCATCAAGTCTGGGCGTCGCACCAGCACCTGCTCCTGCACATTGGCACTGACGCTGACTTGCGCCGGGATGTCCTGAGGCAACGGCGGGAAATCACCGGCCGCTTCCAGCTCGACGATCTCCGAATAGGCCAGGCCCATCAGATTGCCCAAGGTCTGACGGGCCTGCAGAAGGCCCGTCTCTGCCGCCAGCCTGGCCGAGCGCCGGTCGGCCAATGAAGCCTGGATCAGATTGACCTCGGCCGCGGGCAACTCATCGGCGGCGATCAGTTTGCGGGTGTCTTCCAGCAGCTTCTGCATACTGGCTTCGCCCTCACGCGCGATGGCCAGGTTCTTCCCGGCTGCCAACAAGCTCCAGTAGGCATTGGCCGCACTCAACACGTTCTTGGCCACCACTTGCCGCAAATCCTGCTGGCTGGCCTCCCATTCCATCTGATTGGCGCGCTCTCCGACAGCCGCGGCCAGCCCCGTGTTGCGCAGCAAAGGAATGGTCAAACTGAAACTGATCAGCCCGAGGTTTTGCGGCTCCCAACGGTTGAAGGTATTGTTCGACCCCTCGCTGCGGGTGGAAGAAACCGACGTGGACAGGATCACGCCATTGCGCAGCGTCTTGTCCAGGGAAATGGCCGCCGACCGGGAGTCGGTCTGAAGTTCACTGACGGCGCCGCCCACCAGCCGGCCGTAGGTGGCGGTGTAGGTCGCCCGGTTGGCCTCGTTCAAAGGCTGGTTGTCGCGCTTGCGGTTGGCAGACAGCTGCACGGCCGGGTCAAAAGCCCCCGAGCTCTGCTGCAAAACACCCCGCGCCAGCTCGACCTGCCGCTCCTGCAGGCGAATGGACGGATTCTTCGCCAGCGTCTGGCGAATGACCTCGTCCAGCGCAACCGGCCGGCCATGCCAGGCCGGCGCCTGGGCAGCCGCAAGCCCCGGCAGCACAGCCAGCACAGCGCACGAAACACCCCGTGCCCACCCCGGCACAGAAAAAAATGCAGTCTTCATGAAACCCATCGAGCAAGAGGACGGCACAGACGAAACAGTCCGGCCAGACAGCCTCTTGAAGAGTGAGTAACAAGGTCACCTCAAATGGTTCGCATGAATGTGGTTTTTTTTGAAGCCGGCCACTTTGACCGTTTCACGCAAAAAAACGTCTTGCCCGCGAACCTTGTCCTGCCAACGGGTTACTCAACGACAGCAAGACTCGGAATTTGCGCGTCCATCACAAAGACCAAGGAGATATCCATGAGCCTGCCTGAAGGCACCCAGAAATCCCTGCGGGGATTGATCGAAAAAGATCCGTCCCTGTTGGCACAGTTGCAACACGTCAACGACACGGCTGCAGCCGCCCGAATCCTGGCCCAGGCAGCCACAGCCGCCGGTCTCACCATCGAAGAAAAGGCCTTGCACAACCACTTGGAGGCCTGCATCCAGCAAGCAGGTGAGCAAGCCCTGAGTGACGCACAACTCAGTCAAGTGGCCGGTGGTGTCATGGACAACACGGGATTCATCATCTTGTCCGCCCTGACGTTTGGGCTTGGGTGTGCGGGTGTCAGTGCAATGGGCGCGATCGTCAAAGCCGCCGGCGGGCCGATCGGGGATAAGTGCTGGCAAGGGAAATGAGGCTTCCTGTCGCGAGGTGCGCGCCAACCCTCACATCCCTATCAAAACCTATTCACACCCGTTTCGGGCAATGCGCGGTTCGGTACATCACGCGCCGCACCGACAAGCTTTGTCCCACCGCGTCCTGAACGGACATCGATTTTCTCGTTCTTCATTCTTCTGGAGCCATCCCATGTCCCTTTCCGACAATACCCTGAACAGCCTGCGCAAACTGGTGGAGAGCAATCCCTCACTGCTGGCACAACTGCAACAGACAGACGATGCCGCCCAGTCAGCTCAACTGCTGGCCCAAGCTGCGCGGGCCGTCCAGATTGACGTCGACGAAACCGCTTTGCGCACCCATCTGGAAAGCCTGAGCGCCCAAGACGCCAGCCAGGTCCTGAGCGATGCCCAGCTCGACGTCGTTGCCGGCGGCGGCGGCGGATGGTCCAAGGCCGCGTTCATCGGCATGTCGATCGGCACCTTGGGCATCGGATGTGCAGCCGTCAGCCGCTCTGTCTACGACGCCGGCAAGCCCCTGAAAAACAACTGGGCCGTGGGAACGGTGGATTACTGCGTCGGTTGACGCCACGACAGTGCCGGGCACGCCCCTGGTCCGGTACTTTTTCAACTCTCATCACGCACTGCCATGACGATTTCTTCTGAAACCCTGCAAGCCCTGCGCTCCCTCGCAGAAAACACCCCCGCACTGCTTGCGCGGCTGCGACAAGCCAGCAACGCCCCGCAAACGGCCCGCATCCTGGCCCAAGCCGCCAGCCATGCCGGGCTGGACGTCAACGAGAAAGATTTGTGTGATTTCCTGGAAGACTGTTCCCGGCAAGTCACCGGCGTAGACCTGAACGACGATCAGCTCGCCACGGTAGCCGGCGGCATGACCAAGGAAGGATTCATCGCCATGTCGGTCTTCAGCCTGGGCATCGGGTGCCACATCATGAGCCACAACCGCAACACCAGCACCGGCGATATTCCGGAAAGAGGACAACACTACATGAGCCCGGAGTTCTGCTTGAGCAAACGCAGATTCTCCTGAGCCTCAGCCGGACGGGTCTTGGCGCGAGACCGCGATCACTTGATGAATGTTTGATCTGGTGCGGCTGGCGGGGATCGAACCCACGACCCTTGGCTTCGGAGGCCAATACTCTATCCACTGAGCTACAGCCGCTATACCGAGCACCCCGCATTGTAGGGGGTTTCGGCCGGGGCGGCCGCTATAATCGCTTGCTGATTTATATCAAGCCCCAGAATTATCGAGGACACCATGAGCGACAACAGCCACGAAGAAGCCCACACCGGCCCGATCAAGACCCCCAAGCAATTGGTGTGGGCATCCATCTTTGCCTTCGTGGTTCCGGTGTTCATCATCATTGGTTTGGTGAGTTATGTCACCTCGGCCAACAAGCCTGCTGCCGGTGCCGTGAACACAGAAAAAGCTGTTGCCGAACGCCTGCAGAAAGTCGGCTCTGTCGAGATTCGCGACGCCAACCGTCCCCTGAAGAGCGGCGAAGAAGTCTTCAAGGCTCAGTGCGCGGCCTGCCATGCCACCGGTGCTGCTGGCGCTCCCAAATTCCAGGACGTTGCAGCTTGGGCCCCGCGCATCAAGACCGGCCTGGATGCTCTGCTGAACTCTGCCCTCAAGGGCAAGAATGCCATGGCACCGCAAGGCGGCGGCGATCACTCCGATGTTGAAATCGCCCGTGCTGTGGTCTACATGACCAACGCCGCCGGCGCCAAGTTCGAAGAACCCAAGGCGTCCGCAGCCGCCGAAGCCAAATAAGCGTTTCAGTGCACCTGAAAAAAAACCGGTCATCGACCGGTTTTTTTATGCCTGATCATGCCCCAGGCCTTGTTGAATATGCGCATTATGCTATCTTTTCGATAGCAAATTCGGGCTTGCCACATAGCCGAATCGCTCGGGCATGTGCTGCGCGGCCATTTCCGTCAGCGTCCACACGCCGGCCTGCACGGCATCCGCCGCCAACGCGACGTCCTGCGTATGCACCAGGCCAAACCCAAGATCCGTAAGCAAATAGACACGCCCCGCTTCGTCCATCAGGCACTGCCGCACCTGCGCCGCTTGCCCGGTATGGGTCAGCACAGTGAAGTCCGGCTGAATACGCCAGATCCAGGGCGTGGCCTCCAGCTCCACAAAAACCCGCTGCGGCCCGTTCTGGAAGAACCAACGCCCTTGCGCATCGGCGCTGTAGTTGCGCTGAATGAAGTCGATCAACTTGTCGTGCCGCAACAGTGAGCCTTTGGCACTCTTTGCGCCACCTGCGAACGGGCCTGCGGCTTGCGCCTGGTCATCGCGCATGTACCAGTTGCCGCGGGCGTCCAGCCCGAGCCAGCCATAACAGTCCGGCACATTCGGCCATTTGGCCATGGCTTGCTTGACGATGTCATCCATGCTGGCCTCCCGACTGCCCTGCAGCCCGTAACAACCACTGCCCCACCGCATCCGGCATGGGACGCACGTGCCCCGGCCAAGGTCCGCCCGCAAAGCCGACATGGCCGCCATGACGCGGCTGCCACAACGTGACGTGCGCCCCCACACCTCCCTCGTGCGGCAGGCTGGACGCGGGCACGAAGGGATCGTTCTGCGCGTTGACCGCCAGCGCCGGGATGCGGATGCTGGCCAGATGCGGCTTCGCCGAGGCACGTCGCCAGTAGTCATCAACGTCCTTGAAGCCATGCAAGGGGGCGGTAAAAACATTGTCGAACTCGTACAGGTCGCGCGCGGCCCGCAGGGCCTGGGCGTCAAACAGGCCCGGGTGCTGCGCCAGCTTCTGCATGGCTTTCGGCTTCATGGTGTTCAGAAACATGCGCGTGTAGACCAAGCGGTTGAAGCCGCGACCGATCGCCTGGCCTCCCGCCGTCAAGTCCAGCGGCGCGCTGACGGAGGCCACCGCAGACACCATCCGCGCCCCCGACTCCCCCATCTCACCGGCCCAGCGCATCAAGGCATTGCCACCCAGCGACACGCCGACTGCCACGATCGGGCCTGGGTGCTCTTCACGGCAGCGCGCCAGTATCCAGTGCACCTCTTCAAAATCGCCTGAATGGTAGGCCCGCGGCCCCAGATTGATGTCGCCGCCACAGCCGCGAAAATGCGGCACGACATATGCCATGCCCTGTTCACGGGCGAAATCGGCAAAGGCCTGCGCATAGTGGCTCTGCGATGAACCTTCCAGACCGTGGAACAGGACCAGCAGCGTTTCGCCCGGCTCCTCTTGCTGCAACCAATCAACGTCGATGAAGTCGCCGTCTGGCGCGGTCCAACGTTCGCGTCGGAATTGCGGCCGCGGCCCCAACACCTGCCGGGCGTAGAGCGCCGGCCAGATGGTTTGCAGGTTGCCGCCAGGCAACCACGGGGGGGCAGAGTAGTTCATGTGGATATTCGAAGTCGCAGTCGCAATTTTCCGCCATAAGCCGGGAACGCAGGTGTATGCTAAGCCCCGCTTCTTGTTGCAGGAGTTTTCCATGATGCGCTGGTTTTTCACCTTGATCGCTGCTCTGACCCTGAGCGGTTGCGGCTACAACGATTTTCAACGGCTCGACGAGCAGACCCAGTCGGCCTGGAGCGAAGTGCTCAACCAGTACCAGCGCCGTGCCGACCTGGTGCCCAACATCGTGGCCACGGTCAAGGGCGAAGCGGCCTTCGAGCAGGAGACCCTCACGCGCGTGATCGAAGCGCGCGCCAAGGCCACTGCCATCCAGGTCACGCCCGACACCCTGAGCAACCCGCAATCGCTGCAGAAATTCCAGGCTGCCCAAGGCGAACTCGGCAGTGCCTTGAGCCGGCTGATGGTCGTCTCTGAGCGCTATCCCACCTTGCAGGCCAACCAAGGCTTCCGCGACCTGCGTGTCCAGCTCGAAGGCACGGAAAACCGCATCACCATCGCGCGCAACCGCTACATCCAGGCGGTGCAGGAATACAACGTGCTGGCGCGCAGTTTCCCCAGCAACCTCACCGCCATGCTGTTCGGCTACCAGACCAAGCCGAATTTCGCCCCGCAGAACGAGGCGGCGATCTCCGCGCCCCCCGCGGTTGACTTTGGCAAAAAGTAAGTCGTCCCCTCCTCTCTGACGCCCTATGCTCATGCTGCGCTGGGCCCGTCGCTGCGGCTTCACCGCCTGGTTCTTGGCCGTATGGACAAGCGCCGCCCTGGCCCAGACCGTGCTGCCGGTCCCCACTTTGACCGCCCGGGTGATGGACCAGACCGGCACGCTCAATGCCGCACAGCTGAGCGCGCTTGAAGCCAAGCTGGCTGGTTTTGAGCAGACGCAAGGCTCCCAAATCGTCATCCTGCTGGTGCCGACCACGCAGCCTGAAGACATTACCGCCTACGCCAACCGGGTCTTCAACACCTGGAAGCCGGGCCGCGCTGGTCTCGGGGACGGACTGCTGCTGGTGGTTGCCAAACAAGACCGCAAGATCCGCATTGAAGTGGCGCGTGCACTGGAGGGGGCTATCCCTGATCTGGCTGCCAAACAGGTGATTGACAACGTGCTGACGCCGCATTTTCGCCAGGGCGATTTTGCCGGCGGGCTGGATCTGGCGCTCGATCAGATGATGGCGCTGATCCGTGGCGAAGGTCTGCCACCCCCCACCCCTGGCAGCCCTCGCGTGGCCAATGAGGGTATTGATTGGATGGACCTGGGTGTTCTGCTTCTCATTGCGGTCCCTGTCGTGGGCTCCCTGTTGCGCCGCATGCTGGGTCACAAGCTTGGCACACTGGTCACCGGCGGTGCTGTTGCCGCCCTCACTTTTGTCTTCACCGCCAGCTTGCTGATGGCCGGCCTTGCTGCACTCTTGGCCGTTCTGCTGACGTTCATCGCCGGCACCCCGCTGGGCAGCGCCTTGCTGGCCGCCAGCCAGCAGGGTCAGCGCCACGGCGGCCGCTGGGGCGGCGGTGACTTCGGCGGCGGCTTTGGTGGGGGATTCGGCTCGGGCGGTGGTTTCAGTTCCGGCGGCGGTGGTGACGGTGCCGGTGGCGGCGCCTCGGGAGACTGGTGATGATGAAACGATTGCTCCGTTTGTTGCGCCACCGCTGGTTTGATGAGCGAACCGTTCGACGCACCATCCCGTCTGATGTGCGTGAGCGCCTGCTTCAACGCGTTCGCGCCAGCGAGCAACGCCACAGCGGCGAGATCCGCATCTTCATCGAAGCCGGTCTCCCCATGGGTTATCTCTGGCTCAAAGCCGAGACACGAGCCATCATCCGGCAGCGAGCACTCACCCTGTTTGGCAAACTCCGGGTCTGGGACACCGAGCACAACAACGGTGTGCTGATCTACCTGCTGCTGGCCGAGCGCGCCATCGAGATCGTGGCCGACCGCGGCATCAACCGCCATCTCAGTCCACAACAATGGCAGGGCATGATCTCGCGGATGCGTAGCGCCTTCCGTGAAGGCCAGTTTGAAGAAGGACTGACACTGGCGCTGGAAGAAATCTCCGCCGTGCTGGTGCAGCACTTCCCGCTGGAAGCCGGCGCTGCCAACCCCAACGAGTTGCCTGACGCGCCTTTGATCGGCTGAGCATCCTGCTGCAGGTGGCCCCAAAAAACAAAAGCCCCGCACGTGACCGCCGGGGCTTTTGTCATGCTGCAGACCAGAAGATCTGCAGCGCAGTAGCTGCTTACTTCTTCTGGCGGTATTTGCGCAGTGCTGCGATTTGGGCCGCCATGATGGCCAGTTCGGACTGGGCCTTGGCCAGATCGATATCGCTCTTGGCGTTCTTGAGGGCTTCCTCGGCAGCCGCCTTGGCCTCGTTGGCCTTCTCTTCGTCTAGGTCCTTGCCGCGCACCGCCGTATCCGACAGCACGGTCACGCAGTCCGGTTGCACTTCGAGAATGCCACCCGCCACGAAGACGAACTCTTCGCTGCCGTCGGCCGCCTCGATGCGCACCGAGCCCGGCTTGATGCGCGTGATCAGCGGGGTGTGGCGCGGGTAGATACCGAGTTCACCCGCTTCGCCCGGCAAGGCGACAAAACGCGCTTCACCCGAGAAGATGGACTCTTCGGCACTGACAACATCAACGTGGATGGTGTTCATAATTTCTCCTGAAAGATGTTGCTCAAAACTGGCTGCCGGTGACTCGCGCGACCGGCCGCTCAGCTTCAGGCCATCTTCTTGGCTTTCTCGAAGGCTTCGTCGATGGTACCGACCATGTAGAAGGCCTGCTCGGGCAGGTGGTCGCACTCGCCAGCCACAATCATCTTGAAACCACGGATGGTTTCGGACAGCGGCACGTACTTGCCCGGCGAACCCGTGAACACTTCGGCCACGTGGAACGGCTGCGACAGGAAACGCTGGATCTTACGAGCGCGGGCCACGGTCAGCTTGTCTTCCGGGGCCAGTTCGTCCATACCCAGAATCGCGATGATGTCACGCAGTTCCTTGTAGCGCTGCAGTGTGCCCTGCACAGCACGGGCCGTGGCGTAGTGCTCTTCGCCGACGACGTCGGGCGACAGCTGACGGCTGGTGGAGTCCAGCGGGTCCACGGCGGGGTAGATACCTAGCGAGGCGATGTCACGGCTCAGCACCACGGTGGAGTCCAAGTGGGCGAAGGTGGTGGCAGGCGACGGGTCGGTCAAGTCGTCGGCCGGCACGTACACGGCCTGGATCGAGGTGATGGAACCCACCTTGGTCGAGGTAATACGCTCTTGCAGACGGCCCATTTCCTCGGCCAGCGTCGGCTGGTAGCCCACGGCGGAAGGCATACGACCCAGCAGAGCGGACACTTCGGTACCGGCCAGGGTGTAACGGTAGATGTTGTCCACGAAGAACAGCACGTCACGGCCTTCGTCGCGGAAGGACTCGGCGATGGTCAGACCGGTCAGGGCCACGCGCAGACGGTTGCCCGGGGGCTCGTTCATCTGGCCGTAGACCATGGCCACTTTGGACTCAGCCAGGTTCTCCAGATTCACCACGCCGGAATCGGCCATTTCGTGGTAGAAGTCGTTACCTTCACGGGTACGCTCACCCACACCGGCGAACACGGACAGACCCGAGTGCGCCTTGGCGATGTTGTTGATGAGTTCCATCATGTTCACGGTCTTGCCCACACCGGCACCACCAAACAGACCGACCTTACCGCCCTTGGCGAACGGGCAAACCAGGTCAATCACCTTGATACCGGTTTCCAGCAGTTCCTGCGAGGGGCTCAGCTCGTCGTAAGCGGGAGCCTTGCGGTGGATCGAAGCCGTGTGTTCTTGGCTGACAGGACCACGCTCGTCGATCGGCGCACCGAGCACGTCCATGATGCGGCCCAGCGTGGCCTTGCCCACCGGCACCGTGATCGGCTTGCCGGTGTTTTGCACCATCATGCCGCGGCGCAGGCCGTCAGAAGAACCCAGGGCAATGGTACGAACAATACCGTCGCCGAGCTGCTGCTGCACTTCGAGCGTCAGGGTCGAACCGTCCATTTTCAGGGCGTCATAGATGCTGGGCATCTTGTCGCGCGGGAACTCAACGTCCACCACGGCGCCGATACACTGAACAATTTTTCCCTGCACTTGCGAGTTTGCTTGAGCCATTTTTCGCTCCAAAAATTTGAATCTTTAACTTGACAAAGGTCAGACTGGAGATGCCGCTTACACAGCAGCCGCACCCGCCACAATTTCCGACAGCTCTTTCGTGATCGCGGCCTGACGCGTCTTGTTGTAAACCAGCTTGAGTTCGCCAATCACGCTGCCAGCGTTGTCGGTCGCGGCCTTCATGGCCACCATCCGTGCTGACTGTTCCGATGCCATGTTCTCGGCCACAGCCTGGTACACCAGTGCTTCCACGTAACGCACGAGCAGGTCGTCAATGACAGACTGCGCGTCCGGTTCGTAGATGTAGTCCCAGTCGTGCTGCGGACCGCTGGCTTGCGCCTCAGCCTGCATCTTGGCTGCAGACAGCGGCAAGAGCTGTTCCACCACGGGCTCCTGCTTCATGGTGTTGATGAACTTGGTGTAGCTCAGGTACACAGCGCTGACTTCGCCACGGGTGTAGGCATCCAGCAGCACCTTGACGGGGCCGATGAGCTTGTCCAGATGCGGCGTGTCACCGAGTTGCGTCACATGCGACACGACCTTGGCGCCAATGCGGCCCAGAAAGCCCAGGCCCTTGTTGCCGATGGCCACGGCCTGCGTGGAAACGCCCGCACTCTGCAGCTCGCGCAGCTTGGTCGTCACACCACGCAGAACGTTGGTGTTCAGACCGCCGCACAGGCCCTTGTCGGTTGTCACGACAATCATGCCGGCGCTCTTGGCATCGTTCTTTTGCATGAACGGATGCACATACTCCGGATTGGCCTTGCCGAGATTGGCGGCAATATTGCGCACCTTCTCGCTGTACGGACGAGCGGCATGCATCCGCTGCTGCGCCTTGCGCATCTTGGACGCGGCCACCATTTCCATGGCCTTGGTGATCTTCTTGGTGTTTTCCACCGATTTGATCTTGCCGCGTATTTCCTTACCTGCTGCCATGCTTGGCTCCTTAAGCGTTCAGGTCGGGATCAGGCGAACGACTTCTTGAATGCCACGATTGCGGTATTCAATTCAGCCTCAGCGTCCTTGTCCATGGCCTTGTCAGCTTCCAGCTTGGCCAGCAGCGCAGCGTGCTTGTCCTTCAGGTAGCCGTGCAGGCCGTGTTCGAAGGGCAGGACCTTCTTGACGTCGAGGTCATCAAGGTAACCCTTGTTCACCGCGTACAGGGAAGCAGCCATCAGGCTGATGGACAGCGGGCTGTACTGGGCTTGCTTCAGCAGTTCGGTCACGCGGGCACCGCGGTCGAGCTGCTTGCGGGTGGCCTCGTCCAGGTCGGAGGCGAACTGCGCGAAAGCAGCCAGCTCACGGTACTGGGCCAGGTCGGTACGGATACCACCGGACAGGTTCTTGATCAGCTTGGTCTGGGCAGCACCACCGACGCGCGACACCGAGATACCGGCGTTGATGGCGGGGCGGATACCGGCGTTGAACAGCGAGGTTTCCAGGAAGATCTGGCCGTCGGTGATCGAGATCACGTTGGTCGGCACGAAAGCGGACACGTCGCCAGCCTGGGTTTCAATGATCGGCAGCGCCGTCAGCGAACCGGTCTTGCCCTTGACGGCACCCTTGGTGAAGGCTTCGACGTAGTCGGCATTCACGCGAGCGGCACGCTCCAGCAGACGGCTGTGGAGATAGAACACGTCGCCGGGATAGGCTTCGCGGCCCGGGGGACGGCGCAGCAGCAGCGAAACCTGACGGTAGGCCACGGCCTGCTTGGACAGGTCGTCGTACACGATCAGGGCGTCTTCGCCGCGATCGCGGAAGTATTCGCCCATCGTGCAGCCGGAGTAGGCCGACACGTACTGCATGGCAGCGGATTCGGAAGCGGTAGCAGCCACGACGATGGTGTAGTCCATCGCGCCGGCCTGCTCCAGAGCACGCACCACGTTCTTGACGCTGGAGGCCTTCTGGCCGATCGCGACATAAACGCAGGTCATGTTCTGACCCTTCTGGTTGATGATGGCGTCGATGGCCACGGCGGTCTTACCGGTCTGGCGGTCGCCAATGATCAGCTCGCGCTGGCCACGACCGACCGGCACCATGGCGTCGATCGACTTCAGGCCGGACTGCATCGGCTGGTCCACCGACTTACGTGCGATCACGCCCGGGGCGACTTTCTCGATCACGTCGGTCATCTTGGCGTTGATCGGGCCCTTGCCGTCGATCGGTTGACCCAGCGCATTCACCACGCGGCCAATCAGCTCGGGGCCAACCGGCACTTCCAGAATACGGCCGGTGCACTTGACGGTGTCACCTTCGGAAATGTGCTCGTATTCGCCCAGAATCACGGCGCCGACGGAGTCGCGCTCGAGGTTCAGCGCCAGGCCGAAAGTGGGCAGGCCATCGCTGCCAGCCGGGAATTCGAGCATTTCGCCCTGCATCACGTCGGACAGGCCATGGATGCGCACGATGCCGTCGGTCACGGACACCACGGTGCCCTGGTTGCGAATATCGGCGCTGGAAGCCAGCCCCTCAATGCGGCTCTTGATCAGATCAGAGATTTCTGCGGGATTGAGTTGCATGACTCTTTCCTTCTTTCGTTAGTTGGGCTGACAGCCGGGCTTGCGCCTTAGGCCGTGAGAGCCACTTTCATTTGTTCCAGACGGGCTTTGACCGAAGTGTCAAGCACCTCGTCACCCACCACCACGCGAATGCCGCCAATCAGGTCGGCATCGAGCTCGACCTTGACGTTGAGCTTGCGACCGAAGCGCTTTTCCAGCGCAGCGGACACGTCGGCCAAGGCCGCGCCATCGACCGGGAACGCGCTGTAGACCACCGCGTCTGACGAACCACCTTGTGCGTTCTTGAGGGCACGGAACTGCGCAGCAATTTCAGGCAAGGCGTTCAGGCGGCCGTTTTCGATCACGGTGCGCAGGAAGTTTTTGGCCTGCTCTGGCAGCGCGGTCTTGACAATACCGCTGATCAAGTCGAACACCTGGTTCGTCGTGACCTTCGGATTGCCGGCAAATTGCTGCAGGCCGGCATCGCCGGCGATCACAGCAAGTTCTTCCACCCAGGCGGCAGCGCCGTTCAAGTCTGCACGAGCGGACTTAAACAACGCTTCAGCGTAGGGGCGGGCAATGGTGGCAAGTTCAGCCATGGTTCACCTTACAGCTCGGTCTTCAGGCGATTGAGCAGATCAGCGTGGACGCCAGCATTGACTTCCTTGCGCAGGATCTGCTCGGCGCCTTTGACGGCCAGCACGGCGACCTGCTCACGCAAGGCTTCGCGCGCTTTGGCAGTCTGCTGCTCGGCTTCAGCCTTGGCAGCGGCGATGATCTTGTTGCCTTCTTCGGTGGCGCGAGCCTTGGCTTCTTCAACGATGCCTTGGGCGCGGCGCTCCGCGTCAGCCAGACGCACGGCCGTCTCATTGCGCGACGTGGCCAGTTCGGCCTCGACACGCTTGTTGGCGTTGGCGAGTTCAGCCTTGGCTTTGTCGGCGGCAGCAAGACCGTCGGCGATTTTCTGGGCCCGCTCGTCGAGTGCCTTGGTGATCGGGGGCCACACGAATTTCATCGTGAACCACACCAGGATCGCAAAGACAACCGCCTGCAGGAACAGGGTTGCATTAATGTTCACGGCTTGATTCCTTCTTCTGCGTGAAGGGGTCCGTCGATTACTTCAGAACGAAGGGGTTGGCGAAGGCGAACAGCAGAGCAATAGCCACACCGATCAGGAAAGCAGCGTCGATCAGACCGGCCAAGATGAACATCTTGGTTTGCAGTTCGTTCATCAGTTCCGGCTGACGAGCAGAAGACTCGAGGAACTTGCCACCCATCAGGGCGATACCAATCGAGGCACCGATAGCGCCGAGACCGACGATCAGACCACAAGCCAGTGCGACGAGGCCGAGAATGTTTTCCATGAGAAGCTCCTAAAAGTTTGCGGAAAAGAAAAGTAAAAAGAAAGAGAACGAAAGAGAGTTACATCAATGTGCGTCGTGCGCTTGACCGGTGTAGATCAGCGTCAACATCATAAAGATGAAGGCTTGCAAAGTGATCACCAGGATGTGGAACAAGGTCCACACGGTTCCGGCGATGACGTGGCCAATGGCCAAGCCAACACCGGTTGCCGACAGCGCCCAGCCGCCACCCATCAGGGCAATCAACATGAACACCAACTCACCTGCAAACATGTTGCCAAACAACCGCATGCCGTGCGACACGGTCTTGGCAAGGTACTCGATCATCTGCATCAGGAAGTTCACCGGATACAGAGCCCAGTGGTCGCCAAAAGGCGCAGCAATCAACTCATGCGCCCAACCACCCAGACCCTTGATCTTGATGTTGTAGACCAGGCAAACCAGCAGCACAGAACAGGACAGACCCAGCGTGGTCGACAGATCGGCCGTTGGCACCACACGCATGTAGTCCTTGAAGCCCAGTGTCGGACCGGCACTATGCCAGATGTAGGGAATCAGATCGACCGGCAGCATGTCCATCGCATTCATCAGGAAAATCCAGACAAACACGGTCAAGGCCAGAGGGGAAATGAGTTTGCGGCTCTTGGCGTTGTGAATCACGCCCTTGGCCTGGTTTTCCACCATCTCGGACAGCAGCTCCACCGCCGCCTGGAAGCGACCGGGCACGCCCGAGGTGGCTTTGCGCGCTGCATTCCAGAGCACAAAGCAGCCAATCACGCCCAACAGCAGCGAGAAGACCAGCGAGTCGAAATTGAACAGGCTGAAATCGACGATGCTGTGCTGCTCGACGTTCTCAAAATTGAAATTCTTTTGCAGATGATGCAAATGGTGCTGGATGTATTCTCCAGCCGACGGGGCGTGTGCACCAGCGTTTTCAGCAGACATAAATCACCAGTTCGTCAATTCAAATCTTTACGATCGACTTGCGGCGCGCCGGATGCAGCCACATGGCCACCCAGTACACCTTCATCGCCACCACAAAGCCAGCCAGCAAGGCCAACCAGCTCAGACCGGGAACCAGCTTCGGCGCCGCCAGCAGCATCGCCACCGTCAGCACCACCTTCACCAGCTCCCACACAAAAAAACCCGCCAGTGCGGCACCCGCCACACCCGCCTGCCGCGACAGTCCACGCGCCATCAGGGCCGCCGGAACCACCACCGCCAATGCGCCGTAGCCCGCAGACCACGCCACTTCGGAGCGACCGCTCAGCATCCAGGCCAGCGCCGCCACCAAGGCTCCCGCCGCCACCTGCCACCCCACGATTCGCCACAGCGAAAGCAAAGGGTTACTTTCTCGCCATTGACGCGCCTGCTCGGCCGTCAGTGGCTTGAAATCAGGCTCGAGCGCCTCATCTGTCTCATCTGCAAAGGCCTGTTTGGCGGGCTGCGGCGTGGTTTCAGACATCCTCAACGGCACCCCAAGTTACAACCGTAAACCTTTGCAAAGCCACTGATTATACTAAGTAATATCCCTATCTCAGATCATTCCCGACTGAAGAGACAGGAAAAAACTGTCAAAAGACTTTTGCCCGCCGGCGGGCACGGCGCCGGCCCTAGAGCCGACACAGATCAACCCACACGCCACCCTATCTCTATGTATACCGCCATCAAGTTTCTGCATCTGGTTTCTGCCGTTGTCTGGCTCGGTGGCATGACCTTCATGCTGTTGGCCCTGCGCCCGGCCCTGGGCGAGTTGTTGCCGCCACCGCAGCGCCTGCCGCTGCTCGCTGGCGTGTTGCGCCGCTTCTTCACCCTGGTGTGGGGCGCCGTTCTGCTGCTTCTGCTCAGCGGCGGTTTCATGATGAGCCAAGCCGGTGCGCTGGCGATGCCGATCGGCTGGCATTTGATGGCCGGCATCGGCGTGCTGATGTGCCTGATCTTCGGCCACCTCTACTTCGGCCCCTATCGCCGCCTGCAGGCGGCGCTGGCCGCGGCCGACTGGCCCGAAGGCGGCCGACGCGCCAACCAGATTGCCCTGCTGGTCACGGTGAATTTCTGGCTTGGCTGGCTGGTGCTGGCCGCCATCACCTTCCTCGCCTGAGCACGTTCCGCGCCGCACCCCACCATGCTGCCACCTCTGCCCTGCTACCTCAACGGCGACTACACGTTGCTGCCGGACGCCAAGATCAGCGTCATGGACCGCGGCTTCATCTTTGGTGACGGCGTCTACGAAGTGCTGCCGGTCTACGGCGGCTGCCCGTTCTGCTTCGAGCAGCACATGGCGCGCCTGGAGCGCAACCTGGCTGAGCTGCGCATTCCGAACCCGAACACGCGGGCACAGTGGCACCAGATTGCTACGAAACTGATAGCTGATTACGCAACATCCACGGGCGCCAAGGTCGAAAATACCGATCAAATGGTGTACATCCAGGTCACGCGCGGCGTGGCGCTGCGCGACCACGCCATGATCGAAGGCCTGACACCCACGGTGTTCGTGCTCAGCAACGCCCTGAAGACGCCAACGGCAGAACAGCGGCGCGACGGCGTGGCCTGCGTCACCGCCGACGACTTCCGCTGGCAGAAGGCCCACATCAAGAGCGTGAGCCTGCTGGGCGCCGTACTGGCACGCCAGATCAGTGTCGATGCCGGCGCAGCCGAGACCATCATGTTCCGCGACGGCTTCCTGAGCGAAGCCTCTGCCAGCAACGTCTGGGTGGTGAAAAACGGTGTCCTCATGGGCCCGCCCAAGGACAACCTGGTGCTCGAAGGCATCCGTTACGCTCTGCTGGAAGAGATCTGCCACAGCCAAGGCATCCCGCTGGAGCTTCGCCGCATCAGCCGCGCGGAGGTGCTGGCGGCTGACGAGGTGCTGCTGAGCTCGGCCACCAAGGAAGTACTGCCGGTCAGCCGCATCGATGGCCAGCCCGTCGGCAGCGGCCAGCCCGGCCCCCTCTATGCCAAGCTGTATGCCGGCTACCAGGCCATCAAAACCCGATCGCGCAACGAACAGTGCCATCAAGACCACACGGAGAATCCATCGTCATGAGCCAGCCCCCCTCGCCCGACACCCCAGGTGGCAACCCGCGTGCCGACACGCTGATCGAATACCCGTGTCGCTTCCCGATCAAGGTCATGGGCGACAAGGTGGACGGCTTCGTCCATGCCGTGACCACGATCGCGCACGCCTTCGATCCGGTGTTCGACGCCAGCACCATCGAGTTGCGCGAGAGCAAGGGCGGCAACTACCTCGGCATCACCATCACCATCACGGCCACCAGCCGCGACCAGCTCGACGAGCTGTACCGCACGCTGTCGACGCACCCGATGGTGAAGGTGGTCTTATAAAAATTTGTGGCATTTCCCTTTCATAACACCCACGTAAGAGTAGCCTTGTGAAAGATTCCCAAAGCCAAGAGCGGGACCAGGCTCACTGATATGAGCATCGAAATTCGTCAGCTCGGCCGGGTCGACTACGCACCCACCTATGCCGCCATGCAGGCCTTCACCACCGCGCGCACGGCCGACACGCCGGACGAGCTCTGGATCTGCGAACACCCGCCAGTGTTCACGCAAGGGCTGGCCGGCCAGGCCGACCATGTGCTGGTGCCGGGTGATATTCCGGTGGTGGCCACCAACCGCGGCGGCCAGGTCACTTACCACGGCCCGGGCCAGGTGGTGGCCTACCCGCTGATCGACCTCAAGCGTGCCGGCTACTTCGTCAAGGAATACGTCTACCGCGTGGAAGAGGCCGTCATCAAGACGCTGGCGCACTTCGGCGTGACCGGCCACCGTGTCGCCGGCGCGCCCGGCATCTATGTGCGGCTGGACGACCCGACCTCGCATGCCCTGCTGCCGCAGCGGCCGCAGAAATCGACCGCCGGCACCGCCACGCCCGATTTCACGGGGCTGGGCAAGATCGCCGCCTTGGGCATCAAGGTCAGCCGCAACTGCACCTACCACGGCGTGGCGCTCAACGTGGCCATGGACCTGGAACCCTACTCGCGCATCAACCCCTGCGGTTATGCCGGGCTGAAAACCGTGGACCTTTCTACAATCGGGGTATCCGTCGACTGGGCGGATGCTGCCCACGTTTTGAGCCAGAAGCTCGTTACCTATTTGGCGCCCTGAGCGTCGCCCACATCATGAGCACCCCTGAATCCAGCACGGTCCGCCCCACTGTCCGTGAAGAACAAACCGTCGACAACTACGACCCGTCGGCCAAGCAGAAGGCCGCTGCCAAGCTTTCGCGCATCCCGGTCAAGGTGGAAGCCGGTGAAGTGCTGAAAAAACCCGACTGGATCCGCGTCAAGGCCGGCTCACCGACCACACGCTTCTACGAGATCAAAGACATCCTGCGCACCAACAAGCTGGTGACGGTGTGCGAGGAAGCCAGCTGCCCCAACATCGGCGAATGCTTCGGCAAGGGCACGGCCACCTTCATGATCATGGGCGACAAGTGCACGCGCCGTTGCCCGTTCTGCGACGTCGGCCACGGCCGCCCCGACCCGCTCGATGTCAATGAGCCCGACAACCTGGCCAAGACGATTGCTGCGCTCAAGCTCAAGTACGTGGTGATCACCAGCGTTGACCGCGACGACCTGCGCGACGGCGGCGCCGGCCACTTTGTGGAGTGCATCCGCAAGACACGCGAGCTGTCGCCGCAGACCCAGATCGAGGTGCTGGTGCCCGATTTCCGCGGCCGCGACGACCGCGCGCTGGAGATCCTGAAGGCCGCGCCGCCGGATGTGATGAACCACAACCTGGAAACGGTGCCGCGCCTGTACAAACAAGCCCGCCCGGGCAGCGACTACCAGTTCTCGCTCAACCTGCTGAAGAAGTTCAAGGCCCTGTTCCCCAACGTGCCGACCAAGAGTGGCCTGATGGTGGGCTTGGGCGAGACCGACGAAGAAATTCTGGCAACGATGCGCGACATGCGTGCGCACAACATCGAGATGCTGACCATCGGCCAGTACCTCGCGCCGTCGAACTCACACCTGCCGGTCAAGCGCTATGTGCACCCGGACACCTTCAAGATGTTCGAGGAAGAAGCCTACAAGATGGGCTTCACCCATGCGGCCGTCGGTGCCATGGTGCGCTCGAGCTACCACGCCGACCAGCAGGCCCACGCCGCCAGTCTGGCACGATGAGCACGCGCCTGGTCACCGACGAACTGGAGCTGCTGCAGTCGCTGGTCGACCTGCCACGGCATCCGCGCATCATCGAACTGGGCTGCGGTGCGGCGCACCTGTCGCGCAAGCTGCTGCAGCGCTTCCCCGGCTGCGAGGTCACCGGGCTGGAGGTGGACGAACGCCAGATGGCCAAGAACCGGCTCCAGCCGCAGGAGCGACTGCATTTCGTGCAGGCCGGTGCGCAGGCGATCCCGTTTAGCGACGGCGCCTTCGACTTGGCGCTGATGCTGAAGTCGCTGCACCACGTGCCGCTGGACCTGCTGGACCAGGCGCTGAATGAGGTGCACCGCGTGCTGCGGCCACAAGGCCTGCTGTACGTGTCGGAGCCGGTGTTTGCCGGCGCGCTCAACGAAGTGATGCGCTTGTTCCACGACGAAGAGATCGTGCGTGCCGCCGCCCTGCGTGCAGTGCAGACGGCAGTGGCCTCAGGCGCCTGGGAACAGATCGATGAGGTCTTCTTCGAGACGCCGGTGCACTACCGTGACTTTGCCGAATTTGAGCAACGCATGATCGGCGTCACCTTCGTCACCCACCAGCTCGACGCCGCCACCTTGGCTGCGGTACGGGAACGCTTCGAGCCGCACATGACAGCCGATGGTGCCCACTTCGTGCGCCCGATGCGCATCAACCTGTTGCGCAGGCGATAAGTTGGCCCAGCCCAAGTTGCTACAAAATACATAGCTACTTGCGCATATCCAGCAAGGGCTGGATGCCAATTTAATTCAGAATCAGCTCAGAGCCAGGGTGTCCAGACCCTGATGCAGTGCAAGGGCCCGCATCAGCCCTGCAACAGTGACGCCGGCTCGTCATGCGCCAGCACGGTCTGCGCCCAAGGCGTGAGCTTGGCCGTGTCGGCGCGCAGCACCTCCTGCTTGACCGCCAGGATTTGCGCCGGGTGCATGGAGAAGCTGCGCAGACCCAAGCCCAGCAGCAGGCGCGTCATGGCGATGTCGCCCGCCATCTCGCCGCAGACGCTGACCTCTTTGCCCTGGGCGCGGCATTCGGCAATGGTGTCCGCCACCAGGCGCAACACCGCCGGATGCAGCGGGTCATAAAGATGCGCGACCGATTCGTCGGCACGGTCGATGGCCAGGGTGTACTGGATCAGGTCGTTGGTGCCGATGGACAGGTAATCGAAATGGCGCAGAAAGGTCTTGAGCATCAACGCCGCGGCGGGAATCTCGATCATGGCGCCCAACTGCACGGCGCCAAACGTGTGCCCGTCGCGCGCCAGCTCGGTACGCGCCTGCTCGATCAATGCCAGGGTCTGGCGAATCTCGCTCAGGTGCGCCAGCATGGGGATCAACATCTTGACCGGGCCGTGCGCCGCCGCACGCAGGATGGCGCGCAACTGGGTCACAAACATGGCCGGGTCGGCCAGGCTCCAGCGGATGGCGCGCAGGCCGAGCGCCGGATTGAGGTAAGCCGTCTCGGGGAGGTTGCCGTCCATCGGCTTGTCGGCCCCCACGTCCACCGTGCGGATGGTGACCGGCAGGCCGTTCATGCCTTCAACCGCACGCCGGTAAGCCTGGTACTGTTCTTCCTCATCAGGCAGCTGACTCTGGCGCCCCATGAAGAGGAACTCGCTGCGGAACAGGCCGACGCCCACTGCCCCCGCCCGCATGGCGGCCGGCGCGTCTTCCGGCATCTCGATGTTGGCCAGCAACTCCACCCGCTCGCCATCCAGCGTGATGGCCGGCGTGTTGAGCAGGCGCCCCAGACGGCTGCGTTCGAGCTCCACCTGACGTTGCTTGTAGCCGTACTCGGCCAGGATGATGGGTGAGGGATCGACAATGACCACGCCGGCATCACCATCGATGATGACCCAGTCGTCCTGCCGCACCAGTTGGCTGGCGGTACGCGCGCCCACCACGGCCGGAATGTCCATGCTGCGCGCCACGATGGCGGTGTGCGAGGTCTTGCCGCCCACGTCGGTCACAAAGCCGGCGAACACGCCCTGCTTGAACTGCAGCATGTCGGAGGGTGATAACTCATGCGCGATCAGCACCAGCGGCACGTCGGTGTCATCGAGCTGCAGATCTGGCTGTGAAGACTTGCGTCCACTGCGCACCGCCGTGGGAATGGTCGGCGAGGCGACCCCTTGCATGGCGCGCAGCACTTTCTCGGTGATCTGTTCCAGGTCGGTCTTGCGCTCACGCAGGTACTCGTCTTCCATCTCGTCGAACTGGCGCGCCACCATTTCCAGCTGGGTGGTCAGCGCCCATTCGGCGTTGTAGAGGCGGTCTTGAATCCAGTGCTTGACGCCACCGATCAACTCTTCGTCCTGCAGCATCATCAGGTGCACGTCGAGCAGCGCCCGCAACTCGTTGGGCGCATCCTTCGGGCCCAGCTGCGAGATGGTCTGCTGCAAGCGATGGATTTCCTCCACCACGGCATTGCGACCCGAACGCACACGGGCGATTTCGCTGTCGATCTGAGCGGGGTCGATGAAGTAATGCGCCACATCCACGCGACTGGAGGCCACCAGCACGGCGCGGCCAATGGCAATGCCGCGCGCAACCGCCAGACCGTGGATGGAGAAAGTCATGGTTTCAACGCCGTTGCTGATCGAGGCGGGCCGTCTGCGCGGCCAAGCCTGCGTTTCGCGCGGGAGGGCAAAACGCGCAAGGCCAGGCGCCGCACGCTGTGGACAAGCGCAGAGGCCAACATGTCACTCACCTTCCCCGAACTTGTCGTTGATCAGGCCCAGCATGGCGTCGATGGCCTCCTGTGCACGGTCGCCCTCGGCATCGAGTTCCACCGTGGTGCCGATGCCGGCGGCCAGCATCATCACACCCATGATGCTTTTGGCATTGACGCGGCGTTCACCACGCGCAATCCAGATCTCGCAGGGAAAGCTACCCGCCAGCTTGGTGAGCTTGGCTGAAGCGCGAGCATGCAGCCCGAGCTTGTTGCTGATGGTCGCACTGGCCTTGATCATTCGTTCTGTCCTCGTTGTTCTTTTCTTCTCGTCTGCACTCTCACGCGCTGGCAGCCACCTGCATCACGCCCTGGCTGCCGCCGCTGACGGCACGCGCCGTCAATTCATCAATCGGCTCGTGTTGGTATGTCACCGCACGCAGCAACATGGGCAAATTCACGCCCGCCACCAGCCTGGCCTGCACGCTCCCCAACAGTTGCCGGGCGACATTGCAAGGCGTCGCCCCCATGACATCCGTCAGTAGCAGCACAGGGGCGCCAGCGAACTTCGCCGTGACCGCCTGCCGTGCCGCAGTCAGGCTCTCCTGCGCGGACGCATCAGCGGGCACATCAAACGCCAAGACACCATCGACCCGCTCCGGAAAGACATGGGCCACGCACTGACGCAGTGCACTGGCCAGCGGGGCGTGGGCGATGATGAAGATGCCGTTGTTCATGAGACAGTGGATGCACCATTATGACTTTTTGCCGCCAGGAAATACATGTAAGAGGCGATACACAGTGTCAGAAAAACAGCCAGCGCCCCTTGATACGCCTGTACCGGCGGCCAGCCTAGCGCCTGCAAGCCGTCAACCAGCAAGCCGATGCCCCACTGCATCACAAAAATACCGGCAAAAATCACCAGGTTATAGGCTGACAACGCCCGACCTGCCAGGTCGGGCGGAAACGCCATGCCCACCGCCGGCTGCGCCAGTGAAATGAAAGTGCTGCTGACACAAAACAGCGCCAGCAACAGGCCGGTCGAGGACGACAGCGCATCACCGGCCATGCAAATGATCGCCAGCAGCAACAGGCTGACAGGAGCGCCCCACGTGATCAGGCGGTCAACATGCACGCCGCGTTTGGCCAGCCTCGGATTGACGACGCCCCAGACCCAGAACGTCAACAACATCGCCACATTGAGCCAGAACAGGCCGGTGGAAGCTTGCACCGGCGTGTAGCCCGCCACCCGGATCATCCAGGGCACCGCCCACAGCGTCTGGATGGCCACCATACCGCCGTAATTGAAGAACCCGATGGGCGTCATCTTGCGAAAGTAGGGGTGCCGCCAGACTTCTGCGTAGCTGCGCTTGGGCGCCACCTGGCCCGCCGTCGGTGCCTGCACCTGCCAAGCCGGCACCTTCCAGGCGATCACGGTCATTGCCAACAGTGTCAAGGCAGCCAGCCCCCAGAAGAGTGGGCGCCAACCCAGCAGCGGCATGAGCCATTGCACGGGCAGTGTGGCGGCCACCATGCCCATGGAGCCGGTCATCAACATCCAGGAATTGGCACGCAGTTGGGTGGCTGCGCCAAACCAGCGGCGATAACCGGTCAGCGGCGCCATCAAGCAAGCCCCCAAGCCGGCGCCGCACAAGATGCGGGCCAGCAAAAGCCCGCCGAAACTGGTGGCCCATGAAAACGCCAGGCAGCCCGCCACCGCCACCGCCAGAAAACTCAGGATCACCTTCTTCGGGCCATGGCGGTCCAGCCAACTCCCCAGCGGCAGTTGCATGGCGGCAAACCCCAGGAAATAGCCGCCGGCGAGCAGGCCCAGCTCCTGTGCGTTGAGCGCAAACTCCTGCGTCAGCGTCGGCGACAGGGTCGCCGTGATGGCACGGATCAGGGCCGAAAAGAAATAGGCAAAGGCAAAGGCCAGAAAGACCACCACAGCGTCACGCCGCGACAACATCGTCATTGGAATTCGAATCCTGAAAAGAATGGCTCAGCCATGTCAGACCCCACCTTATCGGCATAAATGACCGCGTGATAAAGGTCTTCCCCCTTCGAGAACCACACACCCTGTGCCGCCACGGCATGGCCGTCGGAACGCCGACCTTGGGCGCTCAGCCGCACGGGCTTCAGTGCCATCCCAGCACCTTTGAGGTTGTAGGTGTCCAACTGGGGGGTAGATGCCTGCATGTTCGCCAGCATGGCCTCCTGCCAGCTGGCTTGTGCCGGGGCCACCGCGCTCACGTCCCCGAGCTTGACATGGGCCACGGCAAACATGGCGCCACCTGCCTCACAGCCCACCATCTGCATCTCAACGGCCCGGCCAGCCAGCGGCATCTGACGGCTGCCATGGTCAGGCTTGCAGGGCAGCAAGGCCTTGAGTCCACCGTCAAGGCTGACTTCGCGCCAATTCAGCGCCGGGCTGCAAGCAGCCAGCCAGACACTGCTGATCACGACAAAGCTAAGGGCACGTAGCATCCACCGATTATCGCGGCACCACGCGTGGCATTTGCATGCCTGGCTCTGATAGCCCGCTATTGGCGCTTGTTTATTTCAACGCGCCAAATACCTTGCTCAGCACGGCACTGCCGCTACCCACCGGGTCGCGCCGGATCTTGCGTTCTTCTTCGCCAATCATGAAATACAGCCCATCCAGCGCCTTGCCTGTGACGTACTGCTGGATGCTGGCATCCTCCCGCCCCACCAGCCCCAGTTCCGCAGCCTTGCCCGCGATCTGGTTGTATTTGTTCGCCAACCCCAGCTTCTCGGTGCTGCGCGTCACCACCGGCAGGAATTTCTGGCCCAGCGGGGTACGCGTCTTTTCGGCAAAGAACGCGGTGACGGACGTATCGCCCCCGCTGAGGATTTTCTTGGCGTCCCCGACACTCATGCTCCGCACCGCGCCCAGCAGCAAATCCCGCGCCTGGGGCACGGCGGCTTCCGCCGCACGGTTCATGGCCATCACCAGCTCATCAAGCTGCTGGCCTTGCCCCAGCGTACGCAGCAGTGTGGCCGCATCATTGAGGTAACCGGGCAAAGGAATTCGAACTTTTTCGTTGCCGAGGAATCCATTGGTTTGGCCAAGTTGCAGAACGGCTGCTTTGGCGCCTTGTTCCAGCGCTGTTTTCAACCCTTGTGAAGCCTCGCCCTGACTGAGATCTGCCAAAGACATGGCCTGTGCCATACCACCGGACAAACCAAAGCACATGCCCAGCACCGGCATCCAAACGGAATTAAACTTGCGACGATCCATGAAAGTTCCCCTGCTATGAAACGAGCGCTCTATCTTGCCGCATTCCTGGTGATTGTGGCCTCGGGCTGGATGATGTTCCAGAGCACGAATATCAGCACGGCCCCCGAATCGACCTTCGTGCTGCTCGACGGCTCCACAAAAAGCACGGCTGACCTCAAGGGCCGGGTCACGCTGGTGAACTTCTGGGCCACCAGCTGCACCACCTGCGTGGCCGAGATGCCCAAGATCATCGCCACGCATGACAAGTACCACGCGCGCGGCTTCGACACCCTGGCTGTGGCCATGAGCTACGACCCGCCTAGCTACGTGGTGAACTTTGCCGAGACACGCAAGTTGCCATTCAAAGTGGCCATCGACAACACGGGCGCCGTGGCCAAGGCCTGGGGCGACGTGCGGCTGACGCCAACCACCTACATCGTCAACAAGCGCGGCGAGATTGTGAAGCGCTACATTGGCGAACCCGACTTCGCCGAGTTGCATCGCCTGATTGAGGAGTTGCTGGCACAGGCTTGAGTGTTCTTCCCAACAAAAAAGGGCGGCTCACGGAGCCGCCCTTTTTGTTTGCGTAACCGCTTACTTGGCGCGGAAGTCGTCGTGACACGCCTTGCAGCTGCCCGATGTGGCGTTGAAGGCGGTCTTGATGCTGTCGAGGTTGCCCGTCTTGGCAGCAGCAGCCAGCTTGCCCATTTCCACCTGCAGCTTGTCGGCTGCCTGCTTGAACTTGGCCTGCTCTTTCCAGATCTCCGGCTTGGCCTTGGTATCGCCCATGTCCGTACCCTCACCAAAGGCCGCCCACGGCAATTTGGACATGCTCTCTGCAATCGCGGCATTGTCAGCTGCCGCCTTGGCATCGAACGGAACTTTGCCACCAGCCATGGCACCAATGCGGGCGAAATGCTGCTGCATCACGAACAAGGCACTCTTGCGGTACTTGATCGCATCGTCTGGCTTGGCGAATTGGGCTGAGGCCGAACCGGCAAATCCGAATGCGGCGCTCGCGAGAACGAGAAGGCTGAGTGTTTTCATGTTGTTCCTTGTGGGGTTAAGGGTGGACACTGACCCGCTAGGGAGTCTAGCCTCACATCAAAAGTTCTGTTTTTTTCGTCATCTCAGGGAAAATACCAATCTGCCCCCTGCCCTCTTTTCAATTCCAAGGCCTTCACATGACACATCAAGTCAGAGTATGGGATCTCCCCACCCGCGTTTTTCACTGGACGCTCGCCGCCTGCGTCATCGCGTTGGTTGTCACCGGTCAGATTGGCGGCGCCGCCATGGACTGGCACTTCCGCCTCGGTTATGTCGTGCTGACCTTGTTGCTGTTCCGTCTGGTTTGGGGCCTGGTCGGTGGCCACTGGTCGCGCTTCTCGTCCTTCCTCTATGCACCGTCTACGCTGCTGCGCTATCTGCGCGGCCAGGGCGGGCCTGAACTCAACACCGGGCATAACCCGCTGGGAGCTGGCTCGGTGTTTGCCCTGCTATTGTTCTTGTTGGCTCAAGTTGCGACCGGCCTCATCAGCGACGATGAAATCGCCTCCAGCGGTCCGTTGACCAGCCTGGTCCCAAGCGCTTGGGTGAGCCAGGCCACGTGGTATCACCATAGCGTCGGCAAACTGGTGCTCATTGTGCTGGTTTCGCTGCACGTGGCAGCGATTCTTTTCTATTTCCTGCGCAAGCACCAGAATCTGGTCCGCCCCATGCTGCTGGGTGACAAGGAAGTTGAGCAAGCGCTGCCTTCGTCGCGCGACGATGCACGTACGCGCTTGCTCGCCATCGTGCTTCTCGCCGTCTGCGCCGGCCTTGTTACCTTGCTCCTGAAACTGGCGCCGGTCGGCTACTGAGCCGACGGCTGGCGCAACAAACTCTGCCGGTAAAGCGGCATGAGCAGTTCCGCAGTACGTGCCAGATCCTGCACCCTGGCCTCCGGATTGGGGTGCGTGCTGAGGAATTCAGGCGGCCGGCCCCCGCCTGTGCGCATCATCTTCTGCCACAGAGTCGTAGCGGCACGCGGGTCATAACCTGCACGCGCGGCCAGCTCCACCCCCATCTGGTCAGCTTCCACCTCAGCCTCCCGGCTGTGCGGCAAGCTCAACGTCACATCGCTGACGATATCGCCCAGTTGCCCCAAGGCGCGGCTACCTGTCGTGACTGCCAACAGAATTCCCGGCAACTGGGCCGCATACTGCAGCGACACTTGCTCGCGCACGTGTTCGCGCAACGCATGGGCAATTTCATGCCCCATCACTGCGGCCAACTCGTTGTCCGTCAACTGCAGTTGATTGATGATCCCGGCGTAGACGCCGATCTTGCCGCCGGCCATGCAAAAAGCGTTGATCTCTTCGCTTTGAAACACGTTGACTTCCCAGCGCCAGCTTCGGGCATCCGGGCGAAACACCGGTGTCTGCGCAATCAGCTTGCGTGCAATGCCTTGGACTCGCATCGCCATCGCCGGGTCGCGATTGAGCTGCTGCTTGCGCGAAGCCTCCTGCACCAGCTTGGTGTAGGCCTGGGCTGAAGCGGCATCGATTTCCTGCGCACTGACCGCCATGCTTTGCTGGCGCGTGATGCCGACGGTCCCTGGCTGCGTGGTTTGCACTGTCTGACAGGCGCTGACCAGCATGCCAAACGCCAGCGCCGCTGCCAGACGGTACCGACGATGCCGTCCTTGCTTTGGCTGCAGCCAAGAATTGACGCTAAACTTTGAACTCATGTCTTGTGCCTTGCCGTGAATACCAAATCCATCGATATCGTCACCCCGCGTACTGCGAATGAACTCGACGCCTTGCGCGACATTTTCCGCGAGTATGCTGCGAGTCTCAAAGTCGACCTGTGCTTCCAGGGTTTTGATCAGGAGCTTGCCACACTACCAGGTGAGTATGCCGAACCGCGCGGTGCGCTGCTCATGGCCAGCGTTGACGGGGCTGTTGCGGGTTGTTGCGCCTTGCGTCCCATGGACACCGTAGACTATCCCAATGCCTGCGAAATGAAACGGCTCTATGTTCGCCCTGCCTTTCGCGGACTTGGCCTCGGCCGCCAGTTGGCGGACGCCATCATGGATGCCGCACGCATCGCCGGCTATGACGACGTGTTGCTTGATACCCTCGACGACATGGAAGCCGCCCGCACCCTGTATGAAGATCTTGGGTTCGAGGAGATCCCGCCCTACTACCACAACCCCATAGCTGGCGCTCACTACCTCAAAGCGACTCTGTAGTGGCAATGCCTTAAATAAAAAAACCGCTGACAGCCCGCAGCGGTTTTTCATTACGCAAGGTCGTTCAAGCCTTGGCTTGCGCCAACAGCGTGTCGGCACCACTCACTTCAAACTTGCCAGGCCCCTCGATATTGAGGGTCGCAACTTTGCCATTCTTCACCAGCATGGAATAGCGGTTGCTCCGCAACCCCATGCCGCGCGCTGTCAGATCCAGGGTCAAGCCCGTTGCCTTGGCAAAATCAGCGCTGCCATCAGCCAGCATGCGCACCTTGCCTTCAGTTTTCTGGTCACGCGCCCAAGCGCCCATGACGAAGGCGTCATTGACGCTGACGCACCAGATCTCGTCCACACCTGCGGCCTTGAGTTCATTGAATTTCTCAACATAACCCGGCACATGCTTGGCAGAGCACGTCGGCGTGTAGGCACCTGGCAGGCCAAAGATGGCAATGGTCTTGCCAGCGGTCGCCTTGGTCACATCCACAGGGTTGGGCCCGATGCTGCAGCCATTGCCCTCGACCTCCGAGTATTCCATCAGGGTGGCGGCGGGAAGGGTGTCACCGACTTTGATCATCTTGCGCTCCTCGTGTTGAAAGTTGTCAGAAAAAACAAAAACGGCTCACATTGTGAGCCGTTTTTTTCAGTCCTGCAGCGGGTGCTGCAAAGGGCTTAGACCGCAGCAGCCTTTTCGACCAGACGGGTGGCAACCCAGTTCTTGGTCTTGGAAATCGGCTTGCTTTCGGTGATCTCGATGACGTCACCCAGTTTGTACTCACCCTTTTCATCATGGGCGTGGTACTTGCTGGATTTGGCCACGATCTTGCCGTAGAGCTCGTGCTTAACACGACGCTCAACCAGCACGGTCACAGTCTTCGCGCGCTTGTCGCTGACCACCTTGCCAACCAAGGTGCGCTTGAGGGATTTTTTAGCTTCCGTCATTCAGTGCTCCTTATTTGGCGGCTTGCTTTTCAGCAAGAATGGTCTTGGCACGAGCGATGGCACGACGGGTCGTACGCAGCGTGGACGTGTTGTTCAGCTGTTGCGTGGCTTTTTGCATACGCAGGCCAAAGTGGGCTTTTTGCAGCTCTTTGACTTCGGTTTGCAGGCCGGCAACGTCTTTCTGGCGCAGTTCAGCAGCTTTCATTTCTTCATTCTCCTGATTACTGGCCGATCATGCGGCTGACAAAGGTGGTACGCAGCGGCAGCTTGGCAGCGGCCAGACGGAAAGCTTCGCGAGCGAGTTCTTCGGGAACACCGACGATCTCGAACACGATCTTGCCGGGCTGAATCTCAGCCACGTAATACTCCGGATTGCCCTTACCGTTACCCATACGCACTTCAGCAGGCTTCTGGGAAATCGGCTTGTCGGGAAACACACGGATCCAGATACGGCCACCGCGCTTGACGTGACGCGAAATGGCACGACGAGCCGATTCGATCTGGCGCGCCGTCAGACGGCCGCGATCGGTACATTTCAGACCGAAGTCGCCAAAGGCCACGGTGCTACCACGGGTAGCAATACCCGTGTTGCGGCCTTTTTGCTCCTTGCGGTATTTTCTACGTGCAGGTTGCAGCATGTTTATTCTCCTTTGGCGCCGTCAGCTGCTGCAGCTGGCGCGGCGACTTTGCGGACGCGCTTAACGGCGGTTTTCGGGGCATCGGCACCAGTGGCCTCTGCGGGTTTGTCGCTGCCATCGGCAGGCGCGGTGTTGCCACCGGCCGGACGACGTGCACCGCGAGGAGCGGGACGATCCGAACCAGGACGGGCATCACGACGCGGACCGCGGGGGCGACGCTCTTCATCAGGACGCGGGGTCTCGACGGCCGGCAGGTCATTGCGACCCAGCGTATCGCCCTTATAGACCCACACCTTGACGCCGATCACACCATAGGTGGTCTTGGCTTCGGAGGTGCCGTAGTCGATGTCGGCGCGCAGGGTGTGCAGCGGCACACGGCCTTCGCGGTACCACTCGGTACGGGCGATTTCGATACCGTTCAGACGGCCAGACGACATGATCTTGATGCCCAGGGCACCCAGACGCATGGCGTTTTGCATGGCACGCTTCATGGCACGACGGAACATGATGCGCTTCTCGAGCTGCTGCGTGATGCTGTCGGCGATCAGCTTGGCATCGATTTCCGGCTTGCGCACTTCTTCGATGTTGACTGCCACCGGCACACCCAACTGCTTGCCGAGTTCGCGCTTGAGGTTTTCGATGTCCTCGCCTTTCTTGCCGATCACGACGCCCGGACGAGCCGAGAAAATCGTGATGCGGGCGTTCTTGGCCGGACGCTCGATCAGAACGCGCGATACCGAAGCGTTCTTCAGCTTGGTCTTCAGGTACTCACGTACCTTGATGTCTTCCGCCAGCATGCCGGCGAAGTCACGGTTGTTGGCGTACCAGCGAGAAGCCCAGTTGCGGCTGACCGCGAGGCGAAAGCCGGTGGGGTTGATTTTTTGTCCCATATCTTCCAGACCTCTTTCAGTTGCCCACCGTCACGTACACATGGCACGTGGGCTTGCTGATACGGTTGCCGCGGCCTTTGGCGCGCGCGGTAAAGCGCTTGAGCGTAGTGCCCTGCTCGACATAGATGGTCTTGACCTTCAGTTCGTCGATATCGGCACCGTCGTTGTGCTCGGCATTGGCAATCGCGGACTCCAGAACCTTCTTGATGATCACAGCAGCTTTTTTCTGCGTGAATTGCAGGATGTTCAGGGCTTGGTCCACTTTCTTGCCGCGGATCAGGTCGGCGACCAGACGGCCTTTGTCGACCGAAAGGCGAACGCCACGAAGGGTTGCACGTGTTTCCATGGTCACCTCCTTATTTCTTTTGGACTTTTTTGTCCGCAGGGTGACCCTTGAAAGTCCGGGTGAGTGCGAACTCGCCCAACTTATGGCCCACCATTTGGTCGGTGATATAGACCGGCACGTGCTGCTTGCCGTTGTGCACGGCGATGGTCAAGCCGATGAACTCGGGCAGGATCATGGAGCGACGCGACCAGGTCTTGATCGGCTTTTTATCCTTGGTGGTCACAGCCTTGTCAGCCTTGGCCACCAGGTGATGGTCCACAAATGGACCCTTTTTGAGAGAGCGAGTCATTTGCGTTCCCCTTACTTCTTACGACGCGACACAATCATCACTTGTGTGCGCTTGTTGTTGCGGGTACGGTAACCCTTGGTCAGATTACCCCAAGGATCGACAGGATGACGGCCCTCGCCGGTCTTACCTTCACCACCACCGTGGGGGTGATCCACCGGGTTCATCACCACACCGCGAACGGTCGGGCGAATACCCATCCAGCGCTTCACACCGGCCTTGCCGAGCTGACGCAGGCTGTGCTCTTCATTGGCAACCTGGCCAATGGTGGCGCGGCATTCAATGTGGATCTTGCGCACTTCACCAGAGCGCATACGAACCTGAGCGTAAGTACCTTCGCGTGCCAGCAAGGTAGCGGATGCACCGGCGGAACGAACCACCTGAGCACCTTTGCCGACTTGCAGTTCGATGCAATGGATGATCGAACCCACGGGAATGTTGCGGATCGGCAGGGTGTTGCCAACACGGATCGGTGCTTCGGCACCGCTCATGATGGTCGCGCCCACTTCCAGGCCACGCGGCGCAATGATGTAGCGACGCTCGCCGTCGGCATAACACACCAGAGCGATGTGGGCCGAACGGTTCGGGTCGTACTCGATACGCTCGACCTTGGCCGGAATCGCATCCTTGTTGCGCTTGAAGTCGACCACACGGTAGTGGTGCTTGTGACCACCGCCCTTGTGACGGGTGGTGATGTGACCGTTGTTGTTACGGCCGGCCTGCTGGAACTGCGGCTCGAGCAGGGGAGCGTAAGCCTCACCCTTGTGCAGGTGATCACGCGAAATCTTCACCACGCCACGACGGCCCGGCGAAGTCGGTTTCATCTTGATAACAGCCATGATTACGCGGCCTCCCCAGAGAGGTTCAGCTCTTGACCCGGCTTCAGCATCACGTAGGCTTTGCGAACATTGTCGCGACGGCCGACGGACTTGCCAAAACGCTTGGTCTTGCCTTTGGTGTTGACCACAGAAACAGCCTTGACCTCAACCTTGAACATCAATTCCACAGCGGCCTTGATTTCGGGCTTGGTAGCATCCTGCAGCACCTTGAACGTCACAGCATTGCCCTTCTCAGCCACCATCGTTGCCTTTTCAGACACGATCGGGGCGACGAGCACTTGCATCAGACGACCTTCTTCAAACTTGACGGCGCTCATGCGAACATCTCCTTGAGTTTGTCCACAGCAGCCTTGGTGACCAGCACCTTGCGGTAGTGGACCAGCGACACCGGATCGGCGTAACGCGGCTCAACCACCAGCACATTCACCAGATTGCGGGAAGCCAGGTACAGGTTCTCGTCGACTTCGTCGGCAATCACCATCACGGAGTCCAGATTCATCGCCTTGAACTTGGCAGCCAGCACCTTGGTCTTGGGGGACTCGACCTTGAGCGAGTCAACCACGGCCAGGCGACCTTCGCGAGCCAGTTGCGAGAAGATCGACGCCATACCGGCGCGGTACATCTTCTTGTTGATTTTCTGGGTGAAGTTCTCTTCCGGGCTGTTCGGGAAAATACGACCGCCTCCGCGCCACAGCGGCGAGGACGTCATACCGGCACGAGCACGGCCAGTTCCCTTTTGCTTGAAAGGCTTCTTGGTGGAGTGCTTGACCTGTTCGCGGTCTTTTTGGGCACGGGTGCCTTGACGCGCGTTGGCCTGGAAAGCCACCACAATCTGGTGAACCAGATCTTCGTTGTATTCACGACCAAACACGGTATCAGGGGCTTCCAGCTTGGAAGCGGCCTGACCTTGGTCATTCAGGAGTTCGAGCTGCATCAGTTCGCTCCTTTCGCGCTCTTGGCTTTAACCTTGATGGCCGGACGCACAGTCACGAAGCCACCAGCGGAACCGGGGATTGCACCCTTGATCAACAGCAGCTGGCGTGCTTCGTCAATACGGATCACATCCAGGTTCTGGGTCGTCTTGGTCTGGTCGCCCATGTGGCCGGTCATTTTCTTGCCCGGGAACACGCGACCCGGATCCTGCGCCATCGAGATGGAGCCCGGGACATTGTGCGAACGGCTGTTACCGTGAGAAGCACGCTGCGAACTGAAGTTGTGGCGCTTGATCGTGCCAGCAAAGCCCTTACCGATGGAAGTGCCCTGCACGTCCACCTTCTGGCCAACCGCAAACACAGCCGACACGGGCACAACCGCACCCGCCTTGTACTGCGCAGCAGCATCGGGCGTGACACGGAATTCTTGAATGATTTCACCGGCTTCAACACCTGCCTTGGCAAGGTGGCCAGCTTCCGGCTTGGTCACGCGCGAAGCTTTGCGCGAACCGAACGTCACCTGCAGGGCAACGTAGCCGTCGTTCTCTTGGGTTTTCACCTGGGTCACACGGTTGTTGGACACATCCACCACCGTGACGGGCACTGCGTCCCCGTCATCGGTGAACAGACGCATCATGCCCACCTTGCGGCCCAGCAACCCGAGGGAGTTGCTCAGACTCATGTTTTTCTCCTTGGCTTTCACCGCTGCAACTTCAATTGGCTACAGCGTTTTGGCGTGAAAGAGGGTTAATAAAACTCCGCCAGATTCAATACAGAATCCGACAGAGCCAAATAGTATAACGCGAACCGCCTTTTCAGGCAAGTCCGCGTCATACCCATGCTTTTCGGGGCTCCAGCAATAGCCGGAATCCCGTTTTGACTTACTGCAGCTTGATTTCCACGTCCACGCCAGCGGGCAGATCGAGTTTCATCAACGCGTCGACCGTCTTGTCGGTCGGGTCAACGATGTCCATCAGGCGCTGGTGGGTGCGGATTTCCAACTGATCGCGGCTGGTCTTGTTGACGTGCGGCGAACGCAGAATGTCGAAACGCTTCATGCGCGTCGGCAGGGGCACCGGGCCCTTGACGATGGCGCCGGTGCGCTTGGCGGTGTCCACAATCTCGGCGGCCGACTGGTCGATGAGTTTGTAGTCAAACGCTTTCAGGCGAATGCGGATTTTTTGCTTGGTAGCCATGGTAATTCCTTGTTGACTGCGAATTACGCAATGATCTTGGCAACCACGCCGGCGCCCACGGTACGGCCACCCTCGCGGATAGCGAAGCGCAGGCCTTCTTCCATGGCGATCGGAGCGATCAGCTTGACGGTGATCGACACGTTGTCGCCAGGCATCACCATTTCCTTGCCTTCGGGCAGTTCGATGGCACCGGTCACGT